>Ga0207841_1000002_pt1 | contig 908334 bp, 879 predicted proteins | sample HigsolmetaGSP18D_FD_184846 | JGI IMG/M metagenome (GOLD analysis project Ga0207841, IMG submission 184846) | High solid enriched microbial communities from the Joint BioEnergy Institute, USA - SP1-8-D (SPAdes) | ecosystem: Engineered > Bioreactor > SSF (Solid state fermentation) > Aerobic >... | reverse complement strand
GGGGGGGGGGGGGGGGGGGAAATATGAGAAAGGTTGAGGATGGACGGGAAGTTTGGAGAACTACTTAGGCACAGTACATAAGGACTTGCCTATGGTAGTTAGGTAGTTTGTTTCGGATGGGTTCCAGGGAGGGTCAAAGAGGATAAAGGCGAAAGAAAAAGTTCCGGATAAATGAATAAGGCAGTTGTCGGTTTTCGCGTTTTCTTTTCTCCTACGGAGGGCTGGGACTGGACTGGATGAAGTTGAGGTCATCTGAGGTTATCTATCATAAAAAGTTCATATCCTTTCTTTGAACATCGGCGGGGATCGTTGTTGCATGGGTTATAGGAAGCCCCAAAGGTCCTGTGACGGATCCAGGCTTGTTGCTAAATTTAAATAGAATGATTTTTTGGTGCCTTCACCTACACAACAACAAGCCAAGCAAAGTTACATCCATTATTATGGGAGGACGCTGGACGAAAGGAATGGCGAAGGGTAAAAAAAAAATTAGGGCCAGAAATGCCAAAAAAAAAATAAAAAGTTTGTTCAAGCGGGATTCTGATTACGGTATATATTTACGGTATATATATATCTTACTTGTCAAAGGATGAATTCTAAATAATAATACAGCACGTTTGCATAGAAAAAGAACTTTGGGATGAAATAGATTTGTTTTTTCGATTGGCTGTAAGAACTTGGCTATGACAAGAGGATGATGATGATGATGAACGGTGGGTGAGGGATTAGAAAATCTCTTCTAGAAGCCTACAGAGCCAACATCTATTTATTTATACTGGATTCCTTCCTTCCTTTAAAAGAACATGCCCAAGACCCCCTTCTAGTAGTATGATTTTTTTTGGCTAAGCCTTTGACTGTCATCATATATTATAGGGTTTCACCGCCACCGAAGATCCTGAAAAATAATAATAATAATAAAGGAATCGGTATATTATTCCCTTTGACGGAACTAAACGAGACAACGGATCCGGGCATGTAGAGAACCCTGCGGGTGGACCTATGCGGGCAGTGGTAGGTGAGTGAGCGAGTGGTCTACCGTCTGACCGGCCTCATTCGACCATTGATGTGTTATCTCTTTCAATCACTGTCATTGCGACGCCCACACCCATGAGAAGACGAGAAGGAAGGAATGAAATCTGGGATTTATCTATTTGGAGAACGAACTTGTATTGAAACTCGCCATATCATACTTTACAGATGGGGCGGAGAAAATACCACTTATAACAGTTCCGGAAATTTTTCAGATCCAGTAAAACTCTCTCGGGGAGGGGAGAAAGAAAGAGGTGAGTAACTATATGTATATACAAAGCCGCACAGACTTGCTAATAAGAAACAATGAGCCTAATAAATCTACCTATATAGTCGAACTTCAACACCCCGAATCAATTTGCATATCGTTCCCTGTTCCGGGGGTAGGGTCAGGGGTTAAGCAAATAGTAGGTAGCACGTTTCATGAAAGATTCGCTGAGACTACAATATACTACTGCTGAGAGCTAGGTGGTCTGATCGGATGACGACGGGAGTTGATAGGCATAGATAGATAGGTACTCCGTTGTGCTCATATGCCGGTCCGACTTGAGAGGGCGTCCGAGTCCCGACAGAGCTGGTGCGGGGGACCGCCAAACCAAGATCACTTACTACTACTGTATACAGTAGTACAGTACATAACCCAACACCGTGTTCTTTTGTTTGCCCTGTGCACTATTGATCAAAGATAATTTTTTTTAAAAAAAATCAGAATGACAGATACGCCACACTATCCATGCATGGATGGCTTCGATGCATATGCAATACAGTACATAAGCAGTAAAGTATTCTCGGCTGCCGGCAATTTTATTTACATGCGGCCTCTTCTTGATCTTCTCGGATAGATATCCGAGCCTTTCTTCTCATAGCTCCTATTGCAATGTGCCGGTATGCAATTTGTCCGAATGCGTGGGGCAAACCGGAATTCTCGGGTCCAGATGGAGGCTTGATATTACCATTGAGAGATAACGTGTTAATATTGCTGTTGCAAGATGACGTTGCTCTATCTATGTAGAGCTGCTGCTCCCATTTTTTGCAGGTTGCGTTGTGATTTTGGAGAACAATACCTCTGTCCAGCTGAGCTTGGCATTCCTGCATACAAAAAAAGAAAGAAACAAAAAACAGGCAAAAAAAGCAAAAGGGAGCCAGTAAGCGCAAGACGTCGTCGCATGAGAATAGATCTGCTGGACAGCGCTGAATACGAAGTAGTTGGCTTGCCAAGGACCAGGGTGGCCCTTGTGTGTTTGTTTTAATGTCGAGGGACTGTGTACAGTATCTTGATTCGAATAGCCTGAGTCACTGAAGACCTCTACCGAATCGGAATCGGACCTTTCCATCCATGATCCATCATGGGCCACAGTGAGGCTGAGTACGAGCGCTATGTATGTAAGCTTTGTAACGGTCTCCTGCCCCTGTTTTTCATGCATTATTGTGCAAGCTGTGAATTTGTATGATTTTCTCCCCATTTCTCTCGCATTTCCATCAGATCAACGCGGACATGGAGGGATTGCTTTTTCATTCCAGATTGCAGGCGATGGGAAACCCATCGTCATGGTTCGACATATATGTGGGCAATCCAGCGCATGATGAAGACTAAACAAGAGTGATGCTGAGTATCTATGACCTCATGTTTCATGTTGTCTTGCCCCATACGCGGAGGACCGGGTGGTCGCGAGAGCAAACAGGGAATATGGTCAGACTGCGCGGGGGGAACGCAAGGCCCACGTGGAGCAAGGGCTTCGGCTGTGCAAAGGCTAAACGGTTTAAAACCACCGGTAGCCTGGCCGGCGAGCGGTCCTTCATCCCATTCCAATAATGATAATGATATCCTGGCACTCCCACACTGCAGGCCCTGCCAGCCCTCCTCGCTGCGTGCATGCTGACTGAGCCGGGTGGCCGGAACAGGCCGAGGCACGGCCAGATTGGGTCAGCGGGCGTCCTCCGTGGTCGCATCCAGGCCTGTCACGGGGCCCGATGGAGCGTTTTCCGACGTCAGATGGAGCTGTCGGCAAAAGATCCAGAGTTAAAACAGCCGCGAGGTTAACAGGCTGCTAACTACTAGTCCGGGCCGTTTGCCATCGGATGTCTTGTACTCGCTCGCTTGGCGGGAAAGGGACGCCGGTAGCGTCATAGCTCAGCAGGTCACGAGCCAAGAACCATCATGTTTGCTGGTCTGGCACTCTGAGCAGCTTTTTTTTGTCCTGTTTTTGTTTTTCCGCAGCATGGCGCGCGCATCGGAGGAGACCCGGCAGACCACCTTCCGGGCTTCGCTCCCGGAACGGAATGGCTGTTATCTTACTTACAGCGAAGATCAGTAGTCTGCGATCGAGATGGGCCAGCAACTTAGCAAGCAGTCTTGTCTGTGCGGGGAAACCGCTGCAAGTTGGCTACTAGCAGCCTCCGCCTTGCAGAACCCAACGGGATGCCGCGTTCCTCCAGCGCGAGAGAGGGAGGGAGAATGCGGTCTGCCAGATGTATCATTAATAATGGCTGGTGCAGGAGAGGGCCTGGTCCTCGTGTTGTGGACGTCGAAGCAGGCCCAACAAGCCGTGACGCAGGACCATGTGCAGTAGTAGGAGTACTGGACTGTGTATACACTAGATAACTTGGTGGAGTGGGTGGTGATGCAGGGCACACACGAGGGTTTGTGACCATGGTGGGCCAGACGTGTGCTCGAGGAGAACGCGGGAGCACGAGGCCGGGCTAAGCAGCTCGTCGATGCATACGGCACTTTTCCGTGCGCTGGCCGCGATCTGTCGTTTGTATGGTGGTGGATGATGATGACGATCGTAGGCGAAGATGGATTCGAGGACCGCAGGACGGACGTTGGAGGGATGGGGGCGCTTCCCGTGTGGGCGAAGCCGCGGCCGTTCCCATTTTTCCCCGACACGCACAACGAAGCTTGAATCTCGATTATTTTTGAGTTGCTCGACCTGCGCACCGCACGAAGCACTACTACCGGCAACTCCTTCCTGCTACCCGTCCTCAGTCTCACCATTCCGCCATCCGCCCGTGATGGCGTACAGATCGCATCCCGTTTGAGAGATGCGCCAGCGCAAGCGCCCTGGCCGCCGCCGCGCCGAGGTAACGCCAGCGCGGCCCACGAACAACTCTGGCCAGAAACATTCCATTGTCCGTTACTTCGTGAGCTCCAGGAGCAGAGACGGTGATGTTCTCACACCTCGGAGCGCTCCGTGACGCGGCTGGGTTGATTGGACGGCGGCGTCTCGAGGGGTTATTGGGATTTTCGCGAGCAACCGTGGCCCTTGGATTATCCCGCAAGCAGTACGGAGACGAGGAGGACTTTGCTCCTAACCCCATCGCATGCCGGGTCCACCACCCGGTCGGGACTCCATGTGGCCAGTGGTGAGAAGGCTCCAAAGCTGGGGCCTGGGATCGTGCTGCGCCTCTCCGTGAAGAACATCCGGCCGCGTCTGGCATCCAGTCCCGTCGTCCGGGATGGAGCCCGCGGGCCCTCTGGCCAAGGGCCAGCCCGTTCACCGCCCGACGGCGATCTGTTGTCTCGACGATCTCACGCCCACCGTCACCGTCCACGACGTCCTGCGCCTCCTCACTTCACTGCCGATCTCGGGACGCGCCCGCCGGCAGGGCCTGAGTCCTGCCCCGTCTCCCTTGTACCCTGGCCCGCTGTCCCAAGGCGGCATGGCGCCGCGTCTGGCATGCCTGCGATGCCAATTGAATATCGCCCTTCCCTCGAACCGCCCTGCAAGAAATTCACCCGGTCGACGGTCTGGTTTCCGGATGAGAGCGCGAGACTGGGAAAAAAAAAAAAGGGACCAGCGTGTTTCCCAACCGCCAGTAGCATGCTCGGGCCTTTGGCCATGGTCGCTACCTAACCGTTCCAGACAGAAGATATCCTGGTTCTGCCCTCCAGACGCGTCCGAGGCTCGAAGCTACTTGCTGCTTTTTATGACCCAACCGGAGCCGCGAGATGGCTGTCACCAAAAAAAGTCGACAGCGGGCGATCCATGGTGCTTGGTGGCATGCAACCAAGGTCTAGTCGAGGACCTCCCAACTCCTCGCATTCATCTCCCGAGCTCCAGTTTGGTCGACGGATCTGAATGATGGATGATATGCGTCTTCTCGGCATCCATCGTCCTGCATGTGTACGGAGTAAGCTCAACACGGCGTAGTTGTTAGTTTGCCATCTCCGCTCCTATATTCTGTCCTCGTCTCAGACCTGGCTCGTTTCAGCTACCGGGCTCAACCGAGACTTTCGGCGAGGCGGTCCAAAAGCTTGACGAGCCTGTCCGAAACATTAGGTACCCCGGCGGCAGGGGACTGCCGTCGATCTGGCTTCTTGGTCTTGTGCGCTTCTAGAGCACCATCCTCTAATAGTAATTATTCCTTCTATTGTTGCTGTGTCTCACCACTGTCCTCGACAATCCACGGGGGAAGGCCTTTCTGCACAATTGGTAACGGCCAGCAGTTAGGATTACCCCTGCCGTGCTTTGGTCTCCAGCAGCTAGATGTCAACGCCAGAAGCTCTCCATCAATCGTCGAGGACCGCGCGACAAGGTGTTTGGCGGCCCCGCGAGAGTGCCTGCCGTTGGATGTTCCGCGCTCGAAAACCACGGCAGACTCATCCATAATTATAGCCCGCATCGCCATTTCGAACGCTAGAATTTCTGCAGGTTTACAATCATCGAATAGCGCTCGAGACGTGGCCTGGAGGATTTTCGAAGTCGCGATCTTCTGCTTATTCTATTCGTTTTCTCCGGTTTCTTTGGCCGTTGCCATTGGAGGAAAGTGCCTTTCGCCCCCCCCGAAGCATCTCACCCATATGCCGCTGTCTTTCGTGACCAGAAAAGACATTCGTTATGCAGAGCCAATTCTATCATCCATCGGCTAGTCAGGGTCAGCAGAGCGCCTCATACGATTCTCCATCTGTGTCATCTGCTGCGTCGCCACAGGGGCCCGTTCAACACCAAGGTGCGGCTGCTGCTCTGATGTCCGCTCCACCGAGCAGACCTAGCAGCGGGCTGAAAATGGCACACCTGCTGCAACCCCCGTCGCAGCAGATGCCAAATGCGCCATTGGTCCCGTCATCATCATCATCCTACTCGCGCTCGTATGATTCTGCTTCGGGCTCTCCAGCAGAGCGCGCGTCGGTTTTGCCAGATGCGCCTCCATTAAATGGATCCATGCCAGACAATTCGGCCATCCTTCCCGCCCAGATGGGCGGCACGGGACAGTCGCAACCACCGCCGCCACCGCAGCAGCAGCAGAAAAGAGCGTATAGACAGAGGAGAAAGGATCCAAGTTGCGATGCCTGCCGTGAGCGCAAAGTGAAGGTACAGATGCGCCAGTCTTATATACCGATGAAAGACGTCCAAACGCTTACGGCCTTGGGGAATCTAGTGTGATGCTTCAGAATCCACCAGCTGCACCGAGTGCACCAACCGCAAAGTGCGATGCCAGTTCACCAAGGAGACCAACAGGCGCATGTCTTCAATCAAGTTCGTCCCAATCTTTGCGGTTCAGGCGCGCCCTGATTCTAACGAGGAAGCAGGCAGGTTCAGGACCTCGAGAAGCAACTTTCAACTACCAAGCAGCAATTGCAGCAGCTTCGCTCGGGGCTGATGAGAGCAGATCTGATAGATATCGATTTCGATGCGAGCGGTCAACCCATTTTGAAGCTGCCAGATGTCGGATGCCGTCCGCCGCGTCGGACTAGACCTCCGGTGACGCAGGATTTGTCCGAGGTGCGAGCCAATATGCGAAATTATGGAAGGGGAGTCATGAAGGTTCCGCCACCATACCGGCAGGAAGAGTCAAAAATGCTCCTATCGACAGATGCGCCACCTCTTCCCCTGAAGAGCGTTGCGGATCGCCTCGTGTCACAGTATTATACTTCGATCCACTCCGTTCTCCCGATCCTCCACTGGCCTAGTTTTATCGCCGAGTACGAACAAGTCTACCGCGCTGGTTCGCTCAGGGGCGTTCCTCGTGGATGGGCGGCAGTGCTATTCACCATCTTTGCCTGCGGGTCCCTTCACACTCTGGATCCGAACAGGTTCCGGAACGGCAAAGAATATCTGAAGGTCTCGAATAGCATATTCGATGTATGGCAGGATGAGTTTTCCCTCGATCAGGCGCGAGCCACCCTCCTGGTGAGTATCTTCCTTTACGAGGTGAACTCTAAATCGGCCAGCTGGGTGTGGTTGGGTACCTCGGTGAGGATCGCCCAGGAAATTGGTCTTCACCTTGAATCGGGGCCGTGGCCAGCCGTCGAAGGAGAGATGAGGAGACGTTTGTGGTGGGGGATATACGCCTGGGATAGGTTTGTGTCCTCTCCTCGTTCGGTGTCTTCAGTTCTAATCGTCTGCTCTCCAGGCTCATTGCGCTGGAGATGGGGAAACCCGTCTTAATCCACGATCATGACTGCGACGTTGACCTTCCGTGTCCGGTTGACGAGCAGTTCATCTCGGAAGGCGCGTCTGTACCTGAAGGACACAAAACGACACCGCTGCTCGCAACAATCCACGTCGTTCGGTCAATCGGCCCACTGACCAAGACTCTGAAGTCTCCCGTGATCAGTCCTGCGACTTTGGAGACATTCGAACGCCACTTCAATGCCTGCTTGGCGACCTTTCCCATTCAATACCATCCCAAGTCAGACCAGTATCTTGATCCGCGCTCCCTCTCCCCGATAATTTACCTGCAGAATGCTAGATTTATCCTCCACCGCCATAACTTCTCTCCTTCCTGCCCTCCCGAGACGCGATATACGGCCATTGAATATTGTCTTGCGACAGCGCTCGACACGACTCGTCTCCTCTCGCGCTGCATGCACAACCCCCCGTCTTCGCCGCATGGATATCAGGGCGGTGATTGGCGTTCCCTGTTAGCATCATCTGCAAGTACGATGCTCTGCACTCATATCTGGCGTTGCATTCTACTACTCCTCTTCCGTGAAGAGTACGCTGCTGCTTTGGTCTGCGTGCAAGCGAGCGCCACCATCGGTAATGCTCGGGCTGTGAATGCTGCCTGTGGACGCTATATCGCCTTTTTCCTGAAACGACTTCTGGATCGATTGCGTCGCGAGGAACCAGCAGGACTGGAGAAGGACGAGGAGATGATGGCATATGTGTCGGGAGATATGCAGAGTACCGCGGACGGAAGTTGGATATGGCAAGGCAGTGAGACGGGTTCTCAGTTGAAGACGGTATCACCGCAGATGGCGAATCCACCGTCGTTCCGGGACAGCATCATCCACCAGACAGGACCAAGCAGGAGTTCGCTCGAAGAGGAGCCGGAGCTCGAGTGGGAAGGTTGGGATTGGGTTGAACGGACGGTTCGATACCTTCATGAGGAACAACAGCAGCGACGCCAACGAGGATACGACAGAAGAGACGTCCAAGCGCCGCCGAGAACGACGGAGCAGAAACCAGACCCATCACTGCTCAGTCCAGATCCCGCAGGCGCGAGCTCCAATACGACATCTCAACGTAGCCCCTCCAGTTCTCGCATGACGATCGCGAATATCATCTAGGCGGGGAAGAATACCTTTTCTCGACGTGACCTCGATGAATCACCGATTCCTTGTACTTCATCATAGGTATACGCTCGTCGCATCGGGTTCGCGAGCTCCTCGGAGTTCTCACCTGACTTGCAGCAGGGGAGCTACCGCAATAAATTCTCTGCAGTACGCATGACGGACGGACACTCCACCGCATAGACTCAGCTAGTTACCTCTGCCAGCGTTGTGGCCTTTCACCCAAGCTGAAACGCCGAGGACACTTGACGGATTTCGGGGAAATTCCAGCGACTATAGGGAACCTCGATATAGACGAGGTACCTAAATAATCATCCGCCGTGGCTAATCGAGCATGGTTCGGGAGTGATGGAGACGGTCGGTATATATATACCCATATATAATTTAACTCCCCTTATTCTGCTGCTGCGTTAGGGTCCTTAGACCCATTGCCCCTCTCCCCTTCCATGACCCGACATGGGAAGCATGTGAAATGAAGGTTATGGTTAATGAAAACTCCTGTGTATCTACTCCGAAGTATTATATATAACAATATACCTGGGGACATAATTTTTATCGTTTCCTCTGCATCAACATCGCCAGTCACTTGTCTGCACTGTGCGCACGGGCGGGAGGTAAGAAATATGACATGGTGTGAGTGTTGGGAAATGGATGGATGGATGGATGGATGGATGGGATGTCGGTTAGGATTTATGCATAGAAGAATTCTCGTATCCTTTAATCCAATTGATTGTCAGGGGCTCTGCTCCGGTCGCCCACGCACACATTACTACCGCTGACGCCACTACCAAAATCCACCAAGCCAGACGTAGTGGAGACAAGAGACCGAAGCAGTAAGGCGCCAAGGAGTCCGGAGAAAAGACCTAAAGACTCAAGCCAGGATACCAGATTACGTCTCCAGGTTGATGCTGCGGCCGAAGCGGGCGTACAGGGCGACCTTGAGCTGCTGCATCTCCTCGCGCAGGTCGCCCAGGGAGGCCTCGAGGCGGGAGACCTCGCCGTCGACCTTCTCGGTCTCGGCGGCGAGCATGGCCTGCGCCTCGGAGAGAGGCAGGGAGATGAACGAATCGCCGATTTTGTAGCTGTATTTTTCCCCCGCCTTTGTAAATATATATACCTTTATAGACATAGAGATAGGTGTGGATGTGTAGAAAGGAGGCGGAGGGGAGGGGCTACTTACGGGACTAGCTCGTCTTCATCGGCGAGCTCGAGCTCGGTGGAGATCTCCTCGAGGTCTTCCTTGTCTTTCTGGGGAGTGTTAGTCTTCTCTCTTTTTCTTTTTTCCCCCGTGGAGTAGAATAGAATAGAATATTGTAGATATATATGTCATTCAGATTTTCAACATGACCCCACCATGGAACAAGAAAAAAAGCTAAATGTAACAACAGCACCAGAGAATCAAAAGGAGAAAGAAAAAGAAAACATACCTGCTTGGCCTTCAGCTGCTCCTCGAGCACGGCCTCGCGCGCATGCAGGCGGCTGAAGCGGTTGATCTTCTCTTGGTCCTCGCGGCGGACCTCGGTGTCCTCGGCGGAGGCCTCGTCCTCTTTCGAGAGCTGCAGATCTTTTAGTCCATCTGTCCTGGCTGTCTGTCCTGTTCCTGCTGCTGTCGACAGAAACGGACAAGGGGGACACACGTACCATGCGACGGGGTATCATCTTGGCTGGTGGCTAGCTGGATATCTGATCTGGTGGTTGTCTCTTGTTCTGCCTCCCTCTCGGCGCCGTTTTGGGCGGGCGGTCAGCGGTGGAGCGGGCGCCTGTGGCCCGTGCGGGCACGAGACCGCTTCCCTGCCTCCGGGCGGATCGGTTCCTGAGGTGAGGAACGCTACCTCAGCAGCGGTGTTCTTTGTCATCACAGATCCTCTTCTCATTGTTTTTGTTCTCTATTATTGTTATTTCTATTGTTCTTATTTTTGTATTGCCGTCTGCGCCGAGCCCTCCGCGTCGGGTGACATCATCCTCTCTCCAGGCCATGCTCGCGTGCGGAGTCCACCTCGGCGGCGCGGACTGATCAACTGCTCTGCTACCGTCTGCCTGCCCTGCAACTGCTCGCAGACCGACCCCGTCACGGTCCAACACGCACCATCCTCCTCGACCTCTCCCGGCCTGCGAGTGCTCTTGTTTGTTTCTGTAAAAGCGGAGCGAGCTGGTTTCTTGTCGTCTCGTCTCGCTTCATCCGGGCGCTGTCGGTGTTGTTGTTTGATTGATTTGATCCTCCCGTGACCGCTCTATCCTACCGATCCTATCCCCGACGTTCCCCGGACCAGATAGATCCTTCTTCCATCAATCGACAGACGTATATACCGGCACCTCCGCCACCATGCGAATACCATCGCTGCTCTTCCCCTCCGGCCTCCTCCTCGCTGCTCCGCGTCTCGCGGCCGCCAGCGGCTTCGACTGCGCGCACATCAGCGTCGACGGCATCCAGTACGACCTCAGCCCGCTGGGCGGCGTCCACTCCGTCTACCATGTCGAGAAGACCGAGGACGCGATCGTCAACACCACCTACGTGCTGAACATATGCAACATCCTCAAGGGGGCTGCGATCCGCGGCGACCTCAAGTGCGGGACGTCGAAGAACAGTACGTTTTCTTCCTTCCCGAACCCGCTCCCTTGCTACGTCTACAACCTTGTTTGCTGCAGATTTGCTGACATGTATTCTTCATTAGTATGCGGATTCAGACAAACAAAAGCCCTTGACGGGTCCTCGGAGATCGGGTACGCCTTCCCCATCGTCGGGCTGGAGCACATGGGCCACGGCGCCAAGGACCCCGAGATCACGCGGCTCAAGAAGCTCGACTCGTCGCGCGAGGGCCTGCTCATCAAGATGTCCGGCGGCGAGTACAAGGATGAGAGCGGCAAGAAGAAGGACGCCGGCGCCGTCATCGAGTTCCAGTGCGATCCGGACCGGACGGGTCTCGAGGGTCTCCAGGATATTCAGGATGCGAAGAGGAAGAAGAAGCGACAGGCGGCGGCGATGGCAGTGGCGATGGCAGATGAAGGAAGCGGGAATGGGAATGGGAATGGGAACGGCACGAACGAGGACTTGAACGACGACGACCCGAACAAAAGCCTCAAGTTCGTCAGTTTCGGTCCGGGGGACGACAATTCGTACGTCCTGAAGCTGGACTGGCGGACCAAGTACGCGTGCGACAACTACGTCCGGGACAACAAGGACAACCAGTCCTCGGGGCACTGGGGCTTCTTTACCTGGCTGATCATCATGTAAGTCGAGCCAACCCTCTTATTTTTTTGTTGATGCATGCATGCACGCATTTCTGTCCGTACGACCATGCTGACGGGACGATAGCCTCTTCCTCTGCGTCGCCGCGTACCTCATCTTCGGCTCGTGGCTCAACTACAACCGCTACGGCGCGCGCGGCTGGGACCTCCTCCCGCACGGCGACACGATCCGCGACCTGCCGTACATCTTCCAGGACTGGATCCGCAGCTTCATCAACACGATCCAGGGCGCGGGGTCGCGGGGCGGTTACAGCGCTGTATGATCCTGTCCTTGTTTTTTTGTCTACGACTGGCAAAATTGGCGACGAGCGGAATGACATAGAGAAGAATTAACTTTTGGAATAAGACGAAGAAGAATCACGGTTTTTTTATTTATTTATTTATTTATTTATTCTGTACGGAGGTTTTGTCTAGTCTAGTCTCATCCATTCGTACAGGTTACAGGTTAGGTACTCGTCCCGATTCATGCATGCATGGACTGGACTGAATTGGACTGGTGGATCGGCTTGGAGATTCCTGAGACTGCCTGAATAAGTACCTACGAACCTGCCTCGCCTTGGTCTATGTAGCCTGGCTGGCTGGCTGACTGACTGAATGGATGGATGGATGGAAACGTGTGCATGAGCACTGCGTTTGTTTAGGATCTATTATTTACTATTATGGGTGCTGAACTGTGCAGTTGGTTTTCATTGTTATTATTATTATTATTATGAAAGCTTGGTTGAGCTGGTGTTGGTCTGGGTCATCGATTCAATCGATCAATAAATAAATATTTAATCAGCTCATTGATCGATCATATATATCTTCATGCCTTGTTGCCTATGATCCTTGCTATTCCTATTAGATTTTTATTATACAGTAAATGAAAAGGGAAAAAAAATAAATCTGAAATCAGATCAATCTGTTTTTAAATTATACGGACAGTAGAGTGGAGGAGGTAAACAGGATCTAGGACTAGTCTAGAAGTTTGCCCGAAATCCTATCCTATCCTATCCTGAGGCTACCCACGGAGCCACGAAAAGTCGCTCTACGGCCCAACCCCGCAACACACAAGGGGTCTCTGTGGTGTAGTTGGTTATCACGTGGGTCTCATACTAAGCCTGGTCTAGTATGACGTGGAGGCAAACAAAACCTCCATGACATCCCAAGGTCGGGAGTTCGAACCTCCCCGGGGACAGCCGGTGTGTGTTGGGAATTTTCCGCCAAGTCTCCGTGGCGCAATCGGCTAGCGCGTCTGACTGTTATCTCCCACTAGTCCTTCCTAGGAGGGAGCAGCAATCAGGAGGTTGGAAGTTCGAGCCTTCCCGGGGACGTAGGCGCACACCATTTTTTTTCCTTAATTAGGAAATTAATTAAATTTACCTCTTTCGTATTTTTTCTTTTTAAATTTATTTTCCTTACTTCCCTTACCCGCAAACTTGACATGAGAACATGCAGTAAGAACCCTTTCCCGAGAGCTACAGTAGAAAGCAAGAAAAGCGCTCTTTGTCTGCTAGCAAACTAGGTCTGCGATCGGGAATAAACATCCCGAATGACAATAGCAACAGCAACAGCAACAGCAGCCGCCACAAGTCATCTCTGGCCATCACACAGCGACCATCATCGTCGTCAGATCATCCACGGCCTCCGCCCTCTGCAGACGAGCTACACCCTCATCGCCCACTTCTTCATGTACAGGTAGTCCGGCATGTTGCGGTCGACCGTCTCGCGGATGACGCGGGCGCCCTCCTCGCCGAACTTGTCGCGCCACTCGGCGTCGAACTGCTCCTCCGTCTTGGTGCATTTCGGCTTTTTACCTTGTCAGCCGGGCATTCTCCAAACACGATGCGGCGGCTTCAAGGGTAAACGGCAACGACTTACGCGATCCCTCGGCGCCAGGCCCCGTGACTCGATGGCGTCCTCGTGGAAGCCCCTCCACTTCGCGAACTGCTGCCGGGCGAAGCGGCGGTCCTCCTCGCTGTCCCAGCTGAGCATGTCGGGCGTGTACTCGATGCCGACGCTCCTGCAGTAGGCCTCGATCATGGCCGCGGGGTTGTCGAGGAGGTCGTCTGCGTCGACGACGCAGATCTCCACTCCTTCTTTGGCCGTTCCGTTGACGCCGTCCACACCATCGGCGCAGTTCACCTCCTCGACACCCTCGATGTCGGTGTCGAGACCACGCGTGGCGACGTGCGGTCCGACAAGGCGCACCTTGCGCATGTACTCAAAGACCCGGCGGACCTCGTCGTAGCCGGCCTCGGAGGGGTCGAAATTGTAGAAGCCCGTCACCTCGTCCAGCGGAGGGATGGTGCAGCGGTAGTACGAGGGGATGCTGTAGTGCGGATCGCGGATCAGGAAGGTGAAGTGGAACCGGGACAGCATCTCCAGCGGCACGACGGTCGGGTTGCCCGGCTCGGGCTCGGTGTCGTAGGGGTACGGCTTCGTCTTGTGGTGGGCGCCGTTTCCGTCGACACCGCTGGCATGGTGGCTCCCGTTGACGTCCCCCGTGCCGACTCCGCGTTTGATCCTCTGCAGGGAGGGGGCGATGCTGGCGGGCTTGCCGTTCGGGGGAACGAGGTAGTGGATGATGTCTTTGATGAAGACGGGCTTTCCCTGTTGGAGGTAAGTATGATGGACAGCGAGGACGTGCAGTGATGATCGATGTAGTCAGACATTGTTGCAGAGCCTGTCCAGGTCGCGTGCTCCATAAACACGGCCAGAGCTCCGAGACAGCTGGCATAGCAATGCAAGCATGGCAGACGCAGGAACAGGACGAAATGCCAATGGGAAACAGACGAGAGATGACACAGCGCCTCTCAGATTCCGAGCGATGACCAACAGCGTTCCAGGCAGGCAGCAGAGGAAAGGATCAAGCGGGAAAGAAATCATCATGACAAGGGGGACTGTTCTCGCAGGAGAAGGGTCGGACCTCAGAAGCTTCCCTCTCGATCCTCTCGAAGACGGTCTTGAACGTGGACTCGCTGAAGCCGCTCCTGACGCGGGCCTCTTCATCGTCCTCGTATCTCTCGCTGAGTCTCTCGGGCCCATAGTAGAAGGCATCGCCAAACGGCTCGTGGATGCACTTGAGAGAGTCGCGCTGGGTCATGAAGACCTGGAGTGCTGGTGGTCAGCCTGGCTGAGGACAAGACCGAGGACACGAGCTCACCCGTTCAAAGGCCGTGGAGCATGCGCGGGGATGGGTCACGACGAAGATGGGTTTCGTCATGCTGGAGATCGCGGGATACTCCCAAGCAAGCAATCTTTCCAGTCGAGCAGGGAGCTTGGAAAGTCCAGCACCAGATAGACAGCAGGCTGCGTCAACCTCACGGTTTACGGGGGAGATCAAGACAGCCTGGGAAGAATGTCACAGAGATCGCAGGAGGGTGTAGAAGAGAAGGATCCGGCGGGAGGGCAGGCGCAAGCGGGGAGGGTTTGACATGAGGGACTCGCAGGAACCGACGGGGCCGCAGCACCAGCAGCCATGGGTGTCTGCGAGGGACACGACCCGCGCGGCGCAGCCTCATGCGGGGCCGGAGGAGCAGCTGTCGGGCCGGCTGGGATCCTTGGGTTCCCCGATGGGTCACCAAAGGAGGCGTCCGCGGAGGGCTACAGGGTGCCGCCGGGAGCGGTCCGGCATGCACAGGAGGATCACCGTCGCTCAGCCGGGTCTGTCGCAGGGGTATCCTGGACGTTCCGCTGGCGTTGCGCTCTGCCCTGAGCCGCTGTCCGTGACGGCACGCGGGGATCTGTCCAGGCAGACACGAAGCGCCTTGCCAGGAACCCGCCGTCTCCGCCCGCGACGCACGCGCTCACCGCCCTGCCCGCTGGCCGGCAAATCAGAAGCTCCGCCCGGCGCATGGGCAGACGCGGGCCGTGTGAGCAGCCTGTGAGAGCCGGCGGGAGCAGCACCGCGCGTCGGATGAGATGCGCCCTGCAGGGTTTGCAGGCATGTCCTGCAGCAGCAGCGGGACCGGACGTCCCAGAGCGGGAGAGCCCGCCGGGTCCGCTGGGCCTCCTCCACCGGCTCCCACAGGCCGACAACCACGTCTGGCTGCAGACACGCCAGAGGCCTGCCGGATGCTCTTCCACGGTCCCCGGCGCAGGCGATGCATCCACGAGTCGAGGCCGGTTGCTCCGAGACAGGTCTCCCGGTCCTCTGCAGCATCTGGTCTGTTGGCAGGCGGTGGCCCGGGAAAGGCAGTCTGCTGCCGGAGAAGGGACTCGCCGAGCATCGGACGACTGAACGCGGCTGTGTGGTGGCGCGGGCGGCGCAGCGCGGGGAACCTTCTCACGTGATCTGGATGCCTCGCGCGGCTTCTCGAAGAGGCTGGAAGCGACCACGCCCAACGCGGCCGCCGTTATATCACCCCTCGTCTCGTCTCGCCTTCTCTCCCATCCCCTTCCTCACACTGCGATCACCACCGCAATCAGGTCCTATGGGACTCAGACACACCCCGACAGACTTCACCCCGTGAAGCACGTCACGCTGACGTATCCACGAGACCCCTCCCACCGATACATCAACCCCCACCCCCATCACCCCGCCGTCAGGACATTTTGACGCAACGCACCCTTCCCCCTGCCCCAACCTTCCTCCGCACCCTGTCCCCCAGATCCGTTCACCATGAACGGCGGAACGCAGTTTACAGATCGAGCCAACAAGGCTCTGCTGGACTCCAGCAACCTGGCAGAGCAGTATGCGCACTCCCAGATCCTGCCCCTCCACCTCGCCATCTCGCTCCTCGCCCCGCCGCCCGATGAGGCGGAGAAGCAGCCCGCCGGCGGCCACGAGGGCACCGCGGCGCCGCTCTTCCGGCAGGTCGTCGAGCGCGCCCACGGCGACCCGCAGCTGCTCGAGCGCTCCCTCATGAAGATGCTCGTGCGCCAGCCCAGCCAGGACCCGCCCCCCGAGCGCGTCGCCGTCTCCCCCGCGCTCGCCAAGGTCATCCGCTCCGCGACCGACCTGTCCAAGACCCAGAAGGACAGCTACGTCGCCATCGACCACCTGATCCTGGCCGTCGTCCAGGACTCGCAGGTCCAGCGCGCCCTGGCCGACGCGAACATCCCCAACGTCAAGCTCATCGACAGCGCCGTGCAGCAGATCCGCGGCAACAAGCGCGTCGACTCCAAGACCGCCGACGCCGAGGGCGACAACGAGAACCTGAAGAAGTTCACCATCGACATGACCGCCATGGCGCGCGAGGGCAAGATCGACCCCGTCATCGGGCGCGAGGAGGAGATCCGACGGGTCATCCGCATCCTCAGCCGGCGCACCAAGAACAACCCCGTCCTCATCGGCGAGCCCGGTGTCGGCAAGACCACCATCGTCGAGGGGCTCGCCCGCCGCATCGTCAACGCCGACGTCCCCGCCAACCTGGCCCAGTGCCGGCTGCTCTCCCTCGACGTCGGGTCCCTGGTGGCCGGCAGCAAGTACCGCGGGGAGTTCGAGGAGCGGATGAAGGGCGTCCTCAAGGAGATCGAGGACTCGAAGGACATGATCGTCCTGTTCGTCGACGAGATCCACCTCCTCATGGGCGCCGGCTCCAGCGGCGAGGGCGGGATGGACGCGGCCAACCTCCTCAAGCCCATGCTGGCCCGGGGCCAGCTGCACTGCATCGGAGCCACGACCCTGGGAGAGTACCGGAAGTACATCGAGAAGGACCAGGCCTTCGAGCGACGGTTCCAGCAGGTGCTGGTCAAGGAGCCCACCGTCAACGAGACCATCTCCATCCTCCGCGGTCTCAAGGAGAAGTACGAGGTGCACCACGGGGTCAACATCCTCGACGGGGCCATCGTCGCCGCGGCCAACCTGGCCGCCCGCTACCTGACCGCCCGACGCCTGCCCGACTCGGCCGTCGACCTCATCGACGAGGCCGCCGCGGCGGTGCGGGTGACGCGCGAGTCCGAGCCCGAGGCCCTCGACACCCTGGAGCGGAAGCTGCGGCAGCTCCAGATCGAGATCCACGCCCTGGAGCGCGAGCAGGACCCCGCGTCCAAGGCGCGCCTGGAGGCCGCCAAGCAGGAGGCCGCCAACGTGACGGAGGAGCTGCGGCCGCTCCGCGAGAAGTACGAGAGCGAGAAGAAGCGCAGCAAGGACATCCAGGACGCCAAGATCAAGCTCGACTCGCTCAAGGTGAAGCGGGACGAGGCGGAGCGCTCCGGAGACACCCAGACCGCCGCGGACCTCACGTACTACGCCATCCCCGAGACCAAGGCCCTGATCGAACGGCTCGAGGCCGAGCGGGCCCGGGCCGACGCCGAACAGCGCGCGCGCCAGGGAGAGGCCGGCGAGGCGCTCCTCGCGGACGCGGTCGGCCCGGACCAGATCAACGAGATCGTCGCCCGGTGGACCGGCATCCCCGTCACGAGACTCAAGACGACCGAGAAGGACAAGCTGCTGAACATGGAGAAGCATCTGGCCCGGATCGTCGTCGGACAGAAGGAGGCCGTCACCTCCGTGTCCAACGCCATCCGGCTGCAGCGGTCGGGCCTGAGCAACCCCAACGCGCCCCCGAGCTTCCTGTTCTGCGGTCCGTCCGGGACCGGCAAGACGCTGCTCACCAAGGCCCTGGCCGAGTTCCTCTTCGACGATCCCAAGGCGATGATCCGATTCGACATGTCCGAGTACCAGGAGCGGCACTCGCTGAGCCGGATGATCGGCGCGCCGCCGGGCTACGTGGGCCACGATGCGGGTGGCCAGCTGACGGAGAACCTCCGCCGCCGTCCGTTCTCGATCCTCCTGTTCGACGAGGTCGAGAAGGCCGCCAAGGAGGTGCTGACCGTCCTCCTGCAGCTCATGGACGACGGACGCATCACCGACGGGCAGGGCCGCGTCGTCGACGCCAAGAACTGCATCGTGGTCATGACCTCCAACCTGGGTGCCGAGTACCTCTCCCGCCCGACCGCCAAGGACGGCCGGATCGAGCCCCAGACGCGCGAGCTGGTGATGGGCGCCCTCCGCGACTACTTCCTGCCCGAGTTCCTGAACCGGATCTCGAGCATCGTCATCTTCAACCGGCTCACGAAGCGCGAGATCCGCAAGATCGTGGAGCTCCGTCTCGCCGAGGTCCAGCGCCGACTCGAGCAGAACGACCGCAACGTCAAGATCGAGTGCACGGACGAGGTCAAGGACTACCTCGGCGAGGCCGGCTATTCCCCCGCCTACGGTGCCCGTCCGCTCTCGAGACTCATCGAGCGGGAGGTGCTCAACCGGCTGGCGGTCCTCATCCTCCGCGGCGCCATCAAAGACGGCGAGGTCGCCCGCGTCGTCATGCGCGACGGTCGCGTCGAGGTTCTGCCGAACCACGTCGGGCCCGAGACGGAGGACGAGGAGATGGTCGATGAGGAGGAAGCCCTGGCCGAGATCGAGGAGAACAGCGGTGACATGGACCTCTACGAGTAAAAGGGCGTGCACGGGGGAATGAAGTGGACCGCTTTCTCTCTCTCTCTCTCTCTCTCTCTCTCTCCATTTCTGACGAAGTTACGACGTGAAAGCATCATGGAGTCTTCTTTTTTTTTTTTTTTTTTTTTTGTTTCACCTGGGTTTTACGGTTGAAGGGTTAGCATCAGCATGGGCGCCGGGTGGATGTTTGATCTGTCTATATGTTTTTTCTTTCTGTCTATACTGTGGTCTTGATGACGGCTGTACAGTACCGTACATACTCTTTCTGATGTTTCTCTTGTTTACAGGAAAATCCCCTCCGGATGATGGGCTGTGTTTCCCATCTATCTGGGTTGGGTGGATTGCATAGATACACACATAGACTAGGTGTTGTGTTTGTTGCATTTTGTTTCAGCGAGGTGCAAATCGATGGAGAATACATGACTTGGTTATGGTATATATATATATATATATATATATTGACCCCTGGGTTTTGTATTTATGTATAGCTCCATCTGCTTATGCAGCAGTCGCAGTCTCAAAATTCTAGCGCTGTGACTGAGATTGAAGAGTGACCCACGCTCGACTCGCACGGTATGTACATACAAGCTACACATATTCCCTCCTTTAGAATCCAAGCAAGTTTTATTCTGTTCATCATCACATCGCTCCTTCTCACCCTCATATTGCTCACCCCCTTGTTTTCTGTCTTCAAGATAAACCCAACAAGCCCTTTGGTCTAGTCATCTAGGCCTGTTGTTACAGATAGATAGTAGATGGTCTGAGATAAAAAAAAATCAATTTATTGATAGATAGATACATACATACATAGATAGATAGATCATGGATGGATGGATGGATAGACTGAACGGGTCTACTTGTACAGTACGGAAGTCACAGCTATCTATCTATCTATCTATCTATCTATCTTTCCTAACTTAAGTGCAAGCTTGGTCTTTAGTAGTCTGTATACCGTTCATACTACTATGCTATGTATATGTAATATATATGTAGACAGAGATAAGGTAGACAGGGATAGATAAGAGAAAAAAAGGTTCATTTCAGTATCTGATGACCTCTCCTATTTATGTCCTATCTATCCTATCCTATCCTGTCTAACCTACCTACCTACCTACCTACCCTACCATACCCGGCATGATGCAGCCTTGGTATCCATCTCGTCTCATGATCCATTTATTTACTTACATCCGAATCCGAAGAATTGGAAGGAACGGACCCCACTCTTCCCACTCTTTCCTACTCTCCTCTATCCATTCCCAGTTAATTTGACTTCCCCATCTCCCTCTCCCGGAACCACCGCGCCACCTCCCGCGCCTGGCAGAACTCCACCTCCCCCGCGCGCTCCCACCCCTTCAGCCACCGCAGCACGCGCTCCACCATGCCGATGACGTGCGCCATGCCGCTCGTGTCCGGGTGGACGACGAGCGGGAAGATCGGCTCGGCCTCGTTCTCCCGGATCCAGAGGAACCGGTCGCGCCAGAGCTGCTCGATCGCGCGCACGTCGACGTAGCCGTGCGAGTTGGGCAGGTGCGGCAGGTACTGCAGGGGCGTCATGTCCTCCATGTACCAGTTGCAGGGGAGGCAGACGAGGGGGCGGCGGTCAGAGGAAGACGCGTCGGGGGTAGGGAGCGGGTGCATCCAGGTCGAGGCGGGGAGGGAGAAGTCGATGGGCTGGATGGGGGGCCGGCGCGGGGCGAAGAAGGGGCGGCAGTCGTGGTCGGTGAGGGAGGCGTCTGTCGTTGTATCTCGTTAGATGGGTGTCTTTTTTTTATATATTCATGGAATGAGCCTGTACATTAGATAGGGGTGGCATACCGTATTCGAACCCGTACTCCTCCAGCAGATCCAGCGTCGACTCACGCACCTGGTACAGCGGCGCGCGGTACCCCACGGGCCTCTCGCCCGTCAGCCTCGTCGCGATCTCGATGCACTTCTCCAGCACGTCGCGCTCCTGCTGCACGCTCAGCTGGTAGGCGCCCTCGTGCGCGTAGCCGTGCAGGCCGACCTCGCACCCGGACTCGACGACCTGGCGCACCTCCGCCGGGAAGCTCTCCGCCGAGTGGCCCGGGATGAACCAGGTGCAGCGGTCCGCGATCCCCAGCTTCTTCAGCATCCGCAGCAGGCGCGGCACGCCGACGCGCGCGGCGAAGAAGCCCGCCGAGTAGTCCGCCAGCACGTTGTCCGGGTGCCTGCCGGTGCCCAGCCAGCCCGAGACAGCGTCGAAGTCGATCGTGAAGACGACGCGGATCTTGTTCCGCTTGGGGTTGGGCACGCCCCTGGGGATCGTCGTCGGCAGCTGGCCGTGTTCTTGGATTCCCGTCTCCTCAGTCGCAGGCGATGTCTTGACGACCTCGTTCTCTCTCCAGATCAGACGGCCTTCCATGCCGCCGTCGACGCTGAGGCATTCGCCGGAGATGTGGCCTGCCGCGCGGTGCGAGGCCAAAAAGGCCATCGCACGAGCGACATCCTCTGGCTTTGCGATCTTCTTCAGCGGTACACTGGTAGGACATCAGTATTCCCACAATTCTCTTTTTTTTCTCGTCTCCAGACTGAGACGTGAGGGTACACACGTAGCCTGAGCCTCAGCCCACATCTCCCGCGGATCATCCAGCCGGCCCTCGATCAGGGGCGTATCAACCCACCCCGGCGCGACGGCGTTGATCCGCGCCTCGCTGTTCAGCCGGACAATCTCGTTCTTGACCCCCCGGACCAGCCCGTACTGCAGCCCGGCCTTGCCGGACGCATACTCGGCATGGCCCGCCTGGCCGAACTTGCCCGTCTCGCTGCCCGTCACCACGATGGCCAGGTTGTCCAGCTCGCGGCCCAGCGCCTCCTGCGCGGCCCGCGCGGCGCGCAGGAAGTGCTTGATGACGAGGAAGGTGCCCCGGACGTTGGTGCGGTAGGTCCTCTCCCACAGGTCCAGGGGCATGTCCCAGATGGGGTACGCGGTGCTCTCGTCCGCGATGCCGGCGTTGGCGATGAGGATGTTGACCGGACCGAAACGTCTCCTGGCCTGCTCGAAGCAGGAGCGGACCGATTCCTCATCGGCGATGTCGCCGGTCACGGTGTGCAGGCGGGCATGCTGCTCTCCGTCCTGGAGGGGGATCTGGACGGTGCGGAGGTCGTGCGCGGTGACGTAGCATCCTTGGTCTATGAAGGGCGTTAGATGTTGAATAAGATTCCTGTCATTCAATGTCGGACAGCAAAGAAGATTTGTCAGAAGTCTTCATGTCATGCAATTTCTTCTTGCTTATGTTGCAGAATCACAGAGCAGAGAGTATAAACACTATTCTTTCTTCTCTGCGTTGTCACAAAACATCCAGAAATCATGTAAACACGCGGAAAAAAAAAACCGTAGCTAGCATGACTGCCAATATTGATGACCGCTGCCAGCCAAGAAATGGAACATCCATCAGACTGACAGCACCGTCAATTACCAAGTCGAGTCATCCTCAGCAGCGGCATCCAGGTCCAGATACCATCACGGAAGAGACAACATCCGAGAATCCAGACTGGCACGAGCTTCCCACATAGAACGGATCCCCGAAGGAGCCGGATTTCGAGTCAAGAGAAGAAAAGAAAGTAAAAGGGGGAAATGCACAGACATGGTATACGTAGCAACATGATAACACATGCATGTTATTTCATAAGTAGTTCACAACAACGATGGATATGATACACGTAAACATCACAGAGCACAGATTCTAATAGTATGTTTGTAAGAAAAGGGGCTGTGATGATGTCATTAATCGGACTTGTGTTTTCATGTACTTGTACCTACCCAGGAACTCCTGCACCGCCCGACTGCCGATACCGCCGGCGGCCCCGGTGATGAAGACGTGCAGCCCCTCGAGACCCAGGAAGGATGATGATAATGCCATCTTGTTGGACCTCGGACCGGCACGTGAGTAGTAGTTATCTGATCCGATCTCTCTTCGTGGAAGTGTGAGGGATCAGACACAGAAACGTTCGTTAGTAGGGGCGCGCGTCGATCAGCCCCTGCTGATCGAGAATCAATGGATCAGTGAGGTCAGAAAAGGAATGGGAATCAATGAGAGAGGTATTGCGCTGTCTGTAGCTATAATTATCAATGTTTAGTAATCAGAGGTAGTAGTCCTCCGGAGGATGAGATGCCGTATGGAGTACAGAGTAAAAGAGGGGCGACGGGTCAGTGGTCAGTCGGGTGGTGGGCGGTGGGGTTGTCTGTCTGGAGTAGCAGGGACGGAAGGACCCGAGTCTGCCCCTGGAAGTACTGTAGGGACAGATAGGAGTCCTCCGTCCAGATCTGTGCTCGAGCTCGAGCCTTCGTCATCCATAGTACTGCACTCGGTAGTGGCAGCCATGCTGATGAATAATTGCCTGAAAGAAACTGTTCGGAGAATTCACGACAATGCCGAGCAAAACTTCAATTCAAGTGTTCCCAGTATCCCTGTACAGAGTGCTCCGTACCTTGATCGGAACCACGCGATAATCGCCTATCAGATCCAGAGGAGTATAGAAAAGTCACATGATCACACTCTCCTTCATCGTCAACAATAATATCAGACAGAAGCGTTCCAGACTCTGAGACTGCAGACAGGCGCAGCGGGATGGACCGATAGCCAGGGGCAGCCACAGTACCCCTGTCTCTTTCTAAACAATCTACTCCGTACTCCGTACCGAGGACAGGGACCGTGACATGCTGCATGCATGATGATGCAGGTCACTTCGGCTGTCGGCATCCCAGTCGGTTATTACTAAGTAGTTAGTTACATGCCGCCGTTGCAGCGCCTCGGACTCCGGCCTCTCAGCCCGGAAAAATAATCGACAAGGATCGAAGGAGAAAGGGAGGAAAGGGGAAAGGGGCAAAAAGACAATTTCTTCACGGTCACGGTACATACATCGTACTACATCGGAATCCGAATAACGTCAACATTGAAATTATTATCAACCAAATAACGACAATTGCACCGTATACAGAGCTATCAAGGTTAATCATCGGGACTCGGATTCTAAACCCATCCGGACACCGGTGCCCAGAAAACAACTTGAAAAAAAAAAGCGCCGTTTCCCACGTGCGTTGCGAGGTCTTCTTCACTGGTCCTCTCTCTCGCGTGAAGACCGACCGGCTCTAAGTCTAGTCTGTAGTCTTGACACTCTGACTCGTCTCAGTTTCTATGTATTGTTGTTATGGAGATGGACATAACTTGATACCTGCTACTAACTACTCTAGGCAGTAGGGTCCTCCGGGCTGTCCAGACTCACAGGAATACTTGTAGCCCTGTCAAGACGATGGTCGAGACTGAGCTCGATACCACACTACTCCCGTACATGGTAGTAGTACTCTGTACCCTGGCTCGCAGTCGCAGCAGGTACGGAATTTTCCCGCAGTGCCAAGTATGGAGTAGTGTGTAGACAGTACAGACCGTCGCCATGGCAGCATGGCATGGCATGGCATGCGAATCGATGCCATGCAATGCTTATCCCCAACAGGTCGATCTTTACGGAGTAGTTAGTTCCTCAAAGTCTTAGACCCTGGTCGTGGTCGGCGACTAACTCGGCTGGCCGGCGTGGGCCTCCACGCGAGTCAGATCATCATCATCAACGGCCACGCGCACTGAACAATCGACAGGGGTCTTTCTTCTAACTCACTCCTTGCATGGGTTAGCGCCATTAGCTTGCCAGACCAAGGTTGAAAACTTGAAGCTTCAAGGATTTCTTCTAGCCGTATACTGTACTGTAAGCAAGGCGAAACTCATGCAAGGGACAGGCAGGGACGCGCCGCGCTAAGTCGTTATAGTTATAAGCTTACGGAGTAGTAGAAGCGAGCGAGCGAAGAGTCGAGTTGAGAAAGATACCTGCAACCCGAACCGAACCGACGGTTACCGAGCACTAAGTGAGTACGGAGTTACGATAGGCAATAATTGCGTATGTCCGGATCACGGCAAGACAAGAATAATGAAGTACTGTAAATAAGTACATTACCTGTTCTTCTCTCATGTGAGACAGCTCAGTAGTGAGACAAGCTGATAGAAAGCATCACAATTTTTGTTTCCGACATTCCTTGACCTCCAATGTTAGATCCAGAAGCAGAGGTCGTGTGTGTGGGGTCTTCCACGTACACACATACACTACTAACACACACAGCAACAGCAAAAAGTCCCGCACCGCATGGCGCACTAAGCGCCAATTTTCGCGTTTATCTTGTTAGGAAAAAAAAAGAAGAAAAAAAAGAATTCTTGGCGCATTATAATTATCGTCTGACGTCATTCGAGAAAGAAAAAAAATTTAAAAAAAATCTGCCAAGACTCCTCCTTCTCAAGGAGCATCATTTGTGGTGTGCTCAAAATTGGTTCTTCTCAACTTGGGGCTTTGGGAGCGAGCCTCAGGAGGGAGAGAGAATGGTGGGGTCATGCGTTGGGCCCATTTTTTTATGATTATCCCTGCGTTTAGTATGCAGGACTCCATCACTCCGTACTTAGTATGCATGCATGCATGCATGATGCAAGTACCTGCAGTAAGGAGTACAGAGTAGTAGCTACCTAAATGTTGTATTTCGTCCTTGTCGATAGCAGTAGCTGCCGATTCACATGCCCTCGCGTGGCACGGTGACAAGGGGTGTGGTGGATAGATAGATGGATAGTTCTAGTCAAGTCTCAACAATTGTTCTCAAATATGAATCGCAAGCAACATGACGAACCTCGACCCCACAGTTATGGTTATACTACTATATCAGGAGGTAAGTATGTACATACTCGATTCTTATCTGCATGGCATTGGGCATGCAGCAGTTGCAACTGTGGTTCCCTGGACCGGGGTCCAGAGTGGCAGAGCCAGAGCCAGAACGGTACCAGAGCCATGATGGCCCAGAAAGGTACAGTACATGCATGATGCAGCACAGCAGCAGAGAGGTCCACCGTCCATGACTCCATGGACTTGCAGTGCTTGCACGGTTGCACCTAGACTAAACCATCACGTACCTTGACCGTGGATTGAAAATTCAATAGAGCACGCCGCCAAGCAGGGCTAGGGAGCACGTGCTGCCGAATCAAGTCGCTCTGTTACCGAGGGCTGGTCCCACCCTGGATGGGGGGGGGGGGTATGATCGTCGTCTCCATCCCCATAAAAAGTAGTGAATGCTGTACGGAGTACGGAGTAACGGAGTAGACCCTGACTACGCTTGACGATCCTCCGAAGAAGGGTGGGTTGGGGGGGGGGGAGGGGGAAAGTCTGAAATCATTCTTAATTCAATTCAATGATAGAAGCATTGATCAATTAATCGTCAATGAGAGTGAGACTCAAACAATTGATGAATGATGTATGTACATACGTAGGGATACGACATTGATCCTTGCTTTTTGTTTCGCGCAGAGTCCAGTCCAGCTGCAGGCAATAATAACTTACGCAGTGGCTTGTTCTCCCTTTTTTTTTTTTTTTTTTTGAGGTCGGCCTTTAATTTTACTGCATTTGTCGTTTGCGTTCGGCTGCCCAGTAGTTGGTGAGCACGTCCCCATGTCCATGGAGAATATCTCCGGACCGTAAGGAGTACCGGGCACGGAGTACGGAGGACCCTCCCAGGGGTTAGGTAAGGAGTAGATTTCGACCAGAGTAAAGGAGTGGTGCAAGCAGGAAAAAAAATAAAAAGGCTTCTTCAGTTGTGCGATGACAGTAACCTTACCGTGGTACAGTAGTACCACGATGTTTCTTTTCGCTTTTTGAGTTATAGATGGGTATCTGTTATAACTCAACACTGCTTGTTCTGGTTTTTGGGTTAGCGTTTAGGTTCGATGTGGGACTTTTACCGCAGCCCTTCTTGGGCTTCGGGCGTTGGGACTGGAGGACATCGTGCTTACCTAACTCCATACAGCTTATCATGTCCCAAGGTCCACAGGACCATAGTCCTCTCCAGTCTCCAGCAGCGGGGAAGGGACGCTAAATTAGCGCGGTCGCTTAGTGAGTGGGCTGTGTTGATTTAGCGCCTCAGCCCGCGATAGGTGTGCGTGAGCTATGCCCTACAGCGGTCAAGGCCGAAAGACCAGGGGCACTGAGCTTGGTCGTACTTCAAAGGGACCACTATGTGGTGCCGGCAATTGAAAAACATCCAGCCATTGTCTGCACACACGTATCGTACTGTACACATATACATACATACATACATACATACACACATGCAGTAGATACATGTCTCGAAGCCAGTTTCCTGACCGGCGACCTGATCAATCTGCAATTCTTCGAAGGGGGTATCAAAAGGATTCCAACAAAGGCCATTGCAGGGCTTCCTTCAAAGAGGGGTATGGTGTGGACGATCCCCTTGCATCGCTCTACGGAGTAGTACTCCATAGTGCTAGCCGCAGGCCGCTCAGCGATCGTCAGAAAATACGTCATACCACCACACAACTGCCGGGCGCACGGTGCACACTTGACCAGCTTTCGTTTCATTGATGGCAAGGGGTGAAACCTGGGGATCTGCATGCAAAATGGCAATATTCGGATCGACCGATCGACGGACGGACGCCGTAGCCAAGTCCGGCTGTTGCCCAGGAATAGACAACGGTTCCGTGGATGGCATGCTGAGGCATTTCTCTGAAATGGCCTCTCGGGTGGGTCTCTGGCGAGCTGCGCGGCACATCAAAACGTGAGTCGAGTCGTGAGTGCGGAATTTCGTTCCTCCACCAAACACATCTGATGATGATGATGATGATGGTCTGTTCCGTCACCGGTGACCATGACTATCGTATCTCCTGGACACCGCTTGGACTCTCTTGGGAGATGACGGCCCTGACTCCTGAGCTCCTGAAGGGATTGGGGGACCTGCAGTCCAGTCCTATCCTTTCCCTCTTTCGGGATGTCCTGGTTCTTCCTTTTTCTGCCAAGTCGAGGATTTGCATTCAATAGATCGTCAACAGTCCCTAAAACAGCGTGGCGCGAACGAAAAGTGAAGCGGAGGCCTGCGCGACAAAAACAACATGATAACACAGAAGGAATCATTCTCGTGAGCGACCGTCAATCCCAATCAAATCGTAACAGGAAATGAACATGCGTAGGCTGGTAATGCAGAGGACTTTTCATGGGACGGGCGAGTGGACCGCCGCAGCCGTATGCGTCGAAGGGTGCCCCCAGTGCCGAGGGGGAGAATCCTGCCCCATGCCCGCGTCGTGCTCGACCGTGACGGTGATGTCCTGCCTGATCCTCAGAGCGCGCGCGGACCCGTCGTCGCTAATGTCCCGTTCGTCGCTCTGGGACTGGTGGATGCTGACGTCGGACATGTCCTTTTGTGGCTGAGATGCGACCTTGTTGAACGACTGCATGCTGAACTCCGCTTCTCGCGGCGACCGCGCCTGGCTCTGGCTGGCCCCCGTGCCGTACTGCCGGTAGGTGGATCGCTTGCTCCAGGGGCCGTACATGGAGTTGTAGCGGTCTGTCTGCCGCCTCGAGCCACCGGTCCAGCTCTTGAGGGCCGGGAAGATGTCACGGAGAAGGGACCAGACGAGCGGCAGGTTAGTGACGAGCATCGCGACCGTCGCTTCTCGGAAGTACCAGTTCATGTAGACGTAGGAAATGAGCGAGGGGACAAGGCAGTAGACCTTGGTAAGGATCGCGGCAACAATGACGAAGATTCCCATTCCAAAGAGAAGGACAAGGATCAGCTTCTGCTTGAGCGGCAAGCGAACCGACACGAGAAGTGGAATCGCGACGAGTAGCATGAACACATCTGCCGTGATCGAAAAACATCCTTGGATAATCTCGTAATGCTGGTAGGACGAGCATTGGTCTAGGAGCAGTCAGCTATCATGTAGAAAGTCTATATATGACAGAGGAGATGGACTGACAGTTGGGTGTTGGCACCGCCCAGTAGTTGTGGAGAGGCCTGCAGGTGAGGAACAGGGAAAGTTCGGTCCCGACGAAACCAAGGGCAATAAAGATGGCACAGTAGTTGATGAGACGTCGTTGACGAAGTCCATCCCTGTTTGTCGTCCATGAATGTCAGTATACAATAGCGAGGGGGGAACTGGTGGTGACCTACGTGATACGGGCATAGATGATCAGCATGCAAGCCTTCAGACTCCATATCGTCAAGACCATCGCGTGTTCGGAGACGAAGACCCATTTGCTGCCTCTGACCCGTTCCGCATGCGACTCCGGTGTCAGATTCTTGATGTCCTCCTCAGTCATCAGATTCGACCCTCCGCCGGAGGCGACCTCGTTCAGCGCCACACACAGTATCGTGTACCACACTACCGCGAAGACCATGACATAGTCGTCCGCCTGCAGGTTTCGTATCCCGAGTCGTTTAATGCGCGCGGTGCTGCAGGTGTTTCTGGTCAACTATGAATCAGCTCGCCATGGTCACTTTCAGCACTCACAATCGTAGCACCACACCCAACATCCCCACGGCGTAGAGCGGCCATGTCTCCCTCGCGAAGCTCCTCCCAAATGCCGGACTGACCATCTTGACGGCGTCCTTGATCGTACTCGGGGAGGCCGACGAAGACTGCGTGGCAGGCTGCAGGGCGACAGGCAAGGGATGACAATATATACTAAGGCCTCTACCATGCAGTCCTCAGCGGAGGAGTCCGGGGGAGTGGGTTGATGAGGAATATCAATTCATATCTACTGCTATGTCCGTTCTCGGTAAAGGACCCGCTGTGCAGGCCAAGGTTAAGCGTGCGATCCCATCGCTGACCTGCGCATCCTCTAATCTCTCCCAGGGCACCGGGGCAGGCGAGCCCTGCGAATCGCCGCCCTTGGAGCTTAGCGTACCTGAATCCCCCAGACGGCGACCCAGGGCGTCGGACCAATCGGTGCGGCATCTCGCAGGCCCTGGCATTGCACTATTGCCTGCGACCCAAGGGCCAAAACTCTACGCCGGCCAGCTGCGCGGCCATCTCTCCAGCATCCCAGGGCTGATGGGGTCTGGAACTCCATACCTGTCCAGAACATTCGTCCGCGTACAAGGCCATTCACACGCGAGAGGTTTCATCTTCATCTACAGGGTAGCCGTGGAAGCGACAGGGCCGGTCATGCTACGTAGCAGTGGTCGTGCTCTCGAAAACCACGCAGCGCCGTCCGTCGAACTCTATCAGGCTGCTGAGGAACCAGCAGGGCTCGGGCAGAACCGCGATCTGTACGCATTTGGAGTTTCCTCTGGACGGAGGGAGAGCTAGAAAAAAATCGGAAACAAGAGATGGAGAGGACCCCATCGGAAGGGTCTTCTGGACCCCACAATGATGATTATTCTTAGACCTAGATCTGAGATATATATTCAGATCGAGGCTGGGCCTGCAAAGGACCACTTTTGTGCACTGTGCGCGGACAGACCATGGGAGCATATTGATACAACTGCTCGCAGATAGTTCTCGTGGACGTCGTCATGCCGAGAGATGTTGTGCGCGCTAGAGGTGGTCCAGGCTCCCGATCCGAGATGGATCGGTCAGATCACCGCGCTGCTACGCAGGCCTGCGTACACCGAGGCCCTGCACGCGGGGCCTTTCGGGCTGTTCAAGCCACCCGTCGCCAGCTTCCCCATCGGAGACCTCCTCGCCAGCGTCCTGCGCGGCGGATCGTCATTGGCAGAGGTTAACTCTTTAAAGTTCACGCAAGGTTGCCGAGTCCAGTACCATGAATATAAGAAACCTTACTATTATAGCTCAGCCCCGACCCGGATATCTTGAACGTGATGATATAGGGTCCTTGTTGATAATAAGCATAATGATAATCGGGCATCGTAAGCACCAGCCGAATCCGCGCAAGTCCTGAAGCTCTGCTTCAGAAATCAACCACCGTAACCACGGTGCTGGCCGGGTCGCGTCTCGAGCGTCTCCCACGCCATATGGCTATCCTACAATACCGTATACCCGGAAAAGGAAGTCGTCGGGTTTTCCCGTCCGGACGGAGACCGTAGTAGTAGAGGGACTGGAGAGTAACCGGCATTGGGGGAGGGCGGGTTCGGAAGGCCCCAGACCAGACCCAGGTATGCGGTCGTGCTCCGGAGTCGGACCGCAGTGTGCTTGAGGGGATCCCTGGATCGCGGTATCAGATTCACAAGAGGTGCTGGCGGCGGAGGGCAAGGCCGAAACACGCAAAGTCTGCAAGGAGGGCGGCCAGCGTCTTAAGAGAAGCGAGGGGGGGGGGGGAGCCGGGGGCTCACGTGACCGAGCACAGCGTGCCGGCCTCGGGTCTGTTGAAGCTCCCCCTTCGGGCAAGGCCTCCGCCGCGGCGCCCGCAAACCGCCGGCGCCCGAGCCCGCGCCAGACCATCGCGGCGCGGTCATTATCTCTGCTGATTCGACTGCTCCACGGTCCCACGGGCGACGGGAGAGCTCTGCCCCTCGCCGAGATAAGGGGCATCGGGGCATAATATGGGGTCCCTATGGCGCACACGTCCCCCTCCGATGCAACTGGACAGGGCATCCACGCCGGAGAACCCCGCAGCACGCCCATAACCATGCGCTCTGCGCCCTAGATCGTGGCCACCTGCGACGTCGGAGGCTGCAGGGCGTCGTCGCTCCATTCTGGAACAATCATTCCTCTGCTGCAGGATAGACGTCTCTTTCCCTTCCCGGTAGAGACCGGTGTCAGTCCCTTCGTTCCCTCGCACAACCGACCCGTATTTCTATCTTTTTGGTCTCTCACGTCTTCCAACTTCGACGCTCTTTTTTCCTGTCCCAGCTGCCCCTGTCCGTCGTTGTTGCTGGAATTGATACCCCTCCCATTCTCTTCCATCCCCCTTTGCCCCAGTTCAGAGACCCAAGACGGTGCGGTTCGAGATGGCTGAGGAGGGGCCTTCGGAGAAATTGAAGACGGTGCCGTCCATAGAGGAGGACCAGGCTTCCGGGCAATTGGTCAACGCATCTGGCCATCGCCAGGAGCTGGAGCGCAACTTCAGCCTCCTCAGTATTTGTGCAATTGCCGTGACCACGGGAAACACGTGGATTGCGCAAGGAGGCAGTGTGGTAAGTTTCGATATAATCTATCTACATATGACTTCGCGGGATCTGGGGCTGATGAGGTATTATCGTAGACCGTGGCCCTGAGCAATGGTGGTCCACCTGGTGTCATCTATGAATTGTATGTCTGTCCATCCCCAGTCACGGAATACCATCATCTAACTTGGGCCAGCATTGCCGTTTCCTTTTGTTACTGGTTGGTCGCCGCGTCGATCGCAGAGTTGGCATCTGCGATGCCCTCCGCCAGCGGTGGTATGTCTTTGAAGCATTGCGTCCATTCTATTTCCCCTACAAGCTGCTAACCCGACCCTCAGTCTACCACTGGGCCTCGGTGACTGCAGGGAAATATGGCCGAGTCTGCGGTTTCTTCGCTGGCTTCTGGAACTGCCTGGCCTGGATCCTTGGTGCTGCTTCGATGTCCGCGATCCTGGGGAACCAGACCGTCTCGATGTATGCGTTGTACCATCCCGACTTCGCGCCAAAGGCGTGGCATGTCTTCGTGAGCTTTATCATCTGCACATGGGTCTGCTGCTGCACCGTCCTCTTTGCGAACAGGGCGCTTCCAACCATCGGAAACCTTGGCATGTTTTTCATCCTCGGCGGAGTCATCATCACCATTATCGTCTGCGCCGTCATGCCTCATGTCAACGGTGTCGGTTACGCATCAAACGATTTTGTGTGGCGCGACTGGTCCAACCAGACTGGATACACCAGCAATGGCTTCGTGTTCGTGGCTGGAATGCTCAACGGTGCTTACAGTGTAGGAACCCCTGACCTCTCCTCGCATCTTGCGGAAGAGATCCCTAGGTGAGAGACTGCCCTTATGCCCGCTGTGCTAAACGTGCATGTCGCTGACCCGCCTGTTTAGGCCGAGCCGAAATATTCCAAAGGCAGTGTTGGCTCAGATGGTCGTTGGATTTATCACTGGATTTCTGTATATGATCGCTCTTTTCTACTCCATCCAGGATCTGCAGGCGGTCGTGAACAGCGTCTTCGGTTTCCCTCTTGCTGAGATCTACCGCCAGGCGACCGGTTCAAGGGGCGGAGCGCTTGGCTTGCTCATTGTCGCGTTCGTGCCGACGTTGATAACCTGCATTGGCTGCTACATCACCGCCGGACGTACTCTCTGGACTCTAGCTCGCGACAATGCCACCCCGTTCAGCAGCTGGCTGGGGCGCATTGACAAGAAGATGCACAACCCTTTCAACGCCACTTTAACCTGTGGTATCATCATCACAGTCCTCGCCTGCATCTATGTCGGCTCGACGACCGCCTTCAATGCCTTTATCAGCTCTTACATCCAACTCTCAACCCTCTCTTACCTCTTCGCCATTCTGCCGCACGTCCTCACCCGGCGCTCTTCGGTCGCGCCTGGCTATTTCTGGATGAAGGCCCCCATTGGCTACACCGTCAACATCCTGAGCTGCATCTACATCGTCGCGTTCATCGTCATCTTCTGCTTCCCGTACACGCTTCCGACCGACGCGAAGTCGATGAACTACGCCAGTCTGATGACCGGAGGTTTGACCATCTTCGTGGCCGTGTGGTGGTTCTTCCGGCAGAGCAACTACAAGGGGCCGCAGTCCGTCCCTCTGAGCGACCGCAAGCTTGCTCAAGACGCGAAATAGTTTCACTCGGTTCGATCGTCCGTTCTTACTGGAAAATGAAACGCCATGACTGGAAAATAGCTCGGCGCGCTCGCTGCACTATTCTTACGTCGTTGCATTCTTCGTACGTGTTTCACCAAAAGGATGGGTAGTATATATGCATTGTGTCAATTATATCTGCACACACTCGCTGTTTTATGTACTTTACGTTCTCATTCAAACGTAATGTTCTGTACATGTACATTCAGGACTTTAGTACATAGTACCTATATAGCCCGTAAGTCGGGGGAATTGACGCTCTTTTTGGTCTCAGTCGACGCTGCTTTTAGTGTCACTTTCCCTCATGCGACTGTTTAACCTTGCCATTCTTTGGACTGCCCAACAATAACTTTAGCAACTTTATGCAATCCTGTCCATTATCCATATCTCTCCATGTTTTGCACTAATGCAATCACACTTATTTACCTATAGCCTGTTTATCTATAGATCCTTGTTTTTCCCCTCTTTGGAGCTGGCAGCTTTACTTCTCTGTTTCTCTATTTATAAGAATGACTTCTAAATTACATAAATATAGTAAATACTCCTTGTCTAAAATGGCTTCTTTATGTAACAACTATCCGTATAGGAAGAGAGTATTTGATTCCCTTTAATATTCTTTTGCTTCTATTTCTGTGTCTTGTAAGTTCTTGTTATTAAATTGCTGTCAAACGGTCAACTATCTCAGCCGCTTTCACTTGACCTTGGAGTCCTACTCCGACAGTCAAAGGGATTATTCTTAAAGTGAGAAGTTGGTAGAAGTCAAGACGTAGAACAGATATATTGAGACTAGCTGATAATCATAAGATTATTTTGAAAATAAGACACAGAAGAGAAAATACAAGATATGATCATTCTTTTATAGTTCTCTCTTCCTATTCTTTCTTTATCTTGGACATCTCGAAGAATGACACTTGATGGATAGTCTCCTTGGTCACTACTGTTTTCCACCATTCTTTCGAGAACATAGCTGTTCGGAGTGGGTCTTTCTTTCCTTGCATATTTCGTCTTAGGCATTAGGGTCCTTAAACGCTATTAAAGGTAATAATGTAACAACCACAATATAGCATCATAGTTAAAATTACTCTAGATTGATTACACACTCTCTGGACTTTTCTTTTGGTCAGGTGGGTGCACTTTTCCTCAAAAGCGGGTAATCTGTAAGAGTATAATCACACCTCTAAAAAGGCAGTAATAAAAAATGTCTGAAGCCTTTCATAACTTCTAATTTAAAGGAAATAAGCAAGAACCTGCTTATTACCCTCTACTATAGGCTACGAGTCGACCTGATGTCTTCTTTGGTTATCTTAACCCTCCTGTCTCCAGACTTTCATTTACGACAGTAATCGACCAGTAAAAGGTCGCGACGCTTTCCTAGCTGGCTGGGCTAAGGCACTAACTGTTATGCCCGACTTCAACATAGAATCCATCGAGGCTATTATAGAGGTGGAGGATACTAAGAAAGGCAATAGTAAGTTGTGGGTATTCTTCAAATCGCCGGCCTGCCTAACGGTAAGGAGAATTCAATATCGGACGCCTCGGGCAAAGCGACGCCTTTAGGAAACATGTCTGCGGGCATGATCACCGGTGTCGTCGAAAGTGTGGTGGTCGTCACGCCCGGAGAGACGCTGAAAACGAAAATCATTGATATTGATGATCGGACCGGCTCCAAGTTGTACAGGTCGGCCAGCCACGCCGTTCGCATGATAGTCGCAACGGAAGGTCTGCAAGGTCTCTATCACGGTGTCGTCCCCGTCACGCCGAAGCAGTCTGCCAATGCCATGGTGCGGTTCACAAGCTACAACCTCTTTCTCGATTATCTGAAATTCCTGTCCCTGCGATACAGCCAGCTCCAGCCTGTGACAATGGTAGTGGTCGGCGCCATGGCCGGCGCCGTCATAGTCTACGCGACAATGCCATTCGATACGATCAAGACGCGACTGCAGGCCATTGACGGTCTCCAGCGGTACAAGGGACCTCTGGACTGTATGCGGTCTGTGGTAGTCAACGGGTTGTATCGGCCTTGCGGAAGGGCGCGACTCCTCGTCTCATGCGGCTAAGTGTCTGCAATACCCCCCCGGCCTCCCTTCTTTGACCGTTCGATTGATGATTGATAAAGATAAATCCGGCTAACATTGAGTGAGTATTATTGTCGGATAGATATCGGGTGCGCTTAGCTTTACGATTTATGAAAAGGTCATTCGGTGGACGGGGTCGTTGCGGTCCAATAATAGCCACACGGAGTACAAGGGGATCGCTGTTCGAGGAGGGCTCGCTCTATAGAAGGTTTGATGTCTATCTATGTATGCATGTTTGGCCGGGGCGGGGATCCTCTTGGATGAGAAGAGAACACAATAAATAAAACAGGGTGTGGTGTTAATGTTCTATTTTCTTTCTTGTTCGTTTTTATCACTGTCCTGGGAGCTACATCCAGTAACATCCCTTGAGATGAATTAATATTATGTCAACAGTACTAGGTGGTAATTATTCTGAGGTCTCATCAGTTCTAATTGGCGACACGTTCCAGCCCAGGTTCGCAGTAAATTTGGAGGAGATCACCCCTGCATAACTCTTAATTAGAATCAGACCCTTCTGTGTGTATTGATGAGCCCTTTCTTAGAATGCAGGCCTTCAGAGATTCGAGTTCTTGAGAGAGAGCTCAATTCCCTGACTCCTCCATTGTTTGTTCGACCATTGGGTGCGTGCCGAGTAAAGTGGTGAAGATTAACAACATAGAAAGACGTCCAGAAACCAAGGGAGAAATGAAATAAAATAGTTCGTCACAAATCAAGGTCTGGGCACTCCTTTGGGTCAGCATAGAACGAGCCACCCAGCTGCTCAATTGCACGACACCGTTCCTCCATATTGAAGGCATTCTTGATTCTGCCCACACCTTTCTCTATAGCATCGAGGTAGTCGTCTTGAGAACCCAAACACCTCCACCTGCAGGCCACCCAATAATCAAAACCTGTTGCGGACTAGAATCCTCCATAGCGTTCATAACATAAGCCTCCTCACTTTTGCCACCAAGTTGCTCCTAGCTTGCGCATGTTGGCGCAGTGGGCATCCTCTGCGGGATCTTGGGAGCTCGGCGCGGGGTTGAAGCGATCCAGCTGCAGGAACTCGAGCTCGACGCCGTTGCAGGACTCGAGGACATATAGGCCGCCTTTACTCGGCCATCCATATACTGTTGTGCCTGGTCCAAGGCCAAACTTTGTTCGGAAATGAGGCTCAGGGGTCAATAAGGTGCAGTGTGACTCTCTATATTCATCATGCGGTTGTGGTGTCATGGTCGTGGTCGACAAGGCGCGTGGGTCTCGGAATAATAGCTTGCTCGCGAGGAAGAGGCAGGTCGCACACAGAAGGGTAATCGGTACAAGCCATCTTTCTCCTTCTTCTCCTTCTCCCCCAGTGAGCTAAATAATAAAGATAATAAATTAGGGGAAGGATCAATAACAATTATGTCATTTGCTGGCCTCAAATTATTATTGCGTGAGTAATGTTGATGTTGCTGATTTATGCAAAGACGATGAGGTCTATAACTACCCCTCAGAGACGCCTGTAGATGCCTGGCGTGTTGCAGGCACAGACAAGTGGGCACGTCAGATTTTAGGCTGCAGCTGGCCAATATTTCAGAGAAATTGCGCCGGGGAATAAAGTGTCATAAGCCCTGTGCAGAGCTAATGCATGTTGGTTCAGGAATGGTGCAAGAACTACTGCAAGATAACGAACATATCCAACGACCCGAACACTCAGAATACCCGTACAAAATGCGACTTTTCGCAACCTGATATCTTAACAGTACCAAGAGATATAATAGAGATATTTTTATATCCTCAATTTATAAGATATTAATAATACATTTTCAATTTTTAAAAGCCCACTTTACTCTATCTTATAATAATATAAAATACCCCGTATTCTTGTGTACTTTATATTACATCTGTCGGACTGAGCGAACCTAGTTGTCCGAAGGTATGATGATGAAGCTCTGATTTTCTTAATCTACCCTATCTGACTAGCTATTTATCTCATGAATTAGAGAGCCATAACAAAGTGCGATTATAAGCGAATATAGACCGGGGTAGTATGATATTGCAAAGATTATGACCTATGAGAGTCCGGATCGGCGTGTGCTGACTAGGTTGATAGGACTCTGGGCATACCGATAGGTTATAGTGGTAATATTCAGCTGACAATATCTGACCTACATATGGTAGAAATATAAGAATTCCCAAACCAACTCGTGGCGAGAATCGTTTTTCCCTCTTTCAGAGATCCTTTTGCGGTTGGATTATTCAAGGTATAAATATGGTCGGCCGGAACCCTCTTGTGTGGTTTCTGATGTTTTACAAGACATCCAGTCTGGGAGTAGCTAAAGACTCCTTCGATTGAACTAGTCTCCCAACTGGCTTTCATCTTAGAACCGTGGCTCTGCAATCGATCATTATGAGGCTCCAATGGCTTTTCCTGTTCCTCTTTACTGAATTATTTCTTGGCTCTTACCAAGTACAAGCTGCAGCAGTATTTGCCCACTTTATGGTATATTGATATATGTTAGGGTTAGTGTTGCACAACCTTGATGCTAAATACCATTCATCCTAGGTGGGAAACACTCCTTCTTGGACGATTGATGACTGGACGTATAACATCCAGTTGGCGGCCGACGCTCATATTGATGCATTGGGAATCAATATAGCTCAGGGCTGGTATGCAAATGATAAATCGATAGCCGATGCCTTTGCTGCTGCCGAGGCTCTGGGCTCCAAGTTTCAGCTGTTTTTCTCTTTTGACTATGCTGGCAATAACCCCTGGGCGGAAGCAGATGTGATCAGCCTTATCAACCAATATAGCTCCTCTAGTGCATACTATCACTACAACGGTTCTCCTTTTGTGTCCACCTTTGAAGGCCCTGGTAACGCCGATGATTGGATCAATATCAAGTCCCAGACTGGTTGCTTCTTCATGCCAGACTGGTCATCAGAGGGTGCTGGTCCTGCAATTCAGCTTGGGAATGGTGTTGCCGACGGGCTGTTTAGTAAGTATATCACATTTGTAGTATTGAGGCCTGTTTGTGGGTACTAGATGACTCCTGCAAAGGATCCTCTCGAGAAAGAAAATGCCCTAATTCAGAACCCATGACTGAGATTCTCTCTCATTTCTCACCGATCTAGTATATACTAAATACCTTTTTCTAGGTTGGGCCGCATGGCCATGGGGTGACCTAAACATGACAACCTTCGTGGATGCTTCATACATCCGAACTCTTAATGGAAAGCCATACATGATGCCTGTCTCGCCTTGGTTTTACACCAATCTCCCGGGTTATAACAAGAACTGGCTATGGCGCGGGGATGATTTATGGTATCAGCGTTGGCAACAAGTCTGGTTTATCCAACCGGAGCTCGTTGAAATCATTTCCTGGAATGACTTTGGAGAATCTCACTATATTGGTCCTCTGGACAGCAGCGAGTTTGGGCCATTCACCGTTGGGGAAGCTCCCTTCAATTATGCTGAGAATATGCCCCATGATGGCTGGCGTGAATTCCTTTCGTTCCTGATCGACACTTACAAGAATGGGCGGTCGAGCATCAATGAGGAAAAATTGGTCATCCAGCTTGGCTCAGGATTGTGGTACCGGTAACACCGCCGGGAATACAGCTTCACAGCTCCAACTGGAGTTTCCTCCCTCGGAAGTTGCCCAAGATCAGCTCTTGATTTCCGCATTGCTTACTAGTAATGCGGACGTGAGTGTGTATTTTAACGATGGCGAGACTGTTATTAATCCCAGTTGGGATTTCCTTCCATCCAGCGGTGTTCCTGGAGAGGGTGGACCCGGCATCTATCACACAAGTGTTCCTTTGCGACATTTTATTTGGATCTGCATGTCTAGAGTGGCCGGTGAAGGCACAGTTGTGCCAACTGTTCTGGATGTGGGGTCAGGAAAGACAAAAAAATTATGCATCTGAGAAGGGTAAATGCCCGGTTCAGCGACAAATTTGAGGAAGATAGGGACGTTGGAGAGGGAATGTTGAACTGGGGAGAGGCGGACATTTTATATAGTTTTGAATTTCAGTCAACGAAGCAGCAAGAACAGTGCCTAACCAAAAATGGTTATATCACATGATTGCTAAACCTCATCAGGTTAACTCCCCGACTTACAGTATACCTAGGCACGGTGTTGGTGCTTCTACGGAGTACAGATAATGAAATCTCAATACATACATCTCATCTCTGCCCCGAAGCTCCATATATAAGTTATTGAGAAGTCAAACAGGCCCGCGTCAACATCCAATCCTATCTTAGAAATCCCAGGGTCAAAGTCACCAGCACGAGCACCTAGATCTCATCTGTGCTTAGTCATCCTTTCACGTGACCGCGCGACAGCACGCGTTGCGCGGCTTCCTAAGACGTGACTGCGAGACCCGGTCGAAGAGAAGAACAACTCAAGGGGCCAGCGAGGAAGACCGTAATCGAGATTTCGTCATGGTCTTCAAGCCATTCCGGCCTCCTCTGATAAGGAATCGTCCCGCTCAGTCGAATCCTGCCGACGATGCTGGCGATGAGCAGGCTCATCCAGCCAAACGGCGGCGCGTGAGCACTGACGAGGACGACCCGGAGTTGGAAGATGACATCAAGAAGCCTCAGCAAGCAGGAAGACCTGAAACTTTGAAACCGCAGCTTGCTTCCCGGAGGCCTCTGACACAGGTGAAGAATCTACGTGCGGATGTGGCAGAAGACAGTAGTAATAATAATGACCATGATGGTGATAACAATGCGGCCAAGACGGACAACACATGTGATGGAGTGGAAGGGTACTACAATGTTCTCTGGTTCGTCTCTACCGCAGCATATGCGCCCCCCTTTATATCCCCCTGTCTCCCTGCCCTGAGGTTTATCATAAGTAAACGTAAATTGACGATCCCGACCCTGACACGGCCAGGCGCAAGTTCACCACCAAGAAGCACAAGACCTGGGACGGGGATGGGATCCTCTCCGTACGGGACGGCTACGCGTATCTGCAGGATATCTCCGGCCGCGATATGGGCCGGGTGATGGTCGGTTCTATTACCCTGGAGCCTGGATCGACTCTGTCGATCGGAGGGAAGGAGGTCGAGGTCGACTCGGTTCTGTCGAAGGAGGAGTTCCTCTCCGGTAGGCGTTTTCTCGATGGCGCAAAGAATACGCCTGTGACTTCTTCTTCTACCGCTGTCCAGGTTAGTGAGGCGAAGAAGGTGTCCGCCGCTTCGCGTCCCGTCATGCGGCCATTGGCCAGGACCTTGTCTCAGTTGCAGAAGGAGAAGGAGGATGCGAAGAAGACGCTCAACGTCGCGGCACCGAAGAGCTTGGCTACGAACAATGCTTTCAAGAATCCGCTGCAGCAGAGCACCGTCATGCCCCAGAAGCCGGCCGGGCAGCCGGTCCCCCGTCATGATCCGAATGCCGCTGGAGCATTGGTCATGAAGAGACCGGATTCCGTCCCAAAGGGCAAGCAGATCGTGGACGTTGTGGTAGATCCCATACTAGCGAAGCATCTGCGCCCACATCAACGGGAGGGCGTCAAGTTCCTTTACGAGTGTGTCATGGGCATGAGGCCTTTCAACGGACAAGGGGCCATTCTCGCGGACGACATGGGTCTGGGAAAGACGCTCCAGACGATAACGCTGCTTTGGACGCTGCTGAAGCAGAACCCGATATATGAAGCCCCGCCGGTCGTGAAGAAGGCGTTGATCGTATGCCCAGTTACTCTCATCAATAACTGGAGGAAGGAGTTTCGGAAGTGGTTGGGCAACGAACGGATAGGGGTATTTGTCTTCGACGATAAGAGGAAGAAGATCACCGACTTTACAATGGGCAAGGCGTACAGCGTTATGATCGTCGGATATGAGAAGCTGAGAACGGTGCAGGAGGAACTGACGAAAGGGTCTGGTGTCGACATTGTCATCGCGGACGAAGGCCACAGGCTCAAGACACTGCAGAACAAGAGCGGGCAGGCGATCCAGTCGCTGAATACCGCGAAGAGGATCATTCTCTCCGGCACACCCATACAGAATGATCTGAGCGAGTTCTTCGCGGCGGTCGATCTGGTCAATCCCGGTATCTTGGGCAGTTACAAGACGTTCATGAAGGAATTCGAAGGGCCAATTATGAGGAGCAGGCAGCCCGAGGCAACCGCGAAAGACATCGAGAAAGGGGAAGCAAGGAACGAAGAGCTCAGAAGCCTCACATCCATGTTCATGCTGCGCAGGACGGCGGATATCCTAGCCAAGTATCTGCCACCAAAGACGGAATACGTGCTCTTCTGCGATCCCACACCGGCCCAAGCAAACATCTACCGACATGTCCTCGCCTCCCCGATATTCCAAAGTGCCCTGGGCAGCTCCGAGAGCGCTCTCCTGCTCATCACCATCCTCAAAAAGCTGTGCAACAGCCCATCACTGCTCAACCCCAAGAACGCAGACGAAGTACCCAGCGCAACCATCACGGACCTGCTGCAGAGTCTTCCCCCCAACCTCCTGCGTCACTTCTCCCCTTCCTCCAGTGGCAAGATCCGAGTCCTGGACCAACTCCTCCACAATCTGCGAACCAACACGTCGGAGAAGATCGTTATCGTCTCCAACTACACCTCCACCCTGGACCTCCTCGCCAACCTCCTCACCTCCCTCTCCCTCCCCTTCCTCCGCCTGGACGGTACGACCCCGTCCGCGAAGCGCCAATCCCTCGTCGACGACTTCAACCGCACTCCGGCCAGCGCGTGCTTCGCCTTCCTCCTCTCCGCCAAGGCGGGCGGCATGGGCCTCAACCTCGTCGGCGCCAGCCGCCTCGTCCTGTTCGACGTCGACTGGAACCCGGCGACGGACATGCAGGCCATTGCGCGCATCCACCGCGACGGGCAGAAGCGGCACTGCCACATCTATCGCATCCTGCTCAGGGGCGGGATCGAGGAGAAGATCTGGCAGCGGCAGGTGACGAAGATCGGGCTCGCGGACAGCGTCATGGAGCAGAATAATGGTAATAAGGGCGGTGGTGGCGGGAGTGGAATGGCGCAGTTCTCGCGCGAAGAGCTGAAGGATCTCTTCCGGCTGGACGAGGACAGCAAGTGCCAGACTCATGAACTTCTGGGCTGCGAGTGCGGTGGACGGGGACGGGGTGGGTTCACGTCTACCATTACACCGTCGAAAACCGATCTGGACCAACGACGAGAAATATCCGATTCAGACGATGACGGAAGCTCGGAATCAGAGCGCACAACGATATCAGAAGAGGAGGGAGGAGAGGAAGACGAAGACCTCCCCGACTTCCCCACCCTCCTCAAAAAGGCCTCCGAAGTCGACATGGAAGCGCAGGAGCGTCACATCCGCATCCTTCAACGAGCCCGCAACCGCAACCACAACCACCGCGGCCGCCACGACGGCACAAGCAACAAAAACAAAAACAACAAAGATAAGATGAAAAAAGAATCCCTCAAAATGCAGCAGTTCCTCTCGCAGTACTCGCACATCGACACCGCACTCTTCACTAGTGCGGAGGACCGAAAAACAAATACAGAGAATCTGGATCTAGATCTGGCGCGCGAGATCGACGACGACGCGGTCCTGCTTCCGCTGCTGCGGGACGACGAGGGCAACAGTAACAATGGGGTGCGATTCGTGTTCAAGCGGGATTATAGCCATGGGGTTTCGAATGTTTCTGTTGCTTCCGTTTCTGACTGATGGACTCTGAGTTTGTCTGACTCTTGGTTGGGTCTGGGCGCTGTGTTTGAAAGTGGATCGGTGAGAAAGAAGGAAGTAAAGCTGGACTGACTGATATCGGTATTGGTATATATGAATTACGGCAAGAGAAGGGATGGAAGAGGTTTTCATTTATTCCCTTTGATCAGTTAGAATAACACCGGGATAGATAGATCACTTAGAGACATGTGTACGGGTATGATATATAGCCAAAAATAGCTAAGCTATAGTAAAGAAGAGCATAATAATAAGATAATAAATAGAGATTGCATTGCATTCTGCAAATTCATACGACTCTACAAAGCACCAAATCAAATTACTCCACGCAACTAACTCTCGATTGGAAAAGGATTAAAGACTATATAAACCGCTACGCACGGATGGTATATTCTAAAAACAAACAACAGATTGCAAGCCCAATCGATCAATCTCAGGAACAGGAAGGAAGGAGAATCATCAATCACATGAGCTGCGTGAACATGAAGAACATGAACATAAGCATGAGCATAGACATAGACATGGGCACACTCGTCAGATGTAAACAGGGACTAAACTAACCAAGACAATCTTTTCCAACATTTTCCACATGAAAGTTAGGTACATGTGCTGTACCTCAGAGAAAGTTCGAGGCAAACCAAGGCAGATATGCGATCAACTGACAACGACGTGAGCAGAAAAGGAGGGATTTGTTCATCCAAGACATATCATGCATTCGTCAAATATATTGGGTATTTATTCAATAGAAAAAGACCAAAAGAACAACAGGAACAGTAGAAATATCACTGGAAAGTGCAAGTGTGGAAAGTTGAAGAGAAGCAGCCAAAGCAGATGTCGACACTCATCACTAGGTCGGGAACGCCTGACGGTCGCTCAGTACCTAAGCTTCCCCACCAAGGAGAACGTATACGCTGCCTCTGCCTCGCTCTTCATCTGGATCATGTACACCCTGAAGCTTCCACCCGTGACGCCGCCTTGCTTGGCGATGCCACCGCCTTCATGCTCCTCCCAGACGGAAACCGCTATTCCAGTTCTGGCAACGCGCTCGAAAGCGGTTTCGCCCAGGCACACGTCGAGGAGGACTTCACCCCGCGTCTTTCCGCGGATAATGATGCGCTTCTCATTCTCAACATAGCGACGCGGCGGAGTCCCATCCCTGGCCTCAGTCGGGTTTCCGGCATCGCCGGATCCGCCGACAGCAGTATCTGGACGTGACGGGCTTGCTGACACAGGCATGATGGTCAACCGGGCCGCACCCATGTCGCGCCATTTGGAGGCTGTCTCCCGGACATAGAGCCTGATCTTTGCATTTGAAAGACCGATACCATCAGCGCCCCTGATATCACCCGCTACTCCGTTAAGCGGTCCAGTTGGTGACGGATTGGAACCGGACCCTGCCGAGCTCGAGTACAGACTGTCTCCTCGACTTCCAGTTCTGGACATGATTGTTGATCGGGCAATATTGAACATTTTGCTACCAGTACCGAACTTCTTCAAGGCCGAGAAAGCGCTACTCATCGTCCCCACACTGCTCTCAGAGACATCACCAACTGATTGAGGAGCAGCGCCTCGTGCACGATAGCTGTTTCTCCGTCTGGGCCATTTGAACCAACTGCCGGTTTTATTCGAATCACTCAGATCGAAATTTCCAAAGGAAGTAGGTTGGCCCGCCAACGGCGCTTGAGCATTTTGAAGTGCGATGTATGTTGGATTATTGATGCGAGCATGATTTATCAAGGCATACAAGGCTTCGCATTCCTCCATGTTACGGGAGCGGAACATGATGTTGTTGCTGGAGGCAATCTTCGACCTTTCTGTCGGAGGCGAGCGAATAGTGATATCAATGGCCGTGCCGCGTCGAATAGGGACAAGCGGGGTAAGTTCGAGAGCCACCAGAGGTCGCTCTCCAGATGCGCCTGGATGGTCAATCTCTTCAGACGCGTTCGGAGCGGAATTAGAATGAGCAGCGCTCATCTCGTAGGCCTCAATGAGTCCAGGGCTGACAATGATGGTGCACTCATCAGGGTGGAGGCTTTCCCAGGCACCCTTATCAGACCACGAGAATAATTGAGCTACGGCCTTTCCTATCTTCGAGGGCTGCGGAGGAGCAGTCTTGTGAGGCTCCTGCGGCTCTGAGTTTGACGTCGCCGGAGTCTCACTAGCAAGGGGTGGAGAAGAAACCGGCGAAGAGGGTTTCTGGTGCAAGGATTGGGATCGACTTGGAGGTAGCGGCGTGGGAATATCATCTTCCAATTCATCTTCCGATTCGTCTTCTGACTCGTCTTCGGACGTCTCGGTCTCGGAGGAGGAATAGATCTCATAGTGTCGGACAGTCGATGTCTCCGAGTCCGAGTATTCATCGGAAGGGCTAGAAGGCTCATACTCATGCTTCAAAGGAGAGGATGTTCGCCGCCTCTGTCGGATACCGCTTGGCGTGAGAACCGGAATGCTGAATTGCTTTAAGTGAGCAGGGCTTGGTGAGCGATGTGGTGGTGGAACTGGAACATCTTCTGTGTCAAGAGATGATTCACTTGCGGACTGTTTCTCAGGACTCTCCTTAGGCAACTTCGTAGGGCTATCCGGCAGCTCAGACTCAGGGGCAGGCTGGGGAGACGCAGATTCCTCCGCTTTTGGAAGGACCTTTGTTGACTTCGCCCTTCTGATTTTTGGGATAGTCGGGAGATCCATCGATGGAACAGAAGATACACGCTGTTGGCGCTTCTCCGGAGTTCCATCTGCCCTTGTATCTGGCGGGGACCTGTCCTTTGGAGATTCAGCGCGCATACTAGGGCTAGGTTCTGGCGACTTAACAGGATGCCTAGTTTCCTCGTCTCTATCAGACTTGTGGGGAGTTGTGGGAGATATGACATCTCTGTCAGGAGTCTGAGACGCCCTCGACAAGGGACTGGAAGGCGAATTCTCTCCGTATCGAGAGATTCGCTTCGCTTTTGACCTTTTGAGACTGGTGGGTGACTTTCCATCAGGGGATATTATTATATCGTCAGGGTTTCCGGGTGTAGACAATGATGACGGTTGAGGCTGCTGAGCAGACTTTGAAGACGACGCTTGCTCCACGGGACCATAGTCTGACTCCCTTGTGATTGCAGAACACAGAGATGTTCTTGATCTCGCAGCAGAAGACGAGGTCAGCGTACTGAGTTCGGATGCATGTTCCCTGGGGGACATGGAGCGTCGTTTGCTGGCGCGAGAGACAACAGAGGCTTGCTCCCCCATAGGCACATCAATATCACTGGCAGTTGGAAGGAGTTTTGGTGGCTCTACTGGACTCGTTTCTTCGGTCTGCGGCGACTGGTGCTGTTTTGTACGATTGACGAAACTCTGTGTCCTGCATATAGCCGGTGGAACAGGATTGAGTCCCAGCATTTGCACCCACTCGAACCCGACTTCCTCATCATCGATTTTGAGAGACAATAATTCCTGCCAATTTCGGCCTTGTCCAGGCTGACTGCGTATCATGACAACAATCTCACCCTTGGCGTCTCCGTTGCGGGCAGAAACGCACGCGACATCGATTGGAGGAAAGAGGAGCCAGCGGTCAGAATTGTCGACTTCGCAGATAAGAAGATCGCCGCCAGCTCCATTTTCAGGGGCGTTGTCTCTTAGTAGGAGCTCCGCACGGCAGTCGACCCTCTGGCCGCTGGAGTGATACAGTGACAAATCGAATAAGTCTCGAGCGCGCACTCGCCGGGTTTGATCAATAGTCACCCCTCTGAGCACAGCAAGGGTACCCGGGTCGCGGGCTCTAGTTGGGTCGATCCTGTTAGCAGCGTCATCTTCGAGCCTTGCTCGTTCCTCGTGCAAACGGCGGCGAGCATCCGTTACAAGGGACTGGTAGATCGCTGCAACATCTTCCGCTTTGGGGGAATGTCGGAGCATGTTTATCCCCTTGAAAGTTTTTGCAAGATACTTGAGTCGGACAAGCGGCCTCTTGAGAAGATACGCAACGTCCACTTTCTGGCCATTCCCATCGACGATGTCCCCATTCTCGTCTCTTGCCATTCCTTCATCCAAGCTCCGAGTATCTGAATTGGCTGCTACGTCGCCTTCCTCAGGAGGAGCAAGGTTCACAACTACATCCTGGAAGCCGAGCCTCCAGGCTCTGAGGTACTCGCGGTAGACTCTTTGCGCCCCCTGCGCCCAGGTAAGAAGGGCATCTGGGTTGTCCAGCGGGATTCGTTTATGAAGTGTTTTCAAGCGTTCGAGGGCGACGCCCATATCGACAATTGGTCGGGTAAAATTCAGGTCATCCTTAGGATCCAACGATGGCCGGAAGAGACCCGCTGCTATAGCAGAATCGGATTTTGAAAGCACGCAGGTCAATAGCACTGGAATAACTCCACCGACCAGGGTCTTGAGCTCGCGCATGTACTTCGCTTCGTCTGAGGCGAGCTCTTGCATCAAGTCATCAATGGTCGCAGTCGCTAAACGGCTTCTGTTTGTTCGGATGCTCCTGGCGGATCTAATGCTCCTGCTTCTAGTCTTAGGAGCAGACAGGACAGACATCAAATCCTCGTGGGTGGTCAGTCGCCTCTTGAGCCCGCAAGAAGAACCGGGGAGCGAGTCGGGGTCGAAGTGGTCCCTTGCTTCGGAGTCCAAATGTTCTTCTTCATCCTGCGCCGATGGAGTAGGTTCCTGGTCCTTGGACTTGTTTTCGTCTGATTCCACCTCCTGTGGCTTCCCTTCATCGCGTGCGTCTAACGTGTCGACAGAGGCGATGGTCGAGAGACGATGCACTCCAGTGCTTGGAAATGGTCTTCTCACTCTAAGGGGAAGGGGAGCATCGCTGGCGGAAACCTCTGACCCATCTGAGAAAGGAGGCATCTCAAATTCCGAAGCCTCTTCCGCCTGCTCTCTACGTGGTGGATAGTCTTCCTTGACTGGGGGGGAGGACTTGGTACGCTCGTGCGTACCTGCCCTTCTCAAGGTTGGACGCGGCGGAGTCTCCTCTTTTTGATCCCTGTACTCGGTCGGCTCTTCAGATACGATTGATATTGTATCTCGCATGGATTTGGCATCTCCGCCTATCGTTGAGCGATCATCATCTTTTTGCCGCTTGCTGGTGACACTGGAACTCTCCTTTAGATTGGAATCGCGTTCAAGCGTCAATTCTGACTTTGGCTCGTGATCGCTGCCAGCTTCTCGTTCCCGTGACATGTCTGTTTTTTTAGGTCTTGTCTTTAGAGGAGCAGGAATTTCGACGGAAGATTCATCGTCATCCATGAATGGGTCAGGAGTGGCATCAAGCCATGCCTCGATCTTCTCCTCACGGTTAGGGCGAGGGGGAGGAGGCTCTGGCTTCGCGAACATCTTCCTTGACTCGTCTAGCATGTGCGCAAAGATGCCTCCTTTGGGAATCTTGACACTGCCACGAGAGCCATGATATGACCGGCGAGCGCGTCTCCTAGAGAGCTCGGAGAAATCTGCCTCGCTTGCTGCCCAGTCGTCGTCATCCTTAGGCGGTGGGGTGCTGCGTCTCAGGTCCTTGGCATCGTCCGATTGTCTCTCTTCCCGCGGTCTGGTAGACGATGTTCTCTGTGAAGCTGGCGATGGCGTATTTTCCACAGCGCGGATTTCCTCCTCTATCTTGCTCTCGGCGACTGAGACTGAGCCATCGTCCTTGGTAGGCTTTGCCTGCCTTGTCTGTTGTCTCCGTGCCAAGGTAGAGTTACGGTAGACCTTTGTTCCATCCTCGAGATAGCGATAAGCCGACAGAGGTTTGAAATTGTCCTCATTCTTGGATTCTCTCCTCGCTGGTTGCGCAGAGGTTATATCGTCGTTGGTCTTGTAAACGGTAATGCGCTTCGGAGGAGGAGCAGGTTGCTTGGCCGGTGGGGTCCTGGGCGGACTTCGTTTGATCTTCCAGTGTTCGTCGCTCACAACACGCTTCTTGGGAGCGTTTTGGTTCCGTGGCTTTGGCTTCCCAGCACCAGATTTGTCGTCGACCCGCGACGTGCTGCGAGACACTGCATCCGTCCCCGACTTAGGCTTCGACGGATTTCCTGTGTCTTCGTCCTCGACGTAGATGTCATCGGCGGTGATGACGCCTCCTCCTCTCTGCTGCCATAGCCGGACCTTCTCACGGACGGAGCTGGTGTCGTAGAGACCCAGCTGCTTTCCAATATCCAGTGGTTTCGGCTTCGATGGAGTGTCTTTGGCACTCCCGCGGTTGATGGAAGAGCGATGTGAAGTGGCTGGAGAGGGCATTGCGGTCTGCCGTCAGGACTGTTAGCGGCGTTCCTGGCCGCAACCAGGTGGAGCAGCGGGAGATCCGACGTCTCTAAGATCTGGGGAGCAGAATGTTGTGCCTGTACCGGCTACGGGATTGCTGCCCCTCACCTTGTTGTGTTTGGGCAATAGTAGCGTAGTAGGACTTACCACCGACCGTGAGCTTCAGAGGACATGCCTGAGATCAACAGGTGCTGCTCAGAGGATGCCAGCCGCTGCAGACACACCACAGCAGAGAAAGGGAGGAGGAAAACAACAGTCCATGTGTGTGTATAAACAAGGCGGAGCACGGGCAGGTGTGAGTCTGATAGCGATGAGCCTCCAGATCGCCCGACACCGCACGGGCTGCCCAGGTAACGGGCCACCGCCACCTCCAGCGCACAGCTCAGCGAGCGCTCTGGGCTAGCCCGGAAGCACTACAGTCCTACCTAGGAGGGATGCGGGGCGTATATACTCTGCAAGGCGCGATACGCAACAGCACCGGGTGGTGTACTCCCACTGATCTACAAGCACTGGAAGCCCTTCTGTGCTTCCTCGACCCTGGAGTCTCATGTCTGGATGCGCGTTGTCGAAATCCGCCTGTTGTGAAGTGGCCGGTCTGCAGGGCTGGCTTTGTTTACGCTGCCTCGCAGGGCGGGCGGCGTCGCGGCGCACCCGCAGTGGAGCCGGCGCTGCGTTGGGCCTCTCCGCCGCTTTTCCACGGACCACACCCGGCCTCTCCCGCTCCCGAAGCCCTCCGCCGGCCGACTCCGTTAATAGCTCAGGATGCAGTAGAACCGACACCCGCTTACTTCCTCTGGCATTTCCCTGCATTGATGCTGGACCTGTGAGGATCGGGAGAGCCACAGATGGCATAACGGCCTCTCACTGCTGCATGACGCTCAAGCCAGCTGCTCGCGTTTGAAACCGGCCTTGTCCCGATGTAAGCTTAGTGTCCGCTGGACTCGTCATTGGCAGCCTCTCTCTATCATGTTTCAGTTGTGACCGCTACTGTTAGGCATGACATGGCATTGCCGCTTCTATTTTTTCTGTTCCCATCCACAAGCTGACAGGGATGCATACATATCTGTCTCTGCACAGGACTAGCTGTCCATTTGCTCATGGCTCTGAAGCCGATCGTATCGAGTCTATAGATCATCACCCCTCTGATTGCGAAAAAATCACCACAAAGACTCATATGTCAAGCTATGCTGTCTCAACACGAGACGCGGCTATATATATATATATATATATATACAGTCTTTGATCGACTCACTTGGACTTACGCATCCCAGCTGCCTTGTCCAGTGCCTTAAAGGCGTTCGAGATGGCAGTGACGCTCTCGTACAGATAATCTGCCATAATCTTAGTAAATTGCAAGGCCACCTCTGTCTTAAACGCTCCCCGATGACAAAATACTTACGGAAGGGGACCACGATCCAGATGAAATTCATCAAGAAGTAGTAGACCCAGAAGTAGTATGCCTCCGGCCGACAGTACGACCGCCCGTTGAAGTAGTGGTCAAACAGGCTGGTAGCGTAGTACAGCACATCGCCGTAGAGGTGAGCCATGCACACAATAATCCGCACGGGGTGCCGGAGGGAGTGTTGAACCGTGATAAAGTATGCGACGGCAAAACATAAAGGACCCCAGACGGTCTGTCAGGGACAAGTAGACAAAAAGAAGTTGTCAGCCACAACCTCGACTGCCGGTTCTCTATCATTATCAGGCTGGACTCACGACGGTGATGGCCTCCATGCAGAGGACGAGTGTATCCGAAGTCATGTAGCGGGAGTCGGATAGAGAATATTCCTTCCACAGCTGTCCAAAAATGTCTTGGGCAGGTCCCATACGATTATGGTTCAGGACGAAATAGCCCTCGAAGAAGCAATGGAGGCTTCCCGCTGCAATTGCGCGTCAGCATTGAGCTTTGCGACATACTAAGATCGAAGAATGACACTTACTCAGAACAAACCACAGAACCGCAAGTTTGTCTGCCGTGCTTATCGACGGCCGGACATGAGTGACAATTGCGAGTGCCGTCCCCAGGATGCCCGCGCATCCAGCTGCGAAGCAAGCGAGGAGCGTCAGCACGGAGTATTCATTTGCAAGGTAACCAATGATTTCTACGTCAATTGGGTAGTATGGATGAGGAGGATGGGACAACGTCCCATTTGCTGTGGCCATTGCCTAAGGTTTATTTTTTATTTATAAAAAAAAAGTTGCTGTTTGGCAAAGGTGTTGCGGGGTGTGGAGGAAAGGTGGCGACTGGAGAAGATATCGCGGAAGCATCTACGGGAGTGGGGATGGTGAAGACCCGAAGACAGTAGTTCCCATCGACTCTCCTATGCCAAGTAGATCTGTCGTGGGCGAGACGACCGGAGGGAACTCCCCTACTGTCTACGACTATTAGATCTGTTAGATATGTTGTCTATCCTGACCATCCAAGGCGCTCGCGTGTGTGCGCAAGGAGAGAACCGTGGACGGCGGCTTGGCGGGCGGCGTCGTCTTAGCACGAGAGCCCAGGCCCGGCGGTTGATCATCCATCATCCCCGTCCGATCGAGCCTTATCGCCCAGACTTCATGGAGCCTGCGCGCTCCCTTCCGCACCTTTCAACCCTGCAATGGCTTCGGATTCCGGCAGGAGAAAGTCCCTGAGACTTGACCTGGCGCATGCCTCTGCGCTGGAGTCGCCCGGCATCGCGGCTCTGTTTCTGATCCGCTTCGATATCAAGGCCGGGTGCGCAGCTGTCCCCGAGCTTCTGGCCCTCACGCGAGTCCCAACTGACAGAGACCAATGCGCACAGATACGTGATTGCCTGGAAACGGTCTTTGCCCGAAGGTGTGCCACTTTCCTGCGACGCTTTCCTGCGGACGAGGCTGACGTGCGGGGTGAAACAGTTGAACTCGGAGGCGTGGTCGAGTACAAGTCGCTACCCTCCGGATTACACAACGTCACGGAGGATCTCGTGTACGCTTCGTCTTCACCAAATGCTCACTTGTCCACCAAGGAAGATACTAAGAATGATCTTACTTTAGTTACTTCATTCACGACCAGTATGCCGGCATCAGCGCTTTCGTCAATAAGCCCGCCGCGGAATCCGAGCGCAATGCGCTGATGTTGGCTGTCGGAGTCCTCGTTCCCTTGAGTTCTGGCAGACTTGGGAAGGGCTGGAGACACGCGACAGGGCTTAAACAGCTGGCACAGTTGGTTCCCTCGAATAACTAGAGCCTGGTAGTTGAGACTTACGGCGCCCCGCATTGCAGGACTTTGGCCGACGATACGAGCAACACCCAACCTCTCGTCGACTACTGGGAAACGTTCCATCAAGCCCGGGAGAATGATTCCCCTGCACTGATCGACTCTCCACTCGAATCGCCCTCGAGCCTGAGGTCAAAGTCAAAGGGAGAACGTCCAGAGAATCTTCGTCGGAGCCGCGCTTTGAGCGATGCGACGGCGTTGGAAATGTCCAAGCCGGCCTTGGCGCCATACCACCCCGCTCTGTCGCTTCCTGAATTTCTAGATTCCTTTGGGCCTTTGGTATTCCCGCTGTATAGAGCTGCCTTGCTGCGCAAGCGGATTCTGCTGGTTGCGGAAGCCCCGATTCACCAAGCTTGTAACTACGGTATGCACTTCTCTTTTTGCATTATATTTAATCTTCTGCTAATATCAAACGAGTCTACGATCTTTCGTTACTATCGTCCTTACCTCAGTCACTTCTTCCGCTGCTCCCTTCGCAAGGGCTGCCGCCTCTTCGACCACGTCCACTTTTCAGTGTCGGTATTCATGATATACCCTACCTTTCAACCTTTGTCAATCCCCCAGCGGGCTTTGAGCAGAGTCGGAATTGGATTGCTTGCTCGACTGACAATGTTTTGACTACCAAATCTGACCTCTACGATGTTCTGGTCACGCTACCTCCGCCGTATTCCAAAAATGCGCCCAAGAAGGTTTATCCGAAGATCACGGTCCCTCCTCCAAAATCTCAGGATCAGAAACCGTCTCAGCCGACCCAATTGAAAGCGACCCAACGGGATGCTCGCCGGTACGTAACGCTTCGGAAAGGCCTCCGCCAACTTTCTGGAAACGCCGCCTCAGAAACCGCGGCGCCCGATGACGACTCAGACGCTGCATCCACGTTCTCGTCCAGTTCGATCGTTGAACCGCTTTCGTGGACGCGTTTGGCCTACACCTCATTTATCTGGTGGGCGTCGGCCGGTGAAAAGCGCGACGGCCTCACAGAAGAGGAAGAGGAACAGGTGGAGCAGGACATGAGACTCCTAGCCCCCGTGGACAGTTCTTCGAGCCAGGACCCGCAAGAGGTCGCTCTCGTAGCTTACTTCCGTCGTCTGACGACGCAGATCTTCACCACCCTTTCGGACGCCGTCGCGCGACAAGACAGTGCAGATATGGAGGAAGACGATCAAGCAAACGACGCTGCTGATGAGCGACCTTACCGAGACGAGCCAGAAGGGGAAGAAGACGACGACGAAGAAGCCGTCATGGTAGCCCGAGAAGAGACAAGACAAGAAGACGACCCAAGCACGTCACTTCTCCCGCGAGACTCGCAAGGGAAGAAGACTAAGAAGAAGAAGGGAAACGAAAACCCAGACACGGAGGAGGACCTGCCTCCCGTCACCATCACCTCCGCAGACATGACCCAGATGGGTCTCGACCTGTGGAGCGCGGCGGACCGCGTCTTTGTCGAGGAGCTCCTCCGCCTCTGGTGGGGCCGGAAAGCCCACGTCGACGGCACGCGGATCAAATGCTGCGGTATCCCAATTCTCTGATGTTCATTCTTTTTTTTGATCCGGACAAAAAAGAAAAGAGAAAAGAAAGCAAGTAATTCTGCGTCATTTATTCCCCTCCTCACACCTCGGTATACCTACCTGTCATTATTTATTTATTTATTTTATTAGCCATGTTATAATCTACTTAACTTAGGTAGGTAAGATACTTATCATCTCATCTTTGCAGGTAGATAATCTAATCTGTGATGTGTGTGAGATACCTAGTATCCGAGAACATCAGTATACAGATAGCACACTGCATGCATAGCGTACACATACACATATCAATCGCAACGGACCGAGTCATCATACCATTCGGTGATTTATTTATTATAAATTCAAGGGATCTATCTCTGCGGCGACGTTAACCGGGTTGTTGAAGGGTGATGGATCCATCCAGCTTTGCACAGAAGAAGAGAGAGGAGTTCCTACCTTACCATGTAAATATTGTCATCTTTTCAATTGATTTACAGTAGTCCGTTCCCATCGATTAAGAGGTTGCTGCTGCTGGCAAAGAAAGAATAATCTGCAATCCGATGTAGCGTAAAGAGGCATTGAATCTCGAAGGAAGCCCACGTTTATTTCAACTATAGCGAAAAAAGAAACCCGGAAACTAAACAACAAGGGGGTATGCATAAAACACCCATCCAACCAAACTAGAATCCCGATGAACAACAAAAACCCAACGCCCCTAACATAGACATCAACAAAACAACAACAGAAAGGAAAAAAGGAAAACAAAGTCACCGAACTTTATACACTCAACCAAACCAATCAACGAAGCAATAAATAAAGACTAAGCGGGGTTAATACAATGCGATAAACAACCAAAAACGACCATGGCCCGAGTGATCCACATCTGCCCTACATCGCAAAAGCATGTGCCTGCAAAAACCCATGCGCCTGCATCTGTCGACAGTGTCCCACCCACCAGCGCCATAAGCGAAACAATGGACAGAGAAGATAAAAAAAAGCAAAAGGAAGAAAGAGGCAAAAAAATATCCAGTTCATGAGAAAAGGCAAGGAAGCACCAAAGGATCATAACGTAAAAATCCAAACCGGCAAGCAATCTCCCCATTGCGAACGCCACGCCCAATGCAAGATTAGAGAATATAACCGCAACATGCAAGTGAAGGAAGACGCAACATGGTAAGGGCTTCTCTTGACATCCTAATCGGTCAATCAAAACCTTGAGGCAGGAGTACCGAGGTGCCGTCTCTCCACCAGATCGCCTTCGTTCTTCGTGTCCGTGTTCTGGAAGCCTGGAATCCGCCTAACACCTCGGATCGGAGTCATCCCCATCCCGCCGGAACGCATCGAGGACTCGCTGTCGCTGGTAGATCTCTTTGACGTACTGCGTGCTCTGTCTCTTCGCGCTCTGATCTGTGCCAGTGCCTCTTCTCGACTGATTGGGGTACCAGGAATATTGGCAAAGGGCTTGTTGGGGGTGTCATCACCCTCGGGCCGAAGAGGGACTGTTTTCACGGTAACGGTCTCTCTGGTCTCCATTGACCTCTCCGTTTCACGTTCCAGTGAGGGTTCGCGTTGACGTGGTTGAAGGCGCTGGTCACTGCGAAGGGAAGACCCAGCTGGCGTCTGTGTCACAAATTGTGGAGCATGCTTCAATTCCAGAGTCTCGACATCTCGATGCTGCTCTGAGTATTGATGATCTGCTTCAATTATGGAGATGGAGGCAGTCGGCCGCGGTGACAGCTTGCGAACAGAAGACTGGAAATGCTGTTCCGAGGGTTCAGATAGAACCAAAGGTTCATCTTCACGTCTTTTCACGGACTCTCGAGCCGGTGACGGTACGGTGCGGAATGTCCCTGTTTTTGGGGAGAACGTCGTCACCCATCCATCCCTTGTTTCCATTTCCTGTGCAGTTTCCCGGTCGCTACCACCTTCGAGAGCAGCTGTTGACTCCTGAACGGGGGTGCCGGGAGTAGAACGAGACTGCATCTGCTTGAAAGCATTGCCATCTTTCTCACTCTTGACTTCACCTTCCAGCTGTTCCGCCTTTTGTCTCTTGTCCCATTCCACATCGTGGACATAATTAGTCCCTTGCTTCTCCGCGAGTCGGCAGGAGCATCGCTTGAATTGGCATTCCATCTTCAAGAAATCGACCATGTCCTCAGCCTTGATTCTCAGCTGTCTCTCCCATTGAAGTTCCCATCGAAGATCCTCGATCAACTCCTTTTCAGCACTGGGCGTTTCGGCGTCCTGATTGTTCTTTGGAGAAGCGCGTGGTGACAATTTCTGTTTCTTCGGCGGTACCTCACCACCGTACTGGACGGAGCCAGGTTCAGGAACCAGCCATTCCGCATCATCAATGTCATCTGCTCCTCTCTTCCGTCCTTGATGTGCGGGCGTTAGGGATGCGGGGACCGCCTGTGCAAGCGGCAGTTTACCAGAGTTCTGTAGCTGCGTCTCCTCGGCATGAGCTTCAAGAGCGCGCATTTGACGCTCCGCCTCAAAAGATCGCAGCTTCTCCTTCAGCGCATTGAGCTCTTCAGTAAGCGCGTTAAGAGCGGAGGCACTCTCAAAGGCTTCCTTCTGGGCCTTTTCCTTGGCCTCTCTTTCCACCCGAACTTCATCCTTCAGGCTTTTGTTCTCTGCAGTAAGCTCGGAGAGGGTGGAAGCGTTCTCAGACGCCTCCTTCTGGGCCTTGTCTTTTGCCTCTCTCTCAAGCCTAAGCTCATCCCTCAGACCCTTGTTTTCCTCACTAAGCACGGCAAGGGTGGAGGCACTCTCGGAGGCTTCCTGCTGGACCCTTTCCTTGGCCTCTCTTTCTACCCTGACTTCATCTCTCAAACATTCCTTCTCTGCAGTAACCTTGGCGAGGGCAGAAGCGCTCTCGGAGGCTTCCTGCTGCGCCTTTTCCTTGGCCTCCCTTTCAGCCTTGACTTCTTCCCTTAGACTCTTGTTCTCTTCTCTGCAGAGTTTCAGATCTTCTTGCAACTTGACTAGGTTCGAACTTGCCCGGAAGGCTTCTTTCCTAGCCTTTCTCACCTCCTTCTCAAAGACCGCTCTCTCTTGGGCCTGGCGTTGCTTCGTAGCCTGCAATTCTTCCGACAGCGACTCAAGCCTTTCACTTATGCGGCGTTCTCGAGCTTGGGCTTCAGAGAGCTGAGATGTGACCTTGGCAAGCGCTGCTTCAGCTTCTTCACGGCCGAGGATGGCCCGTTGAAGCGCAGCTGAGGTTGTTGACGAGTGCGATGCTAGGACATTATTTTCATTACGCGAAAGGCTGTTGATAAACGGAATTTTTGCCGGAACTTCTGACGAGCTGGACGTTTTTCGCTGGTTGATGCGCTCAGGGGAGACAGGTAGGAGGGGCGCCTTTGGGGAGGTCGGGGCCTTGAGCAACGGAGAATCCATCGCTGCTGTACTTTTCTTGGAAGTTCCTTTCGCGTCGAGTCAAGCAATTCTCAGATCAAGCGCATGACAGATAGACGGATTGAAGAATATTATTCTGCGGGTAGCTGAACTGTGGGCTCTGGAAGTGTTTTGAGATCTGAGATGTTCATGGCACAAGTGTTGTGGCTCTGACGTTGACGTTCGGAGCCCTCCACCGACAGATCACTGCTTATTTGGTTGTGTTTATCGCCGGCGCGAACACTGGGGCCGTTGCCCTGCGCAACCGGTCGGGCCGATTCCGGTTCTGGTAAGGCTGCCGGATAGGTCACCTGATCTCGGCTGACGTTGCCGATCCGGCCGGCGGGCACCGAAGTTGACGACACCGATCGCGATGTGCGGAGGGGTCTTTGCGCCCAAGCCCCGCTGAGATAATAGTATTTTTGTGCAGACTTCTGTCTTTTACATACTGCATTGCACATAACATATACCTATTATTGCATAGTCTCTTGTCTAATGTACAAAGAGGTGAATGCGCGACTTTTTTTTCTTTCTGACTGCTGTGAAGATTTGAAGTTTTGCACCACTACTACTCCCTATTTTTTGTGGACCTCTCGAGTCTATCAGCGGCACTATTAAATCTTTCCCAAGCTTTAGTGCATACACAACCACTCCAAGCCTAGTCGTTATCGTTGTCTGCCGCCAGTTCGACACTAGAATAAGATCCTCTTATTTTCGACAATGCACGAAATCATTACACTTCAGCTTGGCCAGCGGAGCAACTATCTGGCTACACACTTCTGGAATTTGCAGGTAATACCGTTACTGGCTATGAAACGTCCGTTCACGCAGGTCTCCTGATGTCACCATAGGAGTCGTATTTTACATATAATGAGGAAGAAGAGTCTCCGGTAAACCATGATGTCCATTTCCGCCCCGGGATCGGAGCAGATGGGACGGAGACTTTCACTCCGAGAACAATAATATACGATTTAAAGGGTGGCTTTGGCTCCCTCCGCAAATATAATGCACTATATGAGCTAGAAGATCCCGACGTTCCAAGAAGTTTATGGTGAGTTCGCGGTGCGTAGCTCTTTGATGTTCTCTTGGCCAGCAGGTTGCAGTTCTCAGACGCGGAGGACTGAGGTTTGTGACCAGGGACGGAAAGGAAGTTGTGCACCGTGAGCCAGAAATTCCTCAAAGTGAATACCAGAAGTGTCTGGATCAGGGACTGCCGCCGCCGCCACTTTCCTCGGAGACAGTCCGCTATTGGTCTGATTTCAATCGTGTCTTCTATCATCCGCGGTCAATTGTTCAGTTGAATGATTATGAGCTCAACTCCAAGTTGATGCCCTTTGAGGACTGGAGTATTGGCGAGGAGTTGTTTAGAGACCTGGACAAAGAGCACGATTTGCTGGACAGGGACGTTAGACCGTTCGCGGAAGAGTGTGATCAAATACGTGCGCTTCAAATATTTACAGGTTCCGACGATGCTTGGGGAGGATTTGCCGCTAGGTATGTTGACAGACTAAGGGATGAATACGCCAAAACAGGCATTTGGGTCTGGGCTCTCGAAGATGGAGCAAAGGTCCAACGAGTAAGTTCGAGGGCGCATTCCTGTTGAAAAGACCTCGTAGCTTACGTTTACTGAAAATCATATAGCAAAAGCAGGTGCTCCGGACGGTTAATCTGGCCAGATCTATTTACGCGATAGCACCCCAGTCGTCCATATTTATTCCAATTGTAGATCCCCCGCATCCACTCCCGAGCTACGTGAATATTGAACCACAATCGGAATGGTATACTTCCTCACTGATCATCTCTGCTGTCGAAACCGTCACTCTCCCTTCTCGTCTTCGCGGCTATCATGACCTCGAAGCAGCCTTAGCGGGTGATAGTGGGGTCCGCAAAATCTTTGAGCTACAATCTTCCGTTATCCCGGATAAGGACTCCCGACCAGAGCAACCCCTAGGTCCCGAGAAGCCAGGTCCCAAAAAGGAAGTGAAAGAAGAGGATGAACCGGAGGCCGAATTCGACCTGAATCTTACAGACAATGAGCGAACTGGAAACAAGCCACACATCTTTAATCAGGTCGAGGTTCTTCGTGGCTTAGAACCGGAAAAGAAAGATGAGCCCTGGTTTGCAGAAGACCCGGGTCTTGCCCGGAAGCGCCGACGGTTGGAGTTAGGATCCATATTTGAGAGGTTAGTATTTCTTTACATCCTAGTTCAGCTGATTGTCCCTCGTCGACCCCGGTGTAGAGAGGGCTCCGAACAGCAATTAAGCTCTATTTTGGGTCATAATGTAATTGTTGGGTTATTTCCATATGGCATGGATGCTAACGTTCTTCTAGGTTTCATACACCGCTACGGTTCCCTATTATTGACAGCTATCCTCGCAATCTGTTCTCTACCTGTGACCCCGAGGCAGGGATCAAAATCCATGCCGCACTGACCGCGAGTTCACGGGTAGCAGATAGGATGAAAGCCCTGCAGACGCTGGTCGGACGAGTAGTTGCAGTGGAGGAAAGAGAGGCCTTGACGAACGGCCTGGGGGAGATTCGCGAGTCGTATGAGGAAGGATGGATGAGTGATTCGGATAGTTGGGATGATTGAGAAGGGCAACGCTAGTCATCCTACCATGCTGGACGGCAGTGGGCACCATGCACCAGTAACTTTCTCGGCGGCGCAAACAGGCGCAGTCTCGTGCTCGTATCTGGAACAGAGTCGACAGACTACCGCCTAAATATCTGACGTCTAAGGCTTATCCCAGCCTGCGGTACCGCAGTGTCCTTCCAGCAGTGCCTGTCATGTACGGATTGTGTTGCTAGCTTCGAAGACTTGACCGCACCTGGATCCGAGAACGTCGCAAGGCGCGTGACAGACATGTGAGCAACGAGATCTGAGACATTGTTGTATTGGGTTATTGGTTGTCTTAGATCTGAGATTAATAATACGAGTAGTCGGCTAGGTGGCTTCTTTTGGCTATTTCACCAGGAACTTTGTCCAAGAACAGCCTTTCTTTCCTATCGGTACCCGTTGCCATGATGGCATCAGACTCTCACGCTGTCGCACCAGCCATCAATACGGGTGTAGAGTTTGTCATGCCCGTGAATCCCAAATAGGGATTCTCGGTTCAAGAGCAGGCGCCAAAGTCCATCCAACATCGTCGAATTGCCCCTCTTTTAGAATTCTCTCCAGGGAGGTGAGAGTACCTGTGGAAAGCCTACTGTCTAATTATCAGCGGTCGGATCAATTCCCTAGTTAGACTTTGTGCGACTTGCATGCCAGCGAGGTGCGGTTGTTGAATTTTTCCCGGTAACGAGGCACTACTCCGTACTCCGCAGTTGAGCGGGTCCCTCCACACGCCTTGCCCCGGGCCCGCAGCCCTAGCCTTATGTAGGCGGTTGCCGCGGCGCAGAACCCAGCGGAGAACGCTTCTCCGCCTTACTGCTTTTCAACGTCCGCTCGTGGCACTCGCTTCATCACGGCGACAGCACATTTTCTGCCTGATTTCTGTTTAACATTATTATTATTCAGTTGTCAACTGCCCAGCCACAGGTTCTCTGCGGGCTCCAGATCCTTAATTTTACTTTTCAAACGCCGAAGCTCCTCATGGCCTCGTGACATTCGCTTCTATCCTTGGGACGGTCTCGCTTTTGTCTCCGATTGAGCCTAAACCAGTTCGCAGTCTGTCCGTGAGTTGTACCGGAGGACTGCCTTTGCGTGCTGCCGGAATGACGGACAGTTCATGAAATTGCGTGCTGCATGCGGGGTCTCCGAGACCCCGCCTGGCTGATCTGGGCAAATCGTCTTCTGAGTTCCGAGACATCATCGTATATGGGAAATGAAGGCTTGCATGCAGGTCAGGCCACCGTCTCGTTGTCTTGACGCCTGCGATATCGCAGTGATGCCCTGACAAGCCATTTGCATCACTCACCGCTTACATCGGAGGTCAATGTCCGCCTCGACGTCGGCTCCGGCTTGGGCAGCCGGGTTGCCATTGGACATCGGACTCGACATTGGCCATGAGACTCGTGGCAACTGCATTTCTTTGCCAGCAGCACCTTGTTCCGGGCTCTTCGGAGACGCCACAGACAAGGCGCTCAGGATACATTCTAGTCCCAAAGTGGCGACATGCATGTTGTATACAGTAGCCGTTGCTACTCTACCCCCTGGAGTGATATCAGTGTTGTAAGATTACTCCTTGCGTGTTTCGCCTTCCCTTTCTAGTCCTGAATGTGTGAATGCTTGATGGAGTTTCTGAGAAATGTTTTTGATTTGATACAGTCCCTGCTTTCTGGAAAGCGTCCATGATGACGCAATTGCACTTCCTTGCGCAAAGAACATCGATGAAACTGACTCAATGCGAAGCCCGATCGCTTATCTGAAGTCTTGGCTCAGATACGATCCAAGACCGACCAAAGTGTTCCTGCCTCCATTCTCCTCCTCTTGGCTGATGGAATACGAGAAGTTCGAATTTCATGGTTTCCAAGTATACTAACTATCGGGACACACTACCTAACGGCTGGTCGTCATATCCCTTTTATTATAGCTACTGCCTTAAGAGTCAGGTGATATGTTCTGAGATGGAGATCGCTTGTCATGTCGTTTAATAGGTGTTGTTTCTGTTTACAAGCAAGTGGCTTTCTTGTACTGACTGCTTTCCAGTGTGTGCTGACTAAGATGTAACCATTTTGAAGTATCTGACGGTGGCGGTTTGAACTGGCCCTTGTTCGCATTTAGATTATCGGTAGCGAGTTCCACGGGTTTCTAGACATTGGAGAGCATTCGAGGAAGCATGCAGGTTTTGGCAGAGAAATTTCTCTGCCTCTTTGGGCTTGTTCGATGACCAAAGATCTGGTCCCGTTTATCACCGTTTTGCCCTTGCAGTTCCAGATGGAGTACTTGCGGCGTGAGGTCGCCTGCCGAGGGTCCAATGCACTCCACGTGGGAAAGAAAGAAGGCCGAGTCCAACATTATTATTCTTGACCGCTGGGATCTGATCCCTCTCGCGTGGATCCGCGCTAAGTCCAGTTACGTCTATCATTGGATGGTGCAGCATCTCTTTCGTTGAATTCATCCGCTATTAGCCTCAGTTCCTTGATCCGGTTTCTATTATCCTTGTCGTTAGTGGGGAGATTTGGTTCCAGCCATCGAACTGGACTCACGGGCGACATGGAACAACTTTCCAATAATAACAATTTCTGCCCATCTGCCAGCTGGCAGATACGAATAATCATGGCAAATGAGAGGAAGAAAGAGCTTGGCAAAGTCAGTCCCCAAGGTCGCCCTACTGCGTACTACCGCAGGCATGCTGTTGATAGCAGCCAGTCCAAAGTACATAAACTCACCGTTCTTCCACTGCCATGTCATCCTTGGATCTCTTACATTGCTGCAAAGCACTTTCGCTTGAGGAACTCCTTCGTTACGGTTCCTGCGTCCTTTCGTTCTTACTGTTCGAAAGAAGCCTCAACGAAGAAGCATCTTGCATCTCAGGCATCCATCCGTTCGCTGTATAGGGAACCATGGTGAAAGCAGCAGCATTCGTTTTACTTGCGCTGGCAAGTTCCGCACTCGCGGGTGCCATCCAAAGAAAATATCCGGATGAAGATGGAGGCACGTATCCTCCAAAAAGCGACTTGCAGCCCGAGGGCTGGCCGCATAGTCCTCCTCCGGATACTCATACGTCGTCTACCGTCCCATGGTGGCCACCGCACCATTCCAAGCCTCCGTACACTCATACCGAGAAGCATACTAGCACCGAGCATTCTCACACAAAACCGACTTGGACTCATCCCGAACATACTCATACTAAACCAACCTACTCTCATACCGAGCCAACCCATACTGAGCCTACTCATACCCGGCCTACCCACAGTCACAGCAAACCGTCCTACACTCATACGAAGTCGACACCTACCGAGTCTACTTACACTCATACTAAGCCTACTCATACTAAGCCGACTCCTCCTGAATCTACCTATACCCATACAAAGCCGACTCACACGGAAACTTATACCCATACCAAACCTCAAACTGAGTCTACCTATACACATACTAAACCCACTCGTACAAAACCTACTTACACTCATACTAAACCTACTTATACCAAGCCAACTCACACAGTGCCACCCATTACAACCAGCACGACAATTACAACTACTTTCACCACTACAACTTGCCCTGGTAAGCCATATGACAATTCAAATATTGAACTGTTGCTAATGCTCATAGTAACCTACACCACAATTACAAGTGGCAATACGACATACACGACGTCAGTCACTGAGACAAAGACACTGACGATCACAAAGACAACAACCTGTCCAACAGTCATACCTCCACCACCCGGGACTGTCAGTCCTCCGCCGCCAGTGGGGACCTCACCATCTTCTCCGTCTCCTCCGCCGCCTGCTGAGTCGTCGCGGTCTCTTCCACCTCCTCCAGCGGCTTCCTCTTCGGCGTCGGCGCCGCCACAATTTACTGGCGCTGCCTCCCGGCTCAGTAGACCAGCAACTGGTCTGCTTTCCGCTTTTGTTGTGGCCCTTTTTGCCCTGTTCTAGGTCGGTAGATCCGCTGAATCTATCACCTTCTCTGCTCCATGGGCCGGACATTCCGGCCTCCGGTTTCCTGTAGGTTTGCACGAGCAAAATCTACGCCGACAACCATCAATTTGAGGTCTAGCGGAAGGAAACGACTGGGGGAAGCCTTTAAAGCTGGAAATAATGCCGAAACTTGACGGAAAAGTGATATATCTTGTATTTTCATTATTAATTCGATAATTTCGTGAACATATTCCTCTCATCCTACGGTCCTTATATATGATGAAGATGTATATGTCATGTGATGTTGATGAAGGATCCATTGTTCATTAATGATTCTCCTCTCGGCGATATGTCGATGTCTATAGCCTGATACAGCTACGGTCCTTACAAGTAGCAATGGCAATTCAATTCAATTCGATTTTGTCTGCGCGTGTGTATTTAAACAAACAAGCGATCCATTCGCGCTGTTATTCACTCCATTAATAACGAGAACCTATCAATTCTTCCTTGATGAACTTGTTATATTTCTGTTCTTGCCCCGATATCACATTTAGCTGGATGGTATACCGAGGTTCTCGTTGTTCTGTGTTTCTCTGCAGCTCTGGGAATCCTTGGAGGGAATATATATATATATATATGTGAACGCACGACTGGAACTCGGTCGAGACTGTCAGCCGCATGCTACAGTAGTTCCTCCATCTTCTTGGGCCTGGACAGAGTCTTTCTCTGTCCATCGCTACCTCATCCATTGAATACATATATGTTAAGTAGTATACATCCCTGGGTACTGTATGCACGGACTACATCCTACTCCGGCCTTCCGTCGGGAATCCGCGGGAATCTATGCGTATATACCTACCAACAGGACTCAATTTGCATGCGTTATATCCCATCTAGGTAGTGTCATATATACCGGAAGAGGCAATTCATCCGTGGGGCGGGACCTACAGCCCTGCCAGGCTAGGCCAGGTGATGCCAAGCCAGCGCACAGTTGTTATTGTAAATTTTAGAAAAAAAATAACTAAATTTTTAATTATGACGAGTACGGATGCACGTACGAGAGCGGAACCAGGAACCAGGGGACAAAGAAGAAGAAGCATATCATGTTGCATTGCACTGTATCGCATTGCACCCGACTTAGCAGGTGGATTACAGTACCTAGTATGCACTTCTCAGATACCATCTGGTTTCCAATCTGCATGAAGAATCCATTGATGGGCAATTAGGTTTTTGAGTAGCATCCAGGGATGGATAGCTTCGGTTGTCGCCAGTTGTTTCCGAGGTGAAGGCTATCTATTTAACTAGGATATCGATATCTAGGAAGTAGTGATCTACCAGACTTGGCGCTGTCAATGGCCGTTGACGGGATTAGGACCGGTACCGGGAGGTGTATACTCCGTATACATGCATTAGGTACTTACTATGTAAGCATGGTACATTAGTGCGGAGGTGTTTTTTTTTCTTTAAATATGTGCTTAATCCGACAGATAGAGAGTGCATTGATCCATTTCATGGGGTGCCATGAAGACGTATGTCACTTTAGGTACTAAGGTACCTCAGTTCAAACGTTACGGGATCTTCGATAGAACAGGATGTATGCACTCTACAGGACACGCATAGTTCATGATACTCGCATGATATCACATGCTACCTATGTAACTCGATATTTTGATATTAATAATCATGCAGTTTATTCAGAGTATGTACCTCATTAAGTTGGAACTTAAGGTTCAAATAGAAAGGAACGTGCATAATCGTCATTCTGGAAAGTTCCGCAGAGAGCGAGAGAAAGGGGGGGGGGGGGGGGGGAGGGGAGAACGATTGCCCCTCCACTAGGGAGATCGACCGACCCGAACCCCCCGACGCTAGGTAACTAGGTAAGGAGTAGTACCTGATAAGGCTCTGCCACCGGTTCCATCCAGGAGACGAGCCAGACGACTAACTACCTATCTAGGTATGTAGTAACTGCTCACTCCACCTTCAAGACAGCCCTATCAGAAACAAATTCCCCCGCCTTGGCATCCGTGAACCCCTCCAACTTCTCCGGCGTAACATCACCGATCCTCCCCTCCCAGACGGCCTGCCACCGGCCCCGCGCGACGACGGCATACTCCCGCCCGGCGTGCAACTGCAGGGGCGGAAGCGTCGCAACGGCCTCCACGGCGCCACCGGCCGGGACCTCGACCAGCTCGTCGACCGTCGGGGGCAGCTTGCGGGAGACTTTGATGGTGTCCATGTGCAGGATCTGGCCTTCGTCGTTGCCGTCGTTGCTGTCGAGGCTGCGGACTTCGAAAACGCCAAGGACGCCCGCCGCGGGTTCGAGGGGCGTTCCCCACCGAAGCAGCGTGAGTGGGATCTCTGCTAAGTTGTGGACGGAGACTTTGACTTGGACGGTCGAAGGAGTAGTGCCCTGAGGCGCTGCGGCGTGTGTGATCTTGATCTGCAGGCTCGTTGATGGGTCCATCGTGCCGCTAGTAGCAGTGGAGGAGGAGGACGAGAAGAGAAGACGACGAGACGGAGACCACGCGGGGACGCCGCTGGCGACGAGGAAGCAGGAGATCACGAGGAGCGCGGAGATGCTCAGCAGGGGTCGCTTCCAGAGGGAGCTTGACGATGGCATCGGAGGGAGAGCTCGGGCGGGGTGCTCCGTTTGACGCCGAATTTGATTAGTAGTAGTGTGTTTAGATAGTAGAGAGAGAAACAGATAAGCGAAGTTTCGACTAGACCGCGTCTGCAGCTGACCGAAGAAATTCTTCGGATGGTTAGCTGAGTTTGCTTTATAGTAGTGTAGTGACCTAAAGGCGTGTCGGGAGCTGCAAAAATGCGGCTACTGAGACTGAAGATTCACCGTCCTGCAAGGATTTCTGGTTTGGAGATCCCCCGCGGATTTCCAGGCGGCGTTCTACAAAGCTTCTAATAATTCACCCGCGGTTGCTGGCGGGGATGCATGTGAATGCCACTTGCTGACGAGACTAGGGATATCCTAATCTCCAAATCTGCCAATCATAAAAGCGTATGATACATGTACACATGTAGCAAATGAAGGCCGATGCTAGGGTAGCAACAGCGCGGGAGGAACGGCGATCGATCGAACAAGGTTATCTACGTTTCTCCACCAGGAGACGGTCGAGACCCGAGCGGCTCAGTTGTCTTGTCTTCCTTCCGTTTCACACTAACTCACTTAGGATACTCGTGAACTGCTCCGTTCTTTCTCACGCTTGTTTCTTCCTCCACTGGCCGTTTGGCCGACATTTCCCGTCAGATTGCAATGTGGGGAGTACAAGAATTAGTGACAGCTCAAGTGCTCGAATGGAATGATGAAAGCTGCAACTCTTATTTATCCCCTCATCTTCTGTGTCTTGACAGTATAAGTGCACCGCACACGCGCTGCAGCGGGAATGGTGGGCGCGACCGGACAAGCCCGACGGCTCTCCGGCTGGACCGGCGTCTTGGCGCCAAGACTCCGAGCGGTTCCGGTCCGCCCCGCCCCCGCCCGTGACTTCTCTCAGCACGTGCGCCCCTCGGACTTCTCCGCCCAACCGACGGCTGGCATGGAGACTTGTCTGATGGACTACTGTACAAACCGGCTGCCATCAGATATCAAATGCATCGAATAAACTATGCGCACGATGTCTCTCCTTTGAAATACGGGATAGACGTGTGTGTCTTTCGCATGATCTCATCCTCTCCCATTTCCCAGACCCTGCAGGCTGGCAAGCTAACATCCTACGGCACGAGTCCACACAGATGGAACTAGAGCCCCTGGTCCTGAAGTCTGGACTGCCACCTAAGACCCCTGTCTCCAGCCTCGCATCCCTGCCGATGGTCTTGTGGATCTGCAAACTCTGCCCTAGTGCCTTCTGAAAAAGCCGTTTTAAGCTTGCTGGATGGTTTCTCGGCATCCCCCCGATCATGATGAACTTATGAAGCGTTTTCGGTTCTCATCCGTGCCCTAGAGGCGCAGCCTACACACGGCTCAGATGCGACCTCATCGCCCCGGTGGTTGGGGTTCTGCAGCCGTCAGCCTGGGATTGATAGCTTGATCCTCTCCTAGAGGACAGAGGCTGAACGGCCCTGCTTCAGCCTCCCTAGCCACGAGTCCAGCTGCGTCGAGTCGCGTCCAGCAACGACGGTGTACCTCGCCCCGTGGACCTGTTCGTCTTATCAGGTCGCGTGGGCCGCGTGCTGCCGTCTTCTCGCCCAGGCGGACCGCCAACATGGTGGGAATTCCCGGAAAGCCAAGAAATGCCCTGTTCGTCGGGCTCCCGCTGGTGCAGGTGCAGGTGCAGAGCTGCTCCTGCCAAGCTGAGTGCTTGGCCCTTGTGCGCTGGTTGCATTGGATGTTGACGGTCGTCGATGCAGATGGTGGTTGCTACCTTCTGCTTTGAGGAAACACCCCGTCCTTGAGGAATCGAGTGGATCAACGCCTTCCCGCGGAATCGAGATGGCGTGCAGAACAGCACTTACGACGGAGGGATTCGGGCGGCCCCGTGATGTGCGAAGAGAGAAACACCCTCCTCGCGCCTATAAGTTGACCTCGCCTGCTCCCTCCAGCTCTCCATCCATACTCCTTCAGCAGTTCACTTTCGTTCAACATCCACCATCTCTCGGGGAGTCAGAGGTCCACTCTCTCTATCTGCTCAAGTCCACCCAGTATCCTGTCAACATGCGGCTCGTTGCTTCCCTAACGGCCTTGGTGGCCTTGTCCGTACCTGTCTTTCCCGCTGCTGTCAACGTGAAGCGTGCTTCGTCCTACCTGGAGATCACTCTGAGCCAGGTCAGCAACACTCTGATCAAGGCCGTGGTCCAGAACACTGGTAGCGACGAGTTGTCCTTCGTTCACCTGAACTTCTTCAAGGACCCCGCTCCTGTCAAAAAGGTATCGGTCTATCGCGATGGTAAGGAGCAATTCCGCAGTCCTTCCGGTCACCAGTGTGTTCTCGATGCTGACATTGTGTGTCTCCAGGGTCTGAAGTGCAGTTCGAGGGCATTTTGAGCCGCTACAAATCGACTGGCCTCTCTCGTGACGCCTTTACTTATCTGGCTCCCGGAGAGTCCGTCGAGGACGTTTTTGATATTGCTTCGACTTACGATCTGACCAGCGGCGGCCCTGTAACTATCCGTACTGAGGGAGTTGTTCCCTACGCCACGGCTAACAGCACTGATATTGCCGGCTACATCTCATACTCGTCTAATGTGTTGACCATTGATGTCGATGGCGCCGCTGCTGCCACTGTCTCCAAGGCAATCACTCCTTTGGACCGCCGCACTAGGATCAGTTCCTGCTCCGGCAGCAGACAGAGCGCTCTTACTACGGCTCTCAGAAACGCTGCTTCTCTTGCCAACGCAGCTGCCGACGCGGCTCAGTCTGGATCAGCTTCAAAGTTCAGCGAGTACTTCAAGACTACTTCTAGCTCTACCCGCCAGACCGTGGCTGCGCGTCTTCGGGCTGTTGCGCGGGAGGCATCTTCGTCTTCTTCGGGAGCCACCACGTACTACTGCGACGATCCCTACGGCTACTGTTCCTCCAACGTCCTGGCTTACACCCTGCCTTCATACAACATAATCGCCAACTGTGACATTTTCTATACTTACCTGCCGGCTCTGACCAGTACCTGTCACGCTCAGGATCAAGCGACCACTGCCCTTCACGAGTTCACCCATGCGCCTGGCGTCTACAGCCCTGGCACGGACGACCTGGCGTATGGCTACCAGGCTGCGATGGGTCTCAGCAGCAGCCAGGCTGTCATGAACGCTGACACCTACGCTCTCTATGCGAATGGTAAGCTTTCCCCATATATCCCTTGACGTCTGATCCCTGCTGACGACTTGCAGCCATATACCTTGGTTGCTAAGCGCAGAGCGGTCCATTGGCGAGTTGGTCGCGGTCCAGCTCTAGCTGGGATCGGCCATGGATGGTTTGAGCTCTGTAAATGACGGTCCCGATCTTGCAGCTTTGATTCCATCTAAACGCGCAGGAAGGAATATTAGGATGAGGATGTTTCTATGAGACGGCTGTGCGCAGAGTTCCGACGAGTGACGGTAACTATTTTTGCCATAGCTACATAATGCATCTACAAGTTATCTAAACACTGCGTACGTAATTTTGCATAGAGTGTTGTGGCTCTGCAGATCTTCTAGATGAGCAGACCCGGGTATCATGAAGCTTAGCCGGCATGTGAGCGCATGTACATGACTTTTGGCACATGCATGTCCTATGCAGGCTAGGCAGACTGAACGATAGTCCTGTACCTGGCATAGTACTCCATAGAGGCTGAGTGATGAGCTGGAAGAGCATAATGCTGAGTGACCGGTGGGATATGAGGTGACCCTCGTCCACCGGTGGAACCTGCCAAGCCTTCCTTGCACCACAGGGTTGCAAACATACCCCTCCGGGTGTGTTTGCATCTCTCCGCAGCGGAGGGCGGTCCTGATGCCAAAGTGTCCTCAGCGCGGAACTCGAGCTCGACAGTCCCAGGGTCGCCTCGTCCGTTTCCCCCGCTTGGAAGTGTTGGTGGAGGAATTTTGTGCCAGGTGGCCAGTTTCGTTCCGGTCTTGATGGCTTCCTTTTTATAGATCCATCTGTCCGTCCTTTCCTCTGTCGCTTTCGCGTCAGTGTGCCCGCCCTTCTTACATGATAGCTGCCGCTGGTGTCGCCTTCGTGCCCGCCGCTCCCTTCTGAAGCTCCGCAAGGCCTCGGGCAGCCAGGCGACCTGCGTTTCAAACCACTGAGCATCTGCAGCTCGCCGGTGCAGTCGACATTCGCCGCAAGACACTGCTGCTGCTGCTGCTGTTTACATACCGCCGTTGAGGTACGTCGTTGCATGTCCAATGGAGGCCCCTCGTACTGACTTCCGGCCAGCGGGCATAATAATCCATAATGGCTCCCCACGGCAAACGACGGTCGCGGGGCCTTTTCAACCCGCTCCTCACGTCCTTCCCGATCCTCACCCTCTTCATCCTCCCCTTTCTCCTCTCCCTCGTCTGCTTCCCGGCCCCAGCCTCCGCCATCGGCTCCGCGGTTCTTGGTATCGATCTCGGTACCGAGTATCTCAAGGCGGCGCTAGTGAAACCAGGGATTCCCCTCGAGATCGTCCTCACCAAGGACTCGAAGCGGAAAGAGTCTGCCGCCGTTGCGTTCAAGCCCGCAAGAGAAGGAAATGCCTCCTTCCCCGAGCGGTTCTACGGTGGTGATGCGCTGGCTCTCGCGCCAAGGTTTCCAGACGATGTCTACGCGAATCTGAAGGTCTTGCTCGGCATTCCTTTCAATGGAGGCGAAAATGACATCGTCAAAATGTATAGCAGCCGGTATCCTGCCGTGAAGCTTGAAAGTGCGCCTGGCGAGCGTGGCACCGTTGGACTGCGGAGCGGGAGACTAGGCGAAGCGGAGGGCAAAGATGCGTTCCTCGTTGAGGAGCTCCTCGCCATGCAGCTGAAGCAGCTAAAGGCCAATGCGGAAGCTATGGCTGGCAAGGGGTTTAGCATCCGGGACGCTGTCATTACATACCCAGCGTTTTACACAGCGGAGGAAAAGAGAAGTGTTCAATTGGCGGCCGAGCTGGCAGGCTTGAACGTTCAGGCCTTGATCAGCGATGGGCTGGCTGTCGGATTGAACTACGCGACCAGTCGCACGTTCCCGAGCGTCTCTGAGGGGCAGAAGCCGGAGTACCACGTTGTCTACGATATGGGAGCCGGCTCCACAACAGCCACGGTTCTGCGTTTCCAGAGCAGGACGGTCAAGGACGTGGGACGGTTCAACAAGACTGTTCAGGAGGTCCACGTCCTGGGAACCGGCTGGGACAAGACCCTTGGCGGAGATGCCCTCAACCAGCTTATCGTGGACGACATGGTCGAGAAGTTTGCTGAGCAGAGGAAATTGAATGCGGCGGATATCAAAGCGCATGGGAGGACCATGGCGAAGCTATGGAGGGATGCTGAGAAGGTCAGGCAGATTTTGAGCGCTAACACGGAGACGGCTACATCCTTTGAGGGACTCTTTGAGGAGGATCTTAACTTCAAATACACGATCACCCGCTCCGCCTTCGAGCAGCTGGCCAAAGAGCATGCAGACCGTGTTACTGCACCCTTGCAGCAGGCGTTGGATGCCGCCGGTTTGAAGTTGAGTGATATCGAGTCTGTAATTCTGCACGGTGGAGCCGTGAGGACGCCTTTCGTGCAGAGGCAGCTGGAAGAAGCATGCAAAGACGCGAGCCAGCTCCGGACGAGCGTAAACGCCGATGAGGCAGCTGTCTTTGGTGCCGCTTTCAAGGCCGCCGCTCTCAGTCCGAGCTTCAGAGTCAAGGACATCCGGGGCGCTGATGCAGCCAGCTACGCAGTTTTCATGAAGTGGCCTTCTGATGGCAAGGAGAGACAGCAGAAGCTGTTCACCCCGACTTCCCAGATTGGGGCTGAGAAACAGGTCACCGTGAAGAATTTGGAAGACTTCGGATTCAGTTTCTACCAGCAGGTTGCTAAAGACAATGATCTGGTCGATGCACCGGTCCTGAGCGTGGAGACGAAGAATCTCACGGCTTCCGTCCAGCAGCTCAAGGACAAATTTGGATGCGCTCCCGCAAACATCACTACCAAGTTTTCTATCCGTCTGAGCCCCCTTGATGGCCTGCCTGAGGTTCTCAGTGGCTCTGTCAGTTGCGAGGTGGAGAACGTGGAAAAGAAGGGCAGTGTCGTGGATGATGTTAAGGGTTTCTTCGGTCTGGGTTCGAAGAAGGGCGAGCAGCAGCAGCCGCTGAAGGCTGATGATGAGTCCAGCGAATCGGTTACGTCGCAGGCGGAGGGAGAAACATCGTCCACACCTACCGCGACCTCTTCCGAGACATCAACCTCTACTACTAGCGTCCAGGAAACCAAGAAGGCAACCCCCGAGCCCAAGACCAAGCTGGTGACTATCCCTGTCAGCCTCACGTCGACCCCGCTTGGAACCCCTCCTCCATCTCCCGATGAAATGCGTCGGATCAAGGACCGTCTTGCTGCCTTCGATGCCTCGGACCGTGAGCGTGTCTTGCGCGAAGAAGCGATGAACGAACTGGAGTCGTTCATATACCGCGGACGGGACCTGGTGGAGGACGAGGAGTTCCTGAAGGCCATCAAGAAGGACCAACTTGCCGTTCTGAACGAGCAACTCGCGGCTGCCAGTGACTGGCTGTACGGAGAGGGCGCTGAGGCTAAGACAAAGGAGTTCAAGGACAGGTTGAAGTCCTTGAAAGATATCGTCGACCCGGCCGTGAGGAGGAAGAACGAGAATTCCCTTCGACCGACCAGGATGACGCTGCTGGAGGAGATGCTGAAGAGCGCCAAGTCCATATCAGAGGTGATGGAGAAGCAGATTAGGAGTGACGAAGAAGCCTTCTCCTCGTCCCTTGCCGCGTCGAGCAGCTCATCCGCGACCTCCTCCAGCGACTCCAACACCGAAGCCTCGGGCACCAGCACAACCACCGCCTCTCCCTCTCCTACGGAGTCTGCCTCCTCAACCGATGGTTTCGCCGATCTCGATGACGATCCTTACTCCACTTCTTCATCTGCCACCAGCACATCCTCGACAACGACTACCGCTGCGGCTCCCTCTAAGCCCGCCAGCCCAACCTACTCCGTGTTCACGCCCGCGGATCTCTCCTCGCTGACCAGGGTCTACGAGTCGGTCAACACGTGGTACGAGAAGCAGCGGGCGCTGCAGGAGAAGCTGACCGAGTCCGACGACCCGGCCCTGACGGTGTCGGAGATCGACTCGCGCCTGGGCGAGCTCGAACGCGTCCTGAGCCGGCTCACCGGGAAGCTGGGCGCAGGGTTTGGACCTGAACAGGGGGACGAAAAGGCACAGTCGTCGAAGAAGAGTGGAAAGAATGGGAAGAACGGGAAGAAAGCGGAGAAAGCGAAGAAGGACAAGAAGCCCGAGGAGAAGCAGAAGGAGAAGGAAAAGAAGAACGAAACAGAGAAGCCCAAGCCGAGTAATCGCAAGGATGAACTATAACGGTGGTATAGGAAATTTTTAAGGAGTTGAGAGCGTTCTTTGACCTTGCTTTGCTTTCTCTGCTCTTTGCATCATGACCTGGGACTTTCCAATTACTGCCTATTCAACTACATATCTGCCTACCTGGGTTGCTGGCTAGTTAGTAGTATCTATCTCGTTGTCATTTGGCCATGGCATGATCGGATGGGATCACATGTACTGTAGAATAAATAGAGAGAAGATGGATGGCATTGATGGGAATTTATTGACACAAGCAGGATGTTCTGTTTCTTCCCTATGGCCTTTTTTATGGCAAATAAAAAAAATGGATGTCTCTATCGGTGGCATAGAGGCACAAACAGCCCTAACCTCATGCAAACGGCTATTCCCGAAACGGTTTCATTGGCACACGTGTCGCGTCCGGCGACCCCGCGTCGCGTCTCCCCAGCCTCCCTTTTTCAGACGCCATGCTGTCCCCGTCTCCCTCCCCGCCCATCTCTGCTCTGACAACGCACCCAGCGTTCCACAACGCCGTTCCCCGACCCCATATCACCATTCCAGTCTAGTCAATTCTGCTTATCGATAAGGATCGGTCGGTGCTAGGAGGAATTGAGAGAACATCGTCAACAATCAACATCACCATGACTTCGATCCAGCCTGCTTCCGACGCCCGCAACAACAACCCACTCTCCAAGCGTCGACGCTTTCAACCACCTATTACCAGCTTCTTTTCCTCGGCAGGCTCCTCTTCCGCAGACAGCAATGACGATGGCACCGTCCGTCTCTCCCACCACAACTACTCGTCGCCCACGTTCTCCGCGCACCCCGCCCTCCCGCACAAGGTCCAGGCTTCCCTCCTGACCGTCGGCATGCGCATCCGCAAGTCCGTCCCAGAGGGATACAAAACTGAGGCGCGGAAGTCGAGCGTGTATTCTCTGGCCTCGGCCTCCTCTACCTCTCCCACCACTACTACCACCACCACCACCTCCTCCTCCTCCTCCTCCTCCTCCTCCTCCTCGTTGAGTTGCTGCTCCGCCAGCCGCGCGTCATACTCGGAGCTAGCACCCTACTGCGGTGTCCACAAGGTCGGCAACCTCGCCGTGCAGACCTTCCCCGACCCAGCGGGGCATCAGTCTTCAACGACGACACCAGAAGTCTCCACAGATGAAGGAGACGTGTTCTCCCTGCCGTCAAGCAGCCAGTCGTCCATCTCCACCGCCTCCATCCCTCCACCGAACTCACACAAACGGACCTTCAGCGACGAGGACTCGTCAGACGATGACGATGGCCTTGTTCCCTTCAACAACGACACCATCAACAACCGAGTGACGATAAACTCCGGGCGGACAATCCTCTCTCCGAAACTGGGGCGGCAGCAGCAGCACAGGAGATACGTGTCCTCCCCGCTGCGGAACAATAATAGCAATACCAATAACAACAAGACCTGGGCGCAGCAGCAGAACCGGGAGCGGTTCGCCATGGACCTCGATGATGACTTCGAGGAGGCTGCGTTCCTGCGGCGGCGGGAGGAGGTCGATTCGGATTATGTGGCGCCCGAGGTGGAGATGGAGGTTGGAGGGGCTTGAGGATGAGCTTTTCTTTCTTCTTTTTTTTTTCCCACCATTCTGACTTCGTGGCGGCTTTTACTACTTGAGTGTATATATATATATATATTTGTGTGTGCTTTTTCTTGTTGAGTATTGCACATAATACCCGTGCGTGTTGTCTTTTTCGGTATGCGCTTTCATTCATTCAGTCTTCTGGCGTTCCAGGGATCATTGGATTGGATTGGACTGGATTGGTTTTTTTTTTGCATCGGACCGGATCGGATGGAATGGAATTGACTTGAATTGGGATGAATAATGACATGATGTGACATGACATCGATTGGGATGGATGAGATGGATGGATTTGATGGGATGGACCTGAACCAGACACTCACCGGATGGCTGCTGCTGCTAGCTGCTGCTGGCTGGCTGGCTGGCCGGTGCTATTTATGTTAGTTGCCTACGTTACATTAGTATGTACATACATACTGAATTGAGCATGTTATTTTCCGTTTTGTTGTTGTTCCAGATGTAAACGTTTGAACCGAGAGAGAGAGGATTGTGAGGGTTGTGGAGAATAATGCGTCCAAGGTGCTGCGTTGATTTGAGGTTTTGTGATTTTGGGGAGGTCGGCGGTCTTGGCCTATTCTAGGAGGGAGGATAGGATAGGATGGGATGGAATGGGAGGATGTATCTCTATAGATATCTGAAATTCATATCCAGGTGTATATATATATATACGTATACTTATGACGGTTGAGAAATAATCCTCAAACCCAGTGAAGTAGCTCGGAGTTGGATAGTTGGATACATTTTACAATACAATCGTATTCAGATCATCGGTACCCTCATCTGAACTGGTAACCCAAAAGAAAAAATGATGTAAAAAAGGCCCAAAACGCCTCCATCCCAGACAGAGTATCTTTTTGCATGAATCACCGCATCACCTCAAGAATAGTTGCCCCTTCTTCCGCCCCTCTTCTGCCTCTCACGGTGGGCCTTGAGGATCCGCCTCGTCTCGACGAGACTCCGCTTGCTCTTGCTCTTCGCCTTGCCCAGCGTCATCATGAAGTTCTTCCGGCGCGCCTTCTCCTTGTTTGTGGTGCTCTTGCCCTGCGCCAGCTTGCGCTCCTTGCGCCGCGCCGCCGCGCTCTTGTGCTCCTCCCGGTCCGTCTTGGACTCCTTCACGTGGGCGATCTTCTCCTCGCGCGTCGCCTTGGGCCTGGAGAGCGCCGCCAGGCCCTCGATCTCCTCCGCCGTCAGCGGGTCGTCGATGTGCCGGCCGGAGCTGCGCTGGGCGGCGGCGCCGGCGGCCTGGGCGCGCCGTTTGGCGCCGGGGAGGAGGGCGCTGACGGACGCCTGGGTGCGCAGCTCTTGCAGCTTGGCCAGGTCGGCGGGGGTGAGAATGCGGGTGGTCGCGAGGTTGCTGGTTGGTTTCTTCTCCGCGGTGCCTTTTTCTTCACCAGCGGGTTGTTGCTGTTGTTCTTGGCCATCGGCGTTCTCCTTGTTATTATTATTATTATTATTATTATTATCGTCGCCCTCGCCGTCCCCTTCTTGCTTGGCCTTCTTCGCCGGAGGCTCCTCGTCATCATCATCGTCCGAGTCGCTGAGGTCGATCTCGATCTCCTTGTCGCTCTCGACATCGATCCAGCCGCCCGAGTCGTCGCTGTCGTCGTCCTCCTCCACGTTCCAGTTAGCCCAAGCGGCGTCGTCATCTTCCTCTTCGTCCTCGTCGTCCTCCGCGTCCGATGGCAGACCCTTCTCGATCCTCTTCTTTCTCCGTTCCTCCTCTTTGTATTTCTCCAGCAGCTCGAGACCCTCGATCTCGCCGGTCTCCTCCTCACCGTAACGCAGTTCTTTCCTCTCTCCCGCACGCAGGCTCATTGCCGCCTCCTTGCCCCGGTCACGCTTATGTAGCATCTCGGCTCCCACCTCTCGGTAGAGGCCCAGCAGAGCCTTTGCGGCCATCATCACACCCTTGTCCTTGCTCTTCCTGTACAAGACCAGGTCCTGTAGCAACGTCTCGTTCATGGCAAGCGGTTGTCGTAGACAGATCTCCCTGATTGCGTTGAGACCCGCTGAAGCGACCTCCGCCGCCGAGGCTTCAGAGACGAACTCGTTTGCGATTTTCTGGACCAGGGGTTCAAGGACATCCGGCGGGACAAGGTTATGCGTCGCTTGAGCGAGCGACGCCAGGAACGACGTCACGGACGGCTGCTTTGGGGTGAGGTACTTCTGGAAGTAAGAGTAGAGATGGATGATGTGCAACTTGTGCAAACCGACCAGACGGGATACAAGTTGCAAGACAAGGAGCCTCTGCTCCAGATTCAGCTTGGTCTTTGTGTTCTGCAGGTGTTTCCCGAACAGGTTCTCCGCAAAACCTTGCGGGTCGTGCAGCAGATGCAGCGCCGAGAAGTTGAGCGGATGTTGTTGGTTCTTCCTGCGCTCCCTCTTCTTGACTGTCGCGATGGCCTTTTCAACTTGGCGAGCTTTCTTCTTGGTCTTCTTGGAGACGCCGAGCTGATGGCGCACGCGCGCTACGTCAATTTCATCCTCGTCGCTGCTCTCGTCCTCCATCTCCTCGCGATCCTTGTCACCGCCCAAGAAGAATCTTACTCCGCCAATGATGACTTTCTCGTTGTCTGAAAGGCAGGTTTCCTTCATGATCTCGACGGCTTTGGCATCGGTCCAGATCTGCCGCTTCCATAGTTCTCTGGTGAGCTTGATGGCCCATAGAGGCTTTGAAGAAGTGCGGTCGGAGGTGACGAGGTTGAAAAGGACAGTCTGCACCGTCCGGTTGAGCTTGTGGTTCGTCGTCTTCGAGTTGGACGCTCGGAGATCGGAGAGAATCTTCTGGAATAGTAGAGCACGCAGCGTCTTACTCGACGTAGAGACGAGGATCGGAAATAGTGTACGTAAGAGTCTGCGTGCGAAAGAGCAAAAGGGTCAGCATGCAGTTAATAAATAAGGAGACCGCCAAGGTCCCCAGACAAGAGACGAAAAGAGTGCGATCATACGTAGCCGAATCTATAAGGTCCTTCTTCCTAAGCAGCACGAGACTTGTAATGATCTTCTCCCGCAGCTCTGGTTCCAGCACCGCATGGTGCTGCGTCAGCATGTCCATCAGCTGCTGCGGGAAGTCCTTCGTGATGTCCGGGTAGCAGTCCGCGACGTGCGAGATAAAGTCGATCAGGTCGCGCAGCGAGATGATTCCCGTATCGGTGGCCGATGACGGCGCGGCCATGAAGATCTCCCGGTGGTTCTCATATTGGAAGTACTGGGAGCGAAAATCCTCGATGTAGGATCTGAGAGAAGCGCGGGCGGAGTCAGCATGAATTAACTGGAGAGAAAAAAAGCTCGACAGATCGTTGATTCGCCATGTAGCTTACTTCGGATCCCTTCGTATCTTATGCTGTAGATTCGGCCTGTTGGGCGCAAGAAAGAGAGAAAGTCAGCGACCTTTGAAATCTTCGCAGTGCGAAGCAGAGGGCATGAGGCGCAATCTTCTGAAGCGCCCGTGACAGAGAGGGCATTATACTTACAGGTCGGCTTCGACCTTTTCCAAGGCACCCAATTTTCTCTTCCCCATGGCTGCGGTATTTTGCAGACAAGATTAAGGGATATTAAAGTTAGGGGAAGAGGGTGGGTGGTTGTCGAGGTTGGAGTTGCACTTCTGCGCTCGAGAGCTCCGAACTTTTTTTTCGATGTCCGTATCGATAGCGGCGTTCTCTAGCCCGCCTGCGGAGACCACAACTACGAGCGCGGAAGAGGTTTCCCCTAGGCTTCAAATAATCTAACAACGCGCAAAAGAAATTTTTGCTACATTTTCTTGGATTCAATGTCTTTGAAATCATAATCTTTTTTTCGAGTTTCCAAAAAATCCCAGAGTTTAAAGGTCTTTTGATATTGCAGACTATAAGAAGCTGCTAAGTCTTCATGATCGCATCTCAACTACGTAGGAAAGCCGTCCATTTTTTTAAGATCTCGCTCCCTCCGTGACTGTCCCTGGTATGTACAGTCGCGCAGATGCATGCAAATCGACCGGACCCGGATGACACCCCGTCCACTCCCAGCACACGAAAAAGGAACAAACGGAGAACACTGCCCCAAGAAGAAAAATCCTCTACCGGTTGCTCTTGGCAACACGCTCAAGCTCATCCTTCTTCTTGATGGCGTACGAGTTCGAGCTGCCCTTGGCGGCGTTGATCAGCTCTTCAGCCAGGCACTCGGCAATGCTCTTGATGTTGCGGAAGGCGGCCTCACGGGCGCCAATGGTCAGGAGGGCAATGGCCTGGTTGACACGGCGGAGAGGGGAGACATCGACGGCCTGACGACGGACGGTACCGGCGGAACCGATACGGGTGCTGTCTTCACGAGGACCGCAGTTGACGATAGCGTCGACGGCGACCTGGATGGGGTTCTGGTCGGTCATGATGTGGATCTGGGAGACAATCTGTTAGAAGGCACTGCCCATATTGCCCAATTACTCAAAACAGAAGTGCAATGGGTCACGTACGATCTCGAAGGCGTGGGCGACAATGCGGACGGCCATAGCCTTCTTACCGTTGTTGCGGCCGTTCATCATGAGCGCGTTGGTCAGACGCTCAATGATGGGGCATTGCGCCTTGCGGAAACGCTTGACGGAGTACCGGCCAGCGGAGTGAGGGAGGTAGACGGGAGCGCGGATCTGGATGTAGTCGCTGCGTGCGAATTCTCAAGTCAGCATATCTGATCGTAATGCCCCCCAATGCATCTTTTCCTCGTCCCTCATGTTCGATTGCTCCCGCCTCGAGCCTGGGCGTCCAATCGAACATCATTGCTGCCGAAAAACACTCGCTGGGAGGTCAAGGTGCAACGTACGTCAAAGAGATATCTCTGATCTCGACATCCTCGTAGCTCCACTTGTTGAACAGCTTCACAGTGCCCATCTCCGCCTGCACCTCCTTGGGCAGAACCTGCCAGGTTCCGGAGGGGTTTTCGACCTCGACTTCCCCGTTGTCGGACATGATGGACGCCGTATACACCTGCTGTCGACGGAGGGTTGGATGGAGGCGACGGACGGTGTCGTAAGAAGGTTGAGCGTCGACGGTATCGATCGTGCAGTCGGTCGATTGAAATGTTCGCTGGGCGGGAGGAAATTCGAGGTGCGCCTCGCTTAGCGAGCGCCGTCTGTGTGGGTGGGTTAGGGCAGAGCACCCGCCAATCAGCCGCCGCAGGTCAGGTGATCGCGCGGACGCGCCGAGTTCCCCGCGCGATTCATGATCTCCCTACCATACGTTAATAATGGCCCTACGGAGTTGTACATCCTTGACCGGAAGTTTTTTTCTTCTAGGTCTCCTTTTTTTTCTATGTAGTGGCTCTATTTACTTCTCAATTGCATATTTATAAATAGCTGCCTGTATAATAACACCCCTACGACCCTACCCCCTCGCCCGTCGGGCAGTTGGGCATGTTCTTCTGCCAAGCCCTCTTCGCATACTCCGGGAGGTACTGGTTGCTTGTCACGTCCTCCGGGAGGTACAGCTTGATATCAGACTCTGTGTAGTTTGCACCAACGCTGTTGATGGCCGGCAGCACGTAGTCCACCCCGATGAAGTCGAGGAACACCAGATCGACCTTCTCCGGAATGCTGCCATCGGCTGGGAAAGACGCGTTGGCCTGAAGGTCATTCGGCAGGGGGTAGGACGGGATACTGCTGTGGATTGTATCATCTCCGTCGCTGCCAAAGTCGTCCGTGGTTGTATAGCCCGCCGTGATAGAGTCATCGTCGATCTTACGGCGGGTGATGCTTCGAGACTTGAGAAAGTCCCTCTTTGACATCATAGTGTAGGGAGGGTCAACACAGACGTCCCTTCCACTGATCATCGGATTCGAGTGCCTGGGACTGCCTGACCGTTTCTGATACGGTCCAGCGTTGAGGATGTCGAGGACCTGGCTGGCTTGCTTATAAGGAACGTCAGCGAGGTACTGCCAGTTATTCTTAAACGGGCTGACAATGAAGGAATCGTCGTATGTGAAAGGGCCTTGGACCAAGTCGAAGCGAACGCTTCCCGTGTTGATAAGGATCAGACGAGGAATGTCGGCGCGGTTCTCGTTGACAATTACCTCCTTTAGGGCTTTGTCGAGAAGACTAAAGATGTTTCCTTCGTCCATGAAAGGCCTGCAATCAACACAATAGGTCCGAGGCGCACATCCGTAGACGTAGGTCAGGTTTAGTTTCTTCCGGTAAGAGGTGATATCACTCGTGATTTCTAGGCCCTTAGGGGTATCAAATTTGCCGTCCTGTGACCCGACGGCGTGGTATGCGAATGTCAACCGGTTCCAGTCAAGGTAGCGACGAGAGTACAGGAGCTCGCTGCCATGGTGTCCATGTGACTTCCGCACTGATGATACGGTTGAATTCGTCGTGGAGTTGCTAGGAATAGCTCTTCGTGATGGGTTAGGCACCCCGCGAGGATACATGGCACCTCGAAAGGTTGAAGACTTGATACCACTCATGGACAGCCACCCAAGCGTCTCGCAATAACGACCAGATGCGAGCGCTGTTGACGATTCATCAAAAACGACAAAGTCACGGACGTGCGCGTGACCTCCGAAACCTTGAATAGGCACATCAGGCCGCATGCTCCGGATCGTCTGATAGAGAAATGCAAATGTACTGTCTCCCGTATTATTTCGGACAGGATTGTGCCCGATCAGGACGAAGAGATCAATGGGCTCCTTGTAGTGGACAGCGTCGATAAACCAAGGTTCTTTGACCATCTCCTCTGCGATCGTAACTTTCGAGACGTTGGAGTTTCCGGTGAAATCAAAAAGCACGCCAAAGGCCATGATCCGAAGTCCATGCTTGGTCATGAAATATCTATATCTGTTACCAATATACTCGAACCGGCCAGTTGCTTTGTTGATGATTTGGACATTGCTCGTAAGATACTTCTCGCCGTAGTGCTTGGAGAAATTCGAGAACGTCTCGTACGCAATATCTGTCACGTACAACTCGTGGTTACCTATTGTGAGCAGATCATAGTCGATGGCGTCGAAGATACTGTTGCTTATCACACCATTAGGGTCTGTTGCATCGCTAAGACCAGCGCCATCGTGCAAATCGCCTAGAGAGATTGGTAAAAGTGTTAACATGTAGACAGTATAATAAGCAAGAAGAAGAATAAAACAAACCAGTGTCGATTAGCAGCAGGTCGACGTTCAGTTTGTCGGCCTTCTGGCGCATATGTTTCACGAACGAAACAAAGTCGCCCCAGTCGGCGCCGTAGTTCTTCTCCTTTAGGTGGCCTTCCAGCCACCCATGGGTATCAGTGGTGTGCAGAAAATTGATCTGACCCCATTCAAGCGGGTCCCTGGGCTTGCTGGTCGCATTGAGCGACTCTGGCTGCATGCGGCGCACGAGTCGCTTCTGTTGGACATGGTTTGAAGGACCATAGCAAGACTCGCAAGCTTGGACGGCGATAATCCCGTAAGTAACGAGACAGAGAAGGAAAAACAGATGCATTTTTTTTAGCCAATGCCCCTCAAGACTCGATGATGTTCAGTCAGAACGGTAAACCGACAGCGCGATAACTGTCGCGTCACAGCTGCATCACTTCAACCCCAGGAACAGCGACGAGAACGCACATCTCATTCAGCGACAGGGATCTTTTTTATTTTGACAGTCGGCGCTCTCTTTGTTGCCGGCGGGGAGAGTCAGCTGCAGCACCGTCAGCCGAAGCACACCGTATCATTTATGAAGGCATCGTGCAACCGGAGCTCCGATGGAGAGCCCTTCCCTTAGTCACTACTAGTAACTGCAGTGGCCCACAAAAGGCAAGCAAGAAACCTGTAGGTTCTAATTGCAGCCAGCGGAATCGGAGACAGGCCAGAGCGTCCTGCTGTACGGAGCGCTGCAGCCGTTGGTTATCTGACGTTATCTGACAGCCGGGCGTGTCACGACCTGCCACTATTGGAGAACGGGCCGAAGAACTGATGCAGATCGGCGTGGCCGCGGATCTTATTGCTACGATACTACTGCACTCCATAGAATAGATAGCGATAACAATCGTCGCTTAGCCCATACTCTGAAGAAGCTGGGGACTTCCCGCACTTGTCAAGGATTAACTCCAGATCTAATCATTCTTTATCTACTGTAAAAAACCATGTGTTATGGAGTGCATTATAAGCAACCAACCACAACCAACTACCTCGAAAACTAGTATCAAGGACGCTTTGGGCAACAACAAGAGTCACCGGGACAGCGTCGATGTTAGACACTGCTGCTGACTGTTGGCCATCAATCGATAATTACCACGGAGGACGCCTGGATGTTAAATTTAGGTCTTCACGGCATCCAGTTGAACCTTCTTTCGTTTTCACATGCTGAGTTAAAATGACAATACCCGCAGGGCGATGCAACAAGCTGGAATGCCAGCAGCCAGTCACTACCTACTCTGCAGACCACATTTCGAGAATGCATGGGGTTCTAAAATAACAAAAGCGTCAGCGAACTTGTCGATCCCACTCGGAGTTTTTGCAGGTGATTTCCCTCTCCTAGGGTTGGAAGAAACGACCTGCGGTTAGACAGTTTCAGCTGCGAACTGAGTATGATTCTTTTCTCTCTGATAGATGGGCCTCGAAGACAGGAGCACCGGTTTTGTTGATAAAGCTCTATTGAGAATCCAGCGCTTCCAAGCTCAACGACCCACAATCTCTGCTTAGTGACAGATGGAATTGTTGATGATGACAGCTACACAAACATCTGCAGTCAAGGTCGATCTCCAAGAATAGGAAGATCATATGAAGTCAATGCGAAGGATCTGTGATTCGTTCAGGATACCGATAAAGGACTATGAAAATGATAGACTCCGTTCCTGGATCCGGTTTGTACCGCGGCGTATTCCTCCGGGCTGACGTAGGGATGCAGCGGAAGTAAAAGGGTAAACAAGGGGGACTTTCCACGGAACAGCCCAGGAACGTAGTCACTGCGGACGTCGGATCGCCAGCCACATGGAGGCTTGAGGATGATCAGGTAGAACAGTGCTGCCTGACGCTGCAGATGGACTCGAGGACGGGGGGGTGGCCGCTGGCAGGTCCGCGCGCGCGACGGGGCTTTGTCTGGACTGCGCGAGCGAGGCGCCTGACCGGCCCTACGGCGGACAGGTGACGCTGTGGCTCTCCAGCGCCAAAAAGCCGGGGCGGAGAGAAGCGCATCAACAGTCTCCACGAGACTCGGGACCGCACTTCCTCCACGCCCTGGACTCCCCACCAGATCCTCAGGAGTCTGGACTCTGAGGGAGCTGTCCCAGCGCCGTGTCCCTTCCTATGTGTTTTCGAATGACAACCCCCGATTTTGCGGACAGACGGTGCTTCTGCGACCATGGCGGAAGACCACCCCGAACTCCAGGCCGCGCTGCGGCAGCTAGACCAGGAATTGGCGGTACGTACAGAGGGCGACTCCCTGTCAAGTTCCTTCACACCATGCGTTTCGTACGGCGGAGCGGCTGATATTTACTCTTGATACAGGAAGGGGATATCACCGAAAAAGGGTAAGCGTCCTTCGTTTCAATTCACCGCGCTGCGTTCAGTCCCTGCTTCGTCCAAGCTGTGCTCGAAACCGATTCCGAGGAAATGGTTATATTGTTGATCATGGGTCTGATTCGGAATCCGCTGATCGTCTTTGAAGGTACCAGAAACGACGCACACAGCTCCTCTCCCAATATCTCGGGCCAAACCTAGGGGCGAATGCAGGCCAATCCGCTCCCAACAATGGTTCTCCTGCTGCTTCACTGGCCACCTCGAACGTTCGTGCCAGCGGCTCCTACTCGCTGGACAGCGACGGGTCTTCCAATCCAAGCATGGCGAGGCAGTTCGTTCCAGGAAGACAAGATGATGGAATCTCAGGGAACCTTGCGCGGGCACAGTCGACGGCCTCGGTCGATTCCCTTTTCCTCCCGAAAACGCCTGCGACGACTCAGTACCAGGGGGATTCAAGAACTGCGACCATGCTGAGCCAGAACTACGCGTTCAACCCGAACATGCAGACCGATTATATGGGCCAGCCTGGTGGCGTCTATGAAGAACCTGGTGGAGGACATACGAGACAGTCGACGATGCTCGATTCTCAGCAAGGCTATTTTTCGGATTTCGCCGGGCAGCAAAATGAGGATTACAGAGAAAGCTACGGTGGCGGGTTCCATCGCTATTCTCAGTCGGAGGCCTTTTCGCCTACAGCCAATATGGCCCCTCCACCTATACCTTCCTCCGAGCTTCCGCACGGAGCGGTGATCGACCATCTATTGCCCCTTGAGCCTCGAGACGTTCCGTTTGCAGTACATGACCCTCATGATCCAAACACGCCCATGTCAAAGTTTGATAATATACCCACGGTCCTGCGGTACCGTGCTCGAACCCATCCAAAGCAACCCGCTTACTGGGTTCTGGACCAGAAAGGCAAGGAAATTGCATCAATAACGTGGGAAAAACTCGCCAGTCGCGCGGAGAAAGTAGCACAGGTTATTCGCGATAAGAGCAACCTTTATCGGGGAGACCGTGTCGCTTTGATTTACAGAGACACTGAAATCATCGAATTTGCAGTTGCCCTTATGGGTTGCTTCATCGCCGGGGTCGTTGCTGTTCCGATCAATAACCTCGAAGATTACGCGAGTCTCAATGTCATCCTTACATCCACTCAAGCGCATCTTGCCTTGACAACGGAGAATAATCTCAAGAGTTTCCAGCGGGATATTACAACCCGGAAACTCAACTGGCCAAGGGGAGTGGAGTGGTGGAAGACAAATGAATTTGGTAGCTACCACCCGAAGAAAAAAGATGATACCCCCCCACTTGTCGTTCCGGACCTGGCGTATATTGAGTTTTCACGAGCTCCAACGGGAGATCTGCGGGGCGTGGTTTTGAGCCACCGGACAATCATGCATCAGATGGCCTGTCTCAGTGCCATTATATCCACAGCTCCTACAGATACCAACAGTTCCCAACAGCAATCAAAACCCCCCACTGGAGGACATGGTGAGACGCTCATCAGCTATCTGGACCCCAGACAGAGTATCGGTATGATTTTGGGTGTACTTCTCACTGTATATGGCGGCCACACGACCGTTTGGCTGGAGGCTCGAGCGGTCGAGACTCCCGGGCTCTACGCCCATCTGATTACGAAATACAGGGCTACCCTCATGGTGGCGGATTACCCTGGTCTGAAACGAGCGGCGTACAATTACCAGCAGGATCCTATGGCGACACGCAATTTCAAGAAGAATTCCGAGCCTAATTTCGCAAGCGTGAAGCTCTGCCTTATCGAAGCCCTTACTGTTGATGCCGAGTTTCATGAGATATTGGCGGATAGATGGCTTAGACCAATGCGGAACCCCAGAGCAAGGGAAATCGTCGCTCCAATGTTATGTTTGCCAGAGCACGGCGGGATGGTGATAAGTGTCCGAGACTGGTTGGGCGGCGAAGAGCGGATGGGATGTCCCTTGAGTCACAAAGCTGACCCCGTTGAGCCTCCAGAAGAGAAGAAAGAAGAAAAGACAGAAAAAGAAAACAATGACGGGTTTGGCAGCAGCCTGATTGGTGGAACTCCAGCTCCGGCTCCGAAGGAGAAGAAAGAGAGTGAACTCGGAGAGGTACTGCTCGATAAAGAGGCCCTAAAAAGCAACGAAGTTGTGGTACTTGCCATGGGCGAGGAAGCTAGAAAGCTTGCTGAAACCATGCCCAACACCGTCCGAGTTGGTGCATTTGGATATCCTATCCCTGACGCGACGCTCGCTGTTGTCGATCCCGAGACGTGTTTGCTGTGTTCTCCCAATGTGATCGGAGAGATTTGGGTGGATTCACCTTCTCTGTCCGGCGGTTTCTGGGCCCTCCCGAAGCATACAGAAACAATCTTCCATGCTCGACCTTACAAATTTCAAGAAGGAAATCCCACTCCTGTCTTGGTGGAGCCTGAATTCCTCCGAACTGGTTTACTTGGCTGTGTCATTGAAGGTAAAATATTTGTTCTCGGCCTGTATGAAGACAGACTTCGCCAAAAGGTGGAATGGGTCGAGCATGGGCAAGAAGTTATTGAACACCGTTATTTCTTCGTGCAGCACTTGATCGTCAGCATTTTGAAGAATGTGCCGAAGGTTCATGACTGCTCGGCCTTCGATGTGTTCGTGAACGAGGAACATCTCCCCATAGTGGTGCTGGAATCACATGCCGCTTCAACAGAACCAACAACCTCCGGTGGACCACCACGACAACTGGATACGGCTGTCCTCGACTCTTTAGCGGAGAGATGCATGGAAGTCTTATATCAGGAGCATCATCTCCGGGTCTATTGTGTCATGATCACGGCACCAAATACTCTTCCTCGGGTTACCAAGAACGGAAGACAAGAGATCGGCAACATGCTCTGTCGGAAAGAGTTCGACGCCGGCACTCTTCCCTGTGTTCACGTCAAATTCGGGATTGAACGATCGGTGATGAACCTGCCGGTAGGCGTGGACCCTGTTGGTGGTATCTGGTCCCCATTGTCGTCGTCATCGAGGCAAGAGGTTCTGGCTTTACAGGAGAAGCAGTACTCCGGCGTGGATTACCGGGACATTGTCATGGACGATCGTACGTCCACACCGTTGAACAATTTCTCTACCATTGTCGACGTCCTTCAATGGCGTGTCTCGCGACAAGCTGAAGAGCTCGCCTACTGCACAATTGATGGGCGTGGCAGGGAGGGAAAGGGAATCACCTGGAAGAAGTTTGACACAAAGGTCGCTGCTGTGGCTGTATACCTGAAAAACAAGGTCAAGGTCCGGCCTGGGGACCACTTGATCCTAATGTACACCCACTCGGAAGAGTATGTCTATGCGGTTTATGCGTGCTTGTGTCTCGGAGTCATCGCGATTCCAATGGCACCGATCGACCAGAACCGTCTTTCGGAGGATGCCCCCGCGTTTCTTCATGTCATCGCAGATTTCAACGTGAAGGCAATTATTGTCAATAACGATGTTGATCATGTGCTGAAGCAGAAACTCGTTTCCCAGCACATCAAGCAATCCGCGCAAGTTCTGAAGATTGGCGTGCCAGCTATCTACAATACTACAAAGCCTCCTAGACAGTCACATGGGTGTCGAGACCTTGGCTTCACGGTGCAGAAATCGTGGCTCGAGACAAATCAACCAGCCATCATCTGGACTTACTGGACCGCAGATCAAAGGAGAATATCTGTTCAGATTGGCCACGACACTATAATGGGTATGTGTAAAGTGCAGAAAGAGACCTGCCAAATGACCAGTTCAAGGCCGGTTCTTGGCTGTGTCCGCAGTACATTGGGAATCGGGTTCCTGCATACGTGTTTGATGGGATGCTACGTTGGTGAGTAGAGTACGGATCGCGCGAATTGACAACGCAGACTAAACGAGCTGTAGGAGCACCGACGTATCTCGTATCTCCAGTTGACTTCGCGCAAAACCCTGCATCATTGTTCATGGCGCTGGCTCGATACAAGATCAAGGATACATATGCCACGAGTCAGATGTTGGACTATGCCATGAATGCCAATGCTGGGAAAGGATTCCAACTGCAGGAACTGAAAAACCTCATGATATCGGCGGATGGCCGGCCGAGAGTCGATCTCTGTATGTTAACTGATCTGATTATGGCTATTTCCCCCCCGTGCCCTTGCTTACTCTGCGTTACAGACCAAAGTGTTCGCCTTCATTTTGCCACCGCAAGCCTGGATCGCACAGCGATCAACACGATATACTCTCATGTCCTTAACCCTATGATCGTTACCAGGTCATATATGTGTATTGAACCTATTGAGCTCTGGCTTGACCTTCCATCCCTGCGTCGCGGATTAGTCTGCCCCGTGGATCCCGACTCCGACCCTTCTGCTCTCCTCGTCCAGGACTCTGGGATGGTCCCGGTGAACACGCAGGTTGCAATTGTAAATCCTGAAACCTGCACCTTATCTCGCGTGGGTGAGTATGGTGAGATTTGGGTGCAGTCTGACGCCTGTGCGAAAGCATTCTACGGCACCACGCAGGAGTTTGACCTGGAGCGATTCAATGGAAGAATTCTCGACGGAGATCCCAGCGTGGCATATGTCCGAACAGGAGATCTTGGCTTCCTTCACACCGTCACGAGGCCAATTGGACCTGGAGGCCAGCCTGTCGAGATGCAAGTCCTTTTCGTCCTAGGAAGCATTGGTGAAACGTTCGAGGTCAATGGACTCCACCACTTCCCAATGGATATCGAAAATTCTGTGGAGAGGTGTCACCGCAATATCGTTAACGGAGGATGGTAAGCAGCTGTTATTTATGGTTTCCTTTGTACATGCCTTTACTGACCCTATCTGCTACAGTGCTGTCTTCCAGGCCGGTGGTCTTATCGTCGTGGTTGTTGAGGTCACACGGAAAGCCTACTTGGCTTCTCTCGTTCCCGTCATTGTTAATACTATTCTCAATGAGCATCAGGTGGTGGCCGATATCGTAGCCTTTGTTTCTCAAGGAGATTTCCCCCGGTCTCGTTTGGGCGAAAAGCAGCGCGGTAAGATTTTAGCATCATGGGTTACCAGGAAACTGCGGACGATTGCCCAATTTAGCATCCGCGACGCCGATGGGGGTATCAACCTCCCAGACACACCGGCGCCTCGCACCAGTAGAAGTTCCAAACCTGGGAGCACGATGGGTAACAGCGTCCGGAGGTCTACTCACGCACCTGACAGTGACTCTGCCACGATTCCGCGGTCACCAGCCCCTGTGCAAGAAGAGAAGGGCGATGAATCTGCTCCCCAGGCAAGGTCTGTGCCTCCAGCCGGCGCAGATACAACGCAACATCCTTACTATGGGGACTTTGACGCAAGGGATTATCAGGATTATCAGAATTATCAGGAAATCCTTGATGCTTCAGGTTACGAAGTGACTGACGCTCAGGGGACCTCAAACGTGGGGTCTAACCCTTCGTTTACCGCTGAAGTGCCAGCACCCTCACCTCTGAATATCCGGAACCAGTCGGATAATAACCCCGACAGTCCCTCTACGGTGGTCAGTCCGGATCGTGGATTCGAGTTCGGGGAGGAAGTCTCGAAGGCGAATGACCAGAACAACTCAACAGCCGTTCCGGCGTTCGAGCTTAGTCCGCCTGCGAACGGCCCACCACAGCAAGCGCAGGGAGGACGAGACTCCTTGCCCAGCCAACAGTTGAGCAGCCTTCCGGCTGGCATCAACAACCTCAAGATCTCGGATGATCCATCCTCGCAGACGCAAAAAGCACAACAAAAACAGACCATCCACGAGGAAAATGCAGAGGACTGGCGACAGGAGGCGCTCCTCTACCAGTCAGCTCTTGGTAACGGAGGCATCGACCAAAGCCCGAGCAGCAAGAGCACGGTAGTGAGAAGCAGATACGACAGAAGCGATTATGGCTACTAACTAGTCTTCAAGCTTGTTGGTCGGAACCAAAATAGGTTCAAAAATTTCAACGAGAGGTAGGATTGAAATGCATACGCGGTAACAAAAAGAACAAGGGATGATCCTGGCCAAAAAGGGGGGGAATATCGACGACAAACAGACAAACGTAATTGATTAATCCGACTTTTTGTAAAACCGACTGGTTTGTTGGTTGGTTGGTTGGCAGGCTGATTTTGATCGGAATACTGTTCTATATCTGGACGCAAAACTGTGGCGGACTTTCAGCTACGTGTACGGACCTTTTTTTTCTTTACAACCGCAATCTGCCTGTTTTTTGCTTGATCTTACTTACGTCCGTCATGTGTGAGATGATCTTTTTGTATTATTCTTTCTTTCCCTGCAATGTATATACCTATTTATATTCCTTCATATCATTATCATCATCATTATCACTACGATGCATGTCTCGAGCCAGTTCAGTTACCCAGGTATATAGTCAGGGGGCTTCGGTTCATCTTGCATTTACCCCATCCTATTATCCAATTATTCATCTCGTCTCATCTTGATCTTGATCTTTTATTGTCGTCCGTAAGTGGGATATCTAGGTTTTGTATGCATGTACTGTACATGTATATACTGCGCGAGGTCCAGATAAGGTCGGTGAAATATATATATTACTTGTTTATCCTACCTAGTATGTGGATGCCTCGCCTAACCAAGACTCCTGATCAAGTGGACAGAGGACAAACATCGAGCCACAAGTCACAGACCAGTCCATTCGATGTCGTCCTCGCATAATTTTTTTTGTATTGTCAAATCAGAAACCCGAAAAAAGCTACCTAAGCAATTGGCTAGCCGGCTTGATTATAACAAAAGAGCAAGGAAAGTGGAAGAAGGAAATGAGATTTGAACTGAGTCCCGAAAACCGACCGAGTCACTTCTGATTTTTTTTCCCAACTACCGTCCATTCATCCATCAATCAACCCGTTTTTTATCATCTTGATCTTATTTTTGTTTTGCTCCATTATTCCTCTTTTGTTCTGTTGATCTTTTTTGTTTTTTGTGCATTCTATATTTTGACAGGAGGTATTATTCACGTCTCACATCGCACATTTTTCTATGTCACACGCGTATCACGTCCCATGGCACTGCATTATGGCTTTCTTTTTTTTTGTTATTTACTGTCTCATCTCATCTCGCACTATCGCACTATCTTTTCTCATTCAGTTCTTCTCCACCTGATTTGTGAGTCCGTTGATGTCGACCTTCGGCTTGGCGCCATCTGCGACGGTTGGGACGTCCAATTTGCCGTTGGTGAGCTTCTCGAGGGCCTCGAGATCCTCTTCCGAGTAGGTTGTTGGGCGGGCGGGGCGGAATGGGACGGGAGAACCGGCGCGGGACGTGAGGAACTGGGTTTGCTGTGGTTAGAAGGTATGTTTCTTTTCCAACTGGGGTCTGGAGATAATGAACTTACCGAGCTGGCGGCGCTGAGCAGGGCGATCAGACTCGCCTGGACAACGTCCTGGTGGATGCCCACACCCCAGAACTGGTCCTTGCTACCAGCTGCCGTGCACTGGATGTAGGTTGCGGCCTTGACGTCTCTGCCCAGGCCGATCGAGTGTTCCTTGTAGTCGACGACATCGAGGTCGATGCCGAGAGTGGAGAGTGCGTTGGCAAGAGACGAGATGGCACCTGGACCAACGCCAGTGATCGCGTGCTGGACACCGTCGATCTCGATGACACCGGTGAACCGACGCTTGAGGTTCTTGGTGCTGGCCACCTTGCCGGGCTCCGGGGGAGCAGGCGACTGCGAGCGGTCGGTCGTGATGTCGTAGTCGATCAGGGTGAAGCGGGGGTTGCTCTTGAGGTGATAGGCGTTCTCGAAGAGAGCCACGATCTCGCTGGGCCGGAGCTCCCGGTTCAGGGTCTCCGTCTCCTTTTGGACGATCTTGCTGAACTCGATCTGCAGCCCGCGCGGGAGGTCCAGCTCCAAGGTGCGCAGGATGACCCAGGCAGCACCGCCCTTGCCGCTCTGCGAGTTGACACGGATGACAGCCTCGTAGTTTCGTCCGATGTCCTGCGGGTCCAAGGGAAGGTATGGCATCTCCCATGGATCCTCGGGGCCCAGACCAGCGTCTTCGCGGGCCTTGAATCCCTTCTTGATCGCATCCTGATGACTTCCGCTGAAGGCACAGACAACAAGCTGACCACCATACGGCCACCGTTCGTTGACGGGGATTTTGTTGCTCTCTTCCACAACCTTGATGATCGAATTGATATCCGAGAAATCGACATTAGGGTGGATTCCCTGTGTGTACAGATTAAGGGCTAGGGTGACCAAGTCGACATTGCCTGTTCTCTCGCCATTTCCGAACAGGGTACCCTCGACGCGATCGGCGCCCGCCATCTGCCCCAGCTCAGCGGCGGCCACGGCGCATCCACGGTCGTTGTGTGGGTGGAGAGAGACGCAGACCTTCTCTCTCTCGCTTATGTGGCGACAGAAATACTCGACTTGGTCGGCGTAAACGTTGGGCGTCGACATCTCGACCGTGGCCGGAAGGTTGAAAATGATGGGTGCTTCCTCTGTAGGCTCCCAGGCGGCCTTGACAGCCTCACAGATCTGGACGGCGAAATCGGGGTCTGTGTCGGAGAAGGTCTCGGGGGAGAACTCGAAGCGCCATTCTGTCCCGGCCGTGGACGGGTCGTCCTTGGTGAGGGAGCGCGCGAGCTTGGTGCACCGCACCGCCATTTCAATACTCTGCTCCTTGGTCATGCCAAAGACTATCCGGCGGAAGCACTCGCTTGTGGCAAGGTAGAGGTGGAGGATGGCCTTCTTGGCGCCTTTGAGGGACTCAACTGTCCGGCGGATGAGGTCCTCACGGCATGGTGAGAGCACCTGCAGCCAGACGTCATCGGGAACGGCACCGGGGGTCTCGATGAGGCGGCGTGTGAAGTCGAAGTCAGTCTGAGAGGCGGAGGGGAACGCGATCTCAATCTCCTTGTAACCAATATCGACAAGCATCTTGAAAAAGCGGAATTTTTGGTCACCATCCTGCAGAGTCGATCGTCAGCCCGGCCGTCCGTCACCGTGTCAATGACACGAGAACGAAGGAGGCAGGCATAAATGCTTTCTTTTCTGTGCATGTATGCCGGCTCCCAGAGGCATTTTCGTACCATGGGATCCACCAAGCTCTGGTTCCCATCTCTCAGGTCGGTGGCCAGCCACCGAGGGGGCTTGTCGATGGTCTTGTTGGGCCATTGGCGGTCGGGGAGGTGAATGGGTTTGAACTTTTTGTATTTCTTCGAGGGATCTTTGAGCCTACTCGAGAATCAGCACCTGCATACGGAGAAACGCACGAAACTGAAACAAATGGGGTTGTTAGCGTACATCGGCATGGTGACGGGGGGGGAGCGAGCTCCGCGGCGGGGTCGAGTCAGTCAAGACAGAGGGCCAGTGTGTGAAGTCAGGGAGGCAGCTCAGAGGGCTTATATAGATGTGGACCAGGACCCCGAAAGACGACAAAGAGAGGCAGAGAGACAATTGAAAGGAATTCTATTACAGATGTCTCCTCTGGGCTGTCGATGGGTGGGAGAGGAGGGGAGCGAGAATGATTCATGACTCTCCGCCTTGCTTTTTCTGCCGACAGCGGAGGCCGCGGGGTCGCGGGCGCCGATTGGTCGGAGGAGGGGCGTGGATACGATACCGTACAGGTAGCGTGTATGTATGGTACGTATGGTATGTATGCCGGTATCAGTTGTGTGTAATGCTGTGCATAAGGGTATGCACGTCTGCCATGTACAGTACAGCGCCTAGGCACATATCCAAGTATCTCGATGATATCCATCCTCTATTTTCCCCCTGCATCCGTCTCCTCTCGCAAAATTTGCAGTGAGTAACTGCGCAAAAAAAGAGCTATGTGGATATGTATGCATGGACGTTGTATGGGTGTATCTAGCATGGTAGTCATGAAAGCCAACCCCACCAACTCCCGGTTTGTTTGCATCGGCATCTTCCGAGTCTCCTTCTCCAGATCAGGGAATGACAATGACTCAGGTGGTGTGATGTACCGGCTCATTTCTTGCTCTTCTTCCCCTTGGCCTTGCCCTTGCTCTTCCCCTTCGTCTTCACTTTCGCGGCGGCACCCTTGCCCTCGCGCTCCGCCCGACCCTTCTTCCACACCTTGCCCTCCAACCTCTCGCGGGTAGCGTCGAGCTGTTTCTTGTCTTTGTTGCTGAGCTTGACCTTCTCCTTCTTAGTGCTCGGCCCATTGAGCTCCATCAGCCCGCGCTTCTTCGCCTCGAGCTTCGCCCGCTGGCTCTCGAACCACGTCCGCTTGGGCCGCGACATGATCTCCTTCTCGTGCTTGATCAGGTTCTCGCCCTTGGTCACCTGCATCTCCGCCTGCGCCAGCTGCTTCTCCTCCTTCTCCTCCCGGAGGATCTCTTCGATTTCCTCCGCAAGCCCGTCCACCTTCTCCGCCCACTCGTCTGCCACCTTGGGATCAACCACCCGGCTGACGATCTTGGCTCCCTGCGCTCTACCCGTCTTCACAGCTGCCTTGACTACCTTGCGGTCCGACTCTGCAGCCAGGGTGCAGGCCCGACCCGAGCGGCCAGCACGTGCCGTTCGACCGACACGGTGAAGGTAGATCTCGTGCGTCTGAGGGGCTTCATAGTTGATGACAGTCTCTACACCCTTTATATCCAAACCTCGAGATGCCACGTCCGTCGCGAGAAGGAAGGGCACCTTGCCGTCGCGGAACTCTTCGACACTTCTAATACGCTGTAAATGGATTGTCAGCAATACCTTTCGTAGGATAAAGAAAGGAACTAGTAGATTGTAGCCCATACCTGTTCCTGGCTCATGCTGCCATGCAGTTCCGCCGCCTTGAGGCCCAGGAGTCCAAAGACGATGCGCACGCGGTGCGCCTCTTTCTTCTGCCGGAAGAAGACGATGACACGGTTGGTGTATACCTCCTTACACAGATACACGAGATAGCCCAGCCGCTTGCCCTCCCGTCCGGGTCGCAGTCTCACGAACTCCTGGACCAGTGTGCCGACAGTCTGCTTCTTCGCGTCTACCAGCAGCCTCACGGGCCGGTTAAGCCCGACACGGATGAGCTTGTCGACCGAATCCGTCATGGTCGCGGAGAAGAGCATAGTCTGCCGCGACTTCGGGATAGTGTTCAGGATCTCGTTCAGCTCGTCGGCGAACCCATCCTCGAGCATCCGATCAGCCTCGTCCAGAACCAGAATCTCCAGGGTATCCACCGTAAAGCTGGCTGAGTTTCTCATGTGGTCGATAAAACGTCCAGGCGTGGCGATGATCACGTCGGGACGCTTCTTGAGGATATTCTCCTGTTCTCTGAGGCTAAAACCACCGACGAGCTGACAGAACGTGATATCTGTATACGTTGCCAGCTTCGTAGCGACATTGTAGCACTGAACCGCGAGCTCTCGAGTAGGCACCAGAATCGCAACACGGCTGGTTGGGACCTTTCGTGGTCGGAACAGCAGGCGCTCCAGGATGGGGATGATGAACGCGGCCGTCTTACCAGAACCCGTCACCGCACCACCCACGATATCCTTGCCAAGCAAAGCCACAGGGATCGTCTTGCGCTGGATGGGGGTTGGAGTAGTGAAGCCGACAGCAGCCAGGCCGCGGAGGATCGGTCGAGATAGATTGAAGTCCTGGAAAGAACCCTTTGAAGACTCTTCAGCCGATTTCTTGGCCGGCTTCTCCTCCGGCGCGAAGAACGCTTTCCGCTTCTCTTCTTCTTCGGCGTCCTCTTCCTCGTCTTCAGAGTCGTCTGAAGACTCCAGGTCGTCGGGATGCGGGACTGGAGATGCAACAGAGTCATCATCATCATCTTCGTCGTCGTCGTTGTCGTCTAAAGCAGCATCCTTTGCGTCTTCAGACTCGTCTTCCTCCTGGCTTTCATCATCTTCCTCTGAGTCCGAGTTATCATCTGATCCGGACCTTTCTCCACTTTCAGGCTCGCTCCCAGCTCCCATACCAAACGCGTCCGGAGCGAGCAACTCGTCGTCCTCGAAGTTGACTGATTCTCCGTCCTGCTCGTCATTTTCCTCATCTTCTCCTTCAGCGCCGTCATCATCGCCATCATCATCGCTCCCAGACCTATCCCGATTGCCTTCTTCCTCCCGCTTCCTCTTCTTTTTCTCTTCTGCCTTCTTCCTCTCCTGTCTCCTCGCTATAATCTCATCAATGTCAACGCCCTTCTTGCTTCCATCACTCTTCTTTGACGTCCGATCGTCTTTCACAGCCCATCCGTCAAAGTCCTCAATGACACCACTGGCGGCAGCCCCACCGATATCGAACTCGAGGTCCGGGTTGAGAGCGCCATCGTCCTCTGCATCATTCAACGCATCTTGGTCATCGTTTTCTTCTTCTGCGTCAGATGGGACCTCCGCGTTGTCATCGCCCTTTCTCCCTTTCTTAGAAGACTTCTTCTGTTTCTTGCTCTTTCGCGCGTCGGTCTGTTGCTCCCTCTTGCGCTTGGTCCCGGAGGTCTTCTTCACTCCTGCGCTCAGGTCATCCTCTCCGTCATCGTATCCATCCTCGGTTTCGGCAACGTCATCGTTATCTGAGATTGTGAGGACGAAATCGTCGTCGGCGCTCAGCTTCTTCGCCGACGGGTTTGGAGCCATCACGGCAGTATGCTAGCGACAGCAGCAAAACGAGTGAGTCTGAAAGGAAGTAAAAAGAACGAATGGGCACAATTAGATAGAGAAGAACGAAAAAGAAATCCCTGCCCAATGGTGCGGAGAAACAACGAGCTCCTCCTACAAGCTCGAATGTATCCACAAAACTATGGGTCGAGAACTTTTTTTGTAAAAAGTTGCTGCCATCGAAGGCGGTGAGCATTTCTGACGGGGCAGAAAACCACCCGGTCAGCACCAAGATTACTAGTCGTAACAATACTTACTAGCGCCGTACGCCGAAATGACTGCCCGCCTCCGAAGTCGGACCAAAACCCACTTGAACAAAGCCTCTGCATACGGAGCACAGAGTACTCCGCTGATGAGCTCCCAGTAGTGCCTCCAATTATATACGGAATTAATGCTATTGGCTACGCCTTATTTATAAATTATGATAAGAAAAGGAAGATCCAGTGACTGCAAATGAACCCAGGTTGTCATTTCACTAGAAACCGAAAGACTTCATTTGCAATCTGCTACTGTACATGCTAGGACACTCATAACTGGACTGTGAGAGGAAAGAACAATGCATGATTCATGAAAAGGAAAGGTACAGGGAAGCAAGACGGATGTAGAACTTCTGGGTGAGAAAGACCTGCACGTTCAGAGCACTCGCACCTTGCAGAGTCTTGACAGATTCTGTCTGTTTGCCTCTTTTCTGTGCTTCGCAAATAGAAATAAAAACACTGAGCGAGACACAGGCCATACAGGCCATTCCCTTCTCATATCAGCAGTGATCAGACTGGAAAAGGATTTCGTGTGTCGTTGGATAGTCAGGATGGGGCTGTGGAATATCAGGAATGGTGATCAAATGATCGGGCAACATGGGAATGGAGGAGGAAGAAAGAAACTCATGTCACGAAGCGCCATTTTCACACAGGAAAGAAGACAATCCAATTTGAGCTTCTTTTCTGATAACGAAGCACACATTAAGAACCCACGGTTTTGATGTTATCGTGCTCGAGGGAAGAAGGTTATGCACCATGGCTTGAAAGATTGTGAAGATGTATGAAGGATATCGTCTCACGTCTGGTCAATACATGAGAGCTTAGAGTAAGATATTTGCAGATTCTCGGGGCTTTGTGAAACTGTAAAATAGTTAGCACACTGTTCCAAACTTTGGTCAGTCAAAATGCTCACTTGTATTCAGATAGATTTTACATCCCCATGGCGGAACTATAACCATCTCCGATATTGCGAACGAGATAGCTGACGTTGAGACTGGCATACAGTGTCAGTAATCAGGAGAGAAGATCAGAAGGCATGCATCAAGAGATACTACTCACAATTTATCAAACTTCTCACCTACTCCCTTGAGCAACCCCTGTTCCTCGAATTTGTATTTCTGTCTCAGCCATTCTTTGACCCACTTATATTCCGTGGGATCGTCTTCCGGGTAGCTCAAAGCAAAGATGAGACGGACAAGCTTCCTGCGGCCTCCAGAGGAGTATCCCCGACGATCTTCCAGATCCGAGTCAAAGAAATAGCCACGCTTCGGGATATACGTCGGGTCACAGACTTCTAGAAGCTTGTCCATAAGGCAACGGCCAATCCCCTGACGCTTCTTCTCATGGTGGACGAAGACCTCCAGCTCAGCGGTGTATCGACCCGTAGTGCGCTGGCCCATAAAGTCGGTGGCCAGGGCATACCCCAGAATTCGCTCTCTCTGATTACTGGAAGCACGGGGCGCGGGTCCCATCCTGCGCTCCACAGCAACGATGAACGGCAGCTTCTCGCGCATGGAGTCGTCAATGCGCTGACGCATATCCGTCTGGTTGAGCAAGTCGAGATCCACACTCTGGGTCCCGTTACGAATGTACCAGTTACACAGATCGAGGAGTTCGGGGATATCTCCGACCTCCGCGGGACGGAGATAGATATTCGCCTTCGGAACATTGGGATTGGGCTCAGGTGGATTCTGAGCAGCCTCCAGATAAGTGGTGCGAGCTCTCTTTCGCTGCGCCTCCAAAGCTTCCTGTTCCTTTTGAAGATGCTCCATATAATTGTAGCAGTAACCTTGCGCAGTTTCATGATAATGGAGACGCGTCGCTTCATCGGTCATGTCAAGTTGTGTCTCAACATCATCGATGTCAGGGATAAATAAAGACAGCTCGCCATCCGTGTGTGCAGTTCCGTCAAAAAAAGACTGGTGATAAATGTCAACGTACCAGCAGGCATACATGGTGCCGTCCAGCCACTGACGGAACCAATCTCTGAAAGCCTCATAGTTAGAACAGACCTGTGGACGGTATTCCCAGTTTGCCAAAAATTTCCAATCGCTCCAGGTGCTAAACGGGGTTTCGTCTTGCGAGTTATGTGGCTCTTCAAGGCCAATCTGAGGATTACCATCATCAGTTGGTGGTGGAATGTAGCTGTGTCCAGGAGTTGGTTCAGCGCAGAGAACCACACGACCATTCTCAATCTTCGGATACACACGAGGATCCTCTTTGTACAGAGTCCACTGTGCCATGTATTTCTCTTTTCCTTCCATCTCCTGGAACTGCAATCTGTTGCACCGTGTCGTCGGCGATTCCAACCCAGGTTCAGACGCACTGATCATCCGGTTCTTCTCAATCCTCTTAGAGACTGAAGAATTTGGATCTGTCCCGGGCCCGATCCTCACTTTAGAGAGGGCTTCATGGTTGGCGGTAGGATCGTCTAGGTCCCTGAAACGGTTCCTGCCTACTTGAGCAAGGGCTTCTTCCTGGAGTCGTTTAAGTTCCTCCAAGACGTCTTGGGGGGACTGAGAGACAACATGGGATGGGGCCTTCGGATCCTTCACTGATGTCATCTTCAGAGAGGCGTTGTTCTCTTTTTTGGAGACGTCCTTTACTTGTGGCTTGTCGCCGGGCTGAACACGCTGATGGTCAGGCATGTTCATGGATTTGTCACTCAGTATCTGATGCCTTTCACTATGCTGAACCTGCCGTGTCTCAGTATGAGGCTTATCAAGATGCTGATCCTGCTGTCTGTGAGGCCTGCTGATGGGCCCACGATGACTTACATTTCCGGCTCTGTTGCGAGGCCGCAGCGTGATTTCATCCGAGTCATCAGACTCAGCCGTCGCGACTGTGGGAGGCATATCTTCGACTGCTCTCAAGTCACTCGTGCTTTTTAGCGATTTCTGGGTGAAGAGACTCGGGGGGACTTGTGCGTCTGGTGACAGTGAAAGCGGCGGAGGCGACGTAGCTCTACCTACAAGAGCCAGCTCAAGAGCGGCGGCCCCTCCGCCGAGCACGGGAGACTGAGAGAGATCTGAAGTCAGCCGGTCAGATTTTGCCTTCCAAGACTTCACAATTCCACGAGTCGGTGAAAGCTTAGAGTTGAAATCAGAATCCAGTTTGATCAATTCACCTTGAACCATGCGGTGTCCAAGTTCTTCCGGGTCCGGATACTCGCAAACAGAGACATTGTTTGTAACCCCGCCCGGAAAAGAATCGCATTTTGAAATTTCCAACTCGAAGATATCCAAATTCTTCTCTATAAACGATGGTGCACTGTCCGTCATAACAGGGGAACCACCCCCACGCGTTTCCGAGCCCAAAGCTGAATCTCCGGGGGCGTTTTTACCTCCCTGAGAATGAAGAACATCGCCTGGAAGACAACGAACATAGTCACCACTCTCTGCCTTCTCTTGTACGGCCGACTTTGCGACATCAGTCATAATAGGTAAGTTGTCCATGGAGCTCAATTCAGAATTTCGGGTATTGATACTGGAACTAAGAGAAAGACCTGCAGACGGAGATCCATATTTTCTGAAGAACTCAGACCGAGTATAAAGACGCTCTTTAGCAGCCTTCAGTTTGCGCCAAAGATCGGCATTATCCTCGTGGTCTCCACCACTCTCCTGAGCTTTGTTCCCGTTCATGTCGACCAGCGAAAGCGAAACGATTCTATGAGATGACAATCAGGGCGAGGTCGATGACTAATTCCGTGAGGTTTATGCTTACACTGTTGACAGTAAAGGAAATAAAGATCCGAGTCGTCGTAGATGTGTTGGTGGGATGAGACCGACACGTCTGAAAGCAGGCAAAGATGAAGAATGGCCGAGTAGGTGATCAAAGATAAACCCCAGAACACTGAGCAGTCAATAATAATGGAGCCAAGGAGTAGTAAAGGAAGATGGACGTGGATTGAAGGTCAATAAAGATGTTTGATATCAAGGCGCTGTGCTGTCACAGAGTTGGAATAAGGGCAACCCAACTAAGAAGGGAAGAAGAAAATTATTGGAAAGAAAGGAGACGCGTCCGTATTCATGCTTACACGGGTCTGTGAATTTTCATGAGAACCGTCAATGCAGGTTAGTGATGCGGCTTATACTGTCTGGCGGCTTATGTCGCTGCGCGGCTCGAAAGTAGACGGCACCATCCTCAGGTTCAGGAAACCATTCTTCTACACATACTCCGTGGGAGACGCACAAACCGCTCGGAAGTAGGCAAAATGCTTTCAATACTGCGGAAAGCACGACTAAAGGACAAAGAGATGAGAATACTTATGCTGTATGTGCTTGACACAGCTCGGGAAACTCCGTCTTTACTGATGCCCAGGTAGGGGCCTTGACAATGCCGGTAAAACAACCATTGTGAAACGAATCATGAAGGAGGATGTCACCACTGTCAGCCCAACACTTGGTTTTATCATCAAAACTATTGATTTCCAGGGGTAAGAAATCCAATTTTGATAGACCGGAGGTACCCTGCTGACAAGTGAACAGATACAAACTTAATATCTGTAAGAATGACCGGCTAATTCTTTTCTCCAGAACCACACTCATTTGTCAATTCCAGGGGACGTTGGAGGCCAGAAAACTCTTCGAGCATACTGGAGGAACTATTTCGAGAAGACAGATACATTAATCTGGGTTGTCGATGCGACAGATCGCCTCAGAATCGATGACTGTCGTGAAGAGCTGGCAGGTCTGCTTCTCGAAGAGGTAGCCACAAACCCCTCCGCACCGCCACTCCGAGTATTTTGGTTCGTCGTGGCTGATGCAGTCTTAGCGCCTCATGGGAGCGAGCCTCCTCGTTTTATTGAACAAGACTGATGTCGAGGGCTCCATGACCGAGAATGAGATCCGCGAGGTGCGCTTAAAGTTTTTGGCTCCTCAATCTAGGGATTTGTCGGTCATGGAACTCACAAGCACAATGCAGGGTCTCCGGCTCGATGCGATTAAGACCCACAAGTGGACAATACTTCCATGCAGCGCCATGACGGGCATGAACCTGAACGAGGGCCTGGAATGGGTTGTACAAGATGCAAAAGACAGACTCTTTCTCTACTAAAGCTACGGCACTCCCTAGAAAGTGGGTATGTTTTTGAATCGTATCAGCCTCACAACCCAGACATGGATTTCGAAAGACGGCCGATAATAACATTACGTGCTTAAGTTGAGAGCTTCAAAAGAGCGGACTACAAAAGTATGATGTTCAAAATTACATAAGACGCATAAAACGGATTAGAGATGGATTGATGAATCAACCTAATGTTACTTTCTGCCTACTAGATTTACTGGCATACCAAATCTATACCACATCGTCCAAGTCACAGGCATCACCACCTATTACGGTCCAACCCCAAGTGTCCGTAGCGTTACTACAGGAGACGCTTGATAAAAGATCGAGTGAAGCAATATAATCGGGAAGGCAACTTCTAATTATACTCGTACATCGAGGACAATCGATCACGGAGCGAATGCGTGCATTCGCGTGCATTCTGACCGAACCAACACCCCGTAGTAACATTAAATTGGAGGACTTCAAAAGGTCGTTTCTGGTTCGAACAAGATTGCCCTGAACTACGAGGAATGAAGTTTCCAACGAAGCGATGGAGAATAAACTGTTGAGAAAAGCTTTACCGTCATAGGAGGGAGGCAATGAGAAGCTTTTCAACGAAGTTATGACGTGGAGAAACATCATCGAGGTAGAAAGCTGGGGAATAACAATCTCGCATCCTTGCCAACGGTCCCGATGAGCCAGACCGTTTTCTCGTCCCGGCCATGGAACTTGGCCATAGAGCTTATCATAGATCCACCAAGAGCTGTAGAGCGACTGGAGCGTGAGAGTCGCAATTGAGCTGTGTTCACGGTCACGGGTTCTCGGCTCGAAGTATGTGCTGTACTCCGACGCATGTGCAGGGATATAAACCTCGCACTTGTGCACTGGTCAAGGATGTTTCCACTATTATTTATCTCTTCCCCTTGCAACTTCCTGGCTGTCTGTGCCTTGCAAGATGAGATGTGTTGAACAGGAGGCAGTTCGAATAATAAATGTTAATAGACCATTGATAGACAAATAAGTATATACATTCGGACAGCGAGGACCTGCTGTTCGAAGCGGCTCCGAGTAAAGACGACAGTGATGTAAATTGAATCCTAGGATAATTACCTAGACAACCATTATAATTTGTAGATCATCAAAAGAGAGGCACAACGTCAAAGAGATGTCGGGCAGCAATCTGCAGTCATTCGGCAAGTGTCAGTCAGGAACCCCAACGCGCGGTGGGGCCCGACGACGGGCAGGCTCTGCTGAAGGTCGATGTCTGCTGAGCAAGTACAAGTAGCGTCCGAATCCACCACGAGCACATCGTTCAGGGTCAGAGCCGCGATCCCAGGAGAGTCCACGGACTCGGAGAGCGCAGCAGAGCCCTAAGAACGATCAAGACTCGAGAGGTGCCGTGGGAGCGCCCCCTTGTTTGTTCCTGAACCCCACCCCTCCGCGCTCCGGCTTGAGTGTCGACCATGGCTCCCGCGGAGACTGATGGAGCGGAGGATGTCAACGACTTTCTTCTCCGCATCCGTGAGCTCGGAGATAAGCGTGCCAAGGAGGATGAGGAACGCGCCAGGAAGCTGGAGGAGGAGATTCTGCAGGGCCGGAAAGAAAGGCAGGCGAGAAGAGCAGGTAAGATCCGGCGTCATCCCCCCTGTGCTCCAAAACCGCAGTTATCCGTTGTCCCGGACATGCCACCAGTTCAAGCCAAAGACACGGAGATAATCGACATGGGCTGATCCTCTTCATGGTGTTAAACGCAATGCAGAGCGAGCTCGGTCCATCTCACCCACCAAAGATTCCCCCCTAGCTGAGCAGCCTCCTTCGCGCGCCTCGCTTGGTCAGCTGTCGATCGACCCTCCAGAAAACCTTCTACCCTCCTCCTCCCAGATAACTGAGCCGGATCTGAGCTCCAACACTACTCCCAAACGCGAAGAACGCGGCAGTGTTGCTGAAGACAAGCTGGTATCACCCACATCTGGAGATCGCTCTCAGAGCGCGTCTCCCGGGGCGACCTCCTGGATGGACAGGTCCGCCAGAGGCAGAAGCGGGACTTTGTCCTGGCAGCAACGCCCGGCCTCCAAAGATCTTGGGGGCAAGCCAAGCTGGCCTCCATCGTCTCAGACGCAGGAAAGCAGCGCAAAGCCCGACACTGCCGTTTCAGGGGACGATACGGAATTGTCTCGGAGCCAGATTGCTCAATCGCTTGCTTCAAAGGATCCCTCTTGGTTCCGCCAGACGGCAGACCGGGGAATAGGTTCACCGGCCCTTCGAAAGAATCAAGAGGAAACCATGTCGGATACTTCGTCTACTACTGGCAGTGTGAGACTGCCTGGTCTGGGTCGGGAATCTACAACAGAACCAGAAAAACAAACAAGTCAGGAACCGGGAGAGGAGAGGTCACGTTCCCCATCGAGAGCGAGTTCAACCTTTGGCAACAGTACCATAAGTAATCGGTACTCAAGCATGTCTTCCGTGTCATCCACTGGTGGCCTAGGCTCCCCCGTACCTCTGTCAAGCTCCCAAAAGCTCGAACCTCGGAAGGTGGAATCGCCGCTTCCAGGACAGGAGGATCAATCACCAACATTGTCTTCTCCACGCCACATTTCTCCTGAACGCTCAGTTTCGCCGACCAAAGGGCTCGGTGGCTTCGTTCAAAGCGCAATGATGAAACGTTCGGATAATGCGAAGCGATGGAGTGCTCAAGCTGCGCCTGGGCTAAATCGGGGCAGCAATATTCTTACAAATCGCGATAGTACCGGGTCTTCCAGTTTAGATGACCAAAGTTCCGTTACTAGAGATCCTAAAACTGTCCGTGAGAGTTCTACGCTTTCAACCTCCCGCCCTGGTTCTAGCCATAGCGAGGCGACGGCTGTCCATAATACGAAAGGGACCGAATGTCCAGGAACTTCAGAGGGTCCTAGTAGTACCACTGAGTTAACCTCAGATGAGGGCTTCGCCAAGCCGCCACTTCCAGCCCACTCGAGGACCCCGAGCTCTTTGAGCAAGCTTGAGGTTAAAGCAACGGACCTTGATACTCAATCCCCGACAAGCCCATCCAAACCCATGGATTCCAAGCGATGGAGCCCCACTAAAGCCACTTGGCTTGAGAGTGCACTGAACCGACCAGAGTCACCGAAATCGAAAAGACAGCCACTGCAACAACCGGCTTGGATGAAAGATCTGAACAAGACGAAGCAATCCAGGGGTAGCGCGGATCTAGGAAAGCCGGGCGGTTTCAAAGAGGTTACTCCGGTGGGGCTGATGCGCTCATCGGCCCCGGGAAGCCATTATAAGAAACCGAGTGTGGGCGGGCTGTCAGAGACGGTAGATAGCGGAGAAACCGATAAATCCAAAGAGTCGCGACCAAAACCAGTCGCGGGTGATAAGAGTATCAACGTGTCAACGACAGGGAGCAATACCGATTCTTCTCCCTCACTAAATGAAAAGGATGTGCAACCGACCACGAAACCCAATGCTACTGAGGGCGGCACGACTCCCAAGCCTTCGCCACCTATTGTCTCCCCGAAGCCGAGTTCGATACTATCAAACACATCAACTGCAAGTTCTATCTTATCCAAGCCAAAGCAGCAGTCTCCTGTGATAGATTTCCGAGCGAACCTTAGGCGGCGAGAAATCACAAATGATAGCGCGCCTAAGGAAGAAGAGGAACCGGAATTCAAAAACGTCTTTGGGAAGCTAAAGAAAGCCGAGACAAAGAACTATGTTGCTCCGGATGAGCTCAAAGAGAATATTTTGAGAGGAAAAGCAGCACTCAATGCGACTGGCGGTCCAAAGAAATCTTCAAGGGTGGACGAATTAAAGGAAACCATCCTGAAGCAAAAGGAGGCCATCAAGGCCGGTGGAAGCTCTGCAAGACACGATCTTCCTGCGAAGCCAGAAGCACCTATCCCCGAAGCAATTTTGAAGAGAAACAACTTGTCCAGGTCGGACAGTGTGCAAAGCGGCAATTCTAGTGCGTCTTTGTCTTCTCCATCTTCTCCATTTCAAGAGAGGTCACCAGTGAAACAATCGTTCTCGAAACGGGACAGTGAGGGTAGCGGCAATCGAGAGTCTTTGAAAGCCGCATCAACGGCAGACATCACCAGTGCCACAAAAATTGAAGCTCCAGCTACAGATGCCGATTCATTAAAGCAAAATACGGAAGGCGAAGCCCGGGGTGACAATTCCGAAGTCAAGTCACGGGATGGAGATACGGAAGCAAAGCAAAAGGATTCGCATGAGGAGACTATCCAACCTGTTCGTGCCTTGCCACCGAGGAATGACGCGGGAGCCGCAAGGGTGGCTGCTGCAACCAAGGGGCTCGCTGCTAAGGGAACACTTGCAGACCGAATAAACCCTGCCTTAGCAGGCCTTTTGTCTCGCGGACCTCCATTTGCGGGTGGAGGAGCCAACAGGTCAAGCGCGGCAACCACATCCACGGAACCCATTTCAACTCCTTCTCACCGCTCTACAGACTCAACTTCCTCCCCGACTCTGACGCATGTAACTAAGACTCGTGCAAAGGGTCCTAAGAGAAGGTTGCCTAAGACTCTATTAAACACAGCTACGTCTCCCGTTAAAGAGGACCGGCCTGTCTCCTCAAATTCCGTGTCTCAGTCATCTGATCCTAAGACCCAGGAGCCTAATCCTGAATCTCCAGCTGAGATCTCAAATAAAAGCATAACTACTTCCCCATCGAGCCCTCCTTCGCCAGGATATTCTGCAGCGGCGAAGATCTCTGAGGGGCACGAGGCTCCATCGACTGCGGAAAAGACAGTCTATATCCGGCCGAAACCTGTGATATCCGACAAATCCCCAGAGTTGACAAAGTCATTACCTGAGGCTTCCACCAACAGTGTTCCACAGGAGGCGGAAAAAAATGAAGGTGGCAAGCAGCCTGAACGCCTATCTAGACAACACGTTGAGCCTGAAAGACAGTCACAATTTTCTTTAAAGTCGAACGTTACTCTGCGCAAAGTTGAAAATAAGGATATCGCTTCTCCTGAACCCCCAGCTCCACTGCCCAAATCTATGGGTATACTGCCTTCCCAAGTTTCTACACTGAAACAGGACAAGCAAGTCACTCCGCGCGAGGCTGAAAATAAGGAGGATATTGCTTCTACCAGACCCCCGGCTCCACCGCCCAAACCTGTGGGTATGCCGCCTTCCCCAGATCCGACACTAAAACAGGACCAGCAAGGGTCTTCTTCATTTCCACTGCCTCCCGCACCAAACCAAAAAGAGAGCGATTCATCAAAATCTTCCCAACAGAAGCCAGTCATCGGCCTAGGGATCGGGACGAATTTATCGGAGCTGATGTCGTCACAGAACAAAGCCCTGCCTTCTCTCCCGCCAGTTCCGCCAAAGAAATCTGAATTATCTCTGAATACATCAGTTGACAAGGCTAGAAGACCGTCCGTAACATCCCCTGTTCCACGGACAACCGAGTCAACACGAGCAATTTCGGATTTCTTTGATTCATTCCCGAAATCTAGTGATAGGGTGGACATTGACCCTCAACTCATCCTGACGGCAAGAACCGATCCCTCAAAGATCAGGACACTAAAGAAGCAGATTTGGGAGATAACCGGCGACGGAAAGAAACAGGATCTCCCTGTTAACCAAGAATATATCCTCTACGAAGGCAGCATGTACCTATGTGTTCATGTATTCGAGGAAAATGGTTCTCAAAGATCGGAAGTTCACCTCTGGTGTGGAGACGATGTCAGCGAAGCGGCAATAGAGGACGCTCAACTCTTTGCTCGAAAAGTGGCAAGGGAGAACAATTGCAAGCTTGAGGTCGTGAGGCAAGGCAAGGAGACGGCGAATTTTATCCAGGCTCTCGGGGGAATTATCATCACCCGCCGTGGATCCAGCTCTCGCTCGAGCTCCTCTGCTTTGTACATGCTATGTGGGCGAAGGCATCTAGGCCAGATTGCTTTCGACGAGGTGGATTTCTCCAGACGAAATCTATGCTCCGGTTATCCATTTGTCATATCAGCCAAATTCGGAAAACTGTACCTATGGAAGGGAAGAGGCAGTGGTGCTGATGAGGTCGGCGGTGCTCGATTAATCGGCATGGACGTCGGTCTGACGGGAGAAATCGAAGAAGTAAATGAAGGGGAGGAACCTGAGAGCTTCTTCGAAGTCTTTCCTGACTACAAGGAGACGACGACGTATCAGTCTTCAGATCATTGGCGGCTGAAGCCAAACCACGAGAAGTACTGTTGCAGGCTTCTCCGTGTCGACCATGAGCTAGGGCAACGAACGGGTTTCTGGAACCGGAACCGAGGAGGCGCGACCTCACCTGTCGCTCGACCGAATGACACGGTTCAGGAGATCAACCCTTTCTGCCAGAGGGATATTGGGCCGAAAGGCATCTATATCCTTGATGTTTTCTTTGAGCTCTATGTGTAAGTCTCAGTTTCGTGTGTTGGTACCAAAACTCTGACCTTGCACTCCAATAGGATCGTTGGCGAAGAAGCCTCATCCCGATCTGCCGAGTTCGCATCCGCACTGGTTTTCGCGCATGAATACGGAATCCTGGCTGCTTCCCTGCAGGATCGTCCGTTTATCCCTAAGAGCTTCGTCGCGTTGGGCGGGGTTCCAGAGGACTGCAAGGTCGCCTTCAGGAAATGGGAGCAGCGGAGCTGGCAGACACCTCCAAAGGTTCTCCCGCTGAACGCCGCCATTGAGGCCATCCGGTCTTCATAGCAGGCAGGGGCCCTCAGTTGGATACAATTTCTCTCCGGTCTTTTTTTCCTGTTGGTACATACTTCGGTTTACACGATCATGACCATTTTACCGGGTGGTGTATAGTATGCGCAAAGAGGACGGTAGAGTGCTTGGTGTTCCGGCCGGCATAGCTCCACTTGTGTACTGTTTGTTTATCTTGAATTGGTCGGCTTGCATGACAGGATGGGTGGATAATTATCGCTTTTGAGAAGACTACTGCGAGTCTTCCTCGACACTCGCCGCCGATATCTTTCTCTCTTTCTTTCTCTTTGTCTTGTGTATATCTAGACATAGCGCACTATTGCCACAGGAGTGTTCACTGTGCGAACTGTTGACATGCGTCATGGTTGATATTAGTCTCAGGCTGGACAATAAAGGATTTGAGCTTGACCCTTAATTCTCAGTGGGCATCCCCGGACATGTAGGAGTGTGCCATAGCTGTAGACAAGCTGTAAGAGGGAGGAGCGCAGGAAAAAAAAAGATCTGCAAGATTATCTCCGGTTTGGCGAGCAGATCAGAAAACCACGAATGGTGGCCAGATCCCGACGGACCACGGACGAAAGGATATCCAGCTTCAGTTATATCATAATTCCTCTCTCAGCAGCCTGATTTATCATCATGGGCGTCTGCTGTCTCGTCCCGCGCTGCTTTTTCCTACGGCGGGCCGGCCCATCGGCGGCCGTCTGGGCCGTGACCGGGCGAGATCCATTTTATCGACAATTCCTTCGGGACCGGATGTCGCCATTTTCTCTTCATCCCTCTCGCACAGTCCTTCTCCATCGTCCCCTGTGCGCTGCTGCTGCGATCGCCTGCAAAGACTCTCCCTCCGCAATGTCTTGATCCGAGCTGACCTTCCGCCTCTTCTCTGATAGCAATCCACCATGGACCCCACCATCACTCGCGAGCTCTCGCGGCTCGACCCCGCCGTACCCTTTCGCGCCACCACCTCGCATCTACATTTCACCTGGGCTAAGACATTCTTCTCGCGGCCAGAGCTCTACATTCGCCCGCGCTCCGTCGCAGAGATTCAAAAGGTTGTCACGCTTGCGCGCCGCTGCCGCCGACGCATCGTCACCGTGGGCAGCGGTCATTCACCCTCCGACCTGACCTGCACCTCTTCCTGGCTCGTCAACCTCGACGACTTCAATCGCGTCCTGAGCGTCTCTCCGGATGGCGTCGTCACTGTCGAGGCGGGCATTCGGCTGAGGGATCTGGGTGTGGAACTAGAAAAACATGGCCTGACGCTTTCGAATTTGGGTAGTATCGACAGCCAGTCGATCGCAGGCGTCATCGCGACGGCGACGCATGGTAGCTCTCTCAAGCACGGGCTGCTGTCCGAATGCATCCTATCTCTGACTTTGATGCTCGCGAATGGCCAGACGGTACGCTGTAGCGCAACCAGCAACCCGTCGCTCTTCCGCGCCGCCATGGTCTCTCTAGGCGCCCTCGGAATAATCATTGAGGTGACTTTCCAGGCGGAGCCGTCGTTCCGGATCGCCTGGCGGCAGTCGCTCCATCCATTGCAGAGCGTGCTGTCGGAATGGTCCTCTGGTCTCTGGACGTCCCATGAATTCGTCCGAGTGTGGTGGCTACCGTATCTGAAGAGGGCGGTCGTCTGGCATGCGGACAAAACTGATCTCCCCCTTCGGTCGCCACCTAAGACTTTCTTGGGCGGGAAGCTGGGATACAATATCTACCATAATCTCCTCGCACTGGCTAACTACTTTCCCCGGATTCTGCCGTGGGTAGAGTGGTTTGTCTTTGGCATGCAGTATGGGTTCAAGCCGGGAGCTATTGTTACGGAAGCCGTGGAGCCAGCCCGAAAGGGTCTGCTGATGAATTGCTTGTACTCCCAGTTCGTCAATGAATGGGCGCTGCCGCTGGAGAAGGGCCCGGAGGCGATCACCCGCCTGTCAGCCTGGATCCATGGAGACCAGGAAACAGCGCGGATACCGTTCAGCCCAAAGGGCGTATGGGTGCACTGCCCTATTGAGGTGAGAGTCGCCGACACTACGCTGACCAAGTCTCCCCGTCCCTACCTCGATCCTACCTGCCGCGATGGACCGACTCTCTACCTCAACGCAACCCTCTATCGCCCGTACCATCGCGATCCGCCGTGCGTAGACCGGTACTACGAGGCATTCGAATGGCTTATGCGGGACATGGGGGCGCGGCCCCACTGGGCCAAGAACTTCACCACGGCGACGGGGCGCAAGGAGTTGTACGACATGTATGGCGCTGATATGGACGAATGGCTGAAGGTGCGGAACGAGGTGGACGTCGACGGCATGTTTGTCGGCGAGTGGCACAGGAGAAACCTTCCGTTACCCGTTCCCGGCGGAGAGAAAGCGGACTCAGGGAACGGGCCGCACGTTCTCCCGCTCGAGGAGTGTGAAAAGTCTCGCTGCAAGTTCGCGCAGCGTGGAGCTGGCGATGGGTTGGAGTGGATCGGAGATAGACGTTGGCGGCTGACATCTGGAGGTCAGATTCCGTCATCCAGCAGCGAAAAAGAAAAGGACTGCCCGTCCACGACATCCGTCTCCAGTCCTCCAATGACTGCAACTAGCGAGGAAAGTTTCGACTTGATGGCCCATGGTGAGGCGAGCGTCGTCCTTCCAGCCGCGCATGCTGAGAAGTAAGGGCAGTTGACGATTACGTAGCGTGGTTATCATTATGTCGACAATCAACTGGTCATGCTCGACGCTAGATTATCACCTCATGTATGCTATGATTATCTACCTTATATAAGTATGCACACCATACTTCACAGTCGGTCTGCTAGTTGGAGCCTGCCTGTGGCTGGCTTGGACGCGGTCATTCATCCCGACGTGAAAATGTTCGCCAATTTCCTTTTCTTTGCTTCACTGTGCCCTTGACTGCATATACTGGGCATAGGGCTCGTGAGTTGAGCAGCGAAACTGTTGTTTTTCGACACGATGTCATCCCTCGGGAGTAAGGAGATTGCTGGCCACCCGGATTGGGGGGCCACTGATAGATACTATACCTAACTATTCCGAAGTGGTTGAAGGCCGCGTAGCTATTGGCGCCAAACACTTAAATCGGTCACACTGCGCTATTCTCAGTGTATATGGTCGTCCGGGATGTCGGAACACTACCTTCTAGACGGCCACGTCTTCCTTTTATCCTCCTTATTATCTGCTGATTTCCCATGATAAGTTGACATTTGGCACTCGCTCTTGTTTCCAGCCAACTAGATCCTGTTGTCGAAGAACACGAAACGCTGACTCTACGACGTGCGCTTATACTGTACTCGCTCCATCCCCTGTACGAGCGCTATATCGAGTCGCAGGCTGAACCCAATGAAGAATAACAGCAAAAAGGCAGCCGAAAGAGGAGAAAAGGAGAATGCAAGAGACCCACATTCAGTCGCCGTGTCACTTCGGTTCACGCCGTAGCCACCTTCATCACTGGCAGTAGGAGCAGCGACAACGGTATTACTTGCATACACTTGCATAGGGTCCTCGAGCAGCTGCTGACCGCCTATACACATGCACACCTAATCATTAGCAAAGAAAGGCCCTTGCAAAATCTCCCTGCTCCGATACGATATCCCCAGCAGACCCTGACACATCCATGTTTTAGATCCCGGGGCTCAGATCCCGCTGGCAAGGGTGTGTATCCCCCCCTGTCCGTTGCCTTCCCCTCCCTGGTCCAATATAACGCTTAACCATCACGCACTGGTTTGACGTACGGGATGCACGTTGTCGCAGGGAGGGCGAACCTTCGACAAAGACCAATCTGATCACTTCTCCCCCCCCCCCCCCCCCCACCTCGTTTTCGTGATACCAAAAGGACATACTCAGTCAATTGCCTAGTTAAGAAGAAACTCGGATGCGTGAGGGCGTCCATAGGTCAGAGATATGGCGGTGCAGCCCTCGATTGCCGTGGACCAGTTGCTGAGCACTGTTTGGTCTGGGCATGAACGCCCACCCGCAAGGATGCCCTGCTAACTGGTCCTTTTTTGTCAATCGTCGAGCCTGAATCACGTTATTGTGTCTCGTGGACACGAGAATACACGACCCGCTTCATCTAGCACGGGATGAAACGGCAGCTGGGCGAGGGGGGTAAAAGAATTTCGTTCTGGCAACGATGTATCAACGACGCCTACACCGGGTTGAATCACCTGCCGTGGCGCATCTAGTGGGAGAAGACAGAAAGAATAGGAAAGGGAGAAAGAATGGAAAAGTCTCAATCTTGAATTCACCAGATGATGTCCTGCCTGGCACGATTCCCTTGATATTATTTTGTGCATCTGGAAAACCACCGGGAATCGAATTTGAGACGAAACAACCCTGAACCCTTGGGAAGAGAAGAGAAGAATCGGAAAGAAATGCAAAGGCCATTCCAAAATGGAGTATCTGCATCCTCATGTACCAGGTACACGGGTCCCGCTCCATTTCGTTCCTTTCCCTTGGATTCCAACAACATAAGGTAGGCGATGGGATTCTGTGTGGAGACAGAGATTCAAGGAAACTATGCGCAAGGGTCAGCCAGCGAAACAAACAGTAGAGATTCAGTGAATGTGCGAACGTCGACCGCCAATGGAATGCCCTGCCTGTTATAACAGTTTCAGGCGTATAGGGAGTTCACGAAATCCTCTTATTTCCAGAAGGCGTCCAGGCTGCCGTAGGGAGAACGTTGTGGCTCTGTTAACCGGCTGCCATTGGCAACTCGAAGACTCCAGGCCTGGTATCCCTCGTCGTTTTCCCCCTATCAGCTGGATCGTTCTCTGTCAAGCAACACCCCCTTCCGCCCCCTTCCACGTCACGTCTTCGCCTCATCCGGCAGCCTGACCGCGCATGCGAACTCGAGCAATGATGTACGTTGGGATGCACGCATCTCGCGGGAGCTAATGCGTAGAGGCCTCTCTTTCTTCTGACCCGAGAGGTCTATATATCACTAAATGTATGATGTCCTCCGGGCGAAGGCGATAGGGTTACCGTGTCATGTGATAAGCAGGTCCCCTCCCTCGCAACCAGCCTTGTCCTGCTGGCACTTCGGACATCCTGTTTGCTACCCTCGTCCATGTCCGAGTCGACCCGAGCTGGTCATCAGCCGCTTTGTGCATATCTAGCACTGCATAGGGGGTTGCATCGCCTCATTGGTGTCTTTTGAATGATAACTTCCTGGCCAGTTACAGCCAATGTGAGATTGATCGAAACGGAATCGACAGCCACCGTTTGTGGCCGATTTATTTCGGCAAAAGGCCACATTATCACACTCCTTCTCATTGTTTTCAGCGCCCTGAAGGCTTATACATGGCGCAACTCAATCTGGGAGCAGAGACAATTGGCTTGAGATCAGCCTCAGGGCTCGTTTACCTTGCAGAGACCGGGTGTGATCGTTGCGGACACAACCGATCGCTGCACAGCGGAGAAAGCTCATAATAAGAATAACTGCGCATGCTCATTTGAGCGGAACTTTGCATCCGCCCTTCCGTCCATCCAATGGAGTGATGGACACTCCATAGAGCTAAGCCTATTTCCGCCGTCCGTTGGCCTCCAGGGCTTTTACACTGCCTTGCTCGCCTCTGTTCTGGCGCGAGATCAATACAACCATGATCCCGGCTTGACGACCTCGAAACCTCATTTGTTGGGTTGAAAGATGTCCTGCCTCCTTTGCCTGCCTTCCATCTTGCAGTTTACGATGGTCCGTGACCCGGGTGCAGATCCCTATCCACTACTGCCACCAAATACAATACTGACATCGTCAAAGGAGCGCCACTGGCAGAGCACATGGAAAGTCATGAGGAACTGATGGCCGTGTTACGGAGTTAGTACTTGCTGCCCAAATCGGTCGACCTCGTCCATTCATCCAGCGCCAACGTGCCGGTTCCTCCCCTGCAGACTTCAGCATCCTGTTTCCTTCACGGTTCGGACCGTCACCAGGGTTCGTTCTTCTATATGCATGCCAGCAAATTCGCGCAAGGGTTTCAGCGCTTTATGGACATACGACAGGGCCACCAATTCTTTGGAGGCTAGCTCGCGTACCTGTCACTGCCACCAAACACCGCGGGGGCCCAACAGCAGGGTCGAAAAGCAATACTGGGCATTATTGTGACAGGAATTGCTTTTCATACCACAATAGTATACAGGAGCCGCCAATCGAGGCGGGGGCGATCTGGACGCACTTATGTGGGGAGCTCAACAGACCCAGATCCTTTCTCATGTATGTAAGGATCTTGGGCCCTTCTATCTCTCTCTCCCCCGCTCACCCAACCTTCTAACTCTCGGCGGTATAAATCGTCTGTCGTCGTTTTCCTGTCACTGAGACGTGATCTATTTCTCTAAGACTCACCTTCATTTTCTTCCATTTAAATGCATTCACGAAATCCTGATGTCCCGGCAGCCAAAACTCTGTCCTAAATCTCAGATACCCGGGTTTTCGGAGGGTGTCCCCGAACTTGGCACAGTGGTGCCTTTGTCAGGGTTTGAAGCATCTCAAGCGCCCGCAGACGCAAAGAGGCACCACCGGATCTTCCGCGTCAAGAGAAAACATGTTCTGAAAGCTTGTGATCGCTGTAGGGTAAAGAAAACAAAGGTCTGTTCCTTTTTAATGCTTGCTCCCATCTGCTCTGTCTTATTTCCTTCTCACCCGAGAAACCGGCCGGCTGAATTCTCAATGCCTGTCAGTGTGATGGTAACCAGCCCTGTAATCGCTGTTCAACATACAATCATCCATGTCTCTTCCGCGAGAGAAAGGCCACGCAGGCTAAGGTCTATTCGAGAGGGTGAGAATCCTTCCCCCAGAACAAAGCAAAACCGTTAAGATGTTGACCAGACGCCGCCTTTGTGTGAATTTGCAGTTTTGTCGAGATGCTCGAGTCGCAACATCTCTTGGTCGTCAAAGCGCTGCAAAAGTTATATAAGCATTGCATCAACAAAGAGGGTTTTCCAGGAGAACCTCTTGTCGAAGCGGCAGACGGCCATCCCCCGACGCATGCGATTCTGGACCGGTTAGGGTTGATTAAGCAGGCGGAGGAAAGTCCAGATGAACCGGAAGAAAATATTGCTGAATCCCTACAATATTTGCGACATCTGTCGACATTGACCGACTGCAGCGACACGGTGGATCAGTCTTCCGAACCTGTCAGCCCTTTGAACCCGACTCCTCCCAATTTCGAGCCACCTGGTTCGGCGACTGCGGACGGTACCTGGAGATGGGGCCTCCAGTCGGTCCAACAGGAGCAGTATTGCGCTTACCCCGCCAGATGTGACTTCTCGGAGATGATTCTGCGACAAGAACCCGGAAGTATTGGATCAGCAGCGGAAATCTCATACCACGAGCCGGCTCCGTTTGCCCACGCCGGCCAGAACGACGATATGTATGGTTCACGTAACAATGTTGATGAAATGCCTATCAAGAGCCGCCTTCAGACCTCCGTGATCGCATGGCCTGGTGTAGCTGGGCCTCCTATCGATATGTTCAGCGGATACGAAATTCCAGTCCAAGAGCAGCAGCAGCCACCCTACCCTGCTCCAAATACTTTTGCGCGCTGCAACTGGACATTTCCCACTGTATAGCTATTTCTCTTTAGCAACGGAAATACTACTTGGTAGCATTTACTTTCTCTTGAGACGTTGGTTATTGGTGTCTTGAAATAAGGAGATTATAGGTGACTAGCATTTGTACATGCGTCACCAAAAGACTTTGGATTTTATATCATACGTGGTGAGTCAAGAAAGAAGGGCTCAACAAAGGAAATCGGATTAGGTCACAATGGTGTTGGACTTTGGTTCTTTTTTCCCCTTGTTCTTTCGTCCGTCCATTACTTACTACACCTCTTTCCATTTGTGAATTCTCCACAGCATTGCAGTGGATTGTATTGCAGATCTGTAGAGCAATACTCCGCCCTTACATCTTCGATTCTCTCGCTTTAGCAAAAAATTCAGAACCCCCTTTTTGTTATTCTTTTTCTCTCGCTTACTCTTTCATTTTCTCAATATTGGACGACACAAAGTAGGCTTGGAACGGGAAACACGGTCGCTGGGTGAATGATACATTTGCTTTATGGGTGTTTCCACAAGTGAATTGATTTTTTTCTTTCTTTCTTTGCAACCGTGTCTCTTGTGCACTGGACTACCTACCTAACCTCGTTCGGCCACTCTCCCTGTTCCTGTTCACTTACATTAGGTACCTACCTAACTAGGTTTGTATCCGGATTCTTCTCTCAGTCCGGTTTGATATTTTGTTCCTGAGATCATTGTTGGTCTGGGGGATGGTTGACTCGTGAGCCAAATTTCCGAGTTAGGTTGGGTGTACAGTATCAGAAAAGTACTCACGGGAGAGTGGTCACGTTTTGTGCATAAACTTGTGGGAGAGCATGAAAAGGGAGAAGATATTTGGATTAGTATCAACGGTTTCACCTACCTGTTCATTCACTCTCAGTCAATTCGAAGGAAAAGTCTCCTGGTGACCTCCACGGCTCACTATTCATCGTTGTCAATATTTCAGAAATTATGCATTTGTTCACCCTCAGTCAATTGAAGGAAATGCATCCTAGTGCCCTCGAGGACTTTGATTTTCGCCGTCGATTCAGCAACGCATCCGATTTTTCAAGCAGGCATTCCGCCTCCAGGCAGAGATACTGCCAGTCTACGTTTCTGGACCCGATTTGTTCCACTCCAAATATAATGTTCCCGGGAAACCGAGAGCGCCAGTATGAGTCGGGTATCTGCCAGCCGAGAGCACCAACCGTGTTTCGGATATCTTTGTGACCGAGATAATCCAGAATGAGAAGCTTCACGTCGAGGGGGACGTTAAACGTCACATTCCACTTATCGCCGGAAGCAACGCGGGACCATCTTCTGGTTTTCCACTTCACGCCTTCTTGGGGGCCTCGTCTGCTGAAGCCACCATTCAAAAGGTTTCGGACTGCCGGGATCTTGACAGGACCCCTTAGCCAGTGTATATTCTTAGCAGCCACACGACCATTGTACATCCACCTGCATTGCTCTGATTCCCAGTTACTTAGCTTGAAAGGGTTCTCATACCATTTCTGCTCGAGGGCTTGGACGACGGGTCCGAGCTGTTCCTCCACCCGTGGACCCAGAATGCGCTCAATCAGCGTCCAGCAGCGTGTATGGATCGGATAGCCCCATTGGCGGCGCGATGTCGTCAGGCAGTTGTTCCTTGAGACTAATGGGGTACACCGCTATCAGTTTTTTCGCTTCTTGGCGGATATCCAATGTACGCGGCATCTTTGTCCCGGGGTACGACAAAATAATTATCGTTTTTCCTTGCGCCAGGGTATTGACCTATTCCCAAGACGCGGTATTGCTCCTGAGATGGATCATCGCCATCACCCTCACTTCTGATAACTAGTTCCAACCACCACGTTAGAGATGAAAGCTTACCTACTTAATTAGGCACCTTAAAGATCGTAGAATCCATAATTCAGGAGAAAGCAAATTATTGGTCGTGACGACAGAGGAAACAAAAAGAACCTTGTTGAACTCACTCAATCGAAATAGACTGCTCCACATCCAAGGAGTCTTGAAATACATCATGTCGAGTTCTACCGCCGAGCAGTGAATCACTTGTTTTCCCTGCGTCCTCTTTGCCACTCTCCACGATTCCTTTTCAGAGAAGATTTTCGACTCCTCATATTCGATCATTGGCCCGCACGCACAACAGTAAAATTCTTTCATATCAGACTTCGTCATCTGCATATTGCTAGGGCTGGCTTGTTTCGAAAGAATCGCAGGAAAAGATGAGACCGGACAGCAGCTATGTAGCACAGAATGGAAAACAGCAGAGTCTGTAATTCCATTTCAGCTTTTCTATCCTTTTCGAAAAATGCAATACACGTAAATATTTTCGCATAGACATACTTACTGGCATCTGAAGCGTGCTGTGCTCCCTGGATTCATTTTTTTTTGCAGATGATCAACGATACGAGATGGCTATCTAGCAAATATCTTTCTAAATCTAGGGGAGAGGTACGGTTCTAATTTCTGTCACCGTTTTCCGAATTTGAGCCGGTGGGCTCTTCTTTGATGTCATTATGAGATGCAGAATGATGGCCTCACCTGCAGATAGTGGAAAGTGCGCTTTTCGGCGCCAATAGTTGCCTCCAGAAACTATTTTTTTGATGGAGCTCGAACAAACTGGACTATCTTCGATAAAAAAGACCGAAGCAGAAATTATATCATGCAAGAATGTGTGAATACAGCCAGTTGATTAATAGAGGTGGTGGTTTCAGGAACTCTATGAGCGAGGGATCTTTGAGAAGAGTAGGGGTGAATAAAGCGGAAGAAAACAGAGAGTGCGCACAGAACCATGAAAGCAGCAGAATCATCAATTAGTAAGCAGAAATAGGTCTATTCGCATCTAAGTCTGTTCATGGTATGTATATCTGTTCAGTTCAAGTGTTTCCGTTTCTTGAGATACCCGCCGGTACTAATTTACCTAACTAGGTAGTACTAAGGTACTGAACACAAAAGCCCCGGCTCCTACTCTCACCGATCCCATCTAGAACCGAGAAGAACAGCTAATAATAATAGGTATTGAAGGCCTGAACGCCTCACTTGTTTTCTCCCAGCACGCATGTTTCCAGATCCGAAGCTTAGTCAGCTTTCTGTTGATGTGAAACATCCGACGGAAATAAGCTCCGGGTGCGAAGGATTGATGGTAGGAACACCACCTCGCTTGCGATACTATGCCGACGCTGTTCGGATTTCTATGTACATACATAGATGCGTATGTAAGAAGGAGCCGGGTACAGCTGGGATCAGGGCTTGCTTGCAGAGCAAGGAAATTGGTTTGTTTGCGTCGTTGGTTGAGCGGCTAAGTCGTGTTTGTTGGACGAGAGACGGTCCGGACCCCGCATGGTGGATGTTGTACTCCGCGTGCCTGGATATTGCATTGCTCATCTAGATGCTCCACAAGATTTAGGAGCATTATGTAGCTAGCTGAAGCTATAGCTATGGCAATTATCTATCTATAGCAAAGAAGTTGAAGCAAGGTGTGAAATACGGCATAGGTGCGGTAGAAAATAGGTTTAGTATAATCTGAACAATCCTGGGACGGCATGCTAATGGATTTCCTCGTCAATTGAGCTTCGTAGTCTTCGGCTTGGAGAGAATGAAGTATGGGGGGATGATGTTCTTCTAGAAACTTTGAGCAAGCGCATTTGCTCGATCGAGGGACACAGCCGCCAGGTACCTGATCAATCCGGTTGCTGTACCGTATTTAGCATTACATCATGAGGCGGGCTAGCGATATGCGCGGCTAGCAGACGACATAAGCACATTCGAAGCAAGATTGAAGACCGTAAACAAACATTCTTGAGGAGGAGGTGCCTGGTCCAGGAACGCAATCCAAGCAACGTTAATTGAACCTCACCTCGACGACACTAGAACCTGCTCCAAGCACGGTTCACGGACGGGTGAGAGTGAGACACTGCTGGGTTCATGCAGTAGCAGATCCATCCCATTCTCCGCTAATATCTCTGCGATCATGGGGGGCCTTGAGTATCAGGCCAATAAATGATCAAGTGGCACAACCGTCGCTTTCAAGATCGTCAGGCCCTTTACGGGCAAGGCGCCGAACTTCTCCAGCGCTCACGCTAGCCAATTAGTGGAATTAGCGGAGGAAGTGACATCCGAGTCCAATCAACAAATGGTAAAGACCGATATCAACAACGCGACTTTTCAAGTACCGTATACCAGCCTCCCCGTGAGCAGGTAGTCCAGACGAATTGCGTAGACAGGGCCAATGGGTCAAATATTTCTAATTATTGTCAGCTGGGCTAGGCAGTATGTATGTATGCGGGATCGGCCGATATTGTCCGGAGCGGTCCTTCATACATACAGGAGTACATTATTAGGTACCTAGAAATATAGAAAGAAGGCTCAAACTTCCAAACATCGCGATCTTGTTTGTCGACAACTCAGGGAATCCTGATGGCTGACCTCGCAGCGGTCCTGCAGGAGCTGGACATGGCCCAGTACCTTCCCAGCTTCATCCACAATGGATTCGACAGCTGGAGTGATGTTCTGGATATAACAGAGCATGATCTGTATGGTTCCGATCACATACCAATCTCAGTGTGCACGATGCTTATTTGACTTTTTTTCCAACCAGAGATGTATTGGGTGTGAAGCTGGGCCATCGAAGAGTACGTCGACAACCATGTGATGCGCAACTTTGATGCTGACATAGGAACCAGAGGCTGCAGCAAAGGATTGCGAGGGAACGTGGGCTGTTCCAAACACAACAGGGTCAGTCACGCCCATGCGATGATCTGTCCACGCAAGAAGGCGCTCCTCGAAAGAAGAGAAGATACCGCTGGCATCCCAAGGTGAGTGTTTCTCGCTCTGTTCAGAGGTATAAAAGCTAACAAGAGGTCAACCAGCCCGACCCAAACGCCCCCAAGAAGCCCTTAACAGCGTACGCACAGTTTGCCAATGGTACCATTTTTTTTTTTCAAACTCCAGACCGTTCATATGAATCTCCGGCATCAGCAACCAGCTAACTCGCACCCTGTTTTGTTCGTTGTCCGCAGAGAAGCGAAAAGAACTCCGACACCGCGGCCTATCCTTCGCGGACATGGCGATCGAGATCGGAAAGATGTGGAGAGAGCTGCCTGACCACGAGAAGAAAGAAGCCCAGGCCCGGGCGATCCGAGCCAGGGACGAGTACAAAGAAGCTGTGGCGGTGTACAAGACGACCGAGGAGTTCAGGGAGTATCAGAGGTATCTCAGAGAGTGGAAGGCCAAGAGATACTCCCGAAAGATAGGTAGGTGCCTCTCTAAATAGTTCCCAATTCGACATTGAAAATATCCAGAAAAGGACAGAAAAAAAAAAGAATCCTAACATCGCAGAGATAGGCATCATCGCAGAGGAAATCTCCTCAAGCGGCTACAGCGGCGACCTGGAGTCGACCACGTCGCCGAGCACAACCACCACCACCACAACAACAGAGAATACTACTCGACCCGCCGGATCTCACAACCTGAACGTCTCGTCGGACGAAAGAGCGCCGAAAAATCCAAATCCATGGCTCCTGTCGTCGTCTTCTACCAGCAACGACTTCATCGTTGAAAGAAGCGCAGAAAATCATAACAGTAACAATAAATTCGCGCCACCGCCACCACCACCACCTGCAATGAGTTGTTGCTCACTGCCCGTGGCATCAACGACGACGACAATGCCGGAGACGGTCTGGTGGACGACGACGTCCACCTTGCAGTCGGATACGACTACTATCTGGAACACTCAGGCTGGAGGAGGAGCGTACGGAGGGTTTAGCGCATCCTATTCCTGCTGCTGAATGGATGAAGATCATCGATCAGCAAGGCGGGGCGGCTTCCCCTCCCTCTCTCAGTGAAAACTGGGTGTGTTCTATTAACCGACAAACTAACTCGCATAAAACCAAACCGCGCTCGGCTTTTCTTGTCGTTGAGATTCGTCTGGTCGAGAGAAAGTTTCCTTTTCCTTTTCCTGTGGTTCATTTGCAAGACCATATTTCTGTAATGTTTATTTCGACAATTTCCTGAGCTGTTTAATATGTGTTTCGTTTACTGTTTCGTTGAGTGGTTTCCTTAAAAAAAAGCTTGCTGTTTTTGTATCCAGTGGTGAAGTGTTAGAACTACTGTACAATACAAATGCAAGAATCAGCTTAACGAATACGCCAAAAAGTAAATCTAGGTAAATGTTTCACATGATGCTGATATTTCAAAATGATAAAGCAGGTATTCAGCACTGTAAATGTAAAAAGCCACTCTATTCACTTCTGTAAATGCACGAATATCGAGACACCTAAAAGATCAATATTCTATTTCACGATCAATGGTCATCAGCAGCTACATCATGGCTCTATACTTCTTAAGACCTGCATACTGTTTAATACCTAGTGACTCGCTGGATTGCATAGAACACATGGTATGTGTACACATAACTCTTTTCCCAAGAGACACAATGGGTTGAATGAGACAATGACATTACAGAGCAGAAAAAAAGAGCAAGACCGTATAGATGCAGCCGAAGAACATCCCAGAAACAAAGGCGAAATCATCGAAGAAGCAAAGGCGAGTTTCTGAAAGGTTGGTGCAGGTTTCCGTCTTCCCTCCGTTCCTTTCTCTATCTCTTACATTAAGATATTTTTTGTTTGTTTTTGGTAACCCATTTCCCTTTTCACTCTCCGTCGGTATCTGTCTCCGTGTCGGTTTCGCTGGTATCGTCAACATCGCCGTCTGTGTCGCTCTCCTCTTCGCTCGATTCCTCCTCGACAGGTTTCCTCTTCTTTGGCGGTTGGCCAGTCTTCAGAGCCTGCATCTGGCCGGCCAGAGAATCTGCGATAACAGGATATGTTAGCTATATGCGATCTAAAAAGCCGGTCGAGTTTTGGGATAATATCTACCTTCATCTGGTTCACTGATGTCATCTTCCTCCAAAGCGGCCGCCTTAGCAGGGTCATCGACGTGGAGCGTAATTTCCATCTTCGTGTCGAATCCCAGGTAGCCGTCGCAGATAATGTGCAGGACAAAAGTGAAGTCGCCCACAGCAGGCGGTGCCTGAAATTGCATCTTCAGGGTCTGCATGTTAAAGGTAGGCTTACCGTTCTCATCAAATATAGGCTTGTTGAATGTCGTGAAGGTGAACGGTGGCACGGCTATCTTGCCCTGCCTAGCGTCTGCCAGGAAGATGTGCCATCTCGGAGGACGGTCACTAGCGAGATAAGGCGCGTAAGCCAATGGTGGCAGAACTGCCTCTTCTTTATCCTCGGCTTTCTGTCCATCTGTATCCTTGCCTCGCCTATTCTTGGCTGGCCGACGGCCGAGCAGAGCATCAATATCATCCTCATCGGGATCAATATCTTCCAGGTCAAGCTCGTTCACCTCTGGGACATTAGTTGAACCTGGAGGAATGAAACGTGCCTTCACGACCAACTGAACAAGACTGCTTGGGGTGATCACTTTCTCTCCCATGACTTTGAAGAACGCTTTGGACACCTCGAGGGCCGGAATCTGTTTTGCAACGGAGATGGCGGTCTCATACTCCTTTTCGGACAGCAGGCCGGCGCCAACTGTCAGACTCCGCCGTTGCTCCTCAGACATCTTCATATATTTTTGAATCGTGAGATGGGTCTTAGCATCCTCGCCTTCGACCGACTTGACGACTTCAGGGGTGAAGTACGGCAGTTGTAGAAGAGGCGATGAGCCTGGAGGAACGGCTTGGGTCAGATTCTGAAATGTATGGTATGCTCCGAGGACAGGTCGCACGTTGCCAAAGGCGAGTGCAATGGCCGTAAAGGATTCATTCAGAGCCAGCGCAATAGGCGCAACTTCGTATTTTTCTGTACAAAAAAAATCAGCAACCATGAATCCGCGTAGGGGCTAGAAGAACGCAAATTTACCTTCGTTAAGGGTGGCATCATCCAGGTCAACTCGGCCCAAGTATGCCCACAGCAAGGCTAAGGCCTTCCGCCTCCATGAATCGTCCAACTGCCTGAGTTGGTCCCGATCCTTAGACGACAGTGTGGGTCCATCGTCCGCGAGAATCTTCTTCTCGATCTTTGCAAGCCCAGACTCTGCTTTATTGCCCTTGAGCATGTCCTTGTACTCCTCTCCCGTAGAGAGAATGCCGATGATGCCGCCATCCGTGATGTCTTCCCTGTACTCCCGGAAAATGTTGCCCGCACTGGCGACGAGAACCTTCTCCTTGGTGTATTTCTGCGAGCCATACCACCATCGGCCAACGACATATGGTAGAAGCACGCCAAGAAGACCTCCGTACAGCAGCAAGACGTATTTGCCGTTCCCTTCCGAGATGATGAACTTGGGCAGCGCGATCCCGATGCTAAAGCTCTGCTTTCCATCGGGATGGCCGTACTGGAGGTAGTTGTTACGGATCTCCTCGTCCGTCAGCGCTTTGTAGGCCTTGGTGAGCTCCACGAAGCGCTCGTTGAGGGTCTCGATGGTCTCGTTCTTTGAGGGGTCTGGTCGGACCTTATCGGGGTGGTAGAGGAGGGAAAGGCGCTTGTAGTGTCTCGCGATTGCTTTCTCGTCGGCGCTCTAATAAACGAAAAAGGCCAAGTCAGCTCCTTCAGTCCTCTTGTTTCGGGAAACGGCGCAACTCACCCTCGATATGCCCAGGATCTCATACGGATCCCAGACCTTTGGCGCCGTCCTCCGTGTCACAATAATCAGATAGACCATCCATGCCATAATCGCATAACCGATCAACACGGCAACGAGGCGTTTCACCCGGCGCTCCTTGCGCAGCCGTTTCCGCTTCTGCGCCTGGATAAGGTCGTCATGTTGTGGCTTGAAGTCGGATTTTATTCGGGGTGCAGTATTTTCGAGCCCTGCAAAATATTTCAAAGCGTTAGAAGAAAAATCAAAAAGGACAAAGAGTATATAAATGAGAAGCCAGTGGTTACTAACCCTTGGCCGGTCTAAGGAGGCTGTAAGTGAGAGGGAGTGTGATTAGGCCGGTGAGCGTGAGGACGAAGAACGGGAAAAATTGGCCCTATCGAACAAGGTCAGTCAAGGATACCCTTAGAACCCTAACGGGGCGCGTCCGACCTGCTCATCGTAATTATACTCCGTAGACGACATCGTCGGACGAGGTCAGGGCAGCCCAGGTCCGCCTTCCGCGCGCTGACGGTAGGTACTCTGGGAGAAGGGACTGCTCCGAAACGGCAAGTGGCGAGAGAACGAGACAGGAGAGACAGAGAGACTATGTGGTGGAAATGTGGCGCATCATCCAAAAGACGGAAAACGAGCGAGTATCGAGCAAAGGGCCGTCCTCGTTGCTGGCGTGTCTGGAGCGTTTCTTGGATATCACTTGATGTTTAATTGACCGACCGTGTCCTTTACCTCCGGTGCTGACCGCCCACCATATTCAGTTAGTGGCGTTCATCGGGCATCCCTCGCACCTCGTAACACGAGTAGGAACACTTGGCTGGAACAACAATTTACCTGTCCTGGAATCATTTTCATTATTTCGCAAGGCTGTTCTTTAAAACTTTGCTCCTTGTAAACTCACTGTTCTACGCTGTCATCACAAAGTTCACTCTTGAGAACGGCCCATTGCTTCTGGATTGCAAACCAGGTGAAATCGTAACTACCTAGAATCTATGGACTGAAGATTTTTCTTAACTACTTGCATGTACAGCACTTTTCTTTCAATTCATGAGACGGTCATCAGCTTTATTTTTCTTTTTTTTTTCTATACCGGTGTCGTGACTCGTAAAATCGATAATCATCCAGTAAAATGATCTCGGACATAAGACTTGCCGCAGACCGAACCGGATGAGTCGAAATCCATATCCCAGAAGCACGGATCATCGGCAAGTCCAGTGAAGGACACTATTTTCCCCGCATGAGAGAGATGTAGTGTGCATCCTCTCATGCTGACCAAAGAAACCTCAGACCGAAAACCAAACTCCACCTCAATAGTACCGCACGCTCCGAGAGGGGCACTCACTCCCCCCGAAAATGACGCGACGCATCCTTCCGCATTCTCAGTCTCGAAAATTGGGTTGAGACCGGTCCGCCGGGCGCTTGCTGAATCCAAAGCAGCTGACCTACCCCGCGGGGAGCTCAAGCATCGACGACACGCGAGATATCGGACGCGAGCACACACCCACTGAACAGGAACGCTATCAGGCGGAGACCTGGCAATCCCAATCCTTTGTCGGCTTCATCCCTAGTCTCCGATTTTCGGTTTCCCATGCGAATTTGACGAGGGACGCGCAGAAGAATATTGTGCCAGAGCTTACATGGCCGAGCCGTAGTGGGCCAATCCAATACCCTGCCCTAGTGACACGGGTATCTTCATTGCTACAAGCCGGGGCTCGGTGGTTCCATGTCTCCGGTGTCGGCCGTCAAGTCGGGCGAGTGGTGCTTCGAGAATTCGTCTCCTCAACAGGAAGTGCGGTGGGAGATACTTCATGTTCCCATCACTTGCTCCTAGTCGATCGGCTGCTCCTTAGCGGCAACCTAAGCACATTCGTGCAAACGCCAACGACAACCACAAGCCTCGCCATTCCGCTTTCGGACGTTTTCAGTCGTCTGGAAGACTGCAATCAGGACAAAAAGGTAAGAGAGCGTTCAGGTCTCGGGAGCTTGGTGGGCAACGGGTAGACTCACGAGTCTATATAATCGAGCCCACCAAAGTACTCCAGCATACGGTAGCAGAGGCTCACATCGTCCCCCGGTTCTCCCCCAAAAAGACGGCATTGCTCGGCTTCTAGCCTAGAAGCCTCGAGTCGCTGCTTGCGCTCGCGGTTCTGCCATGCCACATACCGGTTGTGCCAGTGGAGGGCGGATGGTACTGGAATGGAGTCGCGCGCAGGGTAAGCAGGAGTCACGGAGGGAGACAAGGAGTTAGAAAGAGGTTGGTTGTCGGAGGCGAAGCATATTGTTGCGTCCGAGATGCTGACTGGCGGCAGTGGAGGATCGATGGAGATGCTGTTCCGGTGCCGGAATCGAGGCCTGGTGCGATGTCTGTTGTGTTTCCGGCCCATGCTCTGATCTGGATAGATAAAATATGACTTTTTTTTTCGACGGAGGTTATCGTGATGTCGTAAACGAAAATGGCGTAGAACGAGTTAACTTTTTTCAAGGCGCAGGGCTATCCCCCAGCGCCCATGTCGAAAGGAAAAACAAATGGAACAACAGAAAGGGAGAGGGGAGTGGCCATCATCCTTTTTATAGGATGAGATGGTTGAAGAGAGAAGCACAAAGTGGCAACGCAGAATGACTCGACTTATATGAGTCTATCTGGGACCTTCGGAGCCCGAATAATCAGGAGTATCTGGAGCTAAGATGACTCACCAGCGCTAGCAGCCGCCAAGCTCCACACCATGGGTCCGGACCAGCAAGGCGAAACGTCCATCGAAGGACGAATCGAAGGGACCCTGGACAACATCTGCCCACTAGGGCCACCGCGCGCTGGAGACGTGGTGGGCAGAAATCTCATGAAAAATTGCTCTGCCCTACGTGTTCGTGAGCGACTCGGCAGCCCATAGCCAGCAGATCACGTCAGGTATGGAACTTCGAAGTTTGGAGAGCCACCCGCCCAAACGGCCCCGGTGCCCAGTCAGAGCCTGACAAGCAGCCCGAGCACGCAATATTGAGTGATCATGCTACCGGGACACCCAAGATCTGGCATCATCCTGAAACGCAATCACGATCTGTCAAACGCATCGTGCACCATGCACACCATTGCGCCATGGCGGGCCGAAGTGGCCTGATGAAATGAGGTGACCCCGGCCCGGCAGCGCTCCCGTCTCAGCGCCTCAGGCCCTCTCCGAGTCTCTCGGGGCTTTCCGGGATGTTCCCCGGGCGGATCTCGATGGGTGCGGCTAGACCTAGTCCAGTTAGTCACAGCTTACCGTACGGAACGGGAAAGGCCGCGAATCATCCAGTATGATCTGCGCACTAACAGGAGCGATTTTGGCGGACGGCCGGTTCCGCGCTACAGTCCCGTACGGTCATGGTACGCCAGCACCGCGTGCGGCCAGCTCATCTCGGGAGTACCCGTTGGAACACGGATTGCCCGATGTAGGGTCCGCGGTGGGCTCCAGCCTCCACCCTGTAGCCAGCTGGTTCCATCACAGCACCGCTCCTGTGATAATTTTAACGGTAGCCTGGTGCCGTCGAGAGAGTTTGAGCAGTTCTTGCAAGGTTCCCGACGCATAATGCCAAGTTGGGCATTCTGGACTAGCCGTGAGACCCGGGAAGTCCTCTTTCTCTTCCGATATTTTCCACACGATAGACGATTGTAAGTGCCTAAGACATGTAGTACCCAACTATTATCTACTCTATGCTTGTATGATCATGCTACACTTCGACACCCACAACCGTCTCCCCCATTTCGAATGATCTCGAGCATTTCGTCCCCTTTCGGGGCGGTAGTCAGGTTCTCATACCCATCCGCTGTGACTAGAATGTCATCCTCGATACGCACTCCGCCGATTGGGATATACTTCTCTGCCTCTTCGAAGTTGATGTACTTCGCAAGTGGCTTCTGCCGCGCGTTGTCAAGCGCCAGCCGCGAAAAATAGATTCCGGGCTCGACAGTGACCACCATTCCTTCTTCCAAGGTTGGGGCGGAGAGGGTGCAGGGTGAACGGCACGCGGCTGGGACGAGAACCGAGCTGTATTTCTCCCGGTCACCGTCGGTTACCGCCATTAACGACTCCCCGGACACATCGTGGACTTCGAGTCCGAGGTGATGACCGAGTCCGTGTGGGAAGAATACCGTCGAGGCACCGGACTTGCGGATCTCTTCCACAGAATCCCCCTTGAGGATGCCCAGCTCAAGGAGTCCTTCGATCGCAATGACGTGCGCGAGGACGTGCAGATCTAGATATCTGACACCCTTCCTGATCCGTTTAATGCATTCTTCCTGCATCCTCTCCACAATGCGATATATGTTTCTTGTTTCTGCGTTTGGCCATTGTCCATGTAGCGGAAACGTCCTGGTCACATCGCTGGCGTAGCAGTGCCACTCTGCACCAGCGTCTAGCAGGACTAGCGGCCTGCCTTTCAGCGGGTTATTGTTCTTCGTATAATGAAGGGTCGCTGCGTTCTGTCCGGACGCGGCGATGATCCCATATGCCTGATCCTTCGCTCCATGGGAGATGCAGGTATCCAGAAATGCCGCCTCGATTTCCGTCTCGTTGACCATCTTGTGGATGGCTTGTAGAACATTTCTATGAGCAAGGCCGGAGATCTCATTTGCACGGCGTATCAGCTCAATCTCATGCTGGTCCTTGATGCCACGACACGTGTTCATCGCTGGCATCAGTTGCTCAGCATCTAGCCATAAGTCCATGGACGTAATTGCAGGTTTCTGTGAGTTATGAAGAATATAGATGGGGTAGTCCTTGTTGTTTGCGACAGCCCAGCGCTCGATGTCTCCCTTGAGACAAGCGCAATACCTCGCTCGGTCCACATCGTATCTGGAATCAGGTTTCAGCAACCGACAAGAACAACGCTGGCATGGCATGAATCGCGAGAAGAACTCTACCTCTCCTGCGCTTGTTCCACCGTGATAGTTGGACCCATCCATATTGCCCGTTTGAGGTCGAAATCAGGGACGTACAAGGTTAACAGGTCATTCCCGATGTCGTAGGTAAGGTAGCAGTCAGCCTCGTCCACACCGCTGAGATAGTAGAAATAGCGTCTCTGTCGAAACGGGCGCGGTTGATCAGAGTCGTCCAGATAGATGGTCCGCTGGCTGACCAGGTAGATGAGGCCATGAGAAACGCCGAGCTGTGCGGCGACCCTGCGAGCATGCTGCTTTGCTATCCAAGTTGTACGACGTCAGTCAGGGGCCCATTGCGAGGTATGTGACACGAGATAAGGCATGTCGGATCCTGCCATCTGCCCTCAAGGCGAGCAAGGGAGGATCAATGGCTCGTGGAGTAGCGCCTGTCCAACGTAGGGGAGTCCTGTCACTGACCAGGGTATTTGTCGCAGCTAGAGCCTGTTATCTCCAGGCGGATGTCATAGGCACCGAAGGCGCTGAGATTGAAGTCTGACGGACTGCGGGGAGAGGCGACGGCCATGGGGGAGGTTTCCATGGGCAGAGACGGCGTGTTGAGAGGGAGGACAGCTGTCTGAAAGTCGATGACGCAAGGAACCGAGGGAGCCGGCGGTTAGCCAGAAGGGGAGCAGAGACACGAGGAGCCGCCAGAGACATGGGCTGTCACAGGCCGGCGGGGGCTGAGACCGTCCGTGAAGCACATCCCTTTGGCCGGCCTGCCCTGCATTCGACTATCCGCATCTATTTTCTTGGACGAAGAACGGTGCTGACGCTCTGCTGGCACGGGGGCGGCCGCCACGGGCCTGCAAGGCGAAAAGAAGCGGCTGGTGGACGAGTCATGGGCCGGCGGCTCCAGGGTCTTCGGCCCCCCCGCCGCACCGCGCCCGGGTTTCGTCTTGCCTCTCGACGTCTCCAGATCATCCCCATTCCCACATCCTCCCAGACCTCTTGCCTTCTCGTTTCCTCCCCCATCTCTCCGTTCTCCTGCTCTCCATCCACAGACTGCGTCTCCAGCCCCCCGTCCATCCTGGATTACACCGTAGTCAACCTCTGACGACGTTCATGAACGATGCGGGGACCTGAGGCATCGGGCCCCGGTGGTCTTTTCGATGCTCCGTCGACGCTGACGACTTCCGTCATTGGCAGCCAGACAACGTCACCGGACGGCTTCACGCCGCTGCCACCTCAGGCCGGTTCTTATGCCAACAGCAACCCCGATGGCCTCGCGCAAGCCCCTCTGTCGCCTCAGCCCAAGCTGTTAGATCCCAGCGATGTCGTTGTCCACGCCAGCGGCAATGCCGGTTCGACCGGGAAGGGTATTCTGATCGGGATCCTCTCTGCCTTTGGCTCTGCAGGTGTCGCGGTCGTCGTCCTTGCCGTATTCTTCTTCTTCAAGTATACCCAGCGTGGGAGGATCATTCTCGATCGGATCGGGCGGCCGGGAGAGTATGATGATGAACAGGCATTTGCGCGGGAAGAGGCGGAGGCCCTGGAGGCCATGGATGAGTTGTCGCGGGCGGAATACTTGAGGGCGAAAGGTGCGTCAGTTCTCTTCATGTTACAATAGACACAAGTACTATGTCAAGTCGATTTACGGAGGCGGTCGCTTACTCGATGACTCGCAGCCTTCATCCAAGCCAACCCGCCCGAGTCGATGCAGACAGACATTTCCCTCTCTCAGTTCCTCGCAATCCAGGAGAAAGGTGTCTCGGCGTGGGAATTTGAGCCCGAGCTAGAGATTGCGAACTGCTTTGTCGAAGCTCGGACAGAGATAGAATTCTTTGACTCCGAGTGCAGCGTCCAAAGCAATCTACCGGTGCCCAAGCAGAACGAGGTGTACTACTGGGAAGCTAAGATCTACGATAAGCCTGAATCGAGTTTGATCAGCATAGGCATGACCACAAAACCATATCCAATGTTTAGATTACCAGGTGTGTTGGAGGAACATAAACTCTTGCTCCGCACTCAATGCTAATACTTCCCGTACAGGTTATCATAAAACTTCTGTTGCATACGAGTCGACGGGTTACAGGAGATTCAACCAGCCCTTTTCTGCTACTGCCTACGGACCAGAGTTCGTTCAGGGTGACGTGATTGGGGTTGGATACCGTCCAAGGTCGGGGACTATATTTTTCACGCGCAACGGAAAGAAACTCGACGATGTGGTTCACGGCTTGAAGTCACAGAATTTCTTTCCGACAGTCGGCGCGAACGGACCGTGTCAGGTTCATGTTAATTTCGGTCAGATGGGATTCGTCTTTATTGAAGCCAACGTGAAGAAATGGGGTTTGGCCCCCATGACCGGCAGTCTGGCACCTCCCCCTCCCTACGGGAGCGAGCAGGGAAGCATACTCCTGGAAACCGGTAGAGACAGCGCTGCACACGCATCCCACCGCGGTTACCTGGAGCCGGGTTATGCAAGACCGAGTGCGACTGTAAGGATTGGACCACCCACGAGTCCCGGTCCCATTCGATCACCGACGGATATCTCCCTTGCTCCACTCCCCCACATACCCTCCCACGAGGACTTCGGAGAAGGCTCCAGTCGAACGAATGCGGGTAGAGCGGGTACTGACGAATCTGTTCCTTTGCTGTCTGCACAGGAGCCCGACCCACCACCGTATCCAGGCGGCCCAGAGAGCAGCGATGTCGGAGAAGGAGTTGCAACGCAGCCGGATCAGCCACCAATACCCAGCTATGATGCTGCCGTTGGGAATGATCGCAGGCACATCTCAGATGCGAACCGGGACGATCGAGAACGATGAAGCCCAAGAATCCGCCGATTCTTTTTCTGTTTGATTTGCCATCGCTAGTTGTTACATGAAGTATACCACGCTGGTTTCTGTCCATCCTCGTGCTCCTTGATGTCGTCTATCGATTTAGCGATCATGGCTGGCGTTCATTGGGTGGTTATTTTTTTTTCTTACTAGCTGGACGTTATAGGTTAGGCAACCGGGAAAGGACGATGAAGCAGCTTCCTTCAGGGACGGAACAGGTGTCTTGTGCTTTCTTTTGCGGATTACATCTAGACCGGCTGGCGGGACTCCGGATTTGTACACAGTACCAGACGAGAAGCGCGGGCAGTGGGGAGTATAGCGAGAGGGACCCTATTCAGCTGTCTCCTCGGGCACCTGTCGTCTCCCGAGTGCTCTGCCGGACTGCTTCGGACATGATGTCTATATCTTGGAGAGACTCCTTTTTGTTTGCCGGTCTTGTCGAGTGCGTCTATACTGTATCATGATGTATTTCCACCAGAGCAGGCGCTGGGGTGTGCCTGTCCAACAGTCATTTCTGTACAGAATGAGCAACCATCTTCCACGAATCAGATGTGCTTGAGTACCAGCATCCATGGTTCTCCATGTGTATTTAGTATGGAGTAGATGTTCTCCAGTGCGGAGGGGTCAGGCTGTGGGAGAACCCTTTCCGTTGCTATAAAAAGATCGTTCTGCCCTCGGCCAGCGACTAGCCCCCCCGTAGAAATCCTTGAGGAGTTCGCCGGCCCACTTGGGCAGCGAAACCCGACCCAGGAACGCAAGCAAGGGTCTTGCTGATCGATGGTGCGAACCGATCCGCTGAAGCTTTCCCCACAAAGCCCGCGGGGCGTAAGCTGGCCACTCCACTCCTCCCCGGGGAGGCTTCGAGCTCGACTGCGAAATATAACGACGACCGATCAGAAGCAGCAATCGAGGTCTGGAACGGCTGCTGCAGACACAAAGGCATAAAGACGGCCGGGCCGGGTTAAGGTTGCCAGATGCGGACGGATCAGAGGTCAGCCCGGGGAACCTGGGGAGACGCTGGCTGGGCGAGCGGCCGCTGCAACTCTCGCGAGTGTAACCTCGTCCGGTCGATCTCTTCCTGTCTCCCTGCCCCCCTCCCCCTCCCTGTCGCGTCCTGCCCTGGCTATACTCTGACTCCCAGTCCGGGCAATCGATCTCCCTTCACGAAGATAAGAAAAAGATTTCTGATGTGAGGCGTTCTTGCTGGTCCCCATCTTGAACCGCGAGGCATTCCACCCGGCCGTTCCACAAAGCCATTTGAATGTGACGCCAGCTCCCCTTTGCCCCTATTATTCGCGATTGCCTTCTCTTTGACCCCTTGGAGCCGTTAACTTCTAACGTTTTCCCTTCTTCAACTTCGTTGTTGCGCAAGCCTTCTTCATCAGCAGAGTGTGAGTCGTGTTCGGGCTATCCCGAGAACGTGCGACGTCATATTCGTTCCCGTTTGCTCCTACACAGCTACAGCCGTGGCCTTATGATCCAATCTACTGGTCACCAGACCCTCCAGACATTTGGGGCTTGATAGTTTCCCCCGAAGGACAAACGCGGAAAATACGACAACCTGCGACGAGCTCTGGAATTGAGACATTTTCCTCTGCAGTCAGCCGTTCTGTTTTTTTTTGCCTATATCCCACCTTTCCACGTCACAAAACTCAGCATCAGTACACTTGCGACAACAGGGAGAGGTTTTAGAAGAAGTGGGACAGAGCTTGCCCGACTTGGCCTGCGTCAGCTCCGATCTCCGTCCTGGACAGAACAGTAATGCAATAGAGGGAGGGCATTGAAAAACTAGAGGATTCAGTGTGTGTGCTCAGCCCGCCATAGACAAAAGCACGATTTGGAATTAGCCTCCCCAGGATTTCTTTACAAAGTTGTTGTAGCTGAACTACAACGCTAAGTGGATACAGAAAGTCTATGTATCGCGGCCACATGTGCATCAACAGGGTGGCATTGCGCGGTGCATATCTCCTATGAGAAGCAAAGTCCGTTGGTATCACTAGACTCGGAGGGCCAAACCGGAGCACGGTGGCTTGGCCTCATGCGCGGCAATGCTGAACGCGAGGATAAGAAAGGAGATTCCGAAAGCCAAGGGATGTCGGATAAGGCAGCCTTTCAAGTCATTGTCCTGGTGAGTAGTTGCTGTGCCAGGTCTTTGCGTCACCTTCGAAGTACATGGACGCATGTCCTAAACGCATATTAGAAGCGGGTTTCGGTTATCAGACACGTCTCTATCCATTACCGATTTGCATTTTGCTCCTGTTCCTCGTATCCTACAGTGAAATTTTCAATTTGTAATTGTTTATAGCTTCCGCTCCTTGATAGGGCCCAAGCATTGTGGTTTCGGGATCTGGAATGTGAGACATAGGCTAATAATAATATTTCAAAGGGTCCAAATGGAGGGCCCCGAGAAGACAACGTTACCGGACTCCTGGTCCGGTCGACGTCTACAGAATGGTCGCCCGGTTCGGTAGTCGCTGTTGATGCAGGCACTCTGCTTGCCGGCATCATCCGCACGCTGGAGCGATACATCACCGACTCGAAGGATGGAAAGGGCTTGATGAAAAAAGGACCGTTCGTCGGACTCGAACTGCCCAACGAGACTGCCCCGGCCAACGCTGCCTACATCTTCCGTGAAATCATTGGAACCGTCTTGATCACCCACCCGCACCTGGATCATCTATCGGGGCTGGCGATCAATACGCCGCTGGTAGAAGCTGGGAGCGGGCCCAAAACCGTGGCTGCCCTCCCGTCCGTCATCGCTGCGATCAAAAACCACATGTTCAATGATATCATCTGGCCGAATCTCTCGGATGAGGATGGCGGAGCCGGTCTGGTCACGTATCAGCGTTTAGTCGAAGGAGGGAATCCTCGATTCGGTCGGGGTGATGCGCGGGGCTATGTTCGAGCGTGCGAAGGCCTGTTGACCAAATGCTTGAGTGTCAGTCATGGGCGTTGCAGGCAGAAATATCACCCGGAGACCGGTCAACATCATCGCGTTAGCAGCACCATCTTCACAACGGACTCGTTGGTGTTACCTTCGAGGGGAATTCCCATTGATCATACTGAGACAGCAAGGTAGGTCTTATCTACTTATAGTTATTAATTCCAGTATATGCATCGTACGGTCAGGCTAATTCTCCCTCTTCGTAGCATATATCCCGCAACACGCTCATCTCGTCTACAAAGTCCCAGCACGAAAGAATCCAGTACCCTGGCCTCTGTTGAGAGCTCAGCATTCTTCATACGCGATCGCTCGACCGGCAGCGAGGTGATCGTGTTTGGCGATGTCGAGCCGGACTCTGTGTCGCTGGACCCTCGCAACAAGCGTGTCTGGGAGGTTGCAGCGCCCAAGGTCGCCAATGGCTCTCTACGCGCCATCTTCATCGAATGTTCCTTCAACGACTCCGTCGACGACCACTCCCTCTACGGCCATCTGTGCCCGCGGCACCTGATCGCAGAGCTGAGAGTCCTGGCCCGAAAGGTCCTTGAGCTACAACGACCACATAGAACAACAAGCCACAGAAAGCGCAAACGCGACACCAGCTCCGACAGCGGAGACCAGGTGAGCCCTCGATCGACACGCCCCCACATCCACGGCTCCATGAAATCCAGAGGAAGAAGAAGGTCCGACACGGTGTTGTCATCACTGAGTCGGAGCCGGACAACATCCTCCGCCAGAAGCTCCGGTAGTACAGCAGCAGCAGCACGGTCCTGCTTCGACTCCGGCGACCTCCCCGAGCTAGTCCATGACGAGCGCAACACGCCCAGCATCCCGGACCCCGTCGACGTTGGCGACGACGACGACGACGACGACAGATCCCACGCGGAGGATCCGAACGTGCGCGACGACGATAGTAACGCCCAGTGGGCGGACTCGAGCAGGCTACCCCTCGCGGGGCTGTCGGTCTACATCATCCACATCAAGGATACCCTGACGGATGGCCCACCGCCGGGGAATCAGATACTGCAAGAGCTCAGAGCGCAGGGTGAAGCGGCGGGACTGGGGTGCGAGTTTTATGTTCCTAAGTCCGGGGAGGGGATTTGGATTTAGTGCTGGACAAAAGGAGTTTTCGTTTTATTATCAAGGAGGGGTTAGGGGTTAGGCGGTGGCGGGGAAACGGAAATGGTATGGTACGTTTCGGTTTTTTGGATTTCTTCTTTATAAAGGACAGGAGTGTATGTCTGTGGAATGGGTTTGGTCACCTGGAATCTGGGTCTGGCAGGATAACAGCACAACGGCAACGTATATTGGTATGGTATGGTGTTACACGGTGGGCATTGGGATTAATTAACCATGGATCGGCGATCTACAGGGGGCTATCTATCTACCTATATCTATATACGGAGTTGGAGGTGGGTGTTCGGGCAAAGGACCTAACGCACTAGACTACTACCTACATGGCTAGGATAGTTGGTATGGTATGGAATTGCAAACGAGGTTATGATATTAATTAGGTTTTTTTCTTTCATGACGTCGAGTTGCATTTATACTCCTTTCCAATGGAGAGAGATAGCTACGCAGTAAGCATGTCTCAACAGAAGACATTGTTCTAAGGATACTAACCAAGGGAATATATGATATATTATCGTAACTACCTAGCTAACATATGCAAAGACATATACCTAGTATGCTAGTATATGTAATGGGATGATCGATCATCAGACACGTCAACTCACTCAGACCCGGCCTGCATCAGCTTGCGTGCCTCCGCAATGACATCCACCCACTGGGCCCCCTTCCCGCTCGGGATCCTCAACCCCTTCGCCTTCGGGGCTGCCGCCGCCGCCGTCTCTCCTTCTTCTTCTTCTCCCCCGCGCACGACCTTGGCGCCGCCATCCGTGACGTCCAGCAGGCCGACGCCGTCCCGCGCGAACGCGATGAGCGCCTCCTCGCTGCCCCACTCGCCCATCGCCGTCAGCCCGACGGGCACCCCGCTGTCGGCCAGATAGCCCGCGGGGCAGTTGATGGCGGGACACCCCGTGAAGTTGGCGAGCCACGCGTACTCCATGTTGCGGACGGAGGCCTTGCCGTCGGAGACGCCGTGGGTCAGGTCCGCGTCGCCGCCCTCGATCCTCCACCCGGCCATGGGTGTCGTCGGCGTGAGGACCACCAGCCCCGGGTGCTGCCGGAACAGATGCGCCAGGTGCGCCATGAGCAGGCTCCGCAGGCGCTGGGCGGCGATGAGGTCCGTCGCGCGCACCTGGTTCGCACCCAACGAGACGAGCACCTTGTTGGGCGCCGTGAGGCGGCGGATGTCGTCGCGCTTGACGCCCGAGGCGATCTCACTCATGATGGTCAGCACGTGGGCGCGCTGGCCCTCGGGGAGGTAGGGGATGTCGATGTCCACGACAGTGTAGCCTGCTTGGTTGCGGTAATAGTCGAGGGCGGTGTCGAAGATGGCGCGCACGGGGAGTTCGGCGCGGTCGATCCAGGCGCGGACGATGCCGATGATCTTGGGTCTCGATTTGTCGTCGTCCGGGGATGGGATTGTGGTCAGCGGGTCCGGGAAGAGGGCGGAGATGGGGTCCTCCGCCGCGGGGGCCGGGGCGGCCATGATGCGGTACGCCAGCGCCAGGTCGTCGATGCTGGCCGCCATCGGGCCGTGGACTCCCACCGTCGTCGCCAGTCCGGTCGCGGGCGCCATGGAGACGCGGCCGTGCGAGGGCTTCAGCCCCCAGAGGCCCGTGAAGGAGGACGGGATGCGGATCGAGCCTCCGCCGTCCGCTCCGTGCGCGATCGGGACCAGCCCCGTCGCGACGGCGTACGCAGAGCCGCCGGACGAGCCGCCCGAGTAGTACTCGGGGTTGTGCGGGTTTCGGGGCGTGCCGTAGTTGGGGTTGTTGTTGGTCGTGTCTGTAGTTATCAGTTAGGAGATGTTTACTTGGCCGTGGACGGAAACAGCTGAATATAGGTGGACTCAATTGGACCCCTCCTTGTAGGAAGTATAAAATAAATAGATGGATAGGTAAATAAAAAGGTGAAAACCCACCCAGCCCCAACTCATGCATATTCGTCTTCCCAATGACAATCGCCCCGGCCTCCTCCCACTTCTTGATACACCACGACGTCTCATCCCTCTCCGTGCGGAAATCCAGCCTACTCCCCAGCGTCCTCGAGTACCCCTTGAGCTGGACCTCGTCCTTCACCGCCACGGGCACCCCGTCCAACGGGCCCAGCGGCTTCCCATTCTTGTACCGCTCCGTCGACGCCGCGGCCGCCGCGCGGATGAGATCCTCCCGGGACTCGAGGAACGCGACCGCGTGCGGGCCCTCCTTGTCGCCGCCGCGCCGGATCAGCGGCAGCAGGGCCTCGACGACCGCCGTGGGCGTCAGCTCCCCGGACAGGTAGCGCGCGTGGTAGTCGGCGGAGGTGTAGTAGGCGGTTCCGTCGCCGCGGCGGGTCTTGGGCGCGGGCAGTTCACGCGGAGGTTGCTGCTGCTCGTCCGAGTCATCGAGGACGGGGACGACGGCCGGGTCGTAGCGGGGCTCATACTGGTCGAGGTGCTTGATGTCGTGGATGACGTCGAAGCCGGCGTTGCTCCAGAAGTAGTGCTGGACGAAGCTGAAGGAGTGGATGCTGGAGAAGACATGTTAGTCTGTATTCCTTTCTTCTCCCTGAAAGACCAGACAAGATGTATCCCCGTAGATAGTATATTATATACTCACATCGACGCGCCCATTTCCAACAACCGTCCCCGAAACACCGGGATCGACTGCGTCTCGTTCACGTAGGGAACGGCAGGCCCCTCGCGGGGCTGGGGGTAGTTGTAGAACCGGGGACTCATGCTCGTCTTGCTCCTTTCCCTCTTTTTCTGTTCTTTTATATATATTATTTCTCTCTGAAAGACTCGTGATCACTCAATCAACGGTCAGCATGGATTGCGCCGTCCCGGACGGTCCACGATGCTGTTGGGCTCGAGCTGCGCGCCATGTGAGCGGAGATGGAGCTGAGCTGAGCCACGGCTGCGGAGATGCCGGGCGGAGATGGGAGCCGGAACGCGGGACCGTATCGTAACAATATTCCCAGACGGCGCATTTTTTATTATTATTGTCGATATGGACGCAGTAGAGTAGAGAACATTATGATTGATAGTGGTTGGTAGAAAGCTCTGCATCCGTTATGAGAACGGAAAAGGCTGTGCTTGTCTTTCTGTGTGGACAAAGACGCTCGTGCGTGATCTACAGCAAGGTACAGACCAGAACCTCCAAAGTACTCCCGGAGGTACAGTACTAGTAAACAACTTACTGCGAGGATATTTTCTATCTTATTCATTCATCTCTATCTATCTAGAATAATAATTCATACATGATATATAGTCATTACCTGCTTCAATTCGTATTTTACAGTAGTCTACAGTTTTAACTTCACGTTAGCCACATCCAGCCCCAACGCGACGCCCGTCACCACAGCCGCGTACCCGACCAGCACGGCCATGGCTTGCATCCTGCTCGCATCGATCGTGTGCATGCTCAGATTCACCGCTCCGGTGAGCAGGTTGGCGAGCAGGAAGATGGCCAGCCCGTTCTTGTTGAACGCGGCCATGATCCGGCTGGTCGCAAACGCGCTGCGCTCCGCCTCGCTCTCCCGGTCCGGGGCCCGGTGCACGGAGGGGAAGAAGACCGTCTCCAGAAGGCAGAACAGGAGGATCTGCGCGTTGTTAAACGCCGCAACCCACAGCACGTACGGCATGTTGGCCAGGCGGCGGGAGACCGGGATCGCGGCCCCGTAGCCAAACACATGGGACGAGTTGAGCACGAAGAACACCGTCCAGACCAGCGCCTCAATCGCCAGACTCAGGAGCACGCGCTTCCTCGCCTGCTGCGGCGTTTTCGATGGTGACGTGCCCCGGGGGATGATCCGTAGGCCGGTGGCTCGGCCGGCAAGGAAGATCGCCAGGTATCCGGCGAAGGAAAAGACGCCCTCCCGGTTCTGAGAGAGGAAATCGGGGCCGCGGGGCGAGACGAGGATGTAAGCCTTCAGATCCGTAGATTCCAGAGCTACCTGGTACGCGACCGCGATGATCAGAGCGAGAATCTCGTACGATGGGATCACAGCGGTCAATGAGTGGAAGATCTCAACAAACGGAGGGAGCAGACCCAGAGTGAAGAAGAAGTTCCAGTGCACGCCATACTCGGTCACATGCTCTGCGTAGTCCAGGCCCTTGACGCTGTAGAGCCGTATCAGACCTAGGACGAGGAGGGGGATCGAGTGCCGGACCGACGCGACCAGCCTCTGCGGCAACGTCTTCCAGCGAGGGGCCGTCCGGCTCCTGAGGATGGAGCGCGCAGATACCACACCTGCGGAGAAGACAAACGACCCGACGCCCAGGTCCATGAGAGAGGTGCCCCAGTTCTCGACCTTTGCGAACCGTCGCGGGAAGACGCGGAAATCGACCGCCAAGATGGCAACGCAGGTGACCACCATCATGGCAGCACGGTAGGTTGTCAGGAACGGATGGATCGGGAAAGGATCCAGCTTATCCGCCGCCTGCCCTGGCTTCTCGGGCGCGCCATCATGAGCGGGTGGAGGACGCGGGGGCTTCGCTTTCTGGTGCCCGCGGGTCCGTTTTGGACCAAGCAGGATGAGGACTGCCGGGGAGATGAGGAGGATGTTAAGCAGGAGCGGAGCGGAGGAGTACAGCGTCGTCGCAAACAGAATCGCCATGACATTGAGCAGGAAATCGGTGATTAGAGACGCGGCGGTGTACGGAGTGAAGAAGGAGCGGCGGGATTGCAGAGCGGACCAGAGAAGGACGGAGGCCTAGGTATAATCCTCGTTAGTCTCTGTATCCAAGGAGAAGAGGGCAATTGACACTCACCGGAGCAACAAGAGTGACCAGATTGATCTCCATGATATCTCCTCCGGTCAGGTCAGAGACAAAGGCCTCCTTGCGGGCTTTGTAGTCCTTGTCCATGTCGAACTACGCGCAGTGTTGGACGGCAGAGCCACGCCAGCCGTCACGCTTCCAACGCCTGATCAAGAGATTTGGGACCTGAGAGAGATCATGGGGTGAGATGGGATGCTGTCCAGGCAAAAGGACAGATATTGACAATCTGCGGTTCTGAAAAGGCCACGGAGCACGATCTGGACGTCATGAGTCGCGCGGCCCGCGATTCCCGTCCGCCCCGCAGCAGCCCTCCTTCTTTTCCTTGTCCAGTACGGGCACGTTCAAGAAACCACCGGTAGAATACCAGACAGCATACCAGAGCTGCTTATTGTCCACATCTCTGTCTAGGAATATCCCGAGGGAGCGTGGTCTTGTCAAACATTCGTGGTTATCTTCCCCCCTACTGTACTGCCCCAGGTCTGCCATGTAGGACTTTATGTTTTTCACTTCCAAATTGTCCCTTTTCTCCGTTGACTTCTTACTCCGCTTTGATTTCTGTTAAATGCCTTGGAAGGCAGGAAGATATACTGCAGGGCAGATTTTCGAAACCACCCGGTCTGAAAACAGGCATGCACATAGTGCGTATTCCATCTTTGGGATGTTCTCGAGCCCGGATACAGCGAACTCTACCGAAGCGGACAGGCATGGACTCAAGACTGCCATATTGTTCGAGACGAACACTTCAGCGGCCCAATGAAAATGGCCCCTGGTTGGCGCAACACCCGACAGACGCGAACACGACGGCGCTTGGGGCCGGATGCGAGGCGCCGGAGTTCCTTCTCCAGCTCCGGCTTCTGGAACACGTTTTTGTTTCCCAACAACAACGCCGGTGACTCTGTACATTATTTTGGATTGGCTGCGCGAGTCTCTGGTTGATATCCTCGCTCCCGTTGTGGGGCTTCAGAGTATTAATAGCAATGGACAAGAAAGATTCACGGCACGAAAGAGGTAGCTACAGCATGGCTGCAGTGCTATGCCATGTTTTGCGGCGCAGCCGCGCAGGTCTTCACAGCTGCCCCTTCATCCACCACCATGGAGAGCTTCATTTACCGTCTCTTAATTACGCTGAGTGAATTCTTTTGATTTTCAGACATACTTCGTACTCAGCTGAAGTTCGTTAACAGTCTCACATAGAAGCATGATTGACCGAACCTCTGTGAAAGCCAACGGATATCGCCTTGTCGGTTGCTTCGGACCTCGGAGAATGTTCTGGCGTCGTCCCTCTAACTTTCGCAGGGCCCTGCAGTCCATTCTCGTTTGGGTAGAGTGCTGTTTTCTTCGGCGCGCTTTGCATGACGCCTGTCCAGGTCGTCCCGGGGGAGGAGTAGATCACTGGTTCAATGTGCCCATCTGCCAATCTACGGCTTCAAAGTTACTGCGCCGCAAAGTGACTATTCCCAGGCGAGGCATTTTGGACATGGGAGCTGCCGCTCTCCCAGGTCTGGCGCTCAACCAATCACCCTTGCTCTTCTTCGAGGCCGACGTCCATAACGTTTGCTGACTTTTATCCGCCTAGGATATTGTTTTGTCCACCCTGTAATCTTTGCTTCAAAGAGAATTATGCGGGAGTACTGTCTCCGCGCTAACTCGGACGAATGCTAGAGATACTGTGTATGTGAGGGTTCGAGATTTGCTATCATCGGCGGCGGAGTGTCTGAGAGCTCAGCTGAGCGCTGATGATAAGACGCAAAATATCTTTGCGCTGTCAGGATTCACCCGTCTCTGAGCCGCGTGGCTGAAGCGCGGCGGCAGTCCACTCCGTACGCAGTACATCGCTTCTCAGGCCCCAGAATCCATCTGGGGTTAGTGATCTCGAAATTCAATCATCATTGGTGCGGTCGCCTCCAGACCTAAATCTTAGAATTGCTCCTCCGCATTTGGCTTCTTCTTGAATGGCATCCAGGCGTCATTGATGTCTTCTGCTTGGAAGAGCAAGGCCTATATCAGCGTCGATGCTGCATTCTACATGTACATGGTATCTTGGGACAGTTATACCTGGGCTCCTCTTTACCCAGTCCGCTCTCGCTCTTCCAGCGCAACGATGCCCTTGTGCTTTTCGATGGAACGGCCCCTGGTCAATAATGAATACATATACTCAGGGACTCCTTCCACTTCTAGTTGGCAAAAGACCATCTTGTGTCTTCTTGTTTTGCCAGGATCCTGTTGGGGGTCGGCCATAACTGAAGCAAACCCACGACGCTCTCTCACTGCAGCACGGTTACCGGCGGCATTGAAGATATGTGCCTGCGACCAGGCTTCAAGATATGGCCTATGCGGACGTCTCGAGCACTTTCTCTGTATTCCACGTGGAGTAGGAGTACAACCCGAGAGACAGGTTCGGATCCGCAACCGCGTGCTGGCCCACCAAGTCATCTGCACCAGCCCTCAATGCTGGATGATCGATGGCGAGCACCAAGAACGCGGCCTCTAGCCTCGAACCAGGCTCTCTCCAAGTAAAAGCGCAACGATGGCCTGGAAGCGGCGCGGCTGCCTCTCCACAGAGAGCTTCATGCCAATTAGGAACCCCCCACGGATCTTTCCGAGCTGTCTAGCCCGGTCGGCCCCAAAATTCAGTAGGGGCCGTCTCCCATGGCGTCGGAAAGATTCTGCCCTGGAAGGTCCCAGTAGTGACGCGGTGCTACGGAGTAGACTCAGTACACACCGACGGACCGGCATATGTGTTATTTAAGCACTGTACACAGTAACCGGTATTCAACTCGAAGAAAAATGGTACAAGCATGGGACTGATTCGTTCTGAACGTGTCACTCTCCAGTGCATACAACACTATCTCTCATTTTCCATTCTCTTCGAATATCCCTGTTTCCTTGACAGACTATCACCTTAGGCCATTGCTCCCCACTTCTGCCGTGCGATTTCCACGCATCTGGAACAGCCATAGCTGCGTGGTTGTTAAGTTCTTCCACATCGCTGTATACATACTATCTATTGTCAACAGAATCGCTGTCACTCATCTCAGCTCCCTACTTCTACATCAGCTACCGTGATGTCCACAGTTCCTGGAAGGTCGACGAGAAGTACCCCGACAGACGGCAAGACCCAAACGAATCAAAAAGCGGCGAGCCCGGGGAGGACGATCATTGCTGGTGGAAGGAAACGAGAGTCGCGGGCCGGCACTCGCAAGGTCACCTCCCTGACCCCAGAACAGCTGGAGAGGAAGCGGGCGAACGACCGTGAGGCACAGAGGACCATCCGTCAGCGGACCAAGGAGCATATCGAGCGGCTTGAGCGCCAAGTGGCCGAGTTGCGCGCAAAGGGCGAGCAATTCGACAACATCCTGAGACGCAACGCTGCTTTGGAGGCGGAGATTGCTCATCTGAGACATCAACTGGCCATGGTGATGAACAGCAGACCGCTGTATTCTGTCGATGGTAAGAGCGCATCCCGTCTCTGAACGGATCCTTTACTTCTTCTATTCCTCAAATCCGATCTCTGCTTTTCTCGAGATGGGTTGCGTTGATGGACCACGGATACATGATGCATTGTATACATATAGAAGGATCCCGTCGCTCATCCATCGCCTCTGCTGCCCCGAGCATTACTATGCCCTCCCAATTCACCGCTCCCCACCACGAGGGCGTAGATACAGCCCCGTCGATCCCATCGACATCCGGCCGGATGTCATTATCGCACGACTGGCAGTCCTACGACAGCCCGACGCCTTCTTCCAACGACGTTGAGCCATACGTCCTCCAAGACGACTCCATCCCTCCGGCCCCTGCAGGAGTCGATCACCAGTCGTCTCTCAGCCCGGTGGTGACGACGCTCGCGCGGAATCACCAGATGGGCTTCAGCGGGCATCTGTCGACGAGTCTGGAACCCTATCCGCAGATACATCCTCATTCCCATTACCAAGCTCACGTTCCGGCTCCGCCCAAGCAGGAACACAATCATCCAATTGCGCCTTATGTGCCGGGACAACGGTCTATGTCGGTGCCTACGGTAGCAAGGTTCGAAAGAGGAGGAGGAGGCCCTGTGACATCCCATGTGCAGAGCTCAACCGAACTACACGAGCCGCAACAGCCCGCCACGATATCCCCGCAGGGACACCTCCAGCTTGCTAATTACTCCTGGGGACCGCCGCCGCCGCCGAGCTGAACGGGATGTATTCCTAAAACTGCGAGAGACTTTCAAGTCAAAGTCTTGGGTGCAAAGAAAGTTCCCGTCGATACTTTCCACGCGTGGTACACCGCAGCCTTGCATCCGAGGGAGTTGCTCTGATGATGGAGCAGGCACTATTACTAGGTAGTGATTGGCTTCTTGTTTGCCATTTACATAACAGCAGTTTTTCAACTTCCAGCATGATGCAGATATCTTTGCTAGCGCTGCTGCTGCTGATGACGTTAATTTATTACTCGCGGTGACTGTGTCAAGTATTCTATCGGTCTACTATTCGGTCTATCCGTGTGCGCCATTCAGGCCAATCAGCAAGCAGCTTCTATAGTCTACAGGTCTGTGTTTCGTTTCCAACACTGCAGGGTGTGGGTACAAGGTACAGTACCTACACAAACACACAAACATATACAAGACCACTTATCCTCTCCAAACGAAGGAGAGAGGACAGACGAACGGACGGACGGAGGGAAGGGGAGAAAAAAGAAAGAAAGAAAGAAAGAAAGAAAGAAAGAAAGAAAGAAAGAAAAGGAGAGCAAACAAGCAAACCGCGCCTCAAAAGTTGAGTCAAACATCCTGTGCCGTTCGGATCGGACCCAACTGAATTGATTGCATGGGAATCAATTATCAAAAATGGGACTTCCGTTTCTTCGTTTCGTTTCTGTGTATGTACAGTACTACTGTACATAGGGACTGATCTCACGTACTATACATACAGTACGTGTCCAGTTCGAGGAAGACAAGGGGTGGGGAAGGGGGGTGGATGGGGTAGGTAGGATACATGAACGGACTCTTCAGATGATATCTATGAAGGGAGGTCTGTATCTCTGTCCCTTCCTTACTCACTTACTCAAGAACTCTTTCTTTTGTTTGTCTCTGTCTCAATTATGCATTCCCATACCATACCATACCATAAAGATAAGTGATTCCTATGAAGGAAAAATCCTTCTTGTCTGTTGGCTGCCCGGGTGTACTGTACCTTCTCCTCTACTTTGCTTTGATTTGGCATGCCTTTTTTTTTCCCCATCTATGTTGGTATGTATGTTGGATATCCACTATGCACTGTATGTACTGTACATACTACGAAGTAGTTAGGTAGTTACCACATGGTGGTTCAGCAGTCGCATTTAAAAGATACGAGACAGGAAATTAAAAGAACTGGGGTTAATTGGATTTGATTTTTTTTTGCATAACCTCAACCGGACCAAAGTTGATGGATACCTATTACTATCATCATTATTGTTTATTAGTACTGCATGCCTTCTTAAGTTTAATTAGGGGAAAGAAGCATTCCTGATTTTCTTGGAGCCTCAAACGGGCCCCGTTTCCTCGTTTTCATTTCTATAGCTATCGAATAGTCTGGAGAGCCGAAGAAAATAATCCATACACCGATATCCATGTCATAGTAATAGCATCATATCCACCAGAAGAAAGGAAGAAACAAAACCAGTACACATCCACTCCCATCTCTATCAGATTCCCTTTCTTTTTGTTTTTCTCATCTTACATGGATCCCAAGTCCCACACGGCACATTACAAACGGGAAATCAATTCACCGCGTATACGCCTTCTGCAGCTGCTTCGCGATGGTCTGCAGCTGGATGTTGCTCGTGCCCTCGTAGATGGCGCCGATCTTGCTGTCGCGGAACATCTTCTCGGCGATCCCCTCGCGCACGAAGCCCATGCCGCCCATCCACTCGACGGCGGAGCTGGCCACGCGGCCCGCCACCTGCGACGCGTACAGCTTCGCCATGGCGGCGTCGGTGACAAAGTCCTGGCCGGCCTCCTTCTTGCGCGCGGCGTTGTAGACCAGGGCCCGCGCGGCCGAGATCTCGGTGTAGGCCTGGGCGAGCTGGTGCTGCATGCCCTGGAAGGTGCCGATGAGCTGGCCGAACTGCTTGCGGTCGTTCCAGGCGTAGCTGCCTTGGTGTTAGCACCCGTTTCGTCGAGGTTTAAACCGGATGAAGGGTGTCATCAGCCAGGTAGTAGAAAGGCACTTACCCAGCAGCGTTCTCCCAAGCGCCCAGGGCCAGACCGGTCATCTGGGCAGCGATGCCGATGCGGCCCTCGTTCAGGATGCTAATGGCGTACTTGTACCCCAGGCCCTCCTCACCCAGCAGGTGGCTCTTGGGGATGTGGACGTCGTCGAAGTTGAGCACGCAGGTGCTGCTGGCGCGGATGCCCAGCTTCTTCTCCTTCTTGGCGATGCTGAACCCGGGCGTGCCCTTCTCGACGATGAAGGCGCTGATGCCCTTGTACCCCTTGCTGGGGTCGAGGTTGGCGAAGACGACGAAGATGCCCGCCTCCATCGAGTTGGTGATCCACATCTTGGACCCGTTGAGCTTGTACCCGTCCGCCGTCCGCTCCGCCTTGGTCTGCAGCGCGAAGGCGTCCGACCCGGACGCGGGCTCCGACAAGCAGAACGAGCCCACGGTGCCCGTGGCCAGCTTGGGCAGCCAGGTGCGCTGGGCCTGGGCGTCGCCGTACCGCATGATGATGGTGTTGACGAGGGTGTTGTGGACGTCGACCATGACGCTGACGCTGGGGTCGACGCGGGCCAGCTCCTCGATGGCCACGATGGCCGCCGTGAAGTTCATGCCGGCCCCGCCGTACTCCTCGGGGATCTCGATGCCCATCAGCCCTTGCTCGAACAGCTGCTCCACCAGGACGGGGTCCATGGCCTCCGCTTCATCCATCTCCCGGACTTTGGGGCCGACCTGCTCCTGGGCGAACTTGGAGACCTGCTCGGCCATCAGGGCCTCGGTTTCGGTCAGCTGGGTGATCGGGGCGGGGGTGAGGGAGGACAGGTCGACATCCCGCCGGCGGGGGGTGGTAGAGAAGGTGCGGGCGCTGATAAGAAAAGAAAGGGACATGCCATCAGTATCGCACAGCAGTATAGACAGAGCTGGAATGCAAGGGAGGCAATTGAGAACAATACCATTGTAGCGACCGAGACGGGAGGGTCCGTCTCGCGGAGAACAGAGCGGAGGTGGCGGTGCGGGACACCGGCCGCAGCGTGCGGGCAAGGGAGGCCATTGTGGGAAGGAGAGCACGGGAGAACAGGAGAGACTGAGATCCGAGGAGATCAAGGAGCTCTGGACTGACGCATGGAAGAGAGACGACGGCTCCCTTCTAGATAAGTATTTATACTTGACGTTGCAAGGTCACGGACGCGGGACGACTTGCGGGGACCCCAGACGAGGCTCGGGGGCGGCGACAGCCTCGGTTAACCGCGGCGCCTGAGACCTCGGCGCGACCGACCATCGGCCTGGAGAGATGAGAGAACAAGAGGCTCTGAAGGGACGGATCGATGCTCTTGGCAGCTGTGAGCTTCTTTGAGCTTGAAGGTTATTTTGTAGAGCAACGCGGATCAGGTCTGCGGCTCTCTCTCTCCCCACACACTGGCACCATCTGCTGCAGCAGAACACGTGAAGTGGCAGCGAGATGTAGCGTGCCAGGAAGAAACACGATGCACACATGGGATGGTCACTGGCGTTGTTGAAGAGTATGACGCAGGAGTACCATTGGTAAGCAGTGATGTTGGCACGTCCCTACACAACCACCACGAACATCACCCTCATCGCGGCGTCGATCGGTCCTGTCTATGGCGTAGTTAGCACCGTACACAATGGTAGCTATACGCAGTATAGTTGGGTGCAGTGGTACCGTGACCGGGGTTTGTCTGCAGACTGCCAGACGATCGACCGGAGATAGAATTGGATTGCAATTCCTGCAAGGATAGTAGTCTGTATGCACCTTGCTATGCTGGGTGATGCCTTTAAGGTGCGATGGGTTTTTCTGGTAGGCTTCTCCCCGATGGAGCGTTAAGCATCGTGAGACGCCCGCCCGGGCCTTCGGGTTGTCGCCGAGCTGTCACTACGCAGAGCTTCCCCCGTGTCGGTACGGAGTCGCTTTGCTGCTGCTCCTCCTTCTCCTAGCCAAGGACTGTGTACTCCTCTCCAGGTCCAGACCCGTCACTCCTGACAAGACTCTGTCGATGTGCACTCCGCAGAGCTGTCAACAGTCCAGGATACCGTGTTCTCTTGGCCTCCTGGGTCCTGATGGCCGCCAACCGTCGACCGCCCGGCGCCGTTGCAGGGCGTACTAACAGCTAGCACCTCCAACACCTAAAAAAAGCACGTCAATAGAGCTGGGCGCGATGAGTCCCTCTTCCCCTTCCCCCACGGCTGGCCGGACCTTGTCCGCTTTGCCTTTTGTCCAGATGTCTGTTCGTCCTGCTGGTCGCTCATCGTTGTCCGGAGACATGCGCCCGTCCACGGCGGATTCCATCGAAGCTGATGTGGGTAACAGCTTCCAGCCAAGGGCCTTCTTCTCCGCGTCGCCGACTGACCTCTCGCGCCAGGGCGACGATGCAAGCGATTTCACCATGGACGAAACCTCCACCACAGACACGGCCTCGGTGGTCTCCGACGTACGAAGATACTAGTGCGTAGGCGACACTGCCATCATGGATCGCTTATCTAGTGCTAGATAGGATAGTCGCTGATATCAGCCCAGTTTTGAGGTATGTGCAGTAGATGATAATAGATGACACTGCTGCAAATTCAGAGTGCTAAGAATCGCAGAATGGACGCCGGTACCATGCATATCAGGCAGGCAAGTACCTCTGGGTATGAACTCATTTCCCCCGCGAGGCAAAGCGCATGTCAATGGGCAACTAGAGACCGCAGACTCATAGTACACCCATTCTGGAAAAAAAAAGCCCAATGATGAAGAGGAGCAGAATCGATTAGACCTGGTCAGATGCCATCCCCCCCGCGAAGAAGGCAGTCCGGTCATGAGATGCTGACTCCGTGAGAAGTTTCATTACATCAACTTACTTGTCCCCGACGGCGCCCTCTATCTGGCTCCAATTGAATCCGAACCAAGACACGTGCTCGATGTTGGAATTGGAACAGGTATCAACGTGGCGCCACAGGCTTTGTATTCTACTACCGTTTACTGAGTGCAAATAGGTATCTGGGCTCTCGACTTCGCGGAGTAAGGATGTTCTCAGCAGACTAGGCCACGGGTAGCGACGTACTGACGCCTTGAAAGTCAACATCCGAGTCCGCAGATAACAGGTATCAGTCCTGACGCTCTTCCTTTGTCTTCTACGGCTGACGGCACCAGGGGTCGACCTGAGCCCGATCCAACCATTATGGCAAGAAAACCTTGACCTCTGGCTCACTTGATGTTGAACTCACATCCCCAGGGTATCGAACTGCAACTTCATCGTAGATGATGTGGAGCTGGACTGGTCATATATGGAAGTCAGAAATTCGATTTCATTCACGTGAGGGGGATAGTCGGCTGCATTGCCGACTATGGCCGCTTCTGCAGTCAAGCTTTCGACCATCTTACGCCGGGCGGCTGGGTTGAGGTGCAGGAGTACGAGGCGCTGGTCCGCAGCAACGAGCCCTGCGACGAGTCAAAGATGAAGCACACTAATGAGTGGGCTCGACTCATTCACCAGGCCACCGCGAGTATCGACAAGCCAATCCTAGTGGACGCCGGCTTTGAGGGCGTCACGGAGATGGTCTACAGGCTGCCCTTCAGCACCTGGCCCAAGGGCCCCAAGCTCAAGGAGATCGGGAGATACCAGCTAGCGCAGATGCTGCAGGCAGTGGATGCTGCGTCGCCGGCTGTCTTACGCGCATCCTGCACTGGGATCCCGCTCGCATTGAGCGCCTGACAACGGCCGTGAAAAAGGAGTTGATGGATAGGTCGTTGCATTTGTATTGCAACCTTCATTTCGTATACGGTAGGAAGCCGACGGCATGAACGGCGGGATTTTTTTTTTTCATCGTCGAAATGGACTGCACATGCCGTCTCGCCGATGCAGCCAGTTCGGGTCGCCAGTGGATAGCTGGAGCCTATAGTTCAGACGCATGGGGAGGTTGATGGAGCTGGATGTCAATGGCAGGGCAAGGCATACTAATGCCAATTATGATTATGATCGGAGACGCTGTGGGAGACAAAATTCAGCACTGCTCCCTGTGAGACAGCATCGGTCTGAGAGCTGTTTGAAATGACAATAACAATGGATAAAAATATGCTTCTTCCATCTTGATTCCGGAACTACGGAAAGAAGGGAGAGAATGTTCTCGACTCGGCATGACCTGTAGATCCTGCGCGGAGGGCACCGTAAGGTGTTCACAAGACAAGTCCCGTGTAGAGAGCACAGCGGGCGCCCGCCACAGCTCCCTGCCAAGGCAGGGCGGTGCGTGGATCGTGGCGCAGCAGCGCGGGAACCTCCGCCAAGACGTCCCAAAGGGACGCCCCCCGTGGCGCCGGGCTGGGCGCTTATATCCTCTTAAACACACCCTCCCCCGTCCGTCCTCGACTTTTCCTTTTCGCCCTGTGTTTTACGCTTCAGGAGTCGTTTTCTTTGTTGTAAGAAGCATCTTTTTGGAGTAGGTTCTTTTGTTGTTGTCTGTCTACCTTCCTGCACCCCACGACGTCATCATAAACCCCCCGCATTCCTCCCCGCCCCGCTACCGGTATATCGTCTCCTAAAGTCTCCAAAGGAATCTTATCAGCGACTCTGGAATTGCTTTTGCGCACGGTCGCAGAGCTGAAATCATGTCCTCCACGCTCCATGACCCCCGCCTTCTCTACAGTGTCAACAACATCCGTGCCTACCACCTGCAGAATGGCGAGGAGCAGGATCTCACGCCGTCCGGTCCTCAGACCCTCTCCCTGTTGATGGTTCCGACTTCCTCCAGTTACCCTGGCTTCTCACAACCACAGGGCCAAGCTCAGCCACCGGAAGAGGACTTCTATCTCCATCTGCATCTGCCCCCGGAGCTGGACATGCCCCTGCCCGCGACAACCCAGATCTACCACCAGCCACCCACCAGCTACTTGATTCCACGTTGGGATCTGGGCCCCGATGCAGGCGCCTTTATACGCATCCAGTTTCCGCCAATCGGTACAGGACCGGGCAAGGTGACTCAGGAGGACGTTGACACGTTCGAGACCATTCTCGCGCAGTGCACAGCGTTCCTCGAACGCGCGGCTCCGCCCAAGGGAAACGCGCCTTATAACCCAGCGGACTATGCTCCCGGGGAGGGTTACATCTCATCTTCCGACTCTAAGCCTGGGAGTTCTCAGCCCGGGGGCTCTCATGGGCAGATCGTGCTCGTAGATGAAGAGGACGGGAGCGTTGTCGGTGAGCTGACCGATGGATATAAGATTGTGGAGAAGCCTGACGTGAAGCCTGGTTCGAAGAGTGAGGCAATATTTCACATACTATCATTGTCATGACCTCTTTGCTAATGACATGCTTTTTTAGCTCCGGTTGAGATTCAGCTCCCCGCGGAAGGCGAAGGCAATCTGATCAGCGTCAGCAATGCTTCCGAGGAGTATCTCCGCATGGCACAGCATCCGGCATATAAAGACTCGACGCTCGTCCAGACCTCTGCCATGGCGTCCCGCCTGATCGTCACGGGTTCAAACTATATCGCCAACGCCTTGATCAGCGGGGCTGATGCCTTCACGAAGAAGACGAAGCCGAACCCCAAGCCCGTGACGTTCTCGCCAGCTACGCAGACACGCCTCCGCAAGATAAACACCTTTTCACAGACCGCAGCGGATCTTTCCGCCAAGACGGTCGGCCAGGTGGGAAAGTACGCTCAGAATTTCGGCGCGTCTCTCGCCCGACGCAAGGAAAATGGCAGGGAGAAGGGCTTCGACAAGGACGGGAAGCCGATCAACTACAAACCCGGCATCCTGAACAAGTCCCTGATCGCCCTATCCACGTTGACGGACGGCATCGAGCAGGGCGCGCGGAATGTGCTGAGTTCTGGCGCCGCAGCTGCCACCGCGATAGTCGGCCACCGCTACGGACCGGACGCCGGCGCTGCTGCTGCGGACATTGCCGGCGGAGTCAAGAACGTCGCCCTGGTGTACATCGATGCCTCTGGTGTGAGCCGCAAGGCGATCCTCAAGTCCGTGGCGAAGGGGATGGTGATCGGACGCTTGCGCGACGGGAAGCAGGTGGTCGTTGGCGGCGGCGACGGCGGTCAGGTTTCCCTTGCGGCACCTGGCGGGACGAGCCCGGGGAGTGACCCTCGGGCTCGCAGCCGGAGCCCTGCTGCCTTCGGCGCTCGCGAACCGGCCGCTCGACGTCCATCGCCGGTCCCTACGCCGCCCCCAGCATACGGAGCCGCAGGTACCAGCTCTTTGAGCGGCACTCCGGTGTCTAGCGGAAAGCGCTAGAATGGTATTTGGGCATACATGTCAACTGCATATTCTTGAAGATGCCGCTGGTAATTGTAATGTTTTCTTGGTATAGACGGATCGGTATCATGGATCAAGTCTCTTCATGTTCTTGATATGATTTGGTTTTGTTGGTTACTGCATGGGATATATTTGGATGGCCTGCTCTGATGCTATGAGATGATCTACGCACGGAATGGATGAAGGTTTCTATAATCTTGTTTTCTCACTTCGGTCCGATTTCTCGGTCTTTTCCGTCTTTCGGGTTTTACACTGCACATGCGATGTCCGGGTCTGAGATGTGTGTATGTAGGTGTACACCATTTGCAATGAAGGCGCTAAGTCTATATGTGTTATGCATGTGTGCTGGACCTATGAGAAATGGGTAGACCTTGTGAGCATATGTATATATATCCATGGATAAAAAAAAAATCTGGGGACTAACGTTGGAGATATCCCCTGAAGACTGAGTACGTAGGGATTTACCGTGAATATTCATGTCATATCTCCCTTTTTTTTCTTATGAACTCCGAAAGTTCAAGCACCGCTGATTGCTAATATATATATATAACCGCAAGCGAAGCTGTCATAAGCGGCAAGTTGAAACAGTGATTTTTATATTTTATTATTTTTCAGGTCATGGTCATGAGATACGCTTCTTCCTTCCCTTCTTCGTCTTCTCTACCTAGGTAGGCTATCGCATCGATGCAGAAGAAGGTATGGTATGGTATGGTATAGCCTGCACCAGCAAGCAAGCAACCTTGGCACCCACTTATCATACCCTACCCTATCCATACCTTAGGTAGGTACAGTACATGTACCTAGGTATGGTAGGTAGGTATATGCTCACTCACATGGACGAGTCCGGTCTAGTAGGTAGGTAGCCCTCCAACTTCTTTTCTTTCCTCTTGACCTTGACCTTGACCGCCCGTGCTGAGGTCGAAAAATTGCAGTTCTCGTCTCAAAACAAAACCACGGACCATGATTGGATGGATATATACTTCGAGGTACGGCGGTACCTACCGTTAGTGCCGTACCCGGTGACCCAGTCAGACCCAGACCCAGTCCCAGTCCCGGAGACCCAGTGATCCAGTAGTGATCCAGTCCCGGTCCCGGGCCCGGATGGCGTCTGTTTCGAGTCTAGGTGTCTGGCCCTGGCTCTGGGAGTTGCCAACACAGCTATACATATTGAACTTTCCCTCTACGGAGTAGTAGTAGTAGGGAACCGGGATAGTGGGACGGGTGAGTTGCCCGCCACTATCATGGACGGTACAGTACAGGACAGTTTTACTGGGTCGGGGGCGCGCATCTTCGTACAGTAGTGTGGTGATTTAATGATTACTACTCCGCATTTTCTAATGAAGAAAAAGACATGAAAAGTTCAGCTGTGGTGCGGTGCGGTGATATATGTTTTTGTTATGTCATGCTATGCTGTGCTATGGCCTCTCTGTGTCGATTTTTTTTTTAAAAAAAAAGTTTGTATGGTGTATAGCCTTGCGATTCTGCAAAAAGTCGGACGGCTCCGCATGCACGTACACAGTACATGTAGGTCAGGCCAGTAGTGGTGGGTAGTAGCAGGTACTAGGTATACAGTACATACCTAGGTAGGTAGGTAGGTAGGTAGGTTGTGGAGGCGTCGATCTGGTGACTGTCCAATGATACCTAAGATGATGCAGATGAAGAGAATCACGAGAAGAATGTCTGGGGAAATAACGGAGAATAATAATATGCCTGCATAGGTATCTGCATAGGCATCTGCATCATCGGAAATAAACCGAGGAGAAGAAAAAATTGCAATCCTTGGCCCGATTATCCCGATTATTTATTTTGTTTAGGTGGGTATAGAGGATTTGGGTAGGTATGGGGCGCTGTGGGCGTCGTTGCTGCCAGACAGGCAGACACTTGCGGATCTTGGACGTCTGGTCGGGTGAGGTTCAGGGCGTTAGGTACCTAAGGTAGAAGTCAGAAGTCAGGCTTGCTTTGCTTTGTGGTTCTGGCTGCCAGCCAGAAGACCACAAGGCGAACGGTAGTTGTTTGCAAGTTGCGGTTGCAAGGTTTTGGCTGAGACTGGGATTATCTATTAGTATTGTGGTGGGTTAGTTGAGTTTGTCAAGCTCAGCCACGTCGGGCTGGTTCATTCAATATTGTGTTTGATAGTAGTCAGACGGGTGGTTAGACTATGGTAGGTAGTGAGTTGGACGCATCCTGGGTAATAATAATAACCCGAGCGTCGTCGCACAGAAGCATGGAAATTTCGAGATCCCGACTGATCCTCAGGGTCTGCCTGGGTAAAGAGTCCTAGTGAGCCAGGCTAAAGTAAAGAGTCCAGTCCAGACAAGGATCGAAAAAACTTGAAACATTGACAAGGCGTGTTTTGTGTTTGAGCCTTAAGCTGGCCAGCTCAGTCGGTAGTCAGTGTCAGATGGGTGGAACTGGAACACCCCCGAAATGGGCATTATTTGTTTTGTGTTTTTGTTTTGTTTCGTAATATTTTTTTAATAAAAGGTTCTGTTTTTTTTTTTTTTTTTTTTTTTTTTTTTTTTTTTTTTTTTTTTTTTTTTTGTTTGGCAAAGTCCAACGGCCAGTTCTAGCCCTCGCGGTCGAGGCTCGAGCTGTCAAAAGACCTGCGAGCGTGACTGTGTCGGGCGTTTACTCCGGACACCTGCGACCACCGGTGCGGTGTGAAGGTGGTCTGGCAGCTAGGCACGAGATCCAGATGCAGATTCGGGACCGACGAAGGTTACTGGTCGGGGTTGTTGTGCGAGATGATCGGATCTGGGTTAATGCAGCTTGGCGGCACGGTCGAGGCGCGATTGGGTGTCGAGGCTGCTTGGGTCTGGGGACGCTGGACCAGGGCAAGGGAAGCCGGAGGATTTGCCCTGCCAGGCTTGCCCTGCAAACGCGTGCGGTTTTATTATTATTTTACATGCACGGAGTCCAGAAAGCGGACGGAGCGTCGCCGAGAGCTGGCTAGCAGCCGATCGATGTGGCCAGGAAAATGTCCCGATCGAGATGTCGACCGGAGCGTTTGTCAACCGATCGATTTATAGATCATCTCCGGGCGGATGGCAACGGGACCGGGATGCAGAGAGGGCGTCCGGAAATGAGATGGGAACCCGAGGAGGGGGACGCAGGAACCCTTGGATTCCGACTGGGATGGTGACTGCGCAGCCCCCTGGGGAACGCTTCGTTTCCCGCTGTGGTCGCGTCTGGCAGGGTTGTAGGGTGTAGGACGATGGGCCCTGTGGCGGGTGCCTGACCGCAAAAGGCAGTTCTTTCTGTCCCACGCAGGGCGGTGTATGTACAGGACAGTTACATGGAGAGGAAGGGAGGTGCCTGGTGGTGTGCAGATGCCTTTCTCCTCACACCCTGAGGCGGCTCGACTGTCCAGATAGAACTCGGTACCGTAGATACAGTACAAATGACCTGGATCTGGGAGGAGGTCGAGAGATGGCTGATGATCGATATCACGGCGACGATCGCGGGCGGGCTGAAACAGGCGAAAGCGCAACGGCGCCAGGCAGCCCCTTTTCGCCGCACCGCCCGTGGCTGGGCAGCTCCGGCGCCGGAAAAAGGCGTCGGCGATCGTCGCTCTGAGGACAACCTCACCTCGTCCCTGGGTATGGCCGCCGGACGGGACCCTGGGCGCGCGACCCGGGCAGGCAGCGTCCGGCGCCCGCAAGCCGTGGTGCGCGAGCCTGAACCATACCAGGTATCAGCATCAGCATCAGCATCAGCAGCTGCATCTGCTTGTCTCTCCCAGTGTCGATCGGGATCCGCCTGCTGACCGCAGGTTGACATGCGCGACGCGCTGCCGCCCTAGTGAGCTGGTCAGCGCCCAGCCAGACCCGCCTGCCCCCCCAGCCAAACCAAACAACACGCCGTCTCCGTCCCCGTCCCCGTCCCCGTCTCCAATCGAGCCTCGTCCCGCGCCCAGCGATCGCAGACTCTCCCGCAATCGCCCTCCTCTCTCTTCCTCTCCTCCCTCTTCTTCTTCCCTCCCCAACCCCTCCTCCTTCCAACGCCAAGTCATCCCCTCGCGATTACGACCAGGCCGGCTCGCCGGCTTCTCCAGGTCTTCCACCGCGTTTCTGGACCCCTCCCCGGCGTCCCCCCCGTTCGCGTTGCCCCCCCCCCCCCCTCCGTTTGGCTCCTGTCGATCATGCTCCTCGACCCGGCTCGCCTCCAGCGTCGTCAATTCCATCCACTGCCTTGAGCCCGTCAAGCGCGTCGGAGCCTCCGTTCAGCGGTCGAGTCGTCGTGTCAATCGCGTCTGACAAAAGAAAAAAGAAAACACTTAGTTCGATTCCGTCCTCGATTTGTCACCCCTGCCTGGAAAAACAAAGTCCATATCCACCTCCACCGCCCACGCGTCGCTACACCACAGTGGAGAACAGCCGGCAGAGGTGACAAAACAAATTAGAGACATTCTCTGCAGAGCAGGCGTCTACGATTGAAACTCCATTTCTGTTCAGCAGCAAAAAAAGAGTACAGTTTTCACGACGGGTCTGGTCTGTCTGCTGGCCGTGGCCTGGTGTCCCGCGTCGTGCTTGCTTGCTGCACCTGGACCACCTCGTCTCTTGATTTCTCTCCTCTTCACTACTCCCGTTTGTCAGTACTCCCTCAGATCAAACCCATGAAGATCTCCCGCGTTCTATCAACCCACCTCCCGAGTCTCAGCTGACAATTCTTGGAGGCCAACAGCTGTCTTGGCGCAACTGTCTGGTACACGAGCTATTGCCGTGAGCAGTAGTCCCGCCTTTTCTTCTTTTTCTCTGTTTCTGTCTTTCACATACACCCTCTGGAGGGCTTTGACGTGTACAGCTTCAGACGCACCGTCGGACATAAAACGATCGACTGAACGAGCGATCATCTTCCACCCTCGCGTCCTCGAGTGAGAGAGGTTGTCCAAAGGTTGTCCTCGACAGTCGCGCAGCATCCCCCTGCTGCGCCTTCAGTAGTGTTGAAGGTATGTCGTCTGCTGCTATGCAAACGGCCCCCCAAGAGATTTCCAACCCTTCTCCCCGATCCCGTCACGCCCGTCGATATTCGACCACCACGTCGCAGCAGTCCAACTACTCGCTGCAACCCCCCAATGCGTCGCCCCCGCAGCCGTCGCGGCGTCCGGGTCGCCAACAGAGTGCAAATGGTGTGACGGCCGGCTCACCACTGGAATTCCAGCAGCGGTTGTTCCCTTTGGCCCCCACGTCTCCTTCGGCTATGAACAGTCCCCGTCGACAGCATCAGCCGCCCTCCACGCATGCATCCCCCGTCAACTCGACCGCTGCGCCGTCGTCCGGCCACAGCCGCACTCGCTCCAACGCTCCAGAGCCCCTAGGGACTCCACCGATCCCCCCGAGAACGTCCTCGAACCAGCGCAGTCGCCACGATTCCGCCGCGTCCTCAACGGAGAGAGCGTCTGGATCTCGAAACGGTAAACACAAATCGGACCACGGAAGAGAGCACAGTGACCGAGAACGAAGCGCAAATGGTCGCGACAGGACGATGGATGACGCCAGTGGTGGAAGCAGTCGATCTCGACGGAAAGGACCACAGTCGCCGGAGGGGTCCTCTCGAACCGCCAGTGCCAGAGACCAGCCGTCCGCGTCCCCAGACCAGGGTCGCCCGGAAACAGTGACCGATTCGGACGCTGTTCACGGTACTCTCGTCAAGGAGTCCAGCACGATCATCAACCAGGTGGTCTTGAGCGACCCTGCGGTGGATATCGAGAGGGAGAACGAGCGCCAGCTTGTAGCTTCGCCCGGGGGCGGGAGAACCCCTGTCACCGGGCTGGGCTTGGTTGGCAGTGAGGGTGTGGATGATGGCGGTCGTGGCGGGTTCAGGAGCAGACATGACTATTCCAGCAGCTCCGGAAGACGAAAAGAGACGACATTCGGAGACTACATCCTTGGGCAGACCCTTGGAGAAGGTGAATTCGGCAAGGTCAAACTGGGCTGGAAGAAAGATGGCAGCGTCCAGGTTGCGATCAAGCTGATCCGGCGGGAGAGCCTGGGATCCAACCCCAGCCGACTCCCCAAGATCTACCGGGAAATCTCCATTCTCCGAGAGCTTTCCCATCCCAACATCGTTCGCCTGCATGAAATGGTGGAAACAGATCGGCACATCGGCATCATCATGGAGTACGCATCTGGTGGGGAGCTGTTTGACCACATCCTCCACAACCGCTACCTCAAAGACAGTGCGGCCCGCCGTCTATTCGCCCAGCTCGTGTCCGGTGTCGGCTATCTGCACAAGAAGGGGATTGTTCATCGTGATCTGAAGCTGGAGAACCTGCTGCTGGACAGAAACCGCAACATTATCATTACCGACTTTGGATTCGCGAACACGTTCAATCCAAACGATGAGCTTTCGGAGGAGATCGAGTATAACCTCACCAATAAGGAGTTTGTCAAACGAATGCGACTGGACAAGCCGGATGCAAATGGGATGAGGCGAGGAGATCTGATGCAAACAAGCTGCGGCAGTCCTTGCTACGCAGCCCCGGAGCTGGTCGTCAGCGACTCGCTCTACACGGGACGCAAAGTCGACGTCTGGAGTTGCGGGGTTATTTTGGTACGCTCATAAAACTTTTCTTTTTTTTTCTTAACTATGAATCTAGCAAACTTCTTGCTGACTGCCATATCTTCCCAGTACGCCATGCTTGCCGGCTATCTGCCCTTTGATGATGACCCCGCAAACCCAGACGGAGATAACATCAACTTGCTGTACAAGTACATCGTGTCAACACCCCTAACGTTCCCCGAATATGTAACCCCACACGCGCGCGATCTCTTGAGGCGGATACTGGTGCCAGATCCCCGGAAGCGAGCAGATCTCTTTGAAGTGGCGCGACATAGCTGGCTTGCCGAGTATTCACACATCGTGGCTCATGTTACCAGTAACACGACCGATATCTCCGAAATTGCGAACACCACTATCCCTCCTGGTATGTGTCACGCGGTTGTCTGTTTTTGTGGCGATGAGAGTGATGGCTGACGCATGTATAGAAGATCCACAAGACATCCCGACTCTCACACGCAGCGCTTCTGTGAGAGAGCCCCCAAAGAGCTACCAAAACCCCGTGCCACCATTGGGCGGTCTCAGTCACCAGCAAGGCAAGATCACCCAAGACGAGCAGGCCAAGGCTCAGCGGGATGCCAAACGGAGAACGGTGCAGGTGGAGTATGTTGCGCCTCAGTCCCAGACCGCTCGCGGGGAGGCAGCCACTTCGACCGCCTCGGCTGGTGTTTCGAGCCAGGCAGCGCCGTCGCGCACGCATGGTAGTATTTCTGGCGGCGGCCGCGGCCCTGCTGACCGATCGGGATCCGTGGCTGGCCCCCAGATGAAACCGCTGCCAGATGCACCCCCTTCGTCTGGCTCTGGTAGCGCGTATCCGAAGGCACCCCCGAGCAGTCACGGACAACAAGGGCCTTCTGCAGCGTCTGAGAACCTTCCTCGCTCTATGTCCGACACCACCGGGGATGCCGCGCCGCAGAATACACGGCCGACTACCGGCGGCTCCATGGCTTCAACCAACGCCGGCAGACTGCCGTCTAGAGGGTCGTATGGACAGCCAGTGGCCCCCACAGTGGCAGCGACCAATGCTCAGGGACGGCTTGCGCAGCCGAAGAATGGAAAGCAATATGCCATATCGGCGCCTATATCTCAACAACCCGATGATCCGACGAGTATGTCCGTCGGTCGGCCAAGCGCCCAGCCAGCGCCGCCGCCGCAATCCAACGCTGGCCCAAGCAAGCAGGAGCGGCCAAAGGGCCACAAGAGATCGAACACCGTCACTGGGATCAGCGAAAAGTTGTTCGGAAGGTCCGGGTCGATATTTGCCGGACGTTCAGGGCAGTCTGGTACTCGTTCGAAATCCGGCAAACGCTATCCTCCAACAAGCATGAAAGACCCGTATCCGAACGACGATTCCAGGACCTCTGTGGAATCGCGCCGCTCAGTCTCCTATGGATTCGGCCGCAAACAAAGTGATTCTTCTGGTCAGGATACCCGGCCCCGCAGATTTTCTCTCCTGCCTGCTGCTTTCTCTCTGAAGGGCTTCTCCGAGAAGTCTGGAAAGGAGCACGCGTCGGATGAAGAGTCGCAGATGGCTCAGGGGAATGATTCCGCGCGCACTCTTGACAGTCACGGCCAGCCACGTCCTTCCACTGGTGGTCCTGCCCCGAACTCGAGCCGGAGAATGAGTCATAGTACCTACGATAGCGCCGGCGTCGGCCAGGAGGGCCCACGTGCGGAGTCCACGTCCCCGGCGGACCAGATGAACTACGAGGCTCAGATCGAGCGGCAATTTGCGGAGCTGCATGGGCGACAGCACATCCCCTATCAACATGACCCGTACTCCAACCCTTCAGTGGAACAAGGTCATCACAACGATCACGAGGATCCCCGCAGCCTCCCCTACCGGCCAGCGCAGCACTCGAGCCAGCAGACTCCAACCTACCAGGAAGGATACGAGGATATGGCTCGGCAGTCGTTGCAAACAGGTCGATCTGGAAGAATCGGCGTACTGCAAAAGAGCCACCGCAAGTTTGCAGACGCGTACGAATACGAGCGAGCTCCGTCTCATCATTCGGGGAGCTCTGGTGCGGCGAGAAAGGTCATGGACTTTTTCCGGCGACGAGGCAAAGCAAGGATCGGCGATGATCGGTAGCTGCGTCCCCCGGGTTAGTCTTCGCATTTGTTAGCCCAGGGCTACCGGACCGAGATCTCATCCTGCATCCTTATAACCGTGTCGTTATCTGAAGGTTGCTTGACAGGGTTTGGCTTACTGCCAGTGCGAAGGGCGCTTTGCGAGACTTGGTCTAGCCATCCCGCAAAGCTAGGGTGGTTCGAGGGAGCGTCAAGCAAGCTATCATCTAATGGAGAAAGGGTGTGATTGTTGTATGACTACGAGCGTGTTGCAAGACTGGAGGAAAGGAAGAAAGGTCATTTGGATACCCCCCCCCCCCCCAACCATGATACCCACACTGCCTTCCCCTTTCTGTTTGCACGCAGCAAGCGATTTGATTGTCAGGTGTGAGTTCCCCTGTCCTCACGTCATGCGACCGACTGTGCACTGTTCTTACATACATACCTAATTGTTTAGCATGTTCCATTTTCCTCTTCTTTTCCTCCCCTTTGTGTGAAGAATAAAGCTCTTATTTCCTTTTTCTGTCCAAAGTTGGTACCCTTTCCGCTGTTTTTACCCCCGGGCTGTAAAATGATACTTTCCAGTTTCTTCTCGCTGTGATCGCTTATCTTATCTGGGTTTTCTCTCTAAAGGGCTGTATTTAGCCTCGAGGTGGATGGCTCGTTCCCGGGAAGAAACCAACGGCGGACACGATGATAATCTGGATTTTTGTTTGTCTTGTTGGTTCAAAATTGCTACGGTTTGAGTATAGGTTTTTATTGTTTTTTTTCTCGTCATCCGGTATCTTTCAGGTCTGGACCACTGGTGGGGATTTGGAGAATTCGATTTGAGGTCTATCACAGCAAACCGAGTTTTCTTGCTACCTCCGCGCATGCGGTTCAGCGTACTGTACTTTCGAGGCCGCGATGGCCCAGTGCTTGTGTGTGAGATAAATAGGTTTCAACGGGAAGGTATATCTGAAGACTGTCCCGGGTGTCTTAGTTGTAATTTTAATCGTTCATATCAGTCTATATATAGCTCCGCCTTCTGCCTTCTGTTGTGTTCCTGTTCAAGTGACCAGTAGCTGCTGCAAGAAAAAAAAGTAAAAGTGAAAAATGGATCCTCTAGAAGCCTGCATATACATTAGATACTGTCAGCGCAACAGGTACGCAGTAATCAATTAGATTAAGGTCCCGCCGGGCCAGCAGTCCAGCCCGGAGCTCCGTCCGGGCCGATGCGGTTCCGGATCTGGATCTGGATCTGGTTGTGGCTCGGGTCCGGGTCCGGGTCCCACGGTCCACGGGAATCGCCGAGTCATGTGGCCTAGGGGTTTTATTATTGGTTTAATAGGTGGTGCGGTTCCGAGGAGTCGAAGGATTGTTGTTATGTGTACACAGTACGTGCTATGTATGTAATGTTTAATATTTCTAAAATGACAATAATAATAATAATGTTTCTAGCAGGGTCTATCTACTCATGTCGATGTGCGTCTTCATCTGCCTGCGGATGTGGAGAGATGAAGATGTCGGCTGTCAGTGTCAGCCGGTGTCAGTCGGTGTCGGTGTCAGCGCCTATCTAAGGCTGGTAGGAGGGTGGGGTGGAAGTTATAATAATGATGTACAAAGGAGTAGGTGTAGTAGAACTAGATTCGGTATTTGATGAACTAAATAAAAAAAGCGTGACGCCACACCTTTTTCATTCGCAAGGTTTCGACCTTACACTCCAACAGTATATTAGATAGATGGGGAGAGAAAGGAGGGAGAAGGAGAAGAGAAGAAGAACAAGCAGAGGGAGTAGTAGGAGGAGGAGGAGGAGGAGGAGGAGGAGGAGGGGGAGGAGTGTGTCTTTTTCTAGTGCTTTCTTTCCTTTTCTTCGCTTCTCCAACCTGCAGGGTGTTGTTGTTGTTCTCTCAGATAGCAGCTGCCGTCATGTCATGTCGTGAGGGGTAGATTAGGTAGTTGATAGAGAGGGAGAGAGAGAATAGCAGAGCAACATCTTGCATTTCTGTCTCCATCTCCATATCTCCATCAATTAATGCATTTTTCTCTCTCCATCTTGGTTGTAATGTCAGCAGTCAGTTTGGAGTGGGTAGCTCGATTCCGATTTTTTTTTTCACCTTCATTTGCTGTGCTGTGCGGTGCTGTGCTGCTCTCACGGTCCATTTACTTACTGCTGCTTACTGGTAACTACCGTACTTCGATAGATAGATTGTATGGACTCAATTAGGCAACAGACCAATGGCATGGCAGGGCTCCCGTCCCGTCCCGACTTGGAATGCTCTCCACATTTTCATTCCATCCCGTGCGGGGTGAGGGGTAGAAGAACCCCGGATTCGTAGTAGAGATTAAGCCCAGAAAGGAGATTATACATTCCTCTGGGGTTCTGTCCCTATCTACTAGTTATCTATTGGGTATGCATCCTATGTCCATGAGGAGAAGAGAAGGGAGCTGATCGAAGAGAGAGAGGTGCGGGGAAATTACTGTACAAGTATTGCGGCTGACTGGCTACTGACTCGACCAGGTATAACTGTGTATCTTCGAGCACTACTTACTATGCTTATATCCTATTTGCCAGCTTGGGTATATGGAGGACGGTACTGTACATATTTGTACATACATACATACCTGACTGGCTGATATCAGCGAAAAGCGTGTCCTGTACTGTACAGCTGCACATATATGAAGGTACCCTACACGTTTGCAACACGCATCTATCTGTATTATCGGCCTTTTTTTTTTCTTTTTGCGCTCGGAGTTTGAGTCCAGCTAAGCTCAGCAATGTGCAGGACTGCAGAGACACACGATAGATGCTATATGAGCTCTGCATGTATGTACTGTACTGTAGTAGGTATTGGAGTACTTTAAAAGTGCCGAGAGGTAATTGTTATATATCGCTAGCTGCTGAGTGATTTAGTTGAATACCCTGTATACTGCATACCCTGACGGATGGGCACCCTCCACTCCCACACTCCCACTTTGCGGGCTTTCGGCCAGAGTGAAGAAATAGAAAAGATTGGAACAGACAAGAACAGTCCGTAGAATCTAGATCTCATGCCAGTTGCATATCTCTGCATCCCTGCGGCCCCGCAAGCCGGTTTAGTCGGTGAGCCCAGCTGGCACCTGGGTTAAAGCTGGCTTAAGCTTCCACGGCATGGAAGAGCCGAATTTTGGAACTGGACTAAGTGGATATTACCACCGAGATCTGCTCTGCTGTCTTTGGGTTGGTCCCAGCCTCCGATGTGATGTGATGTAATCTGATCTACGGAAGGTATGGAGTATGGAACTCCGTATCTGTATCTAACTAAGGTATCCTATCTTGCATCCACTCTACCCCACTCCACATCCATTAATTGGGGAAACAGGGTATTATCATCCGTATCGGCGAAAACAGCCAGTTGCGGAGTTGCGGCGATATTTCGGCGCCTCTTCCTTCCTCTTGTTTTTTATTTATTTTTTTCGGTTGTTTCTGCTGCTATCAACTTAATCAAAAATATAAAAAAAAAGGAGGGAGGGAGGGAGGGAGAGAGAAATGAGAAATGTCCACATGTTCCACTGACAATCCATCATCGTCACATGGGTCCTAGTGTTGGTGTTCGGTTTTAGACCAGATCACCCTAACCCTCAGGGCTTAAGGCGATGCCCACATGCCCACACCGGCATCGATGCTGACGCTGATCCTGACCTGAGACCGAGACGGCAGGCAGTAGACTGACGCAATGAGGGGATGGCGTGATCGATGAGATGGATCATGCTCCCTAATTTTATTGGATGTAGGGTACCTTCATACATGTGCAGCTGTACAGTACAGGACACGCTTTTCGCTGATATCAGCCAGTCAGGTATGTATGTATGTACAAATATGTACAGTACCGTCCTCCATATACCCAAGCTGGCAAATAGGATATAAGCATAGTAAGTAGTGCTCGAAGATACACAGTTATACCTGGTCTGTATATAAAAATAAAAACAAAATTGTGCTGGACAACTCTGCTAAAACATGCCCATGTCCATCTGTGGAAATACTAAGACCGCGTCTAGCCGCGCTTTCACGAGCACACAAGCTTTCGCCCCCGGCGGAAAGACCCGCCGATGACGTCCTACCACGCGCGCCGGATTGGCCGGCCGCATGCGGGGGTCTTCGGGGCGACGGGCCCAGATGGCTCCGGGGCAACGGAAGCTACTCGAATCCACCGCGGTCTGGCGAGATACGAGAATACCCCGTACGGCATGATCATCTATCCGCTAGGCACCAGCAAGATGAGCTGCATCAGGATCGCAGAGCGAGATGAGATGTACATATTCTACAGCAACTACGGTCACGGCAGCCAGATACCTTGTGGCAGGCCAAGGTAGCCACAAGGTACCTGTCCTTCTTGGCAGGTAACAGGAATGTCGCTTGGGTTACAGCCTTTCGATCGCACAAAACTTGGCAGGCATGAAAATCGCTGCTTGACATTGAGACTGTCACTTCTAGGTAGTAGAGCATCACATTCCCAGCCAGCTGAAAGCGCAGCACAAAGACATGTTCCCCGAAACCCTTCCATGTCTTGTCTACCTAGGCATCCTTCGAATCTAACCCTTTCATTTCACCCTCGAAGTAGCAAACCGTACATGCAGAAGATGTCGTAAATCTACCATTTAAACCGGTATCTGAAACATCGATGTGTCGTGGTTGGCCGTAATAACATGCTGCAGAAAATGCTGCAGGAGAGACGGAATCCGTGTCTCTCGGCGAAAGAGGACCGCCAGCGACAGTGACTGAGCGGATAGGATGATGGTCATCGAGTTTGCGCCATAGGCTTCGGATGCACCGGCTCAACGTATTTATTTGGAGGTAGTCCTTGGTGGGTCGTCGAATCCCAGTCTGAGGAAGCCGCCCGGAAGACGAGCAGGGGCGGAGCCGACTTGCGAGTCTGTGCTGGACACGGAGGATGTGCTGTCGGAGCGCTGAGTCTTGTGGTGATGTGGAAGACTCTCGGAGGAGCGGCTGGTCACATCCTCAATAGGCGACTCCAGGACAGAGTAAGTCGGAGAGAGGACGAGAAACTTGCTGGTAGGAGTGTGTGTGTACATGTTGATCGGTAGAAGGCAGGTAGAAGGCAAGTCGAACGCAAGAGTCTGCAGAAGGTACGTGGAGATGTTTTGCAAAGAGCGAGGCTGGTGGAATAATGAAGGCGAAAGATGCAGAATCAGAAGGACGGCGGGCCGCGGAGGGGTATATATACACGTGAATGTCTAAGGGGGGCCGGGGAAGGAGCAGGTCAAGAGTAGCACGTTGTAGATCGATTAGCAGCCCGTCGATGCTGCACGCGCCGATCGCATCTCCGCCAAGGTTCTCTGAGATAAGACTGTGAGATTCCGCAGCCGCAGTGGAACACGCAATGGATGCAATTCCGGTGGAGCGGGGGACAGGTGTTCTCCAAATAAGGTGGATAAACGAGATATCTGGAACGAGCCAAGTGGTTACTATTGGAAAGCCCCAGAGCCCCTCGTCTCCCACCCCACCGCCAGCTCGCACTACGGGTCCGCACCGCCGCCAAGGTCCCAGGCAAGTCGTTAGGCGGTCGAGTATACGGCAGACACCGTCTGGCTGCTGGTGACGCTGGTCTCTCTTTGAGCATGTGCTGCGTTATGAGGACCCAGTCTTGCGTGTGCAGCCGAGGCCCCTGGAGATCCCCGTACGTCCACCCCAAAGCGGCCCCCGAGATGATCAGCGGCGAAAGAGGAGCCAAGACTTGGTGCCCACAACTATGTCGAATGCAGCCAGGACTTGGGCACTATCTATCCTGGGGATCAGACGATAGAACAGATGGTGGAACATTAGAGGCTTGAAGCTATCTTCTTCTGGAAGACGGGTACCTATAAAAGTCTGATCAGGCCTATCAGAGCTGCTGTCTCTGGATCGTGGTCAGTGCCAAGTACTTTCTGCAGAAATGGAGAGAGCACATCCACTCCAGTTACTTGCGCAAGCTGCCTCATAATAATGGAGCTCCTAGTTCAACGTTTACCCACAGCATCTCTCAGCGTGGAGTACGGACAGAGTGGTTACTGCTCGATATCCGAACCCCATAATGCGCAGATGCGTTGCTGCATCGCCAGCCGTGAGGGCAACATGATAGAGCCATGGAGGGAAAAGAGACAAAGAGATCCATGTATCCTTTGGAAGACGACAGATGCCTTGACGGGGGAACGACGGGTATCCGGGGGGCAAGCCAGGAGGGTGGCGGTGGAGGGGAAGCCGAGCAGGCGGAGGTCGTCGTCGCACCGGGTCTGGAACAGCCGGTCACGTGAGGCTCCATCTCCCCTCCAGCGATGTCTGGACAGCACGGAGTCAATAATCGCAGACACCGCGTTGGATGCTCGACAAAAACCAGTGCGATGAAATTATTATGTTGGACAGATCACAGCAGAAAACCTCTCATCTCTGTGGCGGCTGGACCAACGGCGCTTAGCGCTCAGTCGTGGTTCGAGTTCTCGAAATGTTCTCGGAGCTTTGTTCTTTTTGTGTGTCTGCCGCCCGGACTCCCTGCCCTCATTACTAATATCCCAGACTGCGATTCCATTGTGGCGCAGATGTCCGGGCGCCTCAGGCGAGCGCGCAGTCTTGCCAGTCCATAGGACATCTGCCTCTGGCAACCTCAGTCCATACCGCCGCAGTCGCGATGCCTGCGGTCCCAGTCAATTGCTGAGGCGATTTTCGCCCACGGCGCTTCGCGGTTGTTCCAGCCTTGGAGATTCATACGCGGAGAGCTTCTGAGCAAAAAAAGCCCCTGCAGCTTTGGCAATCCTGGTTTCAGTGCCCCTCCCCATACCGTGTTGCGGTGAAGCCCCTCCAAGGCACATTAGTACCTACAGGCCAACACCGACTGTTGCTGGTGGATAGATGCGCCGGCCCTCTCAGGCGCCAATTCTTTTGCCTTGTGGATATCGAATTCTGCTTCTCGATGTTAGTCTGAGTCTTAGTTTTCTCTTGATGCGGATCTCCGTTAGCTGCCATGTCGCCGCTAACTTGCAGATATCACCAACCGCGCTTATTCAATTCGTCCAATGCCCGGTCTCAACTCCATTTCCATGACTTTATTAATGGATTCAATTCTCTTGTTGCAGTTTCTCATTGGGCAGGAGTGTTTTTGTCGTCGAGTTTCGTTTACCGATATGGTGCCTGCTCCAAAGTTGCGGCGAATCTGGCTTCATTGTTCGCGTCTTGTCGATATCCATACATGCTCGCGGAAGTTGACAGGACCGCTCTCATGCTCATTGCCACAAGCTGCTAAGAAATCCTGGTAATGGAATATCTCAGCTGCTATAAAAGTTGTGGTGGCAGTGTCATGACAAAGAGGTCGAAGACATCAAAATCGGTGCATGCCAATTGGTGATTGCCGCTGGAAAAACAATTCCAGGCATCCTGTCAGGCAAGTGAAAGGAATGCACATATGTTCCGCATGAGACTCATAGCATGAATCAGGGATCGTATGTTGTTGTGGAATGCCTGCGGAAACTGACGTGTATAGCTGATAAGAACGGTTGTCGTTTGTTAGGGGAAACCACCGAATAACAAATTGTCCTGTTGGGAGATGTGCTTCTCTTAATGGTGCAACAGTAAATAAAAAATGTCTTCAGGACAAAGCACAATTTTGTCTCTCGGGATGCAGCTGCGGATAATTTAAACGGAAAACCCGGGAGAACGTTAGAAACAACGTCTGCCATGATTCGTTTTTCCTGCATTGTTTATCCGAGTTCCTGTTTGGCGATTGGTTAGTGAGAGACATCTCGGCCACGCCGCATACTCCGTACATTGATCGTCCGCATAACCGCCAGCCCTAGCGTTGGCGTTGGTCCCCCCCGTTTTAATTCAGTAGTTGCTCTCAGCCGCCACCCAAGGCTTTTTTTCCATGACGCTTCGAACCCAACTTGTTGTTGGATGATCTAGTTCGAGAGAGATATGTGCTGAAGGGTCCTTGAGATCGTTGCCGAATCTGTTGCTTCCCTGCGAATCATTCTCTGGTCCCCGCTCCCAGCTGCCTAGCTAGCTACCTTTTTGCTCCTAGCAAACTGGTGTTATGTCTTCTGCATACCGGGGGGCACCATGGCCACTTCGTGCAAGCAGAGATACAAGCAATTATATAAAGAGAGCCGTAGGCTAGCTCTGGGAACTTCTATCTCACCACCTCTTGTTGTGATATTAAACAACAGTGTCGTCTGTCTATCCTATCTGTCATATAAACAATGCTTTTTGATGCTTCTTTACAATTAAGTTTGTACCGATCTAGCTGCTAGTGTGACTATCTTAGCAAAGATCGACTCTATTCTCCATACATCCCCACTTTGGTGTATAATATATATATATCTCTGTTGCTTGAAACCCCACCTCTGAACAACCACCAAGGCCGCAAAACAATGTGCTCGATCTACTTCATCAAATACGATTGCGGCTGCGTCATCCAAGAAGGCGACGTCGTCTTCTGCGCAGGAAGAGGCGCGAGTTGCCACGGCGTGAGACGGCAAATACGGAGGCGCGAGGGATACAACTGTCAGGCGCACGGTGGATAGAGTGGGCAATAAGGCCGGTACAGTGTCACCCATTCTTTCCTCGGTGCAGGACGATCGTTTTTCCTGGCCCCTTTGCTGAGACGACATGATAGTAGAAAGCGTCTGCGCGCTGCTTTGCGAATCCGCAAACAGACATCTTTCTGAGGGGAGGAGAGAGGAGCGGCACTTTGTCTTCGACTCGATTCCGCGTTTTATTTATCTATTCGCCAGAGCTTAGTCTCCGAATCCTTGTTGGCCGTCGAAGCGTATTCAGTCCGTCTTTAATTCCGCGCGGATTTGGAATACTTGACAGTGTGGCGGCCTTGTTTGAGCGAGAGATTGACAGATGACTATAAATTTCGGGGGTTTATGATTGTAGCTTCCGGGAACGGAGACGGCGCAGCTTTCTTTATTCTGTTCTTGACACACGCTGATCTGATGATTTTATTCTTGGACGTATAATATTTTTGTTTACCCCACGCAGATCATGGTGTTAACCTAGTAGTGTATGTGACGGCGGAGGGGAGACCTGTGAGAATAAATCCCCCTTTTCCTTCCCTTCTTAAGCTGTAATTTTTCTCAATTGTTTTTCTTCCCTGTTTTACTCTGCGTGACTACGCTCATTTTGGGCTATTCCGCTGTTATCCGTTGTCCATATCTCGGTAGTTCCTATTCAAGTGGTTGTTCCATCTGCATCTAAGCACCATGTCTCCGTCAGAAAAGTGTCCTTAAAAATGGTTCGACGCGAACCTAATGCTGCTATTCTCACTAGTCTTCTTACCTGCATTAAAGGTATGGGGTGCACCATTTAGGTGCCTTGTTGGCAAGCCCGGGCCGCTGCCTTGGCAGCGAGTAATGTCACCATTTACGGGGAAAGAGACTAAAAAAAGACAAAGCCATTGTCCGAAAATTCCCCTCAGCTGTCTCTAGCTCGTCGGTTGCACTTACGGACACTTGACACAAGTCTTCCCAGCCTGTAGTGCGTTCAGGAACTGGTTTGGCTTGTAGTCGATTTTCTTCTGGCGGATGAAGAATGATGGAGAACAAGAAACCCTAGACCGGATGGCATATATTCCACGCATCGTCTTCCCATTGGGTAAAAATCGAAAAATAAAATTCTTTTTTTTTTTTTTTTGAGACAGTCCCTGAGAATGCGTTGGCAGTCCGGAATGAGATTGGATCTGCTGCCCATTCAATATCTTTTGCAAACTACGGGATGACACATCCGCAGCCACTCCCAAATTCCGCGATCGCGGGTGGCGACTGTCGATGGTGAACCGCTGAAGGGCCAGGGATAAGCGATTTCCAGTTATGGAGTAAGTGCCGGGGCGCTGCGCAGGGAGCAAGACAGAGAGGACTGCGATCCAACACTATTGGCAGCAGGAAGAGAAGCCAGAGGCTCGAATGAAAGATACGTACGCAGTAGTCTCTGTCCCATTGGGGATAGCAGTAAGCATGAAGTGTCGGGGTCGCAGAGCCGGCCGCATATGCTCTGTCTAACGCCTCTTTGTGACACATGTCATGCAGAGATGAGGCGCAAAACGGCATATGAGTATTATAAAGATAAGAGTAGATCGAGATCCCGTCATCATAGAACGAGGTGAGCATTAACCGCCTCTACACGGAGAGATTAGATCCTACTCCGTACTTTCTTTCAAATCCCGGAAGGCTCCAAGACAACGAAGAAAGCCGACAACAGAGGCATATTGTATCCACCAGCCACTCGAGGCTCGTGTGGTTAGCCAATGGTACATCTGAGACATTATAAGAGTGTGATAGGGTCAAAAAGAGCTGAGAAGACCGAAAGAGATGCATGGCTGCATCTGGAAAATCATTGGCGAAGATAATCGCTCCGCTCAATCTCAGAGCCACTCAAAAGGAAAAACGAGCGGTCTTCTTAGGATATTGTTTCGAAGAGAATGCTGGTCTAGCCAGGTGCCCCCGGCCAGGTCTTTCAGCGTTTCCCTGTTCTGATAATGTTAACTCGCGATGAGAGCCGGCGTGACTCCTAGTTGTGTCATAGCTTGTACTCCAAAGGCGGGACCAAAAGTGATAGGGTCTTGGGTTCACTGCAAGCAAGGAATAGTTTGCAATAACTTGGGGAAGGACCCGGTGACTGCTCATATAGACAGGGAAGCAAGAGATCTCGAGCTGGGCTTCGAACGCAGGAGTGGGGATTTGAGTTTCACCAGTTCTTGAGGCTGCACAAACCGCGGAAATCTTCTTGCCCGGTAATAGCTCATAAGTACTCCGTACTTTCGCGGGTGAACAGTCCTCGACTAGTGAAGCATTAGTAGGGTCAATACAATTGGCGCCAAGCTAGACGCTCGCTACAGGATCTGCAACAGTGCTGTCATTGTCAATCAGTGTGGAAGGAAGGAGCGATTGGTGACAAGACAGACAGCAGGCCGGTTAAATTGAGAGACCATTATGCCCTGCATAAGTTTCCATATCACAACATAATCATCTGATGCCAATGTTACCAGGGGAGACATGGAAGAAAATGTGCAATTTGGTGGCAAAAATGAAATGGGGACTTCAACGCTGCCTAGAATAATTGAATCCGAAAAAGATTGCTGCCAAACCTAGACGAGTTTGGCCTACCCCGAATTACCATCTTTGATCGTTTTGTTGGTGAGAGCTTGGCCCGATGAGGCATGACGGAGTGACGCTCAATTGGGGAAAGACAATCTGGGAGAGCAAAAAAGATGGTAGCAGAACAGATATAGGAAACGGAAGCTTAACTTCATTATCATAGAGCTGAATATCTCACAGAGGTCCCCGTCTTGTCACAACAAGTCTCTGACATATTCAACGGTAGGACCTCGTCCAATTGCAACCATCAGACGTGGTAAACCCCGAGTTGAGGTACCCGCATATACCTGTCATTTGTGGCGGCAGGACTCAGCGGTTGGGCATCGACCAAGTACAGTACCTTTGACTGCGGAGGTACGGCGCAGGGCTGCACAACCGTTATCCGGGTAGAGCTTGGGCATCTTGTCACGGACAAGCTCCCATGCTGCAGGACCATAGTCTAGCGCACTTGTCACCTTGAAGCGCACTCGCCTCCCCGGTGAAGCGCTCGAACCAATAATCAATGTGGGAGATTATGATGATGTTGGTTCTAAAGCGCAGATAGCCCTGGGAATGGTCCGGAAAACAGAGGCTCCAGGCTACTAACCTAAGGCTAAAATAGGTTATTTGAGCAGAGCTCAAAAAAAGAGGACAAAATCCCGATTAAAAGGCCATGGAATAACCCGGGAGCTATTCCATTGGCTCATTGAGCGGCGGTGCGCGGTGCAGAGGCGCCAAACGCGCGGCGCGAAGGTGACGGTAACATGGGTAGCTCGTAGAGAGGTAGACACAAGTATGAGCGGTCACAAGAAGAAGAAAAGACGGCGCAATATACCCTTGCATGGCATGCAGATAGCTGGTGAAGAAGCGGTGATGCCGTCAGGGGATGTCGACGACGTTGGCCTAGTTAGGTAAGAAGCTTGCCTTCTCTATCGGGAAAGGCCAACCACGTGATTGCGAGCTGCCCGGTCCGGCCGATGAGCTTCGCTGTGAACCTCTTCGAGCTCTCCGTCTTCTTTCTCACGATCCGTTTCTTTTCCCGCCTTCTTCAGTCTCAAGTCTCCAGCCAGAGGATTACCACGCTGCTGTGCACATGTGATGTCCATAGACGTCGACTGGGAGAGGGCCACCTCTGGACCTGACGGTGAGGCTCTTGCGGAGCGCATCCGCTCTTTCATCCATGACAAGTTCCAGAAGGTGGCTCTCCCTCGATTCATCCGCTCCGTCGAGGTCCACTCCTTCGACTTTGGGACTGTAGCTCCCGAGCTCGAGATCAAAGACTTCTGTGACCCGTTCGAGGACTTTTACGAAGAGGACGAAGATGATGAGGTGTCGGACGCTTCGGAGGAGCTTCCTCCAGACCAGCGGAACCAGTGGCATGCGGCGGGCCATCCGGACATCGGCTCTCGTAGCTTTCGAGAGGACATGGCAGTGAACGCTGAATATGCACATCCATCGGGCCCCCGGTTCGGGGAACATCTGAACCCTCACTTTCCGCCCCGAGTCGGCACGCCAGGCATTCCGGGAGGGACCTCGACTTTGGGCTATCATCTCATGGGGCTGGGTGGACTGTCGGGAACACAGACCCCCCTTGCCGCCGTGGCAGGAGGTACATCTTTCGCAAACGGCTGGTCAGACTCCGCGAGAGATCCCCGGACGGGATCCCGATTGAACAGACCCCACGGCACCGGCGAGACGATGCCGCAGCACCGACGCCCAGAAGCCGAAGCTGACAGCAGTTCACCCTCCCGTCCCTCCACGGCAAATACCATCCCCTCACGTCCCTCCCTCGGCCAGAGCGGTTCCTGCGGTGACCCCTCGACCTCAAGCGGCGCCAGCAGCGACTCCTCCGCTCCCCTCCACACACATCCCGAGAGCCACGCGCAATTGGACGACGACCCTTCCTCCGCCGCACACCGTCCCCTTCCGCCCCGGCGCATGCGCGAGCGCCGACCCGAGGACTTCCAGGTCGTCTGCCGCGTCAAGTACGCGGGGGACGTCAAACTCTCGCTGACCGCGGAGATCCTGCTCGACTACCCGATGCCCAGCTTCGTCGGGCTGCCTCTGAAACTGACCATCACGGGCCTCACCTTCGACGGGGTCGCCGTCATCGCGTACATCCGGAAGCGGGCGCACTTCTGCTTCCTCTCCCCCGAGGACGCGGACGCCCTGATCGGGTCGGATCAGCAGGAAGAGAACACCGCCACTACCACCACTGATCGGCGTCCACGCTCAAGCGGGAACGCGGCGTCGTCGTCATCGAGGAGACGGGTCGGTAGCCTGCTGCAGGAGATCAGGGTTGACAGCGAGATCGGCCGCAAGGAGAACGGGAAGCAGGTCCTGAAGAACGTGGGCAAAGTCGAGCGGTTCGTGCTCGAGCAAGTGCGCCGGATCTTTGAGGAAGAGTTCGTCTTTCCCAGCTTCTGGACGTTCCTTCTCTGAATCTGAAAGATCCTGGGCATGGGCACATGAAGCTTTGAGAAAGGAAATGTCATGCATGACACAGTCTGATCTCTGACCACTCTTATTGTGTATTATCATGGTCTTTACGAGTTCATGAGGTGATGTTTCGCTTATATCAGATGTATTTCTACAATAATATGTCATTCATGAATAAGTTGTCCATAGAAAAAGGGTCTCCGAGCTGGTACTGTAATAAATAGAACAGGATATAATAGAATCGAGCATCAGCGCCGGTTGCAATTGATGGCATCCGTCGGGAAAGTACCAGAATGCACCCTATCACTGTTCCATAATCGTTACATACATCAGAAACAGAAACAGAATCGCTTATTTGTTCGAAAAGTCAATTGGATACCGTAAGATGAGCAGAGCTTTTTCTTTTTTCCCCACCTGTGTCCTGCCGATCATCTCTACCACGCGTATCGAGAGCCAATAATCATAGTCGTGGGAATGGTATCCGAACTAGAGAGAGAGTCCGTTTTGTTTAATTGAAGAACATGTCTGACTGACTGGCCGGAGGCCTCGAACGGATATATCACGTCGAGTCTCGAGATAGTCATTAAAACATGCTAGGACATCCCACAAACTAACCCTACGGTACGTGAAACCGACAAAAAGGACGGGGTTTACCGATCCTTCTTCGGCGTGTTGTCAGCATCCTTGGCGGCCAGCTGGTCGCCCAGGTTGTTGTACTCTCGGGCCAGACCGGCGGCCTGCTTCTTCAGGATCTCAATGTCGCGCTCCTTTGCCTCGAGCTCCTTCTTCAGGCGGCCGATCTCGCCCATGTCTCCCGCGGCCGCGAGGCGGGCCGAGTCCTTACCGCCGGCCTTGCCCTCGAGCTGCTTGACCTTGTCCTCGAGGCGGAGGACCTCCAGAATCATGACGTAGGTGCGGTTGAGGATCAGGGAGAGGAAAAGCGTGAAGCCGCAGAGGTACATGTTGCGCTGGGAGTAGAACTTGCGGGCCTGGACCTCCATGCGATCGGTGCCTAGTGCGGCGGCTCTGCGGCTTGCGAATGGGAACTTGTTAGAACCGGAATTTTCTTTTGCCAGACCATTGGGGTGATGGAGATTGGGGGGATAGAGTAGAGTAGGTATACTAACCCCATTGTGGTACCCTCCTTGCCATAAGCGGCCAGCTCAAGCTGCACGCGGTAGACCCGGTTCACGCTGTCGATGAAGAGGATGAGGATGAAGATGAATGTGATCTGTAAAGTTTCATTAAAATCCCTTTGTTTTAGAAAATGGATTCGCTGGGTCGAATGGTATAGAGAGCCACCAACCTTCAAGCCATACTGCAACTTCGCTATCACGGGGCTCTCCGAGATGAAGGTAAACAGTTTCCGTTTAATGGTGAAGGGAAGAGGGATGATGAGGCCCATGAAGACCGCCATCTCCAACACGAGTAGGAAGAATACCTGTTGAGAAAAGAAAAGACGCATCAGTTATGATTGCTCGCTTGACACTACTTGGAGTGGTGAGACGCTGCAGAATTCTCCTCTCAATAACGCATCGGGCAGTTTGCCTCAACAGCTTCGAGGAGCAATGCGGTATCCCAATGGACATGACAACAGAACCCATTAGCACTTACAAGGCTGTAATACAGCGTCATTGTGCCTAGCTGAATGTTCAACAGTTATCAAAAGCAGGAAGTAGAAGTGATGTTGCAGCCTGGTTGAGCTCCGAAGAAAGCTTGACCACGTTGCCTGATCGCGAACTTCAGGATAAAAGAAACTCCCAAGTAGTTCGTGGGAGACCGCAGACCCGTCACAGACTGCTCAACAGAGAGCAGGTCGGGGAATCCAGTGGCAGGAAGCACGAGGTTGTGCACGCGGACGGGATGAGGTGGTCTTTTCAGGCCAGCTCCCGCAAGACGTCATCACGGGTCGAGATCTGGGATACGCACGTGACCCGAGCTGCCCTACGGATGCGGGCCGGGCCCGATGTGCTTTAGCCGTACTCCAGACCTTGGGCCCTCCCGTGGGACAGGCTGTTAATATTAGACAATCTACTGGCCGAACGTGTACTTTTTTTTAATACCAGCTATATATACAATTTTTGTTGTTTTTAGACATCAAAGACGGTTGCTTCATCCAAGCTGGAGAAGGTCTCTAGATAGGCATCTATGATAACCGTCCTTTTCATCCCTCGACCTCATAGGCGTTGGACTTGTGCTTGGGCTCGAACTTGAAATCCTTGTGAACAGGACCAAGGAACATTTCCCTGTGGAAGTGAAAGTCGTTAAAAGCTATTCCCATGTATCTGGAAAATGGAATGCACTTACGTGATCTTAATCCAGTCCTTATAGTTGTCGCTGGCCAGGAGAGTTTCCAACTCGTTTCTGCCTCTGTAGGCAGGGGGCCGGTCTTGAATGTTTGGAGGTAGATACTCCAGCAATCCTACCGGGATATAACGGTGGGTAAAACTCAGCCATTCCAGCAAGAACCGTCGGGTAGTCCCGACACCTTGCTCGTCCGAACCCCAGGCCTCAAGACCGTACCTGGCAAACTTCTCCACAAGCGACAGTCGCTCCGACGCAGACTTGTCCAGGTACTGACCAGCCTGGATCTCTTCAAAGATCCAGGGCTTTATCAGCGCTCCTCGAGCCACCATGACAGAGTCGACATTGGCGTTCTGGATGTGGTTGTAGTAGTCCTCGTGGGAGTAGCAGTCCCCGTTTCCGATGAAGTAAATTTTCCCACCAGGAGGCTGATTCCTCTCATCCGGCTCGCGTATTGTGTCGGTGACCTCATCCATCTTCTCGCTGAGCCTCTTGACGAGAGCCGCACATTCGGAGATATATCCCCAGTCAGCTTTCCTCGAGTACCGCTGTTGCCTGCTGCGTCCGTGGAGGGTGATGGCAGCGACACCTGGAGGTCCAACGCCAAGCATACTCGACTCATAGCCTCCCAGAGTTAGTCGTTCTGCGAGCTTCAGAGCAGTTGGAGCGTTGTCTTTCGTTCCCATCCGGATCTTAACGGTGATAGGAACCTCGTCAGAGACAGCGTTCATGCCGCGCACGATCTTCTCCAGCTTGGATGGGTGGTCAAGCAAGGCGGATCCGGCTCCTTCTCGGTAGACCAGGTCTATCGGACAGCCGCAGTTCAGATCAATGACACGGAGACCGGGGCAGAGTCTCGTCAACACCTCCGTAGCCTTCAGCGCCTGCCACGGCTTGTTCGCCGCAATCTGCGCACCGAACTTGAAGTCCTTCGAGTTGTCGTAGCCCTTTACCACAGTGCCTTTTGGAGAAACCGTCGGGGGAAGCATCTCCGACTCATGGGCCTTCATCAGCGCCCACTCTGACTTGGAACCCTGGATCAGCGGCATGCTCATTGCCATTTCAGAATACGTAAACTGTGCGCCGAGTTCGATACACAGCCTCCTGAAAGGCAGATTCCCCTGAGTAGTAAGTGGTGCCAGGACTGGAGTTTCTGGACCAAAATATATACGTCTCTTCTCGGATGGCAGGAAAGGCGGCTCTGTGAACTGAGCTCTGTGCTCCTCCCTCTGCTCTTTAGTGTCGCCATTTTCCTCACCGGCCGCCGGCGCAGCTTCAGCGTCTTGCTCGTCTTTGTAGCGTCCATGAACACTCTTCTCCAGTTCCTTGGACGTCTTGTCGATCCAGGCCGTGAAAGCATCGGCTTTGGGAGTTTGAGTCCTCCTTTTCGTGAGCGCCATCTTGTCCTCCACAGAGACGACATTGACGATACCCTCTTCATTGGCACCCGCAACAGACGGCTTGGCCTTGGCCTTGCGCTCCTCGTCCTCCACCAGGACCAGCTCCCGTCTGCCATCCTCCGTCTCCCTCTCAGTCATGTGAGAGCCGACGAAACGGCATTTCCACCCGGATGGGCATTTTCCCCGGGCCTCCCAGACAGGGCAGACGCCATTGAAGGTCTTCAGGTCCTCGCGCTTGTACTCATTCAAGTATTTCCGTAGGTCATGCTCGAATTTGCAGCTGTCGCCAAACGAGCACTCCGCGGGGGAGAACTCGGGATGGAACATCCTCGTCGGACAGAGAGCCTTCTCATCCTGCGACCTGCCAAACTTGCGTCCCGTGTTCTGACCGCCGTGCTTCTCCCTCTTCTTCACCTTCTTCTTGCTATCATCCTCGCGCTCCTCGTGGGAGACTGCCTCGGCGACATCGTCATCGTGGGCCGCTTGCAGAGCTGCCTGCTTGCTTCCAGGCGGGAAGACGAGATACCTGATATGCGGCGATCAGTACGACGGTCAAAGGCGACATGGATTCTACGGGGCATGAAACATACTCAGCCTTAATTGGAGCCGTGCCTTTCGGCCTCTCTGGGGCGCCATTCGCGGCCTGCCCGTCAGCAGTTGGGGCTTCATCCAGTCGTGCCCTTTTCGCGGGCGGCGCCTCTGAGACATCCGCAGCCGTATCTCCGTTGGAGATACCGTGCTTGGCAGCGGCTGCGTCGCTGCTGGGCGCAGCATTGTCCACCTTGGAGGAATGTTCCTCCATCTGAGTCTCTGCGGGAGCCATGATCGCGACGGCCCCTGCTGCCGTTGCAACGCCTTGTTCGCCGGCCGCAGCTGCTCTGACGGACACGCTCCTATCCTTGGCGCGAGTCTGGCCGTGGCGCAAACACCATGCCCGGCAGGATTATTGAGTCGCAGAGCTGGGTACCAGGTCGTCGCTTCGCCATCCAGATTGACGCAAAAGCCCACAGAGCTGCAAAAGTGGCCGGCCAATAGGAGGGGTGGCGCCGGCGGCACGTTTGCAGCGTTTGCATGGTGCAGCACACCTTCCGAATCTGGGCGGAGGGAGGCGCGCCTGCCCAGGCTGGCCAGCGCTGCCGGCTGATGAGTCGGGCCGACGCGTGGGCGGTCAGTGAACGTTGCCGCCGCACGCGCCCACGGCCGGTGGGGACGCGGCCGAGCTAGAAGCGATGGAAAACCTTCTGGAAGCCATCTTTGCCTCGTGGCAGCCCAGGCGTCCAGCACTGCGGACAGCCTTACCCACTGGGCCACTGCTCCGCCGCTCCGGACTCCAGTCCTCGGACCTCACGAGTGACGAGTCACTTGCACGATGTCGCCGCTGGAAATCGTCACCAAATCTGGAAAAAGGGCCAGCCAGCCCAGGTACCGATCCAAGTCCCAGCCTGCCGGGGACACTACTCGGTAGTGCCCCGAGCCTGTGACCCGTACAGCCTTCCTGCGTGAATTGCTCAGGAGTCAAGCGTACCGGGCTGCCGCCGTACGCCAGTCTGTGCCTTCTTTTCACGTAATAGCATGGGATACGCATTCGACTACATCGGTGAGGCGATCTACTGTGTAATTGATCAGCTGGGTGGATTCTCTGGGGTCTGCTTGCCATCACAGTCTGACAGGAATCTCCCTATCATGTTATGAAGTAGTCTGGAGAGATGGTAAACACGGATTACTGCCTAGGAAGTCGGGAGCGGCAGGCCACAGAAATTGAAGACACGGTGGAGGTGGAGAAAGCCGCTCAGCCTGTCAGGTTGTCTATTTCATCTATTCTCGCGAGTTGAGCATCCAGATTCAACCCGACAGCGGGTCAGTCATCAGTTTAATTCGTCCGGCTCCTCGAATAACGCTCCGTACTCCATTTCAAAGCCTTGGAAACTTCCGATGTTACCTTTTCCCCTCCCTCTTCTTTCGGAGAGCCTGAAAGTAGCAGACGTTGAATGCGGAGAAGCTTCTGTCGCTTTCCCATGTATAGTAGTAGTACATTAGCTACATCACACTTAGACATTTTGGGCTGTTGTTGCGTTCTTGAGTTCGTTTATTTTTTTTTCCCCCGCCCCTTTGGAACACTCTCGTCGACTAATTCACGTCATTTACGTAGTGAAACGCCAACCCGTCCCTTGCAGCCGCAGGGCGGTTACTGCGTACTGTACTGCGCAACTGGAATCCGGTGACGTAATTATGCTGTGGTAAGGAAGCCATGGCCAAAGCAATCGGTACTAATCGAATTGATATACCTAAGCACTGCAGCCAAGGAGGGGCTGGAGAGCTTGGACACTCTGTGCACTGTGCACTGTCCAGGTATACGGGCATGCCTACCGCTTGCGGGAAACACGAAGAGCATAAATATGCCATCAAGTGTAAACAAATTTCGATCATCGATAGGCTGCTGAGAAATCGTGGAATCAGGCTTTGCTTTTCCAGGTCTAGTGCGGGCGTGCCTAGTAGTGATTTAGTAAAGGCGGATGGATCCATCGGACTCTAGCCAAGCCCGCTTGGCGAGAAATTGAAGGCCCACCACCGAGCCATTTTACCGTGTTCCTGACACTGCATCCTCAGAAAGAGGTTCGACTCTTACCACGTCCACAGTAAATAATAATTATTTTGCGTAGTAGCAGCAGTAGTGCTACTGCGTAGTGCGGGACAGCAGAGATACTCAAAAGTACCGCGTACGTACGGAGTGGTTGGCAGTGGTTCTGGCGAGCAACCACAAGCTGCACTCCACGTGCGGCACCAACCTACGCATGCTTCGTATCGAATCAAAGACCGAGCACAGCTTCAGGATGCGGTCATCGTGCATGCAGGTGCGGCGGCCAGACCGAAGGACGCTTCTCCCGTGTTTCTAGCGCCGAAGTTAACTCCGTGGCCGGATGAACAACACACAACGTCGAAGGCGGTGGACGAGACATCCGTGGTGGAAGGTTAATTCGGACACAGGAGCAGTGTTAATAGTAATAACTCAAGCTTTCTGGGCGCACACATGGATAATCAACCCGGAGTAAAAATGATCGAGATGGCAGTGCCCCGTAGGAGCAGCAGGACTGACGGAGCGCTGTAAACAAAACGTCGCTCTCAGTTGATATAATGCTGCGTATTGCCCCGGGCCTGCGCAATTGGACATTGTACAGTACAGAGTCGAGACTACGGAGGAATCGACAAAGGCGCGGTGAATTGCCAAAGTCCAGCAAACTCAACTCCGTGGCATTGGATGGATCCACATGAGTATCGAGGGGTGTTCCGTACTACTGCATAGATCCATGCAATTGCAGACAGGAAACTTCAACCGATGTTTGACCTGGGGCGATCTTACAGCCCTACTCCTAGGTCTCTGGTACGAAAGTCGACCAGTAGTGGGCAAGAGACGCAGTGCCTAGCTTCGTATGCGTTGTCACATGTTGTTGAATAATACGAGGACTCATTGGCGGTGAGTAGGTATAGCGGCCGTCCATTATTATCAACAGCAACAAGGCTGGTCAGGTAAGCTGTCCAACATGTTCAAGTGGAGTAGTAAGCGCTGGAGTAACGTTTGACCGGTCTCAGATAGGCGGAGGTGGACTTTCAGAGTGGCCAAGGCAAGCCTAGCAAGGCAGGGATGGCCCTGGTGGCCTGGTCGCAGGCCTCGAATCCAGATTCTTGGGAAAGGGAGCTGGACCGTGTGCCAGATAGCGTCCATGGGTCGAAGTGTTAAGACGAGTCACGGCGATGGCATGTGGGCTCGCATGGCCCGCTGGTAGGGTTTATGAGATTAATGCCGGCAGAACACGGCAGACGAGGGTCCCCGTGCCAGGACACCAGAGAGACTGGCAACCAGGGATTCACAGATGGTCGCCACGGAATCTCCTCCGCTGGATCGGACATGCTGTGCTGCGTCCAGCTGTCCAGATGCAACGATGCCATGATCTCGAAAATCGGACGGTGATCACCTGGTTAACTGCAGGAGAGTTGGCTGGATCTGACAGATCTGCCGAAGAGTGGACGTATCGCGCTGGATCGACCGCAGCATGCAGCGTCACGGCGTACGGTAATTACGGGTAATGGTACGCGTCGCGCCCCCTCACTGGCCCGAGCGAGTCGCCCCTGGGGCCTCTGCGCTCCCGCCGCCGTCAACGCCGCCATCGCGTCCTCCATCGCTTCATCCATCTCCAGGCCTCGCCGGCCCATCCCCGCTGGACCGCAGGCGGTCTCAGGTCGAACCGCAGGAAGCGAGGTCGCATCCACGGCCGCCCTCCTCTGCCCGGAAGACCGTGGATCGCCCGGCTCTCAAGCTTCAGCCTTCGGGCGTCGCGGGTCAAACGGTTCCCGTACCGTCCACACTGTGTAGTTACGTCCAGCGCCGGTATTATTACCCTGCCTTTACCCAGACCGGAACCAGATCCCCTCGGGTCTTCCCATCCTCTCCCATCCTGCCACCCCGAGCGCTGTCGTCGTCTGCGCTGTGCGGTGCAGCACGCATCTCCCATCTTTCTCCTCTTTTATGGCGTGTCCTGTTGTCGTTGTGTGTGGTGTTCTGTTGCTCTCGTTGTTGTCGCAACACTACTGCGTCCGCCACCGCCCGCCCGGACTCGCGACGCCTCGGCTGCCCTAAAGCGGGAAGAAGACGTCGAGGCTCGATCTGCTGTGTAATCCCGCCCCAACCGCCATCAAGGGCCATCTTCATGATCGACTCCTCAGAGTCGCAGACACCTCCTCCCCTTCATTATTATCATTCGCCCTCGAACAGTGATCACGATCGCTTCTCTTCCCGTGAATCCACCCCCATCAGCACCCCCCTCGGCTTTGGCGTGCCCTCTTCGCGCACACCGAAGAGGGAAAAGCGCCGCGATCTTTCCTGGCATCGCAAGCCGGCCGACGCGGGCAATCGCACATCATACTTCGACCCTGAGCTCTTCGAGTCGGACCTTGACGAGGATCACAGATTCCCTCTCTTCCCCTCATCGCCTCCCGGTTCCTCCAAGATGACCGGCGCAGCCGCTCCCATCGACATCGCCACTCGTCAGGCGTCCGTCTCTCCTCCGGGCCAGCAGGCCTCGAATCTGACCTCTGCTCTGCAGAAGGCTGGCAGTGGAGAGCGCGCTGGCAATGTCTCGAGCCCCAACGGGACCAGTGGCAGCATGTTCAAGTCCCCCACGGCCCGCAAAGACTCCTTCGGCGCAAGCATGACGCAGTGGGGGAATGGGACCAAACCCATCTCAGTCTCGGGCTCAAACCGCGAGAAACCCCATCGAGAGTCACTCGCTGGGAGCTTGGTGGGTGGAATGAGCTGGGGTGGCATCTCTGTCGGGAGCTGGATACGGGATGAGTATGTATTCCCCTTCAATGCCCGCGTCTATCCAAGTGCGTAAATACCATGGAGAAATGACCAGGGGCTGACTGCCTTTGCAGTATAATCATGACGGGAACGTCTCCCTTCACCTTTCAGTCTCCGTCATTTCACTCCTCGTCGTACTTGCCGAAGCTTGAAGCGAACTTCATGCGCGATTTCTCGTGCTGCGGCGTGACGCTCCCTACACTTCATGATTTACTACAGCACTATGAGGAATCTCATGCTCAGAAATCGTCGCATCAAGGGCATCGCCCGAGCCAAGCCGATCACAGAGCTGCTCTCGCAGCGGCTGCGGCGCAGCATCACAATCAACACTCAGCTATGGGTCATGGTCGTGGGATGCAGCCCGAGCGGTCAGACAGCCAGAGAAAGCTGGCCCAGAACCAGTCTGCTCAGCACTCACAGCAAAACGTGGCCTCTGATCTTGACACGATTGATGACATGGAATTGGATGACGCTATGGGGGTGACAGATGGGGCATCCTCCCAGATGTTCTCATCCCAACGGGATGCTTCGCAGGGAGGATTCGGTCAGCAGAACCAGCGAGTCCCGCCACTAAACATGAACATGCTTCAGGGCCACCAGGGGCTAAGGGGCTCGCAGCCGGGTACGCCGATTGCCTCTGGACGCTCGCTTCCTCTGCAGAACAACCCGACCGTGTCTTCCGTCAATACCCCGACGCTCATGGCAAACCCTCTACAGAAACAGTTCCGTAACACTCCAGACTCGTCTGGCCCCGGTACCCCTGCTGAACTTGAGGAAAGCGTGATCGGTGGTCTCGGAGACCTGTCCATGCAAAACAACAGCACGATGCAAAACCAGACACACCTCTCTGGATTCGGTAATAATAATGATATGGTGGACCTCTGCATTGATGAGCCCGCCAAACGTCTGTTCAGCCCGAATGGGGGTTTCCAGACCGCGTCGCAATACGCGCACTTTAAACTTGCGAACGCTCAGTATGGACCCAACAGTGAGATCGCGCGACGTATTCGGGAGCAACAGCTGCTTGCTGGTGTTCCTGATACGTCCGCCATTCTTCCGAACGAAGAGCCAAAGCCGTTCAGATGTCCTGTTATCGGCTGCGAAAAGGCTTACAAGAATCAGAATGGTCTGAAATACCACAAAGCGGTAAGTAACTTGCTTCAAAGCAGTATTCCTGGGTTATGTGTCAACACCTAACACGGCCACAGCACGGTCATAACAACCAGCAATTACATGATAATGCCGATGGCACCTTCTCGATTGTCAATCCCGAAACATCAACCCCGTATCCTGGCACGCTCGGCATGGAGAAAGAGAAGCCATACCGGTGCGAGGTTTGTGGCAAACGCTACAAGAACCTCAATGGACTCAAATATCACAAGGCACACTCCCCGCCATGCAACCCGGACCTTCAGCTTGCTGCTGGTCGGAATCTAAATGTCGGTGGGGTCATGCAAGGTCAAAACATCAACGTTGCCGGAGCTGGTCTCCCCGGTATCGGCGAAGAGGGGCTTCTGTGAACTGCCTTTCTTTGGATACGTCTATACCGTTACCTTTGCTTGTTAATTGACCTGACTCTGCTGCCGGAACATGGAATTTCCGACGACTACCACGGAACTTTCACTCCACATACGATTTAATGACCGGATTGGCGGTTTGGAGTTGGTTGGAATACCCAATCAGATGGCGCTGGACATCGTTTGCACGTGAGCAACGATTCATCCGCCCTGGTGATAGATCTATCCCTTTTCGAGATCTTTCGCTCGCCATTTGATTCTATTGCGGATAAAGCCAGCAGCACAGTTTCCCGTCTTTCTCAGGTTCGCCTTTAATCACTCGAGATTCCCGAGCTCCTGAGGGCTTCTGTTTGCACAGTGTTTTGTTTTATATTCCCCATTTTCGAATGTGCTTTGTCTGTTTTACTGCCTCTCCAGTCTCATTGTGTACATCCATGTTTCTGGTCCCAGGCTCCTCCTGTGCTGTGTGACGGACAGTCTGGGTCTGGGATAGGCTTTGAACATCATGGGAAAATGTGTCCGTCAGAATGACTGTACGACACTGGCGCATAAATTGAGCTGGATCAGTCCGGGTGGGCTTGGACGCTGGCGGCTCACTTCTGTTCTGTTCTGATATCTGGGTTCGGTGTTCTATGTTTCCTTTCCAGCGGGTCGTCTATCACGGGGGCTCGGAAAAAAAAGGGAAAAGAAAAATCGGTGCTCCGGCGTGTCTTTTTCTCTGTAGATAGACTCTTTTGCTGTCTCATGTCTATGTTCCTGTTTTGGTCTCATACCTCTGTCCGCACGGTGCGCTAATTGGAGAGATCTGGCGATGTTTCTTTTTGCTTTGATAGCTGTCGGTTACTTTTCTCTGTCTCATAGATTGTTTCGAGTTCTTTTTTTCTGCTCCTGTGATTATGTTTCTAGCTACGCAGCTTCTGAAAACAAAGTGGTTATTCATCACTGCTTTCTCTTTCCTCGCCTGAAGTTCCTGGCGCTTTAAAGCTCTCTTAAAGCTACGGGAACCACACAAGCAGTCTAAGTCTTGGACCTTATATAGTAGGAACCGTCAGTAGAATAAGAACGAGGCGGTCGACACAATCCCAATTCGGAAAGAGAGAACTGGTGACGTCGATATCTCCGTGAGGGCTTCGATGCCATTATCATATCAGCAGTCTAGGTCCAGGTTGGTTCCCGCCAGTGCGTTCATCACTCCTTCTTGGTCCCTTATCACTTATCAGCCCGGCTGCTGCTCCACAGCTGGCTGCCATCCTCCTCTGCCGCTCTGCGGATATCAACTAGATTAGATTTACTCCGTACTCCGTACGTACAGTACGGATGGATAGATAGATAGATATGTCATTAATCCCTATCGTCTTCCCTTGAATTACAAGTTGCCTCGATTACCGATCGGATTTTTTTTGCTAAAAACTTGTATCCCACATGTAATTTGGTTAGGTTAAGAGGGTGATTTACTTGTACTGTTTGTTACAGTCTCGCTGTGCTGTGAAAACTGCTGGATCTGTATCCATGTACTGTAGATAAAATAAATAGCACCTACTTATACCTATACCTATAACCTGTACCTATCGCGTCGGTAGATTAGATCGGCTATCTTTCCGTTATTCGGTTCCGTCCGAGTTCTTCCCGTCTTCTCGCTGAGGAAAGTGGTCGGTACCTAGGTAGGTATCGTACCAGGTATCTATCTATGGGCCTTAGCTTAGCTATTGGTATGTCCATAAGGAAAGACGGATCTGGCAATTGGAAGCAGTGGCCCTGAGAAATGGCATTTCACTACCTTCCTACAGGCGTAGTATGTACTGTACACCTTTCATTTCCGTATGTGTTTGACTTTGCTTTATCCATTTTCCCAGCTTTGATGATGATGCCGGGCCGGGCCGGGTCGGATCGGGCCGCAGAAATGATATATGTATGTACTGTACCTACTATGCATCTCCTGCTGTACAGAAACGGGAAGATAAGATAGGATTGGCCCGAGATCCAAGCACCTATCTAATGATATTTCTCAGACTTAGCGGGATTAATTATGCACTTTCCTCAACACTGATACTCTTATTATACGATTCAAGCTCGGAGGGAAATGGAATGTTGGTATAAACATAAACAGCTTGGGGAACTTTATTATTATTATCATCCAAGGCCATCCAACTAAACGCAACTCAGCATTATCCTCTATCAACTCCATGCAGAGGACCCAAGTCTGCCTGAAAGCGTGGGTTGAGAGTGGGCTGGTTGTGCGTGACCTAGGTCTGAGGGGAAGAGATTGAGACGGTTAGGTAGGTAGTCTGGATGAAGCGGTTGAGAAGGGGCATCTGTATTGGAGGTAAAAAAAGGGGAAAGAGAAAGGGAACGGGAATGAGAATAGCGTGACTGGCTATTAGATTCAAGTGCGGTCTACGATGGAGGCACCAGAATGACCCGAGGAAAGGACGTGATCACTTGATCTCATATCCTAGATCTCAAATTGTTACTTAATTACTCTATGCAAGTGCAGTGCAGATACTGTACGTAGAAAGATACAGTACACACGTGATCAAACACATTAATATGATAGAACATTTTACGAAGTTGGGGTTTGATCGTTCTGCAAGTTTTACTCCGGATGCCATAGGCATAGTTGAGGCTCAGGTTCCGGTGTAGATGTTTCGTTTCACTCGTGAAACCTCGGGTATCTAGTAACGGATATTGATGACGGACTTTCTGGATGAGATTCCTGTGGCTGGATTCTGTTGCCTTTGAACACTCTGGATGTATTATTTCAAATACAACTATTTTCGGTTTTAAATCATTTCTACTACCACTATTACTACTACTATCAGACTGACAGGTCTCATTAAGGTATTAGATATTTCAACCATGCAGGGGCCAGTATGCATGGAGACTAATTCATTAATGATGCGACGCAAGTCAATCCCATCTTGGGCATTATTGACTAGCACCAATATCACCTGGAAACAACATGATATTGGATGACATGAAGTACAGTGATAGGAAGCATCATGCAGTGCCAGTCTGAAAATCAAGTCGGGAACCCTGAAAATCGACCCTTGAGGTCTATGTCCCGCCCTTATCCTGCTTCTGATGGAACTCCGATTCGGTTCACGTACGAGAAGTCAGCCAGAGATGCATCTCTGTCTAACTGACTGGCCAAGTAGTGATCCGCGTAGGAACGCAAAAGGCCATGTTTAAGCGAGCTTAAGAGTAGGGAAGATGCAGTCCATCCGGGGTCCAGCAACATGAGCGAGAACAAAGTCTCGACTCAACGATGCCATCAGCTCTACCGGTCTCTGTTTCGCACCTCCTTCGCTCCTTGTGGTTTCCAATCTGGTCTGGGTGGCAGGTGAAGCCGAAGTGTATCGTATTATCAGATAACGTAATCGGACACCGAGCCGGACAGCAAACCCACTCATCAACGCCAATATATTGAAAAACTAGATATCTAACAGCACTGCCCAAAATCGAAGCTATATTAGGACAGACAGATGTATCTGCATGTCTCTGGCAGAAAACAGGATCCATCTATACATGCAGGATCTGTCAGTGACGACACTACATCTTATTCCCCAAATTTTCCCAGGGCAACTTGCAAATCTCCTTAGCTATGTATGTATGTATGTATCTATCTATCTATGTCATGTGCTTGATTACGTACTACTACGCCAAGCATCGAGCGAAATAATAACCCTCAGGTATCAATACATCTCATTCAAAGAAACTACTACCTATGTAGCTGCCCCGTTACAAAAGCCCACGCCGCCGTTGGAACGAAGCCGCCAATTTCGTTAGTGGTAAAATATCAGTCTAATAATAAGCAGGAGGCATACGTCTCGAGGACAAGACGAGGTGACAAAGGGGTGTCCTGTTTGGAGATTCAACCGGTATGGACGCCGCGGAGATGAAATAATAGAGACGTGAATAAATCAAGTATGGAGAGAAAAAGGGGAAAAAAAAACCATCTGCAGCAAAGGGAAAAAAAAGGAAAAAAAATAGGGAGATCGTTACAAACCCTTACACCAAACTGCTTTTATCTGTGGCTGTGAGTAAATCCGCATCGTGCCGTTCTGAGAAATGCGATATCAGATAAAAAGGACAAGTTGTACAGAGGGGAAAAAGTCCGAAAGGTAAGATCTGGGCTTCGGCAAAGCCCGACTCGGCCAGCGTCTGCGCCTACCATTCGAATTCTCCCTGACCTTTGTGGAAGACATACCTGTGAGAGTCAGCAGGAGTAACGCCAAAATGAAGCAAAACATACTCTTTGCCTCCGGTGGTCAGGATCCCATCTTTCAGCGTGCACTTCCACTTGTTCTTCACCCTCTGCACTTTGTCATACGTGCAGAGCATGACCTGTCCGACTGCATCTTCGCCTTCATGCTCTTCAGCAACAAGGTCATCTGGATCATCAAGGTCAGAGTTAATAGCATCCTCATCGTCTTCCACTCTCTCGTCATCGTCATCCGGCCCGTCATACTGGGACCGTGGCGGTCCAGAGATCGATAACGAGTTTAGTGCCGGAGTCAACGGCGAGACAGAATCTTCAGAAGCGGAAGCTTTAGTCCGGGAAACGAGCCTGCGCTTAGCCTTCTTCGATGACGGGTAATGTTCCTCAAGAGGCAGCAAGAGACCGCCACCCTCCAACTGCAGGCTCTGTAGTCTCACCTGCTCACGCAGAAATCTGTCGCCCTCGCCGTTTAGGCGCGCAGCTGCTGCCCTCCTTCGAGCCACCTCCGCCTTCCACTCCAAGAGCGCATCGCTTGCGCCGTCAGTCTGCGCATTGCTGACGGGAGGCCTCTGAGGCTGCGGCGGATTTTGGTAGCCCTGCTGCGGCTTCACATCCTGGCCTTGGCCATTTGAAACCTGAGTAGTCTGAGGGCGCTGCTGCCCTGGAAGCGACAGGGCTGCTTGAGACTGGGCCTGAAGCTGGCTCACGGAGTTGGCTGCCGCTGCACCGTACCTCTGATGCAGTGCATTGGCAGCACGTTCGCGTGCGGACTGCGGGTTTGCAGTTGGAGGCAGCGGGTTCATGGTGGGCAAGCCGGACTGGCCATTGACACCAGGCTCAGTCTTGATGCGCGGGGCTTGGCCATTGAGATTGGGCGCTGCAGGAGGGACCTGACCAGCAATGGGGGCCTGCACCGGCGGCATAGAGCCAGGCAGTGACTGTGGCAGCGGCTGCGACAGCGCTTGCTGTGGGGGAGGCGTTGGCCTGGGCGCATTGGAAGGCACTGTTGCAGTAGGCGGGAGGATAGGGGGGTTCTGGGGTTGAGGCGGAGCCGGCTGCGGTTGGGGGTCCCAGGGGAACTGCGCGACACCCAGAGACGAGAGCTTCTTCTGCCAGCTCTGTGGAAGGCTGTTAGTAGAGGCAAGAAAGAAAAAAGGAAAATAAAATCAAAAAGAAAGGACAACATGACGGGGACAGGCGTATCGTCGACGGTGTCCCAAGGGGCCGCGCAGCGATTGGCCGCGCGGCGGAGGGGGCCGGGGCGGGTAAAAGCGGCAGGGCGCATAAGTTGTGCGTGGGTATAAAACGGCTGTCCGTCAGCGCCCTTAAGGAGCGTCGCTCCCCCCGACCTTGGAACCCCGCCCTGGCCACCCGACGGCGACCTCCCCGGCTGACGGCGACGACGACGGCCGCCTCCCTCGCATCTCGTCCATCTCGCGGTGCTCTCGACCGGCGACGCAGCAGCAGAACAGGCGCAGACGCAGCAAAGAAACACAGCGGAGCCTCCACTCACCTTCCTCATGTCCTCCAGCGTCTGCTGGTCGACACCACCCTCCTCAAAGTCGACCTGCGAGGCCTCGCACACCTCCTGGATGACACGGTCGAAGACCATGCCCTGTTCATCTAATATAAGCCAAAGCCATCACACAAAAAACAGAGGGAGTCTGGGGAAGGACGGGGAAAAGCAGACAAGGGATGGGGGCCGTGCACGGGAGGCTGGACAGCTGAGGCAGGGCTGCTCGACAAGCACTCACCACCTGCTGATTCGACATGGTGCTCAGCGCCCTGCGATGGGGACGTAGGGGAGAGTCGACAACGGAGACCCGACAGGACTCAGGATGTGCGGGATGCTCGGGGGCGCAGAGCTGCTGCTTGTCGCAAAGTCAAGGTCGGGTGCTCTCGTGGTTGCGACAACTCGGGGACGACCCCAGCCTCACTGCTTCCAGAGCCCAGTTCTCCGTAGACTATCTCTGCTGCGCTGCGTTCCACCCTAAGCTTCTATCTGAGGACCCTGTAAGCTGTAGACCCGCAAGGAATCGGTCGTGGTAGGACCTGGGCGGTTCGGGCTGATGTTTTGGTGAGGTGAAAGTCGATATGCCTGGGCGAAATCTATCATGCTCCCGGCTGCTTAGTCACCCACTCACCTCCGTCGCCCAGCACCTGGAACTGCTTTCGTCCACTGCACAAAGGAGGATGAGATGCCCATAAAAAAAAGGCCCTGTCCTCGATCAGAAGAAATTTATGCCTGCGGATCTGATGTGCAAATTATTACGAGGGTGGACAAGGGAAGGATTATTCCTCCCTGTTACCATCACAGGCTGACTGCAGCGTCCGAGGCCTAGCTGCCTTGTTCCTAACAGGAAGCATTCACATCTGAATGATGTCAAAGATCTGCCCTTCCTAGTCTGTTTTGATACCTTATTCTGGGGTCAATGTTGTAATCGCCCGAGGCCTTGAGCTATCCTCAAGCGTTAATAGCTCTAGGTCTCCTCATGTACCTTTGCTCTTCCATTGACTACTCCAGACCGAAGATGACCTCCGGTAAGCTCAAAGAATAACTCTCCTACTGTCTTGTTTTGAGGATCCCTGCACCAAAGTCCATTCATGGCAGTGGCATCCATTAGCAGGTAGGTGAGAACAAAAAGAAATAATGGCTGATGTCTTCCCGGACCCATGCTTAGGCACTTTCCTCGGTATTTCTAGGTAAGAGACAAAAATTTCTATTCTGCAGGATGCGAATCCGATGCCGCCGATTGAAACTATGTTCCATTTACGCCTGGCAGTCCTGTCGATGGGCCCTTAACTTCTATGATGCAGAACGCTAATTATCATTGATGTATACAAGGCGACGAGGTTCAGATCACAGCGGGTATAATCCATTGCATCTGCCTGCAAGCAGAATAAAAACACCAATAACAATACAACGAGGCAACCCAAAAATGACAACGAAGAAACCAAAAATCACAATAACCCCGAGACCCAATATATGTAGACCGTTCCAGTGAACCCCCGGAAGACTTGACGGATCGCTTGAACCCAAACAAGAACGCCGGTAATGCCACCTTGAGAACCAAAAGTTCAAAGTCATGACGTATATATGCCGTCCAAATTTATCTGCAACGAACGACAAAAAGATGTTTATCGAATAGTCATGGACTTTGTCATCTGGGCTTTGCTGCCAACACCACCTTCCCGAGATGCTGAGGCGCTGGTGCCGGGCTTGCGCTCGAAGATCTTCCAGAATTTCAGACTCTCGTCGGCAGCTAAACAGAATATGTTAGCAAACGAACATGATTCAGGCATTGCGGAAACAGAATGAAGACATACCGGCAGTGGCAAGTATCTGGCCATCAGGGCTCAGGCAGCTGTGCAGGACACGAGTTTCGTGGGCTGGAATCTCCACATTGCGGACCAGAGTGGGGTAGCTCCAGATGCTGAGAGAGTTGTCTGGGAAGCCGCTGGAACTGACGATCTCGCGGTAGTGGTTGCTCCATTTCAGGCTGGTGACCTGAGAACCAGTGTCGATGCTGTTGGTGCGGGCCCCGGTGGTAGTGTTCCAGAAGTGGATGTGGCGGTCGTAAGAGCCTCCACCAGTAGCGAGGAGGTTCAATTGCCAGGGACACCAGCTGAGGGCCTTGACCGCAGCGCGGTGGTTGGTCTTGGTGAATTTGGGAGCACTGAGAGATCTCGCGTCCCAGATGTTGACCAGGTTGTCGTTACCGCCGGTAGCGAGCTGGGCTCCGTCCGATCTCCATTCAAGTCCGCAGACTTCGGAGGTGTGGGAGACAAGCTCAGCAACCTTGTGCTGAGCGATACGGACGTCGTGGTTAAAGACGAGACCGCTGCGCGCACCAGTAGACAACGTGTGCTTGTACCAGCCCATGACACCAACGCGGGTGTCATGGCCGTACATGCTTCGAAGCTTGGTACCTTCTTCAACATCCCAGATCTGGACTTCACCGGTGCCGAGTCCGACGCTAACATAGGCGCCATCACCGCTCCATTTAACGCTGCTGACATAGGTGTCAGGAGAGGTCTCCAGAAGACAGTTGACAGCCCCTGTGTCCGCAGACCAAATGTAGACGTTACGCTCGAGACCGATGGCAATTTGGTTGCCAGAGCTCCAGTCCAGAAGGTTCAGATAATAGTCATCAAGCAGCCCAGGAGCATCCAGGACACGCTCTGGTGCGGTCTGGACTCTCCTCCGGAACTGAGCAGACTGGGCATTGGCGGGCTTGAGCGGGCGGTTGTATTGAGCGCGGAGGTCAATGGGCTTGGACGACTCCGGTGCCGGGGGCTTGAAAGCGAGAATGCGAGTGTTCAGGTTCACGCCGCAGGCGTTAGCCAACGACGACTCGTAAGCAACAGCATCGGGAGCAGGTCGAGTGTAGGAGGAGCTGGAGGACTCGTCGTCGTCCAGACCAAGGTTCTCGAGAGCGGCCGTGATCTCCTCTTCCGATCCCCGGCCGCCGATGTCAAAGGCACTGGCAGCGTTCGCGAGCACCGCAGAACCATCGTTGCCACTGGTCTTAGGCCGTGAGTTCTCCTCCGGCTTAGCGGAGCCGGCAGTAGCCAGACCCTCGCTGGCCACGCGGTTGGGAATGAATCGGTCCCCTGCGTTATGGGGGATGCGGACGGTGGTCTTTCCCGCTCTGGTGCGAGTCGTTCCCTCTCTCCTTGCACGCTCCTTTGACTTCTCCTTTGACTTTGTTGGGGTCTGGCTCGGTGCGGGGCCAGTTCCAGTCAAGGTCCAGTCCGAAACTCCCAGCTCAAGGTGCTTGGGAGAGTTACGACCCCGCGCAATGTTTGACTTTGGGGAGTCGCGGTGGGCACGAGACGATTTGGAGACAGCTTTAGCGAAGTGTGCCGTCAGGTTACCACCATAGACGGACTTCGACGGTGCGCGGGGCGCATCAGAGGACTGACGAGGAGGAGTGAACGGAGAGGGGCTGGGGGAGGCATTGGTGGCCAAACTGGAGGTTCTTGTGCGGGGAGAAGGGGTGAGGGGCATACGGCCTCCGGCAGTCTTGCTGGAGAAGATGCCGTGCTGTTTCTTCAAGGGTGTTGATACTGATGCGGTGGCCATTGTGATATATGGTGTACAAATGCAGGTCGAATGGACAACTGACTGTTCCAATCACTGTCCAGTATGTTGAAGGCGGCGAAAGCCTCTGGCTGGTAAATTCCTGGTCGGTTCTTCAACGGAGACTTGTCGTGTAAGTCTAAGTTGGCAGTCACGGCCTATCCAGTGATTATCCAAAGATACTCAGCTGAATATCGGTTCGTCGGTCGTCTGATATCCGGAGAATGCTGAAAATCGAATACGACCTCTCGAGAGCCGGCAATTGCAATCGCGGGGTCTATCGATTCGAGGGTATAGTTCAAGATGATCTAGTGGACTGGAAAGCTATGCTCTTGCAAAGATCTGGTATTTGTATGCAGGTATGGAGAGGATAGAGAAATATAGGATGCAGAGGTAGCGGATAAAGAGTAGAAGGAGGTGATTGTGAAGGGGGAGAGGAGGAAAAGGTCCTCCAGTATCGAAATACAAGGAATAAATAATGGCCCTGAGACGTAGCGTTGCTGTCTACCATAGCAACGGGCGCGGCCCGCCCTTAGCCCGATGCAGCCAAGCGCCCATGTGACATGCGGCTCTGCCGGCGTCCGCAGGCGCCGGCTCAGCCCTGAGCACGCCCGGCGGCCTTGGCGCCCCGGCGACTTCGTTGCCAGATCTGCAGCGTTCAGAGACCTCCTTGTCCATCCTTTCACGCCGTTCTCTGTCAAACTGCCATCATGGCTGCTGAGGAGAGTATATGAGAATGCCAATGGCCCTGTCCAGCGTTCTTTGATGGTATCTGCCGCAGTTCTCTTTTTGCTCTGGCCATAAGCTCTGCTCCTCTCCACAGCTCTCCCCGGCCCGTCCTGATGGCACGGCAACCGTCCTCCACACCTAACAACGTTACCGGGGCGTCAGCGTCGGTCTTCTCGCAGTTCCAGGAGGGTGGGTCCTCCTGGAACAACGTGTCTGGATCCCACCGAGGCTCAAATCCGATCGCCTCTCCTTCCCCTCAAAAGAACCAGAACACATACCTAATGCCGACCAGCCCAGCCAAAGGTCGCCGTGGCAGCACCGACTACCGTCCTACAGTTAAGAAGGCCCTGGGACATGTCCCAGCGTGCCTCGTCAATGCGTCGGTTACCTACTGTGGTAACGATCAAATCTATGCCTTTGGAGGCTTTGACCAGTATACCGACGAAGGTCCGTTGCCTCTCATTGGCTGTTTCACCCGATCTCCTTGTGCTTAGTCGACCGGGGTCGCTAACTGGTGATAGTGTATAACCATGTTCTCAGGCTGAACCTGAATACGCTTAGGTGGGAGCTGGTGGATAACTATGGAGACATCCCAGGTGTTCGCATGGGTTGCTTTCCCTGTCACCGCTCCAGTCCTTTCGATGAAAGCTGACAAAGGCCATCTAAGGACATACCGCCTCCCTCTACCAAGGCGACAAGCTCATCGTGTTCGGTGGTGAAAATGAGCATCGGGAATACTTATCCGATATCGTGATATTGCATATCCCTACCTCGACATGGACCCAACCGGACGTGCGTGGACCGATCCCGCGAGGGAGAGCACGCCATGCTGCAGTTATCTACGAAGACAAGTTGTTCATAATTGGAGGCGTAACGGGGGAGAACAACATTATCCTGGATGATTTATGCTATTTGGACCTGAAAACATGGACCTGGTCGCGGACATGGAGCTTTACCGCCCGCTTCGATCACACGGCCTGGGTTTGGGGCGGTCGACTGTGGATTTTCGGCGGCCTCGGCCCGGACATGGAGCGTACGACTGATATATGGTGGTTGGACCTGAAAGGCAGCCCGTCCCTTGGAATCTCATCCTCACAAGGTACCGTGGAATCCCCAGGAGTGGTCAACAGGATGACTCATAGCCCAGGAACTCCATTTAGTCCGTCCCAACAACTGCCGGGTCGGTCAGGCGGTTACGCAGCGAATTCCGCAAGCGTGCAGGTTCGATCCTTTGGCAGACGAAAGCCAATCGCTCCAGGAGCTATCTCGTCCCTCAGATTCCATTCCGGACCTCATGTTCCAGCCCTGCTCTCCGGGACCCATTTTCACGTATACTCTTCAGGAGTGCTGCTTGATCTGATCACGCCTTCAGAAACAGTGCGGCCTTATGAGTGCAACCTATCGTCGCTGGAGCTTGACTCGTTACGTTGGCAAAGGCTTGCTGATGGCCAGGAAGTTTTTAACCCAGCATATCGATGGCACTATTGCACTATCAACGAAAATGGGACGAAACTTTGGCTCCTTGGGTCTGACATCGCGAATGCCCAAGGGTCCAGTGACGATAATCACTTAAGTGAAGTCATGTTCATCGACCTGGAGAAGTATGGGCTTCTTGGCAATGACCTGGCAGCTGAAACATCCGAACAAAGTAGGATCCTTGCATCTGAGCGGCAGGGATTGCCGCAGCACTCGGGGCTAGGTCGCGACCTCGCCGCTGTTTTCGACCAGCCGCCAGAGACGGGAAGCGGAACTGATTTTATTATCACCGCGAACCGTGATGACCAGGAATACCCGGAAGAAGTGTCGGAGCCGTCTTCTCCGTCACCGTCGCAGCCTGCGTTTCTTCCGCCAAATGCTGCTACTTCTCCCCCCATCCATGTCCACCGGATCATCCTACAGGTTCGGTGGCCCCACTTCAAGCGCCTGTACGCGGCACAGATGGCGGAGTACCACACGAAAAGGATGCATATTCCTGAGCCGTACTCTGTAGTCCGTGCGTTCCTCTACTACTTGTACACAGACAGCATTTCTGGTCATCCCGAGTACTGCCCGAGCATCATTGACGTGGCAGGGATGCTGGTGATGGCTAACCTCTACGACATGCCGAAGTTGCGCCTCCTGTGTGTTAACCGCCTCAGCCGTGAGCTTGACGTTGAGAATGCGGCCATCGTCTGGGAGAGAGCCGGACGAACCAACGAGGAATGGCTGAGGCGCCGTGCAGCCCAGTTCTGCATGACACACTGGGGACGGGTCGTTCGCACTGAAGGCTTCAAGTCGCTCAGCAGACAAAGCTTGATAGAGCTCTGCGAGGTGGTTGACATGGAAGGACGGGTCGTTGCCGGGCCTGAGCTGGAGATGGCCGGAGCATTCGGGTCAGACGGTCTTGGCCTCAGCAGGGATTCGAAGCGGCCTCGTCTTGCCATTGTCGGCGGCAATGCAGCAGACGATGTGGATGATCTTGAAGGCGATGAAGATGATGGAATGGAGCTATCCTAAACGGACGATACATTCGAAATGACTAACTCTTTTGCAGACCTAAATCTGGGTTTTCAAGGGATGCATGGGACGGCGCGGGTTTTCGGTTCTCTGTGAGGGCGTTGCCAACGGTTTGATAGGAAAAGAAAATTCATGGGTGTAGAGTTCTTAATGATCTTAATGATGATAGTCACGAAGAATGCCAGTCCTGATGGTCTCACCCCGACATGCTACATGCGCCACAGTCATCATGCAACGAACCAGTCGAATCGGATGCCCAGTAGGAGGCCCCGAGCATATCGTGGGCATGCCGGACGTCATCCGCGATGCTTCGTAGGGCGAGCCATGGCGGCGCGGCACGTGGTCCCCGTTCGGCTCGCGGCCCGGCCCTCCGCCGCCGTCTCCGCCTCGCGATTCCGCCGTCCTCAGCCTCATTACTAACGATACAAGGAATTTATCCGGGATGCTCTTTATGACGCATTGGATGCGGGTAATCTTCGGGGAAGCCGAGATATTCTTCCCCAGAACGCCCTGTTTCCTTTGCGGAGCTGTCGCTTTCTGCTTTGCCATGGCGGATCCTGATCCGCTATTGCGATTCCTTCTCCACCTCGCCCCGACATCCTTGCGGGACAAGCTGCGCGAGCTGATGTGCGGATACCTGGTATTTATATAACCCGTCAAGTCCCCTCCAAGCAATCAATCGTGATTTCGTCTACTTTGTAGCTTTGAGGATCACTGCAAAACTTCTGCCACATCCTTAATTGCTGAGAGGCAGCCATGACCACTTCCACCCTTCCTTCTGATTTCCTCTGGGGCTTTGCAACCGCAAGGTAAGCTCCATTGCCATGGATATGAATCTTCCAGAAGTAGCTAATCTGACTCCTTTTTCTCTTCGAACAGCTACCAGATCGAAGGGGCAGTTAACGAGGACGGACGGGGTCCTTCGATCTGGGATACATTCTGCCAGATCCCTGGCAAAATCGCCGACGGGAGCTCTGGAGAGGTTGCTTGTGACTCCTACCATCGCACGGCTGACGATATTGAGCTGTTGAAGATATGCGGTGCTAAGGCGTACCGCTTCTCACTTTCCTGGTGCGTTGGATTGGATCCCCCCTGTCATAACTTCTTCTATATTGATAACTGACGTTGCCAGGTCACGTATCATTCCACTTGGCGGACGAAATGATCCCATCAACGAGAAGGGCCTGCAGTTCTATCTCAAGTTTGTGGACGACTTGCTCGCAGCGGGTATCACGCCTCTAGTCACGCTTTTCCACTGGGACCTTCCCGATGAGCTGCAAAAGCGGTATGGGGGCATGCTCAACAAGGAAGAGTTTGTAGCGGACTACACGAATTATGCCCGTGTAGTCTTTAAGGCCTTTGGCTCCAAGGTGAAGCATTGGATCACCTTCAACGAGCCATGGTGCAGCGCCATCCTGGGGTTCAACACCGGTCTGTTTGCGCCCGGCAGGACCAGTGACCGTACGAAGAGCCCAGAGGGAGACAGCAGTCGCGAGTGCTGGATTGTCGGTCACAATATTCTCGTGGCCCACGGAGCGGCGGTGAAGATTTACCGGGAGGAATTCAAGGAGAGAGATGGTGGAGAGATCGGTATCACTCTCAATGGTGAGTCTGCTTCGCCTGAGATACATTGTTACCTATAGGTAGGCAGGTAGGTAGGTATCTGACGGAAGTAACAAGGTGACTGGGCCGAGCCATGGGACCCAGACAACCCAGCGGACGTCGAAGCCTGTGAGAGGAAGATCGAGTTCTCCATCTCCTGGTTCGCCGACCCCATCTACCACGGCAAGTACCCCGACAGCATGGTGAAGCAACTCGGCGACCGCCTCCCGAAATGGACCCCGGAAGACATCGCCCTCGTCCACGGGAGCAACGACTTCTACGGCATGAACCACTACTGCGCCAACTACATCAAGGCCAAGACGACGGAACCGGACCCCAACGATTTTGCGGGCAACCTCGAGATCCTGATGGAGGACAAGAACGGAAACAGCATCGGCCCGGAGACGCAGTCCCGCTGGCTGCGCCCCTACCCGATCGGGTTCCGCAAGCTGCTGAAGTGGCTGAGCGACCGCTACGGCCGGCCCAAGATCTACGTCACCGAGAACGGGACGAGTCTAAAGGGCGAGAACGACCTGCCCCTGGACCAGCTGCTCGATGATGAGTTTCGGGTGCAGTACTTCAGGGGCTACATAGCTGCCATGGCGGACGCCTACACCCTGGATGGGGTCAACGTCAGAGCGTATATGGCTTGGAGCCTCATGGAGTAAGCGTTTTTTTTTTCACCTGAAATTATTATCCCCGTTCCAAGCTCCCTTTTTCAGTCTCGATAGCTCCTGCTGACAAGCGTCTTTCCTCATCTGTATAGTAACTTCGAGTGGGCCGAAGGCTACGAGACGAGATTCGGCGTGACCTACGTCGACTACAAGGGCAACCAGAAGAGAATACCCAAGAAGAGCGCCAGAGCCATCAAGGAGATCTTTGACAAGTGCATTAAGAAGGACTGAGTGAGACAACGGACTGTACATTTACCCAGCACACTTGCAGGAGCCCAGGACTGCGGAGGACGAAATGCTACCAGTAAGTAACTAATACTTTGGGATGATAACAGATCGGGTTGAACCAGTGACGAAGTGTAGTGATATTAATTTACATAACTGGTTGCTTTTTTAATTAGGTGATTAATATCTATGGCATATGCATAAAAAATTTGTTTCCATCCGTCCATTGTAGAAACCGCAACTGGTCCCTGTGACCTTGACCTTGATCGACGTCTAAAACATAGGGTATATAATATATTCTGCATAGCTTGTGTTCCTCCTGACACATGCGGTTGTTTAAAGAAAAGGGTGAAAAAGTTCCTTGGACGCATATCACGACAGGTTCCCTCTTTCCACTGATAGACGCTCGCCATCTTTCTCTCAGCGTCTTTGTTGGACTTATCGTCTTGCACGTAGGGCCACCCGTGGCTGACGCTCATTAAAGAAAACGGATGTCTGTTTCGTCGAGTTCTTGGACTCAGGAATCGTAGAGTCGATTCCGTTATGATTTATGTTCAAGTTGGTAAGGCAGAGGCAGGTTTTCTCCATTTGGTACTTAAAAGGCTGGGTATCCTAAGTGGTATCTTAAGATCCATTAGCAACAGGCTCATTCTTCTCGTTTCTATCGTAGTGAGGAGGGAGGGGAATCAGTCATACTAGGCAACCTGTGTGAATCGTTGAGTAACTCTCATTAGGCGTGTTATATAGCTTTTCGTAATTGTGAACTAGGTACCGGACCTAGGTAGGTATCACCTTGTTTGCCTACCATGAGAACACTTCCACTTTGACCCCTTTAAGCCGGAGTATTCGCACAATTTCGGTATGTATGTGAAACGGACGCCGTTCTCTCGGTCTCAGTCCCGGATCCATCGCTGGTTGACTTTATCGAACCCGATCAGGTCGAGATCGATGTTCAGGAACTTGAGCATCATATCCATTGTGAAGGACTACATGTCAAGACCATTAGCCCGTAATCAGACACAAGCACCATCTCAAAGAAAGTAAAGATAAAAATCCTACCTCATCGTCTGCTCCCTCCTCATAATCATCCCCCTTCCTCTTCTTCACCTTCTCCTCATCGAACTCAACCTGATCCAACATCTCCGCCCTCCTCCTCTCCAACTCCTCCTCGTCGACATCACTCCCTCCACCACATTCCTCCGCAGCCACCTCCTCATCATCCCACTTCTCCCTCCCGCGTCTCATACGCTCCCTCCACGCCCCGACCCCTCCCATCCGGTGCACCCTCTCCCTTGCCCCCGCGAACACTTCCTCCGCGGCGTCCTGGCTGATGGCTCTCCACTTCTTTATCAGCGCCTCGAGCTCTTCGTCCTTTGCGGAGGACTCGATCCGGAGCGCCTGCTGCGCGGTGTCCAGCTCGGAGCGGAGCGCGGAGAGGCGCCTTTGCAGGGCGGAGTGTTGTTTCTGGAGGGCGGAGAGGACGGGGTCGGAGGTGGGGATTGATGGAGATGAGGATAAAGGTGAGGCGAGGGACTTGCGTTTGCGTAAGGTTGGTAGGGGGGTCTTGTAGACCGGCGTCGTTGCGCCGGTGGTGGTTGAGTTGGAGATGGTTGTGCCAGAGCTAGGCTTCAAGGGTGTCGAGATTACCGCGTCTGCGCCGGCGTTGTCGACGCCAGGTTTCTTCTCTTCAGGCTGGGGTCCTGACGGATCCGTGTTCTTCTGTAGAGTACTATCATTCTTGTTCCGGAGCGGATCTGCAGGGGAATTGTTCTCTTTCTCGTCAGGTTTCTTCAGCGGCGTGCGCAGAGGAGACCTGAACGGCTTGGAGAGCGTCAAAGCCGCTTGGTCGAGGCGACGCCGTTTCGGGTTGTGGACGAGATGAGCCATTGGACTGTGGCTCATAGTTTCAGTCACATATTTTAATGGCACGGATGGTCGATGATAGTTCTTATTCTAAATCAAATGGCAAGGACATGGCAGTTCGCAACTTCGCGCGAGCTTGGTTCAAACGCGGGTTACGGGAGTCGCGAGGTTCCTCCGCGGATATCTTATCGATAAGACCCCAGACCCAGATTGTCACGTGTCTTCCATATACAGCGAAAGCGTACATACCGAACTCCCTCAAATCAATAATAATGAAAAATGATAAGATAATCGAAAAAGCTCGCGCCATGGGGCGCTACGAAAACCCCACCTATGTTTTTGGCGGGCAGGGTTTTTACAGCCACGTTCATCTGATCTGTTAGCTGGATGTTGGTAATTACCGCACCGCTTCACCCATCGCGCAGCCCTGGACTCGAACCCAGGCCCCCCTAGTACACAATGCTCAAGTGTGTCCGCAGACGCACCTTAACTAACTAAGCTAGGGCCCTGAGTTCTGTTGAGGGCGTTGCGTTGTGAATGAAATATATGGGGGGTTGCTGGGGGGGGGGTCAACTCCCGGGACGTGACGCGACTCGGTAGGTAGCTAGGTAGGTAACTATCTAGCAGCCATTGATTGGTTGGCCTTTGTGAAGGCTATCATGGCAATGACTACTGAGTCAGCTTCTTCATAAATCCTAGATCATTGCTGAAATCTACAAAACACCTCTGTAGCTAAGGTATTCTTTAGATTATACAGTACGTACTATACATGTACAGCAATTACAGCGCACAGACACGAGGAACAAACAAGGCCATCATTAACTAGTATTCTAAACTCTTAAATATGCTCATATAGACAACGAGGAAGAAACAAAATTCGTCAGCTAGGAATCAATGCCCTACGCCGCCCGCTACCCATTGCCCAAACTCGGGCTCACCAGGCCGTGGGAACAATCCCCGGTCATTAGCACCGGCCTGACCCCCAGGAGCTGCGCCTCCAGGGCCGGCAGCATTTTGGTTCTCTCTCTGCCTGTTTCGCTGCTGCCTCACATAGACAAGGATGAGCAGGGTTGCTGCCAAGACAACGATGATGAGACCTTCCAGAAAGCTCTCGTCGATCTCGAGTTCTAGTTCGTCATAGTAACCATCATGGTGATGATGGTCGCTGCGTGCAGCACCAGTCGCAAGAAATTCATCATCCTCCTCTTCAGCTCTCTGCCTGTACAACTGGGCAAGATAATTTGCTTCTTCCTCCTCGTCGTTTTCGATAAAGGCCGTAATCCATTCCCTGAACGTTCGGGGAGCTTTTGATTCTGCAGATGTGTCAGTAGTGTATCTTCAAGGTAAGAGTTGAAGTTCAGTCCAAGAGTATGGGTGTAGTTCTTACCTGGTTCTTCCTGGATGGGGTTAACGTTCCCATTCGTAATGCGGTTCCAAAGATGCCGTATCCGTAATTTTATGAGACTTAGTTTCACAGGTAGATATGCTTCCTTGTTGGTCTCGAGGGCCAAATCATAGTACCTCTTGGCCATATGGAAATCTTGGTCGACAGCAATGCCATTCTCATGCATCCAGCCAAGGTTCCAATACGCCTGGGCACTATGATGGGCTTCAGCAGCGGCGTGGTAGCAAGTGGAAGCCTTTTCAGCGTCCGGCGCGACACCGATCCCTGCAAGGTAATAGTCGCCCATCTTAACGAGAGAGTCGACATTCGCCTGCCTCGCAGAACGGGTCCAATAAATCAGCGCTAATTCGGGGTTCCGAAGCAATGACGGACGTCTCTTCTTCCCCCAAGGGACGATGGAGTCCAGTGACAGCACTGAGCGCTGCTCATCAAGGAGGTACGCCACGTTCGCCTGCGCATTCTCGTAACCCTGCTCTGCAGCCATCATTGCCGCGATCAGCGCCGTTTCTTTGTCCCCATTCTCGTAGGCGGTATTAGCTTCGATGAAGGAAGAGTGAATTTGTTCCGCTCTCTCGGCAACCATCTTGTAGTAGGCTGAGGCTATGCCACAATGGCGTTCCCTCCCGATGCCGTTGTTCGCAATTTCTGCAAGGTAGTAGAATGCTTCCATCCATCCCCAGCGAGCGGCTAACTCAAAATACTTGGTGGCTGTTGCCACGTCCCCTTGATCGAGGAACAGAGCGCCTAGTCTCGTCTCGGAGGCTGGGAAATCCTGTTCGGCAGCAGCCTGGAAGTACCCAGCAGCCTTGAACGCATCCTGAGGGACCCCATATCCGTGTAGGTACATCAAACCGATCTGATGCTGACAAAGAGGGTCGCCGTTCGCAACTCCACGTTTGAACCAGGTGAGTGCAGTTGCGAAATTCTGCTCCACACCCTCCCCGCGAAGGTACATCATCCCAATATGTCCAGCGGCTTTGGAGGCGATCTTCTCAATTCCGACCGGATGACTCGTACTGACTGTGCCATCCTTGGTCCAGTACCGCTTTGCAACAAGTTTGAAATACTTCATAGCCTTCCGGAAGTTCCTTGGCAGAGTCCGGGTGCCTTCGTAATGCATCTTGCCGAGACTAAAAGTTGCCTTCAGCTCGCCCTTCTTAGACATCAGATCCAGATATTCCAAGACATCCTCGAGACTGGCATCAGAGCTCGAATGTGCTCCGTCTCTGATTGCGTTCGGCCCCGAGCTTGACACGCTTGCACCTTCGCCATAGACACCACCTTCCTCATCAGCCCAGCGGTAAGATTCTCGAACCATGCTCTGACCGCCGGGTGGTCCAGACCTGTAATAAGCAATCGCCTTGTCCGCCACTTTCTTGTAGTAGTGCGTGGCTTGGTCGCAGTCTCTTGGTTTTCCGATGCCGACGTGGTTTCGGAACGCAAGCGTCATTTCAGACCTCGTATTCCCCTGTTTGGCAGCAAAGGTATGGTACAGCAATGCCTTTGCCTGGTCACGCTCAACCGCGCCTCCGATCCCTGTCGCGTACATGAAGCCCAGCATATACTGCGCCGTACTGTTTCCAGTCAAAGAAGCAAGGTTTGAATACCACTTGAAGGCCTCTTTGAAGTCGCGCGGATGCGAAAAATTGCCGTAAAAGTTCATCTCGGCCAGCAGGAACATCGCATCGGGGTTCTGCGCTTCCTCCGCCGCAACCTTCAGCTCCTTGACGGCCTTCGCGAGATTGGGATTCATCTTCTGCTTTTGCGCGCTAGGGTCCTCATATTGGTCCGACACTGGGCTATTCAGGAAGAGGATATGGAAGGCTTCCTTCGCATAATGGAGGGTATGTCCGAAGAAGCCAGATGGCCTTTCACGTTTCACGACGGGGATCTTGGAATCCCGCAAGATCTGTAGGGCGGACTCGACATATTCTTCAAGCAGCGCAGAGACAGTCAGTAAAGATCATATCCATGAGATCCAGGTCTCTTTCTTACCGCTTCCATCCCAGACACCAGTTCCCTCGCCTTCGTTCGTCGATGGATCAGCCCCATGCTGGTATGGTTCACCGGAGACGTCCGTTGACCTGGATACATCGCTCGAAGAAGTCCGAGACTCAACCACGAACGCTTGCAGTAGAACTGAAAGAGATGCAACATGTTAGCTGGCCAGAAGGATCTGAGATTAGCCAGGTGCTCTGAGGGGGAGGTCTTACGCAACGCGCACGGCAGGATGCGCCATAAGCCCAACCTATTCATCGTGCCTGCGTAGACTAGGTTCCTCTGATTAATGAGAGGCGCATTGCGACCCTTATTCTCAAGAGCACATCACGGTCCTGGCAGCTGGAGCGGACGAGATGTGGAATCGCGCCTTGTGCTTGGCAATCGTGAACAGGAGCTGGAGCTGTCCTGATGCGGTACGGGCCACCTATCCGCACGGAGCTTAATTTCGCCGACTGCTTCCCCAAACGACGGTTCCAAGACCCCGGCGGCTCAACACACGGCTGCCCACCCAGCTCTGCTCGTACGCGAGAGGAACGTGGGAGGAATCTCTCCCGTTAAACTTTGCATCGATGCAGTTTACTATACCAACTCTCAATTATCTGGGCCTGTTTACGATATCGCCGGCTAGAGAATCACTTTGATAATAGAGTACCTACCGACATGTTCGCTGCCACAGTTTCGATGTCAAAGTCCATCTAAAGTTTGGTCACTCTCTATCCTTTGACAGGAAAGATTTGTTGACCTGGCGTTATCTTCTATTTTGATTTCCAACTTTTACAAGAAAGCTCCCCTAAGATTCCTTATGAGAATTACGTTGCTAAGGCTCGCACCTCCATGAAGTGTCATAAGCAAGTTAATGTATTCGTGGTATTTTAGACTGATCTGTGTACATGGGCACCGAAGAAAAGACACTAATACACTCAGTGACAAACGTTCATCATGTGAAGGCATGGGGAATAACGCCGCTGGAGAGGAAGAAAAGACCTCTCTAACTCCAAGCTATTATGCGCGTAATAGCGTCTAAGACCTAGAAAGTGCTCTGTGGATTTCTCTTCGAAGGAATAACAGACAACTCGCACCACCAGCCCAGAATCATTCACAATTTTTAGAACGGGCTGCTCAGAATCGGAAGAAAGCAATTCGAACCTCTTCTGGTGGGAACTTGGAAAGATACATCGACGAGGGAAACAAACGCCCAGATCATGAAAGAAAATAACCAACCAATTCCGAGACCTAAGATGCAAGATGGTTCGCTTTGTATGGTTTGTGTGGACGGGGACAGGGTGGTGGTACAGCAATACGAAGAAGCCATGAAACACAGCGTGAAGGAGATAACTTCTTCACTGGCGCGGGGACCTAATAGCACTGTCAGTGAGATGCACATCAGAAATTAATCAGGAGACTTACGTTGGGCTGTAAGCTGGAGAGGTTGGGCTATAGCTTGGGGAAGTAGGTCCGCCAGGAGACGTCGGGGAACCAGCGAAGTTAGGAGAGGTTGGAGAATACTGCGCAGGGCTCGTAGGAGACCATCCAGGGGAGGTCGGGGAATACTTCGGTGAAGTAGGAGAAGTAGGTGATAGATGTCGACCAGTAGCACCTCCAATAACGGGGCTGGTCGGGCTGTAGCTGGGAGATGTAGGGCTAAAAGCAGGAGATGCCGGACTGAAACTCGGCGACGTAGGGCTGTAGTTTGGCGAGGTTGGCGAAAAGCCCGGTGATGTAGGAGAGTACGAAGGAGATGTCGGGGACGCCTGCCCATATGCTGGGGACGTGGGCGAGTATGCAGGTGATGTAGGTGCAAACGAAGGACTGGCCGGCGAGAAGCCTGGCGACGTCATGAAGCGCGGGCTTGTAATACCCATAGCGGGAGATGTGGGAGAGTAGCTCGAAGACGGCGAATAGCCTGGAGAAGTTGGACTCGTGTTGAAGGGGCTGCTCGGTGAGTAGCCTCCAGGGCTCCTGGCGGCAGGGCTGAAGCCGCCACCGAAACCGCCTTGCGGCTGGTAGTCGGTAAAGCCACCAGGAGTCTCCGATCCCGCCTGGCGGATCGGGGAGAACTTCGAGTCTGGATCGGGTGTACCGATGTAGGCAGCTTCCTGCATGGGTGAGCCCGTGTCGTACTGCGTGGCAGCACCATCTGAGATAATGGCGTCCTTGGCTCCGATTGTTCCCATTAGACCGTACCGCGCGTTGTTCGACACGACAGTGTTGAGCATGTTCTGGTCTAGGTAGACGTCGAATTCTCCCGTTCCTGCAGGAGCCATCTGTCCGAGAATCAAGTTCTCAGACACACCGCGGCAGTCATCGAGCTCGCCAAATGCGGCGGCATCCAGAAGGATTTCGACCGTCTCTTCGAAGGAACACCTCATCAGTGCACCGTTGTCTGCACGGTTGATACCGTGACGGGTGACTGGAGTGAGGTAACCCCTAACTGTCATGACATCGACCAGAAGTGCCAAGTGACGGTGGTTGACATAGGAACCGTCGAAAGCAAGCACCTGAGTCAGTTCACGCAAGACCGCAGTTCGAGCAGCCTCGATACCAAAGACCTCGAAAACTTCGATGAACTGGTTCGAGTAGGTACGGGTGGCATCCACTCCAGGAATGGCCAGAACCTCGCCAAGAGAGGAGCCGCTGGTTTCAAGCACCCATTCTTTGCACAATGGGTCGGTCTTGCTCGTGAAGAGCGATCCATCCTCGAGGACGCGAACCAGGCTCTTCTCGTTGATAAACGCACGCTCGACGCCAGGAACTCCACGGAGGGTGAGTGTATCGAGCAGATGTTGCTCCAGCTTCTTGAGCGTGACGTCGTACTCCATATCATCATCCTCTTCCTCTTCCTTGTAGTCTTGGATCTGACGGATACGGATGACCTGTTCATCGGCGTTGTTGTCACTGAAGATAACAGCGATATCCTTTGGATATGCTTGCTTGATCTTCATAGCAACATCCTGTACAGTAAGGCCCTTGTCAAGAAGCTTAGGCCGACTCAGGATGATACGGAGCAGCCATTTAGACTGGCGAGTGGAAGCATCCGTGACGTCCTCAGGAATGATGAAGTAAGACTCGACCATGTCTCTATCATTCTCGATGACAGTGGACTGGATGTCCGGGTCATAGTAGATTTCAGTCGCCTCAGTAACTGAACGTAGACTGGTGTGTTCAACCATGCTTCGAAGTTCCTTGGCAGCCTCCTTATTGTGACGCCTTGAAGGTATTTGATAGACCGTCATCGAGGGCGTCTTGATGTTGGTAGCCACATTGAGAATTTCCTTCAGACGAGGTACACCAAGGGTGACGTTCTTGGACGAGACACCAGCAAAGTGGAAAGTGTTCAGCGTCATCTGCGTGGCAGGCTCTCCAATGGATTGGGCAGCGAGAACACCAACCATCTCTCCTGGGTGCGCCAAGGCCCTGGCAAACCTGCTCTCTATGGCGCCGAGAACATGCTGGAACGCAAGTTTGTTCATAGAGTACTCGGTGACGAGTCTGCGGAATGCGAGGCGCGAGCGAAGCTGTGCCTTGAACAACATTGTGGCATTCTCCTGAGCCTCGCGCGAGATGATATCATCTCCGCGAACAACAATCAGGCGATCCAGAAGAGCACGGACCTGAGGAATGACTTCTGCAGGGTGAAGGTCGCTAATAGATCCATCGCGGATCCTGAACGTCGTCTTTGCGGACTCGAGGATACGCTGCACGTTAATTGGAAGGTGCATCATTTCCTCATCCTCCTTGGCGATACTGCGAAGGAACTCTCGATCCTTCTGAAGCTGCTCCCATTCCTCGTCAAGATATTTCTGAACCTCAATGTCACCTGCGATCTCCGTAGCCTGCTCCAGTACGTCCGGTCCCAAAGTCCATTCAGGATCCATAAGATCAACACGGAATCGTCGACGGAACGCCTCGTCCGAACATCTGATAATGTCGACTCTCTGGTTCTCGATATGAGCACCATCGAGGCCGTCTTCTCCATAGAGGAACTGGATAACGTCACCCAACGAGTTACGAACTGTTCCATCATACTTGACCATGACCTCCTCCAGAGCCTTAACGAGCTTTCTCTGAATGTAACCAGTCTCTGCGGTCTTCACTGCAGTATCAATGAGACCCTCACGACCAGCCATTGCGTGGAAGAAGAACTCTGTAGGCGTCAGACCACGCAGATACGAGTTTTCGACAAAGCCACGAGACTCTGGAGAGTAGTCGTCCTTTGTGAAATGAGGCAAGGTGCGGTACTTGAAGCCGAAAGGAATACGCTTCCCCTCAACAGACTGCTGTCCGACAACAGCCGTCATTTGAGAGATGTTAATAGTCGAACCCTTCGATCCAGAACGGGCCATCTGAATAGCGTTATTCAAATCTTTCAAGCTCTTCTCCGTCTCGGCACCAGCTTCATCACGAGCATTGTTGAGGGCACGGGAGACCTTGCTTTCGAAGGTTTCCCGCACATTCATACCAGGCAACGGTTCCAGGTTGTTTGCAGTTGCATCAGCAACTATCTTGTCAACCTCCGCTTTCCGTCTGCGGACGCACTCCTCAATCTTCTGGATTGTGACCGGATCGGGAATCGTATCACCGATACCGATACTGAAACCGTTGTGCAGAAGCCAGTAGTTGACCACCATTTGAGCCCCGTTGAAGAAGGCCATTGCGGCCTCTGGCCCATACTCATTATAGATGGTGTGCACAACACCACCACCGCTGGCACCAACTGTCTTCTTCGAGAACATGCCAAACATCAGCTGCCCACCGTGGATGAGCAGACCGCCGTCATTCAAAGGACAGAATTTTTCAGTCAGCGATGCGCTGTCCTTCTCGACACGCAAGAGATTCAAGCCCGGAGGAAGGACCATACTGATGATCTGCTTTCCGGTCCATCTCGGCCTGGGCTTCAGTATGGCCGGCTGAGGAATAACACCATCCCAGTCCGGCACCCACAGCATGATGTTCATCACTTGCTCCTTGGTCAGGAACACATCACGCCGGCAGATCTTGTAGATACCACACAGACTATCTTGCACGATACCCATCAGTGGACCATTTCGCTGGGGTGACACGATATTCAGCGGAACCATGCAAAGCTGATGGAGTTCCGCGCGAGACTCCTCGCTCTGAGGTACGTGCAAGTTCATTTCATCACCGTCGAAATCAGCGTTGTAGGGGGTCGTAACAGACAGGTTAAGTCGGAACGTTGAATAGGGCATGACGCGTACGCGGTGACCCATCATAGATTCCTTATGCAGAGACGGCTGTCGGTTGAACAGAATCACATCACCATCCATGATATGACGTTCGACCTTCCAGCCGTATAGCAGTTGTTGAGCGCCGGCCCTCCTTGCATGACGGAGGTCGATGCGCTCTCCGTTGTCCCGGACGATGTATCTCGCTCCAGGATGCTCATTAGGACCGTTCATCACAAGTTGTTGCAGCTTGTCAATGTTGTATGGCGTGACGACTTCCGGGTATGTCAAGGTCTTCGCGATACTCTTTGGAACACCAACTTCGTCCAGCGACAGATTGGGGTCACCCGTGATGACAGTACGCGCAGAGAAGTCGACACGCTTCCCCATCAGGTTCTGACGGAGACGACCTTCTTTACCCTTTAGACGACTACGAATGGCCTTCACCGGTCGGTTGGACTTCTGCATAGCCTTTGGCTGGCCAGCAATGTCATTGTCCATGTAAGTTGCAACGTGGTACTGCAAGAGGGCCTCGAACTCGCGGACCACATGTTCGGGAGCTCCCTCCTGTTCGCAACGCTGCACATTCTGGTTCGCACGGACAATTTCTGCCAGCTTGTAGGTCAAGTCATCTTCACCGCGCTGGCCGGTGCCGCTGCCGCCAACAAGAACACTCGGACGGACCGGAGGTGGGGGGACGGGCAGTACAGTGATGATCATCCACTCAGGGCGGGCATAATCGTTGCTCAGACCCATTATCCGGACGTCCTCCTGGGAGATGTTCCGGAACACATTGAGGGCCATCTGAGGGGTGATCAGTTTCTTCTCCGGCTGCTGGATATCGTTATCGTCCATCATGTTCTGCTTGTTGGGTTTCCACGTTCCGACCAGACTGATTCCCTCCCTTCGGATCGTAGGCTGAGCGTTACCGCATCCGCCATGCCCTCTTGGCTTGGTGGAGCCTTCCTTTTCCTTGAATGGCTCATCCTCATCGGGAGGGGGATCAGCTTCACAGATCAAGATATCCTTGGACAGGCGCCAGATCTGATCGAAACGTCTCTTGGGGTCTCTTGTACGCAGGGCATCGAGAAACTTGGGATCGGACTGATTCCATCAAGGTCAGCAAAATTTGCCATGCTATGATTTGCCATCCCATGAGGGATGACTAACCGTATTGGCCTTGATCTTTCCACAGTTGTGGCAGACTGTCTCCAGCAACTTCTTGATCTTGTTCAGGAAACCTGGGAATAGAGGTGTTAGTACAATTCCGACAGAAAGAACCACCCGACCAACGTAGACCATACCAATGTGGAAAACGGGAGTTGCGAGTTCGATGTGGCCAAAATGTCCAGGACATTCCTTCTGCCCTTCCTCGCAAGTCTCGCAATTCCATTGACGATCGATCGTACCCAGGCGAGGATCATTCAGACCCTTTGTCCGTGGCCTCTGCCTCTGCTCATCCTGTTTTTTTGCGACCTTATCAGCGCCTGCTCTCACGAGCTTGACTGGCAAAAAAGGGTGTGAGAGAAGCAGCACAAACCATAGTCTCCGGATACTCGACGTGCACCACACTCATCCGTTTGATCTCCTCTGGCGAGAGGAGACCAAACTGGATCTCCTTGATTGTGCGCAATGGCGCCTTGGAGTACGGGAAGTAGACGTTCGACATTTTGGCGGTCGTAGTCGTGTCAACGGGGACTCGTGAGACTCAAAGTGTTGATTAAGCCAAATGACCAGTGAAGGAACGTTCGCGTGATATCGACGTCTCCGACTGGATGAAGAGAGTGCTCGTCGCAGGGTCCGTTTTTCAGTAATTATGTCCAAGGAAATCTCCGATGCGCGGTGTAGCGACAATAGAAAAGAGTGTGCTGCTGCTGGCCGGTGAGGCCTTTGGCAGCCCTTGCCACGAGGGCGCCCACGACCCTATCTGAACCCGACGTCGCGAAGCTCCGGAACGTTGAAAAAGGGCGCGCAACGGTCGGTCTCGTTGTGGTCTCAGTGTCAGGGAGAGATATCGCGATGCGAAACGCGATATCCCTGGGCGTTGGGCGATGGGCGTGAGGTCTGTCGCGGTGATGAAAGGGTGTTTGTCTGGCCGTTGCCTCACCTGAGATCGGGTAGGACTTTTAGCTCGAGTTTTCTTGAGCCGCAGCCAGGCTAGGCGCGGCACACTAAAAGTCGCTAACGCTAGTGTCATAACGTGGCGCCTGTCGGCGTTTCTTCCGGCCCGTGGCGGCCGACCGCCTAGCACGTGCAGACACTAAGGTGCACGGTTTAAATGACTCCCGGTGCAGCGGCCGGTCCTCTTTGCTCCAGCCTCCAGCCCCGGTCCAAGTGCATCCAGTCCTACGGATACGTCCCCGCGGCCGACCTCCCACGGACACAGGGTGATCACTTTGTGACCATCCCCTCCTGGCCTTCAACCAGGCAGGGCTGTTTATTTCATTATTCTTTTCCCTCACTCCTTCAGATTCTTCTCTCCTCTCTGCCAACATACACCATGAATCTTTCACTCATTGATCCCTTTGACCTTGCGCAGGACTACCCAGACACACTGACTGACAAGCTAAGTACGTTGCAACGCCTAGAAGCTATATCTATAACTCTGGTACAGACCGGTAATAAACGGGATATAGGAAGCGGCCATGCAACATGTCTACGGTTCAACCGCCGTGGAGATTTTCTTGCCTCTGGAAGAGTGGGTTAGAGATACAGGCGCAGAATCGAGCGGATAAAGCTGACTTGACCTCTCTCTCTTTCTACCTAGGTTGACGGCACTGTGGTAATCTTTGACGTCGAGACAAATGGGGTCGCGCGCAAGCTGCGAGGGCACACCAGGCAGATCCAATCCCTAAGGTACATACCTACACCTACGGCCAGGAATGGTAGATTAAATAATACAAAAGTGGTGGAAGCATAAGCTTATATCAGTCTCTATTTCCAGCTGGTCACGATGCGGCAGATATCTCCTAAGCTCCTCTCAGGACTGGAAGTGCATCCTCTGGGACATGAAAGACGGCTCGCGCGTGCGCACAGTCAGATTCGAAGCTCCCGTCTACATCGCAGAGTTGCATCCTTACAATCAGTACGTCACCATTCTTCGGCCGTCTCGCGCAGAAAAACAGACGATATACAAATCTCAGGAAGATACCCAGAACTGACCATGACTGTCTATCTATCTAGCTGGCTATTCGTAGCCTCCCTATTCGAAGAGCAGCCCGTCCTCGTTGACATCTCCTCCCCGAAACCTGTCAAGCGCATCCTCCCCTCCGCGCCCCTCCGCCCCCAGCTCTCCAATAACAGCAACCCGGAAGACGTCGACCCTGCCGTGGCCGCGAAGCAAGCCGCGCAGGACGCGAAGCACTCCACCTGCGTCACCATCTTCACCGCCTTAGGGAACCACATCATCGCAGGCACGTCGAAAGGGTGGATCAACATCATCGAGACGCAGACCTGCAACATGATCCACTCGACGCGACTGTGCAACGGCGTCGTGATCCTCCTCCGCCTCGCGAGCAACGGGCGCGACCTGCTCGTCAACAGCTCGGACCGCGTCATCCGGACGGTCGTCATGCCGGATCTGTCGCAGCTGGGGGTCGGGCTGGATCCGGCGAACATCAAGCTCGAGGTCGAGCACAAGTTCCAGGACGTCGTCAACCGGCTGAGCTGGAACCACGTCGCGTTCTCGTCGACGGGGGAGTTTGTCACCGCGTCGACGTTCATGAACCCGGACATCTACGTCTGGGAGCGCAGCCACGGCTCCCTGGTGCGGATCCTGGAAGGGCCCAAGGAGGAGCTGGGGGTGGTCGAGTGGCACCCGTCGCGGCCGATGATCGTGGCCTGCGGCCTCGAGTCCGGCTGCATCTACACGTGGTCGATCATCACGCCGCAGAAGTGGTCCGCGCTGGCCCCGGACTTTGTTGAGGTCGAGGAGAACGTCGAGTACGAGGAGCGCGAGGACGAGTACGACATCCACCCTGCGGAGGAGATCCACCAGCGCCGCCTCGACCAGGAGGACGAGGTGCCCGACGTGCTGACCATCGAGCCCGTCAAGGGCGACGCGGACGGCGACCTTGAGTCCTTCCGCATGCCCGTCCTCCTCGACATCTCGGACAGCGAGAGCGAGGACGACATCGTGGCCGTCGGTCCGGGCACGATGCGGCGACGGAGTCCCGGGTGGATGGCCGCGAACGGGGACGACGTCGACGTCGGTGACGGGACCGGGACCGGGGCCGGGGCCGCAGGCAGGCAGGCCACGAACGGCGTCTCCAAAGGCCATAGAGGGCGACGAAAAGCGAACCAATAATACAGTTTGTTTCTTCTCATGAGCATCTTACAATATAAAAAGGGCGAAAGAAAGGCATGCATTTTTCTATCGCATTTTTTTTTGTTCCCGTTAGGATGGGATGGCGGGGCTAGGTACCAGGAGTTCAACGGAGCATGATATATCAGGTCAGGTATCAGGTCAGGTCAGGTTCATATCCGGCCGGGCATTTGGGAACCGGATCTACTATTCTATCTGTGACCTTTTTTCTTTGATTTTTTTTCACCCGCGGTGTATTATACGATACGTTATACCTACCTACCTACCACCTACCTAGGTACCTAACCTAGGTACACGGGTATATTGTATGTGCTAATGTACTGTACATGTACATGTACATAAAACAATAATCAATGACTAACTATATCATATCATGACGTCAGACAATAATATAACAACAACAACGACGGGACATTCAAACTATTAAGTGTTCCGTGGAATGGAAATAATGGATCGTTGACAATGACAATGACATTCCCATGAGCATGAACCAGCCGGCAGGCAAACCTTGAAAAACAGGCCTAGTCTACTACTATACTATACTATACTTACTTAGATGTAAGTAATATCCCCTCTTTTTTTTTGTCCCTGGTGAGAAACATTAATAATAGGTGTAGGGCTTTTCGAGAACAAACGCGAGACGGAACCTTATCCAGCCCTGTCGGATAGATCGACTGGCTGGCTCGCTGGTTTCGTTCATAGCGTTATGTAGGTGGGGACTTCGTCGCTGCATCGCGTCATGGGGACTTACAATCCTATCCAAAATAGCGACGAAGAGGGAAGGCAGTCGAGACGGCAGGCAGAGTAGTTAGCTAACTAAGCAAATCAAATACCCAATTAATTAATGTCCTCGGAAGTCGTTGCTAACAAAAGTCATTTTCTTTAATAATCCCTTCTTCGCTGTCGTTTCGTTCCGTTTCGTCCGAGGGCTACATTAGGTAGCCACCATCTGGGCAGCAAAAAGTACGGTCCACGGGTATATTAGGTACAACATTACCATTATTATGTAGACGAAGATTCCAGGAACGAGAACTAAGACGGGAAAAAACAAAGAGCAATAGATAAAAAAAAAGAGAGATGGTCATTGCTCATAACATAACATGAAAAAGGACATTGCAGGAAATTCAAAAAGAGAGGGGGAATCCGGAACACCAGTCTCAACGTATCGATCGTAGAGAGATACACGTATCGAAAATGAGCATTGGAGCAAGAGAGGCCAGCAGCCGGACTCAGGGGGTATAAGGCCGCTCTGCACGTAAATCGACCCAAAACGCCGCAGAAATGCCGTTATTCGTTTGAAGACAAGTAAACATCACCGCGAAAGATGGGACCGATGAAAAGACTTTTTAGTAAAAGGGAAGCCACCGTCGAGGTGAAATCGGAAAAAGAAAAAAAACAAAAGTCTATCCCATCCTTTTCCTATCTTTTTTTATCCCTGTCATATACTCAGTCATTCTCTTCTTTGACCCAGCGCCTGTTCCAAAATCTTGTTCACTCTATTCCTCACCACTCGACCCCGCGTTGAGAATCCGGTACCATGGCCCTAGGTGACAAAGCATTATATCACCCATACCGTGGTCAGTCTCATCAGTTCTTGCAAATGCTCCCTTCCAATGGTAGCGAGCGAGTGGAAAGGCTGCGACAAGCATCTTCAAAGACTTCCCCAAAGTCATTCGACTTGGCATTTGAATGCTGACAGGGTTTTCTGGCTCAAAGCCATTCAGTGATAACATCGCAGCGTGGGGAGCATTACACCTTCAATGCCCCAAATATGTGTACGACTCGAGTGGCCTATTACAACTGCGATTGCAGAGAATTCAACGTTTGTCAAAGCCGTGGTGTGGCATAGGGTATCGATATGAACAACTTTCAGCGGTTCGTGTCTCCCAAAAAATCTCATGTCATGAGGTGCAAGAACTGGATTGTGGACAACGCTCAGGAGCGTGGCCAGGTCCTGAGAGGATTGTGTAGGTGCATCAGCAAGCGTCAGGGGCGAAAGCAAATGGGGGGTATCCCGCTGGTCTCACCTCTAATTGGCAACAGGCTTCCGCGCTTGGTATATATGGAGAATATTGTAGGAATGGATTTCTTTGTTGAAAGCCTCTGACTGAACATCCGCTGCTATTCTCTTTATTCGATCCACCGACCAGCCGAAAACACGGCTGAACGGGGCCAGGCTGAGCGTCTCGATGCTCTCCGAGATGGCCAGATTGTACCACCGTCCGACTGTTCTCTCATGCTCATCCTGGTGCCACGGGTTCAAGGGCAACCCGACCATCTGATGGTCTATTTCGACGAATCCAGCCTCTGTAAGGAGCCTTATCGTCTCGCGTGCGCTATGGGCAATAGGCCTCATGGCATCCTCGGTAGCCTGTTTCAGCCATTGATACCAATTCCGCAGAGCCGTACCATCTAGGGACCGGTCATCACAGCGAGGCTCAAAGTCAATCTCGACCTGCTCAAACCACGCACCCGGGCGGAGATGTGCGAATATCCTACGGTAGAGGCTTGGCCAACTGGCGACACTCCCGCAGCCCATCTGCAAGTGGATCAGGTCCCAGGAGTTCTCGCCCAGCGCCCACGGGCTCTCGTAGTCAAACGGCGCGTAGAAGTCGCAGTTCTTCGGATGGTTCGAGGGCTGTATGGCAGCCAGATCCACACCCACGACAAACGCATCTGGATACTTGTTCGCCACGTCGATGGCCCAGATCCCCGTTCCGCAGCCCAGATCCAGAAACCGACCGTTGCTGGGATGTGGGGCATAGATCAGTCCGTCCGAGACCCGTGCCACGGTGAAGACCTTGTGGAAGATATCCAGGCGATCCTGCTCCTGCTCGTCGCACGGCAGCATGTAGACGCCCTTGCGAAATCCGTGGTATGTGCGTCCGTTCTCCTGATAGTTCAGGTACGGCTCGGAGTTCCTTGGAAGAAGTTGCACATTAGCAATCGAGCGGCCCGACCTCCGGTGTTGACCCTCGGGGTGTTTGAGCCCAGAACATACTTGTAGATGGGAGCCACTGCGGCTGGAGATCCGTTGCTGCTCCAACCGGCCGGACCAGCCTGATGCTCCCTTTTGGGAGGCTCCCTGTCCGTGACGGCATAGATGTCCATGGCGTTGGAATTCTGTCTTGGACGGGAGGGGCCAGCGGGAACCGTCGACTGGGAGTGGTACGGAGGGTGCGAAGGGGCGGCCGGTGGCGGCTGCTGGCCGTACTGGTAGGCAGGAAACATGACTGCAGCTTAGCTGGGGGAAGACGGCTGGTGAAGGAGATGGAGCGCTGGAGGAGGAACGGGCTGGCGGGAGGATGTCACCAAGACCAGCAGTCTATCAGCGAGAGCAGGTGGAACTGAAGCGTACATCTATCAGGCGCAGACAGACGGGGGAGCAAGCCCGACCAGGCAGGGGGACTCGAAGCGATGCTCACGATAGCATGAATCGACGAGGAGCACAAAGAGACGGCGGAAGCGTCGCCAGGGCAGGAGCTGGCAGCCTGAAAAAGCAGGGCCGCGCAGGGAAGGAGCGGAGGACGACCTCAGGGAGGCCCAAAAATGGGGACTTGAGGGATGCTGATGCAGGCGCAGGTCGGGATCCTTTTGGGGGGTCGTCAGATCGGGGCCATCGAGGGAAAGGGCGGCTTTAAGGTTGTGCAGCGGGTGCGGTGTCTGGCCGGGCCGGACGCAGCTTCCTGTGGTCCAGCGGTGGGCGGCCGGGCGGGCCGCGCCTGCCACCTGGGGCAGCAGGGTCCCTCCGCACCCGCATGACCGCCCACACCTTCGGGCCCGTCAGCGAGCCTCCTCAGCGCTCCAGCATGACAGAGATCCAGCCAGGCAACCTGCATGCTGCGCGTGCACCAGGCGCTCCTTCCGCCGTGCGGCATCCAGGCTGGCGGTCTCGCAGCTCTCTCTCCATGGGTCCAGCTCTAGGTAGCTCTCTACCTTAGGTACCTACTGTGTAAGGTCTAGCAGCTGGACAGCGCCGGCAAGTCTCCGGAGCCCGGCCTGGCCTTAGGCTCTGCAGGTGCCGGGACGGGATGTGGACCCGTCAAGGCCCAGACAACCCGGCGCGGCGGGTGAAGCTTCCAGGAAAACAGCACCATGATGCTAGCAAAGAGCGCACCGGCACATTGCGTGCAGCCTACGGCCCTAGCTGCATCGTGGGCCTGAACGCCGTTGGTCCTCCCGGCCCTCCTCCGTGGTACGACCTGGCGGCCCTGGCATCCGCGGGGGCCGTCTCCTCCCAACGGCCACCTAACTAAATACTCTAGCTCACCCCGCCGGCCACGGTTGGGTCGTTCTCTCTCTCTCCGTACGCACACGTCTGTTACTAAGCATCCTTTGACCGCTTTCTGGATGCTCCTGGTCCTTGGTCCTGGCCCCATCCCGCCCGGAAGTTGTCTCCCTCGCCTGCAAGAGATCAGCTCGCCAAGAGACCCGGGAGGAGCTGATCCTCGTTTCAGAGCGCTGAGATGGGCGTCGGGAAGAAAATAGGCGAGGTGGACGGAATCGAAGCAGACCATGGAAGGAGAGAGTCCGGAGAAGGGGATCGCGCCGTCAGACAGCTACACAATTATCGAGTTTCGAGAGCAATGTACCGAGTATTCATACTCAGTCTTGCCACGGGTTGGCACCACACTCTCGGCAGGTTCCGATCAGGCCGCACTCACTTTACACGTCAGTGATCAGACCGCCTCGACGGCGACCATCTCCTCCCAGACTTACGGCTGATTTGGAAACAAAAATCGTGGTTCATGGTTCTGCTTGCCGCGCCTACATACGGACTTGACAGTGGAGAAATTCATGGTGTGGCATGTTGGACCATCTGACCAAGGATGCGCTTTCTTGGACACACTCCTAACCGAGGCGGACACGGTCTGTCAGGAGCCTTGTAATCACACCATGTCCGGTGCTTCTGCATCGCTGCAAAGTATGCCATGTTCCTTCGCCTATCAAATAATAATGACCACCACAGACAGCATCTCCATCCCACGTCGAGGCATCCGTTCGGGAAACGCATGTCGATGCACCACTGCACAGTACACAGTACTACTCCGTATGCAGATGGTATGGCCCGAGCGTCAACACTTGAATACAGTGCATCTGCTGAAACTTGGACAACCTGCGCATTATCTCTGGAACTCTCCGAAATGTTGACATAACAGTACATTAAAAGAATTTGGCAAGATCCACATATAGAAACGAGTAATGCTTACGCACTCAGTCAGTATTCCGTACTATGCGCATCATACCCTGAACCCCGCCCGGTTCCCACGAGGGCGGTATTCATTTGACATGTTTTTAAGGTGGAGTTCACGTTCATAGCTACCCAGTAGTAGGTTACTGTTTCCTGTCCTTCGCAAATCATCATACCGTGCCTAAGGTTCCTAGGCTGCAGCGGCCAACTTAGGCATTATTTGCTTTTGCACGGAGCAATCGTCTGTGACGATGGAGGTCTCCTGTCACCGAAGGAACCCTGTTCGACCCAGATCTGCTTGCATGTCTGGCTCGACACGTCTCATTGTTTCCCCGCACCACCAATACATGGCCTGACTCCATGCGTACGGATATGTTATCGGACCGGTGAGGATGAAAAAGAACTAGACACCTAGCGACCTTCCTGGATCTTAGCGGCATCGCCTCATCATTGCTGAGAATCCCGAACGTGGAAGGGGGGGGGGGGGGGGGGGGGGGGGGGGAAGGGGGAAGTTCGCGATGAGTTTCAACTACTGCGAACTATTGACAAGAGGGACCCATTCCATGATGGACTATAATGGGACTCTGTCCTCCAAGGTATCGTTTCTATAACTACACTTCAGGACTCTGCTAGAAAACTTAACCTGCAAAGTACGTGGCATCACGACTTCCCGCAGCGGTTGAAACGGCGGCCTGGACTGGATTTCCTTGACGGACAAATGATCGCTGACATTCAGCCCTAATGCCAGTAGCTGCGCCGACCAAGGCGTCCGAGACCCCGCCCTCGACAGAGCTACCCAGATATCCGGGACCACTGGACCATGGCCATGGATAGAGATAATGGAACTCCCTGCATCCGGCTGTACACCATTATCCGGATTCAGATATAATATGCCGCGGGGGCAATAAATCTCCTTCGAGATCTCGAGGGCGGAAAGCATGCTCGAGAGCGTCCAGACTTCCTCGGTGTGGCAATGCGGTGTAAACTGTCTGGAGCAACCTGCAGAAACGACTAATCCACGTCGGACATGCCACATTAAATTAATTTAATAGTCAAGGGAAACAGCCGACGCACGGCGAGGGTTCCAACCTGCGACGGAAGACGCACCCGCCCGCCGGAAACTGCAGACCCAGGGAGTCGGTTCGCCTAACCTCCAGTGTGTGACTTTCTCCGAGTCCCCCCGTGGCACCACCCGCCCGTTCGCGCACTCGTGTACACGCTATCTACGCGCCCTTTGGATGCATGGCCTAATGCAACTTTCATTATTATCACGGCAGCGCGGAAACGACGGAGTTATGCACGCAGTCTTAGCGGCCTTGATCCTTCCTGAGGTCGAACCGTCCCGTGTCTCGAACTGCGTGCGTCTCCGGACTTTTTTCCTCTGCAGCCCGACGAGTCAGACGAGCAATCCTCCTCACATGATGGATAATGCCACGCAGGCACGGATGAGCTCGCTCGAACTGCAGATGGCCACCCCCTATATTGTACACTAATAATAATGCATATTGCTGGGAGGGATTGGGGAGAAAAAAAAAAAGAAAAAAGAAAAAAAGCAGTGTGTTGCTACTGAAACTGATGGGGTGCGTTCCAGCAACGGCGCACAGACGAAGGATCAAAATTTTGGTTCTGCGATCTGCCCCGGTCCCGAAGTTTGCCCCCGTCCTCGGATCTGAGAAACGCCAGAACTAGTGTCAAAGGTCACGCCCTGAAAATCCTACGCCTCTGTACAGTGGATATTGCTTTTTCTGAAAGGAGCGCTTTTTGACGCGCTCCGACTGCACATAATAATCATTTTCACGTGTGGATACAGCTGCATCAACTTCCCCCCCCCCTTCTTTACGCAGACGGGCAAAAAACCAAAGGAGGTACATAGATTTTTTCAGGCCCAGTCTAGCTACGATTTTTTTTTCCTTTCTCTAGTCAATAGAAGGTGAGTTCTGGGGTGGGCAGAGAGCTCCAAAAGAGCCATGCACACCCTCAAAGTAACTGCATCGTCCTCCCTCTCCCTCCCCGCTGGCAGTTACATCTACTCGATCTGCCCAGCTGCACCTGGATCGTTCGCCACCATCTCTTCAGATGACTCTCTGCGCCTCTTCGACGCAACAAGCTTGAAGCTGCTCAACGTCACTGCGGCAAAGACGCATAAGGGGGTCACCTGTCTGAAAGAGTATGGAGGCGCGACCGGTGTCGGGCAGCAGCTGCTGGCCACTGCAGGGAGGGATGGTAAGGTGAGACTTTGGGATGTCCGGAGTGGACGCGGTTCGGGCGGTCCAGCCCTGGAGATGGAGACCGGTAAGTCCAGTAATTACTAATTTTATGTCTCTTCAGCGCTTCTCTTCATGCAGCTGCAAGTCCTGCAAAGGAAGATCATTTTCCTGATCTGTCTAATGGATATCCAATATGGGTGTGCTAACGATGTTCCACCCCAGCCAAAAACGCTGCCGTCCTCTCGCTGGCCTGCAACGCGGCAACGAACACTGTCGTTGTAGGCACGGAGCTCGTATCCTCGCAGGCTACTGTCGTATTTTGGTAGGTTTCTTTCCCCCCCCTTTTCTATCTATCTATCTATCTATCTATCTATCTATCTATCTATCCATGTGATGCGATCCCTGGAAATGTGGTGGCCAAAGCAGATCGCATTTAGCACATTCAGTTTGAACTTGCATACAGATATGAGAAATGCATCATCAATCATCGATATACAGATTTGTTATCATTATGCGCTCTGTCCTTATGCTACTCCAGCAGTGATAACAGCCGATTGCGTTGTAGATGTGTTCCATTCAAGAGTAGATGCCTGAGGACGGCCATCCGCCGCTAACTGACAGAGCAGGGACATCAGATCACCCAAACAAGTCCGCCTGCAATACGTCGAGAGTCACAATGACGATGTAACCGAGGTAAGGAGTGCCTTTGACTAATAATCGAAAAAGGTCCCTGTATATTATGACATTAAGCTAAGACATTGCGCGCGTTTCCTTGTTGCGCACTTATTTGCCATAACAGCTTTCATATCACCCGACCCGTAACAACGTCCTGCTGTCCGGCAGCACCGACGGCCTGGTCAACATCTACGACACCACCATCACCGACGAGGACGACGCACTCATCCAGGTGATCAACCATGGCTCGATCCACCACGCGGGGTTCCTGACCGAGCAGGCCGTCTACGCCCTCAGCCACGACGAAATCTTCTCCATCCACCCGACCACGAACCCGGACGACAACAAGGCCGAGGAGCCCAGCCCGATCCAGTTCGGTGATCTGAGGCAGCCCTTGAGTTGCGAGTATGTCGTGCAGCTGCTTGGTAGCAGCCAAGGGACGTATCTTGCTGCTGGAAATGCAACGTATGTGATTCCTTTCGATCCCTCCATCCAGTTAAAACCCGGTCCAGTCACAGATAGATCTGACTTGTCATGAACGAAAAACAGTGAAAAGAGACTCGACCTGATCCCTCTGGTCCCAACTCCCAAATGGCATTTTGATCAGAGCAATATTTGGCGCTTGCCCGAAGCTCATGGCGAGGAGATCGTTCGGTCAGTATATCTCGACGAGCAGGTAGGTACCTTTTTACTTCTCCTGTCTTCTATTCAATTCAAAAGGGAAGCTAGATCTAGATCGTCTTCGCTAACCATTACCCTAGTCAAGGACAGTATTCACCTGCGGAGAAGACGGGTTCGTGCGGGCCTGGAAACCCGCCGAAGAAAGTGCAGGAGGGGAAGAAGAAAAAGAAGAAAAAGAAAAAGAGGAAAGAAGGGAACAACCGCAGGCTCCTCAAACCACGACTTCATCCTCGTCTAAGCCGTCGTCGTCGGGATCGAAAGAGAAGGATAAGGAGAAGAGAAAGAAGAAGAAGCATAAGGAGAAAGAGCGGTTTAAGCCCTACTGAGTTGATGATTCTCTGGGGGAAACGAAATCATACGATTGTCATGAAACGGATGGTACTGTACATACTGTACAAAAGTCATTATTTTCGTTTCTCAGTCTGACTTGAGGGAGCTTGTCTGAGAAATTCTGCGATGTGAGACGATTTTTTTTGGCAGCTTTCTTCTTTCTTATTCGATTCTTGATAGCATGTTACTATTGATATGGCATAGATCTTGCATGTACAGTACATATTCTTTCTAGACTTACGAGCATCTTGCTTGCAGTTATGTGAGTTGGAGCGGAGGTTTGTTTCTCAAGAAAGAAAAAGATGATCTGTCATCGTTAGAATATCTAACATTTCTAGAATCATGAAGGAAGATGTCATATTGGGACACCTTGCAGATCAACCATGCGGGTGTCGTAACGGTTTACTTAAAGTTCCAGTTAAGAAGGCCCCTAAGCCTTAACTAAGATTTAGGTCCAGACTAGTGCCCATCCATGATAAGACAAGTGGTAACAAATACCAGATCATAACCAAAACTTACCACTAACCGTCCATAAGCGAGCGGCCTATCCCCAAGACGTTAAGATGTGCCAAAACTGTACGTTTAGCATCAACATGAACATTTCCATAGGATTCGAAGTAGGTTTTTGACAATCGTTCTAACTCCCAGACATCTTTCGCCTTCTCCAATCTCATCGTATAAAGTTTCCTCGTAAGGAACAATGGCTATTTAATAGTAAAAAAAAAAGTCCAGAGATTGTATACAGCACGTGATTGGGATATCAGTTTTATCGATTGGCCCCTACTACTGTACTGTTACTTAGAAGCGCGCCAGACCGCGCGAAGGCGGACCTGCCAAGTACACGCGATTCGTGACTCGTCATGGGCGGAACGAACTTCAGCCTCAGCCTAGTTAGTAGTGGTCCTCGGTCTGAAAGCGACCGCAAGTTCGAGCCGCGTGTAATCTCCATGATATGAACGCCCCCCGGATGCTACCTCTTGAGGCTGGATCTTTTTGAAGAGAACTTCTTTGTGGCTCGATGATAAGACGAGGCAGCCTCTGTGGGAGTCGGCGTGGTCTTCCTCTAACTCCCCAAAACAATCCAAAACGGAATCGCAAAAACAGAGTGCCTTCTTCTTCTTCTGTATAAGAATATCCTTGGGCGGCGCCCAACAATGGAGATGGCACAGGAAGACCGACTCCGTGTTCCGGGCAGAAGCAGGAAAGACTCGGAGCTCTCTACTACGTCCTCCTTGCTTCCAGACCCGCCCGACACGTCGGCGCTGCTTAATCTGTTGACAAAGCAGACGGAGCTGCTGTTGGCTCAGAAGCGCGAGCTGGAGCTCCTTCGGAGCATGATACAGCAGTACCAGCAACCGCCGCCGCAGCCGCCGTCGCGACGCATGTCGACCGTCTCGGCGCTGCAGGTCCAGCAGCAGCAGAACCCGATCACCAAGGAAGAGGAGCAGAAGCGTGTCTGGCAGAACGAGATCCTGCGGTACCATGACGAGGACCTGCTTAAGTCGTTCTACTGGCGCAAGGGCCTGCCACTGGAGCAGCTGCTGAGCCCAAACCGGCCGTGGAATACCTGGTCCTACCGCGCTGCGTATCCGAAGCTGTCTGCTTTCCTGGCCAAGGCGTCCCTGAACGAGTCTTCGCGGTCGCAGGTCCTCTGTGAAGATTTCAACGACAGCGGACCCGTCTCCAGGTGGGAGTCGACGGAGGGCGTGCTGAACCACGCCTCTCTGTGGGATGCCATTGGGACGAGGCTGGACGACAGGCCAGAGGGCACCGAGTCGTATAATGGACCCCCTATGGCATTATCCCGCATACTTCGGATAGTAGATTTATCTCCGATTGTGGCTTCTATAGTTTTGGGGTCGACTCCTAGGTAAGTAAATTCCGTCACATCGTTCTCGTCTTGACATGCTCTGATGGTAGCATTGTAGGGTAAACCTCTCAAAGATCGCACCATTTTTGGAAAGATATTTGAGCTTCACCAACTACGGTAGAGCCAGTCTCTTCGGCATCCGCAGTAGTGTATGACTAATTTCCTTCAGAAAAAGAGGTATTTGCAGGTACTGATCGTATGGCTACAGAGTCCAAACGCATATCTCTTTGAATATCATTTAGCCTTCTATTTTGTTCCACAGACCCTCATGGACAAGGACCTCGCTGTGAAAGACTTTCGAGGGCTCCGGCGTTCAGCTGCTTTTGGTCCTGACTTGGCCCAGCGCAGTCGATACATTTACGAGGAGCAGTTGTCTTTCATCCTCGTGGGGTTGGGAGACGATGTGTATACGTGCTACCAGCTCGCAGAGAAGTACTTTGCCGGACCCTACATAACTGGTTCTGGACAGGGCACACTGTTCGTGAACCCAGACGGGCGCAGGTTGGATAGTTGGACGCCTGCTTCTATTTTCCTGTCGTGGATAATGGTCAGCATGCATCATGTGCAGCTGCGCTGGCAGATGGCTATCGATGCTGTTGACGCCCAGATAGACTCGCCTTCTCAGATCATATTCTCGGAGGAGAACCCTGATCTCCTGTCTGACGACCCGCAGTTTTCACGGTCGAAGACTTACTTCTGGGCTCTTCAGGCGTACAAGATGTTTGACGAAGCTCTGTCAGCTACAATAGACACCTGGTACGAGTTCCGGCAGAACTCCCTCCCTTGCCTGAACGATGGTCGGATGTCCCCCGAGGACTGGGAGTCATCGGTAAGGACCATAGACACTGCAATTGAGAAGCTTCACGACAAGCTCCTGTGGGTACGGAAGAAGAGCAACGAGGTCCGAGACCTGCGCGACGGTTTGTTCGGCGCCTCTTCCCTATTTGACAGCCGTACGACTGTGAGGCAGGGTGACAATATTCGGTTGTTGACATACATCACGCTGCTCTTCCTTCCACTCTCCTTTTGCACCAGCATATTTGGGATGCAAACCCTCATCCCCAAGACGCTTCCCATGAGCGCCTTCGCCATCACTCTGCCGTCAATTACTGTCCTCACGATCCTCCTGGTGTTTAACTTGCAGAGCATCATTGATATTTGGGAGAAAATCAGCTCGAACATAACGGCCAGCTTGCGCGAGCTCATGAAGAACCATAATAGACAGGACTGGAGAGATACCGCTAACGCCCTATACGCGGATAAACTGGCCCGCCAGCCTCCTGTCAAAAAGGCACCCCGAAGGAGTAGTCACTGGGTCTATGCTCTTTTCATTCTGGAAGCGGTCACAGTGTCGTTTCCCGTCTCTGAGATCGAGAACGCTTACCGAAGGCTCCGACACTTATTCTCAAGTGCTACTGCGGACCCCTATCTTTTGCAGGAGACGGCTGGAATTAAAGACGGCGAACAGCCAACTAATTTGTCGCGAGCCCAGAGGGTCAAATACGCGAAGGAGGCGGAAAAGAAACGTGAGCAAAGGGTAGGGACCAGCCATTTTAATCCTCTCAAGGCTTTAATCCGTCTCATTGTCAAATTGAGCAAGGTAGCACTGGCGACTACGAGGACCATGCTTCTGATCTTCTGGATCCCTCTGGTCGCGTTGGAGTACGTCCTCCTTCTGTCTTGGTTCATGATCTCTCCCCCATCGTCGCTCTTTGAACCTGAGCCAGGTCAAGAGAAGTGTTCCAAGAACGACGCACAAGATCCTGCGGACAGCAGTGCAAGCCCTCCAGAGAAGCCCGTTGTCAGTCTCTGGAGCCTATCGACAATCGATCCCAAGAGCCGCACAGTTCCTATCTTCGTCCTCCCCTTTCGCTGGCTCGGGTTCGCCTTCGCCCAGCCCAGGAAGCCACCCCCAATCACAGAACCATCCACCACACGGGCAAAGAAGGCCCGAACGTTCCCCAGGCTGAGCAGACATGCCCGGGAGCTGAGCTCCCTTAGGCTCACCAGTCACCACCAACGGCCCGACGGCGAGGCTTCGGGTCCCAAGGTCGTCGTTGAAGACTCGCTTCGCCCGCCGTCGCGATCGCAGTTGCAGTCGCAATCTTCCTTCTCATCGACGGCGTTCGACCTGGAAAAGAAGAGTTGGAACTCATCCATCTCCGGGAAACGTTGGCATAGAGCTCAGCGGCAGCAGGCCAGTGGGCTGAACGAGGAGTTGACCCGTAGGACGAGCGTGGAAAACCAGGGTCCTTCTGTTTTAATAACGCCTTCGAGCTAGGTTGCTCTTGATTTTCGCCGCGATGTTTTGATATACGGTAATGTTGGATGCTGGATGTTATATAACTGCATTTTATGCATGCTACACTTATATAATCATGACTTGGTGACAACTATTACGCGGTTGCATTTATACAGTGGAACTCTTTTCAATGTCTATATGAACGATTACTATATAATCAAGATGGTTAGAAGTTCTCCAGTGTCTGAATTCACCTTCTAAGAATTACACACCTTGGTACCTTACATAGATGCTGTCCTGGTTGGTTATGCATACCAACTTATCAGATCAATCTCGCTTGATGGAGCAGTTTTGGAACACATCAAATAAGTAGCGATCAAGTCGCGTGGTCTAATGGTTATGATATCTCGTTCACATCTCCAAGTGAGCACAGATCCGAGATGGTTCCCGGTTCGATCCCGGGCGCGACTATCGCTTTTTGACCCTTTCGGGGGGGGCTTCTCACCGCCCGCGATAAGATTGCGATCACGCTCAACGTCAACCATTTTTTAGTTTTTTGACTGTCGGTTTTCCCAAACCGCAGCACCGCCGTCTCTCTGAATATAATCGCTCCTTTCAAGTACATGGAGAACGGGAGCGAACTGAAAATGCCGTCGATGTCTTTGGTTTAATTGATTTCCTCCCTTTTGTTTGAAGCGATCCCTTTCCTGCAGCACGCGCTGCACGCTCACATTTTTCGCCCTTTCCTCGGCAAGGCGCCACTCCTTCAGTCGCATCCAATTCGCCAGCAGAGCTCATCTGCCCTCTGCCTCTCTTCCTCCCCTTCTTCCTCCTCCAGGATATACACCCACCGAGAATCAGACAGAATAGATCACGATAGAGAAGATGGACGCCCAAGCCTACCTCATGCGCCACGGCTGGTCCGGCCCCGGCAACCCACTGAACCCCAACCGCCGCCCCGGCGGCTCCCACGGCGGCCTCGGCCTCACGAAACCCATCTTGATATCGCGCAAGCTGAACAACTTCGGCGTCGGCAAGCAGAGCACCAAGGACCCCGCCACGAACCAGTGGTGGCTGCGCGGGTTCGAGGAGGCGCTGCGGGCCGTGGGCCAGGACGGGAGCCGGAAGACGGGACCCGAGGCCAGTTCGTTGGCGAGGGGGCGGAGCGAGCTGTATAAGTTCTTTGTGAGGGGGGAGGGGTTGCCTGGGACGATTGGTACCAATACCAATGCCAACACTACTGAGACGACGACGGCTGGGACGACGGCGGCGGCGGCGGCGGCTGAGGAGAAGGGCGAGGTGAAGATGGGTGAAGAGGTTAAGGTTCACGAGAAGGAGAAGGAGAAGAAGTCGAAATCGAAGAGAAAAAGGGAGGAGGAGGATGAGGGAGAGTTGGAGGAAGAGGCACGGGAACGGAGGAAGGAAGAGAAACGGAAAAAGAGGAAGTTGAAGAAGGAGGCGGAGGAGAAGGACGGTTCTGAACCTACCCCTGGTACAGAGGTCTCGACGAAGTCCGCGGAGACCAAGCAGGAGCGAAGAGAGCGGAAGAAAAAAGAGAAGAGCGCCAAGAAGGATAAGAAGGACAAGAAAGAGAAGAAGGACAAGGAGAAGAGGGATCGGAAATCAGAGAGTGACAACGACGATGACAACCAGAAACCATCTCGCGAGGGGCGAAAGAAGGAAAAGAAACGACGCAAGGACAAAATGCTGAATGTCGAGGACTACCCGACCCCCGCTTCGACGGAACAGGAGCAATCGGAGTTCAGCAGAGACGGATCGCTCGAGGCAGAGAAGGAGCATAAGAGGAAAAAGGAATCTAAAGAGAAAAAGAAAGAAAAGAAGAAAGAGAAGCGCGAGAAAGACAAAGATAAGAAGAGCTCGGGAGAAGAGAAAGAGAAATCGAAGAAGCGCAAAAAGGAGGACTGACCTCGGCGCTGGATATATCACCTTACTCCCGTTTTCATCATGACGAATACCGTGAAATCTGTGAAATTGATTGATATCCGAGATCTCTAGACCTGGGTTGTATGTATGTATATGGTAACAGTACAGTACATAGCATAGACTAAGATACCCCATAGCAAAAAAAAAAAACGCGGATTAATTAATTAATTATTCTGCAAATAGATAGATATCATTATCAACAAACTAACTCTCCTCCACTGGCAGCTTTCCGGGCTTATTCGAAAGGATCCACGGCCTCCGTTCCCAGAAATCATCCTTGATGATATCGACGTGCTCCACGACGACTTTCGCCTTCCGCCGTAGCCTGCGTAGCTTTTCCTGCTGCGTCTTGGAAACTTGCTTTTCTGGTACCGATGGGATCTGTTCTTCTTCTTCTCCTTCTAGGCGTTTTCCTTTTTTGGGTTCTTCTAATTGATACTGCACGTTTGAACGTTACGCAGTCAGAGATTATGGCCTTTGACATTAAAGGGTTTATATTAGAGGAGGGGCAAGGGGGAAAAAAGGGACGACGTACCTGGCGATATACCACGCTGCCTTTCTTGTACATCTCCGGCTCGTTGTTGTAGTTTATGCCGAACCTCTTGAAGAGGATTTCGTTCTTGTCTGAGGAGACCGTTCCCTATTTTATTTTGATGTCAGTGTCGGACTTTTTTTATCTGATGGATCTAATTGGGTTTGTTCTTTGAGGTTCTGAGCAATAAGAGAAAAAGGTGCGGTACCTGCAACTCCCTCTCCGCTTCTGTATTGCTCATCCCGCCTCGTTTTACCAGCATCCAGAAGGTTGTGTTGTAGAGGTTGTTAATGTGACCTGTCAGTTAACACTCTAGCTGTAAGCAGGGGATCTCTGACACTACTACACTTCAAAGTTAAGAAGGAGGAGAGAGGCATTTCGCACAATCGACCTGTCTCCAGCTCATATAATCTCTGAGATTCTTCGTGGTCGGATACATCACCGCTCGACCATCGAAGGAGGGCAGATGCGGCGGCTCGAGTGGCGTGTCTGGGAAGAATTTTGGCCAGTTGTATATGTAGTGCGCCGTGAAGGTCGACACGATGGTTGTGACTAGTTTGCTGGAGGTCATGTTAGGAATGATTAATTAGTCGACATAGATAGGAGTTTAGACGAATCTCCGAATCCCCATGCTGTCGTTGCATCTCTGGATACAGAGAGAAATGCAAATATATGAGAAATCAATGTAGAAGGGTAGGGTCTCAACTTACGCACTCCTCCTCTCAAACAGCTGACAGCTGGGATGGAAGACGAAGCTGCAGACGGTCCCCTCTCAGGTAAGTATATCTCCAAAAGTTGTCGAAAGTAAGGGGCCGGCAGACCTATACTCGTCGCTAACACCATAAGCAATACACAGGTCCGGGAGGTCCTTCATGACCTCGACGGCTGCGGCGTTCATGAGGCCCAGCGCACGGGGGTCATTGGGCTTCTCAAAGTGGTATTTTTCTGATAGTCTTGTAGGAGAAGTCAATACAGGGCACACGTCTTGACAACACCGATGTACACAGAATGGGAATGCAAAGATTTATTAAAAAATGACAGGGGTTCGCTCATAGAAAGAAAGGGCCAATACGCAAGAGCAACAGTGGAAAGAGCAGCAACCCGAGCAAGAAAATTAAGGAGACACTAACTTGTGAAAACCCCTCCCGTCTATTCGGACTACTATCCATGTATTTGGAAGCAAGACATCCGGCTGTTCGAATGCCTTGACGTACTCATATCTGTCGTTGATTCGTTAGAAAGCTGCATCCCGCATGAATGGATAATGAATACATGAACCGAAGAAGGGTTTAAAAGATAGCTGTTTTAGAATACAAAAATGCTTACTTACTTTGAATTCGCCATTGCGACTTAATAAGGTCCGTCCATAGACAGTAAGAAGAGAAGAAGAACAGAGCGAGATAGACACCTATGGTACGGAGTCCAAGGTTGGATAGCTCCGAATGGATAGATGGGGATGGATCGTAGTGCGGGAACCACTGAAGTTTGAACCAGCTAACCGACACCGGTGACCAACAGTATCTCGAGAGCAAAAGCAGCAGGAGAGCCACTCGGATGTCGTACCCCCAAGGCATGGAATTACTATGGACGATGAGAACAGTAATTATGCTACAATTTTTACTTGCTTCGCATCTTGGGAAATTCGAAAAAAGAAATCAGCTTCAAACGTTGCTGTATACACGCTAAATTTCTACTACAAGAGGAGATGTACTGTACGGAGTAAATGGGAACGATTCATATCATCGTTTCTACAGCTCCAGTACAATAAACTTAATGGACCAATGCCAACCTGTACCCACAGCCCGCCGCGCCAGCTTGTTTTCAGCCGTTGCAAGCCCAATACGCTCGAAACTCCAGAAACAGAAGCCAATACACCTTCACTCTCACAAACTAAGACGTCTGCACCTCTTCAGGAGTCTCCTCATCTCCCGTCTCAATGGCCTTCTCGCTCGACTCGCTCGTCGTCTTGTCAGATTTCTTGGACTTCCTTGTGAAGAAGCCAAGGCTGCTCTTGCTCGACTTGTCAATAGAGAATGTGCTGGAGGCGACGCTGTCCACGCTCTTGCCAAGCTGCGTTTCACTAGCAGCATCCTCATCAATGTCACCCTGAGAGGAATCGCCTTTCTTAGAGAACAAACTAGACCGATCCTTCCAGGAGAGATTGAACTTGCTCGAGCTGCCCTTCCGTGTGATCTTCTGTATAAAGGACTCCTTTGAATTAGTATTTTCAGAGGGAGCGCCGGATGGCGTACGCTCCAAAGACTCGTAGGATTCAGCTGCAGAAGTGGATACGGAACGGGAGTCTTTCGAGCGACGGGATTCTGCCGGGGAGCCATCATCCACATTCGAGGTGGTATCTCGAGGCTGCGAGGTATCCGGCTCCTTGTCCTTCCCTTTGTCCTTCTCCTTCTCCTTCTCCCCTTCCTTTTCCTTTTCTTTTTCCTTCTCAGACTTCTTGCCAAAGAGAGTTTTGAATGACGGTGCAGCGGGATTCAGCTTCGGCGTCGCTGGTCGATGTGATGACGATGGGCGAGTGCCGATAGGCGCCTGTAGAGGGCGATGCTGTTTCTCAAAGGAAGCATTGAGGAAATCAAGGTCCCCGGACAGGCCAAGGGGCAGGTGGCTGGAAGAGCCATACTGGGTGGAAGGCCGGCGAGATTGTGCTCGCGACCACGTTGCAGGTGAAGCCCAATCGAAACCGAGAGGACTTCCCCTGTGCCCCGTTTGCTCCGTAGATGGCCAGCCAAAGTGCCGATTGTCTGTCGAGGGATGTGGAAGCTGATTGTCGAACGAAAACGTCGACGATGGCCTTGAGGATAAAGAGTCCCGTCGGACTGTCCCAAGGATCGATGACGGATCAATAGGATCGTGCGTAGGGCTGAACTGATTGTATCCACCGCTCGAATCGGAAGTATCGGCGGACGACTTTGTTAGGCTACTGGCACCGCTAGTGCCAAATCTACTGGAAAAGATATTGGAGAAAGCGACTCTTCGTGATGGTAGGTGGTCAGAGGAGCTGTCAGCAGTAACGTTCGTAGTGCTACTCCGTGGGAACAATGACATTGCATTGGCCCAGCTACCAGTGTAGCTCAGTCTCCGGCGCCTAGACCCGATCGGGCCCATGTCGTCCAAGTTCCTCGGGAATGACTGGCTTTGCCCTGGTTTCAATGTACCAAGTAAAGGCGGCCCATCCGCAAGGGTCTTTCCGCGCTGGCGATGAAAGCCAAAGAGGCCCGAGAGTCTCCGTGACGCGCTCTGAACGCCATTCGAAACCTCACCTTGAGAGAGTCCAGCGTTCCCCATATGCGTTGATTGAGAATCAGTCTCTTGCGGATTCTTGAGACTCTCATGTGGACTTGTGAATATGCTCGCAGACCTGCTCCCACCAGAAGACACTGGTGACGGTGACCCGTGATGCAGGTTTTCTAGCTGAGCATTAGACTGCTCGACGCCCGAAAACCGCGGATGGGTAACTGGTCCGGGAAGGTCCGGGGATTCTTCATCTCCCAGGAGATCGGACGGCAGCAACGCACCAGCATGGGGGCTCATCGGTGGATTGCTGAGAGATATATCCGAATCTGCTCGAGTCCCATCAGACTGGTCGGATGGAGCTGAGATAGTCATTCCATTGTTGATATTGAAGAATGCTGAACTCGGTGGGAACGTAGGTGAGCTCGTTGAAGGCGCATTGTAATTGACTGAGCCTGGGAACGACGTTTCCACAGCAGAGAAGTTCACAGGAGATGAAACGTCGCTTGTTAGAGAGCTGCGATGGCGCGAACGACGCATAGAAGCAGCGTGCGACAGGTCAAACTCTATAGGTGGCAAAGGAGCAAACGGCCCCGAGGCACTAGACCGCTGGGCAGTGAGCCATTTCAGACGTTCCTGTGCTTCCTGATATTGCTGCTGGGCCTTTGAGACCGTCAGCGTCAGTAGAGCTCTGGAAGAAGCAATAGTTAACACGAACCTGTGCATGGAGGTTGACAAGAGCGGCATATTGTGCGTGGAGATTGCTCAACTTGATTTCCCACTGGCGAGCGCGTTCGGTGTCGATGCGGTCCAATTCCTTCCCATCTTCGCCATCACCCTCTTGAAGCTTCTTCCTTTCCTCTTCGAGCTTCTTAATCCGGCCACCTTTGTCCTGGATCTCTTCATCGAGGGATTTCATCTCAGCCTGTTCGCTGGCGATCTTAGACCGAATCTCACTCGTCCGCTTGGCAGCTTCCTCTTCGATACGCGACTTTTCCTCCCTGACTCGTGCGATGTCTTTGCTCATTTGGGCGATTTGCTCTTGCCATCTCACAATGTCATCCCTGCGCTTTTTGCGCTCCGCTTCTTTCTGCTGCAGCAACCTCTCCCGCTTGGTCTTCTCGCTCTGCACGGTACGGTTGACACTTTCCAGCTTGTTCACATGCTTCTTGAGGTCGCCACTTGCTTCATCCTTTTCTTTCACGCGCTGCTTCAATTCGTCCCTCTGTTTCTCAAGTTCCTTTAGCGACGCGTTATGCTCTTCCTCCTCGTCATTGATCTGCTTGTCCACGGCTTCATTTTCGTGCTGCAATGTTTTGAGGCGTTCCGCAAGCTGCTCAAGTGTCTCGTCGGTGTCATCGTTGACCTGGCTCTTCTGAGGGTCGTCCGGCTGAGCATGAGTGGCATCCGCGCCGGTTGATGCCGGAGACAGTTTCCGTCCGCCAGCCGAGCGTTTCCCTTGTAATTGACCACCGCTGTGTTCGCGCGACATAACGGGAGCTGAAGGCGCGGCAGGAGCTGCTGCCGACTTCGGGACGGATGCGCGGATAGTAGGGGTACCGACGGGTCCATTTTGCTGGGCCTGGGACAGAGGAAGCGGTTTGGTGCGGACGTGAAGGACGCTGCTTGCAGTCTGAAAATTGGCCGCGCTGACTGCAAAGACACAGAGGTGATATATGTTTCCCGGTACCAGATTCAGGATTGCTACCGCCGTCTCAGCCCTCTTGGATTCGCCCACTGGTGATCGTTAGTCTTGAATGCCCTGCTACCCCGCATCGACCGTAGCCTAACCTTTCACGCCGTTGACGTGGATGATGTGCTTATGGATGGAGTTGTGAAAATCGGGCTGTTTCCAGGCAATACGAATCTCGTGGGTCGATATCTCTTCCAGGGTCACCTCTGGGGCCGGAGGGATATCCAGGCCGAGCTTGTCCACGAGGATCTCATTGGGGGTCTGGCAGACCTGCCACGCGCGGTACAGGAGCCTGAAGACGAGCCGGTCAGAACAGCGATTCCAGGCGTAGGAGCGCAAGCGACTCACCAGACCAGGGCCCACAGGATGGCGGCCGCCAGGAAGAGAGCCATGACGCCTCGCACCCTCACTCGCGGGACCACGCTGGGGTAGGCGTCGAAGGACAGGTACAGCGGTTCATACATCCCAGCGTCGGGAGTCCATCCACGGGCACGGTGGACAGAGGCCAGCGTTGAGGATGCCGAGCGCGAGGAAAGATCCTCTGCTCGCTGCCGCGCTGCGTCCGCTGCCGCGATGCAAAGGGCTTGGGCCGCATCGGAGGGACATGGCGTCACGTGCGGCCGGGTGGCGGACATACGTTTTCCCGCGCGGGTCTTGGCGCCGGCGTGGATCTACGTGCGGCCGGCGCTAGTCCGGATGCAGGCTAGCGCGGTATCAGCCGGCGCGCGCTAGTTTGCCCTGTTTGCCGCCGGCGCGGCGGCGGGCCGAGGGACCTGCGTGAGTCTGCGTTGAGCGTTGAGGCGCGCGGCGCAGCATGCGAACCCAACGTCCTCCTCGTCCGCGGCCTTCCTCTGGGGACTCCGCCCCCAACCGTCAGCTGGCAAGTCCTGTCGTTCACCTCCTCCAGCCCCGTTCTCTCTTTCTTTCCTTCCCCCGTCTGCCTGGCCGGTTGCTATGAAACCCCTGCGCTCTGCCGTCCGTCGTCACATGCGCCGTCCATAGTCGGCTGCCCCCAACCGCTCCCGCCCCTAGCCGTCCGTAAATACGTCGAACCCCCGAACCCCTTCTTTCGATCCTGGCTGGTCGTGCTCTCTGCCCTCGTGTCGCGGGATGCAGTACGTCAGGAGCATCAGTGGCTCTGTCTCCAAGACCTGGAACTCGATCAATCCTGCCACCCTGAGCGGGGCCATTGACGTGATTGTCATCGAGCAGGAAGATGGTGCGCCGGTCCGTTTCGTCGGCATGAATTGCGCCTGACTGTGAGATAGGAACCCTCGCCTGCTCGCCCTTCCACGTCCGGTTCGGCAAGTTCTCTCTGCTCCGCCCGTACGAGAAGAAGGTACCGTGGACTCGAGCGCCTTTGCGATTCGTCCTGTGCGACTGACGATACCGTAGGTGGAGTTCCGCGTCAATGGAGTCAAGCAGGACTATGCGATGAAATTGGGGGAGGGAGGAGAGGCGTTCTTCGTGTTCGAAACGACAGACGACATACCCGCCGCGTTGCAGACCTCTCCCTTGGTGTCACCCACCAGCAGTCCCAAGCAGCGATCTCAAGGGCACCCTGATTCCTCATCCCTCCAGGAACCTGACTACTTGGAGCTCGACAAATCCAGCAAGAACGATGCCAAGAGCTCCTCGGGGATACCAATCCTCTCGCGTGGCTCGCGGGCAGCCACCGATTTGGGTACGGCCGATGTCGTTTCCGTTATCTAGCTGTCGCCTATACTGATTGAATGTCTAGGGACCATCACCCCTTTGTCGCGGTCACCCGACGATTCGTCGATGGGCGGGTCTCGCCACAGCTCCTTTGGTGATGATGATCTTCAACAACCACCCAAGCTCGATCGTTCAGCTTCTGAGTATGTGCTCTCTACTTCAGCAAATTCCCTTGGAAGTGGAAGCGGCAATGAGGATGCTAGTCGAACCCGCCGCTCTCGGAGTCCTCCTCCCTTGCCGCCTGAGAAAGCCCTCTCTCGTGCAATTGCTCTGTCCAAGAAGCTCTCTGGATCGAACATCCCGTCTCATGTAACCGAGACCGGAGATCTCATGCTCGACATGACTGGTTACAAAAGCAGCGAAGAGGATGCTCTTCGCGCCGAAATCATTGCCCGAAAAGTCCTTGCCGAGGAATTGGAAGGGGACTACGACATTGGAGCTCTTATTGGAGCGGATGAGCAAGGGAATTTGTGGATCTACAGCAGCGAGGAGGCGAAAGAAGCAGCAAGGCGCAGAACCAGCATGAATTCGCTGCGGCCCAGTTCCGGGATGAGCTCGGACGCAGTTTCAGATCCTGGTTACCAGAGTAGTGACAGTGAGCAGAGCGTTCAGGACACGGCTTTGACCACGAGGCATCATCGTACGCAGTCGGATGCCCAGGCCGGTTTCCCGACCCCTCCCCAGACTCCTCCAGGGGATTCTTCCAAAGGAGAACCGACTCGTAACTATGCAAAGACGCTGAGACTGACTAGCGATCAACTCAAGGCTTTAAATCTGAAGCCAGGTCCTAACCCTATATCTTTCACCGTCAATAAAGCCACTGTTCATGCAACCATGTATCTGTGGAGCTACAAGACGCCTATCGTGATCTCTGACATTGATGGCACCATTACGAAGTATGTCATTCCGTGTATTATCTTCCTCTCAATGCATTAGCCTAACAGAGTCCGCAGGTCTGATGCTTTGGGCCATGTGCTGAATATGATCGGGCGTGATTGGACCCACGTTGGGGTTGCTAAGTTGTATACCGACATCGTCAACAACGGATACAACATCATGTACCTCACCAGTAGATCCACCGGTCAGGCAGATTCAACGCGGGCTTACCTCAACGGTGTCCTCCAAGATGGGTACAGACTGCCCAAGGGACCTGTCATCATGAGCCCTGACCGGACTATTGCGGCTCTCAGGCGTGAGATCTACTTGCGGAAGCCAGAGGTGTTTAAGATGGCATGCCTTCGGGACATCTTGAGCCTCTTTCCTGGGAAGCAGAACCCATTCTACGCTGGATTCGGGAATCGCTTCACGGATGCCCTAAGCTATCGATCTGTGAACATACCTTCAACCAGAATCTTTACGATCAACTCCAATGCGGAGGTCTCTCTTGACCTTCTCAGCCTAAACAAGTACAAAAGCAGCTATGTCTCAATGCGTGAACTGGTGGATCATTTCTTCCCTCCTGTGAGCCTCCTTGTCAAAGACGGCGGAGAGAATTTTACAGATTTCACATACTGGAGAGATTCACCACTAGACCTTGAGAACTTCTCGACTACGGATAGTGAGGCTGAGGAAGAGGAGGAAGACGAAGAAGAGAGTGAACATGAACTGAGCGAAGATGAAGGCAGTGAAATATTCGAGGACGATATGCATGCTGAGGACCTTAGTGAAAGATACGTCTCACGGGACTCCATAGATGATCCCGGTCTTGCAGATTCGATGATCGAGTCGGTTGCAGATGACCAGGTTTCCGATTCAGGGACAGAGGAAGAGGATCTTGAGGACCATGAAGACGCAAACGGGAAACGTGGAAACAAACACCGTTCGACCCGGTCAAGGCCGTTCGGCCTAGGTTAACACGCTAGGCCGAACACGCGTAAACCTTGGGATGAAGAACATATTTTCGAAAGTGTTTGAATCTCGACAACTCGACAGCGAACGGCGTCTTATGCGTTAGACCGTTGGACAAAAGGCTTTCGCTTGGCTGTCCAGGTGCGCTACCTTTTATACGACATTCGGTTCCGAGCGAGACCGTGTCGGGTTTACATGGCCGTGTCGCATTTCAGCCCTATGTCCGAATAGAAGACATATACATCAGTCCTTGGGTTTTCATTCCCATGGTTTCCTGGCGAATCGGGGATGATTTGGCTATATTCTGGGGTCGCGTTTCATTGATTCGTTATTGCATGGGCGGCGTTCACGGTTTTCTTTTTTTTGGTGTCATTGTAATTTCTTCCAATATATCCCTTCTGTGTAGTTTGAGCATCGGTGCATTCGGAGTTTCTTTGGAGAGAGGGAGATACACGAATGGTCGGAGTCTCTTCACTTGTTTTGTTCATATTGCATGCTCACAGCATTTTCACTGTGCTCAAGTCCAAAGCACTTGGAGACCAGAGAAACCAAATATATCATGCCATCTGTTAGATAATAGAAATAATAGTAGAGAGAGCTTTGGGGCAAGAGACTCTCCATATGTGGTCATACCTAGGTTCTTTTCATGTGGGACGGGCTCCATAGTTACCAGACAGGCCTCCCTGGTGTCATCCGAGCCATTTCGCAACAGCTGATCCAACTGTCTCACTGTGTTTCTTTTCTGCCTTTTGTCACCATCCTGAATCCGCGGAGGTCGGGGCAGGACCAGGACACCCAAAGAGGAATAGCGTGTTTTCCCCGAGCTTCGCCTGCAACTTCAGACCGCGTGAACTCCAGCTCCAGCTTCTGCCGGAGGTCCAGCACGAACGTCCTGAACACATCGTCCGCATTTCAACGTTGTGCACAGAGTTAAGGGCTTTGTTCCGTCTAGCCTGTTCATTGCACATCCTCTGTGCTGCACTCCCATCCTTGCGGCCATGCTGCGTCCATAATTGGAGCCATCCATTTCTTGCCATCACTGCACCTGTTCTCCACTTCACTCAACGTCTGCGCCGTGATATTCACCTTACCAGATGGCTTCGCCAAGTCAGACGCAGGCGTCAGCTCCAGCGACCCAACCTCTCACTCCACCTGCTGACCAACCCCCCGCCAATAACATATCGGCGCAGCCCAATGCGGGTAGCACCTCCAACGTGAATGCCAACCCATCAATTGCTTACCCGGCCCAAGTCCCCGCGACCTCCCTTCAAGATACGGGCAAATCGCGTCGTCCACGGGATGCGCGCCTGATTCATATGCTGCTTGCGTCTTTGGGTGTGACAGCGTATCAGGAGCGCGTACCTCTCCAGCTCATGGACTTTGCGTACCGCTACACATCCAGTGTGCTTCAGGATGCAGTTCACCTGGCTACTGAAGGATATGCCGGGGCTACTGGTAACCCAGGAGAGCCAGGCGCCACCACATCTGGGCCCCGCGGTCCCTTGGAGGTGAACACTGTGACTCTCCCCGCGCTGCGCTTGAGCATCGCATCTCGGTTGCACTACCAGTTCCAGCCAGGACTGCCAAAGGAATTTCTGATGGATATCGCTGCAGAAAGGAACCGGATCGCCCTGCCGGGTTCGTCGAGAGCGCTGGACGCCGGGGGTGGCAAGGGCGCGTATTCGCCCGTCATCATGGGCGGCATGAGATTGCCCCCAGAGAGATTCTGTCTTACCGGTGTCGGATGGAACTTGAAGGAAGGGTGGGAGAGCGAAGGCGAGGAGGACATGGAGGATGCAGAGCAGACACAAGAGGGCGCTGCCGGTCCTGGTGCTGCTGCAGCCGAAGCAAAGGAGGAAGATCTTGAAGGGGCAGAAGATGAGGAGGATGGCAAGATGGAGGATATCTTTGGCGACGATACTGCCATGGGTGAAGGTGGAGAGGAGGAAGAAGATAAGACCATGATAGACGCTTAATCTGCGGGACCTCGAGGAAAACTTGGGACTACGGCGTGCCGCCGCGCTTTTCATTTTCGACAGCTACGATCTGAAGGGACCGCCCCGATATCGCCGCACCGCGTGCGCGGTTTTATCATTTTCATTTTCAACTCTTTTGACATGTGTGTCTTTGGATCGACGCAAGAAAAGGACATGGGTGGTTACCATTTCAAACCAAAAATGCGGGGAAAAAAGGAGTTCGAGGCGCATGGCAATGGGTTATTTGCATATGTTCCTGGATACGATTTGAGGGTGGAGAATTCGTATTCCATTCGATTACCCAGTTTCTTATAAGACAGGGCTTCGAATATCAGGTGGCTCATGTACTGTACATAATAATATAACACAGGGACCTCAAGTTAGGATAGAAGCATGACTTCAATATACCCCCCAAAGATAACGCCGTTGTCCCTTGCAAGACATGATAATCATCTTCAACCCCGTCATGTGTATATGCCCCATGCTTCCCAAGAACGACGCGGGAACCCATCAGTAACGGTTTTCGGGTCGTATACCAATCACCCCATAAGCACCATACAATCCATCCAATCGAGGAGAGCCGGTTTGGCCCTCCACCATAGCGTGGTAGAGCCGTCGCCCAGGCTGTCAGCGACCCAAAGTCAGGTCCCGAAACTATCCAACGGCGCTCGCTTGCTCCTTCATTCGATTCGATTCAGATGACAACCGGAGGACAAGAGGAGGAAAATCCGCCTCTTCCTCTTCGTCACCCAATCCTCGCCCGCCTCTCCTCCGCCGCCTTCCGTCGCCTCCTCTCCTCGTCTTCCCGCATCATCTGGATCACCTCCTGCCGCCTCTTCTCGATGTTCTCCCGCTCAATCTCCCTCTGCCGCCGGCGCTCCTCCCGTGTCGCGAACCACTCCTCTCGCGCGCGGTCTTCCTCCTCAGGGCCCGCGTGCGCCAGCATGCACGAGTTCATTGCGAGGCGCTGCGGTCGGCAGACCCAGGTGGCTGTGATGGTGCGGTTTACGGCGCATTCGGCGAATGCTGTAGTCCCAAAAAAAGGCAACAGAAATGGAACAAGTCAGTTAATCTGGTCTTTGGATTGGGTTGGAATATGATATGGGTATAGAGAACCGGGGGAAGTTGTTCAAAAACGCACCTTTGATCTCCGCCGCACAGTATCCCCTCACCCGCTTGTAGTAGAGTTCTCTGACCTGCTGCTCCTGTACGGCGGACAGAGGGACCGGATTCCGCAGGTCAATCTTGGGCGATGGTGACGGAGATTGTGAGGACGTGGACGAGGACGAGGATGTGTCTGTAGAAGCCGAGGAGCCTGCCATCGTGCAGATAGATATAGATTTATTGTAAATGCACGGAGCAGCGCAGTCGGAGTTGATCGACCGGACGGGGTGTTCTCTTCTCAGTTGGGGAATAATAGTGACGGTTACCGGTCCATGAACGAAGAAAATATCAGATCGTGTATCGCGCTGTGAAATTGAAATAGGTGGTGTAGGACGTATTTTGTACAGCCTCCAGCGCGGGACCCTCTCCGGTGGTTGCTTGTTCCTGTCCGACGTCCCTCTCTCCAGCTCGGCGGGCGGAGACGGCGCTAAAAACCCGCGCTTTTTTGCTCAGCGACTCCGTCGCGCTCTCACGAAAAGCGATTACCTTCAACCACCAGCCATCTCTCCGCCGAGCGCGTCTCGCGGAGGTGGTTTTGGATCGAGCTAGAGGCCAGTTATTTTGTTTTCTGGTCTTTATTTCTTTTTTTCCCCCTATCGTTGTCCCTGGGGAAAACACAAACACCTTTAGCTCTATCATAGCATCAACTTCACCACCATGTCGTCCTTGCGCAATGCCGTGTATCGGCGGCAACACCGCGAGCGTGGCCAGCTCGCGGGCCGCGAGAAATGGGGTATCCTGGAGAAGCACAAGGTGAGTTGTTTTTACTGGTCCTACATCTACATCCAGCGGGCTGCTTTTTGCGGACTTCCGCGGTTCTGCTTCTTACATATGTTCTACTTTTCTCCATGATGAGAGAGTTGATTATCAGTAGGAGCAAGATCAATTCGCTAACGCTATACGTAAAAAATGACAGGACTACTCCCTCCGCGCCCAGGACTACAACATGAAAAAGGCCAAACTGCAGCGCCTGCGCGAGAAGGCGCGCGACCGCAACCCGGACGAGTTCGCCTTCGGCATGCTGTCGGAACGCACCCGGAGGCAGGGTCACCACGGCGCGCGCGAGAGCCAGTCGCTCAGCCTCGAGGCGGCCAAGTTGCTCAAGACCCAGGATGCGGGGTACCTCCGCGTCGTCGGGGAGCGGATCCGAAGGGAGATGGAGCGGCTGGAGAAGGACGTGAAGCTGCAGGAGGGGATCCAGGAGGTTCTTGGTGGCAAGGATTATGATTCTGATGATGACGATGAAAGAGGCAAGCCCAAGAAGGTGGTGTTTGCGGAGAGTCGGGAAGAGCAGAGGGAGATTGGGCGGCGGTTAGAAGAGGGTGAAGATGAAGACGACGAAGATGAGGAAATGGATGATGAAGAAGACGATGGCGAGGAATCGTTTGGGCAGCAGCAGAAAAGACGGGAACAGGAGGAAGAGAAGAAGAATCGGAAGAAGTCGAAGAAGGAGCTCGAGGCGGAGAGGCAGGCGTTCGTCGAGATGCGCCGGGCGAGGAAGTTGAAGAAAAGAGCGGCCGAGGTGAGACGCAACAGGCTCGCAGCCCTGAAGAAACAACATGAGGAAATCACGGCGGCAGAGCAGGAGCTGGATTGGCAGCGTGCGCGGATGGAGAACTCCGTTGGAGGAGTGAACAAGCACGGCATCAAATGGAAGATCAGGGAGCGGAAGAGATGATGACTTCCGGGGCTCCTCTTGACTTGACCCGTTTGATGAGTGATGATCTTAGACTTCTTCCTCCTTTCTTCCCCCCGTGTCTTTTTATTCTCACGAAATGCGGATTTTCTGCTCTGTTTGGATTATTATCTGGCATTCTGTGATGGAGATCCAGTGGATATCAAAAGGCGTTGTTTTCTGATTCGAAAAGTTGTATGTGTATATAGAGTGAAATTGCTGTGATACCACTAATAAAAGTCATCGCAGTCCCTTTGACGGGAAGTTTTATTCCGTTTCACTTTCAATCTAGGGGTTCAGCAAGACATATTCTATATCCGTCTCAGCTGTCTCTATAAAAAAAGGGGGGGATATACGTATATCCCGCCCTTTGCAGAGATATGTATTGTAACTCGTCAAGCTTCTGGAGTTAAATAGACATAAATACACATACATACAGTGGCTTCTGCATGAGGGGATCAATTAGAAGAGGATAAACATTATGTCGATCCTAGAAACGGAAACACATCGATCTTCAAAGCCCATGCCGTCGTGGAGCTGCGGAGTTTGCTTCGACAATTACTATACAGAGGAGCTGGGCTCGAGGCATCCGGGTAATACGATAGTTCTTCTCTTCGTAGTAAACTTTTTTTGTTCTTTTTTTTTAATCTTTTATCTAGTAGTGTGTAGCCCTGCTTGTCCCACATACCGCAAAATCATATCAAGTACAACTGAAAAAGAAGGAGAAGAGTCTGGTTGCTAGTCCATTCGACTGGCTGTGAAGAGCACATCTACACCGTTCTACGCTCCCTTGCCCTGCTTTATGGCATCCACCCTGATGCTGACAGCCCTCTTATGCGCATCCAATCCCTCGACGGTTGCAAGCTGCATTACCGCGCCGGACAGACGCTCCAAGCCCTCTGCAGTCAGGTTGGAGGTTGTGATGTGCTTCAGGAACGAGCCAAGGTTGACTCCGGAGTACTGCTTTGCGTAGCCGTAGGTTGCTAGAAGAAGAAGGAAAGTCAGAGATCACTTCTTTATTCAAAGAAAAAAAATTGTCTGAGGAAACATTAGGGTTAACTTACGCAAAGAGTGGTTCACACCAGCAGAGTAGTCACCAACACTCTCTGGTGTCCATTGGCCGATGAAAACGCTACCAGCGTTTTGCACCTTCGAAACAACCTCTTCCGCATTCTGCACTTGAAGGATCAAGTGCTCAGGGGCGTACTCGTTGCTGAGGGCCATGGCTTCGTCGATATCTTTAACGACAAAAGTAACGGAGTGCTCGATAGAGCCCTTGACTATATCGACACGTGGCAGAGCGTTGGCCTGCTTGTCCAGCTCATCCTCGATGGCACGGAGCTGATCTTCGCTGAGATCAACGGCAATGAGGATGACCTGCGAATCCACTCCATGCTCTGCCTGGCTCAGGAGATCAGAAGCAACGAATGCCGGGTTTGCATGTTTGTCCGCGATAACCAGCACCTCGCTGGGACCGGCGGGCATGTCGATGCTGACGCCTGCAGAGGTGTCGTTGGACACCATCATCTTCGCCGCAGTGACGAACTGGTTGCCAGGTCCCAGAATCTTGTCCACCTTGCTGATGCTCTGCGTACCATACGCCATAGCTGCGACAGCCTGTGCTCCGCCAGCCAGAACGATACTTTCGGCGCCTACTTTGTGCGCGACGTAGACGATCTCCGGGGAGATGCTGCCGTCAGAGCGAGGCGGAGAGGCGAAGACAATCTTCTTGCATCCTGCCACCATTGCCGGTACGCCCAGCATCAATGCAGTAGAAGGAAGGACGGCAGTTCCACCTGGGATGTACAGTCCGACTCTCTCGATGGGCCGTGAGACGCGTCCACAGACCACACCTGGCATCGTCTCCAGCTGCAGGGGTTTCTCCTCTTGCTGGGCGCTGTGGAAACGTCGGATGTTTTCAAAGCTGATGTCGATCGCGTCCTTGGTCTCGGCAGACAGCTGCATCAATTCGGCAGGGAAGGGTGCGTGGATAACCGGCGACTTCAAAGAAGTTGCTTTTTCAAACTTGTGGGTATACTTCAGCACTGCTTCGTCCCCATTGTCCCTCACGTCTTGGATAATCGGACGCACGAGTCCAATGATGGCCTCGTTCGACTTCTGAGATGGTCGCTTCAGGGCCTCCTTCACCACGTTCGCTGGCGTAGAAGCGGTGACTATACGCTTCATCTCGATACGAGAGCTCTTTTCTTGAGCCGGGGCACTTGGGGCAGGCTCCTCCTTCTTCGTGTCGGGTGCCGCAGGCGTGGTGAGACCGACTTTGGCTGCCCATGGGCCCTTGGCATCGCCCTTCCTTCTCTTCACCTTCAGACTCTTCAGGTCGAGGTTCCGCTCGATGTCCTCCAAGCTGACGCCGGCAGCGGTACACTTGGTGAGGGCGAAATATAACAGGTCCGCAGCTTCGGAGGCAATATCCTCCTTCGAGGTAGCCCGACACAGCTCCTCCGCCTCCTCCATGATCTTGGCCTCAACGAGCTTCGGCTCATTGAAGAGTCTTGCAGTATAAGATCCCGCAGGCGCATCCTCCCTGCGAGCTTGTAGGGTCTTCTGGAGACGAGAAAGTCCAGTGTACGGGCCAAAGCAGCTAGCAGTGCCAAGGTGGCAGAACCCTTTGTAGAGAGAAAATGTTAGCTTGGACACCATGATTTGAAGTACATAGTCACGTACCGCGGCCTTTCTGCTTCACAACGAACAGCAAGCAGTCGCTGTCGCAGTCGAAGCCAATTCGTACCAGTTCCTGGACGTCTCCGCTTGACTGTCCCTTGTACCACAAACCCCGCTTTCTGCTCTGGTAGACTCCCGTTCCGGTTCTCAATGCCTCCGCAATGCTCTCATCGCTGCTCCACACCAGACCCAGAGAGATACCCCTCTCATCTGTAACAGATGTGGCGTAGAGACCGGTGTTCTGGTCAGCGACGGCGCGCGCCGCGAAGAGCTTGCCAGCAGAGATTTTATCCCCGGCTTCCCGCTCGAATGTCAACGCGTCCGAAGGGACGATGCTAACAGCACCTTGCACCAGACTTGCTTTCAGGGTTTCTTCAGTCACGGCATTTCTGGAATAGGTCTTGTACACATTTTGAGCCTCAAGGCTAACCCCAAGTTTCTCCGCCAGGGCCTTGACGTCCGCTGAATCCGTGCAGACACCGACTTCCTTCCTCTCCTTGTCCTCAGAGATCCAGGTCTGCAATCCATCCACGTCCTTGTCAGACTGGGCGTACACCACCAGCCGTGACGATGACACGCTCTGTTCGCGCGACAACGCAGTCAGCTGCTCCAGCGACACGAACGCCTTTGCAGCGCCCTCATTGAGGATATCGACGATGTCGCCCGCGGAAGCGACCTCCGTAGCATCGACGTAGACATCGAGGAGACGGAAATTCTGTCTCAGGAATTCTGACGCCTGCAAAAGGCTGGAGACCTTGACGAGGACGCGGCCGAAGTAAGAGATCTGCTTGAGGGTGAGGCCGGACACGGACGCGGAGGGGTCGAGGGAGACGAGGAACGGCGTCGCCATTGTGAAGGCTGGCGGCTTGGGGACCCCGGGAGATGTGAGGAGAGAGAAAGAAGGACAACCCAGGAACTGTCCTCCTGGTGCCAGAAGTTATATCAACGAGGTGCTGTTGCGTGAAGGTTGTTTGTTCTGGATGTCTGCGCCGTTGTGTCACCGCCCGGATTTTTTTGCCCCGCGCGGCCGGAATCGGATGATTCACCTGATAAGATCTTCCGTTTGCTCATGACTCAAATACCAGTAGTTTCGTTTTTCTGTTTTCTGGCTACGATGCGAAGCTAGGGCCAGGTCTAATCTACAATTGATTGTGCCATTTGGGTCTTGAAAAAGGATACTGCATTCTGAAGACATTAGCACCACCATATCGCGGGGCTGTATGCACCCCACGGAGATAGCAACCGAGCAATCGATCGCCATCTATTATTCAGCCTAACTTGAACAAGGCACCGCTTGATACTTCCCCAAGTGCTCGAACAAAGGGCAACGCTCTGTAAAGACGATAAACTGTGTATTTCACCTACCCAAAATTTCTCTTCAACTTCAGATTTGGGTGACCAATTTGGAGTCGCTGTTGTTGGTTTAGGATCCCTGTAGAAATGGAAGTAACACAATCAGCTGAAAGCACTTTTTTTTTCCTGCATGAAGGCTCTGGCACTAAACACGCAGTAGCTGCTGCTAGAGAAATTTACAGTATCTCTGAAATTCGGCGGCTATCATTGCACCTATAAAGACGAATCAATATTTTGCAATCACGCAAATGCTGGAACTCGTGAAACGCTTGAAGGATTTACTAGGTACCTACTAACTATTTTTTTTCTTGCTTTTAAGTTTCTGGGCTGCTGGAAAAATGGCATGTTTATCTGAAGTCATTCAAGACTTTCGCGAACATTTTGAAATTGAAGAACAAGGCTGAACTCTTGAATACCTTACAGAATGGTACACGATACATGAGCTTTATGGAGATTAAGAGAAAAGCCCTTAAGGTCCTATTTTTATAGCTCAAGAAATCATGAGCTCACAAAATGAGCCATTTACTGCAAAACATCTGAAAGCAATCTACCTAGGCACCTAACACTTAGTTATCGATTTTAACCTTACTCGACTCAGAGATAAAATCTAGTCGGAAGTATTTACCACATGTCGCCAGATGGCACTCAGAATGGGGCTATGAACAATATGTTTATGTGATTCTCTATTTCCGACTGATTCATAATCGCACATTGAGTTTAGGTTGCAAGATAGTAGCTACAAAGACGTAGGAACTAGATTCCCACCGGATGGACTCTGCTTATTAATTCACTTTCTCCCCTGTTGCGGTTAGTTAACTACTACTATGATTAATCAGGTCCGATGTTATAGCAGGAAAAATTTGTTACCTAACTATTTTACGGCTAAATTAGATAGGTAGGCACTTAGGTATCTAGTCTCTGGCATTAGTCAAGATTAAAATCCCAAATAGTGTTAACAGTTCGACTCCGAACAGGACAGAACACTTCATCCACATCTGGAGAGAAAATATTTGCAAAGACTGCCGGTACTACTGTCAGATGACACCCAGAACAGTGCAAAGAGCAGTGATTTGTCTGAATTCAGCATCAAGAGATCTCCTGCGACAACTATCACCATCAACATCCAGCAGTTAGGGTATCTTAAAAATGAAGATCAAAGGCTCCATTAAATGAAACAAGTAATAGTTGGTCAAATTAAACTGCATGAAGTCCTCACAGCGGTTGCCACGTTGTTTACATTCCTTGGGCTCTTATCGCGATCACGGAGGGCCGGCGATCAACTTGGGTTCCAATTGGAGTGAGCCCTGTGGCTCAACTGCCCGATATCATATAGCATGGAGGAGATCAAGGACGGTCATGTGAAACGGACAGTAGAAGCATGACCTCAGACTTGATCCATGCACCATGTTCCACGGGGGACTATGCATGGTGCTTGCTCACTCGAACATGGCAGATAAAACGGCTTGGCCTTGCAACAGGAACTCCGGCCAGTCGAGCGTCATTTTGGTATCTGCAGCATGTATACCGGATAGCCGTGACCTGGAGATGCTTCTTTTCCCTTTCTGCTTTGACATCTGAAACGGGGTAGTTTCTCAGATTCGCTGTGACTGTCTTCGAATCCTAAACATGCCTTCCGATCTAACGTCATCGAACAATTCTGTCCAACGGCGCAGGATTTCAGTGCAGGACAACCTCGATCCAATTGTTGTTGGGATTGATATCGGCCTGACATACACGGGTATGTAAGCCACATGCATGCTTGAGAAGAAGAAAGAGACTCCAAAACATATCCGTTTGTCCAATGCAGCGAGTGCTGCCGTGTGGTTGCTGTATGGAGAACACATCTACCTGGTCATCCCGCTGACATATGCCGTCTCTCTCAGGCGTCGCCTTCTCCACGCTGGATATGGAGAAGCCGCGTGTGATCCAGCGTTGGCCAGGTAGTGCTGATCAAATCACAAGGAAAGTTCCCACCCAGTTATGTTACCGTGCAGGCAATAGGACAATCACCTCGTGGGGGTATTCGTGCCCCTCACCCGGGAATGTTGAGCCTGGAATGAGAATACTTGACCGCTTCAAGTTGTATCTCGATGAGAGATTTCTGGAGGATACGTTCCAAGGCAGACCAAATTATAGGGTTGGGACCCATGAAGATGTGAAAATGTGGTATTTGGATTTTCTGACGGAGATATACGACTATTCCACGAAGTATATCTGCGCTGAATTGGGACTGAGCCACTGGGAATCGAAGCCTGTACAGTTTACCTTCAGTGTGCCGACGATATGGGACGACTCTGTTATAGAGTTGTTCGAAAAGCTTGTGAGGGATGCAGGTTTCGGGAAGCCATCGAGGCATTCCGTGACGATCGATTTGAGCGAGGCAGAAGCTGCCGCTGTATACACAATGAAGAGTCTAGACTATCATCGAACAGTAACATCCATATGGGACGACCTTGATTCAGCTTTTGAAGCCTCCATAGAGAGGCCTCACTTGGAAGAAGGGGACGTCATTCTCGTTTGCGATTCAGGAGGTGGAACAACGGTACGTCTCTCTCTGATCTTTCTTGATAATACCATAGGTTTGTTTTAGCATCTAACATATCCACACACAAAGGATATATCCATTCTTCAAGTTAAGTCCATAAAAACTTTAAAGGACCACAACGGGGATATAGAGGAGATCACCGAACTCAAGAGGCTTGATTCCATTGACTACTTCCATTCAGTCAGTTCAGCTGCACCGAATTCACGACCTCGACCTTGTTCGGTGCCTCAAGCAATAGGGTCTGTCCAAATTGACGAAGCATTTCAGCAAGAGGTCCTGAGGCGCCTCAATCTAATCAGGAGAGATGAATTTCCAAATATTCGGAAGATTCACGTTGCAGAACAGATGTCAAAAGGGGGACACTTTCAAAGCATCAAAGAGAGATTCGGAACAAGCATGCTTCGCGACTGGAGAGAATTCAGAATTCCTGTGCCCGGTCTGCCGGATGATTACAATAACACGGATGCAAAGATCCGAAACGGGGGGATGATATTCGCCATGTAAGTCTAAAGAATGGAATGGCGTCCGGTTAGTTGATTGTGGGTTCAGAGAGAATAACCGTTGAATTGGGAAATGGCAAATAATAGGGAAGAAATTCAGCGGATATTCGACATCCAGGTTGACCGTATATTCCGTGCCATTAATGAGCAACTAACGTTCTTCGAAGACCTTATGCCATCAAAGCAGGTTGTAAGTGCATTTTAACCTTTTCATACTCATTTGACGTCGGTTAATCATTTTCTCTCAGTCGCATTTTGTCCTCTCCGGTGGACTAGGGTCCTCGAAGTACGTTCAAGACTGCATATTGAAATACTATGGCTCCATGGGAGGGGGAAAGCAGATTCTCATCTCTGACAAACCGTAAGGAGAAATATTTAAAAAAAGCTGGCCTGCCTTTAGATCATTTAACTAATTACTTTCAGCCAACTCGCCGTCTGCCAAGGTCTCGTTATCGATCTTATCCATCGTCTGAAGTACAGCGAGTCTATCTTGTCCACACGTTGCTGCCGCTTCTCCTACGGTATCCTATTCCACGAGCCTTACAACAACAGAAATCACACAAGTTGGAAAATCCCACTGTTTAGAAACCCCATTAACGGCAACAAGTATGCTGTTGACCAGATATACTGGCTCGTGCTTCGAGGCAAGCCTATAAAGAGAAACGAGCCGATCTGCCGGAAATTCTATCGCATGGTCGATGTCAAGAACCCAGAAACTAACTGGAAAGACATCATCGCCATGTCCAGGACCCGGATCGATCGTCTCCCAACGAATCTACACGAAGATGACGCCGAGAGGATCGGCAATATCGTATCAAAATTAGACCTGCGGTATCTCACTGAGGGCCAAGCCGGAGTAGAGAAGAAGGCCAAACGGGGACTCGGTCTCAAGGTCAAAGAACACTGGAAGGTGACCCTCGAGGTGCGCGTATACATTGGGCTGGCGAGCCTGAGATTTGAGATTTGGTTCGCGGGGGAGCCTATTGGGAAGCATGAGGGTATCCATGTGGGGTTGTTGTATCCTGAGGACGAAAACGGTCAGGACCAGGAGCTTGGTGAAGAGGAATCCGCCACTCAGTTTCAAGGGTTGCTTGTGGATGATTGAATTGGGAATTTTTCCCATTATGGCCTTTCGTTGACGCGTATGTATACCTCCTGACCTAAATCAAGAACTAGGGCTCATCCATGGATTTCCCCGAATCTTACCGGAGTGGTAAGTTGCTGTGAGCGAGCAGCACACAGGAAACCAAGTTGATTATCTTATTTATTTTCGCTTACCCCTCCATTTCCTTATGCAAGTCCTAATTTATATGACATAGGTACCTAATGCAGCACACTCGGTGATTGTTGGGCATCAACGCCGTGCTTGAGTTTTTTCTTTTTTCGTATTGATAAGCTGGCACCTCTCAACGACAGCAGAGGTAGTCTTGTCTGCCATCTGGCATCAGAAGTCTGCACTGACAGACTCATAAACTGCTTAACCTGGGCTACCAAAGAATGACAACTATTATATACATAATTGATATGCAGGAACTAAATCTGCGAGGGGTTACCTACGCTCTCTGCTCCTATTTGTAAATACGGAGAAGTCTGACACTCTGACTGCATACCTCCTACGGACCTAACTCACACATGGGCGGTAGAAGTTCTGAGTCTTCTGATAAGGCTTACGACGGTGATAGCGATGCCGTGTCGATCGGATGACTCAAATGTCATGCGGAGGTGGGAAACTACAGACCCTTCGAAGCTTTGATAATGGTAAAGTACCGGTGGGTATGAGTACTTACCAAGTACTTCCCTCGCAGTAAAGAAGTAACGTAGTCCTAGCTACTTATTTAAAGAGGTAACTAATCCTCCCGGCTATTTTTTAAGTTATTTCTCCCTGTGTTTGTGAACAAGTAGCGAGGTCAAGCTACGGATCTGATGGATCTGACTGTTGCGGAGAATAATGCATCCCAGATATCGACAGTTTTTGCCTTTATCTTATAGATTAAATGGTTTCACGTAATCTACCTTGAATCTTCACATGCATGACAGCCTCTTAAAAGCCGTGTGAGCCACGTTCCATAAACAGCATCCGAATCGCCTATGCTCCATAGGGTATCTATAAGTTCTCGCAGAGATGGTATTATATTACGTCGACCCGTCCACATATCCGCACCAGGTGTAACACCAAATTGTGCCAACAGCTAACCAAGGGGTATTCGTCAGTTAAAAGTAATGCCTAAGGGAAAAAAGAAAACGCTAGTTAGAGACCACTTTTTTGTCCGAGGGAAACCGGTACGAGAAGGAGAGGAAAGAAGAGGATTGGGATGCCACCAAGGGTTATCAGCTGAAGCCAGATGAGATTATGGATGGAATCATATAGGAAAGAGCGACTTCATCATCCGGACTGGCGGGCGGCATTCGGTTTCACAGTCCTGCATGAAGCCCTTCATATAGTCCACCGGGAAGCCATGGCTATTCGCTAGATGCAAGCAGAATAGCTCCTCACTGAGATAGCTCCCGCAGCACGAGTTCTCGTCAAAATTATGCGCCTTTTTCAGGTGTTGTATGTGAGCGTGTTGCCCCCTCTGTGTGCACCGGAGTAGCTTTCCGCAGCAGCGGCAAACGTAGTCAGAAGTCCCATCTCGCACGTCGAAAAAGACACCAAGTCTCTGACTGTCAGAGATCGAGGGACAAGACCAGCTAGGACGAGGCAAGTGCCAAAGCTCCAAGTGCTTCACGGATGCTTCATTTGTCCTGGGAGGTAGGTTGCATCGTTCGCACGAGGGTGGCTCGGGGGTTCTGCGAATTCTACTTACGACCAATTAATCACTATCAGGAGACCAACTTCTAGGAAGAAGGAAAAGAATGTAGTGCTTACCCGTTCAATGAATCTATCAAACTGGGTTGCTGAATAGCAAATAATTCTTCCAAGTCCCAGCGAGGGAGTCCCTGAACAGGTGTTACGGAGCTCCTCATCCAGGGATATGGCGATTTGAGAGGGTCCCAGCAAGCCATTGTCATTCCCTTTTCGAAATGTTCCGCAATGTGCTCTTGACGTTCGTCCCAGGACCTTAGAACAACACTGCAGAGCCCACAAGTCCAGAACCAACTGTATACATTCTCAAGGCTTCTCTGGTTGCTGGACTCTTCAACTTCGCTATATTTGCTGGAGTAAGTGTTCGGACGCTGTTGTGGAATATCGCAACTGTAACCAATGCTAGGAATGAACCAATCGGCAGAGGAGCTATCTTCTCGGGTCAAGCTGTCGAGTGTCTTTGTCCATTCATGCTCCTGAAAATGGGTTAACTTTTCATGTTGTAACCAGTCGTTCTTGCTCGAGCATTGTTTCAGGCAGAATGTACATTGAAAAGGTTGTGGTGCTAGCAGGGGAATTGTGTGAAGTTTCAGCTGAAGATAATCTTTTTTAAAGTCAGTATGTGCTGTATTGAATGAGGATATTGTAGACGTTGCCTGAGTCTCAGACGTTGCAGGTGTCTCTCCTGAACGTTGAGATTGAGGCAATGTGTCCGTTTCACTGCTGGTACTCTCCGGCATGAATAGTCCATTGGTTCGTATAGCATGACAATCGGACATCGATGGCCTAAGCTCGAAGGGCTGTTCACCTGTGGGTTTACTTTTGTGAATCCTTAAGGACACAGACTTCATGCAGCGCTTGAACTTTTGTAACCAGGGAAGTGTCGACGGGTTTCTCGCCCATGGGGGGACTGCGCTCGGAACGGCTTCAGCCGATTTTAACATTTTCTCGTCTTCGCGACGCCGACACATCTTTGTGCGCAATTTCGATATTAGGTTAGAACATTTTTGACCGTGCGTTGGATCGGATAGTCGCAATGTGTCTCCGAAAAGACCAGCCGGTGGCGGTACATTTTCACGGGGAAGTTGTTCCGGTGATCGAAGGGTTCCCGGGGTCTGTCCATCTGGTGGCTGTAGAGTTTTGCAGGGCAATTTATTTGATGATCGAAGAGTCCCCGGAAGCGAGCCACCTGGTAACTGTACTGCTCTACTTGGAACATAATCATGTGGTTCTCTGTATCCGTGGGAAAGCCGGCGCTGGGACCTGTTTTCGCGGAGCTTATCTGGGAGCTTCGTAGTCTGTCTGGGGGTATTGCCGTTATTCTCCATAGTACTTGGATGCATGGACTTTTTCACTGAGCTGTTGCAAGGCTGGCCGCTGTAACAAGTGTTAGATAACTGCGTATACACAAATTTTGACAACGCACCTATATTCAGACTTCCTGCGCATTGAAACTAGAAACTCTTTGAATGCCCTCCTTTTGGACCGTCCAGGCTTGCTCTTAGTACGGTCCGTCACGGTGTGACATTTTGAGTGATATGTGGTATGAGTCATTGCATTTGGAGTTGAAATTGAGGCGTTGCTAATATCTTTCGAGTCGAATTTGCTTCTTGGACGGTCACCAGTATCCGCATACAGCGTTTGCTGAGCACACTCTGTCTTAGAAAATAATTCCATAAACTGTCTACCGATACTTACATAGGAGGCCACGTTTCGGAGGCAAGGATGCAATGATATATCTGGAACTGACAAAAGAAAGCAATGCGCCCCTATCTCTGTGGATTTGGTAGGATGTTCTTGGGGCGGGTTGAGAATCTAGTGGTCAATTAGCCACTGACAGCCTACCATCGGTATTGGATGTAAGCAAGTAATATAAACATACGTCAGGTAGCCATTTGTTTTGGAAGTAAACATCCTCCTCCCTTAACCTGTTATCGTCCAGACTGAGTGCATCAGCCGAATAAATGTAGGAGAAATCCCATATCCAAGAGACGATCTCTTCATCGTGCTGGGCTGAATAAAGTCCCTTTGCCGCAAAGACATGGTCTGACTGAGTTTGTTGATACTCAAAAGTCTTTCCTCGTTCCTCTAGAAGCGGCATATTGACAGCGATAACAAAGCTGAAGTCTGGCCCCACAATTGACGGCAAGCTAGGAACGTATAGCTTGGGGGCGTAACTCCTCCCAGACCGCTCCGTTGTCACTAAATATAAATTAGACATCAAGAGTCCGGAGAATTATGACAGTTGTTTGCACTCTAAACATGAGGAACGAAGGAAACAGCAGCTTCACCCTTTAGAGTCAATTCTCTTACGGCAGAGAAACGAATTGAGTCCGAAGGCAACCTGACCAGGAACGGTGACAACCTCTACCCGAGGCAAGAGTACGATGATGGAACATGCACAGAGGATTGCACAGAGCCGCAGTCCACCTGTGAGGGAAGTGCATGGTTTTTCAACCTGACACGAGACAGATTGGGCCATAATGATGCGATGCGGTGCGCAGCAGCTTTCTGGTTGCCTGATGAAGCGACAGAACATGTTGCTTGTCTATCGCCATTGTGTTGTTTCTCTTAGAAAAAACGGTATTTGAGCCACGTTGATGGACTTGACAGACATGAACGCAGCTCACCGTGTCCACTGCGGATTCGACGCCTCACCGGTTTGGCCGGCGACCTCGGGCGGTTTGCTTGACCGCCGGATGGAACAGAACACCGGATCGCCGTCAGTTCAGCCAGTTACCAGCCACCATTGGCAGTAGAAGATGGATCATCAGCAACGGTTTTCGGCGTTTCTACGGTGAAGCAAAGACTGTGGGGTTCTGTTGGCATTGGGCCCTGCGCTGCGTCGGTCCTCACGCTGAGAAGAAACGAGTCCCAAAATCTCGGAAAGCCCGACAGAAGTGGCGTATGAATATAGGCTGCCGGTTACTGTTTTGAATCTGTCTCCGGCAACATGGACGTGTCCTAAGAGCCTCAAGGACCCTGCAATTATTTCGACAAGTGAGTGGACTGCCGATCATCGCTTGGGCGATGCAGAAATTGGTGCGCTGCAGTCCACTGCAAGTACTCCAGCTTAGGTGGGTACCAGGTATGTAGCATGCGCCCCTATGTACCTGATCCAGAGCGAATATCCTCTCCTGACTGATTCTCTGATGGAAGTGGAGGTAAACATGTGGCCCCCCTTTCTCCTGTCAGCCTTTCGAGGCGACAAGTACTGTAATGTGGTGTTCTTGTTTGCATATCCTTGTCGACATGTGTATTGATGCCCATGGCCATGCGACTTCATCTGTCCACTTTAAGAAATGTATATCTGGAGCCCCTCCAGTTGCCCTACTTTTTATCCCACGGAGATAGACGACGTTAAGGAAACATGAGTCATGAAGCCCAAATCGCTCACAGATATGGAAGCCTTCTGTCATAACGCGAACTGAACCGCCAATCGTGATATGACACAACGCAGCGGCTATTGTTTCAGAGGATTTTTTTCGTTTTGGACTGAACGAGAGGCTCTGCTCACTATGAGGCTCTTTTCCCTGTCTGGCACCGTCCTGGGAGTATCTACCAAGGTACTAAATAGATATATGAGCATTGTCCCAGACTCACGACTACTGGATGATGGTCAGTCACTTGTCAAGGAACGAGTTTAAATACATTTTCATTGTCAAGGCATGATGAATGTTGATATCTTATCTTTGGCCATCTCCGCCGCGGAGACTATCGAGTTCAGCTACCGCGTCCGCCGCGCCCCCGATGAACTCGAGAGCTATATTAATGTTCTCAAAATTACTGAGGACCTCGTCGTAAGGGTTCGCCGAAACTTTCGAGAGGTCGCCCCTGTCCTTAGTAGCGAGGAGAAACAATGGATCGAATGTCAGATAAGATGGGCGCAGTCTGCATTGACGGAAGCGAAGAAAATTGCCATGGATTCTGGTGCCAACAATGCAGTTCAACGCGGGTTAAAAAACCTGCGGTGGGTCATGGAAAATAAGGAAGCCGCAAAAACGCATATGGACCTCATTTCACGATATCACACAATCTTGGTTGGGATATACTTGCGACTAGCGATGGCGAGAGAACTGCGGGCAACGCGTGGAAATTCATCGCAAACAGAAAACATGTCGCCCTCATCTCCTCAAGTGCGGAGAACCGGCTCTGTAAACATATACGAGCATCAGGGTAAGTCAGGACTGCTCTCAATTCCCTTACTTGACTGAGGTTATTCCAACTGACAAAGCGCAGAATGTGCAGAAAAGGGGTTCCATAAAAAAGACTCGTCCTTAACCCCAACACCTCCAGAAAGTTATGGAAGCTCTGAGTCGCTTCTTTCAGCTCCAGAATGCAGGTATCCATCGATTGTCGGCTTGGAGTATAGGAGGTCAGAGGTCGCGATCCACCAGTGGCTGTTGAAAAATGCTATCAGGGACACTCTTAGAGAAGATTGGAGTTCTGAGACATTGGCTGCATAATATTCTCATAATACATGTCACAGTGCTCATCCTTTTCTTTTTCTTTTCTTTTTCTTTTTTTCTTTTTTTTTTCATTGTTTCAATTGATTAGTTATCAGGAGTTCCTCGTATGATTAGTTTCCATGTTATTCTCCAAACGAAATCACAACGCATCGTCCCTTTCACTGACTACTGGTCCTTACGTTTTCCCCTGTTTTCAGCATATCATTAGCTGTGTACTGGGATATGTGAAGTCAGAGCCAGTAAGATGGGAGTATAGGTAGTCTAGTACCGCGTCATCTTAGGTACCTAGTACTTAGATTAGATACCTAAGGTACTGTACAGTAGTGTCAATTTTAGTATCTGACAAATAGACATCTGATTGACGAACATGAGGCATCCGATAAAAAAAGTATCAGCAGGACCAAGCATTATCGGCGCGATGTTCAATTGGATGAATCCTTAGAGAAGCATACCTTAGCAGTCCGCATGACTGAAACCTTGTTCTATAAATAGGCACCAGGTATATACCCCAGAGGCCCTCCAAGGCTCTTTGGGTGATACTTTCTGGTGGTCCCACTGATCCCTCAAGAGGACGGACGACAATTTATTTTGCTTTATAAAGCTGTGTGTGAAGGATGATTAAATAACGAGGCATGAGTGTGGGTATTCCTGTATTATATTCCTCTAACATGAAGACTAACGCTCAAAACAAAGGTCTCCGGTCAGGCTCGCTACATCTGAGCATTTATCACCGTCACACCATTTCTCATTACGCTTGGGAACATTATTGCACCGTTATCCCACGATCCAAATGTCCACGTTGACGGATGTCTCCTTATCTCTTCTCTGAGACGTTCCGCAACCTTGCAAATCTTTCCAAGATTTGACGTCCATCGCTGATCCATCGGATCTTTGACATATTGTCGGAAGGATGATGCCAAGTCTTTCGATACGCTACTGCCTGTTGTTTGCACTTTGAGCCAAGAGGAAGAAGAAGAGCTTTGGGGGATAAAAGTGCCAGAGCCTACCATCCTCTTTGCCAACAATGATCCTATTAATGATTCTCATACCAATTTCCCGGCGGACAAATGAAGCAAGAGGGACACCATTGACTTTGTCGTGCAAGCGATAAAAGTTATGCACATGTTGATCTATAAAAGAGATCAAGGTTCGAAAGTCGTCTTTTATTTCTTCATCAGCTGGCTCCTCTTCCACTTGTGCAAGTGGTGCACGCGCCTGGGGCTTCCGATAGTCCCCTTGCCGACTGGACGTCCCTTGTCGACTGGATTTCCCTTGCCGACTAGAAGCTGGCCTACCGCTACTACTGCCTGCTGTTTTTGTCCTCGATTTGGGACGAGATTGGGAATCTCGAGCTGTTGTCGCTTGACCCGGACTTGCTGCTATTCGTGGACGGAGCTCTTCAGCATCACGAGTTTGTTTGGATCCTCTGCATCCCATTCTGCAGCAGTGACCAGCTGCATGGTGTTAATGGAGAGTCATTGGAGAACTGTAATGAAGCTCCGCACCTGAGTTTGAATAGTTTATAAGGTCTAGTTCTGATTTGAATCCTTTAGTGTTAAAAGGTACCTTGGTAGGTACCTCCTATCTATATAAGAGGTACTACCTTGTATCTCTTTCTTGTACGACGCACCTTCACCGCAACTGCAACCGCGGAAACTCGCATTTTCCAAAGTCCACTAAATTTTGGCGATGCGGTTCTTCTCATTTCTTACCGCCCTTCTTAGTCAAGTAGTCAAGTGGACGTTCTTTGTGTTTCTGTCCCGTTCGGCGTTCAGAATATGACTTTTACTCCATTCTGGAAAGTCCTCTGTCAAGTTTGTTGATCAATCTTCGTTGCCATGAAAGGAGGTAGATAGCAGAGACTTATCTCGAAGATCAAGCAAGCTAGGATATAGATAGGGTTATTACTAGCTATCTACGAAGTATAGGTAAGTACTACTAACGGCCCCGGTCTTAGCGAATATTTGAGGTCGCCCACCGCTTCAGAATTCAGCTCCACACGCATAATTTGGCCGCTCAATCCCCGGTTGTCAGTCTGGACCTAGCAGCCAGCCATTTAGCCGAAGACGGCAGAAAATGACACCTACCTGGCAGTATCTTGAATTTGCCTATCATATGTCTACCGATGTAGGCACTGTGACTCATGAAGTATTGATACCCAACCTACTAGCATCTCGAATTCCTATCCCTATGCAGATTGACGCAATAATTCAGTACTTATTCAAACTTGAAACGTGGGCAGTAAGCCATGGTGTTGTCCCGGCTGTGTCTAAACAATAGTGCAACGGTGCAACCCCTTATGCAACTCTTAGTCGTTGCCGAGACTGCACTAACTAGGGAGCGCAAAATCCTCTCAAGTTTTTCCCATTTTCAGTTTGCATTATTGGGTCCCTCATTTCTCCTAAATTTCTTTGTCTGCTCGGAATATCTGGCTGTTGGTCTCATATTCGAGAGGATCTTGTCGTGGAGTGGATGAATGAATTAGTAGTACTATAAGAACGGGCTTGGCTCTGCATCGTGATGGGTATGCCACAGGAAAGAGAGAGACCTAGAGCTCTGAGATTAGAATTGAATTGAACTCATATTTCCGACAATTCCGGGTTGATATTCAAGGATGGTTGCATTCCATATCAGGATAAAGGCGTGTTAGATGCCAATCCGCTTACCATTAATAACTACTACTAACTACTTAGTAGGTATGTACTGTACAATACATACTAATATTTCATAGTATCTCCAATTATAAACAGCATTATAGAAGTAGATATTTTCAATACTAGGATGAAGAGTATCTGGAGGGAATTTGGATAGATTTTAAAGGTATTCTCCAGGTAGCTCAGGCACCAATGATGTTTCACTCAATTGCTTTTTAAATATAAACCTCTTAATATGTTATCTTGTCGGCCCGCTGTCATTGATTTCATCTCTCCAGTAGTACTGAAGTGCGTCTTCAAAAACGCTTTGAACATTCACAAAGCGATTAGATATGGTTTTCTACTTCATAGCCTTCTTCATCATCCTAGCTACGGACCACGTGTAAAGTATTTTTCATTGCCGAAAAAAAACTGTAAAAGTATTGCTATTCAATGGATCGAAAGATCCGTTCAACTGGAAAGAATCGGACAGTTTGTTAGTTCACCACCAGGTAAGTTCTAAACAGCCTCGGACTATGGCCGTTCCTCATACTCACCGGTATGTCCTATACGAGATAACGATTTAGAAACAAACGAAACATACCGGAGCTTTCAATCTGGAAAGCGGGAGGAATGCTGGAATAGTAGAACCCAGCGTTGCAGCTCCATAAAATTCAAAATAACGCAAGATCACTCAAGAGAAAATTGCCTTGTGTAGAGATGAATTGTTGAGCCCTTTTGGTACCTCGATATGGGTCATGGTTGCCAGTGAGAAGGGATTCAGCAATGGTATGAGAGAGAATATATATGAATAAAAAGAGCTTTCAGAGACTCCGCACCCTATCTTCGAAGCGGCACTCGTATATCAGCCGTTCTAGGCCTTTTTCTATTTGAATTTGGCTTTAATACTTGTTTTCCTAGTTTGTTATCCTGAAAGACTGTCCGACGAACGAGTCACGTAGATTATATCGGGGTACTCAACGGATATGACTTTGATTCTGAGCTCTTGGAGCAACACGATAAACCCGAAAACCGGCATTTGCAGATGCCTGTACAGTAGAGAAATGAGGGCAAGAGATGACTCTTCAGCTAACTAGAGGAATGATGCTACCTGTATACCTATCTACGTAGGTACCTACCTACCTCTCAAGTATCAGCGGTATCCTTGTCATTATGATAAGAGCATCAAATCTTATACTTCGTTTCCATCTTCTATGTACTGTACACCAAAAGATATGACCTCCTACATGTGTAAGAACCTATCTAGATAGATACATATGAAATGGTTCAACTTTAGATGTACCCACTACCTACTAAGTTCCTAACCTAATGGTTAGAGCATAAAATGTGTGCTTTCAGTACAGTACATCCATACTATCTAAGTACACACCGTACAATAGTGAGCAATACTCCACAAGCAAGAAATACGCAGTGACAAACAGAATATACCTATGAAGAGCCTTGGTGTCAATTTTTCTGATACTGCGAGACAGCACCTAAGATGGAGGGCATGTATTGACTCATTAAGATACACGATAGACTCAAAATTGAAGCTCAAACAGGGACAAGCAAAGCATGAAAACAAAGATTTTATCAGATGGTGGTGGAGTATGACACTCTTTACAAAGTGCCACAGATTCATCCTACGGCACTAGTGTGAAGATTAGCACCTATCAGATTTCAGCCACCGGGGGATCTCTGCTCTGGATGGAGTACTCCGTCCGTGAGAAGATCCCGACACTCACGTGATAGATACCGGCTGCATTTCGCCGCCCGCTCTTCATCAAGTCTTTTGCCATCCATCACCTGCCACCGCCCACGACTTGCACCAAATCCTCACCTTATCAACGCAGTACTTGGCAACGCAATCTGCAGTTACTCGACTCGATCGAGTGCCGGTTGGGGATCAGTGCGGGGAATTATCTGCAAGTGTCCTCTTATATCAAAGAAGGGTTCGCACGTCAAGCCTGGTTCCCCTTACCGCTCTAACGAAGCCAAGTGAACCAAACCCTCTCCGCAAACCATCTGTTTCCTTAACCAAGGGGACGTGTTCAGCGCATCACCAACATGTCAGGTCTCGATGTTGAAGCTCTTCTCGAATCTACAGCCGCTTCCGGTCCCCAGGATGCTGCGGAGTCGCGCTCCCAAGATCGCGATGATCGCTCCAAGGGCGATCCAAGCGACCGCCGTGACCGTGAACGCTCCCGCGATCGCTCCCGCGACCGATCTCGAGATCGCTCCCGAGACAGGGATCGCAGACGACGAGACCGGAGCCATGACCGACGACGCGGTCGAGACGTCGATGGAGATGAAGACATGAGAAGCCCGAGAAGCGAGCATGGCAGTGCTAACGGAAGCCATAGAAGCAGAAGGAGAAGCAGGAGCCGCGAAAGTGACCGGCACCGCTCTCGTCGAGACCGCTACAGAGACGACTATCGTGGCGGTGATTATTATCGCGGTGGCGGACGAGCCCGCTCTCGCTCTCGTTCGCCCTATGATGACCGGTATTACCGACCAGGCCGTTCACGAAGAGACGATCGCGATGACGATAGGCGCTATGGCCGCCGCGACCGTGATTACCGTAGACGCACCCCAAGTCCAAGACGCCGCAGCAAATCACCAGAGCCCACCGAAGATGAGCGTGACAGGCGTACCATTTTTGTGCAGCAGCTTGCAGCTCGGCTAAGAACTAAGGAGCTGATTGCCTTCTTCGAGAAAGTGGGACCTGTAAAAGAAGCTCAGATTGTAAAAGACCGCGTCAGTGGGCGGTCCAAAGGGTAAGTCTATGTCGAGACTGCTCGTGTGCTGTTGGTAACCACTAACTCGAAGTTAGTGTTGGCTATGTCGAATTCAAGAACGAGGAATCAGTTCCCCTTGCCATCCAGCTTACCGGCCAAAAGCTTCTAGGAATTCCCATTATTGCCCAGTTGACTGAAGCCGAAAAGAACCGCCAAGCTCGCAACCCGGACGCTGCCGGCGGGAGCCATGGCTCAGCCCCGTTCCACAGATTATATGTTGGTAATATCCATTTCAGTATCACTGAAAGTGATCTCCAGAACGTTTTTGAACCCTTCGGTGAATTAGAATTTGTTCAATTGCAAAAAGATGAGAATGGCCGTAGCAAAGGTTACGCCTTCGTGCAGTACGTATCCCCATATATTCAGCAAGGTGCAGCGGCTAACTGTCCTAGGTTCCGCGACCCGAATAATGCCCGAGAGGCCTTGGAGAAAATGAATGGCTTTGATCTTGCTGGTCGACCTATCCGTGTTGGCCTTGGCAACGATAAGTTTACCCCTGATTCGAACGCGAACCTGCGTTTCCAAGGCCAAGGCGCAAACCAACACAGTTATCAGGGCTCTCAGTTCTCTGGCCACGGAGGCCGTGGCATCCAAGCTGGTGGTTCGAGCAACTTCGACCGTGCTGGTGGAAGAGACGACAAAGGCGCCGGAAGCGCAAGCGCCCTGGATGACACGGATGTTGCCGGTGTGAATTTCAACAACTATAGCAGAGACGCATTGATGAGGAAACTTGCGAGAACAGATGAACCTGAGCCTTCCGCCGACGACAAGGCAAGGATGCTCAGACCCAAGACCGAAACTAAACCCCTACCTGTTAATGTCAACATGGCAAGTAGATGTGTAGTACTTCGTAATATGTTTGACCCTGCTGAGTATGTCGACCCACCTTCAGTGCTGGATGCCTTTGATACTGACGCCACTTGCAGGGAGGAGGGCGAAGGCTGGATTAAAGAGCTGGAGGAAGACGTCCGCGCTGAGTGCGAAGAAAAATATGGCCATGTTGTTCACATTGCTGTAGATCCTCACTCGCAAGGCGACATCTACCTGAAATTCGACAAAGTCCAGGGTGGCGAGAATGCCATAAAGGGCCTGAATGGGCGCTTCTTCGGTGGCAGACAGATCAGCGCCCAGCCAGTCGTCGATGCTGTTTATAGCAGTCTCTTCTCCCGCACTAAAGCAATTTAATGCTTGATACGAATCGTCCCTAGTGGAGCTGGACGATGGTAGGTATTGTTCTAACTGTGGCTAGGCACAGTCCATGACAGCAAGGCCTCTTCTTGCCTCACCCTACTTGTTTGCTTGGATCAGGTGCTTGGATGACACTACCCATGGTACGTGCCAATTCTTCCAACATCTTGCTTTTCATGGTTATCGGATATGAGCCGAAAGGCTGTGTGCCAAATGATCTGTTTATAGGAGCGTTTAGTAGTGGCGTATTCGCGGATAATTAGCGTGTCGAAATTAGCAAACTTCTACTCATCCACCGAGCTCTCCAATTCCTAATATTATTGTTCCTTCTCCATGTAATGGAGCATCGCTCAGCAGGGTTCTTCGCTGCATATAAAGCCTTCAGTCGCTAATACTACTGATAAACTGCTCAATGTAATTGCAGTATGAGATTATACATATATAAGACTAGTGCTATCTGCGATGTGTAGCATTCTGGTCGCTGTATGGTTTGCTGTCCTGTAAGCTTTGCGTCTTCCCACGCAGGCTGTCGCCTATTGGAATATAATGTAGTCCTTTCTCTATGTATTTATACTATATAGCGAGAGGACTAAGGCTCCTTAGCTGAGGGTGCTCTAGTGTCGGAGAAAGAAGAAGCAGCTGCTGGCGACACGCTCCAGAGATGCGCAGAGAAATGCGGCTGCAAAAAGTGTTGCCAGAGTGTATAGGGCAAACCAATCTTGAAGACTGATAAAGACAAGGGATTTTGAGCCTTCTACTACATCTATGCAGCAACGTTGAAGTGTAAACTTGAGTAATAAAGCAGATATTAATTTGTCACTCCAATCTTCTATTACTGTTGAGACTTCTCTGAAGTAACACTGTAGTCAACTCACAATCCTGCCCACAATATCTGACATATCATACTGGACTTTCCAAATATCTGGTAGAATGTAATTCTGGAGTCCTCTTCTCCCTTTCTGGCATCCAACCCATTATCGATCATGTTGTTCTGTGGATGTAAATCACTGTGTGTTTGGTCATGTCGACCTTACAACTGATACTGAGCATTATTCACTGTTTCCACAGTCATCTGGAAAGACTTGTGAATGCATACTTAGGACATAAAAGCAGGGAAGATGAAGAGTCTGAGGGGTATTTTGAGAGATCTGGAGTGTTCCACTCTGAATTCACTCATCAGACCAAACTGCACACAATCCTGGAAAAGAAAGGATAACCACTACCGAGCCATACTGGGTAAGATATTCTGATATTCTGGATGTCGTTTGTGTTAGCAGATGGTTTGAAATATCTGCATCCTTGCATTTGGTAAGAGAAAAAGAATTATATGCTCTGACATGAGCCAATGTGCAGTGGCTCCTTAGAGTTGGAACTCAGAACTCACACTTTGAAACCGAAGTGACGCCAATTTGGTGTGTTAGGCAGGTATCCTCTTGCTCATTGGACTTCCCTCCTGTTATGAAGGAGAGTTTTGTTGCTGGCTCTCTCTTCAAAAAGGGCTCTTGCTTGTACTTCTCCCAGATTAGTCTTCTTCTCTCCTGATGCTATCCTGGTCTATGAATTATTAAAACAAAAGATATTGGTTGAATTACCCAATATGCAACATGAAAGAAGTCCAGATAACTTTCTGTTTGATATCCTGACGCTGAGAGAATTCAATATTGCGGCGGGACCCTGTAGAAACAGAACATCACTGCGCAACGCCTTCGCCACCTCTTTCACTCCAGAAATTCCCCACATTGTAGCATTGTACTTCACGTTCCCAGGTCATGGTTATATAATGCAGTTCATCCAGTCTTGCTCTTATTCTTATTTTCATCTTCACGCTAGTCCTCTGATATGAAGTTGTTGATGACTTCTCCAGCCATATCTCAGCTCCCACGAGTCCCTTGACGCATTAGACCTGCTCTACTTCGTCTCGCACACATCAATTGTGCTAATTTATTGCTCCCTGACACTGGCTGCAACAATTCTTTTTTCTCTTTTTGTCCATCTTTCACCCTTTCAAGTGACATCTGAAATCTCTGGACTGTCGAAACATGTCAGATGCGTCTGGGTCACACGCAGGAATGTTGACCCCTGGTCAACGTCGACTTCTTGGAAGTCCAGGACCAACTGTCATTCAACGTCCGTATGACATCTTGCTGCGGGAGTTGGAACAACTTCAGGGACGCTACAAGGAAACGCAGGAGCAGCTGGAGGAGGCCCGGAGACAGATCATGCGCGACAACACAACCATCCAAAACCTCCAAGCAAAGATTGCCGAGTTAGAGGAGTTGATCCAAAAGCAAAAGATCACGATCAGCAACCAGAGCAAAACTATTTCTGATCCAAAAGGGCTTCGGAGAAAGCAGTCAGTGTTGTTGCCGGTAACACCTCACCGCCAGGTTTCGGATAGGCCATCGTTTGATACCCCATTTTCAAACAGGGCCCAGAATTCCGGACATTCTGGTATCTTTGATCTTCCACCACCAAGGTTCGACCTTCAGAGTGCAATGCTCCCACAAAGCACCCATGATCGTCTTTCCCCGGCCGGTTCACTTCCATCTTCTCAAACCGATTTCAGCAGTGTTTCTTCAGAGTTCGCTTCCAGGTTTCGGCAACTGTGGCTGAAGACAGAAAGGTTTGGACAGATCTATGGAAACGTGCCAAATATCTACCAAGAGAGCCATGTAGAGAAGCGCATCAAGGAATACATTATGACCGTGTCCGATCAGTCCAATGCATCCTATCTACTTGGAAGTAATGTCACCCGGTTCCTCCTCTTTGCCAAAGCAATAAATTTCTACCTGGTCCGCGATGTCCTAAAGATCTCAATAATAAAGGGATTCAATTGGTCTGCGGACACAGAAATCGGAAGCATAAAGAAACATCTCTTTCCGGGTGAGAAATCACTTTCACCTATGATGCTGTTAGCCAGGGGACTCCACTGACTGGACAACTTAATTTTTAGATACCCCGACAACCGTTCGCAACATGATGTTTATCGCCATGGCAAATCAGATTAATAAGATCAAGAAAGAGCAGGGCTTCAGGGAGTTCTTTATGAGGCGGCTTCATGATCACACTGCAAAGCTGTGGCAGTTGGTGGGACCCCTCACGCACACAGGGACAACCGACATCAATGCCTATTCCGATCTCTCTGCAATAGTTTCCGAAGCACAGGCAATAGCCCTTGACATGTACTCAACAGCATTTGAGTACAAGTTTGAATTTCCTCTTCAAAATGATCTGTTTGTGACCACAACCATGGTCAATCGTGATTCTTTCATCAAGGGTGATCCAAGTGTATTGATGAAGAACCAGACCAGAGTGAAGCTTGGAATCACTCCCATCACGAGAATGCGCGATAACTCAGGAAGCAGCCCAGTCCAGCTGATTCATCTCAGCCACGTTTTGTTAAAACCACCAGCTAAGCAGTGATGGATATCCGATAATCTAGGAATCGACCACATGAAGCTATTCCGGGTCAGAGCGGTTGACTTCTTATTTTCGATGCATCGTTTGTTTTCCTTCTGCCTTTAAATCACGGTGAATTGTCACTTCTTTGCTGAAAAGGCTCTATTGCGCTTTCCAAACATCTGGTGGCTGGTAATTCATAGTCGGTTTCGTGGTTAATATTCTGTTCCTTGACATCGTGTGTTCTCCCATTTCGAGCTTGAAATCTCATGCAAGAATCCACATTTGCGCTTTATTTCCACGACTTTTCCTAGTCAGGAATCCTGGCGTTCTCTTTGTTCTCCTAGTGGATGAAGTTAATGCCGAATTTCGCAAGTCATTTTTGTTAGGTCATTTGTGCCCTCCATCACTTTTCTGTCTTGCTAAGTTTAATTGCAGTCAAGTTTAGGATTTCTCCAACTGTCTTTCACATTAAGAACAAGGGTCTAAGATGAAGGAAAAATCATCGAGAGAAGCATAGAGAGAAGATATATCATCTTCCATAGACATTACAGACGAAGAGTCGTCGAAGTCCTAAGCGGCTGACAGCTTCACCAGGAGTGTTTGTAAAAGGGAATTTGTAACAGCATCATGATAAAAGGGAACGGGTGATAGTAACGACCACTTTACATAGATGGATTATGTAGGCACTCGGAAGAACATACACAGCACGTGAGGCGCGAGCCTTGACTATGACTTTCCGGTCTTAGTTTGTACTATTGAGCTTTACAGGACATTTGGTAGCTACTGTTGATGTTAGCTTTGGATGATCGGGTGTGTGAGTTGACCGATTATGTGCCCTCGGGTAAGGCACAGACACGGCATTGCCTGGCGGCTACCGGCTTGCAGACTTGACGAGATCCACGATTCCACGATGACCTTACCCGCCGCCGGATACCCACATCCGCCTGGGTAATAATATAGTACGGATTTCTCCGTATGGACCGTGTCTCCAGTTACAATGGTCGCATTATTGGAGGAGCAGCTTCACGTTTTTTTCTGCACTTCGCCGTTACCGTAAGCACTACATCGCGCTCGGGCCCTAGCAGCTGGCGGCGCAAGGCCCCCCGCTGGATACTTTGAAGGAGCAGAAACCACCTCCTCGAGACCAGATTTACTCGATTTTCAACCTCCCAATGCCTTCAGATCCATGATTTCGACTCCTGCGAAGCGAGTGACGGTCCCGGCCTGGACGTTGGCCGACAGTTACAGTGCGCCCTCCCCCCTTTGTCTTTTGTCCCAACAGCGCCATCTCTTAAGCTCCCAATTCAGATAACCCACCCGATCGGCTGCATGTTCTAACTGATTGCTGATCGTATCTACCTAAGTAGGATTCATCGCATCCTTTGCGTGCCAATACAGTACAGATAGCTCGTCTCCCAGCGGCGGCAGGAGCCAGAGGCGGCCACAATTCCACGATTACTTTGTTACGCATCTGCCATCATCCTCGCTACACCCAGACTCGAGAGGACCAGCTGGTTCTTACCATAAACTACCCCGTTCGGCGTCGACACCGCATACTGGGAGCACAAGTCACTCGCCGGCTTCCTTCCAGCCGCTGGCAGATCGGGAAACCACCGTTGTCCGCATCCCGCTTCGCAGCGCCAAACACCATTTTGGGGTCTCCTCCTCTAGAGGATCTCGTCCTGCAAATGAGGATACCTACCAGGCTGGAGTGATCGATATCCCGGCGTTTGCGAAGCGCTCGCCGCCATCCCTGACTTTACGACGGCAGCCCGGCACCGAAAGTGACCCTCCGCTGGAGAACAGGGGTGCAGACAGTGCGAGCGGAGATCCGCAGGTGTTCTACTTCGGGGTGTTTGATGGACATGGTGGGACTGAGTGCAGCGAGTTTTTGAGGGATTACCTACATGAATACATTCAGGATGCCGCGGCCGACTTCGAGCTTCAGTCAAGTTTGAGAAAGCCGGGAGTGTCCGAGAAGCATGGAAATCCGGTCTTTTCTCACGCGACCCTACCAATTATTCAGAGAGCAAACAGGAAAACGATCGGGGAGCTCGAGAAAAGCCTTGTGGAGGATTGGAAGAATATAGTAGGGGGCTACTTCAAGAGGTTCAAGCCTGCTCATTTCTCCTATTTTGGAAAAGCCGGCTCAAAGAGCGATAAATCCGATTCCTGGTTAGAGAAAAATGGGACGGGACTCAGTGATGGCGTCCTCATCGAGGAGGTGATGGAATATTCTTTCCTCCGTGCGGACCTCGACTTCATCTCTGCACAGGCGGCGAAGCATGACGACGACACCGTGCAAGCTGACCAGCCGTTGAACGGGGACGATATCCTCCACAGTCCCAGTCAATCGCGGACCTTGAAGATAGGAGGACCCAAAAGGTTCAAAGGCGGAAGCACTTGCAGCGTCGCGATGATCTCAACACCGACCCCGATTCCATTTTGGCATCCATCGGCCTATTGTTCCATCTTGGTGTCTCACGTCGGCGACACGAGGATTCTTCTATGCTCTACTGCTACCGGCGAGGCTATTCCTTTGACTTCAAAGCATCATCCATCCTCTCCGGTTGAGGCAAGCAGGCTGCGGCGATACGCGGCGACGTTCGTCAGGGACTCCTTTGGAGAGGAGCGCATGAGTGGCCTAGCCAATACCCGAGCATTCGGCGACATCCAGTCCAAGCGGCTGGGAGTGTCCGCGGAGCCAGAGATCAGACGCGTTGAAATGGGTCCAGCAGAGTACTCTTTCCTCGTCCTGATGTCTGACGGCATCAGCGACACGCTCACGGACCAGGAGATTGTCGACATCATTAAAGAGGCCAAGACCCCTGACCAAGGGGCCAAAGACCTCGTTAACTTTGCAACGGAAGTCAACAACGAAGCAGACAACGCGACATGCCTGGTCGTACGGCTAGGCGGGTGGGAACGGAGACTGGAAGGTGGCCTGGGGAGCATGGGCACGAAGGAGACGAGAGACTGGCGGAGGCAAGAAGCTACAGATCCGCGCAGGTCACGGACATGAAGGTTCGAAGAATAGGGGAGGAGATAGATAGTCTTGTTCTGTTTGGGTCTGGTTTGTGTATATGCACACTACGTTTTCGAGTGTTGGCTGGGAGTTTTGGTACACTTGCATGAGGAAAGTAATAGATATATTTAATGAATACATGTTACATACTGTATGTAGTCCATATTTTCGATAGCAACACGTGAAAGCATGGAATGCAGGGATTTGTTTCTGCATATGCATGGCCCGTTTTTGGGGACCGGCTGGGCCATATGCACCATCCACCTCCGAACGGCCGTGTGGGGTCGTGGACGATCTTCAGAAGTTCAGATACAGCTAACTGAAAGGCCGTCCCGACTCTGGTGCCCAACTGAGCGTCTGCTTGCCGTCGAGGGTTGTCCGCGTCGACCTTGTTGACCCGTTGAGGAGCAGGATCCGGGCGACGAGCCGGCCGCGTCGAGCGTCCCTCGTCTCGCTTGACCTCCGGTCAGTGGGTGAGTTGTCCCTTCGTCACGACCCGGAGAAGCGGCGGGCGACGATCCAAAAGGCTTCAACGCGAGACGAATCGGGCTGCGATCGCCATCCCAGCCTTTTCTCTCACACGACCACTCACTAACCAGCCTGGACCCCTGCAACCCTTTAAGCGCGCCGCCCGGACTTAACGTTAATATACAGTATCTCCTGCCACCAACGAGGAAGAAAAAAATCCCATCGCGTGCTTATCATCTTAGCAAATAAACACGAACCAGAACCCTTCCTGGGGGAATCCTGCTTCGATCCAGCTGTCCACGTCCAGCTGCCAATCCGTCGGGGATTCCACGTCCGGTTCTTTTCGTCGTTCATTCTTTTCCCGACTGCAGACTTTCTAGAAGACCGCTCCGTGCACCTGCGGGCGAGCGCCCCCACGATTGCTTAACGGGACAACGTGTGAGTGCTGCTACCCTTGAGCCGATCTCCTTTTGCGGTCCAACGCAGGAGGAAGCCTTATATATTTTGTCTCTCCTGAATTATTGTCTTGTTGGTGCTGGAGAAGGTCGCATTGCTGGCAAGTTTTGTGGTAAAGGTGCATAGCTCTTCTCTTGACACGTCTCCCGCAATTTCAGCTAAGACCACCTACAAGTCCCGCCGCTATCTTCGGAATACTGCCTCGACGAAGAAACCTGCAAACCTCTCCGCCCGCTATCCCCCGATTCCTCGCTACCTTATCGCTCCTTGATCTGCCTCTCCAGCCCTCCCGAACCTTCACATAACAGCGCTTCAGTTGAGCGCCAGGATGAGCGCCCGGACAAGAAGGCAAAAGGCTGCTGCTGCGGCTCAGTCAGATGAGAGTGACATGTCGCCAAGTAGGAATGGCACGATACACAAGCCCTCCTCCAAGGGCAAGGTCTCATCCCCGGCCCGAGAGGAGCCCAAGGAGAATATATTCCTCTTCTACCCAAACTTAATAGGTATGTCATCTGGAGATGTGGGCATATGCGTCTTGGATGATAGATCTGACCCCTTCCTTGTTGTCCAGGTTACTCGCGAGTAATCCTTGCCATTGCCTCGCTCTACTACATGCCACTTCACCCTCGAACATGCTCCCTTCTATACAGCATATCGTGTATCCTGGACGCCCTGGATGGATTCGCAGCACGTCACTATAATCAGTCGACAACCTTTGGCGCAGTGCTGGATATGGTCACAGACCGCTGCACAACCGCGTGCCTGCTGGTCTTCTTGAGCTCCGCATGGCCTAGATGGGCGATACTGTTCCAGGGTCTAATCAGCCTGGACATGGCAAGCCACTACATGCACATGTACGCCACATTGACCATGGGCGGCGCTGGCCAGAGCCACAAGAAGGTCGATTCCAGCCGGAGCTGGATCCTGCACCAATACTATACCAACAAGGCAGGTTCCTCCAGTCCCCCCCCCCCCCCCCCCCCCTCCCCTTTCATTTACGATAATAATGCTGACACTGCTCGCAGACCGTGCTGTTCGTCTGCTGCGCTCTCAATGAGCTCTTCTTCATCGGCCTATATCTTCTTTCTTTCTCCTCGCCCATGCTGTCGCCGTCTCTCCTGCAGCCGACCGCCGGCGCGGAGGGCTCCTCTACGCAGCCTGCCCAGCCCATCCCCACCAATATATTCACCAGTCCATGGAGCGCTGGTGCTCTGGAGTTGGCACGCGCGAACAAGCTGGACAGTTTTTGGCCTTGGGTGATCACCGGTATTTCGGCACCGGTGATGGCTCTCAAGCAGTTTATCAACGTTGTGCAGCTGGTCAAGGCCAGCAAGTGGCTAGCGGAGGGCGATCTCGCCAATCGGAGAGCCGCCCGCGAAGGTAAGAAGATGTAGGTTTAAGTACATAGTACGGCGTGGGTGGTATGAGCGGGCAGCCGATGTTCACCGCTAGCAGCCCCTTATTATCGGGCTTCAATTCCACGACTTCACGGTGGGATGACTTGTTCCATCTTCTGGCTCTGGAGCCTTGTTTGCAGATTCTACCTTCGATGGCCTGTTGCTGGCCATCCGATTTTCTGCATCAGGTCTTTGTGTCGGGTGTTTTGTCGCGAGGGTTCTTGGCAAGGATGTGCGGGTTCATGACAACTTTACGGGCGTGTTACGGCTCCGTTGCGGACCGGCTTTCTGTTATGCCCTTTTTGCGTCCCTACGTCTTCGTTGAACTTAGTCGATTTTCTAATGTACCTAATCATTATTTCTCATCGCTGTTAACGGGGCTCGGTTTAGCAGGTACTTCGCGAATAATGAATGCATCTCTGTTTGTTCCTGTACTAACAGACCGGTAGTCTGGATGTGTTTACACTGTCCAATTCTAGTCAGAGTTGCCGCAGTGTGGCTAATTGATAAAACAAGTCGGGTGAATTTGATATATGTGGACACTGCCAGTGTCCGGAACACCTCCAGCCAGCTATAAGAGAAACCAACAATAAGCGCGGGTAGATACGGAATAGCTCCTGGCGATCGACAGGCCTGCCTGATCGGTAGAATATGGATATATGCAGTTCCTCCCGCAAGACTCCCATAGATGGGGATGATAACAGCAATTACCCATCTGGGCCATAACTCGGGGCGGAGCCGAACCCGGTGGTGACAGCTCTCCGTCGGGCTGCTTCCGGGCTCCGGTGTCGGAACGCGGGGTCGGAGCCTTCACCCCGCCGCAAGACAAGAGGAGACAACTTCAATCATCCCCCAGCTTAAGATCCTTAATTCGCATTTTTTTTACGTGCGACCAATAAGAGACCACAATGCCGACATATAACATTGTCGTCTTCGCGGGAGACTACTGCGGTCCTGAGGTGAGGCTTCTTCTGTTCGAGCCATGAGTGAGTGAAGTGCTCTGCGGCGTTCCAATGGCTGACGATCGGTCCGGTGGTTTTTCTTGGGTTGCGCGTTGTAGGTGACTGCGGAAGCTATCAAGGTGTGTATCTACTCCTTCTTTGTCTTTTCCGATGGCTTTGCTGCAATTTGGGGAAAGAGAGGTTTAGTATAACTGGGAGAATGTGTTGCTGACTCGGAGCTTCAATGATATAGGTCCTCCGCGTCGTTGAGAAGTGTCGGGACGACATCACCTTCAACTTCCAGGACCACCTCATTGGCGGGGTGAGTTGGATAGAATGCGACGTTTCTTCAGTCCGTTACTGACGAATTATACGTGTGAAGGCTTCAATTGATGCGACGGGTTCTCCATTGACGGACGAAGCCCTGAATGCTGCCAAGAACGCCGATGCCGTCATTCTAGGTGCTGTTGGAGGACCGGTATGTCAATTCGTCTCCTCTCCTGGTCGAGAGAGCACTCCAAACAATTGTATTTGCTTGGGAACTGGAGTCTGATCGAAACAGAAATGGGGCACGGGCGCCGTCCGCCCCGAGCAGGGTATCCTCAAACTGCGCAAGGAGATGGGCACCTTCGGCAACCTGCGCCCATGCAACTTCGCCGCTCCCTCCCTGGTCGACATCTCGCCCCTCAAGGCGGACGTGTGCCGGGGCGTGGATTTCAACATCGTCCGTGAGCTGACGGGCGGCATCTACTTCGGCGAGCGCAAGGAGGACGAGGGAGACGGCAACGCGCTGGACACGGAGCCGTACTCGCGCGCCGAGATTGAGCGCATCACCCGCCTCGCGGCGCACCTGGCGCTGCAGCACGACCCGCCGCTTCCCGTCTGGAGCCTGGACAAGGCCAACGTGCTGGCGACCAGCCGGCTATGGCGCAAGACCGTGACCGAGGTGATGACCAAGGAGTTCCCGCAGATCAAGTTCGGGCACCACCTGATCGACTCGGCGGCCATGCTCATGGTCAAGGACCCGCGGAAGCTCAACGGTATCATTGTCACGAGCAACCTGTTCGGAGACATCATCAGCGACGAGGCCAGCGTCATCCCTGGCTCGCTCGGCCTGTTGCCGAGCGCCAGTCTGAGCGGCATCCCGGACGGGAAGACCAAGGTCAACGGAATCTATGAGCCGATTCACGGTGAGTCGATCCGATTCTTATACCTATCTGCCTACTTTACCTACCGCTCTTCCACTGTCAAAATCGAGGACAGATGCTGATAGCAACCCACAGGATCCGCCCCCGATATCGCCGGCAAGGGCATCGTCAACCCCCTGGCAGCCATCCTGTCGATGGCCATGCTGCTGCAGTACTCCCTCGCGCGCCCGGACGAGGCCAAGGCCATCGAGACCGCCGTGCGCAACATCACCGAGGCGGGCATCCGCACGGCTGATATCGGTGGCAAGGCGAAGACCAAGGAGGTCGGAGACGCTGTTGCGGCGGAGCTGGAGAAGCTGCTGAAGTAAAGAAAAAGGAAACCTGGTGGAAACGATCGATCGCATCATAGCCGAGAATCTGCAGTAAAAAGGCCCCTGTATATAGGACTTTGTTGGAAACAGTTCCAACGGCACTTGACACGTGCGCAAAGATGACTATTAAGGCTAGATAAATAGAAAAGACAACGATAATACACATGCTGGACGAAATAGAAACAGCGGGATCCAAGGTCTTGGAGACCTTACTTACTCTTCTTCATGAAAGAGTTCCTACAAGACCACTCCTCAATGAAATAAAAATGAATCGTCTATGTCGCAGAACCATACACATATGAATACACAACCGGGTATCTCAGTAATCAACCATGAAAAACAGAAAGGAATACAAGCACCTGCCCCTAAGATGATTGTTTTTCCTCTCCCACATACCATGATTCGTTCCATGCCGTATCCATTCTTAATGCACCGGTCCGGAATCCCTCGAGTAGAAGAATAAAACAGAATAGAAACGCCTCTAACACCCACGACGAAATATGCCGAGAAGTACCGGTATCAACGACCTCCCTCCATCCCCCTACCGAATCACCGGCTCGCCCATCCAATCCGGCTCCTCGAGACCGGTCACCTTCCCACCAGCAGCTCCATCTCCGCTCTCCGCATGCTCGTCCCGCGCGTCCTTGCCTCCGCGGAGCGACTTGCGGACACTCTGCCTTCGTGAGCGGGTACCAGCAGCGCCGGCAACGGCCGACGCGCGCCGACGGTCGTCATCCACGGCAAAGACCTGGAACCCGCGGACGTGGGTGTCCTTGCCGTTCTGGTGGTTCTCCAGGACCCTCATCTGGATGACCATGGCCTTGAGGACGTTACCGGCATAAGGGTCGTCGTCGTCATCATCCTCCTCATCCTCATCTTCTTCACCTTCGTGATCATCATCATCAACACCGTACTCCTCATCCTCCGACTCCGAGAACACATAGTCATGTGTCTTGGAGCTCTTCCTCCTGGAAGACTTCCTTCTCTGTCTCCTCCTCCTCGACCGCGTCCCCGCATCGCCCCAACCGCCATTCCGGCCCCCGACCCCCTCGAGCGGGATATCCACCCACCCGCACGGCGCCTCCCCTTCCCACATGGCAAACTCGACGAGATCATGCTCGCCCATCCCCGCGAGGAAGACCATCTTGGTCGGGGTGTAGCTCTCGTCGAGTTCAAAGTCCAGGTAGACGCGGATCTTGACGACCGCGACGAGCTTGAAGAAGTGCAGCGTGAGGATGTGCGGCTGGGGCCCGTCGGACTGCCAGTACTGCGAGGTGGAGGGGTTGCGGAGGGCGGCGACGCCGCAGCCCGGTTTGTGCGTCGAGACGGTCCACGAGGCGAGGGAGGAGATCTCGCGCAGGTTGGGAGGGATGGGGGAGGGGGATTTATCTGCGTAGATTCATAAATCAGCAAAAAGAATCGTATAGGAAGGTAGGGAGGTTGGGTAGGTAGGGTTACTTACTCCGATCCCGCATCTCCTCATCTTCATCCTCAACCTCCTCCTCTTCCCCCTCCTCCCCCTCCTCTTCGCCCTCAGCTTCTTCTTCCTCAGCTCCGGCCTCTTCTTCGGCCTCTTCTTCCTCTTCATTCTCCTCCTCCTCCTGCTCCAACTCCTCTTCCTCCTCCTCCTCCTCCTCCTCCTCCTCCTCCTCCTCTTCCCCCTCCTCATGCGTATCCGAATCCGTATCCATCGCCGCACGAGAACCAGCAGCAGGATTGAACCGAGGAACACCAGCCGCCGCGGCCGCCCGCGCAGGAGCGCGACGAGGATCCATCATCATCGCGCCCGTCGGAAAGGGATTCAATTGCGGGGGAGTCGTCGCGGACATGACCCGCTGGGGCGGGGTCTGGAGCTGGGTTGGGTCGACGGCTCGCGCGGTTCCCCCCGCTGGTGGTTGCGGTTGCGGTTGCTGCTGCTGTTGTGGAGGAGGGGGAGAGGGCTCCCGAGGAGGACGTCGGAGTCGGGGCATGTCTTTCTTTCTTTCTTTCTTTCTTTGTTCTCTTTGTTCTCTTTGTTCTCTTTGCGCTTTTGTGCTTTCTCTGTTTCTGTCTTTCCTTCGTGGGTTCTAATGTAGGTCCCCGTTAACCCGGGCAGCTGTTGCGGCGTCTTTCCTCTCAATGCCCCTCTCTCTCTCTCAATTGAGGCCCGTTGGAGCTGTAGGATACCTTAGGGTACGGGTCTGAGTACAGGTAAAGCCCGTACTAGGTACGGATACAGGTACTCGGTGTTTACGATGCTTCAGTTGACTAAGCTCCGCATTCTGAGATCTGGGAAGGTCACGTGGGCTGACGTATCACGCCGCCGATCACCCGTGCTTCGACTACATGGATCCCTTTCCTGATGATGGCAAGGGGGATATGGGCAAAAAAAATGATCAACGGTTTTACAATTGATATTACTTTTCTGTCTTCTCTATTACTTTTAATGGACAGGAAGCCTGGCCCCTTTGAGAGGAAAATGAAGGCCCTTTCGCAACTTGGCTCTTTTCCCGTTGGTCCTATGCCTAAATCTATCAAATCTATCTACTGCCTCTATGTCCACAGAGATTCGGGTAGCAAAGTGGGAGATCAGTGCTGCAAACAATTGACATGGCAGCAACCCAAATAGCCGTGGGAATACGCACACTCCCCGCAAAAGAAGGTGCAAGATGGCGGTGATATGCGGCATCCATCTTGCCCTTGTACATGGACACTTACCTGTCGTCGTGCTGTTTGACATTGCCAAACAGATAAACCACGTCCACCGCGATGTCTTGGTCTTGCCACAGGTGCCTTCGCATCGGACAGACACCCGCATCCATTTGTGATTGTTATTGTCGGAGAGCCGGACGCACCGACCATATTGTCAGGCCTGCACGCCGTTGTGTGCCTCCGCGCGCGCCTTGAGCTCCGCCCTCCTCTGGCGACGGAAGTAGATGCGCTTGGCCCACTTCCAGGCCTCGACGCCGCCGAAGAACAGGGCCGCCTCGACGAAGACGATGCCCCACTCCCACGAGATCCCGGTGTGCTTGAACACGACGTGGTTGATGACCGGGATGTACAGGATCGGGAAGATGGTGACGAAGCCGGCGATGATCGCCCAGAAGAGGAACTGGTTGCGCCAGGCGTCGTACATCCACTGCGTGAAGTACCGCTTGGACTTGGGCTGCATGCGGAAGAAGGAGCGGCGCATGTTGACCATCTCCCAGGCGAGGAAGAGCGCGAACCAGGTGAGACAGACGAAGGTCGTCGCGCGCGCGCGGAATACCAGGTCACACTCCGGCGTGTAGTTTCTGTTGCAGCCTCGACCGAGGTTGCCGTCGCCAAAGCCCCACATCACCAGGGAGAAGGACGCGAGGCAGAGCGCGGCTGTCCAGATGCCGTAGACGAGGATGTCGATGATGATCTCCCAGGTGAAGATACCCTGTTTCTGTGCGCGGCGAGTTAGCATATCGTACCTTCAATAGGGTTAGGGCTTCTTCGTACACTCTGTGGAGGACGGTCCATGATGTCCGGTGCAGCCACTTCCATTCCGAGGCCCATGTCGGGCATACCAGACGTGATCATGATGATCCAAAGAATCTCAACGGGAGCGAGCGGGAAAACCGACTGGCCATCCTTGTCCTTGAACGCCAAGCCGATAAGGAGCGTGCAAGCCTGGGCGATGTTTTCGGCCAGCAGATGCAGGACAAACTTCTGGATGTTGTCAAAAATCCGACGGCCTTCTTCGACCGCGTTGAGAATGGACGCAAAGTTGTCATCGGTCAGGACAATGTCGGAGGCGTCCTTGGCGACGTCGGAACCGGACTGACCCATTGCAATGCCCACATCAGCGCGCTTCAGCGACGGGGAGTCGTTGACACCATCACCGGTCATGGCGGCAAAGCATCCTCGTCGGTGGAGCGCTTCGATCATGCGGACCTTTGTCTGGGGAGCGCAACGAGCGATGACCAGCGGAAGGGTTGGCAGGGCATCAATCTCCTCGTCCGTGAGCCTGTCGAACTGGCTGGCCGTCATCACCATGGCTTCCGCAACGTCAGCGGACAGGGTATTGATGTCAGCCGGGATGATTCCGACCTGTTGGGCAATGGCCTTGGCCGTACCCGGGTGATCACCAGTGACCATATGGACGGTGATACCGGCGCGATGGCACGACTCGATGGCTCCTGCGGTCTCCGGACGGGGTGGGTCATAGAGACCGATGAGTCCCAGGAAGCAGAGGTCCTTCTCGATATCCTCACGGTTGAGATCGGAGTCCTCGAGCAGGATGTTCTTTGACACGTAGAGCTTGCTTGCCAGTGCCAGAACTCGAAGCCCGAGCTTGGCAAGTGCCTCCATGTTCTTGAGAATCTCGCGGCGGTGGTTCTCAGTCATCGGAACAGGCTCCGAACCTTGTTCCCAGACAACCGACGTGCAGGCATCAATGATACGCTCGACCGCACCCTTGGTGAAGACCATGGAGCGTTCCTCTTGCTGGGTGATCTTCGTGAAGATGACAGACATCTTCTTAACGTCGGAGTCGAAAGGGAATTCCGCCTTCTGATGCCAGATGGCACCTTCACCTTTCGTCCAGCGGTCGCGGTTCCAGTTGAAACGAGAGGCAAACACCTGGATGGCAATCTCGGTAGGCTCGCCGCGGGCGTGCCACTGGCCTTCATCGGATTTCCAAACGTGCGCGAGATTGGCCATCGATGCGACGTTGAGGAAGTCTTCGAGCGCCGCGTTGTTCTTTAGCGCCTCTTCAGCTGAGACGAGCTCACCATCCTTCTCCTCGTCCATGTCGACAGGGGCAGCCGTGGAAAAGCTGAGGTCGCCGACAGTGGGGTTGAACGGCTCATTGGACATTCCGACAGAGTATGTGCCGCGGGAAGGAATCCAAGCCTTTTTGGCGACCATCTTTCCCTGAGTAAGGGTTCCGGTTTTGTCGGAGCAGATGTTCGTTACAGCACCGAGAGCTTCCAACGAGTCCAGCTTTCGGACAATGACGTTCCTCTCGACCATCCGTTTCGTGCCAACGGCCATCGTGATGGTCAAGACGACGACGAGACAGGCAGGAATCATACTCAGGCCGGTACCCACGGCGTACAGAATAACCTCGTTGTTGTTGCTGAAGTGGTTCGCGGACATGACGATGATTGCAAACAGGACAGCCACTCCGAAGAGTAGGATGGCCAACTTGGAGAGCTTCCTCTGCAGAGGAGTCCCGACATTGACGCCAAGGAAACGGCCCACAGCATCGGTCGTGGTGAGCGTCCAAGCCTGGATGTACCAACGCTTCTTTGTCTCTCCGTTGGGCCCGCGCTTGACGGGTCGAGGCTTGGAGTTGCTGGCACGGAGGGCGGCCGCAATGGACCCGATCTCGGTTCTCATGCCCGTAGCGACGACCACACCGCGAGCTCGGCCTCTCGTGACGGTGCTCGAGCTGTAGGCCATGTTCAGCCGATCTCCAGGACCAACATCCTCCTTGAATGTGGCGTCGCAGTCTTTGTGGACCGGAAGGGACTCGCCAGTCAGGAGGGCTTCATCCGTTTCGAAGTTGACTGCTTCGACCAATCTTTTCTCCGAAGTCAGAACACTTCCGTGACACGTCTAGGTGGTGGAGCACGACGAACCTGATGTCTGCGGGAACGGTGTCTCCGGTCTTGAGCTCGACCATGTCGCCGGGCACAATGTCCGTCGACGGGATGACGGTCGTCGTGCCGTTCCGGGATACGGTCCCCGTGGGGGAACTGAGCGAGCGGAGCGAATCCATGGTCTTCTCAGCCGCGTATTCCTGGAAGAACCCGACGATGATGTTCAGAACGATGACGGCTGCGATGACTCCGCCTTCGATCCACGACTGGATCCCGAAGCTCACTGCCATGGCTAGGATCAAGACCTACACACAGAATTGGATCAGACTACCAGAGTTCCATTGAAAGGGGGGACGCAAAGGGAGTATATTATGGGTCGCTTAACTAGCATCATTGCGTTGGCCACCTGGCGGATGAGAATCTTGATCACCGAGACTCCCTCGCCCTCGTCCAGCTGGTTGGGGCCGTACAGCTGGAGGCGGCGATGGGCTTCCTCGGTTGTCAGACCATAGTCCACCTTGGTGGACAGTTCTCTGAGAACGACGTCGTATGGGAGACAGTGGGCAGGTTGTGATAGCGGACTGTAGTCCGGCTTCTCACGGCCGGGGTCGTGATTCTTAATCTTGCCCATGGCACGCAACTATGGCTGAGGGAAGTTAAAAACCAGGCAGTACCAGCAGACGTTCGAGAGACGAAAGCACTTGCTGGGATACGAGACGTGTGGTAGCCAATGTTGAACGCGCGGAGGGGGGGGGGGGGGGGGAGAGGGCGCGCCTTATAAATATAAAAGTCTCGGGGTGGAGCGTCAAAGAAAGATTCGGTGAGTCTGGGCCTGACGACAGTGAATAATCCGACGATGGCTACGCCCGTCGAATCGCTTCTCGGCAGCTGAGCACATGTCCTGCGACCCACGCCGTCTGTACAATACCTGATCACCGCCAAGCGCCTGAGGCGGATGGCGGAGGATTGCCATGGCCAGCGGCGGTGGGGGATCCCGGCAAGAGAAACATCCGGATAGGCAGAGGCGAGACTTGGCGGGAGCCTTGGCATCTCGGCGGAACACGGCCCATCTGGCCGCGCCGATAAGGCCTTGCGAGTTGATGGGGTGAGGCCGTGAGGGACGGGGCCAGGATTCCTGCGAGCGGCACGATGCATGTACAGGATGATGTCGGACATGCCCCCAACTCTCGTCTGCGGGACACGACGGGATGCTTGTATCGCTGCACGGGTGCATCGCGGTGGTCGGGGAAGCAGGCCGGGCTTGGCGGCGTCGGCGCCAAGACTGTCGAGAACCCCGCGGCCCTCCGCGCTCGCCCGCGGGCCTGTGTTCTTTTCGCGCGCATGGCATGCGGAAGAAGCAGGTCTCGGTGCGTTTGTGTCGGAATCTCCAGAATGGGAGATCCTTCTGGCTCCTGTGGGTGTACGCTTACAGTACCTTTGTGGAGAGGTACTTGTACACATGCATATGACCTACATAGTAGTACAGACTTGTCCCAGGGACCTGGCACTTTTCATATCTATCCTTTTTTTTCGAATGAGGAGGGGAAACGGGATATCACTGCAGTATGTATTCACATAGATGGAAGGAAAAGGAGAGTCTGCCATGATGCAGTTGACTCTTTTTATTTTTTTTTGTCAGCAGCCAAGGCTTAAGCAAAATTAGGTCATATCTATGTATATACATCGAGAAGATAGCAGGATCTGCCATTTTCTCTTTATCCTTGGCGTTCAACAGAACGGGGAGATATAGGGCCATCCCACATCGCCCAGTAGATCAACAACACCAACCAGCACAAAAGCCAACCGTCTATATGTTTTCTTTTTTAATAAAAAAATTATTATCTATGCACAAACCCCAGCTTCTCGCCAACTTTGACGCGCTGGCCCTTCTCGATCGTCCAGGTCCACCCGCCTTCGCGCTCGCCGCCGCCCCAGCCGGCGTCGAAGCTCCGGCGCGTGCCCATGGGCGCCTCGAAGACGAGCACGATAGAGCTGCCCAGCTGGAAGCCGCCCATCTCCTCGCCGCGCTGCAGCGGGTGGCCGCCCAGCGTGCGGCTCGCCTGGCGGTAGGTCGCCTCGACGAAGCCCGAGTACGGCTCGCCGCGCTGGGCGGCCAGGGCGGCCGCGCGCGCCGCAGCCGTGTCGGCCGTCAGGCTGTTGGTGCGCAGCTCCGAGTCGAAGTTGATCTTGATCGAGCCGACGTTGGTCGCGCCGACGGGGGTGAGGCTGAAGAAGCCCCAGCGCCAGCGGCCCAGGAGCACGACGCGCTCGTTGAGCGTGAACAGCCCCGGCAGCGTGCGCTGCAGGTACGGCGACACGGAGAAGAGCTCGCCCGCGAAGTGGCGCCGGCTCTCGACGACCCAGGACACGGGGGAATGAAAGCGGTGGTAGTCGCCGGGGGCGAGGTAGATGACGACGTAGTAGAGCGCGTGGTTCGCCTTGCGCGGGGAGTACCATGCGCTGCCGTCGCCGAGGGCGAGGTCCGCGCGGACCTTGACCTCGGAGCCCAGCTGCGACGTCGTCGAGGCGTCGAGTGACGATTCCTGTTTGCTTTTGCCCTCCGCCCCGGGGTCCCCGGATAGCAGCGTCGGTAAGGTGTAGGAGATGCCGTTGATCCGGGCGAATTCCTCGTCGGCCGCCATGTTCTCCGCGTCCTTCTGTGAGATTTCGCCCTCGTAGTCGGAGAATTTCTTCGCGGTGTCTGCGTGGGACGGGGTTGCTCGACCCAGCAGCGCCTCCAGACTGTACGTCATGCCCTTCACTTGCTCGACCTCTCCCCGTTCGACGAGGCCGAATTGCAGGATGCGACCGTCCGCGGGCGACACGATGGCGCGGGGATCGGGGTCAATTGGTCTCACGCCCGGTTTGAGCGACCGGTAGAAGAACGAGGCCAGGTTCGGGTAGTTGTGCAGATCCGGTTCCGATATCTCATCGAGGTTGACCCCGAAGATCCAGGAGTAGAGCTTGAAGCCGGGGACCCGGAGGACGTAGGGGAGCTCCAGCTCGTTGAAGCGGCCCCAGAGTCGCGATATGGCCTTCAGCGGCAACGTCGACATGATCTGGACCTGCCACGGCCCGCTGGGCCGGATCCTCTTGCGAGGAGAAGGGGGGATCCCATCTTCGTAGCCGTCCGCCTTGGCTTGCTGCTCGAGACGCTTCCGCTCTGCCCGCTGTGATCGGTAGAATTGCAGCAGCCCCAGAAGAGCTATGCCGAGCCCGACGGGGATCGGGCGCCACTCCACCTTGGTGTTCTTCAACGCGGACCTCAGCCTGGACCCGAACGATTCCTTTCCGCTCTGACTGCCGCCTTTATCCTCCTGCTGTCCCGTTCTCCAGCACCGGGACGACGAGAACTGCCTGCGACGGGTGGTGGGGTATAGAAAGTGTCTGCCGCTTGTGGTTCTTCTTCGGTATGGCGCAGCCTGCGACAGCAGGGTTCCCTCCAGGCCACCAGCGAGGACGTTGCTGCGGAAGAGCGCCGAACGGCCGGTCAGGCGCAGGGCCATGATTTCCGGCTTTACTCCATCCACACGTCCTGCGAGGCGATATATAGGGGAAGAGGGGAGGCCGTCGAGGGGATGCGGAGAAAGGAACCGACGGCGGCGCAGGGTGAGGTCACCGCCTTACCGCCCGGCAGATCGCCGGCCGCCGGCGTTTCGATGTTCCGGGGCGACGTCAAACATCCCAACTCCGCCGTCCAACGGCCTCTCTCCTGACCAGACCAGATGGCACATGCCCGCCGTGCTGGCTGCTCGCTGCTTGTGAGACGCGTCGTGGTCTGGTTTGCAGAGTGCTCCAGGCAGCGCATATGAACGGGCTGCTGCCGGCATCCGACAGGACCGCGCATGGAGCCAAAAGGACACATCTACCTTTGCGCGGAGCGTGGCTTATATGCAGCCATCCCCAGGGCTAACCACAGCGATCCTCCAGCTGATCCTCCTGTCCTCAAAAGATAAGAACTGTCACCGCATCTGAATAACACTCCTTTTCTCTTTTGTTCATTGCCTATCTCACGTTGGAGCACCCCGCCGTCTCTATTCTGGCACACGTCTAGTCGCACATACCCTAACTATGCGTTCCTGACTAAGAGCAAAGCATCTGATACTCAGGCACTCTCCCTGCCATCTCTACCAGCATGGCTTCAGAAGGTGTAGCTTCTGAGAATGCCTCAACGGCAGACTCAGGCCAAGCGCCGCGAACGATGGTTTTCCATGTCCTCTCTCCTTCCCTGGAGGCACCCAATCGCCTCACCTTCAATGACCTCCCTCTTACAACTACGGTGGCGGAGCTCAAGGAGCGGATCTCACAGTCCATACCGAGCAGGCCTACAGCAGAACAGCAGAGATTGATCTACCGTGGGAAGCCTCTTTTGGATGGCAGCGTCACGCTGCAGAACATACTGGAGCCGTCAGACGTAAGTGCTCCCCCCCCCCCCCTTCCAAAACAGCGTAAGCTGTCGGGCAAGGTCGCTGCTGTGTCTGGAGATGGCATGCTAACGGTCGACCTCCCTAGGCTCCTGTCCACTCGATGCATCTCGTCCTCCCCCCTGACCAGACCCCGTCCGGCTCTGCGAGCGCTCCTGCCGGTTCCAGCACTCCGGTTCAAGATGCTCCGACCGGGCAAACTGACCCCCTTCGAGTCTCAGGTCCCTATCCTCTCCGCGGCTATATCCAGGCGAATCAACAGGTCCGATTCCGAGGCATTGTCCCTCGTCCTTCTCCGGGACCAAACGAGTCGGAGATCGAACTCGCTTTGCGACGCAATATCGAAGCTCTTCGTCGCCAGATTGAAGAGCAAGCTAGAGCGCACCAGCGGCAACAAGGCTCAGAGGCAACTGTCTCCTCTGGCCGTTCTTATCATCTACCCACATTTCAATCTGTTGCTTCGCCGTTTGCACCATCGCCAAGCGGGACGCCGCAAACACCGTCCAGTCTCGCACAGGCTACATCGAGGGACAGTTCCTCATCCACGCCCACCATGCCGGATTCCGCAGTCCCCGGGGTTCCAGCGGGGTCCAATATCAATGCTGACCAGACTGCGGACGGCCATGCAACTGGAGCCGAGCGCTCTGGGGAGGTCGAGGATAGGCAATTGAGACTCCGCCAGCTGCAGAATAATATCAGCCTCGGTGAAAATCAGCTTAGTCGGGGCATCGCCCCTCCTCTCGATAGTATAGCTCACATCAGAAATGAGTTGTATAGACTGCTCGATGATCAATCTCGGAACCCGCTCGCTCCACGGGACGGTCGCATAGAAGCATTACTCGCGCGCGTCCTGAACCTCTATGTCCGCGCGGATCAGCTTCGCGTCTTGCAGGCCAGATCTAACGCTGAACGCCAAGACAATGCCGCGAATCAGGCGACCCCTGCGGACGCAGCTCACGCCCCGGTGTATCTGCTCTCATCCCCAGCTGGGCATGAAGCTCTAATAGCATCTCCCAGTGGGACTGCAATGATTCAGTCAGCGTTTGGTCTTCTCCGAACCCAACAGGCGCCAGCGTCAGGGCCAGCTTTGCGGCAAGACCAGGCTCAAGGGGCACCTCTGAATCCTGGCGCAGTGGTGATGGAGAATGCTGTCCGGCAGGCACTACTCAACCAGCGACGGATAGAAAACAATCGCCAGGCTGCCCTCGCTCGGAACCTGCGGCGGATATGGCTGTTCGTCCGGCTATACTTCTTCTGCTATCTGTTCAGCGAATCCGGTACCTGGTCAAGGGTCATCTTTGTCTCGCTGGCAGTGCTGATCTCGCTCCTCTCCGAAACTGGCCTTCCCCAGCAGTTTCACAGGATGGTGATTGCCCCCGTTCAGCGACATCTTGAGAGTCTGGTCCACGTTGGGGCCGATGAGCAGGTGCAGCCAGTTCCCCACGGCGGTGTCGGTGCGAATGTGCCGCCTGACGCTGCAGGGAATGCTCAAACTGCACCTGTAGCGGCAGGAGGAGCGGATCAGCGGCGCGCAGGGCTACAGCAGAGTCTGAGGAGGTTGGAGCGGTCCTTGGCGCTGTTCTTTGCCAGCCTGGTTCCCGGTGTCGGGGAGAGGCACGTGGAAGCGAGAAACGCAGCCCAGGCCGCTGCGGAGCGGGGGCGCTCTGAAGAGGAAATACGCAGAAGACGTCAGGAGGCGGAGCAAGCTGCTCAGCAAACCGCAAACACTAGTGAGCCATCAGGAGCACAATCTCCGCGTGGAGGCTCGCCTGAACAGAATCATGCAGATGGAAACGACACAACGATACCCCAGGGAGATGGAGTTGAACGGTGAAGGAAGGTGTTTGGAATAGCATTTGTATTTTCTGACCGCTGTCACCTCTTTTCCTTTTTTTGTTTTCTTCCTAGAAAGTCCATACCGTCGAGACGTGCTGCACAGTTTGGAAGTTTTCCCACCTGCACTGCTCAGATAGCTTCCTGTATAGCCTCACCTGTTTTCCTATGAACAATGTCAGGTCAGCATACATAAGCTAATCGAGTGGTCAACGCCAGTAGACTTTACTGTATTCTGTAAATATATTAGCACGCATGTACTTAGATAGACTCATACAGCCTTTGGTAATACAGAACTCTCCGAGTCTCTACGGTCAAGTCAGGATTGCGCTATCTACCTTGTTCGTTCACTGTGATGAAACTACACAGTTGAAAGGACCCAATGAATTTATCAATGAATTAATTAAGGAAATCGTGCAGGACCAGCCTGCAGGTCGAGTCTGATACATACAAATTGAATGCCGTCCAAATAGAAACAGGGGGAAAAAAAACCCATCATTAGGTACCGAAAACATAGCCTGGGAATCAAACTGAACAGACTCATCGTCACTTAGGTAAGTGGTAAAATGGATCTCTCCCAGCTCCTCCTGTTCTAACGGGACCTCACTCAACCTTCTCCTCCACTACCCTACCCAAGGAAGGAGTAGGTAGGCAGATATCCATTCTCCCGTTGTTCTTCCAATATCCACACCAGACACACCTCCTGGAGAGGATACCACACTAATCCTCCCGCTCCAACCGCGCCAACCCGCCACGGCTCCGCCGCAGCCGCTCGTCCAGGCTGTCCTCCTGCAGCCGGCGGTGCAGCTGCGCCACGAAGCGCCCGCGCTCGGAGCGGTGCCTCTCGTCCTCGGCGCGCTCGCGGGCCTCGGCGGCGTCGATCTCGGCGACGCGCTGGCGCCGCTTGGCCTCGAGCTCCGCGGCGGCGGCCTGCATCTCGGCGAGGCGGCGGCGGCGGTCCTCGTCAAGGTCTCTGCCTCCGTTGTTGGCTGTGTCGGTGTTGTTGGTTCCGTCTGCGGGGGTTTCGCTGGAGGAGGAGACTCCGTTTGGAGGAGGGTTGTTGAGGTTGTTGCTGTCTCTGTTATCTCTGTTATTTCTCCGGTAAGAGTAGTCTCTTCTTGAGTCGCTGTAACCGTGACGGCGGTCACCTTCGGCTTGTGCACCATCACGGTCATGGTACGAGGATCTTCTGGCGGGAGAGGATCTCCGATCACGGTCACGGTCACGGTCGCGATCATCGTAGTAGCGGTCCCGTGACCGCGACCTGTCCCTCCTATCCTTCCTATCATAGTCGTAGTCGCGGTGGGAGGAGATTCCGCTCTCCCGCTCGCGCTCGCGGCTGCGGTCGCGGTCCCGGCGTCTCTCGCGGTAGCCATCGATGTCCTTGTCCTCGTCACGCCGTCTGTCACGACGGTCATCGATATCCTCGTCTCTTCTGCGTCTTTCCGGGGAAGCAGAAGCCGGCGACCGCGACCGTCTGCGGTGTTCGTCTCGATGACGTCTGTATCTGTCGTCACGGTCGTAATCACGATCACGATCTCGGTCTCGGTCTCGATCGCGATCATAATCGCGATCTTCATCGCGTCTGCTGGAACGGTGGTAATCCCTATCATCCCGATCTCGACCATCCCGACCATCCCGCTCGTCACGCTCCTCATCCCTTCTGCGCCGCGAGCGTTCCGGAGACACCGACGACGGAGAATCCGATCTGTGACGGTGCGAATGATGATGATGATGTCTATGGTGATGCCGATGCCGACGATGTTCACGATCATCATCGCTCTCATCTCTCTCCCTCCTGCGTTTCTTCCTCTCCTCCCGCTCCCTGAGCCGCTTCTCGATCCGACTCTTCCGGATCTGCTCCTGCACCATCGCCTCATACGCGGCCTGCTCGCGCTTCTTCACCTCGAGCAGCGGATCCGCGCGGATCTTATTCATCGTGTCCCGCGCGACCTCGGCACTGCTCTGCTGTGTCTGCCCCTGCTGCGACACCCCATTGACCACCTGATCCACGCCCTTCTCGAGCTTCTTGCTCTCCTCGTCCTTCTTGAGCAGGATGGAATCGATCCGGCGCTTGCCGAGAAGGTAGGCCTCCATCTCCTCGGCGGAGCCGGGGGCGCCGCCTCCGGCGCCCGCGGGCGCCTGGTACATCCATTCGACGCGCTGCGGACGGGGTCTTTTACCGGCCGCTTCCTGGAGGCGCTCGAGCTCCTGGATCTGGCGCTCCTCCTCGCGCTCGCGGCGGAGCTGCTCGATGCGCTTGCGCTCCTCGAGGGCTCGCTTCTCCTCGGCCCACACGCGCTCCTGGTTCCGGATCAGCGAGGGGTGCCATGATCTAGCTGAGCGTTAGCAACCGTCGTAGTTAAGGAATGTAAACGGATGAAATACTTACTTCTTGAGGTTGAGATCGCCACCCATGATGGGCTAACTGCTGCACCCAGCGGTGCAGTGCAAGTAATGTGAGATGGCGGCAGGGAGAGAGATCGCAGAGCTCGAGAGCTCGTGGATGTTTGTTTGCTGCTGGATGGACCTCGTGGCCAGAGAGTCCGGGCGGTAGGATCGCCACGCGGGCCGACCTTTGCTCCGGGCAGACGTCCAGGGCGCCGGGTTGCTGACTAAGCAGATTGGCGCCCAGGGAACTTCGCTCCGCTCCGCTCCCCACGGGGTCGATCGTCAGGACAAAGGCAGTCTGAGATGTTCAAGGCCATGCCAAGCCTAAGGTCTGGTAAGTAATGCCACAAGGGATAGGTTTACGGCTACAGACGAGGTCCAGATGCCGGGCAGTTGGGGTCGCTGTTGTACTGTACGATTTAGGCTAACGTACTATCCCCCAAGCTCCGCCGGTCATGCATGATCTCTAGATGTATTATGACCGGATAATGCATATATACGTCATCATATGTATAATTAGGTACCTATGTATTCTATTTGTAGTATATACGCTCATAACTTCGTCGACCCACCAGCAGTCGAGGACTCCTCGCTCGAGGTCGGCGTCGCGGACGGCGGAGCCATGGGGCCCGTATCGAACGATTCCTCGCCGTTGAAGTGCCTGCAGAACTCCTAATTAGCCCAGTTGCAATATAGTAAAAAAAAAAGGAAAAGCCAGGATCAAGTCAAAATAAAGCCGCAATGTGAAGTAAGGAGTAATGGACTTACCACCCCCTCTCCGCTCCCCCGCTCAAAAAGCTACAATCCCCATTCACGACGCAGTCCCACCCGCCCCCGACCCCCTTCCCTCCCTTCCAGTCCGGCACCGTCGTGCCCGGACGGAGGACCTTCGTCCCGGGAGCCAGCAGCCCAAGCCTACCACTGTCCGCAGCAGTAGGACTACGATCAGAGATACAGGTCGTCGAAGACCCCGACCTCGATCCGGGTCCCGATCCCGATCTTCTCCGCCGAACAAACGTACTCAACCCCGCCGTGTAGACCTTGAAATCCTCCTCCCCGGAGTCATCAGGCATGTGGCCCGTGAGGACCCGCCCCATCGCGATGAGCGGCGCCGCATGCGAGCAGATGAGGATCGCCTTGCTGGAGAACCGCTCCGGAGAATCGGGGGGCAGCGCCGCCTCGAGGGCGTCGATCTCGGCGTCGACGTCGGCTATGATGCCCGCGAGTGTGGTGGCGACGCGGTCGTGCAGCTGGGCGATGGTCTCGCCGCGGGGGGAGGGGATGAGGAGCGGGGTGTAGTGCCGCTCGGGATCGGGGTGGAGGATGGTGGGGAAGTGGGCGCGGAGGGTGTGGGCGGAGGCCGGGGAGGGGTGGTCGAAGAAGGTGGTTGCGCCGAACCATTCTCTAGAGTGTTTTATTGTAAAGAGTCAGTCAGTGTCCCTGATTTACAGGAGAGCTGCCTGCCTCTCGACAGCTCCTGGAACAAGAGGTATATACTCACCCCAACCCATTCTCAACCCTCACATCCAAATCAACCCCATCATCCCCATCACTCCCGGCAACCTCCTTCTTCTGCTTCTTCAGCGCCTCCACAGCCGGCCGTATCGTCTGCAGACACCGATAGAACGGACTGCAGTACACCCGGCACGGCTTGGGTCCGAACGCCGGACTGGCCAGGTGCGCGGCGAGCTCGTGCGACTGGCGCACGCCGTGGGAGGTCAGGGTCGGGTCGGCCGGGTTGCCCGTCGGGGTGGGGAACTGGGCGTGGTAGCGGCCCGTCTTGAAGTCGATGGTCCAGTTGAGACGGTGCTGCGGTTCCAGGGATGTCAGTCTAGCGATCAACTTTTGGGCAGAGAGGGATTGGAAGGTAAATGGGAAGGAGGAGGGGTAGTAGGTACCTACACCGTGGCGGGTCAGGTATATCGTATCTAGAGGCATTGTATTATTGTAGACTGGTAGTCAGGATGCCTCCAGGAGTCAATGCTACAACAATACTAAGCCTGCGCTACTTACACTGCGGGGAAGACCTCCACTTGCAAAGGGCGGCAGAGTCCGCGGGCGGTGAACAATAAGCCTCGGTCCGCCTTCGGCACGGGGCAAAGGCTGCACGCAGTGCTAGGGAGCTTAGAAACATACTATACAGGTTGTTTTTGTTCGAGACACACATGATATTGGCTATGAAATATGAACGAGTAAATGACTCTTCAAGCTATCTAGGGCGTTTTCCGCCGGGGAATCTTCTCTTTCAACCGCTTTTTTTTTCCGCCAAGAAGCCATCATACAAGCCCATCAGAAACCCGTTCTTCGTTTCATGACCATATCATGCAATCCCGACATATAACACTTTTTTTTAGTTTTGGAGTTGTGGCAGAGAAACGGCTTCGCAAATGGGTAATCTAGTAGAAGAAGCCAAGGATCTTGCCGGCGACGTGCTTGCGCCTGGCCTCCTCGTGGTCCATGATACCAGCGGAGGTGGTCAGGACGACGTAGCCGAACTGACGAGAGGGCAACAGCTGGGTGACCCACTTCTCGAGCTCACGGAGCTGGACGTTGTAGCGGGGGTTGATAACACCGCACTTGTTCAGGCTGTTCCGATCGTCAGCCCTTGCAATTTTTGATGGAAAGAGTGAAGCAAGAGTCTACTGACCGTCCGTTGAGCTGGATGACGATCTTGCCGGAGCGGTGGTCGTCGACCTCCTCAAACTCGCCGATGTAGCCTAAAAGAAAGACAATGTCAGTGATGTAGCGAAGACTTAAAAGTTGCCAAGCACAGAGAAGGAGTCGTCCAGGAAACTTGTAAGATCTCCGCCAAACAAAAACGTTGTTTGATATCTCGGGCACTTAAAAGGCAGACGTCGTGAAGAAATCGAGAGCGCCGCCTAGTTATCAACCCGAATTTTGTTCCCCATAACGGAGCAGAAAAATGTTGGAGATTGATTGCCTGGACACTCCTCCTGCACCGACAACAACAAACGGATGACGCAAAACAGACATACCATGCTTCTGCATGACACGCAGGAACTTGACAATGACCTTGGAGCTCGGCCGGATCAGGACCTGGCGCTTGCCGGCCTTCTCGGCGTTGTTGATGGCGTTCAGCGCGTCGTTGAGGACGGAGGTGCGGACCATTTTGGCGGTTGTTGGAGGTTAACTGAGATTCTCAAATCCGTTTGGAGAAGGAAGTGAGGTATCTAAAATATTTGTTTTCGAAATTTTCCTCATCAAACCAGCCACCACCACCAATGTGGGGTGATTGGTTAATGAGAAAGAGGGAGTCAAAGAGTCAGCCACCAGTAGCCTTTTCGAGCGCAAAGAGTGCCCTTTTGGATGGAAAAGGGTTCTTAAGCCCGTGCCGCAACGAGAGAAGCGTATCATCCTGCGCTCCGTGACCGAACCCGTGGGTAACAAACGCCGGTCGTGTCGCAGACGAGGATGATTGCTTCCCCCAGGCTAGCTGGAGGGCTGAAAGGACGGAAAGAGGCGCGAGGGATACATACCTCAATGGGACGCTGGGACGGGTCGACGTCGACTGCTGCTTGTCGTGTAGGAAAAAAGAGGATCGCGAGACGGTCGAGGCGGTTAGGCTATTTTCCTGGTGGGCCCGTGGGCGCACTTAGGGTTTCCACAGCCGAAGCCCTTATCTGCATCACGTGATAGATAAGGATGCCAGAGTACTCCTGCCCCTCCAAAATCCCACCAGCCGGCCACCTCACCGTCAAGCGCATTCTGAGGGATAGACCCAGGTACCTAGGCATACTTTAGCCTTGTAGTAATAGAGAGAAAGAGTGATCTGGAATTGACAGAGAAGAAAATACGCCTGGGTATGGGAGAACGCCTGAAATAATGGAGTCTCTGCATCTGTAGAATGTCCTCGACAGACCGCTGAGATAGCTATCGTGACTACCTAGGCCTCATCGAAGCAAGTCTAAGCCTTTTCTGTCCTGTTCATAATCTCGAGTTATCAGATACAGATCTGTCATGTGTGCAAAATAATGTCTACAGATGTAGCCGCATATGATCTAGAGCCTAAGACTTCAAACCGGAGCAGCATGATCTACGACTTGATAGAGCACCATTGATTTTTAAAAGACCGGAAACTTCACATTCAAACACCTAAGACGGAGACACGACACCAGCCAAGCCGACCAGATCAATCCGGTCAGCTGGGCCCACCCGCGCCAGCGCCCTGCGCTGTTTTCTAAATCAAAAATCCCAGCGTACTAGACTATGTCGTGTCGACTCCGAATTTCGTACGCGCATGTCCTCTTCTTTACAACGCTCTGACTCCACCTCTCTGCCTTCTGTGCTAGGGCTGATGGGGGAAAAAAAAAGGAACACGATTCATTTCGTTGCGATGATTCTTCCCTCATGAAGGGTTACATGACGTCTTGGGCATACATGACTTTTAAGGGAAATGGTATTTAAACCGGGGTCTTTGTCTAATTAAAAAACGGGTAAGCCGATTTAGATAATGGGAAAGGAAACCAGCGACAAGCATCGACGACAGCATTCATTCGGAAAACATGAAGGTTAAAGAGGGGGTTCGGAAATCAAAGGGGGAAAGGGGGGGAGGGGAGGGGGGGGGGCGTCCAGACGATGCTTGCCAGGATAAGGCAGGGGGAAGGGGAGAAGAGGGAGGTAGGTCGGTGGTGAGCAGTGCTTATATCGAAGGGGACTGATCGTGCGGGGCTAGTGCAGGGGGCTCGATTCTCTTGATGCCGATATGCAATGCTTGAACGGTGGGTTAGGTTCTGCGATAGGGTCGACGGACGTGACTGGACGTCTCAGATGTTCCCACATGATGCGAAGATCGCTCCGCTGTGGAATCGAGCGCCCCAGTCACGACGCTACTTCCCTCACCACACGATCGACTGTGGCTTGCTGCAGGGGGGTACCAACAGATCTGTCTCTAGACGAGATATCTGTGGCCGGGAGTATGCTGAGCGACGTATTATTACGACATGGCAGCAGCGGTCGCCAGGTTGATCTGGCGCTTGACCTGCTCTCGAGTCCAACGGGCGGTATCGATGGTGCGTGAGCTGTACTCCCTGTTCGTCCTCGTTTCTCTAACCAGAGAGGTGACCCAGTCGTTGCGGAAGTAAGCGGCGAACTCGCCATTGGGGAAAGCATCAGCAAGGTCACTGGGAACAGTCAGCCAACCGAGTCTATGTATATATCAAAAAAAAAGCACACAGGGTAATGGACATACCCAAGGACACCCATTGATGCTCGCATCAGTCCTTCACTCCGACTCGGATCTTGCGAGATGAGATGAAGGAGCTGGAAGATCGAGTCGACGTAGGGCTGCAACTGGGCAACTATACCATCGTCAGTTTGGCCGATTGCCGCATCGAGGGATATTGCTTACCCTGCGGCGTCCCCTTGTAGGCAATGAGGATACCTCCCCAGGCATCCATGATACCTTCGCGCAGAGAGACAATGTATTCGAGCATGTCAAAAGACACATCAGGGCTTGCCGTGACGCCCGAGGCCTGCTGCAGCACCTGTGCGACCACCGACAGGTACGTGTCGAAGTGTGTTCCAATGGCCTGGGCAATGTCACCGAAAGTCTCGAGGATCGAAGGCTTGAGCTGATTGCTGAGGGTCGTGCTCTGTACGATACTTAGCATATTTATCATATCGCTTCGAATTAGAAGATTCTTACCCTCAGGTTATTCAGCAGATAGTTCATGAACGGGTCGCACCACGGCTGAGCCTTCTCGTTCAACGACCGCACAATGTCGCTGACGAGGCCAATGGCCATGGCACAGAGACCAGGCTCCTCCTGGTTGCCCAGGGCGTTGTACAGGAACGGAATGAACGAGTCCATATACTTGATGAACTCCTCCTCCAGCGCGCTGGCAACTGCACCGACGGTAGCGAACACGGTATCCGGCACACTCGACTTGGCAGGCACAGTAGACAGGACCTGCAGCAGCACATGCATGATACGGTCTGCCTGGGGCTTGATCTCCGCCTCAAGGCGTTGAACAATAGCCTGAAACGGATTAGCATAAAGCTGTGGAAGTCGTGAAGAAAAGACAGTGCCACTTACCAAGAGCACGCTAGTCAAGCTGGTTTGCATCTCCTCAAGGGTGATACGGTCCTCCACGCTGACAACCTGCTGCTGCATAGGCACGGTCTGCTCGAGACGCTGAATGATCACATCGGACAGGGTGGCAACCATGGGAAGGCTGTCGTTCGCGGCATTGGTAACAAAGGCATTCAGGACCTCGTAGGCAGCGGTGCGAAGCTGGTTGTCGGCATCGCCTCTCTCGGTGACAGTAAGCAGCGACTTGACACTGTCCTGGAAGTGCTTCGACAGAGGGTTCGTCTGGGCACCTCCCTCGCCGGCGAATCGATCGGCCAGGTTCATCAGCGCCCAGCAGCAGGAACTGGCGATCTTGGGGGTGGAGGCAAGGCCGTTGAAGAGGCACGAGATGAGGGGCGCCAGGTGCACCTCGGGGTCGATCGCCTCGGAACAGAAGTCACAGATGCGGCCCAGAGCGTAAGCAGTGGAGTCCTTCACCATGACCGAGGAGTCGTTCATCATGCCCACAAGGACAGGCAGAGCCTGCTTAACGAGCGGCTCCAGCACCTTGACATCCGGCCCGTCCATGATGGCACCAAAGGCCGCCACGGCAGCATCCCGACGATGCCAGTCCTCACTGCGGATGTTCTCTTCCACAAAGGTGAGAACGGGCTGGATGATGTCTCCCTGGACACACTGCGAGTACAGCTGCAGAGCCTGGTAGGCGGCGCGGGAGACGTTATATTCGTCATCACCGGCATCCTCATCCTGCTTGCACATGACATTCAAGAGAACTGGAACAACCTCTCTGCACGCGATGCGCGCGAAGTTGAAGAATGGACGAAGCTCCGTGGAGCCCTCCGCTTGCGCCTGTCACATGGGGTCAGAAAAGGCCAGAATAAGAGAGCATCATCAGGAGGTACATACGGCTGCATTATCGTCCTCGATGGCAATCTCCTCCTCACAGACGGTACACCAGAATTCAATGGCGAGCTTGGCCACATCCTCCTCCTCATTCTTCATGCCCATGATCGTGAGGCCGAACAGCGCCTTCTCCATGTAGAAGCGCATCTTGTCGTAGTAGGCGCCCATGATGCGGTTCAGGCAGCCAAATGCTCCCGCCTGTATCCGAGTGTCCTCGGCCTGTGTGGCTTCGCAGACAACCTGCATGATGTAATTCCGCTCGCCCTCGTTCTCCATGTTGGACCGTACAAAGTCAATAGCGTCGCTCAGCGCCGTGATGGCCGCGTTGCGGACATCGTTGTTCGGCTCCTCGCGCCGGGCGCCCTGGACGACGGCGGTCAGGATGGCGTTGGAGTGCGCGGACAGGCTCTCCCGCAGTTCGGGGTCATCGGATTCGCAGATGAAGCCGATGGTGGTCAGCGAGGCCTGCTTCAGGTGGTCCGAGCCGGTCCCGACATTCTGGACGAGGGTGCCCATCAACTCTGGCCACTCGTTGCGGGGCAGCTCGATGGCCGCTATCGAGACGATGAACTGGGCGGCGGACTGGCCAGCCCGGGCATCGTTCGAGGCCAATGTCTTGAGCGCCAGCTCCTTGACCTGGTTCTTGACCGGGAGGGGGATCTGCTGCACCCATCGTGCCTGCACCTCGCGCAGCCTGGCAAGATCTCGGAAGGTGAACGCGTTCTTCAGAGCGATACCAGCGGCGGTACGGATATGTGACGGAGAGGCTTCATTCGCCAGTTCTTGAGCGAGCGTTGTAAGGTAGGCGGCCTAGAGGAGGAAGGGGGAAAAAAAACGGAGAGCTGATGTCAGCCATAAACCAGACCCGGTATATCCCAGGACGCGGGCAGTGGAGGGGGAGGGGAGGGGTTGTAAGAAAAAAGCGAGCACGTACAAAGTCCACCTCCGCCGCATGGATCAGCTGCTGTTCCGCATTCTGACGCGTCGCCGCATCTGCAGAGGAAGAAGAAGAGGATCGAGTCAGCTCGAGCTTCTCTTAATAAATAAGACTTTTGAGGGAGGACCGCAGAAGCAGGGCGGGGAAAAGAAAAGGGAAGGGGGCCGGTGGTCTTGTTTAAGGTGTGATGTACCTGGCGACAGCGTGCCCGCCAACACCTGGGTGACGTCCATGTTGCCTATGCGAAAACAAACCGGGTCTGAGAGGCAGGCAGGACCAAGACACGCGGAAGCTCCAGACGAGCGAGACCGATCAGATCAGATCAAGACCAGGCCGGAGCGGTTGTCCAGGGCGAAAAGAGTGTGGGTGTGGACCGGGGAATATTTTTCCAGGGCCGACGCAGGAGGGTATGGTGGAAAGGACAGTGCTTGTGGATATGACGAGGCGTGCGCCAGGTCGTTCCGGGGAAAGGAAGAGGAAAAGCGCGCGTGGGGAGCAGGCCACGACAGGGAGAAGGAAAGAGAGGGGTGGTCCCGAAGAGGAGCTGGATAATATTACAGGGAGAGGGACGACCACGAAGACGGTGGAAGAGCGCAGGGAGAGCTGTTGAGACTGGAGGAGGTCGGGGGGGGGGGAAGTCGAGGGCCGTGAGTGGTGAGGGCAGGGTCGGGTTGGCGCTGTGCTGCGGCCGCGGAGCCTCCTCTCTGGCGGCGCTGGCGGCGGTCGCCTCTGTCTGCCGCCCACACCGTGGCACGTGAGCCACGACGGCCCCAGATGTACAATAAAACATATCGCAGCACTCGCATCCCTGCCGTACACAGTTGTTTACATGGACTCTTAAAAGATACCATCCTCCCTCAGATCCATCTCCCATCCTCCATGGTCTATCGGGTCAGGACATAGACGGCACCAACCGCCAACCGCCTGACCCGTCCTGTCGTCCCTCCCCGCCCGTTCAAGACAGACAACCCCTCCCCTCCCTCTCTCTACTGTGTATTTTCTTTTCTTTGTTTTGGTTTTGCTCCTTGCAGCCCACCGCCCGCAGCACTACCTGCGGCCGGGGCGACGGGCGGGTCGCGGCGCCCGCTCCGACCAACCCCGGCACACACAGGTGAAAAAAACACATGTATGGAACAGCGGTCGAACACTTTAGAAGGATGGGACCTCCGTCGCTCCCGGCCTATGATGTGGGCCGGATTCCGGCCTGCTTGATGATTATTCTCATTATTTATTTGGGAGGTCTGATATGTTACATGTTCTTCCAACGGCCGTTCATGTATTATATTTTTTTTTTGTAAAAGGAGAAGAGACCGTTCAAATAATGCCTATGTAGAAGATCTATCGAAGATATGCAGCCGTAAAGTCTATGCAAAGTCACGCAGACGAGTCCCCTGTCCCACAGAAAACAAATTGTTTTTCTTTTCCCTTTACGCCATCACCCATCCACCTACCGGCCTCGAAGAAACACTTTTTTTTATTCAAACATACTTTGATCGATCTCCTCCTCGTCATTCCCACCTTCTTTCTCCTGCTTCTCTTCCTCTTCCTCCTCCTGAACCCCGCCGTCGATATCCAAAACGTCGTACCTTGCCCTGTCCGCGTACAGCACGCAGACCGCCCTCCGCCCCTTGCGTCCGTTGACGTCCATCCGGACGGGTTTCGCCTTGGGCCCGGAGGCCGGGAAGACGTGTTTGACGAGGCTGGCGTAGATTGAGTCGTCGGACATGTCGAGGCTGGTTGTGGGCGTATCTGGCGCAGGGGTGGCGGTCGAGGTGGTAGGGTCGATATCGAAATAGGTCGGCACGAAGGCGGCGGAGGAGTCGGTTTGGGTTGCTGTGGATGACCTGAAGGGGAAGTTGAGGAGGTAGGAGGATCCCGCTGCGATGGAGGTCAGTGCACAGACGACGAACCGAGTACAGCGGGAAAGGGACACACGGGTTACATACCTCCGTCCGTCCAGAGGAGCATGATGGTGTCATCCTCGACGAACTGGATCTGGCGGATCTCTCCCTCCCGCAAGCTGAGGGTTGCGATCGCGGTGCTCTTCGTCGAGCTTACGCCGTTGACGGAGTCAAGGGCGATGCGGTAGATGTAGACTGTTTGACGTAGTCAGTATGAGCATGCTGTAGAATATAAGCTTCGAAAACATACATTTGTGTTTGGACTTCACAGACTTCGCCGCAATGTAGACGGAACAGTATCTATCTTCCCCGGCATCCTGGAAGGACTGTCAGCGCCATCCATGGCGAAATCTTGATCGAGCGAAACGCACCTCATAGCGCATAGTGATATCAATAACAGCCTCATCGCAATCCGATTGTAGAACGAGAGACGATCGATGCAGAATCCCCCTCCGTTGCGTCAGGGCGATCTGACCAAACACCTTATCACATTGCCGCTCCATACGCGCCACGAAGTCGCTCAGCTTCGGCATGTCAACCGGGCCGACATCCCCCTGTCCGTATGGTTTCTGTTTCTCTTTCTCCTTTTCCTTTTGCTGCTTCAGCAGCTTCTTGTACGTGTCGAAGAAGGCGCTATCGTCGGAAGGCCACCATTTCTCAGGGTCCGAGACCTGAGGTTTGGCGAATATTCCCGAAAGCGGCTGGATGAAATCCTGCAGGGCGCTGTTCGTCATGGGGCCCCGCATGTACTTCAGCGTCTGGGGGTGATCGATCATGTCGGTCTTCTCCATCAGCTCCTCCAGAGTCTGCGACATGGGTTCCGCGCTCTGGATGTCGATCTCGTGGCGGAGCCACTTGGAGAAGGCGAGGAACTGGGCCAACTCTTGGTTCGTGTATATTATAATCATATGACAGAGGAGATGGAGGCAGTCGGCGGTGTCGACAATCGCCTTGAGATCCCGCGTCTCCAGGCCCAGCACGCCGCTGAGCTTGTGGAACTTGGACAGTCCCACCAGCCGGCTGAGGATTACTTCGGCTCTCTCCAAGGCTGGAAGAAGGCATTCATGAGTCAATCTGCGGACGTTCTCGTAGCCAGTCGAGACCGCCTTTTCCCAGCGCTTATGACCCTGTTCCTTTCATCAGCGGCTGAGTAAAGACCACATTGAGGTAAAATAAGTAGCATACCCTCTCCCCGACAATATCAACCAGAAATTCCTTCAACGGATCGAAGCAGTGGCCAGTGACCGCCAGATGGTACGCCGCAGTCACAAAATCACAGTGACACTTCTCCTGCAGATCCTCATTGATATTCCGCATGTACCTTGTCGGCAGATCCAGCGCGTTCTTCCACTCGACCTGGATCTGCCGCTGCACCTGGTTGATGTACCTCAGGAGATTCTGCAGCTGAGTCGTCTTGGAGGCGAGGAGGGACAGGTAGAGTCCCGATTTCGTAATGAATCGAAGATCGAGGGTCAACAGGGACAGGGATTTCTGCCGCTCTTCAGACGCCGGCGCTGACACCAGCAACGCATGTGTCGAGCTCATGGGGTGCGAGGCGTGACGGAGAGCCCTGCAGGAGCTGGAGCCCCCAGCGGAGCTTCCGACCTGAAGAGAGCCAATCTCGAAGCAGTCGAAGATCCGTAGATGGATCGTGCCATCGTCAAATCCTACGAAGAGCACGTCCACGGTGTCGCTGGTGTTTTTGTTATTCGAGTGGAAGATGGCGTCAATGGACGCCCGGGAGCTGAACACATCGTCACTGTAGAAGAAGCCGTCAGGAGCAAGTTGAGGAGGACGAAACCAACATGGAAAATACTTACTCACTCCCCGTACCAGGCAGCGTACTCAGCTTCGGCAACGAGCTCTCGATATCCAACAGCGCCAGCTCCCGCGGCAAATCCGCCTTCATATAGGCGGCCGCCTTGGAGGGCTGCATATCCGGCGACAGCAGATCCTCCACGGAAAGCTGTCCGCCCGCACTCTGCAGATGCCGCTGTGCGGCTTTGCTGTCGGTGAAGTTGACGCCCCATCCCAGGCACGTAATCTTTGCAGGCGGCTTCCCTTCTTGGCTGGACGCATCGCCCTCCTGCTGACCGGCCGGGTAATGGTGGACTGTCTTGCCACTGTAGGAGCTGATGAGGCGGATGCTGCCATCTCCGCAGGCAACAGCTAGAAGGTGGCCTGGAGGGGGGTTAAGCAAGGAATCATCAAGGGACAAATGGAAATCCAAAAAAAAAACTGGGAAATTAAAAAAAATCAATGCAAACCGAAAAGGAAAAAGTATAAAAAAAGAAGCAAACGAAGCATACCATTATTCTTCCATTTCATCGCCCTGATCTCCCCTTTCTCCTTCGCATCCTCATCAAGATACGGATCCCCACCAAACGAACCCCCAAACACGCGCTGTCCATTCAGCCGGAAGACATGCAGCTGCTCGTCCTCCGCGGCCAGCGCGATGAGGTCCATCGTGGGGCAGTAAGCCAGCGTGCCACTGCCGCCGGGCTTGCATTTCGTCGGCTGCAGCGTCTTCTCCGCGACGGCGGTGAGCTGCGGCTGGTGCCGCGGGGCTCCTGGATTATCCCTTTCAGCCATGTTGTTCCATGGGGTGCTCTCTTATTGCATGCTTGGCGATCTAAAGTGTTCGGTCCATTGCTTGCGTTCTATAGCATGCAGGTGTCCGCGGTTCGTTCTGAGAGGTGGGTTTGGCGACGCTTGGCGCCAGGCTGTTTACCGTATTGGGTGGTGCAGGTGGCATTTTTCGCGAATCATCTTTGCGGAGAGGTGCTGGTCGGGTCAACGACGAACCTCCGAGATCAATTTCACAGTAACTCTTTTCAGGTACAAATCCAATCCAGTTACTGAGCAAATATTTACTTGATTTCGTATTCAAATTCACATTTTCCAATGCCAGTTCTATCTACCCATACAGTGCATAAATATTGCTGACAGGCGCTATGCTCCAGCAGAAAACCTCTCCAAGAAGTCTAAATATCCAAAGTAGCTATAAACACCGTGACCATGCCCAAGATAACTCCGATCCATGCTCGGAACATCATAAACGGCCATCACCTGGGTTCGCCTGTATTATATCCCCAAGATAACTCAATTCGTCCACCAAGTCCTGCATAACCGAAGAGCGCCTGCGACCCGTCATGTCGGTGGCATGCGGAGTATTCAGAGCACCGTCTGCTTGCTCTGAATCGACTCCTGTGGTGGAACAACGGCTAGTAGTCGGTGATAAAGCCAAGTCTTTCATCGCGTCCAAACAGTCAAATATCGCCGCATGGCGCTTGGGGTTGTCTTTAACCTGGTCGAGGCTCTCGATGCCCAGACCAGAAACGTGTCGGTCGTACTGTGAAAGGGCTATTGATGGAGCCGTCGGGTGCAAGGGAGGAGAGGGATCAGCGACGGTGGTGGGAGAAAGGGTTTCGGGAATCGTAGGTGTCGTGGGACCGCTAGATGGGGCGTGGCTGCGTGGCTTTGAGGATGGAGGCACGTCCAGCTCAAAACCTAGGGTGGGAGAGGTCTGCTTTTCATTGTTGAAGGTCGACGAGGATGTCATGGAGGCAGGAGAAATCATTTCCGTGTCCGTGCTCCATTCCGAAAAGCGGCTTCTCTCGAGTGGCGAATTGGCGCAAGACCCATCAGTGGATGTGTAGTCAGAGAAATGGCTGCGTAGGACTTCTATATCCAACTCCCTGTCTTGCTCATCCAAGGCACGCAACACCTCATCCATGACGGAAGACGGAGAGTTCGGTAGAGTGGGGAGTCTTTTGTCCCTGGGATCGACATGCGAAGGCCTAGGCGTTACCGAGTCATCAACGGTGGGAGATGTCCTACCGTTGACCATCAACATAGGTGAGTTCTGTTGGGACGATGCTTCTTGAAGTGTCTCTAGGCGCCTTGTTGTTGTTGTTGTTGTTGTTGTTGTTGTTGTTGTTGCGGGATTCGAAAGCTCGCTGCAATCGCTTTTGCCGGAAAGAAAATTGAGAGTGAGGTAGTTCCGGAGGGGCGACGGATCCCTGGAACTCGACCTCGACGCCCTGCGATTCTGAATAGACGGTGGAGGGCCGCTATCCTTCCGATCCAAGCCTGGCCGCCGAAACGGGGGCCTCTCACTTGCCGGACTTTCTGCCACGCCCCCTGCCGGTGGTGTCGGCCTAGGACTATAGTTGGAGCTTGAATTCGACTGCGGGATGCAATGACGAGGGCCATCAGGCTGACGTGCCATCTGTGGCGCAGAACAGTCATATCCGTCCGCCCGTCTTGCCGTGCTGCGGTCCCAGTGATCCCTAGAATCGACGCCAGGCGGGTGAGACGCAGTCAGGTTCAGGAGCGCAGCCCGAAATCCCCTGGACCGCGGAGGAGAAACAGATCGAGCGGCTTTTCCTGTCTCTTTCTGTATAATGCGGACTTGGGGGCTGGTTGCGCTCGCTGGCTGAGAGACACTTCGATGGTGAATGGCATCGAACGTCGAGGGGAGGAGGGAGGACCACGACGAGTTTGCTTGCTGGCACAGCGGTGGAGAGGTCTTCAGACGTGGGAGTTTCGGCTTTGGGGGAGTCCTCGGGTTTAGGTACTTGTCCTCGGGATTCATCGTTCGATGCTCCGACTTCAGCGAGCTGACGCTGCTTTCGCGGCTGTGGCCCCTCCTCGTGTCTGGAAGAATGATGGGAACATTGAGCACATTAACGGGCTACCCGGGAAGGAGAGGACACTTTGTTGTGACGGGCTCGGCCTCGTTGTAATGCTCGATGTTACCGTCCAAGATATACTGTTCCCGGAGTCAGACTTGCGCACCTTCAGATGGGGATCTGTCCAGGGTCACCGACATAATACCAATACGTTCCACCCATCTTGAGGCCACCGGAGCGCGCGGGAGAGGGATTATTCGTCGGCCCATCGCAGACAATATCCGTAAACGTATGACACCCCCTCCAATGGCCTTCACCAACCCGACTGTCCTTCTCCATCGGGTACGGTCGCGTGAAATTGTCCCATGATCCCAGCAGCTGCACCGATCTAACGTCGGGGGAAGTGCGACTATCCGCAAGCGGTCAGTTGACTTTCGTTATATCCGCTTCACGGGGAAACTCACAGCAGAAATGTCATCAACGTGGTGGAGGTCATGTTGGCAGGATTGTTCCGAGTGACTATTGTGACGAAACGATGCAAGGAGAGACGAAATATGTAGAGCAGAGAACGCCAGTATCAGATAAAATAAATTCCTAACCCGGGAACGAATGCGACGGCGCGGCCACTGTGCACGAGATCAAGCAAGGATCGATATCAACCAGGCCACGCTGGTCAAGGCGAATCACCACCTCCTCTTATATCAGAACGGTCAATGGTCCAAGGCCCAGCTTGGGAACGGTTTATTCGGTGTCAGAGAAGTTGTTGCTATTAATACAAGATAAACCACCACGGGCGCCCAAGGAGGGTCTGCTCTTCCAACGGGTCTGGAGTCTTCTCACTGTTCACCACCCACGTCGCGCAGAGCTAACGGCGCGATATACCGGTTAGTAGGAGGTCAGATCCACCGCAACAACTGCGCCATCACGCATTCAGATGCCGAGGCAAGACGGCTGTTGCGAGTTCGATGCTTCAGCAGCCGCGCCGCAGGGTTAAAAGTCTGGACGTGTCTGGGTGAGCGCGGTGCCCGAGGCGGCGGGGACCAATGATGCTGGTATACAGCAAGCTCGAAGCGCTGTGAGCTGCGTCGGTGAAGTTTATGCTCTGGGACGTCGGCGCTTGCTGAGGGGAGCCAGGCGTCCGTTCCCCTTCTGCGCCGTGCTCCGTCAGCGAACGGGATTGGATGCGGATCTGGACGGCGGCTACTGAGGCAGCCGACAAGGCAGGGCAGAATCTTCAGGCCACGGGTTTCACGAAGGAGTATGAGGGGGGCGATGGTCCAGAAGCATCTCTCTCGGAGGACCTGGAGGAGGGCGGGCAGGAAATAATACCCGCCGCGGGCCCGTCCCAAGTCTCAGCGGGGCGGGACCCGAAAGTCTCTCAGGCTGGATGCGCCGATGAGAGCAGATCGAGGGCGGGCCGGAGCCATGGCGATTTGAGATGATGATTGCAGCAGACGGCGCCAGGGACCGAAGCCTCCGCAAATCACAGCGAACAGGATCTCCAGATCGGGTGGAGCAGCCCTCGTCTGCATCAGCCCTGCGCGTCGCCCTCGACGCTCCGGACGACGCCCTGGCCAGGGGTTCTGTGGCCGCAGGACGTTCTGGCAGGGCAGACTCGAGAACGTGGACGTGCTGGCTGTCTGCGACGAGGCCTGCGTGAGTTTTGCTCCGGGCAGCCCGCCCCTGGACAACCTCGAGATTCCCAATCGGGTTCGACGCTGATCCCCGGATGCTGGATCTCTCGTTAGCCCGATAGACACAGCCCCGGACTCGACGATCGCGCACTGTCGCCAGGGGCAGTCGAATCAGCGTCCCAGGCAGCCGGAAGAGGACGAACACGATGCCCGTGGCTGTCTTCCCGGCTCGTCTCCCGGAGCGCCGCGCGGGAGGGAACGAGCACCGCCCTCGAGCCCCTCTCAGCGATCGTCAAGTTTCCTGCTGAAGTTCTCAATCATCGGAGACATCCTATCCAGTCTCCCCAGCGTCCCCTTTTCCCTCCCTGACTTCCTAGCACGACGCCGGTAGGATGTCCACGGTACGTGCACTGCAATAGTAAAAAGGGGTGCGTGTGTCCCACCAGCCCGCTTCCACATCCGGCCGGAGCCCGGACATGCCGGACTGGGCGACCCCGCCGGATTCGATAGACAGGGCAGCGAGAAATAGCAAATTCTTCGAGGCATACGTTCTTTTCTTTTTTAACCGGTATCTTTCTACACTCCCTAGCACAACCGAAACAGGACGGAAAAAGAAAAGCTGTTTTAGTTCATCCAATCTTTCCTTCAGCCCTGCCCCTCCCAGGCCCCCACAACAATATGAACTCCAGGCTGCTCAGAACCGGCGATCGAGTGGACATAATAATCCACGGTAGTCCCCAACGCGGAACTCCCAAAGACACCTACGGACTGCATTCGATCGTGCTACAGTCTTGACTCCGACCTTGACCGGCGCGGGGGGGCCTGAACCTGGTCCCGTGACGTCAGAGTCTACCCCGCCTTGCAATTGATTAAAGATCACCAACATGCCCACGATGCAAGGATCTTGCAGCTGACGGATTGTTGGAACTTTGAAATCTCCCACGGTCGATAATTCATCAGCCCGATAGAGCGGGACCCCAGATAATGATAATTCCAAACCGAACCATCCACCTCGCGACTTGAAACACTGAGCAGGTGCGGTACACGCACCGTACATACATAGTCCACCTCCGAACCAAAACACCAACGACCTGCTGTACAGTCCAGACCACCTCCCATGCCCGCCGACCGCGACCACGACCTCCTCCTCGTCACCGGCGCCAGCGGCAAGCAGGGCGCGCACCTGATGCCGCTCCTGCAGCGCGCCGGCTGGAAGCGCCTGCGGCTGGCCGTGCACTCGGCCGCGTCCGAGGCGCGCCTCAAAGCAGCAGTACCCGGACGCGGAGGTGGTGCGGGCGGACCTGGCGCAGCCGGCGGGCGCGACGGCCGTGTACCACGTCGGGCCGTCCTTCCACCCGCACGAGACGGAGATCGGGCTACAACGTGGTCGAGGATCTGGGCCCGGAGTGAAACACTTTGTCTACTCATCCGTGCTGAACACGCAGCTGCGCAAGATGCTCAACCACGACTGCAAGCGCTACGTCGAGGAGTACCTGATGGAGTCACGGCCTGCCGTACACCATCCTCCAGCCGACCCATTTCATGGACATGTTCCCCTTCGCCGCGCTCCTGGCGCAGAAGCAGCAGGGCCAGGAGCAGCTCGTCTACACGGCAAACTTCAACCCGACCATCCCCTTCTCCTTCCTCGCCCTGCGTGATCTGGCTGAAGCGGCCGCCGTCGTGCTCGACCAGCGCGAGCGGCACTTCTACGTGCAGTACCCGCTGGTCTCGACGGCGCGGCCGGTGTCATACACGGAGGTCGTCGCGATCGCGAGCGAGCTGCTGGGGCGGGAGATCCGGATCGAGACGCGGCCGCTGGACGAGGCGGTGCGCGCGCTCCTGAAGGTGCTGTTCGGCGGGGAGGAGGTCGAGGAGATCAACCAGCGGACGGTGGACGCGGCGCAGCGCATGCTGCTGTTCTACAACCACCGCGGGCTGATCGGGAACCCGAACGTGCTGGAGTGGCTGATCGGGAGGAAGCCGACGACGCACCGGGAGTGGATGCAGTTGCAGCTGGAGAAGGCTGCTGGGAAAGAAGCGTGAGAGGCAGATTGTTTTGCTGATATATATATATATACCCTATACGCCTTCTCTCTCTCTCTCTGCGTTCTTTGCGTCTGCTTTATTCCAGGCAGTTGCTGCTTACACTAACCTGGTCCCTTGTGACAAGGATAAAGCTCTAGGTTGTATGTCGTTACGCAATTACGAATTCGATTGCATTCTCCAGTACGCCGTGGAGAATACTTCTGACATAGGAAAACAGGGAAATAGACTCGAGCAAGAGAGAAAGAAAGCGTATTTCAGTCTCGCAAGAAGGGAGAAAGGAGAAAGAGGACATTCTCGTTCTGGCCAGAAAAAGGAAATCCAGTTCCTGTACTTGAAGAATAACTACCGTGCTGTCGAGCCGCCCTCGGGACCTGCCCTGCCCAAAGTGGAAAAAAAAAGGCCGTGGTGAGCATATCACCAATCTGGGAAGAAATAAAGAAAAAGAAAAGTACCAAGAAGTCCACCTGACCGCGCTACTTCAAGTTAAATCACCCATGGACCGCCTCGCGCTTATCATACCTCTTATGCACCGCCCCCAGCACCACCTTTAGGATCCCCTCCCCGGTCAACGTCTGTCCCGACTCCCCCCTCCACGGCACCGTGTCGACGATATCCCGCAGGTTATGGTCCCGCACCTTCGCCGCGAGCCCGTCGTCCAGCTCCTGCAGGAACTGCCGGGCGTCCTCGTCGTTGCCGATCTGGAAGAACTGGATCCCGACCTGCCAGGGGACGGCCTTGCACCTGTCGCTGTCGAGCCGCTTGGCGGCAGCCACGATGACGCTCTCCGCGTCGTCGGAGAACTCACCGTCCGTGATGGCGATGATGTTGAGCGGGCGCACGGCGAGGGGCGGGTCGCGGAGCTCGCCGTCTTCATCTGTCGCGGCGGCCATGGCCTCGACGCGTTGCAGGTAGGGCCGCAGGATCTGGTGCAGGCGCTTCCCGAAGGGCGTGCAGCCGGACGGGCGGACGCTCCGGAAGATCTCCTGGACGGCCGCGGCCGTGGTGACGTTCGTGTAGGCCCCGGAATCGCCGTAGCGGCTTCGATGGTTCAGAAAGTAGATGTCGATGCCGTCGGGGTCGTACTGGACGCAGATGGGCGTGATGGCGGCGATCGCGTCTTCGGCCTCCTTCCACCGCGGTCCCTCCATGCTCAGGCTATCGTCGACCACGAAGACGGTGTCGAATTCTGCGAGGAAGGCGTAGGGCGAATCGCCGCTGGAGCGCGACTGATTGGCAGAGGAAGACGCGGCTGGCGCTGGAGGAGGAGGAGGAGCTTCAGAGTAAGGCGGGGGCGCCCAGAGGCTGTCGCTCTGGTCCTGGCTTCCAAGACTTCGAAAAGGGTTGCGGGAAAAGCCCATATCAGAGCGTCGTGTACTTGAATGGTCGTTTCCCACATTGTAGTGGTCAGAGTCTGGAGTTGGAGAGTGAACGGGCGATCTCTTGGATGAGAACAGGTTTCTGAGCGAGCTGCTGTTCCCGGAGAGAAGCTTTGGGGACTTCTTCCCCTTTCCTAGGCCAAAAGGCAGAGACATGTTGGATGGTTGTGCGTGCTGTGTAATCGTGTTGTGTAATATCTGTAGGAATAAAGTAACGAGTGAGAGGACCTCGGGTGAATTTCCTGCCTAAAATATGAACGTCCAGGAAATCTGTCTAGGTCTCTAGGTAGTGACGGAAGGTTCCCCTGTTAATAGAAGACGGAATTGCAGAAAAAAACTTGATGGAACTTCCAAATGTTGCATCAGGTGAACCCGGCGGGAAGAATCAACAAAGAAGAGAGTTATGAGGGTTGTTTGCCTCCAGAAGAGGTATCAAACAAAGACCACCATCAGGCGGTATTTGTCGACATCTTTATACGCACAATTGATGAACCAACACTGCGGAGCTTGTTGTCATCCAGGCTGACTGACAGGGGGGAGACATTGTCTATCCAGACCCCTACAATTCCTGGGCATCCTTCATCCATCCAGCATTCATACATACATACCTACTACACATTCAATAGTCTCTGACCAGACGCAGTATTGATATCACATGTAGGTCAAGAATTCAACATGAAGTTGCCTTGCAGGGCAGAACTTTTGGCTGCGTGACAACCTTTTCTTCGGGAACATCTCTCGAATATCCATGGAACCAACGGGCACAAATAATATGCCGTGCTTGTGAATGATATCATTCCATCCTAGGATAGGTGAATTGTTCCAAAGTCAAGTTCTGCCTTGCGATCATTCACGATGCAGGGGTGGGCACAGCCCCAGAGGCTTACGGTGCACGCCGCATCTAGCCATGCATTATGCTTTGCATATCCTGTACCACTCACTGAATGGTTTTCATCTGTCGGAGCGCAGAATCGAATCGGAATTATTTGGGGTGCTCATAAACAATGTGCGTGTTCCCACGAAACTGGGTCAGTACTACATGTTGTCTTCCTGATGATTCCCTCCTTGATCCAAGTCGGAATGCATTCTACAGGATGTATGCAACAAAAAGGGCATTTGCTCCCCTGTCCGCCAGTCAGTGGGAAATGCACTGCCTTCCGATCTCAGCCTGACAGTGATGTTAGGACTTGAGCTAAATTTCATATGATGCGTTTTAGTCACTCTTGTACTGCTTTCCGGTCTAGAACGGAGGCTGAGGGCGAACATTGAAAATAGCCAGAAAGGCAGACGTGGAGGTATGCACCTAGGTATGCACGTATTGCACTGTACATTGTATTTGTATGTGTATCATCAATTTGTATAGCCGTGATATAGCGCGCGCAAGACTCCCACACATTTTCGGAATATGGCATCCCAGCCGAGATATTGAATTACAGCAAGTGATGGAAAGGCACTTCAAGACCCAAAAATTAAAAGCGTGAAGCTTGACTGCACCATGACATATTATATCCCAGTCAAGTCTGCTGAAGCGTCAACCACTTCTGTCACTTTTGCCCCACTGATAGCGCTCTGTTCGACGATATCCAGACTCTCATACTCCTGCGTTCCGTTTAGCATATCAGCCAGTGCCAGTGCCTGATCAATCCCAAGAGTGCGCCCGATCAGTTTATAACAATCGATAGTCCATTTGCGGAGCGGGTGTGAAGATCCGTAAACAGATCCGGCCAGGAACAGCGGCCAGAGGAGGAGGAAGCCACCAACAGAACTTATAGATCTCGATATTTGCATGCCCTCCGTATCGCCGAGGCCTAGGTGGTATGGTACACTGTAACATATATCTGCTGCCAATTGTTGCTGAATGGCTCGAATGCCGTGGCAGCGAACTCGGAATTCGCTGGAGAATGATAGCGTAACGGACTCGGTAGACAGGCGGTATAACTGAACCACGATGATCTCGTTCACAAGGATGGCGGCAGCGCGGTAGTGATTCCAGGCATGGCTTATATATAAATCAGTGTAGAGATGATAGCGACTGTTGTACGGGTATAATCCCTCTTGACCAGTCGCCCGGACGAAGTTTCCTTCTGTCACCTTAACAGTACAATAAGCCCATTCTTGCGGAAGGCTGACTACCCATGCCTTCAGTTCCGATTCGATGGCCTGAGCCGCGGAGAGAATTTCAACATTATCGACGATAACTTTGGAGTTAATATCCGCACGTAGATTATTTAACTTGATAAGTATTTCTACTAGCGTGTCGGCATGACGATACGCGTCTGACCGCATTGATGCTACTATCTTGGAGAATTCGGCAATTGTAGGAGGGACGTGGGCTTGTCTTTGGAGACAGCTGATAAGCTACCGAATTGTTAGCCAAGTTTAACAGATGATCTGGGAATGAGTGAACGACTATTTTATTTCTCAGTTGGGTGAACAAGAGAAGTCCGATATCACTCTCAAGCTGGCGTAGTCCACGAAGTTCAAGGAGCGTAGTTGCACCGTGGACGTGCTTGGTCCAGTTTTCTATGCTTTGGGGAACTCTAGAAGTGAAGACCTCGGGTTGCAGTCAGCCTCGAACCGCTGAGGAGAGCTAGGTACCTCTTACTTCAAATATCGCGAGCAGAGATACAGAGGTGAGCGTCGCATCTGATGTGGCCTGGGTTGGGTCTGAAAGAGCGGCGTTTGTATACCGTAAAGCTTGTACATACTCGCTCCTCGCGGCTAGTCTCAAGGGTGGAGAGTTCTTGATTCCGGCGAGCGCAGCCATCCCGACAGCAGCAATGCTCGCCAGCATGGCCTTGTTACTGACTGGGGCTTCTACCGTCTGTGAGTGTGAGTAACGTGAATCGGCTCGAGCTAAGAAAGAGGCGCCCATCCATCCAAAGTTCCTGAAGAACAAGCACGTGGCTTGATCCTTGGCAGAGGTCGAGACGGGCTGTTCCACAAGCGGACTATACCGCAGCTGCCGCCGGTCACTGCCATCTGAGGAGAAATCGCCTGTCGCGGGTTCTTTTGCATCATTCCTCGCATGTTGTCTTCTCCGTGTGCCTCTGGTCTGCTTACCAGATGAGCTTGCAGCTCTGGCCTTACGGATAACCTCTTGGCTCTCGTCCCGGAATAAAAGGGATAGTTGATCACGATACCCAGGACAGATGCGGTTGGCCCTGATACACTGGGAACACACTGGTTTCACCTGGTCACACTGCAGTTCGAAATCAGTAAAAGCTGCGAGGCAAAGGGACAGCACCACAAAAAAAAAAAAAAAAAAAAAAAAAAAAAATAAGCGGAGCCGACAAGCTAGTAGGTTCTCGGACGTACTCTGATCTTCCTCGAGCGGCATTCTCCGCAGCCTTGGCTCGGTTTACCGCAGTAGACCATACTGACAGCATCAACCTCGTATCTAGATCTGGTAATCGTTGTAGTGATGCCGAGAGAATGCGCTCACGGAGAATCTCCAGCAATCTCCAGGGCCTTTTCTGCTCATCCCAGAATCAGGGAGGCCCAGAGTCGTCAGAACAGCCAAAGCCGATCGTCGAAGGCCCCCCGTTCAGCACGAGGCTGAGCCTTGGAGGCCTTACGACTACGGCTGGATCCAGCACTAAGTTGATAGTAGCCCTGCCCAGGTGGAGCCCTGGAGGTCCCCGGTTGTGACGCTAGCCCGTATCCGGTATGCAGTGCGAGCGGTCGGACCTCACCTTTTCACTCATGCAGCTCTTCCTGAGATATGGCGCTGTTTGGATAGGTATGTATATAAACACGATCGAAACCTGAAGGAGATACGGTAACATTTGCTCAGGACAAGATCTTCGTGTTCGCAATTTTGATAGGGGTGCTTCCTCTTTGGGCGGCCAATGCCATGTTCAAGGACACGACGCGGAGTACCGTCAGGTTTATACTGAATTTTCTACAGAAAGGTGCATCATAATTGCGTTGTCTAAAGAATTATTTATCTTTCTCAAGGCTTTCCGCATTAACTTACTGTCCATGGGATTCCGATGAGCCTAAAAAGAAAATACTCACCGCGTTATAAGAGGATAAACCGATGGAGTTCCATGGACTTCGTTTCTTTCGTTTAATAAGAAATTACTACTCATCTCTATTATCTCCACTCGTTCAGTTTGACCTCTTTGCTGCATATATACATCCGTTTCGTTTTAGTCTTCCAAGTAGTATAGAGCAGATGTTCTAGAATTCCTATTTTTGAATCTTCCATGTCACTTGTCTTTCCACCAGGTATATGGCCTTTGTGAGAAAACACCGAATCATTCAGAATCTCCAGCGGTATATGCTACAAACTTCCTAAATTAAAGAATAATCGATTTTTCATTACTCCACTATCTTAAGGAATCGAGCAATTTCAACGGCTACAGGGGCGCACATAACAGTCGGACAACGAAATCAACTCCTTCCCCGGTACATCGAGCATAAAGACTTTTTTTTTTTAAAAAAAAAGACTCAAGCACGAAAACAACTCATCATCACCGCTGAACAAACAACGTGAACTGAATCTTGCAATATTCCTCACAGACCGCACAGTCATCATCTCTTTCATTTTCAGATCCACACTTACAGCTTCGGCTTCAGCATCTTCTCAGCAGCGAGACCTGTCTTCATCGGACTGGACGGTAACTTGAAAACGTTTTCCTTGACAGGACTGCCAGAATTCTCAGAGTCGCTGGTCTTCTTCTTCTTCAGAATGAATTCAGGAGCCTCGGGACGAAGCTTGCGATTCCCGGAGGCAACGACGATTGGAATATTCTTCTCCGTCGCCTTCGATGTTTGGGTTCCCTGAACCGGCTCGTTGGTTTTCGCATCATCCTGGGACGGCTGGCAACGATACCATGTCTTATTAGTACAGAACAACAGCACTTTCTCCGGAGCCTGGAATGACTAGAGTCCATAGCTACGTATGTGGGTACATAAAAGAAGTATCCATCTAACTCACCTGCTGAAGTCCAGCAAACCTGTCGAAGAATTGAAAGTCGCGGTTCCACCACGCGGCTAGCTGAGCAGGATACGGTGCAGCGGGACACGGCTGGTTCAGGATGTAGTATCCCACATATCCTGGCGTGCCGTTCCCGCTGGTGTTCTGGTAGCTGTGGAACGTTACAGGGTAATAGAAGTTGCCGAACAACGGATTTGGCTGAGCAACCGCAAAGAGGTTGTCATTCTGAGCCTTGTCTTCGACCCGGACACCCCGGAATGAGTTGTTTCTCCTGCCCTTCTCTCTGCCAGAAGCTCTGGCTGCGGCGCCGGCGAGGTCGCGCTGTCGATCATTTCTCGTGGTGAGTTGAGATCTAGCTGAAGCGGGATAGGATGCGTCTGAAAAGGATGAGAGAGGGATGGAAACATCAGATTTTACCTTGGCTTTCTGGTTCTTGCGGTTCTTCGCCATTATGGAAGGGACAGACGTCCACTCTGGATTCAGGATTAAGATAATGGAGACAAGGATGAAGAGCACAACTGATGATTATTGCAAGGAGATAAACAGCAGAACTGGCACAGCAAGAGATGGAATCTGATGAAGAGAGAATCAGCAGAGAAGGTGTGTATGTGCGAAGAACCTGCCGCTTCAAAGACACTTTGGCTCATACAGTGAATGTCTCACTCAGAAACAGGGGCAATTGATGCGATCATCTGTCACATTAGCAAGCTCCGTTGCTATTGCTGCCATCAGAGTCGCAACTATCCTGGTTCTGCATATAACACAAGAAGGCAGAAGCATCAGAAGGTAGTAGCCGGAGGTCACGCCATTCACCGCCTAGGCACAGCGCACTGCTGGAACAGAGAAAGCCGTCGGGATGGACTTGGAGCCTTTCAGATGCATAGTTTATTAAGTAGGCATGTACATAATGGCAATATTGATCTTTTTATGCAAGGCGGAGCAAACAATTCAGTCGCAGACAAAGGAGTCTATCGGCCATTACCCAGAAAGTGTAGGTCCGCACAATGTATGCTGCTTCCAATGCTTGAGCAAAGAATATTAGCTGCATATAGAGTCTGCAGATATACTTTCAAATATGGGAGTAGCAGACGGGCGGGCTTTGTTTACTACTCTTCTGTTGTTTGTGAGACCCTTTCAATGAGAATGGATTTTGTGCGGTGATAATGGTTATTTTGAAAACTTCAAATGCATGCTCCAAATTATTATCAGAATATCATTGATTATCACTTGCTATCATTAAGGGACAAAAGCATAAAGCATTACTTAAACAGGCTTGTTCATTCAGTTTCTGGTTCTTTTCAGAGCTCGAAAGAGGATGCTGAACCGGGGAGAATGCTCACTGGTAGTGAGAGCGCTTTCATACAGCGCGAGTAAAATCAAAGGCTGGACATCGGGGAAGAAGGGGGCTAGGGGAATGAAATGAATGGGGGAAGGAATCTGGGAACGCAGCGCATGAAGATCGATAGAACAAGATAAGGAAACTCGAACATATGTGAAAAAGAAAAAAAAGTACATAAAGTGGATAGGTAGGCAGCTTGAAACCTCAGATCTACCTGGTCGCAGTCTGGTCTTGAAGGGACCCTTTCTACCGGGTACAGAGTGTTGCTGAAGGGACTGATAGCAGAGATATTGGGAGTCAGTCAAAGATAAGGGGGAAACCGGTAATAAGGACAATGGAACCGGAATGGAAAATATCATGAGAGAAAATGCTGTGATAATTTCTCTCCAGTTAAACAAATGTCGGGCTAGGAGTTGCTGGATCTTCCTGTTGTCCATTGACGCCCCATTCCTTCTGCGTGTCCCTGAAGGACTGGAAGATGTTCTTCTTGGCGATGGCTAAATCCACCTGCCTTTCGAGCAATAAGAGATAAGCTTCGTGCAGGTCTTTCTCCATTTCGTTATAATAACTCAGAGCTTCCATAAAGAAAGAAGCCAACTGCATTCTCGCGTTAGTGGGTTGCTGAAAACAACTCAGAAAAGGTATTGAGTCTGCGGATGATCTGCTTACCCCAAGCAGTTTTTCTCGTTTCTCGAAATTGATTTCATCCTGAGCTCGCTTCTGGACCTCTGAAATGAATACTCTGATTTCTTCAAGATTTTGGGTCTCTAGAGAGGCTGGAGTCAAGGGCGCCGCTGCTGAGCATGGAAGGAAGGGACTATTACTAGACGGCTCACTGCTCCGGCCAGTTGCACCCAAAAATTGAGGACTGGGGGAAACAGAGGGTTGGCTTTCCGGAAATGGCCTATTCATTTGTCCCATATTAGTAGTCAGGGTACGAGGCTGGACTCGAGGAAGTCCCAGTGGGCTCCCGGTTGCAGTGACCGTCGGACCTCGTGTTGCTCGAGAGACTCTAGCGCCAAACGTTGTCGTAGAAGTAGGGGTGGCTGGCGTTCTGGCATTAGCAGCAGCTCTTGTAAGTGTGGCCTGTGTCGGCCTTGCAAAGGAGGGGATACGGCCCTGAGCACGATCCCGAACAGGACCTGGGACAGGAACCGAAGTAGCACGGGAACTAGGAACTGGTTTCGGCATTGCTGGAGTACCTCCGTTGACATCTGCCTTTTCAGTAGTATCATCACTTCTCCCTCCCTTTGAGAATCGAAAATGTCTCGCTCCTTTTCTGAGGTTTACCTTCTCAGCACCGGGAGTTCCTTTGAAACCTTTAGTGTCATCTGTCTTTTTATCGGCCTGCTTGATTTTAGGGACTTTGGCGTTGTCATCCTTGGCTGCCGTGCCTTTCTCCATAGTCCCCTTTTGTCTCCCGAAAAAACCGCGCAGATTTTCCAAGACGCGTGAACCCTTCAAGCCAGAGGGGCGCAATCCAACAGGACTGCTCACGGTGTTTCCGGTCCCTGTAGGGTAGGTATCCTTGCGCTTGCTTGGGAATTTTATATTACCTCTTGAACGGAGAGAAGCTTTAGAATGCTTCAAATCTGGTTCACTGGCAGCCGTATGAACAGGCCTGGGTTCGGCGTCAAAGACGTGGTTGGGAATCGACTTATGGGACGTAGTTCGTGGAGGAAACTTGCTTGGTGTTTTGTCTGCCTCAGTCGTCCTGTCTTTGTATTGACCTAGTTCAGAGATCGATCCAGGTGTCACGTTTCTCGCACTGCCCTTTGGGAGATCACCTCGAGCACCAGACATGTAATGGAAGCTACCACCTGGAGGCGTGCTCTGAGGAGTAGTCATAACGGTACTGCTTTCACCGCTCAAGATTTTCTGGTTAGTAGGGACCAAATTGACCTTGTTGGCCATCGCAAGGTGAGCCGGTATTTTGGGCACTGGGGGCGCGTCGTCCGGAATTAGAGTTTCTGCACGGAGACTGGAGAAGCTGGAATTGTTTGCGAGTCTGCGGAAGATGTTCATCTCCTTGGCACTAATATCACGCTTTGTACCATGCTCTGGAGAAGTCTGAGATCGAGGCCGGCGGCTAGACGGGCTTTCCCCAGCATTCTGACTCTTGGTTTTCTCTCCGTTTGTTGCTACCGCATATCGAGTTCCCGAGTTCGCTGCTTCCTGAGCATTTAAAGATGCCGAGCGAAGGCTTGCGCGTTTCATGCTGACACTAGACATACGAGACTCGATCGATGCGCGAAAGCTTTCAGTTATCGAAGCTCGAGACTGTTGACCAGCTTCCTGTTTCGAAACAGTATGGCTTTCGTTTTCCTCTTTTCCCATGATAACTTCCTCTGCACTTGCCGAGATACGAAGAATCGGTCCCTGATCGGGTCTGACTCTTGAAAGGCGCTTGACTCGATATTCGCCCGTATAAACGGTGGGAGGACGCTCGAGCTCGGGGACTTCATCTTCACCCATAAAGCCTTCTTCGTCACTGCTTTCGGACTGGGCAGCTGCCGGCTCATATGCTTTCTGGGGTAGAACAGGGGGAGTCAACGCGGCGTTTTCATTCTCCGGAATAGGGTCAGCAAGCATATCCGTCTCTTTGCCCTTGTTGGAAACAGAGGGGCTACTGACCACTTCGTCTCTGGAAGGTGTGTTTCGCAGGGAGAGTGAGCGAATAGGAACTGGAATTGAGCTTGGCCGTTCCGGAGATGAATACTTGTTCTTCAGTGTCTTGCTAGGATTTTCGATTTGGACAAGGGACACTCTCAGGGAAGCACGAGGGATCCTAGAGGATCTTCTGTCACTGTGAGGCCTCGCCCGTGATTGAGTATTGTCATTTTGTTCCACAGATGCAGTCAAACTTCCAACGGCAGACACGCCTGCGCTATCTGAACAGGAACGCTCAACCGGCAAGTCCACAATTCTAGCCGTTTGCTGGTGTGAGGGTGTGTCCTGGGAAGTTTGTGCTGCCTGAATCTGATCTTTGAGATCTTGAGGCTTCCTGTTATCCGGGTGGAGCTCCATGTTTTCTGTTGGAGAGGTATCCATTTTCGGCTTGAAAGAATAAGGAAGAGACAAGGATAAAGCTGAAACTGCTGGCCTCTGACACGTTCCTGGGTTGGGTTGGAGAAGGACAGATGTGTTCGTGGCTAGAAGTTGTGAAGTCTGCGGGTCCAGGAAGGGGTTACGTGTCTGAGGTCTGATGGACGTGTTCAGTGAAGCAGAAAAGACGTGGGACTGACCTAGACCCGCACGGGTGACTGAATGGACAGGTTCAGAAGCACGCTGAAAGCCCAAGCCTTTGTGTTCTAAGGAAACAAACTTGGCAAAGGGATTTAGATTCTGAGAATCCGCACACGGGGGAATAGTGTGCCTTGAACCAGAGCAGAGATTTTCAGTGGTAGAGGTAGAAGAGGTGGCAGAAGCTCTTCGCGTGTGATCCTGTAAACCAAAATTCCAGTTGTTTATGGACGCAGAGTGATAACTTGCCCGGATACCGTTTTCATAAAAGTTAACTAATGATGAAACTGTGGAAGTTGAACCTGACCGTGAAGGACCAGGGACTAAAAGTGATTTCTGAAAATCAGTTGAGACTTGCTTAGATTCAGCTCTGCTAAGGGTGTTTGCATTCAATGGTAACAGTGCCGGCCATTCCTCTTGGATGTTGGGGTTCCCCGGCACAGGACGGCGCAATGGAAGCTCTTCAGCGTCAATGATTGAATGAGCTGCCGTTTCATGGACGTCATTTGCCGGGATGGCACCTGGAGGAATAGCAGGCAGCGGTTTTTCTGATGGGAGAGCTTTATTCAAAGTAATCGGAGTCAGAAAGCCTTCACGCCTGGCTTTGCTGATGTTTCCGGACTTTTCGAAATAAGAGTAAGTCTAAGCCTGAACTAGGAAAACAGACAGCCACGTACATTGATTTTCGCCTTTGGGTCCAGAACGGGCGTCGATTCAAATACAATCGAAGTCCTCTTGATTTCCTTGAACTTGTATGTGGACACCTTAGGTTAAACAATCAGAAATTAATACTAACTCGACCTCGCAAAGGACTATAAGGAACTGACCTCCCTTCTGCGCTTCTGGTTTTTGATATTTGCACGCTCTACCATCGGATGCTTTATTTGTTTGCTGGAAGATCTGAATCCAACCATACGTCTTGCCGCAGCTTTCCATCCTTTGTCAACCTTCGGAGGCAAATTATTGATTTCAGTGAGGTCTGTTGCAGCAGGAACTGGCTCAATCCCCAAAACATTCGGATTTATACCATCTATGGTTGGAATCCTAGGAATGCTGCGCTGTAGTCGAGGTTGTTTCCGAAGGATTCTATAGGGAGCGGCTTTGGCCGACATCAACGCAGGATCTCTAGGCTTCAGGGTCCTTTTGATGGTTGTCCCCCTGTCTTCTGAAGTTGTAATACGGCCCATACTTGCGACAGAAGAGGTTTGTGAGCGAGGTTGGTTAGGAGGAAGAACAAAAGGATCGTTCGTATCTCTGCTGACGTTGTTAGGGGTCTCCATGGTTCTAGGATTCAAAACTTCTGGATCGACTAGTTGATTCATATAAGAGACAAGTTGTCGTTTTCAAGAGCTGGATACCAAATCTGTCCCTGGTCAAACGCGTCGAATATTGTTTTCCTAACGCGTCATTCGGGCGGTGAAAGTGATCTGACTGTTCATTCTATCTTGACAGAGAAAAAAAGGAATGCAGAACAAATCACAGACACTAGGAAAGAGACATGGACAAGGAAAGAAAGATTTGTAATCATTCATCTAAGGCTTAGATGAACAGAGAGTTCGATTAGGATCTTGTTGAAGAAAGACACGTTATCCGATGTTGAATATCTCAAACAGCAATATGTCTCACTTAGGTAGTGCCACAACGTCGTAAGTATGGTGAGAATCTGGGGACAGAGGATAGGAATAGCCAGAGCTATCTCCATAAAGAAAACAGATGGAAGTTGCTTGCTGTAGGAGTGTGTTGGAGGTGAGCTCCCTGGGTAGGGCTTCACTACCTTAATGCAGATATAGGCAATTTAAGCGAGATATCAATGCAAAAGCAGTGCTGGGAGACATTCTTTCACACATTATGCAAACACACGTGACAATGGTCTGGAGGTACCAATCCAGGCTTGATTGTTTGCTTTACTCCCTGACCAGCACTATGGCTCTTTCTTTGCTGTCTTTGAGCTTTGTTTGATTACAGTCTGTGAAGAAAAGGCCTGACTTCGATATTTGGGATGACAAGGCCTTGGAGAAGTATTCGGCACCCTTTTAGTGAGAGCAATGGTTGTAGACAGATAAGAAAGCCCACATCCAGCTGTCGACCAAGATTTGAATCCCTCAACAAATCCGTTGACAGATCTCATAAAAACAAGAAGTACAGATAGCACAGAAAAAAAGGAAATGAGAAGAACATTACACATGGTACAGATGAACATTAAAATCGTTAAGGGAAAGACCTTGGGGAAAGGAGAGAGGATCTCACTTCCTAGAACGCTTATAATGTAGCCATCAAACCAGACATATTTGGGATGGACTAGTTCTCGTAGTGCAGGTAGCAATTTCATGCATTATTAGCAATCATAAGAATTGGCTGGGCTCCCATGGATATTTATAGCTCGAGAGCTGCTTCAGCGCTGCTTCTGCCGACAAGGCAGACATCTGGAAACGTAGCGGCAAAAAGGCAAACCATTTCAAATAGTCATTGGATATGTCAAGGAATCTCGGTCCGCGTTGGAGAGGATCTAAGCTCTTCCGGGTTACTGGTAGTTCGGTCACGCTTCCTCTTCCCGACGCCACCAACAGAGGAAGATGAGGAATCTGTGCCAGTCTCTGCTCCGGCTGCATCGTCATGCCACTCACTGATTTCCCATTCGATAGTCGTCGATTTATCATTACTCACGCCAATTCCTCTTCTGGTTTTCAGTAAACGGCCTAGTCGGCTCCCCTCGATCAGTTCCTCAAACCAGGGGATACCAGACACGGTACCCCCTCTATAACTCCTTCTAAAGCCTGGAGAAGCTGGAGAGGATTGCACAGATGGAGAAGGTGGAATAGTCACTACACCCCTCTGGTCTTCTAGCGGTTCCTCGGTCACATCCCCGGGTAGGAGATTGAGATCCTCCAGCGCTCTTTGAGCATCGCTATAAAGACTCCCAATCGTAACTGACATATAATCGGCCTCCTCGCGCGGTAACTCAGTCCAATATGTCAGAGGAGTGCCGCAGAAGCCACAAAAGTTGCGCTGGCTATGAGGATCATGTAAAGGGGTGAAGGTCCGACGGATGGATGAGGGAGTTTCATCTGGATAGTAGGACCGTGTATTAGACTGATACCAGGTCAACGGTACTCTCAGCCATGCGGTGAGTGGAGCACCTTGAGAGCGGCCTGCATGAGTTGAACAGTAGCAGGGCGTCAGCTGCGATGATCATAAGATATCGAACTTAGAATCTCGGAAATAACATACGGTGGTCCCGGCCGCTGTCAAAGTATACTTCCGCTTGATGTCTAGCGTTTTCAGGAATCGCTATCATATACTGATTTCGGCCGCAGGAGCAGCTCCCATGCAACGTTCGGCAGCTGTTCATATTCAAAGACAGTTTGTAATAGCCTCGGACTCAGATTAAGTACAATGATCTAGTGACAGTTTAGCAAGCAATTGAACAGAGATGGTATTTAATTCTGCGAAAATTAGGGACTTCTGTCCAGGCTAGAATTAACTAACAGTGTCAGCCGCGGAAAAGAAGATGGAAGAGAATGAAGGGATACAGCGGAAGATACAGGATCTTCAGTAGGGCGATGACGTGCAGGTGCCAAGACATCCTGCTTCCCCCAGGTCGAATCCTGACCTTGAACCTAGTAAATTAGGTGCAGGCGCGGGGTCCACCGGCGCCTCCCCGCCGCAACTAAGTTTGTACTCTTGTCGATCTATGCAGTACACCTAGGGCTCCGAACTACGTCGTAGTAGTACATTAGGTACATATGGGACAACTGGATACATACCCAGGCCATTAGAGAATTTTTTAAATCGGGCAATTTATACGCGTCTATAGAAAGAATTATCAGTCTATCATCTTCACACAGAGGCTATGTCGTCATACTTACGCTAGTGGTCGTTGCCCTAACCCCAAACATCCAGCCATAGACTCCGCCAACAGGGAAGTCCAAGTGGCCAACCTTCATAGAGTCCTCTTAATAGCAATAATGGAACGATCAACCTCACTGCTGTTCTCGAGTCTCGAGAGTCGCTGTTGCTGTCAGATTCAAAATGCCCGTGACTGCTAGCAGAATTCCCTGTTTCCAGGGATCACGCAGTGTGGGCAGAAAGATGGAGAGGTTGACAGCAATAAGAAGATTACCTAGTCATCAGAGCTCCACGAAGCTTACGAGGCTGAAATAACAATAATACCTTTAGCATGAGCGAACCTAAGTCATTTTAAAATCAAAGATTCTGCCGGGACGTGCAGATGCTGGACTTGAGAAGCAGAATTTAGGGTCTCACAGGACCTAGCTCATTGAAGCAGGTGCAGCTGGGACGAGGCAATGAGAATAGTCACTATATCAAAACATCTTACGTGAGGGCGGAAATCTTTAAGCAAATAATAGCGGTTCAGTCTACCAGAAGTTAGATGAGGCCATTGTAGCAGGAAGAATATGTTAAGCAAACTCCAGGGATATCATTGATTGAATCGGCAGGTAAGTCCCTAACGACAACGGGTGTCCTCTGATTTAGGCGACAAATCCCGTCTCTGACCCAGCTGAATCACCCTGGAAAGCCCTCCGAGAACCTCCAATTCACAAGCCTCAACACTCTTTTCGTGTCAACGTCCATCATAGCCCTTTCCCTTGATACATTGCCATTTTCACATAGCAAGTAAAGCACAAAGCCTTAGATCATAAGACGTTCAACCTTGTCCTTCATTGCCCGAATCTGGTTCATGAGATCGGAAGCCTGCACCGAGAAAGCACGGTTAGCCGTCGTCACTTTAGTTCATGGACTCAAGCCCTCGGAGAGGTCTGAATGGGCGAAATCGGCCCGCAAATAAACAAGATAGGGAAATAAGGGGGTGAATCACATACAGGGTTGGTCGTGATAGACGCGGCGATCACCGCCCGCGAGACTCCACAAGCGCGACCAAGGGCGGTCTTGGAGTTGACATAGACGTACGGGACGTTCTTATCCTCGCCTAGACACCAAGAGTCAGCATACGAGGAAGGGCGGCCAAATTCTTGCGGCTAGAAATCAGTGACCGCGGGGAAAGAGACTTACAAAGAAGAGGAAGGTGTAGCAGGATAGCAAGTGGTTGCGTATCCGCAGCGAGGACAACGAGCTCGCTAACACCACGGTTAAGCGTCTTCGTCACCTCGTTGGCACCCTTCTTCAGCTGGCGATAGTGGGAGGCTTGCTGGACCAGGTCGACTAAAGAGATATAGGTTAGTATCTGCCTCACTAGGAGATTGGGAAGAGTGGTCTCGACGTACGAAGTTCTTGCTCGAGAGCCGCATCGGCCAAAGGCCAGGCAGCAGAGGTTTCGGTGGCCATTTTGCACGCTATCGGAGGGTCGATACAGAATATCGGGACGAGATCACTGAGAGAGACTCTCACCCGTCCAAGAGGAGCGCTACTAGCTGCTCTGCTGGAAGTATCACTAGGTCGTTTGGTGGAGAGAAGAAAAAAGTTGTCGGAGCTAAGTTATCCCGCCATAGCTGTGCTTTGCTTACTAAGCAATATAATGGAGTGAGGATCACGTGCATAGCGGTAAGTTCCAGCTTCCAAGGACCAAGCCTCCAGGTTCGCAACGGTCCGCGGTCCCCAACCACTCCCCGGGCCCCGGGCCGGACTCCGGAAATACTGTATGGGGAATAGTCAAGGACACTCCTGCATCTGGCATCTGCAGTCTACGGAGACCTCCATAAGCAACGTGCGGAATCCCAGTTCCCTAGGCACAGACTACTCCACATTCTGCAACCGGATCCTCTGTTCAACGACCAGGCACATAGTCTTCTCTATCACATCGGTGCAGTAGCACTGCACAGCTTTCTAAGTTATTTATAAGAGCATGCGCATTACTCACTTTGCAGGCCTGAAATTCACGATTTTTACCTAGGCGCGTTCTGCTTGACACCTGAAACTGCGCCGTTTGACCCATGTCCTGACAGAGACGCAAACCAAAGATCTCACGAGTCACGACGGCTCAAGTACTTTACCCTTCAATACTATACAGTTAACATGCCTTCCGCACAGGCGCCTCCGTCTCTCTCTTCGGCCTCCTCTGACTCGTCCTCCTCTCCTGTAACCGCCCCTGCGACAACCAGCGCTGGCCCTGGCAACGGTCACCCAACCACGAGCTTAAGCGCGTCATCCTCGACATCAACGGCTGCACCGTCATCATTCGCACGGACTGGTTCTGAAAGGCCGCGTCTTACAGAGCAAGAAAAGAAGAACAATCACATCGCGTCCGAACAGAAACGGCGTGCTGCCATCCGAGAGGGGTTTGATCGCCTCACAGAGCTTGTTCCGGGTCTCGAAGGCCAAGGGCGGAGTGAATGTATAGTCTTGAGGAAGACTGTGGAATTCATGCGCATGAAACTGCAGGAGAGGAGAGAGCTTATTGCTGAGATCGAGAGCAGGGGTGGGCGAGTGGACGACTCTTTTCGAACATGATAGATATCTTAACGACGCGCTCTTCGTGTTATCACAATTTTGAACGCATTCGGGCAAGATTGAATATATTCGGGTATTCTCATCCTCAAAGGCAACCATGACGCCAGATTTTTGTGCGATTTTACCCTGGGGATGGCAAAGCTGGCATGCTCGATGGTCGAAAGGAGCGTTTGCGTGACTAATCGACCGTATTCCTCGACTTACTCATGGTCGGGACCATACCATCGGGAGGAATTGTACTCTCAGAAACCAGGGTTTGGACCGTCCACAGGTCCAGCAAGCTCGCGCCTTCTCACCCAGATGCCTTCCACCGTCTGAGGCAGCCAAGCGCAGTACGCAGTGGGTAGTGAGTGGGGACGAGGTGGAAGAAAATCCTCAAGTCAGGCAATTAATCGGTGTTTGTTCTTTTATTTCAGTATGACGATATTACGACCGCCTGTTCCAGCACCTAGTGCAATTGGCACTTGGGCGTGGGAAAAGGAATATGAGCGACGAATATGAATGAATTTGATTGCACCTTTTTTGTACATGCTTTCTCAAGGACCTTCTAAGCTTAGTTGTTGGATTCGCCTCTGATGCAAGGTTGCATCCTATTCTGTTTTCAGAATACAATTGGATGGGTACAAAAAGCACTCGAACTCGAACTGTCGGTATCCCTTTGGTAAGAATAGGAGTCGAAAACGGTGTTTTCGTTTAGTCTATTCGGTGCTATCGTCCTTGTTGCACACACTGATCCAGCACTAGCCGCGAAATTTACAAGTCCAGTCCCAACTGGCAAAGTTCCTAGGCCATTACGCCTCCCGACAGCATCTTCTCTGGATCATGGGGGACCTCAGCCCATTCTACTGGCATGCTCATTGAACGGAGCCATGTTACTCGTGCCCCCCGACGGCCTTCTGCATCCTTTCCATGACGCTCTGGTGCGGGTGAGGTCTTGTCAATGAAGGAGTTTGTTGGAGTAAGAAGGACGTCGTACTTGCTCAGCGCTTGATCGCATTTGGCTCGTAGCTTGCGGACGAGACGCTAGGCCTTCCCTCTATGGACGTAACCATACCGTGACTGAAGATAGGTGCTGTTGAAGAGGACGTTCGTCATTGCGAAATTGGCCTTGGTCTCGTAGAGGGATTGCGATGGAACGGGAGGGTTGACATGGGGTAAGATGAAGGGAAGTGTATCTGAGTGTTAGGCCTTGCAGGAATAGTCTCCAAGACCTCGTCGTGTCACAGCGATCCAGATGCTTATGCCTTTTGCATAGAACGGGATTGATACCTTCTCGACTGTTGCTCCGAAGGGGGGGGCAAACCATTGAGCTGGATCGCGGACAACACGAGCAACGTCTGGGTCGAATTCAGCTACTTCCCTTCACCAATCTCACCCTGAGCCCTGACGCAGCCCGATGTCAACGTCCATATGCCGTCAAAATTTTTTCCAGCTTTCCAGTCATCCAAGATCTGAGTGTGATCCTTTGCATTCGTAGTGGCGATTTCGGTGTCATGCGTGGATCAATCCCATCATAGCCTGCCATCACGGAGAGAAGAACAGCAATAATGCGACCACCTCTAGCCATTGACTCACAGTGATCAATCATGGTGTAGAGTGAGACAATTCCTGTATGGAACTAATTTATAAGTGGGTTTCAGTCCACAGACTCGTGCATAGGCAGCTGGCCGCATGATTTCCATTAGAAACATCTTAGCATAACATCCTGTAACGATGTTAAATGCAAAAGTGACCGTTGAGGGGCTTCCTGGATGAATATTTCCTCCATAGTCTCTACTAATTGCCAAGTCCGATGCCTTCACCCAAAGGAAGGGTTTCAACTTTACCTAGTTCCTGATGTCTTTCTTTTATCCGCGTGACGGCAAGAAGAGCAGCGCATTCTGAGCTGCTTCCGCCACCGACCGTTCCCGGCAACCGCGGGTTATAAATGACACCGTTATCACTGGTACATGATAAAGTGAAAAGAGAAAAGTTTTCACATGATGCTGTTCTTTGAGGACAGCATCAGATTGAAGAACCCGGGTAACAACGGTCGCGTCGGTCGGGGAAATGGGATACTTGTTCGGTCGGAGGAATAATCGAAGCAACAGTTCCAGCGGTAAGAGGAAGTCCGGCAACAGAGGCATGATCCTTGACACAAATGGTGTGACCTGCTAGGAGATGGCTTTTGGAATATTCGGGGAAATATAACACTATAGAGCGCATATGAAAGTTAGAATCTAGAAACCAGTAAGGTAGAACCTGGATGGATAAGTAAGGTAGTTCACCTTATTGCTCCATGCATTGATCGAGTTTGCATCCTTCGAAAAGGCAATGAATAGTCGCTCCCTTCGTCTGGCTTTGAGATATCAATCCCGTGCTATTTGGTTGCATCACACAGATATTCTGCAGTCTTTGTGAGTGTAGAGAACAATCAAATTGTTAAATTGGCGAAAACGGCATCAGATAGCTGCCGTCCGTGAGCTGACCTGGTAACCCCCTACCTGGATCTGTTCCTGCTTGATGCACTCCTACAATTCCCAGCCCTTCTTGTGGATGAAGAGTACTGCCTCTGTCTTTGCTTCATCAAATTGCACTGTATTCTGCTGCCCCCAGGCTATCGCTGCCTCTCCAACTTGCTGTGGCCGTTTGCAGAACTGGTCAACTGAGCTTCCTGAGACCATCAGGCCTATGTGTATGTGTATATTTATTCATTTAACAACTAGACAAAACTACATATACAAAGGAACATTGCTTCAAACAGCACCAACAAGTAGCGTGAACCAATAGGAGAAAGCAGCAAACAGTATCTGGCATTAAGTGGCTTTTCTCTATGTTCATGGACTCTTCTATATTTGCTCCTCTTGGTTTTTCTCAAGAGACAACTGGCAGAAACCTCCCACAGATGCTATTCTCGCCGGAGCATTCTCAGGACTTTGACACTTATTTTCCATCACATAAAGAACTTCTAAGTTGCCAAGTTAAAGAAGTAAATAATATCATAAACCATCTTCAACAATTGAAGGTGTTAATGACCGTTTTTCATAGCAGTAACGTAATCTATCAACCGTCAGATCTGTCCCAGGACTTCAAAAAGACTGACCGCTAATTCTACAGTGCATTCATACAAGAGACATCTTGAGAACAAGAGGAACAAGTGGTCAGAAAATAATATTCCGCGTTCCATTGCTTTTGGGACTATCCTCAAGCTCAATCGGAGAAGAGATGCGGAACTACTACGTAGAAACTTGATTGCTTAGAACCTCTACCGGCCCATCCCTGCCATGTAGCATTAACGCAAGAGGACAACAAGGATCTGCATTCTCCAGCATGTACATTGTACATGTACAATGCCAGCTGAAAGTATCAGTCTAGAGTAGTCCAGACCAGAGCAATCAGCAACCAGTCCCAAGACTCCACCAATGGTATGACTTTCGGGGAAACTTGACTTGCGGTGTCAGGAGTACGGGGAAGAGCGTGTTCCGTGGCCGACCAATTGAAGGCTGTCCGCCTCATGCCTGATCGGGATTTGCCCGACGGATAGTTTGATAACTCGAGCTTCTGGAACAGAGTTTGTTGAGCCCTTTAGGGCTTCGCACATCAGCGGGGAAGCGGAAGACGCCCGAGACAAGGGGGCGGGCGAGGATCGGCGCCGGCCGCGTGTGCAGAGATGCAGAGCTAAGCTTCTGACGGGAAGATCGCCCAACTCTAATAAGACGCCATCTCCACTGCCGTGGCTCCACGCTGGCTGTGCAGCAACGTCACCACAGGGCCAGATGCCATCATTCAACAATAAGCTATGTTTATCTCGTAATAGGGCTGTACCTAACAGACGGAGTAGTCCTCGTTTCCAGCTACCCAAGCAGTATCTAGAAGTGAGGACAGGCAGAATACACGGGATTCTGAGTTGCTGTCTCTAACGAGTAGAACTTGGGAAATTATAGAGGGAAGTGAGGTTGCCCTGGAAATGTCATATGGAAAGCTAACATTTTGATGTATATGTCAATATGCAGTAGCTGATAAACATATTGGCGGACAAGAATAATTCGACGTCGAAGTTGGATATCCCGCTCTGGGGCCAGCATGAATTACAATTTGAAACGCTCTTTGATCCACGATTTGGTCACCCAGGGTTGGCTACGAGAGCAATTGACTGACAACATCATAGACAGAGACCACTTGGGAGAAGATTACTAGGCCCAGAAGTAGGACCATCTGCAGTCCTGCGGAGCACCATGGAGTCTGGATGCATTTACGATCCACAGCTTCGTCATCTTGACAGCAATTGCTTCCAACTCGGCCTGAATACAACGAAAAGGGTTGCAAACTCCGTATTCCGTACATCCAGGAAGAAAGATTTCCAATAACGTGGAGAATATGGCGCTATTCTGGCTCCATCGACTACTCTGCATTGACGAATATGGGATGACGAAGCATCCCAACCAAGCCCCATCTAGTCGCCGGGCTTCGAAATCGAAGACGAGAGGAGCCCGTGCTTCGTACTCGGGATTAAGGAATAGACTCTGGTTGCTTTCGAGATGTGGCCTATAAAGAGGGCGAGCAACCCAGGTCGATTCATCTGTTTCCATTCACCAGGTTACACCCATCTCATCTAACAATCAAAGCACTCTCAACGCTCTTTGAATAATATCTTTCTTCCACAATATCTCTCTCATAATCTTTACCTGTCTGATCCTGCAAAATGAAGGTCTCTACTCTCGTTTCGGGCATTATGCTTGCCAGCCTTGCCTCGGCTGCTGCAATTAATATTGAGGCCGGTATGTATCACAATGTTCAACCGCGACCTTGATATATCTTCTAATTCTCTCAAAGATGCGGATGTCGCGGTTGCGGCGGCTCCTAAACCGGCTCACCCTCTTCCTCCAGAAGAGCCAAAGCCCGCTCCTCACCACCCGCGTGATGAAGTTCCGCCACCTGCTCACAAGCCTCTCCCTCCTGAGGATCCGAAGCTTGTGAAGCCTGTTCCTCCTCACCACGAGCGCGATGAAGTTCCTCCGCCTGCTCCAGAGCCAAAGCCGAAGAAGCCCGCTCCTCCTCCTCACCACGAGCGTGCTGAGGTTCCGCCTCCTCCTCCAGAGCCAAAGCCGAAGAATCCTGTTCCTCCTCCTCACCACGAGCGCGATGAAGTTCCTCCGCCTGCTCCAGAGCCAAAGCCGAAGAAGCCTGCTCCTCCTCCTCACCACGAGCGTGCTGAGGTTCCGCCTGCTCCAGAGCCAAAGCCGAAGAAGCCCGCTCCTCCTCACCACAACCACAACTAGAAAGTTGCGGCAATTCCACCGCTTGCAAGGTCTCAACGTCGAAGAGGGTTCCGATATGCCGGTTTTCTAACAGCCAAGTGATGGAGGACAAATTCGACTGCTGCGAAGCGCCCGGGAAACTTTTCTTCCAACTTGCGTCTTTCCTTCTTCCTGCTTTGTTTCTTGTTTGAGTGCTATTCCTTTTTCTTCTTTAATTTTAGATAGCAAATACAATCTGGTCGACCATAACAGAACTTCCTCGTCATGGATATTATATGTAGAATATGTAACTGCTGAAAGAAAACCTGTGTCAGCCGTGTAGAGTACTCGCTGCCAAGTAGATAAACACGAGTTGCTTTTCTAAGAATAACGATAATGTCTGCAGCATTTGCTGAAAAAATGTACATAAATAACTTGTTAGGAGATGACAAATATCAATTCGACTTCGTGTAGACAGTTTGATTATCTATATTCGGCTTTGTAGGTGTTTGACAGTAGGATCTCCTCACCATCGCCTTCAGTGAGCGGTATCTTTGTTCCGCATACCTATTAATGTCAGATTAGATCCTCTAGGTTGTTTCTTTCGTCATCCTAGCCGGCCCTTCCCTAGTCTCCATCCAACCATTTGCACAGTTTAGTCTACTATAACCAAGGCCTTCTAGTTTCTATATGTTTTCGAAAAGGACCGCGAGAGTTATATACATATGTATATTAATACAAGTATGTGGGTCATGTTTGGACATATATATATATATATTGAGAGGCCGGACCGTGTACCTTAGTGGCTCCTCTGTCTCTACTGTAGAGAGAGTATTTAAAGGATTTTCAGTATCTAGATCAGCGGGAGGGATCTACCACCATTTTTATCACGGGCAAGATTCTGGGAGACCTGATAGGTATGACGATTCCTCAGTGCTGGGGGACGGATCCTCGAAAAATGCCACTATATATATATATAGTGTTATGAGTGGGTTACGGGGTACAAGCTGAAATTGCCAGCAGTCGCGGGGATTTCCTAGGTTGGCAACAGGGTTTCTTGGTAGCAGTGACTAAAAAAACAAATGCAGCAACATAATAGGATTTGCCAGTCAACCGATTTAATTAAAGCTTGTTGTTCACACATTATTGTCTTCGACGACGAGCTGCCCAAGGAGAAGGCGGCGAAAAGAAGCTGCATATATAAATGGGAATCGGGGCGATCTTCCATGTTCTTTTCTAGAGAGGTAATGCTATTATTTCTCAATCGATGCGAGATCCTGAGTTTATAGATATTTTGTGTGTGAGAGTTAGGGCGAAATGTTGACACGTGCTAGTACTTCGAGTAAATAAAAAGTTAAATGCCTATTTACAGTATTCTTAATATTTTAGAATCACTGAGTGTCAGCTGGTTGCCAGAAGCATTCTGTGGTTGTAATGGCTGCTAACTAGTACTCAAATGTATCAGCGTGCGTCAAAGTCCAGTCTCTATTTCTCTGTGCCGGATCTTTTGCTGATTAGAATTAGAAAAGCAAAAATGATCAGCCCCAAACAACTTGAGTGGCAGCTTTGCGGATGTTTATAACGGCTAAATCAGAGAAGTCGGGACTCAGTTTTTCTCAAAGTCTTCTTTGCCTCAATTGTATCAAATGAGACGTACATATGTATGGCATCGTCTGTATGTAGGGAATAATATCTCTTATTATTATGGAAAATGAGCTTTGAGACTAGTCACTGTTACTCTCCTCCGCCGAGCCAGGATGCAGCATATCGATCAAAACTGCCGTCGTTCACCGCCTCTCACATCAACGTCGCAAGACTGAAACAGACACGATGCAACTCGGCACCCTGAATCAGATACCCTTTCTGTTCCTATTCTCGGCTGTTTTGGTCCTCCTCTCCCCATTTTTCCTTTTCTATCACAGACTCGGAGGGAAAAGAGATACCGCAAAGAAGATGTCGGAGAAAAAGGAGCTCCTCCTGGCGAATGACGACGACGAGTTCATCGACCCTCCACCGGCATACGAAGCCGCCGCCTCTGCTCCTGCAGTCGTTCCTCGCCCTCCGCTCCCACGCCGGCCTCCCCTCTCGCTGGCCTCCCTCAATGAGCTCCGGAACAAGCGGGTGATCCTGGCCTCGGCGTCGCCCCGACGGAGACAGATCATCTCCTACCTGGGCCTTCAGAACGTGGAGGTCATCCCGTCCAACGCCCCGGAGGACCTACCCAAGACCATGTCGCCGTTCGAGTACGTCCTCGCGACGGCGACGAAGAAGGCGCAGACCGTGTACCGGCAGGAGATCGACAACGTGGAAAAGGGGGAGCCGGGCCTGATCCTGGCGGCGGACACTATCGTCGTCGAGACGACCACGGGCACGATCCTGGAGAAGCCGCGTTCCGAGGCGCAGCACATAGCGATGCTCAAGGCGCTGCGGGATGCACGCGAGCATAAAGTTTACACCGCTGTCGCGGTGATGGTGCCCCTGGCTAGCGCGCGGCAGCCAGGCTACGCTCTTGAGACAGCAGTGGAGGAGACGTTGGTCCGGTTCGATGGTGATGTGACTGACGACTTGATCACCGCGTACGTACGGACCAGGGAAGGAGCTGATAAAGCTGGCGGGTATGGCATGCAGGGATTGGGATCGATCCTTATTGAGCGGATCGAGGGAAGCTACGATAATGTGATCGGGCTGCCATTGAGGACTACACTCAGGTTGATCGAGAAGGTTATGTCGAAAGCGGACGATGATGACAAGCTTCCGGATGAGGAGGAGGTGGATGAGTAGAATTTTTCGATTCCCGCTTTGAGATCATACAGTACATTCCATGTTGGGGCAATTGCTGTCTTACATCTGGGCTGCACCTGGCGTTCGGTAGAGGGTGGAAAGGAGCATGGTCCATGGACTTCTCATCAGATGTGAAAGAGTTCCACAGGCAGGTACATGTATTTTCTATAATTCAAGACAACGGGAACATCGGAGAGGCGCACGTCGGCCTACAACGCAGCAGAATATAGCATATACACGGAGGGGTGTCAAGAAAATAAGGGAGGAAACGAAAGAATCATTCTCAGTAATCTCTTCACAATTAGGCCTTCCAGATCCTCTTGATAGCCTCCGTCAAGCCAACGTCGTTAGTCTCGAACTCATAAAGGCCGGCCGCCACAGCCAGAGTAGCAGCGCGGAGACCCCACTTGAAGAGCGCCCGGGTCTTAGGAACGCGTCTAGCGGGAAGGTAGTCGATGATGAGGGCCCTGGATGAACGGTGAGTATCAAAATCTAAAAGTTTCCATATATATATAGAGAGAGAGAGAGAGCTCAAAAACTTACTGGAATCCGATGTGCGAGTGGATCACCAAAGTCGCACAGAGCACAGAGTCAAGGAGCGGGTTAAGGGAGCCACCGGCGAAGGGAGCAATGGTGAGAGGGATCAGGGCAGCGGAAACCAGCCTATTCGTAATCGATCAGCCCGTATTTTCAAACATTTAATATATTATCTGGACGTTGTGACACACCTCTCGAAAGTCCAGTGGTAGCTACCGTGAGTCGGCGAGGGAGGAGGAAGCGGGGCAGCATCGTTCGCTAATTGTTACATCCAGGTCAGCTTCCATCCAGGAGAGTTCACTGTATCATCTTGTTCATTTCATGTCCCTCTCTGCTGCAGATACACGCAAACCAAAACATCTAGTGTTTCTCGCGCGGGCAAACGGAAGTTGGTGGGAAAGACATACTGGTTCCGTGGATGACCTCTGCAATTCGAATCAAGCTCAGTTAGCATCAATTCTGAATTAATGGCCCTCTCCGATACATCCTGCGATAAGATCCAACAGCACAGAAGTGATTGGGCGGGGCTCGGCACTCACGAGGCAATGGGGGCAGGATCTCCTTCTTTGTGGACGCATGGAAGGCCGCAACCTGCGATGAGATAGGACCATCCTTCTTCTGAACCTGCGCTGACCGCAGACCAATGCTAGAGGCGAGCGGCGCCTTGGTCGAGTAGAACGCCGTCCGGGTAGCAGGAACCTTGAAGAGGCAGCTCTGCCTCAAGATCGAGGAGGGGCGGATGAACGAGGCCATATCTGCTGCTTGGTGATGCACTCTGAACCGTTGAGCGTCGCTTCAGGAGATTGCGGGAGTGGAGAGAAAGATCGTAAAGCAAAGCGAGCGGTGTTGCTGAAGCTGTCGAACGCTCGTTCTGTCTGTCAAGCTGCTCTGGCCGCGAGTTCGCGGATTGAAGTTGCAAGTTCCCTCGGAAGACCGAGTCGGGATGCGGTCATCACATTACAAGTCATGTGATTGGCCGGTTCGATGCCCTCCAGCCGAGAAAGCCCGGCCGGCCGGTTTTCTTCGAGTGGCTACGCCGGATCCTCGCTCTACAACTACTTGACACTTACATGGACCCAGCATAAAATGATGTAGGTCAACAGAACATTAGTTATTTCATTAATCACGTCATTTTGGACCACCGAGGTATTCATACATAACCGCTGGTCAACGAACTCCATCATCTCATATGAAGAATCGGTACCTATACACTCCACCGCACGTTTTTGACCAGACAACAGGCCTTCATTTTAGAACTTGAGCACAGCCTTGCCCAGGTTCTTTCCGTAGAAGATGCCCACCAGTCCCTCGGCAGCGTTGTCGATGCCAACTGTCTCGTGGGTCTTGGCCTTGAAGGTGCCTTCCTTGATCCACTTCTGCACGCGCTCCTGGTGCTCCGCGACATAGGGGTCGGAGAACTCCTTGTCTAGCACAATGAACCCACGCATGGTAAGGCGCTTGGTCAGGACATTGTGGATGTTCTTGACGGGGTACGGGTCGGTGTTGTACTGAGAGATGAGGCCGCAGACAACGACACGGCCATAGTTCTTCATGGCATCGAGCGCAGCCTCGAGATGCTCGCCGCCGACATTCTCGTAGTAGATGTCAATGCCCTCCGGCGCGAGCCGTGCCAGCGCGTCCGCAGGCTTCTCCTTCTTGTAGTTGAATCCTCCGTCGAAGCCCAGTTCGTTGATGATGAAGTCCAGCTTCTCATCAGATCCGACACTGCCGATAACTTTGAGCCCCTCGTGCTTGGCGAGCTGGCCGACGAGCTGGCCGACGGCACCGCTGGCAGCGGAGACGAAGATAGTCTCACCCTCCTTCGGCTTTCCGATCTCATAGAGGGAGGAGTAAGCAGTAAGTCCGGGCATACCGAGGGCGCCCAGGAAGACTCGGATGTCTTCGATGCCCAACGGGTTCTCGAGCGGCTTAATGGTTCCAATTTCATCGCCATTCAATGTCACGTATTCCTGGATAGGAAGCCAACCGATGACGAGGTCGCCCTCCTTGTACTTCGGATTGTTTGACTTAAGGACCTTCGCGATAGAGGTACTGTCAACCGGCTTGCCGAGATGCAAAGGAGGCGCATAGGACTTCACATGCGCGGGTCTCATGCGGCCACGCATATACGGGTCGAAACTAGTATAGAGCGATTGCAGCGTCACTCCATTCTCAGGAGCTGGTGTATTGGCGTCGCCCGGCACTTGCTCGACGGTCAGATGCTCACCGGGAACTGGGTATCCCGTTGGGATCTTCTTGAAGATGAGAGCTTTGTTCCCTGAACTCATGGTGGTCAATGTATGAAAGGTGTGTGTATAGATGGGATCGGAAATGAATGCGAGAAATTGAAGTGGCCTGAAATCTGAATTGAAAAGGAGAGGGTACAACAAATTATATAGCTAGCATAAGCCCAAGGTGATCGCCGGAGCGGGACAGGTCCACGAAATACATTGTAAAGCACGATGGAGCGGCCAGCCATCCAATGGCTGGTTCGAAGCTTCTCGAGCTATGACGAACGGAATGAAGCAAAGCACAGGCACCACAGCTGTGGCAACGTCCGCAAAGGGTCTACCAGGTATTTGCAATATGGAACCGTCCGGATAGTTTAATATCCCCTGCAGCCGACGCCAAGCTCATTCCGGGACGGCGAGTGGTAGGATTGTCATTATTACTGAGCCAGCAAGGAACGAAGAAGTGGATGTCTCGGCGTGGATGATTATTAATACTCCATGAAAATTTCAGCCGAGGAGTGGTTCGCTGCCGTGACGTCACGCCACATTTACCGCATCCGGTAAATACTGATATTCAGTAAGCACTTTTATATGATATCCTGCTTGACAGTATATCCTAAACTGACTATAACTAGGGCTAGTCCGGGCTGAGATATGTCCTGGAGATCTTGTTTGAAACCCGAATGTCTTTATTCATCAATGATACCGAGGCACAGGAGCCGTGTGGACCAGCGGGGCCATACCGCCATAGCGATGGCGGCGCCACACGACTTTTGCTCCGCTTCGATACAACAGAAGCATGTGGACTCCGTTTTGCATTGTCACTAGAGTAACCGCAGAAAGGGAATATCTCCGAGCCGTATAACTGCCCAGAACGGCCGTTGCGCCAATCTTTCCGACACTTTCAACGGCCATGTTGCATTATATTTCACTGGCATGAAGGTCGAAGCAATCGGTCGCCTTAAAGGGGCACCGGTCATTGCGAAATGGATAGGTTAGATCTACCCACTCCCGGGGCATAATTTTGGAGATGTCTGCATTCATGAGATGTACCGCGTACCTCGGTGCTAGCACAGCCTGCAGGTGGTCCTCTTTGAATTTTCTGGGTTGTACTTGTGCGGTGGCCTATTTGGCAGTGGTACCTCCACCGGAAAGATACCTCGGAGTGCTCGTCGACTAGCATATGGTGTAGGTTTCCGTTCACCGCATGAGAAGGGCCTTCGAGCACGGTAACTTTGTCTGGCCGACGGAGTAATCAGCATGCGAGTCGATTCTGGGCGTTCACCATGGTTGGGGTCGACGTGGCAGGATAGTGATACATCGTCGTTTGTCAAACCCAGAGGCTTAAGGATATTCGGCAGTCACGACATGTTCCATGATGTCGTGGAGTCTGGGAATGGGAACAAACTGATACAAAGATGAGGCACCGTCGGAAGATCTGCTCTGCACATATAAATATGGGCATAACGGAGCAACCACAGCTTGTTGACTGACCCGACTTCCAGTTAATCAACTGCTCTTCGAGAAACCAAGACTTGACAACTGCGCGAGTCGTCGCGACAAATCCATCGTGACTATGGTCTTGATAGCTGTTGAAAGCGCAGGTTCTCAGTCGGTTCCCAGCGATGGCTCCTCCAGGTAGGTATTGTACGAAGTAGGTATGTAGGTAGGTTAGAACCTTTTCGACACCAAGGCAGATCAGTATTCATGTCGGTATCTCGAGCGAGAAAGAGTTTGATCTGGTAAATCGTGGGATATTTCCACATGAGCCCGGCGAAGAGCGATGACCTTGTTCTTGAGTAGGAATGTGTTCCATCTGCTTCTATGGGCTTTCGAAACTGCAAAATGCATCGAATAAAGAAATTTTATGCAGCCAGTTTCATGTCAGCGTTCTAGCGCCGTGGGTGCTGATATTGATATAGCTTGATAAACAGATGACGATCAGCGCGGGGGAGCGTGGGGGCCAAACAGGCCAGACCATTCATGGATAGCGCGCACAGAGCACTTGATCGACAGCGGACAGCCTGGAAATATTGATTTTCATCTGCAGACTGCAATATATAAATACGCAGGGAGAAACGAATGACATAGCATTTATCTTCCACGTCTTGCCAACAGGTCAATTACCGATTCCGTCACCAGTCTCTTTATCTCTAAATCATCGTGCCTTCAGTTTGGAGAAAACTTGGTGTAAATCCACTATTTTATACATGACTTTGAGCATCAGCATGCTGAGAAAAACGATGATGATGCAGTCCACGCTAATAGAAGTAGAGGAAATACGTCTTAGTACGCAAGTAGTACTTGAGGTAAGTTGGATTTTGTGTCACGTTTGAGACTGCAAAGAACATAGTCTCTGCGACAAATGACAGTAGCTAAATGCCAGTGCTCAGGTTCCAAGCCTCGGATATCTGACAAAGATATGAAGGGTTTAAAAGGATTTGCTTAGAAGATTATCCAGCATGATCAAAGGGTTTGGTGTCGACGCATTACTTCCTCGTGTCGACTCCTATGGGACAGGCTCCAGATAGACTGCAGAAGAAGCTTTCGAGCCTATGCAATTGGACCAGCAGCTGGGGGTCTTCTTTGGAGGATATTTCTATTTTCTTCTTCTTTTGTGGCATCAAGCGTTGACATATCAATTAGGACAAAATGCGAAGTGCCTACTGCCTACCTCCACTTCAGTATGTACATCCAATTTCATTGAGCCCAACCTTCAACCTTGCTGGTCGAACTCCTGGATATCTCATATCAGGCTTCCTCACGAGCTGTATTGAAGAGACAGCACCCCGGCTTTGCAGTTTTATTACTGTCTAGAACCTGAAGGGGAGAATGCTTTGGAGTTCCTTCGCAGACAGTCGGCATGGTAGCTCTCCGGGGCGAGACTCGGACATCGAGGAGAGCGTGATTGCTACCCACACATTCCCCGGTTCATCTCCTAAGCAATACGCGCGAAGAAGATGGGGCGCGGACATCTTCATAAGTTGACCGGGCTCCACTGCAAAGAAGACACTTGAAATGGCTAGCTTTCTCCAAAGAAGGACTAGACAGACGTCTAACCAACATGGCAGGCCGCCGTCGCCTCAATGCTTATCACGTCATAGCGCTACTCGTGAGCCTGACAACATATATGCCTGTACAGCAGTAATATGGCCAATTCGAGCCCCGAACGTCTTGCTGCATGTTTCCTGATGACCGAATCACTCACACAACTTCTCATGCGCTCTCCCAATTCTCACCCAGTGGAGCAGACGACAGAGCAGGCTCTGCAAGGCTTGTACACGCTCCCGCGCTCCTCAGACGGTCTTGGCACCGCTTAGAGCTCCCCCCCCCCTCCCGCCCGCCGCCCCATGCGAGCTTGGCGCTCCGCAGGGGGAGTCTTGGCAGCGCGCGGGGGGAGCGGATTCCTCCCTGGGCGCATCAGAGCGCCCGCTCCCCAGCACGTTCCTGAATGCCTCTCTGTTGTGGTAGGGTCATGTCGTGCCCTAACAAACGTGGGGTGCAGGAGCTCTGCTTCAGAACACTATCAGCATCAGATTCAACTTTCCCGATCTTTGTGCTCTGGATGCTGCCAGTGGATAACTTGCTCTCGCGCGATGCCCACCCCTAGGAGAAGAGCAATTGTAAGTCTGCAGAAGAAAATTCTTAGCGCCCCGATGGCATCGGAATGTAACCCCTGGTCTATATAAGATACCTCCCTAATCTGATAATACATCGTCGACAGCCACGCTGATGCTGGCCACAAGACGTTACCAACTCTTTCGCAACGCAACGTTAGTCAGGCTCCCGCTACCGGGCGCTCATCCAAGCCGGCTTGCTGCAAGCTGTAACCGAGTTTGTCGATGCAATTGATCTCGGTCAGGGTGTGACCAAGACCGTCCAAAAAAGGTATCTTTCTTCTCCATCAACCGCTTCAAGGACTCTCCCGGTGTCATGATCATGGCTGCTTATGGTTGTCTTTGAAGTTGGAACATCGAACGTCAAACAGGTCTCTGTGGTATATGCAAAATTCCAAGTCGTTCCCCGCGCTAACCACGAGACACCTGCTTCTGCTGAATGCAGGTTGACAGAAACAGTCTGCACGTATTTTGGGTGCCCTGTCTCGACCACAGAGTCAATAATCTGTCCCCTCATTGGTGTGGGCATTGCTGCTGACTTGGAGCTCCAAGTCAAACGGAGCTTGGAGGAGAACTCCTATTGTCTCCCAGATTACCACATCATGGGGCATTGCTCCTCTGATCGCTGCGGGCTTCTCTCTGCCCCATCTTCTTCACCATTGTATCTCAGGTCTCTGGACTCTTGGCCACCACATCATGCGCGGCCTCGAAACAGATTAGGAACCGCGTCACCCAAGCACTCCCACTCCCTCAACTCGCACCTACGCCATGGAACTTGGCGCTGCTGTCACCGTTGCTGATCGCGAGCGAGCGACTAACTGCAGTACGTACAGCTTGTCTGCCCGTCTCAACGACCCAGTCAGTCAGTGCCATCACATCACTGGCGCCATCATCGTCGGCCGTTGCCCTTGTCAACTTCGACTAAAATTTAAGAAAATCAACTAGAAGCAAATAACCTATATCATATCATATCATATCTTGTTCAGTTCGGTTGGGTCCTCATCCACGCCCTGCCTACTGCCTACCTAACTGCCGGCCTGGTTTGGTCTTGATCAGCGGTATTATTATTATTAGTAACTAAGTACCCAGCCAGCCATTCTCTTCTCCCTCCCAGCACCCCCCATCCCATCCTAATCTAACCTTATCTTTTAATAAATAAATAAATAAATAAATAAATAAAGAGGCATCATCCCATTTACTTTGTCTATCCATCCGAACGTCAGACCCAGACAAGACCATATCAGACCAAACCAGTCAATCCTAACCTTACTTACCCACATCAGAAGAGAAGAAGAAAACAACAACCGAAGAAGGATGCATGCATGCATGAAGAAATGAATGAACATGCTCTTACCGGTAGAGAGGCACAAGGAGATTCGATACAATAGATATGGAGATGTCCCGGCCTGTATACCTAGGTACCTACCTACTCGATCCAGCCATGATGATGGATCATATCATGTCCTCCGTTCGCCGTCCACTACTGTACTACTGGCGTCTCTACTCCGTACAGTACAGTATTCACTCACATTGACACCGGGCAGGATAGCTGATAGCACATGCCATAACCAGTGAACCACCGCATTGGGCGCAAGCACAGATCACAGGCAGAACAGCGCTTAACTGCCTAGGCACTTAAGTAACTGGTCCGTGCCTTACCTTGCCTTGCTAGGCTGAAGGCGCCAGCCAACACAATGGATAAGATAAATAGGTAGATAGCCAAAGAAACGAACGAAAATGAAAGAGATTTTTTTTTCGAGTATATCAGATCACGTGGACAGTCGAGTTTTACTGTACTGTACAAGAAGCGTTGCTGCTTGCTGCTGCTGCTGCTGCTGTTGCTACAACCACATCTCTCATCTCATCTCTATCTATCACCGGGTGTGGGAGGAGCAAAACAAAGAAACATAATAGGTAGTGGCCATAAAATTTTTATATGATATGAGACCGAAACACAGTGCAAAAGATGACTCAGACAAATTCCCTAATCACCTTTACGCAGCGTTTCTGCTCATGTCGTTACGGATTCTCTGGTAGTCCAGCAGACCCTCGATGCTACCGACGGCGCTGATGGCGATGTCCTGATCCCAGATCTTGCGCGTGGCAAAGTCCATGACGTCCTTCTCGGTGATCTTGTTGATGGCGCGCTCAACGTCCTCGGGGCTCAGACGGCGGCCAGTGGTGATGATCTGGCGGCCGATGTCCTCGGCGACGGCGGTGGTGCCATCGAGGGACAGGAGGATGGAGGCCTTCAGCTGGGCCTTGGCGCGCTCAACCTCGGCCTCGGTGACGCTGAAGGACAAGCGGTTCCACTCGCGGAGGGTGAAGTGGACAAGGTCATCAAGGGCGGTCAGGTTCTCGCTGACGAGGTAGATACCCCAGAGACTTTGGAATTGCATTGTCAGTCGATTTGCACGATAAAGAAGGATCAGGAACCGGGGCTACTTACCCAGTGTCGCTGTAGCTGGTGGAGAAGCTCATGAAGCTGTTGGCCAGGTCGTGGTTGCTGATGAAGGTGCTGAGCTTGCTGCCGAGGTATGGCGAGTTGCCCAGGGCGCGGTCCCAGTTGCCAACGATGGCCTGGGTGACCAGGGCAGTGAAGTAGTCGTCATCCTTCCAGCTGACACCCTCGACGGCAATGGCAATGTGCGCCGTCGGGATGGTGTCGTCACGGAGTCTGACCTCGGAGCCGATGAAATCGGGCTTGCGCTTCTGCTCAGCGGCGACCGCGGAGGCGGCAGAGCTGGTCGGCTGGCTGGGAAGGTTGCCGAAGTGCTGCTCGGCCAGCTTCACGAGCTGCTCGTGGGTCACACCACCAGCGCCAACGAGGACCATGCGGTCCGCGGTGTAGTTGGTCTTGATGTAGTCGACCAGGTTCTCGCGCTGGATGCTCTGGATGTTCTCCTTGGGTCCGAGGATGGTGCGGCCGAGGGGCTGGCCCTGGAACGCGGTGGCGTGCAGGTGGTCGAAGACGACCTCCTCGAGCTGCTTGTCGACCTCCTCCTGCTCACGCAGGATCACATCACGCTCCCTCTCGATCGCGGCGGGCTCCAGCTTGGAGTTCTGGAGGATGTCGGCCAGGATGTCAACGGTCTTCGGAACGTCCGCGTTGAAGGACTTGGCGTAGTAGACGGTGTTCTCCCGCTGTAGAGATCAATCAGTATATGCTGCAGAGCATCGCATCCTTCCATGACGTTCCGGGATCCCGTACCGACGTGTAGGCGTTGAGGTGGGCGCCCATGTTCTCGATTTCCAGCTCCAATTGGTGCTGGGTTCTCTTGTTGGTGCCCTACGACCCCATCAGTACCTGGCCAGCGTCGACCTGAAGCCATTGATCGGAAGTGGAATGTACCTTGAAGGCCAGGTGCTCAAGGAAGTGCGCCGTGCCGTTGGTCTTGTCGGTTTCGGCCCTGCTTCCGGCGTCGATCCACACGCCGACGGTCGAGGTCTGAGCCCATGGCTGGTGCTCGGTCGCGATCTAAGACGAGTCAGCAGGACCGCACAGCCATTGACGGGGTGGTGAGAGCGCACCGTCAAGCCATTGGAGAGGGTGGTGGACTGGGTGCGGCTCGGGAGGGTCACCGGCGACGCAAAGCCTCGTCTCACCGGCTGGACCGCCTTGAGAGCGGCGCGGCTCCGGAGAGCCTGGTTGAGGTTGAAAGCTAGTCGCCGGGAAGCCATGACTGGAAAGGGTGAAGAGGAGGTTGGGAGGGGGAGGGAGGGAAATGGCAAAAGGGTTGCAGCGGCGGACGAGGAGAGACTTGTCTGCCCTGGAGTTGCGAGGTGAAGACGGAAGTCAAATTGTTCGCAGCGGCGCCAGCCAATCACATGACCTGCTTTTCCAAACGACCCAGCAGGCCATCCCGACACTTCCCTTGCCGGCCTTTGCCCACGTTCGCCGGGCAGACGGCCTGGGTTCGACGGAGTATGTGAGAGAGAGACATGTCTAGCATCTCGATCTCTTTCTTTTCTCCCTCCCGGATCGGGATCTGCGTTGCTGCGGGACGACGTCCCAGCCCTTTCCTTTAACCCGAGGCCGGCGTATACATACTCGATGCAGCACACAATGTATATTCTTGGGATCGGACACATCGGATCACTTTTCCACCGACCTTCGAATCCCTCTTCAGCTCCCGGTGGACTATCCAGCTGCCGGTACACCCTCCAAAGACCAGCTGGATGCGCCAAGGCCTGATTTTTAAAGATCTAACGCCCGTTGGCTACTCCAGGCCGTTGGATTTGAAATAGTACCTATTCTGGATAATAGTCCAACATGAGGGACCTCCTGCCGTACAAACACACCAGCTACTGTTCCTATACGGTAGTTTACGAGTCAGGATAAAGAAACCCACACTTTGTCTTTCATCGGCAAAAGAATTAATATTATTGGAGCAGCACATCTCACAAAGAACAGCAGCATCTCTTTCTTTCCAGCCAGGTTGGACAGAATCTCAATTCCTATCCTAATAGGATATATAATAATATTATATTATATACCATCTATAACAAAAGGGTATCACACTTTAAATTCTCTCTCTATCGCACAATGATCTGGCTGGCATACCGCTTGACGTTCTCGATGAACGGCATGTCCTCCGAGAAACCCAGCCGCTTGGCGCGCTCCGTGTTGAAGTTGGGCGACCAGGACTGCACGATGCGGTCGACGTCCGGGTCGTACCGCTCCTCCACCAGGGCGCGCCGCTCGGGGCCACCGATCTGCTCCAGGGCATCGAGCATCTCCTGGACGGTGACCTTGAGTCCCGGGAGGTTCACCGAGCGCGAGTCCCCAAAGGCCTCCTTGGGGATGTCGCGGGCGTGCAACAGGTTCTTGATCACGGTGTAGGGGGAGCAGATCCACATCTCAGTGTTCCTGCTGACGGGGAGGATGGCCTTCCTCCCGTTGAAGGGCTCGCGGATGATGTCGCTGGCGAAGCTGCTCGCGGCCTGGGTGGGCTTTCCGGCCCGGACGGTGACCGTGGGCAGCCGCACGCAGCGGCCGTCGAGGAAGCCCCTGCGCGAGTAGTCGTTGATCAGGGTCTCGACGATGAGTTTCTGCGAGCCGTAGGACGAGGCGGGCACGGGCGGGAGGTTCGTCTCGTCGATGACGAAGCCCGGCGGCGTGGGGCCGTAGACGGCGAGCGACGAGGTGTAGATGACCTTGACGCCCGGCATGGTGGCGCGCAGGCGGTCGAGGATGTAGCGGGTGGCATCGAGGTTGACGTGGATACCGAGCTCGAAGTTGGCCTCTGCGCCGCTGGACATGATGCCGTGCAGGATGTAGACGGTGTCGTAGGGGCTGGAGTCCTTGATGAGCGCGTCGACGACCTGCGGCAGGGTGAGGTCGGCCTGGATGCTGCGCACGCGCGAGGCATGCTGGGCGGCCGAGGGGGGCACGCTGGGCGCGACGACGTCGGTGATGGTGATGATGGTCTCGGGCGGCGTGGCATGGAGGAGGGCGGCCGTCAGCTCCTGCCCGACGTAGCCGCCGGCGCCCGTGATGAGGATGGACATGTCTCGTGTTGTTTCGAGCGCACGCGGAGGGCTTCTTCTTGCAGCGGTTCTTCGAGGAGGCAGCGAGGGGACGGGGGGGAGCAGGAAGGGGGCGAGCAGACGAGAGAGGGACCAGGCTCAGGCGTCCTCCAGGGCTATCTTCGTCTTTTCCTTCTGGCCATCGCGGTGTCTCGCTGGCGGCCGGAGGAGGGCGCTGGGCGCGTTCAAATAGGCGAGGCGTTGCGGGGTTCGGGGCGGAGAGTTTTGGCGCGGCCGTGGAAAAGGTGCAGCGGTGGGCCGCGGGGAGCGCCAGGGGCCAACGGGAGGCCGCCGTCGCTGCCTGGTCGGCCGCCGCGCGCCGAGAAATCTCCTGCCCACGGCCGGCGAGTCGGCCCCAACGCCGGTGGCGTGCTGGCTCGGAGTTCCGCCGCTCCCGCTGCACGCCGTGCACCGCCCGTTGTACAGCGTTCTACACCGCCAGCGTAGCCTCTTCCCCGGCAGCACGCCAGCACGTCGTCCATCCCCGCTGCGGCAGCTCTCCAGGCCCCTTGGGTCGTGCTAGACACCCCAGCTACGCCGCTGGGAGGGACTAGGGATTATACTGGCAGTAGTGCGTGGGAGCAGCACCGTACGGACGGCTCCATCATCAGCCTCCATGCACACGCTGCACGTTCCCCCGGGGTCGTCCTGCGCCGGTGGCATGACCGAGCTCAGGTCAGCTCAACCTCTTGCAGCTCACTTCTCCACGGCTCACTTCTCCACGGGTACATACGTAATGGCAGTTTTACAACATCCAAGTGCAGCCCTGTGCAACAGACATCCGTCTCCAGCTCGCGAGTGCACGTGCACCCAGTGCCTGGCAGTCAGTCAAGGAATCGGTGTCGAGCTGCGCCAGATCGCAGAGGTTCCAGGCGTCAACCAGCCCGCCGATGAAGTCATTCCATCCCATCTGTTTTTCTTCCTTTTCCTTCTAATCTCATAATAATAATATCCTCCTGTAGCTTTTGGCTTTCATCGGAATGCCCCACACGGCATCTATCTGCCTATCCATGTTAGCGACCTCACACAACCCGCGCCCCGGGTTTCACCGTCCTTTTTCCGAGCTCTGCCGTGTCGAAAGACTGGGAATTCAGCAAAATGGGGCGGAAAGAAAGAAAAGAAAGCCAAGAACCTAAGATTCTTCTTTTCTCTGCGACTTTCAAAAGTACACGACGTTGCAACCTTGGCATACATCAGAAGATTTCAACACGCACACGACACTGGACGCCAGCAAAACAGAAAACACATATACGACCAGACATGAAAAAAGATACTAAAAACCGGAGACAAACAAAAAGACCTAACCGCCTATTTATTGTATTTATTGAGACCTCTTGTAGATACCCGTCACGATACAGTGATCACGCTCAAAAGGCTCTGTGGATGCGGTGTCAGCGGCTGCTGCAACTACGACAGTATGCGGATGATGGTTATGGGCAGTACTTACCAAGCGTCAGCTGCTCCTTCGGTTTTATTCTCTCCTCCCTCAGCTTCTGGACTTCCCGGGCGAACACAACCTCGGGCTTGGCCGTGCTGTCGATACAGTTGGCCTTGATACTGACAATCACACCACCCTCCGTCTTCAGGAACAGGTGGGCGTTAAGACCCACGATACGCGCCTGGTCGGGCTGCGCAACGTCGGCGAAGATGACATCGACCATGCCGACCAGCATGCGGTAGCGCAACGGGTGTCTGGCATCCTCGACGATGGGGATGACGTTGGTGCGGTGAGTCGCCATGCCGATCAGGTCACGGCCGGAACGGTGGGAGAACTCGACGGCGTAGACGGTTCCAGTAGGCCCGACAATGTCCGCAACGTGGCTGACCGAGGTACCGCTGGCGGCACCGAGATACAAGACCTTGGAGCCGGGGCGCATGTAGATATCATCCAGACCACCCAGGATACCGGCAGCAAGCTTGCTGCGGAAGGGGTTCCAGACACGGTATTCGGTCTTGACAGGGGCACCTTCGCCGTCAGTGGGAGGCGATTCGACGGAGATGCGCTTCTCGCCGTAGACAGACTCTCCGGGGGTCAGGTTCTTGGTGACGAGCAGGTCTTCCTTAGCGCCGCGAGCGACGAAGACACCGGGGTGACGGTGGGGTTCCTAGGCAGGCAAAATGTGAGTAAATGAAACCCTGACTTCCCGCGTATCCCAGAAAAGGGCAAGGAGAGAGCGTACAATGATGACCTTGGCACCACCCTTGATGCCGGCCTTGCCGCCCTTCTTTCCACCACGACCACGTGCGGCCTTACCACCGCGGCCTCCACCACGACCGCCACGGGCATTACCACCAGCTAAAAGCAAAAGCGGCCTTTGAGTTAGCCTCGCAGTCTTATGACCATGGGCTGAGTGTATCATGGTCGAACAGACGTTCGGATAGCCAGGACGCACGTCTCCCTCACAAGTAGAGAACGCGACCATAGCATCCGTAGCCAGTTGTTTCACATATATATATGCGAAGCAGTTTGTGGCTCCAACGAGGAAAATGTCAAGGACACAAACCTTTACCACCTCGACCACCACCTCTAGGGGCACCACCACGACCGCCTCTTCCAGCTGCTCCACCACCACGTCCTCGAGCTCCAACCGGCGCCATTGTAGCCTTGTATTAGAATATCTCGACAACAGTCGATCGGTATGAATCAAAAAGCAGAGTCGTAGCTGTTCGCAAAGAAAAAGAAAAGGTTCAAGTGGTTTTTCTGAAAAGGCTACCGCTGTAGAATCGTTTCGCAACGACCGACCACACGAAAAAAAATCGGATTGATCTGTTCGACGTGGACGGAATCGCGAATCGCGAGCGTCTCAGGGATCGAAAAACCCGACGTCCCTCGACTGTCGCACGCAAAGGCCAACAGGTGTCGGTCGAAGCTGTTGCTGGTGCTCGTCGTTGCCCGCGATCGAGTTTTTCAGACTTCCGAGCTTTTGGGGTCTCTCGAAAATCAAGGGCGCTAGTACTGAACCGGCTAGCGCCCCTCTCGACCATGTCGGGCCTGTGTGGGAAGCACTATCATCACGTGACCAAGGCGCCTGCCGATAGCGAGATCACGGGATCTCCGAGCCCTACCACGTCCGTGACAGTGGAGGGGTATGCTTCACTCTTGATTGGTCAGAATAGAGTCTGCAAGACATGACAGCATGCAAGCATTACGCTTAGCACCTTGTGTCCACGTCTATGATGCCGAAGGCTGTAATGTCTCCAAGTTGTGTAAGGGCAGAGTTCCAAGGTTTCAGCGGTATTGGGGAATGGCAACCTAAGGAGGTCTAGTTTCAGTCCTCCGCTGACGTCGCAGGAGGTGCGGCCGAAATAATATAAGAGCTAGAGACTTCCAATGTACTTACTATACAGTACCCCTCAGAAGATTAGCGTTTACTTATCAGCCCGAGGGCTTCAGAAGGATGACACTGGGATCGTAGACGGGGTTCTGGAGTGGAATCCTGACCTGGTATGAACACTTCGATTCTTAACTAGTCCTCCTTCACACGGCTCACGGTAGATATGTACAGATCTATCGATCCTCATGGACAGATTAGCGCGCAACGACGGACGATGTGATCGATATCCAGTAGCAGTGCGGATCCCCACCGTCGTGGTGTCGGTACAAACGCATTCGCGCGGGTATATAGTATTGAGGTCCTTTTTTTTTTGATGTCTCCTTCCTTTCGGCCACAATTGAGTTGATGACCTGGAGTTCTGCCAGGAGCGGCCAAGCCGTTCACATACTATACTACCTCCTAAACTTCGTACATAATCCCCTTTAAGCAGGAAATTTAACGTTTAACTCCTGACCCGGAAGTTTCTCTCTTCCTCTCCCGCCCCGATTTTTTTTTTTAGATGGAACGCAGTATTCTATTAGTTATTTATTGCTCGCACTGGCATTGGCACTGTATTATGTCGGTAAGATCCCATCAAAGAATTATAAATGTACTACTGTACATATCTGATACATTCTGGAGTCGACTACCCTACTATAACACGTACGCCTTGCTCGACGGGCGAAACCGCAGAAAAGATAAAGTACCTAGTAACCTACTCGGCTGCTAATGCCCATAACATTGCGGAAACACGGTGAATTGGCGAAGAAGCATCTCCGAATACGGTACAAAGGCCCTGCAGTGGAAGGCGCTCCCAGGTTTAGAGAACTACCTATATACTAGGTTACGACGAGGGCCTACTCAAGTTACTTCTCTTTGGTCGTGACAGAGTTCATGGAAGTGCACCGGTCCCTACCTCATTGGTAAGCCTTTCCTTTCGCAAGTAGGTTAGCAGATAGACAAAGCTGGTCTCTATGGAGCCCAAGTTAACCCACGATCAATGGGAGAATTGCTAGTATAGTACCTAATTCATTGTAGTACAGTCTATTCATTCAACAACCCGAATGATCCAATCGCATGCTGTTAGCCTCTTTCATTGGATGGACAGATGGATGGATTCGTATATCTGTCTCCTTTGCGTACCTACCTAGGTATGTATGTACCTTAGATAGGTATGCATCGGGTTCTCGGGACTCAACAGATACAGTACATACAGCATAGTGCATACAAGAATCACTACCTACTTACATGGGCAAGATCACATAGTCCATCGTAGAAAAGGCAAAAAAGATGATTGCATTTCAGACGGAGATGGATCAAACGATCGAACAGAGAGAGTAGAAACCGCAATCAAAACAGACTGACCATATTAGGTACGTATGATGCTAAGCAAGTGTGTGACTTAATCTAGAGAACGACGATGCGATACAATTCAATCTCAAGCAAGAAAAACAAAGAAGAAAAAATAACAGCATAAGTGTTAAAACAGATAGGTCCCCAACTCATCATCATCATCATCATGAGACCCCATTCGTTCCAAATTATCCTTTGCCGACATTCTGCCCGTTTCTTTCACAAAAGGTAAATTCCCGTTTGTAGGCTGCTAGGGATTCCAATTCTTCAAAAAACAAGGAACCAAAGTCCAAGGTTATGTACAGTAAGCACAGTACATCACATTACATCGACATCATTCACCATAAAAGTAATAGTCCGCCGAGTACTGGACCGTAAAGACGCTTGGCATATTCTCACACGTCGCCGGCGGTTGACCCCCAGCCGTATTTACCCGGTAGACGCTCTTGTAACCGCCAACGGTGCCGTTGATCGTCTCAAGGTAGAGCCAGGGGACTGCGCCGTTGCCGACACCATTCTGGCCCTTGACCGCGTCCGCAGGGGCATCCATCTGAGCTTTCTTCTTGGAGATGGCGATTCCGTACTGGTGCTCGGGTGTGGTGTCGAGGTTGAAGACCGGTGTGGTTGCGTCGCGGAAGTAGTGGTGGCCTAGCAGCCCGAGGTTGGCCGGCGGAAGGGGCGCGGAGGGGTCAGCGGGCAGCGGGATGTTGATAGCAACGTTGGGAGCGATTGCTATGAGATCCGCATAATTCGCTGCCAGACATGAGGCGTTGTAAAGGGTCGCGACGGCCCCTACGGCCACTGGTTTAACATCGGATGATGCGAGTGAGCAGGTGTAGTTCTGAGGGTTGTCGTTAGCTCTCTGTAAAACAGCAGGGTGGAGTCTGAGTAAACATGAGGACGGGACGAAAGTATACATACCTGTGTGCCTCGGCCAACCGCGACATGAAGGAGTTTCTGGCCAGCAGGAGGAGCAGGGAGTCCCGACGCTTGAGCGGGCAATGCAGCCTTCGATAAATCGCATGTTGGGGAAGGATTCCCAGCCCGCTTGAGATCACTGATGTGTTTTCCCACTCTTGCGTAGAACTCTGCTAGTTCGGCGGAGAATCCGTAAACATCATCGAGGATTCCACTGGTAGGGGCTGCGAGACCAGTCGCTGCGAGAAATGTAACGAGCAGAAGAGTGGGACGCATCGGAGATTAATTGAGGAGAAAAACCGAAGAATAAATAAATCGACAAGGCAAGTGGAATGTATATCTTAAGCTGAAAAGCAAGGTACGCAAATCGGTAGCGGCAAGATAGTCAATAGTACTGGGATCAAGGAAATAAAGAAAGATAAAAGGAAAAACAAAGGAAAAGTTCGTATCACAAGAGATGCATACCCAGTATGCGGAGAGATATTGATATACAAAGTCAAGAGACTTGGAGCCATGGGCCGGGTCTGACGTGCATCTTCATATGTACTTCGTAGGATGCGCGATCGAGCAAAGAATAGAAACGGCTAAATTCTAACTCAAAACAGTGAGATCTATTAACGGCTGCAACTGGAGCTAAGCACGTAGCATCCTGTCGGACGGTGAATTATCATTGGCAGCGCTATGCGCCCAACATCGCTGTGTAATCATCCAGGATGGTGGTTGGCGCACAGAGCGCGACCCTGGTTGGAGGAGCAGCCGCTAAGGGCCACTAACAGTCACTCTGACCAGCCTCCCCCCGAATCGTCAGGGATTATGTGAGATCCGGTCGCGCCAAGTCGAAACATGAATTCTTCAGTGGGCGGCTGTGTGCTGCACGAAATTCTGCACTTCCCGTAAGAGATTGGTCCCCCTTCCTTTCCTGGGGCCCCTGTCTATTTTCGGCATATATCTGGGCGATCCATGGATCGGATGGGGCGCTTGATGACGTATGGTCTTAGAGCATTCTCTGCAAAGAGTATGTCAGTTCCTGGGGAATTACTATTCAGAAAGCTAACATACAGAATCCACGAAAGCTCTAAGCCTTCCCGTTTGCTAGTATGGACCGACTTCGTATGTTGGCCGGGCGAGCGCGTGATTCGAGTCTTAACAATTTCAGTAAATTCGCAAATGGTGTTGATTACGAATACCTGGCGGCACTATTCCCTACAAGATGTTCCTTGACTGAACCCAGCCGTCTAAAGCCAGGTTGACTGTTAGGCCTTGGTCGCAGGAGCGCTTTCAACTAGCTTTGCCACAGGAACTACGCCGGTTCAGCAGAAGATAGTGAGCACATGACCAGAGGGCGTGTCCTGCGGGCAACAAGTTGTCTCCAAAACAGAGGCCTTCAATTGCGCTCCAGCATGCTAGTATCCTGTCATTACCGTGTAGGAATCCATTTTATGAGGCCAAGACATTGGGGCAATTGCGCCCAATAACCTTCGTGCATAGCAATATGCCATTCATGCTCGGAGGTGTACCTTGAATTGTAGCGCCATGGACACTCCTTTCATTTGATGGAAAGTATACGAGACATACCCTCTGAAAGTGCCGATGCTAGGCGGGTAGCATCAGCAAGCGGCTTTCGGTCAATGCGCGTATTATTTTGTCAGTTCCCACTAAACGAATGCAGTGTCAGCCCAATATAGAGACCCAATTGTTTTCGACTCTAGACGGTATTGATCTCTAGGATGGCTTCTGCAAGAAAGCAAAAGGCCCAGCACTAGACCTGGATTCACGGGCCACTAGGCGGGTGTGATAATGAAAGTCGCAGCTCAGGTTCATATCCGTAAGGGGAATTCTTCTAGTAGCTGAACCGTCTTCTTATCTTTATCTATAGAAACGTGTTAGCCCACATCGATGGTTATTGGCCAACGGGACAGATTGTGGTTCTGGGCCGGTACCTGACAACGACCTTGATCCAGAAGTCACTAGTCATCTCAAGCTCTTATTATCCTATTGGGGTAACAGAAATCAGTGGCCTTGCTTGAAGCCTCCGGTCTCCAAGAGCCTTGACGGGATCCGAGGATCCGCCCAGCGCTACAGGTCTGTCCAGACGACGCCGGAGAAAGCGCAGTGGAGACGGTGGAAAGCATTAACTCCGTAGTACATACGGAGAACTGAACAACGTCGTATCGCTCTAGGCCACGAGGGACTTCGGCAAGCAAGAGCTCGTTCCAGGTCTAGGCTGAGTAGGCCGCCTTCTGCTTTTGGGAGGTCACTGCTGTTAGAGCAGGCCCACCCGCTACTGCAGGCAATCGCATGGCTGGCGCTAACTCAAATCTCTGGCAGAGATTGCAAATCCGCGGGATCGCGGCGTCCAACAGATGCGACCAGGCGACGGGAATCTGAAGCGGCCCGGATGAGCTTGGCATTCTGGCGCAGGTGTCAAAAATAGATCTGGCCTGGCCTCGGTCGCCATGCACGTTTTGTCGTTCCAGCAAGATGAATCTCACCGTAGACAGCGGCCATGCGACTGGTTTGATTTCCTAGAAGCAGTAGGGCGGAACTTCTGAGACTTGTATGAATTACTATCAGCGCACATAATCCACAATAAGCCGTCGACTACACGAAACACCAAAAGCCCACCTACGGATGCCACCAGAACTTCCAATCGTAAATAGAGGTTCCCAAAATACACTATGTATTTATTAAAAATACGATATGGAAATGGAGGCAAGACAGTACTGCTGAAATAGGCAAATAGGATCGTACGGCGAGGAGGTGTAAAGCCGCCATCGCCACGTGGATATTCCCTGTCGTTCATCTGCAACGGGTTACTCAGTAGACGCCGGTATAGGATCCGGTGTCTGGTGTAAAATTGTTAAAATTTTAGCGGATCTCAAAGGTGAGCTCGTATTTGTACTCCGCGTGCTTTCTATCTGGCCCGTGGGGGTATGAGCATCCTGGAGACAGGGCGGAGTTGCGAATTCTGCATCCTCGTAGGCTCAAACGTTAAGTCTCTATATCCAACTTGGGTATTTCGTAGCATTGAGGAGAAAGTAGTAGGAGATTATGTCGTTCGCCTGCAGCAAGACCTGTGCAGATGCTCTTTCATCTGATAAAGAATATAGGTCAAGAGCTGCGACAAGCACGGGCCGCGGAAGGCCCACGCGGTGGAGCGCGGGGAAACAGGCGATCGTAGCGGCCGTCCCCATCGCGAGCTGCAGACGATAACCCACTTCAAGCATCACCAGAGGGCATCGTCGAAAACAGAAATGATGATGTGTGAAGAGCTGGGGCTAGAGAGCGAAGCCTGCTCCTCTCATTGCGGTGCGATCCCTGCCTGACTCATCATAGCCGCCGGACCTGTGGCTGCTCTGCGCCGCAGAAATGCGGAGGTCTCGACTCCCGCCGCCCATGGACCGGGGGCGCTGGTTTGCCCTGGGTGCAACGTTAAGATCGATCTAACAGCTCCATTTTGTTCTTGTCTTTTGTCTCTTTCTTCTTTCATTGTTCTCCTGCCAAACACCTGAACCTTGATACCGGCATACTTGTTAGGAAAAGAGAGCAATGTCATCAATATCAGATTGAGCTCGACGTTCGTCGCTTGCATGGACACAATGGGAACTTACGGAATCTAGGAAACTGTGATTCTGACTTTATATTATCGAAATATACCTTTAAAGCATCATATCCTGGATTTGAATCATCTGGCTGCAATCTCCTTCAAGGCCTCAGATGGCTTGCACTTCATTTCCTCCGCGGGTTCGTCCTCGCGACCTGCTGATAGCGATAGGACTGCTGTGCATCTTTTTGCTCTTCACCTCACACTGGCAGTATCCGCAGCCTCCTGGGGTCTCCTCCTATTCTATTGTTGCGACAAACAGCGGTGGAGCGCACGATTTCGAAGCCCAGACCCGGTTCTGGCGGGCGCTGCAGACGCTCCTTAAGGACACGGCTCCGGCAACGCCTTCGCCTGCAATGTTCGGGCACAGAAAGACCATCGATTTTGACTCGAAACATGAAATCCATCAGCCGGATCTGATATGGATATCCAAAGAGGATGTGAAGAAACTTCAAAAGGCTCACTACGACTTCATCAATGGTATCAAGGCTGGAGATCCAGAGCTAGACCTCGTCTACAAGCCAGGAACTCAGGGCATTGTGACGGCGACAGGAAGCTCAGATCTTCCTGTATTAGTAATATCTCTGCGAATGGTCCGACGAACGGACACAACTCTCCCAATGGAAGTCTTTTTGATGCCTGGGGAGGAATACGAAGAGGCAATCTGCAAAGACGTTTTGCCATCCTTGAACGCCCGATGTATCGTCCTGACCGATATTCTCGGTGCTGAAGAGGCGTCTAAGATCAAACAACACCAGCTAAAGTCACTTGCCATACTTTTCTCTTCATTCGAAGATATCCTCTGGCTCGACTCAGACTGTTTCGCCCTCCACGATCCTGCACAGATCTTCAGATCCAACCTCTACAGATCCACGGGGCTGATCACCTGGCCGGATTCTTCGGCGTCGACGGCCTCTCCACTGTATTACGAGATTTCGTCCCAGGGACGAGTACCCTACCTCACGGAGCGTGCCTCCACGGAAGCCGGCCAAATCTTCATTTCGAAGAAGAGACACCATCTCACCCTGCTCCTGATGAGCTACTACAACCACTACGGCCCATCGCACTACTACCCGCTCCTCTCGCAAGTCGACCCCGACGAGAGAGGAGAAAAGGAGACATTCCTCGCCGCCGCCTCAGCCCTAGGAGCGCCGTTCTACGCGACTACCGAACGCATCCGCCCGATCGGGCACCGCAAAGCAAACGCAGCAAACAACAACGGCAGCAACAAGATTAATAATATCGCCGGCTCGGCCGTGGTCCAGTTCGACCCGATCCGCGACCACCAGCTGACTAGTCAGGGTAAATGGCGGATGAAAAATGAATCCGTTGCACCCTTGCCCCGGGCGTTCTTCATCCACGCTCACAACCCGAAATTCAACCCGGCCACCATCTTCGACCCGTCTGAAAATGAGACCGAGTCGCCGACACGCGGTCCGGATGGAAAGAACACCCGCGCGTGGACGGCGCCCGAGGAGACGATCTACAGCGTCGGATATGACGTGGAGATCCATTTCTGGGAGGATTTCAAGTGGGTCGCGTGTGACCTGGAGTTCAAGTTCAAGAGCTGGAAGAACAAGTGGGGGATCTGTGAGAAGGCTATGAACTATTGGCATAGCGTCTTTGACGGCGTTCAGTGATCTTTTTGGAAATTGCGGAGTACTCTCCCCGGATATTTCTCGTGGCCCGGTCCGGGTTTTGATGAATTTTGGAATGCTCTGTCGATCTAAAGACTATGTTTATGATAGACAGGCATGTGCCCTTTGGTCATGAGTTTCGGATCTATGGGAAAATCATACTACAGTATACTACAAGCCATTATAAAGGAATTGATTAATACCAGTCACATCTGAGCGTCATGCTAACCGCTAATACCCAAGCAGACAGCACAGAAATGGATGACATACAATGTCATCTCATGTCACTAGGTACTATTAAGGTATCAGCAATGTCAATGATACACGCCACATATTAAAACACGGGAATTCAGAAATCATGACCAGAAACAGGACATGAGGTGGGTACAACGGATCCCACGATTGACAAAGAACAAACACCATTTTCCATATCCATCTATATCCGTAGTTAGGCGAAGCTAGTCTAGCTAGCCGACATGATTAATGATTGAAGGCTTCCTGCTGCCAATCATCCCCATGAAGCTTCCCAGCACCTGCACCACTTCCGCCCCCGCCTCCGGCCGCAGCGGCAGCCGCAGCTCCACCTACCGCGCTGCTGAGGGACGCACTGCTATGCTTCTCCATCTCCATGGTACTCATCACGTACAGCATGACGAAAACAAGGATATGCAGTGCGAAGCAGTACCCCGCGAAGAGGTTCCTGCTCGTCCGGTTCGCGAGGACTATCCGCGTGATGGAGAAGATGATGCGTTCGGGGAAGCTCATGCGCTTGTAGGCGCGCACCGACTCGCGGCCGCGGAAGGCAGCGAAAGGTGATATCTGGGCTTCATACGCTGACTGGTAACGGTCGAAAGAAGGTGTGTCGTTAGAAGGGAGGACGGAGGTGGAGCTTGGCTTGTTGCCGTATGCAGATGCTGAGGTGGATGCCGCTTGGCCGCGGCTGTAGGCCGAGACGTAGCGTGTCTTCTCGTAGAGGTTGAGGTTGTCCTTCTGGAGGGCGGCAACCTCTTGCCTCAGAGATTTCACTGTGTTGTACATCTTCGACAACTCCTCCTCCAACTCTGCGTTCCTCTTTTTGAAACGGTCCCGCTGGGCCTGGACCATGGGCAAAATCCCCGAGCCGCCTCCAACAGGCTCTCCCGCGCGGATCGCATCCATCGTGTTAGCGGAAGCGGCTGCTTGGTCGAAGCCAGATATAATGGACGATGTGGGCGAGGTTCTTCGCTGAGAGGAATGGTGGTATCTTGAGGTGTAGGTGCCCGCAACGGACATTGCAGACGAAGGGAGAGCATTAGCTGCCTCCTTTTGCATCCGCAGGAGATCATTCTCCAGCGTCGCTGAGAGGTCTTGGGATTTTTGGAGCTCCTCCTTGGTCTTGGAGAGCTCCTCTCGGAGGCTTTCAAGCTGGCCCTGAAGATCGCGGTGGGATACCCGCAAAACGGTAAGCTCGTTTGAAAGCTTCTTGTTTCTGGCTAATAGAAGCTGCTCCAGTGTACCCTCTTTGGATTTCACTGGAGCACCATTTGCAGCCGCAGTCGCGGTGACATCTTCCGTGACAACCCCAGTGTCCTCGTCGTCGCCAGTAGAAAATTCGATCGACTAGGAAGATTAGTCTGTATGAAAGCTTACGGCGAGGGTTGCAAGATATATGCTTACCTTCATCACTTCGAGCTCCCGTCGAATATCATCATAATCGGCACACTTCTCCAACTTCGCTCGCAGCTCGTCCCTCTCGGAGGCGATTTTTGCACTTAGCCTTTCCGCCTGGCGAAGTTTGCTCTCCCATGAATGCCTCTCCGATTCCCTTTCGAATCGTGCCGCATCAAGCTTTCGTAGCAGCGATGAATTCTCGGACTGGAGTCGCAGGTATGCGGGGTCATCTTCAACAGACGTCTTCTGGCCTCCTTGGGAGTGCGATACGGCTTGCGCCAACTCGAGCCTAAGCTGCTCGTTTCGCGCTTCGACCTCCGCCAGCCGCAAGGTAGCCTTCTCCAGATCTGAGGCAACCAACTCTAGCTCTGCAGCAGTAGCGGTGTTCCGTGACCCCTCCCTATCATCTTCTCGACCGAGCCTTTGAGATACCTCGTAGCTAGCCCTGATCTCTTTGAGAAGACGCTCCTGGTTTTCGACTTTTGCTTCCAGGCTTTTCTCCTTGGCCGCCCAGTTATTAGACTTCTCCTCCAACACCGCAGACCAGGACGCTTCGATTTCTTTGATCTTCGCTTCCTGATTTTCTTCAAGCTTCCGTCGCGCAGCCCGCTCTTCCTCGAGCCGTTTTTCGGTATTCTCCAACTGAGTCGTAAGACGGTCCACGGTTTTCTGTAGGTGTTCCTTCTCCGAAGTCAACTTGGGGACGGTGTCTTCGGAGAGCACTAGGGATTCAACAGAGGCTTCAAGAAGGGGGTAGGGATCAGGAGCCTCTGACAGAGAAGAATAAAGCTGAAGAAATGCCGACGACGCGACTTTCCCCTGATTGGTTAGGAGATCGATGAAGCTTTGGTAGGCTATCAGAATCATGTCAGACAACTGATAATGTATACACCGGAATTAACGGGACCGACCTTTCAATAGACCCTTGTACTCCGCAAGCTTCGTCGCGTCATCCAGCTTTCTAAAATCTTTCGTCTTCTGAGCAAGCTCCTTCCTTTGCACAAGAGCATCTCGCTGATGGGCAACGATTTCCGAGGCGGTGCTGTCTAGTTTCGGTATGGTGTTGGTCAAGTCAATACCTGTATAGAAACAGAGTGATAAGTATCAGCCATAAGCATTAAATGTGATGATCGATTGGAGCCTTGCACACCTCTCCATGCTGAAATTGCACGCTGGAACTTGTTCGTCTCCTCAGTCTGCTTGCCCGATTTGGCATCCTCTTCGTTACGCCCATCATGCCGGTTATGTTCCGGGATCATGCCCTCTGTGACCGCGAAGGAGTCCATTTCTTTGACGCTGTGTCTGGATCAATGCAACAGATCCAGCATCCTTAGCTCGGAGGCCAAAGAATATGGAACAAGAGGCAGACAAGGTCCAAATGCCTACCACTTGAGAACCTGGCTGCGATACTACGCGGCCTCACCCTCAATGCGGAGGGAGCTCGACACGCGGCGGTTCGGCCCAATATTTCTCCGGAATGGCCGGCTTGGGAGCTTTGAACACATCGAGAATCAATAAACGCATTCTGCTGCCCCTAACAGGATGCGTTCTGTCTTCACTGAGATAATCCTTGCAATATGATTGTATTATTTTTTCATACTATTTATATACACTTGCCTGATGGTTGCGGGGGTCAGGAGATAAAGTTCCTGTCTTAGTTGACAGGTTTACTGGCAGTCAACTGGGATGATGTCGAAATCTCATGCATCGCATTATGCACGTGAGAAGTTGTTATTGTTCACTTGCTTATTATCAGACTATTGTTCATAGTGCCTGGGGTGCTCAAAGCAGACATGTCCTTGCACCGTATGATTGCGTTGCGCTCCGCCCTGGATATGACTAAGCAGCATAGGGCTCCGCAGCTGGAGCTCCGCCCCCGGCCATTGCATCTGGACTACGATCAGCGCCGGCGACTTTCCAGATGCTTGGGACAGGGCGCCTTTCGCTCTATGTGCTGATTACCAGGAGCTCACCTTCATAGGCCCGGATCGTGGCCCTTGTTTTATAATGGGCCCGGAAGATGGCAGAGTCAGCCCGCGCAAGAGAAGGAGGATTATTCCCCCGGCAGCCGCTCCCTATGTCCTCCGCCTGCTTCTCGATAAGGTACCGCTGACGGGCGAAGGCACCCCCTCGGACGTACACATCACCTGCGTGGAGTACTGGAGTGAGTCTTCGGAATTATAATTGAGAATCCCGGAGGAGCATCGCAGTTGATTTATTAACTGATATGCGGCGCGACAGACGAGAACCTCTACATCGGCACCTCCGCTGCGGAGATACTTCATTTCGTCTCCCTCCCCCCAGACCCCTCCGACGAGTCGAATGAGCCAAACTTTATTCTGGCATCCAGATTACCAATCACGGTCTCCCAAAATGCTTCGTCTGCTGGCAACCGCCATGGAGTTCAACAGATCGTTCTGCTTCCTAGCGCACATAAAGCATGCGTCCTCTGTAATGGCGTCGTCACCTTCTACACATTACCGGAACTCAGTCCAGCCTTTGGGAACACCAAGGTCGGGAATTGTCTGTGGATTGGAGGACTGGATCTAAATATTCCCGCAGATCAGTCGGCGCCTGAGGACCCAGTTATCATGATTGCCCTCCAGAGCAGGATCATGCTGGTCAGGATCGGCGAGGAGGCGCGTCGTGTCAGGAATATTGAATTCCCAGGCTGTCTGATCGCATCACGGAGAGATTCGATTGCTTGTGTCGCGGACTCGCACTCATACGCGTTACTTGACGTGGAGTATCAACAGAAGATACCTCTTTTCCCGATATCATCGTCGAACGAGGTCTTCGACTCCGGCCATGTGGAGGCTATCCCTCCCAGCTCAGACCCTTCGACCAAGAGATTATCCTCTGCATCGTTCCAGAGCTCAGAATCGGGAGAAGCCGGTAGTCACAGCCGCAACACCAGCCTGAATGCCTCGCGGCAGCCCAGTCCTCAGCCGCGCCGCCCTGATAGGTCAAGTTCTCGAACTCCAGACCCTTTCCCGGCTACGGGAACCCCAAGGCGATCGACTTCGCAGGAACGAAATAGGACGAACACGTCAAAAGATCTGCCTGAGCCACCAGCTCGTGAATCAGAGCCTGCCGCTTCGGCCAAGCAGAAGCCTCTTCCGCCTACACCCAAGCCGCCTCCCTCGCCGCTTAAACCACACATTGCATCCCCAACCCCTACTGAGTTCTTATTGGTCACTGGAACCGAGCCTTCAGAGCCCGGGGTCGGTATGTTTGTTAACATCGATGGTGATGTGGTCCGTGGCACCATGGAATTTCAGAGATACCCGGAAGCTGTCATTATCGATGGATCGGAGGAGACGAATCAGCAGCTGCGACCGAGTGATAAAACCCGAGAGGGGTATGTCCTTGCAGTCGTAGCAGTCGATGATGACGGCAAGACCCGCAAATTCCTCGAAGTACAACGCTGGGATGTCGACCCTGGAGAGAATGAGGGACAAAAGGCATGGGTAGAGATACCTGTCACAGAGGAGATGCTGAAAGCTCAAGTAGGCGTTCGCCATACAGTTAGTCCAAGCCAGGTCGAGTTTCATGAGCTCCAAGAGCGCCTGCGAATGGTCCGGTTGAGGACCCCTCCGTTAAATCCTACGGAAAACGATCCCCGAACGCAGGCCTCTATAGAGCGGCTGCAGAAGGAGAATGAATTATTCGAAGCCCAGGAGATGGCAGTGAAAGGGCCCGCCGCGACGTCGCAGGCTGGTTGGGAAGCGGAGAGAAACAAAGAAGAAGCTGCGTTCGTCCGGAGTCTTGGAAGTATCAGAAGTAGTCTTATCATGTGGTCTGGCAATCGCATCTGGCGTGTCTTGAGAAATCCATTGACCCTTCAACTTGATCATATCCTTCAAAAGGCGCAGGCACCGGAGGACCGCGGCTACAAGTCTATTGACAGGGAGTCTATTGTCAACCTAATTCGATCCATTCGGGACGCAGAACCGAACACCGAAGCTGAATATCTGGGTCTGAACTATGTGAGGCAGAAGGCGAGTCTGCTCCTCTTCGTAAATCTCATTTCTACGCCCCCTTCTGCCCGGAATGAGGTGACGATCAGGAGCACTGAAGAAGCCTTGGTGACCGGCGGTCTAGATCCGCGCGTCGTTCTATTGCTGATCCCTCTGTTGAGAGTGGAAGTTCTGCAGGGGCCACAGGGTATCTGGGTACACGGGGGCCTTGCTAAAATTGCCGAGTCCTACATCCAGCAATCCGGAGATGCAGGTGACAAGACCCGGACCTCTAGCCTGGTGGACGGCGTCGTCTTGGATATGGTCAAACGGTACTTGTTTTCATGGCAACGCAAGCGGGGGTATGGCAGCATCACGGATGAGACGTATGTCTTCGACAGCGTCGATGCAGCGCTTTTGCATCTGCTGTTGGAGCAGGATGCTCAGGGGCTCCGCGCGTCGCGTCCCTCTGCTACCGTCCGGGCGGAGCTGAACAGGCTGGTCGACAACTGGAAGGGCAATTTCGACCGGGCGGTGATTCTCCTGGAGGAGTACAACAGACTGTTCGTGCTGAGTCGTCTCTACCAGAGCCGGAAAATCTCCGGAAACGTCCTGAAGACCTGGCGACGGATAGCCGAAGGGGAGAAGGATCTCGGCGATGAGGTCACGCCTGCGGGTGTGGAGGTGCAAATGCGACGGTATCTTGTGAAGATCAAGGATGTCCAGCTTGTCGAGGAGTATGGGTCGTGGCTAGCAGCGCGCAATCCAGTTCTCGGGGTGCAAGTCTTTGCAGACGACAGCAGCAGAGTCAAGTTGGAGCCGGCCGAGGTGGTTGCGTTGCTGAAGCAGCGAGCGCCGAACGCTGTGCAGTCCTACCTGGAGCACCTGGTCTTCACGAAGAACGTGAGTATACATATGTTGTCTTGATACATTGGAAACATGAAACTAACTCATTCAGTATTCCCAATACGCCGACGACCTCATCGCGTACTACCTGGACACCGTGCTATCGGTCCTCCAGTCCTCCCCTGCCGCCCGCTCATCCCTCTCCGAGTCCTATTCCACCTACCGCGCCCTCCGCCCCCCCAAACCCACCTACCTACACTTCATCACCGAAAACGCACTCCCGGAGCCCTGGTGGCAAGCCCGCCTCCGACTCCTCCAGCTCCTCGGCGGCGGCTCCGGCACGCAATTCACATCCACGCCTACGCCATCAAACCTCTCCTACTCCATCCCCACCGTCCTGGCCCGGATCGAGCCCTTCCGGAACGAGCTCGTCTCCGAATGCATCATCCTCGACGGCCGGCAGGGCCGCCATCGCGAAGCCCTCGGCCTCCTGACCCACGGCCTGGGCGACTACGACTCCGCCATCCGCTACTGTCTCTTCGGGGGGCCCTCACCCTCATCAGCTGCCGCCGCAGCAGCAGGGGAGACAAGACTCGCCCCCTTCCCCGAACAACGCAAGCTCTTCAAGCACCTCCTCCACGAATTCCTCCAGATATCCGACCCCTCCGACCGCATCGACCGCACCAGCGACCTTTTGGCCAGATTCGCGTCGTGGTTCGACGTGCGCGAGGTCCTGGCGCTCGTCCCGGACGAGTGGAGCGTCGACATCCTGAGCGGGTTCCTGGTGCACGTGTTCCGCGACCTGGTGGCGCAGGCGCGGGAGGTGCGGGTGCAGAGGGCGCTGAGCGCGAGTCTGAATCTGCGGGTCGGGGCGGAGTATCTGGAGGGGGTGGAGAAGATCGGGGGATGGATCGAGGACGGGGAGGGGGTGAGGGGGTTGAAGGGCGGTGGTGGAGGTACAGGCGGAGGTGGAGGCGGACCGGGAGGTGAGAAGGGTGGTACAACTACTACTAGTAATGCTACTACTGGTGGTGGTGGTAGCCAGGGTGCTCGTCACGGAACCCGGGCGAGCAGATTCAAGGAGTTGATCGATGATTGAGGATATCTGACACATTCTCTTCACGGGGGCTAAGCTCTTCACATCGCAGCAATTACTGCTGATTTTGTCGGTTGATTGCCGTTGTTTCTCCGTTCTCTGCTCCTCTCTGTTACGACCATGATATCTTATCTGATGCCTTTGTTGTTCCCCATCCATACAAGGCGTGTCGGGGGTTTATGAAGAAAACAGGTGTATATACATATACCTTTGTCGCATGGTACATAGAAATATATCTATAAACGCCATAGAAAAGACTGCTTTTAAAAAAAAAGTCTACTTTTGACGATCCTTTCCAGGGCAACCAGGAACAGATAGATGGAAAGGACTAACACAGTTCATAAATAATTTTGTATATAGGATATACCTGCTATTGCAATCGCATCATTCACATGCATTTGTATGCAATACACATCGCCAGTCATATATACGTATGGGAGGTCTGTATATCTATGCGCAGTGAATTATTAGTTAATTCACAGACATGAAAAAAAATAACCCAAAGTGAAGCACATATATATATATATATATATATATATATATATATATATATCAATCCTCATATACATATAAATATGAATAATAATTAATCCACATCCGGCACCGGCAACCCATCCACGATCTTGACCTTCCTGCCCAACTTATCCAGCGCCTCCTTGGAGTTCCTGTCGCGCAGCGCGGCCGAGTCGGCCGCGGAGACGAGGACAAAGTCGTACGTCAGCAGCGCGGTGCCCTTGGGGACGCCGTACCTGGCAGACAGGGCGGCGTCGACTTGACCCAAATCGACAACGAGGGTGTTTTTGACGCCGAAGACGGCGTCGGAGGTCTCGTAGGGGTCGTTGCGGAGGTAGAGGGCCCTATCGATCAATCCACCAGTTAGTCGGGTGACTTAAATGATAGGGGAAAAAAAAAGAAGGGAAGGAGACGTACGTGATCAAATGATCATACCCCTCCTTCTCGAACATGAAGTGCATATGCGACGGCCGGTACGGGTGCCGGCGGAGCTTCTGCAACAACTTCCCCACGGGGCCGTCGTGCGGGATCGGGTACGGCACGGGCTTGATGGCGCGGAACCAGAAGAAGCCGTCTTTATCGCTGTACATGACGCAGCGGCCGTCGGGCCCGCCCCTCGTCGTGTCTCGGTCCGGGTACTGCACGTCGTAGCGGCCCGTCGAGTCGGTCTCCCAGATGTCGACTTTGACGCCCTCGATCGGGTTCCCTGCCGTGTCCTTGATCGTGCAGAGGACGAGGAGAGGTTCGCCCTGCGGGTCGCGCGACATCTGGCTCCCCGGGGGCAGGACGCGCGCGTCGTGCGTGTGGAAGGGCCCCAGGACGGTGCCCTCGGTGGAGCCGGCGGGCTTGGGGTGGTCGATGGAGTCGACGAGGAGGGAGAGGCCGAGAATGTCGGAGAGGAGGATGAATTCCTGAGAGACTGGTCAGCTCTGCAGACCGACTGATCGGTCAGGATAGACGACTCTACCTGCCGCACGTCACTGCATATCTTGCCGACCTCGGTCAGGAACTGCAGGCCGGCCATCCACTCCTTCGTGCTGAGGCGCGTCTCGCGCGCAAAGTCGTGTAGGTGGGTGACGAGCCGCTCCAGCACGTACCGCAGGCGGGCGTCCTCGCACTGCGAGTTGATGCGGATGACGTTCTCGGTGATGTTGTCGATGGTGAGGTCCTTGAGGTCGGGGATCTTGTTCTGGGAGGTGTCCATCTTGTGACTCTTCAAAGGGACGGTGGCAGCAGCAGTAGCAACAGCAGGAACAATATCAGCAATGAACGATATATAAATAACAGAAAATATCAACAGCTAACCAGTCCTCGGCGTACAGCCAGTCCGCAGTCGGCAGAGGACGCGGGAGTTGAGTTCGCAGACTGCACAGCAGAGCTCCCGCTGTGTGAGAATTAAACACATGTATTAAATATATATGTAGCCCGCGACTTCTCTGCCCCTCCCCGGAACCTCAACCCCGCCATCACCATCTCCTCCCCGACGAGCATGTCCTGATCCGTCTGGACAACATCGACGGCGCGGGGCGATCTGCCGGGGCCTGGGGTTGAAACGGGCCAATCCGCGCCGGAGAGGGACTCAGCCCGAGGGCTCGCCAGCGCGTCCCCGTCGGATCGGATCTGGTGCCCGGATGTGTCCAGCGCTGATGACAAAGCAGCGAGGAATCTATTCCGCTGTCTCTCTTCATCTACGGAGATCGCGACTGACAAAACACGTCCCTTGATTCGAGAGTGCTCCGTTGCGTATCCGGTCCCGGTGTCGCATGCACCAGAAGATCCCGCCAGGACGCCCGGATATGTGCTCTTCCACTGCGGGGAGGACGTTTTGCCGTCCACTCCATAGGTTACCCCAGGAATTGCCTAGCTGGGAGCTCCGTCCCGTGTCTGTTGGCGCTGCTGTACAGATACTCCGTAGATAAGCTGTTCCTCTTGCTCTCTTCGTCATCAGACTCTTCAGTTCTAGCTCACTCGCGAGATCACGTGTGCATCTCGTACATCGGGTATCTATACGTGCACCATCTACGGCGACGGACGGGACAGTCAGAAGAAGCCATTCGATCCTTCTGGTTCATTGGCGGAAAGCTGGAGATACATAGCTCCCCTGGACGAAATTACAACTAGTAAAGGCAGTCGAGAATACAGCGCAGGACACAACCCGTCAAACTCCACCACCCGTTCCCCGTCCACCACGCTGGGAGCAGCGGCTGTCAAAGAGATGCAGACAAACAAGTACCAAAGCACAGACAGCAAGTCCGTAACACAAGAAAAAAAACCAAACACATGGCCACGGTACAACAACTACACAGATTCGAGCGCCAAAGACAGGTCGTCAAGATCGCTAAACTCGCTCAGATGGTGATGACAAGGGGGGCCCGCCACAGCGGCCGCATATGCTAACACATACGAGAGAAAGGGCAAGTTAAAGGTGCATAAAAGAAAAGCGTTCCGTCCAAACCACCCGCGACGTGGCCAAAGGTAAAAGATGACAGTCGGAGATCCCACGAGAACCCGTAAAAACAAAAGGTATCCTCCAAAAAAAAGACGTGAGAGAAGGGTATTATGAGCATTATAACAGCGGAAAGGAATGATGGCAAAAGCAGGCAAGGGTCAGGCCGCGAGCTACGCCTTTGCCATCCTTCGATCCCGCTCCCGCTCACTGCTCAGGTCGTTCTCTCTGTCCTTCCCCGCAGCGGCCGCAGCGGCTCTGGCATGGTTGTCAACGGTGTCCATGATGGCCTGCATCAGCCGCTGATTTGCGTCCGGGTCGTCATCGTCGTTGATGTTCTCGTTGTTGCGGTTGATGCTGATCCGCCTTTCGTGGCTCGAGACTGCACTTCCTTGGATCTCACTCGCAGCGCGTCGGGGTTGTGGCTCCTTGGGTGCTTGCTGGGGCTCCGAAGCCGGACGCGTGCCCGGGGCGGGCTCCGCGCCCGTGCCGTTGGACACTCCGGTCTCCCGCTCCTGTTCTCGCTCTCGGTCCTGTGCGGCGGGAGCGGGGGCCGGCGCTGGAGCGGCTTCGTGCTGGGACTCTGCGGCGCGTTCACGGGCGCGGCTGGGTGGCGGATACTGCCGCAGTTCTTCCTCTTTAACATCCTTCCACGAGCACTTGGCATGCTTCTTGGTGCAGCCCATGCAGGCCGTCAGGTTCTTCAGGCAGTCCATGTGTAGGCGACGGCACCGGTCACAGGGCGGCAGCACCCGCTCGCCGCGCTGCAGTTCCTCCATCCGGCTAACCATCTCCATCTTGAAAGGACCGCCATCGTCCCTCTCGTAGTGGCTGGAGGATTTTGGCGGGGGCAGTAGAGAGGATGGCGTGTTCGGTATTGGGACTGTTCCAGCCGACCCCCCGTACATGCCGGTATATTCACCTGCATCGGATGCTCTGGGTCTGGGGCGCGAGGACTGGCGTCCCATATGCGCATCGTCCTCATACCCGCGAGCTTGACGGTCAGCCGTGGTGAAGAACTTCTTCATCAACTCAGCACGGGTGGTCGGAGAGGCACCCTTGACGTTGGTGCCATTGATGATTGTGATATTTTCGGCGTTGGGATGAGAGAACATGAACTGTCCAGCCAGGGCATTGTCCTCAGCACTGGTAGACTCGGCAGGCGCAGGGCGGTTCGTGTTGACAGCGACAAAGCCAGATGGCGGAGACTGCGGATTGGTGTGACCGTTGGCACTGAGGGGTGCCTGCCCATTTCCGTTGGCGTCGCGCCAGGACGGGCTATGAGAGCGCGGCTGCTGCTGCTGCTGCTGCTGCTGCTGCTGTTGTTGCTGCTGTTGCTGCTGCAGAGTTGCGTCATTCTCCCGTCTGGCGAGGATCGCGGTCCTCCGGTTCTTAAGGCGGTGGTTGAGCTGTCTGGCACGTGCAGACACTAGACCAGCGGAGTCAGCACTCGGAAGACAAAATACTAGTCCGACAATGCCGCGGAGGCGAACTCACCTTGATCGGCCATCTGGATGATCTGCTGCAGGTTCTTTTCCAGAATCTCCAGCGCGCCAAGCTCCTTCTCCTCATCCTCGACAATCGGCTGCGGGGGGATCATCTTCTGCGGCAGTCCCGACGCGATCAGGACATAGTCCTCCTCGGAGATCTCGACCCGACTCTGTTTGGTGTAGATCTGGCAGACTCGCGTGCCGTTGCGGGTCTTTTCCAGGGTGAACTGCTCCGGCTTGTTCTTGGCGAACTCGACGATGTCCAGCCATGTCACGTTGTTACCCTCCTTGCCGTTCGACTTGATGACGCGAGGCGGCCCGTCGAAGAGTCGCTCGAAGCGCTTGACCAGGATCGGCCCCAAGGGGCATGCGCCCAGGTTCCCGGCGATACTCTCGTGGCGGTGCAGCACGCCGTCGTACTCGCCAATGAGACGCAGGATCTGCGGCATATTGTCTTCCGTGGAGACGAGGGGAAGGTTCTCGGGATACTGGCGCGCGAGGTAGTTGATCTGGACGTGGTTCGAATGCGTCTTGGGGACTTTGGACGCCAGAGGCGGGTAGTCGCCAGAGGGCGATCGGGGCCGCTTTGTGGACGGCTCCGCCGTCGTGGTTCTCGACTCCATCACGACGCAGGGACAGGGGAAACGGAGACTAGGAGGCGGAGGTAAAAAATAGACAGTAGAAAAGCGAAGAGCAGGATCGCGCAGATGAGCCGCAAGGCTCGATGCACGGGTGGGAGGTCAGGCAAGCAGGTCGCGAATGTACGGATGTGTCACCGGGAGCGGAGCATAGGCGCAGCGCAGCTCAGAAGCAGACGCGGGTGCGACGCGCAAGGAGGAGCGGTGGAGAGGGAAGCAGAACAGGCCCGCGGGGGAGAAGGGAAGCGATGGAGGGCGAGAGAGGGAGGAGAGGAGAGGAGAGGGGAAAGGGAGAGGGAGAGGGAGAGGAGAGGAGAGGAGAGGAGAGGAGGAGGAGGAGAGGGAGAGCGGTGGAGGAAGCGAGGGAAGCGTCGGGGACAGAGGGGGAGGGCGAGGGCGAGGAGGCCGGCAGGTGGAGAGGCGGACGGGACGCTCTGGCAGCAGGAACGCACCCACGGAGTCACGGGACGGTCCAGGCGAGACGCGGCTGGACGGGCAGCGCACCTGGGCTTACTCGGTCGGGCGTAGCTGGAGGGCGCGGGTCGGAGGGCCGACGACCACCGCGAGACCACCATCTGGCAGGGCGTCTGCCGTGGAGGGAGAGGAGAGAGGAGAGAAAAAAAAAGGAAAAAAGAAAAAGAAAAAAAAGAAAAAAAAAGAAAGGGACAGTCCTGCGATGCGAGGTCGCACTCGAGGCCTTGGGGGAGCGGAGTCGTCCCGCCGGTCTTTTCCGCTGGGGGCTGCTGTGTACGGGGTGGTCCGGACTGCGGACGTCGTGGTGCTTGGGGGCCCCTGCGGTACGGTACAGCGAGGATACCAGCCAGCGCACGCTACGGACTCGTGTGTGCAAGCAGAGGCCTGCGTCCCGTGCCGGCGGAGACGAGCTGACCGCCACTCATGGCGAGGAGGAGCCGCAGTGCCGCGCAGCAGATGATGTTGTGCAGGTACCGCAGGTTCGCAGAGGGGCCATCGTCCAGGTTGACAGGGTGCAGCTTGGGCCGCCGTTGGTGGATGGGGAGGGGAAGGGGGTTGACGCCAGACAAGGCTGATGATGGCCTGACGGGCGGGCAATGCCTGGGCTGCCGGCGCCGGAACGCGCGACCCGGCCTGAGACGACGCGATGCTCGCCCGGAGCGTCTGGACCGAGACCCGCCCGACGCGGCCCTCCCAGGCCTCTCCCTCCCCTCCATGAGTCCATGTCCACGTCCACGGCCACGTCTCCAGCGCCAGCCGTCGTCCGGCGTGTAACCCACCGCGCACCTCGCCAATAATCGACGCCCCAGACCCTGGGCCGCCGGCAGAACCTTCGAGCATCGCCTGCTGCCCGTCGGAGATGCGCCGTGCGCTCCGCTCCATCCGTGACCGTTACATACCGATACGTACCACCCTCGCGCCCACGCGACAGGCCCCTCGCCCGGCCACCGCACACCGCAGTCTCGCTGCTGCTTTCTCTCCACCATTCACCTGCCAGCTCCTGCTTTTCTCCGTCGCGCGCGCTTCCCCGGAGCAGCAGACCCTTTCCCTCCCTTAGGTAATCCCATCCGCACCCTCTCTCTCCCTTCCACCACTCACCACAACCCCTCCCAAAAATCGCTCATCCACCTCGCCCTCAAGATTTTCCCACCCCAGACCCCCTCCCTCTCTTCTCGACTTGACCGGCCTGGATCGGACCCGACCCGCGCACTGCGCATCATCAGGCCCGATCGGAGCAGCAGACATTTTCCAGCACGCCCCCTGACACACATCGAGCCAAGCCATGTCCGAACGAGTCCGAGGGGGTGCCCGAGGCCGCGGCGGAGGCGGCTTCGACAGCAGGGCAGGCGGCCGTGGCGCCCACCCCACCCATCAGAAGGGTGGCGGTGCGGGCGGTGGCGGTGCAGCCCAGCAGCAGCAGGAGAAGCCGCGCAAGGAGAACATCCTCGACCTGACCAAGTACATGGACAAGGAGGTCAACGTCAAGTTCAACGGTGGAAGAGAAAGTGAGTTCCTGTCCTTGTCTGCAAGGTCCATTTTCGTCTCTTTTGTCGTTCTGTGTTTCCATATCTAAGTTCCTATCATCGACGTCATCTTCATTATCTTTGTTATAGATTTCTATGCATCAAGCATATTGTCATTTTTTTCTACTTTTCTCTTGTCCAAATTTATCAAGCCATAAGTCTCAAACATAACTAACCCCTTTCATCTACAGTCACCGGAACCCTCAAAGGCTATGACCAGCTCATGAACCTCGTCCTCGACGACGTCAAGGAGATCATGCGCGGTAAGTCATGCCGTCCTAGAACCCTCCTTTTTGCCCTTCTAACTAGCTTTCCCACATAGATGACAACGGCAACGAGACCACCCGCTCCCTCGGCCTGATCGTCGCGCGGGGCACCCTGCTCGTGCTCATCTCCCCGGTCGACGGCAGCGAGGAGATCGCCAACCCGTTCGTCCAGCAAGAGGAGTAAACTACCTATTCACCATTGTAATATAGCATCATCTCTCATCTCCACTTCTACATACATAATGTATAATGTATGTAGTGGAAGTGTAATGGAGAAGATCACGAAAAAGAAGAAACCGTCCTGTTCCTCTTCCTCAAATGGGACGGAGCACACCAACCAACCAACCCATTTACCCATCCAGTCACGACATTTGGATGGTTTTAATTCCCACTGAAGAGAGCAGTGAAGTTATGTATCGACGAGCAAGACAAGATGGATCCCGCAAACAAAAAAAAACATCTTCGATCATCTCTAGCTAGCTAGAATTCTAAAACATAAGACAAAAAGAGAGAGGGGTTTATGAAGGAAGAAGAGAGAGAAAAGGAAAGCAACACAAGAACATACGTCATTATTTTTGTTAGATGGAGAGATGATGATGAGTGAATGGTATCTTCCGGCCAGTCAGTCATATTCAGACGTGTACTGGACATACGATAGACACCTAACCTATACCTATCTAAAGATAGTAGTATAGATAGCAACGATACATGATAGCATCAAGGATCAAGATCGAGATAAGGTACACTTAGTAAGTAGTAGGGACATACGTACTTTACATACAGTACCTGAACATTCGAAAAAAAAAATACAGAACAGGTACAGAACTACGACATAAATACAGAGTATATGTACAGTATGGGTCGCGCTCGTCCTTGCGCACGGATACAATCCTGATCAGAACGTAACAATAATAACAACCAATAAAACAACACACAGAACAGGAAAGGTATTGAAAATTTCAATGTCTCGACTACCAACCTTGTATTCCATATGTATGTGTGCATACGTCACGTCCAAGTCCAAGCAGACATCCCACATCCGGCATCCGTCCGGGCGGGAGAGGTGTGATGCAACAGGTGATCTCAGGTCGCGATGTACTGTACAGTACATAATTGTAATATTAAGGCCAGGGCCAGTTCGATAAAATCCATCGGTCTTCTATGGAGGAATATATAAGAGAGAATAAACAGGTTCGAGCACATGATCCATCTTCTCACGGTGCCTCGTCAAGATGCCAAGGCCCCTTCGCCGTGAGCCTGTTTCCCGTTTCGCTTACGCTCCGGTCTCGTCCCGAGCCCTCCTCCCCTCCCCTCCCCTCCCCTCTCCTCTCCTCTCCGCTCCGCCCCGCCACTCCCCGTCGCCATTGGCAACATCTGCTCGCGAGGTGGCTACGGTACATGCAAGGAGATGACGACCAAGTAGGGATTTGAAAAGTCCAAATGAAATTTGCAATCCTACATAGCTACCTACAGACGAACTGTCCATAACATGCATGTTTTTTGTTCTGACTTTGCACGGATAATCTAGCTAGCCGACCTGTCGTATGATCGTATGTTGTATTCGTCAACTGTTCCCCAACTTGTCCCATGTCCTCATGCACATAACCAGGCGTTAAACGACGCCGATAACTAGATAACCCTCGCTATACCCCAAGGCGAGATTGACATTTTTCGTCTTCAATCCTCGAACCATCATTGTCCCGGTCACCCCTCCCGTTGCCAGTTCGGAGAACTCGGGAGGTAACCTTCCCAAGATGACGGTCGAGTTCGTAAAAGAATCGCGAAGCCCTGGAAGCACCTTCATAAAAGTGCGGAAAAGAAAATATGCATCGAGATAGTCCCCCTTTCAAGTAGTTTGTCGCGCCGTCACGACGTTCATACTCCTTTTGATTTTTCAAAGTCCACAGACACCTCATTCGTCCTTTCGTTCTTCAGCAGATTTAGCTGCAAGGACAAGTGCACTTCAAAGGCGTCAATCGTCATATAATCAAATATTTCCTAATCAAGGGCTTCGAGATCCTCCTTCCAAGGGGACACCTAATGGAGTCTCCTTGTAGGCTTCATCAGCGCCTGGAACGACGACTCAAGAGCCTTCTTCAGCTCCTTGTAGCTGACAACGAAGCAACTCTGCTCATCCCTGCTGATCAGAGTAATCTTCTCTTCGATGCCGGCGTCCAACTTGTTGAGACATGTCAACACGTGTGCTAGATCCACAACCGGGTTGTTCTGCGCGTCCACCTGATGGAAGACATAGTCCCGGAAAAGCTTCAGGAAGTATCGCTCTCCATTTTCCGACCATTGTCTGTCGTGTTCGTACTCGGGCCGCTCGTTCACGAAGTTTAATTTCGCCATCAGTCGCACGAGCCGGCCATTTTCAAGTTCCCGACTGAGATCGTATGTGAGCTGGTCATCCAGATGGAGTGCAGAATCAAAGGTGGATATCAGCTGCGAGGATATGCCGGCGACGAAGAGGTCAATGTTTCTCTCCTGGTCGGTCTGCGCGGCATTCAGGAGCCAGACGACCGAGTTCTTCAGCTGCGGGCTATATGCGCGCGTAAAGTGCTCCATGGCATTCGTAGGGTTGTGCATCACGTTAGGGTTGTTCGTACCCAAGGTCAATATCAGCTGTCCAAAATTGACCAGATCTTGACGCTGTAAATCTGCGATCGACCGCTGCGTATCGTGCTGCACTACATCCATGATGGCGCACGCATTCAGACGGATCCGGTTCTTGCCAGTGAGAAGGATCTTACTCGGCTCGATGATTCTAGCCGCAAGACCATTGCTGTGAATTGCTTTCAGAGCGTTGGCAATTTGAGTCATGTAGCTCCAAAGTATCTGCTCAGGAATGTGAGTATTGTGGCGGCCCTGAAATCTATTCCCAGCCCCCAGGTGTTGCTCTGCAAGAGTTTTGGACAGGGGGTGATAATCGTAGACGAATATCAAGGAGCTGTCCTGGAAGCTTCGGTTCGTGAACGCGTCGTGGACCGTCACGACACTGCCATTGCACACACGCTTCCAAGCCTGAACAGATCGAATGGCCTTTTCATTGGTAAGGCGGAATCCTGCGAGGAAGTTAGAGCCGCATAATCAAATACTCGGCGGAGAATGCAGTTGTACCTTCGAGCCTCCGGAGTGCGTAGAAGTTCCCGTCTTTGCTTGACTGCGCTTTGTACACCCAGCTGGGGTAACCAAAGATGGCGGCATTCTTCTGATGATTGAGATCCAATGGAACAAGGGAGTGAAAGTGTTCAACCTGAGCCGGTAATTGGGAGTCTCGACAGATTTTGTCAGTCAAACAATGCGTGGGGGTTATCATGAAGCAAACTTACTGGGCAAGGTCTGTAGTGACGCTGCCGCTTTCTTTTGCAGTTCTTCTCGGAAGTCATTAGGCAGAAAGAGATCATGGACGTTACGCTGGTACCCTAGGGTGTTCTGGTTGTGCGGACCAATGGGAGCGTACAGATGATATTGCAACTATCACACATCAGACACATGAAAAGCAAAAAGGCAAGTCCAAACACCTTACCGGCTGCTGGAAGCCAGTCTGGCCAGCATAAAAAGTGGCTCCGCCAAGTGCAGTGCCGTCGTGCACATACGGATTGGCTTGAACTGGACCGACAGCGGTGGCAGCCGCCAGGGGTGCCGAAGCGGTCACAAATGGATCAAAGGCGGCTGCCGAGGCAACGATGCCATTGCCGTTTTGAAGAGAGACCTGAGGAGCCGCGTCAGCTTCAGAAGAAATCAAATAGGGAATACGTTTCCTGCGGCCAGATCCCTGGCCGGGAACAGAAGCATGTCTGATGGGCCTCATGGTGCTAGACTCGGGAGAAGGGGGCAGAGAAGTGTGGAGAAGTGAGACGGGAAGGGATATGGATCGAAGACCGCGGGGCTCAAACGCGTCGGCGAGCGCATTAAGGCTTCGGCGCTGTTGAAGATAGGGGCCCTGGGGTGCTCCAGCCGCATCCATACTCAGCCGCGTGCGGTATGACCCGCAGTCTGCCAGAAAGCCACAGCCTGCGGTAGAGTCGTGGAGAGCCCACGTTAGGTCACAAACAATGTTTGCAGCAAGCACAGCAGACCATGTCCTATCCCCGGGCCAGGGGTGGTTCGTTGACGGGGGAGTTTAAGGGAAATCTCTGGCGTGTGGACATTCAAGGATGTACATGTACGCGGAGAGCAGGAATGGAGGTCTATCGAACCGGGCAGGGGCTCTGGTTACTGTAGGAAAGAGCTATCCTTACCACATGAGAAGCATCAAACCCCTGCGGCACAAAGTCCGGCACCTCTGCGACAGACCAATCTGGAGTGGTCGATTCTTGCCGGGTGGACGGCGTGCTGGTATTGGATCCTGATCTCCGTGAGCGCAAGGGCCTGGGATACCGAGCGAGAGGGCAGAGATGCCATACGTGATGTCATACTCTTGGGGAGGAATGGAGCAGCACTTGCAGCCTTCGGGGAGATCGTTGTCGTCTTCTTTGCCGCAGACGAGCCGTTGGCAGACAGATGCGACGGCGTGAAACTGGGGGATTCGACGTTTAACCGCTTCTTACTACCGCCATTATTACTGGTATGCCCATGTAAGCCACCAGATCATCTACATTTTCCAGCTGACTTCTTCGACTACAGAAGAGACAGCCGCCTGGGTATCCAACCTGTCCGTTTGATGTGCCGCGTTGACTTTTTGCGGGTCATGGTTAAAGGCGCAGCCTTAAAGACAGATCCCACGGTCAGATTATGCTGGAAACTGGATGGGATATATGCAGGTGAGGGGCAATCGCAGCACCTTTATCTTCATATCGACATCGGCCATAGATGGTAATATTGCGACATAAAGTATCTTTCGCGTTCTCTATCAGATACGCCGTTAGCAACCCAGCGAGCCCAGCAACGCTGTCCCTGCGCGCGTGAAAGAAACGGCGCGCTATCATCTCCAGGACAGAAGAAAGCAGCAGCAGCATGACCAACTAACCTCGCCCCTTCAGCTTGGGCGACCCCGTGCTGCGACGGGAGTCGTCCAGGTTGGGCTTCCCGGGGGAAGCCATGATATCCACAATCAGCGGCGCGGATCAGCGCAGAAGGATCCCCATTGATTCGAGACAGAGGAAAACCGGGCGACCGAGAGTATCCAGAGGAAACCACATTCCTCCACCCAAGGCGGGGGGCTGAGTCGGGCTATCCAAGACGCAGGAACCACGTACGCTCCGCGAAGCGCACACGCAGCCGGGGCGCACACGGCTGAGGAAGAATCCAAGGGCCTAAGATGGATGCGGATGTGTCCAAGAACGATATCCAGGCAGCTAAGAATACGTCCAGAAAAAGCAGGCGATGGAAGGGGGTCAGGCCCACGGAGGAGGAGGGGGCGTGAGACTCGAGAGGCAGACGACGTACGGCGCTCGGGCTGCACGGGCTCGCGGCTCCGACGCGCGCGGCTCCCGTCAGAGGCGGCGATGACGGAGCTTCCCCAGGCCGGCAGCTCGACAGACCTCTCCTCCCCGACCAACCGTGTCTTGATAGAGCGTGCTGAGCTGTCCTTTGATCGTTGACCTTTCCGCGCAGCACGGGTTCTCCAGACAGCGCCGCACGCCTTGGTGACAGCAGCTCTCTCGTCGGTTGCCTCCGCTGTCAAGAGACCACCTATCTTCATGGAGAGCGGCTGTTAGCCAGGCCAGTGCTTCTTGACAGGTTCTATTTATGGAGAATTTTTCCTTGATCCATCATGCCTGCAGACGAGATCGATATTGCGCAGCTCTCTGAGAGCGAGCAGGCTGCCCTCCAGACATACACCACCATCACCGGCCAGGAACCCGCGGCAGCCATACCTCTGCTGCGCCGCTCACAGTGGAACGTTCAGGTCTGTTCCGGGACCCCTGTATCCTTCTTGGCCCAGAGTTCTGATAGCCAGTTTTATGCAGATTGCCGTTTCAAAGTTCTTCGACGGAGAGGGCCCGGACCCCGTCGAGGAAGCCCGCGCGGCCCTTCATAACCCGCCTCCGCCACGACCAATCCGCCAGACTCAGAACCTTATGAGAGATGACCTGACTCGACCTTCCTCCTTAGCTTCTCGTGGTGTTGAGCCTGCACCCCGAATCGTCACCCAGCCCGAAGATCAGCCGCCCTATCGACCCTCATTTCTGGTGACCCTTCTTTTCACCCCGTTCAACCTCCTGTACCGGCTACTTTACAGCTCATTTCGTCTCTTCGGGACCTTGTTTCCTTTCCTGCCGCGTTTCCTCAGTTTCGGCACAAACACAGCACTCCAGGGTGTCAGCAGAAATGCTAGCGGGAGGAGACCTCTTGGCCCTAAAGACACGGCAGCGAGATTTATTAGAGAATTCGAGGAAGAATACGGACCCCATTCCTTGCCATTCCTCGAAAATGGATATAATATGGCCCTCGAGAAGGCTCACCGAGAGTTGAAATTTCTTCTGGTGGTGCTTCTGTCTCCTGAGCACGACGACACAAGCCCCTGGGTCAGAGACACTCTGCTCTCCCGGGAAGTGTCAGACTTTATCAACGATTCACAGAACGACCTACTTCTCTGGGGAGGAAATGTCCAAGACTCAGAAGCCTATCAGGTGGCCAACTCTCTACGATGTACTAAATTTCCTTTTGCGTCTGTAATCGCCCACACTCCCAACGTCTCCTCCACTGCGATGTCGGTGATCACTAGGATAGCTGGTAACACGTCGCCATCCGAATTCGTCAGCAAACTTCGAACAGCCATCGCGCAGAACAAGGAACCTCTGGACCGGGTCCGCGCGAGGCGTGCGGAACAGCAGGCCGCGCGCACCCTTAGGGAGGAACAGGACTCTGCTTATCAACGATCCTTGGCCCAGGATAGAGAACGGGCTCGACAGAGACGGGAAGCGGAGGCGGCAAGACAGCGCGCGGAGCAGGCTGCCGCAGAAAGGAAGGCCGCCGCAGAGAAACGAGCCAAAGACCTCCAGCAGTGGAAACGATGGCGTGCCCAGTTTCTGCACAGCGAGCCAGGGCCTGATGTCAAAGATGCTGTCCGGGTCAGCATTCTACTCCCCTCTGGGGAGAGGGTGATCCGCAGGTTCGCAGCGGACTCGAGCATCGAGGAGCTGTACGCATTTGTTGAATGCTACGATGTTCTACAGGAGGCTGGAGAGTCGGGCGCTGTATCCGGCGTTGAAAAGCCCGAGGGATTCGAACATAAATATGGATTCCGGCTCGTGTCGCCGATGCCCAGGGCTGTGTACGAGGTGGAAGCAGGTGGATCTGTCCGCGAGCGGATTGGCCGTGGAGGCAATCTCCTCGTGGAGCCCATCGATGATGATGATGAAGACGAGAATGAACAGGAGGCGCAGTCGTAATGAAGATGTGAGAAACATTATTATCCTACTTAATTAAGCGTGCCTGGCCCAGACAAGAGGCAATGGATAGAGTTCTTGCCTAATGTTTCATAATCACATGCACGTTCTTGTGACAAAAAATCGGACTTTACGGTCTAAATTGACTTTGGATTCTCTCATGACGCGAAGTATGTTTACCTAAGCGGTACAGTACATACAAATGACCTTGGAATGTACACATACGTTGTCTATTCAGACGTGAAAGTAGTATCATTCTCGTGGAGACTCAATAAAAGCTAATTTTCGAGATGACGACTGCAGTCCTGGACGTAAGAGTACTTGTAGGTAGATGTGTGTCTCTCCTCTTCCTCCTCCGTATATCGTTAGATGGAGTCGTTCGAGTCCTTCTCCTTCTCTTGACCGCACGGACTCAGAGTGTACAAGAAAACAGTGCAAGGTGTTCTGATTCCATGTTTATGATTTTTTTTAGTGTCTTGATTTTTTTTATTTGCTTTATATGACGTGCTGGATCAACATGCCAGTGGGACTCCCGGGATCCATGATGAAAGGAGGGCAGAAAAGGAGATAGAGACACAGGAGGAGAAGAACGGGGCAGGGGGGAGGGGGTTTGTAAACAGAGTTCCACACATCTGTCCCCCGTTGACGTCGATATCGCATCTGCGATTGATCAGCATATGCTCCTGCATGTGCAAGGAACACTTACACAAGTCCGTTCAATGGAGGATAAACGGGAAGCAGAGTTAGGCGCGGCTGAATATAATCAGCATGTGCCCAGGTTGTCCGTCTATACTGTAGAACAGGTTGAGTCTTATGGCATTCTCCTCAGCGGAGATATCAGGAGCCGTGGGAATCTGTTAGCATGTGCTTAGGGCATGCTTTATCTGTGTTTATTCACCATTTCTCCTAGCTTTCCCTGACTTGATGGCGACCTGGGCTCTGTTAGCTTATGCAAGGCATATGCATTAAGTAGGTGATGTTCGCTATCCGGTTCCCAGTTGGCGTTGGGATTGGGGGCACAAGAGAAGGTTGGGGAGGGGGGGGTGGCTCAAACAAGGGTAGTAGAAGAGAAGAATAAAAAAGAGAAGTAGACAGGAGCAGGGGTAGAAAAGTACAATTGAACGTATATGTCTCATGCTCCAAGGCCTCTGAAAGATGCATCCTTCCCCTGATTCAATTCGAGAGAAAACGTCTTTTCCTGCCTTCTTCACATAGCTCTGGTGTAGAAGCAGCATGTGGCTCACAGTCGTCAGCACAACATTTTCTTTTCCAGTATCAATAGAACCGCATTCGTGATGCATCAAAGATGTATGGAATCAAGTGTGTGATTTTGAGTGTTATTTTTTTCTTGACACTGTCTGAGGTTTCCGACTGAATAAGAGTCCTTAGAGCACTAGCCGACTTCCGGGATACAATTCAACTCCCTGTGGCCCTTTGAAAAGGCACTGAACATCAAACTCTATAGACTGCTACAGACTCTAATGGCTGAGAGCGGGATGTAATCTTGTCTGTAGTCATGCTGACTTGTGACCTGCAACGTGCTATAAATATGGTTGGGATAGTGGTCACAAACAGTCTGTGTATCCTCTGGATGCATGACAAGGAAAATCCTGTCGAGAAATATGGGAATTGCCACTGATCTGGGAAACATCTCAAACGCCTTTAGTGCCACTGCTTCATTTAGAGGCTTTGTTGGATCTATAGATGTGCCACTTAGTGGATCTGAAGGTGGTGTCAACAAAGAAGATAATCATGCAACAGAATTTGTTAGTAGATAAGTCCAGATGATATCTGGATCCTTAAAAGTAGGACAGTTGACCCTTGAAAAAATACTTCAAGACGGATTTCATCGACGAGGTCAGGTACATTGCTGCAGAAGCTAGTTGATGGAGTAGTAATATTTTGGAGTCAGCATGGATCTATGTTCAGTGGCAAAGCTCCGTATAAGTAGATTGGTGTACTCCTCGTACTAATAAGGCATGCATTGCTGCCAGCATTTCTTTAAGAATATTTTGTCTGACTCAGGTGTCACTTCATGTTAATTATATGCAGATATGCAGCAAGAAGCTTATTCCTGAGCGAGGTAGGGTTGGAACCGATGCCGTGAGGGGGACAGAATTCGAAGAAGTTATTCTGTGTCCCCTTTCCCACAATTGTAGCCTTTTTTGCACACGAATGATACTGATATTCCAGTAGGGGTACGGAAATTGACACTGAGATATTTCGTTATTTCTTTACCGCATCAAAATCCAGAGGGCCGAGAATTATTGGTCCAGTTGATCGTTTCAAGGAGCCCGGCTGGGTCGGCGCATCCCAGAACGATAACCGCTAAAAGTGCTGCAGTAGAAACATGATAGCAGTTCATGAGGCACGAGATGTCACGGATAGTAAGTGGATAATCCCCCTTGCGACGCAGGCACATCATCATCGCCATGTGTGGAGGAGAAAGTTGCAGCCCGTCACTGAAAAGCTTGTTCCAGGGTGTCCTCATTTTGGATCATGATCCAGCCTCACAAAATGATTAATGCTCAGATACATCTCGGCTGTGGGAACTTCCCAGGAGCAGGTGGCAACAATATCCTTTGACGATCGATGAACTCAAACCGTATGAAGTAGTCCAAATCCTTTGGGGAGAAGACGACACCGGGGTTAAAGAAATCATCGAAAGCTGCACGGCACAGGCAGCACAATAGGATGATATTCATATGGCTTGATACACGGAAATTGAGCAGGCCCATGTCCTCAAGTAATCTAGTCTGTTAGTTCCACATCTTAGTATCTTATACCTCTCTCGGCTTATTTGGGATATCTCTTTTGGTTGACAGATGTTGAAAGTAGTGTGCGTCATGCCTGTGTACTTGGTCACTATTGCGGATGAGTGTGATCCAACGCTCAATCAGCTTCCCTGACTGTCATTCGGCTAAAGATGGGTATCAAATAGTGACATTCGCATAGGGTATTGTATTTTTAATGGATTTGAATACTATATGTGACTGCAGTGTCGCCATTCTCTTATATCTTCGGATGCCGCACTCCCTTGATGACTGTCAAAGATAGCCTGCTTCAACTCAAGATAAACGATTTCACCGTCTCTGTGAGTTGCTCTTTTTGTATCGCATCTTTTCCCAAACGAAAGTAGAGCAGAGGTGCTCGTCATCGAGTGGTCGAAGGTTAAATGACTCACTCTCAATCCTCCGAAGGTGGTGGGATCCAGTGCAATAAAATATGTCGTTAGAACGAGACATTTTAGGCAGAAGCCTCTGAACGGCTTTGACGCATTCCCTATTGATTCTGCATTTGCGATCAGGTTTATTCTCAGAGATATCAATGGTCAAACCAGATGATTTGTACTACAAAGCCATTGCCCAAGTGTCAATGAAGATGAGAAGAACAAATGTGACTGCTCCGTCTGTGTTTTCCAGCTAGAGACATGCATCTGTCATTTACAGCGACCGCAACACGACAATCTCGTTATATATATTCCTCCGCCATACTATCAAAATCTCTCTGGGTGTAAGCGCGGCTGAACCAGACGACTGAATCGTCGATGAGGGCGCCGGTGGTGTCGATAAGCTACTACTTTAGCGACTGTGATTTGCCCACAGCGACAGCGCCGAGATATGCAGGTTTACCGGCCCGTAGGACCGCGACATTACCGCTAAACCGTGGCTCCAGACGATCAGTTGTGATTCCGACCGGAATCAGAAGCATTTCGGCGAGTTTCTGGGTGCCTACTTCTGGCTGGTGAATCGGCATAGGGCAATCGAAGGGCCTATTCTTCCGCTCAAAGAAGCGACGCTCGAGGTGAGCGAAGTAGAAGGCTTGACCTGAATTCAGGATGTCATTCCGTCTGTTGCTGAAGTACTCATCATCAATCGGGCGCGGTCTGACCTTGGATGCGTCTTGCCGGGGCTCTGTGGGATCACATTCTTGAGATCGGAGCGAATCTGACTCAGCCATTTTGCTTGCTCGATCTCGTCTTGAGTTAGCTGATAGATGCCTTATATGTAATGTAATCCGTCACGGCATTATATAAATCCTTTGAGCTCTCATCAACAGAAAACCCCGCAGCTGTGATGCAGCCGTAGGGCTTATTGGAGAAGATCTCAGGAATGGGCGCTAGTCCCAAATTCATAGATTCCTCCAGGGGTCTTTTGGGGGGGGGGGGGAGTCGAAGAGAAAGGGACTAACATCTACCCCGGGTGTAGTCTTTAGATGTTAATCTTCCAAATGGAAGCTATATTCTCATTCACTGATCTCTTCATTGGAGGTTCTTTAGTATATAGATACAATGGGGAAATTTTTAAAAATAAAAACCGTTCTCGAAAGTAAAAATTCCTGATAAAATATAGCTTTACATATATCCTGCTTCAAATAGGCAGTGCTGGGCAAAAACGAACGGTGGATTACGGGAGTATCGGTGAGGCAGGTCAAGAAGCTGGATGATGGCTGATGACGAGAAGAACGATTTTTGCAGAGCAAGGGTTCAGATTGCATGCTGTATTGCAATTCTCTTCTTGCTCCGATCTGGTACGATGGGCGCAGACTTTTTATCTATATCATGGGGTATCTTGACGATCAAGGAGGTGATGCATCCTGTGGATATATATATGACTCCACGGTTATTAAGTGCGTATATAGAATGTGTAGGACTAGAAGAGAGAACCTGGATTAAAGTCTCGCGGCATTCTCCAGTACCTCCTAATGTAGATAGAAAGTAGGCAGTAAGTAGTAGGAAAGCGGATGAGATTCTCTGAACTTGGAGAGAAGTCCTTCGGTCGAAGGGTCGAGGAGGGGTAAGGAAAGATCTGTGAAGTCACTATGTACGGAGTACCGTGAATGGAGAACATGGATGAATAAAATAGACTTTCGATCCGCACAGTCACTTATGCTAATAATGCACATCAACTCCCGAAACTATCAGAAGAAAACGGGGCGCGGAGCGGCGGAGAAGTCAGATCCGTGCGCATTGACGCAATCCTAAAAGCTATTAATAACATGGTTATCTCGCAGATGATAGGTCTCCCGGGTCCGTGGGATTCCGGACCAAACATCCCAAGGCTCCGGAGGCGCTACATAGATTAGGAGCTACGAGATGATAGTTGGTGCTTGGATCCAAGACAGCGAATCCCTGTCGAGGGGCTTCCGAGTTACAGGACATCAACCGCGGAGATACGATTCCAGCAGTTCAGACCTTCACGGAGTACTACCTACTATGGTTGGTCGAGAGCTAGGGCTGAGTCGGTTGACACTGTTGCCAATTTCCCATTGGCACCCAACTGGCCCTAAATCCATACTAGAAAAGGCAGACTTCCTTTCTCATTATGCAGAGTTCTCCGGACTAGCATATTACCATAAGGGGTAGGGATCGTTTAAACTCGCACGTGGAGTATCCTCCTGAGTGTAGTAGGAGTAGGGCCGGCATGGAAGAACATCCCTCTCATCTCAGATCCATAGATCGAAGGATGACTGAAAAAAAGTATAGTATGAAATAGCATATTACGGAGACAGTACTGATTCACATGCACTGCACCAAGGAACTGTGCATGTACAATAAAGGCTGCAATAGAGCGGAACTTATCATTCGTCACGTTTTGAAACAAGCAACGGGCGGAGCTTCAGGATACACGGTATCATCGACATCTTTTCGGACGAGCAGGCGGACGAGCGGACGAACGAGGGCCGCGGGATAGGGCTGACGGGGATCCAATGCAGGCCAGGAGCGCATCCGCTGGAACGGGTAGAGGAGCACGACGCGGTGATCGAGAAGCCGAGAAGGCGGGACCTCGACGAGATTGGATGCTGCTAGACTGTCCGACGAATCAGAGTGCTCCGCAAAGAACATTCTTGAACCCTTGGAAAAATGACGGAAACGTCATGGTTTTCTTATGCCAGGCATAAGCGGCCTGCTGAGTCAGCACAGGGCGGCGTCTCCGCGCGGGCATAAGGGACTTGTGCACTCGGGTGCTCGGGGGCCTTGGCATCCGGCGCGCGCCTAGCCCCCACCCGCCCGCGCCCGTTCGGATGGCGCGGCGTTCCCGATTCCGAGACGGTATTGAACTGAAATCAGGACGGCGCGCGCGTCGCTCGGATCGCCCTCGTCCACCGTCCCGGGCGCGTGCTGGATGCTGATAGGGGTTTATCCAACGCTGTGCGTGCTTCCCCAGGCGGGGACTCCTCCGTCCGGGCCTCGCGCCGCCAACCAGCTGCGGCCCGGAGCCCTTGGATGCCCTTGCCGCTCCACCCTGCCTGCGTCGAGCCTTCGCCGGCCTTCCAAGGTCCCGAAGCCATGCCCTGGGAGTCCTAAACATGCCTGATCGGGCGCCTGAAACAGGATCGACCCGGCCATGTGCCCCGGGAGCAGCTTGAAGCTTGATACCCTGTCCCGGGAAGCGAGCCTCTGGCCACCCGATTCGCCGATCTAGATCTCTCGCCCAGACCTTTTTATCTACCCGCCCATATCTCAGTAGTGTCGTAGCTTCTGTCGTGTGCTGCGGTTCCTACATTTAACCTCTCGCACCCCCCTCCAGGCTCGAGCCCCTCGTTCCTATGGTAGTTTCGGTGTTGTGCTGCCAGTCAACATGTCTCTCCTGGGGACAATAAACCCTAGCATCAACCCGGAGCACTCGGTCAGGGGAACCGGCCGCCAGTGGCACGAGCAGAACAATGAGGACGGGAAGCCGCCCAGTCTGTCCACGGGCGAGACCGTGCTGGAGAAGACGGAGGTTGGCGATGAACGAGCGATCGAGGAGGAGGTCGGCCGCCTGGCCCGTCAGTTGACCCGCCAGTCAACCCGGTACTCGACCACCGGGGAGGTGGTGAATCCGTTCCTGGGCGCTGAGAAGGACCCGACCCTGGACCCGAACAGCGAGCACTTCAAGCCCAAGAACTGGATGAAAGCGTTGTTCGCAATCCAATCGCGCGATCCCGAGAGATATCCTCAGCGGACGGCTGGACTCGCGTTCAAGAACCTCAACGTGCACGGATACGGCTCCCCGACAGACTATCAGAAGGATGTGGCCAACAGCATTCTGGAGATTGGAACGCTCTTCCGTTACCTGACCGGCACGGGGAAGCAGAAGATTCGCATCCTGCGGGATTTCGATGGTCTGATCAACACTGGAGAGATGCTTCTGGTGCTTGGACGGCCAGGAAGGTATGTCGAAATCGAGGATCCGCAAGATGGATGACAGCAGCAAGCTAACTTCGTTTCCAGTGGCTGCACGACGCTCCTAAAGACAATTGCGGGTGAGATGAACGGCATTTACCTGGAGGAGGGGTCTTACATGAATTACCAGGGTAAGTGCTCTACCCGGTTGAGTGATCAGAACCAAGCTGACGTCTGCAGGCATCTCTGCCAAGCAAATGCATACCCAGTTCCGCGGTGAAGCCATCTATAGTGCGGAGACCGATGTTCATTTCCCCCAGCTGACCGTTGGAGATACGCTCACGTTCGCCGCCTTGGCCCGAACCCCGCGAAACCGCCTGCCAGGGGTCACGAGGCAGCAGTACGCGGAGCACATGAGGGATGTTGTGATGGCAATGCTCGGTCTCAGGCACACGATAAACACCAGGGTCGGCAACGACTATGTCCGGGGTGTTAGCGGTGGAGAGCGCAAGCGTGTCAGTATCGCCGAGGCGACCCTCAGCCAGAGCCCTCTGCAATGCTGGGACAACAGTACCCGAGGCTTGGACAGCGCAAACGCCCTCGAGTTTTGTAAGAACCTGAGGTTGACTGCCAAATATGCCGGCACAACCGCTTGCGTCGCCATCTATCAAGCTTCGCAGAGTGCCTATGATGTAAGCGATCCCCTTGGGCGTTGCCTTGATACTTCGTACTCTAACTATATATGTCTAGGTCTTTGACAAAGTCACTGTTCTTTACGAAGGGAGACAGATATACTTTGGTCCAACGAAAGAGGCAAAGGAATTCTTCACATCCATGGGATTTGAGTGTCCGGAACGCCAGACGACGGCTGATTTCCTCACGTCTCTCACCAGCCCGTCCGAGCGTATTGTCAAACCCGGATACGAGAACAAAGTCCCACGGACTCCTGATGAGTTTGCCGCTGCCTGGAAGAAGAGTGAGGCTTATGCCAAGCTGATGAGGGAAATCGACGAGTACGAGCGAAAATATCCTCTTGGCGGCGAATCTCTCGACAAATTCGTGGAGGCTCGGCGAGCGCAACAGGCGAAAAATATGTAAGTGTCTGTTACTTCAGATGTCCTGAACACGCTGTACTAACAGTGATTAGGCGAATCAAGTCCCCGTATACGATATCTGTGTGGCAACAAATTGATCTCTGCATGCGTCGTGGTTTCAAGCGTTTGAGGAACGATATGAGTCTGACACTGACACAGCTGATCGGAAACACTATTATGGCTTTAATTATTGGCAGTGTTTTCTACAACCTCCCCGAGGACACGTCCAGCTTTTACGGACGCGGTGCTCTGCTTTTCTTCGCCGTGCTGCTGAACGCGTTCGCCAGTGCCCTCGAGGTATGCCCAATGCCCGCCCTTTGTGTGCTCCCAACATGGATATTAATGTTATCCACAGATCTTAACTTTGTATGCTCAACGTCCGATTGTCGAAAAACATGCTCGTTATGCCTTGTACCATCCTTTTGCGGAAGCTGCCGCGTCCATGATTTGTGACCTGCCCTACAAGTTCACCAATGCGATTACATTCAACATAACGCTTTATTTTATGACAAATCTTCGCCGGGAGCCTGGAGCATTTTTCACCTTCTATCTCTTTTCGATCGTGACGACCCTGACGATGTCCATGGTTTTCCGTACGATAGCGGCTACGTCTCGGACTCTCGCTCAGGCGCTGGTACCTGCTGCCATTCTCATCTTAGGTTTGGTCATCTATACCGGTTTCACCATTCCCACCAGAAACATGCTGGGCTGGTCTCGGTGGATGAATTACATCGATCCTATTTCGTACGCATTTGAGAGTTTCATGGTCAACGAGTTCCACGGCAGGACCTTCCCCTGTGCACCACAGCAGTTCGTCCCAGCGGGCCCCGGTTATGAAAATGTCGCTCCGGAGAACAGAATTTGTTCGACGGTAGGGGCTACGGCCGGATCAAGTGTGGTCGAGGGAACCCGATATCTCAGCGAGAGCTTCCGCTACTACAAGAGCCACCTGTGGAGGAATCTGGGTATCCTGTTTGGGTTCATGATGTTCTTCATGTGCACGTACTTGCTCGCTAGCGAGTACATCACCGAAGCGAAGTCCAAGGGTGAAGTGCTACTCTTCCGTCGTGGTCATCAGCCGCCTGCGCTCCGCAACGGCTCGGATGATGTTGAGAAGCGCAGCGAGCCGGTCCCCGCGGAGAAGACAGAGGACACGACTAGCAATTCAAGTGCCACTGCAGGGATCCAGCGTCAGACGGCCATCTTCCATTGGCAGGATGTGTGCTACGATATCAAGATCAAGGGAGAAACTCGACGCATTCTGGACCATGTGGATGGTTGGGTCAAACCTGGCACTTGCACTGCTCTGATGGTACGTGCCTTGACTTGACCATTTTTCTTCAAATTTTTTTTGGACTTGATGCTTACTTAAATAGGGTGTTTCCGGTGCTGGAAAAACGACGCTTTTGGACGTGCTTGCCGATCGTGTCACCATGGGCGTTGTGACAGGTGAGATGCTGGTTGATGGTCGGCCTCGCGATCAATCCTTCCAGCGCAAGACGGGTTATGTCCAGCAACAAGACCTTCACCTTGCGACAACTACAGTCAGAGAGGCTCTGCAGTTTAGTGCCATCCTCAGGCAGCCTGCTAGCGTGAGCCGCAAGGAAAAACTCGATTACGTCGAAGAGGTCATTAAACTGCTGGGAATGGAGTCATACGCGGACGCTGTTGTGGGTGTGCCCGGTGAAGGTAGGAAATATCGGAGCATGCTGGTCAGAAAGCCAGATCTAATCATTTTACAGGTCTGAATGTCGAACAACGTAAACGCCTCACTATTGGAGTCGAGCTCGCCGCTAAACCCCAACTGTTGCTGTTCCTTGACGAACCCACCTCTGGTCTTGACAGTCAAACCTCATGGTCTATCCTCGACCTCATCGACACCCTCACGAAGCACGGCCAGGCTATTCTCTGCACCATCCACCAGCCATCAGCTATGCTCTTCCAGCGATTTGATCGTCTGTTGTTCCTCGCGGCCGGTGGCAAGACCGTCTACTTTGGAGAGATCGGAGAAAAGTCGTCCACCCTCGCCAGCTATTTTGAAAGAAACGGTGCTCCGCCACTGCCTCCCGACGCCAATCCTGCAGAGTGGATGCTTGAAGTTATTGGCGCGGCTCCCGGATCCCACACTGATATTGACTGGCCCGCTGTCTGGCGGAATAGCCCCGAGCGCAAGGCTGTCCGCGAGCACCTGGCTGAGCTGAAATCGACGCTCTCTCAGAAGGAATCTACGGCTTCGTCCAACCCTGATGACTACAGGGAGTTCGCTGCCCCGTTCAAGGTACAGCTGTGGGAATGCCTGATCCGAGTTTTCTCCCAGTACTGGCGTACACCGACGTACATCTACTCCAAGTCCGCTCTCTCGATCCTCACCGCACTCTACATCGGGTTCTCTTTCTTCAAGGCCGAGAACAGCATGCAGGGTCTTCAGAACCAGATGTTTAGTATCTTCATGCTCATGACGATCTTCGGCAATCTGGTTCAGCAGATTATGCCCAACTTCGTCACCCAGCGTGCTCTTTACGAGGCTCGCGAGCGGCCCTCGAAGACGTACTCGTGGCAGGCCTTTATGACCGCGAACATAATCGTTGAACTCCCGTGGAACACGCTCATGGCGGTCTTCATCTTCGTCTGCTGGTACTACCCGGTCGGGCTCTACCGGAACGCGGAGCCGACTCATGCTGTGGCGGAGCGTGGTGGCCTGATGTTCCTTCTCATCTGGGCATTTTTGATGTTCACATCGACCTTTGCGCACATGATCATTGCCGGTATCGAAGTCGCGGAGACTGGTGGTAACCTCGCCAACCTGCTCTTCTCGCTCTGCCTGATCTTCTGCGGTGTCCTTGCCACCCCCGACGCCATGCCCCGATTCTGGATCTTCATGTACCGCGTCTCCCCCTTCACGTACCTCGTCTCCGCGATGCTCTCCACCGGCGTGTCGGGCACCAACGTCGTCTGCGAGGACGTCGAGCTCCTCCACTTCGACCCGCCCCGCAACCTGACCTGCCAGCAGTACATGGACCCGTACATCAAGATGGCCGGCGGCTACCTCACTAACCCGGACGCCACGCGCGACTGCGGCTTCTGCCCCATGTCGAGCACCGACACTTTCTTGGCGTCCGTGTCGAGCCACTTCAGCGACGCGTGGCGCAACTTCGGCCTCATGTGGGTGTACATTGTCTTCAACATCGCCGGCGCCGTGTTCATTTACTGGCTCGCCCGGGTGCCCAAGGGTGCGAAGAAATAAGGGGCCAAGTTTAAATAAAGAGAAAAAAAAAAGAAATACCAAAGAGCATTCGACAGATTATTCCTCTTTTATCTCTACCCGTTCTTACCAACCAGGTGCATGGACTGACTACTTACTGGGTAACTAGCGGATATCTGCTTCTTCATCACTGGGTTCAGTCTCATCTTGGTTGTTCAGTTCTGGATATCTGATACATGTTGGTCTCTTCCTGCACAACAAGATATTCGGATAGAGATTCCGCGCACACTTAGTCCCCGCGGGCTCCTTGTTGTTCTTTCTAAGCTGTATTTTTTTGTCCTTTTTTTGCTGATTGCATATATACCTACTTACTTAGATGGGCAGTTTTGGTTTGCTTTGTTTTGTCCTTTGTCTTTTTGTCTTATCCTATTTTGTCGCGATACACATGCATATTATACATATTATTGTCCATAGACAGACAAAGCGGAATAGGTACTGTATCTGCAAAGTACCTTATCCTGTAATAGAATACATTTTTTTTCTTTTGCTGCCCAAACATTCTGCCACTTTCAGATTGGTCATGTAGTAATCTGTCAGTCCAACTGTGGATGACCTCTGTGGTTTAGTTTAAAACTGCCCTTGGCACCAGTAGTTATATCTTCTAGGCGATGATATAATGCCAAGTCACAACTACGGAGTAAAGATTATTATTACTAGATTCTTATCTACCTAAGCGAGCCTGCAGGCTACAGCATTTTTTTTTCTCAAAATACAACTGCCACAGTCTGGGCTTCAAGGGCATGTAATATAATCCCAAGGGTCTGCTAGTACTCTCGGGCATGGAGGTTCCAACCGTTGGGCTGACGCCTCCTAGGGCTCAGGGCTCAGGGCCAGGGCTGAGTTGCCCTCATCATATATCTCTAGACCTCTTCACATTAGGTTGACTTTACCTCCCATATAGCACGATCCACAAGCAAATCGTCGCTCATATTGACATATTGCTTAACAAAGCACAGAAAAGAAATTTTTTAAGAAAAAAAATAATCAGGTTGAACCAAAGCGTCTGGCAGAAAGCATCACAAGGTCCTCCTCCTCCTCATCTGCTACCACCCACCCACTCCTCTGGAGCCCACCTCAGGCGCGAAAATGAACACAGTTGGGGCCAAAGACACACAGCCATCCCAGCTTAGATCATGCGTGATCTGTTTTGTTTCTAGCAATGTGACAAGTTCGCTAGAAATCAGTTGAAAATATGTTTTATGACCTTGGCATCTACTCTAACTCGACCATAAGATAGACAAGAAAGCTGAAATAAACAGTAGGTACTTGTTATGGACCTTGCCATACAAAGGCCGGATAATTATAGGACCGAGGGAAGGAACTAATTGGCACGTGACTGACCATGATCACCACGATCACTATGATCACCAGGACTCAGAGAAACGGCATGTATATAATGACGCTCCTTTCTGACAGATTTCGACCCTCGTGGTCGACTCACATAGTAACCTGTCATATAGACATTGCTAGTAACACAGGCTTGTTCTTGCTATTATATTGCTCACCCCCTTGTTTTCTGTCCTCAAGATAAACCCGACGACTCTTGGGCCTAGTCACTAGGGCCTGTCGTTACAGTACTGAGTCAATGTGATCATATGTACCGTACCCAATGTTTAAGCCAGACTGGCCCCCATTGCAGCCGGTTGAGGAGGCAATGATGACCTCTCCAGGAGCTCCAAAGCCGCATCCATCCGTGGCCCCGAATAGTCTCACTCCAATCAATCGTTTGCCGGTCTTCTGATAAATCAAGGTGAACCTTCGGCCATGCGAGCCCAGCACAACGGTGCTTTCCGAAACCGCAGGGGTTAAGACTACAGCGTAATGATCCTCCCGCGGCCACTCGACAAGTCTGTATAGATGGATGCTCTCGAGGAGTGGACACTCGTACCTCAACGCTCGGAAGACTGTGACCCAGGCACCGCCCGGTCGGACGGTGGTGCACCGGAATGACATTGAGCGAAGGCTCTCCCGGAGCTGAAGGAGCAACCTCACGATCGTTTCCTCTGTGAAGCATGCGCAGGATAGTCTGAACTCTTGTAGTTTGGGAAAGGCTCCCTCCTCCATGGACGAGAGACGGTCGAGTAACTCCTCCCCGGCATTTTCATGATCCAGCCTCAGGGCCAGCTTCTGGAGACGGTTCGCGTGGATGATGAGTCCCATCGACCAGTCGGAGATGTCCGACGTCAAGGACTTTATTACCTCTGCAGTCCCTGTTTGGATATTCGACATGGAACGACTTGACGGGCAAGCAGGTCTTGCTGATGACGGCAAAGATGATCGTGATAACGTCACTGGTCCACAGAGTCTCAAAGTTGATTTTGACTTCCCAGTATTCACTGAAAATGTGAAAAGATCAGCAATTCACCAGCTTGTACAAAAGGATATCTCGCAGCGTTCGGACTGCGAGGGCTTGCCGCAGGGCTGCTACTGATAGATGCCCGGATGGATGTCGGTCCCATACGAATCCTCGCCCAATATCAGCCACCCCCCCGGATGAACAGTGTTCGGACATGCGTTCGAAGTCGTTCATTTTCGGCCAGGGCTTCAAGGTCCTGCAGACTCTCGCGGGAAAAGTCTGTGTTGAATGTCATAAGACGCGTGCGGCCGAAGTAGTGGGAAGTGATGCTCTCGAACCGCCTACAGACCAGACGGAAGGAGAAGAGATCGACGGCCTGCAAGAAGCTGGCGATGTGTTTGATAAGCTCGGCGCTCAAGCTGCAAAAGCACGTCGGTGATGGCTTTTTTCTTCTTCAGTCAGTAACTTTAATCAGTCCAGAAATCAACCGTCGAGTTTCCGAGTCAGCTTTTTGCGTAGTCCTGTGAGAAGGTTTGTTGCGCAGTGCAGGAGCTGATGATTGATCCTGTCAATATTAAAAAATGAGATTTGAAGATAGTGTCCTGTGGGGTTTGTTGAGAGTTGAAGAGCTATGAAGGAGTATTTTCCTAAGACAGTGTGAAAGGCACGCAAGTGAATGCTGGCAAGCACACTCACGCTCATTTGGACAGAGAAATCCGACGTGCAGCAATGGAAACTTACTCGCATCAAGAAGCGAGAGCTTCCTCACTGAAATCGCCCCCGAGCTCATTTTTGAGGATCCAGTTTCGTTTTGAGATACGTACATAGCCAACTATGTGCTTGGTTAAGGACAAAACCAACCGAGGTAAGGGCATTCCAATCTGTCAAAATAGTAAAAACCTAGTGCTTCTATATTTCGATCAAATAAATAATGTTCGGATTAAATTTGGGGGTGGCACAACAGGCGGTTCAATCGTCGGCCCGTCATCCTCACTTGGCACTTGCAACATTTTAGTGGTACTGAAATGAGGTTCTTAGGAAATCATTAAAAAGACTGAAGGTTCTTATTCAATGATATCGCTAATTTCTTATGATAGAGAGAAGGAATCTCAATGACTGGGATACCGAAGAAAGAGAAGAGGAGGGGAAGGGGAAAGAAGGAAAGAGCTAATAATAGGGCAATCACAAGTCATAGGTTCTGTCCCAATGCTTCCTTAATAGGAATGAGCCATCATCGTCCCTAACAGTACTGTACCATCGAATGAAAGCAACCAACATGATAGATCAGTTATATCGTTTATACGAGTTAGATTGTGGTCCAAACCAACAAATATAATCCCGGTCTGCAGTATAAGGCAATGACAAGCCTGAAACATACCGAACCTACTATACATTGCTGCTTGGAGTAGTCCTCCCGAAGCGCCGAGATCCTGCTGCCATCACAGAAGTATTCCAGCAATCAGTGCACAAATAATAGAGGCGTAAAAGTGTATCTTACTATGTACATACCTAACACTATATACACTAGCCCTTGAACCAAATACTACTGGACTCTGAGATCCACAATTGAATTCTGAAGCAGACACAAAAGCACCCAGGGATGAATGTACCGTACGCCAGCCCATATAAACAAATTGTTGTCCATGCTTCCTGAGGTTGACTCGGACAGTGCCTTGATCAAACATTCACAGGGCATCCGGTGATGACTAGACAAGAGCAACCCACGCACGAGCTTATGACGAGCTTATGGGATATCCTTTCACCCGCTGAATGATGATGACAGTTATGACACAATAACCAGAAAAAAAATAAAAACATGTAAACTGGATGACAAGGTTGAATCACAAGAATATGCAGATCCATCTATCTCACCATGTGAACGCCTCCTCCACAAAATCAATCACCATGCCTTGGCCCACCCTACTCCGCGCAGCGGCCCGAACCTCGTCCGCAAACGCTCCCGGCCCGCAGACCGAGACAACGGTGGCGCCCACGCGCTTGGGGAGCACCTCGTCTAGGACGACATCGGGCCGGCACCGGCCAGGGAACATCTGGACGGTTGAGCTAGGGGAGGAGATCTCGCGGCTGCTTTTGGGCTTGGAGACGAAGAGCTTGATGACGAGGACCTCGCGGCGGTTCGGCAGCTGGAGGATCGAGTCCATCCATTGCTGGACCCACGTGAGGTGCTCTGTGCTGCGGACGGACCAGATCAGGTAGATCTTGTGCGTGGCGACGAGGCCCTCTGCAGCGCGCATGAGCAGATCCCGCACGTGCAGCATGTGGTGGGTGATGCCGGCGCCGGCGGAGAAGAGGACGGCAGTTCCGTAACTGCCCATGGAGGAAGGGTGAGATGGGTAGGGTCCTTCGATGTATCCCGAGGCATGGAACGTGTGTTGTGGAGACGAGAGGGCCTTGTTGTACAGCTTCCGCGTCATCCCCGTTCGAGCCGCGACGATGAGCGAGACGGTTGTTGGCTGTTTGTTGTCATGAGGTCGATCCAGGTCGACGAAGTCCTGCTTTTCGAGACGAGAGCTCATGGATTCGACACGACGGCGCTCGAAGGAACTCTCCGGCAAAGGTAGCCTAGTCACGCAGCTGATCGGTTCAACCCAGGCCACAGAAAACGGGTGCGACATCCAAAGTGCAATGCTGGGAATGTAAGCGTAGACGTGACACCCAGGGCCAATATGAACACGGCGCGGAAGTTGGAACGTCACTCGACATGCCTCACCAGGCAGGGCCTCAACAACAAGCTTTGTCCTGCCATTTTTGAGGGAGACATTCAGGTACAGCAGTCTCAGTAGTCGCATGCCACGCTCGATGATCCAAATGGACATCATAAACTTAGCCCAAGGCACCTGAGGAAGACTATCCAATTTCAAGTGGACGTAGACGCCCACAAATGCGAGGAGAGCGAACAACTGATGTATGTGCAAGAACGTCTCATAAAACGCATGTCGAAGCGGTGACCAGGAATGGAAAAAAAGGACTATCATGGCGCATGTTCCCAAGGTGCCCCACGAAAAGAACGGTGTTGTCGCTACCCGGTGCAGCATATCATTACAGTCCTGTTCGTCACACGCATTGATGGCCCATGCAATGGTGTGCGTCACAGCTTCGAGCACGACAATACGACCCAGCCACCGGTGAAAGAGGTTGTATGTGTCAAAACTGACATGCAGGAGCGGAATTAGAGGATTATTTCGCCCAGCCAGCATGAAAAGAGGCACCATATTCAAAACAGACAGAACTCCGGATCTTCCTCGAAGCTCGGCAATAAGAGCCGCTTTTTCGTTGACTTTGTAGTCGAGAATACTGCAATAAGCGATCTGGCTGGCGATGTAGAGCGTAAGGAGGATTGTCTGGAATCTTGACGGAATGGTGCCCATGTTTAGAGCTGACGATAGCTGAATTTCCCTGTTGTGTCTCTTCCCGGCTAAAGGTGCATACAACAGGTGCTTCTTAACGTTTGCCCACAAGGGGGATCCTTCAATGCTCCAGAAAGTTTGTTGTTTCTTCGTCGCCGTCAGGGAGTAGATCTGTCGGAGATAGGCGAGGCTCATTTGAGCCACACGCCCACAAAAGACGATGACGGCTACAAAGCCGATTGAAACACACAGTATCTGGGTAATAAGGACATCTCGAGGGACATCAACGCCACTAAGACCCCTCGAATATTCATAGACATAGGTTGTATTGTCATATGTCGAATTGTGCGCCTCGGGCTCGAGATCTGAAAGGAAACCCATTGGAAACCGGCTGCTGATCTTGACGAAGTGAGACGATATTATCTAGAGGCTCCTAGGAAGGAAGCCTACGGCCAGCGCAAGGCGTGTCAATCCAGGAGCATAAAACGAAGTGGAATGCGATAGATCGCGAAGGTCGAAGGATTGTCTTCAGCGGTTGAATTTCAAGCTCTGTGAACCGACCAGAGGATAGAGATGAGCTTTGCTGTCGTCCCGGCGCAATATGACGTGGAATTCTCGGTGGTCGGGGAAACGAGGGGAACGTAAAGCTCGGATACGCAGCCAAGGGATCTTAAATATAACAAAAGGGAATGTTGTTGATCTCCGCCTTAAAGCAAAACAAATGAATGGACCCCTTTGTTGGAGTTTCTCAGACAGAACGCCGTATAATCCCTCAAGTCCAGCTCTTTGTGTAGGGACGTGAATTCCCGTTGTGGGCCCAGACAATAGGCTATTGTTAAATAACAAAGGCCGACCCGAAGGGAGCAGTGGGTGTTAGCTCAACAGAAGTGTGGAGGAAAGCAGGATAGATGGCTGGAGAAGGCCTAACAGTTAATGCTGACTGATAAATTTGTTAAATTTCCATGCTGTCAAAGCAAGGTGTGTCGGCTGGTGGATTCACCTACTATTTCTGCAAACCACCGCACACATTCCAGCGGCTTCAACCGCACAACACCGCAGGAGACGGCCTCAAACACTAGGATTAACAAAAGAGGGACTAGAGTTTGTCGGGTTCATGCACAGCAAGGAGAGATGATGTCTTTTGCCAGATGCACAGCAGGGAAGTCTCCCAAGATGCAACACTTCTTCTGAAGTCACGAAATTCAGCGCGAGAGTGAATAATCAACTGAACAGAAGAAGTGACAAAATAAAAGAACGAATGAACAACCGCCACCGGCTGCTCTAGTGAAGGAGAGACTATTCAGGACAATAAACGATAGAGCCACGATAACAGAAGAAGAGGGGGAAAACAAGAGGGAGAAGATCTGGACGGAACTCCAGATCTGAAGCTTCCGGGGCTCATCATGCCACATGGCTGTGCCTACTCTGTACATCAAGGCCTCACCCTGGGGCCTGCACAAGCAACTTAGGGGCTGCTGGCCGTCTGCAGTTGTAATGGCCCAAGATGAAGCGATGGCCAGTCTTTGGCGCGCCGACCTGCCAAGCTGCGACGGCGTGGGTCGTCGATCGCCCGCGCCTGAGGTGGCAGTACGACGTTCGTGCGTGTCGATATGCTTCCCCTTGTTCGATTTGCGCATGAAAGAGTCGAGCTCTCTGCAGGGAATCCTTAGACTAGCTTATTGCCAACAATTCCCGCTCCTTTCCCCCACGCACTTCAGCTGGCGCCGTGAGTTGGTCTTGGACCCTTTCCGGCCTATCGGTTGAATTCCGCTCGGGCCCAGGCATCTCGGCAGCCGCCGACCAGTGCGCCGGTGTTCTCTAATTCTGAGTCGATCATGATGAAACAACCCGGCTTGCCGCTTGCCATCGAAGGCCTCCTTCTCTTCGAATCAGCGCCTGGTCAGTTCATATCCTGCTGCTCCTGTCATTTTCTATCGAGGCCTTTAGGTGCCCTTGGATGTCGCACCAGACAGGTAGTGCTCGTGCGTCCGTACAGGCTAGGTGCAATGGAGTCACCGAAGAGGCTCCTAGTCCTAGAGGATAGGAGGTGCCCAAGACCAAACTGAGAGAGGATCCAAATTCGAAATGCAGATCATGCCGTCATCGTCTCTACACGTTGTGGAAGATCGCCATCCTTAATTAGCTATTGGTCGCCCGTTTTGCCATTATTGTTTCGAAACCCACGCTCAGACCATCATGGGTTGAAACACTCGAGTCCATTGGCCAGCCTTTTGGTGATTGGCAAACCCTGTTTCATCCACTTTCTCGAAAGAATTTCGAAAGAGTCTGTCCTGCCCACAGTGCATTTCGTGCTGCTCCCTTATTCATGGCCTGCTACCCGTACGTGGGATATTATTCTTGCCTTTGGGGTTTTCCCCATTTTATTTAGCACTGCACTTACTGTACTTGCAGTGTATCACCTGGAGTCCGTGCAGACCCTCTCCCTTGCAGCGTTGCAGATGTTCTTTGTGCGGTGTCCGGAAGCACGAGACCAGAGACTATAAGCGCCGAAGAGGGTGCGATTATGCGCCCGCCACTTCACCATAAGCGCCAGATAATACTGGATTCACTCTTGAAGAAGCCACTTCATGGCCGGATGCGTCGAGACTTATTGTTGCTGGAGTTCTCATAGTGGGTGAATGAGATGGCATGATCTGCTGCGACTGACGCATGTGCGTACGAACGGCGCAGCCTCGAACCGGGTCATCGTGGAGCATATCCAACATCCCGTGTTCTTGAGATAATCTTATCTATTTCTGAGTTTAGGGGGATGCGTATCATTAATGGATGTTCCTATATCCACATCATCAACCGTTTTTAATAACCCTTGGAGACCCATGTGCTGGACCAAATTGGCAAATACTACCTAGACATCTGAAAGCAAGCGAGGCCTTCCCCTCTCACCGCCCCATCCAACCACCATCTACACAGATAACTTCACCCGATACATAGTTGCTCGCCTCGCTGGCAAGGAAGACTACAACGCCCTTGAAGTCCTCTGGCTTGCCCCATCTGCCCGCCGGGATCCTAGCCATGATGCTCGCGTTTCTGTTCGCATCGTTGATCAGGGCCACATTCATATCCGTGTCGATATAACCGGGTGCAATCGCGTTCACGGTGATGCCCTTCGCCGTCCACTCGTTCGACAATGCCTTGGTTAACTGTGCGACACCTCCCTTGGATGCAGCATACGCGGGCACGGTGATGCCGCCCTGGAAGGATAGGAGCGAAGCGACGTTGATGATTGTACCGCGCCGCCCGGTTGGGAATTCTGACGCATCCCGCGCCAGCAGGTAGGCGCCGAAGTCACGGCACAGCGTGAAGACTGATGTGAGATTGACTTGGATAACCTGGGAGTTGTGTCACTCGTTAGTCTTGCCACTTCGCGCTTGAGATTCAGAATGCAGAAAGGAATATTTCCCATCACCTACCTCATCCCAATCCTCGTCTGGAAACTTCTCACTCGGATGCCTCCTCTGGATGCCAGCGCAGTTAAGTAGGATATCCGGTTTTATGCCTTGTTTTTGCAGCGCGGGTATAATGCCCTTGACTTGTTCACGGTTGGATAGCTCTGCCACATGTATCCATACTTTCCGGCCAATGCGGTTCACGATCTCATCGCGGGTAGCTGTATTCGATTCGTCTCTCTGGCAGGAATTGCGTTAGTATTGTGCAACATAACACGCGTAGGACTTCGGCAGGTGCGCAATCGAGCAAGAACACTGCTAGAAATGTCCTTTTCATTTGTTTGTGTTTTTGGAGTAGAGAGAGTCAAGTTGACATTATCCTCTATTCCGAGAGGACCATTGCTTGGTCCCAACTACGAATTGCACCTCTCCAGCTTGAATCATGTATATAAATATGCATGTAGCATAGCAAAAGCGAATCCAGAAACCCCACCAGATCCAAACATAAAATAAAAGAAGAGAGAAAAAAGAACTCACCTGAACAAGAACAATATCCGCCCCAGCCTCCGCGAGGGCAATCGCCATGGCCTTTCCGATGCCGCGCGTCCCGCCGGTGACCAGCGCGGTCTTCCCACTCAGGGAGAAGAGCGATAAAACCGATGTCGACATCTTTGCTTGTCTCCAACAGGGTCAATTGCAAGGGGACTCGTTACGGCCGAAGGCCCGTATCGCGTTACTTGCAACCACGATCAAGGAGCAGGGGAGTATAGTATAATATCGGTCGAGATGTGGGTTCTCGTGTCGTGCTGTGCCGTGCGGGCAGGATAGGAGGCAACTCGATCAATTAATTGCGAACTGAGTTAGATGGGAAGGGCGTCTATGGTGTGGCTTTGATCGTTCGATTATTGGGAGTTAAGTACTCCGTAAGTGGTTGGTGGTATCTTGGGGTGCCCACCAACTACGGCCGGAGCTTAATAGAATTATGCCTGATAGTTAAGTAATCACGGAAGGAAGAAGCTTCGATTGTATTCACATCAGCTGAAAGGAGGAAATGAAAGTATCTAAGAATAAAACCCCCGAGCGGGAGCTCTATCCAACGGACACGTCTCGCCCCGCACTGATAAAGGCAGGCTGAGGCCAGCAACCCCGCTATCCAGGCACACAGTACCTACTTACTCCGCAAGACGCTAGCAACTGCGTAGTCAAGAACTGCACAGATCATACTACTAATAATTATCCCAAAGTACGTTAGAGTCCCTCGCAATTTATCACCTCTTTCCCCCCATTCCTTAGCTGCTTCTCTCATGGCAAAAAAAAAGAAAAAAGGCGGCAAGTGATGGCATCGCCTCGCGGTCTTCCGCCCGCGGAACGCTCAGGAACGTCGCCGCTGACGCGAATGAAATCTTACGCGCCATCCCCAACCACTCGGAGGTGTTCCGCGGGACAACGAAAGCTACCGGTCGGTAGTACGGAGTAAACTGCCTGAATCATCACCCGCGGACACGGTTCATCCGTACCTTTCTGCGATGTGCGCTGCTGTGCACGCCAGAAGCAACATCTACTCCGTACGACTGTCGGAGATCAGTTGCCGTCATCGCCGCTTACTGGATCGGGAAATTTCAATAGCCGACGGCCCACGGCAGGGCGTGTGCCATGTGATCGCTCCAGGGCCTCCACTGCGGCGTCGGCTAATGAGTTCAGTGTGGGGATGGATGCCGAGCCTTGCAGACTTTGCAGAGTCTGGACCGGGGTTTCTTCGCAGGGCGAGTCCACATGACCATGTTCCAGCTAAGGAAGCGGTCAGTCGAGATCCAGACAGGAAAGAGGTCAATGATGCTGATTAAATTTTTTGTGATGGCAGTGTTGTCGTTCCAGAGGATCTGTGAATTTGGGTCTTCGATCCTTAAGCGTCGAGGTCAGACTCAATTAACCCTGCTTAGCCGCCATTTGCAACGAATAGAAGATGTTGGACAGTCAACAAATCAAATTTCTACATGAAGCCGGTAAAATCCCCACGTTAGAGGTAGAAGACTTCTTCAGCATCTTTGATTGATCGTTAGATCAAGCTAATTGATTAGTTTTGGCTTCGAAGATACTATCTGCTGAACGTTCCAGTAAATATACATGCACGTCATTCTCTGCTTTGGCCGACTTCAAATTTAGACAAATCCTAGCAGACCTTGAAGCTATAATGCCCATTTGCATCTGAGGACATTATTATACGGGATCGTAGCAGAACCATTGTTGGAACCGGATAAGGCAGCGGGCTTTCACTTGCTGTGCAGCATCTATCCGTTTGCTAGGCAGTCTGTATGTGACTGCTTCTCCAAACAAAAACTAAATGAAAAAGGATCCCTTCAATTCTAGGAATTCCTGTTCTCATAGTTTTGTACTGGCATTTTGACATTCTGGCTGCAGTGAAGTGTTATGTCAGTCGCTTTGGAAATCAAGGACAGGAGATGCAATGTCACCGACGATGGTCATGTTCCTGGAGCGGTTTTCCTGAAAATATGGGAAACCACGGATTATTCGGGGAGTTGATGTACATGGGAGGAATTTTCTCGACACAAAGGATAGAATAGCTGATTGCTGAAGGGGTGTACGCGTACCCATGTCCATTGTGTCTTGCTGCTAGTGATGGGCATGTATCTACCCATGGGCTGTCTGCTCCATTTTAATGCTCGTTCATCTGGTTTCAAAGTTGTTGTAGCAATGTGCCACATCCAGCTCCTTCCTTTCTGCGCTGCCTAGCAGGGAAGACCGTAACACAACATAGACTGAAGAGATATGAAGGAATGAGAGAGGCACCATAGTCAACCAAGTAGTCCCTGAAAAGCTTGATGCTGATACAGAAAGATATTGCCTTCTACCGTTGAAGTTAAAAGACTAGCGACAAGAGTTTGTATGCAGAATCAGATCTCCAAAGCAGAGGCCCTGTGATATTAGTCAAATTCGCAACCTAATACCACTCTGGGCTTCAGCTCTGGTTGAGCACGAGGGTGACTTCGTAACTTTCTTATTTTCATTTGCTCTCTCAGAACCGGTCACAGCTTCGAGTTCGTTGCACCTGGTTTCGGCAGCAGGAGGACAGAGTAAAGCAAAAATCTGATTCCGGGCCGGAGAAGTGGATTGTCACGACAGGTTTATAGACGGCTCCAGATTACAGTTGTTCGGGCTGCACACAACATTTAGAAGTCGATATCCTTTGGTTTGTCCTTGATCGAAAGAAATTAAATCGTGGAATCCTGGCAGCCGAGAGTCTGGGAATATGATCTAGATATGATGCAAACCCCATATCGAACGGTAGCGTCTATTAGTAGCAGTGGGCCAGGGCTTTCCTATCTGACTTATTAGATCACAATTATGGTTGAATGGGCTCCACGTAACCAGGTTCTATGATATGCACGAAGAACATCGCAGCAGAAGCTTCCTACTCACTAGAAAAGTAGACTTCTGTTGGAAGTTTGTCAGGTCGCTGTGCGTAGAAGAACATCAAACAGCTTCAACTGGAGCACGACAGCAGCATACAGACAGCAATGCCGTTTCCCACCAAATGCCGCTTGGTACCTCGACTGACGCATGCTGGAAACCCCGTACTGTAGATTCAGAGTTCGGATTATCTCCGCATGTCCTAAAGTCTTCAGCGTGAGAGTAGACTGGGCAGGGGCCAGGGCACCACGGCTCGTCAATCCCGGACCGCGTGAATGAAGTAGGGCTATATTTGGGTCAGACAGGCAGATGATGTACTGTTGTCGATTTCCCATGGATTGGCCTGGGCTCCTGGGCTTTGGCAGCTTCTCGCTCTCTCCACACCCATGTCACTAGCTGCCAGTCAGTCCCGTTGGCAGGCCTTTCTTCATTAGATTCCATATATTAACTTCCCAAGCGATGAATCATAGTGGTGATGGGTCTCTGGGGATCCTGGTCACGAATGGAGGAGCATACGGGGTCCGGAGAACGGGGAACCGCTTTGTTTGGGGGACGACCCGTCCTGCGCCGTCCCGCACCCGCCGGCTGACCACCACAGTCATGGAGCGCCGCCCAAGCCAGCCCAGCCCAAGGCTCAGCAGCCCATCGCCTTTTCCCCCGGCCGTCGCTCGGGCGGTTCCAGACAGCCTTCGCCACAGGGAGCAAAGGAGGGAGAAAGACTTGAGAAAGCTGTGTGGGGAAGCCTCCCCAGCTCTCTGGTATGTGTCAAGCGCAACCAGCAGTGCCTTGGTTTGTCCTGGCCCTCGTACAGACGATGCTTGCCCTTGTTTTCGCTAAACATCTTACGTTTCATACCTCCCATCAGACCTACAGCGGTTGCTTTTGCCCGTGACTGCACTCCAACCTACCAGTTCAGAGGTCTCAACAGATGTGCTATTGATTCCTTCCATTGCCAAGCCGGACAGCAGCAGGGTTCTGGGAACATGTCTTTTGTGCGCAACTCACATTTGACATTGTAACGTGAGGCCGATTTCTCCTTAAGCCGCCATGATCTCAGGAGGAGAAAGTTCTCCATTGAAAGCAGCCACCAAACCTAAGTCGAAGTCCGGTTCAGACAAAGTCATGAAGCGTGTGTCGAGAGCATGTCTGCACTGTCGCCAGCGCAAGTCCAGGTGCGATCTGTAGGTCTCCTCTGCAATGCAGGCCATCTGCCTGCGAGAAATGTGTCTGGCTATTTCTGAGACCCTTGTTCTATGCTGCACGTTCCATTACTGACGAGAAGTGATAGGGATAGTAGTGGCAACCCTGGAACTCCGCCATGCCAGCGATGTATTCGAGATCGCCGCGAATGCGTCCTGGGTAGCTCTAATAGAGGCGGCCGCCGTGTCCGGAAAAACAAGATCAACAACATCACGCCAGGGACCGAGTCGTCGCCTCTGAAAACCGTGCGATTGGACCCTGCACCAAGCTCGTCCCATCCGGTCCACAATCAGTTTCCCACTACCACATATCCCGGACCTGATCTTTATGTGCCGTCAGAACCTCCTGCAACGAATGCAGATGTAATGGACGACGATGATGGCGCATCAACGGCCGACGGCGCAATAAGCTCGGTTCCAAGGAATCCTTCCGATGCATGGCAATGCCTGGCCGGTATCGCAAAACGAGGTGCGGATAATGCTAACGCAGAGAATCTACGGGACCATTGCTCTCCAGAGTCAGGTGGCCACCCATCCATTAATACACTCCAGAATGGGTCCCCAAATGGGTGTCATGCGAATAGCGGTATCAGGGCGTACAGACTTGTGCAAAATGGTAATCTCGACACACAGACAGTGTGGCAACTAGTCAGCCGTTACGCTGAGAACTTCCATCCTTACTTCCCTTTGGTACCAAGGAAGTATTTTGAGCGCAGCAGTCTTGATAGTTTTGCCTCCAATGAAAAGCATCTACTCACAGCTGTCCTCACTATCGCCTCCAAGGACCTGGTTCAAAGTCCGCAGATTCACGAATATTGCTCGAAGTACATGCACGAATTGATATCGGGAATCGCTGCTGGGGCGGACTGCGATGTCGAAGCTGTTGAAGCTTTGCTCCTTCTCGCAGAATGGGAACCTCAGGGCCTGCGGCCTCGCATTGAACGCGTTGGAAAGGGAGAAGAAGATCGAGCAGCTTGGATGCATGTTGGACTTGCCCTGCGATCTGGATACTTTCTTGGTCTGGACCGCACCTCGTTTCGAGGTGATCCTGCCGGAGACGCCGAGGGTGATGCTCGCAAGCGACTGGCGTGGACTAGCTGCTACATCTCCGATCGGCTGATATCTGTACGCATTGGACGCGCATTCTGGTCCCGTGGGCCGGGTCCAATGACGGGACTTGTTAGTCAAGACTTTCCTTCTCTACAACCTATTCATGAGGGAGATGAAGATTATGCGAAGGTCTTCCAGGCACTGTTGGACCTCACACAGTTGTACGGAAATGTCCACGATGTTTTATATTCGGGAATGCGGACAAGCAACCAAATGATGCTCATGGGCGATTACGTCAAGTATGTCGATGATTTCCGTGCTGCTATTCTGCGCTGGAATCGCAACTGGGGTAACTTGCCCTGTAAGTGAATCAGCACGAAGTTTTCGTCTTCTGTGGACACTGACGCCTGGCAGGCTCTCCGCGTGTTAAGGTGACATTGCAGATGTCGTACGAATACCTAAGGCTCTACACAAATGCTTTTGCGTTCCAGGCTGCAATATCACAGGCATTGGTATCCAAACCAAAGGATGACGCCCACTCACAGAGAGAGCATCTGAGAGCGTTCTTCAGCAACGTAGCCTCGATGCAGGATGCTCGTTTTATATACGAATCCCTGGACGCCGCTAAAGCCTATTTGAACATCCTTGTCAACTACGTCGACCCTGAAAAGCACCTTCATTTCATGCCCCTGAAATTTTACCTGTAAGACTGCCACTCTTCTTTGTCTGTCTGAACGGTCTCTGACTCCTTTTTAGGTATAGTATCTATTCTGCTGTTTTCTTGTACAAGGTATCCATCTATGATCCATCATCCGCTTCAGGGTTAAGTTAATGGTATGCCTAGGCCCGCTCTTTTGGCGTGATGTCCCTCAATGAGGAAATGGTGGTTCGAGAACTTGTGACTCGGACCACTGAACAGCTTAAGCGGGCGAGCGCTGGACCAGACGACATAGGGTCCCGCTACGCTCGCCTTCTAGAGCTCTTATGGAAACCCAAGTATGCCCCTGCGACGTCTCCGCAGGGTACCCAAGTGAGCAGCGATCTTAAGCTGCCTAGCACGATGCCAAACCGCACTACTGAGCCTGGCTACATGCATTTCAGCCCCGCGAACGACTTCTCCTGGCTGGACCTGGAAGCTGTTGGTGACTACGTCTCCGGAGATCAGATCACTGAAGCCGGTATCATGGGTTACAATTCATTCCAGAATGCTGCAGTCTATACGGCGGGAGAGGACCGTTCCCAGCTGTGGCAATTTCCATCCTGGACTCCTGACGCGACCAACAACCTTCTATTCTAGGTCCTTTGTTTATTCGTTCCTGCATCCTCCCGTCATTCTCTCGCGCAGGGTTCTTGAGTGCATCTCGGTTTGATGACGCCAGAGATGACACAGTGGCTTCATCATGCCTCTCCGTCCTGTCCTTCGTGTCTCTGCAGGCATACGATATGTTCATAGTGTCATTCTCCATGTATCCCGCTTATAGACCCACGTGGGGCGGGCAAGACATCAAGGTTTAACCAAATTTCTGGGATTGGCGGGTGCGGGGCGTGGGGGAAAAACGGGATTCCTCCGATCGGGAAAGTATTAGCCGAGACGGAGTCAACCCCGCGGAATCTCACTGGCATCACAGACCGAGGGAAAGGTATCATGATTGGCAAGCATCTCTATACTCGTTTCTGGGTCTCTTCACTCTCGCCTTCTAGCTCGGACCTATTTACGTGGTGTTCAGTCCTCAGAACTTCGCAATGACACAGCTGAATGAGGTACGGGGCCGCTTGGCTCTGATAACAGGAGCATCGGGAGGGTGAGTAGTATCATTTTTCCCAACCTATCATTTCCCTCATGGACAACGCTGATTGCGAGTTCATGGGGCCAGCATTGGAGCAGCTTGCGCCCGGCAACTGGCTCAACGCGGGGTGCATCTCGCGTTGACGTACTCGAGTAACCTTGCAGCCATAACTGCTCTCATTGATGAGCTGAAGTCGCAATATGCATCCCTCCGCATCTCGTTTCACCAAGTCGATGTCGCCTCTGCGCAACAGATCGAGGACATGTTCTCACAGATTGACAAAGAGCACGGCCAGCGACCTGACATCCTGATCTCGAATGCAGGATATGGCAAGCGCATCCCTCAAATTTGGGACATCTCCCTCGAAGAATTCGACTACACGATCAATGTCAACCTGAGAGCTTCATTCATTCTCGTAAAGGGTGTAGTGGAACATATGAAGGCGCAGCGATGGGGACGGATTGTATTCATATCCTCGATAGCGGCCTACGGTGGCGGGATCAATGGATGCCGTTAGTCGTCCCCTTTTTTTTCTTCCCTTCACCACCCCTTACAGCCCCTGCTGAGCTTTTTCTTTTGTTGGGAAATAGATTACGCAGCCTCCAAAGGCGGCCTGACGGGCATGATGAAAAATCTCTCCACCCGCCTGGCCGAGTACAACATCAGCGTCAACGACGTTGCCCCCGCCATGATCGGTGACACAGGCATGATCCCAAACGCACAGGCAATCCCTGAGGTTGCGGCAGGGATCCCGCTGGGCAGGCTAGGCACCCCCGAGGAAGTGGCTAATGTGGTCAGCATGCTGGTCACGACAGGGTATATGACGGGGCAGAGCCTGCTGTTGGCAGGAGGGCTGAAATGATGTTGATGGCCATCGGATGCTTCGATCTGCTTGACCGTTTTACTACTACTGACGATACCAACACCATCCAACTCATACTTCTTCTGCCACTGCAGACTGCTTCTGTACACTCTTGATGGCGCCCGTTCATCCGACAAGTAATGTTTCTGATGACGGGGCCTTCTCCTATTGGATGGACATTATGTATTCACTTTTTCCGGTTCGAACATTAGTTCAACTCTCAACGATGACCTTCACAACAGGCGCCCCATTCTCATCTACCCCCTTTCCTGCAAGGGTGAAAGCTTTTTCTCCCTCTCCCTCAACAGCCAGTTTGAATCGATGAGTGACAATTTTCTCCTCCACAGCGGCAAGTTTCCCACTAGCTAGCAGCGCTATCGCGTTGGGGTATGCGTGCCCATCATAACGGAAAACCCCGATAAGGTCGACCTCCCGTAGCGCTGCAGCTCCGAGAGGAAGCGTCTGGACTGGATTGCCCATGCCAATCTGTACCACTGCACCACCCGCGGCCGCAGCATAGATGCCCGCCTGGACGCAGGCCGGCACGCCGGTGCAGTCGTACACTCGACTGAACCCGCGAGGTGCGCCATGTGTCTCCTTTAGCGTGTTCGCGAGTGTCTGCGCATTTTGCAGCGCATATGAGATCTGCTCCGAGTGCGGTGCAGTGGATGGTGGAGGTGGGTTGGACGGGTCCGACCGCGGGATGAGGAACGTCTTGAGGCCCAGGTCTAGTGACTTCGCTATCTCAAGCCGCGAGGCGTCGATATCAGCGATCACAATCTGGGTGAAGTTCTCGGCCGTGGCAAGGGCAGCTGCAAGTAACAGGCCGATAGCACCTGCGCCGAACACCAGTGCCGCCGTCTCCTCGCCCACGGAGCGCGCCAGTTCAACTTCCTCTCGCGTTGGCGGGTTGGAACGGCGGATAGCATGCAGACAGACTGCAAGTGGCTCTGCCAAAGCTCCGCCGGTGTAAGAGACCGAGTCTGGCAGTTTATGGCACATCTCGGCAGGGTGATTTGTGAGCTCCATCAATGTCCCGTCGAGGTGCGGAAAGAGCTTCGCGCTGCTCCTGAATTTCATCTCCGGGCAGATGTTGTAGCGGCCCTGCCTGCAGAGTGCGCACTTGCGACACGGGAGCCCGACCTCGAGCGCGACCCTATCGCCAACCGCAAGGTCTTTCACCTCAGGCCCTACGGCCGTCACGATCCCCGAAGATTCATGACCCAGGCACATGGGTCCGCGCACGACAAAGTCGCCATTCCGGCCATGGTTGTAGTAATGTAGGTCGGAGCCGCAGAGACCGGTTGCACGGATAGCGACCTGTACTTCGGACCCGGTGGGCGGAGGTACCTGTCGTGATTCCTGGGGTCTCTGTCAGCAGCCTGGCCATTGGGTCGTGAAACACAGTTCTCGGCACATGTGTGCAACGAAACAATCCAAGTGAAGAAGGGGATGCGGAAAACGCAAATATTTACCAAGCGGAGATCCTTTGCAGCATGCAGGACGAGCGCCTTGGACGGCTTGCTGCCTTCTAAAGCCGTGACCGTCGCCATTGTACAGTATTAGCTGTTCTATTCGTCTTGAAGGCTGTATTTGTATTTCTTCGATTCCTTCCCCTGCACTCAGCTCAGAATCACAGACTTAACAAACAGATCGAACAGAAAGAGAGCAGAAAGAGCGAAATAGTAGGTAGCAGCAAAAAGCGGTTCCAGAAGCAGACAGTCTGTTTCTAAATTGGCGCAATTGCGGGACAATAATCAGAACCTGCGGCTGACCTGCGGGGGTTGCACCCCGCAATGCACACTGTAGCAGCTGGAGACTGCGAGACCCAAGGGGCTTTTGAGCTGGCAGCGTCAGTATCGAGAACAAAAGCAACAGTGATCAGGGTAGGATGAAGTATCCATCTGCTCTGGTATCCTCTGGCATGGCATCAGACAGGTGCTGGCGTGACTCGACGGGCGAGTGCGGTGCAGCAGGCGGTATATGTCGGCCACTGAGTGCTGCAGGCTTGGCAGGGAAAATCCGAGAAGCAGGCTGTCGCCGACGGATGTGCTGCGAGCTTTCCGACCCTGCGCATTGGGCAGAGGGCCGAACGCCGACCGCCCGCTGGATGCGGGGGCACGGGCTTCACCGTTCACACTCCCTGGCCGGCCAGTGGACGGCGCCCGGAGCACGGACTTCCTCGGGGGTTCTTTCCCGCGGAGCGTCCACACCGCCCGCCCACTTTCAATTGCCGTCGAACCCCCACGCAGCGTGGGCAGCCAGTTGGCGGCACCCAAAGAAGCAACGCCAGTAGCAAGAAAGGTCCCGAAAGAATCGAACGGCTAAGCAGTCGTCTCCTCGCGCTGTCTCAATCCCGATGCGCCAAAAGGCTCCGATTTGCCGATCTGGAGCGCCTCGGCCGGGTCGGCGCCAGTGGAGGCATGTATGGCACACTTGGTTCGCATGAACTGTGTAGAACTGTGAGAAGCTCCAAGGAGGTGTGGAAGAGCTGCCCTGCTGGAGAGATAGCGTTATGCATGGTCAGCAAGACAGGGGAAACAAAGGTCTGGGCTCGCGTGGTGCAGGGTCTGGGGTCGAGCAGCGCAAACACCGCGAGTAGTTGGATAGCTTCCCTCGCATCTCCCCGCCATGGATCGAACGTGCCTCGCGGCTGGACGGGGCACGGCCGGCAAGAGACCGTCTCCTTTGGAGGGAGATCCGCGGACGGCTTCAGTAGTCCTGCTGAACAGTGCAGGGCCCATATACCGGTGCGTCCATGGCATTGGCACCAGAGCTCCAGTCGGCATTATTCACTAGCTTCTTGCTTCTTTCCATCCCCCTCACCATTCTCCCTTCCCTTTCTCCTTCATCTTTTTCACTATCTCTCCGTCCCTTCTTTCCTGTATCTTCCGTACTCCAGCCTAGACTGGGCAATCTAACTTTTCCTCCTTCTTTGGCTCCCGAGGTCCACCTCTTTCAGTTTCCCGCCTAGTCTGACATCATTTCGCCCTACCATCAACGATGCCGTCTCAGGCTGCACTTCTGATCGGCACCATCACCCACGCCCGGAAGGAGTGGGAGGCCTTCTCGTCTGTATTGACACTCAAGGTAGGACCTGCGGGAGCACGAGCAAGCTGCCCCCCATGCGGAAAATAGGCACGTATGCATATATAATCAGAGAGCATGGTTGACATGATTTCACCTACCGTAGGAATACCCCGACGGGACCAGGGATGAGTTTATCAACAATTGCAAGAGCGGCAAATACGACGACGTCGTGGCCATCTACAGGTCCAATGCTTCCACCAAGGTAAGAAGCTGAGCAGACGGGAAGCAAAACTGTTGGCGCAAAAGAAGAATCCACGTAAATGTGGGCTGACGAGGAATATTTGGCTTCGCACGTAGATAACCGGTCCCTTTAACGCAGAGCTGATCTCTGTGCTTCCCAAATCCCTCAAGTATATATGCCACAACGGCGCCGGATATGATAACATCGATGTCGAGGCTTGCTCGCAGAGAGGTGAACAATCCTGCCCTTCATAGCACCGGTCAGGGTGGAACGCTCCTTTTAGGACCACGCGATGCTGATATGCTGTTTGGGTCTGCAGGAATCGCCGTGTCCAGCACCCCTGTTGCGGTCAATCATGCGACAGCGGACGTTGCGATCTTTCTCATGATCGGCGCTCTACGACAGGCCTACATTCCGTTGACTGCAATCAGAGCAGGTGAGTGTCTTTCTATTTTGCTTTGCGCGGCGCAAGGTTGAGCATCGCATCTGAACGGCATCTAACTGAGAATGTACAGGTCAATGGCAGGGCAAGACTCCGTTGGGCCATGATCCCCAAGGAAAGGTCCTGGGTATCCTGGGAATGGGAGGCATTGGCAGAGTAAGTGGCTCAGATCATGCAAGATTGAGCAATTGGCGTTCATCGCGCGTGCTGACAATGAACAGGAAGTGGCCAATCGAGCGAGGGCATTTGGAATGAAGATTCAGTATCATAACCGCTCTCGGCTTCCGCCGGAGCTGGAAGGAGACGCGACATATGTGTCATTCGACGAACTTCTCGCAAATTCCGACGTTCTTAGCTTGAACCTGGCCTTGAACGAGTCGACCAGACATATCATCGGAGAGCCTGAGTTCAAGAAGATGAAGGATGGAGTGGTCATTGTCAACACCGCGCGTGGCGCTTTGATCGACGAGAAAGCGCTTGTTGCAGCACTCGATTCTGGAAAGGTAGTCAACACACAATGGCGAAAGACCTTTTTTCCCTTCCGTCTATTGACACCAGTTCCAGGTTGCATCAGCCGGTCTGGACGTCTACGAGAACGAGCCAGCAGTGGAACCCGGCCTCCTGAACAACCCCAAGGTTATGCTACTGCCACATATTGGAACCGCCACATATGAGACGCAGAAGGACATGGAGCTCCTTGTACTGAAGAATCTGCGTTCCGCGATCGAGAAAGGCGAACTCATCACGCAGGTACCGGAGCAGAAGAAAGGCAAGAGGACTCCGAATGGCACCGGCTGTGGAAATCACAACCTGTAGGTTACGATATAAAAGGTCCTCTGGGAGATGGATGCTGGGGTGGCCTTGTTTGGAATTTCGCATCGTTGAAATTATTGGTGAAGGACCCCTGTAGCAGGTTTAAGCATGATCCTGTGTTGGACCCCTTAGACGGCGGTGTTTGAATTTCCGTGTCTCGGTGCTGTTTATGCTTCACAATTAATGAGCCATGAGTGAAGGGCGGAGGGCATCTAGGGAGACATAATAAGGATAATACATAATATTTCGGGCAGTGACCGCTCTGCATGATACTTGAAAAGAAGCATCATTATCATCGTAAGCAAATTTGTAGATGTCTGTCCAAGTCCAGCAGCGGAAAAACACAAGCATTGGTGGTTCATACAAATTGCCGGGCGGTGAGCCACGGAGGGGGGCCTTTGGTAGCCGAAAGTGGACTAGTGCTAGGGCTCGCTTAGGGCTGGCGGTGCCAAGGCGAAAAAGCGCACCACACGAGAGACTTCGAGATCTCCAGTTCCAGCGGCGCCCGTCTATCGAAAAGCGACAACATATCACCCCGACTTTCGAGGGCCATCTCTATCCCGGCAACCTCTCCAAGATGGTGAGTCCCTACCCTTACTCTTTGGATTCAATTGGGCACGACGCTGCTGGAACCTTCGTTCTCGCGTCTATCGTGATCGGACGATGCAGGACTTTTCCGCACATATTATCGAAACTCCGCAGTTGCAAGATGTCCGTCCTTGACGACAACCATAAACTAACGCCGCACTCTCTCTGCTCATCTAGGTCCGCTACGCAAACCAGTCGATTCCGGCCGCGAAGAGCGCCCGCGCGCGGGGCTCTTACCTGCGTGTCAGCTTCAAGAACACTCGCGAGACCGCCCAGGCCATCAGCGGAATGAAGCTCCAGCGCGCCCTCCGCTTCCTGGAGAACGTCATCAACAAGAAGGAGGCCGTCCCCATGAGACGGTACTCTGGCAGCACCGGACGGTGTGCTCAGGGTGAGTGACAAGATTTCTTTTCGTGTTGGAATCGGTTTGGGTTCGAATTGGGAGGGATGGGTTTCGGGTTGGGCTGTAGGGTGTGTGTGTGTGTCGGTGGGATGGGATGTTTTTGGAAGGCAGCAGAAATCAGAATGGCGCATATGTTGTTGTCAACGGCGGGATTTGGGTTGTTTTCTTGGGTCTATGGAAAGACATGGGGTTCTGGGGAGCTGGAGGAGGACTACGTTCATGAAAGCTTTGATTGATTTGGCCTCGACACATGCTGACAATGCGTCCGTCGTCTACAGCCAAGCAGTGGGGTGTCACCAAGGCCCGCTGGCCCGTCAAGTCCGCCCAGTTCCTCATCGGCCTCCTGAAGAACGCCGAGGCCAACGCTGACACCAAGGGTCTCGACACCAGCAACCTCATCGTCAAGCACATCCAGGTCAACCAGGCCCCCAAGGGACGGAGACGCACCTACCGTGCGCACGGTCGTGTATGTTTTCCCCCTTCCCCGCCACGATTTGGTTTAGTCTTTGCGAGTTTTGGATGAATTGCTGACGGATCGATCCCTAGATCAACCCCTACATGACGAACCCCTGCCACATCGAGCTCATCCTGACCGAGGGTGAGGAGGTCGTCCAGAAGGCTCCCGAAGTTGCCGCCCAGGTGCCCGCCCGCCTCAACTCGAGACAGCGTGGTCTTCGGATCCGCCGTGCCCTGACCGAGGCGTAAACGGTCTTTTATGATGTCGGGGGTGTAGACAAAAGCCGGGATCTGGGGACTGGAGTTTTGTTGTTGTGTAGGAACAAAACAAACAAAAAGGGGGAAAGAAAAGGTGGAACAGACTGAGACGACAAAAAAAGGATATATGACGCTTGAGGTTTTTCATATCTTTTTCTTTCCTTTTTCCCGGTGCAGGAAATAAAAAGAGTGGAAACACCCAAGTGTTTGTCGTTTGGCAGAAAACATTTCCCTGATGTCGAAATGGCACCTCCCCCTAGGTACTCTCTGTCTTGTTCCACATTTTTCTTTCCCTTTTTCTTTCCTCTGACTTTCTTCGGATAATTTCAAAGAGCTCATGAAATGGGATACGGTTTTCTTTGAATGAAACGTGCAGAGAGAACTGTGTTGAATTGAATGCATTTGTATGCCGAGGAAGAAATACCAATTCTATGTCTCTTGAGCAGTAGCGTACTTCTCTCCCTCCTTTCGTCCATCCCTCCCTTCTCTCTCTGTGGTCCCTTGCTATGAAATATATATATCCTTGGCTGAGACTACCTGCACAGCATCGCATCGCCGTGAGCTTTCGGCGGAACCCAATAATAATCTCCGCCAGCCAGTGTCTTAGGCACCCACCCACCCCACCCTATAATCTCCGCAGAGAATTCCTGCAGAGATCGAGAAGACAAAAACATACCGGTTTGTCGCAGGCGCTCAGAGCCGCGTGTTTTTTAGATATTAAAACAGAAGAAGAACCAAATCAGTACTCCGGATACCTGGATGCGTGCTGTACGTACGTAGTCAATCAAATCAAGGTGTTCCGGTAACTACCCAGGTATTATCTAGGTACAGTATTTTGTCCCAACGCAACTTGCCCATGAGGAGGTCATCTATCAATCAATCACCCTTTCCAACCTAATCCAGGATTTTTTTTCCATTTCCCGCAAAAGTTTAGGGCCTTTCCACTTGACGGGTTTTCCCTCTCTATTGTAGGCACAGTACCACGTTAGGTAGGCATGCAGCTAGTACTATATAGCTATCTACTATGCATATACCCTAGAAGCTCTACTCAACTCCCTTCTTTGTCAGCAATCTATCCTTCTGGATCTATCTATTCGCCATCTCTCTTTCTCTCTCCTACCTACGTCGCTCCAATAATTACTGCTGCAGCACCGACAAGCCATTGCTGGAGGAGGAGAGGCGGAGGGGCCGTGACCATCGCGGCCGCGGCGCCGTCACTTGTACTGGTGGTCAATGGGGATGCAGGTCCAGTTCCACTGCTAGTATGGAGCGTTGTCGACATTTCGCTTTCAGAGCCAGGAGTAACAGTCGTCTGAGTTGCTATGACGCTTCCAGAGGCAGACGCAGTGGTGGAAGAAGAGCATGGTCCCTTCATAGAAGAGCCATAAACGATACCATAATAATCACTCGCTGTGATCGGGACCACCGTCTTGCAAGACAACGACGACGACGAAGACGAAGAGGTGCTGCTGCAGTACGGAGGGAAACACGACGGCGGCAAGTCTCTAATGCCACCGACGCAGCAGCTGGCGTTGTCGAAGGGTCCTTCTCCCCTTCCCTCCTCTCCTCTTCCCTCCTCTTCCGCTCCATGCGGAGAATTATTATTAAACTGTATGATCCCCGGACAGCAGACGGTCAGGTTTCTGTCGTCTATTGGCGCGAGGCAGGTGGAGGGGTCGTCGATGCAGTAGCCGTTGATCTGGATGGCGGAGTGCTGGGGGTGGAATGTAGGTAGATGTCAGTGTTGGGGGAATATAAAAAGAGGGAGAGGGAGAGGGAACGAGGGTGTCCTTCACCGTTTCAAAAAGGTCGACGCTGGGAGAAGAAGAAGAAGAAGAGGCAGCGCTGAGTGCTAGGAGAAGAAGACGTCCTAGAACGAGGATTGTGAGGGAGGGAGACATTTTTTTGATTTTATTTGAGAGGTGAAATGAGCTTCCAAGCCTGTCGTCAAAAGGCAGTTGGTTGGATTGAAGGATCAGTTGTTCTGTTTCGAGATATGTAGAAATCAGAGGGAGGAGAGATTGTCTCTCCGAGTGCGACTGATAGGCAAGTTACCTACTCTGGTAGTAGGTAGTATAATTTAATCTGCGAAAAACGACAGCAAAAACGCAAACGACTTCGACCTTAGCTGCGAAGTGTTTTCGCGAAAGTGAATAATGATGGGAGGATCGTTCCCCAGTACAATGTGTCGTGATCTGTGAGGCGCGAGGTTCAACTCAGAGATGAACATTCACTTTCTGACGGTCTGCTGATCCACAAGGAGTGCCAAGGAAAAAAAAATCAATGAGCCAGCAAAATATTGATCTCCTCACAGGAGGCCTTGTCTTGCTCGGGAATTGACCTGGTGACAGCCACAAGTGGGAGGTGTAGATGTTGTCAATTGATGCTGGTTATGCTGAAGCAGCAGCTGGAGAGGGCACGGCGATTCTGGGGGCGTAGCACATATTATCCCCAACGAGGTCTTTCACAGTCAGTTTAACTCAGAGTACTATCGGAGTAAACAGTCAAGAAAATACAAAGGAGCTTTTTCCATGGGAAAATATTCTCCGTGCTTCATCTTTCTCCTCAGTGGGTATGTATGTAAATTGATCAATGTCTGCGCAAGCAGTTCTCTCCGACTGCAACATACACAACCTACTTATTTTTCCTGGAACAAATACAAATACTTCTTTGCGCTAATGTACATAGAGTAAGGTGGCGTAACCTAGCAGCTTCAATGTGCCACAGCAGCTGCAGTGCAGTGCAGACTGGGTAGTAAGCTGCGCCGGAACATGCCCTGTAAAAATCCAATAACTTATGCAGCCACTCCATTTGTGTATATAAAAAGCACTATCATAAAATTGTGAAAACGACCAATTGAGTTTATCCTTTTATTGCATTGTACTGTACTACGATGCATTTTTTTTTTCATGGATAGGACGCAGAACTAATCCACCAAGGAAACATAATCGTCGTTATCTGCAATAATAGGAAGTATTAACACATCATGACAGACATATCTTCGTTTTCAATCCTTCATGTCCAAGTTCAGTTAGGTCCACCTCTTGCTGCCATTCTCCCCATGTCAATCCAACTCTTTCTTCCATCGCTCGCTCAAGAAGTGAACACCGCAAAAAAATCTCCACGAACAAATAAGGAATGAATGAACAAATCACAGCATACTCCACGCCAAATCCAAATCCACGTAAGAGGAATAAAAAAAATCAGAATCCACACTGCGACGGATCAGCATCCGCATACGTCGCGGACACCCTTCCCAATTGCACCGCCTGGCCGCCGGTCAGCTGGTTCATAGCCTCCTCCGCGATGTTGAAGCCGTCGGCGGCGTGGTCAACGGCGGTGACGTAGATGGTGTTGCCGTTGTACGTGAGCGAGTAGCATTTACCGCAGTTGGGGCTGTTCCAGCTGGGGATGGTGAAGGCGCCGCCGATGCGCGGGAACGAAGGAAGGCTGCCGGCGGTGCTGTAGCCCTTGGTCACGAGGCCGTTGGTGCCGTCGGAGCACGCGGTCGTGAGAAGGTCGAAGCTCGGGTTGTCGTACTGGGGGTCGTAGGAGACAGTGACGGTGCCCGATGCCGATGGTGCCGGCACGGCCAGGACGGCCAGAGGAGCGGCCAGGATGGAAAGAGCGGCGGTGAAGAGGGAGAACTTCATTTTTGCTTCCTGCGTTGTGTCGAAGATGGTCTTTTGTTGTAGTGGGTTGAGGTGATGTGTGGAAGAGCTCTCCGAGATCGTCTGATATAGATCTGTCGAAGTCGGAAGAGAGAGAAGCGGAAAAAGGCAATTGAGATGGAGTGATGGTATGGAGGATGTTCTTCTAATGTCTTGATCTTGTTGTGTCTCTCAACCTGATGGCAGAGCAACGCAGGGGGTCTGCGACCTCTATATATTGCCAATTCGGACAATTGATGCCCATGGTAACAGAGAAATCTGAGAGACGGTCTCAGCATCCTGCCCCACAAACAGCTGAACAGTTCACAAGATGTTAGCAAACAGAAACCACAGAGCAGTAACAGTCGAGCTCCGCCGCACTCCGGGAGACCCAGCAGCCGAGGTGATGTGGTTAAAAATAGCTGTATATAGGATCACACCCATCGCGGGTTCGCCCGTTAAAGGTTTGGCAGGTAAGACATGCAGACGGGGACTCGGTTAACTGCGCTGTACTCCGTGCTGCAGTGGGCAGGTCTGGGGTAGGTTGGTTGGTTCACCAGAGGGCCAAGGCCCCGATCGACCGTCATATCGACGATCGTCGTGCTAGAAGATGCGGCGGAGTCCGAGGTATCCCAAGGTAGCAGTACACAGTGGTAGCCTCGATGCGGCGGTGTGATTCTCCAGGGCTGCTGCGGCGGTCCTCCGTCCGATGCTTGTCTGAGTCAGTGCCAGTGAGAGGCCGTATCGCGACGGCGGCGAAGTCATGTTTAAGATGCCGGACGCCTTAAAGGGTTCTGTTCTATTCTGAATACGGCCTGCGGCCTTCTTGGCTGTGCAGAAGGACGCCGTCCGACTGGATCGATTTGGGGTTGGCCGGAAGCTTTTTCTCCACAGCCGACAAACCTCCCCCGATAGGGCATTGTTTATGCCCGGCGGGATGTGGGGATATACGAGCAGACATCAAAGGAAAACGTCCTGAATTTAGGACCAGACGGGATGTCAGGCCGTCAACCATTGCAACCTGTTCTCGGCATAGAATATACAGCTGACGTACCCGCCTAGGATACTGTCAGCTCATGAAGGACAACTGTCTGGCAATTCGTCGAGGTCGAGAGAGCTCATTCGATAAGAGGTACTGGAGGTAGACACTTGGATGTACTGTACAGTAGCCACGTGCCTGACTACTTGTAGATCTCCTGTAGGCCTAATCGTGGATCACCAGTCCACCATCAACAATGGCTAGGCAGCGTGTCATTTCCATCAAGTAAGCTACCACGACTCCCGATTTCAGATGGTTGCATGGTGCGTCGATCCACCGCGGGATCATACATCAATTGTTTCCTGATAGGGAGATTGTTTCACGTAATTGATCGGAACAATCGACGTAGCTGGCACAGTCCTTTTCCGATGGCCTCCAGCTTCAGAATGTGGTTCCGATTGAATTTGAATTCTCTGTCAGGGAATTGATTGAAGTATAGCAGTTAAAAGAAGCATGCCTGGTTTTGACACTATCTAGTATTTCGAATGCTAGGGACTAAGCAGCCTGCCGGAACATTTTAGTGGACAGAACAGGTCTTAATACTTTTCCCATAACCTAAAGTAGACGGATCATTGATATTGTGCATCCCGGTGTTCACAGGCAAGGAAAGTTTGTAAATATTGATAGGAATCAGTGGCATTGCATACCAAGTGTCTTCAGCCACATCGGTCGCCGTGCTACCAGCGGCATCCTGCACACTGACACACACTCCAGGCTAGATTCTCGCCGTCGAGGATTTGGCAGCGCTGCTGCTCGTGTTATTGGCCATGTCCTTTTCTAAAGGAAAAGAAATGGTCCTGTTCTATTTCTTGAGATCCGCAAAATATTCCATGGGGGCCAATCCATCCGCAGCATTCAGTGCTTTTTCTGCGAGAGTGCCATTACAACAGTTGTCGGGGACTCCATGGGTAACTTCATGCGCAACTCCCTCTGCAGCATTGAACGCTGTCCCTTGCAGATAGGCAGCAGTCGACGCCACGTCACCAGCAGTCGACAGAACTTGCTGAATCTTTGAAGGGGGTTTAGATGTCCGTTTTCCGCACCGTTCTGCCCTTGGCCTCCAGGGAGTCACTATTGACGCAGGTGCCCCTCCATGAACGTCTGCGTTGGCCGATTCTTCGTTTTGGTTATCCGCATGTGACGCCGGAGTGACCGATCCCTTTTCAGCTCCATAGGGCTGACCTTTGACAGCGCACCATTAGCATTGGAAGCTACGCTGTGCAAGGCCTCCCGAGCTTGCTTAACCAGAGCATTGGACAATGCATTTGAATCCCAGCCTGCAATGGGAGGAACACACCCTTGCCATAACCCTAAAAGAAGTTTCCGAGCTAATGAGAAGCGTAAGCATGCGTCAAATAAACGATTGAGGGAAAAGGAGTAATAACAAATAAAAAAGGGGCAAAAGAACAACTTACCTATCGGATCGGAAGTCAAAAAGGGCCAACTTTCTTTGAGATAAAGTTTCTCCGTGCAAATGGTGATGGGCTTGAGCTCCGCCACCCATGTCACTTTGGAGCCGGTCTGGTATTCTTCAACCCCAGCAACGATCCTGATCATGGAGAGGCAAAAGGGCAGAGCAAATCTCTCTACCGTGGCACGCGTGAGGGCCATGGAAAAAGTGGAGGTAAGCGCTCGTCTGTCGGGGGAGTTTGAAGGTTTCAGGAATTGGGGACAGCCTCCGGATACCTGCATGCGGGTACCCATGAATCGTCAGCAAAGGATTTTAGTAGAAGTCTTTCAATTGATTTCAGAGTCCGTACAAATAGGGAATGACAACGTCACCCGGTCCGAAAGTCATCAATTTTTCGCTTCGCCTACGTAACTGCGGATGTTACGTTGGCTTCTAGCCACCCACTGAGTCTCGAGAACGTATTGCCGCGAGGTTTCGTCTGCTGATTTGTCATTCAAGCTGGCCACAAGGTTTTCCGAATTCGCTCCCAGCAGTGGAGGTTCTCCTTTTTCGAAGAAGAAGAAGCTGAGTACGTCGGCAAACTAAGGAGGCCAAGTCAGTCAAGCAGACTATGCAAGCACCGGATTGATGGGACGTACCTCCCCGACAGGTGCACCAACTCCGCCCCCAGCGTTTAGGCAGCAGATATCCCCAGTTTAAGGCTCTTCCCAGAGGTTAAGGTTATCAACTCTCTCACGACATTATTCCCATACCAACGCAGGGAGCCTGTAGTACTAGTCCTAGCACTGCCCTTGCCTCCAAGCAAGCCTCCAACCAATGAGGCTTTCGAGGCTAAGCCCTTGACGCTCGAGGTAATACCTTTAACAGCGGCCTTTGCGGCTAGAGGAGTAGCTTTAACGAGGTCCAATGTGGTCTCCGTAAGGGCTTCCGCTTTTCTCAAGCCCACATTTTCTATGTTCGAGTCATTGCAGGGCCATTATTGAAGTCGAACTTGATACTTCCCGTCATGTATTCAACTTCCGTAGGTACTACTATGAGAGATGCTCTAGCGTATACTGTGCGAAAATTGCTATGGTGCAGCAGTTCCGCTTAGATCCCGACGTCCCAACTAGACGGGCCCATGTTGCCGTAACCACCGTACGGGATCTCGGGAGCTCCCCGAGGCCCCCAGTTATCATCGGTTCGGGATCTCAATCCCGACCTCGGGACTCGGGAAAGCACCGGATTGCCTATGGGGTCTACGGAATAACAACAATGTCCTGCTGCCATCATCCTCCCTTTGATACCAACGTTACTAACCTAGCAGTGCTTTACCTATTCACTAAACGGCTTCAGACCCGCAGAGTATCGACTCGAACCATGCGGCTTATCCAAAAGAATACTGCCATGAAGAGCAGCGCACGTCGATATTTGAAATTGTGGATTTAACTCTAATACAACAGGTTCTGGAAAGAGGTTACTACTGGCGGATCTCCCAACTGCGCATCTAAGTCCTAACCTCGATATTATCGACCAGGATCCATCAGTATCGCCTTCATCGAGCTGCAGTCTGTTTTTGATTCCCCTTCAAGTCCGTCGACGGATCCAGATGTGTCCTCTCACAGTCGAACTAATAGCCGCGTTTCTTTAAAGAGCCACCTCTTCTTATATGACACATGGGGCTAAAATTGCCCTACAAAACGTTATTAAAATATTCCGTGGCATCGGGCTAATGGTTACATAACTAATGCAGCTACAGACAAACACGATTTTCTTGGTCTTGCCTGCCCCCAAACAGATGGCGTCATTTGCACGTGTTTGTTAATTATCAACCATATTTATCTATTGCATCCATTCTCCCGTTTTTACATTGCGTTGATCTTCTATGTCCAGCGACCAGCGGAAACGGACGATGGCCGTCCCTAAGGAATGGACAGCAGGAGACATCACATACTTATATACACTGGAATCTTCTCCCTAGGCCTGGCCTAACCTATGCCAAACAGACCTCCACTCTCTGGTGATCAGAAAAAATACGGCCAGCTTAGTCCCCAACTCTGTTCCGAGTCCTGGACCGGGTCCGAGTCCGCGACCTGCTCCTCGAGGTAGACATTACGCGACGGCCCGCGTTCGTCGCCGTCGGACGTCTGCTCGATTTCCGGCTCCGTCGGGACCCGCGCCTCTTACTGTTCTTGGGGCCGGCGGTCTGGGTCGAGTCGCGCATGTAGGCGATGTCTCTCTAATAATAATACATGCGTTAAAACATCCGATACAGTCAGATGCTGATGATGGAGAGAGGATTGGACAGGGAACAGAGCTCTAGGAAACGTACCAAGGTATTATCCTCATCGCCGTAGGTGTTGCCCTGCTGGTTACCCCGACGGGGCGCGTTGAGCGTATCGGCTGAATTCGCTCTGGCGGTTTCTCTGACCATCGTTGTGGTTGTTGTTGTTGTTGTTGTATGCGCGGAAATATACACAGTCCTGTACCTGGAAAGGTTAAAAAAGGATGTGTACAGATGAAGCAGTTGAGGTCAAAGAACAAGAACTGCCCTATTCCGCTTGCCTCCCCTCCGATTCGGATTTCATCATGCTCTTATGCCATGTTCTGCCAGCCATGCGGTCATCGTGGCGCTTCTCGACGTCAGCATGATGAAGTTTGCCGCCATCCCCATGTGGAAAAGGGGGAAAGCCATGGATAAGGCAGCGACGGATATCCCCGCCCGAGAAAAACGTGGCCGCTGATATATGATATACTTCGGCTACGTAGTTTATTTCAAGGTCTTGTTATTTAAAGAAAAATCCAATTCTTGCATTATGCCTTGGAAATACAGGTTTAGTTCGAAGTTAATAGACCAGTTTCCAGATATTAATATGCTTTTATGCATTGGTGCAATTGCATGGTTCAGTTCAACTTTTAGATCGCCTGCAGATCTAATGGTCCTGGTACGTGGCAATCTTTGCTCCCAAAGACCCAGACTACTGCACTCTTGTGCTAGAAACAGCCTGAATCTGGGCAAAATGGAGGCCCATGAAAATGAAGCGGTTCACAACTCATGCTCAACTGTGGAGGCGTAGTAGCGGTGTTCATGCTAGGTAATTTTTAGCTTCATATCACAATGACCTCAGCGCTAGCACTTTCAGGCTTAATACTAGACCGAAGCATCCAAGTTCAGAGTACTTCTTTTTGAAAAAAAAAAAAAAAAAAAAAAAAAAAAAAAAAAAAAAAAAAAAAAAAGATGCATCTTCTAGCACTAGGTAATTCAGGTAGAGTCTGTTTTCTCCGACAAAACATATACATATCTCCCGGGTATGTGCCGAGGACTCGCGAAACATACCTTGCTACGTTACCTCTTAAGTTTAAAATTTGTGTATGGGAATTTCAAACACGTTGGATTCATCTTATACTTTCGAACAGAAATCCATGAGGTTATTACTAAAACAGTCGGGCAAGACTCTTTCTTCCAAGATCTAACCTAACCTAACAATACCTTTGAATACCTATAGATAGATAGTACCTGCATAATATTTCAAGATGTTCTGTACATACTACCACTGAAGCACTCGACAACAAACAAATTAATTTGATGTCATGTACAGTAGTGGCAAAAGCCCATACGGCGACCAAACTTTAATAGTATTGACAAGAGGCAAGATCGGCACCGTGGTGGCTACGAAAGAGAAACCAGATCTCCTCTCTCCCCCGACCATCTACATACACACAATTTTGCAAACATTCACACCTCCTCACTCAACTGCACAGCATGGCCAAGTCGGTAGAGTAAGTAGGCTTGTGGGCTCAACACGACATATCCTCGCAGGGGGTATGTAGGTGATATGCGTCTTGCAGAGATAGAAACGGAAACATCAGATTGAAAGAAAAAAATTCCATATGTATGATCGACATAATTCCATCGAAATCTTGAGAGCTTGAGCCTGCATATAACTGGAGCTACTGGCGTCGAGAGAACCAAGCTAGGTAGGTAATCTATCTGATACTGTGGCTTCAGAGGATATGATATGTGAATCAGATATCACATGCTATATTGTACAGTACATGTACCTATAAAAAGTGCGATTGCCTCTATTCATGTCGTTATATACAACACTTGCACTCCACTAGATTTTAATCCTGGGGAATATCGTTCATAAAATATAACTTTTTTCAAAAAATGGAGCTCATGTAAACTGAGAAGTGCAAGTAACTCGTATCGGGGTATATCCAAAGCATAAAAAGAAGAATCCAAGGGCTGTGCTGTGTCTTTGTCGTTGTCGTTTTTCTGTGCATTTTTTTCCTATTCTCCCATCGGATCGAGATTCAAGGAACGTTTTGTTCGCATCTGTGCAGCCATAAAGTTCATCATATCGAGATTGGCGCATCATACCGTTTCGTATCGTATCAGGCTGGAAAAAAAATTGTGGTGATGAGGAAAAGAAAGGAAAGATCGTATCAGATCATAAAGATGATGCAGATCATACCAATCATTCGGATCATCCAAGCGGCATATCCAATCCGACAAAAATGAGGCCTTACATAACGATACAGCACGCCTTCGCCAGCTTCCCCAGTAGCCCCGGCAGGGCCTCGTCGACGACCTGCTCGGCCTCGTCCTTCTGCTGGGCTTGGGCCGGCGGTTCCCGTGCCGGCTGGGGTTTCTGGTTGTGGTGATGCTGAGCTGTATGATCATATTCGCCGCCGTGGTGCTGGTGGTGCTCCTGCTTGGGTGGTATATCCGCTGGTCCCCCGGTTAGGTTGACGTAGATTCGGCCGGCGTTCTCCTCGGTCGCGTACTGCAGGCCAAGGTCGCGGCAGAGCTGCTCAACGCGGGGCTTGAGCTTCTGGACGTGGTTCACGGAGTGGTTGCCTTTTCCGACGATGCTGTGGAAAGAGAAACGCCGGCGTGTCAGTGATGGATAAGATAATGCCATATTATCATGCGCAAGGGAGAGAGAGACAGCTGGCAGGAAACTTACACGTGAAGATGCGTCTCTCCATGCTCCCTCGCGTACTTGATGCGCTTCTCGAGGATCTCCTCCGCCTCCTCGACGAACTGTCCGTGCAGGTCGATCGTGTCGGGCGGCACGTTGGCGTTGTTCTCGCGGAAGATGAACTCAGACGCTTGTCGGTTGTACTCCTCCATCTTGCGGCCGTGCGCCTTGCCCTGCTCGGACAGCTCCTTGGCCAGCGCGCCGTCGCCATTCTCGTAGGCTTGCCGGGACTATAATTCGTGTAATAATGCCGCGTGGCTTGGTCAGATCGATAAACTTCGACAGACAAAGGATTTCGGACGATCGATCGGGCTTGACGGAGTTGTCAGGCCTTGTCGCGCACCTTCTCGAAACATTCTCCGCGCTTCTTGGCCTCCTGTCTGGCGAGGCCTCTGAGACGATCGTACTCCTCTTCCACTTCGCGGCTGTGTTCGTAATTGAAGGCTGCGTGCGTCAAAAAAAGATAACAGCATTCATCGGTCAGTTTCAGCGGCTTGCTGTGCTGGAGTCGACAGGCCAGGCAATCCTGGACAGTGTGTCACACTCACCCCGGTGGCCCACGTAAGACGTTTCGTGCGACATGGTTGTCCCGCGTACAAAGCAATTGTCTCTGGTGTCGATTCACAGATGGTCGAGGAAGAAGAAGTCCACGATGTTCGTCGCGATCAGTGGTATCGCAATTCCATGCCAGCATCCATGGATGGCTTGTCCGATCCCCCTGCGGTGGTTGTGCTGGACCAATCGTGGGCGGTGACCGGTCGCCTGGGTGGGCGCTCCGATCGCGCTAGGAAGCGCAGCGCGAGATGAGAGATCTGGGGATGCGCCGGAGATCAGAAACGGCTACGCCGTTGGCCGGTGGTCTGTTGGGCTGATGGCTGCTTGTTTTTTTTTTCTTTTTCCCTTTTCCAGAGACAAGTCACACGCTTAATTCATCTGAAGTGACACAAAATCCACGTGCCGGCGCGTGGCTGTTCCTCATGGTCTGCTTACTCTGTCGGAAGCGCCGCTTTAACTGGTCGAGATTCCGTGGTCCGCTGGACATCAAACAAGGGCTTGGACTCCATTGGGGGTTTGAAGACCATTGTGAAGCAGGATGCAGCAACGACACAACACCGATTGCCTTGTGCCGCAGCCGACGATTCCCGTATGGAGTACGGAGTGCTCCGTGAATGACCTGCAGAGCAGACAATCGACCAGGGGGATGGTGTTACTCCGTCCACTGTGGATACAGCCCAGAGGATCGGATCTTCCTTTGCAATTCAGACTGCGGGCTGTAAGGATAATGACTGGCAGGCTACGGATGCTAGCATGCAAATCCAGCAAAGTCTGTAACACCTATTTGATTAGCGACGGTTTCGCAGCAGGTGGCGTGACGTTAGCACTGCTATTTTGAGATCCAAGAACGGAAACACAGTACGCGGTGTTACGACACTGATTTCCTCTGATAAGCTTTTATTATTTGTTACGAGTGGCAAATCTTGCTCAGGAATGCTGGATTGTGGAAGCGGACGTGTTAAGGATGTGTATGTCTAAGGTATCGATTGAAGCGTCCCATCGCCGCTGATTATATATTTACCGCAATTGCCAGCGTCTCGGACCGAATGTGCACGCAGAACCATTGGCACATAAGGCAGAGGTGTTATGCATTGTTGAGTAGACGCATCTGACCAGTCCAGCTGCAGGTGAATCGAGTCATGACGATCGAGGATGAAGATTTGATCAAGCTATCAGGATCATCTGCAGCGAGATCCTGGTGCGCGTTTCAGGAACAACCCCTTACCGGAGGGCCTTGGCAACGGGTACGCTCACGTGACCGGCCCGAGGCCTTCAACTGCCGATTAATATTCCTCACGTCTCAATAATAATATCGTCTCCAGACTCCACGCCTCCAGCGCGGCAGTTTTCCTCTTACGCTTCCAGTATCTGCCGTTAGTGTTATGAATCAAGTTAAGCTTAGTGTCTAATTGCCGTAATTGCCGCCTAAAGCACGTCGCTCGAATTGCTTTCGAACGGTCTGCTTGACGATAACGCTTTCTACCATCACAAAGGCGGCGACGTGAAAAGAGAAAACAAGGACAGCACGGAGTGGAATAAGACGGAGTACGGAGGCCCATACAGCCGAGGCACTCCGCCCGACTTTACTGGAAGTGGCAGTGGAGATCAGGAGAGACGGTCGGTCGATAGCCTGCTCCGCTCGGGGCTGCCACGAGGGAATCTGCTTGACCGCGTGCCGAACAAGAGGGCGGCCAGGACTAAGCCAAGCGCAGCAGAGGACGGAGTGTTTGAGAGGATAGCGTCCGGCGCAGAAGAGTGCCAGAAGGGTTTAGGACGCTGTTATCAGTCTCCGCAGAGTGGAGATGTTCGGGGGCAGATCAATTCGTCGAATTTTTTTTCCGGTGCAGACCGGCAGAACACGAGAGGACAAGAAACCGGTTGCGATGATGCCATCTGGGCACCGCCTCCCGCGAGGGTCAAGGAGGACTCGGAGGAGGCGCCCAAGAGGCCAGCAGCACGAGGGACCGACGAGGTGCAGATTCTGGAAGGGAGATGGAAGAGCCGTCGGAACCGGAGAAAGAAAGATGCCAGAGCCGTGGAAGCTGCGCCCCTGGCGATCTGGTTCCGGCATCAGGGGATCCGCCTGCACGCTACCAACGTTCTGCATGGCTGTTTTTGCGACTGATGCCGTCATGACTCTGGGAGGGCAGGCTCAGGCTGGTGGCCGCGTGCGTAGCCCAGCAGTTGGGTCTCGATGCTTTTTCGTAGCTAGCTGTTTCTGCTCAGACACACAGAGCGTGCGAACCGCGTGGGCGCGCATGGCTGATCTGATCTGCAGATGAGGGGATGAGGAATTAGGGAGCGACCAGGGGCAGAGACACCTCCCTGAGACTGAGCTTAGGCGAGACTAAGGCGCGAGACGTTGCGATCGCTCCATCGCGAGGGCCCGACGCGGGCTGGGAGTGGCCGAGAGAGAGGGAGAGAAGAGGGAAGCCCGGGAGGGAGCGCGCGCTGATTGGCCGAGACCCCTTGCGCCGCCCTAAGGGAGGGCCGCGGGTCAGGAGAGCAGGGCCTGGAGACTCCAGCGGGCGGCCGGTCCACCTCTCCATGCTGCCCTCTCTCGCTGCTCACCCTGAGCGACCCGGCCTGCCCTTCCCTGCGCGCTCCCTCTCCCCCCCTCCACCCAAGCCCTGTCCCCAACTGCCTATCCCAGCGTCCTCTCGCTCCTCCTCCCTTCCTGTCCTCTCTCTTCCCACACCTCTTCCTCTCCCTCTCCTCCCCCCCCCTCCCACAGCAGATCCATTCCTCCGGCTGGGGACACTCCCGTTCAGCCTTCTCTTCGTCTGGCCCGTCTTCGTCCTCCTCCTTCGTTCTGTTCTTCCTATCGTTTACCGCAGCCGGATCTGGATTGCCCGTTCTTGGCTTGACTTTTTCTCCTTCTTACTCTCCGCGGAGCTTTCCTCCTAAGACACTTGCACCCAGCTCCCTTCGCGCGATTCTAGGACGGGAGGAATGTGAGTAGTGCTGTTCTAGAAGCTGTCCCTTTTCTCCCCCTTCGCCGCCAGGTGTGGTCACGGCCGCCGACCGGGTGCCTTCCCCTGAGGGCGTTGTTGCCGTTGCTGCAGTCGCAACCACTGGTCTCCTGGCGCTTGAGCCCCCGTTCCGACACGGCACGCCTGCGCCTATCGGCTTTCCAGCATCTGTACGACGCTGGGCCTCGTCGGAACTTCGACTCCCACTCACTCCATCCCATGCTTGTTTCTGATGCTGACATTTGCTCTTTTCCTCGCTGCAGAGTCTGTAGTCGACTGTCCCCAACACAGAGAATAATTAACCCCCTTTACGAGTGATACAGATACGAATTGACAAAAAAAACCCCGCCAAAATGGGTTGTGGAATGAGCACTGAGGATAAGGAGGGGAAGGCGAGAAATGAGGAGATCGAGAACCAGCTCAAGAGGGACAAGATGATGCAGAAGAACGAGATCAAGATGCTTCTGCTCGGTAGGAACCCCGACGGCACTGCTTTTCTCTGTCTTCCCCGTGTTGGCGACTGACTAATCCCCCATAGGAGCTGGAGAGTCGGGTAAATCGACGATTCTGAAGCAGATGAAACTCATCCACGAAGGAGGGTATTCGCGCGAGGAGCGGGAGTCGTTCAGAGAAATCATCTTCAGCAACACCGTCCAGTCGATGCGCGTCATCCTGGAGGCTATGGAGTCACTGGAGTTGCCCCTGGCAGACCAGCGCAACGAGTACCACGTCCAGACTATCTTCATGCAGCCGGCTCAGATTGAAGGCGACACCTTGCCCCCAGAGGTCGGTCAGGCCATCGCGGCCCTGTGGAAAGACGAAGGTGTCCAGGAGTGCTTCAAGCGGTCGCGCGAATACCAATTGAACGACTCCGCCAAATAGTGAGTGACCCTGGAGTGCGATGGAATGGCTGCCGCGTTTTTCGTTGGCGATTGGTGATCCGAATCGATCCCATGCTGACAGGTCATCTAGCTACTTTGACGCGATCGACCGTATCTCGCAGCCCGACTACCTGCCAACTGACCAGGACGTCCTTCGTTCGCGTGTCAAGACCACCGGTATCACCGAGACCACGTTTATCATTGGCGACCTGACATACCGCATGTTCGACGTCGGTGGTCAGCGTTCCGAGCGTAAGAAGTGGATCCACTGCTTCGAGAACGTCACCACGATTCTGTTCCTGGTCGCCATCTCCGAATACGACCAGGTCCTGTTTGAGGATGAGACGGTGAACCGTATGCAGGAAGCGCTCACCCTGTTCGACTCCATCTGCAACTCGAGATGGTTCATCAAGACGTCGATCATTCTCTTCCTCAACAAGATCGACCGCTTCAAGGAGAAGCTCCCTGTCAGCCCGATGAAGAACTACTTCCCCGACTACGAGGGCGGTGCTGACTACGCCGCCGCTTGCGACTACATCCTCAACCGCTTCGTCTCTCTCAACCAGGCGGAGCAGAAACAGATCTACACCCACTTCACCTGTGCTACCGATACCACCCAGATCCGGTTCGTTATGGCCGCTGTCAACGGTACGTGCCATTATTCCTCTTGTGGATGACCATGGAACCAGAGACTGACCCGCTCGCGTAGATATCATCATCCAAGAAAACCTCAGACAATGCGGTCTGATATAATGACCTCTGTACTTGGCTTGGTGAGGACATGTGTGTGACATTTTAGATCGTATGCTATACGCGGCTTGTAATTCGGTATTCCTGTAGTGTCTCCTTTTTTTTCCCCTTGGATGTTTCTGTTTTTCATACCTTGTGTCGATCTCATTTCTCATCAAGATACTGGCGTTGAGATATTTCCCTTCGAGTCGTTTCGTTCTGTTCGAAACGAATCCGGCAGGCTCCCTGTAGCACCATCACCAACACCAGTGATATTATCCCTCCATGAGCACGGGGCAGGGACATCCTTTTACACGAGCTGCGGGGTATTTATGAATGTCCTTTCTTCTTTTTTAATTGGTCCTCCTGATCCGGGAGTTCATGCCCTTTTCAGCCTTTGTCATGTGAATGGACAAGGGATCCCTTTTCTTTCCCCCCTTACCCGTTGAAAATCTTTTGTGTTTCTTTTGGTCCCATCTCTCTTTTGGTCTTCGTTCCATGTGTGTGGTTTTGAAAGCTGGTTATCATATCCCCTCGTGCTCATCGTCATCAATCATGTGTGTAACCGTACGTCACTCTTATTTTCCTTGGTCTCTCTCGGTTAGAAGCAATGGGCGGCATGTGGGCAAGGACACAGGGGGAATGACAGGATACATCGACTATCATGTCTTTCTCGTGATGTGTCATGCCCTGTCGGTCATTGGGTTAGTCAGAGTTTGCGGAATGTGGAAATACAATCTGGTTTTTAATGTTTGCGTTGTAGTTGTAATAGGATCAAAATGCTGTGTTCTCAAAATCCCGGATGTAGGACGTTTGTATTGATAGTAGATTATCATATATGTCTAGTTAATACAGGACCATCCGAACGCCTATCTGCACCCAGCCGCACGGTAGAGACCAAAACCAAATGCAATGACATCGGGGATATCTTACCCGGCTCGAGTTGACAACAAACCACAGCAGGGAACTCATGATGGACGCCTCGACCAGTGATTATCGTCGATAGCACATAGCACGCGGCAACCGATCCATAGAATACAGTTCAACCACCCACACCTCATCCATCTTCTCCACCCTCACTCACCAGGACTATCCCAAATCAATAATAATAGTACTAGTACCTAGAGAACCTCACCTCACCTCACCTCACCTTCGGCCCCAGAAACACAATCCCCACCGCCACGATCCACAGCGCGAAGATCCACACGTACATCATCACCCGCCCCCACCACCCCCTCCCCTCCGTCATCCGCCGCAGCATCCCCATCTTCTGCCCGGCGGCCTCGAGGCCCGCCACGTTCCGGTCCAGCCCGGCCACGGCACGCGCCAGAAGCGGCTTCTCGGCCTCGAGGGTGCGCTGGAGGGATTGCGATGAGGCTTTGAGTTGCGTGGCGAGTTGGAGGAGGGAGGCGGTGAGGGATTCTTGTTCGTGGAGGTGTGCGGTGAGGGTTTGGTCGGTCGTGGGTCTTTTGGTGCTGGTGGTTTGGGTATGGGTGTGGGAGAAGCCGGTTGTGGTTGCTGAGGTTGGAGCGGTGGGAGGGGTAGCAGAGGGAGGGGTAGGGTGAGGGTGAGAGGGCTGACGGTGGCGGAGGGTTGATGCCGTTTCTGTTGCTGCTACTATCGTGGTTGAGGGTGTTATATTTATGGTATCGGGAGGTTCATCCGCTGTCCGTTGCGATGGATGATGATGGTACGTCCCCGTCTCGTCATTCTCCTCCGTCATCTCCGATGGAGGTGTTCTTCCTTCTTCTCCTTCTTCTTCTTCGTCCTCATCCTCCTCGTCAGGCGTAGCCAGCAGATCTTCTTCCTCCTCATCGGACGTGATCTCGCCCTCCATTTCTGTTTCCGTAGCAGCAGCAGTAGCAGCAGTAGTGGCGCGCAGCTCCGCGTCCGCGCTGATCCCATCAAGCCGATCCTTCAGCAGCTGCAGCGTCTGCCGCTTCCGCGCGAGGTCCGTCTGTCGCTCGTGGCGCCGGTCCGGGCGCTTGATCTTGGGCAGGGCGCGCTCGAGCTGGAGGAGGAGGGAGCGGGCGTATTCGATGTTCTGTCAGAAGAAACAAACAGTTCAACGTCAGTAAGGTGGTTTCTGTCATTGTACACTTAAAGAATAAAGACCAGAAAAGAGAGTTTAAGAACATACCGCCCCAACCCTCGCCCGATGATACGGCGACCGCCGCAGCGGCTTCAGGTCCGCCGACGGCGAGAGCAGGTTGTGCTCGAGCCGCGCGAGCAGGCGCGTGAGGTTCATGGCCGCGAGGGTGTCGGATGACGATGATTCCTCCCCGTCGAGCGGGTGGTGGTGGGCGAATGGCGTGCGTGTCATTTGCTTGCTTGTCAATTGTCAATTGTCAATTGTCTATTGTCTATTGTCAACCTTGGCTCTTTTCTTTTTGCTTTTCTTTTTTGCTTCTTCCTCTCTGTATGTATCTATATCTCTCTATTTCTCCTGTTCCCGGAAGAGAAGAGAGGGAGGAAGAAAGGAGGGGGAGAGAGAGGGAGACGGGGTGAGGTTGTCGATGTCGATGTCGTTAACTGAACAGTTCCCGCGGCGTTGGAGCTCCCGCTGGCGCCGCCAGCGTTAATTTGTTCCGTGAAGATGTCACATGCGGGACCATGTCCCGATAGGTACGGGCGGACCAGGTTGATGACTAAGCAGGCTGCCAGCGGCTGCGGCTCCACGTATCATACCCATCCATGGATCCAATCACTTTGTTCTTACTATTCCGGGATTTGTTACAGTACACCTGGGCAGTTTGTCTGCTTAATACTCACTACTGTGTACGGGGTACCTCTCTGGATCCCACTTCAGACCTCCAATCTGGAAACTTGTTGGTTTCCTCAAACATGGAAGATCATTAATTGATTCACTTGCCTTGCAATAGAGATTAATTGCTGGACATGAGACTTCGGCGCTCGGAGACCTGCTTGATGTCGAATGTAGGGTACAGCACGAAAAGCAATCCTATATTGTCTCTTTAGTGTAATCGTTGAGCTTAAGTATATCTTCAAGCAAATCATTCTCATCGACATGTCTCGGGAACAAGCTTCGAGATGTGGTGATTTCCCACTAGGAGGTCTGGAATTTTTTTTAATGCCGTGCAGAAAAAGCAGATCCTGCCAAAAAAGCACTATCCGCACCCAATGACTTGTTAGGACAAGTTGAGTGTATTTTCCCGCCGCCCAGTGTAGCACAGAAGATGGTTTTGAACCGGGGAGCTTGTACGCGTCTAATTTCTTGCTGGAATCGGGGATTAGCCAAGTATTGCCAGACTTTGATATTACAGATCGCATAGCACCTTCTCCGAATCTATCCAGATGAGTTTGTTGGACGGTGTCCAAGGAAATGCCGCACCCACAACTCCTTTCACGACCGACATGTATTCTTTCCATGTATGAACCGGACGATATCCTGCGTTGTGCCTATCTGACCCGGTTCTAGAACAACATAGGCTCGGGGATAGTTCGTCATTCTTGTTCATATTCGAAATCAAGCACATCCAGGAACTCGATCATCAAGAATCTGTGGTCCGAGTTGAGGTAGAAGCGGGACCCGCCTGTTGGCTGTATGCAGTCTGTCCAGGAGACTAGAGCAGGTTTGCGAATCAATTCTCGTGCGTGATCTTTACGCGTCAACCCTTGGGCACACCGGTTGCACCAACCCCGAGTAATGGAGTGCAGTGTGCATATCTGGAGAAGATTTGGATGGAGCACCGGTATTGCGGTGTGGAGAAGGGCTGGATGTTGAGGTTGCGATGCATGCGGCACAGCAGCCACAGGCGGTCCTATCCCAACGTCGTTGATTTTGCCAGAATTCCAGGCTTAGAGCTGACACGACACAAATCATCTTGTCCTCCACTGATTCCAAGGTTTATAAAGAATTATGCCTACTCTCGGAATTCTCTTCGCTGGTTTCTGAAGTAATATTATTACATACATGGATAGGGGATATATCCACCTCTTATTTGAGCCCCGCGATACCAATGATAGGCAACAACCCCTCTGAACTGCCATGAAGCATCTATATTATCCGTCAAGACCTACGAAGCCATCCAGAATCAATATGCGATCATCTGTTACCTGGAACTTCCTAATCAACATTAAAAATCATTACAAATAAGAACCTCTATCCAGGATAACACTTCGACTGTACGAAATGAAAGCCAACGCCAGCTTAACTTAATGTTGCAATAACTGGACCAACGCTATGCCTCCTCGCCGCCGCCCAGACAGACAAGTGCTCCCGTCAGTTCATTTACTATCTTCTCCTCCAACCGGTTTTCTGCGCCCGAAGCCGGGTTCACTGGCTTCTGTCTAGCCAGTTCGAGCTCCTTTTCGCTCGTGGCGACAATGCGGGCTCGAAGCGCCTGCCGCCTTCCTAGCAGCTCCTCGATGTCGTCCTTGACGTGCGCCTTGTCCCACTTGAGCTCCTGGATGGACTGAGGATCGACGCCAGCGCTGGGGCCGGCTTCTCGGAATCTGTCCAGGATAAAGGAGATCAGCGCCAGAGAATACGCTTCTGACGCCATGCTCAGGCATATCTTCTTGGCCGGCTGCGCGGAGGCCACGGTGGCATGGACCCCAGCAAAGCACTCAGCGGCTCGGCTGAGCTGGCCTTCAAATTGATTGAGGAACGCAGCGACTTCCGGTGCAGCTCGGATTACATGATAAAGCAGGTTTAGGCAGAGAGGAAGGATCCCGCCAGTCCAGATGGCATACAACCTTGGCATAGGGTCGAAGGGCCCACAGCCCTTCGGCTGCCGTAGAATGTTGGTCAAGCGGCATGTTGATAGTTTCATCAACACGGCTTCGACAGCAAGATGCTCTGCTAGCATTGGCAAAGAAGATAGCTCGAGCAGGAACAGCATACTGAGCTCCCCGTAGACCGGGTCGCCTTCGACTGTGAGCTGATCAGACCAAGAGAATAGTGTAGTTGCATATCGAGCAGTGTCATTGTCTTCGATGTGAAATGCGATTTGTTCGTACACTCGATCCGCATTCTTCACTTGGAGGGCCGTCTGAAAAATGGCAGTCAATATGGCAAAGTCCTTGGGGGAGCATTTCTGGGGTTCATCGTGCAAGTATGTGGTGAGTGTCTTGAAACCTTGCGCGACCACAACTTTCACGATTTCGAGAACGAGAGATAGATCTGAAGAAATCTCCGGTTTCTTGCTGACAGCCTCAGGCGATGCTCGAGAAGGCCCTGCCACATGGAATTGAAGGGCGAGAAAGAGCACATTGAGAAGTGACCGATAATACTCAGTGTCATCGTTTAGCAAAGCATTCTCATATGTCGCACCGCGAGCGCGCATAGCTTCCCAGACGACACCAAGTAAGCTGAACACTTCGGCGCCTTTTGATCCAATTTCCACAAGCCGCTGCAGCAGGGCTAGTGCAAAGTCAACTCGCGCTTGTTGAAGCCTATCGAAAATTGCTTCCTGCGGAACGTCCCGAGTATTTGCAATTAGGCAATTCCGAGCGACAAGTGCCATAGACTTTTGCACTTCCCGGTCAGGCATAAAGTCTGCGCAGTGTTCGATGGCAAAGAATTTCCAGCTATGAAAAAGACTCTGCAAAACGTTAGGCCAGGGGTCAAGTGCTACTAACTAAGTCATACGTACCACTTGAGCTTCTACCAGCGACAGGTTCAGATTCGCCCGTTCGAACTCTTCAGCAAACCCTTGATTTCGCGTCCCGGTCCAAGCAAAATCATATGAGAGTAGTTTCTTACCCAGATTCATATCGTAGTAATAATTTCGCCCCAGCGAACGTGGTTCCAGGGACGTTCTTTTGAAGTCGAGGAGCTTACAGCCAGCGTATCTCATCTCGAAGTTCCTCTTAAGGTTAGCGTGCAGCGACGCATTATAACCAGCGACCTCAACTGCATCTTTTGCAAACCAGGAGACCAGTGGGATTAGAGTCTTGATGAATGTCCGGTCCCTAGACTCTTTGGCAAAGTGCAAGTAGATGGCGCAAAGATCAGCCGTAACTGCTGCAATTCTGGTAGCATATATCTGGTTGAGTGGCGATAAGCTACCTATTTTCAAGTTTGCGACGTAATTGATAAGGCCGTTGAAGAAGGTAGGATGCTTTTTCAGCTCCGGCGTTGCCCACGGCCAATTTTCCTGTGAGTGTGAGACGAACTCAAGTAAGGACAGAGCAACTTGCGGATCGACCTGTTCGATATTCGCCAGTGTGTCAAGTGCGAACTGGAAAAATGGTGTCCCTCTCATTGCCGGTGCCTTCGTCGCATCTTCCTTCTGCTTCAGTGATTTGCGAGGAGAAGATCCCGTAAGAAGATACACGGCAAACCACTGCTGACGCTTACTAACGAAGGTTGACAGTAGTTGCCATATCGCGATAAACAAAGGCCGATCTTCTAGCGGTTTGTCAAACCCTGCAAGTATATCGAGGAAAAGGCACGACGATTCGGCGCCAAGATGGCCCAGCAACGAGGGTGGTTCGTTCTCTGAATCTGACGCTGCACTTGAGACCAAGAGATCAAGAAGCGAGATGACTGGGAGCCGATATCGGTCATGAAGTCCATAAAGCCTGATGAGAACTGGAGTCGCCTTGAACAATTGATCCTCCAATAGTGAAACGGGAGAGCCAACGAGCTGTGCCGCCTGCATCAGCTTAATAGACAGCTGCATCGTTGACTTCAACTGCTTCTCCACAAGAATTAACGGACGAAGATATATCGTCGAGGCAGGAGTCTGGAGTCCATCGAGAATTATTCGAAGAATCGGGTTGAAAGGCAGTTCGTCATTAGAACGTGGCCGAAGAACGGTCAGAATGTATGTTGCTGAAGCAGCGAAGACGCCGGTTATCTTCGAATCAAGTTTGTCGTTGTCGTCGATCCCGTATGCATAGTAAAGGATCCTCTCGAAAGTACCAGCGAGTAAAGCATTTATCTCCAGCCTTTGCTCTGGTTCATTGAACCTCCAGTTTGCGTTGCTATTGTAGACTTCAACCATTGTTCGAACAAAGGTCGATAGCACGTTGCTCATAACGTACGAGGGCACGCCAGCGCTCCAATCGACTGAGTGAGTTGACCTGGACGAAACACGGTTTGTTGTTCTTCTGACTGCAGCGTGCGAAGCCGCATCCTCGACTATAACGTCGAGTAGACGTACGCAACCGAGGAGGAATGGGTATTCTCCAGAAGTTACTTCCATTGCGGATACAACCGCAGTCAAAACGCCGCCTTTGCCATCTGAACCAAGCAGACTACTGCGAGCAAGTAATGGCCAAACTCTGCTTGGCAAGATCGCTATCAGTGCATGAATGAACTGTAAGCAGGCAATGGTGGAGTCAAGCGATCTGCGCGCACCACCCTTGTAGCTAATGCTTTGCAGATTACGCTCGAAGATGTCAAAGATCACAGAGACAATATCGCCGTGACGAGCGAGCCCATCACTAGCCATCTCTAGGATCTTCCTTGCGTTAGAATAATTCTCGCCCTGGGTCGAACTAGCTTTGGCTGCGACTATGAGATCGGCAAGTAAACCTATCATCTCTGTAACCGAGTCTTCATCTGAATCTGCAGAGTACCCGCCACTCTCAGCCCAACCCTCAAGCCAGCTCCCCAAGAAACTTAAGAATGAGTATTGATGATGCCACATAATAACTGCAGGCTTTGATTCAGATATGACTTGGCCAATCGTCGCGGGTGGAAGCTGCGATGATGATGTGACAATCAGTGCATTCTCTGTATTATAGTTAGACGTTTGCTTCGGGGCCCCTTGTTCGATCATAGGAAACGGCTCGATAAGGGAAACAAAATTTGCGTTCTCATCTTCCCGGATGGTCTCATAGCCTTGGAACTCCGGCGAGACGACCTGCGTAAAAGTATCCATAGGCTCAACCTCACTGAGAATTGCCGGAAGACCATCTTCTGCCACTAGACCCTTGCTGGTAAGGGCGCGGCAGATTTTCAGAAAAGGAACTGTTTCGTAAGGGAACCGAGACCGCGCAATGCGAAATATTCTGTCCATAAGGACATTGTCCTTGGAAAAGATAGATCTAGGGTCGCTAAAATAGCTTGACAGAGCGTCGGTATTCCATGTAGACTGAAGAGGAGATCCTGTAAGAATTGCTAGAACGGCCTCGACGATCTCCGGGATGTAGTTCAAAAAATCCGTGCTGATACGGATAAGATCTAGCAGTGTGACTCGTATCCAGAAATCTGTCAACTGCTCGTCTATGGCTGACATTGAACCGACCTTGGTGGCCAGAGCAATTATCGCATCAAACACCCGGCCCCCCTCCGTGGCACCAGACATCAACACTGCAATAGAGTCATCGCCATATTTGGGACTTCGTGCACAATCCAGCAAGTCCTCGTACAATGATTGCTCGAGCCCACGGTTGGGCGATGAAGCAGGAGTGTTAGATTGAAATGAATCCACGGCAGTGCGAAATTGCTCTAATTCTCGAGTTTCCTTGGCGGCAAGTGCTATTTCTCGCATGCTATACAGTATCAGTCCCCACGCAAAAACAGCTGGGCTCGCGCTCATGAGTCCAACGCTGGCGGCATTGAGGAAGATCTCGTTGATCTCAGAAATGTGCTCACGAGAGAGGAAATATGGAGAAGATCCAGCAGGTTTCTCAGCTTGCTGTTGCGCATTGTCAATGATTAAGGGTATAGAGACAGGAAGCTTCAGAAAAGCGAGAGTAGTCACAGCAACCATAGCTTGGAGAGGCAGTAATAAGGTCAACGGATCGTCACAGGGCTGTACAAGACTTATTAGCAACCAGTCGCGTAGAGACATGAAGAACAGCACTCACTACACGCAACGACTCCAAAAACCCATAGTCAGCCATGAGTCGTAGCCAAGAAAGCAGAAGCTCCGAAGATGGGATAGTAGCGGACGTTTGGAGCCGGAGGAAAAGAATCTGCATGATATGCACGATCTCTTCGACAAGCGTGGTTCGCCATGCATCTTCACTCTCTTCGTTGCATTCTGCTGCGCTTAACCAACCACCGTCACCCTCCAGTTCGGAAATCCGGGAGCGAATCCCCTCCACACATTCATTAAGGAATCGAGAGCCTTCCTCTCCTGTTGATTTATCTTTGAAAATAGTCGCCCCAAGATCGCGGAGGCTGCGTTTCTCCACTGTCCCTGCACTGCTTCCCTGCGTTCTAACAGGCACAGGATCGTTCGGAATATTGTCGCGCAAAGACAGACTCAGTAATTTTCGAGAGGTCTTCAGGATATGGCTCCTTTCAGAAAGGTAAAGAAGCCGCAATCGCAAACGTCTATGTTCCACCGAATCAAATCCTGAAGCATCATTGTCCGGTCCGGCGGTGTTCTTCAGCATCTCCTTCACACGTGGTCCCGCTAGAGACACTCGAAAGTTATCGACCCCTGCCGCATTTTGTAGACTTGTTTCTTCCTCCTCCGAGAATCCGGCCAGAAGCCGTGTCGTAGGCCGGCTTTGCCATTCCAAAACGGCAATGCGAAGCGCGCTAACTTCATCGATCGCAGCCTTCTGGCTCAGCCACAGGGCGTCCGCTTTGATTTCATCTAAGTTATATGAGGCTTGTGTGGACGTGTTGACATGTATCGCGGCTGTTTTGGATTCGAACTCGGATTTGGACTTGGGAGAAGGAGGGACGAAGGGATTAAGACTCCGAGAGAGCAGGCCGATGCTCTCTGGGTGTGATAGAAAGGGGTACAAACTCCCTGCATCATCGGGATGCTTTTCGGGGTCACAAAGATAAAGGAATGCTCTCCTCCATGACCTGATATGATATTAGTCTCACCTCCAGCTATCATCGCAAATCAACATACAGAAGCTGGGCGTCCCCAGAAAAGCACTTGTCCAGGGACGGAAAATAGGCTTCCGGGATCGGAGCCATTGGTAAGGCAGCTATATCATTATCCGAACCAGAAGCAAAAGGTCATGAGAGGAATATTAGAGGAAAAAAAAAATTGAGGCGGAGGAGAGCGCTGGGGAGAGCTTGGAGCTGACGCTGGAGCTGGAGATCTCTGGAGCGCTGCTCCATCAACGATGAATGCCTAACCGGGATTAGCCTCATGGGGGCGCGCGTGCACGAAATTTTGGTGTTTGGTTTTTTTGCGTCGGGAACCCGTTCGGGAAAGCTACCCGAACAGTCCGCCTCATGTGAATGACTCCGGCAGAGCGGGCGGCCGCCGCAGAGTGAAGTCGTCAGACGGTCTGACGGGACCCTCCGACCGTCACCTAGACAGTGAATCCGTCAAAAAAGGGGTCCGGACTGACGCACATAAGACAACAGCAGTGCGTCGTCGTTGAACGCACTCTGACCTTCTCCAATTGTCTCTCGTGTCAGTCGTACAAGCCCACAATGGCCGTGTCAGACTCTGGTCTGGTCGACCATTCGCCCCACCATCCCACCAAGGCCGAGAAGCTTGAGAGCGCTTCCAACCTCATTCTGATCGACAATTATGACTCCTTTACCTGGAACGTGTACCAATACCTGGTGCTGGAAGGCGCAACTGTCACTGTCTATCGCAATGACGAGATCACCCTCGACGAGCTGATCGCAAAGAAGCCAACGCAGCTGGTCATCAGCCCCGGTCCAGGTCATCCCGAGAGAGATGCGGGCATCAGCAATGCCGCAATCAAATATTTCAGCGGCAAGATACCAGTGTTTGGCGTCTGTATGGGCCAGCAGTGCATCATCTCCTCGTTTGGTGGCAAGGTCGATGTCACCGGGGAGATATTGCATGGCAAGACGTCCGTCATAAAACATGATTCGAAAGGTGTCTACGCGACTTTGCCTCCTTCCTTGGCGGTTACTCGCTATCACTCGCTTGCCGGGACTCATTCAACTATCCCCGACTGTCTGGAGGTCTCGTCCTGGGCCGAGTTAAATGGGGATGGCGGTAAAGGCGTGATCATGGGCGTCAGGCACAAGGAATTCGTTGTGGAGGGGGTCCAGTTCCACCCTGAAAGTATCCTTACGGAGCATGGACGAACCATGTTCAGAAACTTTTTGAAAATGCGGGGAGGCACTTGGGAGGAGAATCGACGCCTCAACGAGCAGCAGGCGTCCGCCACTACAGGCAATGGGGCTGCCGCTGCGAATGGGACCGCAAAGGCGGACAAGAAGACTTCCATACTGGAGAAGATCTACGCGCACCGCAAAGCTGCAGTTGCAAGTCAGAAGCTAATACCGTCTCAACGACCTGAAGATCTGCAAGCCGCGTATGATCTCGGTATCGCGCCTCCTCAAATATCGTTCCCTGACCGCCTCAGACAGTCGCCATACCCCCTGTCATTGATGGCGGAGATCAAGAGAGCGTCCCCGTCCAAAGGGATAATAGCAGCATCAACTTCCGCCCCAGCTCAAGCAAGAAAATATGCTATGGCCGGGGCTAGCGTGATTTCGGTCCTGACAGAGCCGGAGTGGTTTAAAGGAAGCATCGACGATCTGCGTGCTGTTCGGCAAAGCTTGGAGGGTCTGCCGAATCGCCCCGCAGTCTTGCGAAAGGAGTTTATCTTCGATGAGTATCAGATACTGGAGGCGCGGCTTGCTGGCGCTGATACTGTGCTGCTTATTGTGAAGATGCTCAGCGTTGAGCTGCTTACAAGGCTGTACCATTACTCTCGGAGTCTTGGCATGGAACCTCTTGTCGAGGTCAACACGCCGGAGGAGATGAGAATCGCCGTGGATCTTGGAGCTCAGGTGATTGGTGTCAATAACCGAGACCTGACGAGCTTCGAAGTCGATCTTGATACGACAAGCCGATTAATGGACCTAGTACCCGACAACACCATCGTTTGTGCTCTCAGTGGCATTTCGGGTCCAAAAGATGTCGAGGGTTACAAGAAAGATGGTGTGAAAGCCATTCTGGTTGGAGAAGCTCTCATGCGAGCGAAGGATACCGAAGCCTTCGTTTCTGAGCTTTTGGGTAGTAGTCGGGAAGAAATTGCTACTGCAGCCGAACTTCCCCCTCTTGTCAAGATCTGTGGGACTAGGTCTCCAGAAGCAGCTCGCCTCGCTATTGAGGCCGGCGCTGATCTCATCGGCATCATACTGGTCGAAGGACGCAAGAGACGCGTCCCAGACGATGTTGCCTTGCAGATTTCGCAAGTGGTAAAGTCAACACCACGTCCGTCGGTGCCGTCGAGTGAGTCGTCCCCGGAAGGAGCGAAACCCACCTCTATCGACTACTTCGAGCATTCATCTACTCTTTTACGCCATCCTACTCGCGCTCTTCTCGTTGGTGTCTTTGCCAACCAGCCTCTATCATATGTTCTGGCTCAGCAACAGAAGCTGGGTCTCGACGTTGTACAACTCCATGGGTCCGAGCCTCTGGAATGGGCGAACCTGATCCCTGTACCAGTCATTCGAAAGTTTGCGCTTACAGAGCCGGGTATTTCCCGCAGAGCTTATCATGCGCTTCCGTTGCTCGACTCCGGCTCAGGAGGTACTGGGGAATTGCTTGACCTGTCCGGAGTTCGGAAGGTGTTGGAAGGTGACAAAGGATTGCGCGTAATCTTGGCTGGCGGACTCGACCCAGAAAATGTCAAAGGTGTGGTCGAGAAACTGGGAAGCTTAGGAGGTAGAGTTGCAGGAGTGGATGTCAGCAGCGGTGTAGAATCAAACGGTGTTCAGGATCTGGACAAAATCCGCGCCTTTGTAAAGGCCGCGAAGAGTATTCGGCGGTAACTTGGGAGTTGAATGGATCGCAAGGTCAGGGTGAAAGCTACGCTTAAGTAGTGGCCGCGGAAGGAATTCAGTGATGATTTTGTACAGTACATGAGCCTTAAGTGCACTACAGTTGATGATAATATCACAATGATGACAGGCGCTTGATAATCTTGGTGCTTCCATCCAGAATATTTTTCTCCCACTTGACCCTATCTATCCCCTTTCATCCCCATCATCTAGCCCTTGCAGTTCCTCTCAGCTTCCGATTCCTATACCCTTCATTGGCCCCTTGGAAACTCGGCCTATTCCTTGGACCTCAGTGATCATGGCGTATTTCACTTAAGGTGTCCTCTCCTATTTAATAGCTCACCATTTGGTATTATCCAAATACAACTGCAGTCAACGGTCCACTTCGTAGAGGTACCTCTCGCCACCCGACAACCTTCTATTCGGTCCGATATCTGAAATATTCAAAGGTATAATTACCTTTTGTCCTTTTCACCTCCCTTTCTCACTGCGACATAGGGCTTCCATTCCTCTATTTCGACCCTTGGACTTCCTTTCGAATCACATTATTTCACTCTCAGTTTGCAACACTGTCGAAGGGACTTCGTAAAAATGGGCAAGACCTTCAAGGAAATCCATGCCTGCTCTGCAGGTAATTTCGGGAAAATGGAGATAAGATCCCGCAGTGGATTAAGGCCAATGGGGGCACCTATTCCAAGGACATCAACAAAGATGTCACTCACCTCACTACGGAGGATGCATTCAAAAATACCGCCAGCCGTTTTTTGTTCTCTTGTCTCTATTTGCTGATCTATGCGCCCATAGTGCGACAAGCCAAACGGCTGAAGAATATCAAGATTGTTTCATACGATTGGTTGGAGGATTCCCTGTTGTCCAAGTCTCGCAGGCCGAAAAAGGAAGGGCCCTATCTCCGGGACAAGATCCTGAAGAAAACAAAGAAAGAAAGGAAACCTGGCGCAAATGCTGGCAAAGCGCAAAAGTCCACGAGGACTGGAAAACCTGCTGCTGGCGGTGGAAGCGGTATAGGTATGGACTATATTATTGACATGCTAATCTGGATATTAATGTAATTTACCAAAATCCATGAAACGTTTTGAGAAGGGCTCTCGTGCCCTCGTGGACGAGATGGAGGCGCGTATGTTTCCTCTTCATTCTCTATCCTGTATAGTCCTACATATATGCTGACATCTCCGGGTAACACCAGGGGGCTATCACCTCTACACTGACAACAGGACTGGGGTGGCTTATTGCGCGACACTCGTTCGACCATCACTCTTGCCTACCCGGAAGGAAAAGCACCAAGTTAAAGTAGGTCTTTCCCATCTATCTTCACCATCACCGGCCACCCCAGATGGTGACAGAATGTCCCTGCCATGGTCATTCTCATATCCTTATCCCGTCTTCGAAACCCGCGATCATCGCTTCATCCATAGGCCATACGCTCAGCAGCTCCAGCTCTATGAATCGAATGCCGAACCGCATATATATGCCACATACATCAAGTACAGCCGAGTTGGAAGATCCGCCGCAGACCTTTTGGCCCCACCTGGGAGTAGCTTCGAGTTCGCAATGACCGCATTCAAGAGGTTCTTCAAAATAAAGACGGGGATGGAGTGGGAAAAAAAGGATGGATGGCAAGCCACCGGAGCCGAAGAAGGACGTGGAAGGAAATCCCCTGCCTGAGAATGAGGGCTGGTTTCGGTACGAGGCCCCTACGGGGCTCCTTGCCAGTCTCGCAATCACAGTCTTTGGCTCCACAGACCACGGGTCTTACAACTACCACATCGAAGCAGCACCAAGAAGACCAGGATATGGAAAGTGTTAGCCAAACTGCTGTGGAGGATGATCATGATGAAGATATGAAGGAGATCATGTCCATTATGGACCTAGATGAACCACTCCCAGGTTCCTCAAAGGACGAGGCCATTCTTCTTGACTGATCCGAAGCATTAGTGATGGCACAGGGTGGTCCTAGGGACGTGGAACAGTTACTTTCACTGTCATACGAACACCCTTTTAATAAATTTGGACATCCGTGGTTAAATGATATCGGGACCTGCTTGCACATACTCATTAGGATGTACGTTTTGCTTTACCTGCTCATGCGTAGTTTGAGGAAAGGAAATTTCCTAAGCAGCTGCTTCTTGAGTTAGTTACATGGAACCAGCTTTATTTACAAAGGTGCTTCACTTTGAATCAAGAGTTTTTTTTTTTTTTTTTTTTTTTTTTTTTTTTTTTTTTTTTTTTTTTTTTTTTTTTTTTTTTTTTTTTTTTTTTTTTTTTTTTTTTTTTTTTTTTTTTTTTTTTTTTTTTCCCTGGCATACACTTTTTCTTGGTACCTCTCAATAAACCTTTCATTTCCTGTAAGATTAATGCCGCCTGAGCCTTCTGTCAAAAAAAGTGCATAGGGTAATTTCAAATAACCTATGGTGACTTTTTCTAGGTTGATGTACATACAGCAGTCCCTAGAACAAGCTTTCAACATAATGCATTAACCCTGAGAAACCGCAATCCGCACGTATTTTCCTTGCTGGGCATCAACCTGAACACCGTAATACGCCGATTCTGCTTTTTAGGACATCATACAACAAAACAAATAGATCTGGTCCGCAGAAAAGTGTGCAAGAGTAAATCCAGTATCCTTTTTCCCCCATGTTACCCTGGCGAAAATAAAGCCGTTCAGAGATAATCCTTCTTTCTGCTGGTCCGCGTATACTGCGTGAGAGCCCATTCGACATCGCCCCCAGAATTCTTCTCCAGTGTTCCGCCCCTGATCTCGAATAACCTCATAGTCATACGGGGTCCGACTTCCGCCAATTCGACGTCTTTGTACCCGGTTTTGACGAACACGTGGTGGCGCACCTCGATGCTATCCTCCTTGTTCACAAATGAAATAACTCTGTTCCCGACCTTGCCAGGCTCTCGCGGCGGGAAAAGATGCTTAAGGATTTGGACCACACGCTTGCCGAGCTTGGTTTTGAATCCCTCAAAAATTAAGTGTGGGTAGCTTTCCGACACGGTCCCGCGCACAGAGTTGGGAATATCCGCGCGTAGGACGACGTTGTGTAATGAGAAACTTGCTGTCGGACCGTGTGGAAGATGGGATATTGTGATAGCAGTTGGAGTACCACGGTGTTCGTGGAGGAGGATCATATCGGTCAGCGCCGCTGCGTTGGCGCTGGCGACCAAGTCTTCAAGCACGAGAGTACCGCGGTTGAGACGGATAGAGGTCGGGAGCAGAAGGCGGATCTCCTTCGCGAATGTACTGAGGCGTGCAGAAGGGTTGCGAGAGGTTGTGACTAGGGGGCGGGGGTCAATGAGGCCGGAGGTGAGAGCGTATTCATCGTCGACGTCTAGGAGGTCGGCATCCTTATCCTGCTTGTTCGACTCTAAGGATTCATCGTACTTGAAGTCTTCCCGAAGGGTTTTATCGTTTGCTATCGATGGGTCGAGAGGCTTTCCCGACGCCAGAGAAGCCTTGAGTTTTGCGCGCTTTTCGGCGATAGCGGCATCACGGAGAAGCAGAGCTTTCCGGTAGATATAATCCCGGCGCTCCCGGGCTTGACGGCGCTGGGAGCTCGTTAGAAGTTGCTTTCTCCCCTTTTTGCGTTTCTAAAGATTAAAGTACTTACAAGCATTGCTGTGGTACAATGTAATTTTGCTAAAGTTTGTCCTCTACAGAAACGGTTGCTCCGGGCGCGGGCAATTTTTCTGGCGATAGCCGCTGCGCCTCTGGTTCGTGGCGGCGGCCGGAGAGTGGGATTTTCCGCTATCGATCAATGAGCGCAGCCACCACTTAACTTGCGGAGTGCGCCTGGGCGCTTTGCACATCCTGACATCCAGACAATTTGACTCTCTTTTTCAGTGGTGGTGACGGTGGAGGTCCCTTCGAGTCTGCAGCGTGATTCATCAAGAGTCCCCCATCGCTGCTGGACGTTACTCCAGTGAATACAACTTTTTCTTTCCCCCGATCCTAGTTAATTTCTCATTCCTTCTACCCCCGCTCTCGCACACTTGCCTCCTTTACATGACAGGACGTCGTCTTTCAGAAAGCAAGTGAACTTCAACAGCGCCTTGTTCTTTTACGTTCTCTATTGATACAGGAGATCTCTGAAGTCCTTCGTGGTGCTGGAATTCGACACCTGCATGGTCGGTCCTCTTATTTCGACTCTATCAAATATCGGATTTCGCATCTCGCATCTACGAAACTCTGCCGTCGCTAGGTCATCTACCAGAGACGTCGCCCCTAGAAGCGGAGCTCTGTCAGTATGGAGGCATTTAATCATATGGGAAACCACTTAGTTTCCGACTCTGGTCCTACCGCGGGCGACGACACATCTACTGTCGATCCAGATGAGAACATTCTAAACATGACTCGTCGACGAAGACATGATGATGAGGATGATGGATCCGAAGTCCTTGATGATGATGATCTGGAAAGTACAGCAAGCGCCCCCGCGGGTGGCAATGCAAAGGGTCAAAAAAAGGCGGAAGAGGAGAAGGAACTTCCCCCGCACGCATGCGCGTAAGTTTGACGTGTTGCTCATAAGCAAGCCGTGTGTCCAATTTACTGACTATCTACTTCTTTAGGTACTGCGGTATCCACAATCCAAGTAGTGTTGTCAAATGTCTAACCTGCAGCAAATGGTTTTGCAGTGCGCGCGGCAACACCTCGTCATCCCATATCATCAACCATCTTGTCCGCGCGCGACACAAGGAAGTGCAACTGCACCCCAACTCGTCGCTTGGAGACACCATTCTGGAATGCTATAACTGCGGCACAAAGAATGTCTTCCTTTTGGGTTTCATCCCCGCCAAGTCTGACACCGTGGTGGTCCTTTTGTGCCGACAACCTTGTGCCGCTATGCCATCATCAAAGGACATGAACTGGGACACTTCACGCTGGCAGCCACTCATTGAAGATCGCTCATTCTTACCATGGCTTGTAGCTCCGCCATCTGATCAAGAACAACTTCGGGCTCGGCATCTCAGTCCTCAGATGATCGCGAAGTTGGAAGAGTTGTGGAAGGAGAATGCCAACGCCACTGTTGCGGATTTGGAGAAGGCTTCCAGTGTAGATGATGAACCTGCTCCCGTCTTACTGCGCTACGACGATGCCTTTCAATACCAGAACATCTTCGGTCCTCTTGTCAAGATTGAAGCAGATTACGATCGCAAGTTGAAGGAATCGCAGTCGCAGGATAACTTGACTGTACGTTGGGATCTTGGTCTCAACAACAAGCACCTTGCCAGCTTCGTCTTACCAAAGCTCGAGCTTGGTGACGTGAAACTGGCGGTCGGAGATGAAATGCGACTCAAGTACACTGGTGACTTGCGTCCCAAATGGGATGGAGTCGGATATGTCATCAAAGTCCCGAACAACCAGTCCGATGAGGTCACAATTGAATTGCGCAATAAGGGAGATCATAAATCGGTCCCTACGGAATGCACGACCAATTTCACTGCCGATTATGTCTGGAAGGCAACATCTTTCGATCGTATGCAGCTTGCCATGAAGACTTTTGCGGTCGATGAGATGAGCGTTTCCGGATATATCTTTCACCGTCTCCTCGGACACGAAGTCGCAGCAGCCCCAATGAAAACACAGCTGCCGAAGAAATTCAGCGTCCCTGGCCTTCCTGAGCTCAACGGCAGCCAGATCAACGCTGTTAAGAGCGTGCTTCAGAAACCCCTGAGTTTGATTCAAGGTCCACCTGGGACCGGGAAGACGGTCACATCTGCCACAATTATTTACCATCTCGCAAAGATAAACGGCGGCCAGGTTTTAGTCTGTGCTCCTTCGAACGTTGCAGTCGACCAACTTTGCGAACGTATCCACAGGACAGGTCTCAAGACTGTGCGTGTAACGGCGAAATCTCGGGAGGATGTGGAGTCTCCTGTTGGCTTCCTCTCCTTGCATGAGCAAGTTCGGATGAGCACCAGCAACATTGAGCTTGTGAAGCTCAATCAATTGAAGGCGGAGTTGGGAGAATTGTCCAGCCAGGACGAGAAGAAGTACAAGCAGCTTGTGCGTGCTGCGGAACGAGAGATCCTGAGTAATGCCGACGTGATCTGCTGCACCTGCGTCGGTGCTGGTGACCCGCGCCTTGCAAAATTCAGATTCAGGACCGTTTTGATCGACGAATCGACTCAATCGGCAGAGCCGGAATGCATGATTCCTCTGGTCCTGGGCTGCAAACAAGTCGTGCTTGTGGGTGATCACCAACAACTTGGACCCGTGATTATGAACAAAAAGGCAGCAAAGGCTGGTCTCAACCAGTCTCTCTTTGAGCGACTAGTCATTCTGGGCTGTAATCCCATCCGTCTGAACGTGCAGTACCGTATGCACCCTTGTTTATCCGAGTTTCCCTCGAACATGTTCTACGAAGGCTCTCTGCAGAATGGTGTCTCTATGCAACAGCGTCTCCGTCGCGACGTCGATTTCCCTTGGCCTGTCGCCGATAACCCCATGATGTTTTGGGCAAATCTCGGCAATGAAGAAATTTCGGCGTCGGGCACGTCTTATCTCAATCGCACGGAAGCAGCAAATGTGGAGAAGATTGTCACCCGCTTCTTTAAGGCAGGCGTGCAACCAAAAGATATCGGCATTATTACACCATACGAGGGCCAGCGCAGCTATATTGTCAGTTCGATGCAGGCGAACGGAACTTTCAAGAAGGAGCACTACAAAGAGATCGAAGTAGCTTCTGTGGATGCTTTCCAAGGACGAGAGAAGGATTTCATCATCCTGTCTTGCGTGCGGTCTAACGACCATCAAGGTATCGGTTTCCTAAGTGATCCACGCCGTCTCAATGTCGCTCTTACCCGAGCGAAGTACGGCTTGGTAATCTTGGGCAATCCCAAGGTTCTGTCCAAGCACCCTCTCTGGAATTGTCTCTTGATGCACTTTAAGGAACGGCACTGTCTCGTTGAGGGACCTCTAAACAATCTCCAAGAGTGTCTTATGCAGTTTAGCCGTCCAAAGCAGGCATATCGGGGGCCTCAGCGATTCCAAATGGCGTACAATCATGCGTCAAACGTGGCCAGCAACATGATGAATGGAAGAAATGGCCACCGTAACGACTACCATGATTCAGGTTCAGTCGTCGGGTATATACCGGATGATGTCTCGTCGGTTCACTCCTCAGCCGTCGGTGGCGTTGGCATACCTTCTGGTTATCCTCCCATGTTCCAGAACTTCGCAGAAACTTGGCCTGCACTTCCCGGAGCTCGTCGGTCTAACGGAGCTAAAGGGAAAGGTGCACCAAGCGTGGCCGGGGAATCGGTTGCGGCGACAGAGTCCGATGTGACGGGAAGCGTCATCGATGGAAAGGCTGGTCAAGGAGGTGTCAGCCTCGCTGGTCTCAGTATCAACGATGTGACCAAACAGCCCAGCCTTAGCCAGTCTGATCGGCTGAAGCGCTACGTGGAATCTGGAGGTCGCGACTCCTACAAGTCAGGAGTAAATGACAACGGAAGCATCTTCGGTGGAAGCACTGCCAGCATCCGCATTCCTCGTGGCGTTCCCAACCATGGCCATGACGACGACGATGCCCGCAGTGTTTCGACCGCTTTTGCTAGCCAGGTTGGAGGCAATTATGACTGAGTGACAGGCACATTTCTCACTCCTTTGTTGTATGATGACGACCTGCATGCAATTCCACCTGAGCCAGTAAGCTGCAGTTATCGGGTTGGTCGAGTCCGGTCAGCTGGATGTTCGTCGCGAGCGGACCCTGCTAGATCTGGCCTGGGCGTCCCCGAGTCTCCTTGTGAGCCTTGCCGTAGTGGAAGGGTGAGTGGTGATTTCCAGTTCGGAGAGAGAAGAACATGCAGTTGTCTAATACCTTCACAGTGAGCCTTCTATCTCAACGGATAGTCGCTACTACCGCCACGACAAGGCTTATTGTCTATTTGAAAGAGTTATCGGAGCGATATCAATTAGGGAGCGGAAGTTCCTTGGAACGGGGGACGGGCTTGCAGAGACCGTCTGATAATATCTCGACAGTCTCCGACCTGTGTCAGCAGTTGTCAACGTTAGGTCTTGTAACAGAGCCTGCAGGAGGTCTGGAGGCTTTGAGTTTCGGGCCATTTACTCTCGAGTAAAGATTCTCCAGATTACCGGGGAGTCGACGCACCCAAATGTTCAAGAGAAGATGGAAAATATTAGGACTCATTGGTCTGGCGGAAACCGCGTGCCGGACTTCTGCTCATGGGTACTCCGGCAGCACATTCAGTCCTTTCCTATTGGACATGGGTTTTTTTTTGACTTGCCCTCATCGGTCCTTCGTATCCGTTTCAAGCATCCCAAGGATGCTCAGCGCTCTGCTGACAAGACGAAGGTGGGATGAGCGTTGACAACAACATCCTTGCATGTCAGAATGTCTGTCGATTATGTTATCAGCATAGTCATCCTCGCCGGATGCAGCCTCACCCACCCACCGATCGTTGTACCCCTTTGCAAAGCAAACACATACTTTTTCGCTCGTTATTAGGAAGTGCAATTAAAACGTATCTATCTCTAGTTGCTTTCTAATTTGGCAGGAGCTTAGAACGACTCGACTACTTATGTTGTCGGTGCCTGTCGTAAGTCGCTGAGTAGTCATTATTGGGGCAAATTGGAACTGTCGCATTTATTTCCATAGATTCTGTTCCTGATCATATCCATGAGCATCCAGGAGGTGGGACCAAGTTCCGAGGATGATTGGTTCATTTAGCCCTGTGATTAGGTTGAGGCTTAGTGAAGACGACTTCAGCTGTGGCTTGGACCTGCAGCGCCTCGCTTGGGATATTCCGATTCTATCTGGCCAGGTTCGACCATGGATGTTATATATTTGGCTGCCTACTCGGGAGCTTCAGAAAGCTATGTAGTAGGTCTCGTTAGTGCTATACACGTTTTGCTCCAAGATGTCGGTGTATTACTATTTCTAAAGAACTGAACAACAGTACGCATTCTCTGTCAATTCCTGTTTCAGACATTTCCTGCGTTCCGTTCCCTTGGGGAATCATGTCCAAGAGAGCCTCCCAATCCCACATTCAAGCGGCATCACAGTCCCTTGTCGACCATGAAGAGACCAATGGAACAGAACCACCGCCTTACTCCAGCCCTGTAGTACCAACTATCCATGACCAACCACGGTCTTCTCGGTACCCGAGGTCTATTCCCTGGCTGCCAAACCTGGATTACTCCAAATACTCGATTCCAGACTGCACAGTATCCAAGGATGGAGCGGTCATAGCCACGTACCACCCCAGCTTAAGCTCCGATCCAAGGGCTCTGGCGAGATTCATCCAGGAGCAGGCTGCTCTGCCTCCTCTTCCCTACATCCATATCGTGGGCAGGTCGAGGGAGACCATGATGCAGCCGCCGGACTTCGATATCAAGCTGAATATGCTGTGGTATTTCGTGCCTACGCAGTCGAATGGGTGGAATTATCTCAAGCTGGTCAGCGATAACGAGCCGGCCTTCCGTGGCAAAAATACTCCAACGACCACTCCGGCTGTGAAGGGTGGACTCGAGGACTGGGCGCGGCGATTCTGCAGTGAGAGCTCATCGCAAAAGACGTATGCAACCCTCCCCTCTTCTAGCTCTCTATTGTTTTCCCTTTTTGGTTTCATTTTAATTTTCTCCTTTTACTTGCCCTATTGACAGGATACTCCTGCTAGGTTCACCCTCGAGCGCCAACTCATAAACTGGAACACAAGCTACATCGAGGGCCAGATCCGCAGCCTCATCGCCGCTACGGGCTACACGAGGCATGTCACCGTGAGCTTCCCCGTCCGATATGCCAAGATCGTGGTGCATCCGCCCCGCAGCGGCGAGAGCTTCTTCACCAGCCTCTTCTCCCCTCTCCTGGAGAAGAAGCGGTACGAGGTCGCGCGAGCCATCTGGCCATACGCGACGTTACCTCCAGGCCCCGAGGACGAGGTTGCGGGAAGGTCGTGTGCGGTGCAGAGCGAAGAGGCTTGGTGGCGCGACTGGAAGGATGTGCTGAGACTGGCGATCGTGAACAAGAGACACGGGTGGGTTTCTCTGGATGATATGCTAGAGTATAAGATGTGTCCTATAGACCCTGAGATGCCGAAGTACCCCTGGGGCTACTGTTAGGACCTAGTGTACGGGTCGGTTGGGGATTTTGGGGGGTTTGTTTGATCTGCTTCTCGAATAGCGTTAGGCTACCCGAGGCGAGTCGGCGCAAAGTGTTGCAAGAATCTCTCTTTCCAACGCCCTTGTACATACTGCGTACGAGTGTCCACGACGGATATGTTTGGAATGAAAAGAACACAGCCTAACTTCGCAACCTTGAGATGCATTTCTTCCAAATTGCTGCAACTGACGACTAGTAGATCGAGTTACCTGTTGCTCCCAGGTGGGCGGTGGCCGGCTGGAGGAAGATGGAATGCAGTCTCGCCTGGCTGGGAGTGGCCATGTCGCGTTGAAACTTGACGACTTCAATGCGGATGTTCTCGCTAACGGATGTGCAGAAGCGGTGGTTGTTACCTGTTGAGGAGCGATGGCAAGGGGGTAGTGGGTACGACTTCATGCAGCCCTGCTAGGATATCGCGCCATTGGCGTTCGCCGTCTCGAACACCTTCGAAGTCGTGAAGACAGCTTGAACTGAGCAGGATATTCCAATGCAACCTAACTATCGTCTATCCTTAGCGCCGGCATCCATCCTGAAACGGGCGTGCGACACCCCGCGACTGAGAAGCGTCATCGACCGCAGGCTTTCCCCATGTGGCTCCGGTTCGCCATCGCTTTTGGCTGTGTTAGAACAAATTGGGGAAGTCCATGCCAAAAAGCACTCGTTATTGTTTTGAGATTTCTTGGCAGCCCTCTTTTGGATGATATTTGAAGAGATCTATCGAGTGCCTGAGACACACCGCGTCTCTTCATCTCAGAAAAAGACGTTCTCCCAAACCGCCCCGTAAAGGGAGCATACGATCGGATAATAATAATGATAATAATAAAATGTCTAAATCCACGGAGATATATATCGGGAGTTGGTATTCTCGCCATTTTTCTGATATAGATTGACAGCGAGGGAGCGGCGGCTTTCACGGCGACCTCTCAGTTCTGTGCTTGCAAACGGACCACTGGTGGTCTGCTCCAATCTCCCCTCTATTCTCAGTCACGATTTCTTCTTGCATTAATTTTACGTTGCATTGTTACGGCTCTTCTTGCCTTTCTCGCGGCTTACTTCTGATCATTCCTATTCCTCCTCTTTGCGGCTGCTGGAACAGCACCTATATACTAATCTGCTAGTTTTCAATTGATCTCCTCGCTACTTCGTCTCTACGATTTCTTTTTCTTTTGTTTAGAAGAATTTATAAGTTGCATTCAGCTGGGTTTTGGATAGGTATTTCCATTCCCCTACCTGTGCTTTGGCGCACTAGTTTGAAGTTGGACTTGCTGTGCTGCAAAACTATATAGTCTTCAGTTTAAGCAATATTCATTGCATATGCCTCTTTTTTAGCTGCGAGCTAACATCTGGCTCTTGTAGGATTGTGGAGTACCCAAATACAGAGAAGGCGCTGGCGCTATAGAGTTAGCATACCACTGGAGCTGTATACCAGGAGACAGCATCCGTCGCGCGGCAGCAGAACTCAGGAAGATTCCCCGCGGGAACTTTTTTTTTCCAATTATTTTCCTTAATTACTAAACGAAAAGAGACACAGACCTTTCCGTCCGCCATGGCCGTCCATACGCCCCTTCTTTACAAACCTCTCCCGGAATTCCCATCATTGGGTGAGGAGATATGGGTTCCCGGCAGTTCTACACAGGCCTTTAGCACCGCTCAGGCTGAAAACAGGACCGAAGCTCAATCTTCTTTGCAATATAGAGCCCCTTCGATGGCAGAATCCGGTATCTCCATTATCAACTTGGACTCTCCAGCCTCGTCGATAAAGTCGTCGAGAAGCGACCTTGACACGGGCTCTAGCCTGGACAAGCCACTTCCCCCGACGCCTTCTGAAGAGATTTTCGGCGGCGGGACTGCTATGCAAGATTCGGACCATGATCACTTACTGGCGGGCTCCAGGGGTGATGATGATGTCGAAGTCTCGAGCGAGCTGCCAACCAAGGAGATGATCGAGAAGGCAGCGGATATCCCGATTTTCGACGCTGAGGGCAAGTCAATACCGTTTGAGAATCTCTACAGACCCTCGAACCCATTTGAAAAGAAACGGGTCATGGTCATTTTTGTTCGACATTTCTTCTGCGGTGTCAGTTGATCCGTTTCCCATAGACGTAGGTAGACAGCACGACTAACATCTAGCGCACAGAACTGTCAAGAATACCTCCGCTCCCTCACCTCCGCCATCCCCCTGCCCTCAGCCCTACCAGCCGGCACAAGTCTCGCTATCATATGCTGCGGCTCACCCAGCCTCATCCCGATGTATACCCGGGAAACTGCCTGTCCATACCCCATCTACACAGACCCCTCAAGACGCCTCTACGACATCCTAGGCATGGCACGCACCTTGAGTCTCGGACACAGAGACCCGGAATACATCCGCCACTCGCTCCTGTCTGGCATGATGAAGAGCGTCGTGCAGGGAGTCAAACGGCTTAGCGAAGGGGACGCGTTCCGCGGCGGCGACATGAGGCAGATAGGGGGCGAGTTTCTCTACGAAACCGGAGGATACAGCAACAGAAACAACGATAATATCAATGATAATCCCGAAGTCAGAGTCACTTGGTGCCACCGGATGAAAAACACACGAGACCACGCTGAGATCCCGGTCCTCCTGCGCATGCTTGGACTTGGAGAAGGAGCAACTCAGGCAGGGAATAATGATAATACTAATGATAATAGCGACGACGACTTGGGCGACAACAATAACAATAACAAGAAGCTGCATCGACCTCTGAGACGCTGGACGATTAGCAGCTTGACACAGACCTCTTCGTCCAACACTAGCAGTCACAAGCGCCGTTGGAGTCGACCCCACGGTTTACGACTGCGGGGGAAAAGTCTGGATTCCGGTCGAGCGCGTTTCTCCTTTGGGAGGATGTCCTCTGGCGTGGACTACTGTGGTGGCGACTGTTGACGGGCAGCAAGCAGCTGCAATCTGGAATGATTTGCAGGTCGGATCGGAGCTGCAATGTGCTGTTCTTGTTCGACCCGAGAGGGACAAATGACGGAGTTTGTTTTAATTATACAATAGAGAAATGTATTATCCATGAGATGTATGTAATACTTATATTTATTACACAAATGGATCTTCAGCATCACAATCGCACCTTTACAGTCATCAAGATTCCCATATTCACCACCATCAAGCCAATTACCTACTGAAACTGAAACAGCCTGGAAGAGAGAGAGAGAGAGTAATTCAAGAAAAGAATCCCACTCAACTACACATCACCACATCCACATCGATATAGCTACTGTAGGTACCTAGTGGAAGAGATTCCCCAAACTACGCCATGTTTCATTACTTTCATCAGAAGAAACGCAACGCTGCGTGTCGCGCGTATATTCCTTCCTTTTTCGTATATCTGTTTGTTTGCTTGCGCGTCGCATGAAGAATGATTTAGTACAGAAAAAAAACACAGATAGCATTTAGTACGCTCAGGAATATCTATATATATAAAAAAAGAAAAGCCCTCGTTGCTTTTTCCCTTTCCCCTTTCGTCATCTTGTGCCTTCATGTGGGAACACATTCATGAATGATGATGATGAGGTAGAAATAAGATTTCCTTTCCTTGGAAATTTCTCAATTGATTACATGTGCCGGGTATGGTAGTTAGGTCCGGGGGCTTAGTCAGGGCTCGGGCAGGCCCTTTCCCACTCGGTAGAAGGTAACAAACAAACACAATGACCTATTTTTCTTGTCAACAAGAGGGAAAAAGCAGAAGACAGAAAAAAAGAATAATTATGAAAAAGAAGGAGCTGAAAAGTGGAGTAGAAGCCCTTCCTTGCCCCGGTTCCATAGAGAGAGAAAGAGAGAGATAGAGAGACAGAAAGAATCGGGATGACCTTTCAGGCTTTCCCATCGTTTGCCCGCTGATGCTTTTTTCGTGCAGGGGACTTTTGTACAGTACTGTCCCTGACCACCTACCTCTCCGTCCGGAGATGAAATGTCCAAGGGAAAGAAAGAAAATATTGACCAAAAATACCGTTCGACTAATAAAACGAGGCCAAGGCCGCTAGTTGCAGTCAAATCTGGTATTTCGGCTGTCTGAGAGAAAAAAAATTCATCTTCCTCGTCTGATTCGATTCAGGATCTTGCCCCGAAAACAAAAACGAAAAAAAATCTGGACTTTTTTTTTTCAAAAAGTTTATTTACTTGTCCTACCGCGGTAGACGGCCCGGGCCCTCCATGAGGGGGCTGACACTTCTGCTGTGACATGAGAGTCTCAGGCCAGGATCAAGGATTTTATATAATAAAGCATATCAGGGAAACCAGGAAGGTTCCAAAGCGTCGGAATCGCAGATTAAGATTCCAGCGCTTCCTATAGGAAGGGAGGAGGGCCTGGAAGGAAGGGATACGCCACGACCTGTGGGCAATGGCTTGCTTTGTGTTTAGTGGGGCGACCCATTTTATATGATTGATCTATTACGAGTACTGTACATAGAAGGGCAGAAGGGCAGACAAGGGTCAAGTGGTGGTCAGTTGCCGAGAGAGATCGAACCGGGACGGATTGATTGATTGATTGCGGACTAACGACGGCAGCGATTCAGCGATGAGGCTGCTATTCTATTCCGTGCTGAAACGGCATAAAGGGGCAAAAAAGGAAAGAAAGAAAGAGTCTTTAGCGTTGTGAGGCAGCTGATTTGACAATAATAGGGCTTGCTTGGAGCCAACTGAACAAAAGCGGAGATACCGTTCACAGAATCTGATTCTGAGCAGTACTGCGTAATAATGTATACAAAACTTCGACAACATGAAGATGATGTGCTGACACAAAGGTGGAAGAAGAAAATATCCGGCAACGTCGAAAATATTATTGGTGCATGCACACAGTGCACAATTCACAAATTAATGAACCTCAGATTAGCATAATTAAAGGCTTTGGATCTGGCATATGCTGGTTATTGGCGCATAAATGGAGTACCAGGAAGGGAGGCAATTTGTCCGCCTGTAGTAACATGAGTCACTGGATTCAGCAGCAAGGACAGTGAGACAGATCATCAGTTCTTTGATGAGCCTGCCTGAAGAACACGGGCAAGGGTCCAAGGCTTTGCGTTCATTGAGAATCCTCCTACAATCTTCCGTACAATACATCCTAGGAAGTTAGACTGACAGAGCCTCATATCCCGGAGCTCCAGCAAAAATCCGGAACGCGTGATGGCTAGGGTAGTAGGCCGATGCAACAAGGCAGGAATCAGGCATCCATTCAGGTGATGGGAATCAGCTGCTAAGGGACTCCAGCAGTCTATCGAAGGATTCTAGAAAGGGGCAGCCGAAGAAACAAGATGAAATGTGATCTTGGCAGCAAAGCTATTCTTAGCAACCATGTCTGACAAAGCCAAGCGCGGAGCACAGCAGCGGGGTTTCACAGTTGCACTTTGACACAGGTAGCAGCATGTCGTACTGTGTCCACCAAGTGCCAAAGAGGAAGGAAGCAGGAGTAGTGCTGGCTACCGTCTCCAACGTCATCCGAGTCATACAGTATAGTGGGGTCCGGACTCCAGACTCCACATTGTTGCCAATAATCATCGATTGGAGATGAAACTCGCGTGATATCCACTGGGAAAGAATTTCCGGGGTCTGAAACCACCATGAAACTAGACTGAAAGAAGACAGTAGTGGTCATTAGCTGAAAAGTGGGATTGGACAAGGAATGACCCGGGGAATAAAATAACAGGATGTCCACAGTCAAGTCAAATGGCCGTTGGTGTCGGCATTTTCGAGAACGTTCGATGTACACAGTAAATTAGTACTTGCATGGATGGTGAACCATCGAAGATAATTTTCAATAATGGAGCTAGCGAGAAAGAGAGAACACTAGGACTGGGGAACGCCGTAAAGATGAAGATCGAGATCGAAAGATCTGGACGATCGACCACAGAGCTTCACGGCGCCTTCCGTGGGACCAGGGTCTCTGGTCTTACGGTGTCCCCATTTCCCAAAATAATAGGGTTTCGGACATATTGGCCGGCGGCGACTGAGCTTGGCTGTGAGAGGCGACAGCGGGAGGGAACGAGCTAGGAAGTTGTCAACTTGGAGTCGTATCGCTGCCACTGGCCTATGTTATAGGCAGGTCCCAGCATCATTATTGCCCAGGAGTTGGAAGCACTCGATGACAGCTGCTCAGCAGCCAGCTACGGAGCAAGCGGCAGCCAAAAACGTCAGCTTGAAATTGAGGGGTGAAAATTAGCGGCGCTGAAGGCGGAAAGATGGGATTGCCAGTCAGGAGGCTCCACAGCGCATGAAGAACCGCAGCACGTCGCTGAAATAATAATGTGCCTAAGTAATAGTAGGACCGCTCCGGTCTGCTCAGTGCGGATATGCAGCTGTACCGCGTTACAGCTGGTTTGGTAGAAGGACAGGCAGAGCTGAGGGGAACTGTGCAGCATGACGCGAGACGCCTCAACAGGCACGCATTATCATCGGCAATAGTAGTGCCACGACGGAGGATCAAGAGACCGGCATCCGATGGAGCTCAGCATCGAGGCTGAAGGGCAGCACGATTACGTGGGAGTACTGCGTACCACAGCGTACAGGCACACAAATGGGGTGTACTTGCGTAAGCTGCCCCTGCCAATGAATCAATGATGCGCATTCAGCACACAGAAATCGCTATCTTGCGAATTGGGATCCCATCTGCGTGATAGCGGCAAACCTTCGACAAGTGTCCGTCGATGAACCCTATCAGGGCGGTTCCGCTCAGGGAGGGGACCGATAGTGACGAAACCCCCAGCTAAGAGGCGCAACGTTTCCATCCGGTTGGGTAACTCGAGGATGCCTGTCCGTGACTGCGTGCTCTCCGTGCTCTCCAGCCCCCCCACTGCCACGGTGCTACTGGAAATGGACATAAGTACGAACTACGAAGGGGCCCGGAGGGCGGAGCAGTCGGTATCGTGCGGACTCCCAACGTTGTGACATCTGGCAGACTGCGAGAAAGCCCCGCGAGCGTCACTGGGCTGCCGGGCTTGGGCTTGAACCTCTTAATTACGTAGTGCTCTGTACGGAGGCGATCGTCTGGTCATGGCCTGAACCAGGCGACACGAGGCGGCGGCCACTGCTAGCCTACTGCTAGTGCTCGTCTCGTATCGGTAGCGTCCGAAACGACCGGATTATTCTGCTGGCGGTTGGAAGCAAAGCAGAGGCTTCCCCTCCTGGAGCTAACGCCCTAGTCGGTCCGACCGCGGCGGCGGAGAGGCACGTCCTCGCGTGGAGGTCATGATGTCATCCCCCGCAGGGAGCGGATGACGCTCTTGGCGCGCGCACGAGGGGGCTGCCCGCGGCAAGGGATCGTCCTGGGTGCAGTCAGACTCGATGACCTCTCCAAGTCGCACCACATAGGCTTTTCCACGGTCAGACCGGGTGGATAGGATCAAGAGGCACAAGGCGTTTCCAGCAAGAACCGGATTCGGACGGGCAGGTCGCAGGTCTCAACTCCCGGCGGGCGGGAACCTCGGCTGGAACGTGTCAACAGGCAGGGGTTGGAACGACCCCATGGAACAGCCCAGGAGGCCAATGATCCTCCGGGTACGGCGCACCATCGCCAGCGCTCCGCCCAGGGGAGACTGCATATCAATTCACTTACCACCAATGGTGCAAGAACGCTAAGAAGTGACACCTCACAAATCAAATAATCAGATCGCCTGTGGTAATACTAGTGGTCACGACGGGTTACCATACTGAGTCACCGACCTCGTGGCATGCCACGATGCACCGGCAAGCGCTCGAAAACGACGGGGATAAGCAACCTTAGGGGACAGTATTCCCGGACAGATAATTTATAAATCAGGATTGGCAGTGCTCAACTGGCTTAGTCACAACGCATCACAGCCGAGTCGACGATGCCGACACGGTGAATCGCTGATGACAATACATGCAGTCAGAAGTGGTGGTAACCATGACGTAGTGCGCGATCTTGAAGCCTGTGGGCGTGATAGACGCTGTCCCATACTCGTCTCCGAAGGATGACATTCTGTGGATGGAGTGGTCTCACGTTCAGGCAAACAAGGGGGGGGGGGGGAGAGAACGGACCAAAATCGTCGCAGTGTGATGGAAACAAAGTGGGACGCAAACCATGCATGTTGCAGGGACAGTCCAAGTCGCTGACAATGGTAAATGCTAATATTGAGCCACTTATCTTGATTATCAGGTACTAAGATCGACTCGGTGGACCTCTGGATGCCTTCTTCGCAACTAGGTCATGGGGGCTGGATGATCGCGGCAGTAACGGCAGCAAACATACCTTGACTTAGGATGCCACGAGATGGAAGTTCGTGCCATCGCCATGTTTGAGTGACCTGAGTGTCCGGTGTCGCAGCTCCAACCTTCTCTTGCGCAGAGGGCCTGAGCTGAAGCCAGCTGAGGGAGCCGCATCTATACCGCTTGCGACAGATATCGGCGGAAGCCTATGGTGATACAGCATGGTTAAGATACAAAACGAGCATCCTCGTTAGCCAATCCCGAAGGTTTTAGGATGCTTTCGGATAGCATAGACGAAAGAATAGGACCAAGATTTTTTTTTTCTTAAAAAAAAAAAAAAAAAAAAAAACACTGCGGAGTTTCCGGATCCCGTGGATAAAGATGTCAGAACTTGAGATGTCTGAACTTGGTATCTTGCAGTACTGCCAGGGACCATAATCGGAACATGCTGTTCACGGATGTTCAATTTAATGGCTTCGCGTACGCGACACCGCAGTCGTGGATAGAGAAATGCCCTAGCATATCAGTACAGCTATGTAGTGCAGAATGTCAGAGACAACCTGGTCAATATCTGATTTTGAGGACTCGCTGCCTCTTCTTGTCATATGCGCAAGCTCAGAGAAAGGAAAGCGCAAATGTGTACAGAGTAGATCTTGGAAAGCTCGACTCGAATCGGGTGGATGGATCCTCTGGATGCTCGTGAAGTTGCCGTACTTGTGAAGTCAGTACACAAAGGACCTGGCAATATTATTGTTTGACTGCAGATCGTTGCCTGCCACTTAGGCGGAGTATCATTAGGCGCGCCAGCTGAATAGAGCGAAATAAGAGTACAGGACACGAATCTCATGTAATTGTTGCGCACAGGCATTCTTCATCCTAGTACTACCTCAAATCAGTAGGGAGTAGCGACCACCCTGGGCAGTTGGCGCGGGGTAGCCCGCGGCTCTGGACAGCGCCCGGAACCTCCTGCAAGCTTACCATGCCACCTCCTGGAAGATTGATGGAATAATCGGAACGGTGGCTGCATGACGCATAAGCGTCCGCGTTTGGCGGTCGAGAGTAAAGACGGCAGAAAAGCAAAAGTACGGAGTAACAGAGATCATGGCGCAGCCAGGCGGTACCGACGCCTCGTAGGGCAGAAAAAGAGACACAGGGGTATGAGGTCAGGTGCTACCTCGTGATACAGGGTCCAGAGCATTGGATGCAATGAACAGCTCCAGCTGAGCTGTCCCTGTCTTGCGACTCCGTGCCCTGACCGCTGGTTCTGCACTGTTTCTGCGAGAATTGACAAACTATCTTCGGGCGAAGTATCGTTTGTCTACCTGAATCGCAAGGATCGCTCCTCGCGCTTGCCAGTTCCTGGTCACGTTGCTCTCGACTGTACTACTACAGCACGTCAACAAGGGTCTTTGATCTTCCTGCCATTACTTACTCTGATTAACGGTTTCCCCACTTTATTCTCCTATGGCCCTATGCCGTCTCTCGACGGTTCCGTCGCTACATAAGACTGGCAGTTCCATCCTCCATACCAGATTGGAACCTTGAAGACGTGGGAGCCATCCACTCTCCACAGATGATTTCATCGCCAGACGAGTTGTCAATTTGCTGCATTCCACCGAGGGGTTAGACCGACGCATGCCCTGCATCGACTTACCTCATCGACCTGGGTCAGAGGACTGGATAGTCGAACCATTCTGAACTCTTCCTCCTCTCTTCCCGTACGAGAGCGGTTGTTGCTACTGCGTCGTTGTTGACGGACATTACAATAGGTTACGCTGGGTCCCTGGTCCAGGAGCGCCTAGGGCTCACAAGGCTTGCTGCATAAAGGACGGGGCCTCATTCGGAGTCATTCCTGCTGGGTGGCTTCCAGGCATGCGCTATGGACAAGCTAGCGACTTGCGGACCCCGGAGCGGCTTGATCGCTGCGCTGGATGGCTCAATCCGAAACGACGGGCCAGTTGTTTGTCTGCGAGTCTGTATTATTGTGTACGGGGTACTCCGTAAGCGTAGAGCGCGCCTGGAAATGGTGTACAGAATAGGCACCTTTTCTACGAGTACGTGGTAATAATGTAAAACCTCTACAATACGACGACGCTACGGAGTGGCCGTGGTTCGACGGCCTTGCGGGTCACAAAGAGCACGCACGCCATTTTGGGAGACGGCGCATGGCGGCCAGCCGACACCCAAGCCGTCTCCGGCGTCTGCCACCGCTGCAAAGAAAAAGATGAGAGCTCTTGATGAGGTTTTTATTACATTGTGAGGTCAACAAAGGGGAAAGCAGAAACACCTGAAGAACGCGCTGGAAATTTCCCCGGGACCTCAGTGCTGGTGCCCTGCCATCATGTGTGGAATAATCATTAATTAATTAATTGATTAACCCTTCAATAGGGGCCTTCAGGCTCCCAGCCATCATGAGAATAACCATATACACGCTCCACAGATTAATAATTATTAAAGTTGTACATCTTGCAGATGTGCAGGAGCCGATCTCCGGCAGGAGATGAGGATGTTCAACGTTGAAACACCATCCCGTCTCTGTAAAATTGACACTGGCATTCCCCGGAAAAGATCGACCAATGACCAGAGCGACGGATCCGCGTGTTGCGATTCCTTGTGCCCAGCCCTGCGAGGCCTTAGAGCATGAGTTTCTGGAGCTCTGAAAGCGCAGTCATGTTGTTGCAATCCCGGCGGAATCTTGGGCAGGCGTGCGGCGCCGCTGCTATGCGCTGTTCGTAGCATTGTTCAGCGTCCATCCACTCGGCCGTGAGCATTGGATGTCCAAGGAAGGAGCGAGCCACCGCACACCCACACCAGCGCATCTTCATGGCCCATCCTGCCCTTTCTTTAAACCCTTATTAATCCCTCCTCCCTGGCACCCACCGACTTCTCACTTTTTTTATCCCCCCTCTTCCTGTATCAAGCCTTTTTCTTTCTTTGTTTGCTTCCTGTACATTACCCTACCCTCTGGATCTCAACTGCTGCGGTCACAGTGCCGGTTCGCTTCTTGGCCGCAACCAGACTACAAAAAATACGCATCAACAGCCGCATCCGCCCTTGTGCTCCTCAGCTTCCGCTCTGCAGCGCAGAAGACCAGGACACAGCAACCTCGACTCGATTGTACGGCCGTTACGGTACGTCACAGCCGACCGCGCGGGCAAACCAGACGCGGCAGGCTGCATCGTGGGCCCTGTCCTATAAGTGTCCTTAGCCGTTTCTGTCTCCGTACGCCGGTCCCACCCCAGCTTTTGCAGGGCTCTCTCCAGCCCCAGCCCGTGAGGAGTCACCGTGAGACATCGACTAGGTGGCTTCATCGAACTTCGCATCGAACCTTCTAAACTTCTTCGTTCCGCCGGCCAAAAATTGCTCGAGACTTCTCGCAGCTGCTTCTCGTCGTCGCCGTCCCCGGACAGTTGTTGGACACAAGATCCGCTGCCTCTCTGTTGCTCGTTCCGTCGCATGATCTCTTTCGTTTCTTTTCGCTCCGCCTTCCCGCCTTCGCTGCCCCAGCGTTGGCTGCTGGTCGTTCGAAATTACCACCCCACGTAAGGATCGTGCAGGACACTCCAATTTGACCGTCAAGCACTACGAGCGCTCGCAACGCCCCGGTCCAATCCATTTCAAGCACTGATCACTGCTACAGCTGCTAGTCCCTTCCTCTTTGGCTCACCTGCATAGCTGCGCTGGCAGAATAATAATCCTCCATCGTGGTTATTACTATTGTCTTGGCTTGTTACTTACCCTGGCCGCCTTGCTCTCGCGGATGCGACGCAGGCCGACGGAGAGCTAGTCGCCGGATCCTTTACCCAGCTCCTCCTTCGAGCGAGCCGCCTACGGAGCTACTCTGACTAGCTACATGTGCAGCACGTATGCCTCGTTACTTGCATAAGTCGTTTGCCAAATAACGCATTGCCCCTCTTTGACTGCAATCAGCAATTGGTCGTCTCTGCCATCCCCTCTTCTCGTGCAGAGGGTAGCTTTCCCCTCATCCCGGCAGATCGACAACAACCCAGAGAGGGGGTTCGAGAGGCTAGTGGAAGCACACGAGACAGGTGGAAAGAAGGGCTAAGAAAGGGGACATTGGGACAAGAGAGGAAGAGCAGAGGAAATCGTCATTGTCGGGGAGAAAGGGAGGAAACTACGATAATCTGAAATTGCACTGCGAAAACGTAAGGAAGGCCTCGTGGACAGCTCCACAGGGTCACTCCCCGGATCCGTTCTCCTCAAAACAAAAGATCTCCATTCCTTCCCGTCAGTGCTCTCCGGCAGGGCAACTTCGCATTGCATTGCAGGCAGGGCCAAGATGCAAAGATCAAAATCCCAGCAAACCTGCTAAGGACGTGGTCGCTGCACTACATCGATCAAACACGTTACCTCCCCCCGGTTCCTGCTCCGTTCAGTTACAGGGTACACCCTCTTAACCAAACGCAGCCTGCTTGCTGCGGCCCTGCAGCTCATTCGTCCCTCGGGCGGGTCCAGGTGACTCGGAGTTTGGCACGGCTCGCACCGTGCCTGTCTCCAGCTCTGGAGCTGTGTTGTCCAGCTGGTTGTTGCGATGGCCTCAACTGCTTCCACACAATCTGCCTTAAATGGCGAGGCTCAGACCGGCGCAAAGCTTCCTGCTTCTCTTGCTCGATTCTCCCAGCTCCAACATGTCATCACGTCTCTCCCTCTCTCTATCACCTCACCTTCAGCGACGACTTCCACTTCCGCTTCCACCACCCCAAACTCGGCTCTTGTCGCCCGCAAACCTTCCAATGCTTCCAGTCCTGCGGGCACCCCACTACAGAGTGCTGCAGACGGATCTCGAGGTCGAAATCTCCCTGCCAGTCTTACTTCTCCCGCTCCTCTCGAGCTTGGCGAGTCTGTCATGGCTGTCCCTGCCATCGCCAACGCTACGAGCGCGAACGACCCCGTCATCCCTCATAACACCAAGGGTCCCGGTCTGATGCGAAGGATATCTCGGGGAGCCGCCAACAAGCTCACGCGGAGAAGGCAATCCGACCATGACAAGCGGGACCATAGCTCGGGACCCGTCATTATGCGCAGACGAAGTGACAGCAAGACGGGCTCGAATGGCCGAGAGACTGTCCTCGATTCCAGTTATGAGGATGAAGACCTCGACGTTCTTGATGGTCTAGGTACTTGGTGCGGTTCGGAGGCGACCAGCGTGGCCAGCGAGAATCGTATTCCATTGACGCGAGATGTGGGCAGTGTCGCTCCCAAGGTCGACTCTACCCTCCAGCGCGGTACTATCCTCACAAAGGTGACGAAGAAAAAGAGCCGGCAGGTCAGGTTTTTCTTGGACCTTGACTCTGCCAAAGTCTTCTGGGATTCCAATCCGGCAAAGAGACTTTACATCGATGACATCAAAGAAATCCGCGTTGGTGCTGACGCTCGCAACTACCGGGAGGAACACCAGATACCGCAGGATGCGGAGAGCCGATGGTTCACCATCATATGGTCAGATCCCGAACGCTCTAAGGGAAGGCCTGTCAAAACCATGCATCTTATCGCTCCTGACGATCACACTTTCGAACTCTGGACGACGACACTCGAACATATCTCTAGGTACAGAATCGGTCTTATGGCTGGCCTGGCTGGATCCGGTCAGAGCGAGACTGTTCTGAGGGCTCACTGGCAGCGAGAAATGTCCAGGCTATTTCCTCAAGGGCTTAGGCCTGGGGAAGCAGAGAGCCTTGACCTGGCGGCTGTTGAGAGCGTCTGTCGAAGCTTACATATCAATTGTTCGAAAAATATGCTTCGAGCTCAGTTCTCCAAGGCCGACACCGACTGTAGCGGAAAGCTAAATTTTGCCCAATTTAAGGACTTTCTCTCGCGATTGAAGGAACGGAAAGATCTCAAGGCTATCTTCAAGGATATAGCAGCTGAACCGAAGGAGGGCCTAACCTTGCAAGAGTTTCTGGCTTTCCTCCGTGAAGTCCAGCGGGAAGATGTTGACGCTAACGAAGCCCATTGGATTTCACTATTCGAAAAATTTCGCAAGTCAAAGTCACGTTCACAGAGCGCTCCGGAGCCTATGGACGGCCATGTTCCCCGGATGAATTTCGACGCGTTCTCGTCATACCTGGCATCGGCTTACAATGGAATTTATGCGTCTCGTCCCCCGCAGTCGAGATTTGATCGACCTCTGAATGAATATTTCATCTCGAGCTCCCACAACACCTATCTCCTGGGTAGACAAGTCGCCGGTGCATCTAGCACGGAGGCCTACATAACCGCTTTGCAACAAGGATGTCGTTGTGTTGAGATTGACTGCTGGGATGGTGCGGACGGCCGTCCGATCGTCTCACACGGAAGAACTATGACCAGCAGTGTTCTGTTTTCCGACTGCATCTCTGTGATCAACCGCTATGCTTTCATATCCTCAGACTATCCGCTTATCATATCGTTGGAAGTGCATTGCAATCCGGAGCAGCAGCTGGCGATGGTCAAGATCATGAAGGACACCTTCGGCGACCAGCTTGTGCTCGAGCCGCTCCTCACAAACTGCTCCATCCTCCCGTCCCCTGAAGAACTGAAGCGCCGTATCTTGGTGAAAGTCAAATCGTGTGATGAGCCCGACGAGGGTGGCCTTGCTCCCGAAACCACGACTACTTTCGGACGTAAGCGCAGCTCGAGTTCTCCCTTTGTGCGGGCAACAGTGCCGGACAGCCCGAATCTTATGCCCTGTCCGCCTCTCTCGAGCCCACCGACTATCGGTCCAGGGGATGGCGCCGGGCCAAACTGGACGCCAGGAAGACGGTCGCTCACGACAACAAGCATGAGCAGTGCGACTGAGGACAGCGATGGTGCACTAGTATCTGTCAAAAGCGAGAAAAAGAGACGTCAGAAGAGTAAAATCACCAAACCGCTCTCGGACCTCGGTGTCTACACTCGTGGGTACAAATGGCATAGCTTTACGTCTCCGGAGAGCAAGCGATTCAATCATGTGTATTCGTTCGCGGAGCGGTCGTTCGAAAGTATCTGCCGCGACTCCGAGAATAAAGCTCAGCTGGAGAGACACAACAGAAAATATCTCACCCGGGTCTACCCGTCGGGCTTTCGTTTGCGGTCCTCAAATTTTGACCCAAATACGTTTTGGCGGCGCGGTGTCCAGATGGTCGCTCTCAACTGGCAAACGTATGATGTTGGGATGCAGATGAATCAAGCCATGTTCGCCGCAGGGGATGATCGCTCAGGATATGTACTCAAACCTGAAAGCTTGCGGATCCCAACGCCCACAGACAAAAAGCCGAAGATGGAGAGAAAACTTGTGCGTTTCACGGTGGACATGATATCTGCCCAGCAGCTTCCCCGACCACGCAGTATGGGACCCGACGACAACATCAATCCATATATCGAAATCGAAATATTCAGTGCGGACGACAAGGGAAAGAGTCTCGCCTTTGGCGAAGGCGGCATGAATGCTTCTGCTCGTAATGGAATGTCTGGGATTGGATTACCACATCGCCGACGAACAAAGATCGAGCAAAGCAACGGATATAGCCCGATCTTTAATGAACAGTTCAAGTTGTCGCTCGAGACGAAGTATCCAGACCTGGTCTTCGTACGGTGGGTCGTCTGGAGCTCCTTGGACGGGCGTACTGCTGGAAATAATAACAGCATTCAACTTGGCACGTTCACTGCCAAATTGAGCAGTCTCTCGCAAGGTTACCGTTATTTGCCTTTGTACGACGGAAGCGGTTACCAGTACCTCTTCTCGACATTGTTCTGCAAAATTACGAAAGAAGATCCTGTGCCCGCTCAGCGATTGGACCTTGAGGAGGTCAAGGCAGAACGGGTGGGGATCTTCCGGCAAATTGGCCAGACTGTTTTCAAGCGGAATTTGTCAACAGAGAGAGATCGAGATCGCGAGCAGGAGAAAGCACGCGAGAAACAAGGAAGCCCAGATGACGAGTTGTGCCGAAGCAATGATTGCTCTCCAGCATTGACGCCGACCATCTCTACAACCTCCACCTCTTCACTACCTCCCCTCAATCCGTCGTCTGTATAGAACAAGACATTAGAGACGTTACGGCCCTCATTTCAACTCGACAGCCATTTTATCTTCTCGTCAATCGAAGATCCGTCGCAACTGGGATTCGTCGGTTGCTTTAAGGACCCTGACGAGATGATTGTGATCTTGTCATCGAATTCACTTCCACGAAATCTCACATCAACGATTCTGCAATCATCGGAATTATGAATGCGCAAATAAAAGGAACGGCGTTTTTTTTTTACCATCAACACTTCTTTCACTACGGGGCTTTGCGAATATTGCAAACTGGCATCAGTATTGTGCAGCTAAATTCGCGGGTATGGGGATGGGTTTGAGTTCGGCTTCAGGAGTCATGTGTTTGAACTAGTGGTATGTGTGTGGGTGGAGTATTACTTCTCAGCATTGGGACCACGTGTTCAAGGCATCTCTGTTTCTGTTTTTTTCCCTATCGTGTAATTTTCCTCGGCTCCCTTTTTTTCCCCCCTTTTTTCGCTGTCTACGTTGTTATACCCTACTGGCGATACCCTCTACTCCTTGAGTTTTCCTCATGTCTCGTCCAGTTTTCCTTGTATCTCTCGCATACATACCCTTTCTGCATGGATTTTGTGTGACTTGGTCGGTGATCACGGAGGTTTCCACAGATTTAACATTGAAACGGACATACGTGTGATTGGTGAGAACCATCACATACGTCTGCATCTATGGTTGCGAAAGTGGATCTACATGGAATGGGGATATTCACTGTACTTGGCGGAGCCGGTACTCCCCTAGGCGGGCAAATGGCATCCCGCACATGTTGTAGCACTGAGGGACCTTTTTTCTTAAGTGTTTCTGTATTATTTTGTATTCATATTTGATTTTAATCGAGCCAGGATGCTCTTTTGACATTTCAACTTCGTGCGGAAACTGTTAAGTGGTTGGCACAATTCGTACGCAATAGGACCTCTATAGTGGAATTTTCTCGGATGAACAAGTGAAACCTGGTCAATCAGAAACTAGACCTTTGTCATCACATGGATGGTGTCTGATGAGCATACATAGACACAACGCTGAGGGCGGCGTTGTGTGGCTAAGGCATAAACACCCTTAAGCTAGGTCGATTAAACTGATAGTCGGTCGTGGATCACACAGCCAGCCGCTACCAGTGCAGCCATCCATAAATAAACTCTTCAGGATGATGATGATGATGATGCAAGATTCCTCCATGGACAATGATCTTCGCCCTCCAGTATCAGCAAATGCCATTGTCCTTAAAGAGACTTCGTTGCTATCAAGATCAATTTAACGCTTCACTCCCAGTCATCGAACGTTGGGGTCTTCAATATCCTGGAATTAATTGGGAGTATGCTGCCGCAGACATCTTGGAGCTGATATATTAGACAGGAGTCCGGCTCGTTACTACTACCTAGAAGCTTCCGACACAGTGAACGACGCCAGTCTCATGTGGGCAGAGATGATGGCGTCCCCGAAGATCATCCTCAAGGGCATCATGATGGCCAAAGACGCTCTGCTGACGATCGAGCATGGCGCCGACGGGATCGTGGCTTGCAATCACGGGGGCCACCAGCTGGACTCGGCATCTTCCACCATCGAAGCTTTGCCCGAGATTGAGGAAGCCTTCCGGTGTCATATTTCCGGTCATTCTTGACGATGGGATACGTCTAAGTAGTGATTGATTCTTTAAGCCTCTTGCCTTGAGCGCCGATTCTCACCCTTATTGGACGGCCAGCGCTATGGGGATTGAGTCATTCCGACCAGCAGGGTGTTGAAAGGCCCTGGACATCCTTGAGCGCGAGCTGTCGCAGACCATGGCTCTTGCAGGTGCAAGGAAGATTGGTGACGTCAGGGGAGATATGTTGGGCGTAAAGCGGTATATCGAAACGATGGGGCATGCGGATTCTGGTAGATGAAGAAGACTGTTGGTAGTAAATTCCAAGGTGCTGTTAAGGGGTAGAGAGTCAATTCCAAAGATCGCAGTGAACAAATCAGGTAGGCCCTTGCGAGGCAAGCGACAATTGTCGCATAGCACCGTCGCTTCGTATGGTTCCTAGAACGCAAACCATGGAAGTCTTCGTTCCTGACATGCCTTGTTCCTAGGGAAGATTCGAGTCAGCACCACAGGATGGGGATGACCGCCAGCAGCTCTGGAAGCTGTTATCCCTAATGGTGATAGCACAAGTCTGGAATGAATTCACCATCAGCAGGCAGCCCCCGTACTCTAGGAGATTAGGAATGGTTCTCAGAACCTCTCAACTTTTATAAAGGAACCATCCATTGATCGTCGCTGCAACAATTCATTCTTCCTGCAACACACAAGCCAATCCATATCTCATCCATTCATTTGCTTCGAACAAGCCATACAACGCTGTACCAGTGCGCTTGGGTTTCTAGAATCCCACACAACTTGCCTTAAGTTATCTCATTCCATTGCCTTCTTTTCACATCAGACAGTAGAGGACGAGACATCATCATCATCGTCATCATCCAATCGCCTCAGTAATAATGGCATATCAGGGCATCGCAAACATCTATTTCCCCTATGTGGAACCATATACGCCCAGCCCAAACCGCAACCCAAAGAACAACGTGCGCGACGACTGCTGGCTCAAGGCAGTGCCTCGCAAGCATAAAGAGGGGACTGCGATCGCTTTAATGTCTCCCGAAAAGCACGCCGACGTGTCTGCGCCAAGGCCATTCCGTCCTGCAGGACAATCGCTCGACCTGCCTCCAATCCGCAAGACGCGCATCTTCAAGGGCTTCCCGACTGCAAAGACCCAGTCATACTCCCCCAAGCCGATTCCTCACGACCTGAGCATCAGAGACATAGGAGCAATGCTCGAAAGATGGGAAAAAATGGCACCAGAGATCCTGGACAGCTTGAATGAAGACGAGGATACAACCTCGTACCCCAAAACCATTCCTGATGGCATAACTCGAAGCTTCACCCGCGTCATGGACGACCTGAACGAATCCACATTTCGGCATCGATTGGTACACACCATGTCCTGCCTCATGAAGAAACTCAGAGCGATCTGGGGCCACGACAAAGGCTCCCTGGGTGTTAGGTCAGAGCTCTCGGCACATTAAAGACCGACATCGTTTTCGAGGAAGATGGAACGCGACCGACAACCGGCATTGAGATCTTTGAGGGGTTATGTGCTTCTGAGTTTATTATTGGCTACCGATATCAAGTCATTATGCTTTTTCTATTGGAACGGAATCTGTGTGTTGGCGTTTGAAGGAGTCGGATTGATATCCCTAGGGACGGATCAGGCTGCTGGACATGTACTGCATGTATGTACCGTACTTCAAACAAATGGACGAGTTGATCCGTCATGCCAAAATTTTGTGTTATAATTCAACACACAATATTGAAAGTAAAAATTTCCCCCTTTCTGCGTCAATTGTCCAGTCAAATTGAAATGTAAAGTGTGTTATGAAGTTCATCCTAGGCGGTCGGGCCACCTGCCCCAAGTGCTCCGATAAGTTCGTGCCTATCTCGGCTGAGCTGCCAAGCATGGCGCGCCCGGAGCAGTAGAGGTGGCGTATCAACTTCGCAAGTTTCACGGCAACGCACAGCTAGCAGTCACATCGCTTGATTAGACAAGCAACCCTTTACTGACAATATGGATCCATTTTCAGCAGAGGGAGGTAAGTGAAAAATCTCCGCCCTTTATCTACTTCTTCCGCGCAAAGCACCAACTTACCGACTTGCCAATTGGCGCCCAGAGCTCCTGAACATCCACAATGCCTTCCATCAAGGCCAGTACCAGAATGTGGTCGACTTTGACACCTCGTCCTTCTCTCCTGAGAATAAGCTGCCCGCGCGCGTGCTGAAACTCCGTGCGAAGATCGCCCTGGGTCAGACTGAGGAGGTGCTCGCGGACGTCGAAGGCGAAGAGGACACGCCCGAGCTCGCGGCGGTAAAGGCGCTCGCGCTGCACAGAGCCGGGGACACCGAGTCGGCGTTGAAATTGGCGGAGAAACTGGCGCAGACGGAATCGGAGAATGGCACCGTACAGGTCCTATGCGGCACGGTGCTCCAGGCTCAAGGAAAGAGTGAGGAGGCGTTGGCGCTGTTGACGAAGCACTCCGACAACCTTGAAGCGTGAGTTGCTCTATACCATGGACTGAGATTCTTTTTGGATTGGATAGCCTTTTATAGTGTTGACGTGATATACATGCTGACGAGCTTTCTACTTGTTACCAGTGTGGCTCTCATTGTCCAGATTCACCTCCAGCAGAATCGTACCGATCTCGCTCTGAAGGAAGTCCAAGCAGCGAAGCGCTGGGCGCAGGACTCGCTGCTTATCAACCTGGCCGAATCTTGGGTCGGTCTGAGAGTCGTATGTCTCTCTGCCTAGTCTATCCATCTGTATAATATCCGTACCGGTGGTACCTCGGACTGACCGCGATCTCTTTTCTTTCCTTCTAGGGCGGCGAGAAGTACCAGTCCGCATTCTACGTATACGAAGAGCTCGCTTCGGCCCCAAGCACATCCTCCCCGCTTTCGATCGTCGGACAGGCCGTAGCGGAGCTGCACCTTGGTCGCCTTCCGGAGGCCGAAGCGGCGCTGTCCGCAGCGATTCAGAAATACCCCGATGATGCAGAACTGATCGCGAATACAATTGTCTTGAATGTTCTGACCGGGAAAGACACCTCGGAGCTCATCTCGTACGTTATACCCTCATTTTTCCCCCGCGGGCCTACCTAGCGACTCGCAAAGCACTATGTACTATCGTGGGGCAATCTCATTGCATCACCATAACGGTCTGTTCAGAAAGAGACTAACGTCCATGGCCTTTTTTATCATGCAGACGCCTAAAGCAAGTTCAGCCGTCGCACGCTTTCCTCACCGATCTGGAAGAGAAGAGCGCGTTCTTTGACGCCGCGGCTGCGAAATACGCACCCAGGGTTTCCTCGTAGTAAGCCAAGCGGGGAATCGATGAATGGTATACAAGCAGCGGCCCTGTGAACGTCGCAGGCCCCACTCACGAGTTCATATGACGGACCGCATACATTCACCATAGCAGTTTGCCTTGCTCAACTGTCTTCAGTCTTTCCCCACGCAGAAAGGGGGAAATCTGGAATTCTTAGACGCGTCGCATAGGATGCATAAGGCGTGCGGAGTCAGAAGAACATGAGTCACTGAGTTGCGGTTGTGGTTTTGTTATGGGAAGGAATCATCATGGGTTATTATTATTATGGTTAGAAGGGCCTTCAGGAAGGCCGTTCAAGATACGCAAAACACCAAATGTCAATAATTTATGTCGCAACTGTTTTAGCAATTAACATAGCATAATTTGATGTTCACTGGTGAAATAAAAATTGCTATTTTAAAGAAGAATAACCAACCGGTTACTGTTCCATTCAATTACTGTTATCCAGCTCGTGATTCTGACGGCTGGCTTTACGAGAGACTGGTAATAGATGGCCTTCCATCCAGTAAAAAATCAAATGGCTTGGGCTGTCAAATATTGCTATGTCCTACTTCAGTATGGTACTAGGTAGGCCTATAAGGGTACGGGCAAAGCACGTCAGGACCACCACAACTGCGGAGGAGGTTGGAAGTGTTTGTCTGATACATCTAATGGAACAGTAGCATCAATGCTACGGATTAATTTTTCTATAGAGATTTGAAACCCTATCATGGTGCCGCAATGGCCGTAGAATTAGCCTATTTATTTTATTAGCCAAGGTTGATGGCCTCAAAAATTAGCAACGCCAGGATCCATCCCAACATCAGATGTTTTTAGAAATTCGTTCTCTGCGACTCGGTCTTGTTCCGTAATAGAAAATCCTCTCAGCCAAAAAAGCCCAAAATTTTTCAGACCCCGTTTACCATGTCCTCTTTACCTGTTAATTCGCAAAAAGCCTTGAAGGTGACGAAGACGTCGTCGTCTCCCTCACCGCTTCCTGTGTTTTCGATGACACACTGCGCGCCAGCTCCGACGAAGAAGACGTAGCCCTCTTTCATCTCCTCAGTCTTCGGTCCGACGGTAATCTTTCCCTTGCCGCGAGTGCAGATGAAGATGCTGGGCCCCGGAATATCATCGAAAGTCGCCTTTGCGCCTGGCCTGTTCAAATCTGTCTTTACGACACTGAATTCCTCAATTGGAGGGTCATACAGGACGGCAGACGAGCCACTGGTGTAGGCAACTGTGTTCAGGGTGGCAAAGTGGTAGTCGGTTGGATACAGCTTCTGTTCCTCGATGGGCGCATACGAGTACGTCAGCATCTTTGTGAGGGTATCCACATCTTTGAATTTAGGTGTGAATCCCGCTCTCACGACGTTGTCGGATGACGCCATACACTCGATGATATCCCCGGAGATGTATGCGTGGATATCATCGGCCTTCAGAAACATGGCCTCGCCGGGTTCGAGCTTGACGTAGTTGAGGAAGAAGAGCACAAACAGTCCAATGTCGTTGGGAAACTGCCCGTTGAGACGGATTACCAGCTCAGCCAGCTCTCTCGGGTTGCTGGGATTAGTATCGGGGGTAGTGGTGGAGATAGCAAACGTATCTGGAGAGTTCTCTGCGGCCGCGATGAGCTCCTTGGCAGCCGCTTCGATGCTTTCCTGGGGTGATTGCATCAGTGAAGTGAATATGGCACGCAGCGCATCTTTATTCTTTGCGATGACTTCCGCGTCTTCAGAATCCTCCGAACCCTTGACGATCTGCTCAAAGTCACTCGCTGCCTGAAATCCCACCAAATTGCGGAGGGGTTCGACGGTCTTGAGGAAGTGAAGAATCTCAGCCAGAGGGCGGAAACCACAGAGTCCTTCGAAAGGGGTAATAGCAACAGTCATCTCAGGCTTGTGATTGTCATCTGCAAAACGTTAATAAAGAAGAGTTGGATGCGAAGAGCCCCACACAGAGCAGGGTTGAACGCACCAGGATAGTTCCTGGGATCCTTTGCATGCAGCTCGACAGCAAGCTTTTTGTTCGGATGTGCCTGGATGCTGAGGGCTTTCCTGATAGAGAGAACCTTGAAAAGGAAAGGCAGCTTCCCGCCATATCGCTCAGTGACATCTGGCGACATCAAGGCCTGGTTGTCTTGGACGAGATCAAGCAGTGTACGCTGCGTCTCAAGATCCTTGGACGGAAGGGAGGGATGTGTGCCCATCCATAGCTGACGGACGATTCAGCCTGAGGCCCTTGATCAATGTCACGGAACGTACTGACTTCTGCATATGGCTTTTCCGCCTCAATTGAGAACTCTGGCGCTGGTGTGGCGGCAGCGAATCTTGCGGCGGCTGACTCGTAGCCAATTTTGCCTATGGTGATGATGCTCAGCGCCGCACTGGGAATAAACAAAAGCGGTGGAACGCCATACCCCAGTCGTAGCTATTCACGCCTTGCGGTTGATTAAGCGCTTAGTTGTAGTGAAGTGCTGCTGGATCCCACGTAAAAGCTTACCACACTGCAAACGAAACAATGGCACCTGCATCTTCGCGGCGGATTCCTGAATATCACCGCTACGCCGCAGGGGAGCTCAAGGAGGGACACAACCGTGGACGGGATGACCAGAGGAAATATAAATAAAAAAAGAAGAGGTTCACGACGGAGATTCCCAGACGAGTTGAGAGCAGTTTAGATTCTTGTCCAGGACTTGCGTCCTCGAACGAACCCTAGAAGCAGTTCGCTGTCCCGCCTCCTTCCCCGCCATCGCTGCAGCTGCGCTCGAGGTATCTCCGCGTCCGTCCCGTGACCGGCGAACCCTGACGGTCCAGCCCTGAGCCCTGAGCCCTGCTTCGCGCCGAATCGGGGCGACGCCGAACGCGGTGGGATGCCTCAGGACCGAAGGCGGCTGCCGCCCAAGGGACGCGCTGCTGCCGGCGCCGGCGGGTGGCATGGCGGTGGCGGCGCGGCCTCCAGCGACCGCCCGCAGACACCTACAGCCAAGACCCTCACGCCCCCCGAAGCGTCGACGGAGAATCATGATGTCCGTGCCGCCGCGCCTCGTTCTATCAAGTCCCTAGGGAGCTCGTCATCGACATCGTCTGCGTATAACCCATCGGGAGGTCTCCCGTTAGGTCTATCTTCACGGCCAGGCCATTCAAGGGAGGGTGCTGCTCGCGGAACGCGCAGCTCCAGACCAGAGCTTGTCTCCGCATTTGAGTGGGAAGCTCTGGACATCCAGAGGCGGAAGGGCCTAGGGGTCCAGACAACCAGCGAAGAGAGAGGTACAGAGGCCCCTACCGACTTGGTCGATTCGAAGGAGATGTCGCGGCATCGCCCCCGGGGCCCTCTGGCGAGAGACAATGGCCTCGCAGCTAACGAGGAAACCGACATGTGGAACAAGATTCTACTCGATCTGCGCAAGGCCAAGGAGAAAAATGACAAGCAAAAGGTTCTGGCAGAGCAGATTGTTGCTCTGAACGAGAAGATCGCGAGAGATGGAAACAGTAAGTGCAGTTTTCCATCTTCTGTTCAGGTCTTGGACCCCAGAGTCCTAGGGAGATGCTTCACATGTTACTCCCATTGGCCCTTTCTTTCCCCCCATGTCCCAGAATTTTATCCAAGCTCTTTCTCTTTTCCGAATTCCCTCAGTCCTCATTGGGCAATACATCTGATGTTCCATGCTTTGAGTGATGCCCCTGGCCTGCGAATTCGACAAGTTGTTCGAATTCGTCGATGTGAGCGTTTACATCGGGATATATTCATTTATATTCATTGAGAACACCCAACGCTCCATCTTCTGAGCATTGTGATGGAGAAGCCTGTAGCTGTTGACAACAGCTCCTTGCTTGAGTTCAAGTGATACCTCTCCCCATTCAATGAGATTGGCTTTTATTCCCTTCCCGTACTCCCCCGTTTCACTTTGTGGTCCCTTTGTACTCCCCTGTTCTAAGGCCCTGCACGTTGAAGTTCCTGACGATCTAGGAACTATGTTGAAGACCTAGCAATTTGAGGAACTTGCAGCTGTCTAGATTGTTTTAACATTTAATAACTTGCAATAAATACAGAACCGACGCTCAGCGAACACAATCAACTCGATAGCTGGTATCGGCAACTCCTCAAACTCAGCGAGGAGGAGAGGGCTATTCTGCAAGACGAACCGAGTGATGTAATTAAGAACTTAGGTCTTTTGATTGCCCTGCGCTCAGCTTCCGAAGCGGAGGCTCCCTTGAATCGGGCTGCCTCCATACCCAAATCCCGGAAGAAGAGAAATGAAATAGATAGCTCTGCAATTGACTCACCAGGCCCGTCAGCAGTTCCCGTGTCAGATAAACTCAATCGCGTCAAGGGAAGTGTGCAGCGAAGCGCTAGCGTGTCCAGCACTCAGGCTCGAGACGGCCGAGACGGGCGTGATGGCGTCTCGGTCAAGATCGAGGAGGGAACAGAAGGCGCAAAGGGCACTCTGGCTGAGCGCAGCGGTCAACTGGTTATTGGTGCAGAAGTGGTCTTCAAGCACAACAAAAATAAACAGGGCGTCGAGGGAGAGGGCATCCAGTGCATTATAAAGGGTATCTCGGGCGAAGGACACAAGAAACGGTACGTTCACCTCCTAATCCATTCTTGCGCCCGCTAACACAGGTTATCTCGCAAGATACGATGTTCAGGATCCCGAACCGAATGAGAATGGCGAACAAGGGGCCGTTTACAGGACCACTGCTGCTTCTTTGATTCCGATTCCCCAAGTCGGAGCCCCATTGCCTTCGTTCCCCGTCGGAAAACAAGTTCTTGCAAGATATCCAGACACGACTACCTTCTATCGGGCCGAGGTTATGGGCTCGAAGAAGGACGTCTATCGTCTAAAATTCGAAGGTGAGGAGGACGACAAGGAGATGGAGGTGGATAAACGGTTTGTCCTGGATATACCGGGAAAGTAGGCCAAACTTGTGAAAGAATCCCTGCCAGGGCGAGAGTACGGACTTCCAGATTATGATACCCCGTTATCTACATTTATTTTGCATTTTTGGAGTAGGGTTTACCTGGGAGTTGGAGTTGCTAGTAGGTCAGGTCTTCGAAATCTTCATATTGGGCGGGCAGAGATTAGTAAGCTATTGGAAACGGGGCTAGATTGGATATTTAGCTGTTTAGCAGAATAGAATGGAATTAGCTGGGCCGGTCGTAGCAACCTTTGGTATTATTATCATCATTATTTTGTGGATAGTCCAACGTCTCCAAGACTTGTCAGACTTGACAAATCAGGCGGCGTTGTGACCGGTTTCAAATTTTGGAGGCGGGATTATTATTCAGCGACGTGACCGAGGTCCATCTCCGCATGCCGCAGCAGGCCTCCGGACTTTCATTAAAGGTACTGACAGAAGTCATACCAACGCCCATGGATTTCCTCGAGGGTGCCAATTGAGTGATACGTCCTAACCGGCTCCTTTGTCCTCTTGGTCGCCTCCGTCTCGTCCCCCTCACCCTCCCACTGAGTCAGGATGCCTGACTTGCCGTCCCACGTCTCTCCGTCCTTTTCGCCGCAACCCCTCCATCCCAATCACGGTATCCATGATTACTCGCTCAATTCGGATTCCTCATTACCTTCTAATGAGGCTGCAAGTCGAAGTTATCCTGAAAATTCTGGCCCGGACGGCAACAATGATCATGACGATGGCAGCGCGACTCCCACCCTGCCCGAGTCGATCATCTCCCCCGCCTTCACCCCACCAGCAACGCCGGGCGACATCATAAATCAAGCACATTCCCTCCATGGGCAATTTCAATTGACAGATGAGCGTGCACATACGAAGCCACCGAAGCTACTCGAGCGTCTGCCCAGAGTCGAGTGCATTGTTCGCGCTCGCATTCCCACCACGACTGGTGCGGAGATGTTTCTGCATCTTTATCATAACGACGTTGATGACAAGGAACACTTGGCTATCGTGTTTGGAAATAATATCAGGAGCCGCAGTCTAGATCGCGTCCGACCAGGAGAGACGGAGATGGACCGAATGATACGGGGGGCGTATGTGGGGAGACTCCGACCCGGGAGGAAAAGCAGTCGGTATGACGATACAGAAGATGGCGCCATTAACGGAAGAGGACCAGAGGATACAGCACAGAGAACGAGTGAGCGCGGCGCGACTCAGAGTACAGCGACTCAAGCGCCACTAGTAAGAATCCATTCAGAGTGCTACACAGGCGAAACAGCATGGTCAGCCCGTTGCGATTGTGGTGAGCAGCTCGACGAGGCGGCACGATTGATGTCTCTACCGCCGGAAGCATTATCATCGGAAGATGGCTCTCCTGCTGTCGGTACCGGTTCCTCTTCGGCTTCTCCCGGTGGAGTCATAATATACCTTCGGCAGGAGGGCCGTGGAATAGGTCTTAGGGAGAAACTGAAAGCTTACAACCTTCAGGACCTAGGCAATGATACCGTGGAGGCGAATCTCCTCTTGCGGCATCCTGCTGACGCCAGGAGCTATGGCCTTGCGACGGCGATGCTGGTTGATCTTGGCCTAGGTGCCGATTCTAACCCTGCTGGAATCAGGCTGCTCACGAATAATCCAGACAAGGTCCGTGCGGTTGAAGGGCCGAACCGGGAGGTTATCGTCAAGGAGAGAGTTCCAATGATACCGTTGGCATGGCGAACGGGTGGGAAGAAAGGAATTAAGAGTGCAGAAATAGAAGGATATTTGAGAACAAAGGTCAGTCCATCCACTATATGAGTCTTCTTGGGAGGGATTTCTATTCCAATAGACTCCCTTCAATTCGAATACCTTCTTTTTCAATTCCTGTTTATGCTTCACCGAGGTTCTCTCGACTAATTTGCTTGATTTCGAAACAGATCAGAAAGATGGGTCATATGATCGAATGATTGGACTCGCTTTTCGCCGACGTAACCTATCCAGGTCCGCTTTAGTTTATTTGATATTGCGAAGTATCTTTGACGTTGGCACATATACAATATACACGGAGTCCTCCGGGGATATTGTTTTATACTATATGCCTTGATTATTGTACGAGTGACCGATATGTTTGCCTCGATCACTTGATGCTTTAGACCATACACGCGACATTGGTCATGGAACCTTTCATTTATCTACGACTCTTCTATACCCGAGATGATTCTGCATTTTGGGGCTATATGTACAGCGGGCGAACAAAAAAGATATGTCTATTATATGCGGTTGAAGACAACATTCTTCCCATGTCGAAGCCGATTTTGCTATGGTCAAATTTCGATTTTGCTCATGTACTTTGGTGGTTTGTACCTTGGCTTACCGAACTACATACATCCACATGTCCGTGGGTTCTTAATTGTCCGTTTATATGTATATGATTGGTGGTTAATAGGAGCATGGTATCATACAGTGTTGGCGGTGATGAGATCAAAATTGTACCTAGGTACCTACCTAAGGTAATATACACGTGAATCTATCGCGTTGTATGTAGTGATATTGAGTACTGTATGTACAATTCTTCCTGGCTCTGTTGACCAGGCAGACCATCAGTCGGAATATGTAGAGATTGTAACGCATTATCCGAAGGATTTTGGAATAGTGCCGCTCTCCGGACCCTCGACTAGTTTGCCCGCTGAAATAGCCTTTTTAGCAGCAACATCGCCGCGAGATATCTGCCCCCCTGACTTGTGAAACGACGCGCGCGACCCAGTCTCTTGCGCTTCCTCTAGCATCAACACCCATTCCGCATTATTATTTGCACCATTTGCATACAACAGTATGGTCCTCTTTGGCCGCCATTGCATGTCCGCTGCAAGCAAATTAGGTGCTAACGGCCCCCCACCGCAGAGCAAGTTCCACTTTCCCCGGACACCTCATGACGCCCAGCTGGATCACGGGCGGATGATCCCCCTGGACTGCCCCTCTATACAGATCGCTCTTCCGTGACCTCGACGGGCCGGAAGCGCTCAATCCTTCCCGTCTCTGCGAAAACGGTCCGCTTCGTGGATGGCCTATGTGGGTGTGACACGCGGGTGAGGCCATGCTAGGAAACGGGCCCGACCGTGCTGCCCCGGACAATGCTGCTCCTCTGCCCACGCTCGAACCAATTTCAAGCAGCCTCTCCAGCCTGAGCACTTCCTCTACGCCCTCTTCCTCTAAGGACACAGCAGGAGGAGCGGCGTCAGCAGCCACAGGTCCGGCGCCCGTCGTGGGGAGAAAGCGGAGGTCGACCAATGCGCCCTCACGAGGTGTTGCCAACCTCACGCCGGAGCAGCTGGCTAAGAAGCGTGCCAATGACCGGGAGGCACAACGGGCCATCCGGAAGCGGACAAAGGCCCAGATTGAAGCGTTAGAGCGAAAAGTGCAGGAGCTGTCCTCGCAGCGGCCGTACCTAGACCTGCAGGCGGCCCTGAAGGAGAAGCAGGCTATCCAAGCGGAGAATGAGGAGATAAAGAGAAAATTGGCCGCAGTCTTGGAGATTATACAGCCGCTGGTTGGCAAGCAGGGCTTGTCGGGTGAGCAGGGTCCTCATCAGAACTGCAGAATATGGAATTTCTCGTTTGGGAAGGTTGACTGACTTTTGCATATTTATTTCCTTTTCACAAACAATAAGACTTTGCATCAGCGACTTCTCGATCAGATGCTGCGATTCCTACTTCTCACTTCTCCGCGTCAACTGAGCCAAGTCGATATACACCAAGCAGTCTCGAGAGCACGACAGGTGGACCTCCGTATACAAAGTCAATAGCCAGTTTTGAGTCCCCGTCTCCCACGAATCCAGCGGCGACTGTTTTTGGAGTTCGTCGCAATTGGCTAAACAGCGTGGATCAGCCAGGGGCTGCCGACAATGCGTTCGACTATCAACGATATAATCTAGCCCATGGACTAGACTTTGGTGGCTCAGGCGAGAGGTTGGGCCTGAACTTTTTGCTGGATGGCACTCAGCAGATCCCAAAAGTTGGCGACATTCTGCGGCGTTCGGAAAGCTCTGGATCGTCTCAAATCAACGTGTCACCTCGATATCTGCAGCCGCTTAACAACCCATTGCCTGAGCAGCCCTTTTCGGCGTTCTCTGCACCAATTCGAAATGTTGCCCCTACATGTCCCCTAGATGGCATCCTCTTGGATTTCCTGCGTGATCGTCAACGAGAAGCAGCTGAAGGAGTATCAAAGCAGAGGCTGGTTGGTCCTCCATATCCATCGATTACCTCTCTCCTTAACCCGGAAAGGAGCGTCTACTCCCATCCGATATCGAAAGTATTCACCGATATTATTCGCGCTTTTCCAGACATCTCGTCTCTCCCTGAGCAAGTTGCTGTCCTCTATGTCATGTTTCTCCTCATGAGATGGCAGATCTATCCCACGCAGCAGAACTATGATCGCTTGCCGGAATGGCTCACACCCCGGCCATCTCAGCTGTTTACTCCACACCCTGCCTGGATCGATTATCTCCCTTGGCCACGGCTGCGTGACAGACTAGTAATGTCATATCAAGACTACCCATTCGAGAACTGGTTCATTCCGTATACACGCACCCTATCCGTGAACTGGCCGTACGAAGCGACCGATTGCCTTCTCTCGTCTGGAGACTCAGATGAATTGCTGATCAACCCAGTCTTTGAAAGTCATCTAAGAAATTTGAATAACTGGTCACTGGGGCCAGCTTTCGCGAAGGCTTTCCCTGAATTAGTTGATACTACGAGAATCAAGCCTGACACGAAGGGAAATGCTCCGTCTTTGTCATGACTGTCACGAACCGTATAATTTGCCCCTGGGAATTCATGCTTGGTAACTCCACACTTCCTTGGAGTACTGAGATCTTCCCTAAATTCTCTCATGCTCTCTTCTGTATGTCTTGTTTTCGAGCTTAAATGAGAGCCATAAAATTTCGATTGGATCTTGTCAGCTATTCCCTCCATATAACAGCTTATTTGCAGTTCTTTCCCGATATATAGCATATTACCACTCCTCTCAGCGGTACTGATACCCTATTACGACGGGGGCTAGGACTTCTGTACAACAATTTGCATACTGTGCTAACATATTCTCGACCTCCTGGAAATGCTGCCATTTGCCGACCTGATTCCAGCTGCTGTGCCATTCATGTCACGTCGCTCTGTAGGTAATTATGCCATACACCTGCAAAACACACTTGTATGATATTCATATTTGTTTTTCAAAGGAACGTGGTTTGGGGTTGCTATGTGGGAGTTGACAAAGGAAAAGAATTTTGAAGTTTGCTGGTAGATTTTTCCCCCTAATGTCTTTAGGCAACATTTTGATGATATATGAGCCATTTCCTTGCATGTTTTGATTTCGTCCCCTGGCAAGTTTATCCATTTTCTCATCTCATAGAAAAGGAATATGCGTTTTAAGTGTGTCTTTCTTATTCTCTGCCCTTGGAGCAGAGAACCAATGGCTCTCGTATAATATACATAGAGTTTTCGCTTATTGAAATTTCTCTTTTGTGAAACATAGATGAAACGTAGAACTTCTGAAAAATTTCTTCGGCCATTTGCTTGTCATATATACTATCACAGTCATCTCTCAGCAAATATTATGCAGTGTTATCTGAGACGTGCTAATTTCTAAAAAGCGATCCATGCCCTTTCCGCAGGCGACTTTGGATTCCAGACATCACTAATTACACTTTTGATCTAAAGACGGTCAAAACTGTTGGTGATAGCAGCTTTTCTTGAAAATTTCCCTGAAAAAGAAGACAATAGCTGACAAGAAACTGCCCGCAGTGGCTCAAGTGCTCCCTTGTCTGCTCTTTTCGTTCCAAAACGGCAGACCAGCTTTCTGCCGCAATGTCCCGTACAGCGCGCTACTATCTAGGCAATAACCTGCGTAGTCTCTTGCAGCCACCATATTGTCTCGGGCCACCTCCAAATCTGGGAGCTCCACGTTCGATTCTCTAGCGATAGAAAGCGTGTGGTTGGCATCCTTGATCGCTAAGTCTACAGAGAACCCTGGACGAGTGTCCAGTGGCGGTGCGTAGATTCCTGTCGTCAATCTGAGGAAGGGAACAATTGTCGATAAGTACCTCATAATCATACATTCCGTGATTACGTTGATGCTCACCTCTTTGAATAAGTCCCTAAGAAAGGGCCAAAACCTTCGACGATCAGCTCCTCCATTAGCCGAGTTCCGATTCCCGAACGCTCTGCAAAGACTTGAGACTCTCCGATTATCTCCTTCATGCTGATCGTGACAATATTTCTGCGTGAGGTCAGAAAATAGGACTTTGAAAGGAACTCATAGGTTTCACTACGAACTTACCCGGCCATCTTCAGAAGCGACGACTTCTTAGGATCTTCTCCGCAGTCGATTATGTATCTTCCCATAACATTCTGGATAAATGGCTTGACAGTCTCACGAGCTGCTCTCGGTCCGCCGATGGCAAATACCAGCTGTGCTGCAGCCGCGATGGGCTTGGCACCGAACACAGGCGCAGAGAGAAACGTCGCCTCCCTTTCCTTCAACCGGGCCTCAGCCGCAGCAACTGTATTTGGATGTACTGTTGAGCAATCTATAAAAATCTTGTCTTTGAGCGATTCGCCCGAAAAAATGGCAGTCGAAAGCATATGCTCCAGAACTTCATCATTCGGTAGCTAACATGCCACTCGAGAGTAAGCTGCAGTGATTCCCAAATTTTCTTCCTAATGGAACTATTCCTTACTCACCATGGTAAAGATGATAGAGCATCGTCCCACGAGTTTCTCGAAACTCGGCTCCGGAATCGCCCCATTAGCCTCCAGCGGAGCTCCTCTAGACATCGTCCTGTTTGAGTAAACCAGATTCTGCTCCAGATTTGATACAAGGTGCTTCTGAAGATTGCTGGCCATTGGGAGGCCCATTGAACCCAGGCCACACTGTACAGGTCGAATGTCAGAACTAGCCCATCCGAAGTCGGCATATTAGGCAAATATCCACGTACCCAGCCAATCTGAGGTGAGTCCATGATAAATACAGATCCTTGGTTGTAAGTACTTATATCTTCTGCCGGATTAGTGCATATACGTGCAATGAAATCAGGAAAAGAAGATTGGTAGCTAAGCAGCTCAGGCTGGCAAGCAACTTGGAGGTAGAGACCGGCAAAGAAATCAACGTCTGCATGGGTTGCAATGACGTCGTCGGTATGTTAGAGCTTACATACCTAATATGGAATATGTACCTTAGGTAGTGAGAACTCTACAGCCACCGTCGGAAAGCGGCGGGTAGAGACCGACAGCTTTCTAGATAGGCTGACCACCATGTCCGCCGAAAGATAGTATGTAGATTCTTCCGGCTAAAGCTCTTCCTTGTTTGTACATCTTTTCATTTCGACCTTGAATTAGCAGGCATCTGACTCATGACGAGGTGGCGGGCCGTTGAGTTGGAGGGGGACATCTCTTGATATTCCGATAAGGCCTATCAGCGGCTACGGTCCGTTCCAATCGGGACGCATAGATACATAAGGAGCTAGATACCTACCTACGCGTGCCGATGCCTGTATGTTTCTTGAAGGAGCAATAATAATCCGATGGTAATGAACCATAGGAAGTTTCAGATATGATCTTCAAGTTGGATTTTATAGCGCTACTAATCTAGTCTCACCTGAAAGGTACTATGTCCTAAGGTTCCTCATTCTAAGTGCTTTTCTACTGAAAATCTGAACTTCTTCATTGTTGTCTAAAGCCTTGGAAGTTGCTATCCCAATTACTCTAGCCATCTCCGTGGTATTTTGAGCCCCTCAATATCTCTAGCAGTTTCCATTTTTAAAACTGAACAGGAAACTTTTTTTGGAATTGCGCCAATCTAGACTCCAACAATCATATGAGATCGCACAGAACCTTGCTCAAATAACCTTGTTTTAATGGGCTGTGAATGGGGAACTTTTCTTCTTTTCTTCTATTCTGAAAGCCGTCGGCATCTGTCATGGCGACCTGGTCCTAAGATCATGACCCTGTAATACTAGGCAAGGTATGCTGTGCTGGCAAGTACATTACTATGGCTGAAGTCCTTTTCTATGTGTTTAGTTGAAACTGGAATGGATATTTCAGCAATATAATGTGGTTTCTGTATTAGCCGAGAACAAGGTCCATAACTTTTAGGAAAGGGGATGTCCCGGTTGTTGCACCAGGTCTCTTTCACAGGTTCTATCAGTTCTTGCCGGACCGGAGAGGATGGCACAGCTGATTGCTCAAGGCGTTCCTGGAAAGTATTGAAGTCTCCATGGGTTGCCGCCACTTACGTGTGACTGCATTGTATTGCTGTCGCTTGAGATGTAAATCTAAAAGTGGCATACTCAACTGCCTCCCATGGATTTCTATTCTAAACTTTTCAACTATGATGCTCTGAAGACGGTAATCTTGGACTTTAGAATCTCTTATCTTGCACATGGACGCTAAAACCTGGTAGAATCTGGTGATGGCCAACAATCATGATATTTAGTCTATTGACTGAAAGCGGTGGCGGTGGTTGCAGCTGAGCTGGGTTTCGAGATGCTTATTACGTATGCAGTACATACATAGTAATTGCTCGATTCATAGAATGCCACAGATAGTACTTGATCTGATCGATTACTTGGTACATAGATCAGAGCAATTCCCGTTGCCATGTCTCATTTCATGTCGACTGTCCCTTCATCTGACAGACGGAAAATTGTACGGATGCAGGACGAGCTCTTAATTAAAATTCCCTACCAGACCTTTTGTGACTTGTCATAAACAACGTAGATGCCAGCAGCATGCGTGCACGAAGTCTGTAACGGAGATCAAGGTTGAACGTGTCGTTGTGCGGAGCGGGCGACGGGGCCGGGCGTCTCTAAGCCTCATTGGCGGGTCCGCCGTCACCTCCAGACCAGGTTGTTCGGCCAGCACCTGGGGATGCGCAAGCAACTCCGTACACGGCAGTCCATACTTCGACGGCTCTCTCCGCGTTCCCCTTTCTTACTTGATCTCTGCTCCTCCGATCCTTCGTACATGGGCAGGTTCGGCCTCTAGTGAAACAAGTGACAGCAGGCAATCATGGCGAACGCGCCCATCGGTGAGCACTCACCGAGCCCTCGGGGCTTCCCAGTGTGACCAACTGTCAGCTAACGATTAACATCAGTTCTCGACGGGGGAACCGGGTTCCTGAAGGTTGGATATGCAGGGCAGGTACGGCACCGCCTTTCATAGTAGATCCTCCACGTTCTGAGAGAGTGAGCTAGCTGACCCTCGCTGCCTTTCGTCTGCAGAACTTCCCAGAGCACCAGTTCCCCTCGATAGTGGGGCGGCCAATACTACGATCCGAAGAGCAGGATACGGGGGACATTGTTGTGAAGGATATTATGTGCGGAGATGAAGCCGCTGCTGCGAGATCAATGCTACAAATCAGCTATCCTGTATGTTTCAAAGAAATCCCCGGCTGAAGAAGAGCATCGACCACCCCCGCTCCCGCAAGGCAGACGCGAGTTGATTGACCATGTCCGCTGTTATACGTATAGATGGAGAACGGAATCGTCAAGAAATGGGACGACATGCAGCATCTGTGGAACTACACTTTCTACGAAAAGCTGAAGATCGATCCGACGGGTCGGAAGATCCTTCTGACTGAGCCGCCAATGAACCCCCTGAAAAACCGAGAACAGATGTGCGAGGTCATGCTGGAAGGCTACAACTTTGGAGGTGTATACGTTGCTATTCAAGCGGTGCTGGCACTGTACGCTCAAGGTACGTTTCCATTCCCGATGACAGGAGGGACTTCATGCGCTTACCCCATCTCCTCTCGAAATCAGGTCTTAGCAGCGGTGTGGTTGTCGACTCCGGTGACGGTGTGACGCACATCGTCCCCGTCTACGAATCCACAGTCCTGAACCACCACATCCGACGACTTGACGTCGCCGGTCGCGACGTCACCCGGAACCTGATCGCTCTGCTCCTTCGCCGCGGCTACGCCCTCAACCGGACGGCGGACTTCGAGACCGTGCGCCAGATCAAGGAGAAGCTGTGCTACGTCTCCTACGATCTGGAGCTCGACAAGAGGCTCTCGGAGGACACTACTGTTCTGGTGGAATCCTACACGCTTCCGGATGGCAGAGTGATCCGGGTTGGAAGCGAGCGGTTCGAGGCACCCGAGTGTCTCTTCCAGCCGCATCTCGTGGACGTTGACCAGCCGGGCATTGCAGAGCTCCTGTTCAACACCATCCAATCCACGGACGTGGACGTGCGAAGCAGCCTCTACAAGGCTATCGTGCTCAGTGGCGGTAGCAGCATGTATCCCGGTCTGCCGTCACGGTTGGAGAAGGAGCTGAAGCAGCTGTGGTTGACGAGAGTGCTGGGCGGCGATCCGGAGCGACTGAACGTATGTGCCCTATATAGATCCAGTATCCCACAGTCGAACCCATCTGTTTCTTTTGGACCTCAGACTGACTTCCACGGCTACAGAAATTCAAGGTCCGGATCGAAGACCCACCGCGGAGAAGACACATGGTCTTCCTGGGCGGTGCTGTCCTGGCAAACATTGTAAGCTCCCTCCTCCTCCTCCTCCTCCTCCTCCTCCTCCTCCTCCTATGTCCCGCCCTCACAGAGGGATTTGGCATTTCCAATTAGCTAACCCTTCATCAACAGATCGCAGACAAGGAAGACATGTGGGTTACCAAGCAGGAATGGCAGGAACAGGGTCCTCGCGCGCTCGCGAAGCTCGGACCTAGATAGTATTCTATCATCCCCATTCTCATCATCCTACCATATCACACAAACACTGCGTCTCCCCCCACCTTGCCTTCCCCTTTGAAATTACCTGCCTGCCTACTTGCTTCAGGTACCTATTCTGTTTTGCCCATAGCCTCTTTGCCGCAGCTAGTATAGAATACTCCTCCGAAACCTGCATTCAGTTCAGTTACCCAAGCGTGTCCGTGAGAAACATTCGAAACCTAAAGTTTCTTTCCAATCCATCTGTACCAAAGTGATCAAATCAAACTCCAAACTTCTAGCTGGCTAGGAGCGTAGCTGGGCAGCAATTAAGGATATTACATGGTTTAGCCTAAACAGTTGTTCTATCTATCTATTACACTAACGCCTAAAACACAGTATACATGTTCACACAGAGAAGGTAGGTAAGACAAGACAAACAAACCGACAGCAAACCAGCCTCACGGAAACTCCTGCCAGACTCTATGAGCGATCCATCCGTGTTGTTGAAAATGTCAGTGAGTAACCTGGCACCTGGCCCATAGATGAAGTTTCCAATCAACACAAGAAAAGAAAACTTTCAAATAACACAAATAACAAAGGGAAGAACATTTTTGACCGCGTCCATTGGTATCACGCAGGCTATTTTTCCCCCATCGACAATAATATGTCGGGAGACTGGAACGGTTGTTATATAATCAAAACAAACAGGGAATAAATGTAGTGTACAATGGATATGTGTATGAATATTAAAAAATTGCCACCGCCCAGTAAATAGTAATACAGTTGCGCTAAAGAAGCAGATGAGAGCAGCCTTGGAGGGTCGACTGACTGACTGACTGACTACTCCTCAGCATCGGAGTCCGCTTCCTCGTCTTCGATCCTCTTTTTCTTTTCTTCTTCCATTTCGCGATATGTGCTCCAGGCCAGGAGCATGAACGCGATGGTGATCAGAACTCCACCTATGATCGAAGACTTCGAGAGCGGTTGGCCGGTGAGGAACCAGTCGACAATGGCCACGAGGAATATGGTGAGTAGGGCCGCGACTGAGGAAAGGACGGGGGACGTGAGGGAGATGAGTACCAGGAAAGCTCCCGAGAAGGCTGCAAGTAGCGGAATGATCAGTATGCTTCCCCTGTTATATAATATAAATAATATGTTCGTGTAAGAGGGAACTTACTAGCATTGGCAATAGTGGAAACCAAAAGCATCCAGGCGGCCTCGCCCGTTGGCCAGCTGAACTTCTCAATACCCAGTACATGAAGGATGGGGAACGGGATCCAAAGGACGAGTACGGTCCAACAACCGATCATGCTCGCAACTGCGTTGGCGAAGATCACACTGCGGCCGGCGCTTACACCCTGAGGCGGGCAAGCAAATCGTTTGTACAGCACCTCGTACAGGCCGTAAAGCACACTGCCGATTCCGATCATGATATTGCCCGCAGTTCTATGTTCGGCCCCATCAGCTCCCTTTCCAGCGGTTCCATCCGGCGTCTTCTTATCTGAAATGGAATCGCCATAGGCAACTACGAGGACTCCGGCAATAGCGACGACGACGGAAAATATCTTGTCGAATCGGATCTTGTCGCGTAAGATTGGTATCGAAAATGCATACGCGAAAAAGGCGGAGCAATTGTAGATGGCGGTCAAATCGCTGGCGGTCGTCAAGTTGACGGCCACATACCACGAGACGCCTGCAACCGTGAGGGCAACCGTAACGAACGCGGTCGACTTGAGCATATACGGGACGGGCGATCGATGATAATCCCGTGAGGTGAGGTGTAGGTCTTGGGACTCCACCATCTGCGCAGTGGTTTTGAGAAGATAGACATGGCGCCGCCAGAATGCTTCCCAAGTAAGATGCCGTTTCTGGATTCGAAGGATTAGGAGCTGCACCGGCCACAAGAGTATCCAAGAACCATGCGTCACATAGCTATATCAGTCGTCGATATACGTGAGTATTGATCCATGCTTGTTATACCATAGGCGCATGCTGACAACTTACAGCATGCAGTACGGCTTATCCCAATGCAGAACATGTTGTATATATACTGCTGTCTCTGTCTGTACAGTAAAGCTAACCAGACTTAGAATCAAGAAGGCTGCAGCAACAAAGTACTTCCTGCGGGTCTCATTTTTAGCAATATAGTCTGGGGTTCTACTTCTCAATCTTCTAGAGCCGTGAAGCGCAGATCGTCCTCTTTCCTCATCCCCAGCAGAAAGGGCAGAAGCGATGCTCGGTCGCCGACGCTCTTCTTTCAGCAATGGTTGCTGGGATCGACCTTCAGCAGTGGGCGGCCGATGCGTCGGCGGACGATTCAGCATCTCGTCATCGGACCCTTCAGCGTCCGCAGCGGCGTCAAAATCCTCGACCTCTCTAGGATCGAGTATATCAGTGTTGTTTGAAGCCAGCTTGACTTGTTTCGTCCCCGGGATAGAACAACCGGGGGAGAACACCAATCAGGATATACTATTCCTTTGACAGACAGAACGAAGCGGGTGGGGGATGTCTGGAATCCGTTGGGGTCGTTGCTAAGGATCTCGACTTTCTGTGGGCTATGCTGGGCGACGTCGGAACGGGATTGGAACTCGGAATTGACGGTTTCATCCAAGAAGAAAGCGACGAGGAAGTATGGATGAGGTCGGACCTGTTGATGGAGAGGAGACGACCGGTTCGGCGTAGAACTGCATTCATTCAGCCCTCATGACGTCGTGGCTTACGAGGCGCCCTGATATGCTGCGGCCACGGTTGCAAGGCGCGCGCACAATCTCGCTCCCTGGCACTTCAGAATCGGACCAGGGGAGTGAGAGATGCAGTCAGCAGACAGACGACAAGGTAAATTTTAAAGAGACCAAAATTCGCCTTAATTAAGATTAAATTTAATCTGCAGTCACTGAAGATATTATTCTGTAGAAGACGTCGACATGGGGTAATGAATTAAGTTCGAGCCGCGAACAAACCCCCTGGCCCGCCGCCGTTTGCCCGGGGGACAGAGCACGTGATGGCGCGTGACTTTCCTTCAGGTGTTTCAACCAGAATTGCTTGGCAATTCCTTTTTGCGATGAATAGAACGGAGGTCGGAATGGCAGTTTCGTTATTGGAGTCTCGGGGCAGCTTCATACGTTGCGATGGCAGCAGCGAATGCCTACATGTTCTAACTGCGAAACGGTCAGAAAGCGAGATGCCATGTACGGGGTACAGTAATGTACATACAGTACCTAGTCGCCATGCGATCTCCCTATTTGTTTGTGGGTTTCGGTGGAACCTGCGTCTGTAGCCTTTTAGTTTTATCCAAATTCAATTGCTTTGGAACCTTTTTGACAGTCGTCACAGTCATTGGAGCCGGTGTTGCGAATCCGTGTTTAAGTATGCTAAGACATTGCATTCATACAGTGGACTCTTGGCGGGGTCGAGACGCATCGATTACACCTGGTTTGAGATAACTTGCCCAATCCGGAATCCCGCACTAACACAGGGTTGGTAATATTCATCAATATCTATGGATCGCTTCTGAAGTTCCGAAGGCGATACAGTAGTGAGTAATGTCGTGAGCAGCAGATTTCAAAAGACCTTCACCATCAGTCTTGTTGACTGTCGAAGCACAAAAGAAATGGACATGCTGATCTTTTCTTGCGCAATGGCCCATTTGTATTTTCTCTCGCCATCAACACCTGCAGACTAAGTATCCAGTTCACGAAATCCAACACGATGTCGTAGGTGCCCCAGGGATTGTATGGACAATTCGTCTCTTTCAAAGCTCTCCACAGAATAAACACTTACTAATAGAAACAGATTGGCAAACACTCTAAACAGGAAAAAGAGTTCCAGGCATCCACGTATGCGTCAATCATAGCGACGCATAGTATAGCAGGATCCCTTTCTTTGTTGAACCAAACAGTATAGATTAAGATAAAAGGCTCTGGTACGATGCAGTATTGACCCACTTCTGCTTCTGGTATCGCATGCAATTCCAGCTTCATGCGCACTGATATGCTAACTCGCGGCACCGATAAAGGGTGCTGAGTATTAAGGTAGGTACTTGCTAAGTACATCTAATGTATGTACCTAGGTATCTTCAATGCTCTTTGCGGGCGGGTCGTGAGATGCGGAGAGTTACTGCGTACATTACTTTAACCGGAAAACGGAGGAATCCGCTCCAGGTTGTTATCTAGGGCCGGCCTATATTATTAATCTGCTGACAGTGGCAGATGGTTCTATAACCCCGCTATTATTCTCCACGGTCGCCCAACCTAAAACACACATCAACATCAACACCTCACTGCATCCCGTTTTAATCAGCTTCAATGCCGCTCGTTGCACAGAGTCCGAAGCCCAGAGTGATTCTCGGGCTGATGACCTTTGGTCCTGACGAGACCAAAGGCGCCCGGATCACCTCTCTGGACGAGTTCAACAAGTGCCTGGACTATTTCCAACAGCAGGGGTACAATGAGGTCGACACGGCCCGAGTCTACGTCGGAGGCGCCCAGGAAGCCTTCACAGCGCAGGCCAAATGGAAGGAGCGTGGGTTGACCATTGCGACCAAGTGGTATCCCAAACAACCCGGCGCGCATAAGCCTGATGTCCTGCGTGAGAACCTGGAACTGTCTTTGAAGGAACTTCAGACCGACAAGGTTGACATCTTCTACCTTCACGCCCCCGATCGTTCTGTTCCTTTTGAGGAGACCCTCGAAGCCGTTAACCAGCTGCACAAGGAGGGCAAATTCGTGCAGCTTGGATTGAGCAACTATACGGCTTTTGAGGTCGCGGAGATCGTTACGCTCTGCAACGAGAGGGGCTGGGTGCGACCGACCATCTACCAGGCCATGTACAATGCGATCAGTAAGTTTACCACTCCCACCGCGTATCTCCTTCACATGTTACTAACCTAGCCGATCCCGACAGCACGTTCAATCGAAACCGAATTGATCCATGCATGCAGGCGCTACGGCCTGGACATTGTCGTTTACAACCCTCTCGCTGGTGGCCTCTTTTCCGGCAAATACAAGTCCATGGACATCCCCGCAGAAGGCCGGTACAGTGACAAGGCGGAGTCCGGGAAGCTGTACCGGAACCGCTACTTCAAGGACGCAACATTCGAGGCGCTGCGAGTCATCGAGCCTGTTGTCGAGAAACACGGCTTGACCATGCTCGAGACAGCTCTGCGTTGGGTGCACCACCATTCCGCGCTCAATATGAAGGACGGTGGCCGCGATGGCGTCCTTATCGGTGTCAGCAGCTTTGAACAGCTGGTGAGCAACTTGCGGGACATTGAGAAGGGGCCATTGCCCGATGAGGTTGTTGAGGCGCTGGACAAAGCTTGGCTCATTGCAAAGCCGACTACTACGAGTTACTGGCACTTGGATCTGAAGTATACATATGATACCAAGGAGGCTCTGTTCAAACCGAAGCAGAAAGCTTAGGATTATCGAGTTGTATTCAGCACGGACAGGTTACCTGTAACCTCGGTTGGAGCCCCGCAGTCGCTAGTTAGAGAAATCATCTCATTTGAACCACAAGTAATCAATTGCAGCGACCACAAGTACGGGTAAGCGTCTCCTTTAGTCTGAAATGCCTGGGTATCAATGAAATGCATTCTCCATTATGCGTCGTTACGAGATCACACAGGCTCAAGCCCCAACTTCGGTCTTATTCTGGGCAATCGGATTTTTAGATCGGATGATGTCATCCTCCGATGTTCTTCACTCCGGCGAAACATGTTCTCACGTAATAATAATGCGCACTATCGTTTACTATTAATGACTACCTAACTGAGTAAGAAAGGCCATCCAAACCTCAAAACGAGATGGATTCTATTTCATCAAGAGGCGTCGTGAGCAGCTGGATCATCGGCGGCCACCGGCAAGTCCGTACCGGTTCTCGGCCGGGAATGTCGGTACAGAAGAAATCTTTGGCAAACCCGGTGACCTTTTCGACAACTGACTCGAACGACGGCTGAAACGACCTGAAATGTCTATTGTGCCTAGCAATTTGTGGCGACAACATGATAAGAGGTATTTAATGAGAGAGATAGAAAAGGAATGGCCTTTAAAAGAAGTGGTTTTCCTGAGTCTTGTCATACATATCCTCATTTACTGTCTAATAGAATTGCGCTGTGGTAGCTAGCACTCGATACTTTATAGAGGCTAATATCCACTTCGAGTGCTCCAGATTTAAGACACAGCAAAGTTTCGGTTACTAGAATGCCGAACAGCAGTATTATGAAAGAGAATACTGACAGGAAACCTGCATCTGACATGGGAGATCAGGATAATACACGAATAGGGATGCTCCGCCAGCCGGAAACGCCATACGAACGAAGACAGCTCTCGAAACATGATGTCGGCTGGAGACGGATTCTACGGAATTTTACGCCTTCGTATGTCTTAGTCCCTTCTCTTTTCCAAGATCAATGTTTTGTCTGGAATTCACTGTGGATGTTGACAAGTATGTTAGATGGTTTTCCGTGACTATGGGAACAGGCATTGTCTCCATTTTACTCAACACCCTGCCGTACAATGCTCCCTGGCTCTATTGGATTTCAGTTGTCATCTTCGCACTTAATGTGCTCCTCTTTGCGGCAGGCTGCGTTATCTCTCTTCTCCGATATACCTTGTACCCGGAGATCTTCAAGGCGATGATCTTGCACCCGGTGCAGTCGATGTTCCTGGGGACCTTCCCGATGGGATTTGCGACCATCATCAACATGTTCTGTTTTGTGTGCGTACCTGCTTGAGATTGGGCGAGGCAGCTTGCCTGGGGGGTGTGTATCGTTGATGCGATTGTGTGGTGACGGCGCTCTTGCTACCATTTATGTCGTATGTCCTAGTTACCCTACTCGGAGACGCCTTAATCCATTATTTCAGGAGGCTGACGAATCATATATAGAATGGCTCACGGAGAGGAAGTGCATCTTTCTTCAATGACAGCCGTATGACTTCTACCCATCGTCAGTTGCGTGGTCGCCGCTGCCTCGGGTGCCATCGTCGCAGACGTACTCCCCGATCCGCAGCATGCGCTGTGGACCATCATTGTGAGCTATGTCCTATGGGGCATCGTTATTCCTCTCGCAATGATGGTCATGGTTATCTACTTCCACCGGCTCACAGTATACAAGTTGCCACCTAAGGAGGTCATTGTGAGCGTCTTCTTGCCAATGGGCCCTTTGGGTCAGGGCGGCTTCGGGTAGGTACTTCCATTGTTCTGTTTTCCTGTTTAACATTTCCATTCTATTAGAATCATGAAACTCGGCGCTTCAGCCCAGGTCGTATTTCCAAAGACTCATATCCTGGAGGGCTCTGCCGGCTCGACGTTCTACGTCATGGGCTTCCTGACCGCGCTGATACTCTGGGCCTTTGGACTCGTGTAGCTCTTCTCCGCATCTGCGTCGATTGCGCGGTGCAAGAAATTTCCCTTCAACATCGGCTGGTGGGGATTCACCTTTCCACTGGGCGTTTTCGCTGCAAGTACCTGCCAGCTCGGAAGGGAGCTGCCTTCGAGATTTTTTGAGGTGCTGGGAACGGTAAGTTTGAATCTTCATTTGCTAATACATATACGCATCAGTGTATAATACTGACGATGAGCCCTAGATCCTTTCCTTTTCCGTTGTCATTCTGTGGATCGTCGTCTTTGTTGGAACCGCCAAGGGCGCTATTTCCGGGAAGCTCTTCTATGCCCCGTGTCTTGCTCATCTCTCAGATAGGCATTCTGAGCAGAAGAACGCTGCAAAAGCTGCATGATATCTGAACTCGAATATTATATCCATTGTATGATGATAATGAGTCTAGGCTTCGAAGAAACTCTCTGTACATATACTTCTTCTAGCCAATTGTTGTGTATATTCCTGCGGTTACTAGCATCTTAAAGGATAGAATTCGAACAGAGCATATAAGATATATACCATAATTATCCTCTCCAAGAGTAACCCCGTACCTACAACAGTAACAAAGCAGCTTAGATTACTCACGCATCCAATCCTCCCTAGTCTCATCAAACGCCTCCTGATAGGTGTTCTTTTGAAGCCACTCCCCCGCCGCAGTCAACGTTCCAAACTTGGAGTAAAACTCCGTGAGTCTCCTATTCAAGTCTACACACACGGGGGATTAGTTAGTTGAGATGAATCCAACATACCACAAGAGCCAATTCAGGCGCACCGTACCGCTCAACAGCATAGGGTGTGACGGTTGAAGTGAGAATTGAGCATTCCGTTCCCGGAATAGGACCAGTTCACTCGGGATAGGAGTCCCTATAGACCAGTTATTAATTCACATCTGACTTTTATTTTTTCCTTTATTTCAGTAGAATCTGAGATCATCCTGCCTTTCGGTATAGATAGGTAGTGAGGATCTCCGGAGGGATGGCCGTCCCGCACAGAGTCCAGGTAATTGTCGTATGATAGGCGAGTCAGTTCCTGCATGAAGCGTGTGTTTGGCATGAAGACCGCTCCGTTTGAAAGTTCTGTGATGGTTATTATCTTATTTAAGAATGAATGAAGCAGGAAGCAAAGTACTTGCGCACCGGTGTCAGAAATGCCGGGACAAACTAGTCCATCTCTTGAGATCTCAACAGCGTCGTCGATCTCCGTATCCTCTGGCTGGAAGTTCTTGTCATAGAGTTTTGACTCGGGCTGAAGCTGGAACCGGTATAACGTCGCTGGAAAGCTGGAGTGGACGGAGATAAGTGAAAAGTTCCGACGATTTCTAAAGCGGTGATTATGCGCAGTGACGTCCCTGGCAGGGATACGGGTAATGCGCCTGATCATTATCAGATCTACAAAACGCCTCGACAGCGGGGGTTCTCTGGTGAAGTTTGCTGTGGTATAGTTGCTTTTCTTCCTTCAATATACAGAAGTGTTGCTATTATGCTTCTGTATGGAATTTGAGACTTGTGCCTCTGATGCACCTATGACATGTATTGAGCCAACGAGATTCAGGGCGTTCTACCTACAACGCCTTTTGAGTCGGGTTGGACCCATGGTTCAGCAGTCAAGGCAATTGGACAACCAGGTTTGCATTTCGAAACTTTCGAACCCGGACAAAGATTGTTGACTTTCAAAGAACAAGACGTTTAAAAAAAGGTTGCTTGTACTGTCGGTCACAGCTGTTTTCTTGCATTTTGCCTGCATTCAAGGCGTCCATGCAGTGGTCGATAATCGGAAGACTACTATCAAGATGTAGTGGGAAGGGATATACCTCGGGAAGGTTTATTAGTGAGGCCAGTGCCTGACTTTAGCGGGGCAAGCTCATCTGGCATGTATTCCCCACTAAACGTGCCTGATAACCCGTATTGCATGAAGGGAAAAAAAAGAAATTGCCATCACAGGATTCCTAGATGGCTCAGTTGTTCCGTTTTCGCGAGTTTACCAGCCGTCATGACTCGGGCTTCGACGGACAGCACCGCACCTCAATTCTCAATACTGATAATAAATCCAAACACCTCAACGCATATGACCGATGCGTTGAAGCCCATCGTTCAGAATCTCAACTATGCAGATATACAATTTGACTATTTCACAGCGCCGTCGTCTGAGTCAGTAACCCTTCACGACGGACGTGTTGTCCACGGCATATCGAGCATAAATTCTGCAGAGGACTCTGCAAACTCTGCTCTGCATTGTTGGCCATTCATTGAGCCTCTTATACCGGAATACGATGCCTTTCTCGTGGCCTGCTACTCGGCCCATCCGCTCGTGGGGATGCTGAAACGGGAGATAAAGAGGCTCGAGAAGGCTGCACATTTAGATGAGTCATCATCAGGCAAGCGAAGGAGGCACAAATATGTGACGGGCATCTTTGAAGCGAGCATCGCAACATCGCTGTTCTTGATCAGCTCTTTCCAGCTCCTCGACGACCGGGATCTCACGAAAGCTCAGGCCGAGGATTCATTCGGTATCGTCACCACTGGCAGCATTTGGAAACCGGAACTCAGCAAAGCCGTCATGGAGATGCTTGGAAATTCCGGAGAGCAGGACGGTCATACTGCGCGATTTGCTGGCGTTGAGACGACCGGGTTGACTGCGGCTGAACTGCACGATACCCCTCCTGATGAGGTGCGAAGGAGGATAAGTGATGCAACTGAGAGGCTTCTCAGAGGCGTCTGGACTCCAGTAGGCGCAGTGTGCTTAGGATGTGCAGGTATGGCGGGCATGGAAGAGGCAGTACGGGAGGGCTGTATAAAGGCTTACGGGGAAGAGGGCGGTAGAAACGTGCGAATAGTTGATGGGGTGGTCGCCGGCGTGGGGATGCTAGTCAATGCCTGCAAAGCCGGCTTCTGAGCCCCGAGTCTTGCAAGGGAATGCCATGTTCAAGAAGACGTTGATTTAATGAGATACGAGTACATTCTGTGCTTGTGCGGTCTAGGGAAAGATTCCATTATTGATGACGGAATGTTACATAGATAGGCATAATAGACTGCAAAGAAATATGAAGATGAATTCAACTGGATCATACAGCAGAGTACAAAGGAATTGATCGACCAAGCATTAATGTCGATTGCTTAGGTTGCGCGGCATTGTCCAGTCTCCTGTCGCTTGGGCCGTCGTATGTTGGGCAGAGTGCTAATATCCGTCGGCGCCCCCACAGACCAGTCAAAAAGAGTCTCCACGCGACAACGCGCTACGCGTATCCAACCTCTGCGACTTTAGATGACGTTAAGATGCCCAGGTACGCACGACTTGACTCTTCGCCAATTCTGGACCTTTATTTCGAATACCTCATTGCTGATGCTAGGACGAGCCTAGGGAAATAATAACAATTCAGGCCGGTCAATGCGGCAACAATGGTACGTGCGACTCGGACCAGCTCCCACACCTCGACCGACGAGATACCGTTGGTTCCGAACAAGCGATGGCAGCATCATGTTGCGACTGGTCATAGATAGGACTGACATTGGATGCGCTTGCAGTTGGCAGCCAGTTCTGGCAGCAGCTCTGTCTGGAGCACGGGATCAGCCCGGATGGGAACCTAGAAGAATTCGCGACTGAAGGAGGAGATCGCAAAGATGTCTTTTTCTATCAGGTACAGTCTTTAGCCCTACGTTTCTCTTGCTATTATTTAGCTGGCTTTGCCAAGGCGCCCATGCTGATGCGTGTAATGATAGAGCGACGATACCAGATACATTCCCCGCGCAATATTACTCGACTTGGAGCCCAGAGTACGAAATACACCTTTCCTTACTGCCCCGTCGAATATCCAGTCACGTTTCGCTGACCTATGTTGCGAATCAGGTCATCAATGGCATCCAAACAGGCCCGTACCGAAACATCTACAACCCCGAGAACTTCTTTGTCGGGAAACAGGGCATCGGCGCTGGGAACAACTGGGGCGCAGGGTATGCCGCCGGTGATATTGTGCAGGAGGAGATATTTGATATGATCGATCGAGAAGCAGATGGAAGCGATTCTTTAGAGGTAATATTCGCAATCACTGCTGAGAGTCGTTGCTGGTTCATTCGCTCGCGTCTAACTTGTCCTTTCTGACCGTAGGGTTTCATGCTACTGCATTCGATTGCGGGAGGCACTGGATCTGGTCTTGGGAGCTACATCCTGGAGCGAATGAACGATCGGTTTCCGAAGAAGCTGATCCAGACGTATTCTGTATTCCCGGATACACAGGCTGCGGACGTCGTAGTCAATCCCTATAACAGCTTACTAGCTATGAGGAGATTGACACAAAATGCGGACTCCGTTGTAAGTATTATGTTGCTGACTACAAAAAAATTCGGTACGGCTCACAGTTCCTAGGTTGTTCTGGATAACGGCGCCCTCTCGAGAATTGTTGCGGACAGACTCCATGTGCAGGAGCCTTCATTCCAGCAAACAAATCAACTGGTCAGTTCCACTCATATTGTGTCCTTAAGCGGATTTGGACCTAATCATCACTAGGTCTCGACTGTCATGTCGGCATCGACGACCACTCTCCGCTACCCCGGATACATGCACAACGACCTTGTCGGGATCGTCGCCTCCCTTATCCCTACACCGCGATGCCACTTCCTGATAACCTCCTACACCCCCTTCACAGGCGACAACATCGAGCAGGCCAAGACAGTTCGAAAGACGACTGTTCTGGATGTTATGCGTCGGCTGCTGCAACCCAAGAACAGAATGGTTTCGATCACACCCAGCAAGTCCAGTTGCTACATCAGCATCCTCAACATAATCCAAGGTGAAGCCGACCCGACGGACGTGCACAAGTCGCTGCTGCGCATTCGCGAGCGTCGTCTGGCGTCCTTCATCCCGTGGGGCCCGGCGAGTATTCAGGTCGCCCTTACCAAGAAGTCGCCATATCTGCAGAACACACACCGTGTCAGCGGATTGATGCTGGCGAACCACACGTCTGTGGCGACCTTGTTTAAGCGGATCGTACAGCAGTACGACCGGCTACGGAAGCGCAATGCCTTCTTGGAGCAGTACAAGAAGGAGGCGCCGTTTGCCGACGGCCTGGGCGAGTTTGACGAGGCGAAGGCCGTTGTGATGGATCTCGTCGGGGAGTACGAAGCCGCGGAGAGGGAAGACTATCTAGATCCCGATGCGGGGAAGGAAAAGGGCGACGCTGGGGCCTGACGGGCCCGAATCTTTTTCCTATCTCCGCATTGTATAGTCGTACCCCTTCTCTCTGCAGGTTTCTTTCTCCCTTTCGTTGTATGGTCAGTACCCGGTGTGTATCAACTCGGCAAATGGCGTTCTATTTCATTTCATTCTTGGATCTCTGTTTTTTTCTGGTGCTGTTGATTCGAGAGAAACTATTCTGTGGACGAGGAGTTCATGTCATGAGACACGTAGATAGCTCTTCAATAATATGGACGTAGCTTTCCTTTTGATCTCTTCTCATTCGTTTTGTGGTCCGACTTACTGAGTAGTATATCCGTGCTATCGGGGCATCTGGCTGTCGTTATCAATCTATCTCTGCGGGTCGACCGATGCGGACGATTCGTCGTCTACCCTACCCGTCTTGCCGATGATCATCAGATAGGCACGTAATAATGCAGCTACCAACGTACAGTAGGCCCTGTTGATATGAAACGTACAGTTAAGCAGTCTACTACTGGACCATCACTCGACGGACTGGCAGGTAGTAGGATGGCTGGTCCTACAGTACTGTAGGCGCAGACATCGTCTCTTACTGATAAGCCGGAACTTGCAGTGGGGAGATAGATATCTCCGATAGTAGTGATTCTCCCCTTCCCCTCCCTCTCTATTCGTACTCCGTCCTACGCGTGTGTGTGTGTGTGTGTGTGTGTGTGTGTGTGTGTATGTGTGTGTGTGGCCTGCTCTTCTTGTTCATCGAAGAGGCTGTGATCGCATGAGATAGCATATTATTTGCTTGCGCATAGGTACCGAACCTGACCTGGCCTAACCCTAACCTCTTAACGTCATGTGTGAAGTTCATGTGCATGCATTATTATTAGATTAGGTTTGTACTGCTGTAAGTCTAACATGCGGGCGGCTCGCGACTTGCGAAAGTAGTTAAAAAAATGACCGGTTGAATTGATGCGGTCGATAATGATATTGCCAATTGTGCATCCAGATGGCCTTAAAGATATCATACTACCTACTCTGTAGCGTCAGCAGGTACTTGACCTTGGTACTGAGTGCCACATTGAGTACCATATCTGCTTGGACCCCCACCTACTGCGTAGGCCTGCTATGTAGTAGGAGTATGTACAGAATCTGGCAAAATGGACTATGGACATCTCATCAGGCTTGTATCCAGGCAGGAATTGGAAGGCAATAATGGCTCAGTCTATGGGGTTTTAGCGTGATGGTCCCCACAAGCCTCAAGCCCTTCCCTATGGCTATAGGGCGCCGCCTCCCTAAGTTTGGTGATAGTCTTTAACTACGGATATGCCTATGCAGTAGGTTGCCTTTGGTTAAGACTCAGTCACTCAATGGAGGTGGTTTCTTTATTATAACTGGGCCTCCACTGCACGTCGTTAACCGAGTGTTCAACGGATCTGCAAGATCTGCAAAAGGCTCCCCTCCCCTCTTCTCATCTTGGCCATTTGAGGTTCCTTTGGAAAGTTAAGAAGAAGGTCGAGTGATGTCCCTCAAGGTTGGAGGGTAGTATGACGTCCAGCTTGTCTGGCGACATGCGAGACACCTCAGTCGCATAAGGCCGTTTTGGCGGCAGCCTAACGAGTCACTCGAGGTGCCAAGTCACCGCTGCGGGAGGGGGGTCAATGCGCATGGGTAATTTCCGTAGGGACTCACCTCACCTGCCGTACCTAGATACTCCTCCGTCATAGGCACCACATTGCGCAATAATACGAGTACGACAGGGTCCTCCTTGCCGGTGAATGAACAAGTTTCATCTTGCCTCATCCGGCTCCCTTGAAACGTGTCTGGGCATTCCTCTGCAAATGCCAGTTTCAGAAGTCGAAGGAAATGATCCTTTCCCTTCCTGTTTGTCACCGCTTTGAGGCAGAGTTCATTGTTCCCATACTCCGTACACCGCTGCACGCAGTAAAGGGCTCTCACTGGAGAAAGAATTCCGGTGGCAAAGCACGGATCGATCAGCGCCATGCGGACGATGATCTGGATAGAGAAATCCCAATGCCCTTCCGTTACGTGTTAAATAGTGCCACTTAGTTTGCGCGTTCCCTTCTGCCTAGGTATCATCATTTTTAATTGTAGGGGCGAGGAAAAGCAGGATGCACAATTGCAACGAATCCAACGTTGCGAATCTGGAACTGCGGGGATTTCACAGGCGTGCAAGGACAAAAAAAGGCTGTCCATGGACTGGAATACGGGCGGCCAGGCTGGCACTAAAGCCTCTGGACACAGTAGTCTCCGACAGCATCGTCGATCGGTGGCATCGCCAGCAGCTATCGCAATCGGCCATGAGGGCGATGTGGCGGTTGCTGTGTTGCAGCGCCTGGTCACGTGAGATCTCTGCCAGAGGATGCTACCCGTTCGATCGTCGATGGTAAGCAGAACGAGGCGGTCTGACGGCCGACTCCCGGCAGGACATGTACAGGACTTGATGCTCAACTGAGGTGGCGGGTGATTAATGGATCATCTGATGGCTGCCACATGGACACGGCGGCAGGCACGCCCCGATGCTTTGCCGGTATCTGGAACAGGGCCTGGGCGGGAGCTGGCCGCCGGGACGGAGTCCGGAGAGCGTCGCTGCGACGGGCTTGCCTCTGCAGGCGCTTCCGCCGCCTGCCATGTTTCGGGGCGCGGTGCGTCCGTCCCAGCGCCGTTGCGCGGGTGGCTAGCAGGTCCTCCGTCGCAGCCTGAGGCCAGCAGCATCTCCTGCACAGTACAGAGAGCACCAAGCAGGAGAGAGCCGCCCATCTCCGTGAGACAGCTAATCTCTCGTTCAGACTGTTCAGCTACGCCCGTCTCACCAGCTGCATCCGGCGTGCTCGTCGTAGCTTCGCGCGCCGTAACCGCCCTCTCTCGAAGCTTCTGGGACCGGCTCCACCCGTTTGCCTCCACCGCGCGCCGGCGGCCAGTCCCCTTCCGGCACGATCGCTGGCTCCTGCTGCCTCTCCTCCCGCCTACCCCAACCTGAGCCGGATCGTCGCCTCGTCGACGCCTGGCTTCGTCGGCGCGACCCTGCGTCGACGTGCTCCTTTAAATTGCACCATCTTTCGCTGCCACCTGTCCCACCTCTCCTCCTCTTCATTCCTCCCTTCTGACTCATTGCTCACCCTATTTCAACACCGTCCTGCTCCTTATCCTCGACCGGCCAACCCACTCCTCACCTTATCACCAGTCACAGCCTCGTGCTCTCCTGATCTACCGGTCGATAGGGTGAGTCGATTACCTGGCAGCAGATAAGCTGCCACAGGTCCATCAAGCATCTTACAACTGACAATCTCTCAGTCTCCCTCCTCAATCCACAGCTCTCTGTCAAGAATCCATAGCTTCCTATCCTACCGAAGCTACAACATCTCAAGCTACCTCGTCGGTATCTCGAGGACCTCTACCTCGCTCTAGCTCGTCGCCACCCAACACCTCCCCGAACAGACCTTCCAAAATGCCTCCTCGCAAGCCTCGCTGCAACTTCAAGGACTGCAAGGAACCCGCCCAGCGCATCATCGGCGACTGCGACTTCTGCAACGGCCACTTCTGCCAAAAACACCGTATGCTCGAGTCCCACGCCTGCAGCGGTCTCGAAGACTGCAGGAGGGAATCGCATGCCAGGAACGCAGATAAGCTGAACAGCGAGCGGACAACGGCCATCAAGGGCATATAAGTTGCCTTTCTGAGTCATCCTACCTGCATTGTTTCCATTCCATTGCGTTCTCTCGACTATGGGCGGGAAGTCTGGTTAGCGGGGTGTTCGTTATTATACGTTGTATCGGGTCTCGTGTGTCATGAGTTTATACTGCCTTGGGGTCTTGGGTTCTATTGAATGGGTAATCCCCGTTATCATGCAGGGCGTTAACGCGGGGGTATTTTGATGTTGCATGTTTGGAATCGGTCTACGGACGATATTTTTGCAAACTTGAACGAGAGCTGGCTCGTTGGCTACTTGGATTATGGGGGTATTTTGCATTCCAGCGGCGTTGTTTGATTAGACATAGACCGTTTTGGACTTGCGATGACTGGCGGTCTTCCCTTGGCTCGTGACATGGCCAGAGGGTGATGGACATATCTAGCAGTCAGATCTACCCGACCAGCTGACCTATCTAGCGATATAGATAGGTAGCTGCAGGATTGTACCTTACCATGCCAATAGACCATCAGCTTAATCGCCGCATAATACTTTCTACTGCAAGCTCGTTACTCTCGTAAGACCGGTAGAGATCACATGACCCAATGGAAGTTGGACACTTGGAACAGGAACAAGGCACGATTACGCCACCTTGGTAATCCCGTCTGGGAGAGTTCTCTATGTCCTTGGAACGTAAGAAACAGGAAACACCAATGACAATTCCAAACGCCTCATCAGATATTATGACGACGCAAAAGGAAATCCTCGAATAAGCAACTCTAATCCGGTTTCAGCGCGGCAGACGTCATCTCGACATGACACCTCACACTTGACCACTCGTACACGCAGAAACAGAAACCACGCAGTGGGCTGGGAGTAGTACGTAGTAGGAGAAGCGCGGACCCAGACGCGCAATGCTGCGTCTGCGTGTGTATGTATGTATGTACAATAAATAGTTTGGTCTCAGCCCGGTCCGATTCTCGGCCTAGATAGATGGAGTCGTGTTAGCAGACGGATCATATGGGTACCTCTTTTCTCCTCTTCGAAAAAGAAGAGAGGACACAGTATCCGTCCAGTTGACTTGCACATAAAACAATATAACGGAGAGCGGGTGCCATAAAGGAAAGGAAGGGAAAGGGGGAAAAAAAGGGCCACATACATGTCGTGGTGCTCGCTCAGCTTGCTCAGGTACTTGTTGAACTCCTCGACACGCTCCTTGTGCGTCTTGACACCCTCGCGCTTGAGGCGCTGGTCGAGCTGGAGGTTGGGATGGTTAGCTTGTATCCTTCTTGAACTTTTTTGTATGTAGGTATGTATGTATTATGCATGCATAAATATGTGCTGGACGTAGATAGGTAGTTATTGATTAATGCATTATGCGGGCAGGATTGAAATGGATGAGAAAGAGGACCGACTGGAAAGGGGGTGGAAGGAAGGACAAAAACAAGTATGTAGAATAGTAAAACGAGGAAATAAAGAATCTTGTGAAAGAGAATCCAACAAGAAAGGGAGCAAAAGAAAGAAAAGAGAGATACATACCCTCTTCCGCCTCTCCTCCTCGTACCTCTTCTCCGCCTCCGTCTTGCCCACCAGCCGATACCCCTTCTCATCAACATCCTCCTCCTCCCCACGAGCTTCAGCTCCAGCAGACGCTTCCCGCTCCGCGTCGGCCGTAGCATCCTCACCTTCTTTCTTCTCCTTCTTCTTTTTCTTCTTCTTCTCCACCCGCCCGTCCTTGACCCCCTTCAGCTTGAGCTTGCCGGCCCCGGCCGCGGCGGTGTATTCGTCGGCGGGGGCCATGATGGGCCTGTTTTTGTGCGCTTTGCTCAGGGGTTTTTAGAGGGGCGTTTAAAAGTAAATGAATAAATGAGTGAATGGAATGTAGTATGTACGATTGAACTGTCCAGGAATGGATTTGGGGAATGGATGGACAAAAAGTGGATGATCTATTCACGGAGACATGGCGACTATTTTCCAGCGCCTATGAGCAGCGGACCCTGAAGTTCGAAGTTCAAGGACTGGCGCCCTGTCTGGTTGGTTAGTTGGTTGAAGGTGAGTGGAGGTTTGGTGGTCAGGAATAAGAATAATCTCAGGACGGCCTCTGCGATAGCTTCCATTGACGTTTTGCCGCTGGGCTGCAGAAAGCGCTGGATGGACAGGACAGGACAGCTGCTGGCCAATCAGAGTGGCGGAGGGCGGTGGCGGTTTTGCGCCGGGCCTACCCTAAGTAGTAGTACTACTACTACTACTTGCGTGGTTCATACTACTACCGCGATAGGTAGCTAACAGTTTTAATATTACTTGTCCAGACCATAATGTTTCGTTTTTATTTTATAAGGTAGAGGTGTTGTTTCCTCTCGGCTACTGATATTGTCTTCGCGATACAGTACTGCGTACAGTACGCGCGTACCTAGTTTAAAGGCTGCCTTTTTTATCCATGGACGAAGCCTGAGGAGACATAAGCAAGGATGGACAGCTTATGCTCATTCTCAGGAGCTACATCATTCAATTCTCTTGAGTGCTGACCATGACTGGGAGCAGTTATGCTCAGTACATAACTGTAAGCCTTAGAATCTAACGCTGTCGATATCAGTATTATCATGATGGTTTCCTTTTGTTCAACGTTCAATTTCTAATAGGTTATCGCCTCGTCTGATAAGAAAGAAATGGGGACCGTACTTTACATCCTCTCTCTCAATGTTAATACTAGATGCAGGTAATAGGATTTTTCTTCGAGAGACCAGCAGAGGTGAGATGAGTCAAGCCATTGTTTGCTGAACAATCATAGCGCTGGATACCTACCTACCTCTTTGGATGAATTATGTACTGTTCTTTATATGTGCCCAACCCATCTCTCACGGTGACAAGATGCGGGCATCTACTCCGTACTGCAGAGAGAGAGGGAGGGAGGGAGGGGGAGGCACTGGAGCTAGCTACAGCTACTACGTAGTCTGCAGGACAAAGAAAGAGGTATTAAAAAATTACAGCGTTTCTCATAAAATATGATAGCCAGATCTGCCGCCTGCTGCTTACTACCACTAAGTACTCTCAGAGGGGCAGGGAATGGGGGAAAGACAGACGGCGGTTAGGAAAAAGAGGGTAGTCCACACTGTGGCGACTTTGAGTCTACAGGCTTTAGGTATCTTCGTCTTAGGTGAGACCGTGGTTAGCGAAAGTTGGTCAAGATGCAAAGCAATGAACAAACTAACTGGCGGTGTATCCTCGAAATCAACCAGCGGACGAGCTTCATCACTTGATCACTGTCATTAGTACCACCTTGTAGCGTGTCGCTGTCCCGAGGCAGGCTAACGGCACCGTGAAAAACATAAGTATGTACAGTACATTCATTCAATTTAATTATCTACAAGACGATACCTTCATGATCAGATACTAGACCGAACACTACGAACCTCCCGTAGAAGCAGCTTCAATAAAGAAAACATGTCGGAGCACAGTCTAATCAAATGGGAGCGGCCTCAGGCCAGAGCCCCCCATCCGTTTCCGCATCTCTGCCCCTGCGGCCACCGTACTCGGGACCTTGATCCCACAGCAATCTCCGAAATGGTCGGTATGACGATGACGAGGATGCCCGTGGCCGTCAGCGGCCGACTCTGCGCCATTCGCTCCGTCTTCTGTGGGCTCCCCCATCCCGGGCGCGGCCGGAATAAGGCTGCCAAACAAAAAGTGCTGCATAATGGGAAGCTTGCCAAGGACCTCCTTGACAAACATCTTCTTCATCCCGCTTTCAATCTTGTGCCAGTTCTTCGCTCCCGAGATGTCGTCGAGCATTGGACTGTGCCACTTTAGGCCCTTGACGGTCTTGACACTGTCCACCCACCGAACCTGATTCAGATAGATGTATTTGTCTCCCTCTTCATCCAATATAGCATTATTGTGGATCGCCCGCGGGGTTATATAGGAATGGTCGACAAGCTGAGAGGCCCCAAACAGGAACGGGAGGAAGTGGTAGTCATCCAGACCCCACACACCGTGAGAACCAGCAGGCTCGAGGTAATACGTTGTCTGGATCTGACGCATAAGGTTCATGTAGCTGACGTAGACACGGAGGACGATGACTTGGAAGTCTTGCTGTGAGAGGAGCTTTAGTTGATAGAGACATAGCAGCCACATCATGAAGTTCAATTCGTGACCTGAGCCATAGTCAATGCGTTCTCGTGACCCAAGCGAGTGGATCAGATATGTAGAAATCTCCTCTATTGCTCCATCATCTTTAATCTCAAGGATGTCGCGATGCCAGGCCGCACTCTGTGCCTCAACATCATCGAAAAGGGAGCGGAAGGCTGGGTTTCCGAACCTGGATCCGCCCTGGTCGACTGGCGGGTGCTTATCCACAAGAGACTTTATAAGATCGATAATCGATAGTATTTTCGAGATGTTGGAGGGAGAAGGGACATCTTTGAGGTCCGTCACGGCACGCGCGTGGACCGCATCGGAGAGTCCGAAGATGAAGGCCAGGACCAGATTATAGGTTGAAGACGAAAGGAAGGTTTCATGGTCTTTTTGAGAAAGGATTCGACGGACGGGACGGGTATAGTGATGGTGTGTCAGGTCAGGAGTATCAGGGAGAGGAGGCGTCGCGGGAGGAGGCTCTGAACTGGTGACGGTACGACTCTTGCGGCTCTCCGCTCGAAGACTGGAGAGCTTCTTCGAGAGGTCTATTCCACTTGCTGGTTTCGGAGCTGCTGGCGGGGGGTTAACGGAGGTCATCGTTCTCCGCGATTCAGGAAATGTCAAATTGATAAAGAGTTACAACGCATCAGGGGAAAGGTTGGTTTGTAGAGGGTGGGCTCATATAGTTGGAATCGATGCCAGAGGATGAAGTGGGTTGGCTGATCGCCGAGCGATGACATGCGGTGGCGGCAGAACCGAGCCGCCAGCGTTCACCGCCCACCCGATAGGGCTGAGCTCACGGGACCTGAGGCGCCTACTGGCGGTCTACGGAGTGCTCCGCGGCGTCTCCTCGCCAACCCCGGCTTTCCCAGAATGGAGCCCCGGTACTGTAGCGGGCGTCTCTGGGCCACATGATCTCCATACCCCAGCGGCTTACCAGCTGCGCGGCCGAGGCAGACGACTGGAGAAGAGATCGAATATCTGCTCTGACTGCTCATGCCGAGGACCAGCAACAGACTGCATCGTCTCTTGGAAGCCGGCGCTCGGAGCTGTCCAGACAGCCGCTGATTGGACCTGTGGAGCAAGAAACAGGGGCCACGCATGAGCACGCCATCATGAACGCCTTTGATACGGCCTCTTCGTCCCGCGCGAACAGCAGCCATGCCAGACCGGGGTCCGCGGGCTCCTCGGGCACTGCTGGGTCAAATAAATCCTCGAGCAGACACAAGTCGAGCCGCCCTTCATCCTCGTCGAGCGTTCCCCCGGCACAGTCCACCTCCAGCGAGAGACAACAACCGTCCAACAATGAGGTCACACCCATAATCTGCAACGGTTCGAGGGACCAACGAAACTACCAATCCACGGGCGGCTCAAGGGATGGCCAGACTGGGCAGAAGAATTCTGAGCAGGATGTGCGACAAGGGGCCAAGAACTCTACAAATCCAGACCCGTCCCGGGCCGGCGGTGATCCTGCGCAAGGTGGAACGGCCGCGGGCTCTCGACCTCCTTGGTACAAACGTCTAGCGGACAAGTACGGAAGTCTCGAGTTGGAAAACAAGGGCAGCGTCGCCAGAGACCATCTCGCTCTAGGTGCGTTCGTTTCGACCTGAAACGGCTCTGTTCCGTCATGCGACTGTGACTTATATAGTCGTGCTCCATACTGACGGGATCGGCATTTGTAGAGCGAACGTTTCTCGCGTGGCTCCGAACGTCACTCGCTTTCGCCTCGATAGGGATAGCCGTGACCCAGCTCTTCCGTCTCAACGCCTCTGCTTCATCCAGGTCAATTTCGAACCCTTCCGATGAGATCTCACCAGGTTTTCCTCTCTTGCTGCCGACATCGCCCTACGATCCCGCGGACATAGCCGCCTTGACCCAGGGCGCGCGTCTCCGAAACGTTGGCAAGCCACTAGGTGCGACGTTCATTGGGGTTTCGATCGTTATACTCCTCATTGGATTTCATCGCTACTTTGAGAGCCAATACTGGATTGTTCGGGGAAAGTTTCCGGCGAGCAGGGGCAGCGTGGCACTAGTCGCATTTGTGGCCGCTGCTCTGATCGTGGCCAGTTTGGTTGTTATTATTGCGGTTTCCCCGAGTGTGACTGAGAAATAGGTGCATGACCTAAGCATTGCAGGTGTCGATTACCCATCTTCAACATCAGGAAGAGGTCCTGTCTTCCTGTAATCAGTTCGGGTCGTCTTCAACTCTCCTTGGCGCGTTTGTGCCTTGGTGACTAGTGCCACATTGGGAGGAAATAACTGCGGCCTGCGCTCTCATGTTACGCCTGGCAAAATGGAAGCGCTAAAAGCTTTGGAGGAAAAAGGAAGGGTAAAGCGATGAGATCCGCGTCCCCCATAACCGGAGGGGCATATGGATCTCAAAGGACAGGGACAAGAGAAAGAACAAAGCGCAAGGTATTAAAATTCTCTCCTGCCTCCCCCGTTTGTCTCACGTTACTTTTGACGCGTCTTCGCGGACGCTATCCATGTTGGGAAGAAATTAGCTGTGCTACCGCTGCTGTGATACTTGCCTGGATAAGACATCCGATCAAACGGTCCTGGTGGAATACTGTACTACTTGATCTGTGCTTATTTCAGTCGCGACCAGTCCAGATCCTGCTGCTTACCGCTGTGGGCTGGATAGCATTTTTGTTCTTTATCAGATCGCGGTCTAGGCCTCTACATGTGTCACGGAAATCGAGAGGGAAAAGATGCAAGGGAGAACAAATATCAAAGACCCCTAGGTCAAGGATCCGACAATCATGCAGTACGATCTAATAATACCCCTCTATCTTAGCGAAAATACTGTACATACATATCGGTCAAATTCGGCCAGTCTCGGATGCTTCGATTATAAATCTGTCCTTATGCATTAGTCAGTAAATAAGAGGTACTGTACTGTACTGTACTTACGGTGCAGGTCCCTCCCATTCAAAGCAGGATGGCAAGGGAATAGACGTTTCAGAACTAATGGCTTCATCCATGACTGTGCCGTCGGCAATGAACGAATATCATCAATCACCGCTCCCTTTCTCGTAAGAGATCCTGCTGTTTCTGTGTCTGTGAACCTCTCTTCTAAGCATCCTCTGTACCTGTTAGGTACGTAGTAGTCACCAGGTTAACTACTCTTGTAGGAACCCAGCCGAATAATCGCACCATGTCATTAAGGTATGTACCGTAGATCTTCATCATGTTATGGAGCAGCACAGCAGCACAAGGCTTTCTCCAAGGCTCATTCATACAGCAGTCAGTCTAGTCTTAATCAAAACTACCTACTTTAAGGTACCTACCTAAACTTAACTGGATATGATATGTGTCACCAACCAGAAGCCGCCCCGGCCCCTTACATGCATACATGCATAAAATAGAAGCAAGCCGTAAACGTAAATAAATAAATAGACTGCAGGTCCTCTCAGCCTCCCAGCCTCCTATGAAGAACGAAAGAAGAGCTCTGCTAGTTTAAGGTGTTCGATGCTGTTATTGCGATATTTTTTTTCCTTTTTTCCCTTCGTGCTCGGGATAATACTATTAGAAGCGGGTGCAGGCATTGGGTTGTTCCTGGCTTGAGGGATATTATTGATTGGGGTCTGCGATGGTTTGTTCATATATATATGTGTGTGTGTGTGTGTCTGTGTCGAGAGCAGGGGTAGTAGAGATACAGAGCCTCAACCACCACCCTTGCTTCTCTGGAGAGAGCTTGACTCTTTTCTTGTTATGGTCAGCGGTCTTACTACTTATAGTGCTGTATGTATGTATACAATGCATGTACTGTACAATAGAGTGCACAGTGAACCGTAGAAAAGTGGCCGGCTTATGTTATGTTCTTCCTTGCTTTTTTTGTTTCTCTTGTGGCGGCTACCTAGGTTAAAAAATCAGTCTGGGTTATAGTAATAAGCATCAGTTTTCATCGTCTGTCTCTTTTGAGAAATTTTTCTTCCTCCCTGGCAAAGAGGAATTTCCAATGGATCTAGGTAGATGTATGTACAGTACACAGATGCCTAACAGAATAATACTCCGCCGTGAGTACTACTAAGTATGTAGTCCTCCAGGACCCATGTCTACCTACCTAAGTACTGTACCTAGGTAGTCCAATTCATCACTTGTATAGTTGCCATGCGGGGTGAATAATAATACTATGTCTTCCCATGCCAACCAAAAGTCAGCCTCGGAGCTGACAAAAAGAGGAACCACAAACCACCTATCTAGGCCTCAGAGTCCGGGACCGCTGAACTGGAGACATGAGATGTAATGGCAATGTAAGCTCAAATGTATGTGTATGGTCCATCGATGGGGAAGATATCAAATCTTCCCATGTTGTGTAACAAACAAGTGCAGTCCTAAGAACTACTCTACATGTACATACATGTAGGTACTGTAGCAACGCCCGTACTCCGAACTCCGTCCTCCGTACCGAGTACATACAACACATGTACTGTACATCCCTGTCGGTTGTGTTGTCACGTTGACCAGCATCTACATACATATAATGTACTGTACGGAGTAAGTAGACTACTTCTGGACCGGGAAGAAACTGACGGAGCCTAATTATAATAATAATACAATGCTGCTTGCCGATTGATCAACCGATGGAATGCATCCGATGGACTCGCTTGACTTGACACTTGACTGACTGACTGGTGAGTTGGGTTGCTGGGGAACGGAAGGATCTTTTACTCCGTACGGACGATGGAGTAGTTCTTAACAGACTGACTGCAGGCTATGTATGTATGTACATACTTCTGTGCGTGGTTTACTTTGTCGTAGCGGTGACCAGGCAGCGGAGATTTCAAATTCAGAAGCCCGAGTGTACTACTGTACTGGCCACCCCTTACAGTAGTAGTGGTGGTTGTCCAGGTTGGGTTGTTTGTTGAGAGCCCATATTATTATTTTCCCAAACCGGAAATTTGACGTCGCCAGATACCCAGCTAGGTAGGTAGGTACATGTACCTGGTCGAGGTCCTAGCGGTACCAGCCCAGCCCTATACCGTCGTTTTATTGTTTCATGTTATTATTGCGTCGGAATGGGATGGACATGGACCGTGGAGCTTTCCGAGCCGGAGCTCCCGTGTGGCGAACCGTTCTCGGAACCGCGAGCGAAAGTCTTCATCTCCGGAGCCGAAAAAAATCTTCCTTCAGTTACTTGCTAGTAGTACTTACTACTGTACGAAGCCGCAGCAGCAGCAGCAGCAGTAGTACTACGTAGGTAGCTGTAGCTGTAGCTGTAGCTGTCCGGCCCCGGCCTCGGTGACCAAGAGGATAGATAGAAGAAACAGGGGGAGAGGTTAGAAAGGAAGTGAAATTATTGGCCAGGTGGTATCCCCAACTGTCAACAGGAGGATTTGGAACCGGTGCAGCTGAAGAAAATTTTTCCCATGATTCATGAATCATTCCAGAAGCTCATCTGTCAGTTGCATCTATCCGCCGTCGGGGCCGGGAGTGTGTCCGGCTCCGAACACGGCGAGGTCAGACTCACATGGCACCGGGAGAGAGAGAAAGGTGGGATGTGATCCATGGTTCAGGATAATTAAGTGAACCGTGGTTCAGGATTGGTGGTTCCGGTTGCGGCGGTTCCGGACTTTGCAATGTTTTTTTCTTCGCTCCCGAATGAATGAATGAATGATGGTGCATGGTTAATTTTTTTTTTTGATTTTTGGATGGAAAATGATAAAAATCTTTTCTGACGTCAGTTGACTCCATTGATCGATTAGCTTGAGCTTCTTGGAGTAATGGGTATTTTTTATAGTCTGTTATGTCCGCTGTTCAAGATATCTGTTCGACTGCGATACTGAATACAGATACAGTAATCTGATCTCTTCGTCGATTGACCGGAGCTTTTGTCTGGTTCCGGAGTGAACGGCGCATGGACCAGGGTATAGCATTGATTGTACAGTGCTGTACATGTTTAATGCTACGCTGCTAGGTTGTAGTGCAGCAATCTATCGACCTCCTGTTGTATAGCAATAGCATCGAGGGTTTGGATCCGATCTGAATCCACGATAGAAGCGCTGCTTATGGGATCCCCTAGTAGTAATAATTCCTAGGGACCTTGCTTGCGACTGCAGCTAGGAGTGGCTTTAGTAGTCTTTTTCAAGGGGTAGATATTAGTTATTCTCATCCCTGGCTGAGTCGGCGAAAAATAGGGATCTTCCAACTATTTCCATACAACAAAGGGAGAAAGTCGATCAAATAGTCCGAGATAATTCATCGACAATTAGCGGGAAAAAGGAGAATGCAAGGTCTCTATAAATCGATTGCCCTATTGAAAAAGCCTGTGGCTTGAGTGGCCTCTGTGCACACTGCACCGCCCGTGGTCGGTCCATCCATCCAGCCCTGGAGGGACCGTGGCTGTGCCCCTTGCGGACAGTATGTCAGTCTCCGTAAATAGCGCAGGGTCCCCATTGGCCCGCTGGGCTTCAATGATCATCCCGGCGAGGCTCGAGCAACGGCTTAGTGTGCAGTCCGTGTTGAGGTACGGAGGAGGTACCTGATCAACAACCGGGTGTGGGCAGTTAGTGTAAAACTAAAACAGCGGCTCCTGACGTATTTATGATTACGGCGGCAGGCAGCATCGAAAAGGCGAGCCAATCAGAGTCGTGTCGCGAATGCCCAACACGACAGGGCAGAGCTAGGTAGTTCCCCTTCCGTGCGTGCGCCCAGCTGGACGGGCGACGGCAGTGGGGATGACGCTCTTGATGTCTTGGGTCCGTACACGAATACGGAGCACGGAGCATGGTACCGAGAATCCCGGATCTGTTGGCAGTGCTGATTTACCAAGCAGACTTGGAGCTGTAGAGCAGGTCGTAAGGACTTTTGGACGAAGTAGGCAGGATCGTTAGCAGATGCATGTAATGGATGAAAGGGGCAAGCCGGCAGGATCGCGGCACGTCTCAAGTTGGCAGCGCGCCGGGGCCAGCAGCCTGGACCACCGATGCGAAAAAGTGATCGGGGGCCGGGGCCATCACGGCCATGGCCACGCCGGGGCGGGAGAGACGAGCCCTTGCTAGGACGCAGCCACGTCCTGTCATACCGATGCAGGCCGGGTGAGCAGATTGGCGTGCAGGCTCGGTGCTGAGATCGAACGTTGTCAGCGATATGGACCGGCACTTCGATACTGTCTACTGCGTAACATGCGAAGCAGATAGGGAGCACGGAGCACGCAGTCCAGAGTGGTGGTCGACTCTTTGCCAAGGCCAATAACAGGCGCAGAGGGACGGAGCGGGAGCTCGCGGGAACCGTGGCAGCTTAGCCTGCTAGCCTGTTCGGGCGTCCGTAAAAAAAGTTTACAATAGGGCGAGAGCACGGCGACGGCGTACCGCATGCGCGACGTCGCCATATCTTGATAATGGAGTGTGTTATCTTGCTCGAGGCCACTGCTCAGAAGACGGCGCCCTGCAAGGTGTGCCTGTGCAGGCGTGCGGTACCTGGACGTGTGTATTGGAGGGAGCGTCCGGGCGGCGGCGCTGGTTGGCCGGCGGCCCGAGCGAGGTTACGTGGTACAGCCCCGGACCCGTCGGCGCTGCGGACATCGCGATGCTGCTCAGACTCCAGCATGGCCAGGATGACGTCCATCATCTGTCCCTTCGCAGCGTCTGACATGGAGCAGACGCGGCCTGGGAGGCGCCGCTTCTCTCGAGACTGCGCACTGCGGAGACGGCTCTGTCAGACGAGCATCGTGTCTCTCTGGGTTTGCACGCAGCATCAACGCCTCCGCAGCAGGCGATGCGTCTCCACCCCCCCCCCCCCCCCCCAGCCAATCAGCCCCTGGGCGTGCCTGCTGCGACGCCTGCCCCGTTCGTGCCCGTCCGCCTCAAAACGCTTCCGGCCTGCTTCTTCCTCTCCACCCTCCCCTCGTCCCTCTCGTTGTACTTTTTTTTTCATCGCCGCCCTCCCTCTCTATTCTTCATCGTCCTTCTCGACCCCCCGCCTCTCCTCCTCTCCCTCCCTCCGTGGCCCGTTCTCGTGGCCGTCCGCTCCTTACCGCCTCCCATCGTAGCCGTCTGGGAAAAAGAAAAACGAACCGTCGCACACGCCCTCTCTCTCCGCCTCCTCCGTCCGGAAACAGAACACACCGTCCGATATTCTTGCTGCGATTTGGGAGGATCCTCGCGACCGATTTCGACGTGCTGGTCTGAAGGCCGGTTTTCAATGCTGGGGTTGCTGGATTGAAGAAAGGCCTCCAGCCAGAGTCGGACTTTCCCATACGTCATCGGAAAGTCTCAGGTGGTCTGGAGGCCTGGTGCATCTAGATCACACACACACACACACATCGTGAAGCTCTCCGTCGCCGAGTCGGTTCGGAGAGGCGAGCTCTTGGGGTCTTTATACGTGCGCGTCCTCCCGTGCTTCTCAAAACCAGCCAGCCGTCATGGCTTCTACCTCTGTCACTGTGCAGCCGCAACCCTCGGCCGTTTCGCAGCCATTCACTTCGAGCGATTCCTCCGTTTGCACGCGGAGGTCTATCGACGTCCCCATGTCCGGGCCTCCGCCCAATCCGCCGTTTGTCTTCCCGGCTCGAGACCCCGAGTCCCAGTCCACAGTGCCGGAACCGGAATCAAGACCCCCTCCTCCTCCCCTTTCGCCATTCTCGTCCAACCCGGGGCCAGGCCATGCGTCGACCACATTGACATTGACACCTCCTCGGAATCTTGGCCATCGCCGTCAATATAGTGAGTTTATCGGAGGACGCGGCAGTCTGGCACCGATGAGCAGCGCAGGAGAGAATCCTCCTCCGGCTCCACCGACGCTTCTCCCAGCCGGCCCTGGATTCAGTGCCGGCGGCCCCGGCCGGCGTGGCCATGCACATCGCCGTTCTGCAGCCGTCTCGAGTGTGGATATTGCTGCCATTTCCAAAGCTCTTGCCGCAAACTCGACTGCTGAAAGCGCCCCGTCGACTCCCGCAGGCATGAAGCAGCAGCGTACCTTCTACGACGAAATGGCCAAACAGATGTCGCGCTCCGCCTCGAATCTGAATCGGCCGACGCCCCCCGCTTCTCCCGGCAGGTTGACGGATCGAGAACCCGTCTCTCGCGCCGGTAGGTATGGCGATTCTCTGACGGTGACCCCGCGTCCTCTCTCGACTATCTCCTCGGAGACTTCGAGTAGCCTGTCCACGGTTCGGCCAAACCACTCCGTTACCAACAGCACCGCGTCCGTCAAGAGTAACGGTGCACCAAAACCCAGACCGAAGACGGCTGATGCCTCTCTGATCCTCTCTCCGAGTGGGGACGACGGTCCTGCAGATGGCTCGCAGACGAAGCGGCCGCTCTCCGCGTCTGGCCGTTCGCCTTCGCCCCGCAGTGCATCCTTCTCGGAGGTCCGTGATGGATCGTCGAAATCGAAGCATCCTTGGGATAGTGTCGGCTCTCATGATGCTTCCAAGCGTACATCGTCGGAAGACGAGTCTTCGGACGCATCGTACCATCGCACCTCTGGCGAATCTTCAGGGTCGAAGTCGCAACCGGGTAAGAATGGCAAGGCCAAGAAGCAGAAGAAAGTGCGCTCTTGGGCTGGTGCTCTCTTGACTCGGGGCAAGGGCAAGAAGCACTCCAAGAAGCACGGGGCCAGGGAGACTCCATCTTCCCCGCCTATGCTTACCAGGACAAATTCAGATGTTGGATCACTCTCGTCAGTCAATTTCGATGAGGATAGCATAGTCATTATCCGCACCCCCACTAATCCTAATGACCCCAAACCGCCTAGTCTCCAGACAGACATTCCTTCCACCTTTGAGAACTGCTGGAAGCCGAGGAGTTTTTATGAACAGACTGCAGTAGCCGACCTGCATAGCCCTGTGATCGACCTCGATGCCGCTTTGGGCCCATTTAATACCCCAGAAATGAGCTCCAACCGTATTGCCGGCAGTGGGTTCTCCATTGCCACCAGGCGAATGTACAGCGGGGGGCGACGGGGCGAATTTGTCGGACCTGAGATGCGCTATCATCGCCGGGCTGAAAGCGCTCCGGAAATGCCTCCATTCGATCGCAGTTTCCTTGGCGGCTGCACGCTGGCAAACCCTGATGTCTTCTACGAGGAGGAAGAGGACGCCTTTTTGGCTGGCAATCAGTCTCCAAAGGCTGGCGATGGTGATGAGGCCGGGGAGAATCACGGCGTCAGTTCGAATGTTGGTGATAACGCAGCGGATGAGTCTTCTGGCAACGACACACCGAGGGCCGTAACTCCAGGAGCGACAGAAGAAGGCCATACCTCTTCGCAGGACGAGGGGTTAGGGATCCAGATGAATACCTCGCATATCCCGTCAGATGAAAAGGCCACTTGTCCACCTGACCGCGAGAGTGATGTTGCAGCACAACAGCGCCAGGCTGTCAACCCGCAGGACCATGTGGCCGAGCAACCATCTCAACCTAGGCATTCGGTGGAGATTGTTCAGTCAGATGGCTGGCGGTCCCGCTCAGCCAGCCCTCCTAGTCCAGATGTCTCGCCTCGTTGCTTGCCGGTTGATAAGCGTGCGACTACTTCCGACGACGTTGCGGGCGATATTCCTCACCTTTCGTTACCCCCTGCTCCTTCATTTCCGAACTCAAATTTCTCCTCCCCGGATCCGTCTAGCGTCTCATTCGACGCTCCGCGCTCGGGGACGGCCTCATCGACGATGACGGACCGTCACCTGTTTCACCCCTCGTACCGTGATTCAACCGTTGAATTCCCTCAGGGCTCGGTTGAGGACGTGCCATCCTTGACCAGCAGCGCTTCCACGATGACGAATAATCTGTCACGATTCTCGGCCAGCTTTTATCTTCGTCCTCCTGGTGAGCGTGCGGCGTCTTACTCCGCCCCTGTTCCTCGTCGCACAAGCCATTCCAACGCTGCAAAGCGGTCCAGTCTCGCTAGTCTGTCGAGATTGGTTGTTGGCGGCTCACACGGAGAAAGGAGTAAACTATGTTACGAAGAGAAGGCTCCGGGAGACGAAGCCGAAAAGACCAAGAAGAAAGGCCACAGAATTAGTCGTCTTATGCACTTCTGGAAGACGAAGGAGAAGGAAAAACACAAGGAGAGTGCGGAGCAGTCAAGGTAGGCGCCTTGATCGGTTCTCCGCTCCTCTCGATTTCTTTCCTTTTGTTCTGTTTCCAATTCTGGGCGCAAAGTGACGGTACGATACCATGGGCAGATGGGATGGACAGTGAGTTATGGAGGCGTATTTATTTTCGCTTATCTTTACCTTGTGACTTCCCAAATTCCGACATCTCTTGCATCGGCAGTTTTATACTCTTTAGCTATTGGCCCTGACTGTAGATAGTCACGCTGTCTCAAGCACTTTTTAAAACTTGGGATTGGCTTTGCAGGATGGTCATATGCTGCCACACTCGTTTTCTTGAGAAGATATCTTACGAACTCCCTTTTTTTCGGCACGTCTATTCGGAATCTCAAAGAGTATCTGAGCTCTCGTTTCCTTTTCTCGACTCTCGTTCATGTCCCGTTTCCAATCATGATGTTACCATGTCCGTCCATTCCTCGAATATCTGATGTATCTATCATTTCGCCATGTTCGGTTGTCCTGTTGAAAGCTCTTCACACTTTATGAAAACTTTGCAGTGTTTCGGTCAAGGTCCTACATTTTCGAGCTGCTTCTTTTTGCTAGCCCAAGGCGCGCTTTGCGGGTGGTTTTGTTTCTTTTCGGGAAGCCAATTTTCCTTTTAATTTTTTTTTCCCCTCTTAATAATCTTGGCTTCCCATTATAGTTTTTCTGCCATTTTCTCTCTGGGGCAGACGGTGGAACTCGTCAGTTTGAGCTTTTCTTGTCAGAGTCTTTCTGCTTTACAGGAGCGTGCTTTCTATCCCGCAGAATTTGTCCCCAGAGCGTTCCAGTTGTCTAGTTGTCAGAATGAAGCCTGCCAGCCTTGTTTGACCGAAATTGCTGTCCGGAGTCTTAGAAAGCCGTAGTAGGTTCGCTGTAAGTCAATTCGTGTAGAGACGGTTAGTCATGGGTCAATTGCAGGCCAAGATTGAATTCATCCCGGAACACGAAAATCAAAAACTGAAATCTTTGGCCTTCAGAGCCAACTAAATATATATATATCATAATGGGGCCACCACGACGGGGCGCCCCGAAGAAAGCTGCGCCTAATGATCGCAGCAATAATAAGAAAAAAGCAGACAACAAGGAAAAGAAGAGAAAACCTGAACCCCGGCCCCGCGGAGGGGCGGCTGCACGAGCCGGGAGCGGGCAGCATGACGAAGATCAAAATCAACATCAAGCCGTGGATCGTCTGCTCAGCGCGACGATCCCCCTGACGCTCCAGCAGCTGCTTCTGAACGTGATCAAGTCCGCTCTACTACTACCTTCACGCCGTGGTGGTGGTTTCTCATCCTCCCGCGGGGAAGATCCCGATGCGGAAGCACCCACATCAGAGCAGCAAAAGGAAGAGGAAGAGAAAGAGCTAGACATCAAACCCCTCATCCAGACGATCAAATCCCACCTGTACAACCGCGACTTTGCGGCCGCGTTTGCGGGCGCCAGCGAGGAGCACCTCCGGGCGTATGCGCTTCGGTGGAGCGCGACCAGGGCGCTGGGGTATGCGGGGGTGTTGAAGGGTGTTGTGAGGGGTCTTCTTTTACGCAAGAACCTGGGTACAAGTACAGATGAAGAAGAAGGAGCGGATGGTGCTGTTCATATCCAGCGGGAGGGGGATGGTAGTGCTACGAACCATGTTCATGTTGTCTGTCTTGGGGGTGGTGCTGGAGCGGAGATTGTGGCTCTCGCGGGGGTTTGGAGGGATATGAGGGATGAAGGAGAGGTTGAAGCGAGGGCGAGAGCACAGGAAGAAGAGATCTCTGCTGGTGTTGAGGGGATTTCTTTGGACGGTCAATCCGGGACAGATGTTCCAGTGAATAGAAATGGGACGTCTTCGAGTTCGGGTCCAGATAACGGCCCTGCTCTTCCAGAGCAAGAGCCAGAGAAGAATATCGATCCGGCTACCCAGAAGAAGAACGGTGAGAATACAAAAGAAGATGGGAAGACCGTTCCATCCACAGTGAGACTTCCCAATCTCTCCGTGACGGCCGTCGACATCGCAGACTGGTCTGCCGTCGTCGACAGATTGTCCAGGGCAATCAAATCGCCCGCTGTCCCGGGCACGAAGGGGCACTCTGCACCCTTACTTCCCACAGGTCCGGAAAAGGAGGTCCAGGGAGGCCGTTTCGACGTGCACTTCCAACGGGCCGATGTCCTTGCGCTTACGGACGAGGAGCTGAAACGTCTTTTGTTACCACCATACTCCGATGTTACTTCGGAAAATGGCACCACGGGCCATGGTGGTGGGAAAACAGTCCTCGTGACGCTCATGTTCACCCTGAACGAGCTCTTCTCGACTTCGATGGCCAAGACAACCGCGTTCCTGCTCCGCATGACCGACCTGCTGGAGCCCGGGACGATCCTCCTCGTCGTCGACAGCCCCGGGAGCTATTCCACCGTGTCTTTTGGGAAGAAGATGAGCAGTAGCAGTGGGAACGCGGACTCGAATAAAGCAGAACAGCAGCAGCAGCAGAGAACCTACCCCATGAGGTTCCTTCTCGACCATACCCTGATGTCTGTCGCGGCAGATAAATGGGAGCGTGTCTTCTCCCAGGATTCCCGCTGGTTTCGCAGAGAGGCTGCGAAACTGAGGTATGATGTTGGGGAGGGGGCTGGGTTGGAGGATATGCGGTTCCAGATTCATATATATCGACGGTTGGATGATGGTTAAATTTGAGTGAGTTGGACTATATATACATATATAGCTTTTGATCCTTTTTGGAATTGGGGAAAATTTTGATCTTTTCTGATTTATGTTGAAACTTCAAATCTATGAGCTACTTGGATATCTGCTGTTGATTTAAGAGCAGCATATATGATCTATTTTGTCATACTTGTGAATGATACCGCGAGACTTATTATGAGTGATTTGGTATAGAAAGAAGCTAGATACTGGAGAACCATGACGCTTACAGAGTTGCAGTTTGCCGCTTTTGGAATAGTATTTTCATTATCCAGGATATCCATATTTCACATCCATCTGGTCGAAGGCCTTTCGGTGAATCAAAGAAGCAGGGAGTAGTCAAGATAGATCGTCATTTCATAGACGAGGTTCGCAACGAAGAGACATTGAGTAAGGAATTTATTGCTACATGAGGTAAAATCATTCGGGACAAGAGTCAACCCCAGGAACCATGCATCCCAAATACCCATCTGACACTAATGCACATGTGCTCGTTGGTCTATGGCTTTTCAGCCACGGACGTTTGCCGTGTCAAATTTCCATCTCGAAATAACTCCGCTAGGTTCTCAGACCGAGCAAAAGGCTGGTGTTCTTGCCGCCCTCCTTCCCATCGCCACCGGGCAGATACGTGACATTGGGGTTGTTCGCCAGCGTCTGCGCAATCTCCTTGCTGGCGTCGATCCGACGGATCTGGATGAGGCCGTCTCCCGCCTTGGCGACGGCCTTGCTGATGATCTCCGCGCTCTCGGCCTCTCCCTCGGCGCGGATGACGTTGGCCTGGCGCTCCTGCTCGGCGCGCTCGACGATGAAGCGGGCGCGCTCGGCCTCCTGCTGCGCGATCTGCTTCTGCTCGACGGCGCGCGTGAACTCGCGGCCGAAGGTCAGGTGCGTGATGGAGACGTCCTCGAGGGCGATGTGGAACTGCGACGCGCGGCGCATCAGGTCCGTGCGGATGCGGTTCGAGACGGCCTCTCGCTGCGTGATGAGCTCCGCGGCGTCGAACTGGGCGACGATGGCCTTGAGGACTTCATTCCCGATGGAGGGGAGGACACGTTCGTCGTAGTCTATGCCGTAGGACTGTAGGAGAAGACGGTCAGAATCGAAATAACCTAATTCAGTTTTTATATATATATATATCACGTACCTGGTAGATCTGGGGCAGTTTCGGCACCTCCGGGCGATGGAGCACTCGCAGGGTCAGGCTGACCATCTGCAGGTCCTTGGACCCCGTCGTCGTCGAGATGTTGCGCGGCTTGGTCCGCACATCGTAGATGATGGCCTTCTGCAGCCAGGGGATCAGGAAATGCGTGCCCTCGTTGACAACCTTGTCCTGCACACCGGTCAATCGGTCGAAGATGACAGCCCGGGAGCCGCCCTTCACGTCGTACATGGACTGGCTGAGGAGGAAGATACCACCCCCGACCGGGATGGCCCATTTGTAGACGTTGTAGAGAGCATTCGCCGCCATCCTGGACAAGGCTGGTCGAGAGGACGTCGATGGGTTGCTGGTTGCGTCTCTCCCCCTCTCACATTTCTTGATGCCGGCGGGGAGCTGCGTCACGGGTCACTTTTCCTGCTTTCCGTCCCGATCGGGCTTAGCGCCGGATGCCGCGCCAAACGTTCCTAACTTCGCCCGAGATCCTTTCGTCGACGTCGATTATTATTCCACCTCGTCGCTTCTGCGTCTCGCTACCACCGCGCTCGCTCCTCTCGACCAGTTTCGTCTTTTCACGTCTCTCTATCAGTCACAATGGGTGGCCAATATCCTGACCCGAAGCACGGAATGTGAGTTTTTCTGCCTGCCTCTTCCCTTCTCCGCCGGCTGCGTTTCCCTTGCCTTTTGCTCCTCTCGTCCGGGCCGCTCCGCGATGCGATTGCGTCTGGACAGACCGGGACCTAGCAGCCCCATTGGCTTTGGCGGATTATCGCATATTCTTGAATTGCTTGCTGACTATAGGTTCTTTCTACAGTTACCTGGGTGGCTGGGGTGCCCTCGGTAGGTCCAACCCGATCGCGAAATGAAACAAATACCACGGACAGAGTTCAATTGCCAGACCATCAGACGCCGTGCCTTTGATTGAGCATCCGTGGAGTTGGAAGGGGACAAGAAGAAGGACTCCGAGGCTGACTTGCATACGCTGCTTCATGATGAATGATAACAGGCTGCCCCACCCCTCAGAAGGGCATCGTCACCTACTCCCTGTCCGCTAACCGCCAGAGACCCATGGCGGGTGCCCTCCACGCCGCCATCTTCAACACCTGGAGACGCTTCAGGCACCAAGTGCTCTACGTCGCTCCCCCTTTCATCGTCGCTTACGCTGCCATGAACTGGGCCATCGAGAGGTATGGGCGTGAATATCACAGTTTCCAATTGGAAGAACATGGGCACCTGAGGAATTTAATGGATCTGAATGCTGACGTTTGTTTTTCTTTCGCAGGAACGAGTACCTGAACTCGAAAGTCGGCCGTCTGGCTGAGGGAATTGAGGAGTAAATTCCCGGTTTCGGTCAGGCTTTTGTTTTTGGGAGCGGTCCATGATTGCGCTGTACAGTAGAAGGCAATCGAAAATATAGAAAGGGTTCTTTTGTTACTATGCTCCATATCGTTTACATTATTTTAGCGACATATGGGCTATTTGTGCCAGTATAACTTGTCCGTGCCCTGATAATGGCAATAACATCTGCTTTGATTGGCCCGACCAGATATCGTCTTGGCAGCCATGGCCATTGGACATGTCGTGGTCATCGCGACTGGGTTGTGGAAAGATCCACGGATTTTTCTACGTCAGTCAGTCGATTCGATGACATTTCGACAGACGAGCATGATTGCGTGGTCTACTTCACAGTTCTATAGAATCCTGGCATTGAAAGAAGCCAATTGGATTAAATTGGATTAAAAAGTCACAGTAGGTCGCAGATGGATGGAATGTCTTCATCGAAGATTTTTAGGATCTTTTCTTTCCCTTTTTTGTCATGATTGATCAGACTTCTCTTGGGCTGTAGCAAAGATGTGTCCGACTAATGTTCTCGTACACCGGTGCTGGTGATCAAGGCAGAAAAGAGCAAGTCCATGCGGGAAACCCAGGCCGGCCGAGTTTCGGCTGCCGCCGGCCGGTGCGTCCCTTTTCAGGCAGCCCGGTCTCTGCCCAGTAGTAGTAGTGCCTGGCTGGGCGCCGGCCGGATCCCCCCACCACCACTACCCGCTTTTTTTCACGCGCTCTTGGGAGGGGCAGCGCAAGGGGAAAAAAAAATCTCGTCTCCGGCAGATGCTTCTTCCTCGTCTCCAGACCTGCCTTTCTTCTCTTCCTCCTTGCACCACGACTTTCTTTCCCTCTCGTCCTCTGTTTTCTCCCCGGTCCATCCTTCGACCCCGCCAGCCGCTTTGTTCTCTCTCTCAGATCCGCACTCTTCGATCAATTCCCCCACCATGAGCGAGCTCACCCACCCCACCATCATCGGTTAGCTACATTCCTCACCCTAGATAACATCACCAGCGACCCCTCCCCCTCCCCCTCCTCGCCCTCTCTGGTCGTCTAAAACGTCGACCTTTTGACGCTTGCGACTCAATTGATACCGTACATGGTTAATCTGTCTCGACAGAGAGCAATGATGCTGACGATTCTCGTTTCACCTCCGCAGATGGATGGTTCCACGAGAGGTCGGACATGTGGCCCGGCCAGGCCATGACCCTCAAGGTCAACCAGATACTGCACCATGAGAAGTCCAAGTACCAGGACGTCCTGGTCTTCGAGAGCAGCAACCACGGCAACGTGCTCGTCCTGGACAATGTCATCCAGTGCACCGAGCGCGATGAGTTCTCGTATGTACCTTCCGATCCGTTTCTTTTGTCCTGTTGCTTTTTCCACCATTCAAATTTCTCTGTTCACGGCAGGAATTGAATGGAATTGGCCGCTCGTCTCTTCTCTAGAACAGATGACAAGACGGAATTGCCGTGGCTGACTCGGATATACCTACAGCTACCAGGAGATGATCACCCACCTCGCCATGAACTCGCACCCGAACCCGAAGAAGGTCCTCGTTATCGGAGGCGGAGACGGTGGTGTCCTGCGCGAGGTTGTCAAGCACGAGACCGTCGAGGAGGCCATCCTCTGCGACATTGACGAGGTATGTAGAAAAAAATCCCTTTCTCTCTCCTTTTTTGTTTTCAAAACAGAAGTGCCCACTAATCATGACAACTCAAATAGGCCGTCATCCGCGTCTCAAAGAAATACCTCCCCGGCATGAGCATCGGCTTCCAGCACCCAGCCGTCAAGGTGCACATCGGCGACGGCTTCAAGTTCCTCGAGGACAAGAAGAACGAGTTCGACGTGATCATCACCGACTCCTCCGACCCCGAGGGTCCCGCCGAGTCCCTCTTCCAGAAGCCGTACTTTGAGCTGCTCTACGGCGCGCTGCGCGAGGGCGGTGTCATCACCACCCAAGGTTGTTCGTCGCCTTTCCTCTGATCTCTTTTCCTTAAATAAATGCCCCGCTGCCCTACCTTCTCCCATTCCTATCCCCTTACGCCCGCAACACCCCCCGCCCCGAAAAAAGTATTTCTATGGACAAGATTTTGTGACTTTACTAACGCCACCCTCCCCAACCAACCCCCCGCTCCGAACGCGGCGGGCTCTGGTTGTTGGGCACCGTTGCATCGCCTGCACCACGTACAGCTGAGAACCAGTGGCTCCACATCTCGCTCATCACCGAGCTGAAGAAGGCCTGCAAGGAGGTCTTCCCCGTCGTCGAGTACGCCTACACCACCATCCCGACCTACCCCTCGGGCCAGATCGGCTTCATGGTCTGCTGCAAGGACCCCAACCGCAACGTCAAGGAGCCGCTGCGCACCTGGTCCCGCGAGGAGGAGGAGCGCCTGTGCCGCTACTACAACCAGGATATCCACCGCGCCGCGTTTATCCTGCCCAACTTTGCCCGCAAGGCACTGGATGTCTGAACTTTGACGAAAAAAAAAAAAAATACCTTGAAAAAGGCTCCGCAACTGAATTGAACTAGGCGAGCAAGAGCCATGCGGGGCCAGGAAGATGCTTGAATTGATTGACTGATCTGATGATGTCAATGACGATGATGAATGTGGTTCAAACCACTTAAAAAATCAACGCAAGATGAAAATGTCAGATCCCAACAACCTCGAAAGGGGTTCTGAAAACAGAAACAAATTCATGCGAGAGCCATCTGCTCTCGGAAAGAAATGCCCGGGGATAAAATGGACAGACGTTTTTCATGGACTGGTCAGGTGCATATATATGTGCCTTTTGTTTGTAGTTTAGGTTTGTACGCAAATGCAATGATACGATTGTATGACATGCGTAACAAGGTATTCCTTCATTTTTTTATTCTCCTCATTCTAATATTCTAAGAGACATCTCCGGCGGTAATATATAGGGAGATCAAAAGTGAACTGGTGGGCATCAAGGGTCAATAACAATCCGTCAAATTAAAACTTTCATAACAACACGCCCTCATGCGGAACATGTCCAAGAGAGCATCGTAATTCTATTATCCATCATGGATGAGCAGCATGCGGAAAGCAGACGTTTACAGGATCTGCTGGAAGGCACGGTTGGATGGGCGAGCGGGGCTTCTCGCCCTTGTAGAAGTCGATGGTGGCGATGGCACGCTTGCTGATGCCCTCAGGAGTGAACTCAAATTTCTGTTCACCGTTAGTAACTGTAAAAAAAAAAAAAAAAAATCGTGGAACGCGAGGAACGTGCAGCTTACCTTGTAGACCTCCTTGTAAGGGCCGGAGATACCGAAGCGGTTGAGACCGAACTGCTCGTGCGAGTAGCGCTCCCAACCCATGGTGGAGGCCGCCTCGACGGACAGTGTCGGGATGCCGTCGGGGATGACCTGCAGTCTGTACGACTTGTCCTGCGCATCGAAGACCTCGAAGCAGGGGATGGAGACAACACGGGCAATGATGCCGTGCTTCTCCTTCAGGTACTTGGCGGCATCGATACAGATGCTCACCTCGGAGCCAGAGGAAACGATGGTGATGGCAGCGTTAGAAGCCTCCAGGATGACGTAGCCACCCTTGAGGGCATCCTCGATGGTGGAGTTCTCGAGCTGGGGCAGGTTCTGGCGGGTGAGGGCGAGGATGGTGGGGGTGTGCTTGGCGGTCAGGGCGGAGTAGTAGGCAGCGCTGGTCTCGTTGCCGTCAGCTGGACGCCAGACCATGCAGTTGGGCAGGGCACGGAAGTGCGCCAGGGTCTCGATCGGCTGGTGGGTAGGACCGTCCTCTCCCAGACCGATAGAGTCGTGGGTCGCGATGTAGATGACGCGAACGTGCGAGAGAGCGGACAGGCGGACGGCGCCCGCGGCGTACGAGACGAAGTTGAGGAAAGTACCACCGGCGGGGATGATGGTACCGTAGGCGGCGAGACCGTTCATGACAGCGGCCATGGCATGCTCACGCACACCGTAGCGGATGTAGCGACCAGTCCAGTCACCGATGCCATACTCTGGCGGCTGGAAGTCGACGGCGTTCTTCCAGCGGGTGTTGTTGGAGCCAGTCAGGTCAGCAGAGCCGGACATAAGCTCGGGAATGGCATTGTGGATCTTCTCGAGGACAGTCTCGGACAGCTTGCGGGAGGCGACAGCGGGGTCAGTAGGCTTGTAGGTTGGCAGGTTCTTCTCCCAGCCCTCAGGCAGCTTGCCGGACAGACGGCGCACCAGGTCAGCATGCTCTTTCGGGTACGCAGCAGCGTACTTCTCGAGGAGGTTGTTCCACTCCTGCTCCTTGGCAGCACCCTCGGCCGCGTGCTTGCGGTAGAGGTCGTAGACCTCCTGGGGGATGACGAAGCTCTGCTCAGGGTCGAAACCGAAGAGCTTCTTGACGCTCTGGGCGTCGTCCGCCTTCAGGGGGTTACCGTGCACACCGCCGGTACCCTGCAGCTTGGAACCGTAGCCAATGGTGGTGGTCAGCTTGATGACGGAAGGCTTGTCCTTGACGGCCTGGCACCTGCGGATCGCGGCCTCGATGCCGTCAAGGTCGTGGTCACCGTCCTTGACCCACTCGGTGTGCCAGCCGTAGGCCTCGAAACGCTTCATGACATCCTCGGTGAAGGCGCACTTGGTGTCACCATCTAGGTATGACGTTCAGTCATGCCACTTGCGGAAAACCGATGATGGAATGGAGGCCTCTTACCGATGGAGATGTGGTTGTCGTCGTAGATGCAGATGAGGTTACCCAGCTTCAGGTGACCAGCCATACTGGCAGCCTCGCTGGCAACACCCTCCATAGCGCATCCGTCACCGAAGAAGCAGTAGGTGTAGTTGGTGAACAGGTCATAGCCGGGCTTGTTGAAAACAGCGGCGCTGTGAGCCTGCGCAATGGCGAGACCAACCGCGTTGGCGAAACCCTGGCCCAGGGGACCGGTGGTGACTTCGACACCGGGGGTTTCGTGAGACTCAGGGTGACCGGGAGTGATGCTTCCGACTTGCTGCAGGGGACAGAATGGTCAGAGTTTTGGGCGCGGCTCCTCGAGGGGACGAGCACGTACTCGGAAGTTCTTGAGGTCATCCAGGGTGACGTTGTAGCCGAACAGGTGAAGGAGAGCATACTGAAGCATGCAGCCGTGGCCGTTCCTGACGGAAGAGAAGTCAGCATTAAGCCCTGGATCGGTGAAGGACATAGATATAGCTTTCCATCGCTGATCGGAGCTCAGATGCAGCCGGTTACGGCGCACCGTGCATTTTCATGGTCGCATGTCGCTGTAAAACGGCGCAACATACACCAAATGTTTGTAATTTAGGAGAAGAATGGTAGGAATATATTACAAACGGGAAAGAAGAGGGGAGAGACTCACGAGAGAACGAATCGGTCACGGTTCACCCAGTCAGGGTTCTTGGGGTTGAAGGTCATGAACTTGTTGAAGAGAACGTGGGCAGCCGGCGCCAGGCCCATGGGGGCACCGGGGTGGCCGGAGTTGGCCTTGGAGGTGGCATCGACCTAAGCAGAGCTCAATTAGCATCCATGTCCGTCTTGACGAGACCAGCTTTGCCAATTGATGCTGGTGAGCGTTGCAGGCGCGACGCGCGTTACCTGAGCGGACCGGCAGCCGATCCCGCAGCAGCCCCGCCCATGGCCGAGTCTTGCGCAAGAACAGCTCCCCAAGCATCATCATCGAAGCTGGATGTATTTCTCAAATCCAGGGAGCTCTTGGAACACAGAGGGGACTTACCGCGAGGATGCGGATCGTGTTGATGGCCAATTGATCAACCTCGGTGTAACCCATGATTGCAGCTTCTGACAAACGACACCGTTAGGCAAATTGAGGACAGAACGGCAGAGAGGGGCAGGAGGGGAGGGGGAGGTCTTACATTCAACGTGCAAAGAAACAGATATCGAAGAATGCGACAGGTCCGGGGCAAGAGAAGAGAACGCAAGGGTCTCTCTCTGTTCTTCGTTGGCTTCTGGGGATGAACAAGCCGGAGAGAGAAAAGAGGGGAGGAGGAGGAGAGGGACGAGGTTCTTTTTTTGCACGGGGCCGGGGCCGGGCACGAGGGGTTGCGTGGTGGGGCAGCGCCGGAAGGCGGGCGGCGGCGATGTCTGCTGCAGAGACGACCCCGGAGCGCCGTGCTCACCGCACGCTTGCTTGGGGAGGAGCCCCCATCGGTCCTGCGACGGACCTGATGCACCGTCCTGCGGATGGGGGAGCTCCGTCGCTTGCGTCAGGTGGCTGGACACTCCTTACCGTCTCCGACAGAACAATCAGGTTCCCTGCATCTGAAGTCCAAGTGCTGCGAATACTTTACGGAGAGCATCTTTACTATTTTCTTGCTTCTCCGCGAATGGGACAGCAGCTACTAAGCATGAGGTACTCCGGCAAAACTCTGTACATCTGTGGTATAAGCGCAGTCTAAGCAGCAGCCTGCAAGCTGACAAAACCGGTTATCCGTCTCGAGTAATCATCCACCATCTCGGCCCTGGCAGCTGTCCAGGGGCCTGACTAAGGCTGTGGCGTCTTCTGTGTCTTCCAGCGGTGGGCTCGAACTGCAAAGAAGCAGGATAGCAGGTCTCCAGACCCCAGCTGGAGCAGCTCGAGCCTCGAGGGGCCATGTTTGGCGCCGGACTACCCTGCTCCGCGGACAATCGCAATTGGCGTGGCCTTGCCACGAGGTCTGATTTACCCGGTCCGATGGAAGTGCTCGAAGCGGAATGTATCTGCTTGTCCAAAATGCAGAGTAAAGGTGAAATACACTGCAGGAACGTGCAAAAAGGAAGAGACCAAGAGAGCAACGAGGCATCGAGGGCGCCTGGACCAGGTGCTCCGGACATACGTCATAGTTCAGCGGGCTGCTTGACCAGGAAGGTCCTCGGGCTTTCCGGATCGAGCGAAACCGGTGCACGTGACGGATGCAGGTCAGGTTTATTTCGCCTCCGTCCGGAGTGTGCCTCGTGCTTCGTCCGATCCTGTGGAGTGGCCGATGGCCTGATCCTCCAGGCATTTTGTCAGGCACCACGTATCTGTCAAGTTTCAGCATCAGAAAAGCCCTGTCTAGACTTATTGTCTATCCGCTATGCCTCTTGCTGTCTATTTCTCTCTCGACTAAGCAAGTATCTTTCACCAAATCTAGGCCAATAGTATGTCATGCGCATATTGTTCCTTGCGTCGTCTAGATCTATAGTCCGTGCTGTCATAGAGAGACTCCTCAGATAGGAAACAAAATACCTTTGTTTACCTCGACTGGACGATGTCGACTCTGGAGCCACTGAAGCATGTATGCGCTTCAGCTGCACACCAATGCAGTGCACACATGTACTCTCTAGGTATGAGATCAGTGTCGACGGACAGCTTCATACCTCCCTCATCTACACAGCACTTCCCTGCATACAACATTCCTGTATACAGAATCCTGCTGCCAGTAACCATCCCCATCTATTTCCCCCACTGAACCAGTCGGAATCATTCCTCCTGCGACCTTGTCTTGGACTCGAACACTTCTCCTTATCTACTTCCTTAATAATACATATCACATATCATATCACTCCAGGCCCTTCACATCGCATCACATATCTACCCAATTTCTCTGGTGGCCTTGTGGCCATGCACTCCGGACTGTACTCCGTGCGGAGAAGGTACCTACCTGCCTAGGTACTTAGTACATGGATGTACTGTACTATCTTTATCAATATTGAAGAAGCTACCTCTTGTAAGCATACCAGTTATGCGTAGATATGATGATCTAGTACTAAACTTCCAATTCTAACCGCCTTGTCTCAACAATTGTTCCCATCTCCCTCTGGACCCAATGGATTTATTTCACTCTTGATTGGAAAGATTGAGTCCTCCTCTGAAATGAATCAGCATAAAGGTTATATATAGCTCAACTGCCTAATATACGTAAGTATTATATGCACCTGGAGATAGACAGCCACAACACCATACTCGATCAATCAATCAATCACTTCTCCGCTTCTTCTTCTTCTTCCCACGGCTTCCTCGTCGTCCCCTCTTCATACTTTCCCCCGGCGGGCCTCCACATCGTCGTGATGTGTATCGGCAGCAGCTCGTCCTCGTACCGCTTCCACTCGGCCTGCTCCGCCTCCGACAGGCCCTCCGGCCGCTTGGGCCGCAGGTCGTGGTCGCGGACGGCGATGTAGCCGTGCCTCTCGTACAGCGGGCGCCCCATGTCGGTGGCGTCGAGCCAGCTCTCGAGGCCCAGCGCGTCGGCCCTCTCCAGGCCCCAGCGGAGGAGCTGCGCGCCGATGCCGCGGCGGCGGTACTCGGGGAGGACGAAGATGAGGTGGAGGACTGCATGTTGTGTATACAGTTAGAATGGATTGATCAGTTATATGGAGAAACATGTCATGTCATCGCAAGCGATCCCGAAGGAAGACACTTAGCAAAAAAAAAAGGAAAAAAAAAGATTAAAAGAAAGAGATTCAAGAAACAACAAAAACATACAAGCCTGCGGCCTCCTCGCCATCCTCGCCCTCGCCTCGTACAGCTGCCACAGCGCCCGCGTCGCAAACTCCCTCCCCGGCCCCTCCGGCCACCACTCCGCCCGGAACGGCGTCTGTTCCTGCTCCCGCTCCTGTCCCTCCTTCAGGGCGAAAGGGTGGTCCCGCACATAAAACACCCACCGCACGCCTGCCACGATCTTATCATTCTTGTCCGTATCGACCACTTTGACCCAGACGCTCCCGATCGGCTGCTCCGCCTCCTTGTGCAGGTGGAGCTGCCGGGCGGCGCTCGCGGCGACGCTGGCGTCGCGATCGCCGTTGAGGATGGGCGCGCAGAGGTAGAGGAAGTTCTCGCGCGGGTGCTCCAAGGCTTCCCAGCAGGCGGCCATGAGGGCGGGGAAGTCGGAGTCGTGGACGTCGGTGGAGAGGGTGAGGGGCATTTTTTTTTTGTTTGGTCGGTTTGGTTGTGATGGAGGTGAGTTATGTATGTATGGACAGTATGGACAGTGCTCTAGGTCCGTTGGAGTGACAGGAGAGTGCAGAGCTGGTTGGATATGGATACCAGGGAGTACTTATATGTAGAAAATCTTCATTGAGAGAAAAGAGCGAGATACAGCAGAGATAATATTATAAATATTACGCATACCCATCTCGTACTCTGTACACCTGAGCTGAGCTGAGCTGAACTCTCTCTCTCTCTCAGGACCATGTTAGTATATACAGTACATGTATATTATCAAGCTGCTTGCCTGCTCGCCTACGCAATTAACTCTTCTTAATCCACGAATGGATAACATTCCAGTCTGTCTTCCCCAGTCTTCCGTGCCAGTCCTCCAATAGATAGATAGATAGGAGGCTCCCCTTTAGGCTGGGCTGGGCTTGGCTGGGCGCCTGGAGGGCCTGATCTACAGTACTGTGCATACGTAACTCGGACTAATATACGGAGATGTACCAGAGTATGTACAGTATATATGTACATACTGTACGGACCTAGTGCTCTTGAGTGTGGTTGGATGCTTCGTAGATAAAGCACTTCCTCTTCTTCTTTTTTTTTTCACTACTTCGCATCAGTTCCCGACTCAGGTCGGGCAGGTAGATAGGTAAGTAACTAAGTATGCTTGGGCCTCAGTGGGTAGGAACTTGAAGGACGTAGTTCTGAGGTGGTTCGGATTTGCGGTGGATAGGAAAGATCTGATTGATTGATTGATTGAGTGGGGACAGAATAAGTACCTATCAGGCTAGCAAGACGAGAGCGTTCATAAGTACAGTACAGTACAGGTACAGGTGTAGAAGAAATGCATACGAGTCTAAGAATCGACTCGGTTGGCGTGAAATTCACTAAATGGTTCAATTTGTATATTGTCTATTCGCACAGAAATATTCAGGTGAGAGGTTGGGGGATATATAGAGAACTTAGGTGTATGAGGTTGACAAGGAAGAAGCCCGATGGTGCAATCATGACATGGAATACGACAAGATGGGGAAAACGGGGCAATAGCACTAATATCCATAGGGGAAGACGGTGTAAAGGGGGGGGGTGGGGGTTCATGGATCTCATCTACTCCGTAATGCCAAGACCTTCGAGAGGCATAGATACAGTTGCGTTGGGAAAGATCATACATTGTCACCCTCACCACCTGTAGAGGGAGAATGCCTTCAGAATCAGCATCTTACTACCTACCAAGGCAGATAACTTTCTGAGACCCAATGTTCAACTCCATTGATTCCTACCTACATCAGCCTGACCAAGTATCTCACAAACGGAGCTTTGCAAAGTCATTAAAATCGTACATTGGACACAACATCCAACGAAGAGCCGGTACAATAGCTTCAGAGTCGATCGCCGATACATAAGTAGGCATATACAGAGACCAAGAAATGGACAGGTCAAATCGAAGACGTAAATGAAACCAAGCCAGGCTTGAATAAGTCAAGATCCATCACTTCCACGTGACCAGCTGCCTCAAACGGCATGAAGAAGACCGAACATACCAATTCACAGACAGGTATCTCCGCAGGTAGCAAAGAAAAAAAAAAGACGAGCATCCGTAGCCGTCCCAGATCCATACAACTCCCGTGCACCATTAGACCAGCCACTCAAAGATAAAAAACGCACTTAGACAACCTGTCGTCGATCCCAGCCATCGACCAGCCCAAAGTCATCAATATCGTCATCAGCTGCGGGAATCATAATCCCTTTAAATGGATCCATCAGGTTTACATTGTCCTGATTTAAGTTGATGTCGTTAAGTGTGCCAGCATCGTCGGCGCTCCCCAGACTTTCTTCCGAATAGCTGAGTACGCTTTGAGCGGCCGTCCCCTGATTTTGAGATAAGTCCCCACTACTGGCAGACCAGGCCTCGGGAGAGAGGCCATGCACGTCGTTCGACACCGAGAGACTGCTGGATGGGTGCTGCTGATGGAATTCAGCAGTCAAAGCGGCGAAGGGACTGTTGTCATCCCCGCACTCTTTTCCACCGTAGATCCCGTTGAAGATATTCGAATGGCCGCGGTCCATGTCGCTCAGGACGAATTCCCAGTCGGCCGTTGATATCTCAGTCTTGGAAATGTCGGGGCAGGACACGGCCCTGAGATTATTGCCGAGAGAGAAATAATCCACGTTATAATCCATGGAGGTGTCAGCGGACTTGGGCTTCTCCGAGGGGGGCTGAGAAGCAGAGACCGGCTCAGGCAGTGTAGACGGCAAGCTGGACCCGCTGGGAGACCGGATATGACGCTGCGAAGCGGGGGGGCTTGCACTGCTGACTGTTGCCCTGCGCGATGGCGGCTGCTGCGGCTCGACCTTTGCCGGCTGACCGGGTGTCGCACTGATCGAGGCGCGCGACTTCAAGGGCTGGACTTGCCTCTTCGGCGACTTGGGCTTCGGCGATGGAGCTGGCATCTCCTGGGCGCGGGGACTCGTAGATGACGCGTCACGCTTTCCGCCGTCGATAGACAGGAGGAGGTTGGCAATCACACTGAACTCCGCAGCGGCATGGGAGGACTCCGACTCCAGCTGATCGATAACAGCCGACAGCAATTTCTGGCTTTCCTTGGCAAGCTTGCTGTCACGCTTAAGGCCTATGTTCTGCCACAATAGACCAAGGCCAGCAAGGAAGACGAGTTCCTTCCTGCTTATGCAGAAAGACAGGCTCATCCGCCTCTCGTCCAGCAGCTGCAGGATCTGAATCATGTGCTTGCTGGAGTCAGAGAGGGCGAGAATGGAAGGAGAAGCAATGTGAGGCTGGGCGAAGCAGACAGCCGGACGATGTATCAAGCTCCGAATGAAATAGAATGCCAGGGACTGAGCGGCGGTTAGCACCTTAACTTCCCGCACCGAGGGGGATCATTGAACTTACAAGCAAGGGTGACCGGCTGCTTGTCACATTCGTGCTAGGCTTGTCTTGCGCAAATTCCAACCTCAGATGCTGAGGGAGGTTCTTAAGCCACCCGTCCAGTTCTTCCGCAAGAGACTGCATCCTCGACACTGGGATCTCATATCCAGCTGGCGATGGGTAGAGTTCCTCCAGCACCTTGCTCAATATCCTCGATGCTCCGATGAGTGCAAGAGCACTGGAGAGACGCGTTGACTCTCCCGGAAGCGTGGGCAGGAATCCGGTCTCCGTGACATTCTCGTCGTCAACATCAGCGGGGTACTCGGTACGGATGTCACATTCGCGCAACAGAGGTGGCAGACCCGTCAACGCCGCAGAGAAGCTGTGAACTGGTCAGCAAGAGGGGGAAGCACTGGCGGAGCCTCTGCTACCGTACCGATCAAGGACATATAGACACCAGAAGACTTTCTTCCGAGTCTCGCTGGTCAGAGGGTTGAGGGAGAAGCGCTTCTGGCTCTGGTGGAGTCCCAGTTGATGGCAAAGTCCCACGGCCAGACCTCGATACCGCGCGAGACTCTTGTAATCTGCCTTGGTCAAGCAGTACATCTGGGCAAGGATGTAGCATTGTAGAGTCGGGACGGACACGTCCCCAGACAGTGACTCAAGCGCGGGGTACCAGATCTGTTCGAAGACGACGGGATCTTGGTTGGTCCTCGACTACAACGGGGAGATTAGTCGTAGGACTCGGTAGCAGGGGGGATCGAAATCTCACCGTCGAGGAAAGCGCCGCGATCCCAAATATCAGGTTCAATTGGGCCACGGCATGTTTGTTGGTCATAAACGACTCTTGGTTCGTGAGGTAGTGGTCGTATGCCTTGAGGATCGTAGGACGGTGGACGACGGGATAGAGTGGCGCCCACTCCTGGAAGAAGATGTTGATGAGCTGGTCGGACACGAGGCGCGGAGGCGTCTTGACGGGCTGGTCATGGCGGGGGCCAGCGATCATGGGAGGTGCCGCAGTCAATGCCTGGGTGGAATAGGTCGAGGAGGACTTTCCCAGCTCCTCGAGTTTGCTCGTAAACGTGTCTGGATCGATCAGCCGCCTCTGCTGACGACGTTGGAAGGCAGAGGAACGGTAAACCTACCAACAAAGGAACGCGTGCTGGAGGGTCCCGTGAAGGGAGCATCAGCAGTCGGATTCCTCAGCAGGGACGCCGAATGCTGCGCTTGGATGACATCTCCGCCGTCCTGGCCGTTGGATTTCGACTCGTCCGTAGATGCGGGGGACTGAGACGAGGGCTTGTGTGGTTGGGGTGAAAAGGCGCGCATCCGCGACAGCACGTCGATCTTCTCATCTTTCTCATCCAGCAGGCCCTTGAGCTCCCTGACTTCGGCCTCCAAGCACCGCACCCGGTCCTCCAGAGACTCGGTGTATCCTCGAGGGAACGCCCGCCTGCTCAGCTTGTCGCTCGTCCTGCACTCGAAACCGACATTGGCACACTGGGTGCAGCAGGGCCGGATGCCATCGCAGCGGATCTTCTTGCTCCTGCAACGATCGCAGGCCTGGGCAATGCGGCTCTGGTTGCCATTGCCCACCTTGATCACCTTCATGGGCAGAATCCCGGGCATCTTGACGGTTGACGCGGTCTATATCCACGGGGGGGTGTTCTGCATCGGCCGCCGCCCACGAGCTCGCACGTCGAGGCTGGGGAGGGAGTTGAGTCGAGACGGGGAGGTGGACGTGAGGTGGGAGCGGAGCTGGCAGGCAGACGAGATGGGCGATAAGATGAGTATCCAAGCGTGCGCAGGCGGAGGGCGAGGTGGATAAGGGCAGATGTGGGATTATGGGGGATGTGCCGGGCAGGGTTGGCAGCGCCAGCACGGCGGTCGGAGCCGCTTGGAGGTGCGGCCAAGAGGCGGGCTGCAGCGAGGCCCGGTCCGCCTGATTCGTCGCGGCGCTCCACCGCGTCGCTAGACGAGACGACACGGGACGGCGACGATGACGAGGCGCGCGGAAGATTCAAGACGAAGACACGGGTGATGTCGTGATCCCTCCCCCAAGGGCGGTCTCCAGACCTTCTCCAGACTCCAGGCGAGAGGGCTGGCATCCGTTCATAAGAGCCGGGAGGCAACATCCCATGCCGGCCGCTCCGCCCGGATCTCCAGCCCACCAGCTCATCCGCCGTCTGTGGAGTTGTCCAGATCGATCCTCCCATGGGTCCGCGCACGATTCATGCTGTCCGCCGTGCAGAACATCCCCGTCCTGCGGCCGCGCACTCACCGGGGACCATCGTTGTTGAGGACCGATCGCCGACAGCTGGCCCCGAGCCAACCCCTTGAATCTGCTGCGGTGCCCCTGATTGGGCCGTCCGGCTTCCCCAGGCGCGCAGGCGGGAGGTCGCGGGGAAAACCGCGTACTCTGCGTCTCTCCACGCTGGCCTGTGGGGATACGAGACTAGTGCGGGCGAAAAATAAAGACCGCCTGCGTGCATCGAGTTTCCGCCGAGAACAGCCCGGCCACGACCGCCGCTGCCATGACCTTCACCGGCGCTCAGCTTGGGTGTCCGGTCCGGTCCTCTGTTGCGAACCCCGCCGCTCGAAGTTCGGCCATTCCACCATATGTCAGCCGCCCACGGTCTTGTGTCTACCCCAGAGTGCGGATGCTCCCGGACTCCAGAGTGGCAAGGTTCATGATCTCATCTGACCACGGAGAAGAAACGCAAAGAACGTTCGGCCCCCAAGAAGCCACAGCCAAGTCCCGGGGTTACACGACTCCCACGGGGTACGTCGATGCACCGAGTACGGCCGGACACGGTCGTGGCTTGCATGTCTCCCAAGGTCCAAGAAGGCTCCGGGACGGTCCCACCGGTCCTCGACGCGATGTCGGACTGCTCGAGGCCATGCAGGAAATAGTGGCAGGACTGGAGTAGTAGCCAAATCGCCGTTGGCGCTCCCTGTTGGGACGACGGGGAGGCTAAAGGCGCACTAAATGTTGCGCGTACCAGCGAACCGGGGCCGCCCCGATTTTCGCCCTTGAGGTCTAACGAGATCCAGGCGCGCCAGAATGTTCTGAAGTAGGGCCGGGGAAATCAGAATTCCACGAATCTGGCTCCTTTCGTTCCAAATCGAGGCGTCAGAGGGGACAGTATCCACATGACTCCTGTTCGCTGCCCAATCAGGTGTGTGGGATGGGGAGGAACCTCGGAGGGCTCCAACGTTGCGCTAGGGTTTTGTCATCTATTTCTTGCCGACATCGTGGAACGGTGGGTGGCTTGTTTTAGTCCGGCATGGGATCAGAAGCTTTCGAAGTTTCGAGTCTTTCGACCTCCGACCAGGACCACGCTCTTGAAGTGGCGGTGGCTCTTCCAAGACGAAAAAGATGCAATCCATTCTAGGCAACTCTACTTGTCTGGGGCCTGAGATCTAGTGGACGCTAGCGAGGCGGGTTCAAGCCTTCCTGAATCCTGAGGGGTCAAGGCAGCCCTTCTTTTCCAACCCCCGTCTCCGCGGCAGAAGTTTAACCACTCGCAGCCGCAGGCGGGGCCCAGGCGCACACCGCAAACGGCGAACCCAACCTTGTGCACCTTTAACTCTGTACAGCAAAAGGGCCGGCGGATCATCATAATGCTCACATCCAATACACAAGCATGCATTTTCATATCGACGGAACAAGTAAAGTCGATTTTGCATTTGCTGCTCGATGAGTCGAAACTGGCATCGCGCGATCTTGAATGGTGGGTTCTCCTTTCCCATTAGCTTGGGTCCGCCAAGTTTTCTGCCAGGTGTACACTACGAAGTAGAACTACTCCGTACCCCGTATCTTGAAGGGCTGAGCTAGATCCCCACAGCCATGCATCAATTAATCTTATTGTTCAGTGGTATATGCAGTACAGAGGAGTACCTGCGTGGCAAACCATTTTCTGGTCAGCATCTATGAGGTCATCGCAGGCATGAAAACCCATGTTTCCAAAGCGCGCCGGCATAACTTTGTATCTGCAATTTGCATGTGACAGTAAGCAGGTCGAACTCAGAAATAGGTATGCATGATGCTACATGATAATGTACAGTAGTCATGGTTAAAATCACTTAACAGGCCTTTCATTCATTCATCTATCAACCATCCTGTATATGCCACTGCACAGTACGTCCCTCAAGATGTTATTAGTGACTTGGTAAGCACCAAGTAAATGTACTCCATACTCCATATACCGCCTCCCGGCGAGCACCTGCAAGGCTGCACCAATCACCATCATTCCCTAACCCAGACATGCGACCCGTGGACGGGACGGACGATGATAATAATATAAACCACGTTCCTAGATGCTCCGTACGGAGTCCGCACAGAGTACGGGGTAGATCAGATGAACGGCCGGCCCATGCGCATGGATTATGGACATGGATACATGGATCACGAGTTATCTAGTGCATCACCCTCCCCCTCCCTTCCCCTCCCCTCCCCTCTGATCCCTCCCCTCGTAACTCTGGGCCTGACCCAGAACCTGAGATTAGTAGAACCTGGGGTCGGAATCTGGAGATGGGGAATCTCGTCAGCGACCGTTGCACGATATCCGTCCTGTCGGGATTCGGGAGACTCGGGAGAATCCGGGTCTGCCAGCGCTCCATCATTTATCCATGATCGTCATCGATCAATAATCAATCAGAAAACATGGCTGTTTGATTGGGTGGTTCGCGGGGCTTTGATCTGGAACTCGTGAGTAGTCTTGTCTGACTCGATTCCATTCAACCCCAGGTTTCTCCATGTGAACCCGTCGGGACTCAACTGGGTTACCTAGGACGGTTAGGTAGTAGTCGGAAGTAAGGTCCCCATGGAGTCCGAGAGCCCAGGGCTGGGGCTGGAGAAAGGTACGGGGTACGTACGGGGTACGGAGTCCTCCGGAGGTTAGGTACTGGAGACTACCCGATGATCGGGTGACTTAGGAAGGGTTTGCTTTGCGTAGGCGTACCCGTCGTGCTTACATACTACTACTATAGGGTATGGAGTACGGGTAGGTAGATATCCAAGGTTTGATGCTTTCCCTCCAACAATGATAATGGAGTGATAAAGCGGGTGAGGGAGGGAGACGAGAATTAGGAGAACAATAATTGCTTGCTAACATGCATGCGTGGACATAACACATAATAATAATCTGGTACTGGGAGCAGATTTATCGATCGTGTTTGTTCGGAATAATAACATTATTCTTTCTTTTCCCTGTTGTTTCGAAAATCATGCTCCGATGTTCATTCAATATTCAACAGTTCGAGCGTTATGCTTGAGAGAGAGATGATTGGTTGGATCGGTCTAGTTTGTGAAGGCCTTCTCCTTTTCGTTCCTATGGAGCAACAACCACGCTTTCATGGCGTTCCTAGTCCAAGGCACCTACAACCTAAAGTAGGCTACCCCTGTAAAAATAATAACCTAGTTTAACGCTAAGCAGGTAACTAAGGTCCCTAGTCTACAGAGGTGGATGCAACCGTGTACTGTACATACATCCATGCCGAAGTGGTCAGGGATGCATTGCACGTCATCAAAGTGAGTTTCATGAATAGGCAGTTGTCGTGTGGGTACCTATTTTAGGCTATCTTAGGCTATGTTTTCGTCTATTTGACGCTTGTACATCAATCAAGTCCGAGGAGTGGATACGTCGATGTATGCATATCAAAGTCGATCACTATCGCCAAGTGCCGACAAGATGATGATGATGATGCAATTGCTTGCTTGTCCTTCTTGACTCGATGGCAAAATGCAAACTGAGATCATCTCCACGAGATCTTGCACTGATGTACTGATGCATGCGTTGTCTCCACCACATGTTGATGGCATTGTTGTCGACGTGGTCATTCTGTTTGGCTGCTTTTGGAAGGTGGATTGGCCATCCATTGTTTTAACACATGGGACTTAGCTACACGACTAAGCTTTGAACAAGACTTACATCAACTTGGATGAACAGGGCGCATTTTTTTCAAACTAAACCTGCAGCTGGTCGGAGAATAATAATAAAGTAAGACTTCAAGTACCCTGTCGCTTCGTACATTAGTGGTAAGTTAACAATATGCGTAGGTCAGGGGTGGAGGAGGGATCTACATTGACGCGAGGAGAGGAGAAAGAGTAATAGTGGACTAATGTCTTAGCTTTGGTTATCTGCACCTGCGGAGCCGCAGAAGCGACGACGAAAAGGCTTAACGGGATTAAGGTACATCCGTCCTCCGTACATCATTTAGTATGCGTCAACTGCGGCACTGCCCCCGAGCACAGACTAGTCACTAATGCACGTTAGTACAGCACTTCGCTCGCTTACAAGCTCTCCCGGGGAGGTCTCGGGCGTTTCAAATGAGATTCGATCGGTGATCGAAAACAGATAGGAAGGGGGTCTGACCTCATCTCAGGACGGGCGGGTCGGAGTACCTGCCTCATCTTCACACCGTCGAAGCCGATCGCGGGAAAAGTTATGCTTATCGCGCCGTTCCTGACTCCGCGGGGGCGTCTTTTGAAGCTGACGGAGACGCTCGGGTGAAACAGTAACAACTTCCAAGTTCGTGTTTACATGCTTCTGGATGATGATCTGAGGACCCCGGCTATGGCTACCTAGCTACGTACGATGTACGGTGTAGTCTGTAGGGTAGGGACTTCCGATTAGGTATGCTGGAGGGCGAACTCAGAAAGTTGAAACGTGTGCAATGACCCCTCCCCCCACATGACAGATGCAAAGGGGGATGATGTGTATAGGTTGATCTTTTACGTGTCCCAGATAAGTGAAGCAAAATTAGGTACTCCGTACTCTGAATGTAACAATTGCTTTTATTTTTATAAGAAACAGCACGTGTTATACAAACATTCGGCGTGAATACGTAGGTACCTAGATATCTACTTAATCTACGGAGTATTTATTTATCGCATATCGCGGATCAATTTGCAGGAGTACAGTACAGCATGTAGGTACCCGCAATATTACCCACATCTTTGATGTCACTCTTAACAATCGAATCCACCCCAACAAAGCTACAAATCTAGCACCCGCTTGATCCTGACAACCAATGCAGAATTCGCGACAACTTAGCCACCTAGTTTTTTTATGCAGCTGTCCATGTGAACAGGGAAGTGTACTTGATAAATCAGGTTTTTTTTTTCCCTACCTGCCTGCATGTATGCATGCACGGTTACACGGCAACGCCGGACATACGTACACTGGTCGTCGACCGGCAGCTGTGTGGGGTCTCGCTGTGTCTACAGAAAGCTACCGCTACTGCTATGCAGAAGTAGTAGAGAATGATATCAGATATATGCAGTCATATAATAAGCAATATGTGATTTTGAAACCGCGAACTAAAATAGGACAGGGACAATTGTCTCGCGCTACTGCACGGTTATCATCGTTCACGAAGGATTCATCTAGAAAAAAAATAGGTGGCCGGTGTGCTGCTCACGCTGGGGAGGGTGCTGTGATCGGGAAAAAAGGGCACCGTTTGCCGATCCCGAGGTGTCTGTCCTGGGTAATAAGTCCCGAGTACATAGAGAGGCATGCATGCCGGCATCGGAGCGGTAGGGCCATGGACCGAGTCGGGATAGATGGGCATGGTACATGTAAGAGAAGTTGCTTGCCTATTTTACGCTCTGGAGTCTAGCTATTCCAATGTATACTTGGTATGGTAAGTGCTGAATAGTCGTAGACTAAAGCTTCTGTCATGAGAAGCTGGCTGAAAACATCGGACAGTAGAACATAGAGCAGAAGCACAGAGTTAGGACAGAATGATGCGCCTATCTTTAAATTGAATCTGTATGCGATGTTGGTTAACAATGTAACCTCGTGGATGCTTTGGACAAGGCTTTACGAAGAGGCGCAAAAAAAAGAAAGAAAAAGAAACGAAAAAAACCTACTGGATAGCCACTGTTACATTCCGTGTCTATTACTTTAGTCAGTTTATCCATGCAACAGCATTACGTTGTTATCTACTTAATCTACCAACACACCATAACCGTGAGTCAATTTTCCAATTTTCAAACTTAAACCGTTTCAAAGAGGAAAAGGATGCGGCGCAGGGATACGAATTGCGTTATTATCTCATCTATTAGGATATCTACTATGTAGAAATGATACCGTCATGTCTTCGTCCACTTCAGGCTGACTTGAAGGTTGGTGTCACGAGAAATCTTCCTCCGCGCCATCTGACTGTCGATTGAAATAAGCTACAACCGCATCGGAGGCGATCAAGTTGTCTCTCTGTACAAGAGAACCGGAAACGTGCAAGTTAGCTCCCGTAGAAAAAAATCAGACAATATGAAATGCGATCGCTCCATGGAGAAGTAAAACGTCTACGTACCGTCTTCTCCAGGTCCCGAATTCCTCTCTCTAGCAAGTCAGCTTCTAGCTTCCGCAATTTCATGATGTTCTGGTAGACATCGCTTCTGATCCTCGTTCCCGAAGGGCTACCATCCTGATCTGGGCTCGGGATGGACTTGTCGGTTTCCTGAAGAACTGAGAGTTGGGTCTCAAGACGCTCTAGTATGATCACCACAGCGCGAAGCTGAAAAACATCCCACAATGGGTCTGTTGCTATAATGTCCTTCAGAGAGTCGGAAGGTCCTATATCATTTCCTTTCCAGGTAGCCTTGAGCTCCTTCTTACCGTCATGAGTCTGAAGGACGCGAAACTCGAGCCCGTCCTCCTCGTTGACACATGCCCACCAGACGAATGGACTTTCCCAGCCCGTTGTTTCAGATCCGGGCGAAATATATAAACGTACCCCCGGCGCGTCGCTACAAAATGACCTCTTCGCAAGTTTTAGGGGATCATCGTCCGGGATATCCAGGCCGAGAAACAGCTGCCTTGCGTCCGTTACTTCGTTTTCAAGGAAGCCGTAGGAGAATATCATCTCCGATGCTCCTTTTTCGTCACCATACCTGCAAATGTCGTGTTAATGAAGCGCTCCAATATAGTCCAAAAAATCCAAACACAGATTATGCTAGACATACGTGATCGTAACTTCGTCCCCAGCTTGCAGCTTCTTCCCATATCGCAGCTGCAGAACGGCGTTGCCATCCCCATCTGTCTCATATAGTGCGACTGTCGCATCTCCCGAGGCATGATTGGCCATGTCGACACACGGCACCATCGCATGGCCCGTTCCCGGCAAATCCAGCGCCCGTGATCGGTACATAGCGTCAACTTGCTTCCAATCATCGAATCTCAATTTTCCTGTTTCCTCATCCCACCAGTCCCTGTTGCACCAGGGTATTCCCTCTGTGCACTTGCGCAGATTTTCAAACTCTCGCTCAAGGGAGGAGATTTTTGCATCCACTGCGGCTTTGAGGGAGGTTCCGTGCAGCAGCTCGCGTTCCTCGTCGGTATAGAAGGTGGGTAAAGGTACGGAAGCCGGGAGAAATTTGATGTATTCGGACCACGGATTCGAGACGCCAATCCTCTGACGTCCATCTTCAAAGTCGGGACTGGAGTAGGTGATTTGCAGAAGGAGGAAGATCAGGATCGCGCCTCGAGCTGTCTGCACATATCAGCTCTGGGAATTACTTTGTTTCTGGGCATTGAGAGGGAAGCAATGACTGCAAAAGTAAAATAATATAGAGTACAAAAGCTATTACGATGAAAAGTGGGGACTTAGGCATACCCTTCCATGATCGCCGACAGCTTCCAAGACCTCTTTCAAATATCGATCCGACTTGGCATAACTCTCCACCAAACCCAGCGAGAGAACCATGTCCCGCGGGACAGTTATCAGGATTTCAGGCCCAGTATCCTCATTTTCTGGATCGCCGCCGAACTTCGTCTCAGTAGCGACAACTCCTGATCCCTTATCCGTCCCATCCTCCGACCGAAATCTCTGGAAAGCGACGCCGTTGAAGGTGATGCCGTTGAGCCTTGCCCAGGCAGGAAGGGCCTCAATGGGGAGATATTGGCGTTTCATTTAGGGTAGGCGTCTAGGCTCGCATTTGCCCTCAAGGGCTTTCAGTGTTGCCGCGATTGACCGTCGAAGGGAGGGCACTGCATCCGTCGCGGAAGAAGTGTAGGGCGTTCCTTATCGGCTTATCGATAAGCTCCCGAAAACCAGAAGCCCTAAGCCCTAAGCCCTGAGTCTACTTCCAGCGTCATATCATTGCAGCATGCCCACGTCATACTGGGCCAGTTCAGGACAGCAAAGATCTTGACCTTGGATCAATGGACCTGTCCTGATCTGATTTAGGAGAGTGATTTATATGCATAAATATGTAGTTAGACACTCATATACATTTGTCTATCCATATTGAAACATTGGGAATAGCATCATCTCTTCTCTCCCGAAAAGCCTAGGACAGCAGTAGGCTGTCATAACAATATAATGCCCAACAATCCTCGCTTCTCGTGCTCAACTTCAAAGCTCAAGCACTTCCTTACGCCACGGCCGCCGCGACTCTGCCTCCTCCCGCTCCAATACATCTTGCAACCGGCTGGCGTTCCCACGCCGTGCAGTGTCCGCGCTCGTCTGAAGGGTGACACCGCTAATTCCTCCGGAATAACACGAGGATGGTCCGGAACGTCGACCGAGGACCACGCCCTAGACCGAACCAAGAGGGGCGATATAACGGACCCGCAGATGGAGTCAGCTCTCAGCGGGCAGCAGGAGCGCGCAGAGAACGAGTTCATTGCGGACAGAAGCAAAAGTCAGGCAACGACGGAGCGAGACCTTGGTAGCAATAATAGGAGAGCAAAGGAACAGTATCCAAAGGCGCCAGAGCCTGTAATTGGGGCGAATGATGAGAAGGGTGAGGTGAGTCTTCTACTCCCTTTTGAGATTTCCTTCCATCCCTATTCTCCTTGCGTCTGATGATCGGGATCGTCGTTCTTCTGTCACATGGATTAGAAAGTAAATGGACGGGGAAACAGTCTATATCCGGAATCAACATCGAAGAGACCATTATGAAGCTAATACGGCTAATACCTCGCTTTTCAGAAAGGCCATTGATTCGACACAGCTTCTGGGACTTCATTTAAGACCCAGTGGCCTCTGACTCTCAACATCCATCACATGCCTCATTCGATTTCAGTGATTGAAAAATGGAAGCGTTTAATCATCACAATTGATCGTCTCATTTTCAGTGATCATGATTATGGTCCGAAACTGTACATAGTCAAAGCTGCATATCCTATCGGCCGACTTTGAAAGAGAGTATCTGAAACAGGAAAAGACACGTCAGCCATCATAATATAGAGAAGAAAGGAAGCGTGGTTGCTCTTACATCATGCTTTCCAACTTCTACAACCTCGTCCTCGGAAACCCTAATACCGCCCGCTCCCTCGATATAAGTGACGGGGATATCACCCATAACTTTCCGGGCAACATCACCCACGGTGCTGCCCCTGTTGATTGAACGTTAGAATGGAAATGAGATGCATCGACGATGATGATCTTACTTCTTCACAAGTACGCAGTCTCTAAATACTGCATTTGAACCACCGGTACCGGAGGTGAACGTATGGATGTTTCGAACTGGAAATACTGGCACAAGGCCCAAAAGCTCTGCGGCGCGCGAAAGGCACTGCACGACTCCAGTCGATCCGAACCGGTACAACACCATATCCTTCAAATTTTCTACGCGGCTGTTCCAAGTTATTAGCATGTCTGGTTCATCAGTTTTGAAGAAGGAAAGGAACTTACTTCTTCAATTTCTCGTCCATTTCTTTCAGTCCTCCCCCGGTAGGATCGCCCATCTCGATAAGATCCTCTCGCGTATCTACGAATTCGCCGCCTTCCACATATCTGATATACCCTTGCTTTGCCAATTTTCGAAGGAAAACCTCCGATATGGCGGAACAAAGAACGATCAACTTGGGATCATACATTCTGGCGATCTTGCTTATATTCTACATTCTCTCATCAGCAAGGAGCAAAGAAACGGAGCAATGGTGTATCTGACCTTATCCGCATCCGGGTGGTCAATCTTATTCAAGGCATACACGGTCGGAAATTTCTCGTCAACAAATGCGTTGACGACTTTCTCGATCGTCTCGTCGGACCACTGTTCGAGGGGCTCTTTTAGCCCTAACTTGTCCAGGACACGTGTAACAAGCTGTGCCGTGCTTCCGTAGCCGGAAAATTGGCTTTGCAGCGTCTCAACCGCCGTCGCTTCTGCTAAGGTGTTAATATTGAGCCGAAAGCAAGGGAGAGCAAGTTGCACCTACTTGTGGCAACATGCCGCCTTTTGATAGATCCCCTAACAAATATCAGCAATGGACCTTTACATCTCAAACGTGTATATTCACCATTTTTCCATCAAGTTCCCCTGTACCCATCGTACGATCTCTGATCTCAGCCATACAATGTCTTGTGATGGATCATATCCCCGAGTCGCCTTTCCTGCAGCATCCGCCTGTCAATTATGCCATCCCAAGAACCAAATCACCAGATTGATCCGCTCACCTTCAGCATCCGTAGTCCCACTCACGTCCACCACGTGTATCAAGGCATCTGCATGGCGCAGATCGTCCAAGAACTTGTTGCCCAGTCCCTTACCCTGGTGTGCACCCGGAACAAGGCCTGCAACGTCTAACAGCTCGATAGGCACGGATCGCCGCCCTTCATGGCAACTGCCGTAGTTTGGTTTGCATTTGTCTGTGAGGTTGTATCGCTTGCAGGCGCAATCTATCTGGAGATAGCCGATAGCTCGCTGGGGGTCGATGGTGGTAAAACTGGATTCATCTTCTCAGCACCTATATCCAACATTTATATAAATCCCACCTGATCAAAATATAGATGGAGCAATTTCCGCATTTGTGCGAAAGACAAACAAGCAGAAAGGCCAGACCAAAGGTTTCGACTTACGGGTAATTTCCTACAAATCCGAAAGCGCATTAGTAAATACTACAGATTTCAAAATTTACAGAGACAAAACAGAGAACTCAAAACTAACCAACTTTTGAAGAAGCATCAGTCAAGCTATTCAGCGTTGTCGACTTGCCACTGGACGGCTACATGCCCCTCACGGATCAGGTCAGTTTCCATCTGATAGAAAAGCGTATTTCGAAACCGACCTTTCCTACGAGCCCTATAAGTGGGTCGCGAGGCATAGTGAAATGTCCCGTGAAGCTCTCAAGGAGAAGAAAGCACGTTTTCTAGAGATGGACAGAGTAAACGAAGAGAAGATGCTTCAGATTTTGAACGCCGCATTCTCCGCGCCAGCGGCGGTGGGAGGGTCTGCGGAGCGTTTTCTGCCGCACCACATTGGAAGGCGGTGAGTCGGATTACAGAGGTCTCTCCGTCACGAGTTGACGCCCCCGCCCATTTGCGCAGCAGGAGTGGAATATAGCCTGCGTAGACACACAGGGCATCTCTTTCTAATTCACACTAGAATACTACTACGATACTAGCAGTATAGGGTGTCTTTGTCCAATGGGATGTGAAAACGATTTCACTCTCAGTTTATGGCGGGGATCTGTGTCTAAAACGGCAAGGATCGGCGCTACACGGAGGGACAGGGATATCGGCAATGTGCCATTATTGGAACGCAGGGGTCCTTACGGAGTACTTCGTGCTAAGAATCGCATATCCCCAAGTCTTATTCTATCATCGTCATACTCGTGGGTAAAGTCATATCAAGGAAAAAAACGCACATCCGGTCCAGATTACGAGCATTTTATCAATGACAGTAATCTCCCTCATCATCAGAATTGGTGTGCTTAACACCACCTTGGTCACAATGCTAGTCTTCTTGTACACTTTTGGAAAGACTGAAAATGGATTCGATAAGCCCAGTCTAGACACTCTAGATGAATGAGGGTGAAAAGGGATCTCAAACCGCAGCACTGCTTGAAGACAGTTAAGTATATTCCGAGGATGCTCAGCCGTTCAAGCGGAATCAGAGACATTTCTCCAGAACAGGAAAAATATCAACGAACAACTTTTTTTTTCCCAGACAAGATAATCATAGATGACGAAACCATGCATAGCAACCAGGTCTAGGATCTACCTGAAGGTAGAGCATATTTGGCTTGATATCACCTCCATCATCAGGTTTCGTCCCACATGACCTTGCGTATTCATTGTGTCCCTGAAACATGGACACAAATGGTGACAAGCCAAGAGTATTCTTGGTACCTAGTATTAGTCCTCAGAGTCTGCCAAGTTAGCACGACATGCTGTAGCAAAGTATGATAGACAGTAGCCAGGCAGAGGGAGCGCCGTCGTGGTCAGTTTCCTTGTTGGCACACGCGAGTGTTCTAAAAAAGAAATCCCAATATATGTCCCCACAGTTTATGGTTTTCCCGTACAAACGTTCCACTGCGCAAGAATGCCAGGTCTGGTTCCATGGACAGAGTCTTGGAAGATCCAAGCTGCCCTCGGTGGGAAGCCAGTGTCGTCATCGCAGCACCACCACCACAACCGTCGCCACGCCAACGTCCAGGAGGCGTCGCTCTTTCATACAGAATGCAAATATTTCCTTGCTCACTCCTATTCATCCAGGTCCAAAATAAGTCAAAGATTGACCGGAAAACTAAATTAACCCTCTTCGTTATCTCGGTCCTCCCTTCTATTAGCAACTAGATCGTTTCCCCGTCGCCCAGATATCATCATGACTGAGAACACATTTCACAGGGTCAAGGAAGACATCCGCAAGCCCGAGTCCAGACTCTCAGGGTTTCACCGCGGCAAGACGCCCGCGGACTCGGATGTCTCAGCCTTGAAGGTCAGTTCACGTTCACCCCTGAAAGGGGCTACTTTGTATAGGGTTCCAGTAACCTAAGTTCTGCTCCAGTCCATTATCGATAAGAACACAGATAAGGGAAAGGAAATCGATGAGCGCAAGGCAAACCTCCCTCTGCCCGATCAACCACCGGTCCCAAGCGATTGGCAATCGAGGAATAAAAACCCCGTCGACGGCGGCTCCGGACGAGTTGAAGGCCCGGTCTCGGGCGAAAACAACAGCGCTCTTAGGTGGCCTGCGACCGCGGCGAGCAGCGCGCGGGTCGACGGAGATGAATGGTTCAAGGAAACTCAGCCCGGACCGGAAGTCGGACGACAGGGACATGACAATCTGGACACCCTTCCCAGGGACGCGCGGGAACGATAGAAAAGGAACCTATGTTATTCCTACCGATTTCTTTCCCATTTTATGTTATTAGCAATGACTTGCATGAGAATAATTGAATTGAACGAAACGAATGAATGGACCAGCGTAAATTGAAGTTGGATCCAGGGAAAGAAGGAGGTAAAACAAGGCATAATTTGCAGATTGCGACGTGCATATCACTCTCCTCTGCATGAATCATGTAGGGCATATAGCCCTATAGCTGTCGCGTACGGCGCAACAGCCATGGAGTCTGGAAAGGGACGGTACTCGCGATCTCGTAGGAAGTTTGCTCGCGGCCGAGGTACCTGGTAGCGGCCGCTGCCAAGGACGGCGGAGCGGAGCAGTGATGTTTGCGCTGTTTGCTCTCCTCCTATGATGTCATCCCCGTCCGACGCTCTCCACGTGTCGTGTTCAGTTCGCGTCGTCTACTACTGTCTATATCGATAATCCTTTACTAGCCATGTCAAGGCACAATGTTTTGTCAGCCCTACAGATAAGCGCAACAGATATTTGCTCCCTTGCGGACGACTTTCTTGGCTCTCCACCAGCCCCATTGTTTTGATCTCCTTTCTCACCACTCAGAACTTCCATATCGTTTCATTGTCCGCTGATTGACGTATATTTCCTATTCGCTGCAGGATGATCGAAGGAGCCTCCTGTGGCCATAGAGGCTGTAGTCGTCCTCACCGTAAGGATGACATCACGTACCGAAGAGGGCATCAGGGCTTCGGTACCTCCCCCAGGCGTTCCTCGTGGTTCTCTCAACTCCTCTATATAGCTTTGCCATCTCGTTTCCCTGCTGCGGTTCTCCGTCCACAAGCATAACGAAGTTGGAAGAACAGACTGTCTGTTTCCCTCCATCTACTGTTGAAAAGGCAGACGGAACTGTTCTCGAGATACCCTCATACGCCACATATATCACCATGGACTTTCAAGGAACTCCAATTGGCGGTACTAAGCACGGTGCGAAGGTACGTTTGGATTAGTCTTCACGTTGAGTGCATTCAGTGGGAGATTTTCAGGATCAAACTGACTCTCCCCAGGTCAAAACAGCAGACACATTCAACAAACCGATCCAAGAGGCAACCGGACCTGTCGCGAACGATTCTCTGGCTGCAGAGTCGATCCGGAGCGGCGGGAAATTCTCTGAGAATCGAGGCAGCGAGCCGCTGGGAGTATCGAGCGACCAGGCCACCTTTACAAGCACCCACAGTTCCGGAGCTACCACGACGCTACCTAAAGCCCCCGACGCACACTGCCGCGATGACCCGGACAAGCAGACAAAATATCCAGAAGGCCTAGGAGGCCAGGGTAAATTCCCTGGGAGACATCTCCCCACCGGCGGCTACGTCGGCGGACCAACCGAGACCAAGAAAGAGATGGGCATCCCGCCCCATGGTTATCCCGCTTCGAAGTTTGAGGCCGCGGGCGGCCCCGGTGCAGAGAAACCCGAGTACCTGGACTGCCCGGCCTACGGCGGCCCAGCGCCCAACTACGTCATGCCCGTCGTTCGCAACATAGGGAGCACCAATCACAAAGGCATGAACATCAAGGAGGGCGGCTTCGACAGCAACGACAACAACAACGCCAGCTTCACGTCTGAAATCGGCAGCCAGAAGGACCCTGGGCGGGTCGCTGAAAATGAGTTCCAGCGCCACGTTTTCGAGCGCGCTGATGATGCTGCCAACCCGGGACCGAGACAGAAGGGCGTTGAGAGACAGTCGCACAAGGGCCTTGAGACAACGCCGCAGCCCTACCACCCGCTGCAACGGGACGAGGCCCTTGTCTAGTGGTGAATGTATAACTAATACGAGCTATTTTCTTCAAAAAGCGAACAACCTGGTGTTTCTGAACAGGAACGACAGTTCCCTAGCATAGGTACTATGTACATACATACGTACATACATGACGCATACTGATGTACTATTGGATGTGGATATATCTAATCCAAACCGAATTCAAGTTTGACAAGACTGACCCAATAGGCATGGATACTTTGACTCGTAGCAACGTATGTTATATCCTATGTACCAAACGGAGTACTCCCTAGCTATCATCTATCCCAATAATGAGTGCCCTCTCTTCCGACATGGTCCAAGGTACAAAACCGTTGAACTCACCATCGCCATCTTTTCGATCTTTCCCTTGTTCTTTGTTGAGATGTCCTTTCCCAGACTTTTCAATAAAACCCGCCTCTTTTTCCTGCTTAACCTCCCACGACCCTCGTCTCGCCTTCCGCCATCGTCTCCACAGAAACTCGGATATCTCGACCAGCACGACAGAGAGAAGTGCCAGCCACAGCATCCCCAGCAGCACCACCCAAGGTGTCAAAAACTCATCGACGTCTGGAATAACATCGGGGAAGTATGTGCTGGGATGTACTCTTTCGTTATTATCATCCCCGTCTGAAAGATGCAAGAAGCGTCCGTGGGGATCTCGTCCACGGTTGCGACGACAGTCATAACGGTTTTCATTTTCGGTGCTGCGGGATGGTACAGCTTGATAGTCGTCTCGACCTACGGGAATGCCGTGGCTATGGTGGATTTTGTCACGTAGTATCGAGTCGGAAGTTAATGTGGTTTTTGTTGTGGAATCTTCGTCAATGCAGTGTATAGGTGAAGGGCGCGGTGGGTAGTTGTCATTCAATTCGCCGTCGCGGTCTTGCACCTCGGAAAGGATTATCTGCGTGCTTTCGACTTCCTAGATGTATGTCGTCAGCTCCTGTCTCGAGTATACCTACTGAGAGGTATACATACTTGATGAAGCGTCCCTCGGCTGCCTTTGAATACCTCCGACGACTCATCTGGACTCGAACCCTGCGGTGGTGAGGATGTAAACAGTGGTGCATTGTGTTCGATGTTGTCGTAGGTAGTCCAGAAATGGTTTTGAGAGGTCCTCAGCAAGGTAGTAGTGTCTTCTGGATTCGGGAGCCCTGCTGGTTTTGCCCAGGGGTGGTGGATAGGTGATGCTTCGACAACAGGTAAGGGGAGCAGTAATGAGAGTGGAGATATAAGACTAGACAATATCTGCATCGAAATTTTTTTCTATTTTACGTCTTGAACTGTGGTCAATGCCGCATCAACGCAACGACTCGACGCTCTCCATTATGTTCCTCAATTTGATACTGTTTTATTCGCCGTCGCTGGTCAGAATATTGAATCATCACGGGCTCGAACTTCAAAAAAGGGCTCCAGAGTCCTGGCTCCATATTTTTCTAATAGATGGATTAAGCTTTTCTCTGCCCGTCATAGTTATGTCACTCCAGATCAACAGGCAGCCATTTTGTTTTATATTTATGACTTCAACCTTTCAGTCAGATGGACTAGTTGCTAATGGATTATTGAAGTGAATCCGAAAGGAGCTAGCGTGCATAGGAGCATGTGACCCACACGGCAGTGGTTGCCTACCTGCCTAGGCAGTCTTCATACAAACACTGGAGGTTGCCTTCGGCGGAGATTCTACCTTTCACACAATAATTCTGCTCGCCTACACAGTAACCCTGTTCCTTTCTAACTTTGGACTGTGATGAATTTGAGGACAAAGTACCGGACTGGAAGCGTACCACCGAGTCCAAGGACTTTGGGAGGAATGTCCCGCTGGCAAGAGAAAATACTCTGAGTCCACATTCTTTGATCCTCACTACCTGCAGGTGGTGGTTTGCAGCGTCCGGATGGAAGATCTGTAGGTTCGTGTCTCTCTAGAGTCTAGCGGGGATTTTCCACCGCTGGGCCAGTCCTATTATTAGGTCCACGTACAGGGGCAAATCCTCTGTGATAAAGATGAGATAGTGCCTACCCACCTAGCATTATATGTTTATATAGCCTTATCAGAATGTGGGTGGTATATAGTTTCTTCTTACTATTGGCGCTTCTTAATTTGCATTGTCACTTTGTGGGCCTTTTTTTTCCCTGTTTCTTTCTACAGGAGGCACCCCTGATCTGTGTCTATCTGGGCAGTGGGTAAGTGTGCAATCATTAATATACACCGGTGGATGGTTGCTACACTGACAATCGCAATGTGAAGGTGGGCTCCAGTTGGGCCCCGCAGTCGATGTTGTCATATGCATGACGGCAGTGGGTCGGGAAGGATAGGTGTCCACGGTCCCGCCGAAGCTTGGCATGGAAGGCTCCGTCCGGAGCATATTACCGTTAACAGATGACGGATGGATCACACCCCTAGCAGCTGGTGATATACATACCGATAGGCAGGCTGCGAAGTTCGATCTCTAAGATTCATAAAACATTTGTTTGTCGTTTTATCTACCTCGCTATGTGCCCAATCTGTGTCTCCATACCCCTAGTCAACTGGTCCGTAGATGACTCGTCTCAAGTTCGTAGTCAAAGCGTAACACATATATATATACTCCGTAGGAAGTTCGCAAACATAAGACTTCGTCATCGATAGTCACATCACTTTTTCTATTTTATTCCTCCTCTTTAAAATGCCCACTGTCTCAGCCAGTTCTCCATCAGGGCTCCATCAATCGGACCCAGCGACCTCATCGTCGCACTCGCCTCCTTGGTCTCGCCCACCTCGATCGGGGCCGACAAGGCGCCAGCGCCCTCGCCGCCCAGGAGGCCTTTGTAGAAGGAAAGCAGCTTGAGCGCGGGCTTGGCGGCGATCTCGGCTTCGGACGGGTTTTCGATGCGCTCGAGCTCCTCAATCCACGCAGAGAGCTCCACGGGCTGCACTGGGTAGTGCTTCTGAACAGCGGGGATGAGGGATTCCCACGGAGCCGTGGACGGGTTGACGAGGTGAAAGACGGCGCAGCGGTTTTCGGACTGGGTGGTGCGGCGGGTTTCGATGAGCTCGAGTATGATCGTGGCGAGGGTGTCCTGTTTGAGCAGTCAGCGTTAGAAAAAGCTTTCATTTAGGGTAATAATCTCATTTTAGGGGACTTACGATAGGGATCCAGTCCACAGGCCATGAGCCCAGCGCGCTTGGGATTTTCCCCATCGCTTTCGAAGTCGCGATGATGGTCGGCAGCCATTCCTGTCGGTTCCATTGGCCCTTCTCCGTGGTTGGACCCGCGATCTGTCCCACCCGGAGGACCGTTGTCGGTATACCGGATCGACGGGCAGCAGCAAGGCAGATGCGTTCGCCGATATGCTTGGATTCTCCGTAGCCTTGCTGGAGGACGACGTCGCAGTTCTCCAACGGCATTTCCGGCACAGCGGGCCCGTGGTGCGGCTGCCAAGCAGCAATGGTACTGACGGACGAGACGAAGTGGATATGGGCATGGTGTTTGCTCTTCAGAGCAAAGTCGACGAGGCGGCGCACACCTCTGATGTGCACTTCTTCAAAGGAGTCCACCGAGTGGTTGAAGTCCACCTTCCAGGCATTGTGAATGATCGTGTCAACTGACTGAGCCATCTCCTCGTACTTGCTGTCGTCGAGAGCGAATTTCTCCTCGCCAAAGGAAACCGTCAGGAATTCGACCTTCGCCTGCGCATCCGGGCCAAAGCTCAGTCCCTTCTCCTGGAAGCTCTTTTCCTGTCTGGATTTCGCGTCGGATCTGTTCAAACAGTAGACCTTGACCACTTTCGGATCCTTTAGCAGAGAGCTGAGGAGGTAGTTCCCAAGCGCGCCGGTGGATCCTGTTAGGATGACAGTGTGCGTGTCAGGAACACTGCGCACATCCAGCTCCTGGTCTGGCAGGTCATCGGTGTACTTTTTCACCAAGGAATCGATCTTCTCAGATCTGGACTGACCATCCTCGACGTCGCCGGTTATGATGCCGTTGACAAAGCGAGATAGTTGCTCGACCGTAGGATTTGCGTAAACCCTCTGGCTGGTGATTGCACCATAGCTCTTGTCTGGGTAGCGCGAACGGACAGCTGCCTGTAGGACCTTTGCAAGATGGATTGTCTGCAAAGAGTCGAGACCTGCGACAAAAAAATCATCCTTATCCGAAAGCTCCGGCTTGGCTACTTTGGCCGAAACAGCCTTCCGGATATATTCCTTGATGCCATCCAGATCGGCCACTTCGGGAAGCTCCTCTTCATGCTCTTCGTCGTCTTTCTCGTAGATGGCGTTGATTTCCTCCGCGTAGTCTTTGAGGACAAGACGCCGCTGGGTGCTGCCCTTCGGTGTCGTCTTGAATGGCTTGTCCTTCGACGCCACTCCGATTTTCGTCTTCAGAATCCGTCCGTGAGCGGGACCGTTTTTGTTTGCCTCCTGTACTGTGGGCCAAATCTCATCGATCAAAGCGCTGACAGGCTTCTCCTCGCTCCATTCATGCCAGTTGGGCTCAACGAGCAGAGCGGCCTGGAATCTGCGCTCGCCGACGATCACGGCCCGTGAAACCAGAGGGTGTCCCTCGATAATCTTCTCCATCGTGACGGGGTTGAATTTCTCGCCATTGCTCAGCACAATGACATCGTCAATGCGGCCTTGGAACTTCCACAGGTTAGGTTTCGTAGGATGTGGAAGGAACACGTCCTTTGTCCGATACTCTTTGATATCGGGAAACGTGTGAAAGATGCCGTGGAACTCGCGGCTTTCGCCCCTCGGAATAACCAACTCGTACATGCCCTCACCAACTGGCTGCATATCGACACCATAGTACGGGTTCCATTCAAAGTACTGCCAATCTTCCCTCTCTAGGTTGGGCATGTTTATGATGATGCCAACCTCAGAAGTGCCGATCACCATCCGGAGGTCCGTCAACTTGCACAACCGATCACCAACCTCTGGTGCCAGAGGAGCTCCTCCGAAAAAGACATAACGCAAACTGCCCAGAGCCTCCAGTGCACGTTCTGAGTGGCTCATTTCCTCCAGAACAGATGGCGGGAGTAGAGCTGCCGTGGGGTGGGCAGCGTTTATAACCTCGACCACGTAGTCCGGAGACAAGGGCTTATCGGGACCGATCAGGAACGGAAGATTGTGAAATATGGATTGGGTAAAGGCCAAAAATCCCATCAGGTGGAAAAAGGGAGTCGTCGAAAGCAAGAGATCATCGGAACCAAGACCAGTCCACGTTGTGGCCAGACGACCTGGTGGATGACGGATGGAAGTGAAATGCTCAAAAACGTTTATAAATCCATGGGTGAGGGGAACTGGCTTCGGCATGCCTGCGCAGAAAAAAAAAACATGCTATGAGAAAAAAAGCCCTGTTATTTAGAGGCGAAATGTGGATGTCCAGACGCACCTGTTGTACCGGAGCTGTGGATGATCACAGAGACTTCATCCTCCGCCTCCTCGAAAGTCTTATTGTAAGGATACATGCCGGTTTCGCTCTCCAGCATTTCAGCGAGAGACGGAATCTCCAGTATCTCAAGTTCCGGGCGGTTTTTCTTGATGTCCAAGACCTTCAGCTTCCGCTCCGCGCTGTACACGAACTTTGAGCATTCTGTGGCTTTCAAAAGAAACAGAAATGCATCGTCTGAGTTCCTCGTGGAAGGAAGCAAGACCTGTAGCAGTAGTCAGCCATGGCCCTCAGCCCACCCGCCGACTACACCCTTCTCCACTCACCTTGTAGCCGGTCTTGTTGCAGGCAAGGATAAACACAAGGTAGCGGATATCATTAGCGGCCATGTAGGACAGTGTCTCGAGGTTGGCACTGCGTCCAAGTCTCTTCTCGATCCACCAGGCAGTGTAGTTCACGGCCTTAGCCAGCTCCTTCACGGTCACATCACGGAAACCGTCCGAGATGTTGGGACCCTTTGGTATAGTGCAGACCTTCCGGTCCGGAGTCCTCTGCGCCAGGTCATCGACGACCGCCGCGAAGAGTTTGCCGCGAGCATTTTCTCTGGATTGGTCTGCCATTGTAGAATAAGATGTGGAAAGTTAGAACAGAAAAAAGAAACCCAAGTAAGTTTGGATGCTGCGGAGGAAAGAGGAATGATAGCGGGATATCTTAATTATATAGTGGGAAAGACTCACCACCATCGCCTTTTATCGAGTTCGGTCCCGTTGTATTAATACTTGCGTCGGCGGCCCGTGTACTGTGTACACAGTCCACTCGCACGCTGGCATGGCGTCAGGCATCGCATGAAGCCCCAAGGGATGCCGAATATCCGACCCAGCAGCTGTGAATGGAAAGACAGGTATAAAGAAGTTTCGACATAAAACTGTTCTCCATCTGATCGACATCGATATGTAGCGTGTGTGGACTATTCCCGAAGGGGTGGTATGCACTAGTGTCTAGTCACGAATATAGATCCGCTCGATTCTCGAAGACATTGGAACCTTGGCATCGAATCCGGCGAATCGCGGGGAATTGCATTGTGAATTCCTCGGGGATCATCATTTAAGTCCTTCGTGTGAGCTCCTGCGAAGCGCCGCAAGCATCCCAAACGGCTCTCTCGAGTGCCGTGACAGTCTTCCCAAGGCCGTATACCACTCCGTGCAGAGGAATACGTAGGATGTGCCTTGGATCCCACCTGGACCGGAAGCCAAGAACCGAGTTATGACAGTATCCACCGGGATAAGAAACCAGGGGATTGTTGTGCTGCGTGGAACCGGGGGGCCTGCGCGTGATGTTGGAGTTTTGTCCCGACTCTCTGTCTGCGGGCGCACGCTGAGTGGCTCCCTGTGCGGTGGACGATGCTAAGCTCGGCCCGCCAACGACTCGGCGGCGATCACCGCAAGGCTTGTGTTCTTCATGCTCGACCGTTGACAAGAGGTGACACTCTGGACAGCGCCGCAGCCGCAGGGCTAGTTTCTTGCATGCCGTCACACCAGGATGACTGGAGAGGCTGTGGATGTCGCCGTGCCGACCACGGCCTCGTGCCGACGGTTCCAGGCCCGGCATCCCGGCCCGCGCGGGCGGGCAGGCGTGGGCCTGGCGGTGTGTCGCGCAGGGCAGGCCACGGCAAGCCCTTCGGTATCAGATACGGCGTCTTTATCAACGAGAGTCGGAGGCCAGCAATGGCCCTCTCTCCCCAGGTCCATGCGATCCGACTGGCCTTGCGTCGTGAAACCTCACCTGTAGCCAGATGGCACGTCAAGGGCAAGATCTTATTATTATTGTTTTGTGGGTCTCGAAAAACATGACATTGTGCTTTTTCTGCTTCCTGCCTTTCTTTTTTCTACTCCAACATCAGAACGCCGGAAAGACATATCAGAAGAAATCCCATGAACGCGTCCCGAAGGCCAGACCCCAAAGATATGCGCTGCCTTGCCAGACAGAAAAGAGCAAAGTATACAACGTAACAATTACAGAAAAGAAGGTATACAGGAAGGGCAGAGGGGAATCGCGCTGACTAGAATTTTACGTGCTTCCATTCCTTCTCGACGAGTTTGGCCAGATCCGCATAGACGGTGCTGAAGTCCTCCTTGTCTTCGCCCTCGGCAGTCTCCTCTTCCTTCTTTTGCTTCTTGCCTGATTTGGGGGTCACCATGACCACACTGGTGGGTCGTTTCGTTGCGCCTGCGCTACCCAGCTCAGCTCTCGACGTGACGAAGACGTATGGGACTCCGTGGTCTTCGCAGAGGACAGGGATATGCGAGATGACATCCATCGGGGAGATGTCGGCGGCGAGGATGACGATGGCAGGCGGCGGGAAGAGAGGGGCGTTCGCGGATGGAACGGGTGACTTGCGGAGAGCCTTGACAACTTCCTTGACGCCTCGTTTCAGGCACTTGTTCACGGCGGCTAGAGTTGGGGAACGTCAGTCTAGGCACTTTGAAGCTAGTTTGGATGAACACATGGCATGTAGAACTCGCGGGCCCGGACAAAAAGCAGTAGTGCATGAAAAAGCCCAAGTCCGCCGTAGCTCTGAGCTGAAGAGTCGAAAAAAAGACTTTACCTTTCTTCACGCTCTTAAGCACCTTCTTTGCAACCTTGTCCTCAACCAACGGGTTCGCGAAGGGCACGAGCGCGCCCACCGGGCGAGCCTCAGCCTCCTTCTTCTCCGCCGGGGTCTCCTCGACGTCCCCGTTGGCAACTACATCCTTCTCCTTGTTGGCATCGGCCTTCTCAAGCTCTTCCAGAACCTTATCTGTGAGCTCCTTTTCGACCGCCTCGGAGAGCTTGCTCTTCTTCTTGTCCTTTTTGCTCTTGTGCACGCCGTCGGTCTCGGAGCGCTTCTTCTCCTTCTTCTCGCGCTTCTTTTCCTTGTCGGCCTTGTCCTTCGCCATGGTGACGCTCGGTCGAGACAAAAGCTCGCTAGACGAGAGAAGCGCGGAGTATGGGCGTTACGGAGGGATCGCAGACCGGGGTTGCCAGAGATCCAAATCCTCTCGAGTTTTGAATATTCAGGCGGTGCCTCCGCGCCCGAAATTTCGAAATTTTGGCACTAGTCCCGTTTAGGCTCGCAGCTTGGTCGCGCCGTGCTTAGTCAGCAGTCGCAGCGCGGCGTCGGGACTCAAAACAACGATACCGTCGCCCGCCGCCAGAAACGCAAGGCATCGTGCGGGTTGGCCGCGCGCCTTCGAAAGAGAGTATCGTTTTCGTGGCCATTATTTTGATGCTCTCTTTATTGCTTTTGCGACTGTAATAGACGTGGTCGTCCCCAGTCTCCCGATCTTCCGGGTGTTCTGTCAATGTGAGCAAGATCAATGTCGCGGAGCTCCCCAACGTCAAAGACTAACAAAGCCACTGACCATATCCAGATGAACTCCAGCAGGCTAACAAATACGCAACCTTCCTACGATTTTATAGGGGGTGGTTCGCCCTCCCCGTCAACTGCTTCTACGCAGAATGTCTTGCGGCAGTCCGTTCGTTCGTCGCATCCAGCCAAGCCGGGTTAGATCCTGCCGCCCTAGATGAAGTGCCGCTTTTTGGAAAGCTGACCGGGAGCAATTAGATCCGGAGAACGAGGAATTACGCGTTCAAGTCAATACTTTGAAATACGAGCTGGAGAATCTCAAGCAGGAGCGAGATCTAACGGCCCTACGGCACGAGAAGGAGCTCCGGGACCTGCAGGCAAAGGCAGACGCGGACTTTCGAAAGGCCCAGGTGAATATTCCCCTTTACCCAGCGAACGTGGAAGCAACGCATATTAATGAGCATCATCGATAGGCTGCCGAAGCCGCCAGCAACCGGGCCAACCACAAAAGCGAAGCGCTCGCGAGGGAGCTGAAAGAAGCCCAAGATATCGCATTGAACGAGAAAGCTGCGCTGGAGCGGAAGATAAGGACACTCCAGGAGCAGAACCAGTCCTTACAAGAGGAGGTCGACGATGCGCAGGCACGGCTCTCTGATCAAGAGAGACAGTACAAATACCAGATCAATGAGCTGGAAACCGTCCGCTCACAGCTGCAGAAGACACTGGAGGATCTGCAGAGTGACCTTCAGACTGTGAGGAGTAATCTACAAGCTACGCAAGAGCGGCTATCGCAACGTGAATCGGATATCGCCAACCTGGAGTCCGAGAATCTACGTCTTAAAGCGGAAGGCAGCGACGCGGAGACCTTGACTGTTCTGAAGAGAGAACTGTCCGAACAAGTGAATCACATAAGAAACCTGGAGACCACGAATCGGGAACAGGCTGCGCAGATTCGACACCTGCGGAAGATCCAGAAAAATGTTGAAGTTGTCGAGGAACAGAAGAGATCGCTGGAGAACCAGTTACAGCTCATGAAAGATCTGGAAGCTCAGCTCGCGAGCGTTCGGATCCAAAAGCAGATCCTGGAGGACGAGCGGAGATCATGGACCAGTCTCCTGCAAGTGGATGGTCAACCCGGGGAATTCGACTCCCCGGAGGCGGTGGTAAAGGCACTCATGCAGGAACGTATCGAGAAAGCTACGCTCATTGACAAGCTTGGGAGTATTGAGCCACAACTTCTAGAAAAAGATCAGATTATCAGCAATCTGGAGGCTGAGAGAGCTCATCTGCGACAAGAGGTGGAAAGGCTCCGTACTGCAGCGGCTGCTGCTGGTGGAGGAGCAGTGGACAGCCGTGTCAAGGCCAGACTTGAGCGTCAACGGGCACTTGCGGTTAAAGAGGTTGAGTATCTCCGCGAACAGCTCAAGACTTTTGACACGGAAGAGATTACCATGAATGCGGACCAGTCCCGATACGACGAACAAAAGTCACAGCACATCGCGAAGCTCGAGAGCCTCATCGACGAATACCGCGTAGAGCTGCAGAAGGCGCATGAAGAACTCTCGAAACGAGAAGCACCACCGCAAGACGAGACACAGCAGCCACGGGGAACCAAACGTCCCCTCTCTCCCGCCGAAAGTGACGCGGAGAGTGAACGGCTCGCCGTCCTCGCCCGCAAGAACCGAGCTCTGCAAGACTCACTGTCCAAGTCAGAGCAGAACGTGGCCCTGTTGCGTCGCGAGCTCGAGGCGACCAAAGCCCATCTCAGCGAGCTGCAGGCGCAATCTCGAATCCGCATCCTCGAACTGCGTGACAACCCCACCGCGGAGGTGGAGAAGATCAAGACGTCCACCCTCGCCGCCCTCAAGGCCGAGAACCGCGACCTCCTCGCCCAGCTGCGCGGCGAGCACATGAACGTCAAGGTCGTGCCCATCAGCACGCTCGAGAGCATGAAGCTCGAGCTGCAGGAAATGGAGCGCACCGTCGCGGAGAAGGAGAAGCGCATGCGTCGCCTCAAGGAGATTTGGACCGCCAAGTCCTCCGAGTTCCGCGAGGCCGTCGCCTCCCTGCTGGGCTACAAGCTGGACTTCCTGCCCAACGGCCGCGTCCGCGTCACCTCCATGTTCCACCTCTCCCCCGCGTACCGGCACGGCGACCGCAACGCGCCGCCGGACGCAAGGGGACCGGGGAGCATGGGCAACGGGGAGGAGAACTCGATCATCTTCGACGGCGAGAACGGTACCATGAAGATCTCGGGCGGGCAGAACAGCCTGTTCGCGATGGAGATCAAGCATCTCATCAAGTTCTGGGTCGAGGAGAGGAAGGATATCCCTTGCTTCCTGGCTGCGATGACGCTCGAGTTCTACGACAAGACGACGAGGGCGGCGAGGGTGTAAGCCATGAAGTCAGAAAAAAAAGTCGGTCTTCCGCCTCATGGTTGTCGTAACATAACTCTTTTGATTTGTTTTGTTGATTCGGAGGCTTTATTATTCATGTGTATCATGATCCTACTTATTTCCATGCATTGCCATGGTCCCCTTCTATTTTAATGTGCACCCAACCTGCCTGAATCGTCGCCTTTCATCCGTCTAGGCATGGACAGGGAGATATAGGGATAGATGATTGATCGATTAGTTACTTTTGTGTCCCTTGTGATACCCGGTTGACAATAATACAAAAAAAGCATAGTTCTCCCAAACTTAGGTTTCCTTGTTTTTCGAATTCAAATTCATTATCCCTGGCGGTCCTTCTGTACTCTCATACTTTCATGAGCTTTTTTATTTTTTTTCTTCAACATCTAGTCCTACTAATGATTGGTCTTTGTTGCTTTGCGATCGATTGATTGACCAGGGTGACGGGCTGTCATGTAGAACAAATCAATAATATCGTTGACTCCGAAAAAAAAGAAAATAAAAGAGAAATCCATGTTTTATCTACGGCTTGCAGCTTACGCTATGAGAGGTATGCATGCATGTACTCTGTGTGTGTACTGTACGTACGACGAGACGAGATCAGGGTCGAACATGACTAGTAGTAGTAGGAGCACCAGGAGCGTTTAGTGGTAGAAGTAGTAGTAATAGTAGTAAAACAACAGAAAGAAAAAATAACACACATGACAACGAAAGACAGGTTATGACTCGTCAGAGAAGATAGATACATACATAGTACATAGTAAATAGATAGATAGGTAGGTAGATAGATAGACAGATAGAAAAGAAATTTCAAACGATAGACCGAGGGGGGCACCGAGACTGGCAGCAGCAGCAGTGAGGTAGGTAGGTTGGTAGATAGAATAGAAAAAAAATGATAAGTAACGTTGTCGCGCGAATCCAATCAATTCATCCATCAAAACCGAGAATCTCTTGCTTCCTCTTTCCCTTTTTCTTTCCACAAAGCAAAAACACAAAAAAAAAGAAACCTGACAGACAGACAGACAGACAGATAGATCGATAACAGAAGACGGCATCAGTAGTGATGATTATGATGCATTAGTTAGTATAGGTCGGTAGGCAAGCACGTCCACAATCCCGCTCAAGCCCATTGACTGATTTTGATACAAAACTTTGTGAAGTGTGTGACAAGGAAGCCCAAAAAATCCCTGAACTGAAACTGAACCCGTTTCCCTTTTGCCCTTCCTCTCTTCGAATTTTCCGTTGTCCTTGGGAATTGTTGTCTTTTTTTTTCGGACGGGGTTTTTCTTCTTATATACGGCAATGGTTTCAAGTTACAGAACTATCCCAATGGCAAACAATAACCCAAGAATACTTATCTTTTTTCCCTGTCAGGTCTAGGAAGCGACATACTTCCCTGTGACCAGCTTGCGCACCGTGGAAACTTCTCTCCACGTCAGGAAAGGCTTAGTGGGTGCACTAGGGATCTCGTCGGCAAAAGGATCGACTTCCTTCTGCTCCTCCGCAGGAGTCTCGGAAGCCACACTGATGCCGAGCCTCGATCCTGTATCTGCGGTTCGGAGTTCGAACTTGGCTTCAACCTTCCCCTTCCGTGGCCAGCTGGTCGCGGTGGTGAATCGAGCCAGGAATTTGCCGTCCTCCCCGGCCTTGACTTCAAGTTCGGGGATCTTCCATACCGCCGCTGACTGCTTGCGACGGAAGGTGGCTCCCGTGTTGGGGTACATAACGGCGCCCGTCGCGCGAGCCACCTCGCGAGGTTGCTTCGTCACCTCATCCTCAGGGGAGATGTCCAGACCAACGGACAGAATGAGGTTCCTGAGGGTAATCGAGGTCACGGGAACGGAGGAAATAAATGAAGGGTTAAGTGAGTAGGCGATAATGACGCTCGCTTGGAATTCCTCGAGATTCCAGGCAGGGTTGAAGATGATAGGGCAGTAGGACGATAGGTTGGATGAATCGATGTGTACTTGGTATTTGAAAGCCACCGTCGGGATAGAACGAGTGATGCTGGGCAAGGAGACGTTGTATTGGCCTCTCCTCTCATCCTCGCTTGTCTCTGATTCGCCGGCTTCGGTGACAAAGTGAGGATTCGCTGCGACTTTTTCTAACACGGGGAAATTGTCCAGACGAACCAGGCTGCTGTGGGAAGGTGCTTCGCCGACCGGGTTGTAAGCCAGTGCAAGCTCCCCGACAACGAGAGACTTCGTGACATTTCCCTCGGAAAACCAAGCGCTGACAGTTTCTATTATCGATGCATTCAGCCCCGGCTCATGCAATTCGGGATGCGAAACGGGTCCTGAGAGACTGTGCATCGTGTGCGACGAGCGAATCGAAGTCGTGTCTGACAAAGTATGATCCTCCGCAGCAGCATTTGGAGAAACGGTCTGTTTGTTTTGCAGAAGAGGAGAAACCGTCATAGGGGCCTCAGAAACTGGATTCAAGCCAGGGACCTCTTGCTGTCCTGGTACAGGAGGATTAGGTACGAAAACAGTGTTCCTTACATCACGACGGCCACGAAGCGTGCCTGCGTTGCGTCTAATGCCGGACTGTTGGGCTTGCTACAGGAGAGTCAGCAGCAATTAGGAGATGATAATCGGGTGCGCACTCACTAGTCGCAACGTATTTGCCATTTCGTCCATCGCTTGCCTGGCTTCACTCTCATCTTCCTGAATTGGCTTGTCACGGATTGTCAAGTTCAAACCGTGTTCGTCCACTCTGATTTGAGATCATCAGCAATGAGACAAAGAATAGATATACCAGTGAAGCACATACCCAGCATACGCTGCAGCTTCCCTCTGAACTCGCGTTATCTCATCAATGGTCTGCGGGCGTTCAGAGAAACCTTCCGAATCTATTCGGTGCTGCACAATATGTTAGTTCTTTAAGCTCGAGTCCTTCCGACGCTGGATCACATACTTGGGTTGAGCTGGTATCCGCTTGGCCGATCTCAGCTCCATGGTCCACAGGTGACGTCCCATTGGTAACTGGAACCGGCTGGTTCTCGGGAATTGGCGCAGCTGTTTCGAAATCTTCGCGTCCGTGGGATTCACTTGGACGACGAACAGAGCCGGACTGAGGAGAAGTAGGCTCCTGAGAGAGGCCAGAGTCCTGACCTGGAATAGGTGATTCCTCTGGAAGTTGCGTATCCCGAGAGTCGCCTCTCCTGAATGGAGCAAATGGGGCACGATGCTTCTTTTCCGGAGAAATAAAACCAGCGCTGGAGCCTTGTACGATGCTCTTTCTCCGATTCATCACCGTGCCCAGTCGCTTCAGACCGCCCAGGGGTGTGTGTCTCGGTTCCGGCACTAGGATATCTTCAGATGAGCACAAATGCGCAATCTTGAGAACAGTACAGTACATACCTGATGGAGGCGTTCTGACATGGCCTGATCGGCCGGAACGTTGACTTGCAGCGTCATCGTGAATCCGCGGTGGAGGCGGAAGAGGCACCGTGCCGGCGGACGAAGAATCCTGTCTCCTTGAGACGCTCTGCCTTCCGCCGCTGACCTTTGCTGCAAAGGTCTTGATCTCATCGGCGGTCTCCACATTCAACAGTGCATTCAAACAGCTCTCCGCCGTCTGCCTACTGCGCTCGATCTGATCCACCTCGTGAGTCTGAAACTGCGTGAGCACATCCCGGAGGTGATTGACTCGACTCTCGTCGATTGCCTGAAGCTGTTCAAAGACAAAGGGCGCTCTTGATTCCCACTGTTGACTCGCCTCCTCGACCGCAGAGACGGCCATGGCGAGCTTCTCTGCCGCCTTGGGGCCCTTCTCCCTCATCTTATCCACCTTCTTCTGCGCTGCCTCAAGGGTCTTCGCCAATGCTGCCAGATCGCTCTGGATCGTTGGCATGGACTGTAGCTCGCGATTCCTGGTGCTGTACTCCCTCAGGGGCCGCTCCACGTCCTCCTCGATCTTCTGCGCAAGGGTCTCGTGAGACGAAGCCAGCGCCTCGGTAGCACTAACAATTCGCTGCCACGGCAGCTGAAATATCCTGAAATCGCCATCAGCAAAGTAATGCCCGACACAGTTACCACAGTTACCGTGTGTCCACGCCCTGGCTTACCCCAATGGTGCTCCATTGTCCTGTTGCGGTCGACGCGCAAGCTTCCGCAGGCCTTGGACGTACGCCTCCTCGACTCGCCGCCGTTCCTATCACGAGGGCCATGAGGGTCAGCTCCGGCATTCTAACCGCTCCAGAGTGCGTGCAGGGAACGGGGCGGCGTACCTGGAGCCAGTCCGCAATGTCCGCGTTGATCTTGTTTATGAGGCGAATGCGATCATTGAGCACGGTCACCGCCTGACCGGGCTGCAAAGAGGCCTGTTCCGTGAGTGGGGAAGACCGTCAGTCGGCCACAATTGGAATCTTGGGAGTGGATTTCTGTTACCAGCAAAGCTGGATACTCCTGCCGTGAGAGTTCCATGGCTGTTCATGGGAGATGTCGTCCGGATTGAGATGAATGTAACGGGGGGGACATAATAATAACGCTGCGTAGGATGGAGAAGGAATCGAGGGAACAGGGACTGGGATGCACGACGGATCGAGGGCCCCCAGGCGACGCTTCCAGCCCTCGCGCTCGTCGGCCGGTGACCTCGAGGGATGATGATGATGATGATGCGATGCGATGCGATGCGATGCGACGCAGGGCCCTGTCGCACGGCTCGAGGGCTGCTCTCCCTCTCAGGCCAGAGCTGCCGGCCCCGGGCCGGGACGGGGAGGCTTAGCGAAGTCACATGCCTGCGTCGCCGTCTCCAGGCCGGCGTGCGTCCATGCTGGAGACTTGAAGTACTTAATCTGCTGCGAAGCGGGGAATCGTCTGCCGTCCCACTTGTGCCCCTGGATGATGTTGTTGTTTGCTGGCCAGGTGCTGACAGGCTGACTACCAATCTATCTACCATCTCCGTGCTTGCTTCTCAGATCGTGGCCGTCCAAACCAGTGACGAAACACGCAAAGCATTGCTCATCAGTGTCCATTGACTGTTAACTATCCCACAGCGCACCCCAGTCAAGATGGCTGCTCAAAACAACTGGAAAGCTAGCCTCGGGTTCACTGACCGTCTGACAGCAATCCAGTCAATGTAAGTGTCCAAGCAGGAAAGGGCTGCTGGCACATCGATGTCCCTCCCGTGCAAGGATCACATTCTCATGCCTAGGTCCTTGTTCCAGCGCCACGGCGTATCAACGTGCCTCACCAGGTTCTTCTCTCACAGAGGCCCAGTCTCAGGCAAGGAGGTTCGAGACTGAAGCTTATGAAAAAGCTATGTCGAAGGTCAGTCCCTCAAACATGCTCTGCCGTTCTGGCCGTATCCCGGACTGGATGCTTATGTAGACCTGGTACAGGAGGAGTATGATCGCATGATCCAGAAAGCCATCGACGAGGCGGAGGAGACCGGCTCCGTAGCGGCAGTGATAAGCAGTCCCGCGCTGCCAGAAGAAAACGAGCCTGAAGAGGAGCCTTCTGGCAAGGGCATAGACATGGGCAAGTACAAACAGTGTTTCCACCACGAGAACGGACTGCATTCGACAATATACAAGACCAGATCGGAGGACGGGAAACTCGTTGCCCTGAAGGTGACAACGCCGCATCTCATGACTCCACCTCACAACTCCAAACGTGAAGTTAAGATTCTCAGCGAAGTCAATGATTCGCATGTCATACCTCTGATTGAGTCCTTCATGCTGGGAGGACGGCTCATTATGGTGTTTCCCTTCATGAAACATAACTTCGCTCACTTGCTACGTAAGGATACATTATCGGCGGCCCAGATAAGGTCTCATTTGCGCGACATGTTCCGCGCTTTGGCACATATACATTCGTTGGGGATTATCCACCGGGATGTCAAACCGTCAAACATTCTCCTAGACTCACCATCCGGACCAGCGTATCTGGCAGACTTCGGCATTGCGTGGAAAGACGGCGTCGAAGGCGCCGAACCCGCCAACGGGAAGATCATCGATGTGGGTACGACGTCGTATCGTGCGCCCGAGGTCCTGTTTGGTTTCAAGGAGTACGGAACAAAAGTCGATCTCTGGGCAGCTGGGTGCGTTGTGGCAGAAGCTGTGGACGTGGCCCACAAACCGCTCTTCGATGCGGGGCCTGTTGGAAGTGAGCTGGCGCTCATTCAATCGATCTTCAAGACCATGGGCACACCCAACGAGCAGGTCTGGCCGGTGAGTACAAGGCAATCGACCATTCCTTTGGAGCGGAGCATTGACGCGCAAAAACAGGAAAGCGCAAAGCTCCCAGACTGGGGGAAGATGGAATTCCAGGAGTATCCACCGAAGCCTTGGGAGGAGATCCTGAAAGGAGCGCCATCCAAAGGCCGCGACCTGGCAAGCAAACTGGTGCGCTATGAGAGCAGCGAAAGACTCACCCCCGAAGAGGTATGTGGGACGAAAGCATGAGCACATCGTCACCATCAGGCTAACCGCTGCGATCACTACGTTCCAGGCCCTTAACCATCCATATTTCGCGGCATGACGTACCCTCCGATGGGCGGGTATGCGCTTGATGCGACCTCGGAGGGCCGCGAAAGACAACGCTAGAGCTCGAAGAGGCGGTCTAATGGCATTTGGGAGATAGGCACACAAGTCGGTAATGTAAGATTAGCCTGACGGAAGTGGCGGCTAAGTCCTGAGATCTCGCCAGCGACGTCTTTCAATCTGATCAAACGTTGGCACGTCGAACACCATAAGATGCTGCTCTTTGCTGTATGGTAGCCTGTCACTGTTCGAGGCGCGGACTTCCTGCCAGTGTGAGTCTCCGCAGCTCCTCCACGTCAATAGCAGATAACCGCCATGAGCAACGGCCGAGGCAGTTTTTGATCCCTTGACAAATTGGGACGAGTGTAGATTCGTAACCTGACTTTTGTTGGGCGTCGACCCCTGGCGGGTTCCAACTCGCTGGAGAAACTTTGTTTATCCGCCTGCACGGGACAAAGGGATGCCACGCTGCGCCTGGGGCATCCCAGGCACATCCACTCCGTATGATCCTGGAGCCAGACACCGCTCCTTCAAGTAACAGACCATCCGTCCACGCCGCTGCCTCCATCGTGCCACCGGCTGCGAACCTGCTGCACGACCGAGTCTCCGAAGGTGCTACGGGTGTCTACAGATTACTGGAGCCTGGAGTACGGCGTGCCGAGGATCGCCCAGGAGCGACGTGGGACCTCGAGACGCGCGACCAGATTGAGATCGCCAATTGGCCCGTCCGTGCTTTATTTGGGATGACTGTTGTTGTAACGGGTGCTGCGTGCACCGGCACGACGCAGCCCATGGTTTGCATGGCGAGCCGTGATCCCTGCAGAACCAGGATGGCCGGCCTCGTCGACCAGGCCGCCGGCCTGTTTCTGCCCACCACGGCGGCCAATGGCGGCCGAGGGCGGTCGGGGGGTTCCGGGGCGATGTTTTCCCGCCAGGAGCCGCCCAGGGGTGCGGTGCCTGACGCTTTGCCGTTTGCGGCGAGGGGGCGCGGGGGGCGCGGCAGGGCGGAAGCGGATTGGCGGGCGGCCGGGATGGGAAGCATGGCGCGATCGTCCTCGTGCTCTGCCTGTGCTCGTGCTGCGCAAGGCCGCAGGTGGCCGCCCCCTCGATGCGCCTCTATCTACTAGTATGCCGCGCTCCCTCCATCCTTCTTCCCCCTCTCCCGCGCTCCCTTTCCCTTTGTCTCGCCCGCGCAACCACCTTCGTTCCTCGCCGTGGTCCCCTCCACGCATTCCTTCTTTTGCGGCCTGGTCGCTCGTCGCCCTTCTTTTATCGACGGGAGCAAGCTGTGGCTTCTCTCTTTTCCCCTTCGTTCTTTTTTTTTTTTCCTCTGGTCCTCGAGCAGGACCATCCCTCATTCTTTGGACGCGGTTGCGCATCGCTTGCAGCGCGTGCCCGTCAGTGAAGAAGACGGCTGCGCGCGCCTCACTCCCTCTTTGCTTGCGGGCATATTCACTGTTCATCGTCTTTGCGCCCCGGTGGAGGCGTAGGAATCGAGACGAGGGCGGCCAACTCGTGACACAGTCTCATACCAGATCAGCGATCAGATCGACCGTCAAAACCCAGTCCACACAGAGACAGCATCGGAGGGGGACACGGTCCTCTCCATACAGTGCTCTCAAACCATGTCCCACCGCCACGCGCGCCACGCGCATGGAGCCGGCCACGGGAAGCGTAACCTTCTTGATGCGATCTTGGGAAGGGATCGAAGCAGTGACGGCAGCGACAGCAATGACAGCACAAACAACCGCAATGACAAGCAGCAGGAGGTCTCAGTTGTCTACGTGACGCTTGAACCCACGTTCACGGGGCCAATTGGCGGTTACATGACCATGGATGGAAGCAATGGGGGCAATTCCGGTGTCGGTGTCGGTGTTGGTGATCCTGTTCGGCAGACCGCGCCGAGGACCACCGCAACTCAGGAAAAGACTCAGGAGCCGACAAGGGAGCCGACGACGACCAAGGAAACAGCCAACGCAAAGGCGACTGCGACGACATCTCTCAAGGAGCCCACAGGTCCCATCACGACCGATGACCCAAAGCCGTCCTCCACAAGGACCACGTTCGCGACTGCGGTTGCCACGACGTCTGCCGCGGTGACCTCAACCCTAACCCCCACTGGGTTGCAGCAGGCTCTAGCGACGTCGTCATCTGCATCTACAGCGACGGCCAGCGCGCAAGCATCTGGGTCGGGAGGCTCTTCTGCGGGTACCAAGGCTGGGATTGCGATCGGAGTAATTCTGGGGATCGGACTCATCGCCGGACTTCTCCTTTTGTGGCTGCACAAGCAGAAGCAGAACAAGGAACGGGCAGAGCAAGACAACGAAAAGTCTGTTGCTGCAGAGCCTCCGCCCCCGCCACCGATCACGAAGTCTGTCACATCCGAAAAGCCTCCTCAGCTCAACGTCCGCCCTGTCACTGAATTCGCTCCGGATCTGGGCGTTGGTGGAGCAAACTCTGGCAACGCATTTGCTGCGGGGGCCGCTGGAGCCGCCGTGCGTGGCGCTGCAGCGGGTGCGTCGCGCAATCTCACCGGCACTCAGCCAAACGGCAGATCTTCCAACGGCTCCGCTCAAGCTCCTCCCCCTCCGACTCCACAGTCCACTGGCAGCGGGCAGAATCCTTTCAAAGATCCGGTGAATCCTTTCGACAGCCACTCCGATATTTCTGCTTCTTCTCCGCCTACTCCGGTGGCCAACGACGCTCCGGCTTCCCAGGCTGCTGGAACCACCCCTCGCGAACCGGGAGCCCTCCCCCCTGGACTGGCCGTCGGAGCTGCAGCAGCAGGAGCCGCTGCGGGTGCTGCGGCTCTCGCAGCCTCGCAGTCAGCCCAGGGGCGACCTGCCAACGTCGACAGCCAAGGAAAGCCATCGGTCTCTGGTCCGTCACAGCCAAGCCCTCAGAATGCTGCTAGTGCCGGATCGCCTTCTGTCACTCCTGCCAATGCTGCTCCCTTCGCTGCTGCCGGTCCTTCTGTTCCAAGCAATGTTCACCGGGTACAGATGGATTTCAGTCCTACAATGGATGACGAACTGGAACTCCGTGCCGGTCAGCTCGTTAGGCTCCTTCACGAATACGATGACGGATGGGTATGGGTTGCCTCGTTCCTGATTTCCCTTGCGAATTCATACTGACAGCTGTGACGCAGGCCCTCGTCATTCGCCTGGACCGCTCTGAGCAGGGCGTTGTCCCACGAACCTGTCTCTCCGCGCGACCTCTGCAACCTCGGACTCGTCCACCGGGAGGTGGCCCTGCTCCCCGTAGTCCAATGTCTCCGGCTGGTGGTAACATGTCTCCTGCGCCTTCGGCACAACCGCCCCGTTTCTACCCGCAGGAGGGTCGTCCCATGTCCCCAGGTCGGCCGGGCGTCGCTGGACCACCACCCGGACAACCTCGCCCACAGCAAGGCAGCCCTATGCCTCCCGTTCAGTTCCCCCCTGTTCCGCGGTCACAGTCGCCGGGACCAGGTAATCGGCCTACCCCACCGAGGTCCATGAGCCCTGGTCCTTACGGGCCTCCGGGCATGCAAAAGCCCCCAGCCCCCATGGGCCAGCGAATGCGCAGTAACAGCGCCAGTGGCGCCATTGGAAACGTTGGACGGGTTAACGAGCCCCCAAGGTCGAGCCCCCTAGCCGGACCCGTGTCTCAGCAGCCTTCGGATTCAAATCCGCCGCAAAATCGTGACCCGCCTAGTGAACCGGTGCCAGGCCAGGCTATCTAGCTTGGAGGGGTGTCATACGATAATCCATTGCTGGAAAAGGCAGTCGATATTGAGCGATTGCAGTTTGACTCAGACTTCCAGCGAGGCCTTCGATGTGTTCATAAAGAGCATATCCGCTGGACGGACATGAGCCAGCTACGATTGCTAAACGTCAGTGACGGATGATTCCCGAAGAAATGCCCCTGAGGGACGATTGTCTTCCTTTTGTGTCCATTATTTTGGTATATTGAAGTCTTCGTTTTCGGCAGCGGGATCTGGTGTCTCTATGCAATTGGTACTTGCGACGAAGGACAGGAGAGTGAAACGCGAGGCCTTTGAGGCCTCTTGAAGCATTAATGGCGCAGTCCTTCCGGCGTCTTTCATCTCACGCATTGCTTTTCTGTCATGCTTGCTTTTTTTCGAATTCTGTCGTTGCTTCGCTTCGTCTTACGTCCTGGACTGTGACTCGGACTTCCTGTCTCCACTTGAGGAGCTGTGAAAGCGGCCTCTTGTGCCATCCTTTGTCACTTTTAACCCATCCGAGATACCCCAGGATTTCGTCTTTTGCAGCGACCATGGTTATCTGATCTACATTGGTATTTTTATATTGTTCACCTGCTTTCGGCAAACCCATGGTCTGCCATTCTTTGTACTTCTTTCTGACCAGGCTGTTGAGGCCTAGACCCTTTGGTTTCTGTATTTCCACGAAAAGGGTCTCCGCCAAGTCACCTCTCTGCCTTGTCAACTTTACTGATTGGTGCTTCTGAGCCAAAGACGGCCCATCGTCAAGATGGATCGGGAGACGAGGTAGGGATGCTTGGCGACGTAAGGATCATCTACGAGGTGCTTCGTCGCCCGGTGCTCATGTCATATCTGCTCACCCACCTGTTATCTTGTCTCCCTCTGAGGAGGAATTTCTACTGTATCTTATTTCCGTATAGCATAGCGTATCCGCTCTGGAATCGACAAGTATCAGATCTCAAGTATCGCTTCCCCTTTAATTTTCCTTTTCTGTTCCTCGTAGGCGGCTAGAGAAGAGTGATGGCTCTGTTACGAGCCCATGAGGCTGTCAAAAAGGAGCAATTTTCGCTCTTGCCTTGAAGGGTTCAGCGGAGATAACAGAGGTAGATGGCATCTGGCGAGATTGATTAGTAAACACCGGGCTGGATCTTCCAATCGCGACGGGCTGACATCACCGCCATCTTATCGCGCGCGATGGTGCAATCGGTGCTTAGTCAGGCGTCGGTCCGCACTGCTCTCGTGCGAACCGTCTGCCCCTCGCGCCGGCTCGTCTTCTGCTGGGCCCATGGCTCCTCGACTCTCGTTCTCTCGAGGATCGAAGCCGCGAGGGGTCTAGGGGGCTGCCACTGCAGCGTCAAGGGCGATGAACTACCAGACCATCACCATGGGGGGTGACGCCCAGGACCACGTCGGCGGCAGGACGCCTGCCCCTTCGCCCTCGAGAGCTGCTGGAGATGCCGGCGACGATGCCAATCTCCTCCATGATCACAATGCCACCGTGTCGACCAAGCGATCCCCGGTCACCTCGGCCCAGAGCTTCACGCCGCGCTCGCTCCTCGTCGGCCTGATCATCGGCAGCCTGATCACCTTCTCCAATACCTACTTCGGCCTCCAGACCGGGTGGATCAGCACCATGGCCATGCCCTCGTCCCTCATCGGCTTCGCCGTCTTCAAGGTCCTGTCCAGGCACCTCTCCTTCCCGTTCAACCCAATTGAGAACGTCCTCATACAGACCGTGGCCGGAGCCGTGGGGACGATGCCGCTGGGTTGCGGCTTCGTGGGAGTCATCCCCGCCCTGGAGTTTCTCCTCAGAAAGGGTGACGATGGTCCGGCAGGAGACGGCGGGGAGGGAGAGGGCGGTCCACTCAAGGTCGGCTTCTGGAAGCTGGTCGTCTGGAGTCTCGGGGTCTGTCTGTTCGGGGTGGTCTTTGCGGTACCGCTCCGGAAGGAGGTGATCATACGGGAGAAGCTCAAGTTCCCCAGCGGGACGGCGACGGCGTTGATGATCCGCGTCCTGCATGGCAGCGGGAAGAGCGACGAGAAAGGCATGGAACGGCAGGGGGAGTCCATGGAGACCGAACAGGAGGAGGCGGAAACGGAGAGACTTCTGACGGCACGGGAGTCGGAGGAGAGAGGGTCCCTGTTCAAACAGGGCCTTGTCGAAAGCAGGGCCGACGGACGGAAAGATTGGAAAGCAAAGATACGGCTGCTTGTTGGCGCGTTTGCGGTCTCTGCCTTTTATGTGAGATTCCAAGTCCTTTTTTTTTTTCCTTCCCGCTTCCCTGCTGATGCTGACTCTCCCTAGACGCTTTTCTCGTATTTTGTTCCTCAGATTCGCGATATCCCGATCCTTGGGTTTCCTCTAGCATTTAAATGGCTGTGGACTTTGAACCCTTCTCCGGCATATGTCGGTCAGGGCATTATCATGGGCCCTTCTACATCTATGCACATGCTTTTTGGTGCTATTCTGGGCTGGGGCATCCTGTCACCTCTTGCAAGGAAGAGAGGGTGGGCCCCAGGGCCGGTTGACGACTGGGAGAATGGAAGCAAAGGCTGGATCGTGTGGGTGTCTCTGGCCATCATGCTGGCGGACTCGATCATCAACCTCAGTTGGCTCGTGATCAAGCCCTTGGTGAAGCACGCGCCCGAGCTGCGATCGATGCTTCGCTCGACACGTAGGAATGGATGGTCCTGGCGAAAGCTGTTCAGATCTGGACCCCGTTCTTACGCTGGCTATTCCGTCCTCACCCCCATCTCCGAGGCCTCGCGTGGTGCTTCATCTCACCAGTTCCACAGTGCCCCTGCCGAGGGTGACGAGGAGGATGCACCACCATCTCAACTCATCTCAATGCGGACAGTCGTCATCTTACTTCCGCTAACTTTGGTTCTGAACGTGGTCTGCATGCACATCGCCTTCGGCAATGTCATAACCCCACTGCTCTCCAGCGTCGCAACGCTTCTGGCACTCTTCCTTTCTATCATGGGCGTTCGCGCCCTCGGCGAGACGGACCTTAACCCCGTCTCCGGCATCAGCAAACTGACCCAGCTACTCTTCTCCCTGGTGACACCCGCCTCCCAACACACGCGCCGCACCGCGATCGTCACCAACCTCCTTGCGGGAGCCGTCTCTGAAGCTGGCGCCCTGCAGGCAGGAGACATGATGCAAGACCTGAAAACGGGACACCTGCTCGGCGCGAGCCCCAAGGCCCAATTCTACGGCCAGCTGATCGGCAGCCTCTTCGGGGCCGTCATCTCCACGGCCGTCTACAAGATGTACATCAAGGTCTACGAGGTCCCGGGCCCCATGTTCCAGACCCCAACAGCCTACGTGTGGATCTTCACCGCGCGCCTGGTCACCGGACAGGGACTGCCCCCGATGGCGTGGCGGGCGGCCATCGTCGCTGGCGTGGTCTTCGTCGTGCTGACGGTCCTGCGGATTGTCGGCTCTACGACCGTCAATGGCCGCGCCGTCAGCTCCCCCTGGCGCGCGTGGATCCCCGGCGGCATCGCTGTCGCGGTGGGGATGTACAACGTCCCATCCTTCACGCTGGCGCGAGCAATCGGAGGCGTCATCGCGTGGTGGTGGGGGTGGAAGAATAATGCCGGCCGTCGCCGTCGTCGTTCCCTTTCCATTTCCCAGCATCATTCCACTGTTGCTAATAGCTATTCCCGCATCGCGATTGCCTCTGATGATCCCGCTGGAAGCAGCGGCAGCAGTGGGCAGGAGGTAATGGAACGAGACGACGGGATCGACGAGCACGACGAAGACGCACAAGACGAGTCCTCCTCGACGCTAGTGGTCTTGGCTTCGGGCCTTATCCTCGGCGAGGGCGTCGTGAGTATCATCAATCTGATACTCGCGAGTGCTGGCGTTCCGCATCTTTGAGTAATGGCCTTTGTCTCTTCTTTGAACGTCATTCCTGGGGTTATGAAGTCTTTCTTTTCGTCTTGGTCCATTTTTATACATATATATACAATACGATGCGATACGATACGATATAGCTACCTATAGAGGATGAATAGATGACATCTACACATCAGACGTCTGTCCGTGTAGGTATGGAATGTGAGGTTATGATGGATGATCTATGGACACGCTTACGTGGTGCTTTTGGTTTTCATCTAGTCTAGATTGTATTCGCCTTGTTGGTCTCGAGTAGGGCGATTTAAAGAAAGAAGCGATTTCATACACACAGTGTGCATCTATCTGAATCGAAGGGGACATCTCAATTTCTTTCTTGATATGATGCCATCAGGGATCAGATGCTGGTGATGCCGCCACCAGCCGATGGACAGGAACGCCAACCAGTCCTGTACCTAGGCTACAGTTACTCCATTGGACTGTGAGGAATGATGTATGCTAAGTGTGCTGTAGACCAAGTTCTGTACCTACTTATCGGAGACGGCCCGGGCCCGAAGGAGGTGCATACAACATGAATGAATCATCGCACTGGGCCAGGAACCGAAAATGGCCAAACGGACACCGTCCTCGAAATGTTGATATATAAAGATGGGTCTCGCTTGAGTCCAGTGCTCTGATTCTTGAGCTTTGTTGTTGGTTTGGTCACAAATTCTTATTTTTTTTTTTTCCTCGTCTGCATAAGTTCCATCTCCCGCAAAATGACCGCTATCCATATAGGTTAGTCATGTACTGACCTCTCTTCCTTCTCTACCTCACCTCATCCCCTGTAATCTTCACTAAAGCCCCATAACTACCTCTACTCACTAATTGATAGCTACTACTACTACTACTACTACTACATAGTACTCTACTATTCAAATTCCGGCCCGACGTCCCACGATCCCACAAGGACACCTTCGTCCGCGGACTCAGGACCCTCAAGGATCTTCCCTGCGTCAGGGCTGAGCGGTTAAGTGTCGGAGTGCTGCCGTCCATCACGACGCCAATCGAGTGGAGTAAAGGGTTCGAGGTCGCGCTGGTCAGTCAGTTTTCATGGGGGAGGGGGAAGCTCAAGAGGTATGTATGTGTATGCTATGTATATGTACAGTACTTGTCTTGTACCTTGTTCCTAGAGGGGATGATGGTGTGTACTGGTGGTTGTCGAAATTAGATTCATTCAGATGCTGCATTATTGCATGGTGGATAAGGAGCTGACGATGATGGTAATAGATAGGGCCACAAGCATGTATTGTATTTCCACCCGTGCAAGGAGTGCTGAAAAGGCCCGCGGGCTAGGAGCGAGGAGCAGATTCGCTGACTCTTTGTTGATAATTAATCCTCTGAGAGACTGTGGGCAGTGGGATGACAGCGTGGATTCCCGAAGGAAAATTGGAGATCGGGAGGATGTCGGCTATTGTAAGAGTTCCGTAGCTGACCACATATATATATATATACCCAGGAAGGAATAAAAAATGTGAAATTCTTCTTTCACTCAGGACACATGCGGTGATAGAACATGTGAAGTTGGTACTCGACTCTGAACAGTGATGATGCCTCAGTTAATGTGACTGAAATCAAGACATGTATTTCATTTTTAGACAATAAATTGAAAACATTATGGCTAAAAAATGTACGTCAATATGCGGTATATTCCAATTGAACTGTCCATGCGCCATCTGCTCCAAAGAGGGCGAAGAGCAGTCAAATCACAACCTAGGTTAGTACTTCACTCTTCTGTAGGAGTCAACTTTTTGCGGGGTAATCGGGAATTAGAATTCTTACTAAGCATTCACGGAACCCTATCTTATCTTGCATGTCCTTGGCAGGGCGTAGGGCGGACACAAAAAAGATACTCCTGGAAGATAAAGAACTACTACTTTAGGTAGATCGAGGGAGAGCAAAACACCATTATTTCCTACAAGAAAGAGGCCGACAACAAAATAAAACTGTAGAAAAAAAAATCAAACAGAACACAATGGACCCCCCACCCTCACCCACGCACCACCACATCGTCCTGCTCCAGACGCAGTTCTACCCCGTGCCGGACTTCGAGCTCCCCGCCCCCTACACCAAGACCGTCTACGAGGAGGTCGCACCCTCCGAGCTGCACGCCTGCATCCGCGACGCGACGATCCTGGTCACCGACACGACCCGGCTCGACGCCGTCGCGCTCTCGCCGGAGGTGACGCCGTACCTGAAGTTCATCCTCTCCGTGGCGTCGGGCACGGACAGCATCGACCTCGATGCGTGCAAAAGGCGCGGCATCGTCGTGAGCAACTGCAAGGGGGCCAACATCGAGGCGGTCTCGGAGCATGCGGTCGGCCTGTACTTCGCGGCGCGGAGGAGGATGCTGGAGATGCACAATCTCACCAGGGCCGGGGAGTGGCCGAGACGGGGCACGCTGATGTTTCAGATGCTCTACAAGGACGGCGGGGCGCTGCTGACGTGCCAGGAGGAGGTCGCGGGGATTATTGGATATGGTGCCGTGGGTAAGTAGGCTGATTGCTTGTGTTATGCAGTTCTGGCGGGTTGAGAAGAATTGAACAATGAGACACCAGTTGTTGCCGTGGTTGGTCTCGAATCTGATCTGATGAGAGCAAAATCATGTCAAAAATTTCCTTTTTTTTTTAAAAAAATCTTTTCATGTCAACGTTCAATCGCACACCGCTGACCAGAATCCAGGCAAGAGAATCGCCCACCTCGCACGGAGCCTGGGAATGCAAGTCCTGATCTCCGGACGGAAGGGCGAGAAAGACACAAAACCCGACCGCACCCCATTCGAAGAAGTCCTCAGAAGGAGCACCGTTCTCTTCCTCGCACTCCCCCGCTCACCCTCCACCATCAACCTCATCTCGACCCCGGAGCTCCAATCCATGCCGCGCCACGCCGTCCTCGTGAACGTCGCGCGGGGCGGGATCGTTGACGAGGCGGCGCTGATCACGGCGCTCAAAGAGGGCTGGATCGCGGGCGCCGCGACGGACGTGTTCGCCAAGGAGCCTGCGGGGCCGGAGAACTCGCCCCTGCTGGGCGATGAGACCAAGGATCTGAATCTGACGGTCAGTCCGCACATGGCGTGGCTTGCGGAGAAGACGTGGGCGAATCTACGGCAGATGGCGAAGGAGATCGTCGAAGGATGGTGCGCGGGACGCCCTCGCAATGTTGTGACGTAGACCGAGCAGGGGCTGAGAGGCAGAACGAGCTTTTGGACAGCGCTGAAGCAATGCTTCCAACGATATTATGCTTTAGATTCAGTGGAAATATGCTGTATATCAATACTATGTACCTAGTAATATTCAGAGGCAGGCATTGAAGACATATTTCTGCTTCCGGTGCACGCGTCTTCGCTGCGGGAAAGAAAATCCATAGCCAGAAAACCGTCCGTCTCTTACCGCTTTCTTCATTTTCTGCATTTGCAGTCGTCCAGTCACGGAGAAAAGAGACCTGGAGTCAGGTCTTGAACATACCGGCATGGCTAGTCCAGTCCTCTTCTTTGAACTGCACTTCCTTCTTGAGAGGATTCTGAAAACCGCGATTCTCCCAAAACTGCATGACCTTGACATACAACTTCTCCTGCTCTTCTCTCGGAAGGACCCGGCCGGCCTCGCCCCTCGCTGCCCTGGACTCCTCCGTTTCCATGATTGTTGCGTTTTCCGTGTCGTCGATGAATTGATAGGTGCGAATGTCGGTGTTGTGCCAGGAACTTGCTGGATACCTTCCTCGTTAGCATAAAGAGTATCCGGTATAACTAAGAGATTATGGGTAGGAATGTGGTTTTTTCATTATAAGACTGACCATGCTTGCTATTCCCAATCCCAGTCCAGTCCTCGGTGAGGTAGTGGAAAAGTCCTCCATGTCCCACCACCGCGATCTCCTTTTCCGGCCGTGCCCTTAACCATTGTCTGGCTGCTCGGGCGCGGGCGATGAGTGCACTGGACGTGGGTGCGTATTTGCCTTTCTGTGATACAAGAACATGGATCAACGTGATACTCAACGAGACAGAAAGGATACTCTGGATAGTGTCTGCGGTCGACTGACCTTGAACCACCACCCATCAGACAGCAGGCCGAGGTCAATAACAGGCTCTCCCGATGGTCCCTTCACATCCGCAAACTCCTTTTCCAGATCTAGCTTTTCGCTCCCAATGTCACACACTATGTCGCTAGTCTCTTGAAGTTCCGGCAGCGCAACGATCTTGGTTCCTCGGGCGATGGCTGGCTGAAAACCGTTAAGCGCGGTGTGTAGCGCCCGACGGAGCGGGGACGAGACGATCAGATCGATGGAGGAGTGGTATGGGAACCTTTCGGAGAGCTCTCGACATTCTTCCACGCCGCGCTCTGTTAGACCTGGGTCGCGGATTAAGTAGTGGCTGCCACCCTTGTTGTGTTCACCCTGTGTATAGTAAATCCCGGTGAGTAGAGGCACCATATGGATGCAAAGAAGAAAGAGACAAGGAGTTCATCAATCCCTGATAGGACTCACTGACCTCAGCATGGCGTACACAGTGAAGTAACGGGGGCATTTTGGACTGCTATATTTAAACTAAAACCATCTGCTTGCGCATCCAATGAAACCCTGGTTTCATCGGCGATGTCTAGCGAGTTTCGACGCAGCCACCAGGAATGGGACCGGAAATCCTGGTACAATCTTCATAAAATATCAGATTCCATTCACCAAGTGCATACTCTCCGATAAGGTGGTGCAAGGCACAATATACATAAATGCAAATGGTCAGAATGGCTAAATCGAACGCTGGTAGTAGTCGTACACAGGGTCACCGCAAAGGAAGCTCGACTCACCAACTCTTGAGGTGCCAAGGTATAAATTGAACAGAAAAGAACAAGAAACAAATTGAGGTGCAGTGAAGCTCCAAACTCCCTGAGAACTTCGAAGTCATCCGGAGTAGACGCGTTTACCGGCAATGCCCTGGCATGACATCATATCTTATCACGCCTTCACGTGCTGAGCCCTAGCCCCAAGGGCTCTTTTGCAGCTGCAGCACAACGTCCAGACTGACTGTATACAATACAAGTGAGTTCTCTATCATTTTCATATGGTTCTGGATTGCTTGTTTAGATATCATTAACAGTGGGATTCCACATTGCGCCATTATCAACATCAGCCCCGAGATCATTGAGCCAATCAAGATCAAAGAAGTCACCCATCCCGCTCAGTTCGTCGAGAAATATATTCGCGCCTTGCTTATGGATGTTTTCTGCGAGATTGATATTGGGTGCCACAGGTGGACAGCCCTCGATGTCGGACTGCGGACCTCTGTCTGGAATGGATGTCGCGCTGGGTTGCAAGTAGTCGGAGTTCCCAGACTGTAATGGCGGTCCTCCAGAGCGGTGTGTATGCTGGAGCACCGGAGACGGTGGATCAGCTGCCTGGGCTTTCGTCTCTGCTGTGACCTCGATGAGTCGAGCAAGTTTTGTCCTAGCATTTTCAGCGACGGACCAGGTCTTGCCCAGAGCAGCTAGGAGATTGCAACAGGTTTTGGCCCGCTCTAGACATGCGTCGAGGGTGACATCCACCCGCACCTGTGGACTAGCCCATAGGCAATAGAGCATGGTGATTCCAGATACAAATAAAGTGTGAGCCGTCAGCCAGGTGTTGTCCATGTTGGCGAAGCGACGGAGATCCGCATGGATGCGGATGAGCCCATTGGCACTGGTATAACAGGCTCGAATAGCTGCTGCAGGGGAAGGTCTGGGGAATGGAGGGCTTGGTCGGTAAAGAAGCATCAGGCATTGGTGATACTTGAGCTCAAGCAACTGAGCCACGCGCTCTAGGCGCATTCTCCAGCCTTCCAAACGACATTCCCGCAATTGTCGACGCGATTCGTCAAGAAGCAAGGTACAGGCTCTTTCGGTCTCCTTTTGCCACGAAGCAAAATTGGTTGGCCAGGGAAAGCGGGCAGGAGACTGTGCAACGCGGTAGATCATCAACTTGATCTCCGCAATGATACGGTCAAAGCGAAATGAGAGGATTGACGTAATATACGGATTGGGTTCCAACCGTCGCCTTTTAAAAGGAGTGACACCCTTTGTGGCTTCCTCATGTCACCTGATAGCATTGCTTTCGATCTCGTCGGAATTTTCCATGCCAGGATACTCTCGGTCCAGGGCTTCATCACGTAAGGTAAGCGGCCGTCCAAGGATTGTCGTCAGGGTCCTGTCCAGCGAATAAGCGGACCAGAAGATTGCGCTTCGCCATTCATGTAACAGTAAATAATATAATAGCTAAATAAAACATTATATTATCATGTAATTCTTCTAATCCTTCCATTGAGGTGTAGCACTATCTTGAAAAAATACACCTCAAGGAGTTGGAGCATCCAATTTTATTAAATCTGTATTAAATTTTTCTAAGAGCATTATCTCATTTATCTCACATTCATTTATTCATATTACCACTATTATTTGATTTAATAGACCCCCCCTCGACCACCGAGGGTTAACCCGGAGGCCACCGGGCCTAAGGGGTAGATACAATTTCCCCTCAAAAAAAATTTATTTTTTTGAGGAGCATAATGCCCTCTCCGACAGCCCCTGACGGCTGGCGGCCACCGCCGCCTGGAAAAATTTTTTTAAAAAATCTTTTTTAAACGGAGGGGACCCTTCCGCCTAGAGAGAGCAAAGCTCTCTCTCTCTAGACCGTCAGGGACAAAAAAGTATGACGCATCTCTGCTTGTTCCTCTGTCTCCATGTCGGCCCGGTTGCGACCTACATCAAGACAATTAGTCGATACGACCAGGATAAGGATCATCAAGATCTCAATGGAAAAGGGAGCTCCCAGTCAAGGGAAATGTCTAAAAAAACAAACGAACTGACCTGCTTCTTTTCTTTGAAGCCCCAGATCGAGACAACTGGCAATGATCATATGCAAAAGAAACATGCATTGTGTCCTGTCGGAGACAGAAAACTATTCAGAACGAGCAAGAGCAGGATCTGGATTCCTTCGACGCTATCATGAAGAGGAATGCGTGCTATATGCTGCATAGCGGTAGCAAGAAGTCCGTTCGACGAAAATTCCGTGGACAGTTTTCTTTCCAGGATCCGCGCGCCTATGGAGAGGACAAAAAAACACTTGGACCTGAGCCATCTCGACATGTAACTTCCGGCTGCGGCGTGAAGGCACGCTTTTCTGCGCGTTACCAGTCTCCGCGGTTTCAGAACGCACTGTTTCCCATCAGAGCGTGAAAAGCGTCCTCGTTAATAAAGGGATATAGTGGCTGGTAGGTTTCGAAGTACGCATCAGCGAATTGATAGCATCTGCTTCTGATGGCAACGCAGCGGGGACGGCATCAGGTTCCGCTGCATGCCTTGACGAAGCTGTGCCGTCAGGTGTGTGCTCCAAAGTGGAGAGATTACACAGAAGGCCTTGGGTTTGAGGTGCGCTCTCGTATATCAATCTTGCAAAAGTCACTCCGGAAGAAGGCCCCAGATATTTTGGATCGCTAGAGCTGGCCAACGGTAGTAAACATACTTCGTGAGCAAGGGGCTGTTCATGCGTTATTTGGCTTGATACTGAACGACTAGGTGACTTCGCTGAAGTTGCGAAGTGTCTGCCTCAACAGGTTGCGGCTGGTTGCTGCCATTCTCACCCGGCAAGGAAGGCCTAGCCTGGCAATCCTCATTTGACGCATATTGATCAGAGTTTTGATGTGCTTCGTCGTTACGCGTATCTGAGTTGTCAAGGGGTAAGTCTTGTGAGCGCTCTGGCCCAGCAGACAGCGATAGTTTCTGCGCACGCCGGCATTCCTCTTCTAGTTCACGCACACGGTTTTCAAGGTAATGGAGACGACTTAGAGGGAGTTAGTTACGGTTTCATACGCAAGAAACTGGCACACGTCCAAGTCAACAGAAATAATCTTCTGAAAAGAAAAAGGAAGGCTTGAATAGAGCAGCATCTTTGGTACAGCGCTATGCCGAGAAAAAGGCTTACACAGCAATATAACATGATTGATATGATACAGACTTTTGGAGTTATTGCATCATAACTGGATGTTTGAGATGCTGTCCAACCGGTGATGTTACTTCCACCTCCATGCTGTGCCAGACGTCTCGAGTGTGGACGCAAGGGATGTTTCTTTCCTTCCAGATTCTAACAAAGAGCAGGCCCTCAGAGCACAATCTCATTATCAAATTTCAGACTCTTGACGAGGTGCCATGTAAAGGGATTCGGTGGTTCTTTGAAGCGCAACGTACGGACGTTTGTGCGGCTTGTGAAGCTGCCATGAGCTGTCAGTCCAGTCAAAGTTTCGCTAATTCCTTGGGTCTTTCCCGGAGTCTAGTTAAAGGTTTACCTAGGCGCCCTCTACAGCCAGTGGCACTTCTAGGCGATGATCCAACCCAACACTACCAATCTGCAGACGATCTGTATGGATGATATAAAGCATCAATTATGTGAGTATAACCCATTATCTGTTTACTGTAAGACAAACTAACCAAATATTCGTTTACGTTATCTATCAAGATTGCAGCTGCTGTTCTCGTCTCCCAGTCAGCAGGTCCCTGGCCATGGCCCATATGAGAAACGATCTCTTCGTGCCCCGTGTCTCCTTCGGACACAACAGCTCTCCAACGGGAACAAAACCCTTCTTGATCCAGTAGGCACCGTTGATCTCCTGGGCCGTCCTCAACATGAGTTTTATGGACTCCGAGTTGCTCGTTTTGTCTTCGTCCTGGGTCCTTCGACGGCGCAGCAGGATTTCTCGCTCACAGATCCCGATGAGGTGGTCGGCGATGTCTTGTTTTTTGTACTCTGCTGCAGGCCGGACGGCGACGAGAGTGAGCTCATAATCAACCCTGCAACGGATATAATCTCCCGTCTCGCCATCCAGCGTGTCTGTCCTATTTTCAGTGTGATTATTAACATAAGTGTATGGCTTCTGCCAGCCACCATCATACACCCAGGGCTTCACGCTGGCAGTGGCAACGATCTTTGGACTGCCTCCATCATTAAAAACTCCTAGGTCCATATCCATTTCTTCTCCATTGGAGGAGACGGATTCTGCAAAAGCTACCACCGTGAACGCATCCGCACCTAGTTCCTCGAACAGCTCTGTATCTGACCGGAGCCTCTCCCTTCGGGGCGCCTTGCTCCGTCAACGCCTGCCACCGAGAATTGGAAAAGGGTCGTGTGGCAGGCTGCACGGGTACGTGGATGGCAGCAATCATATCATATATCATATCATGCCCAGTAGATAGATATATAACAGCAATCCGGGGGTCAGAGTCACGATGGACCTTCCAGCTCCATTTCATTCTGGATTTCACTTTCTTGGTCTCAAGCACCACACCGCGAGAGAGGACGACTAAGGAACTTAAGTACAACAAACAGAGGAGGAGGGCGGCTCTTGCTTCCTTGCCCGGATGTGCAGATCTTGGGCCACCGGTGACATTCATTATTCGTACTTACTCAAGTAACACAGAACAAAGCAAGTGTCACAAGCATACATAGCGGTCTTCTTCCCCAGGGAACACTGCCGTCCCTCTTGATCTCAACACTCCTCCCTATCCCTCAACTAACTCAGTGCTGCTCCCTGGTACTTATCGATCGATCGATAGATCGATCACTTTGCGACGATGCAGCTCTCAAATGTAAGTCAAGTTCTTTATGTTATTGTCCCTTGCCCAAGGGCCACTTCCTGGTCACCATATAACCATGACCAAGACCACTTTATCTAACAGTACTCTAACACTGACATGACACAGTTCCTCACCCTCGCAACAACGACAACAACAACCCTCCTCTTCCTCCTCCTCTTCTCCCACCACGCCCTCTCCATCCCCACAACCACCATTACGGGCGCCCGAATCTGGACACACTTCTACCCATCCTGCTCCTCCTCCTCCTCCTTCTCCGAAGCCGGACTCACCCCGCCGCTCGTCGACGTGCTCGCCGGCACCTGCACCGAAGTCACCACCCCCTCTCCCGACAGCGACCAGGTCGACTACATCTCCATCGACGCGGAGCTCGTCGTCGTCGCGCAGCCGTCCCAGTCCCAGCAGTGCAACGTGACGGTGCACGAGGTGCCCGGGTGCGTGGACCCGCCGCTCATCGAGGCGCCGGTCCGCGACGACCGTAGAGCCACGAGCGGCTGCGCGGAGAGGAACTTCAAGGCGTACAGCGCCGTCTGGGTCAGGCTGGACTGTGCGGAGGCCGGGAGAGCGCGCCGGTGGTACCATAGCTCTGTACGGAGAGATGATGCCGTTCGGAGGCGCAGGCCGAACCGGGTCTGATGGGATGAAAGGCAGGCGGGCAGGAGGGGGATAGATGGGGAAAAGTGAGATGATAGGTAGCTGTGGAGGATTGCTACGTACAACTTGGAACTTTTTTTTGAAGAATTGCTGAGAGTTCCCGCGTCTGGATTTGTTGGCCCTTTTCAAAGGCCATGCATAGAAATAGTGAATCGAACCGAGCGCAAATGACAAAGACACGAGCAAAAATATTCCTCCTATTGATAAGTAAAATCAGTATATAGATGCGTGATGGAACTCACACAGCACCACATGCCATCATTGAGCGTCAAATCCTATTGTACAGTACGGTTCAGTACCAACCGTCCCAGACTGATACAGATCAATAATAATGCCCAACATGAGAACCCAACCGAAACATTACACTGTAAGATATGGATCCCCTAGTTCTGGAAACGCCTATACCGGGAAGAAACCAAAAAGAGATGTAGCTCAAAATCCGAAACTATCTAGTAGAGAGTTCGCATCCGGCTCCTGGAAAACGGTGGGTTGCGGTTTCGACGGCGTCTGCTGCGCCGTAGGGCCCTTGCCCTCCTGGGTGAACTCAGGTTTGTACGGCAAGTCCGCGATGACAAGGCTGCTGCGTCGCTTGAGCAGCTTGCGGTAATCGATCTCATTTCCAGCAAGATTGAGAGGCATACCCTTGGCGGTCTTCTGGGGCCCGCGAAGAAACTCCCAATTACGTACGAGGTCGAGCGCGAGGGGGTCGCAGCCCATGCGATCGTAGAGTCTGGCGTTGCGGAGGACGAAATTCCACTCTGCGAGGGGAGGTACTTGGGAAGCGCCCTTAAGCGTCTGCAGAGTCTTTTCGCGGAGCTGTTTGTAGAGAACCACCAACGCGGGGTCGTTCGAGAGGTACGATTTCGCCTGCAACGTGATCGTTCCCGGGCTTCCGGGAGACGCAGGAGTCGGTGGGATCAGAGATTCTATGGGTGACTTCGGGAGATTATTAGATGTCAACTTATTGATGCGGTCATTTTGTAGAGAACTTACAATCAGGGAGCGCACTGCCATGTCCCGACGATTAAGCATCCAGAACGCCCAGGACGCCATCCAACGGTTTCCTTCAGCAGCGGCTTCGACGAGGACTCTCTCCTCGAGAATCTCTTTCAGCACTGGGCTATCATCACCCTCGTAGACTCGTGCAATCGCTATCGCAAGCTGAATGTCACTGAGCTGGTTTATACAGACCTGTGCAGCGTCGCGCAAGTGGTCCGCAAGCAGGAAAAAGGCCGCCGCGTACTCTGCGAGAGGACAATTAGTTGAAAGATCAAGCAATTGGGACGACGACACGTACCAAATCTGCGCTTTCCAAGCAAGGCATACGCATTTTTAAGCGCTGCCGTTCTCCATCGAGGATCCTGGAAGTCATTTGCTAGTAGACGTTGTGTGGCAGCCTGTTCGCGGTGCCATTTTGCCATCCGCCAAAGCCCTAGCAGAACATTCTTCTTCCTCAAAGCCAGATAGTAAAGTGAACAATCAACCGGATTCTTCTCTTCCGTCTTTGTGTATTCGTTTCTGGCAATGATCTCCATTTGCGCTCTCTGGTAGACCGGTTAGCAAAGGCTACTTGATGAAGAAGATAACACTATTCTCACCAGAGCTGCTGGATCCGAAAGCCACATGAATATACCACTCTCCCTCGCAGACTTCCACAGCATTTTGCCATTAAATTGTCTCGAGACCAGGTCCGTGAGAATATCCTGACTGCCACTGTGGAAGGCCCAAACGATTTCTCGCCAGGAGACGGTATCTTTATTTGCAATTCCCTGACTTCTCCGCAGCATATGCTGCCGGAAGAAAAGGAGATAACGCGCGGCGTTATCATCCATTGATCGACGATGCTTCTCGACAGTGGCAACGCACTCGATCGTGTCCGCCAAGCGGAATTGCTCTTGGCTGGAGAGGTGAGGCAAGGTAACTCGAGTCAGATTTTCATTGAGGATGGAAGCAACGCTCTCATCAACGATGGGCGATTCATCGTCCGTGGCGAAGTTGGCATAGGAAGACTGCATCTCCTTCCACGTTTCGTTTTGCAAGCCCTGCGGCTGTCAGCTACTTACTAAAATGGAGATCGAAGAACGAAACAACTTACATCTGTCCCTTTATAAAAGTCTTCCAATGGCATTTCAAGGAAAGTGTCAATTTCGTCACCCTCTACGTAGAACTTGAGCTTCCTGTGCAGGTTCATCAAAATGGTGTGCACCAAGTTTGTCTTTCCGCTGAGGATGCACTGCGCAAGGAACTGCGGATGGAATACGGGCAATGGGCCATTCAACCGACTGACGACCTCGAAGAGATCTACGAATGACGCGCCATGGGATGGTATACGCAGATCCGCCACGAGGCGGTTGCTGGTTTCAATTTCCTTGTCATAGACAAACAATTGGTTTCCAGTGCCGATGACGAGATTGCCGTTACTCAGCCAGCAGGAGTCACCGATAGGATGAGGTGTTAGATCACGAATTCGGATCTCCCTGATTTGAGTCCACGATGGACCAGAATCAAGGTAGTCATAGCGAAGTTGAGATAGGATGATTACTTTATGGGGGAATCCAATAGCCAAAATCGACTGTTTATCGGGCGTAGATGCCCAGTCAAGGTCGCGGATAATATCCTGTTGCGAAAAGCGTTCTTCGAATTCTAGCTGAGCGCCGCTCGTATCCCAGATAGTGAGGCGAGTTCGATCCTCGTCGACAAGAGCAGCTTTTCGAATGGAGCTCCCACTGGCAAGTGATGGGTTCGGAATGCCAGTTTCGACGGTTGACGTTAACAGCCAATCGATCTTAGCATTATCCTTGTCAACCTTGGCGGCCCACGTGTGGAGAGTTCCCCCACGTGTGTAGGAGAGCGCTATATCGGCCGCAAAGATATCAAGGAAGCCAGATATCTCGACCTGTGGACCTGCAGGATCAACAGGTAGTATATATGAGATGTCCTCTTCCAAACCAAGGCTGAAGGTGCAAAGCTGCCGCAGACGGGGATGAAAGACACCGTTACTGCCATTTGCTTGGTTCTTGCTTGGAGGCAGATCTATTTCCCAAGCAACACCCTTCATGTCTGCTGCGATTGTTGCGACATATGCCACCTTGGCGTCTGGCTCCCCTGTGGGAATCGGCAAGACGCATAACGGCTTACTAGACAATTCAAACTCGCAGACTGCAAGCCTCTCGGCATGGAACAAGGTGATGTCCCATAGCGATATACTCTTATGATGGAGATTAACGAGAAACTTCCCGTCTCCGATCATGCAGGTCCGGTGGATATATTCGTCCGAAAGCATAGAGCTCTGGCGAACTAGGACAGACCCAGCTCCAGTATGTCTCTGCCTCCAAATCATGGCCTTGTTATCATCGGTACGCGAAACCAGCACATGTCCGCTGGCGTTGCGGACAATCTTCTTTATCGCGCCTGTATGTCCCGACCAGGTTGCCTTTGAGGTGAGACGGTTTTTGCGTGGTGACGGATCGAACAGGATGTCAACCTTCGAGTCGAACCACTCAATGCGGCCATCGAAGTGGTGCACTAAGATCGTAAATGAGTCCTCACCCCCAAAGGCAAAGAATTGAGCGTAGTCCTCCTTGGGCGAGACGTCTCGCATAAAGGAGAAGTTCAAGCCCTCGACGTGGAGGATGTTAAAGACGTTTGACGGCGATCTGGGCTTAGAGCCGATATTTTCGAGGCCCCAGGCAGACATATGACCCCGATCATCGACCACGACACAAATTTCAGGACTCCTGTTCGCAACTTCGATCAGATGCTCCAGGGCATAATTATTTTTATTCTCCGCGCCTCGCTGCACGGCCCGTTCCGTTGCGGTCAAAAACTCCCCGCTGTCTATAATAAACCCGTACCGTCGACTTCCTTTCTCTGTGTGCAGAGCCTCTCTTGGCTGGATAGAGGCATCCATGTCGATCTCCGCCCAAAGCTGGAGAGCCGAGAGGGCATGCTGGTCCGTGGCCGCCCACACCCTGATCCTGTTGTCCGCGCATATCGTATATAGAACATTTTCCATAGACTGTTCCCGATGATACGGCTTTCTCCAGTGTATCCCCGTCACAGCCGCTGGGTGAGGAAGGTAGGACACCTCGAACCGGACGTCGTCTGCGCCGAAGGCAAGCCTTCTCCATAACTTGACCAGCCGATCATAGTGTCCCGTAGTGACTACCAGCTCCGCGTCGGGCGAAAACTGGGCGAATTTGGCAGGATTCGCGAGCTTCTTCTTCCACACGAGGCGCGGACTATCGGTCAGGAACCACAGGGCGAGACTCGAGTTACCCACGAGGAGCTCGTCGGGGGAACCCCACGACAGGCTGTTGATCGGCTCGTCATCGTCGTCCGAACGAAAGGTATGCGCCAGAGACCACTATTTCATTATCTCCGTCAGCAACGTCCACCTCAGCACAACTTGGAGCCGCTGCCGCAAGCTCTTGAGCGCTTGCGCTGAGCTCTAACCTTCAAGGCCTCCTCCTTGATCCCGTACGGATGGTAGACGAATATATCCGGTCCTCCGCACACCGCAATCTTGCCTGTAGCCTCGTCGACCGCTATCGCCTGGAGGGATTCAACGTCGTCCACGTAGATCGTCTGAAGGAGCTTCTGCGCTCCCCCGAGGATGACGAGCGCATGGCCGGAGATATATACCTGGGCAAGAATTCCACCGGAAGTTAGCCCAATGCGTTAGAGCTATGGCAGGATCACGGAGCGTCCGTGCAAGAAGAACCCCAGGAGAATATTCGTCCTTACCACAATCCGAAGACCATCCCACAGCACGGTGCTCAGAGACTGGAGCCTCGCCGGGGGTCTCCCCGGCAGTACCGCTCGCATAGAGACGGGGTGGTCGATTGAAGCCGCGACTGCACCGCTCGAAACAAACGTTACACCATGGCCAGGATCGAATTTCGGGGGATTCGTCACAATTGATACTCGTAGAGACGGTCGCGGAGGCCGGTTTCAAACGTTGGCGTGTCTACTGCGCGTTTCTCGGCGAGAAACGACCTGCTCTGGCCGCCGCGCGCGACAGGGTTGCGAGCTGCGACACGACGTCAACTGCCCGCGGTCAAGCGCACCGCCCGTGTGATCCCTTGCGGGTCGCCAACGCCCGCGGGATCGACCTTCAAGAACTACGAAACCCCAAGTCTGCAACGCAGAAGAGTCCTACAATATACAATCCGTCTCTTATTCATGGAGACACCGAAAGCTAGACATGCAAAACAGCAGCAAAGCTATCCTGAACCGCCACGATCCGGGTCCAACGCCCCAGTATATATGCAAAATGCCTCCTATTCGACACCCCTTCAAGAACACCAACTCCGCCTATCGTGAACGTAAATCATCACTAAAAACCAGTCAAGTGATTATCAACAATATTATATATCCAATAAGATTTCCAGCTAACGCCCCCAAAGACGTCGATCTATACGTAAACCCCGAAAGGCCAATAGGGTATCAAAGCCATCAACAACCAAAATCAGAGCACCACACTCCAGTCAATCACCGCTTCCGATCCAAAATGAAAGAAGGAGGGTTTCATAAGGGATGCACCACATGCCTTCAACCCCTCCTGTTCGCTGACTTTCTACCGTCCGTCGGCGACTCAGGCGATTCGTCGACGAAACGAACGCTGGCCCCCAAGAAGCTCCTCTTGCCGGTGCCTCCTCGCTTGCCAGTGGTCTGTTTCTCGCGCGCGAGTTCCGCCCTCAGACGGCTCGCAAAAGGCGTGTATAATGGTGTAGCAGGAGTCGTTGATGCCTGCGCCAGTGCCCTGGCCCGTGCGGCCCGTCTGGATGGCGAGGTCAGATATCCAGGTGTAGCTGGAGCGGTCGGCTGTGTCCCAGGCGCCGGTACAAGTTCGCTGAGGTCGAGCGCATTCTCCGTTTCAAGCCAGGGGTCAACGGTAGCTGGGGTCTGTTGATTACTTTCCTCCGCTCTCTGATCATCCGCTTCCGTAGCCGGAGGATTCCTGACTTCCCGAATTGCTCTTGTTTTTGAAACCCAATGCCAGAACATGCTTCTGAAATGCTTCTTAAGAATCCGCTCGTTCATAGCGTCAGCAGTCTCGAAACTGCTCCTGATCTGAAAGATGCGCAGACTGAGTTTGCGGAGCTGCGCTGCTGCGACCCCCGAGACGTGTACCCGATAAAACTGCATTGCCTGCTCTTCTAGAGTGCGAGTCGCGTTGAAGCGATCGACCCAACGCGCGAGCTTGTTGTATGCAAGCTGTCGGTAGTAGAAGACGTCCGCATCGCGGCAGTCTTGTGTTCTCTTGGCTGCGTTTTGACGCCATCGGTTGAAGAGATCAGATACGGTCTTGAGAGTCTTTGTCCGATAGAACTCTCCTGCTTGTTGCTCCATATCAGCGACATGTTGTATCTTCGCACGCCAGCTCGTCAGAGCGTTAGAAGCCAGATTAATCTTGATTTTCCTCCTAACTTTCGCGTAAGCCTCCTGACGGCGTCTCTTGGACGAGTCCAATGTGGCAGCATGCCACTTTTTGATAGCCTTTGTCGTCAAAAAGTAAAACCGAGCATCTCGAGCCCAGCCTTCCATCCTTCTCACTTCTCGTGCTTTGGAGATCCAGATAGCGAGCGACTCCTGCTCGAGCCGCGGCGCGTAGAACTCAAAAGCAATATCCTCCCGCTGACGCTGAAGCGCGAGCTGTTCGTGCCAGCGAGAAAACTTGGAACGGAGCAGTTCTCGAGCCCGGCGAGCCCGATATTCTTCCTCTTGCTGCAACAACTGATATGAAAGGCCACGAGCGTTTGTAACAAACATTGTAAACGCCTCGCGTATAATCCGCTGGTCGCGAATCCGCTGCATGAGACGACACCTCTCGGCCAATACCCACTTATATAGAGTCTCCATCTTCAGACGCTCGTCAATGCGTGCGCTAAGGGCATGGCACCGCAGGCAATCATTCCAGGCAGTCCATGTGTTGCGCAAAATCCTATACCGATCCACTTCTCTTGCCTGCCCGATCATTCTGAAGCGCAATACCCATTGTTCAAACGTTGTCTGGACAACTCGTCTGTTCACCATATTGGAAACTCGAGCAGCAGCCGGCGCTAAACGGGCTTGGATGCGCCACTCGTCAAAACTAGTTTTCAGAAGTTTCCTCCTTCGCATCGAGTCCGCCTCTTGCTGTGCGCTAAGCACTATTCTCGATTCCTGAGACCATATCCGCATGGCGGATCCAAGTAGGAAATGCTCATTTCTAATGTCTATTTCGTGCTCACGCTCGCCTTGCGTTCGAATAGCTCGGAGCCAGCAGAGAAGAGAGCGTCTCTTCAAGCGGTAATCGTATACCTGCGAAGCACGCCGGTCACAAAATTCCCAAAACCAGCGCTTGTAAAATTTTTGCAGTAGATTCCTGTCATAGGTGGCGACGGCGGTGGCCTCATTAACCGGTATCTGCTGGGCCTTCCTTCTCCAGACATAGAAAGGCCTCCTAAGAGCAAAGCGCTGGGCTTTCAATTCATTCACAGCAGTTATTTCCCGCCATGCATTGAAGTATTTGATGCTCAAGATGTGTTGTCGTGCGGCAGAGGTCCTGGAAGCTTGATCCGAAGCAACCTGGGCCCAGTGAGTAAATGCCTTTGTCATGAGATACAAGTCCCGAGCTCGCGCAGCACGCTTTTCAAGGTGCTTGAAAAAGCGCTCCGTTTGAGCAATCTGACGTCTCCCATGCAAGACACCACGCCACACATCGAAAGCTTGGCGAAGAAGTGTGAATCTATCCCGGTTAATGGCCACAGTTTCCATATCCCGATGGGTTTGCTGCATCTGAACAGCTTTCTTCAGCCATTGAGTAAGAATCCGCCGAGCGATTGCCCGTTGTCGATACATATTAAACGTGTCAGCGTCTCGCAACAGATCCGAAAGGCTCGGCCGGTATATCATCTCGGGCGGAACCTCATCCCGCTCAACTGAATCATGATCACTGCCAGCATCATCCAGGAACTCCTCCTCGTCGGCGGAACTCTCTGAGAAACTCCGATCATGAATGCGAGAGGGTGGGGTCTTCCCATTAGGATGATTCTGATGACCGCGACCAGATTTCACATGCTCTCCATTAGGCATAGGAGCTTTGTCCTGCGTTCCTGTCTTCATCGGAGTCAGGCCCATCAACCTCCGTCCGGCCTCCAGAAACTGCGCAAGGAGCTCGTTCGGAGAATCGGCCCTCTTTCCATTCCCAGAGACATGTCTCGACGGCGTTTTTGTCTCTGGAAACTCGGGCTTTCCGACCTGTAGCCGAGACATCGAAGATCGCGAACTGGGACGCCAGGCAATGCTCCTCTGCGTCGGGTCGTCCCCAACATCGTACATCGAGTTGAACGAAGCCCGTCTCCGCCGCGTCTTGTGTGCCGTGTCGCGGCCCGTAGTCGCGCTTTGCTCACCATCCGCGAGGTGAGAGACATGGTTTGGATAGTGCCCCTGTGTCTCGTTGCCGTCGGAGTCGCTGTCGTATTCCAGGACAATATCCATCTCCCGGAGCAGGTTCTCGAACTTTTCAAAGAGCGACTTCCCGCGGAGGCCCTTGTTGCCCATCTTGAACAGGAAGCGCATGCAGACCTGGCCCTGGTCCGCATCGACGCCATGCTCGGCGATGACCTCATCGTAGGCTGCGAAGAGGGCACGAAACGGGAGTCGCTCGACGTCGGGCTTCTGCTCCGCGCGGGTGATGATCTGGTAAAGGAGGCCGACATCTGCACGCGATCGCAATTAGATGACTCGCACATGACCACGGAATGACAATGGCTCTACTAACCTTGATCGGAGAGAGACGGGTGTTCGTCAAGCAGGGCTCCGCGTTGGGGAGGAATTGGTGGCATCGAAATTTCCGCGACCGAAGGCGCGTTGGTCGCTGATGGGTCATAGATGCGGAGATGGAGAAGAAATCATCGCGAGAAAACGAGGCTGCGTCCGTGAGAGGCAGGAACTTGGGACTTGTATGATCCTGCGACGCGACGGTGAGGAGAAGGGCGCCCGGGCTGCGACTCTCTACCGACGCAATGCCATCGCACTCCTGGATGTTGGCTATCCTGCCCGAGCGGCGTGTTTTCGCGCGCGTATGCGCTTCTCCGGTGACGGTCGGGCCAATGAGTTGGCAGCTCACGTGATGCGCCCTCGGCCGCTGCATCGCTGGATGAAAACGCGCGACACGAGAGACAAGCAGGACACCACCCAAGGCCACGCAGCTGGACCCTGCTCGTTCCAGAGACGGAGATCGGCCCTGAGGATGTCGGGAAGGGTGAGACCGATCGAGAAGTTTGCAAAGGCCGCTGCCCAATGCTCCGCGGAGGTCCGTCGAGAATTGCCAACCCCCTCCGCTTGACAGACCGGGCTAATATCTGCCATGCAGGCGGCGGCATATGGCAAATGCGTCGTTGCTGACTACCATTCCATCCACAAGGACATGTGCGCGAAGGAGTTTATGAAGTTAAAAGAATGTTTTCTGGTATCGTACCCCTTGCCATCGTGCACATACCAACTCGGAAGGCAACTAATGTGGAAAATAGAAAGCGTCCAAGAAGCTATAGCCAGATCAGCAGACAGTGCTGGTATCTGTATTAAATGTGAAGACTTTCAACTTGGCCCTTGAAATGATGGCTGCGCATTCACTTCATGACAAGAGCTACGTTGGAGACATCTACAGAACCTGTCTATTAATAGAAATCTTAATACAAAGCCCGGGAGTATCTGAGTATCTATCAGAAGAAATCTAAAGCCTGACCAGCCTCAGCAAGAACGTCGCCTTTTGTACCTCTTGCTCTTCCTCCACGATGAGATCTTCGCCCTCAGCTTCCGCCTCCACATGTTCCTCAACCGGCCTGCGCAGAACCTTCTCGAAGGCCTTCGCCTGCGTCTTGAATACCTCGCTCAGACCGATATTGTCGGGATCGGAGAGCATCTTGTACACCATCTTCACATCGTCTGTCGGGACGAGGCCGGCCTTCTTGCGGAGTTTCTGCACCCGGTTGATGACCTCTCTGGCGAGACCTTCTTGTGCGAGCTCTGGATACAGGGTCGCATCCAGGATAGTAAGCACGTCGTTATCGGTGTTCGTCTCCATATTCTTGGAGGATTCGTCCTCTTTCAATCCGCGCTTGACCACCAGATCACCCTCCACGAGTTCAATGCCGTCGACAATAATCTTCTTTTCGGCAACATATCTCTTCACGTCATCGCTGGTGAGTGACGGCAGAGCCTTCTTAACCTTCTGCGCGTCCTTCTTCAGCTTCTTGCCGAGAGTTGGCCAGTCAGCAGTGACGCTGTACTGGACATTGTACTTGTCCTCGTCGGATGACAGAATGAGGTCCCGCACGTTGAGCTCCTCGAGGATGTAGCTCTCCAGAGACTTGAGATCATCCAGATATTGCTGATCTTGGTGAATCACAATGAGCGTCTTCAGGGGCGACTTGAGGCCAATGGATCGTCGTTCACGAGAGATGCGAGTGAGCTCGATCACTCTCTGCATTCTTGCGACACGTCTCTCAACGACCTCGTCAAAGAGCTCCTCTCGCACTTCAGGGTAGGAAAGGAAGTGGACGCTCCGGTTGTCCTCGCCCTGCAGCGACTCAGGAATGTGTGGAAGGAGTTTTTGGTAAATGGTATCAGTGATGAATGGCGTGAACGGTGCAAGACCCCGCACCAAAGTGTAAAGGACCTCAAAAAGGGTATTCAAAGCATGCAGAGTATCATCAACGCCAAACTCACCCTTTAGACGCTTCCGGTTAAACCTGATATACCAGTTGGTCGTGTTGTCAATCAGCTCTAGCAACCGAGGAACGACGGTATAGAGCCGGTATCCAGCCATTTCCTGGTTCACAAATTTCAGAAGACTCTGACAGCTCGCCAAGATCCAGCGGTCCATGACATTTGTGTTAGTGGCCTCAGCCTTGGGGTCGAACATGTAGTCAATACCCTCCACCTTCTTCAACAGAGCAACTTGGCCCTCGAAGAATTTGTAGCTGTTCCATAGTGGGAGAAGAACCTTGGCCACGATCTCCTTAACGCCAGACTCCTTGAACCGAAGTGGTTCGGCTCGAACAACTGGGGAGTTGATAAGATAGAGTCGGAGGGCGTCCGAACCGTACCGCTCCATGATCAGGCTAGGGTCGGGATAGTTCTTCAGTCTCTTTGACATCTTCTTGCCATCTTCAGCGAGGACAATTCCGTTGACAACGCAGTTCTTGAACGGCAACGTTCCGAACAGGTGGGTTCCCAGAACAGTCAGGGTGTAGAACCAGCCACGGGTCTGGTCCAAACCTTCGGCAATGAAGTCTCCAGGGAAACTCTTTTCGAACTGCTCCTTGTTCTCGAACGGATAATGTTGGGACGCATATGGCATGCTTCCAGACTCAAACCAGCAGTCGAAGACCTCGCTCACTCGGCGGAGAACACCCTTCCCTTGTTTACTCGGGATGGTGATATGGTCAACCTTGTCACGATGAAGGTCAGTGAGCTCTCCAGTATAGCCACTGAGCTGCCTGAGCTCCTCGACGCTACCGACCGCGACGATTTCTTTGAAATCATCGCTGACCCACAAAGGAATCGGTGTGCCCCAGAAGCGGTTCCGAGAAATATTCCAGTCCCTGGCATTCTGAATCCAGCTGGAGAATCGTCTCTCCTTCACAAACGACGGGACCCAGTGTGAGTCTTCGATTCCCTGGAGCATCTGTGGGATAATAGGGCCAATCTTGACAAACCACGCAGGAACGGCCCGGTAGATCAGAGGAGTATCAGACCTCCAGCAGAAGGGGTAGCTGTGAGTAATCTGGCCATCGACAATCAACCTTCCCGTTCCCTTCAGATGTTTTATGATCGCCTTATCGGCCGCTTTGACATGCATTCCCTCAAAATCTGGGACCTGCGAGGTGAAGCAACCCTTGTCGTCGACGGGGTTCGGAGGCAGGCGTGTCTCGTTAATCACCCCATTTTCTACGGCGACCTTGTAGTCCTCCTCACCGAAAGCAGGAGCCTGGTGGACAATACCGACACCGTCCTCGGTCGTGACGTACGTGGCAGTAAACACACGGAACCCGTAATCTTTGAACTCCTCGTAGAAGTAGTTGAATAGAGGTTCGTAGCGCCATCCCTTCATGTCAGAGCCCTTGATACGGTCCACGATCTTGAATTTCGCTTTCTTCGGATCCTTGTACAGTGTTCTAAGCAAGCACTCCAGGAGGATATAATTCTTTCCTGAAGCCTCATCGTAGATCTTCACGTACTCAAAGTCTGGATGAACTGCCAGACCAGTATGGGATGGCAATGTCCATGGTGTGGTAGTCCAGGCCAGTAGGCACGTCTGGGGGTCGTCGAGAAGCGGAAACGTGACGACAACGGCTGGGTCCTGAACATCCTTGTAGTTCTGTTGCGCCTCGAAGTTACTCAACGGTGTGTTGAGCGCGGTTGAATATGGCATGACTCGATAGCCTCGATAGACAAGCCCTTTGTCGTAGAGCTGTTTGAAAACCCACCAGACTGATTCCATGAAGGATGTGTTCATTGTCTATTACCATCGAAGTCTGTCAGCCGACCGGAGACAAGAAAGGGAGGAATAGCCTGAACCTGGCACCCACCTTGTAATCATTATCGAAATCAATCCAGCGCCCAAGCCTCTCAATCGTCTGCCTCCACTCCGAAGCATATCTCATGACGATCGCTCTGCATTCTGCGTTGTATTTCTCGATACCCAGTTTCTCGACAGCCTCCAAGCCGGACATGCCCAATTTCTTGTCGATCTCATATTCAATAGGCACTCCATGGGTATCCCAGCCAAACCGTCGTTCCACATAATGACCCTTCATCGACCAATATCTAGGAATTATATCCTTGATCGTGGAGGCGAGCAGGTGGCCGTAATGGGGAAGGCCGGTCGCGAACGGAGGGCCATCGTAGAAGGTGTAGGGCTTGCGGCCCCGGGACAACTCGACTTGCCTCTGGAAGGCACCGATCTCCCTCCACCTCTTGAGGATGGCCTCCTCTTCAGCAGGGAAGTCGATGGACATGGCGAAGGAACTCCTGGTGAATTAGCGTTGTCGTTGCCCTTCTCAAGGTGGTGCCCGCGGGGTCGTTAAAATGTTCCTACGATGAGTCACCCCGCGATTTTTTTGATTTTTGCCGGACTCGGTTAAGTGCGAGGCGGTGTCCCGCCCCTGCAGCGCCACATCCAAGATCGCTTTATTCCACCACGCTGTAAGCGGCCTACATGACTTTGACGCGTTGAACGGATTCTGAAATCACAAAGATGCTCACGCTATAGCTATATCGCTGTCCTACGTCTAAGTCGTAATCTACGGGTATCTCAATCCCTAGTGATGTGATTTGATGCTCCGCATTGCCTCGCACATCACCTCGCCAGTAATCACAATAACAATAGCCGACATCGGATCAATCCACTTCCCCCTCATCTTCGTCATCATCCTCTTCAGCTTCCGAGACCTCCTGGCCGAGTTCCTTTAGTCGTTTCTGTATGAGTGTTAGTCTGCAACTATATCAAGGAGAATGGGAAGGGGGGAGGGGTTGATGCCGACCTTATCCTCCTTTCTCTTGGCCTCCAGGTCTCCAAACACGATTAAGAGGTCATCAAGTTCTTCTTGTACTGCCTTGCGAGCTTTTTCCTTCTCTTGAACTTCAGCTTGCGCCTTTTCCAGTGCTGCCTGCGCTTTCTTAAGCGCCTCCTCCGCCTCTCGCGCGCGCTCCTCGGCCGCTTTTGCCCTCTCTTCAGCGCGCGAGGCTCGCTCCTCCAGCGCAGAGTTCTTGGAAGAGTACTCTTCGTGGGCGGCTTTGAGACTCTGAGCGTGCTCTTTGCTTGCCTTGTCAAGGTTTGATTCCAAACTCTGGATAGTTCTCTTCAGTTCAGCGACTTCGGCTTCGTGGCGTTCTCTGACGCTGTTGCTTCTCGTTTCGTAATCTGATTGCAAACTCTCAATAGTCTTTTTCAGTTCGGCAACCTCGGCTTCGTGGCGTTCTCTGATGCTGTTGCATTTCCTCTCGTAGTCTGCAGCAGTCTCTTTCAACCGGTTGTCGACTGCACGTAATTGTTCGTCGTGCTGTTTGAGCAACTCATTCTTGGCCTTTTCGTGTCGTTCCACCAGCTCGGATAGTTCTTCTTCGTGGTTCCTCTGAAGCGTTTCGTTGATCTGTTTTATCCTGGAGAGCTCAAGAGCACAGGAATCCCTTGTTTTTCGATGGTCAAGCTGCTCCTGCTCGAGTTTGCGCTCCAGCGTAACCAAATCTGACTCCAGCTTCTGTATAGTTTGGTTGCGCTCGTCAACTTCGGCGCGGAGGGAATCAACAAGCTCCCGGGATATCCCTTTTTGGATCCCATTTGCAATAACCGGAACTTCAAATCCTGGATCTCTGTCAATTGCACGTATTAGACGGCTGAAATTGTCTTTTAGGAACTCCATAAATGTCCTATCAAAGAATACATCTGGAAGGCCCCCATCAAACTCTCCCTGTGATGTTTGAGGTAAGACCTCAAAGTCGCGGACCAAAGGAAACTCCCTCAGTTTGGTTATCTTGTCGATATATTGTTCTCTCCCGAGCCCGTTAAGCAGTAACTGATGCAAGGTTGCTCGTGGTATCGGTGAATCTTTTGTAGAAAACTCGTAGATGATCCCGAGAAGAACGGAACAGAGCCCTGGGAGAAGAACGCTGGAAACGCCACGCTGCTTAGTCTCTTGTATCAAACTCTGAACACTGCTTCCTTCACCGAGGAAATCGTTAACAGCATCCGGGTCCTCGAAAAGCCAACCGCAAAGAAGCATGAGGTATCCGACAGATATTCTCTCGTCGTCACCTCGATGAATCCCCGTGATCAAATTACCCGCTATGCTCTGGACACATGTGATGACCTCCTCACCGCTCTCAGCATCTCCCTCGGTCACTTTCAGAGCCACCGCCTTTGCTTCGGGGTCTTCAAAGACCAAATGGAACATGAGGACAGACGCCATCCATGTTTGATATGGATCAGCATTCCTTCGAGATTCGGGCGGCTCAACGAGGATCGACAGGACGTTTGGAATCTGGTCATCGCCGCTCATATGTCCATCAATTGCTCTACGTAGTACATGAAGGCGAATCCCAGGATGTTTCGCAAAGAAGGCCTTCATGCATTCGCAGGCGGCAAGACGTGCATCCAGCAAATGAATGGGTGCAGGCTCAAGAGTCAATTTGAGAAGTGCTTCGATGACATTTACTTTCTGCGGGCCATTCCTTTTAGCGTCGCCATTTGCAAGATGATCGCCGCGGAGCTTAGGGCCCCAAGAAACCTCGATGTCGGCAAATTTCTCTTGCAATGTCGGGTTCTCGCGGATCAGATCTGCACATGTTTCTAAAGCCTACATACATCAGCGCAACCAGCTCAACCCAATTCAAATACCAAAGGAGCGGAATAGCGCACCTTAGCTGTTATCTTGACATTAAACTCCTGGCTGAATGCCGTACGTAGGACCTGTTCCATGACGCCATTTTGCCAGAATGCCACCTGGTTGACAGGAGTACTGACTCCTCCTCTGACTAGGAAAAGCTGTACGATGGCCAAGAGACCCCATAAATTCTTGTCACGTTGAGCAAGAGACCACTGAGGAATGCTTTCCTCCGTTTCTTGCTCCCGAGTAGCATCAGCGAGCAACTTCGCCAACTTTTTCACACACCCCGTCTCGCGAAAATAAGACTGGTTCGATACATTGAGTCGCAGAAGATTCGCTAACAACGAAAGGCAGTCTTCGACCACTTCTGATCCATGAGTGAGAGAACCTTCCGCTTCTATCAAGGAGAAAATGCGCTCGAAAGCATTCTCAAAGGCAACGAGCTTCTGAAGTTCCGTGGAGGAAGGTGTTAATGCAATAAGCAAGACAAGGGCCTCTATAAAAGAGAGACAATTCATCAGCAAGGCAACGAATAGAGGATGTTAACGAAGAAATTGATGCCGTACCGTTGCGGACAGGCTCCCGAACATCGCTCAGCACGTTGACTAATCTAGATACTCCCAGAGGTGCCGTAAAAATACACTCTTGTGTCCTCTCCGGTCGTGCTCCGCAGATGTGGGACATTAACTGCAGGGAGTACAGTCGAGAATAGAAGTCCCGCATATCGAGAAGGTCAAGGAGAGTGGTGATATTATCTTGGCGCTTTTAATCGAGTTAACCAAGGATACAGCATTCCGGTTGATGAAAGCGTACCTGGGTAAATTCATCCGCAAGCCAGAGAGCGATTTCATCCGATGCTTCGGGCTATCCGCATGTTAGCAGCCAAACGAGTATACAGAGCTTGCTCGTAGAGTTAGAGCAAACGAACACTATTTTCGTCCGGAGAGAATAACATCAACAAGGTCTCCAAGACCACTTTGATCGTGTCGACATCCTCGCCATCATTTCTTAGGCTGTTGATCAACCCTCGAAGCGCACCGGAGGCAACAGATGCAGGGTAATCCTTAGCAAAGCTCCTCAGGCCTAGAATTGCTGCCCGTCGATCTTCCAGTAAGGTCGCACTCTGGAGTCGGCTACATAAAGTGTTTATCGTGTCCGTGGCCGTCTGTTTGGCCGGCGCTTGCGACTCGAGAATTCGAAACATCGCCGCTGTCAACTCGTACTTTCATGGTCACCGCCGACCTTGAGTGGTGCAATTGACGCGCATTGAAGCAACGACACGAGAAGTGGTGAACGCCCCAAACACACCGCGAACTACCAGAAAAATTAGCTCCTGAGATCAGGAATCGCCACCCTCGCCGGTCCGCTGGCTTGCAGAGAGAGGTGAGCTGTACTATTCGAGGACAGGCGGCGGGCCAGCGCCGCGCGCCGCCCGGGGCGCCAAGTTGCCACTTCCCAAAACGCACTAGCCTGTCATGTATGCAGACGCGCGCCACGGAAAAACATTGTGCCGGCAGTTTCTCGCATCGCATCGCAGACCCTTCAAGCTCTCTCCGTCAAGGGATCCATCAGCCGCGGTGGCCGCGGCGTCTCTCACTCAACGGCTCTTTGCGCATCTGGGGTTGTCCGAGTGATTGACGCGGTTCATGAGATCGCCGGCCCTGTCGTTCTTTTTTGCAGACCTTACGTGCTCTGGCCTTCGAAGACAGTCGATGGAGCACGTCGGCGGAACATCTTAATCCACCAAAGCTCTCAATCATCGCCTCCGCGTCAGCATCATGGGTGTTCCGGCGCTGTTCAGGTGGCTCTCCGCCAAGTATCCTAAGATCATCTCTCCGGTGATCGAGGAATTGCCCTACGAGGTTGGCGGAGAGGTTATCCCAGTCGACACGACGCGCCCGAACCCAAATGGAGAGGAGATGGATAACCTGTATCTGGACATGAACGGTATCGTCCATCCGTGTACTCATCCAGAGGGGAAGCCGCCACCCGCAACGGAGCAGGAGATGATGATAGAGATCTTTAAATACACGGACAGAGTGGTGAACATGGTTCGCCCGAGAAAGCTTCTGATGATCGCTGTCGGTATGTTGACCTGCAGGCACGGGGAAACGGCTGTCTCCCTTGGGACGGCTACATTATTTTGATATGATGTTTCAAAGTCTCCGAGGGGGGTAGTGCTTTCCCTTCCGCTAATGTCTTTGCCATCTAACCGGTGTTATTACATGTGGCTAACCTGCTTTGTGTTCAGATGGTGTTGCGCCACGAGCGAAAATGAACCAGCAGCGTGCCCGTCGGTTCCGTTCTGCCCAGGAAGCTAAGGAGGCGGACGAGAAGAGAGAGGAGTTCAGAAAATTGCTTGAGAAGCAAAATGGTGGCAAGCGCGACAAGGAAATCGAAGAACAGGTTATACAGAAAACATGGGACAGCAATGTTATCACTCCGGGAACTCCTTTTATGGACATTCTTGCTGCCTCCTTACGATATTGGGTCGCTTACAAGCTCAACACTGATCCGTTGTGGGAAAAGGTGTGTCTCCGACACTACACATTCTGCAATTGATGCTGACTTTGTGCAGCTAAACGTGATCATATCCGATGCCACCGTCCCCGGAGAGGGTGAGCATAAGATTATGGAGTTTATTCGATCCCAGAGGGCATCGCCGGAACATGATCCCAATACCCGCCATGTTATCTACGGATTGGTTAGTATCCTAAAATCTTAAGTGGCAGTTAGAGACACTAACATGCTTGTATTAGGACGCTGACCTGATCATGTTGGGCCTGGCAACTCACGAGCCTCACTTTCGTGTTCTCCGTGAAGATGTCTTCTTCCAAGAATCCAAGGCAAGGACTTGCCAGCTATGTGGTCAGACGGGCCATAAAGCAGAGGAGTGTAGAGGCCAAGCAAAAGAGAAGCAAGGAGAATTCGATGAAAAGGGGAAAGGTACCCTTCTCAAGCCATTCATCTGGCTGAATGTCTCCGTTCTTCGAGAATACCTTGCCGCTGAACTGTACGTTCCTCATCAACCATTCCCGTTTGACCTGGAGCGGGCGCTGGATGACTGGATTTTCATGTGCTTCTTTGTTGGAAATGACTTCCTGCCGCATCTGCCGTCTCTTGATATCCGAGAGAACGGTATCGATACACTAATCGCAATATGGCGCGATAACCTTCCAGCGATGGGTGGATACCTCACAAAGGATGGGCATGTTGACCTCAAGAGGGCGCAGCTGATTCTACAAGGGCTTGCGAAGCAGGAAGATGCTATCTTCCGTCGTCGACGACAGGTGGAGGAGAGAAAGCTTGCAAATGAGAGGAGGCGCAAGCAAGAGGAAAGAATGCGGAACGAAGAGCGTTCCAGGAAGAGGAGGAGAAGTTCACCGACTTACAACTCTCCGACCAGCCACAAGTCTCGCGGCCACGGAGGCGACTTGGCGGTTCCTCTTGATGATCTCGCTCTCATTACGCCCAGTCGAGGAGAACTATCAAGAGAGACCAGGGAGTTGACCCACAGCATGGTAGTGAATCGCGGCGCCATTTATAGAGCCAATATGGCAAATAAAAGTGCCGCTGCAGTGCTTAAGAGCCAGTTACTGAAAGGAGCTCAAGGTGATGCTAACTCTGTCAACGGCACATCTGCGGAAAATGGAGACGATACCCCCAATGAGACAGAGCAGACATCACCTTCCGTCCTTGGTAAGCGGAAAGCCGATTTGATAGAAGATGAGGGTACGGAAGTCGAAACTCCTGGGATAGACTCGCCTGTCGTGCCTGGTACCCCCCAGGATGAAGACGAACTTCCCCCAGACACCGTTCGGCTATGGGAAGAAGGGTATGCTGAACGATACTATGAGCAAAAGTTCGGTGCAGACCCTAAAGACATCGAGTTCCGTCGCAAGGTTGCGAGGGCGTATGTCGAGGGGCTTACATGGGTGCTCTTGTACTACTTCCAAGGGTGTCCATCGTGGACCTGGTACTATCCATATCACTACGCCCCATTTGCGGCGGACTTTGTTGATATAGGGGATATGAAAGTGCATTTCGAGAAGGGTAAACCCTTCAAGCCATTTGAGCAACTGATGGGAGTCCTTCCGGCATCTTCAAGTCATGCACTACCCAAAGTCTTCCATGATCTCATGTGCGATCCGAACAGCGAGATTATCGATTTCTACCCTGAAGATTTCCAGGTGGACTTAAACGGCAAAAAGTACGCCTGGCAGGGAGTCGTGCTATTGCCATTCATTGACGAAAAGCGACTACTGAAAGCCATGGAGAAGAAATATCCTCTCTTGACCGAGGAGGAGAAAGCGCGCAATACAGCGGGTAATGATATACTCCTAATATCAGACCGACATCCACTCTACAAAGAGCTGGTCTTGAATTTCTACTCCAAAAAGCAGGGCGCGTCAAAGCTCAAGCTAAATATGCGCATCAGCCGTGGTTTGGCGGGCAAAGTTGAGCGCAACGAGAATTATATCCCGCACAGCTCCTTGGTTCCTCCGCTGGAGGGAAATGGCATGCCGAGCTTGGAGGATGATCATTCCATAACGTATGCATCCCACCTAGTCCCTTGCAATGCTAAGAAACAACCTGCTGACAAAACACAGGGTGAATTACGAGATCCCCAAGTCCACGCATATACACAAGTCCATGCTTCTTCGAGGCGTAAAATTCCCACCTCCCACGCTGGACAAAACAGATATTGAGATCATAAAATCCAAAGCGCAGAATTCCGGCCGATCATTTGGCGGTGCCCCGCTCCGCAATGGAAATGGCAAAGGCGGTAGAATCAACTATGCTGCTAGTGATCGTAATGATCGGCCAAACCCATTCGCCGCACATCTCGACCCCGGATTTGTGCCTCCGCCTCATCTCGGTGTTCCTATGCCGCCCCCAGGATGGGTTCCTCCACCGCCTGGCTCAGTGGGTTTCTCTATGGGCCCGCCGCCTCCCCCTCCACGCGGTGGATTTGCTGACTCTTATCGCCCTTCCTACCCTCCGGCGCCTCCAGTGCCTCCACAGCCACAAGGATATCAGTATGGAGGCTATTATGGTCAGGGAAGCCATTACAGCCCACCGCAACATGGCTCATACAGTTACTCCGGTCAGTCTTCTTATTATGGCCAGGGTAGTCACTACAGCAGACAGCAGTTTGGATCTAGTTACGGCGATCGTCGGGAAGATGGTAACTATCGTGGTGGATATCATGACCAGCCTCGTCAGGGCCGTGATAGCTATCATCCAAGGCGCAGTGACGGATATGGCCGCTACTAGTTTAGTTGTGTCCATGGGATGGGTAATTTGTATGGGTATGATATGGGGATTATTATGCTCTTGTGGTTATGAACCAGTTCAGTTTGTTGATTGGTATTAATTAGGCTTGGAATGTACAAGTATGGTTTCTTGCCACTGCGGACAGCTGGTGAATACCGAAGTAGCCTCTAATGACACGCTAATAAATACCTTAGTAAGCTGAAGTCCGCTGTAAGCCCACACTGTGTGCTGGTAAATAATTATTGTGAAAGCGGCGCAAGCGCCAGTTCTCGAGCGGTGTGGAGGGGCAGAATAGTCGCGAAATCGGAGCTGTCGAAATTTCGACCCGGAACGCGGAGGTCGAGTCATACCTAGGTCCAAGTTCACAGTGACCTGGAGAGCTGTTCTCTCCACTGAATTTCCAGCAATTGTGTCGCGCCGCGTCTAGCGTGCAGCGTGGGACACATCCAGGTCAGTAGGGTCCCAGCAATACGCCGTACATTGGCCCATATCACTGACCTCTTTTCTGAGCCCCTCACAGAAACTGGCCGCTCAGTTCTCGCTCGGTACAACAGCCGCATCGAGCTCGCGACGCCGCGGAAACGCGAGATCCTCCTGCTCTGTACGGGAGGAGAGTTATTGAATCGATTGGATAAATTTACAAGTCGCAGGATGAATTGACTGGAGCGACCTGTCCCACAAGTCCAAGTGCCATTCGACGGATATTCGCGCTCTCCACAAATCGCACCCCTCGCGACTTATTCACAATGACCGCTCCCACGAAAATCGATGTTTTAGGCCGTGAGAGCATAGTTGCTGATTTCGGGCTCTGGCGGAACTACGTGGCCCAGGATCTCCTTAGCTGCTGCCCTTCTACCACCTATGTTCTCATCACAGATACGAATATCGGCTCAATCTACACCGAACCCTTCAAGAAGGTCTTCGAAAATGCTGCAGCGGCCATTTCCCCGTCGTCCCGCCTCTTGATCCACGAGATTCCACCCGGCGAGAACTCGAAGTCACGTCAGGGCAAAGCTGAGATTGAGGACTGGATGCTGAGCCAGGACCCACCATGCGGCAGGGACAGCGTGATCATTGCGCTCGGAGGAGGTGTGATTGGCGACCTTGTTGGATTTGTCGCGGCGACCTATATGCGCGGAGTGCGTTTCGTCCAAGTCCCTACGACACTTCTTGCCATGGTCGACTCGTCAATCGGAGGCAAGACCGCAATCGATACCCCTCTGGGGAAGAACCTGATAGGCGCGATCTGGCAGCCAACCAGAATCTACATCGACCTCGAATTCTTGAATTCTCTTCCGGAAAGAGAGTTTATCAACGGCATGGCAGAAGTCATCAAGGTAGGTCACAGTGGTCGCCCAGAGAAAAGCTGCAACTGCGTCCATGTTAACTCTTAGATTCACAGACCGCGGCGATTTCGAGTGAGGAGGAGTTTACCGCTCTGGAGAACAATGCAGATGCCATTTTGGCGGCCGCCAAGAGCAAACCGGGACACGGCCGCTTCGACGGTATCCAAGACATCTTAAAGGCAAGAATACTTGCCTCCGCACGTTTCAAGGCCTATGTTGTTTCAGCTGATGAGCGCGAAAGTGGTCTGCGAAACCTTCTCAACTTCGGTCATTCCATTGGGCACGCCATTGAGGCAATTCTGACTCCGCAAATTCTGCACGGAGAGTGCGTGGCGATTGGTATGGTTAAAGAGGCTGAACTCGCGCGGCATCTTGGTATTCTTAAAGGAGTTGCTGTGTCCCGTTTGGTCAAATGTCTCACAAGATATGGCCTGCCAACCTCCCTAAAAGATGAGCGTGTACGTAAGTTGACTGCCGGCAAGCACTGCCCTCTTGATCAGGTGATGGCGAACATGGCACTCGACAAGAAGAACGATGGCCCAAAGAAAAAGGTGGTTCTTCTTTCGGCTATCGGTCGAACCTATGAGCAGAAAGCGAGCGTGGTGTCGAATGAGGATATCAGAGTTGTCCTCGCGCCGAGCATTGAAGTTTCTCCTGGCGTGCCACAGACGCTTAGTGTAACCTGCACACCGCCGGGGTCGAAAAGCATTTCGAATAGGGCGCTGGTTCTTGCAGCTCTTGGTTCTGGTACCTGCCGCATCAAGAATTTACTGCACTCAGATGACACTGAGGTCATGCTCAATGCCCTCGAGCGACTAGGTGCAGCTACTTTCTCCTGGGAAGATGAGGGTGAGGTCCTTGTGGTCAACGGAAAAGGAGGAAAGCTGCAGGCAACTCCTACACCACTATATCTCGGCAATGCTGGCACAGCTGCCAGATTCCTTACCACGGTCGCGACTCTCGCCACGCCAAGCACTGTTGAGTCGAACGTCCTGACGGGAAACAACCGCATGAAACAGCGGCCTATCGGTGATCTAGTCGATGCTTTGACAGCAAACGGTGCTGGAATAGAATATCTGGAGAGACAAGGCAGCCTGCCTCTCAAGATTGCTGCCTCGGGCGGCTTTGCTGGGGGAAGAATCAACCTCGCCGCAACAGTGTCCTCTCAATACGTCTCTTCGCTGCTGATGTGCGCCCCCTACGCAAAGGAGCCAGTGACATTGAAGCTCGTTGGTGGCAAGCCCATCTCCCAGCCTTATATTGACATGACAACAGCCATGATGAGGTCCTTTGGTATAGATGTGCAGAAATCTACTACGGAAGAGCATACTTATCACATTCCTCAGGGGACGTACACCAACCCTGCGGAATATGTCGTCGAGAGCGATGCCAGCTCCGCAACATATCCCCTTGCGATTGCAGCAATATCAGGTACAAGCTGTACCATTCCTAACATCGGATCGAAGTCTCTGCAGGGCGATGCACGCTTCGCTGTTGACGTTTTGAGACCCATGGGCTGTACTGTCGAGCAGACAGATGTGTCAACTACCGTAACCGGACCAGCCGATGGTATCCTGCGACCGCTGCCCAACGTCGACATGGAGCCCATGACGGATGCGTTCCTCACTGCCTCCGTCCTTGCAGCTGTCGCTAGAGGGCAGGGATCAAACCACACAACTCGCATCTACGGAATTGCAAACCAGCGAGTCAAGGAGTGTAATCGGATAAAAGCAATGAAGGACGAGCTAGCCAAATTTGGCGTTACCTGCCGTGAGCATGACGACGGCCTTGAGATCGATGGAATTGACCGCTCGGCTCTCCGCGCTCCAGCAGGAGGTGTTTTCTGCTACGATGACCACCGCGTCGCGTTCAGCTTCAGTGTTCTAGCTCTTGCAGCTCCCCGGCCCACTCTGATCCTTGAGAAGGAATGCGTAGCTAAGACATGGCCTGGCTGGTGGGATACCCTGAAACAGACCTTCGGGGTAAAACTCGAAGGCAAAGAGCTGCAAGATAGTGAGCGTTCTGCCGTCGCACGTGTGGACAAGGCGTCCGCGTCGATCTTCATCATTGGTATGCGTGGTGCCGGAAAGACGACAACCGGACAATGGGTCGCCAGAGTGCTAAAACGTCCGTTTATTGATCTTGACACCGAGCTCGAGGCCACTGAGGGCTTGACGATCCCCGAGTTAATTAAGCAACGAGGGTGGCAGGGCTTCCGGGATGCCGAGCTCGCTCTCTTGAAGCGCATGATGGCAGAGCGACCCATTGGCTACGTTTTTGCATGCGGAGGTGGGATTGTAGAGACACCCAAGGCCAGGGAGTTGCTCATCCAGTACCACAAGAATAAGGGCAATGTTCTACTCGTCATGCGAGACATCAATCAGGTCATGGATTTCTTGAAAACTGACCAGACCCGCCCTGCATACGTCGAGGATATGATGAGCGTGTGGCTGCGCCGTAAGCCATGGTTCCAAGAGTGTAGCAACATCCAGTACTACAGCCAGCACACGGGCTCAAACGGGCTTACCGTTGCATCAGATGACTTCAAGCGCTTCCTGCAGGTCGTCACTGGTCAGCTTGATAGTCTTGCCATCATCAAGAAGAAAGAACATTCGTTCTTTGTCTCCTTGACATTGCCCGACCTGCGTCCTGCCGGTGATATACTTAAAAAGGCTTGTCTCGGGTCTGATGCGGTGGAATTGCGGGTCGACCTGCTGAAGGATCCCAATTCAAGCAGTGATATTCCTTTTGTCGACTATGTGGCAGAGCAGATATCTTTCCTCCGCAGCCGTGTCGCGCTGCCAGTGGTGTTCACGATTCGAACCAAAGGCCAGGGCGGCCGCTTCCCTGACGACGCTCATGATGCCGCAATGCAATTGTATCGACTCGCCATCAGGTCTGGGTGCGAGTTTGTGGATCTCGAAATCTCATTCCCAGACGAGATGCTGCGAGCAGTCACGGAGATGAAAGGCTATTCGAAGATCATCGCATCGCACCATGATCCGGCTGGGACGCTTAATTGGGCGAACGGCTCTTGGATCAAGTTCTATAACAAGGCGCTTCAGTACGGAGACATCATCAAGCTCGTCGGCGTTGCGAAGTCGTTTGATGATAACTCGGCCCTTCGGAAGTTCAAGGACTGGGCCGAGCAGGCTCACGACGTGCCTCTCATTGCAATCAACATGGGCGATAAAGGCCAGCTGAGCCGTATGCTCAATGGCTTTATGACGCCTGTGTCGCATCCCAGCCTCCCGTTCAAAGCTGCTCCGGGCCAGCTCTCGGCGACGGAAATCCGTAAGGGCCTGTCACTGATGGGCGAGATAAAGCCCAAGAAGTTCGCTCTCTTCGGGACACCTATTTCGAGCTCTCGTTCCCCGGCTCTCCACAACTTCCTCTTCGCGCAGATGGGTCTTCCACACGAGTATGGCCTGCTGGAGACGAACAACGTGCAAGACGTCCGGGAGTTCATCCGGTCGCCAGATTTCGGCGGTGCCTCGGTCACTATCCCTCTGAAACTCGATATCATGCCTCTGTTGGACGAGGTTGCACAGGAGGCTGAGATAATTGGAGCGGTGAACACGATAGTTCCCGTCAAAACCAACAAGGACCAACCGCCGCGCTTGATCGGTCACAACACAGACTGGCAGGGGATGGTACGGTGCTTGCGCAACGCTGGCGCCCACGGCTCGTCGGGCAAAACGAGCGGCATTGTTATCGGCGGAGGAGGCACCGCCCGTGCCGCGATCTATGCCCTTCACAGTATGGGTTACTCCCCAATCTACGTCCTCGGGCGATCTGCCGCCAAGCTTCAGAGCATGGTCTCGACGTTCCCCACTGGCTACAATATCCGCATCGTGGAAGACTTCGCACACATAGGGACCATCCCGCACGTCGCCATCGGGACGGTCCCTGGCGACTCGCCTGTCGACCCGAACATGCGCGAAGTGCTGTGCCACATGTTCGACAAAGCCCAGGAAATCGACCGCGTCCCAGCGGGCGCCCTGGACAGCAGGGTCCCTCGAGTCTTCCTGGAGATGGCATACAAGCCCGCCGTGACGGCGCTGATGCAGCTGGCTTCCGATGCTGGTTGGACTACTGTGCCCGGCCTGGAGGCCTTGGTCGGACAGGGCGTGCATCAGGTGAGTAGATCCTCTTGCATGAGACTAGCTTACTGCGGTCGGACCAGATGACTGACACATTACGCGCAGTTTGAACTCTGGACCGGCATCATGCCACTGTACGAGGATGCAAGGGTACGTCTGAATATATCCTATTGTTTTTGCTCAGTTGAACGAACAAGTCCCAGCTAACGGTGTTTAACTCCAGGCCGCTGTGATGGGCAGCAAGACAGCAGTCAACGGCAGCGCTTGAATGCGATCTATCCACATTGCGATCCGTTTCCCTGATACTCCCTCTGACTAAAAGCTTTGGAAAGATAAAAATGTTGATGGCATATAGAAAAGAGATTTCAAAAAGAAAAGCGGGATCTGGAAGATTCCACAAAGAGAGAAAAATAAAAGTTCATGTAGATCCTCTAATACTACTTTTTCCTCTTTTCTTCCTGTCTCATTTCTTCACGTACGTTGTGGTTTTACGAAGTGATGTACATGAAAATAACAAGCCCGTAGCGGTTTATGCCAGTCATAGGATCCATATCCTCTTGGCATCACATCATGAAATCCTCAGCGTACGAATGGTTGACGAGCCAATCGTACACTGCCACAATTCAAACACGGCAGACCGATTCAGACAGGCGTGTAGGCTCTGATAAGTTTCTCCCCATTTCTGTTCTAGAGACTTGGGCCCAGGCCCACCGGGCTCAGCATACGGGTATGTATCAGTGTCTGCATACATCCTCCTCCTCCATACTTTCCTTCATCCATCCTTCATCCTACTGTCTGTCTCTCTTGTTCCCGTGCGGATCCGATGCTCAGCTATTTCCCAAAAGAAACAAAACAAAAAAAATCGTCTCTCTCCGTGATTTTGGAATGCCACACACTGCGCACACTACTTCCGTCTATCAAGCATGCCATATTCATCTGCACCGTTGCCCAAATTCTCGTTTCAATACCGCCCGATAGCTGTAGCGATAAAAGCTGAAACCCCCCAGCAAAAAAAACAATTCAAGTTCAAGGCCTGCAATGTTTATTGACCGCTTCAGGGTCCACCGACGGTTTACTCTTCCACTTGGATGTGACGTTCTCGAGTCCTCCCGAGGGAAGGAGGGGGGGGGATAAGGGGGGTCCCCTCTCGGCGAGAGTCCAGGGGTACTCAGAGTACTGCTTGTTTAGTGGGAGTGTCCTGTAAGTCAGGCCTTTGGAAGCATGCATGGAACTATTTAGCATGCAGATCAATTCCGGAGAACTGCAGGATAATGCGCTATAGAATTTATAACTGCTTTGAAAGGGAAAGGCTTTGGAGACCTGGGTCAGCTCTTTTTAAGATGAAGCAGCACTGAATATTACGGAGTAGAGATGCATTCAATAAGCCTACATTGCAGCCCAGACAGGCTCAACATTCTGTCTGGCTATGGGCTGTCCATGACTTGACAATGCAGGAAGCAAAAAGCATCAAGAGAAGGAGAAAAAAAAAAAGGAAGTTTCCTTTTTAGCATAATAAATGGGTATATCAAGGAGATCAATATGATATGATACAAGACAACAGCTGAAAATTCCTTGCATAGACGTTCATACATGTACAAGTTGAATAGACTACGCTGTGTCAAATCCGGCAACCCGAGTGTTCATACCAAAGGCATGATGTCGCTGAAATTGGATTTTGCGACTAACGCTCAGTCTGTGTGGAGGCTCGACGCACACGGATCAGCTACCAAAACAAGCCGAGTCGCGAACCTCAGCGCATTAAAGAACATCTCCCAGCCAGAGTGCTTTATCAATGATTGTAAACCTGACAACCATGTCAGAGCTGGGATTTTATAACTCAGGCGGCAGCTCTTGCTTGATGTGATGGAGAGACCGGGCACGAAGCTCGTCCATAAAGTTGAGAAGACAGCCAGGGATAGGCGCAATCAAACTATCTAACCTACCTACATACATAGTACCTAACGACCAAGTACACGCATGTACATACCTATGTAGATACTGTCCTAATACCTACCTATCACTCACCAGCTAGCTAGATGATCTAATCTAGCTTTTTTTTTCTTTTCCCCTCTTCCCTTCCCCGCACCGACCAACTGACCTATCTAGGGAACAGACAGATCAAGCTAGCTCAGGTGCGTCTGTGAAGCAGCTTCCAGCTTGCTTTGGCTTTTGCTTTCCTTTCCTACTGCCCATCGACCGATCTACCCCCATACATCGAGCAAGTACATGATGATACCAATATTAGGTATAATATTATTAGGCACTAGGTATGTATGTATGCACAGGTAGGAATGTATGCAGGGCACGAGCAGGAGCAAGGACCCCGCCGCGGTCCTTCCCCGCTAGTTCTGCTCGCTACTACTACCCACCAGTCAGGTACTGTGCATCCGTATCCATCTGTAGATGTAGATGACGTCTATTGCGTCAGCAGACAGATGATCAATGTGCTGCGCCCCATTGATCGATCCAAGAGGAACAACCTGACCAAGGAAGAAAGAAGCTCTAGCGATTGGATATGCAAGTACAGAATTCTGGAAGGATCGTTGTATGTCGAGCCGATATTAACAATCATATTCAGACTGCTTTTCATGCCGTTCTTTTCTCGTTCTCGTCTATCAGCATCTGTACCCGTAACCAAATCAATCATATCATACACATAGAACATTCCCATACTATACAAAGTAAACCCAAAACCACAACCACAAGCATAAACAGGAGCAGCGTAAACAAAGCGAAGCATGCAAGCTGTACGAAAGGTGCCTCGGCTATGTATGTACCACCAACCCAGCCCAAATGCACGTAAGCCAACCCGATCAAGGCAAAGCAAAGCAAGATGGTGATTAAGGCGTAGTGATCAGAGACGTCATGACGTAGCAATCGTACAGTACATGGATGTATGATACAGCGTAACCAGTCACAGAGTCGTCAAATGCGTGTTGCAAAGGAAATCAGAGGAAGTAGCGTGTGATCCAATCTGCTCGGAGCGACGAGATGAGACAAACGGGTGAAACAGCTTGCAAGCAAGATGACGTGCCGAGACAGCCGGACTCGGGCAGCGCGAGATGTCCAAAACATCATCAGGGCCATGATGGAGAGGTGAGACACAAAGAAGGTCGACGAAGGTGCTCGACGCTGCGCGACCGCCGCGGCGTCCATGACGTCACGACCGGCGGGCGCGCAGGCCGCAAGGCCGCCTGTCCGCAAGCGGCAGGCGCGGCCGCCGATCCGGGCGGGCAGGACGCGCCTGCCCGCTTCGGGCTAGCGCATGACGTCCGTGGCGCCGCCCGGCCGGGAGCGCATCACATCATGACGGAGCATCAAAGACACGCCCCTGGTCGCTTCACTCTGCTGCCCGCACTGATAGGCCGCGTCGCGGAGCAACCAGACGTGTAGCGCCAGAGACGGTCGACGCTCAGTCCCTGCTCTTCCGCTTCTGCTTGCCCGGCCAGTCGACGTCCGGGTGCACCACGCGCATGTGCCTCGTCAGGGCGTCGTTGCGCGAGAACGTCTTCTCCTCGGCGCACAGGTGACACCGGACCTTCTGCTTGCGGGCGTTGTGGATCGTGTCCTCGTGCCGCGTCAGGTCGTAGGGCCGCGAGAAGATCGAGTTGCACGGCTTGCCCGTCGACGGGTTGATCCGCTCGCACTTGTGCGGGCCCGCCTGGGAGCTGCGCACCACGCCGTCGCGTCCGGCCAGGTGTCCGGGCGTGGTCGAGCGGTGCGCCTCGCGCTTGTGCTTCTGGAGCTTGGCCGGCGTCTCGAAGCGCAGAGGGCAGCCGTGGTAGGTGCAGGTGTAGGTCCCAGAGTCCGACGCCGTACTGTCAGGCCGTTGCACCGTCTCGCTCGGCGCCTGGGTCGTCAGCGGCTGCTGTCCCTGCGCAGCGGTAGTGATCGTGATCGTGGGCTGCGTATCGCCGGCGGTGGAGAGCGCGTGATGCGCCAGGTTGTTGTCGGTATGGAGCTGCTGTTGCTGAGGCTGGCGGCGAGGATGCTGCTGCGGCTGCTGCGGTGGCATGAAGGGATACTGCTGGCGCATGTTGGCTGCCTGCTGCGCGTATTGGTTCGGGAATGCCTCCATCGGGTTGTAGTTCTGCGTCGGCTGGAAGGCGGAGGAACTCTCCCGTCGTAGTACCCCCAGCGTAGTGTCGCCGATCTGGAAGTCGGACCCGTTCGTCGGGAACAGCGGCGGCATCCCGGCGTCCTCGGTGCCTTCATGGTACTCGAGCAGCGCATCTTTGGGCGAGATCGTCTTGGGCTCTCCCTGGTTGTCGTGCTGCCCAATGTTCATCCCGTTCTGCGTCAGCTGCATATTCGCTGCCAGACTGGGCTGCTGCAGAGGCGCGGTGTTGAACTCGGCAGCCAGCGGCGATCCTTGGCGGAAGGGCGAGCGGTCGCGGTTTAGCGTGGTCGCGGGCGACTGCGATCGCGCAGACAGGTGCCCCTGGTGCGCAGCCTGCAGACGGTCCGCAAAGAGGTTGCGGTACGGTGCCGTCAAGAGGTTTTGGTTCTGGTTCTGGGACGGCTTGCGGACCTGCGGTGTGGGAATGATCCCGGTGTTGTAGAGCTCGTCCTGGTAGATGTCGGAGATGGTCCTGTTCAACTTGGGAACCCCGATCGGGACCGTCGTAGCGTTCTGGCCGCCAAAGTCTGAAAGCGCATCGAGACGTAAGTATTCATCCATCCACCTGTCAACGTCAGGAAATCGGTCCTCACCATGGGCTATCGCCTTCGAACCATCGTCGAGGTCGTCGTAGGTCGTTTGCGGAGTGGCAGGCGAGTTGTGACCCAGACTCGAGACGGAGGGAGCCAGGGAGTAGTGGAAGGGAGCCTCCTCCTCCGCTGTGGTCCCCTGGTGCTGTTGTTGCTGTTGCTGTTGCTGCTGTTGCTCCTGTTGCTGCTGCTGCTCGAGGACCGCCCGTCTCATAGCCATCTCCGCTTCGGCGTTGTTACCATTCTGCGAGGATGGGTCGTAGTTCTGGAAAGGCGCAGCCAGGAAAGAGTTCTGCACCGGCGTCTGCACCGGCGTCGGGAGCGGCTTGGACACGGTGGAAGAATTGGACGTGTGGTTGTGGTCGAAGCCGTTTAGCGTCGGCGAAAAGGACGACGTCGTCTGCTGCGAGTTGTATCCAGTCGGTGCGCCCGATGTGAGTGGCGAAAGCGCATCTCCTGCTGCGGACGAGCCGGGAGAGACCTTCTTGTTGTTGTTGTTGTTGTTGCTGTTGTTGCTGTTGTTCTGCGGTCCCTGCAGGCCTGTCCTCCGCGACAGGCCGTTCTGAACCCTGGCCGCCGGGCTGAGCAGCTGGACGTTGGCGTCGCCTTCCCAACTGTGATTGCCCGCGTGTTGCGCCAACATGGGCGAGGCGGTGTGATATGGATGATACTGTCGAGCAGGCAGCGGTGATGACGTCGGCTGATGGACTCGGATGGCGGGGTTGTAGGGCGAGGCGCTGCTCATCGAAGGCGCCTCGACGAAGCCGCCGTCGAAGGCGGCGGGGAAGTCTGTAGAGACCGCCGTCGCCGGAGAATGGGTAGATGAGAAGGACGGCGAGGAGAAGACGGGCGAGGCGGATGCGGAAGACGGCGGAGAGAAGAAGAAGTCGACGGAAGGCTGGAAGGGCGACTGCAGCGCGCGCTGTTGCTGCTGCTGTTCGAAGAGCGGGCCCTCCTGAAGCAGCTCAGGAGGAAGTTGGTCGTCTTGTATCTGGATGAAGCTGTTGTCGCAGAGGAAGGAGGAAGAAGGCGGTTCAGTGATGAGATCCTTACGTACGGCGGGATGCACCAGCATCGCGGACGGGGACGTCAGCAGACGTCGCGCGGTGGGGACGGGGGGGGGACCAGCGAGTCGCCACCGGCGCAGCTCTGGGTATTTATCGCAGGATCGCGGACGCTGACCACGGGCCCGGCGCGGCCGCTGACGGGCTCGTGGGACCTCAGATCCGACGCTGCGGAAAAAGCTGTCGTCGGCCGGTGCTGCTGAGTCGAAGCGTCTGGAAGGGTCGGGGCAGGCAGCGACGGAGTCAAGAGTCGCTGTCCGAGGGAGGGCTGGGTCTGTGTCTGTTCTTCGTCTTTCTGAGTCGTAGTGTAGCAGTAGTGCCTGGCAGTGCCTGTGCTGGCTCGACCGCAAAGAGTCAATGACGGAGAGGTCCCAGAGGGCAATGACCGAATCGGGAAACGCCCGTCGCTTGGGTAGGGCGGACCAGATGATGGAGCGCAGGAAGATAGGGCCAAGGACAGGACAGGAGGCGAAAAGCAGGGCTGCCAGGCACAGACAACGGCGACCGATGGCTTCTTATGTGCTTGAACCGCCTGGACGTGCGGTCTCAACCCGGGCGAGCAACGCTGTTCTTAAGGCCCATGGCATGACGTCTGGCGCGCGGCGGTGACGCTAGCCCAGCGCCTGCACCTGCAGTACGGTATCGCCGATACCCCGGCCGCGCCCGGATCGTCCTGACGGCGTCGTTACCCCGATACGATACATCATGCCATGCCTCTGCTCCGTCTCTTCCCGGCGCGCTTGGCAGGCCGATCGCAGTGGAGCGCGCACAACTAGCATCAACCTCCCTTATGCCGGGATGCCCGATGATGCTCGCGATGACCTCATTCTGCTGTGGCTGTATCCCTGCCCGTTCCCTCCAAGGAATGCGACAAGCCTCACTTCTCCGCGGGCTCAGCGGCATCTCCTCCAACTTCCCAACGTCCTGCAGCATCAAGCGAGTGCACCGCCACTGGAGGGCCCCTTGCGTCTCAGGCTCGTCCTCGCTTTCTGCTCCTCTCGGAGCCTGGTATCTTTCTTGGGGCGGTTGTGTTGTCGGCCACGTCCCAGACCCCGACTATGACGATCACCACTGCTGCCCATTCAACGCTTGCGCCCAACACCACGTTCCCGGTTCACATGCACCGCGGCTACAGAAGGCTAGGCTAGGCTGCACAATTTTGACCTGATTTTTCCCCTGCAGAAAATTTTTTGAACGGTTCTTTTTCCAGAACCTTCCCGTGGCTGGTAGCATCTTCGAGCGTCGTATCGGCGTGCGCCGGTCCGAGCGCACCCTGGTGTCGGCACCTCGCTAACGCAAGGAACAGCCACATCCCCAGATGCTAACCCATTGTGACGTGGCCGAAGATCCCGATCGGATCAGCGGCCGATCTGGTTAGTGCCGGTCGATAAGGTAGTGGATGGTCGCTGGAGGGTCCCAGGTCCCTGTTCCCCGTTCCATTTCTCTGTAGCATTCCCCAGGTTGGGGTCTGCTTGTCATAGTCCATCTAGGCTACCTCACAAGAAGCTGCTTCAACAACCACATTATCCCGTTGCGGTGCACATTCTTCGATACGGCCGAGTCGGCCCAAGGTCAGCTGACTAATTCGTCCGCCGGCAGTGGTCCATCCTGAGTCACGATATATACTGACCCTGGTTGCCAAGTATACCGGCCCGTAGTCAAAATCGACGGATTACTCATGGCTCCTGAGTCTTAGTCATTGCACGGAGATATCACAACAGCCGGTCCTGGGCACGGGAAGTGGTCGGTGCTGAGCCCTTCGACGGCCTGATGTCTCGGTTCGAGGTCGGCTGGCTCACTCCAGGGCATGACAGATAACTAAGCAATCTGTCAGAAACAGCATTTCTCTTTTCTTGGGGATGGGATGCTTATTCAAGGTTGAGTAACCCCTGACCCTTACCAAGACATCGAGTCACATGCCAAGCAACGTTTTTCCCCCTTCCAAGTCCATACATGTTTCGCTTGTATTAGGAGCGTGTGAATGCCGTCTATATAGTTTTCAGCAAGGATGCATGGGCTTCCTCCGGCTGGTCTCCCGCTGCCAGGGCCAGGGCCGTGGATCAGATATAAGGTATTCATCAGTGCCGAGTTCTATCCCGATGATACCATGTCGACCGTAGTCCGAGAGCGTTCACTAGTTACAGTCGTATTGTATAAACAAGGCCTTCTGCTGACTTAACACACGCTGCGGGAATCCGCCTTCCATATTTCATCCCGGCGCGGACTTTTTTTTGAACTAGCCTGGGCTCGTGCTGGATACGATCGGTACTTGATCCTTGCGGTTCTAAATCTAAGGATGAAAGGCTTTTTTCCTCTGTAGTACTGTAGGAACAAGCACCTGCTCTGCCAAGATTGCTTGTGTACTGTTAGTGCGTCAGTCGATTGATTGCCCAGCCTGACAGCCAAGACAGTCCTCCCGATCCAACAGGGCCAAGAGACGTCAGCATGTAACCACCCCAACAACCGTAGCGCTCAATGAGACTTTGGGGTTGCACCTCCATCTCCCGACGTGTTACCATGCGAAAATCGAACAGGAGGTTCAGATACTGCACCCATTGTGACTATGGTCATCTGTCAAATCTTCTGGCCAGAGTTCACAATCTGCGATCTTCACATTCACTTGATGATACTCATTGGCAAAGTTCTTCATACAGGACGGAGTTAGGTATTCTGTCCCCGACTCCGTAGTGGGACGCAACAAGTTTGTCGATTGTGTTGTCTAGATGCTTGCTTAAAAGCATCCCACCCCTCCAGTTCACTCATTTGAGAAAATAGGATCTATTTTGAGAGATGATAGACGGCCTGCCACAATCAATTTGCGCAAGTCACTCTTCTGCCGATGATGCCGCTGACCGTCTTGATTCGAGGCATACAGAAGATCTAAGGTTGAGATTAGATCTGGACCCATTGCAAAAGGTCTTGGCTCCAGATCCAGTCCCGCGCGGACCCAGATCTCGAAGCCTTAAGCGCGGCGGGTCTGCACTTAACAAGTTAACAGGCGCTTGAAGACAGCAGACGAGCACAGAACCAATCTACTGCTGCGTATGGTGCACTGGCGCTGGCGGTATTAAATCTAGATGTGACTGTCGGGCTAGTAAAGCCCACAGAAGTCCGGGGAAGTTTGGTCTAGCGGGGCACCATGTACTCCGTACGTATCTCGTTCAGCACTGAACATAGTCCCAGCTGGACTGTGAAATGTGCTAAAAGATGGAAGTGAAGCTGGAAGGTCAAAAAGGTGCGCTGAGGAGACGAAAAAAAAAAACCAGTGAAAACTTTTTTTACTTGACGAGTCGACTGAGATTCAGCGCCAGCAAGTCCACTAACTGGGGCAGGGCTGTCAGCACCTTAGTTGGACTTGCAGGCTGTCAGATCTTTGTCGGCTTGACCTCGGCGAAATTTTTTTTTTTTTTTTTTTTTTCACTAACTCTACCTACCTAACGACTCCCAACAGATATGACGTCGAGTTGTTAATGCGTACGGAGTACCCTACTCCATACTAAGTATGTCCTTCGTAGAGGGAAAGTCCAAAATTCAACAGCACAGCCACACAGCGATTCGGGCGCTCCGGCGTTGGACCCGGTGTAGTTAGGTCTTGTCTCTGTGCAGTCGGACGAGACGCCCAGACGCGGGAGTCTCCGACTCGGACCTCTCCTTTCCGGCCTGAACCTGAGCCTGGCAGGCGGTGAGCCAAGGCGGTCGCTCGCTAGCGGTAATTTCAAATCGTACGGTCACGTCCAATGCAACACGGTAAACGATACGTGGCTTTGGCCTCGATCGTGCATCGATATCGTGCATCGCGCCATGCATCGTGTCCAGACCGGATCAAAAGAAAAACTTTGCACCGGTGACCGGGGTCAGGGTCCCGACCGCTGCCGCCGACGTTCTCGAAGCCTTCTATTTCCGGACAGTGCTCCCATTCCGCCCAATCACGGCCCCTGCAATGCGTGTTACGGTGTCAGTCGAGCGCTCTCGGACCTGCTTCGGGCGCTCGGCCTCTCCATCGAAGGCTTCTCGAAGGACATCTCATATCCGACACTGTCCCAGCCAGACGGCCCATCGCGCCGCCAGGCTTGTCTGTCTGCGGACTGCCACTAGATCTCATTCGCACTGTCAACTTGAGATGAAGAGAAAAAAAATTTTTCCCCTGGTCTTTCATACCACCCAGCTGCTCCTGCATACTCCGGCCGTTGTGCTGATCGGCATCAACGGAATGACAGGAACGCTCATGAGGACTCCGTAGGTGTGGTGTCATGGCTTGTCACACCATACCCGTCCGGGAACCATCTCTGACAGGTCTTGTCGCGCCTGTCCTTTTCCAGACATGACATACGAACCGAGTGCTCTGTACTGCTGACTATTCGCTGACTGAGCGCCCAAGGGTTTGAATTTTGAAATGAACAGCAATGCCCAGTCTCCCCAACCAACACTGCTGGACTACAGTGCTCCGTAGCCTGTACCCGACAGAAAGGCAAAGCATAGATCGTAGATCGTACTAGTAGTAAACTTCTCGGGCTCTGCTGAGCAGCGGATATGCGACAAGCAAACTGGGGAACAACAGAGTGGGACGGGACGGGGCGTTCCCTTCAGCTGGAGTTGGATTCGATTGGGTTTTTGCTGCTGCTGAGGTCAGTGCTTAATGAATGCAAACTTAATATCGACCTCTGCTCGGTAACTGACCCATCGATCCTTCGTTTCTTCGTATCATGCTTGGCTGTGATGATGAACGTAGAGACTCGAGACAACTTTGATGGAGTCTTGAAGTCTCCTACTCAACTTGTGTTGGGATGCTGACTGATGTGTGAGATGCTCAAAACAACTTCTTGTCTTGTCCTTTTTTCCCCTTCAGGAAGGTCCAGTGGGATACAGGATAGATCTGTTCAGCTAGCCGAATTATCACTGGTCAACATCACGATCCTCCACTCTAGGCGGCTGGCCGGTTGGCCGCTGACGGCGCAATGTGCCTCTCTCCTCCTAGTCTCTGGGGGGGAAAAAAAATAAAATAAATGAAAAAGGTTTTGCGACTCACCAACGCTCAACGCGATCTGCAGGATGGTATGGCCAGTGGGAAGCTAAGCTATTCCGGAGTCCGCGCAATGGTTGATTCGGAAGTTAGCTGCATGGGGTAAGACAGTAGACGTGAAAAGATAAGGAACTACTTCGTGAAGAAAAACAAGGTCCAGACCGGTTGACGAGCGCTGTGCTTTGTTCATGGAGAGATAGATTCTCGACCAGAACCGGCTCAATTAGGGAGATCCATGCACACCTAGCCGGAAAAGCACGCCTTCTTGCTACTCCGTACGGTTGTCAGAGGTTTTTTGCTTGCCTTGCAGCTTCTTCATCCATTCATCCGATGATCTTTACTGCTTGATACCCCCTGTTCCTGTCACCTAAGACATGCATACAGGGATCGAACGGAACCGAAATCGAATCGGGCCTGTTCTGATCGGACCGGTCGTCGCTTGTCTTAAGACTGTAGGTGAGACGCGAGCCGGATGTGTTGTTTGTTGGGATAGGACAGACCAAGCTGGACTAATGGATAGGAAGGAATAGGATGAATCGGGTTGCAGCCCGAAAATGATTATGATCATGACAAACCACCCGGGCCCGAATCTCACCACCCCTGATAAGTGGTATCGTGGATGTGGTGTAGGGTGGTGCGACGGGAGGCATGCTTACATGCAGGGTCAGCAGCGGCAGCGAGCGGGAGGCCCTGTAACCCGACCGTCTCGACTTGACCTTAACAAAGGTCCTCTCGGATGCACGAAGAAGAAGGACAGATAGTGAGATGAGGGATGGATGAAAGAGGATGAAGGAGGATGGAGGACGATGGATTTGGACAGGTTCTCTCAAGGCTCATCACGCCTTCTCGATGGATACCCGAACAGATAGGAACCGCTGCCACTGACACATTCCCGTAGGGGCAGGAACAGCCCCCGAGAGCCCTGCTCCGGCGTCCTGCCAGGCCTCCGGGCCGAGTTGCCTGAACGCTGAAGGGAGGCCGCCCTTCTCTTCTCTTGACATCCGTGTTATTCTTACTCCGACCTTCCAACCCGACTATGTGATACGGTGCGATGCGAACGGGATGCCACCATCACATGATATCAGGACAGGAGACGGACTGAACTGAGGCTCCTGACATCTCGATCATGATACCTACTCATACCACATGCACGCATCCATCATGGATGCACACGATGGGATGGAGTAGGATGGATTCATAGAATTCATAACACGTTCATTGCCCGGTATTTTCCTTTCTACGAGCGTGTGGTTTGCACGGACATAGAACAGTACAGACGTACAGTACATCGACACAGGCATATCTTGCAACCTGCTTATCTGATCTCACCTAATGGACGATGTCCACAGTGAATCTAGCTTTGTTTAATAATCCCCCTATCTCCCTCCTCCATTTTATCTTTAAGGTTGGGAACTGTTTATCCTGTTATCGATATTCATAGCGATAGCGATAGTGATAAGCGACATTTCCCATACACAAGAACCAGTTCACGATCAATGGAACAGAAGGAGAAAATGATCGATGGCGTGATCAAGGCACATACGAAGAAAGACTATCGTTCAGACCGCACCGTATGGAGTACTTTGTTTACTCGTAGAACAGCGTCATAGCTATCCATCTGTCCTTGCGACAAGTTACAACAAAAATAGCATCGTCTGGAGTGCTCCCCGAGGCCCGGGCCGCGGGCCCACCGAGAGCAGCATGTATAGGAATCATGTGTCGCCACTACTGTCGTGTGTTTAGACTATGTGGGTAGGTTCTATAAATGTCCACGGGTCCGGGATCATCATACCCACCGAACTGAACCCGGTGGGCCTGGGGTTTCATTCTATTCTGGACTCGAACCCGACCCGCCCGACTCCGACCGGATCGGCGCAGAACAAGGACGGGAGTAACTTCCTTGGAGCAACGAGCGCCGGTGATAATAATAATTATTAATCATCGTTGTTATTATTAATATGCACAGAGACTTGTAGAGGCTCGTGTAGATTTTATATACATGGAAGCCCAAAAATAGAAAAAAGAATGGAGAGAAATCGGTCGGACGATACCCGTGCTGGCGCCTGTGACTCTGCGATATCTAAGCAGTAGCATTGTATGTACGGTATGTACTGGATGGACCGACCCCATCACTAGCAATTCATATGCTTAGGATTTCATGATTTGACTGCAAGAGGATATGTGTCTTGTGACAGGCATCAACTGCTACAGGCTTGTCATCTCCATATACATCACTTTGTGAAACCATAAGCAAGCTGGAAGCTGCTGTCACAGACGCACCTGAGCTAGCTACTGACAGGTGATATTGATCCATTTGTTCCCTAAATAAGTTTGTTGGTGAGGGGAAGGGAAGAGAGAAGCTAGATTAGATCAGCTGGCCAGGACAGTATCTACATAGGTACAGCACTTGGTCATTAGGTAGGTAGGCAGGCAGTTTTAGTTAGTTAGTTCCTTTGCACTTCTTGTCTTCTTGTCAGTGTTAGTATCGATCTCTCCTTTTTGTTTTCTCCTTTGCCTTTTCCGCCTAAATGGGTGCGAAGATGTGGTGGTGATATGATGGATATGTAAAGAGTAATTTGTACAGTAGATTATTGTAGATGGAATAGATATATGGTATAGGTATGCATTGAAGACGTGTTGCAGCAAGGAGGTATATATGTGTTCCAGGACACCCTGTAAATCATTCAGATGCGCCGGGCATCCATACGAGTACTTGATAGCATATTAGGGACAGGACAGGTGGGTCCTTATCACCTACCTTGGGCCTTGGCCTGGTGAGAGAAAAAGGTACCTTGTCTGGTGAAGAAAAAATGATAGTGGAGAGACCATTGCAAGAGAGAAAAGAAAAATAATCAGATGTAGTCTCATCCATATTGCCCTCTTCTTCATCATCTGCATAGCAAACCATTGCCAGCATGCTTTCTGGGAATTTCCCCGCCTAATTGTTTACCGCCTTGATGCATAGGTGTGCTCAACCTGAGTATTTGGATTGGAGAACGAGATTAGCTGGCTAAATTCGTGCAGGTCTAACAGCCCAAATTCTCGATTCGGTCTGACAGGCAACCGACCAAACATCGATACGTCGCTGTACCAACTTTGTCGCTGGCAGGAGAAATGAGCCAATGTTTGGTGCATGTGCCGGAACTCTTTGACACCAAAACCAAGACTCAACTCAGTGCACGCATTCTCGAGTCTAATCGTAATGAGCCGCAACAGAGTGATTTGCACCAGATTCGCTTCGTTGAAAGGGCTGCTGGAATAGATTCAATCTAGATAAGAGTGAGATAGGATGACTGCAATGGTGGATGGGGTAACAGAACAAATAAACACGGACTGGAGATAAAACACACAGAAGGGTATCTGGATTTTGATTAACATATATCAGATGGAACTGCTGCTTCAAAGACACGCAGGACGTTTCACTCCAAAAAAAAAAAAAAAAAAAAAAAAAAAAAAAAAAAAAAAAACACTACTGCACTAAGCCTTCCGAGGCTGGCTGTCGAGTTCCACAGCAATTTGTCTGTTCGGGTCAGTGTCGATCTCGTGCACCACACTGCTAGGCAAAAGTTCCTGTGCAGGCGGCGGTGAGGACAACTCCGCTGTCACACCTGGGCGATTTCGAGCAATCACCCCGCCATAGGCGTCGTCATTATTACCAGCTTCAGGCTTCTGCTCCTCGGGGCTGTATTCTGGTGGGTGATCCGCAGCATCTCGTCGTCTTCGACGGCGTATGAGGAAGAATGCCAGACCTGCGAGGATGAAAGCGCCCGCGACGGATCCAATCATCACTCCAGCAATGGCGCCGCCGCTCAGCCCGCCGTGGCCTTCTGCTGTTGTCGCGTTCGGAGATGTGTTGTTGGTGCTGTTGTTACTCGCAGAATATCCGAACAGTTGGGCAATCTGCGGCGTGCTGAACCCACCCGAGGGAGCCTTCATAGATGCACCACCTTGTGCGCTGCGGCAAGGGACAAAAGTCAGCAGACAGGTATCGACTTCAAACAGAAATGGACTGCTTACCTGCCGCCAACCACGCGATAGATCGGACCCGGGACTTCGTACGGCGGAGCAAAGGCATTGTACACACTTCCCCAGACCAGCAAACTCAGGTCATATATCGCGACGCTCTTCGTTTCCCAGTCGCAGCCACGCTGGAGTTCGGGGCTGTCGACGCCACCAACCGTGATCATCTGTCTGTTCCCGACGAGGTGACAGGTGTGGCCGTACCGAGGAGACTGACCCTCATAGATCTTCGTCCACGTGAACGACGGGAGTGACAGCGTATATATGTCGTCAAACTGCTGGGTTTCATCTCGACCGCCATACAGATAGATATTGTGGCTCGAGTTGTCCGGCGCTGAAGCAGCGACCAAGCAGAATTCCTTCCTGGGCGGGGGTATGTCTCCTGTATCCTTTTGCAAGTACCAGGTCCCGTTTTGGCTTCCGTCATCAAGAGACGCGACGTCAAAGAAGTCAATTTTGTCGAAAGTCACCTGTAGTTAAAGCGGTCAGCTGGTGGCCAAATAAGTAAGAAATATAGAGGCGGTCATAGGGCATACATAAGTTCCAGTGGTCAGGTCGCTGCTGTCGTGAACGCTCTTGGTGGTGCCGCCAACCGCAACAAGAATTCCTTTGGAGCCAATTCCCTGTATGTAGACCATACTGCCCCCGATCCTGGGAAAGGAGGCGAGAGACGCGGTAGACAAATTTCTGGCTGTCTGGGTACTGGTATTGATGACAATGAGTCCATCGAGGTAGCGCTCAAAACCGGACAAATTCTGCAAGATATTCGAGGTTCCTGTGTCAATCTTACCATTCAGCCAGAAGGCGAGTCCCAGCTCTGGCGCTTCAGCATATGCTCCCGAGGAAGGACGGTTGGGGGCATTCAGGGTGACATCATATTGGCTCCAGGTTTTACCAACAGTATCGTAGGACCACAGGGAGTATTGTTCCGACTCCGGCCATTCGAATCCAGGAAAGCTTGTGTTCACAAAAGACACCGTTCCCCTGTAGAGGTAGATATTCGTGTCATTGGAAGCTCCAGGATAGAGAGCAGCATTAACGACAAGAGGAGGTGCGGTCCCCGTCTGAAGGTTTGCTGTTTTGTTAACTGCAATGACAGTTATGTTGTTCCTCCAGTCCCAAGAGGTCATCATGTCAACTTCCAACGGGTACATATCTGCATGCCGTCAGCGTCAGGTCAAATCGGAGTCGAGTAAAGAGGACGACTGACTATATCCGATTGTCTTGTTTCCGATCGGCGCGCCATTGTTGTTTTCATCGACGAATACCTCTATGCCGCCATCGATGTACAGAGTGCCTTTTTTTACGGTTGCTGTCCCAGCCAGCTCTGCGACGACAGCAGGAATGGACGGCGCGTTTACATTGATGGCTAATTCTCTTGCAAAGATTTTTGACTGGGTCGAGGTTAGAAGCATTAGAGGCCCCTAATACGACCGAAGCCAGAAATAGAAAGACCGCGACCACCGCTGCAGGCATCATAGCATCCTGAACATGGAAAAGTAGAGGGAAACAAGATAATTGCAACACACAGGACGCGAAGACCAACAGGGAACGCCAGAGTTCACAGAAAAGGGAACCTGGGAAATTGAGAGAAGGCCGACCGCGAGCAAAAAAGCACTACCTAGTAGTGCCCGACCTGTTCCCCGCAGCAAGTACACTGCAGTTGTGGAGAGCACTAAGCAGCTTGTCGAGAAGGCAGCTGTTTCTCCATCGTCAGCCGGAGGCTCCATGGTTGAGCTGCTCAAACCAGTCAGAGGCCAAGCTTGTCTGACACGAGCCATGAGCGTTTTCTAGACTCGATCTAGTCTGTACATCTCCAAGGTCGGTGCAAATAAGCATGTGCACAGGCATCAACAGTCGGACGGAGCAGGTGTTAGGGTGGACGCTCAGCCAGTGTCAAGAGGTGGAAGAAATCGCTTCTTCTTCACACCAGCCCGCCTGGTTCTGGTAAAAGAAGAGCTCGCAACATGTGGGATCGTTCACTGTTAGTCCCTATGTTGGCCGACAATTGGCAGATGGACGATGTCGAAACTGCTCGGTGCTGGCAAGGCATTGCAGCTACTGCATACATTGGCCGCAGCTCTTCTTCAGCCGTCGACCTGGCAAACGCCACAGCCGAATAGCTTTCACTATTCTGCCCCGTCGAAGCTCTGGGAAATTGCAATCCGTACGGAGAGCAATGATGGGGCCGGTCAGGGCAAAGTTCGAGAACAGGATGGCTCGCACATTTTGTTAGACAGCCTTTCGGATGGTGAAGTACGGGGCACTTACCTAAGCCCTAAGGGTAGGGCCTGCATGGCCCCCACGACGTTCCCATGGCTGGAAGAGTGTACGGCGCACAGTAGTAGGACATCTCTGGAGTCGGCATAAACAAGGTCAAAAGAGACTCGTCCAGCTCTGGTCGCGCGCGCTGGGACTGGAACAACAGAAAGGTGAAGCGACTCGACAGTTCTTCCCATGCACACGACGGCGGGACAAGTCGGGTCAATACTAATTCCAACCCAGGCCAGCCAACTGAACCATTCCTCCAGCTGTCATTGGCACCTTTTCAAGGATTCAGCGACGAAATTTGACATGCTCTCCGGCAGACGAATGCCAGCTGGGTTGGCTGGAGAGTTCAGAACTCTGATCGAGGAAAGCCAAACCCTGCTGGACGTCTGCAAATTAGTACTGACGTTTGAGACAAAGCTACTGCCGGCCCAAGCAGCCGGTTAACGGCATTAGGCATATTGCATGAAGAATTCCCGACCGGCAAAAGCGTACAAGGAATATAGCATTGTGGCTGTGGCTGCTCCTTTCCCTTACTTGCAGACGATAAGCATAGTAGTATCGCATCACCTGAACAGCACGCAGTGCCGCACACGCTGGAGATGCGCTCTACCCCGTAGCGCTATGAATTTCGAGAATCGAGAATGGCCATGATGCTAGAGACCAAGCAATTCTAGCACTTGGACTAAGTGGAGCAGCGCGAGACTGCCCAATAGAAATAGCCGGGTCATGGTAATGCATCATCTACTTTTTTCGGCTACAATGATCAGGTTGAATTATTATTACCCCACAGTTATAGGGTACTATAAAATCAGTTAACAAAATAGATTGCAGTGACTTCGGTGATCACTCTGAAATTGCGAGGTCCTCTGTACAGTACAATCCAGCCCAGCCATCAACCTACTGAGTAGCAACCACTCCCTCAGTCATCAGATTAATCGGCACATTCGCGAGGATTCAAAATATGACGATGAATCCGCTGACAGGGAGTCTCCGCAAGGTATACATGGAACCCCGACCAAAGGAAACCTGGACACTGCGCATTAGTAGCATGTGGGTAGTGACGTTGGAAAGAGAGCTCCTGCTGCTGGCCCAAGAGGCAGGCTAACGGCATCGATATATCGCGTGAATGATTCCTGGGCGGCAAAAAAGCTACCAGGTACAATACATGTATGGATGCTCTCGCCTTTATAGATGTCTTGTCTCCGCTCTGCACCAGCCTTTGTTTCACCACTCTCTCTAGAGGGAGGCGTCCCAAGAACTGAGCAGAGCCCCCTTTGGAGGTAAACCTCTCTACCCCTGTACCCTTGTCTCCACTGTGCAATGGCCTCCGCATCAAGTCATTGTTTATTGCTCACACGTCTCAGATGCGAACTATCATCTCGAACGCGGAGTACGGTCATCAGGGCAGCTGGTTTTCAAAAATGTCAAATTTCCTCGATGAGCGGACGCGCCAATAACGGGGACAGGCAAATCACAGCGGTCATGCTGATGGTCCGATAACCTCGTAGAGACGTCGCTCTGAGTTTCTGACAGAACCGCTGCGACCTTTTTCAAAAACAATCAGAGGCTCGGTAAGGTTGTGTCTAGATCTGTAATAGAATTAAGTAAGATGCTTCTCTGCTCACTGTCCGGACTTGGGGGGTGGGTAGATCCGTGAAGGTCCAGAGATAACAGGGGAAATCTCCACATCAGAATGGCCGAATGAAATAAAGTTTGCAACGCGTGTTCTCACATTGCGGTCTCCGTGCATTGTGAACGGATTCAGTGATAACTGCATAAATTCTCTCTCTCTCGACTTTCAGAGATTGTCACTCTGGGGATGCTCCATCCATTGAACCAAGCTAGAATCGGCCTAGGTTCGACATCTCCGTTCCGGATCAGTAACCTAAAACGCGGTCGAGGTCGCGACGCGATAGGTGCCCACCTAAATGCAATTTTGCCATCCTTTGCGATGCCTAGATCCCGTGGGCGGTGACTTGGTCGCGTTGCTGCTCGCCGTGACGGCATGTTTAGCGGTAGACTTCATGACCCTTATTCTTTGCAGGAGGAGTCGATGATGGTAGATTGGTAGAATAATAATGTCGCGGTGCGGTACGCTCCCGCTCCCGCTCAGGTCGCGTTTTCCAGAACAATGAATGCCCTGGTAGCCCCAACCTAGTCCTGTGTCTATAAAATGAAACACGTATTGGGCATATTCTTTCTGCGTCATATTAGTGACGCGCGACCGAATACTAGATAGATGTTTCGCCATCTCCGCTTTCTGTATACGTCTGCGTTGGGTGTCTTGCTCGACGACACCTGAGGGCCTGAGGCGGAAATCGGTCTCGCGTGTCGTGGGACGTGATGTGTATTCCATCAAAACTCATGGTAACACGCCATGGCATGGATTAACTCTTTGGGTAATGACTAATTTCTGTGCTGGAGTCTCTGTATCTTGCTTTGCTTCCGGTTAAGACAATAATCCGCAAGCAATTTGGAGTGCCCGATCCCATCCTAGGTAGTGAAGGACGATCTCGTTCAGTCGCTCTGAGAGCAGCCATGACAATGAAAGAAAGCAGCAGTACTTTTTTTCCATCATTTCCTTCCTTTGTGGTATTAGGAGACAATGTATATAAGCAATAATTATACTGTGTATCGTGTCTTAATCTCTATTGGAAAACACGTCTTCGCACTCGGCTTCCTAGAGGTCCGTCATCCGAACGCATTCCGGTGTGCGATGACGACGCTCCGCTCTACGCCAACACTCACGGCTAATTTGAGGTTATACTTATGGAATAATGGAGATGTTACGCGTATATTATTGTGTAACATGGTTTTGGGTCTGTATAATGTATATTTGTGGGTAGATCAGGCAAAAATCTAAAAGGCCGATGTTGCCGGACATTGATTTTATATATTTCCCAGAATATCCTATGCGGACCACCATAGGACGTGTACCATCTTCTGACTTAACATCGTCCAAAGCTACAAACACCGATCTTCTTAGAATTGGACAAAAATATATAGCCTATAAGAAATCAGATTTAACCCTAAAGCAGCAAAGTCACTTCTGGGATCATACATATCGTCGCCAAACACCGTCCTCGGAGTACCTCAGCACGAGCCGCAACACCGACACGCTCAAAGAATTATCTCCCACTGAAGATCACGTGGAACCAACAATATAAGTCAATAAAGCATTGCTGAAGGAAAGATCAGGAGAAAACTACGGGAGTGCTGATTGAGTACTTCGGCTCATACGGGCGGGACGTTGGGAGAATGTGTATGGCGGACGGCGATGAGAACCACCACAGTAGGTCAAAACCATCTACTCGACGCCCCAAGGGCCTGAAACATATGATGGACGACACACTTGACGAACAAAGTACTGTATAAACAATGTGAGAGGCTTACCCATCCCTTTGTAGCCTACCAAGATAGGCCTCATCAGGGCTCATGATGAGCCCAACCCAGTATTCAGAGCCCACAAGCAAATTACACTCTACGCGAAACGCACACAGAAGCAAAGTGAAGTTTTAACTATTCATATTCATATCGAACCGCGTTCTCGTAATCCGAGTGCGTGATCTGAAAACTCCGGCCCATAGTACCAGCTGCATGAATAAAAGGCCGCTATGATACAGGAATTTAGGACCCACGACCACCAACCGACCAACTAGTGGATAGTGTTGGTAAAACAAATGCGGTAGAAAACACAAGACCCAGACCCATGATATTGTAATAAACACTAAGAAAACACCCCAACGTCCCAGTCATACCGTGAACCAGCCCGAGAAAGCAAACCGTCGCGTCCCTGCTGCGGCGAGACAACAGACGCGTCGACCGCGCAGGATGGCTATTTCGAAACAAGAAAAAAGACGTTTAACCACCGAAACCGTAGAGGGTGCCTGTGGGGGGAAACAGGTTAGACGCGTCAAGATGAAAACAGGAAGGATAAGACTTACGTCCTTGCCGCTTGAGGGCATAGACGACATCGAGAGAGGTGACGGTCTTCCGCTTGGCGTGCTCAGTGTAGGTGACAGCGTCGCGGATGACACCCTCGAGGAAGGACTTCAGGACACCACGAGTCTCCTCGTAGATCATGGCGGAGATACGCTTGACACCACCACGGCGGGCAAGACGACGGATAGCGGGCTTGGTGATACCCTGGATGTTGTCACGCAAGATCTTGCGGTGACGCTTAGCACCGCCCTTGCCGAGACCCTTTCCACCCTTGCCGCCTATTCAGGACGCGTCAGTAAATGATTGTCGACAAGACCATCGCATCTATAGATGCGACCAGAGTGGAAGCTACTTACGTCCGGTCATTGTGATAAGTGGTTCAGAGGATTAAGTTTTAAAGTTTGTTGGTTAAGACGTGGAGATCTCAAGATAAAAGCTCGTGGGATCGAAGAAGCGCTGGAAGTGGGATGGAGAGGAGGAAGAGGACTGTCTGGTAGCTGGGGCGGGAGATATTTGTATAGCGAAGGGCAGAGCGCGGGGGGTCGTTGGAGATCACGCGCTAGCAGGCAGGCCCGCCAATCAGCGCCCGCGGGCCCAACGGCTCGTCTGATCTCCCGTGACTGCGCCGAGAGGCCCTGATTCCGCTGGGACACCATGATCCTGGCCAGAAGGCCCATCACGACGCGGATCACGATCGTGGGATGCTCAGGCGTGGCTTTACTGACTATGCACATCATCCTGATTCCCTTGGTACAGCTACATAACTGCGTCGTGGTTAGGATCAAGAGGGGGTTGGGGGGCATTCTAGATCTGTGATCCTGCGCTCCCATTGGCTGGCGGGAGCCATCTCGCTTAGCGCCCGGGAGGGAGGGAGCCTGAGGCATCGCGCCCGCAGCCCTTTGATTTTCCCCAGCCAAAGTTGCGTTCCAAAATCACGGCTTATGGCGCACTGCTTTCCGGCCGCTTTTCTGATCAAAAAGCAACCGCGCTAAGACCACCCAACTCGCAGGCAGCGCACCCAGATCACCCGCCCGCGTCCGCCCCTACAAATACCTCCCCCCACCCGCTTCCTCCGTCCTTCCTACAACTCACTCCTCCATCCACATCCACCCATCGAGCTTCTCGCCCATCGACTTTCATCACAACCATCACTTTTCCATCACCAAAACCACCTAATTCCATCAAATAAACACCGCCACAATGGCTAGAACCAAGCAGACAGCCCGTAAGTACAACCTCACCGTCGACCTCGCCGTCGCTTGCGGTCGCGTCGTATCGCCGCCCGCGACCGGCAACACAACGCGTCTCTGAACATCCTCACTAACATCGCACAACAGGCAAGTCCACTGGTGGCAAGGCCCCTCGTAAGCAGCTCGCCTCCAAGGCTGCTCGCAAGGCCGCTCCCTCCACCGGAGGTGTCAAGAAGCCTCACCGCTACAAGCCTGGTATGTCTAGGCATCCAAGTCCTTATTACCTTGTGACATGTTGCTGACTGTACTAGGTACCGTCGCTCTGCGTGAAATCCGTCGCTACCAGAAGTCCACCGAGCTTCTGATCCGCAAGCTCCCCTTCCAGCGTCTGGTCCGTGAAATCGCTCAGGACTTCAAGTCGGACCTGCGCTTCCAGTCCTCCGCCATCGGTGCCCTCCAGGAGTCCGTCGAGGCCTACCTCGTCTCCCTCTTCGAGGACACCAACCTGTGCGCCATCCACGCCAAGCGTGTCACCATCCAGTCCAAGGACATCCAGCTTGCCCGCCGTCTCCGTGGCGAGCGTTCTTAAATTCCATATCCTAACTTGATGAGTCGCTGCGACTTATTTCGGTTGGGCTCTTAATCTTTTCTGGGTTGGCGATTCGGGGTTTCTTTCATTTTTTATGACTACTGGCGAGAAATGACGGGTTCTGCTTTTCATAACAAATGGGTTATCACAGGGTTGTCTAGTTTTTCTCTGAGCTACTACTAAGAAATGGCTGGGTGGTTTGGTCATGGGCGTATCCCAAGCATGTACATTAGCGGAAGCTCTTCGGTGTCATAGCCGGTCCTCATGACATAGACGCAGAAATGCGAGTTTCTACGTCTTGAGAATTCAACCCAGTTCTAACGCTTCATCTGATTTCCTCTGCTCTTTTGTGTAGTGTTTCGTAGGAGGATTCGCGTCCTCGCGGTTGGCCTCTTGGCCGAAGCGCCACGGTCGCGCGAGGGGGTGATGCGGGTGTTACGCGTCGTCTCACATCCCCTACCTTGGTTGGTCCCTCCCTTCAGCGATGGTGCATCGTCAACAAGCCCAGCATCTCATAATGACAGTAGCAATCCATGCCTCGCTGTAGATTACTCGGTGGATTAGACGCAGTAGACTTCTCAACTCGACTCAGGGCAGGCCCGTCGGGTTAACAATCCATGCCATCTCCGAGCGACCGAACCGGGAGGAGTGTGACTCAGAGTCATCCACGCAGGCACGCGTCAACGCCCACAGCAGCTATTAATCGATTGACGGTCTGTCATTAAGTAGAGCAGAGCAAAGTAAAAGTATGAGATCTGACATCAGCTTTAGTGCAGGTGCAGGTGAGGGATGGAGGATGGGATCTTTGGTGCAGTGTAGTGTTAGTCCGATCTGACGTCTGTCATAATATATCAGTCATACATACTGTACAGTTGAGTCATCTAATGTAGCTGATAAAGCTATGGAAAGCTTTCTCGATGCAGTAGACCCCCAAACATCATCCTGCCTAGGCATGATAGGTAGACGCTGGATAAATTATTAATTGGAAGATGGGAGAAGATGGACGATGTCATGGCTGACTTACCGAGTCATGCGCAGGTGTAGGCCCGGGTCGGCTAACACACCTATTTAGCAGCGGACAGTGTCCAAAGGGCATCGTATCTATCCGCGCAGGAGAGATGCTCTCCATACCGAAGAGCCAAGTCGTCTACCTAGGCAGCTTCCTTACTAACTTTCTACGACAGCGATCTATATGCTCTGTCTACTTTCGTATGTCGTTATTGTTATTAATGCCAGGATTCTTTCCTCCTTGGCTTCCAATGCCTCGCTGCCTCCGAAGGGACACGCTACGCGGTTGTGCGGGGGTTCGCTTTTTGGGTTCTACTGACAGGTCCCCCGGGAGGTCGACCTCGCGCGAGCAGCTTTTCTCACCGGACTCGTAGGCCCAACTGCTGCGTAGGCAGAAGATTCAGGTGATGAACGCAGTTCACTGATTCTCTGATAACGATAACAATAAGAATCGACGAGTTCTTTGAGGATAGTGGTGATGATAAGGAGAGTGAGAAAACAAACAAGGTGTACAGTCATGGATATATATAATTTGCTTTGGTGGCTTTGGTATGAATGCTGTGTGCTCTGGTGGTGTCGCACGTCGACCGCTGGCAGCGTGCTGTGTTTGCAATAAGCACAGTACAGTACATCTACAGAATGTAGAGGTGTCTACTTTTGTATTTCTAATCCACATACGTGTGTTTCATCCCTCGTACGAGGTTGACGAAATGGTGGCTTTTGGCAATGGATACTAATCGTTGATGGCGGGAGCGGGGCCTGCTTTTTATATATATCAGGACCCCACACCCGTTTCATCTGATAATTAATGGAGAACAGCAAGTCCTGCCTGGCAAGACTTGCCAGGTACCGTTGACAGGTATACAGAATCGATTCGCAGTATTTTTACCAAGAAGTGCACTCGTGCTTTATTGTGCTACTACTGGATCCGACTACGTATCAGCCGGCTACGTATCAGTAATCAAGGTCTCGACGCCGGTCCGGAAGCGATGCCGGTAAGCGCCAGGGCACAGACGGGATTAGATAAGCTCGGCGCGGTACCTGCAGGTGCATCGCTAGCAGGTCTCCACACGATTAGCCACACTGCATTGCTTGATAATCATGGATACCTTGAGAGATGCCGTATGCTCAGATCTTATGCAAGCCCGTCTGTTCGACAGAGGGAGTCGAGACTCGAGGACGGGCCCACCTCAGCCTGGTGGCGACGGTCGGAGGAACGGTGGTCTCCGTCGCCGGGCTGAGTGTGGTTTGCATCTGACCGGTCCCAGACCGCGGTTATCTGCGGAGTGTTCCGTACCTGATTTCTTGTCTGCGAGGAATTCTCACATTCCTCTTCTTCTCACCTGCGGAACTGGTAAGCGGGACATCTTGGCGACGGTGAGTCGATGCTGACTGCGTACTCAGGTTCGTCTGCATCGACGAGTCGGCAGGTCGGCAGGCGGACCCCGACCGGACGGAGGACTGCGCAGGTTGGCCTCTGGGACCGTGCCGGATGCAGGGCTTATGCCGTGCACAAGACCCCGGATCACTTAGTCAGCAACCACGCGGGCCCGTTGTGCACGCTTCCCCGCGGCGCGCCAGCTGAGTCACGTGATGCATAACTCGCGGGCCTCGGCCCGGGCGCGCGATGACGCAGGCGATCTCGAACGGCCGGCGTTTAGCACCGGGGCCGCCGCCGCCAAGATCCCCTTCACTCCCTCTCCGGCAGTTTTTGCGAGTCCGCGGGCTTTACCACGCCTATCTCCGTCTCCACCGGTGCATCGAACTAGAAGCTGCCGAGTGAACAGCTTGACCAGGATGCGGATGCTGCCCTTTGCCGGGCGGGTCCAGCGCGATGGATCCGCTGACGGGGCCATGACCTCAGGCCTATAAGTACAGGCACCCCGTCTTCCTTTTCGGGATGCGGGAGAAGCTCTTGGAGGCCCGTCTGTTTCCCTGCGCGCTCCTCTCCCGGTGTGTTCTGACCTCTCCGCTTGTTTTTTGCTCATCTTACCCTTTCCATCTCGCGGGACTAAACGAATAGGGCTCTAGGAGAGACGGATACACAGCCAGCGCCGCCATGGCGGACCACGGGGTCGACCACATCGAACCCCCCAGGCCGAAGCGCATCCCCTACTGGCGCCTGGTCGCGGACCAGGGCGTCGTCACTCCGGAGATCCTCAACTACCCCTACGCGGGCTCCGGCACGGAAGAGGACCCGTACGTCGTCCAATGGATCCCCAATGACCCCCGCAATCCCATGCTGTTCGGCACCGTGAAGAAATGGACCATCACCATGATTGTTGCCTTCGCAACGCTGGCCGTCGCGCTCGTCTCGTCGGCCTACACGGGTGGTATTCGCGAGATCATGGCCGAGTTCCACATGGGCTCCGAGGTCGCGACGCTGGGCGTCTCGCTCTTCGTCCTGGGCTTCGCCATCGGGCCGCTGCTGTGGGCGCCATTGAGTGAGCTCTTCGGACGCCAGCTGCTCTTCATCGGTACGTACTGCGCCCTGACCGCGTTCAACGCTGGCAGCGCGGGCTCCCACAACATCCAGACGCTCATCATCCTGCGTTTCTTCGCGGGCGCCTTCGGGTCGTCCCCGCTGACCAACGCGGGCGGTGTCATCGCGGATATGTTCCCCGCATCGCAGCGGGGCCTTGCCATGAGCATCTTCGCGGCGGCTCCCTTCCTGGGCCCGGTTCTCGGCCCCATCATCGGGGGGTTCCTCGGGATGAACGCGGGCTGGCGATGGGTGGAAGGCTTCCTGGGCATCTTCTCCGGCGCGCTCTGGATTCTGGGCACCCTGACCGTCCCGGAGACGTACGCGCCGGTGCTCCTCCGGCGCCGTGCGGAGCGGCTGTCCAAGATGACCGGCAAGGTGTACCGGAGCAAGCTCGATATCGACCGGGGCAAGGTGTCTCTGAAGGAGGCCTTCCGCACGGCCCTGTCACGCCCGTGGATTCTCCTCCTCAGGGAGCCCATTGTCCTGCTCCTTTCCATCTACATGGCCATCATCTACGGAACGCTCTACATGCTCTTCGCCGCGTTCCCGATCGTATACCAGCTGGACCGCGGGTGGAACCAAGGCGTCGGGGGTCTCTCCTTCCTGGGCATCATGGTCGGCATGCTCTTCGCCATCGCGTACACCATCCCCGACAACAAGCGCTACATCCGGACGCAGGCCGAGCACGGCGGGTTCGCGCCGCCCGAGGCCCGCCTCCCACCCTGCCTGATTGCATCGATTGCCATTCCCGTCGGCCTGTTCTGGTTCGCCTGGACCAACTACCCGTCCATCCACTGGATGGCCAGCATCGCGGCCGGCGTCCCCTTCGGCTTCGGCATGGTCCTCGTCTTCCTCAGTGTCATGAACTACCTGATCGACTCGTACACCATCTTCGCCGCGTCCGTCCTGGCTGCAAACTCGGTCCTGCGGTCCCTGTTCGGCGCCGCCTTCCCCCTGTTCACCACCTACATGTACCAGAACCTGGGCATCCACTGGGCGTCGTCGATCCCGGCCTTCTTGGCCGTCGCGTGCGTCCCTTTTCCGTTCCTCTTCTACAAGTACGGCCCAGCGATCCGCGCTAAATGCAAATTCGCCGCTCAGTCCGACGCGTTCATGCGCAAGCTGCAGCAGCAGACCGTGGAGGCACCCAAGGAGGAGGAGGAGATGAAGAAGCAGGAGCAGGAGCCGGCGTTCGACCGCACCGAGGCGCCCGCGCCGTTCCCCGTGGCCGAAAAGGAAGAAGAGAGCGACGTCACCTCGGGCGTCGGGGAGCTTCCCTCTGCGCGCCGGACCCGCAGCCGCGCGTACTCGACGACGTCGACCCGGACGGGTAGCACGCTGCGGCGCCAGAGGAGCGAGTACGAGGGCAACCCGTATGATATCGACCGGGTGAATACGCGGCAGTCGGACTTCAGTCTGAAATAAACACTTCAGCTGGGCTCTGGCTTTGGCCGCGGGCTGCATATCACGCCTATACCATGTATAAATAATACTTGACGGTACAGATTTCTGCCCACTTGCGTCGCTTACATCTCGAGCCTTAGTGCCTTTTTTTTCTCCGCGCAGGCGTCTGCTATAGAAGTCGCTTGTTTCATCATTTGCTTTATAAAGAGAATGTCCTGCATTGCATTGCATTTCATTCTTATGTTTTGTGTCATGAAAAAAAGTTTCTTTTTTTGGTCCATGCGTCACGAGTGTCTGCCTGGTTTGCTATGCATGTGCTTGGATTTTGATTCAGATACCATCGATCTTCTGTTTATTGAGATGCTTGAGCATCGATTGGGCACAATACATACATGCATGTATGCATGCATGCATACCAAAAGTGTCTACCTGATAGATAGATACATAGATAGACGTGATCATAATGCGATAATGTGATATGGTTATGAAATGGCTCTTGATTTGTACAAAGTTATGATCAGCCAACTCCACGTGACCTCGGACATGCGGTCTTAAGTCCGAGCCGGGGCCGGGAAACTCCGGATCGGCAGGTCCGTACGCGTATCTTATGTACGGGGTCGAGTTGCGCTGTTGCGCCGGACAGCAAAACGTCTCTCTCTTTCCCTTCCATTCCTTTTCTTCCTGCCAGAAGACACTCCCCACTCCTTTTTTTTCGCTTGACATTATAGATTTCGTTTTTGACTTTTCCGGGCTGTTGTGTTGCGGTGATATCCTTTTCTCTGCGTCTCTCTTTCCATTCATTGCACGGCTTTGATTGTGGTTGGTTTGCTATCGCGGGATCTGGATTGTATCGGAGATAAATAGCATTATCTCCTGCAGGGATCTGATACTACTAACGATTAATAATAAATCGGACGGCGGTTCAGGTCGGCAGAGGATATATCCCACTACTAGTACTGGAGATGAGAGTCATCGCGGGTAGCAGGAACATTGGATACAGTCCCTGCGTCTCGGTCAGACGGTCAACAGTTTCGTCGAGGTATAGGTATCGTGTGCATAATATCAATAGGACGACGCAGCGGAGGCAGAACTCGACGACCGCCCATTCGGAGAAAGAGAAAGAGTCGCGTGCAGAGTCTGCGGGTAATGGACATGCATCCGCTGCTGGAGCGCCCACGCACCCGGTGACTATCCCCGCAAGCCGGTCGCTGCGCCAGATGGTCGAATCGAGTCCGATCGGGAAGCTGGGGAGACTGTACGGTCGCGCGCAGGAGAAACGGCCCTACGTGACGCAGCTGTGCAGCTCGCTCGTGGTGTACCTGTGCGGAGACTTGAGCGCGCAGCTGTTGTTTCCTTCGGACGAGGGAAAGGAAGCCAGCTCTGGGCAGAAGAGCTTAGAGTCTGATCCTGGACAGCACGGAGAAGAAGCGCAGCAGGCCGAGGAGAAGCGCGGGGGGTATGATCCTCTGAGGACTCTTAGGCATCTGACGGTGGGACTCGTGTCCAGCATCCCGTCGTATAAGTGGTAAGCCAGTCGGATGGGAGTCTTCCATTTATGCTTGAGAGTTCTGTTCTCTCTCTCTCTCTCTATCTCCGGGCTTGCGCGGTAGAGATGAGATGTGCCTTGCATGGGCGCTGAAACGAAGTAAATAATTACATGCTGATGGAATTACCAATAATGAGGTTCATGTTCCTGCACCACAACTTCAACTACGGATCCAAGTTCCTTTCCATACTCACCAAGGTCTCCGTGCAGCAGGCCTGCTTCACCCCCGTCTTCAACACCTACTTCTTCAGCATGCACTCCCTCTTGGCCGGCGCGAGCCTGGAGGAGACCTGGGAGCGGCTGAAGAAGGCCGTCCCGACGAGCATCAAGAACAGCATCAAGCTGTGGCCCGCCGTCACGGCGTTCAGCTTCATGTACGTGCCGCCGCACTTCCGCAGCGTGTTCGGGGGCACCGTTGCCGTCGGCTGGCAGACGTATCTGAGCTGGCTGAACCAGAAGGCCGCGCGGGAAGTCAGGGCTGCGGAGGCCGCTCAGCTCACGCAGGCACTGGCACCGAGTGGGTTGACTGCGGGGAGCGAAATGGCTTCTTCGCAGGCTGTCCTGAAGACGTAAATAATGGGAGTTGGGTTCGATAGACTGGATCAATGGGGATACTCGATAGCATAGAGCCTGGTTGGATTGCTCGTGGCAGGCGTTTCAGTGTCGGTTTAGACTCTATTTGTATATACCTACTTAATCGCGGTTCAAGTTAGTTACCTATAGATTTATTTATAGAAATGTATAGAGCATTGTTCCGTGATTGTTAAAACGACCGGTGTGATGGCTATGCGTAAGGCTGCGGATGACGTGTTTCTCGATCCGGACGAGACCGACAACGCGTTGCAGAACGAGACCGACAACGCTTCTCTGCAACGCGGTCATGTTATAGCCCAGTCCCGCCGACAGCAGGCATGCCCTGCCACTCTCCCCACATCCAGAGTCAGACCGGGCATGGATGCGACGACAGCAGCGACTACGGATCTGACTTCACCCCGGAGGAAGAGGAGCTCCTGAACGAGCTGCTCGCCAAGGTCGCCGCACAGCACGTCGCCACTCCTGCTGCGCGGAGCTGCTCCACCGCGCCCGTCGTCGTCGAGCCTGCGAACCACTCACAGGAACACAAAAACCTCCAGCCGACTCTGCTCGTCAGAGACATCGAGGACCATGGAGAGCCCAAGGCTGCCCGCGCTCCTAAGGTGCTGGGCAGGGAGAAATGGACTCCTCCTCCCCCCTGGACTCGTGGGACGCAGCAGACCGCGCCACTGCTACAGCTACAACAGATTTCCGCGAGCCAGGTCGCAGGCGACCCTCGCACCGCGACTGGTACAGTTTTCTCCTCCCGTTATTACCATTGATGTGGGGCTGTATTTGAAGGAAGAGCTGACGGCCTGACGGTCAAGCGTCTAGTTGAACACCCCAACTCGACCGAAGGGCGATACGTAGAGTGGGAGCGGGATCGCGCACGCGAGCGCGAGTGGACGCAGAGTACCCGTAGGAAAAAGAAGAACAAGAAGTCTAAGGATTCCTCAGAAGCAGAAGCAAAGGAAGATGTCCGGTCGCCGCTCGAACGCTTCCGACAGCCCCCGAAAAAGGCGCTCTCCGTCACGGACCTCGTCTCGCCCGCGTGGTGCGAGCTGCAGTACTGGTACACCCTGACGAAGCATGGGCGCAAGCGACGGACGCCCGCGATGAAGAAGGGCAAGGCGGTGCACAAGACGCTCGAGGACGAGGTCCACACGACGGTGGCCGTCGAGATCAGGACCAAGGAGGACGCCTGGGCGCTGCGCATATGGAACGTCATCCAGGGCCTCCGCACGCTGCGCGAGGTCGGCATCACGAGGGAGCTGGAGATCTGGGGCCTGATCGACGGCGAGATCGTCAACGGCGTCATCGACCAGCTGTCCTACGAGTGTCCCGACCCGGAACTGGAGGCGGCCGCTGCGGCGTACTATGCGAACGCTGAAGCCGCCAGGGCCGCGCTGCCCGAGTATCAGATGTCCCTGTCGGACTACCTGCTCTCTCCAGCTCGAGGTGGGAAGAGACTCTCTGATCTTGCTTGGGCTGAGCCCGAGCCCGAGCCTGAAAAAGCACCCGCGGAGCAGCAGCAACCGTCTCCCACTGATATTCGGGAGAAGTTCAGGATCCCGAGGATATACATGACGGACATCAAGACGCGCGGCAGCCGTTCCGTCCCCACGCTGTCGAGCACGTCCTTTCGCCCTACGCTCCTCCAGCTGCAGATCTACTACCACATGCTCAACCGGCTCACCACCAGCCACGACGTCACCATCGAGGCGCTCGCGGGGCGCTATTCCCTGGACCCGGAACGGCCCTTCACCGACCACTTCATCCTCGAAGTGGGAGGCCTGAACGACCAGTTCTTCGACGTCCTGTCCTCGCCGGAGGAGCCGTCATCGTCGCCACCATCGATCCCACCACCATCCGCAAGCCAGGACTCGACCAGCATCCTCCTCGCGCACAACAATCTCTCCAGCCTCTGGGCCTTCATGAAGGAGCAACTCCGCCTCACCTTCCTCCCTCCGCCCGAAACGACCGGCTCCATCGCCCCCTCCATCCCCGCCCGCTCCCAGCCCCGCATTCTCGAACCCTACCCGACCGTCCTCTCCCCTCTTTTAACTGCAAAGTACCTCTCCTCCGTCACCAACACCGAGGATGACACGTCCCCGGAACTCCTGGGAAGCAGATCCTTCCTCTTCGACCCGGCCGTGCTCACGGCCTACGTCCAGGACCAGATGCTCTGGTGGCGCGGGACCCGCGCCCCGCGCGGCGTCGAGGTCATGGACGCGTGGAAGTGCCGCATCTGCGAGTTCCGGGACGAGTGTTCCTGGCGCGAGGAGAAGGAGCGGGCGCTCGCGGAGCGGAGGAAGGCGAAGGGCTTGTTGAAGGAGGAGGAGGGCGCAGATGGGGATGTGGATGTGGATGGGGCCGGAGACAGTAAGGAGGAAGAGGGGACGACGACGGTGTAGTAGGAGTTCCCGATCAGTAAAGGACTTTTCCAGGGTCGCATTCGTCTATCGGTTGTATGTTTGTGTTATGATGTTTTCTGATGTTGGCGTTGGAACTGGAAGGGAATTCTCCTTCTGAAGGAAGAAGGGCGAACGCTAACAGAGATCTAATTTTATTTTATTTTCCAGAGAATGAAGGAAGAAGGGCGAACGCTAACAGAGATCTAATTTTATTTTATTTTCCAGAGAATGAAGTATATGCACATGAACAGTTGTGTAGGTATCACCATGGTGATTGTAGACACAGAGTAGAGAGTCGTCACGTCGCGTCTTTACTTAGATCCATCGTATCATCTAGAAAGGTCAACATAAAAAAAGTAAATGGATCTGAACAAAAAAAGAAAAGGAAAAAAAAGTTCCAGTGACCCGGTCTCGACTCCACGCAGGCCCAGGCTCAGGCTCGGGTCAATACGGATACCTCCGCACCTCATCCTCCCTCTCCAGATCCAGCCCGGCCTCGAGCTGCTCCCGATGCTTCCGGTCCAGGTACTCCAGCAGCACCTCCTCGTACTTCTCCCGCCCCTTGTACCGCGCCACGTCCCCGCCCCAGCTGCGGATCGCGGACGCCAGTCTCCCGGGCACGTACGGCTCCTTGACGATCTCCGTGATGGGCTCGAAGTACGTGCGGACGGTGAAGGCGATGGCGCCCGAGCGGGGCAGGCGCCGCAGCGACTGCCGCTCCGAGCGGAAGTAGTGGTGCTCGATGGCGCGGTTCTTCTGCGCCGTGTTCCAGCTGATGGCATGGGGGGGCGAGTCCTCGGGCCCGATGCTGTGCGACCACGCCAGGTCGTCGTCGACCTGGATGAAGTAGTTGTTGCGGAGGACGGGGTCCTCGGGCCGCAGGCGGCGGAAGAGGTTCATCATCCCCTTTTCCAGTTTCTCCTTGTACTGGGGCACGGAGCCCGAGGTGTGGATCTCCGAGAGGGCCATGCCGAATTTGTCCTCGAGGCGCCAGAACCCCGGCAGGAGGATCGCCCCCGCGAGGAGGTAGTACTGCCCGTCTTCCTTTTCGATCATGAGCGCGAGGTCGTCCTGGACGAGGCGGGCGGCCGTCATCATGGGGTCTTCCGGCAGGGGCCGTTGGACGATGTTGAAGGACTCCCCCGTGAAGAGGTTGTCGATGCCGACGTCGGTCTTCTTGAACATGGAGGGGTATCGCTCGGGGAGGTACGAGCAGCTACGGGGAGATATCATTATTAGCATGATCGCAGATCATTCGGGGGAGGTCTATACGCACAGCTCCTCTAAAAGCTCAATTGCACCGTCCATCGCCTCTGGGGCCGTCTTGCAACACTTGTCGCCGCGCTCCTTGATCCGACGAGCTTTGTCGGCGTGGTATCGCGGGTACTGGTTGTCGAGCTCTATACTTCAGTTTAGATATCTGGACGAAGTAGCGAAGATGGTAATGAAGAGCTGGCGTACCTATCCACTCGTCCCACTTCATACTCCTCAAGCCCATGGTGACAAAGTATTTCCTATCGTCATTCAGCTATTGTTGACATGAGAATCTAAAATCGACTTACGGGCCATATCTGAAAGGTCGATAAGGAATGGGCTTGGTGGTGTGAATATCCCAATTCGGGTACGGAGCGGCACGGGGTCTCTTGAAGTCGGACGGTATCCATTCTTAATAGATTGCGGTCAGCAAAATAGATATAGATGGTTTCCCGAAGTCATTCATACCTCCAGGCTTTCTGTCGATCTTGGATTTGGTTTTCACCGGCGAGGCAGGCTTTTCGAGGTCTGGGGTCGATGGTCTGGGACGTTTTCGAGATTCCAGTTTCTTGAAAACGGTAATCACAAGCCAGAGACAAGAATTTATTATGAGCAGCACTAGAGCTACATCTTTGATATGGTAATTGCTCACATGTTGGGGTACGAGAGCGATCAAATTCTCCATATTGAGACGCGGCGGCTGGCTGCGAGCGTCACTTGCTAGGTACAAGAGAAAGAAATGAGACCTGGAGAAGGCAGAATGCACGAGACATCCATATTCATAAAAGTCCAGATGATACTCGATAAGCATGCAAGCGATCTCCAGCTGTCATTATGGCTATTCCATGCGTTACAGAGCGGATCCACGCTGTACCCATTTCGACGAGTATATCCAGGCACGGGCCTGCTGCAGCCTGCGATAATCTCCAACAGCCGTGAGGGGACACGGGCAACGATGACCGCCATTTGCTGGAGCTCTTATCTCTCGCTGCTGCGTATCACGACCGTTGGCTGCGCCGACGGATTTCTTATCCCGATCGGGTAAGGCGGGACGTCGACCTGGCGGTCGCGGGGTCCAGATCGCATCTGGTAAACAAATACAGGAGGATTTTCTGAGGAACCTCCGCATGGCCTATCCGCTGCCCGTGTCACGACGTTTGAGAAGACAGTATTCACCCCATTTACGGCGGTAGCGATCGGGCAGGAAAGGCAAGTCCGGGATCCATGCAACACGGCCGAGAAGACTGGTCCGAGAAGCGTCAAGAAAGCTCCTGCATGAGATCTTTTCCCAGGTCTCTTCATCATGGATGTAATGTGGTTCCGAAGTAGTCGGTGTGCTTCCAGGGAAATATGAATCGACCAAGAACGAGCACTGAGAGATATCCGTCTAATTCAATCAGCACATCTCACCACGAAGCAAGAGGTGGGGGACGTATACTTACGTATTTCCCAGGATCCCCTTGATTGCGATCGTTCATGCCCCGTGGAATTTCCGATGTGCCATTCAAGAGAGCTTGAATGCTTTTCGCATCAGGAAATTCCCCAGGGAGCAGCCCTCGAAACTCACTCTTCACAAACTTGGCCCGCATATCCTTTGGCAGGAAGAACGACGAAGGGAAACGATACCATTCCTTCCCAAGACACACAAAGTCACCGGGTTTGCCGACATCCTGGCCCTCCAGGCGCTCATAGATCTTGAGGGGAGCGTTGTAGGCGGTGATCATCCCGAAAATTCGCAGCAAGCCAGCATTGACCGCGAGGAGAATGAAAGACATCACCACAGCAAGTTTAATCTTCGCTGGGATTCGTCCAATCAATTCTTGCCGGTTACTTGAACCAATGTACGAAAGAATCATATGGAAGGAGATGGCCGCGTTCAATGCGAGAAAAGGGTACGCGGGATACATGAATCTCTCCTCCTTGTGAGGCTGAAGGGTGAAGATAGCCAGCCAAGTGTAAAACGGAGCGACAAAGGTAATTGTCCGAAGCAATGTCTGTTTGGAAGTGGCATGGGATCGAAAGAGAGCCTGCAGAACAAGCAGTGGCGCAGAAGATACTGCCAAGATGAACCAAGCATTGAAGTTCAGCAGCAAATTTCGGATATAGAAGGTCCAAGGCTCCGTGCCGAAGATATCGGGGCCCCGACCTTTGCCCCCGAAGACATTGTACGACACGATGTTCCACGGCACGATGGCGAGCTTGCCAAAGAACAACGAATCAATTCCGATTGTCACTCCCTGAGGAAATTAGTACACCATGGGTATTTGCCACGGAAGTCAAAGTGCAAGCCTACCAAAGTCAACAGACATCTCAGCATCCCATCAGCGATACTGTAGAGGATTGTTTTCATGCTACCAGCGATGAAGGCAATGATGATTTCTTCAAGCAGAAGAGGTATAACCAATGCTCCGGCAAATGGCCAGCCCACAATGGCACCGATCCCGAACCACATTATCCCCTGGGCTGTCTTCTGTCCGCCCCTCCAATCCAGGAAGGCCGTGAGGCCTAGCATGGACGTGTACATTGCAAAGCTGGACGGAAGGAAAGAGGCAGAAGCATGAAACATGCCAGGGCTGAATGCTACGATCATGAGGAACAGGAGTCCGATTCTCGGGTTCAGTGTCCGGCAAATAGCCGAGTACAGTCTCGTCTCGCAGGCTGCGCACATAAAGGCGAGTGCGAATCGAATGGTGTAGAAATCAACTGTCTTGCTCTCCGAAAACCAGGAGCTTACTTTTCCAACCAGCGCATGCAGGCAGATGTAGAGCCAACTCCGTATGGAATACTCGGGGGAATACTCCCACGTCTGCAATCCATACCCATGATTAAGATAATGCGCAGGCTCCCAATAATTGAAGACCTCGTCGCAATCCTGGATAGGAGCATAGGCCGCCGCTATACCATTGGAAATAAGACAGACGTAGAATGTCACGTTCAGCGGAAGGTAGAATCGCGGTGGTGCTGGCCTGGATTGAGCTTCCGTCAGCTGGGGAACAGGAGGGATCTAAGGGTATATGAGCCGTACTGTGGGTTCGAGCGAGACGCCCCTTGGGCGGCGACCTCCGGGACGTCCACGGCTCTCCTCCTCGAAGCCGCCATCTTGGATCGGAGTCGTTGGAATCCAGCAGATCTGTATAATAGCCCAAAGACGCGGCCGTGCGCTGGCCGTTCCGACGCGGCGTGCGAGGGGAGCTTTTACGGCGAGCCGCAGCCGCCACCTGCGCATCTCCAAGAAAAAAAAAGTTCCGCGTCGCGCGAAAAGACTCGAGTCCAGACAGAACTCGCGGCTGAACTGCTCTGTTCTGCCACGTCGAAAGCCTCCTTCAGAAGCCGTTATGAGTGACCAGCTGCCTAACGGTCAGCTACCTGGAGGCCTAGGGGAGGCTGTTGTGGAGCCTCCTGCAAAACGACCATGTCTAAATGATGTGCCACCCTCTGCTGTCCCAGACGTTGCCATAACGCCGGTGGACGATGGCAGCGACTTCTACAACACTCCCTTGGGAGGAGCTGGAACACCAGTCAATAATGCAGTGAATGGTGCTTCATCTGCTGACAATAATGAGCCTTCTACGCCTCCGAAAGCTGCTCCACTAATACCAGGATTAAGTCTCTTTAATGACAGCCTTAAAGCTTCCCAACCAGAAAACGGCTCTATAAGCTCTCCTCAGAAGACTGATGATGGGGGCGCTTCTGTGGGACCGAAACTCGAGACAAGCGCAGAGCCTACACAATTTAACACAGAGCCTACACACGATGAACAGAAAAATGATAACTATGCAGCTGCTTCTGCCTCAGAGACGAAGGCTACCGACGTGCAGGAGCCAGCACCAGTAGTTGAGTCCACTACAGAGACGGAGCAAACTGTCGGGCAAGACGGAACCACAGCAGAGCAGGCAACAAATACCTTGAACGGGGATGTGCAAGATTCTGGAAAAGAAATGCTGCAAAAATCAGACGCGGCTAGTACCTCGGATACTTCAGATACTTCGGATGATTCTTCGGACGATTCCTCGGAGGATTCCTCGGACGAAGAAGAGGAAGAGGAAGAGGATGAGCACCCAGAATGGGAGACAGACTCCTCACCTATCATGTCATCTTCTGAAAGTTCCTCGGATGATAGCGACGAGGACGCAGACTATCCTATACTCACCCCGGAAGAACAAGCGCGAATCTTGATGCAGGCGGAGGCTGGCTCTGATGATGAAGCAGAAGCCAAGGGGAAGGGAGGTTATGTCAAGACCGCGAACGAACAGCCAGAGGAAATTCTTCCGATTCCCGATATCACCATCACTCCTGAGATGAAGATTGAATTTCTCGGACAGGTCGAGACGATAGTTGAGAACACTGTTTTGATCAAAGGCAGCGTATCTGGAGAGTATCAGGTGCTCGAGTCTGGGTCACTGCTCTGCTTTGAAGACAGGACCGTCATGGGAGTGGTGTCCGAGACTCTTGGTAGAGTTGAGCAACCGTTGTACGCTGTTAGATACGAGAGTCCCGCGTCCGTCGCCGAGCGCGGCATTTCCAAAGGGAAATCCGTATTCTATGTTCCGAGCCACTCGACCTTCGTCTTTACACAGCCGCTCAGAGGGATGAAGGGTAGTGATGCATCGAATTTCCACGATGAGGAAGTTGGAGAGGATGAGCTCGACTTCTCGGACGACGAAGCCGAAGCCGAATACAAACGGAAGCAGAAACAAAAGCGGCAGGAGAAGAAGGAAGCGAAGAATGAACATGGTGGCTTCGGGAGACCGAAAAAGGAACCCCCCGGTCCTTCGAAACTGTCGCAAGAACTCAACTATGACGATGAGGGCGGTGAGGATGGTTACACCCCGCTCCAGCGTCCTGACAATCTCCATGAGATGATGGGGAACAAGGAGGCTCCTGTTGAGGGAAGCGACCATTCTCGAGGAGGACCCAGGGGAGGCAGAGGACGAGGCACAGGCCCTGATCGAGGATCGGGGCGAAACAGAGGAGGAGCAGGAGGCGGCCGGGGCAGGGGTGGTGGTGGCTCTTGGGAGTCGCGCCATCAACGTCAGAACTCGCAGGATGATCGCCGACAGCGTCCTCAGGATCGTAATCATCAAAATGCCCAAGCAAATGCTCAACCAACCCCTGCCTACCCACCGTCGTCCACACAGCAGCAACCCCAGCAACCGCAGCCAGCTCCAGCCCTCTATCCCCAAACTCAGCAGCAGCAGCCTTTCTACGGCGCTCCTCAGCAGCAATATGCTCCCTACCAGTTCTATCAGCAGCAATACGCTCAGCTCGCAGCGGCCGCGGCACAGCTTCCATTCCAAATGCAGTATCTGCAACAATTGCAACAATATCAGCAATATCAGCAGAACCAATATGCCAATCTTCCACCAGGCTCGCACATCAATCCAGCGTTCTGGGCTGCGCTGCAACAACAACAGCAGCAGCAGCAACCGCAACAACAGCAGCTCCTGCAACTGCTACCGCAGTTGCAACAATCCATGCAGCAGCAACAATACTCGTCTGCCGTCCCTCCTCAGAGCCAGGCTCAGAATCCAGCGTCCACTTTCGACCAAGTGAAGGCACAGCTAGATATCCTGAGACAGCTAAGCGGTGCCGCTCAACCTCAAGGCGGCCAAGGTCAAGGAGGATCAGGTTCTACGTAATGTCGTGAATTATATAGACCGTTGCTTGTGGTCATTTCTGTGATCTGTTCTTGTGAGATGCTCTGCATAGAGATGTATGTTCAAGGAGTTGGCGTGGGGACCAAAAAGTTGTACTTCTCATTATTGCTTATTTGTGCGATCTATCCTCGCCTGTCGGATTATTTATCTACACCGAATATCCGCCTCGAAAGGCATGTATTGTATGAATAATAGAAAAGAATATGATGTAGTATACAAAGGTTCACTGTTCATTATCTCCGTAAAAGTCTCCCCGGAGCCAAGGGTGAGCGCGACCAATAGGTGACATTCTACCTGCCCATACACATCTCCTGGCTTGTACAAGCCTGGAACGCAGTCGGCGTAAATTCACGAGGTGGCCTGTTTTGAACTCTTCGCCAAAATCCAAAAGTTCTCCATCTTAGCCTTGGCCAAAGTATCCTTCGCTTGTGCGTCCGTCTCACATACCCTTGCGCCAAGCCACCTCTTGAAGGCTCTGGCCTTCTCCTGACCTTCCCACAGCAGAACGCACGTGTTCTGGCTGAGATCCTTCAGCTCACCCTTCTCGTCCTCGGCGGATAGCCATGACGCCAGCGTTTGGGGGGCGCCGTCGGACGAAGTGCTTGGACCCGCGTTCTCCGTCCAATCGATCCGATTGAGCATGAGCTTCTTGTAGGCGTTGATCGAGTGGGCACCTCCCTCCACGATCACGAGGTTGAGGCGCGGATGCATGATGCACACGCCGGTGAGCGCATGCTGCTCCGCATTCTTGCTGATCTTGAACCGATGACGCCCGTTGGCCAGGCTGTCGATTCGGTAAACGGACATGTAGATGCCTCTCTCAGCATCCTTCTCCTGCTGACTCGCGAGCTTCTCGCGACGTTGCTCCTTGGTCAACTTCCGTTCCTCGTTCATGGCTTCGTGCTTGGCCCTGCGTTCTGCAATCTCCCTGTTCACGCGTGCTTCCACCGCGGTAGGATCCTTGACGGCCTCTTCACCGAGAACGCGCATGATGTTGGACTTCTTAACTTTGGGTGGTGGTGCCGGCACGAGACCCAGCCTGATCTTCGCCTGCTGTTCCTTGAGGTCTGCCATTCGTCGCTGGCGACGAATCTTGGCCTGCTCCTTGGGCGTGAGATACATCGGTTTCTGCGGTGGAATATGTTTATCCTGAGGGGGATCAAGGAGGACCGGATGCTGGATGTAGATGGTGATTATGGAATCGGGTGTGTCGATCTTGAGATTCTTTGGGTCGTCAATGGCAGAATAGTCGGTGCCATTGACCAAGCCTTCGTCCCACCACTCGATAGCTGGAGGAGCAGGGACAAGGAATGCCTTCTCCACATCCAAGTCCTCGTCAATACCTGCTTGACGGGCTCGCTCTGCGATCCGTTTCTTCATCTCCTCCAGCTGGGCTTGACGCCGCAGGGCGGCGGCCTGCTGTATATATTTGCCCTTCTGGTTGAAAATAAGCTGTCGCGAATGGCGGGGCTTCGGGATTGTGTTCTTGCTACCGATATTGGGGTCGAAATAGGGGTCCTTCTTCAATTCCTCTATCGAAGGTCCCGACAGATCCAGCTGCGGTTTCTTTGGTTCTGCGGCGGGAGACTCGGACTTGCGGTTTGCCATGGTCGTAGCAAATTTAGGCTGCATTGCCTGTCGTCCATTTGCGCCGCGCACATCCTGACCTATGTCCCCAAGCAGAGCTGGATGCAGTCCAACATCCAAGCCGCCGCGGGCTTTCGTGGAGCTTTCGTCATCATACTGCGGAGTCCGATAAGTCGGAGCCGGAGGAGCAGCAGCTCGTTGCTGAGCCGCCGCATTGACTCTTCCAGTCGCAGCTGCAACTCTCGCTTTCATCTGCTCCAGCCTCGACATGGCAGGGCTGGCAGCGGAAGGAGCTGGACTGGGAGACGGTGTCGATGAGGTGGGAGTTGCTCCCTTCGCGGCCTGGAGCCTAGCTCTCACGGCTTCCGCCTTCGCCCGTGCTTCAGCAATCATCTTCTCGATGTCAACCTTGCCAGGGGCAGGGCCACCGCTGGAGGGTGGCATAGGAGAGCCATTGTTGGAACGAGACCTTTTCTGCGCATTATCGTCTTCGTCCTCGGGATGAGGCCGTTTCAGCATGTTGCCAGACACGTCTGCCATGACTGAGGCGCGGGAGATGGTCGACTCACCCACGAAGACCGAACCTGCTGCGGGGTCTGGGCCTGGATGACGGTGGACAGAGGCCGTTGATGCGCGCTGGGGAGGTGACGCGGAAGAGCGCAGACGTCGGGCGCCGTGGCCAGGTGGAGGCGGTGTGGCGCGGCAGAAAAAGTTGCTCCGCCAAAAAAGTTCGTCCAAGAAGCATCCCGCTCCGCTGTGTCCTTGGGGACGGACCACAGCACTTCTGCAACAGGCGAGCGTGTTCAGTGGGCTCGAGGAGCTGCATTGGAACATGGCGAATTTCGCTCGGCCTGTTGCCTCCTCCATCAGAGGCATCGACTTCGGTGTCCTCACCGACGAGGAGATCAAAGCTATTTCTGTGAAGCGAATCCACAATACGCCGACGCTCGATTCTTTCAACAACCCCGTTCCCGGTGGTCTGTACGATCCAGCGCTTGGCGCATGGGGTGATCATGTGTAAGCGCTCGAATGGGGTTTGTGAACTTCGGATTTTCCGCAGGCTGACGGCATCTTAGCTGCACTACTTGTCGCTTGAACTCTTGGTCTTGCGCCGGCCACCCTGGTCATATCGAGCTGCCCGTACATGTCTACAATGTCACCTTCTTCGATCAGATGTTCCGGCTCCTCAAGGCGCAATGCGTCTACTGCCATCGCTTCCAGATGTCCCGAGTTCAGATCAATGCCTACGTATGTAAACTGCGACTCTTGCAATACGGGTTAGTCGAGGAAGTGGATGCCATAGACACGATCGGATCTGGAAGGGGGACCGGAAAATCGAAGAAGGGCGACGAAGACTCCGGCTCCGAGGAGGAGGATGCAGATGACTTGATGGAACGCAGAAATGCATACGTCAAGCGCTGTATCCGCAAAGCGCAGATGGAAGGCAGAGTCCAAGGTTTCGTGACCGGCTCCAAGAGTCCAATCGCTGCTGAGCGGCGACGAGAGGTGGTCAAGGAATTCTTCAGGGACATTGCGAGCGTTAAAAAGTGCACAAGCTGCAGCGGGTAGGTATTGTGCGGTCTCTATTTTTTTTTATTTTATTTTTGACCAAGCTGACAATGAAAAAAAAAGAATCTCTCCGGGTTATCGGAGAGATAGGTACTCCAAGATTTTCAGGAAAGCTTTGCCTGAGAAAGCCAGACTGGCCATGCAACAGGCTGGCTTTAAGGCGCCAAACTCCTTGGTCCTCCTCCAGCAAGCGAAGAAGTTGTCCAGCAAGCACAAGGAAGAATTTACGACCGGCGTGACCGATGGTGATAGTGGAAGCGTCGTTACAGAATTACACGGAGCAGAAGAAGAGGTTGCCCGTGGAAATGCTGTGGTAGAGGAAAGCAGGTCAACGAAGAAACAGGCAGCAGGAGATGGCCAACAGTATATGCCTTCGCCGGAGGTTCATGCTGCAATGACACTCCTGTTTGAGAAGGAGGCAGAAATCCTGAATTTGATCTACAATTCTCGGCCTACTTCAAAGAAGGCTTCCCCTGTCAGCGCTGACATGTTCTTTATCAGGAACATCCTTGTGCCGCCGAACAAATATCGTCCGGCTGCCGCCCAGGGACCAAGGGAGATTGTCGAATCTCAACAGAATGCGCCTTTTACGCAGATTTTGAAGAACTGTGACATTATCAACCAAATCAGCAAGGAAAGGCAGAGTAGTGGCGCAGACTCCGCAACTAGGGTCCGAGATTATCGCGACCTTCTTCATGCCATCGTCCAGCTTCAAGACACAGTCAACAGTCTCATTGACCGTGATCGGAGCTCTCTCGCCGGACCGGCGGGGGCTCAGGCTGCCAATGGCATCAAGCAGATTTTGGAAAAGAAAGAAGGTCTGTTTAGGAAGAACATGATGGGTAAACGAGTGAACTTCGCTGCTCGAAGTGTCATATCTCCTGACCCGAACATCGAGACAAATGAAATCGGAGTACCACTCGTTTTTGCCAAAAAGCTGACCTACCCGGAGCCTGTAACCAACCACAACTTCTGGGAGATGAAACAAGCAGTGATCAATGGGCCTGACAAATATCCCGGTGCCGCAGCAATCGAGAACGAGATGGGACAGGTGATCAGTCTCAAGTTTAAGAGCCTGGACGAAAGGACTGCTCTCGCGAACCAGCTCCTGGCACCATCGAACTTGCGGATGAAAGGATCGCGGAACAAGAAAGTCTACCGACATCTCACTACCGGCGATATCGTGTTGATGAACCGCCAGCCGACCCTCCACAAGCCGTCTATCATGGGTCACAAGGCTCGCGTCCTTCCCAACGAAAGAACAATTCGAATGCACTACGCCAACTGTAACACTTACAATGCTGACTTCGACGGTGACGAGATGAATCTGCACTTTCCCCAGAACGAGCTTGCCAGAGCAGAGGCAATGATGCTTGCTGACACCGATCACCAGTACCTGGTTGCAACTTCCGGTAAACCACTGAGAGGTCTTATCCAAGATCATATCTCTATGGGAACCTGGTTCACAAGCCGGGACACTTTCTTTGATGAGGAAGACTACCACCAGTTGCTGTACAGCTGCTTGCGGCCCGAGAATTCTCACACAGTCTCTGAAAGGATTCAGCTCGTCGAGCCAGCAATCCTTCGGCCAAAACGTCTCTGGACTGGAAAGCAGGTAATCACTACAATCCTGAAAAATATCACTCCTCCAGGACGACAGGGTTTGAATCTCAAGGGCAAATCGTCCACTCCGGGAGACCGGTGGGGTGAAAAGAATGAAGAAGGAAACGTCATCTTCAAAGATGGCGAACTTCTGTGTGGTATTCTCGACAAAAAGCAGCTTGGACCTAGCGCTGGTGGTGTCATCGATGCCGTCCACGAGGTTTACGGACATACCATAGCAGGAAAGCTAATCGGTATCCTCGGACGACTGCTCACGAGATACCTGCACATGCGTGCCTTTACTTGTGGTATCGATGACCTTCGGTTAACAAAGGAGGGCGATCGCAGACGTAGGGAAAAGCTCAATGAAGCTGAGAAGATCGGCCGTGAGGTTGCGTTGAAGTACGTGACTCTCGACCAGAATCCTGTGCCTGATCTGGACGCCGAGCTGCGGCGGCGATTGGAAGACGTGCTCCGAGATGATGAAAAGCAAGCCGGTCTGGATAGCGTGTCGAACGCTCGAACGGCGAAGCTCTCTTCAGAAATCACTGCTGCGTGTCTTCCACATTGTCTGGCCAAACCGTTCCCGTGGAATCAAATGCAGTCGATGACAACGTCCGGAGCGAAGGGCTCAAGCGTCAATGCCAATCTAATCTCTTGCAATCTTGGTCAGCAGGTTTTGGAAGGTCGACGAGTTCCCGTGATGGTAAGCGGCAAGACTTTGCCATCATTTAGGCCTTTTGACACGAACCCCATGGCGTCAGGTTATGTCACTGGTCGTTTCTTGACCGGTATCAAACCTCAAGAGTATTTCTTCCACGCCATGGCTGGTCGTGAAGGTCTCATTGATACTGCAGTCAAGACTTCGCGATCTGGTTACCTCCAACGTTGCTTGATCAAGGGAATGGAAGGATTGAAGGCTGAGTACGACAGCTCAGTCCGCGAAACCTCTGACGGCTCCGTCATTCAGTTCCTGTACGGAGAGGACGGTCTTGATATCACGAAGCAAGTCCACCTTCAGGATTTCAGCTTCCTAGCTTCGAACTACGTTTCAATCATGGCCCAAGTTAATTTGACGAGCGACTTCCATAATCTGGAAAAACCAGAGGTCGTAGAATGGCATAAAAATGCCATGAAGAAGGTCCGGAAGACAGGTAAAATTGATGCTATGGACCCAGTCCTTGCCCATTACCCTCCTGGAGGAAACCTTGGCAGCACATCGGAGGCCTTTGCACAGGCACTGAAGAAGGTATGTGAACGCCTTCACGCGAGCATGGGAAAAGTACAATGCTAACAATGATGTTGTAGTATGAGGAGGCCAATGCGGACAAGTTGTTGAGGGACAAAAAAGCTGGTATCGAGGGAGTTCTCAGCAAGAAAGCCTTCGAAACCCTGATGAACATGAAGTACATGAAGTCAGTTATCGATCCTGGTGAAGCTGTTGGAATTGTCGCGGGCCAGTCCATTGGCGAGCCTTCTACTCAAATGACCTTGAACACGTTCCACTTAGCTGGTCACTCTGCGAAGAACGTGACGCTGGGTATTCCTCGACTGAGAGAAATCGTCATGACTGCTAGCGCCAATATCATGACTCCCACTATGACGCTGATGTTGAACGAAGAACTCTCCGAAGAGGACTGCGAGAAGTTCGCGAAGGCCATCAGCAAGCTCACCATCGCGGAGGTCATCGATAAGCTGCAGGTCAAGGAACGAATTTCGGTAGGAGAGAACAATTCAAGGGCCAAAGTATACGACATCCACATCGAATTCTTCCCGGCTGAGGAGTACACCAAGGAATACGCCATTCAGATCAAGGATGTCCAGAACGCGCTGCAGACCAAGTTCATACCCAGGCTCGTGAAGCTCACTAGAGCAGAGCTGAAGAAGAGACAAGATGAGAGGACCCTTAAGAGCTACTCGACTGCTCAGCCTGAGATCGGAGTGTCTGTCGGCACAATTGAAGAGGGTCCAAGAGGCGCGGAGGACGGTGATCAGCGTGGTGATGATGACGACGAAGCTGACGAGGACGACGCCAAGCGGGCTCGAAGCGCCCTGAATCGGACGAACCAGGTGTCCTACGAAGCCCCCGACGAGGACGAGCAAGCAATCATTAAACGACAACAGACCCCAGAATCAGATTCTGAGGACGAGGACGGAGAGGACAAGTTGCGCCGCACGCGTGACGTGGAGATGGCTGATGCTGATGGCGATTCCGACGATGGAGAGACGAAGGACGCCAGGCTCCGCGAGGAGGACGTCAAGGGCAAATTCGGCGAAATCACCCAGTTCAAGTTCAACCCGAAGAAGGGCACGTCGTGTACCATCCAGTTGACATACGACATCTCCACGCCCAAGCTCCTTCTCCTCCCACTCGTCGAAGATGCCGCCCGCAGCGCCGTCATCCAGTCCATCCCCGGCCTCGGCCAGTGCACATACGTGAAGGCGGACCCGCTTAAGGGCGAGCCAGCCCACGTCGTCACGGAGGGTGTGAACCTGCTTGCCATGCGCGACTACCAGGACATCATCAAGCCTCACTCGCTCTACACGAACTCGATCCACCACATGCTCGTCTTCTACGGTGTCGAAGCTGCGCGCGCCTCCATCGTCCGCGAGATGGACACCGTCTTCAAGGGCCACAGTATCTCGGTCGATAACCGTCACCTGAACCTCATCGCCGACGTCATGACGCACAGCGGCGGCTTCCGGGCCTTCAACCGCAACGGTCTGGTCAAGGATGGCAGCTCGCCGCTGGCGAAGATGAGTTTCGAGACCACGGTCGGGTTCCTCAAGGAGGCCGTGTTGGAACGGGACTGGGATGACCTGAAGAGTCCGAGCAGCAGGATCGTTGCTGGTCGTATCAACTCTGTCGGAACAGGCTGCTTCGATGTCCTTGCTCCTGTGGCCTAAGTGTATGTATCCGGGTGCTTTGTTTTGCAGTCCATGTTTGATTATGTGTATACTCTTTTCTTTACGTGTCCCACGATATGATGTTATTCTATCTTACAAAAGCGTTGCCGCCAGCGGAGGAAAGGTGCTCTTTGTCTTGTGCATAGTAGGGTTTTGATGAACATAGAATCAATGTGATAATGCCCTAGAAAAATTTCCAATTTCTTTTTTCCCCCAGAACTCCCTGACCGCTACCTAGGTTATGGTATCTTAGCTCCGATAATGGGCAAAAAGCCAAAACGCCTGGAAATGCTTGCAGAAAAAGAACTCCATCAGCACACAAAAGAATTACGTATTTACTTCGCATCCAATGCCATTAGGTCTTCATCGATATCGTCATCGAACTCATCGACCTCGGAAATAGGTCTCTTGACACCGCCATTGGTACCGTTGGCACCTTTGGCAACGTTGCCTACTTGCCCATTGGCAAGCGCGTCTTGCCTGAGCTTCTCCTGTTCCAGTCTCTGCTTCTCGACATGTCGCTCTAGGTCTGCCAGGCTCCACGTCGAAATGCCCTCCTGATCCTTCGCTTTGAATGGCTGCGCCATGCTGCGGAGGAAGTTCTTCGCGGTGGCGACGGCCATATCCGTACTGAGATTTGTCTCGCTCTCGAGTATCGCCTGGCTGATCCACTTGGGAAGCTGCGAGCGCTTCTTCTGAAAGCGGCGGTCGGCCAGGACCATTATTCCGTAATCGTCCTTTCCACGGAGCACGCGGCCCAGACACTGTGCCGCGTGTCTCATGGCGTCGAAGGACAAGAAGTCGTTCTCCCGGATGCGGTAGTTCTCGCGGAGGAATTCGAGACGAGCCTTCAGTATGCGGGACTCAGTGTACTGGAACGGCACACCGATGCAGATCACGGCACGGCCGTAGTGATGGTCGAAATCGATACCTTCCGAGACCTTTCCTCGGGCGACACAGAGCATGATAGCTCCCCGTCCGTTGCAGCAAGCCGTCCGATATGTCTCCAGAGCGAGAGCCGATTCCTGGGAATCAGGTGTCTCCACGAGTATCAACTTGTAGTTCCAAATCTGGTCCAGGATCCCCATTCCTTGCCACATGCTGATGATCGACTCCATATAGAGGTAGGAGGGGAAGAAGACAACGATTCCGTCCGGGGTGATGCGGGAGAACTCGAGAAGTAGATTTCCGTAATTTCGCACGACGCCTGGATCGTTTCGGATTTGGAACGAAGATGAGATCTGCGCCTGATCCGAACCACGAGTGACAATCATGGGCAAGAAGGAGCGACGAGCGAGCGTCATGCTGTAGGATTCCTGGAGCACAGCGGTGAACCCTAGCATCTTAGGGTACATCTCAAGGGGTGACAACGTTCCAGAGGTGATGATGACGGAGCTGAATCGATCAAACACTGGTTTTATTGCGATAGCTGCATCCAAGCAGGTGAAATGCAGTACAGGATTCGGCACCGTTGCTGTTTCGGATTCATACGGTTCAAGAATGAGCAGAAAGCCCTTGTCGTATGTTGCAACCAGAGTGGCAAATGTCGCGACCTCTTGGAGAGGCTGGTAATCCTCTATGTTGATAAGTTCCAACGTCCGCACCAGAGAGGTCAGGCGCTCAGCACAAAACCGTAAAGGCTTTCGTTCAATGAAGGTCAACTCTTTCAAGTGAGCTAAGAAAGATGGCGGAGTTTCAGATATAGTATGTGTGACTTTCATCCGAGTCTTGAGGTACTCGATGAACCTCTTCAGGAAGGAAACAAAATGTTCCGCTCTGCGAATATTCCCCGGGACGGCTTCCTTGAGCAGGTCATCCGGGAGAGCGGGATTTGCTATGAATTGGTCCTCCTCTCTAGCTTTCTCTGCTTCCCGCAGGCCTTCAACCAGCTTTGCGTATTCGTTTTGCAATTTCTCCGCGTCCGAGCGCTTCATCTCATTAATTTTGCGCTCAAGATTGCTCGCTCCTCTTGTGGCTTTTCGTAACGAGTCTTCCGTCAGATCGATGCTTAGCGACTCGATGCAGACGTTGTCGATATTATGCGCCTCGTCGAAGACAACAATGCAATCCTTGGCCAGCTCTCTGGACACCCTTTCCGCGATTTTCGGGTCGAGGAGGTAGTGGTAGGAGTAAATTATGACGTTGCAAAAAGGCATCTGGTCACCCATTAGAAAGCAATTACAGACCAAGTTTAGATCAAGTTACCATTCGCCGGGCCGAGAAATACGGGCATTGCTTATGTTGCTCTCCATATTTTATGAGCCCGTCAAGAGTCCAGACTCCAGGTGGAACGAGATTATGGGGCTCGAGGAGGTCAAGGTTCTACGACGGTTAGAACGTACTCGAAACGGTTGAACGGGTTGACAAACTTCATGATATATGCAAAGTTCAACATCCTCGCCCCTTTCTTTCTTTTCCTTGACGAAGCTAGCCGTCAAGCTCCTGCATCGGGCATCGACAACCGTGCCGCTTTTTTCTCTCCTGACCGATGGGTGCAGACACAAGTTCTTCCGACTGGTCAGCCCCATAGCTCTAAAATCTTCTGTGTATCCTAGTTGTTGGGCCCGATATTTCATCAAGGCCTTCAGCTCCGTAAGAGCTTTCTCGATTTCGGACATTGTTCGCGAGCAGTAGATAAGCTTCCTGTGTTCGGGATAGTGCTGTTGGTAAGCAATAATCAAGGACAAGAGAGAAATAGTCTTTCCCGTGCCAGAAGGCATCTCAAGGACGCAGTGACCCCCGGCATCAAGGGTCTTCTTGAGATCGCACATGTAGGCATATTGCTCGGGGTATATTCGCGGGTACGGGAAGAGGACGGGGAGATCGCTGGTTGCGCAGGAAAAAAAGCAAATTAGCAAAGATCGAACTGAAGAAAGGCACGGGAGGATACCTACTCAATAAAGAACTTCATGGTGAGGACTGGCGCAGTTGCAGAGCGTCACCGTCCAGCCCGCTGATGGAGCTCTCCTCGCGCTCCGGGCTCGGCCAGGCCGCCGAGCGCGTCCAAGTTCGTTCCATCAACCCTCACGAGCGACACATGTCACGTGACGTAGCCATTATGACGAAGGCCGCGCCCGCAGTGCATACGGCCTTCCCGCGCAGAAGCGGATGATATTGAGGACGTTGTGTGTTCTTTGGGTGGGCGTGTGATGCGTTTTCTAGATTTCTCGATTTGGAACCCTTGAGTTCAGACTCTCCTTCATCTTCGTTTCTTTATCAAGCCATTCACTGTGCGCAGATTCGCCTGACATCATTGAACCCCACACTATGAGTAAGAAATTCAAGTCCCGGGCATCCAGCAGTCGTGCGGCTGCCAGTGGCTTTGGATTTTCTAGTTCTCTAGGATCTTTGTCAGAGGAAGCTGCCGTATCTTCCCTGACATATGTTGCTGAGCCTCCGGATCTCTCCCGGATAGCGGAGCCGCAGTTGGTCGTTGCTTTCAAAAATCTCCTGAAGAGGGACGACATCACAAAAGCCAAAGCATTAGAAGATTTGAAAGACTACATATTATCCGTCGAAAGTCGTAATGGAACTGTGGACGATGGTTTACTGGAGGCTTGGGTAGGTCTTCTCGCTCTGCATGGCCAAATTGGAATTTGGAGCGAGGTGGTGACATTTTCTTTGTTTTTCTGCAGATCAAAATATACCCACGTATGTCGATAGAAATTTCACGCAGAGTTCGACAGCTGGCCCATTTTATTCAAGGATACATTGCCTCACTGGCAGGAAAGCGGATAGCCCGCCACCTTCCTAAGGTCGTCGGAGCTTGGCTTGCAGGTCTTTACGACAATGACAGACCAGTTCTTCGGTCTGCTCAAGAATCACTCACCCGTGTCTTTCCAACAGAAGAAAAGAGAAACAGTGTCTGGAAGATCTACCAGACTTCCATCCTCGAGTTTGTGGATGATGTCACTCTCCAACAGACCGCCTTGACATTGAGTGATGAACGGACGGTCAACCGCGATGACGCTGAAGCGAAATACGCTCGCGTAGCAGCGACTGCAATCCTATTGTTTAACCGGATTTTGAGTCTGTCTATCTACCGTTCTGAAGCTGTTCAAGGACTGACTGACAGTCTTTCGCAGGCACCTCTTCTCCAGAGGATCTGAAAAAGGACCTTCCCATGATTGAGACATTGCTTAGCAGCGCATCGCTGTGGGCATTCGCGTATCATGAAGACCCTTTTGTACGCCGCGCTACTTATAGCCTTCTGCGTGCTGCGATCTCGAAAGAGCCGCAAGCGCTCGACTGGAAGGTAATAAGCACGGCAGTGATTGGAAAATCTCTGCCCATCGCTCAGATAGGGTCAGCATCTGACCTCTCTGAAGTACTTCTGCAGTTAACCCAGTTTCGCCCCAAAATATGGACAGTGGATTACTCTGGAAAGTCTCCTGTTTCTAAGCTATTGCGTCAATATATCCAAAGGGGATCCCAGGGAGCTTCTAGCTCTTATTGGTCAAACCTCAACCAACTGTTGCGAACTGTTCCTCGAGAAGTCCTCGCAGGGGATATTACACGGGTAACTGCTGGCGGGGGTATAAGCTTCTCAGAAGCTACATCCTTAATGGAAGCGTTCCGGGACGGGCTGAATTCCAGGGACGAACCCCGGCAAAACCTGATGGCCGGCTGGACATCTTATATCGAAACTGGAAATTGGTTATTGACTTTACTCCCTGAAGAGGATAGAGAGAAATTCATCCAAGCACAGATGTCTCCGCTAATTGAGCAATACATATTGATGAACAAAGACCAGCCTCAGTGGACGCTTCCAACCCCAGACGCTGAGACGATATGCAGGGATTGTTTTGTCTTGCTGGCCGAGAATGGCCATGAGGCAACTTTGCAATCCTTGTGGATGATACTAACTGACAAGCTGCTTCAAGCCGTGAAGCTATCGTCTCCTGAACAGTCCCGCGATTTCAAGACGTCCCAGGACTCAATCTGCACTCAAGCACGCCATCTGTTCACTCTGCAGGAGGCTGTGGTTAGGCGGCTGTCTGGTTCAGAAATTGAGCCTCGGGTTAGGGAGATTTTCGAAAAGCCTGGTCTACCGCTGCTTGAAAACTCCCTACATGTGTTGCGGTCACGGAATGGTAAACCATATGGTGCAGCGGCGGTGGTCGAAGAAGCGATTCGCAATATGCCGCAAGTCGCTAAAGGCTCAACGGGGCTGGCAGCTTTTATCCGAGATGACATTCCTGACCTCCTATTTTCACCTTCTGCTGATAGGCTCATGGCAATCATGTTAGAGTGTCGCCGCTGGGCCGGTTTCGAGTCGAGTTTCGAAAAGTCGGTCGAGAAAGTGGTCGAAACAGAAGCAGATGAGTCAAACATTCCCTTTCTCGAGAAGCTGCTATCTGCCATTGACTTCAAAGAGGTTAAAGACATCTCTGGCCTTGAATCAAAGATAATGCAGAGTTTGAAGAGGGCCTGTGAAGGGAGCAGGCTGCACTGGCCGATCGTCGCTGCTGTCGTCGAGAATCCGACTTCTCACGGCGAATTGTCGGATCGTATCTTCCTTTCGCTGGTCGATTCGCTGTCCGAAGATAAGACTGCTTTAGAAGCACTCCACGGCCTTTCACAGATTGTGCCCCGGGGTCAAACTGCATTACAACGCTTCCGAAGTGGAGTTCACGGCTCGAAGTTGCTGGCCAAATTGCTCTATCTTACAGAGTCCCCCACGGACGAGATTGCAAATCTCGCGGAATCTCTGGAGAAGAAAATCAAGGGTATGGTGGCTAAAGATACGAGTACAAAGTCTAATGTGGAAATCCTTCAGCATAGCTTCAGTGAAGTCAGCACGGAATCGCTTTCGTAAGTGCTCGCTGCTGGGTTCCTAGGTTATTAAATTGCTGATTATCTGCCCACAGGGTCGAATCTTTGGTCAATATTGCAGAAGATCTGTTACAGAACGCTGCCCCCGAAGAACGGCCCCAGGTAGCTGCTAGTATTTTGCCCAGTCAGGAGTCTTGGAAGACTGCTCTGGAGCCGTTCCTAGGACTACCTCCGAGACCATCGACCGCTATTACAGGTGTCTTGGGTGGTGTCGTCTATCTTGTCGATCGTGAACCATCCGACTCATCCCGGCAGAGATTAGACAGTGTCCCGCGGGATTCTGATCGCTGTTCCTCCGCATTTCGACTCGCTTCTTATGTCACAAAGATCCTCTCTTCGTCTAACATCGTCGAGTCCCTGCGTCCAGAGGAGCGAAACATCCTATTCTACTATCTCCCTCTGGTCATCCGGTTGATAGACGACGATCTAAGCATCGAGGGTTGTAATGGAATAACGGGTTTGGAGATGTCTGAGGAACGAGAGGAGTACACGGAAATCGTCAGTCAGGGTCGATCCCTTGTGAATGACTGGATCCGGTCAAAAACTCTCGTCGATAAAGAGAACGGCGTATCTCTCGGTGAAGCGATGTCCACATTTTGGGAACAGAAACTGGAGGCGTTGGAAGACACTTCTCCAGAGAGTTACCGAGTTGCAGAAGCTTTCGTCAGGATCATGTCGGAGAGAGACTCGTTGAGTACGAACAAATCTGCGGATTTCCTGACAGACGTCTCAAAACAAATCCGAACATCGAACGTTTTCCGCTCAGCCGCTTGGATCGCAGTCTTACGGCCTTCGTTAGTCTCCATTCCTGCTGGAACACGACTATGCAATGAGTTGATTTCCGATGTTACTGGGCTGGATCCCAAGAACAAGCAGAGCGAGGGTTTGTTATACCAACATATTATCTAGTTTATGCTGCTTACACATACCAGGTCTTCGAAACCTATCGCTCCTCAATCTCCTCGCTGAAGGAGATGATATTGTCGCCGCGTCCGCTCAAACACAGAGGCTAGTCTTCCTTGTAAAACACCTGATCCAATGTTTCCAGTCCGGGATTGAATCTCTGAATGTCAAAGCCGAGGTCATCAAGCTGCTGTCTGTTGTCCTTCCGAAGCTTACAGAAATTTACGGTTCACACTGGGCGGATGCTATGGAGATCTTAAACTCGACCTGGAAAGAGACTAGCGGTGGCGATGAAGCCCTGACCCTGCTATATGCATCCTTCAAGCTCTTTGGACGTTTGAGATTAATAGCAAACGGCGAAAGCAATGATGATTTTGAAGATGCATGGTCCGAATCAAAGAATGATCTCGTCAGGAACCTGATCTCGACTCTTCGTAAAATTGGTCAGTTGACCACACACCAAATTGTCAAATGACGTGACTGACAGAAGCTTCAGATTCTTCAACCGCCTTCCACCAGCCTCGCGATGTGACCGCTGATCTCCTATGTCGCTTGATCACCAGTATACCAGTTGAAAGCCTAGAAAACGTGAGCGAGATATTCCCCCTTCTAACGGCTCAGACCCGAGGTATTCAGCGAGCTGCCTACGAGACCCTACACCGGTATATCCCGAAAGCACAGGAACAAGTGTCTTTCGATGTGGCCTTGAACAAATCCACTGCCCGGCTTCCAGATAAGCTTCTCTCTCTTCTCCGTGAAGCCCCGACGATGGAATCGATATCTTCTTCACTTGGTGAAGAAAAGACGTGGACTCGCTTGCGATCCTACCTCTTGAGCTGGAAAGTGGTGTTTGATCACTTCTCTAACGCGGTAAGCTGCCGGTCCCACGTCACTTTTTTAACAAGGTTCTCTTCTAACGAGTGAGGTACCAGTCTCTCCCCGTCCAAGAAAACTACGCATCGCACATCAAGGAAAATGAGATTCTGAGTCCGCTGCTGGAGTTTGCGTTCGATTTCCTCCAGAAGTCCCACGGGAAGCTTGTCGATGCGTCCAAGTTCGACATTCGCTCCTTTGAACCCGAACAATCCGAATCGCCTGAGAAGGAGACGCAGTGGCTCCTGATCCACCTATACTTTTTGTCTCTGAAATATCTATCGAATCTCACCAAGACCTGGTGGATTGATAGCAAGAAGCGCATCAAGGGAGTGGTGGAGACGTGGACAGAGAAATACGTAAGATTGGCCTAGAGATGACGCCTGTTTTGAGTGCCATACTAACAATGATGAAGATATCACCCTCGATCATTGAGGATTCGCTGAAGAGTGTCTCTGACTGGATTGCAACGCAAGACCCGGATGAAGAGCGTGCCCTGTCGGTAAAGGTGTCCCCGAAGACGGCAGAACTTGTCGCCAGCATCCCTGTTGACGAAGAGTCGCCCCCTGTCGCAATCTCGATTTCCCTCCCTCCGGCGTTCCCTCTTCAGCCGGCCATGGTCACGGGCCGGAGTCGGGTGCTGGTCGACGAGAAGAAGTGGAAGAGCTGGGTGCTGACCATCCAGGGCGTCATCATGTTCTCGAACGGCAACCTCGTGGATGGCTTGCTGGCGTTCAGGAAAAACGTGCAGGGGGCGCTGAAGGGCCAGAGCGAGTGCGCGATCTGCTACTCGGTCATCTCCACCGACATGCAGACGCCGAACAAGAGATGCGCGACCTGCAAGAACACGTTCCATTCTGTCTGTCTGTTCCGGTGGTTCAAGAGCAGCAACCAGAGCACATGCCCTCTGTGCCGGAACAACTTCGTCTATGTTTAGATTTTGTGGTCTGTCAGGGCAATTGGTTTGCTGGATGGAGACGAGGAGTAGCTGTACAGTAGCTATTGTTTGATTGTTAGTCCTCAATTGACATAGAGTATGAAGATGAACAATATGACAAAATTGAAGCCAATACCAAACTGCAGCCCTGGAGGTTTATAAAGATGCCGACGCCATCTGAGCGCGTAACTCTCGCCAGCTCCGGCTGCCGTGTCATCATCGTTAACATTCATGGTAACTCCCAGCGCGGCCAACCCCACCACGCCCCCCGCAGCTCGCAGCGTCCGTTCTCCGTCTTCTTCCTCCCCTCTCTTCATGTCCGCCTCCCAGATCCCCAACCTCAACACGCTTCGTCGGGGCGGTGGCAGAGGCCGCCCCAGAGGCCGCGGCGCTGCGGGCGCCGGGCCCTCGAGCGACGGCGCCGCGGCCAGGGACAGGGTCGTGCAGGGCACCGACAACGACGCCAGCGTCTCCCGCCTGAGCGCCGTCGAGCTGGGATACCTCGATGACCCATTCGCCAGGGCCCTGACGGCCGCTGGCCCCGGGACGAGGAGGTTCCCGATCATCAACAGAGGTATGTGCCGCGTGTGATGAGCCCCGCGACGGGAACATAACCCATACTGACGGAGCTGGTGATAACAGGAACCTACGTCCGAACCACCGCTATCGATAACCTCGTCTACCGCTTCCTCGAGCCCGATGGACAGCCCCCGAGGAAGAAACAGATCATCTCGCTGGGCGCGGGCTCAGATACCCGCGTCTTCCGGCTGCTCTCCTCCAGGCCATCCCTGGAGCTTGTCTACCATGAGATCGACTTCCCCGTCAACACGGCGGCCAAGATCAAGGCCATCCGCTCGACGCCGCTCCTGCAGAAGACATTGCGCATAGAGAAACAGGAGGACTTGACGATCTCCCCCGAAGGCGATGCATTGCATACCCCCTCCTACCATATCCATCCCATTGACCTGCGCACCCTTCCCAGACCCGCGACTTCGTCCGACTCTTCTGCGCCCACGGAGACGTCCTCTCCGCTAACAGGCGTGGACACTACACTCCCGACCCTGCTCATCTCGGAATGCTGTCTGGTCTACCTCTCCCCGACAGAGGCCGCGGACGTCGTCACATACTTCACGAGGACCCTCTTCCCCCCTTCTCCCGCCGCACCAGCACCACCACCTGCCACCCCTCCAACGCCAATCCAGGCCTCACCCTCACCAGCGACGCCGCCAGCACCATCATCGACGCCTGCCCCACCGGCCACCGTGCCCCTCGGTCTGATCCTCTACGAGCCCATCCGGCCAGACGACCCCTTCGGCAGGACCATGGTCTCAAACCTCGCCGCGCGCGGCATCCACCTGCAGACGCTGCACCAGTACGCGACGCTGGGCGCGCAGCGGCAGCGGCTGCGCGAGCAGGGGTTCGACGGCGGCCAGGGGGCCGCGGACGTGGACTTCATCTGGGAGCGGTGGGTCAGCGAGAAGGAGAAGGAGCGGGTCGCGGGGCTGGAGATGCTGGACGAGGTGGAGGAGTGGAAGCTGCTGGCGCAGCATTACTGCGTCGCTTGGGGGTGGAGGGACGCGCGGGGAGGGGAGTACGATGGGGTCTTTGATGCGTGGAGGGACGTTGAAGCGCAGCAGGGAGATTGAGGTGGTTCGAACCATCTGGTTGTCCATGTCTTGTCTATGTTATGTATGTGTGTATGTACGTAGTAGTGGTCTCTCCAACATCATGATAATACGGTCATACTTATACATTATGCTGTCAAAGCATACGCAGTACATATCCATTCCATTCGTAGTTGTTCTGTACCTTTCTTTCCCTACTCCGTTCTAAGCAGACCGTAACTAGCGATCAGACAGCTTGTTCTTGCCAAGGGACCGCTTGTCTGGGCCAGGAGAAGGCTCATGCGTCGTACGCCACTTCATCGTCAAGCGAGTCATTCCGTTTATGCAGGTACAGTACCTACTCCATGAGTATGTATAGTAAAGATCTGCGCCGATTGCTACTGTGGGGAGAGGATACTCGCGCTGCATGTCAAAGCTTCAGATATTTGATATCCCAGTCGTGATCGAAGAAGCAAAATGTTCTGGAGAAGTTCTGCGAGAGGCTAAACAACCTCTTCGAAGGTCAGGGCGAAAGGAACTGAGTGGATGTTGTTTTCATAGCTGTCGACAGGTACCAGCTGGAAGTACACCAACTACCAAATTGGGAAGCATCCGCGGGATGTCTCCTGAGGCCAAGCATCCTCGCCGCCGAGGTTTCTAAACCGCGCTCTCTGGCTGACAGATCCACCCACTCGACATGCTAGTGGAAACCTGACGATGAGCGCACGGTTATACGCGCGAGAGCTTTTCTCCCTCTTTTCAGCCGCGGTGGGGATATAGGCGCTGATCCCGCATTTCTCCGCTGAACCTCAGCCGCGATGACGAGCAGCAATTCCCCAGGTGCTGAAGTCAAGGCGCGATCTTCGCCCGAGTGACCGAGGGATCTGGCCCTGCGCTTCCAATAATAAACACCTAGGGACTTCCCTCTAGCTTGCGCACGATGTTAGTTCGCGCTCGAGCTTCGCAGAATAATATGTGGTCCCTGACCGTCTACCCCGCAGGCTGGACCATTGTTTGATCAAGTTCGAGCACTGCTATGGTTGCAAAACCCACGGAGGGCCTGGCTAACAGACTATCTAACACATGCAGGTGCAATCCACATGCCCGAGACAGCAGACTCGAGCGGACAGAAACGATGCTGGTGTCGCATCGTCCGTGAAGGTGCTGCTCCATCTCACGTGGGATCGTGAGGACCTGCACCCCAGACGCCAGGATGCACAGGCTGATATATTCCGTAAAGGACGACTCCTTTGGCCCGGATGGCCGGCAGCAGGACATGCAGCGCGGCTTGTGAGAGCGACTATTGGAACAAAAAACGCTGATGTCAATCATCTGGGCCCCTGGCGCTAGCAGCAAGCTAGGCCTCCCCTAGCACACTCTATCTCTCCCCTGGGGTGCAGCGCGCCCCAATCGACTCCCCCTTCTCCAGACCCATCCTCCGGCTGAACGCCAGGAGCTCGCTCGAGCGTTTGGGCTCTGCGACCCATCGCCCGATATGGGTGTCTTCTCCTGCCCTTCCACCCGGGATGTCGCCTTCCCCGGTGGTTCGCAGTGGGCCAGAGGTCCAGACTGGTCCTTTTTCTCTCGACGGTTTTCCTCCGCCGATACTCCTTTTTTTCTCTCTTGTCTCTCTCTTGCGCGTCAACTATTGTCTTCTGGCCGTGCGTGTGGTGCGTGCAGGTGGTTGACGTGCGCTCGTTTACTTCATTCCTGACCACAGTCTCTCGTTTTGCGCCAAGTTTTTCTGATTTATCTGATATCTGCCTGGCGAGCCCCTGAATCCGCAGACCAACCTCAGTTGGATGCCATTGGGATTCGGTTTCGTTTGGCACCAGTGCTGTTTGACAACTCCTGGACGCGTCCACAGCAATTGACCAAGAAAGCACTCTTTGTCTTTCTGCAGAGTTTGTATATATATTACTCTATATACACGGTTGGCCCTGGCCATCATCGGACCCTCTGTACCAGCCATGAAGTCAAAGGCCTTTGCGTCGCGCGCCGCGGCACTCCTTTTGCTCATCGCAACCGTTGAGGCCTCCAAGCACGGCCATTTCCACCAGCGCAGGCATCAGCACGGTGGCAACCATTCCGACGCTGAAGCCGGCAAGACACTCGAGAAGAGGAGCGGACAATGCCAGTTCCCAACCGACGCGGGCTTGGTTGCCATTACTCCAAATGAGAAGAATGCCGGATGGGCCATGAGCCCGGATCAGGAGTGCTTGCCCGGCCATTACTGCCCGTACGCCTGTCCTCCAGGACAGCTGTCCATGCAATGGGACCCGAAGGCCACTTCGTACAGCTACCCGATGTCAATGGTATGAGTCCTTTTTTTTTTTTCCAGGATCGTCGCCTTGATTTGCGCCGGACGTGACACCGTCTAACTTGTACAGAATGGCGGTCTTTACTGCGATGAGGACGGAAATATCCAGAAGCCTTTCCCCGATAGGCCGTACTGCAAGGATGGAACCGGTGCCGTGACGGCCGTGAACAAGTGCAGCGGTCAGGTCTCTTTCTGCCAGACCGTGCTGCCTGGAAATGAGGCTATGTTGATTCCCACCTTGGTCCAAGACGTTAGCCAGCTCGCAGTCCCGGACACTAGCTACTGGTGTGAAGCGGCGGCTCAGTAAGTTGCTCTGTTTCATGTCGATCCGCTCAACACATGCTGATACTGTTCTAGTTTCTACATCAACCCACCAGGAATCGGCCCCGAAACTGCCTGCGCGTGGGGAACCTCTGCAAACAGCTGGGGCAACTGGGCCCCCTACGTTGCTGGAGCCAACACCGATGGCGATGGGAACACTTTCGTCAAGCTTGGTTGGAACCCCGTCTATCTCGAGCCTTCAACCCCCTTCCGCGACGTGATGCCGGACTACGGTGTCGAGATCGAGTGTGAAGGCGGCGGTTGCAATGGCCTCCCTTGCAAGATCGACCCTGCGGAGAACGGTGTCAATGAGGTGACGGGTTCCAGCGGCGGCGCCGGTGCTGGTGGCGGCAAGTTCTGTGTTGTGACTGTTCCTCCAGGCGGGAAGGCCAAGATCAACGTGTTCGAGAAGGCCGGAAGCCGCAGCTCGAGCATTTCTTCCACCCCGACCCCGACCCCGAGCTCCACCTCCAGCTCAAGCAGTTCCACGTCTACCTCGACGTCGACTTCGTCCTCGAAAACCAGCAGCACCTCGACCAGCACCGCGACCAGTACCTCGACTTCAAGCTCTAAATCCAGCTCCAGCTCAACCTCCAGCTCCAGCTCGGCAAGCAAGACGTCCAGCTCGAAGGTGACGCCTTCAAGCAGCAAGACGACCAAGAGCTCGAGCTCGTCACGGGCAGCATACTCATACCTTCCTCATGTGTTCGTCGAAAACACCACGGCGACGTTTACTCCGATGGCTGTAACGGCGGCGGCGGCCTCTCCAACAGCTGTGGAAACCTCGAAGGCGGTCGGCGCTGCCACCACCACCACGGCCTCGATCCTCGGCCTTACGCTGAGCGTTTTGATCGCTGGCGCCCTGCTGAACTTCTAAGTTGTAATACATGTTCAAAAAAAAGTTATCAAAATTCGCCACATTTTCGTCCAACTGACAGCGTCCTACCACACATTCCAGCTTCGACTGTGTCTATTTACCTCAGCCAGGCAGTTTCTTTTGATCTGAGAACCCTTCGATCTTCGTTCCGTCAGGGACCGCTTCACTTCGACGAGAGAGAGAGAGAGAGAGAGAGAGAGAGAGAGAGAGAGAGAGAGAGATATGCATCCGCGATTGTTCTTAACGACGTTTGACCTGCCCTTCGATTATGCCGACGTTTGTAACTTTTGGCTTTCTCCGTACTACCTTTTAATCAATCTTCGACCTGGCGCCTCTTATCGACTTGCTTCGGGCGCTGATTGCTTCATTCCCGGACGAGTGAGGAATGGATTTCACGTACGCTGTCGACGGTCATAGGTGGTTTGATTGTACATTTCTGTACTGTCTATGGATGATTGGATTGAATTGGATCACGCTTGACATTGGTTTGTACAGTACTTGAGTCACCTTTGAAGGCCCTGGCAAGCTGAGGACGAGGGGCGATGTACATACCAATGTGGTTGGATGGAGGGACCCGATTCGTGAATATGATGCCTCTTGGAACAATCATTGTATGTACGTAGCCATTATCGTTGAGCCAATTGAGGGCCTGTCCCCCTGTCTGCTTTGGATGTCAGCTTGCGTTGTGTGCAGACAGACTTTGTAGTCGATGCCTTCGTAGCTTGCAGAGTAGTCAATGCGCCGCGAGACGGGCGTCTTTCCCCGCGGGCCTCGCGACGTCACCCCAGAACATTCAGCCACCCAGACACGACCAAATCTCCGCAACATGCGGCCCTCGGCGCAGACGGTGAGTACTCCATTTCCTCGAACCTACACATGCATCGGCAGGCCCTTGATCCTCATTCCCAAGGACGAGTCCCGTCCTCTTCCTGCTCCCCGCTACCCCGCGTTCACGCCGCGACCCCTCTCTCGCGTCTCCAGCTTGCCTAGGCAGGCATATGCCTAGGTACCTGTATTTATCGAGACGGATGCACAGTCTCAACAGATCAAAAAGCTAATCAAATCGCCTGCTGATATCGCTTAACTTTCGCAGACAAAACTCCAATCCACCCTCCGCCTCCTCATCCCGCGCCTCCGCCTCCTCCAGAAGAAGGACACCGCGTCCTCGGTCGCCCAGCGCCGCGAGCTGGCCCGCCTCCTCGAGGATGGCCGCGAGGCGTCCGCCCGCATCCGCGCCGAGAACGTCATCGCCACCGACATCGCCGTCGAGGTGATGGAGATGGTCGAGCTGTACTGCGAGCTGCTGCTCGCGCGCGCGGCGGTGCTGGACCAGATCGCGTTCGCGGAGCGCGGGGCCCGCGCGCGGAACAAGGCGAGGAATGCGCTGAGAGAGCAGCAACAAGCAGGAAGGGCGGATAGCAGCAGTACTGGCAGTCGGGGGTTTGCTGGGTTCCCGATGCCGTTTGGTGGGAGGAAGCAGGATGAGCCGTCCACGACAACAAAGACCAGCGAAGGTGGTGGTAAGGAAGAAGGAGAAGGGAACGAAGAGGAAGACAGCTACATCGACCCGGGCCTCGACGAAGCCGCCGCCGCCATCTTCTACGCCTGCCCCCGTTTTCCCCGCGAGGTGCGCGAGCTGGCGACGCTGCGCGCGCTCCTGATCGAGCGGTGGGGGAAGGACTTTGCTGCGCTGGCCCAGGACAACAGGGCCGCGGTCAAGGTGCCCGAGCGGCTCGTCAGGGGATTGCAAATCCGTCCGCCCCCGAAGGAGCTCGTCGAGAGCTATCTCCGGGAGATCGCCAAGGCGTATGGCGTTGCGTGGCCGAAGGAGGAACAGCAACTGCAGGAGCAGAAACAGGCAGACGAGCAGGCGGCGGCAGAGTTCCTGGGCAGTCCTCCACCTGGATATAATGACCACGATGCCCCCGGGTACGGTGATGGGGACCTCCCATCGACACCCCAGCCCAAGACCCAGCTCAAGGCTACCAACCCGGCGGAGGAGGCCCTCAGCAAGGCCACCCCGCCGCGCGATATCGGCCCTCACGATGCCACCGGACGGAGTCCCGTCATCGTGGCGCCGCCAGGGCCCCGGAGCGACAATCCCAACCCGAAACTCAAGATCCCTGGCGTCTCGGATACCGCTGCTGCTGCTGTGGACCGAGAAGAGAGCGAGATCAACCCGAGCGCGACTGCGGCTCCGGCCCCTCCGGCTCCGAAGAAGATCCCCGAGATGGACGAGCTGGCGAGGAGGTTTGCGGCGCTGAAGAGGTGATGATGATAATACATATCATAATCATCATGATGGTGAACGGGACTGCTGTTCTGCTTGCTCTGCTCTGCTCTACACTGAATATCTTCCTAACGTAATGTACTTACGCTACGAAATTAGACAGAAGACGCTCGATTGGGATCGGTGATTGATGATTGGTGTAACACTTACTTACACTTGCATATGTATGTACATGCAGTACAGTGACGTGAATACCCTTTCATTTTTTTTCATATTTGAGAGAGAGAGAGAGAGAGGGGCTTTGATTGCATGTGTTTTGTTTTCTATTTTGTTTTGTCCCTCAGGTCAGGATTAGGATAATTAGGATGTTTGTGTAACGACAGGCCTAGATGACTAGACCTAAAGGGGTCGTTGGTTTATCTTGAAGACAAGAAACAAGGGGGTGAGCAATATAATAGCAAGAATAGACCTGTGTTACTAGCAAGTTTTTTGACTTTGGTGGCTTTGGATACCAGCCTGTGGCGTCCTTTTCTGATCGATGGATACTGCAGTCATCATCGTAACAGGCGGTCCAATGGTAGGCGGCATGATCCTCCTCCTTTTTCTGAGTGGAGGCGGCTTGCTTCTTTTCTTCCTTCTTGGGCTTGTTGGGGCATTTCCATCCCATGTGGTCATTCTTTCCACAATGGATGCATAGTTTTTGCTCATAGCGTTTCCTTTGCTCCTCAGTCCAGTTGGGGTTGGGTCCTCGAGGCTTCTTGTCGGACTGTTTGGGCTTATCCTTCTGGGAGTTCTTCCGGTTGGTGCTGTCCAGTTCCATGGCATCTCCTCCATTTCCAGTATGCCGCTGGTTGGTCTGTCGCGGGGTATTGGCTTGGTAGCGACATTCAAAGAGGCGGTTGTCAATTTTGATAGCCAGGTTGATAAGCGCATTCAGGTCCTTAGGGTCCTCATGGATCATTAGTCCATTCTTTACTTCGTCCTTCAATCCCCGATAGTAGTGTTCCATGAGCGATTTGTCTGACCAGTCACCTAGATATGCTGCAGCTTGCTGGAATTCCGTGGTATAGGCGGCAACAGAGGTCTTTTGCCGGATTGTCATGACAGTGCGGGTAGCCTTCCGGACTTCATTGAGGTCTCCAAAGTTCTGCTTCATCTTAGCCACAAAAGTAGAGAATCCATTGAACACCTCATTGGTGTCTGGTCGACGTTCCTCTGGCGTCTTTTGCATTCGGTCTCGGAGATAGGGTTCAAACCATTGAGCTGCCGTGCCTCGAAGATAGGTTGCTGCAAACATAACCTTTCTGTCTTCATCCGGGAAATCTGACGCGTTGAAGAAGAAGTAGAGTTCCAGCTGGGAAATGAACATCTGGAGCTTCTTCCTTTCTCCGTAAAAGAGGTCTGGTTTGGCCACCTTGGTCCGCTGGGTCAAATCTTGATTGGGATCGATTGTCTGCCTTGTGTTGCTCTCATTTTGGTGTGTTGGGTGCCCAAGGTATCCCACCTGCTCTCGCAGCCGCATATTCTCATTGACCTGTCCCTGTAGCTGCTCCTGTAACTGCTGAATCTGCTCCTGTAGGGCCCTTACCGCTTGGGCCAGTTCCTGGGTGGAGATATGCCCCTCCATGCTTGCAATCTCTCGGATGCCCACAACACGCCTTGCTTCCTGCAAGAAAGGTGGTCGAAGTGTAACGACAGGCCTAGATAACTAGACCAAGAAGGGTCGTTTGGTTTATCTTGAAGACAAGAAACAAGGGGGTGAGCGATATTATAGTTAGAATAGCCTGTGTTACTAGCAATGTCTATACGACAAGTTACTATGTGAGTCGACCACGAGGGTCGGAATCTGTCTGAAAGGAGCGTCTTTATATACATGCTGCCTTCCTGGGTCTCCGAGGCTTGTGGAATGGCTCATAGTCTTGGATCATTTGGATCAGTAGGATTCTGAACTGATCCTCTGATCCCCGGATCAGTTGGATCAGTATGCCAAGAATTGATCGCACTGATCCAGTCACATGACTATCCCGGAAATAAGTAATTCCTTCCCCCGACTAGGATCTAGCGATGCCTTTGTAACACTCTTATGAATCAGCCCAGGGCTGACTCAGTCACTCACCTTTCATTGTTTCCGGTCGTTGCAAGCAGACGCGCAACTCCCAAAAGACATACACATACAACACTACGGGCTTTTCACTTTGGAACGCAGGTGATGATGCTCTCGTGCACCGGCGGCAGATACGGTAGCTCACTCATAAAATGCAGCGGCTGTATTGATTGCACTTAATCCTTTATGTTAGTACCTAGGTATCTTGTACGTACATCCGCCCACAACAACCCAAGTGAGCAGATGGCGGCAGCAGAACAGGGGAAGTATGTTAAGCAGGTATAGACAGCGAACCAGACAGACAGGACAGGCAAAACAAACAGTAAACGAGGCGAAAGACACATACACAACCCCAGACGCCTGTATGCACTGTACTTTCAGTGTTTTTCTTCTTTCCCTTGAGACTCCCTATGACGTAACATTAAAAGTAAAAAGAAAAAAAATGAGATGGTAGTGTCTTAGATGATCTTGAAATAAAATAGATAAAAGATGAGAGAGAAAGAGAGAGAGGAGGAAGTGCACCGTCCCGCAGATGCATCTGTCACATCAAATCAAAAACAAAGACAAAACGATGAAGGGAATAATTCTCAAGTGTATGTATAGAAAGCACACATCCCGAGATCGGAACAAAGCGGAGAAAAAAAAAAGGGGAAATGTAAAAGACCAAAATAGAACTAAAAATGAGCAACGTCTCCGTTCAACCAGCCGGAGAGCTCTTTATTTTCTAATCTAGTTCTCTTCCTCCTCGCCAGGAAGGATAATCTCATGACCCGACCCCTCGTACACGAATATGGAAGCAATGCATCCAAAGATGGAAACGAGGGCGATCAGCCACCACGCGAAACCGACCACGCCGATGTCCAGGCCGTATCCGTACCAGGATCCGGAGAAGATGGGCCCGATCGTCCGGAAGGCGGACGACACGGACTGTCCGATGCCGTGGATCGTACCCAGCACGGACGGGTGCGGTGAGCAGTTGTTCAGCAGGATGATGGAGGTGGGCAGGGTGAAGGTTCGCGCCGTCACCTGGAGGAAGAGCACCACGATGATGGAGATCCAGACCCACACGCCTGTCGCCTGCGCCGGGGGCGGCGACGAGGACGGCGCGAGGGAGAGGTACGGCGCGAACCCGTAGGCCAGGGGGAAGAGGGTGAGGAAGTACTGGTAGCTCTTGGTGGTGCCCAGACGGGCGTTGATCGTGGGGTAGACCGTAAACTGCAGAGCCATACCGATGATTCCGAGGATGGATGTCGCGAAACCAACGCTCTGCGGGGGCATGCCTAGCCCTCCGGTGAAGATGAAGGGCAGTTTCTGGGGAGGGCTGGATGGGTCGTTCGGGTCATAGCGAGGAGTCGAGAGGAAAAGCAGCCAGAGGTTGTTGAACGCCCTTTTCGACGATTCGTCAGTTTCATTCGTGCATAAATGCAAAGAATCGATGCCTACCCCATCTGAAAGTCAAAGAAAGCCTGCGCCAGAAGAGTACACAGGACGTTCTTGGTCCAGATCCTGCGGAACGGCAAAACCTGGGCCCGCCGCTTCGGTTTTGCCGCCTTTTCCTCCAGCTCGTAGCCCTCGGTTGGGTCTGGCTGCTGCCTCGCGAGGAGACTCTCTTCCTCGTGGTGGTCCTGGAGCGGGAGCTTGGAGTAGAGATAGGAGGAGCGCGGAACGACGGCCTGCATCCCGCGGACGAAGAGCTTCACGACGAACGCTCCAAGTCCAGGCTTGCCCTTGCAAGCCTCCAGTGTCTGCAAGCTGGTCAGCATGAATCAGTAGATCCCGATTTCAGCAAACATACCTCTTCCAAGCCGACTGCCACGAGCACCGCACACAGTGTCAGAAGGATACAGTTCACCAACATGGGCAGCGCGTATGGGTACTTCATCAGCCATTGCACCCCGGTGGCTCCGCCAAAGGGCGAGTTTGGTCCAAACAGGTTTGGATAACTCTTCACGGGGTCCGACAGCAGACCTCCCATGACTGCGGATCAAGTCAGAACCACCAACATCCAGGTCGTTGCTGGCGTCCTTACCTGGTCCAAAGAGAGCAGCGATATTGAACCCGATGGGCAGGATCAGAAACGCCCGGGAATGGTACTTCTTCTCCTTGACGTTCTCCGCGATCATGGTCCGGATGATTCCCACGGTGCCGTTGATGGCACCTCCAAACGAGCGCCAGAAAACCGCCTGCGCGAACGACGTCGCGAACGCGACCCCGAGGCACGACACCGCCGTCCCGATCAGCCCGACGAGCAGGACAAACTTCCTCCCTCCCCACTGCGCATCCGCGACTCTTCCCCACGGGATGGCCGTTGCAAACTGGGCCGCGGTGAACGCACCCTGGAGGATGCCGGCTTGCGTCGAGACTTCTGAATCCGAGAGGGTCTCGTCGAAGGACTTGAGCTGGTAGAACATGTACGCCTGCAGCGACGCGATCTGCAGGAAGTCAAAGACACGGCACAGCCCGAGCAGCGCGAGCTGGCCCTTCCGGGGCAGAGACATCCATGTTACGCGGGCGGGCTTGTTGGACGACGGTGGCAGTTCCTGTTCCTGCAGCGCCTGGACGTTGGTCTGGGACTGGGACACGCTCCGGGCGTGGTGGTGTCGCCATTCCACCGATCTCCTCGCGGGAACGGTGTCGGAGACGCTGTGAGAAGAGGCGTCGGAGTCGCGACGTCTAAACGGCGCCCTCTGCGGCTCGTTGTTTAATCGCATTTCGCGGGCGGTGCTCCAGGACGTGGTCCGGGTATGGCGACCATCGTAGGGTGCAGGCCTTGGGTCCGGCATGGGCGGCTAGGCGCTCATATCATCCCCAGCGACTGAGGATAGACGCGTGAACCCCGCCTGCTGTGGGAGAAAAGCCTAAACGGGATACGTCAGTGGAATGGGAGGCTGAGGGCCAAAACTGTCGCATGTACAGTACCTCTGTGGCAGGACAAGAGCAAGTGACGGCCAGCCACGACAACCACCGCCAATGTTGTCCCGGAGACAGGTCCACCCGTCTGAGATCTCTGTGGCGGCGAAGATGGGATAAGATAGGCCCAGAGGTTCAACCGCAAACCGGAGTTTACACCAGTGTCAGGTTTTAAGGAGCCAGACGGTCGACGCGGACGACAAATTCTCCGTCCGCAGGGGTCTGGCAGGGAGACGTGAGGTGGGAGAGGTACGTAACCATGTAGGGAGTCGACGGGGACTCTCCGATCTCAAGATTTTGAAAGGTATGCAGGCCCGGCCGTGATCTCGGTGCCCTACTGTTTTGTTTCCCTTTTGCTTTCCTTTTTTCTATCCATACAGGGTACCTCCAGAGAGTCTGTATCTTCCAGACGGGCCATGCGATCCGACACGCCGGCAGGGCTTGCGACGCCTCCTCCACACGCGCGGGGCCGGGGTCTTGGCACGTCGTCAGCGTGCAAACCACGCCCCAGTGATCAACCGATCGGTTCTTGGTCTTTTTGTTTCGTCGGAGCAGCAGGGAGAGAAGCCCGACGCGCCCATCGAGAGGGCGGCTGCGCCGCTGCAGAAGCTGTGACTGCACACGCAAGGCCCCTTGCCCAGCCCCCATGCCGTCGTCGCTCTTCCCCTGCAGACGTTGCAGTCGTATCACCTGCGGCAGGTGGGATATTCCAGTCGAGATCGAGATCCTCCGCGTGCGAGGCACGGAGTAAGGCGAGCATCGGTCCCATCGGAGTAGCGCTCCATGGAAATCCACCGGAAAAGCTTGTTCTGCCCGCGCAGGGGGAACCCCTGCTCGGGCAGGGCGCACGTAACATTCATTCCGTACCGTGACCGCGCCCCGTATCTTTCAGCGGTATCGTCCCGTCACGCCCTGGGCATCGGGCTTGGCCCTCCGTCCCTCGAGCATGAAGGGCAAGGAAGTATCTTGTATATCCAAAAGGCCAAACAATTGAAGGCTATCACGAGTAAAATGTATATAATACAATATGCACACGCAGAATTATACACAACCATACCGCACAGGCGCATCAGACCCATTGGCTTTGCGCCACGACGGGTATCTTTATCCAAGACTCAGATCCGAAATGGAGATACATCCAACATAATATATGACACAAGATGCCAAGCTTCGAACGCCGGAACAATGCCAAAATCATGTCGAACACACACAGATCATCTCCTTCCATCATCCCACTCCGTCAAGACGCGTACGCTACGCCGGATCAAGCATCACCACTCGCTTCAGGATTCCGGTCCGACAAAGGGAAGTATCTCTGCGACTGCCGCTCCCGCACTGCCCACCGCCTCCACTGCCACCATGGCACCGTGGACGTCCCAGCAGGCGGCTTCCGCTCATGTGCCTCGTCGTCGGGAGAGTCTGACGGTTCGTTGTGCGTGACACGGCCGTATCGCCGCTGCGGATGGCACCAGCGGAACAAGAGGACAGCGACGAAGAGCCCCCCTACGACGCCCAGCGTGGTGAGGATCCAGTGCTGATCTAAGAACGTCAACAAGTCAGTGCTTTCTTGTCCCTCCTGTTCGGCATTGTTTTCGTTGCTGTCGCTGGACGGCGCGCTTGGCTCCTCTTTGTCGGGTTCCTCCTCGACAGGCACCCAGCCCGAGTCGGCCTGGTCCGGTTGCGCTGGGTTCTCGGGAGGCACCGCTTGGCCCGAATCACCGTTATTAGGGGATTCGGGAGGGACATTCTCTGTCGGCGGCGCATCTCCTTGAGGAGGCGCTACAGGGGGAGGTGCTTCTCCCGACGACGGAGGCTCTTGTTGCGGCGGAGGCTCTACCGGCGCAGGTGCCTCTTCCGGCGGAGGGTAGGTGACAGGAGGCGGAATGGTAGGTCCTGGTGCTTCCTCACCTGGATAGCCGTATGCAGGCGCATTGTCGCAGGACGTGTCCCCGCACCAGCTGCTCAGCTCGGGAGACGGTACAAAGGTGTACTTGGTGGTGGACCTTGCCAACACCTTCCCGCTGGCGTCAAGAGCCTCGACATAAGCCCAGGGATGGTAGTCGGGGTCGGTGTACAGAGTCTCAAACCCGTCCTTGTCAACCACGGCCAGCTCGCGGAACGGTCCCTCCTGCTCCCGGGCACCGTAGAACCTCCACTTCTTCACCCTGGTCGCGCCGTTCCAGCTGACATAGAAGCTCGTCTGGGACTCGCCCTCGGTCGCTTTCGAATACGTCCACAGGGCCGGGACGTCCGTTGGGTCCGCATCCCACTCGAACTTTTGCGCGCGATAGTTCATCGTGATCTCCTTGGCAAGGTATCCCCAGAGGAGGAGCTCGCCATTCTCGTCATGCTCCGAGACAAAGGCGTTGTTGCCCCAGCCCATGAAGACATTCTTGTTCGGAAGGATCTGCAGGTTTCCCTGGCTGGAGCTGGACATGAATTTCCCTGGCGGCGCGTACTCCTTGATCTGAGTGGCCGTCTTCTCTACGTGGTCGATGACGATGATCATGCCGGACGAGTAGTCGTGGGTCTTGTTGAACCCGTTGTACCCGTTGTTATACAGGGATAGGACGGTGTGCGTCTCGTTCTCAGAGATCCACCGTGCGTCGTGTTGTTGAGAGAAGCTGAAGTTGATGTTCCTGAACGACGGGTTGGCACCATGCAGGCGCCAGATGACATGCCCGTCCTTACCCGAAATCTTGTAAATGCAACACGTGTGTCGCGAGGATATCAGGTAGTCGCCGTCCGCATTCTTGTCGATGGAGTTGATGTGGAAGTAATCCCACGGTGTGTGAGGGCTCAGCCCATCGCCAGAAGTGTCCGTCGAGGCAGGAAGCGTATAACTGACAGTCGGATGAACGTGGTCCAGCGACCTCCACTCGAACAGTACTTTACTGGTTTCAACCTCCACTTCCTGGAAGATACTCTCCATGATCCATCCCATGCCCGTTTTGATATTCCACGGACTCATATCATACTGCCGCTGCTGATAGATCGTCAACAGGGCGGTCTTGCCGTCGTTGATGGGCCTGAACTCGTGCATGTCGCTCGACGACATCCCGCCCCCGGCCTGCACCGATTTGACAATGCGATACCGATTGTCCATGATGATGCCATGCCCTCTACAGTACCCTTTCTGCTGGTTGCCCTGGAAGAAACAGAGGTGGTCCGCACCTTTATACTTGCACACGTGAATTCCATGGACATTTCCCGGGCCCGAAGACCCCCAGCCGCTCCATACCAGGTTCTGTGCAATGAATGAAGTCAGCGGCAATCCGCAGACCGTGACATGTGAACAGCTCCTACTTACCCCTTGATTATCGTAGATGTACGGCCCCGGATTATCGGCCTCGTATGGACTTACAAAGATGTAGCCAGGGCTGAGTTTTTCCTGGTTGCTCAGCTCCAACGTGAGGATGGGCGGGTAAAGGTCCGGCCGCTGTGGTTTGCTCCATATGTCAGCACACCCTGTTGCGACCACTGATATCCACACTCAACACAGCCGGGAAGCCAAGTTGTGGTCTGTAAGCGACGTTTGACGTACCGATTTGTACACCGCGATCGGGTTCGTGGTATTATCGAAGCCGGCGACTCCATTGATGCAGGCAAGCAGCAAGATCAGACAAAAGGATGCCAATCGGGAGATGACCGGAGGCGCGGACGTCGCAAGGGAACGGCAAGTATTGACGACCATTGATCCTTCACATAACTCCAAAAAAGATTCCTCCAAGATTCCACAAAATTCCAGAAAAAAAAAGTTGCCGCAAACAAGGTCGAAGGAACAAAGAAGCTGAGAAAAGTATTCGGTAGGAAATGAAGTAAACGGTCCAGACAACCAGCAATCCCCTATCCCCCGCAGAGTGACATGACCTGCTGGCCTCCGCAGGACGAGCGCACGCCTCAGAGAGATAGGAGTGACGAGTCGACCAAGTCCAGACGGTTCTTCTGCAGGCCCGCAGGATGGTGGGGGAAGACCGCCAGTCGAGGACGCGCGCTCCGACAGGAATGAAGAAACAGACTACTACGTATGCAAGTCGGCCCGCCAGGAGACAGGACAAGGGAGACGAAAGAAGTAGGTATGTACGGTCCAAGTCAACCTTCCATTGCTGGTGACGGACCACCGAAAAACCTTAACTCGGGCAGAGCGAACAGAGACAGCCAGCAAAGGACGGAACGCTTGTCCGCAGGGGTTAGAAGATGAAGAGGACGACGGATAATAGGAGAACGCGATGCATCTCCTCGACCTCGATACAGGAATACCGGGCGATACGGCAGAACCAGAACAGCGTATTGGACTGTCACGTAATTACGGGCAGGCGAGACGAAGCGCTCCGAGCCGCGTGCCAAGACTCGGGCGCGCGGTGGCGTCGGCTAGCGCGCCAAGCACCAGGGGCGCCCGCCGGGGTCCACGCAAGCCGCTGTGCCCTGGGATCTCCGAGGGAACGTCGGAGTCGGTCAGATCTTCCTACTCCGGACTCTGGACTCCGTACACCAGTCAGTTCTCCTGCAGCCGGCCTCCGCCCATGGAAAAAGTCGAGAGGTAACCTGTCTCAGGGGAGTTGTACTTGGACGCAAAATCCCTCTGTCAGGACTTCCGTAATGACCTGCTCCGGTTGAGGGAGACATTGGCTGTTTCCAGATGCTTGACAGGCAGATCGTAGCGCTACGTCTGGATCTTACGACGCTCTGTTATGCGATATCAAGCGATAACGCCACGTGGTATATGGTAACGAGGCTGTGTTTGAGCCTAAAGCATGGCGTACGCAATCGCATTTGGCCTTGGGCATTATCATTCATTCTAAGGGAGCTCCGTCCTGCGAATAAACGCCGTATGCAGGTTGTCTGAAAGACGTAGCAGGAAGACCAACGACTCGTAAGTGGAGATCTTTACCGGTACTCCGTACCGCGAACGGACAACGGCGACCGCTTGAGGGCAATAATAATTTGCTTAAGACGATCTTTAATTCTGATATCCGGACCCCGGTCTGTTTCTTGGCATCGATTAGTGCCAAGACTTAGGATGCATAGGTCTTCACCCGCAGATTGTCAGCAACCGGTGGGTACTCCGTGTTTAGCGAATGCAGCCAGAACCGGACAAAAACTTCTGCTGTTCACGGATAAACTCAGAGCACAGAATTCGCACTCGTTCGTATGCAGGAATAATATGCGACTGCAGCTATATTTCACAGAATTAGACTTCTATTCTTAGGTGCCCAGGGCAGGGGTGATACCCGGCCGCTTTGGGAAGGTAGTCAGACAGGACAGATTTCCCCGCATGAACCCAAACGCCATGAATCGAACGTGCCCAAGTCTTTCCAAGATCCTCCAACGGCATCCTGGCTTCGCAAAAAATTGTAACCACAAACGAATATCGATAGTGCCTGGGGGCCAAAATAAGTAGACAGGATAACAATATAAGAGACCCAAGCGATAGAAAGCCCCAACAAGGACCACAGCCAATCATCGGCGCCTGCGCACTTCCTGATGAACCGTGGGGTTAAGGAAGGTAAACCCAGCATGTACGGATTTAGCGGACGAACCGCTTGAATGCGAAAACGGCAGCAGCTCCTGCAGCCAAGAATGCCCCTCCCATAGTGACGGCCTGGAGGGCCGCGTTCAACATTTGCATTCTGTTCCGCTTTCTGCATCGAGCGTAGAAGTTGGCCACATCGTTTACACGAGGGAAGGGCTCGTCTGGCACTTCCTCGCCAAGGAACTCGCAGAGCGGGCCCCATCCGTCACTGATGTTGTACTCAAGCAGCCTCTCTTTCGGGACCAGACGGCGCACCTCTTCGATATGCTCCATATACACCTGCTTGCCCTTGTTCGGGAAATCTCCACGGAAGAAAGTATCGAAGAACTTCTTCAGCATAGGGTAGTACATGCCGGCAGCCCAGCTGAAGTGGGAGACGAAGCGGTGTTCGGGGTCAGTGACACGCCAATAGACAGTCTTCATCACGGACCTGGGAGGTACAATTAGAACGTGATCGCAATTAATTAATTGCACAGGTGTGCCGTACGCGTGCCAGGAGTCTACGTCTCGCGTAGTGAGAATAACCTTCGCGTTTGGGTATGCCTCAATGAGCTCCTTTGCAAAAGCGCAGGCGGGCCAGTCACAGACTGCCTGTACATCGCGCAGATTTCATCAGCAATTGTATTTTCCGGCTGCATGGGAGCAGAGCCTGTTGTACCTGGCAGTGTCCAAGAAGCTGGTCCCATTCCTTCCTGCCGAACTCGCCAATCCCGTCATACTTGGCTCGCAACGCATCATGCCACATCAAGCAGTCGGGCGGGTTCTCAACGCTCGCGCACATCATATGGTAGGTGTTAACGTATCCAAGCCTCTGGAGGGCCTCACGTAGAGCTGAGCCAACAGTTAACAAGACGGCACCAACAAGCTTTGTCCATCGATGACATACAGGCAGTTCCCGTTCTTCCACATCCAAGAGCGAGGACCTTCATGGGAACGGTCCGGCGGCACTTCCGTCTGTCAATGCAGGTGTCGTCTGTGAAGATATCCGTCCATGGCTGCGGAGGAAGATTGTCGGAGAGCATTACAGACATGGCGAACACGCAAAATTCAAAGAACTAATATTGTATATGTACGTATGTATATGTAGACAGAATGCGCGTTGGAGGTCAGTTCAACTAGAAAACGAGAGTCTGAAGCACAGAATAATCTTCTGAGAATGAAAAGACTGGCAGGGAGTGAGTGCGGTAAAGGATGGACAGGAGATGAAGAAGCACAAGGCTGCTCCCTGAAAAGAAATGCATACAACATAAGTAGGGTAACGCCCGATGGAGGTTACGTAGCATCATTCACTCCGATAACAAGGGTGGGAACCCGCCGTAGCCACCCCGGGAGGAATCACGAACTCCGATCATCGTAGCGGGGGCTTTCTACCGCCGGGTAAAGAACAACATTCTTGGCAAGACGTCACGGACCTCCAGGCTGACGACGCGACGTAGCAGGCTGGGCAGGGAATAATCGTTATCAGGGGCGTCCATTCCAGGGACGAAAGCCAGCAGCTGCCGTTGGGCAGTGCCAAAGGGGGAGGCTGATGCTAACCGTGGAAGCATCGTTCGAGAATCCAATCCAAGGCCAGCATAGCAGGCCGCGTGGACCATTCTTGATGGAGATGGCTGGCCGCAATTATGGCCATTCCGCTGGGTAGGCCGCGTAGCCTTTTGGCGAGGTCGACGGCCGTGGAGAAAGACGATCAACAATAGCGGTTGCGTCCAGCGCCAGAGGCCGACGCTGATTGGCGGACGGGCAGGATCGCGGCGGAGACAAGCTTTAGCCTGAAACAGCAGACGTCGAGCGGCCTTGGAGCGGACCTGGACCCTGGACCCGTCGGCCCGGGCCCCTTTTTTGATCGTGCGAGAGTTGAGACGACGCTCCGTACGGGAGCACTGCGTATGTAGAAGAACACGAGGCGGAGGTCCACGACTCCAACGCCCTCAAAGGGCTCACGTCATCGTTGCTGTGAGAGTGTATCGCCCTGCCGTATCGCAGTTCCTCAATGGACATTTGGCACCCTCATCTTCCTCCCACGTAGGCCGGTGGCAATTCTTCTTCCCTCTAGAAAAGCTGAGGACTTGCAAATCATCCGATGTAGAAATTGCGCCTGTCTATTTCATCATGGACTTCAGGGGTTCCAACTTCCGCCAGGGTTATTGCAGTGGGTAGCCGAGCAGAAGTGGCAAGTCTTCTGCTTTCCCTATCCCGCCCGCGGACCGCCATTCTCTATTCTTGAAACGAAAGATTGAACCGTTTCAGGGTCTGCGGTCAAGTCATTCGCGGTTATCTTGGAAGACTTGGGTCTTGACAAGTCGCAGTGCCCGAGGATGCACGGCTGATCCAAGGCCGGTTATCGTCGCAAAGGATCACGTCCCGCCATCATCATCAGCGCTCTCCCGGAGTCCGCCCGTAGCCCGTGGTCGACCCGTTCCTCCCTCGTGTCCCTCAAGGTCCGAACGAATGTGCGGTGTAATAATACTGCATCCGTGCCCTGCTTTCAGGCAGGCTTCTGCCTTTAGGATCCCGGACAGTGGGCTCAAAACTAGTGCGAGACTCTTCTGAACAGGTCAGGAGTAGTTTCCTGCAACATTTTATCTCATCATTGAAGCGTGTCTAGTGGCCTGCTGGACAAATCAGAGAGATCCATTCATCATCGATTCCCATGCATCGTATCGATAGCAAGTGATGCCGTCGGGTCACATGCCAATGATGCCATAAGCATGCTGATCGCGTGAGACCTTGCTCTCACTTGGGATAGGAAAGAAATTCCGTAGGAAAGTGTCATCAAGTATCTGAATCAAGATCAACTTTGGGCTGTGACATTCCTCAGCTTTTAAAGACGTTGGTCTCGTTTTGTCCGACCTCACGCCATCCGTGACCTCAATGGTGAGCTCGATCACATCATCGCCGCTACTTCAATTCTGGTAAATCGCAGCCCACCACACCCAGCAAATTGACCATAACGGTATAACCGTCACCAATATTTTGGATCGTTTTCTGAGTACAGTTTAACCATTTACCTTAATTGTGCTTAATGTGCCTAGTCTACCCTACTTAGGCATCTGGCTTTGTATACGATTGTTCCCTGCTGGTTTCTCAGGAGAGCCTTATGCCTTATAGGAGGCGTGAAAGGTTATCGGAAGAACTTCGTTCCATTGATACCACCAGCCTTATCCCATAGCTGTAATTCAGACTTGTCAACAATGATCCTATGCTTATATTCAATAACACACACAGAAGAAAACAGTAATAACGACAAAGCTAACAGCGGAATCAAGCCAAATATCGACCTCTGGGATAAGACCAACGACGCTCCGAATGATGTAACGGTAACAAAAAGAATGCCCCCAACTCCAAACAGTGATTAATTACATCATATAAAAATATGCACGACCCATAAGGAAAGTGGCAGATGTGAGAACGCTCTGTACGGCTTGCTGCTGCTCGCAAGCCTGTCAAGCACTCACTCGAGCTTGTCCAAGTGTTCGAGCCTCGTCAAGACGACCTGTTTGCTCGTCTCCTCAATTTCACCTGCCAGGAAGACCTCGTCCAGGATCGCATAGACCTGTAGATAATAACATCACGGCATTAGCCCTGAGATTTCCACAATCGTGCCCATCCAGCTTGAACGTATTCTCAACTCCCGCACGAGCACGCTATCTCCAGGACGCACCTTGTAGAAATTGAAGACCAGATCCAGCTCACACACGTTTCCAAAGAACTGGTCCAGCACCTCTACAAAGAAGTGTATCGCCTCGAGATATGCCAGCTCGTTGTCATTCGCATCCACGCACACGCAAAAGAAGAGCCCCGCATATCGCCGATATACGATCTTCGTGCTGCGCTTGAACTCAACAAAGTTGGACTGATATTTTTGATCTCTGGGCGCAACGAGGCGGTGGACCTGGAAGGATCGTTAATCATTTGAAGCGGTCGGGGGGAGTCCGGGTCGGGGAGAGGAAGTAGGAAGGACGGGAGCGTCGGGAGGGCTGCTGACCTCGCCTTTTAGCTTCACTTTCTCGTCATCCTGCAATAGATAATTTTTCTCAGCTCTGTATCTCCAAGGGGATTTTGCACCTATGCGTACTCACACTGTAAGGCGCGTACCACTTCGCCAGGCGAGTCTTACCCCTGATCAGGAATTAGCCCTCGTGAGCAGCGCGGAGCTAGACGGTCTGAGCTCGCACTCACTGGCGATTCTGTATCAGAATAAAAGAGAGCACCATCCTGTCCGAAGATCCGTAGAAGCCGGGAAAGCTTCCGATCCGGACGGCAGTTGATAGGATTGCAGTTCTTAAGCTTTGCCTTCGTAACTCCGATGCAGCTTCACGGCCGATAGCCCTGATTGTAATATTGCCGCGACTCACCGCCTTGGTCCTATGATCAGCTATGGCTTGGTAGAGTACGGCAAAGGTTCGTGTTCAAATATATTATTGTTTTGAGATAAATTCAGCCGTCTTAATATCAGATAGATTAATGAAGATCGTGTTTATCTCAAGTGTACAAACATCCATCGATGGAACGTGTTTTGAACTCGAAGCTTCATTGGAATAGGTAGCCTATCAACCGGGTATTTGTAATATGCACCGAACTCAATGAGAACTGCTGACACAAACAATGGGTCAAACAAGCTATCCCGACCCAGGGAAACCGAACAAGGGGCATCGCAACGAGAGCATAAAAGATTATTTTTTTTAAAGATCCTCAACGACACTACCACTCAAGAGCATGTGAGATGTTCCCCTCTGATAATGGTCGTAATAAGGATTAGTAATTAGGTACCTAGGTGAGCAGCATGAATGGACAAGAAATAGAGTATATGTTGAATATCATCATTTCTCCCTCCTAAGCATAGACTGTCAATTAGCCTTCCTCCCAAATAGTCTTTTCAACTTTGCAGACTTCGGCGTCTTCACACCCTGTTCCTGCTATTGTTAGCAATCAATTGCGACATCCCTCCTTCACTCAGCGGAAGCTTACCTTCTGTTCTTCCGATATATACTCTGGCTGAGCGCCCTCCGATTTAACCTCAACGGATTCATCTTCTTCGTCTTCCTCGTCCATGCCAGGGTATCTCCTCTCGGGATCCCCATTGTAGACGACATACCATCCGATCTTCTCGCCTGGTGCTACTTTGTCTCTAAGTTCCGCCAGCGCGTCCGAGAGCTCCGAGTTCTTGCCCATGACTTCTTCAAGATCCAAGCAGATGCCATTTTCGGGCAGTGTGAGCACTTTGCCCGCAACGTATGCGTAGGGCTGGCTAACAGCCGCATCGCTGATATCCTCGGGGTCATACTGCTCGATGAGTTGTAGGTCGGGAAGGCGGGCCATTGCTTCTGGTGCTACCCGCTTAAACGCATCGATAACTAGGCGCGATGTGGTTGGATTTTGGAGGTACTCCGCAGCCGCATCTTCGAGGTTGTGAATGACGATAAAGACCCGGATGCCGTTAAAGCCAGCCCGTGGCCAGCGGAAGCCGTGGAGCAGGTAGACAGGCATTATTACGAAGCGGAGCTGGGACAGACTAGTCGTCCCCGAGATTTGAGCCGAAAAGATGCAGTGGAGGTAGCTGAAGGTTTCCCGCTTAGAAGTTCACGACGGAGATCGCGCGTTTTGAAGCAGCGGTTTAGGAATGATCAATTCTCATTCTTTGCAATTGCCACGAGACAAAACATCTGCCATGAATCCCAGGGGTGTTGGCCCAGGGGAGAGACACGATGGTTCTAATCTCAACTGACAAAGGCTGTACAGAGATACTTCATGCAGGGGTGATCGATTACCTCTCTCTAAGCTTCGAACGCGTTATTTCGTCCAACGCGTTGTCACGTGTTGCACGCAACGCTTGCTGTACCAGGCACAACCATACCTAGTCCCCATTCAATCGGAGTAGTGTCAGAGACCGAGGAAGTTGGCCTGTATGGCTACAATAAGACATAAAAATTAACTTATCGATGACGCCGAAGAGAAGATAAACCTGACCCGATACGGACTCAGGAGGTCGCACCGTACCCCTTCTTCCAACTGGCGTCGAAAGTCGTCTGGTTCACAGCGAATTCCCTAATGAAGTCTCTCTCCAGGTCATGCGTCCTTCTTCCCAGCAGGACCAAGCTGTGAAGTGGTGGTCCCATGTCGACCTCCGTCAGCTCCTTCAGAGTACCTGCAACCAGTTTCTGGTTTGCAGCGCCTACTCTCGCAGCTCCTACAGCAAGGCTATCGGGCCCATATACACCCTCCTTACGCTCTTCCTCTACCTCCAACATTTGGCTCGCGCACTGTGCGACAGTCATGAACCTCGGAGGCTCGTATATCTTTCTTCCCCTCGCCAAGTTCTCGAGCGATGGTTCTTTGACCTTGATATCCAGCAGCACAAGCGTGTGTAAACCCAGCTGGACATTTTCCTTGATCTTATCGTAGAAGGACGTCGGTCTCCACGTTTCGGTGAAAAATACCATGCTCACAGTCTGGCCAAAGTTGTAGAGCTGCAGGCCAGTGCAGCCAATGGCTGACATGATTGATGCATTGGGAATGGTCTTGGTGGGAATGCCCAATTCGCGGGCCCGAAGGGCTAGGTCCGTGTGGGTGGTGGCGCTTGAGGCTTATCAGCATCGCGATCAACATCGAAGCTCTTCCGACAATTATTTTACGTACCCGAATGGATCGCCGACAACAAGGAATGCCACATCTGTCTTGTCCGCGCCCTGGAGAATCTCATCGCTGCCACTCTCGACCAACTCTCGGTCGGCTACAATGACAGGTCGTCCATAGAAAGCTTCCTACTGATGAACCAGGACATTCTTTAGCCAGGAGAAAACATTGAAGAGAGAAGCGAGCATAAAAACCCGGGAAACTCACTAGCTTTTCCTTGTCCACGAGTAGAATGCTCGTGTATGCTTCAAGGTAGACTCTTTCGGCCTTCTTAACCACCTCCAGTCCACGTACAGTAATGTCGGTCTCGTCGGCGAGACCCAAACCCACGAGATAGAGCATTTTGAAGGGATTGAGACAACTTTGTCTACGACTTTAAACTTGGTTGCCCGAACCAAACAATTTCATAGTCTCGACCCCGCCAGAACGCGGCGGGACGTCGGTAACGGATAAACAGAAGGTCCGACGTCCACCGACATCGATGGCGACCCTGCCTTCGCGTTCGCCGCGCGTCTGCTGCTTCTGATGAACGCCATACGTTCTGTCACTATTTTCGTACCATATTCTTTTTATTAGACTTATTAGAGGTAGAGGATTCTGAAGGAGTTGTGCCAGATTACTACCCATGAACACCGTCAGCATGACTGATCGATCTCCGAAATACCGGCAGGAGATCCAGCAGGTAAGCCCCTGTTCACCATTACCGCAGACAGTCTGGATTGTCTTTCTTGTTTACGCCTGGAGCTATCCGATTGCCTGTTTCTGTGCCCGAGGCCACCCGGTGTAAATGGACTACCATTTAGCAAACAGCGGTCCGATAAGGATTGCTGAACTGGATCGATGTGGTGTCCTTCTGTCGAGAACTGCGGCTGGCTCGAACCATTTTCTGACTCCATCCTGCTGTAGACCATTAAAATGCTCTTTTTATTAATTGAGGATGCCACATAGCTTTCTTTTCATCCCCCTTTTTCTTTGCCCAATTTCACATCCTAAGAGCGCAGAAGAGAGTCAAGGAAGAGAGAGTGATGAATGGATAGGAAAGTGAATACTTTGCCTTTTTCAGTTATGCTGCGATCTATTCATTGTCTGCTTGTATTCACTTGCCTTCGACCTTGCATTCAACATGATGTCCCTCAAATTTCTGTTGCTTTCTCTCTCTTCCCCATCTGCCCTTTTAGACGGTTACTGCCACACTCGCCGTCATTATCCTCTTGCTCTTGTACACTTTCGTCGCACCATGGATCGTCTTACGCGTCCCATCAATGTTGGGGACAACTGCCCTTTCCTTGAATTACGGGTGATGAGAACACCTCAGGGCCCTGCTGCCAAATTGGTAGAGGCTGTCCGTCCCTTTCAGCACACAGTTCTCTATGATCACCATGACGAGGCTTTACCCTCAGACACCACCACTAACGACAGTCTGGACCGTTTGGACCGGGTTTCCTTGCCAGAAACAGCAATCACCGTCCACAATGATGAGGACATAGACCAGGACCCAGAAGACATCGAGACGATGTCGGAGTTCAGGACTAGATTTGCTTACATTATTCACCAGATGATGTTCGTCTCTGGAGAGACTGCCGAGCCATCCGTAGAAACGACTACCCTCATAGAAGAGATCGTGCGTCAGCAGGTCATCGAAATGGTTTTCTTCCCTTCTATTTTCCCCCTCTGCGTTTATAGTCGATCGTCCTTGCTGACTCGTCACAGCTTGCTCGTAGCACCGCTTTGGCTAATCGACGTGGCGTTCGTTCAATCTCAACTGACGACCTTATATTCCTAATCCGTCACGACAAAGCCAAAGTTTCGCGTCTCAAGACCTTTCTCTCCTGGAAGGACGTCCGCAAAAATGTGAAGGACTCTGATGACAAGGGAGGCGCAGATGCTGCAGACTTTGCTGCCGCCGATGATCCACTTGCCGGTGCTGTTGTCGCTGGTCCTCAAGAGGTCGCCGCAAAGCCCAAAAACAAAAGGTCCAAGGTCGGCCTACCTTGGGATGTAAATAGCTTCTACTCCGTTCAGGTTCCAGAGAGAGAAGACGAAGAGGACGAGGAAGAAGAAGAGCAGAACTACGCCACTCTGCAGCGCCTGGCCAATGCGGACGAGCGAACGAAAAACATGACAAAAGAAGAATATGTTTTCTGGTCGGACTGCCGTCAGGCTTCGTTCACTTTCCGCAAAGGCAAGCGTTTCAGAGAATGGGCTGGTTTTGGCATCGTTACTGAGTCCAAACCGAATGATGATATTGTCGATATTCTCGGGTTCCTCACCTTCGAGATTGTACAGACCTTAACTGAGGAGGCCCTGAAGGTCAAGGAACGGGAAGACCGGGAGAAGAAGGGTCGAGGAGGTTCAGACAATGGGAACGGTGAGAACACTAAGAAACGCAAGCGGGAGACCGGTCTGTTCGATCCGCCAGAAGAAGGCAGAACTCCCATCGAGCCAAGACACATCCGCGAGGCATTCCGAAAACTGCAAGCCACTCCAAACAAGTCTATTGCAATGCGCCTCCATGACAGCCGTGCACCGACGCGTACTCCGCTGAGACTGGTAGGGTCCTTTATCTGGTACTCACGAACTATACCACTAACAGGCTATTTAGATCTAATCTTTCAATTTTCTTGTTTGCCTGACTGAGGTCTTCTCGGCATGCTCTTCGATGCTCGCGCATATTTCTGCCCTCAACGTATGCCTTTTCTAGGAGTTCTGGTGGGTTTTGACAAAGTGTGATACCCGTAGGAGGGAATTAGGGGTTTTACTGATCAGTTTGTTTGTTTTCCCCTTGTGTTGTTAGCTGGTTTTCTGCTTTATATGCCATACTGCAGATAGATGCTTTTGTCTCGTTGCCTTAGGAAGGTTTAATGAAGTTGCGTGATATCCAAGTATTTTCAAATTGAGTATTGCAGCCATGGCTTCATCCATTTATCATTCCTTACGAGGTAATCCTATAATACAAAGATTATGAAAGAGGGTTTGCTGCCTACTGATGCCACAACCCGGCGAAAGGTTTCAGTGTTGGTGGTTATTCATCCTTTGTGAGTTCGACGCCCTGCAGTACAAGAGAATCAGAAAATGTCCCTTTTTATACACATTGTCTGATAAAAAAAACTCCCCCAGCGCATCGCTATCTCATTGATAACGGGCTGTACTGGTAGCAAAAAGAGAAGAAAAAAGGTGTATAAAGGTTGACTCGACTTACACTCCGCCAATTCCTCCGCGCTCAACTCTCTAATCTTATTTACCGCCGGCGTCTCGCCCTCCGCTGTGCCTTTCGCCGCCTCCATGGCTCTGCCAATGGCACCCCGCGCCGCAAGAACATACGTCGCCAGCTTCGCTTCGACCCTGATCACTCCGATGCGGGGGTCGTTGGGGCCACCGTCGTGCACGCCATCCCCCAGGTCACCAAGCCAGGCCTTCAGCGTTGGCGTGTAGTACTTGTGCACGATCTCCGGGCCTGCGAGGATGGAGGCCGAGCCCGACACGGAGGCCCAGGAGCCGGAGGCCGGGTCGAGGAAGGACATGTTGGTCTCCTGCGGGTGGACGGAGAGGTCCATGGTCTTGCCGGAGAAGAGGTTCGTGTGGAAGATGAGGTCGATGCCGCCGTTTTCCTGGATGGTTGGTTTTTCCCAAGTTAAACCATAAACATAGACATACATGCCAATCATAGGAGATAGGTTGTGACACTGATATACGTGGAGTAAGAGTAAACACGTACCTTCCCTGCCAGCGCCATACATCTCGAAGTGAGCACATCGCCGTCAGAGGACTTGGTGGTCAGCATGCCGTACTTGATGTGGGAGATGAAATCGACGAGGTCGTTAACTTTCTGTTCCAGCGGGGGGTTTTCGAAGTTTTTGGCCTTGTAGGGATCAATCGGCTGTGGCCCCACGCTTGTGTTGATAGTGCTTGACATGCTGGTATTCCTTGTTCCAATGACGGCTTTGTTAAAAAAAAGTGTGGTATTGTTCCCAGCGAATATGTCCAAAATATAGGTGAAATCTGTAAGCCGTATGCTCCTATAGATGCCGTGAACCGGGAAAGTGGTCAAGGGAGTTTGTTTATTTCCCTGCATGGGCAATTCAACGTCAAAATGGAGCTCCATTCAAGATCCCACTCAATCTGGTTGACCAAGATGTGTGTGCATCCCTGATAGCCGTGCCTGGCGTAGCTGTGACGTCAAAGTTGAGAACGGGACATTGAATATCAACAGATTGCAGGTCTTGGAGTTGATGCGACCCAGCAGAAATAAATAAACCGGTTTTAGGTCTTGGGAAGAAGTTGAATTCTGCTAAATCTAATAGAAACTGACGGAATGCAGGTAGAGGTGGTGAGATATTGCTGTACATGTGTCCCCAGCTGCCAAGAGTATGGAGGGCTTCCAGCAAGCTCACTACGTTGTAGGATAAATACATACCTAGGTAATTAATTAAGAAAATTAGAAATTTCCTTGAACACCTGATCTGTGTTTAAGACTGCAAGTTTCCCTTAGGCTATGGATCTGATGTCACACCCTGTCTTCATTCATGAGACAAAGCCCACCACGGCTTGCCGGTCCGAAGAAGTATTTCTCCAGCAGACACACTTTCAATTAGGTATTCGTGCAGAACAATGTCAATGATGGATACTGTCCAATAGCCATGCTAATGTCCTCTTGCTTTTGTCTGCTTCATTCTATTTAATTGCAGAGAATAAGCCAAGCAGCTCCTCGGCAGATAGCAGATCAATAATATAAACAAATATGTTGTCATCTTATTTGCTCTGAGGATTTATCCTTCCCGTATCCCGACCGTCTCATAGAACTGTACTATCTTGCTGCTTACAATAATTTCCATCTGGTCAAGTATCCTCCTCCGAGCGTTTTTCTCAAGCATAAGCTATAAGTGCGGATTTGATAGCCGACAATTAGGACAAGTTAGCCAGGATCTTTTGTTGTCGAAATGCGCCAGATGAGTCGTCCTCAGATGCTTTGCGGAAAATCTCACTCTCGGGAATATGCGGTTCGTGGGACCAGCTCAGCCTATCTATCTTGTTGCTCTCATCATGCCCAAATCTTAACCTCTGATAATCCGCACTGTCAAAAGTAAATCTTCCTCTCCTGAAAGCATCATCCCGGGTCGGATGCCACGTAAAAACATCATTGTGGTAGTGCTTGAGCTCATAGAGATCATCAAGAAGCCCTTGGAAGGCCATAAACAACAGCTTCTTCTCGCCATCGCACTCGCCAGCAGATGCAGGCAGGGTCAGAATTTTAATAAACCAATTGCCTGCCAAATTCCAGTACTTGCCAACGTATTCCGAAATTGGCCTGGGTGATGTCCCATCTTGATTTTCTTCTGCCAGATCTTTCTCAACCTCGTCGAAGAGACCCAGGTGCCTAGCGGCGCTACGTCGAGCGGGGTCGACGTAGTCATCTTTCTCCTTCGAATCGAGCAGCGTTTCGAATAAGCAGTTGTCCAACTCAATCTGCGCAATCTGAAATTCCGAGAGAGTTTGTCAGCACCACAATGCCCGTCTGTGTCTCAGGGAGCAAGTGAACGGAAGACGTATAGCCCGGCAGACTGCCTTGATGGTAGAGCACCAGGCGCGACTCTGAGTCTGGTGTAGCTGTGATGTCAAAGTTGGGAACAAGCAGGGCATATCAGCAGACTGCAGTTCTCGGCGTTGATCAACACAGAACAATTGTTAAAATATCTTTAGGTCTCGGATAGGAAGAAGGATTGAATTCTGCTAAAGCTAATAGGGGCGAACTAAATACAGGTAGAGGTGGTAAGATTTTGCTGTACATTATATGTGTTAAGCAGCTGCTAACAGCATGGTGAAGGCCCCCAAGTACTGTATGCAGCGATATCACCTGATTGTCGAGCGAAGTTCAAGCGCAGTGTCGTAACTGGAGAAAACCAGGCCCTTAATGGAAATAGACATTTATCCGAGTTCGTTATGTTGTTTTTCTTCTGCGAACCTTTCAATCCCTTCGTTTGCTATGGTCAATTTGAGAATTAGTACCTAAGCCAGGCAGCTCTTCTGAAGATAGCGGATCGATAAGATAGATAACGAACATGTTGCCAGTTTACTTGAGCCTAAGAGCTTCTGATGGCCAAGCCTCGACACTCCAATAGGAATATTTTACCCTAATCCCTCCTTTGCTTTGTGGAAAACCTTGCTTACCCTCTGGGATATCCAGTTCATGGACCAGCACAGCCTGCCTGTCTATTTCGTTGCTACTTTCATTTTTTATCATGCTCAAATCCCAACTTCTAATAATCCGCACTATCTATCAAAAGTGAACCTTATTCTCCTGACGGCGTCCTCTCGAATCACGTTCCACGTAAAAACATCATTGTTGTAGCGCCTGAGCGTGTAGAGATCATTTTAAAGCCCTTGAAAGACCAGAAAAGCTTTTTCTTCGCTGTTTCCTCCAGAGATCGCCAGCAGACGCAAGCTGGGTCAGACAAACACCCACCTAGATCAGCCCTCCTCTGAACCCGAACAGTAAAGAAACTGCTCATACGCAATATCTGCACCGTCATCGTAGCAGATTCCATCATCCAGAGCCACAGGATATATGAGCTATGCTATATAAATAGGACCTAGAGCCAAGAATGATCATCACTCACGAAAACCAGTATTCGCAGCCTCTGCGGCCTTGCGTATCTCTTTGTGGCTCAGCCCTGCAGTCGGCGGCACTCGTCCAAGTACCGTTGCACCTTGTCAGGATCCGGAGCTGATGTTGGCTGCGAGGAAGAGGACTATTTGGGCTCCGGGGGTGGTGACTTTTTTTGGTTCTCTTGGAAGAAGGGGAAGAGGGCGGCATTTCTTGTTTTGCTGCTATGTTATTTTCAGAGTTTGCTGGGCTCCGTTTCTTCTGTAGGCTCAGTTCCTCCATATTTGTGAGAGTCTTGAACTTGAGTTTGTAATAAGGGTGAAAGACTTTATGTCAGTCAGTTTTACTGTACATGTCTAGCGGCGTTCTCCGTCCTTACAACATTAACAGTGCCTGCCTGAAAATCCGAACCAGGCTTGGTACTCTGTATCTGATTTGCAAATACACTTGCATATCACGTACTGTACAGTTGTTTTAGTGTTGCATACAAGTGAATCTAATTTCTACTAGACTAGCTACCTAACAGAGATTGTTGAATTCAGTCCAGGGATTAAACAGATCTGTTGGACACTGAGGATAAGGCCCTTAAGCTCTTCCTGTCATATCCATTGTTCTTAGATCGTATAATTCCATTCTGGGTAAGCTCGCATTAGTCATGATAGTATGTGGCTGTTGAACACAAAGAGAACATCGGCTTTCTACAGTACAATAGGCCTGAATCAATCTGAGCGGTCATGACAGATGTGTAGGTTAGTGGAGAAATTCGGACTGGTGATTTTTTTTCCAGAGCTCTGGTAATTCGATCTAAAACTGCCTAGGACGAAGAGATGGAGAATGGTGAGGACTAGAAGCATTCTAGAAGTCTTCGGAGTCACTATTTGTAGTCTATAGGGAATTCCGTCCTTGACATACCCCAGATCCTTCAAGAAGTCGCTAATCCTTTGACCTTTATCATGGGTTTTACTGCCACCCAAGACCCCGAAACAGTCCTAATAAAGAAGCCGGTATAGTTCTTTGATTGAACAGAACCAGATCACGGATCCGGGCATATAAAACACTACAGCGGACCTTATGCGGGTGGTGGTCAATGAGTAGTCTGAGACCGCCTCATTCAACACAGGTTGTAGGGGCACAGGATTTCAGGGGCATAAAAAAGGGGAAGAACAATAAGGGATAAGTGGAGACGTGTGTATACAAGGAGGCCCTTGCTTCGGATCCGGACAGAAGGTGACATTCTATATTGAATTCTCAACCAGCGTTATGTCTAGTGGTGATGATACATGGTATACAGTAGTACTGTACCATGGAACAAGGTGAATGAGATCCAAGTTATCAGTCAGTACCTACCGGACAGAATATTATTCTCTCTAAAACGAGTTAAACAAGCACTTATGAATCAAATAATCATACAAATCCTGCTTGCAATGCTAAGTTCCCTCTATATCGTCTCGTGCCTCGCCCTCGCGTCTCTACTATACATCGTCTACAAACCACCCGCCTTTCTGATCCGCTACTTCCAGCGCCGCTGGCCCGACGTGCTGTGGCACGTCCCAACAAGCAAAAAGATCATGGCGCTGACCATCGACGACGCGCCGTCCGAGTACACGGACGAGATCCTGGAGGTGCTCCGAGCGCACGGCGCCACGGCGACCTTCTTCGTCATCGGCTCGCAGGTCGTCGCGGGGCGCGAGGAGACGCTGCGCGCGCTGGTGCGCAGCGGCAACGAGCTCGGCAACCACGCCATGCACGACGAGCTGTCGCGGGCGCTGAGCGACGCGGTGCTTGTCGAGCAGATCCGGGCCGTGCAGAAGATGATCCACGACGTCTACGCCGCGGAGGGCCTGGAGGCGCCGCCGAACTACTTCCGCCCCGGGTCTGGGTTCTTCAGCTCGCGGATGCGAAAGGTCCTGGCGGACCTGGGGTTCCGGCTTGTCTTGGGCAGTGTGTACCCGCATGATCCGCAGATCCCGCTCTGGAGGGTCAATGCCAAACATATCCTCAGTATGCTGAGGCCCGGGGGTATCATCATCTGCCATGATCGGAGGAGCTGGACGGCGCCCATGTTGCGCAAGGTGCTGCCGGAGATGAAGCGCAGGGGCTACCGCGTGGTCACGGTGACGGAGCTGCTGAAGGAGGGGAGGACTTGACGTTTGCTCAGGACGAAGAGGATGATAAATCTTTGCTGCTCTACTGATAGCCCACAACTATCACGATTTGGTCTTGCGGATAATGATATCGATGTTGCATTTACAACTTCTCAGCTGGATGTCTCCAAGAATTTCCTGTATCTTTCATCCACAGATCTTGTTTCATCAAGTACTATGCACCACTTCATTGTGGACAAGATCACTGCCAGAAAAATTCCATAGTTGATTAGGCACATAATACCTGGGTGCTATCCGTCGAGAGTCGGAAAAGCTAGATACATCAGAAAGGCATCCTGTGAAAAAAAAAAAAGCAAACCACCCTGGAAACATTCTTCTCCTAACCGAAGCTTTCAATTCAACTGCCAGAACTGGAGGTATCAGAAGAAGGATGGAAGAGGGTGGTCCGGGGAGGCTAGGTCAGTATTATTTGGAACACCCGCTTGAGCTATGCTTCAAAAAGATTGACAAACACCCGAGATGGGTTCAGAGGACGGCTGAAAAGCATCAAAAAAACCGCTTCACTGGCTTCAACCGAACGAGATGTCAGCCATAATAATAAGCACAAATGCTTGCATAGGCAATCGAATTATCACAGACGTACCTGAGCCTTTTCAACGGCTGTAGTGCAGCTCGTGAGACCTTCAGCCTTGTTGGAACCGCGAGTTTGCTCCAGACACCGATGGGGAGATTTGAGATCGAGTCCTGAAGCAAGGAGATCCTGCCAGGCGACATCAGCCAATCGTCTGAAAACAGGTTCTTAAGGGATCTCAAACACGGAGTTTTAACGTACCAGGGACTATGAATGTTCTACAATTGGCATTTTCTCCACATCATCAGGCAGCTCGTATATGCCGTAGAACGGATACCGCATGGCCAGCGTCTTGGCAGCAACGGCGTCCTCGTCGTTACGGGCCAGGTCATCTATATCTTTAGCCCATATCGGCGGTAAACCACGCCTCTTCACCCACTCCCAACATTGAAATCCAAGAATTTCACCAGTTCTAACAACCTCCACAGGGAGCCACTGCGAGTACCCAGGCTCTGATGTGGCCCGGCCATTCTCCAGAGAATGCACCGAGACAGTTGTGCATGCCGAGAATCACTTGATTTTTCTGCCTGTGATACCGATTTCTTGTCTCAGTCGTCAGCATCCTTGTAGAACCTTACATTTGCTTTCACAAATTCCTCTCCTATGGTGGTGCCAAATCCTGATGGCAATGCCCTTTCTTCAGAACCAATCCTCGCTGACAATATGCATAGTATCTCGTTAAACGGAAGCCCTACGGCCTTTTTACGGAACTTCCTCTCCTGGGGCTCGTGGATTCGTAGCACAATCGGAACCAAAGGTCTGAGAAGTGCAAGATCAAATGTGTACCCTTTCGGGTAGTCTTTCAACTTTGGTTTCCTCAACGAAGATTCGGTTGACCTCGGCTATCTAATAATCTAATCGGCGACAACCCATGTTGCAGAGTGCTTTTAACTAACAGGAAATTCGTGCCCGTCGGTGTGCATCTTTAGGCCCACAGCTGTCTTAGGCAGATCCAATTTTAGAGAGAACTTTTTTGCCGCCTTCTTCACACTCTCCCGTACAGCAGCGGCAAGTGACTAACAGTAGTAAGTGCAATGTCACCGTTTCCAGTCCGTACCGTCTGGATAAACGACAACGAGCGTCCCGTTGAGAAATTTGAGTATTGCCAGTGAACCTGGAAACGTTTCGAACGCCTTTATAGCTACTGCCTCACTCAGAGGCATGGTTGGATCTATCTCCGTACCACTCAGTGGATCCGAGGGTGGGTCGTGTAGGCGGACGATCGAAGTAACGGGGCTCCATACAGGGAGGGGGGGGGGGGGGGGGGGGGGGGGGGGGGGGGGGGGCAAACGACGACTGCCGCTCCGGCAATGATTAGGGGAATTTGGATATCGATCTCTGGATCTGAAGCGGCATCGCAACTCCAGACGGTGCCAGTGAATCACAGGAGCCTCTGCATTGCGGGCGGAAGCCGCTCCAGTAGCTCCATCCAGTTCTCCTTGCTAGCGGTTTCGCTAGTAAGGATGGCTCCATATTTGTCCATCTGTTATCACATCAATCAGTCGTAGAGCAGAAACACAACTGAGGAGCTACGCATACCGTGATATCGGTGTCCAATACATCCTTTGATGCTGGAATTGGCGGAAGAGCTAGGTCATCCTGGTCGACTTCCAAAGGAGCTTCCCGTTCTGATGTGAAGTCGTTGATTATATAACGACATTTCTCGACATCGGAGACAAGCTCACAGGCACGGTCTTTGAAAGTCCGAAAGTTCATACGGCGACGCTTGTTCCTCGGCGCCACCATGCTTCTGAGATCCCGACGTATATCGATGTAACAGAACCAACTTTGTTATCTGTTTCACAGATATAAAAGCCCTCCTTGATTGATAAAGCTCTTCTCGAGAGGCCACTAGTTCTTGGCAATGAACGTAGTGGGCACAACCAAGAATCGCACATTTTCCTTTGTTATGGCCCCCTAATTCATGAGATAAATAGCTAGTCAGATAGGTAGATTAAGAATCAGAGCTTCATCATCATACCTTCGGATTACTAGGTTCGCTCAGTCCGACAATATCACAGCACGACGACTGTCCCCGGAACCTCATCAGCATCTAGAGGACTGGACGTGACCTTGAAATTTTCCCCGAAGATTGAGTTGAACGTTTCTTGGCGGGCCTCCGTCTCTTCGGAACACCCGCTTGAGCCTCGCTTTGAGAAGGTTGATCAACTCCCGCGATGGATTCAGAGGTCTGCTGGAAAGCAGCCGCAAAACTTCTCTTCGCTGACTTGAACAAGATGTCAGTCGCGTAGGATAATAAAGGCTATATCACAGACGTACTTTGGATTTTTTTTAAACTGCCGGAGTGCCAGTTACGGGACCTTCAACCGTGTTGGAACGGTGAGTTTCCTCCAGATACTCGCAATAGACGGCGAAATTTGGGAAGCAAATTCAGGAGAAAATCTGGGGACATAGCCCTCCCAATTGTCCATGGTCTTTATGGCAAGGGACATCGCCATCGCGTTTGAGAATTCCGGCAATCTCCCAAAGGACTCCTCCATCCAATCCCGCATCTCAGAACGTTATTTCCTTGGCATACGAAGATAGAGCTGGTAGATGCACGTTTCAACGACGTACTTTTGAAGTATCGATGTCACAGATCCGTAGGAGTAAAGTGCCTCTACAAACTCCACAGGAGAAAACCAGTATCGAGGAGATCTCGTAGCACTTCGTAGGTCAGTATTTCGAGGCCTGGGATGCTGAACTTATCAGCAAAGACGAAAACCTGTAGGTACTGTTTCAGGTCCAGGTTCGACTCGTGCGGTAAGACACCTTTGTACAGCCAATAGGCGAAGACTGCGAATGCATCTGGGCTGTCCTCTTTCAACTCGATTTCGGATTGAAGACTCGCAGAAGTTGCCATTCAGCATCGCACCAAAGATCGGGGAGCACGATGCGAGCACACTGCGATAGACTTTGAAGCCTCGAGGATCTTCTCCTGTCCAACAACAATAGTGACAATACCACCCTGGATAGCTCTAACGACTGTATTTAGAATCACGGTCAACTGTCACATTTCAGGAACCAGTATGACTCACGAGGAGAAATTTTTGAAATCTTCTGGAGACATGGCTATTCGCGCTGGACAAACCAGGTGAAGATGAATGTCGGCAGTGGCTCTTCTCAGCGTGGAGTTAAAATAGGCTAAGCTGCTTCTCTAGTGCTGATCGCTATGATCATATTCTGTAAGTCATAGGCGGAATTCTTTGCTCCTCCCATATCGCTTCTTATTGCCTGCGTTATGGGAATCCGAGCTCCAATTGTCAAGGTCAAGGTAGTGGTTAGGTAGAAATAAGGACAGGAATACCTCACTCCGGATGGCATCAAACTATGGGAGTGCTCTTTGGAGTGCTTGCAATCAAGAAAGAAGGAGCTGAGGAGTCAAAGATCTTGTGCCACAAGCTCAGCTGCGTCTCATAAACACATCAGAAGGGATGGCCTTAAGGAAACACATGTGCAGTGAACTGAAGAGAAGATGACTGCGACAAGAGAAGTAGATGCCTGATGTAGAGGGAATGATGACTGCAAATCCACAGTTCAATAAACACTCATCCCAGATCGTGCGGGGAAGATATATCTGAGGTTGCAAGATCTTTAGTGACGATCAATACCCTATGTTCGTGTAGAACAGGAAACGTACCTTGCAACAAAGTGCCAGAAGAAATTGACACTGAGGAAAATCAGACCTATGATGAAAGCTGATTGGAGAAGAGTATCAAGGCCAGTTAGTTGCAGATCTGAAATTTAAGAGCGTGGGCAAAAGCAGAACCCCCAGTCTTATGAGAGGAACAGATGACGGCTAGTATGAAAGACGAACCTTCATTCCCCAACATCTTCAACCTTCTCAAAGCCCTCATCCGACCCTTCCTCTTCAACCACATCGGAACCAAATCCGCATGGCACGTTCTCCCGCGCACGACCAGACAGCCCCCCTTGAGACGCGGACACTCCAGATGCCGCCTCCGCCTCTCCATGATCCTCCTGATCCTCCAGTTGCAGAACGACTCGTCCGTCCGGAAGGAGCACTTCTCCATTGGGCACTCGAGCTTCAGCTCGAAGCGCTCCACCAGCCAGTCGACCTTGAGGTGGACGCCGGTGTAGACGATGGAGTAGAAATGGCGGCAGGTGTGCTTCAACGCCAGGGCATCAGGATAGGGTAGATAGGACGCAATGTGCAGGTGGAGCTCCGTTGGTAGGCCCATCAGACTGTTCCTTGATACGGCTGGGGTTGCATCTGCCTCTTCTTGAGGTGATAAGCTCGCCATGGAATCGTCTAACAGATGTTTAGTAACTAGATAGATAGGTAGATATATAAAAGCCGCCTTTCCAACGCAGAGCTGTGAAAACAAAAATAGCTGTTGGCACTAGGTACCTTGTATATGGTTCAATGGAGATAACAGTGTTGCCTAAGACCACCAACCAGCTTAACAGGCGTGACGCCAAAGCAACTGAAGGTACCAAAGGACCAGTTGTTCGATTATAATCAGGTGCAAACTATCAAGATAAAAACAAGCTCGTGGATCAATCTCAAAATGTCGATTGCTGGGTAAGAGACTGCTGTACTGTCTACAAACAAAATACCAGGGAGTGGGAGGTACTGATCAGTCTGCCGTAATACTAGGGAGGAACGGGCTGTCAGGATTCAGTCGGCACGTAGTAAATGCAGAATCAGATTCCGCATGTTGAATACACATTGTGAACGCTGAATATGTCCGGAGTACTTAGGATAGGGATTAGAGGCCTCAGGTGGCCTTGTAGAGGGAGGACGCTGAGGCGACCTGCATGCGGCGGATGGCGGCACGCGGGCAAGGGCCACACGCCACTCAGAGCTCCGCCGTCAACAAGCTCCGAACTCCAGAGTTGAGACCGTCAACGAGCCCGCGCTTTTGCTACAACAAGGGACCTTCTTTCTGTTCCGGATGGTCCTATAACGACCACTTTTCCGATATCTTACACTGTCCAGCCAATTTCCATATACCTACTAGATTCTTAAAGAAATCGACCAGTCCATCCATCATCTGGGGTTCCCCCCCCCCCCCCCCCCAACGAACGTCATCAGATCAGAACCATGTCCGACAAATCCAGAACTTCCGCCTACGGCACCCCCGCCGCAGACACCAACTTCCGCAAGACCTGGGACCGGGAGGAATACGCCAAAAAGGCCGCGGAGCAGGAGGCCAAGGAGAAGGCGGAGGCCAAGGCGCGGTATGAGGCGAAGCTCCTGGGCAAGAAGTACCATGCGCCGGTCGACTGGAGCAGCCTGGAGGCGACCACGTCGCGGTCGCAGCGGCTCGACGTCGCCTCCATGGTGGGCAAGACGATGCTCGTCCCCGCGGGCGCGGCGGTCGGCAAGAGGGGCAAGGGCGCCGGCTTCTACTGCCCCGACTGCGATCTGACGTTCAAGGACAACATACAGCTCGTGGAGCATCTAAACAGCAAGCAGCATCTGATTGCCACGGGGCAGAGCGGGGAGGTGGTGCGCGCGACGCTCGAAGACGTGCGGCAGCGGCTGCGATGGTTGGCGCACCAGAAGCGGGTCAAGGAGGAAGAGGAGCGGAAGGCATGGCAGCTGGATCTGGGAGCCAGAATCAAGGAGAGAGAAGAGGAGGAGGCGAGGGAACGGGAAGAGAAGAGGAGAAAGCGGAATGAGAAGCGGAGGAGAGCCAAGGAAGGGGAGGATGGGATCAAACAGGAGGAAGAGAGCTGGGAAGGAAGACTGGGAATTATCGCATGATTTTTTTTTCCCTTTTCAGTTTTCTGGTTTTATGTTGGTCTGGTTGGGATGCCAAATTGTGATGATAAAAGCTACGGTATACCCATGGCGTTCTGGCGGTTTTTACAGATGGATTAATTATCTAAATCCAAAGGTGTTTATACCGCGGAGGAAATTCACAGATTATGCCCAAACATTCAACTCCTCGATATAATATAATAAAAGACCTCTTGCCAACAAACGCCGTTCCCCATACCCGCTACCTTTAACCCGAAGCAGTTCAGTTTAATCAATACATTCAATACCCTCAAGCGCCCTCATTGCTCGTCCACCTTCTTTCTCGAATAGGCTCACTAGCCTCTCACACTCGCGTTTCAGTCTCTCTTCTCCATTCTTTGCATTCCAGGAGATCCACTCCTCGACGGTCATCTTCTTCTCTGGGCTGGTCAAATCCGCTTTCGCCCAGTCAAGGATACCGTTCAGGTCGGCATTTTCCTTGTCATCCGTTCCCGCAAAGAGTATCTTCTCTATGTCCACAGGAGTCCACGGATACAACGTGTTCAGGTATCCCGTATTTGCCTGCCGCTTGGATGGTGACATGGAGGGCGTACTGGCTGCAAGAGGCACACGGACAGTCTGGGGTTTGGGAGGTGACAGAACAGGGGGACGCGACGCGGAGGGCCTCGTGGATGGAGGATGATTCTCCGCGTCAGACGACTGGGGGGAGGGAGACGGCGTACTCTTCTGAGCAGGGGCCGCCGGTGACAGTGCGGAGGACGGACGTTTATCCGCTTTAACAGCATCATCCCGCATCGCATCGCGTTCGTGCGCCAGTGATGATCTCGCAATGGACAGTGCTCCCTTCTGTTCCAGAGGAATATCGCTATACCTCTTGACAGTTTTTGGAGGGACTTTCGATGACCTGCGCACACCGCTCTGCCGGTTCGACTCATGGTGTAGTACCTCTTCTTCGGCATTTGGTCTAGTATCCTCTTCACTTTTCTCGACTGTCGACTGCACTTCCGAAGTGGTCCTCTCATCAACAAATTCAGCACCATGTGTCTCTTCTTCGGATTCCGACTCGGCCCGCTCAGCAGCCACCTTGGTTTCCTTGACATTCTTCTTTGTTTTGCCTGTGCCTTTCTTCTTCGAAGCTTTCTTCGGCGCTGGTTTACTTGCAGGCTCCACGTCCGACTCTTCTGCCGGGTCCCTGACTCTGATCTCCACAGATACAAATGAATCGTGATGCTCGAGACCGGGGGATGTGCCCTCAACCGTACTAAAGTGTCCTGAAATGCGAGCTGCTGATTCGGACTGGCTGGGGATGTCCTCTGATTGGGACTTTCTATTTCTCGTCCCTTTTTGCTTACTTGCAGGCTTCGGCAGCTTTGTCTGCGAAGATGGCATCTCGCTCTCTTCCGACTTCACCTCATCGGGGTCATTGTGTGCATTCAGTCGCTCCTCTGGTCGACTGTCTTCAACATTGTCCGTTGACTCTCTTGGTGCTCGGACAGGTGCTATAGAGGCGGTGGTTGACCTCTTCCTGGACTTGGACTTATCTAAGCTGTGTCTGAGGGATTGATCGCGGTTGGCCTCTGCGACCTGATTCTCGGAATCATCAGACGCATGGCGCTTGAGGTCAGCCTCGAGTGCTGCATCTATCTCGGAAAGTGCTGCCTCTATATCGACATCGTCAGGTTCGTGGGATCTCAGAGGAGCTTTCGAAGTGGCTGAAATGCGGGATGCTTTTCGAACCGATGTACCGCCTTTCTTAGTGCCCTTGCGGCTCTTCTTAGGCTCCGCCTTTAGTGCGGGTTCATCGGGAATGACGATTTCCGCTGGAGCATTGTCGTTTATGGTGCTTTGTTGCACGCTGTCCCGGGATTTCGTAGCTCTCCTCTTCGAAGGGGGCTCGGGCTGGACAGAGTCCATGTCTTCTCGGCCCTGCTCATCTTCGCTCATCTCATTGCTCAGTCTCTTCCTTCCCCGTGTCGCTTGCTTCGGTTTGGGCATTTCAAGCTGTTGTACATCGTTGCTTTCCTGATCCATCTGACTCCCGACCTCGACCGGGTCGTCCTTCTTCGCCTTGCCGCCTCTGGCTTTCGACTTGGAAGACTTCTTGGTGCTCTTGGATGTTTTAGCAGCCGGCTGGGAGACGATACTCTGGTCGTACATGTCATCAAGCGCCGTTGTTGGTGCTTCGGAGACAGCTGTAGCGGTTGACTGTGTTGACAGGCGAGACGCTTTGGATGTGCGGGACTTCTTTGAGCGCGAGGTTTTCGTCTTCTTGCCGGGCGGCTGCGCGAATACGAAGAAGGAACAATCTGAGGAACGGCGATAATGCTCATAACTAAAGCGGTTAGCTGCGTCTGGGGCGGAAGGAGCAACGGGGATGTCGACTCACTAAGGGTCATCCTGCGGCTCCCATCCGTCGAGCGATAATTTACAATACGCGCAGCTTGCCAAGTCGGCGCTCTCTTCAGTGGGACAAAAGTACCAGCCGCCTTCGACCATCTATCGAAGCCGCAGATTAGAAGAGGAATTACCAGCGCCAGCGTGCAGGGTGTCGCGGCCGTACCTTGTCCGACTGGCATAGCCATCCCTTTTTCCCGTCATGTGGCCATGACGACCCAAAGGTCGCCTTTCTCGCCTCGACTATTCTTTCGCTCGTCGGGTCCTCGATCTCGGCGGGATTGGAGGAGCGTTGCTGGATATCCATCATGATCGCCCACCCGCAGTCGGGGGAGTGTTTCAAATGCTCCGTGATCGGATTGTCGTCCTCCTCCCATCCATCCAGCGCTCTCCCGCAAAGGAAGCACATCGTATTATCCGGGTTGGTCTCATAGGGCTTGTAGTAGAAACCCGCATGCGCCAGCTGCGACACACCAGTCAGCCAATTGCCGTCGGCCAGGGAGCTCCAGGGCAGCAAGATACCTCAGCAGGTGAAGGTCTGCGGTGCGGCCAGGTTATGGGCTTCGCAGCCTTTGCGCTTGACGTCCTGCGTTTCGCGGGCGGTAGGGCGACATCGAAGCTGGCCAGGCGGGCCGCGAAGGTCTCCATTCCTCCACTCATTGCGTCAGACAGATGTCTCCGCGAGGAGAGAGGATCCAGGATACGAGACCCCGATGCAGTTCAGCCGCGTAGAAAGCGACCCCAAGCAGCGTGTCAAGGGGAGTGGGGGTTGTATGCTCGCAGCGGCTCTGTTTACAGCAGCGGTAATGATTGTTTGGGGTCGCGCGCGCGAGGAGCGAGATCACGTGATTGGGCGCTGACAGGCTCCGGCCTTCTTGGCGTCGCGGGTCTCGGGACAGCCCGCCGAGCGCAGCTGGCGGTACGTCAGAGCGCTCGTCGTGCCGCCTGCGACCGAATTACCAAGCGATTCCGTTGCTTTCTTCTCCCTATTGCTCTCCAAATATCGTGCCCTGTCCTTCGACCCCGAAAAAAATGGTCTGAAGTCCCGTCCCCGATGCCATTTTCTTTGCCCCTGAGTTGCAGCCTCCGCTGTGCCCTGCGTTCTTTCACCTAGCCGTGACAATGCGACAACTCCCCGTAAGAAGAGGATATTCCGTCGCGCCCTTTTCCAGACGCAAGCTCGCGCTGACAATATGCCTGTTAGACTCTCCTTTTATCCTCCGGACTGGGGTCGTCTGTGCGGCTACTATGCCTCGTGCCGCCCAGCACGCGGTGTTGTACACGCTCCCCAGGTTCCATCCGCTCTCTGTCAACCGAGCCTTCGACGAGTCCATCTAACGGAGGCCTCCCTCCGGGGCTCGAGGCCACCCTTCACAAAGCCCCCAATGTCCAGTCGAAGCCCGTGGACAGCGCCGCCGGTTCTCCGTCGTCGACCGCGCCGTTCTCTACCTCTCCGTCACAGCTATCCACCGATTGGGATGAGAATCCAAACTTGTCGATTGATGCATTCTCCGAGCTTCCATCGAAGAATTTTGGTGTCAACCAGCATATGATCATCGATGCGGAGTTTAAAGAGGCCTTGCGTCAAATCCTCTGGAAATTCAGGGCGCCAATCCGATATGCTTTCGCCTATGGATCGGGGGTCTTCACCCAGACGAGCAGCCCATCCGACTCGAGCTCAGGTCACCCGGCCGCGCCTCAGGCAATCCAGGCTGCTCAACAAGGCAAAGGTAAAATGATCGACTTTATCTTTGGAGTGTCCTATACCCAGCATTGGCATTCACTCAACCTCCATCAATACCGTGATCACTATTCGGGACTCGGCTCCCTGGGGTCTTACGTGGTCTCACAGATGCAGGACAGGTGGGGAGCCGGCGTGTATTTCAATCCCTATGTCACCGTGAACGGGACCCTTATCAAGTACGGTGTCGTGAATATCGATACCCTATGCAGAGACCTGAGCGAGTGGGACACACTGTACCTCGCGGGCCGATTGCACAAACCGGTGAAGATCCTTCGGGACCATCCGAAAGTACGTCTAGCGAATCAGATGAACCTGCTCTCTGCTGTGCGTGTAGCGTTGCTGTTGCTGCCTCCGGAGTTCACCGAGCACGAGCTTTACAGCACCATAGCGGGGATCAGCTATATGGGGGACCTTCGGATGTCACTGCCTGCCGAAAACCCCCAGAAGGTCAACAACATTGTCAGTAACCAGATGACCAACTTTAGACGACTGTATGCGCCGCTAATCGAGAACCTGCCGAATGTTACGTTCAACGATCCACGTCGCAGCGAGTGGGATTGGATGGACAATCCTGATGCGAACCTGCGGCTCTCGCAAGACATGGATCCTGTCAAGCGTGGTAACATGGTCCGTCGACTTCCTAAAGCGTTCCGCGAGAAGTTGTATTTCCAGTATCAGGCACGGTATCAGATTCCACGCGCAGAGTTCAACAAGATGATGGAGGAAAGCAGCGACGAGGACTCGCAGAGAATCCATCCACGACAGGGCGGCCCGTTCGACCGACGGATAGCGGCTGACGAGCACCTCAAAGAGGAAGTTCGGGCTTCGATCAAGAAGACCATTCAATGGCCAAGTACAGTCCAGACCATCAAAGGCCTGTTTACCGCAGGTCTAGCAAGGACTTGGCGCTACATCCGCGAGAAGCGAGAGAAATACAGAGACTCCGAGAAGCAGCAGGCACAGCAGACAGCCTCGTCGGAGGAAACGGAAGAGAACAAGCCGAAAAAGGAGTAGTCCCGTTCGTTCGACTTCTGCGACATGTATTTTTGGTTATCAATGGACATTGTTGTTCGACGGATATCCATGAAGCATCATTTTCGTTCCGTGGGAGTTGACAGAAAGCACGAAGGGCAAGGGAAGTCATAGATTTGTAAAACCATTCGAGGCGTTTGGTGGTCATAACAAGCTTGTATATATATGCATTTAACTTTTGATCGACGGTTCCTTATTAACTACAGGAAATATAATTGCCATACAGCTGGAGATCGAAGCCATCGACTGTTCAAAGAACCTCAGTTCAGCTATTCCTGCAGGCATGACCTGTGCGTTGTACAGTAGATTGTTTGACAGTGCCCGTTCTACACGGAAAGGCATGCAGTACTGAGTTCTCAACTAGAATCAAATCTCGCAGGGGCTCTCTCAACAAGCATGTCGCCCAGTATCATCATTCCTCTTCTTTGCTCACGATGGCACTTGTCAGGGCGTTGGTGACAACTGCAGCGCTGCGCCGATCATGATGTCGTCGTGCCCTGAGCTCCGAGCGCGCATCCGTCATCCAAACCCTCCCCGCCACCCCACCGCAAAAGTTCCTCCAGACATCTCGGATCCAACAACACGCCGGCACCATGGCTCCGCGAAACTCGCCCTTCGACCTGTCGAAATGCGCGCGCCCGAATATTCTGAAGTTGGAGCCGTACCGGTGTGCAAGAGAGTGAGTCTTTCCCAATTGCACTCCGAACCTGCTGTCGGTGCGCGCGGGAGGCTAATGAGTCAGTGACTACAAAGATGACGGGACGAACATTCTGCTCGACGCCAACGAGAATGCGTACGGACCGGGGCTGGCGCTGAACAGTGAGGGCGCGCTCGAGTTGTCTACGGTGAATGGGGCTACGACCGGTTCATCGAAGCCGGAGATTGACTTCCTGGGCCTGAACAGATACCCCGATCCGTGAGTCCTGGAGTTCAGATATATGCAAACTACGGGGAATTGAGTGTCACTGGGTTGCTGATTCTTCGCGTGCTTCAGTCACCAGATAGAGCTCAAGCAGCTGCTCTGCCAGCTTCGCAACACCCACACGCACACGCAGAAGGAGCTGCGACCCGAGAACCTCTTCGTCGGCGTCGGCTCGGACGAGGCCATCGACGCTCTGCTGCGATGTTTCTGCGTTCCCGGCAAGGACAAGATCCTCACCTGCCCCCCGACGTACGGCATGTACTCCGTCAGCGCCGACGTCAATGATGTGGGCATCGTCAAGGTGCCGCTGGACGTCGCCAACGGGTTCCAGCTGCAGCCGGACAAGATCAACGAGGCCCTCGCGGCAGACGAGAACATCAAACTTGTCTACATCTGCTCTCCCGGGAACCCGACGGCCAACCTGATCCGCAAAGAGGACATTCAGAAGGTGCTAGAGCACCCGACGTGGAACGGCGTCGTCGTGGTCGATGAGGCGTACATCGACTTCGCGCCCGAGGGCTCCAGCCTCGCGGAGTGGGTGACGGAGTGGCCCAACCTGGTGGTGATGCAGACGCTGAGCAAGGCCTTTGGCCTCGCGGGCATCCGACTGGGAGCGGCCTTCACGAGCCCTGAGATCGCCCGTCTCCTGAACAGCCTGAAGGCGCCGTACAACATCTCCAGCCCGACCAGCGCGCTCGCCAAGGCCGCTCTGCAGCCGCGGAACCTCGCCGTCATGCGCGCCCACTGCGAGAAGATCATCAGGCAGCGCGAGCGCATGCTTGCCGAGCTCCCCCAGATCCCGGGCGTCGGCCGCATCCTGGGCGGCACCGACGCCAACTTCCTCCTGGTCGAGATCCTGGACAGGCCGGCCAGCGAGGGCGGCAGGCCGAGCAACGTCACCGCGCTGGCGACGTACGAGGCCATGGCGGAGAAGAAGGGCGTCGTGGTGCGGTTCCGCGGAAAGGAGCTGGGCTGCGAGGGCTGCCTGCGCGTGACGGTGGGCACGGAGGAGGAGGTGACCAAGTTCCTGAAGGAGCTGCGGGTGGTGCTGCAGAGCCTGTTCGACGGGACCAAGATCGAGTCGTCCAAGGAGGAGCAGAAGGAGAACGAGGCGAGCAGCGTGGTTGACTAAGCAAGCTTTCTTTCGCCTGGACTAGTTGTTGTTTATCTTTTTTTTTGTGGTCTTTTGCTGCTCACGGCTCCATGTATCAAAATAGATCCAGGCAGGTAGCCGCATACATAGCATTAACGCATAGAGATAGAAATCATGAAGTCCTCTCCGTTCATCATATTCGTCATCATCGAGATCTGTGCTGTAGAACAATCCTGATTGCCCCATTCATCCATCTCATCAGAACAGCACATTATAGTCCATTAGTTCAGTCCGGTTTATCGTAATCTGTGCTTCCCGTCCACCCATGTCCGCTCTTATTCCACAACGCTCCACCTCGATTATAATGCTCATGAGACCTAAAAAGGATTCTGCATTTGGCATCTGCCATCTGCATCCGTAACTCCCGGATAGACGGATCCCGGATGAATAGACAGATGCACTGTGTATGCGAGCCGGTCCGGCCCGGTGCGTTGGAACTTGGAAGACGCAATCCACTTCATATATATGTATGTATAGCCCATACATACTTAAATATCAAAGACAAGACAAGAAAAGAAAATAAGAAAGATACGTCTCACCCCACCAGGGCAGAAGACGCGGCCATTTAGTGTTTACTTCTCAGACAGTCCGAGTCACTCACTCTGAGAGACCTATCCTGTATTTTTTTTTCCTTCTGCGGAAATTTACCCCGACTATCTGGGCACCTGTACCTGACCTGGGCAGGCCCGGGGGAGGGTTTCTCAAGAAAGAAGATCTTCCCATCCGAGGTCAGATGGGTTTTTAATATTGTAAAATTGCATGTACAGTAATGTCTGCAATATCTGCAGTGTCTGCAGGACCTAGGGAGAGAAAGAAAAGAAGGCTTGTCTTTGTCTTTATCTTTCCGGCTTGTCTTTTCAGCAAGCTTTTTTTTTTTTTTCTCTCTTCTGGCTGGCTGAGTAAGTCGGTGCGAAGTACAGTAGGTGTATGCACTGGACATACATGTATGTGCACACCAGTAATGGACATACATACCTAGGTACCTACTACTACTTAGTATATACCTACCTGGTATGTATGCACTGTACATTACGTAGTAGTGGGAGAGATAGGGGGGAATCTCGGGGCTCTCAATTCATTAGGTACAGTACTTATGTACAGTAGGGCTTGGTTCAATGGATGGATGGATGGAGTACGGAGTACTGCTACGGTGGAAATCAGATATGAAGATGAAAAAATAGAAAAAAATCTTTATCTGTATACTTATACTTTGATATAGACAATGAATGGAAAGGAAAATGATAATGTCCGTTTATCTCTCTTCTGTCTGGGTCGGGGGTAAGGTTGGCAACATCTACTTAAGTTAGTGTACCTAGGTACAGCACGTATGCCTCAATAAATAGATTAGGAGCTCTGGCTTCCGGACTACCTACCTACGGATTGCATATGTTTCATCGGGGTACCTGTAGGGCAGGACACCAGGTCGCTGGGACGATGTTACGTGCCTATCAACCAGGTACATTCTACTGCACCGATCAACTTAGATTCTGGCCAATGGAGAGACACATCGGGCCTTTCTTTTGCTGCTACTATGTACCGTACCTGTTCGACTTTTGCTACTGGGTGCCCTGTCCACCATCAACTTGCCGGCGGGGTTTGTATATTGCGACACCTGGTTTACGGTGTCTGACACTGTTCAACCGTTGCAGGTGGGATACCTTCTCCTGACTATGTTAGTATGTTCCTGGCGGAGATGAGATGAGATGATTGCCATCCTGTACTTGGTACATCTACTTGCTTACTGCCCCCGAGTCGACAGAGAATGAGCCACTCTTAATTCTCAGATACCCCCAATTGTTGATCATTACGGCCATTGGCTGCTCGCCCGAGATAAGGGAGCTGGCCGGCAGTGGGGTACAGAGCAGCGTGCCATGTACCAAGTGGTGATAGCGTGATACGGAGCAGAGTCTTGCTACCACTGCACGCATGTCAGCCCCGGGATGACTGGCCTATACCAGAAAGCGTGGATGTTTGGCGAGGAGCGCCCCAACCACGGATAACCGGTTCTGGCCTCTGTGTCGCTGGGAGGTTTGATTGGGTTGGTGTCGCTCGGTAGGAGTGTCTGAGATACCGAGAGACTCGAGATAGGTAGCTAGGGTTCTCTCTGCGCCCCGTGGGGGGCCGAGGTAGAGGTCGCGCCCGTGCATGAGCTGTCAGCGGGGGGTATACGAGTACCGGATAGAATATCCCTGAGTGAAGTTAATAATAATAATGAACGGGGGAAAATGATGCTATCATGGCCAAAGCGGCTGCGGCGCCTTCGGCCGTCAGGCACGCAGCAGCTTGGACTGACTGACAGTGAGGATGTGGAGAGCTGCGTCGTTGGCGCACGCGACCATGATGAATATAATTTTACCTCTGCTGCGAATGATAAAAGGACAATTGCTTCCCCCTGGTGAACGTCATTGTCACCGTCTAATCGGGTCTCTCGCCAGAATCAGGGATCTTGGCTTCGTGTGCCTCGGTCGACGGTCGACGTTCCATCTCACGAGAGAGACCCCTGCGGTCGCCCCTGACGGTGATCGGGACGTATCTAGCACCGATGGGGGAGACGGAGAGGGAGTCCTGAGTTATCGAGTGCCGCAGGAAACATGGGTGGTTTCCTGCTTATCATCCGTGGTGACCTGTAGGGGCTGTTCGAGATGAGATACTCCAAGGGTTGGATGTAGCGATGGGGATGGAAGCGCCACGCGCGGAGGGCTCCGCTGCACCTAGATGCTTCCACACTCCCGGGGTTGCCCGACCTGCGCTCTCGTCTACGTGCCAACGATGAAGAGCGCTGAAATGTTCACCCAGGTACAGAATCCTTGGATGCAGAGTCCAGTTGACTTGTCTTCCAAGAGATGGAGATCAGGGTGACTTCATCTCCCCACGTCCCCGCCTTCGCATGGACCAGCAGCGTCTGTTACCACGACGTCGCATATCAACTGCCGCCCCACTGCTACCAGCCTCGTCTTCGTGTCCATCGCAAGGCCCCTGGAGCTCCAGCGCACGGAGTCTACGATCCTCACTCAGCTAGCAGCGTGAAACAGCCCGATCGACCGGATGCCCGTGCCCCAGGGCTCCATCGGCAGCGCTGGTCGTCTCGTCACCTTTGCCCAGCACCTCGAGGCTCTACTGGCCCGACGACGATCGCGGAGCAGATGAGCAGCTGGAGCCGCTGGACAAGTCACAGCCCGCAATATCGGCGTTCCCCGCGTCGTCTTGTCGAGCTGTCCATGGTAATCTTACTCCGCCAAGCCGTCGGCCAGTGGCAGTTGTGACGTCCCATCGGCACCGCTCGCGCTATCGCCTCGTTCCATGGCGGCTGTTCTTTATCGAGTCTCTGGGCGCTTGTCCGTCAGCGCGTCTCCCATAGGCCTGCACATCACGCGATGCTGGCTGGTCGACTGTTATCTCTGGGCCCTGGATGCTGGCTCGCCCCGAGCAGCGAGATACTTCTTCAGCATGGCCCGCCCTCAGCCTCGAGGCGCTCTTTCTGCAGCAGTCGTTCCCTGCACTCTACCTGCGGATCTTTAATTCACTGAACAGGTGTCCCGCTCGTTCAGTTTGATCTGAAGCTCTCAAGGTTTCCTGGGTGGCGATAAGTCGTTACTACCACTACGAAGTCCGCACCGTCCCCGCCTGCTGAGCCCTAAAGCTAAAATCTACGCCCGGTCAGGGCGTGCATCAGATGCAATCAGATGTAAGGCGTCTCTGCGGGAGTCTCCAGTTACAGACAGGAAACCTGCAATATCTGCCAGAAGAGCCGTCCCATGAACTCCCGTGAGAACTGAATCCGCAACCGTCGTCTACCCTGACCCCTCTGCGGAGGCGGCTCAGTGGCCATGGCTTCTCTGTCGGTGTTGGCTGCCCGCGGGCTCTATTCTGATGTCCCTCCGGATGCCCAGACAAAGTTGGACAACAACCCGACTCTTCTTGTGAGCTGGTGGGCCACTTGCTTTTCCCTCGCCATCATACTTGTCCGGGTATGGGGTCGCTACCTCAGGACGGAGCGCCTCTTCCCCGAAGACAGGGTGATGTTGGCAAGCGTGGCGCCGTTGATGATCCGGATGGCGTTCGTCCATGTCGTCCTGATCTGGGGAACCAACAATGCCAAAACGGCGGGCATGACCGACATAGACATCCGGCACCGGGAGATCGGGAGCAAGCTTGTACTCGCTGCGAGGATATTCTATGCCGTCTTGTAAGATCACCTGCCTTGATCCACTGCGATCAATGCTTGCTTTGCTGACTCGGAGCCCCGTTGGCAGTATCTGGACGGCCAAATACACTGTGTGTGAGTTCCTGAAGCGGCTGACGGCGAATATCTGGAGAAAGTCGTTTCAGCTCGTCCTCAAATTCATCTACGTTTTCCTGGCATCGACCTTGGTTGCGGTAGTGATCGCAACGCTGGCGGAGTGTCAGCCCTTCGACCACTACTGGCAGGTCGTGCCCGACCCGGGCCCCAAGTGCCGTTCCGGCTATGCGAACCTGATCACGATGGGGACTTGCGACGTGATAACGGACCTCTTGCTCGTGGCTTTTCCCATCCCTCTGGTCATCCTGACCTCCATGCCTCTGAAACGCAAAATCTCCCTTGCCCTTCTCTTTGCCATGTCCATTATCCTGGTCGCAATCACGTGCTATCGCGTACCGTCCGTGATCAATCGCCACGGTTCCCAGCAGTATCGCTCGCTGCTCGCCTCTCTCGAGATCTTGGTCGCCACGGCAGTGTCCAATGCCGTTGTCATTGGCTCCTTCATCAGGGACAGGGGCCTGAAGAAGCCGAAGTTCAAGAAAGTATACGGATCGGCTTCTGTGTCCGAAAGCCTTGGTAGTAGCTCGGTGAGACGCGCTACAATCACCTATCATCAGTGGGGCAGTGATGCCGACCTCGCCAGCGACCTGGGCATCCGTCTGGACCCCAAACTGCACGAGTCTCCCGAGTTGCCACCAGTGCGTCCAGCCCCAGTCGCCTTGCCCTGCCATATCACTGCGCGGACCGGCACGGTTGACCCGAACTGGACCTTCAAGCGCAACTCTAACGGTACAGATGATGACCGCACCTCTATGACAGACAGCTTAGGTGGCCAGAATATCAGTCCTCTTGAATATATAGAAACAAACAGTTCCCCGGGAACGAAGTCCGCTGGAGCGGTTGATTTTTCCATGATATCACCCCGGAAGGTTTCTTTCTTCGACGTTGGAGGTCTACTAGAGTCCGCGTCTCCGAAGACTTCCTCTTCATCTCCCAGCTCTTCGCAAGATTCCGCACCCAACCCCGAACCGCGAAGGTACCGGCGCGGCAGCGCAGCTTTCTTGCAGGATGTGGGGGGCTTGCTGTCCTCACCGTCCCCGAATTCTCAGAACCATCTCTCCGCGCCACGGAACTTCTCTCGCAGAGGTGTACCAAACAGCGCCAATGGAGGGTCCAGGATGGACTTTACCTCCCCATCGGAGGCTCCTGTTCCTCCGTACCGTCCCGAACCTGACGTTGTAGGACCTGTGATGGAGGGGAATAGGATGAATCTCCAGGACGCAGGTGGCCTTCTGTCTCGGGATTGTACGGCAGGACATGCGAGAGAAGGGAGCGGCATAGAGCTGCAGGATGTCGGAGGCCTTCTCTCTCGAGGCAGTGTTGACAGAAAGCCGTAACCGTCGACCTGCTGCTAGCACACTTTGTGCGACCGTCTGTTGGAAGGGAGCTTCTGCTCCCTGCCAGCATGCTGTTACGATACCGACGACTCTGATTGCGTGGGCAGCGATGGCGTTGAGGTGTCCTGATATATGCAGGCTATTCTAGTCTGCTACCGTTTGGGCTCTAGTTTTGTCTACCCACGAATGTAGTGTACAATGTAAGATATACCTGCCGTCCTGCCTTTGCTCCCTTTGCGGAAGAGGTGGGGCTATATTTCTTCAGGTGTCCTGGCCGACATCTTGCATTTATTTTCTTGTTTTGGAAATCTGTTTGTGGATTGTTACGCTTCTTGGGTCTACTTGTTTTTGAGGCGTGTGATATGGTGCAGAACTCTATCGGCTTGGATTTGACTGGAGGTTTTCTTTGATGGACATATTTGGGCAAAGGAAAAAAAAAGATACCATTGGAGTTGACGTGTATATATGTGGGTTTGTATTTTCTCTGACTACTTGTAATTTATAAGCGTATTGGTAGATCGGGTTTGGAGGTCGGATTATGGACTGGGTGGACACGTCTTGTCGATTATTATGAAGTATGTACTTTTCTTGGAAATGACAAACAATCTCCAAAGTAAGTCTCACAGAGAGCGCAACCCAGCCAGATGGCCAGGTCCTACCATCGACATCATGATGAAGCTGAAGACCCATTATCAGCAAGAGCGTTGATGAGCAGACTCCGCTCTCGGGTTGGGCTGGGAACTGAAGACCTTGTCTGAATTCAGCCAGCCTCTTTTTCCCCGAGGGTCAGCGTCTAGCAGGAACCTCACAGCGTATCGTGCCGATAGCTACAGGGACGGAACAAGGTCGATAATCTCGACTCGACTCCAGGCCGCCATTATTGGTCGCGTTGACGGTTGTTGCGATGTATGTGGGGACGGATGAACCCCGATAGCCGACGACATATTCATTATTCAAAGGAACAGGGAGATCTCAAGAACCTGCGATTCTTCATTTCTTTCTCCTGAGAACCTCCCTCTCAAGACGCGCTGGATTGATCGATCGAAGGATCAATCAACATGCACATGCATTATGTTGCTATTAATCCTCCATCTGATATATCCAGGGCAGATCGGGAATGCCATGACACTAGGACCAGCCCTGGCGTTGGTCTCCACCCATCGATCGAATCCGGGATCCATCCCCTGGGAACGCGGAGCCCCGCAAAAAAAAGTACGGGGTAGAGCTGTGTACTACTAACTGGTACTACTGTATTTCCGGACCCCGCGGCCGAGATCCAAAGTCTTCTCCGCCTCATGATGCGGAGGGAAATCATGTCGGCCTGGGGGCCGTTTCTCTCTCTTTCTTTGCTCTTTCTTGCCGTGTTCTGTTTTGAAGCTGTCTTCTGTCTTTCTTGGCTTCCTGGAGTTCTAACCAAGAGTTGATTACATTACTATCTATGCCGGACGGAGCTATAGGATAGGTATAGCAAAACCTAACAGGTCCATATTTAGAAGCTTTACTCCCGGGCTGTTGTTCCCTTGAAGGAAAGGTGGATTATTTTTTTTGTCCATCTGCACTGGGAGTGGCGTCTTGCTTGCTCCATTAATTGGTTAATCAGTGTTTGGATTGAAAGGGAGATTTGCAGATCCCCCTCTTCTTTTCTTTTCTTTTCTTTTCTTTGCCTTTATCTCAATTTTTTTGAACTCTCCATCTAGCATCGCTACTGAATCATCGAACATGACAGATATTCAAATCACAGCATCCACCAATTAATCCCAAGTTGTTGAAAATTGAAAATCCTGAGGAAAAAAAAGAGGAAAAAGAGCAGAGCAGAGCAGGGTTAAGTCAAGTCAAGTCAAGTAAAGTAAAGAAGAGCCCCCCACACCAGATAGATATAGATGCCCGGGATCTATCTATCTATCTATCTATCTGAAGGATACTGGACACCGGGACGAGGGGGGGGGGGGGGGGGGGGGGAGGGGAGGGGAACCTGTATGTTATACCGATAAAATAAGTAGATATAAAATAATAGATTGGACACAGGGCTCAGGCGGACGGGCAGACAGACTGACAATGTGCCTGTAGGTGATGCCACCTGACTTGTGCTGTACAGTACATACCATACATGCTGGTAACAGAGAGAGAGAGAGTATGAAAGAGTGGCAGGGAGGTAATGATAATAATTGCTAGGGCTGGTCTGTGGTAACATCTTGTATCTACTTTACTTACCTACGGACCTACCCAGAGTAACTTGGTTATACTACAAGGTTATAAATAAAATCGAGGGGATCGAGAGAGGTCGAGATCGACTTACTCTGCTTCTTCCAAACCCAGCCTTGAGTAGCAGGATTTAGGACCTAGAACATGAGGAGCTAGGAAAGTTAAGTACTGGTAGTACTACCTTCCATTCCATTTTATCTGATCTGGTCTGGTCTGGAGAAAAGCAATTACATCGATAATATAAGAGCTGGAGGCATCCACGGAAAGAAAAAGACAGAAGAGAACAGCATCACCGGTATCTCAAGTGTTTTCATTTTTTTTTCTTCTTCTATTATTTTCTTGTCTTTCTCGCTCTCTCTCCCTCCCGCGCTTCCTGTATGCTGTAAGCTACATGTGCTTATGATTCCTAATGAAACAGGATAATAGAGGTGAAATTGCAAATGAAATATGCAGACAAAAAACATCCCATAAAAGAAACATCGTAATGGCCCACCCAAACAACCGAGTCATTTCGCCCGTTACGCCATGCTGCCATTGGTACAATTTTTCTGACATTTTGCTCACAGTCAAATACGGAGGAAAGCTTGTGGAAGGAAAGCTCGTGGAGTTCTTCTGGACGCTGCTGATGCTCGTCTGAATCAGCTCTGGTTCCACTCGCTCAATCGGGGTGCACTCCCGTCCCGTCCTGTTTAGAACTCTGGACCACTGCTGGGAACAGTCTGCTGGCTTGACCTGCCGTCAACTGTTCCGCTTTCTCGCATATCCAGAAGCTCCCTCGAAATCGGCCTGCTCGACACTTATGGACTATCCGCGCGGCACTCATATCACCCACCGGTAGCTCGCGTACCGACCAGCCGTCTCGCTCTTCCGGATGATCTTGACGACCTGGCCCCGTCTCAGCCCGAGATACCGGGCCACCGGGTCTGACACCTGGATACGCGGCAGCTGCGACTCCTTCAGGCGATACCGTTCCAGCAAGCGAGCCTTCTCCTCGGGGCTCAGCAGCACGTGTTTCGGGACGAGCTCGTGCCGGGTGATGTTGACCAGCAGATCCTGCTCCTGGAAATGCTCGCAGACGCGGCCGGGGATGCCGCTGAGCAGGCGCACGGCCGAAGGCGAGATGGGCGTCTGCGAGATGAAGATGCCCGTGTGGTAGTTGTGCTCGTCGACGAAGTGGTTGAAGGCGCGGATCTGCTTGGTCCCGACGCCCGTCGCGTCCGGGCAGAACTCGACGTAGATGGTGCCGCAGTCAGGCTGCGGGTTGGGGTTGGATTTGGTCGGGAGGGGGGTGTACTTCTTCAGCATGGCCTCCGTGGGGCGCGCGCTGATTTTCATCTTGTTGCGGCTGTTGTGAGATGTTGTTAGATCAGGGAGAGTTTTCACAGCAGTGGAAAGAGCAGTGGAGAGAGTGCAGAGACGTACTCAGGGTATCCAAGAGGGTCTGAATATTTTTGCTTGAACTCCTCCAGCGGGATCTGCACTTCTTCCTCCGTCACCTCGTAGCCCTGTTCACGCGTCCATATTAGCCATGGTCCTATCTCTGACAGTCAGACCGCTTCCTACCCGATCCTGCAGCATCTCAAAGACGGTCCTCCAGGCGCGCCAGAGCCTGGTCATCTCGCGCTCCGCGTCCTGGGAGCCGGCCGAGTACTCCTCGTCCATGGTGGTGAAGCGGTGCGCAGGCGCGCTGTGGAACGAGGATCCACAGGAAAAAGTGAGAGCTGAATCTGGAGAATCAAAGCAACAGCTGTCTGGCTAGATGATAACGACCAGACCAGCTCGTGGCGACGGGCGTTGTGCAGGCTGAGAGAGACGCAGACAAGACGGTGAACTTCTCGAAAAATCGACAGGGGCGGGCGCTAGGCGGTAAGCCGGCGCGGAGGCTCAACGCCCAGAGCGAAAACGCAGAAAAAGATCTCCTCCTTCCCCCGCCAGCACGACAACCCCAGACAGCACCCCGTCTCCTGCCAGAACGCCCCTGTTGCGCCCTCTGCATCGCTGCTCAGGGCCCTGCCGCTTCGTTCAAGCCTGTTGAACCGTCGTCGAGTCCCTCACACGACCTCACCGCACCGCACGCCCGCCGACACCATGGCTGCTGCTGCGGGCACTCAGCCGGCTGCCCAGCCTGCCCCTGAGAAGAAGGTCAAGCCGACCAAGCCCGACGAGGAGGCCTTCAAGGCCGAACTCGCCAAGGCTGAGAAGGAGCATGCCGCCATCCAGGAGAAATTGGTATGTTGCTGCGGTTCCCCGCTTCTCAGCTTGTGTGTGTGCACGGTGCACACCGGCTTGTCTACAAGAATTCAATTTGCTATTTCACCTGTCAACTTTGGGTGTTTTACATGCTAATCGACTTGCAGAACCAAGTCAAGGCCAAGATTGAGAGCGCCAAACCCAACAACCAGGACTCCCCCGCGGCGAAGAGGCAGCAGGAGCTCCGTGCACAGCTCTCTGCCATCCGTCAAAAGCAGCAGAGCTTCAAGGCCTCGCGCACGAGCACCCAGGAGAAGATCAATGCTCTGGACGCCACCCTCAAGGCCCGCGTGGCCGAGCAGAACAACTCCAAGGCCCGCATGACCTTCCGCAGCGTCGAGGAGATCGACCGCGAGATCGCTCGCCTCGAGAAGCAGGTCGACTCCGGCTCCATGCGGCTGGTGGACGAGAAGAAGGCGCTGGCGGAGATCTCCACCCTGCGCAAGCAGCGCAAGAACTTCGCCAGCCTGGATGACTCCCAGAAGGTGATCAACGACCTGAAGGCGCAGATCGCCGAGCTCCGGAAGAGCCTGGACAACCCCGAGGCCAAGGCGCTCAACGACAAGTACAACGAGATCCAGAAGGAGCTGGATGCCATCAAGGCGGAGCAGGACAAGGCGTTCAAGAACCTCAACTCTCTGCGGGACGAGCGCTCCAGGCTTCAGGCGGAGCAGCAGAAGAAGTACGCCGCCATCCGCGAGCTCAAGGACAACTACTACAAGCAGCGCAAGGCCTGGAAGGAGTACGAGGACGAGATGTGGCGGATCCGTCGCGAGCGCCAGAAGGCGGAGCGCGAGGCCGCTGAGCGCGAGCGCCGGAAGAAGATCGCGGACAAGAAGCTGGAGGAGGCCTCGCGGCCTGCGTATACTGATGAGATCCTCATTGCGCAGGGTCTGATCCGGCACTTCAACCCGTCCTACGACTTCGCTGCTCTCGGCCTCGACGACAAGAAGACCCAGTCGGGCAGCCTCCGCGCTGAGGTCGGCCGTACCGTGGACGACTCCAACATCAAGGGTGTGAAGATCGTGAAGAAGGAGGACCGGGAGGAGGACTACTTCGTGGGCACTGGCGGCAAGAAGGGCAAGAAGGGCAAGAAGGGAAGCGCCGACGGCACCCCTGCCCCTGGCACTCCTGCCGAGGGTGGCAAGATCAACCTCAGCTTCGGTGTCATCGAGGACTTTGCCAAGATCAAGGTCGACCCTCCGATGAGCCAGGCCGACATTCCAGTCGTTATTGAGAAGCTCGCTGAGAAGATCACCGACTGGAAGAAGAACCAGGCAGCGAAGACCGAGGAGGTGAGTGCATTCAACTCCGTACATTTGCATGTGCAAGTGTCACGGCTGCTAACATCGAAACAGAACATCCGCAAGGCCAAGGAGGAGATCGCCCGTCTCGAGGAGGAGGCCGAGGCTGCGAAGACCAACGGTGTCAAGAAGCAGGAGAAGGCCGCTGTCAACGGCCACGCGGAGAAGGATGCCGTGGCGGAGGCGTCCGAGGAGCTCAAGAAGGCTTCCCTTGAGGACAAGGAATAGAGTTACCTGCCGTTCTGTTCCTCTCATGACAATAGATCCTGTTCTATATACATGAGCATATGCGCGTCGTTTTGATCTGCATCAGCCTGCGTGCATGGGCTAGCATTTTTCTCTCTGCATATGTCCGTTTTGACCAGTTTTTTCCTCTGCTCTATACGAAGCAAGCGGGCCTGTTGTTCCCCTTTTTGCTGCTATGCTATGCTATAGCTATGAAGAGATGCCCGCGTGGCTTGGGTTTGGGCGGCTTACGTCCTCTTGCTCCGGCGCCTTATGTCGTTCTTGATCCCCTTTTCAATATCCTGTTTACCCTCCCCCCGCCCCCGCTAACCTATTTTCCACCTGTACTCTCAGCTTCCGTATTCTCTTCTATCTTCTTTTCCTCCTCTGGTATGTCATGACGAAACGAGCCACGACATGGAAGAGGAGGGATCTCCCTCCTATAAAAAAAGTCCGCAGAAAGGAAATGAAAATGAAAAAAGGAAAATGAAATTATAACGCTGTTTTTTTTATGATTGTAAGTAACGAGACGATAAAATGGAGAACAGAACATGGCCGTGATGTGATGTGGGAGTCCTGCGTCGAGGACGGTTTTTCTTGGTAGATACCTGGGTAGGAAGAAGGTAGCTATGGGTAATTCATGGAATGAATGTGTCGATGCTAACCCTAAGTATGTGCTTGTCTTAATAATGTCTTGCCCATGGTCTTGATAGATGATAAATAGAGATTAAGCAACATGCGGCACGTGCCATACCTTCCTCTGCCCTCCAACTGAACTGCCTGAGACCAGGTTTGCCTTTTGTTTCGTATTTGTATAGTCATACATAAATACATGGGACCTGTGGGGGTCGAAGAGGGTCTTCTCTTCATTGACGGGCGACGCGGCCAGCTTGTTGCACAGCTCTGCCCCGGTGCAGTCGCGGCCGTGGAGGAGAAGGCCCTGGGTTTGGTGGCTCTGGAGGCGGGGTAGACCTCGAAGGGCAGTTTGCGGGGGGACATTTTGTGATTAAATACTTTCTTTGTTGTTGCGGGGGTGGGATATTTTGGAGTGGAGATGGATGGAGGCGGAGGGTGAAGAACAACACAGCACAGCGAATATTGTTAACTCAGGGACTTCGGGACGAATGCTGTAGAGTTCTGCTCTTGATTCGATCTAATTTGCCTCGGACGAAGAGATGAAGAGTGGTGAGAACTAGAAGCGATTCTCGAAGACCCACAGAGCATGATTTTATATGCAATTCTCTCCTTTGAACAGTCCGAGATCACTTCCAGTGGCTTTCGCCAATCCTTTGATCTTTATCATAGGTTTCAACTGCCATCCGAGGCCTTCAAACAGTCCTGATAAAGGAGCGGGTATGTTCCTCTCTACGAAGCTGAATGAGAGACCCCGGATTCATATGAGGCCCTGCGGCGGATCCATGAGAGTCGTGGTTAATGAGTAATTTAAGACCACTTCATTCGACAGGAGGAGGAGGTGGCGGTGGTGTGATCGTCCTGAGGCGTAAATCGACAAAAGAAAAAGAAGAAAATAAAGGAAAAAGAACGATGAGGCATCTTTCGCATTCGATAAGGAGCCTTTTTACCCTTCTCGCTTTCTTTCTTTCTTTCTCTCCGAGTATGACTGTGATGAGGCCAGGCAGTAGGTAGAGTCAGCATGTAGGACATGTATGTGCTGTACGTGTCAGCCATATGTTGCCGCTGTCCAGGACTGGATTCAGACTTGTTGAAACTGATCAATCATATCCCCTTATTATATACCTCAAGATCATAATCAGATTAGGAGTTTACGACGCTCCATGAGGACATTTATTTGACCTGAAGGATGATATATATATATGTGTGGCACGTATTTGCTTATTTTCGCCTATTCTTGCCTATTTTACCATATTAGTCATTTTGCACAGTATCTAAAACGGCTCATACCGTTAGATAGATTCGAAATCAGACTTCTCCGCTCACTACTAGCGAATACTGGGCTCGAAGGATTACCTACGAAGTCTTGTATGTAGACTGTCCCACCGAGGCTGAGCGGATGACCTCCGTCGGTATTGGCTTAAAAGATGCTCAACGGTCAGAAGTCAACGTGTCCTACCGGATCAGAGCAACAGAGAATGGTTCCAGGTTTGAAGCTGTTGTTCGCATGGAGTTGTATGTAAGCACCTCGAAGTGTGCGTACTTCAGGACCAGACTCGTCAGCCTCGTCACGACTAAACTGGTGTCAGTGATTATCGTCAAGGACGGGCTATCGAGACGCATCCAGGAGCTCTGACAGTCAGCATCGAGATGGATCGTATCAGGCTGCCCAGCATCCCGACAGCCGATGCGTCAAAGTCCAGACAATAATTGGAAGCGAGCAGCACCGTCGAGACGGCGTGACGCGGCCGCGGAGGTGGCGGTGCTCGTCCCAGCGCGCCGGCGACGGCGTCGAGCCCGCCGCGGCACGGAGAACGGGGCGGAACGAGCTGCGGCAGTAGTGCGTCGGGCCCTCCTCCACTGCCTTTCCTCTTCAGGCTCTTCTGCTCCTCTTCCCGACTTCTTCTGACTCTATCAGGCCTGCTCGTCCCCTTCTAACCCCTTTTCGCTTCCTCGCACGAAACGCTCGGATCCTCTCTCGTCCCCGTTGGAGCGACGCTTGCCTGTTCCGTCCGGACGTCTCCGCGGCACGTCTGGGCTCCGAACTTCTCAACGCCGACTCGGACTCAGATAATACGAGATACCACAGACGGATACCCTTGAGACGAACATCCTCTTTTCTCTCTTGGATTCTCAAGAAAGGAAATAGTCCGCGAAACAGAGAACGGCACTCTCCAGGAACCCGCGCGGCAGTTCGACTTGAAACGATCGATCTTTGACGGCACAAGCGAAGGACAACCGGACGAGAGAGACGGACTCTACAACTCGTCACCTCAGTCTCCTATTCACTGGTCCAGACCTGATAGAACTGCTACAGAGGCGCAGTTCTCGTTAGCCCTCTTCTCTCTCCCGTTACTCCCACTCCTCTCAAAAGATGTCTGGTAAACCAGTACGTCTCCCGACTCCAGCAGAACAATCGAACATCATCCATCCTCCACGAACGAAAACAGATCGCTAACAGCAACACCCCCCAAGCCACAGGACGGCGCACCCCCCGCCTACCCTCCCCCCGTCCACCAGGACGCTGGCCCCTACTACCCTCCCCCCGGCGCCCCCGGCCCCTACGGCCAACCCCCTCCTCCTCCTCCACCAGGCGCCAACGCAGACTACTACGGCCAGCAGCCTTACGGACAGCCTCCCTATGGCCAGCCTCCCTACGGTGCTCCTCCTCCACCGCAGGGTTACTACCCTCCGCCCCAGGGACCGTACTACCAGCAAGGGCCCCCGCCGCCCCCGCCTCAGGGGTACTACGCCGATGAGCGGGGCGACTCGGCGGGCGGTATCTGCGCAGGCATTCTGGCGGGTCTGGCGTGCTGTTGCTGTTTGGACCTTTTGTTCTAGATTGATATAATGTAGAGAGGACAGGGCGGGGGGTTGTTTCATGAGAAAGAACCGGCGATTTGCCTTAAATTGGATTGATTGAATTAGAGAGAGGAAAGATGACATCAAAGCGCAACGCGGCGCATGGATTAGTCTGACCTGGTCTGATTGTCTGGAGACATCTTTGGATCGATTAGACTACCCTCGTCAGATTGGCTCAGGTTGGATCAGGCCAGATCAAATCAGATCGGATCGGATCACACAGACAGACAGAACAGACGTTGATACCCTCGATTCATCTCAAGTTGTTGGCCGATATGAGACTTCAAATCAGCCCTTATTCTCTTTCTTTACCTTTCATTTCCCTTCTGCCCGATTATTACTAAATTCTACACCGGCGCGCACAGCGAGGGGATAACATTACACACATACCCGGATAAGGGTCAACTAGACTAACTAGGACTCAGGCTCGGGTTTTTGTTTGTCTTTAATCTTTCCTTTTTTGCTCCCTGTATGTTTTTTTTGATTACTGTTTGTACTACTTAGTCCTCTTTCTTCTCTTGTCTTTGTCTTGGATTGGATATCAGTATACATACCGGTCTCCAGGTGGTTCGGTTTGAATAAATAAATCAGTAATGAATCGGATCAGATTAAATCAAATCTGTAAAGTACAGTAGAGTACAGTACAGTACAATAAAGCACTTACTGTGTGACTATGTAGATAGATATTTGTATTATTTTTTCAAACAATTTCTGGTTCATTTCGGGAATGGAATGCGAATATATCCATCGATTTTTTTTGTTAAAAAAACCCACCTGACAGGATCATGCAGTGTTCAGAACTACCATCCATTGCACTTATATATATTTTTTTTCCATGTATATCTAGTGTACAGTACATCAATGTAGAGTACATACAGATACAGTTTCCGTCCAATCAGGCAGGCAGCCCGGCTGCCTCTTCACCCTTCACCTAGGCGACATGACAACTATATCAGTAGTATCATCAACCTGCTGCTTTTCCATACACACAGTAGTAAGTCCTCTCGCAATCGATGCCCCTCCATTTCTCACTTATTGAGCTAGCTATGTGTGCGATGTCTATCAAGCCTGGTCTGATCCGGTTGGGTCGGGCCTCATCCTGTCCGATCTCATTTCTCGCAGTTCCAGCTCCAGCTCTTCCTTTCTAGTCCATACCCAATATTCGTTAGAACGTACCGACATAGACGCATCACTCCCGAACCTCGGGGTATGTATGTTAAAAATAATACCAGACAAAAGTCAATGACCAAGTACCTATCCTGGTCAGGCCGTGTCGTGTTGAGGACGTCCTGTATGTATCCCATCCCCCGTCCCTGTCCCCATCCCCATCCCCATCCCCATTCCATCCTATATCCCATTTCATCATGGCCGGCCTTGCGCGCGTATCCTTTTTTCCGTCATTCTTTCTTGCTTTCAGTCTTCCGGCTGTACCAGAGTCATAAACTCAGAAACCGCACCGCAGATCCGGAGCTTTCCTGATTTTAAATATCCCTTCTTCTTTTTCTTCTTTATCATTTCTTTTTTCTTTTATTTTCCGCATTTGTATTCAACTTGGGTATCTATCTATCTATCTAACTCATTCATTCCTTCCTTTGCTTATCCCGTTCATTCATGCCGTACAGTAAGTACCGTCGCCCATAGTATAGCATAGCGTAAATTCATTAGAAGTAAATAGAAATGGTTATGTATGATCCCTGTAACATAAACGCAAAAGAAGAAACAAAATGAAATAACTCCATAATGCACAGAAGCAGCCCCCGTTCGTTTATTCGTTCGTTCGTTCGTCCGATCGGATAGAGTATTAAATCGAAATGAAGGGGGGGGGGGATGTTTTCTCTTCTCCATACGGAATAAGAAATGCCCATGTTGAAAAGAACATCGAAGATAACGTATAACATTGAAGGATATAGCGTCGTGGCCGAAGAATCGCTCGTTGGTAAACTCCCGTCCAGCGACCAACAGGAGACCTCGTCCTGACCACGTTGCATCTCGCGTGTTCGATCGTCCAGGTTGGTAAAAGTACACGAATAGGCCGGTAGGCTTTTTCAGATGACAAACCGAACGCCGCCATTCTTGCGGTTAATCGTGCAGCTAATGGCGTGTGTCATTCCGCGGGCGTTTTGGATATTGCGTGTCTCGGAGAACGGCATCGCAGAAAGACCTGGCTTCGTCCAAGGACGCATCCAGACATAGACTCTCGCATGTTGGACATAGGTCATCACGATCCGCTTTCTGATAACGTATCTCATATCACGTCGTCTCTCTAATTCATTCCCACATTTCATATAAATCTTTCATATCAGATCGAACCGATCACCTCCGCACATGCCGAGCCGGCGCCCTCCCCCCTCCATACTCGTACGGATCCACAGTCCGATACGACCCGGAGAACTGCTGCTTCCCCCGAGCCTTGCTCCGCCGCGGCGGCGGCGTCTCCGTCGTCGCCGTCGACGGCGACATGGTCGAATGCTCCTCGATGACCTCGACGATGTCGTCCTCGGTGGTGCGCGACGTCTCCGACTCCTCGACGACGACCGTGTTGTCCCGCCTGGACCGTGGTCGCGGTGCTGGTGGGCCGGCCCGGGAGCGCTCGACGATCTCGGGCCCACGGGGCCGCCGCCGGTACACGATCTCCGACGAGACCTCGCTGACGTCGGCGTAGCAGTGGCGGCCGAGCACGAGGTAGAAGACGTAGAGGACGAGGAGCACGCCGCTGACGGTGCCGAGGACGATGCCTGCGACGGTGCCGGGCGTGGGGCCTGAGGTCAGGCCGCCGTATGTAGCTGGGATAGAGACCACGGGTATCACGCGCTTTGCGAGCGACGATAATTCAGGATCTGTGATGATTGAAGGTGGAGGGAAGCTGGTGTAGTCCGTGCGAGATTGGACCGGGGCGGCGATCGAGCGCGGAGAGATGGAAACGGGCGCCATTGCGGCGGACGAGATGGATGATCGCTCTCGGACTGGTCTGGAGAATGCGATGCAAGTGTCTTCCAGGAACGCGGACGGCCGAGGACCGCAGTTCTTGAGCGCAGCGATGTCTTGTAGACCCTTGGTAAACAAAATGGAGCTGGCGGATACGGCTGTATCTCGCGCGCGACTTATGAAATGAGCGACATGGGCGACGACCGCGAGGGAGAAAACAGCCCCTGCGAGGACGCGAGACGGAGACTGGGCAAGAACAGAGGCATTGACGGAGAGAAGATGATGACGACGCGATGGGGAGGCGATGACGCTGTCGAAGGCAGACGAAGCAGAAAGCCGCGTGGCTGGGAGCGACGCCGGCAGGGAAGACAGATTGCAGATCAGCACAAAGGATCAGGCTCAGAACCGCACGAAGGGATGCCCGGGAGAAGAGCTTCCAAAGCTCGGGTTTTTGATGTGCCCAGAGTCGCGCTTTTCATACAATTCCTCTTTCCATGTCGCCAACTTCTGTACGACATAAAAAAGCAAGGGGCTGGGCGCGGGGCGCTGGAGTCTGGAGATCTCCCGTCCCCGCACCGCATAGACCACGCCCTATCGATTGATAGCGTTGATACAAAGCGAACGTGTCCTGAAATCCAAAATGGTTCCTTGAAACTATTATATAAGTGAACTAGTTGATTTACATACAACATCAGCATTTCTGGCTTCCGGAGTCGAGACGTACGTCCAGAGTCCAGGCCGTGAACAGCGGCGGTTCTACTTCGACGTACATCACTTTTAAATTTTAGCTGCCTATAGACACGTTAACCCCTGCAGGAGCCCTACAGCCTAATATGCCCCCTCGCGTGGTTCGTACTTGGGCTGCTCCACCGGCTCGACCTCATTCATCGATGTGATCACCGGCGTCGCGTACTCCAGCTCAAGCCTATCAAGTTTCGCCCCGTTGGACTGCAGTGCCCACAGGCTTACCGCCAGCCAGTTGGCGCCCCGGTAGTTCAGGATCCCCTCCGGTACCGGGAAACTCGTCTGCGGGCCGATGTTGTTGACGTACTTAGCGTACTGGTACCCGTTTACGTAGAGCTGCACCCGGTATGCCGGTGGGGGTGCCGTGTCGTTGCCAAAGGTGAAGTATAGCGGGACGTCCCAGCCGCGAGGGATGTCAAGGTCAAACTGCGCGGTGTAGAATCCAACTCCGGGCCCAGAAAGACCGTCGAGCGGGCTCCTAGACTCCCAGTGCTTGCTAGGCGGCTCGGGCTGATGCCAGCCTTGGCGCTCTGCATACAGTCCACCCTCGTTCAAAGGACCACGCACCTTGTCCCGGTAGTCTTCACCACCGAGGTTGCCTGTCAGCTTCCAGGTGATCGCACTGGCATCTCGTCCGGACAACTGGTAATCCAGAATGCCGCGCGGGTTCTTCATCTGATCGGTCCCGATGGTCCAGTCCTCGTCGAGTCCCATGTTGTCGATCAGGACGGTGAAGACATAGGGTTTGCCCGCCTGGAGGTTCGGCAGCTTGTACGTTGCGTTGTAGTCGCTGTTCCTGTCGATACCCGTCCATGATCCAATGTAGGTCTGGTTCAACCAGACCGAGCTGCCGAAGGCGGAGCCGCCCTGGGTGTGAATGGAGAAGCTTGTCTCGTCGCCTGTAGCCACAAAGTGGCCGCGATAGATCAAGTAGCCGGTATGGAAGCCATAGTCAGACGAGTACAGCGACGTGGGTGTCGTCAGAGGACGGTGGGTGTTGTTGGTGGTCTTGTGATCCGCCACAACCCAGCCGGAGTCGTCATAGGATGGCTGGATTTCCGGAAGGGTATCGACGTACTTCCACTCCAGATCCTTCAGGCTGGGGAGTTTGATCCCGGGATCTGCGTACTGCACCGTGCCGGCCCAGATCCCGTTGTCGTCAACGGTATGCTTGACCTTCTTTCCATTGATGTACAGACTGTTGGCCTTCTCGGGAGCTCCGATAACTTCAATTGGTGTTGTTCTATTGAAATCTGCCGTGATATGAAGCGCGCTGTCCTCCAGATATGCAGTCCTCACAAGATACCCAGCTTTGACGATAATCGAGGAGGCTGTCTTCTCCTGGGTGCTAAAGCCAGGTAATTTTCCGTGCGCAGGAAGTTCGGGAACCCAGTAGTTGTACGCAGAGTTTTTGTCTGGGGATGGTCAGTCGCATGCCAAAAAGGTGAATATTCACACTCAACTCACCAAGAAGGAAAATCTGCAGGTCATCGACTTTTACAATGCGACGGGTGGGAGATACGTCCCAAGCAATAACCACCGAATTGTCCAGAACTTTGGTAGAGATGCCTGATTCTGGACCTTCGACAATTGACGGCTCTGACTTGGAAGAGACCGCTATCTCATGGTGCTCATTCTCCCCGCCGTACACTATGAGAACCTTCTTGTCGGCAAACTTCTTCCAGGTGAATATCTCGGCCGTCGAGTAAAGGATGTTGGTTCCGCCGACGTCGTAATCGGTAACATGGATCTTCGAGTCACGCCCATTGAGCGTAAGCGTTCCACCAAGCTGGGGGATAGTCAAATTACCCGCGCTCGTTGGGAGTTTTAGCTTGTAGCTGGTTGACTCCTGGCTGGAATAATCCGAGTGTCTCAGGACGAAAAAGGAAGAGGCCGATTTGTTCCCAATGAGCGGTGTCACCGTCAAGTCCTCGGTATCCGTGTACACAGTGGTGGTCAAACTGCCTGGAATAGCCTCAAGATACGAAGGAGATGCTTTCACAAAATTACCAATCAGCTTGAGCTCGCTGTATTTCTCGCGGGTTATGTTGCGCACTTCAGATATAGGCGAGCCATAGTCGTACGAAGTGTATCCTCCGGGATGTCCTAAGTTTCCCCAGTTCGTGCCACCAAACGTCTTTTGGAGCAGTCAGTCTCTGCCAGCTCTTGGCCAGAAGGGAAGGAACGCAGCCTACCATGTAAAGGTTAAGTATCGCAACTCCGAAGCCCAAGTCATTCTTATAAAACACCCTCTCAAACTCGTTGTTAAGCAGCCTGGAGCATGCCTCGAACCCCGGTCCTCCCCATGGGTCGAACGAGCCGGCTTGGAACTGCACGCTGTCAGAGGCGGTATCCACGTGGAAAAGGATGACATACCTCGACAAGTGAGTAAGGGGTTGACGGGCTCTGCTGGAGGTGAAGCGTGCGAAAATTCGTAGGCAGTCGGCCACTCGGCCACACCGTTGGATTGGCCTTCTCTCTCGTTAGAATCAGGGTTAGGGGTTAGGGACGTGGAGACACATACGCAGTCAAATCCAAGGCTGGTGATCAGTTAGCATGCAATCTACAGCGATGCGGACGTACAACTTACGGATAACTGTCATGTCCATAGATGTCCACTTCTCCAACACCAGTTCCCGGCGCATTACGGCCAGCGGGACTGGCATCGTTGCTAATCATGGGCACGACAATGCCCGCGGACCTTGCCTGGTCGATCACATATTGCATGTACTCCGGATCCGGAAATTTCGTGCCGCAGCAAGCACCACTGTACTCATTTTCCGGCTGATACAGGATAACAGGGCCGCCATTGGTTATCTGAGCCTTGGCAATCGTGGCTGCGACATTGGCAACGTAGCTGGTCAATGGTTATTAGATTCCAACTGCGTCAATGTCTACCAGGGACGGGGATCTCATACTTATCAGTGGCCGCCAAGTAGTCCGGAGCAGACGTTCGAAGCACGCCTCGTACCCTTTGCAGCCATCCCGGGAAGCCACCGCCTGACGCCTCGGCGTTGATGTATGGTCCGGGACGAGCAAGGAGGTAGATACCTGCCTCCGAGGCCGCTTCGAAGAACCGCTCCAAGTCAAAGATGCCATCGGCTCTGTACTCTCCTGGTTTTCCCTCCAACAGGGCCCAGTCGACGTAGAAGGAAACACAGTTGAATCCCAATGCCTTAATCTTTTGGAAAACGTCGAGCCACAGTGTTGGGACTGGAAGTCTGTCTGCAGTTAGAGCATTCCAGACGAAAGCTGTGGAACAGCGGTCTATATCTGAGAAAAGCAGGTAACTGCAATCTCATACCTAAAGGGATGGAATTCGCCGCTAAAGATCATGATCCTCTCCCCTCGCACGAACAGAGAGTGCTCATCCCAGGTAATCTGGAATAGGTCAGCATCTCTTCGTGAACGATAAGAGTACCTTGCTGAATCGTGACATACAATGTCCTGCAGCAAGGCACGCTGCACTGGATCCGGGTGCTCTGTGATTGTAAACCCGCAGAGCCGATGACTGATTGCAGCACCGGCTGCCTGCACTGCCAGGCAGGCAATCGTGAAGGCAGACGGTACCTTCATGACGCTGAACACTGGTCAATTGCAAACAGTTCGAAGTTAGAATTTCCGAACCCAGAGAGGAGGTCTCATTTGGGACCCCAAGTGGGAGAACCCGAAAGTTAAATAAATGCGATCACTTCATGTCCTATGGCGGCGCAGCATCGGGGAATTCAGAACGCTCTCATCAGAGGCACAACTACCTTGCCCTGTCCCCCGGGTCCAGTGAGGAGATCCACGTCGAGTCTCCTGATCGCAGGAGGCATGGATGCTCCGCTCGCGTCAAAGCAGGCCGAGGTAAATAGGCCGTCCAAGTCGTGTGCAGCGGGGATGGAAACGTGCCTGGGTTAATATGAGTTTGCTAATGCATATAATAAAGCACACCTAGCGACGTGGACAGGTAATATGTGCAGAGTACAATAGCACCGTGAAGTTACTCCCCAGACAATAGAGGTCTCCGAGAACGGCGAGCTGCCAACTGGGGCAGGAGCGAAAATCAGACACCGGAGTTTTTCCACATATCGCAGACATGATTTGGAGAACAAGAACGGTCAATCGGCCATGCACCAATGGCGCCCTGGAAGGACACTTGCAGGTCGGGAGGACGTTGGCAGCGGGGTTGTTCCTCCGTCCTGGAAGATGCGCCGCTGCGGGTGCCATCGCCTTTCCGGGTCAACGATCGTCGTCTGTCGATGCATTCCCCTCCCGGGCGCAGCTTTCTGGGGTCTTGGATCCTGGTCAACCCCGCGCTGCTCTGTGAGGGGATCCCCGGCATGAGGACGCAAGAAACCTGCTGGACGACGTGGCGCGGACGTTACACTGATGCCCAGTCCGGCAGTTGTCTGATCAACTCACGTTTAACCGAATTTCGGCCTCAACGTCATTGCACGTGTATTTAGTTCGCATATCTCGGGGATATAAGCGGTACTCGATTGCTTGGCAACATGGAGCGCCAGTCTCCCTGATGGAAAATCACACTCACTCCTGCATTCGTATGGGCTCATATCTCCTGATCTCGTTGTCTCTGAAGCTGTGGCATTGACCGACGCAGCACCTCTTCGACATTAAGCACTAAGCTACACCGATTCCATCTTCCTATAGTCCTACTACGCCTTCGCTCCCTCGTTCTTCCCCTGATCAATGAACCACTTCACCGACCTCCTGACGCCCTCGTCCAGGCTGACCAGCGGCTTGTACCCGAGGCGGCTCTTTGCCTTGGAGATGTCGAAGTACCGCGTCATGCAACTGAAGACGATTCTCTGGCGGTTGAACGTAGGCGGCTTGCGGATGATCGTGAAGAACATCTCACTCAGGAACCCCAAGACGATGCCAATCCCGCGGGGCAGTACCCAGACGTGTTCCGTGCCGTGAGGGGACCCCGCCGCTGCCCAGATGGCGCGGGCAAAGTCCCAGAAGTACACGGGGCTATCGTTGGTGATGAAGAAGGCCTCGCCGTCGACGCGCTCGTGCTCCGACGGAACGGTATCCGACTCCGCAGTGAGGAGAAGGGCTTTCGCGGCGAGCAGGTGCGCGTACGCGACATTCTCGACGTAGGTGAAGTCGAAGAGATTGTCGTTGCTTCCCACCTGCACGCCCGTCCTGCCCTCTCGGTAGATCTTGAGCATCTGGTATGTCACCATGGTGTCGCCCTCGCCTATAATGCCCGAGGGCCGAATCGCGGCTGTGAGAAGCTTGTAGGGCTCTTGGCGGTTTGCGGCGAGCACAAGCTCTTCAGCTGCGGCCTGTATCATTTAGGTTCAGGACGGGCACGTCTAAGAGAAGAAAGAAGAAGCACTGTACCTTGGTCTCGGCGTAGTACTCCGTCTGCGCGGCTCCTCTAACAACAGGCCACCGCTCGTCGGCATTGATCAGATCCGACTTGTTATCGCTCACAACGCTCGATGAGCTAGTGTACACAAGCGCCTTCACGCCTGTCTTCTGGCATGCCTCAATGACGCACCGCGTGCCGTCGACATTGACCTTCTTGAACAGTGACCGGGCCGTCGCGACGTCGGCCTGGGGCGGAGGTGAAGCCGTGTGGATGACAACATCCGGGCGCGTCTCATCGAAGATGGATGCCAGGCGCGTGGCATCAGCGATGTCAGCCTCGAAGTAGCGCACGCCGTCCGACTCGGGGCGTCGGTTGCGGCCGGTACGCAGATCGACTACGGAGATTGACTCGGTCTGGCAGCGCTGCACCAGCAGGTTGACGACATGATGGCCCAGGAAGCCCGTTCCGCCGATGACCACCACCTTGCCTAGCGCGAGTTTCTCGAGGACTGTCGTTGCTGACGATGCCATGTCAGTAGTGATGTCTGTATATAGTTCCCAGTATCAATTGGATCGGGTCGTCTCTTATAACCGTCAATGCTCACAGTTGAAACTCAAGACCGGAGGTTGATGAAGCTGCGAGGGATCTGCTTGCCAGGCCGCCAGGTTGCACCTCTCCTTGTTACCAGAGTGCCCGGCAGTACCTGGTAATGACCATTACCAGGTACCATACCCGTAGAGAATCATTCTCAATACAATAATTGGGCCTGAGCCCATGCCAAAGGCAGTGTGGCTATATAAAGAAGATGGACCCCAAACGCAGCGCTTCCACAATCACTCAACTGGCGCCCAGGTTTACTTAAATTGCATCTTTGTATCACCACATAACTGCTCCAGCAATGTTCTCAAATTTACGATCATACAACCACACAAACCATCTGTGTGATATTCTTTTCGTCAGCTACTTTTCTCTCGTCACAATGTCAGTCTCTCCATTGTCTGGCCACAGGATCGCTGACAGCTTTGTTGGAAGGGTTTACTACACTTATCCATGTGCAATGCAACAGTTCAAAATCAGCATCATCAAACAGATATCCAGGGAACCATTCTTGAAGCTCGACACAAAGAGCGAGTCTAGACATCCACTGCAGACGAGATCATAGCACCGGATGAAGACCCTCCAGATGACGCAAACCCGTCTGAGTAGAATGATGAATGGATGAGGGGTACTGCATGTGCTAGTCGGGCTAACAGTGTCTTAAGAAGGACGGCTCCTCCGATGATTAGACGAGGCCACACTAGCAGATGCGCCGGGAGTCCGGAATGAAACAACAGAAGAACCAGACAGGCGGGATTGAACCGACCGGCTGGCCGGGATCGCAGGATCTGGCGGTGAGCGGTGGCATCGTGGTGTTGTTCGCGGTGTACAGCGTCTGCCGGGATGTTTGAGATGTGACGCCGCTGCAGTAGCGCCGTTGACGGTTCCGCGTCCCGGGCGTCTGGAACCTCGCGGCGCTTCCGACGATGCGAACCGCCGCCGTCTCGGGGTTTCCCCAGGCCTTGCGGAGGCCTGGACGTCCTCTCCAGCGTCTCTGCCATGTTATTATGACCTCTTGTGTGCTCATGTCGCCCGTTCGTTCCATCTTTCCTTGCTCCTGAGCCAGCCCAGACGGCTTACTCCCCCAGTTCCTGCCTCCAGGCGCATCTCGGAGCTGCTTTACTTCGCAGTCCTCCAGAACGCCGCAGTTGCAAACCAGATCATTGTTTCACCACGACAGGGCATATAATTTCCCGGAAGCCTTTCGAATATTTCTGTCCTCATGGGGGGCGAAGCCTCGATTAACCAACAACTCGAGGTGGATGTGAGTGACGTCCCCTGTCTTCTCCAACGTGATCGACCGCAGAGGGTGTTACATGGCGGCTGGTGAGATTCAACAATTGTAACACGAACGGCCGTGCCAGAACGTCGGATTCTGTCAAACAGACAGACAAATGCTCTTACTGTGCAGTTGCTGACCAAGATTCGTGCCTCCAGAGCGGGGAGCTGGAAGACGATGTATCCTTATACTCCGATACCTCGTCTTACTGCAGTAAGCCCTCCCCGCCTCGACACACGATACGAAACATTTCCATTTCTGACATCCCAGCCACGATAGCCCCCGGACCGCCCTCAATCCTTGATTACAAGTACGAGAACGGCCGCCGTTACCATGCCTTCCGCGAAGGCTCCTACCTGATGCCCAACGACGAGCGGGAACAAGAGCGTCTCGCTCTGGCACACCAGATCTACAAAGCCGTCGTGAATGGGGCACTGTACCGGGCACCGCTGCCCCCCAATCCTCGACGGGTACTCGACATAGGCACCGGGACGGGAATTTGGGCAATTGAATTGTACGTCTCTAGCAACATCGCCCAGAACCCTTTGCCGGTCCTTAGCTGACGTGGTTGCCTACTCAGCGCGGACGAGCACCCTGACTGCGAGGTGCTGGGCATAGATCTGTCCCTAATTCAGCCCACTGACTCCCCTCCCAACTGCCGGTTCATCATCGACGACGTGCGCTCGCCCTGGGCGTACGACGAGAAGTTTGACTACATCCATGCGAGGTGCATGCAGGGCACGATCGGAGACTGGGACGCCGTCGTACGCGAGATCTACGACAATCTCACGGACGGAGGCTGGGTGGAGTTCCAGGAGGTCGAGTCCCGATTCCGATCAGATGACGATAGTCTCCAGCGCACTCCGAATGCTGTCCTGTGGAACGAAAATTACAACGAGGCAGGAAGACGGTGAGTCTTGTGGACATTGCAATCGGGTCCAAAGACGTTCGCGTTCGCGTTAGTAGCTAACATATTCCTCTTATGCTGACAGTTTCGGACAGCCGGTAGATATCGCTCCTAAGCAGAAGGGATTCCTCGAGAAGGCCGGCTTCGTTGACATCCGGGAGGAAATATACAAGGTGTGTCGCGCCACTGCACCTTTGAGTCTTTCTTTCTTTCTCTCTTTCTTTTTTTTCTTCTTTTCCTTTTCCTTTTTTATAAAGAAAAAGCGTCGCTAACAACCCCAGGTCCCCGTCGGCATCTGGCCCAAAGACCGCCGGCTCAAGGAGATCGGCCGGGCCACGTTCCTCCACAGCCTGGAGGGCCTCGAGGCATTCACGCTGGCCTTCTTCAACCGCGTCCTGGGCTGGTCCCGCGAACGGATCGACGAGCTGATCGCCGGTGTCCTGAGAGAGCTGCGGAATTCCAAGAACCACCTCTATGTCAATGTCTACTTCACGTACGGCCGCAAACCCCCCGGGGGGCGCCCACCACAGGCTTCTACTGCTTCAGCTTGACGTGGAAATCCACGTTGCTTTGGGACTTGATTGGTTTGTCTATTGGACTGGGCTGGACTCCGAGTCCTTTTTGTTTTGTTTGCTTGCTTGCTTGCTTGCTTGCTTGCAACCTCGATGCGTATGCATGTTTGGTCAGGTGACACTCATCTCAAGTTGGTGAGAGAAGCATGCATTGCGTCCTTTGCTCTTTTTGACGCTTTCTTTGATTTTTCATCTTGACGACACAACATGACATGATGTAATGACCACGACCACGACCATTAGATCAGATCAGCTATTTTTTTTTTCTGATTCCAGGCGGTGACTATTTGATTGATTGATTGATTGATTCTTCGATTTATTTGGTTTTGTGGGATTGGGCTTCAGCGCAGCGTTCACTCATATCGATGATGATAACGATGAGATCTTGCTTGCTGCTGTTAGATCCAGCTTCTATCTTTTGCATACACATGATGAGGTAGATGCATATCATATCGCATTATATCATATTATACCATATCATGGATAGGGATATGGACATAGATATGAATGTGAATACTTGAAGCAGAATAAATGGCACAGTGCACAGGTATATATTATATACATATATAACTATAATAACGCATCCGTTCGTTCATGGTGTGTATTCAAAACAAAAGCTATTTGCAACTTTTCTTTCCATCTATTCTGCTGTTGTACATACTGTGTGTTGTACATACCATTACTGTAAATACATACATACATCCCCTCGAACATGTATGTGTATCATTCATATATGGTCAAGGTCAACCACTGACTCACTCACTCACTCACGTATTATTGCTTGTCTGCTTGCCTGCTGACACGCCCAGCTCTCAAACGGTATTATTGAACCGATCCTCCTCGTCGTCGTCGGTCCGCATGAACGTCTCCCGGTGCGCCATCTGGTCCTGCTCCTGCTGCCCCAGGTAGATGTTCTCGCGCTTGATCAGGTCCTCTTCCGTGTGGCCCTGGGTCTGGGTCGAGGTCGGCTCGGTGATGCCTTCTTCTTCGCCTTCGCCTGCTTCTTCTTCGGCTTCAGGTTCAGGCTCGGCTTCGGCGGCAGGAGTGGCGTCCTCGCCTTCGTCTTCGGCTACGCCGTCAGCAGCACCACCTGCGGCAGCGGCAGCGCGCTTGCCCTCGCGCTTCCGGGTCGTGTTGACGAGCGGGGTGTCGTCGTTGTAGAGGCGGAGGAGCAGGGCGCGGCGCTCCTCCTTGGGGAGCATGAGGTTGAGGGAGTGCAGGGAGCGCCAGAGGGGGAGGACCATTCGTTCTCTGTGGGAGATTTTTCGTTAGCATTTTTTTTTCTATGTATTATATTGCAGATGGAAGACAAGTCCAGGGGTATACATACCTAAATCCATCCTCCGCATCGCTCGGCTCGACCCGCAGCACGCAGCATCCCATGGCCATGTCGCGCGCGTGCTCCCCGATCTCGCCGAGCTCCCTCCACGCGTTGCCGTCGACCTTGGGGAACATCTCGACGAGCAGCCGGCGCAGCGTCTCCTTCTTGTACAGCGTGACTGTCCGCTCACTGCCGAGCCAGTCGTCGAGGTAGCGCAGCCCCTCGGCCTGGATGCGCCACCGGCACACGTTGTCGCGCTGCGCGTCCTGCTTGACGAACATTTTCACGCCGCAGTGCACGAACTTGATCCCCCGGCCCTCGTTCTCCGTCAGGATGTCCCGCGCCAGCGCGCTCGTGTAGTAGATCGTCTTGGTCGGCTGGCCCTGCGCGTTGCGCACCATGAACCGGTCCCGCGGGAACCGCGGCGAGATGTGGTAGAAGTCAAAGATGGGGCCGAGCACCTCGTGCTGCGGGTCCAGGTACTTGAAGGGCTCCTCGGTCGGCTGGCCTGGTTTCCGCTTCTGTTGTTGTTGTGGTTGTTGGGGCTGCGACTGCGTCGTCGAGGCCGGTTCGGCGGTGGTTTCGGTCGTGATGGGTCGGGTCTCGGGTTCTGGAGCCTGCTCTACATGTTCGGTCTCGACCGATTCCGCAGGGCGGTGAATGGGTCGGTCGCCGATGATTGCGTCGGTGCCGTCTTCGACCTTGGTCCGTTTGGATGGGAGCTGACTGCTGTAGTCGTCCGCACCTCTCTTTCCGGGTGAGGAGGTCGAGCCGACGGAAGGGAGGGTGGCAGAGTATGGCAGCTGGTGGGAGCTTTCGGCGACAGATGCATTCTTGTCGGCTTCCTCCTTGGTATCCCGTCCAGGAGGCACCAGGTCGTCCAGGGCTTTGATCTTCTCCAGAGAGGACCCGGTGCCGTCCCTGTGTTTCATGTCGAGCTCCTCCACAACGGCTGCGACGGACGCTTTGGGAATGACCTTGCTCGAGTCTTCCGGCTTGGCCCTGATCTCGGAGGTCTTTTCCAGCACGGTGATGAAGAACCCTCCGGTGTCCTGCATGTGGGGATAGATGCGCATGCATCTTTCGAGCGGCAGGTCTGCAATCTCTCCAGTCGGAGGGAACATGCTCTCCGCGAGCCGGCCAAGGCCGTCGATGCCCTCTTTCTCCCTCTGCTGTTGGACTTCGTCCCAGCTGCTCCACATCCTGCCCTCTCGGTCCATCACTTTCCACGAACGTAACCCCGGTGCCCTCTTCAGTCCGGGCAGGTCATTGCTGCAGTCGATTATCTTGACGTTGTTTGAGCCTCCGCAGCGCCCAATGGCACTGGCGACGACGGCCTCGTTTTCGATCGGGTTCATACTGCACGTCGAGTAGACGACCCGTCCTCCGACCTTCAGCATCTGCAAGGCACGGACGAGGATCCGGACCTGGGTCGAATGCAACCCCAGAGCGTTGCCGGGAACCCAGTCCGCCCATACATTGCTGTTCTTCCGTGTAGTTCCGTCGCCCGAGCACGGAACATCGGCCAGGATCCGGTCGAACTTCAAGTATCTGTTCTGCGTGGGCTTTCCATCTGGTGATGGCGGCGAAGGGAGCTTGATCGAAGGGTACATGGTCGCGTCGTGGTTTGTAACGATCAGGTTGGGGGAGTTCAGCCGCTTCATCTGGTGGATCAGCATGTGCGCGCGCTTGTAGTCGCTGTCGTTGGCGATCAGGAGACCCGTCGTTCTGCCGTCGTCGTTGAGACCTTCTGGTCCCAGTCCTGGCTGCGTATTCTCAACCCCGCTCTTCTTCACCTCCTCGGCGACCTTTTGCATCGCCTCCTCTTCGCCCGCGTGCACCATCTCTATCAGCTGCGCGGACTTGCTGCCCGGAGCGGCGCACATGTCCAGCACCGTCATGCCGGGCTTGAGGTCCATCAGGAGCGGCGGGATCATGCTGACAACCTCCTGACGGCTGATGTTCCCGACGTCCGTCTCGGAGACTAGGAATTTCTGGAACGAAGAAAAGGGCGCAAAGCGTCTGACCACGTTCTTCGGCGTGGTCATCGACCAGGCGAGCTGGTCGGGATACCAGGGGACCGGCCGCGGCGGCTCGACGAACTCCCCCTCATATTTGATGGAGGTGATTTCGGGGATGTAGTAATCCTTGAGGCGCTGCTGGACGGCAAGCGCATGGCTAGATACGAAAACTCCAGTTAGCAAAACTACGATCTGAGTGCGCAGGGAGCTATCTTAGCTACGTAGGTATACTACGTTGGAAAAGCTCGCCATGACGTTATACGTACCCTCGTGAGCCGGTGAAGCGGAAGCTGTTGGGCAGGGGCCTCCTCAGCGCCGCCCAGAACGCCTCCTTCTCCTCCTCGGGGATGATTCCCGACTCATTGTAGTACTTCTCGTACTTTTCATTCTGCTTGGGGATGTCGCGCCAGTCCTGGCGCTGCCCGCGCTGTCCTCCGCCGCCGCCGCCACCTTTTCCGAACTGCGATCACACAAGCTGTGGTCAGCGCCTGCGAAGAAAAGCAGGGTCCAGAGCTGGGAGGCGACATTGATGGCTCACCTTCTTTCCCCCGCGCTTGCCCATGGTGAAGTTCCTAGCGCTGATTGTCGCAAGCGTTCTTGCTGGTGCCCTCATGCGCTTGCGCCGATGTTTTTTTACATATGGAGCTCTCAACTCGAGGGGCCGTGCCCGCTGGAAGAACCGTCGGCCCGCGCGGACGCCGCCTAACTATTCCGGACATGGTCGGAAGGCCCGTCAAGATCTTATCAACACCGCTCGACGCTCAAGAATTCGTCTGATGATTGAAAAACACTGGAGGAAGGTTCCATCAAGCCGTGTTGGTCGTATCGTTATTCAGCTCTCTTGGATTTCACAATTACAATAAGACAAGAAAGACAAAAGAGCTCTTTAATCTCATTCCATACCGGTGTCATCACCAACCCCTCTGCTTATGATGTCAACAAAAGCAACAGAGAAATTGCAAACTTGTCTCCATCAAATCAGAGGACCTAAAAGATCTTGATCGTTGGTTTAATATTTCCCCCACACGGCTCTCCAGTGTTCCTACAGACCATTGCAAGATCCGCGGAGCTGATTAGGGACCAACTCTATCAGCGCTTATCGGGATCTGCTAGAGCGTTAGTGGAGCCAGCCGGGGCCATGAATCTCATCTACTAATTTAATAATACTTATCGAGTCATAGGTGCTACACTGACAGAGAATGTCGATGCGGGACGGGTTGGATCCTTCGGCGACAGTTAAGTTACTGCCGGCAGTATGAAAGGTCTTCATTGGCTCCCTTTGCCGAGGCCGCGGAGTCTACTATATGACATGGATCATACCCAACAAGGATAACTCGCGCTTTAGGGATATATTATAAGCTCGGAGGTATCTTTTGTTGCTGCATTTACGCTATTCATCAATAATAAATGTATCCTTAGAGGAATTTATAAAATATTATCAAACGAACTTTTGATTTTGAGCCACCGACTTGATTGGCATTATCTGTCTTGTTTCTCATTTCGCGAAAACAATGTATCTCCGCGCAGTTCACGCAGAATCTTCCATTCCGGTGCTGCTACAGTTCATCCGTGATAATCCACTAGGAATCCTAACGACAGCAATCCCATCCTCGACTTATCCGCTATTGCAGTCGAGCCATATCCCATGGGTGCTGGACGTTCTCGAGTCCGATCATCCGGATGAGCCAGTCAAGGCACGACTGCGAGGTCATATGGCGAGACAGAATCCACAAGCAAAGGCAATCATCGATTCGCTTGCGACAAAAGAATCCTCTTCTTCTTCACCACCATCTCAACTCGAGCAAGACGTGCTGGTGCTCTTCAACGGGCCTTATCATCACTATGTGACCCCCAAATTCTACACCGAGACAAAACCGTCAACGGGGAAAGTGGTGCCCACATGGAACTACTCTGCCGTCCAGGTATACGGCAAAGCCACCGTGTATCATGACTCGAGCTCTCCGGAGGCTTCTGCGTTCCTGGACAAGCAGATCCAGGACCTTTCACATCACTGCGAGACGGCGATAATGGGATACACGGGCGGGGAGAAGCCAGCTCCGTGGAACGTCTCCGACGCGCCGGACCGATATATCGAGCTCCTAAAGAAGAACATCATCGGGATCGAGATTACGATCGAGCAGATAGGTGGCAAATACAAGATGAGTCAGGAGATGGGCAAGGGCGATCGTGAAGGCGTGATCAACGGGTTCAACAGCCTGGGGACGGATGTCGGGGCTGGTATTGCCCGGACTGTCAAGGAACGGGGTGAGTTGAAGGATGCGGCTAAAGAATAGAGAGCATCCATTAGTCTTGACTTTTCAAGAGTCACGTCTTGCAGGTATGTCTGAGAAATAATAGTAAAAATAATCTTTTGGTGAACAACCGATTCCTGGGAAGAATAAAGACCTGCTTCGCGGTTCAATAGATTAGGACTGTCTGGGAATGAAATTTGGGTCTTTTCTTGGTGTCTATGTTATCAGGTCCCAGGTCCTTTCCTGATTAGGCGACTAATGACCCGTTACTTGGCTCTTCTTCAACTTCGTTCTGTATTTGGCTTCTTCAACTCCGTCGAAGCCTCCTTTTATCAGTTGAATCAATGGTCTCTTGATAGTTCCTTCTCAATTGAAATTGTCATACGAGGAAGAGCCAACAGCACGGAGTACATCGCAGAGTCATTCAGATTTGAAGGGTCTGCAGCACCTAGGGCGCCGGAGGCCGAAGTGAGGCACGCGCGCGATTATCAGATGTTGAGTTAAGGCAACATTACTGTTTACTGTCTCTTCAAATTTTCGACGTTACATAATCATTCAGGCCAGCTCGCACCGAACCTTCTCCGAATGAAAATCATGCCGACAAGGCGGATCATGAAGACCCCTGCAGCAGATACCAAGCTGCAAACCCTGGCAATAATAACATCCCATCGTCTGCCGTGGATACCTATTAAGAATAACTGGACCAACGTTCTTTGTATGCTATTTTACCGAGGACTCAAATCGGCTCAATCTGTTAACTATCGAGTACCCCTTGCAGCTGAAGCTGTTGATAGCAATTACAGTCAGCAGCTTGGCTATCAGTAACGAGCACTCCGCCGCCTTGCTTAGGTACATTTTAGGACCCTCGATATCCAGCGCCGCCGCTCCGGCCTCGACGTTATTGCTGGACAAGAAGCTTCTTTGGGTGTCCCTTCAACTGCGTCAGCCGTCGCCGTTATTGGACAGTTCGTCTACGGGGCTGGCTGGAGCCAAGCGCTAGTTAATAAGTTGGGGGCCTTATTAGGCTTAGGGATCCGGCAGATCACATCCGTGCGACTCGTATTGGTCTCGAGCCCTCCGACGAGTCCAGACTTGCGGGCGATCCTGTGAACTTTCAGTCGGCCCTGTCTGTCCGCTTCTTCTCGAACGGTGTCTGTACAACTGTACGGAGTACGTGCCTAGTGTGGGAAGAGACTCTGGCAGCGACCTGAGAGGTGGTCATTCAGAAATGACGACTTTACCCGGTATCTGTCTTATTCTTTTTGGTGAGCTCGTGGTTTCCACTCCACCGCTATTTCAGCTAAGGAGATACGGGGTTCCGAACCCATGTTCTTGACGATGCTAAGACTACTAGTTTCGGCTCTGATTAACCGACTGACTTGTGGACGTCTATCTTCCGATTGGGGCCTTCGTAAATGTCTGCAACCGATAGTGAGCACAATGCCTGCTAGAAACTGACATTTTCTTCTAGGAACAATACATCCAACACCGTACAATCCTGCTCCGCGTACAATTGGGATTCACGTAATGAATGTATATATGTACAAAGTGCGCTGTCAGGTACAACATACGGAACCTTGACAATGAACCGACTAATCGGGTGGAACTCTCGTGCTATGGACTGGGCTTGCATGACAAGAATGAGCGTGCCATGGATGGCCCCATCTTCTTCCTACTTCAGCCTTCAGGCGTCAAGCAGCCCCGCAACCTCCGTGCTTCATGCAGCGGTAGGAAGGCATCCTTGCTCATCAGCCGCCTATTCTCTACGGAGTAATTCTGCCTTATATGCCTTGTGCAAGGTGACAAGTGGTTTGACCGTTTGGAGTAGGACCAGTGGGCACCGAGCTCCATCGAAGATCGCTGGGACAGGTGCAGAGTAATCACATCGAACGATACTTGTTCGACGGAGTTAGATAAGTCGCGGATCATCGGCTCCCTTCATGTCGTGCTTGGCAGGGCCAAGTTATAACTATACTTGTCTGCTTCTATTGCTGCGCGGCGCGTCATCTGTTTGGATTCTGAACTACTTAGATCACTGCTGGCCTCTACTGGACTTCCTTTCTTCTGGTTAAGACATCCCCATTCTCCTGTTATCCATTAGGTTGCTTTATCCGTCTTCGGTCTTCACCGTTCCAATCCGCCGCAATGTCAGAGAAGAGCGACACTCCCACATATCCTTCTCAAGGACACATACATGGTGCTCCCCTGACAGACTCTGGTGCGCCGCAGGCCCTTGGCCTTCCACCTGACGCTCCGTTTCCCGACCAGCAGCCGTTTAGTAATAAATGGTCCATCTCGTTCTGGGACTGCTGTAGTCCCGTGGACACCTGTACGGAACTTTCCAGATAATCTTGTCCTGCTTACTATAGACTTCAGAATTTTGACCTGTTAACTTGCACGCCTATTACTTTACACAGGCTTATGCGGCTGGTGTCTCCCATGCTTTCTCTTCGGCAAGACCCAAGCCCGACTGAAGGATCCTTACCTGAAGAACTTCAGCTATTTCAACGGTGACGTATGTTGTTCCCCTGCCTATAGCAAGATGGGCCTGCGCTCCTGAAAACACAAAGAGAAATATGTAGCTGACATGAGTTCTTCCTTCCCTGGCAGTGCTGTCTGTTCGCATGTCTGGGTTCCGTCGGTTTCAGTTGGCTGCTCCAGATGATAAAGCGTGGTGAGATGCGTGAGCGCTTCGGCATTGAAGGCTCCTGCCTTGGGGACTGTGTGAGAAGTTACTGTTGTCCCTGCTGCGGTCTCGTACAGGAGGAGAAGGAAGCCCAGCTCCGTATCAATGCAGCTGCCCAGGCCTACCAGCCGCCCCAGGAGATGACGTACCCTCAGTTTTAATCGATTTTTTTTTTCCTGTGTCAACTGTTGCTCTGCATGCGGACGATGTCAACGCCCAAAGGACTTTCTCATTTGTGTTATTTTCTTCTGTGTCGATCTTTCGGGAGTCTAATGCTTAGGATAATGTTTCCAGTCGTGGGATTGAAGGTTTGATTGATACCTGGGTACATAGCTAGCAATGGGATGGTTGTACTTTATCGAGATATACATATATATATTCAATCGATGCGCGCGACTACTCCTTTGTTTCTTTAATGCAGCTTTTCCCCGGATTGAGGTTCAGATGTGGAGACGGTCCGTCCCTCGGCGGTATCCATCCCCGACCTCACCACATATAGAATGCATGCTTCAACGCTTGCCAAATTCCCGTCTCCCAGAATATACCTAGTGATGAATGGACATTCATCGTTCCCAATTTTGCAGGAAAGCCACAAGAAGCATTGCGGACAACTGTCCGTTATCTCCCAAGCTAAAGAAGCCTTAAATGGCATTGGCCCTAGTTTGCGCCCTTGTCGGCTCTCACGAGTCAAATCCCCGCACAAGCACGACGGCGAGACATCCGGTTTGCTTGACGTCGCGCCCTGTATGCGTTGATCCTGGGCTCGGGGCGAGCCATCCGAGACCTAAGTGGTTTACTTCGGTGCCAGAGGTGAATCAAGAATTGATTGATTTGATAGTGAATCGCGCCTCGGTTTTGCCGGACCCCGCGCGAGATCGGAGCGTGAATGGGGGGGGGGGGCGGGGGGAAATCGCCATATCTACCTATCTCCCACCCTGCCAGCTGTCCATCCCTACCTATCATTAGAGGCTGTGATAACTACCTTCTTTTGCTTCGAGCAGGCGATAACAATTGGTAGGAGTGGCGGTCGTACCTATCGTATATCATCCCCCCTCCCAGAACTCTTGCGACGGAACTTTGTTCCATCTTCATCGATCCATCATCCCTAAACGTAGAAGTCGGTGACTTTCTTCTTCTCTTCAATAGCTACAAGCAATACGATGGCTCCCCCATCTGCCACCGACGACTTCACCTCCAACGGCGTGTCTTCCACCGCCAACGGCACGTCGTCGCCCTCGCACCAGTCGCAGGAAGCCGCGGCGCAAAAGGCCAAGGTCAAGATGTCCTTCCCCAAGCCGCCCGTCTTCGAGGACAAGTACGAGGAGCGCGAGTACGTCAAGGGCCGGCTGGCCGCCGCGTTCCGCATCTTCGGCAAGTACGGCTTCGACGAGGGCGTCGCGGGCCACATCACGCTGCGCGACCCTGTCGACCCGACCACCTTCTGGGTGAACCCCTTCGGCGTCGCCTTCTCGCAGATCAAGAGGTCCGACCTCATCCAGGTCGACCACGACGGGAACATCATCGCCGGCGGGCCCTGCAGGCTGCTCAACGCCGCGGCGTACATGATCCATTCGGCGATCCACGCCGCGAGGCCGGACGTCAACTGCGCTGCGCACAGTCACAGCATCTATGGACGCGCGTTCTGTGCGCTGGGGAGGCCGCTGGATATCATCACGCAGGATTCCTGTGCCTTTTATAATGTGAGTTCCCCACGACGGTTATCAATCTCCTATTTTCTTTCAGCACCGCTGTCTGGCTTCTCATTGTGTGAACGTCGACTGATGTCCACCGCCCAGGACCACGTCGTCTACAAACAGTTCAACGGCGTCGTCCTCGCCGAGGAGGAAGGGAAGAACATCGCCAAGGCGCTCGGGAACAAGAAGGCGGCGCTGCTGCAGAACCACGGCCTCCTGACGGTCGGGCGCACCGTCGAGGAGGCCATCTTCTGGTTCGTCAGCCTGGAGAAGTGCTGCCACGCGCAGCTGATGGCGGACGCGGCGGCCGCGGGCCGCGGCGGGGAGACGATCAAGATCCGCGACGAGGACGCGGCGTTCACGTACAAGACTGTGGGCACCCCGGGGGCCGGGTGGTTCAGCGCGAAGCCTCTGTTTGATGTCATCCACCAGGAGACCAATGGGGATTATCTGAATTGAGGGGTGTGAAAGAGCTCGACAGGCTCTTCCTTTCTGCCCGTTGGCTGTAACTTCCAGCTAGTTTCTCTAAGAAGCCCTGTGTATGTCATGTTGGTTGGTGGGTTAGCCACAAAAGACAGTCGATACGCTGCAATTATATCGCATTGACCATAGCAGCGAGGTCAGCAATGAATAGGATCATATCCTGGCGAGATAATGTGAATATGAACTATTTCGGTGCTGGTTTCAAGCTCGAGTAAGATAGCTTTGCTAGACCCTGCTTGTTAGTGAAAACCTGTGAGCAAAAAAAAGGTTGTAGAGATTGCAGACAGAGACATTCAAGACATGAAGACTGGAAATGCATTGCAGAAGCAGAGGGGTTGTGAGGCACAGAGGCAGAGATCGTTTTACGGTGCTTATGGCAGACCCGGCGGGCGGCGCGTCAAGCTCCGCGCTCCGCTCCGAGTCTCGACCGTCCGAAATTTTCTTCGGGGCTCGACTTTTTATCTCCGTCTCCCTCTTCCTCCTCCTATCTCCAACCCCCCTTCCCTTATCCTTTTTTTCCCCTCCTGCTCCCTCAAGCCGGATATTTCAATCGTCTCATCCGGTCTTGTTTCTGATTCCCTAGATTCAAAATGTTGGGCGCTGTTCGTCGACAGGGCCTCGCACAGGCCCTGCGCGCCTGTGCTCCCCGCACAATTTCCTCCAAGGTGACGCCCCAGCTGGTGAGATGGCAGCGGCCTTCTGCCATATCTCCCTTGACGGCCTTCCGTGCGCTGCACTCCTCTCCTGCTTTCAGGAACGCTGCCGCCGCGTCCGGTGCCGCCGTGCAGGCGCAGGCGCAGGCAGATGAGCCGGTGCCGTCCGGTGAGCAGCGTATCACCCAGTTCCAGGAACTGGCGGACAGGAATTTGGTCAGTCCGAAGATCATCAGCAATATTACGAAGATGAACATCACGACAATGACCGATGTTCAGAGCATGACCATTCACGAGACTTTGAAGGGAGATGATGTGTATGTGTTTTCTCTTCTCTTCCCGTTTCAATCCGAGTCCTGAGGGCTTTCACGACCCAAAAGGTCTGAGAGATGCGTTCTTTCGCTGCTGTATCGATAATGATAGACTCTGACATTCTACGTAATACACAGTCTGGCCCAGGCCAAGACCGGTACGGGAAAGACTCTTGCCTTCCTCGTTCCCGTCTTGCAGAATATCTTCAAGGACCCGTCTCTTGAGAAGCGCTCTGCTGCTCGCAAGAGCACACCCGCGGACATCCGTGCCATCATCATCTCCCCCACCCGTGAGCTGGCCGAACAGATCGCCGTCGAGGCCAAGAAGATCGCTCATCAGACCGGTGTTGTTGTGCAGACCGCCGTGGGCGGCACGAGGAAGCGGGAAGGTCTGCGCCGTATCCAGAGGGAGGGCTGCCATCTCCTCGTTGGAACTCCAGGACGCCTGAAGGATATCCTTTCGGACCCGGAGAGTGGTGTGAGGGCGCCGAAGCTGAGCGCCTTTGTTCTGGACGAGGCCGATCGTCTCCTTGATCAAGGCTTCGCCCCGGATATCGAGGAGATCCAAGAGTACCTTCCAGATCGGAGGAAGGTGGATCGTCAGACTCTCCTGTTCTCCGCCACTGTGCCCCGCGAGGTCATGAGCATGGTTCGGAAGACCATGAAGCCAAATTTCAAATTTATCAAGACCATAAAGGAGGACGAAGTGCCAACCCACCTGACTGTTCCGCAGAGGGCCGTCCATATTAATGGCTTGGAGAACGCACTGCCTGCCGTTCTCGAGCTGACGAAGAATTGCCTAGCCAAGCAGAAGAATGACCCGGATCTTCCACCGTTCAAAGCCATTGTCTACTTCAGTTCTACGGCGCAAGTCACCCTTGCATACGAGGCTTTCAAGAAATTGCTCGTTGACCCGGACGATCCTCGCAGCGGGCACCCGCTAGGTCGGATGTTCATGTGTCAGATGCACTCGCGCCTTACTCAGGAGAGGAGGACCAAGAACTCGGATGCCTTCCGGAATGCGCGCTCTGCCCTCATGTTCTCTTCCGATGTTACGGCCCGTGGAATGGATTTCCCCAACGTCACACACGTTATTCAGGTTGGCGCCGCCACGACTAGAGAGTCCTACATCCACCGCCTGGGACGCACTGCGCGAGCGAACAAGAAGGGAGAAGGCTGGATTCTCCTGCACAAGGGAGAACTTGCTCACTTCCGTTCCGAGCTCGGTGACCTCCCAATCGAGAAAGACACCTCGCTCCAGACCGCCGAGGTCAACATGGCTGTGGAGTCTCAGGATCTCCCTCAATACGCCGCCGAGACCATCAAGCAGGTTTCCGCGGCAATGAAGGAGGTATCATATGAGACAAAGAGGCATTCGTACATGTCCCAGATCGGCACCTTGGTCGGAGTCTTCGAGCGCAAATCAGAGATGATACGTGCTCTGAACGAACTCGCCGTGCATGGATACGGCATGTCCGAGCCGCCATATGTTGCTCCGGATACGGCCCGGAAGCTGGGCATCGATAAGCTTGTCAACAGCTCACGCTCACGCTCCTCCATGCGAGAACTCCGGTCTCAATCTGGAGATCGCGCTCCCTGGATGGGGCGCGGCAATGTCAGAAAAAGGTTACTCAGCAGATCAGACCGTGACAACGACTCCCGGTCAGACGACTCCTCCCCCAGCGGCCGGAGGTTCGACTCTTTCGAATCCCGCCGTGACAGCAGTCGGCACGCTGACCGCGAAGACACTCGTCGCTTGAGAAGCGAAAGGTCCGAAGAGTGAATGTGAATGGACCCGACCCTAAACCCGTACTATGGGGCATTGCCATTGCTAGAAAGCAATATTGCATTGGACGGTGTTCGATTGGGGAACCCTTCTTTTGCTATGACTTTCGATTCAACGGGTATCTTTTTTTTCAAACCAATCTTCATGTTGTCTATGCACTGAGATGGGATGAATAATACTCGGCCGCAACTATCTTCGAAACAAAAGGCTCCCTTTTCTGATGGACGGTGGTCCTATTGTGTTTTGCGGTCTAGACGGTCTGTGTCTGTTCCGCCGGAGGACTGGGATTTTCGAATCAGATTTCTCAGATGTCCTGTATTTTCTTTTTCTTTTTCTTTCTTCTCGGAAGTTCTCGGAAGTCATGTTGTTGTATTGTATTCTATCGATCTGTCGATTCCCATGATGATGTTTCCCCGGACCTTTGAAACTGTTCAACGGGCTATCGATGGATGGATGGATGAATAGATATGACGATAATGGTATTAAGGGTGTGACGGATGTTAAAGGAAACAAAAAATTGTATTGTATAAGTATAGACGAAAATATCATCTCCTCTTTATTTTAATTTTCGTTCTCTTTAATTTACGAACTCTATTTTATCCTAATTGTCTATCCACCGGGGAATAATGGATATATGAATGAATGAATGAGACAGTGGATCCTGTGGTTTGGTGTGTTATGAAGCAGGAAGAATCTAAGTACCAAAAAGAACAGATATATATCATGAAAAATGTTGGAAGAACGGAAGAACGCTAGATACTACTAGGTACTGGATGAAAAAAAAAAAAAAAAAAATAAATGAAATCAAAAATTAAAAAAGATCCCCTCCCGACCTACCCTACCATTTTCTATGTTTCTCTAGCTTCTCTAGTTTCTCTATAGACAGTAACTGTACCTACCTACCTGCCTCTATAGATAGAGGCAGAAGAGATTCCTTTTTTAATTTGCTTTCCTTCCCGTCATCTATTATGATATAATAACTCCCGAGAAGGGCATACGCACGGATTTCTTTTCGTTGCTTCCTTTTACTCCCGAACAATCATGTGCTCCCTCGCGGGCCCGGTACCAATCCACTTGACGGGCACGCCGATCTCGCGCTCGATGAACTCGACGTACGCGCGCGCGTTGGCGGGCATGTCCTCCCACCGGGTGACGCCCATCGTGTTGCTCTTCCACCCGGGCAGCGTGACGTACTCGACCTGGACTTTCTCCAGCACGCCGGCGTCGCCCGGGTAGGTGTTCTCGACGCGGGTGCCGTCCGGAAGGACGTACGCGACGGCGACTTTGATCTCGTCGAAGTCGTCGAGGACGTCGAGCTTGGTCAGGTTCAGCGCCGTGTAGTGGTTGATGGCGTGCGAGTAGCGGAGCAGCACGAGGTCGAGCCAGCCGCACCGCCGGCGGCGGCCCGTCGTGACGCCGACCTCCCTGCCGATATCTTGCAGCGTGTCGCCGATGTCGTTGAGCTGTTCCGTCGGGAAGGGACCCGAGCCCACGCGGGTCGTGTAGGCTTTGACGACGCCGATGATGGAGCGGATCCGCGTCGGGTTGAGGGCGAGGCCCTGGATGGCGCCGCCGAGGCCGGTCGAGGAGGACGTCACGTAGGGGTAGGTGCCGTGGTCGAGGTCGAGCATGAGCGCGTTGGCGCCCTCGACGAGGATGTCCGGGCAGTCCTTGTATTTTTGCAGGAAGGACAGTTGGTCCACGATGTAGGGTTTCAGCCGCTGGCGGTAGGTCTGCATATTATAAATTAGTAAAAATGTCGGACACAGGCCAACATATAAATACAAGAAATATATTCCCGAAACAGAGGGACAGAGGTAACGGCTTACCTTGAACCGGTTAATCTCCTCCTCGACATCATACTCCAGCTCCCCAAACCGGGCCCTGTATCCCGCCTCCAGGCTGCGGAGCTTCCTCTCAAAGACCTCCTCATCCAGCACCTCTCCCATCCGGACGCCCCTCCGCGCCGCCTTGTCGCTGTAGCAGGGGCCGATGCCCTTCCCCGTGGTGCCCACCTTGCGGCCGCCGAGCCGGGCCTCCTCGAGCCCGTCGACGACGGCGTGCAGGTCGAAGCAGACGTGCGCGCGGTCGGAGATGAAGACGCGCCTGCTCGCGTCTTTCAGGCCCTTCTCCTCCAGCGCGGCCAGCTCCTTGAAGAAGCTGGGCACGTGCACGACGGTGCCCGCGCCGATGAGGTTGACGCAGGTCGGGGAGACGAGACCCGAGGGGAGGATGTGGAAGTCGTATGTCACGGAGTTGTGGACGATGGTGTGGCCGGCATCTTTTGGGATTGAACAATAGATAAGAAGAAAAATCACCGCTCAGTCTTGTCTGCTAATAATAATGATGATAATGACAATGAAATATATAACTGTCCCTTATATCGAGGACTTCTTGAAGAGAATGGAATGAGATGCTGGAATGGGAAAAGTAAAAAAAAATAACGGGTTGACTCACTATGGCCGCCTGCGGTGCGACAGCACAACGTCGCCTTCTGCGACAGGAGATCGGTGATCTTCCCCTTTCCTGCTCAGAATCAGCATGTCATAACTTGATTAATACTCTATCCGGGGGACTCCCCACCTTCGTCTCCCCACTGACTGCCCAGGACGATGGTCACCATCTTGTCTTGGTTTCTCAACACTCAAAATAAGTATCCGACCCGATCACGTTGTCTGCCCTCGTTTTCGTTCCGGTCTCGTGTAACGGTGATATATCGGGCTGAACTTCAATGATCGATCAGCTCAAGATGTGTAGGATCTTTCAAATGCCGCGTCACGTCAATTCCTCGCGTGTCCGGTCGGAAGGGAAGGGTATCGACGCTGCGGCGGGACCAGGGACGTCAGTCCTGGCGAAGCAAGGGACTTCCTGACACTACTCACTGACCGCAGAAGACTGTCGGGGCGCAACTGCAGAGGACCGCAGCCCAGACTCTGCGACGGGGACAGCGATATGAGTCAATTGGGGGCTGTGATGGAATGGATCCGGCCTCGGCTCAGATGGACGATGTTCCTTTTCGGGCGGTCTCTACGCACGGCGGGGCGCGGTTGGGGCGCGGCGGGGGTCGCTCTCTGGGCCTGCCGCAAACAGGCACCTAGGGCTTAGGGCTCGGGGCTAGGGCAAGACCCGGTCTCCGGCTAAATTCAAGATGAAAGTGACATGTAAGAGATCAGACCATTCGATACTTCATTAATCCAAACATGTCCACTGCGAAGAAAGTGAAATACAGCCGTCTAACAAACATGTCCCAAGCTACAACACACAAGGGTATTATGGTACACACGACAAGAAAACATAGAAAGCCTCCAGTCCAGGTCATCCATGCGCCTGACGCCAACGCCATGCCCACATGCACATCCTGCCCGAAGTTCCATGCCTTTTTTTTATCCAATTCACTAAACCACCTTCCCGCCATTCCGAATCCATGCCCGGATTTCACCCAACTCCCAGATGCAGTCCCGGTGTCTCTCCCATGCCACGTCCCAGTGCGCACGCACCTTAAAGTCCTCCTCGACTCCGCGGAGATACGCGCTGAAGCCTCCGGTAGGCTTCCCTGGGATAATATCCTCGTCACTGTTGTCTGAATCGTCTCCTTTCCCGTCTTCACCATCGATGTTGAGCCGAGTAGAGTCGCCCACCGCACTGATCCACACCGGGGATAGTCCGGTCTCGACTGCCTCCTGCCGCGCATTGAAGTGCCTTAGCATCTTCCGGTTGAACTCGTTCCACTCACGCATGTACGCGTGCATCTCCGCCACGTAGCGCTCCCACGCTTTACGCGGTAGCACCATCTGTTGCGATCCGGGGGCGGCAGGCACCAAAAGCGGCCGGCTAGGACGTTTCGGGGGATTCGGACAATTGAGCTCGCGAGGTCGCACAGGGCGTCGGGTGGCGTTTTCATTAGGACGCGATTCGAATGGAAGGTTCGCGTGGATATCGTTCAAGTCCTCGATACCGACGTTGTTCGTCGGTGCAAGAGGAGTCACATTGCTCAGATTCTTCAGGTTGAAAAGGTTGCCGTTGGTATTGACGCCACTTGTCTTTCCACCGCTGTTGGACGATGGCTCCGGGTCCGTTTTATTCGATCCGGATGCTTCAGCAGCTGTCTGTTGAGTCGTCGGTTCCTCCCTAGCACTTGATCGCCACTCCGGTCGGTTTGGCTCTACCGACACTAGTCTAGGTCCAGTCTTTGGAGCGCTGGCCGCAGTGGTAGAAGTAGCAGTATTAGCGGGAGGCACATCCGTCTCAGCAGGAGGCTCATCATCGATGTCCATCGCTTCCCCATCCACGGGAACATCCTTTGCTGACTCGTCACTACTGTCAACGAGGGTTGTCTTTGCTTCTTCGGTTTCGGTTGAAACACAGGCTGGCTGAGGTGCCGTCGCACGCCTAACGGTAGGTCTGGATTGTTTCACGGGGCTTCTCGCGCGACGGGTGTTGGCTTGCGGTTGGACGCCATCACCGAACGGCATTGTCCAAGTAGCATCCTTCAGCTGTTGTGACCAGCTGCCTGGCGAAAACTTGGCATCCGCAAACGGAGTCGGCTGCTGTTGCGAGGCCAACGGGGTTCGCGCTGAGTCCTGGCTCGATGCCGTAGGCTTCGAATGCGAGCCGTAAACCTGTCTTGTTGTGGTTCGACCACGGGTAGGAGAGACCCGTCGTCGCGTTCCCTGATCCTTACCTGATGGAGCTGGGGCAAAGAAGTCTGCGGCGCCTTGGAAGGTACCGTGCCAGTCACTCGCGGAAAAGGTCGTGCGCAGACTTTCATGGCTCCGACTCTTAAACTCTCCGTTCAGCGATGGTGTTGCGGCCGTTGGTCCATCGAAGCTGTGAAGCGCGTCAGAGTCAGTCTTCAGGTCTTTTCCATGTGCAGACTCGTTGAAGGAAATATGAACTCCGAAAATAGAAGCAAGGATCTCTTCCGGCTTAGGAGCTGCCCGTCGCTCCTTCTCCGCCACCTTGAATCGCTTGGGCGACGTAGCGGCCGGAGCCATTACGCTCGATGGATAGGCCCAATACGGTGGTTTGCGGCGTGGCTCGTTCTGGGCAGTCCTCGGCGCAGAGAATCCCCACTTTTCTGACCAGATACGGGTAGAGGGATTAGGGGTTGTCGGTCCATACAAGTTGAATTGGGTCTTTGATCCTTCGGTCTCACCGGTTGTTGCGGGTTTCTCTTGGGTTTCGGGCTGCCGCGAGGCTTCAGGGTCTGCTGTGGGAGACTCGCGATGTGAACCGTTTGGAAATGCGGCGCTGTCTGAGTCATGACCTTTATAATACCTATTGTCAGTACTGCGGTTCGTGTATTCATGATAGCTCCGCGGTCTCGATTCGTTGAAGCGACTCCGCGAACGTAATGGGGTCCAAAAACCGGCAATGTTCGCCCAGGCTGAAGGGTGCTCACCGGATCCAGGGTTCCTATCGTTGTGGATATGGAAGTCGGAGAATTTTTGGTTCGGGCGTAGTCGACTCTTTGGAATGGCCTTTGGTTTGTCACGCGGTGGCCCTTCGTCGTCGTCGTCGTCACCATCATCGTCCTCGTCCTCATCACTTGAAGTCTCATCGGATGAGAAGCCCCGATTACGGTCTGTCTTCAGTTTGGGGCTCGCACTGTGGTGTCTACCGGTGTGAGGAGATGTTGGGCTGGGCGGGTTAGTGCGCGAGCGAGGCTTGGAACTGCTAGTAGTTTCTCGAACGCTTGTGGAGCGGCGCAGCGCAGCACTTGAAAAATACGTCCTTTCTCCACTGGTAGACGCATATCGGGTGCTGAGCCTTTCGAATCCCGGAACAGGGGAACCCTCTCGAGATTGAGTCCGGGGTGATTCATCCCCTGCAGTCTTCTTCTTTGCTGTTGGCGATGGTGCAGGCTCGAAGAAGGCACTGCACGCCTGTGAACGCTCGCCTCTCGGCACGGTGGAATAAGCAGATGTGTTGCGGGCCATTGGCTCATCACCTCCAGGAGCTCCCGGATCGAACCCATTCTTTTTCTTGGTCGATTGGGACCGCGCGGCGCCAAATGGTGTTTGTCCATACGGCGCTTGTTTGGCCGAGTTGACGTATTCGTACGCCGACTTCGCCCGTGTAGATTGCCCTGTTGACGTAGCGTTTTGAGTGGCCCTACCGGCTTGATAGGCGGTTCTATTAGTCCACGGATCAAAATTAGACCAGCCAGGCATGCTCGAATTACCCTTCATTTCCTGGAACCCGCGAAATGCATCAGCCCGCGTCTGTGCCTCATCGTGCATCTTCTCCCAGGGCTGCGCTCTCGCATAGCTTGCGTATTTCTGAGCTCCCGCTGACGGAGGAGTTTGATATGATGAAGGACGCGGGGGGAATCCGGGCTTGGAAGATGTCTGCGTTCGCGCAGAAGTGGGATGGGAGTACCCAGCTGTGGTGGACTGCCGGGTAGTGTTTGTCTTTGGTGGGCCATAGAGCTTTCCATAACCAGCACGAAGCCTGTCAGTGTCATACTTCAATCGCAGCTGAGGGTCACTGAGAATTTCATGCGCTGCCTGGATGGCTTGAAACTTTGCGTTGAACTCAGCCTCCCTTCCCGGATTCCGGTCAGGATGATACTTCAGGGCTAGCGAGAAGGAATAGCGTTTTAGTAGTTAGCCAACTTTGTCCCTGACAGAAAAAAAAAAGAATGGCTGGCCTGGAGCTCACCAAGTTTCCTGAACTGCTTTTTGATCTCATCGGTATCCGCACTGGGAGTGAGACCCAAGTCGGCGTAATAATCCCTGCGCACGTCTATCTTCACCATCGCGACAGCGGAGGTCGGACCCTTACAAGTCCTTCAAGCACGACAGAAAGGGTATTCCACATTCAGCAAACAGGATTGTTGTCATGCATGACCTGTAATCGACTTTGAGGATATGACAGAAGTAGGTATCCAACTTTTTTTTCTAGAAACGGCCAAAGTCCAGGAAGACACAAGGAAGCGAAGGTTTCCTTTCACAGAGAGCCTTGTATTTTTCTTCTCCAATAACCAATTCTGTTTGATGGCCTCAAACGAAGGGCAGTGTGCGTTTTCAGGTGGAGACAAGAGTCAAGTGAAATGCAGACTACTTCAGCTAGTCTACAAAAGACCCGTGCGATTTGACACCGTGTGATCAGACTTGAAACTGTTTGTGAGCTCCCTGTCAGTTCAACTATCCTGAGCCACAATCCAGAGGAGCCAAGACAATCAAGACGCACGAACAGGTGGGAGTGTGCCCGAGGCAGCCTCCTGTGCCAGCTCCCGTCCAAAAGACAAAGAAGCAAAGCCGGAGAAAACGAGTAACCAAAGTAAGGTGCAGATGCAAGGGTCGTAGACTTAGGGTTGTGTGGTAGGAGGTCCGAGTGAGGGAAAGAAACTGGTACAGTACCTTGCCCAAACGGGGTCCAGCCGGCCGTGGACGAACAGGATAACTGCCTGGCAGTCCGTAGGGAGCTAACTGCACGTCTGGAGTCTTCCAACAGCCTCAGACCAACGCACACGACACTGAACGACGAGCTTTTCCCCAAGCAGAGGTCGACGATGCAGGGCCGCAGGACGGCGCTGGCAACCTGGCACGGACTTTGCCCTGGCAGGGAAAAGCAAGCTGCCGGAAGCCGCGGCGTGTGGGGGAGACCGTGGAGAACGGCGACAGCGACAGTGGAGCTGAGATCTGACTGTCTCGGACTCGCTCTGATCAGCGCAGGGAGAAATGAAGGCGGACCGGGGTCTGGCTGAGGAAGCTTGGACAGGACGAGCTGCAGCGGATAGGCAGCGGGGCGAGCACCGCGGGAGGGGAAGGTCGCGCGCGCGCGCCGTTGTAGCGCTCTGCGTGCGTTGTCCGGGGCGCGGTGATTCGCAGGTCAAAGAGGGACGAGGCGCCGGAAAGGAGATCTCTGGCGCCGGACAACAAAGGGCCCGTTTGTTGTGATGATGATGATGATGATGAGGGCGGTTGATTGTTTTGCTTTTTCTCTCTAGTCGGCGGCCCCACACGCTGCCTGGCCGACTGCGGAGGCCTCTCCGCCTTCTGCTCTTGTCCGCCGTCTGCGCATCGCGCTCGGGCTCTTTATTACGATGAGGTCGAGCAATGGCATCATTGCTCTGGACTTAAGATGACAGCTTTATGGTAATTATAGCCTTGCGTCCGTTGTTCTTGCTACCAAGCTACCGGCGTCCCCGGTATTCCTGTCCCTACGCCTTGCTGCCCAACCGCCGGCCTGTTGGCACTGCAGCAGGCAAAACAACCAATCGCCAGATGAGGCTGCTGCAAGTACAAAGATGGCCGGAAATCAAAGAATCGCTGCATTCTTTGTGCGTCAATTGCCATAGTTCTGTGAGATATAGCACAATGCACTACACCAAGAACAGGACGAATCACATGCTTTGTTTCTTCCCAAGCTGATAACCCCGGCTGACACTAAAATGTCTTTATTTCCGGAGGAATGGCCATTCACTTTGAAAAGATAAAGAATAGAGCTGCCAAAGGTCTTTGTGCGTTTCAACTGTGGACTTTGCAATCAGACAATGCCCAGCCGAGCATTGCTGGGCATAAAGACATGCCAACCGGCCGGATTCAACCTGTCTGCGTGGCATGGTAGCCGCTTGTCTTTTATGTCTAGAGACTGACCGTCACAAAAGCTTCCAGTCTGTTGTTAGTAGATTCGTCATTGTCTTCTCTGCTTCAGATAAGGAAAGTCCTGGTGTAAATGCTACCTATCGGTCCTGTCCAAGGAGGCTGCAGAACTGTCCCAAGAGAGATCAACTGACCCGCAAATTAAAAAAAAAGGTATCGTATAACACACTGTGGTATGATAATGATATGATAAGCAAGACACGGAATCAAGAGGAATTATGTTCTTAGACGCAAAAATGAGCCATGGAGAATAAAACAGACATATAACCCAGAACACAAGCAAAAAGGGAAATCACATAGTTTCAAGCGAATTTATAGCATTATTTTCTTCCTTTTTGTCCGGGAGAATACAAAACAAGGTCCGTTCGTTCTCGTTCATCGTAAGAGGCCGTTGCAGTCCGTTAGCAACCCGAGAAAGAGAAATGTCCCAACGAGGCCGATCCCGAAAAGATATAGCAAAGAATCAAAGAAATTTCCTCGATCGTGCTTAAAAGATCATTAAGTGCATAAAAATTAAGACACTTTCATAAATCATAACCTTTAAAAATGCTAGGCTCCGCCATTCGCGCCTCCTCCTGCACCGCCGAAAAAGTAACCTTCAAACATATCGTAACCAGCGCCTTCGCTCCAGTCGTGTTGGAAATCAACCGCCAGGCCGAATCCAAGGTCAAGGCCAGTCCCCTGACCACCTCCTTGCCCAAATGAGGGCATAGACATCATGTTGTAATCTGCATTGCTGTCGAGTCCAAGGTCCATGTTCTGGCCACCACCGGTAGCGAAATTAAGGAAGTCCGAACCAGGGGGAGCGAGACTTTCCGACTGTGCGACCTGGGGCTGACTGAAGCTTTGAGGTGCACCACTGGAAGAAGCGCTTTGTGGCGAGTTGGCGTAATAATACTGCTGCGGCTGGGGACTAGAGCCGTCGTAATTGCTGTAGGATTGTATATATTGTGCATTTTGCTGATATTGTCCTGGGGCTTCTTCCCGTTTGAAGTTGACAGGCGAGACTCCGGAATATCCAGACTGATCATAAGACTGCAACCTCTGCCTCTTCCCGCTGGGGGGAGTTCCACTATCGGTTAGCGAGTCTCCCAGATTAATGTCGAATCTGGAGAGAGGCTGTGACTGCCGCAACTGCGCTTGCTGTTGTGGCTGACCTTGCGTCAAACGTTGCTGATAGTCTGCTGAACTACTTCCCTGTCTCAGTTTTGGACTGACTGAGTACGAGGACGACACTGATTGTGAGGTAGGTGCGCCAAGGTGTTTCCCACCGGATTCAGCTTGCGAACCAAAGCCCGTCGTTGAGAGACACATCTGAACGGTTGCTTTACTCATCCGCTCAAAAGCGTCTCGACAAGCTTCGGCAGGGGGGCATTTCTCCATCAGGTCCTCAAGAACGGAAGTGGCCGCAAGTACCGTGAAATCGACATCGTCGAGAGTCTGCAGATCGTAAGCTAACTCTGACCTTGACGAGTGTGAGACAAAACTTACCAGGCGACTTCGGACGGCAGGTGAGTGCCATATTGCATATAAGAACGATATACCTACCCTGGTGAGCTTTGATTTCGGATGAAAGACTTGCCAAGGGCATGCTTACCGGCCATGAACAGGTGATGTGTTGCCAGGTATGTATAGTTCACAAGGTGAACACGGTGCAATTGGCGATAGAGCCGAAGTATTCTCTGTCCAGCCTCTGCAATGTTCAAGTAGATATCATCTTCGTTTTCAAGATCTTCCACATTGGAGAACGATGGGCTCGACGCATCGTCCGCGGGAGTCAGCTCACCCGCCAATTGCGCAGGAACCGTCAAGCCTTGTCGATACAGCATAATCACGGCTTGCCAGTAGTTGAGGTCAAAGAATTCCGGGGAAAACTGCACGCCCGTCTGTTCACGCGTAGGTGCAGAGTCTTTCCACTCTGCAAGTCGGCGATGGACGTCTTTCCGCCATGCATGGAAAGAATCGAATCCTTGTAGAAAAGGCGATGGGAGCCTGGTGTGCATGTACGCATTCCTGCTATTCTTTCCCGCTTGCCTCGTGAAACGTGCCTGTTGGTATTGAAGGACCTGTTGGATTTCCGACTGGAGAAGCCGGAATTTGAGATAATGATAAGTAACATGCTTATAGCTCGGTGCGTCCTTCGGAGGTGTAAGAAAACCAGCCTTGGTAATATATTTATCGTCTAGCAAGGACGGAAATTCCGTGGTAATAACTTGGTCGGATATACCGAACGGCCGGCCAACGCAAGTGCTGACGAGACGGTCGAAGCTGTAGACACACCACCAAAGGCGTCTTCGGAAGTCGCGTATCCATTCCCTGCGTCCACGCTCGCGGGGGTCAATTCTAAGTTGCCTACCGTCCTCGCTTTTGACCGGTGGACGAGCGACGTCTTCTTCCCCAATCGAGTCGATGCCAGTCCCATCTTCGTAATGGAGACCCAAATCGACAGCCAGCCGCACAGCGACGCCAACAATATACCAAAGGCCCGGGGCGACAGGCCGAAGGAGAGCAAACCCGGCCAGCAACAGCACCGCTTGCAGCTCCTCTAGGGCACCATGGCCCTCGCTGGATGACGAACCGAGAAAAGACTCCAAATGGACGATTGCAGATGCGTGATACTCTTCCGGCTGGCACTGACGGCCCGACACTCTCTGTCTCTTCGAGGACGGCGAACCAGCACGGCCGCGTTGCTTCTCTTCACTAGAACTTTTCCCTTCATATATTATACCCGCGCCAATAGCAAAGACGATGTTTAGGATGTAAAGATCGCGGGCAGAGAGATTCTTTTCATCCGTTGAATAGGCTCGGTCAAGGAGCTCCATAAACTCTCCCCGGTGAAGGATCGGCATCTGGGGATTTGCATGCTCGAAATAAAGCTCGACCAGCTTCTGTGCGACGTCCCGGTCCGGGAATTCCGCGCACTTCATCATTGGCCTGGTCTGCAACCCAAAGAAAGAGTCTCGCATTGTGCTCCCAGCAGTCCCCGTCGCGCTTTGTTTCAGGCGCTCACCGGGGTTGGTAGTGCCACGGTCGGATATGTTCCCAGAGACTGAGCTTTTGACTGCTGCAAAGACCATCCTAGCGAAAGAGATTCCTGACGTGGACCCAAGATAACGAGTATCTGAGGTTCCCTGAACGGAAACCATGCCAATGTTCGATACCAAGTTATCCAGTCTCTCCTCGTCTCTTCTCTCACGATCCGCGTCCCTGCCTGCGCCATGCCCGCTGTCCTTCCCTGAATGGACACCGCCAACGGAGTTATCGTCCCTCTCTCTCTTCAACGTGGCCAAGTTTTCATTCGCGGGAGATGAACCTTCCGCGACGGAATTTCCAGGGCTGACGGACTGCGCATTGGCATTATTTGTTCCTTCTCTTTCGATGCCCTCCTCGCCTTCAAAAGCGACAGCCTCTTTAAATTCAATGCCATTGTCCCTCAACAGCCTCTCTAAATATGCGACACGAGCCTCTAGGAAGTAGACGTAACTGCGAGGAATCTCTCGCTTTGTAATGGGATCGTAACCGACGCAACGAACTCCGGCTTTCTCGCAGGACAGACAGCGCGGGAGACGCTGGTCACAGCGGTTCTTGCGCAAACGACAACGATTACAGGCGGAGACATTGCGGAACGAGCTCGAGCTGCCGCCGGCAAGATTAGCAGTGGACATTGCCGGTGAGAAGGTAGTCAGTGGAGAACGAGAGGCGTGGACATGGGAATGGTGATGCTGCGCAGCGGGACCATCGCCATGGGGATACCGCGACGACGGGTGGGAGTGGACGGACGAGGGTTCATCAGAAGCGTGAGGTCTCTTCGTGCCCAAGGAGGACGGAGGGTCAGAGGTCTGAGGAGTGGGATTCAACATAACGAGTATGCGACGAGGACTGAAGCTGTACTACCATTTCTCTGCGGGGCCGTATGCGCAGACCGAGAGCTACTACGGATGGACAACTCCACGACGGCCCCAGCCTTCATATTCACGCAAGATCTTTTTGGCGAACGAAACGCACCAGCAGAGGTTGGTAAGTCAAATCCACTCGGATATAATTCGTCGGTTGTCGACTACGGAGAAACAGAGCGCTGCTCCGGCAAGCATGAAACTCGGAGAGGTAAATGCGGTCGGGCTGGCCGTGGGGCCTCCGGAATTAGAACAGATGAGATCTGAGAGTTGCCGATCGGGGTCGCGACCGGTGAAAAAGCATGCAGGCGATTATTTGGGAAGTTGGATGCTTGAACTAGCGAAGGCCACCGTGAAAAATCTCTCCAGTAGTGAGCTCTTGGGGCCCCGAGAACGTCGACGGGCGAGGATCGCTATAGGGCTCGGGTGGAGTCGACGGCGGTCTGGTCCTCTGGTTCATGCGGCGGCTCCGACGGGATCGAACGATCGATCAGGCGGAGATGATGGACTGGGTCAGATCAGCATCGCCAGCAGGGACAGGAATCGTGTCTCGACAAACCGATCTCCAGACAGCAGAAACGGAGCAAGGCAAAGCCACCTGGAGGCGCGAAGATTCCCTGTTCTCCACGGGAACATGACCGTACCGTACAGGTTGCATACCGTCTCGGCCGCGGCGGGCCGACCGAAAACAGCTGCTGCTCGCATGCAATTTGCCAGAGATAAGGCTGCGGCTTACCATATCAGGGCACGTCCTGTCGCTGTCCCGTCACCGAATTCCCTGAAACACACGGTACCGATACGCGCAGGATGGCGGACGGCTCGAAATCCTGCGCTCTCCGTTCTGCTCGTCTGATGCCGAATTGCTTGCCTTTGCATTGTTCCATCTCACGCACGAAGTATCGATAAGTATTCCGTCATGCTGGTCTGTTGAAGATCCCCCACCGCTGCATGCTTTAGGCTCCCCGTTCTCGACGCCACGAACCCCCCGTCTCCCTGGGTTGCCTCCACGATGTCGTTCCTGAAACGAGCTGATTGCTCAATGCCTCTGGCTCTTGCTGTCTCTTTCATTCTCTTCACTTGACCTTCAAGAGGCAATGCGGAATCCTGACATCTGGCAGTCATTCTCTGGCTCTTCAGACCACGCCATAGTTGAAAAACGAAGGAGTACGGGAAGCAGCCTGCTTGATGTCACCCCACCCCCTGTTGGTCCCTAGTGCCGATCCTGTCTGGCTTCTCCGGGTTCTGCCTGCGTTCCATGCATGAACCCGCGTCGAACATCTTGGCCTGACGGGGACTCGTCACAGGGAAGCCTCGTTGACATGCGGAATCTCTCGGGGTGAAGAAGACGATCGAAAAATAGGGAGGGCTACCGTGGAGCCAGAAGCTAACGGAGCCAAGACCAACTTCCCTGCGTCATTTTATAGACAGCTGTCCAGCTGCAACTTCGACAAGAATTTCATAATCCAGGATTTATAATGAGATAGTGCACAAGCGCGGCAATCTCAAAGATGGAATTCAACACAAGACGCAAGTCCTTCGAGTTGCAGGGCTAGCTGTGCTCCGACAGTTTCTGGAAAGACAATGCAACAAGCTTTCATTCGACTTTTGCCTTTTCAGCCATTGAGCACAGACATTAACTTTCCAGTCCAAGTGATCTGTCGTCCATGCCAACATCCATGGCGTTTATAGCGCTGGGCTCTGACTTCAAAACATCTACATCATTGTACAGTAGCCCTAGCTTACTGCGTCCTTTGTTTCTTTTTCTTATTTTCAAGCTACGGATTGGGACAGAACCAGGCCATTTGTTAAACCGGAATGACAAATGTGAAGACAGTGAGCAATTGGGCTGGACATCAGCTCATCCAGTCGGCATATCCACTGGTCATCTAACGACTGAATCTACCTTATTCAGAAGGGAGCAATAAGTACAAAAAGAGAAATCGACAAGGAGAAAGTCAACTAACGGACTCTTTTCCTGGAAGCACCACAAACCCCGCTTTTCAGGCCTTACCTTCCGTTCCTCAGAATGCGCTTTAGCTTTCTTGGTGTCAATGTCTCTTGTATTCATTCTGGAATTGATTTGGATGACGAATTTGGTCATTGTTCTTTCGCACCAATGTCATGGTCTTGCCAGAAGATTTGGAGCAAAATTGGGCAATATTGCGCTCTGGAACTATCTGATTTCATTTCTCGGCCTGATCCATCCAAGGTTCTCAACATACACAAACCCAAAGAGTAGCTGTTCCCATACTTTGTTATGAACAGGACAAGGCTTTTCCTCAACGACTTGCTTTGGTTATTAAAGTCCTCCCTTGACCACAGAATTGACCGGTCGAGAATGTGCTTTGTCGGCACCTCTTGGAGCTTCAACTAGGAGTCCTTGTGTTTGAGATTCTTGTTGCAACTATTTTTTTTATTATTCTCTTTCCGGAGAAGACTATTTAACACCGTGTATATCTATGTGCTCTTGCTCTCCTATCCCTCTCCGTGCTGAGACGGTGTTCATCCCGTCCTGTTCTTCGTCTTATACGACCACACGTCATACAGGAGACCAAACTGCTACATATGCCACCAGTTCTTGGAGACTTTTCATAAAGTACACTATAAATGGTAAGGACACCTGATTAACACCTTACAGCGGCGAAACATCAGCTATTTCAATTCATTTTTTTGAAGTACCAGTCATATATTTGGTTCTTGGGACGACTACATAACCACCTCATTTCAATTCTTCTCTGTCTAGAGTGCATCGTGGAATAGAAATACGAAAATCTCTCATGCCCGAGCCGACTATTTTAATCATTCTTTTTTTCTCACTTTGTTATCTACTCACGTCGACAACCTCTCAGAGTCTATTCCTCAAGAAGCTTCCTTCCCACTTTCTTTCAAAGAGAGAAAGTCACAAATCTCATCTTCGAGAAGCGAGAGAAAAGAAATAGTCCAATCAATAACCACTCCTACGCTCCACACAGATGGCGAATTCAAAACTCGCACATTTCTTTCTAAAGGCATGTGTTGAACAGAACCCATTATGGACCTGTGTTCGACTTGTCATTCTCAAATATCAGTCTTGTCTACTACCCGCGTTTCCCAGTTATATTACATATATATAACCCAACCTTGGGATTACTCCTGTACCTCCAATAGAGGTAAACCCACCTTTCAGACTTGACGAAGATATGTAAACGTTTCTTGCAGTTTGCTTGGTTGTTTTCAACTATGAAAGCCTGGAATTGAGGTTTATGAAACAAATTCTTTTCATTTCTGATTAATTCTTACTTGTATGATATGACACGGATTGATTACTTCAGAGCCACAAACTCAGATCTGACTGAGAGAAACGCCTCCGAGACTTACTTTAAAGGTTGGAAGGATCCTATAAATGTTATTTATTCATTCACCAGAAACGGCATGTTTACAGTGATCTGTAAGGATGGATGAATGTCTATACGGCTGGCTGTGCTTTACGTCGCTACAGGTTATGTTAAGAATGCTTGTGAGAAAGAAAGGCCCCGATTATTTTTTTTTTCTTTCTTAACTAACTAGCACTGCCTCCTTTTTTCTTCATTTCCAAGGGAAGGACGACCGAATGTGACATATAACTGAGCTAAGAGCTTCATACCAGTAGGTTTCTCTCCCCTTTCTCAAGGTGCATCTTCATTATTCACCTAGGATGTATACCTATACTATGGGTCCATCGGAAAATTACCGGATTCAGGAACGGTGCAATGCGGCCCTGAGAACCGAGGACATCCCAGATCAGATCCAGACTTTTTCTCTTTCTTTCGTCCCACCAGACTAGACGGCAATCCTGACATAACACCCGCAACATCGAACCCCGTCTCCATTGATCCCCTGGAGTTAAGCCTGTTGAGCTCTCCATCTTCCTCCCTGGTGGCTCCGATCAGCAGGCCCATTCTCCATCTATCCACAGAAGCAGAAGCAGAAACTCCAAGCAGAAGCAGCCAACCGGGTCCTCGAGAGATGATGCAAACATGTCTACCAGCTCACGACAAACGAACATTTAGACCTGTCATCTTCTTCTTCCCCTCCCCTTCCTCCCCCTCCTCACCCCTCCTTGATCCCCGATCCCCGATCCCCGCTCCATCGTCGTCATTTCCCCCCCCCCCCCCCCCCCCACATCAGCTTTACCAGGGGTCGGGTCCCAGAAGCCGGGGGCAGGCTTCTTATCTCTCCGTAGGAGATATTCGGTCTGTATATCCCATCGGAATGGATCTCGCCAATCTCCGGTTCCGTCCAGCCGTTGCCCCACGGATTGCATGCATTAGATCGGTAGATAGGTAGGTTAGATAGGTAGGTAAACCCATCCAGTCCCTGTCCCTTATTTATCTATCTCCTCGAACAAGCAAACAAAACGAACCCTGAGAGGGGAACACACACGTACAGTCCTGTCCTGTCGCACGCAACACATGCTTGTATGTATCTACACCCTGCGCCTATCGGAATTCCCGGAATAGGATTCATGCAGGGCTGTGTTGTGGCTGGGCTGACGATGGGATGGGGGGCGAAAGGTAGGTAGGTGCGCTCTCTGCTCTGCTCTGCTCTGCTCCGATCCTGAACAAAAGTGGTAATTATGATGATGCACATGCACGCACACACACATAAACACATGCAAATAACTACATGGACCTCTTCGTAGGCACGTCCTAGGCTGGGTTATCAGTAGTATGTATGTATGTACTGTACCTATCAAAGCGATGGTGCTGCGGGAAGTTGGATATTAGTGGTTTACTAGATGGAACGAATGAGTAAAATGAGTGATAGTCCCAATACTTACTAAGATATCTGTAATTCACAAACTGTTTTCTTTGGACCGTTTGTTTCTCCAGGGGGAAAAAGACGAGAAGGTCCGCGAGTCGGACCCTGTTTTGCGGGAAAAGTCGAAAAAAAAAGCAAGTACATCATAGCTTCAGATCCCACAACAGCCCACGGACTGGATTTCCGATTAGTTTCCATTGCGTCTAAGTCGGCGATGGATGTCAAAAGTCCCTGAGAATCTGGAGAGATTCCTGATAGCTGACGTCTGCGGGCCAGTAACCTGGAAGCTTTGCCATCGACAGGCCCTGTCTGTCCGTCCGTCGGTCCGTCCATCCGCCCCCGGCTCTCTGACGGTGTGTGTAGGGAGAGAGTGAAGGGGGGAGAGGGGGATGTGCACACATCCATGTTCCACGGAAGCATATATCGAACTTTCCAAGAGGCTTGATCCGAAGCGGATTCGGAAGTCTTGCCATGATACCCCGAGCTGAGTTTTAAAACCAACGGGGAAAAAGGAGCAAGAAACTCGCTGCAAGAAACATAGACGTCGCGCTGCAACTCGCATGCACACTGCGCCCGCATGACCAACGACAGAGCACAGGCCTGCTTGCTCTTTTTCCCAGTCTCGAATAGGGAAGTCCGGGGGAGGCGAAGCCCAGGCTCCGCTCACGTATGTACCCGTGTCTACGATTACAAACGGTGCACTCATGCTGTGCCATGTTCTTTGCATTGCGGGAAGACAGGTCGCCGCGACCCTCACCCCGATGAATTCCACCGACGTGGGGATATCATGCAGGCAGAGTGGGGATGGATATCTCCTCCGTTATGCTCCTGCGAGGTTTGGGATACGTGCATGTTTGGGAGACGTACATACGAGCCTCAAGCGGTTCGTGCGGGCTGCAGATCTACAGGTCAAAGTGGATCGGGGTCCAATCATTGCGAGTCTCAATTTCCGGATCCGGTTGTAGTGAAGACAAAGCAACTGTGCCGCCCATATTACTTGGCATGAAGAAAGAGCGTGGAAAAAAGAAAGCTAGTGTCAAGGCAAAATTAGAAGGGAAATGTAGCCAAAATAGATAACCGAAATTCAATTGGTATCAAGAGAAATTCCTGTAACAGTGGAGCAGAGTCGTGTTTATCCCAATTCCAATGCATCACTGTTCCCCGTAGTCACCATCATCGGCATGTATTTTGACTTCAGACTGAATATGTTTCCTGCCATCATTCATCATTGCAGAGAAAGGAAATGCCAAAAATGTGCCAAGATAAAAAAAAAATCACTGGAAAAAACATCAAACTGACAACATGAGGGGTTATCGATTTTGCAAGGAAAACGCCAAATTCCAAATGTCACCCATAAAACCCCGTACCGCACAACGCCAACTCCGCGAAATAGAAAATATGCAATTCAAGACAGGAAATGGTATTTGAAAGATGACCACAAAAACAATAGATACCGAGGCCTTGGCAGATACCGATAGTGAAGTGTGTTGACGTTAGATCGTCCCACCCTAATATTGCGCCCGGACTCCGTAACCTTTTACCGCCTGGAAATAGAGCAAAATTCCCCAAGAATGCGTCCATGAAAGCGAGTTAAAATCGTCAAGTTATTCTCCCCAAAAGTTTGAAGGCCAACCAGAAAGCGTACCACCCGTCGTACTGTGGACCGAGCGAGGAGGAATGAATGCATGACCGAAAAATCGAAAACGGAAAATGTGCAGGAAAAGCGGGAAGTTCCTTCGTGGAATTCGTGGCACTAAGCCTTGGAGTAATCGTGGTCGACATCCAAGTTTAGTTTCTGGACTTCTGAGTCCATGTCTAAACTCGACCGGGCAGACGACAGCAACCTCACTTCCTCCTCAGGGATGGGGTTTCCATCGTGTGACACAAACAGAGAGCCACGGCGTTCAGATATACTGACATGTGGTTCGCTGCTCTCAGCTTTCTCCGCGTTATCGCGACGGCTGGGGTCAAGCTCCTCCATCCAGAAGCTCTCTATTGCACCAATCACACATACGATGCCGCAAGCCCACCATGCGAGCACTGAATATCCGCTGTCGAGACCTTTTGAGTGAAGGAAACCGGTCAAAGTTGGACCAAACGCTCGACTTAAACTCGCTGTTGAAGCCGCGACACCGTTTATCGATCCGAGAACTGTCAAGGACGGGGCAGCGTTGGCGAGCAGTATCGCACTAGCAGGGAATGCAATCACGTGTAGCGTTATCTTGCTGATCAATGCAGCGTAGGCTGCTGGTATCTGAAGGCGAGAAGGAAGGAGGACAAGGTAAGGAACCGCGAAGTAGAGTGGCGGCCAGATGGCCAGAACGAAGCGAAAAGCCCGGAGCGTCCCAAAGTGTCGAACGACCCACGGAAAGAGCCAAAGCTGGGCAACCATGGAATAGATACCCTGCACCGCGAGCATAAAACCGATCGTCTTGGTGGACAGAGCTAGACCGCCGGTAAATTTAAACGGAAGGTTTACTGGGGCATCGGACTTTGGTGTGCTCAGAAACACCGGCATCAGCTGATCGAATGACACGCTGTGGCTAAATCGAGAGTCAGCATTTCAACAAAAGTACCCAGCTTTATGGCAAGGCTTACTATGCAAGCACCCCATAGCTGATGATATTGAATATTATCTGCCTCGTGAAAATGCTGCGGAATCCGCAATCCTTGCTCTTCGATTGCCGCTCAAGGTCGTCCTCCTGAGATGTTGGTCGTGGATCCTTAACGGAAGCTAGACGAGGGGAACCCTCAATGCTCTTGTAGTCTGGCGGAGGATCATCCTCGAACAGAAAGTGGTCTGCATCGCGGTCCATGTCAATTTTCCCATCTTCCGGAAGCTGCAAGCGAGATCGCAACAATCCGTCAAGAAGCATATGGCCCAATTCAAGTCCGCGGTCACGGCGATGTTTCTTCTCCGGATGCGTCTCTTCCAGAAACAGAATGCCAATTGTAATCCCCAATGCCAGGATTACGATGCAAACAAGGTTCGGAAGCAGAAAAGGGAAGCGATCAAAGATCGTGTTGCGTTGAAAGAGCCAGGGATAATTGTCGCAAGGCTGTGCCAGGGCACCTCCCATTGCAGGTCCGATGATTGACCCCAAGCACCAAACAAATGGCATTATCGAATATGCACGTGGTTGGTGTTCCTTCACGGTCACTATCTCGGCGACCATCGTCTGTAAGACGCCTATGTTCCCGTTCAGCAGTCCACCGAGAGCGCGCGCAATCATAGCTGTTGGCAAGTTGGTTGCGAATCCGAACACCATCATGCTGATGGCCGTACCAATTAGGCCCATAATAAGGACAGGTTTCCTTCCTATCCTGTCGCTCATACGACCCCAGAACATGCCGGCAGAGAACTCGGCAAAGGTAAACGATGACGTTATCATCCCAGCATAGAGGGCGATCTTGCGATCATTGTCTGTCACATGAAACGACTCGACCATATAGTAGACATAGGGAAAGATGGACATGAAAGCGATTGGCTCGCAAATCCGGCATAGAGCTTGGGAGACAGTCAGCAAAGTCACACTTGGCGCCTCCTAAGATAGGAGAATAATACATACCCAACACAAAGAGCTGGCGCGTTGGAAATGGGTTCCGTTCATGATTCATGCCACGTTGCCGCCCCTGCCAACAGGAGGGCCGGTTGAACATCGTGAAATATGTGCGGCTTGGCTTCGAAATATCTCTAGGGCAAGACAAAGCAGACCCCCCAAAAAATTGTATGCCTCGCGGCGTTCGAATATGGCGGAGAGGAGTTGGAATATTGCTAGGCGATTCTAGGAAAGGAAATCAAATGGATGTCCATATATCCCTGTGAAACTCGGATTCGTTATGGGTTCCGAGTGAGGCAATGTCGAGTTGAACTTGAGAACTGAGAAAAACCAGATAGAGAGACTATCGAACAATCCAAGATAATAAGTCCTCTGGTTCAAGGAGGAAGAAGAGATACGTCAAGTCGAGGAACCCAAGAATATGTGTGCAGCAGATTCGGATCCGACTAGGGGAACACTGGCGGAGGGGGGAGCTTAAAGTTAAATGTAAAGTATCCGAAGTGGGTAAAATATGATCATGCAAAGGACTGATGATCAGAAGAGCGCTTGACTAGGGATGACGGTGGATAAGCATCGTAAGATCCAGTATCCCTTTTAAGCTCCGATTCCTGGGGAGACCGGAAAAGACCGCAAGAATAGCTTCTCAGCCAACGGGAAGATGCAACATGGGCAAGGAAACAATAAAGCTAGGGAAGGGGGGCGGGCACGGTGCCAGCACTGACGGGCAGCGGCAGTGACATGAGTAACGATACAGTACTGTAGAGAGCCAGACTGGACCAAGCCCGAGTGCCCTGTAGGCTGTACTCCATACATCGGACGCGTAGGCACGCAGACCATGCTGTAAATCCGTCAGATCAATGGGAGACCCAGAGCCCCAGTCACCACAGCAGCGAACCGAGCGGCGGGTCCATGGACCTGAGCCTTGGGCCCCGGGGAACAGCGAAGTCGTGTCGCCTAGACATCTAGAAGCACGCTAAGTGTGGCGTAAGGCGACAATGATCGACCCCATCCTCATCTTCCCAGGAGGCCGGTTTAGTGATAGATCTAGCAGGAACGATATCTTTGTTTAGCTAACACAGGAGGGGCCCACACGGCCGGGGAATTTTGGAAACGAATGAATTAACTTTCTTTCGCTGCTGCCACTCCGATAGCCTGCGAGCCGCAGAAAAGGGGAAAGCAAAAAGGAAACGACCCGAGTGCCCTATTAATGATAGAGTTTGCCTTGTGAAGGCAGGAAATGCGGTGTACAACAAGCCGGTATGGTATGTCCGACCAGGGGAAGGTATTTTTTTTATTGAAACTCTGGAGAGATGTCATCACAACCAGAGTGGGTCAGGATCCGAGCCTGGAAAGTCGTTGGAAAGCTGTGTTGGGCGAGTAGTCCCGGCCGGCTCACAAATCATGGGTTCCGAGAACGAGTCAACCGTTAACCCTTGCAGGCGTTGAAAGATGGGGCCGGGGCGGTATTAAGAATTTAAGAGGCCCAGAGAGCAACAAAGGCCGAAACATATGGCCGTCGACGATTATGCTTAATCCTTTTTTTCCTTCACATTCTTCACAATGATCCTAGCTCTGAGAATAATACTCCGATACGTCTGGCAGCTCAGAGCTCAGAGAGCGGAATCGATGTTTGTGATGTAACGCATGATGAAGTCATTTCTCCAACCGGGGAAGTGAGGAGGCTGCTGAAACACGGAGGTGACGGAGCATGATTTGCGTTGGCACATCTGCTGCCCAGAACTCGATCCATCTCACTTTTTTTTTCACACGTCCCACCATGACCACTATGTAAGAGTCTACACAGAAACGGGAGTGATGATCCGAGTGCCGCTAGCGCTCTGTCACAGAGCCCCGAGCCTCTTGATCCTTGAACCAGACTTTCGAAGTTTCGAGGCAGTAGTTGGTCAGCCTGACGTCCCAGACTTGCAGGGCAGAGATAGCAGGGCCAGAACAAGGGGGCTGGACAGACCAACCGTAGGGGGTCATTCTGGTCTGCCGCGCCGGCAAAATCCCCGATCAGCTCGCACTAGGCCGGGGAAAATAATAACCAAGAGAATGTAATCATTTTTGGGCTTTGTCATCCCGAATCCTCCTTTCAAGTTTCTGGTAGCCTAGGGTAATAGTGTCTCGACGTGGGCCCTAGTGCCTGGTTAGGGCAGCGAGCCGCCTGAGATCTTGAGCCACGCGAGTCACGACGGGGATCTGGGACCGTTAGCCGCGTGTGATGGCCCTGCCCACGGCACATCTTTCAGCTGGATGTGATAGGGCGGATTCGGCTGTTTTGGTGACATGTTGGTCGGGTTGGACACTGCGCAGAAGCCGGGTGGATGCAGCAAGCGAGGGCGACTGGGGCCAGCGACTGCACACGACGTCATCGCACCTCGCAGCGGCCATGGCAGACGGTCGGGATCCTGCGAAGAAGCTTCTGCCACGGGCGGCTAGCATGGTTGTGATGTCAATCGAGGCTGATGGCATGTCACACATCCCCACGCGATGTGATCCCAATCTGCGAGCTGTCGATCGCCATTGCGGCATCTGCGGTTGAACTTCCCGAGTCCGGCGCGGCTCACGATAGCCGGACTGCTGAACGCAGCGCAACGCTGGCGCCGACGGCCCATCCAACTCCCCTGCATAGATGATAGGAGTGCGCTGCAGTTCTCACGTGTCCCAATGCGATGCGCTCGTTAGACTGTTTGCCTACAGCAAACCCATACTGTACTTCTGGGGTGTCGTGTGGGATGCCCTAACAAGGGGATCGACGAGCCTGGTTTCCGGTTGGGCGCGCTCACTCACATAAGAGCGCCTGCCACCTGACCAGATGTCTGCAATCTAGTAACTTGACGACTATCCGGCTGGCGTTCATCCAGGTAACTCGAAGTACTGTGGTCTTTGCATAACAGCCCGGTCAGGTGGGATACTGTCAGTATGCATATGCGACATGTCTGATGGAGCTCGATCCCCCTCCCCGGAGATAGCAACGCAACGGCTGCCCGCATGCCCGAGGCTCCAGGATTCGGTGCCTGTACCGTTGTTGTACGGGCCCTGAGAACACCGAATGTTGAGACAACATCATCTGACATTCTGCGACAGCGAAGTGGGGTTTGAGGTCGATAGTACGGAGTACAGTCCAAAAGGCCAGAGAGGCGGAAAGGGAGCGGTGAGGCCCTGGGCGCAGCACAATCATGCTGTGATCTGGAGCTCGAGCGTGGCAAGTTGGGTAACATTTTTTCTGCAAGTTACGTAGTTGGTAGTAGTAGAGCTCCTTCGAGAAGGCAGTCTTGAGTCTTAGCATTCCTGCGGAGCCGGCCAGGAATTAAACCCGAGTAATAATCACCAGGGTCTTCGCGGTCGTTTTCAAAGCAGATCTCATGGAATTCTGTGGAGACACCGTGCCCGACCGATATGACGGTGTACTCCGTACTCCATACACGGCCACAATCCTTCCGGGTGGCGATGCTGGTTGTGCTAGATGCAAAGTGAACGGCCAGAATCACTCTACTCCGTACAGTACTCCATAAAGGTCGAGATCGTGATTCAAGGCATGTTCTGTAGGGAGTCAAAGACAACACCGACTCTGTAGACGTTTTTGCTCTTATTATTGGGCGAAGGGCAATCCTGCGAACGCCTGTCACTGCCAGCTGCCACAGCGATATATCTGGTACTGTACAATGAAAAGAAATAGGTCTCGTCGTCGGAGCCCTATGTGGAAGCTACCAGTCACTGGTAAGGCGCTGTTCCGCTGTCTGTTGGCATGCTATGTAATGCTGTCGGTTGTTTTGAGGACTGCGAAATCATGATCGCCGTCAAGGCGCCGCGGCGTCACGGCGTGCCAGACTGTCGGGCCCGCGCTCTCAGCAAAATGACGTAGCCATCTTACCACGACAGCTCAGTACAGAATACCTCAGGCTCTACCGCCATATCGGAAAGACTCCGGGCCGGCTATGCAGAGTATGTTGGCAGAAATCTGTCAAAGTATCTTGTGTGCATAGGACCGCTAGTTTCTGTGCTTGAGACCGCTCGTTCTGGGCTTATTTTAAGGCAACTGACACGCCTGTCGATACTAGCCGGGAAGATCGCCTGCAGATGACACAAAGAACTCCAGCCCCTCATGATCCTCAATATGCGAAAGACCAGACTGAGAATCATCCAAACTCGACAGCGGCTTCTGTGGATGTTCCGAGATTGTACGAAAATTCCACGAAGCTGATATGGAGTGCGAAGTACAGTTGCCAAGGTCGAAATTGACGGTAACCCTTTCGAACCGTCGGCGATTTCCTGGAGTTTACCGTACAATATTCATCAAGTCGTCGTATTATTTGCCACTCGGATTCTCAACCTAAAAACGTCGAACCGACTTTCAGATCCGTAGAATCCCTTGTTGACACGTTCCGTCCAGGTCACCGCGAAGCCACCGGATTAGAAGCTGTACAGGGTTCTGTTGTTTCGACTACTGCGTAGGGTGCCCTTCGTGGAACGTACTAGTCTGTGGCTGGTGCGGCCGGTAAGCTAACATCTTCTCCCCGGACGAATAAGAAGAGCAGGTTGTATAACCCGTCACCTAGCATCTCTGTTAGCGGCTCAACACTCGCCTGCTCGTGGCTGACTGGGGATACTGCTGGGAAGACCTCTCTTGGTTCGAGTGGAGTCTTATGGAGAATCAGTGGCCGGAAGTCAAAAGCTGACCGCTATGCCCCAGCGAGTCGGGCTCCAGGGAGTCGGAACCGCGGTAGGAACTGTTCACTATCAGCTAGTTGATTCGGACGGTGATCCACATTTGATTGGGCAATCTTCAGGGCGTGGAACATTCTGAGAATAATCCCTGCCGCGCCTCCATCGGGAGAAGCGTCCGGTCCCGCGACGACGGATACGGGTGCTGAAGGCTTTCTTTATCCGGCCGCTATTAGTCATGTGAGCAATAGTGCTACTACTGAGTACGAGCATGGCAAGGAACTATTATTATTCCATCATCACTGGAATCACTATCCAACTCCACAACTATTTTGCCTACTGTTCCGATGGAGACGTCTACTATTGAGAGCCTGTAGCGAATCATAGAAAGCAAATCGCAATCTTGCCGCCAGCCTCACAAGTCCCTTGAGTTTGTAGAGCGGAGAATAATCACGCTTAAGGTAATTGAAGACTTTTATTTTTTTGATTTTCCTTGTCGGGAAGCGCTTGTATTGTTCTGCCAGCCGATACATAGACGAATATACTCCGTACTCCATAGGGGTACAGAGTAGGCGGAACAGGCTGTACAGTACACAGTACGTTCTCCTTGACTGCATAATTTACTCGATAAGGAAATGACCTCGACAAAGATCTTATCCATAGCAATCATTCTGTTTTCACGGAAAAGAACTATCTGGCAAGACGAGCTCCTTGTGTTCAGAATTGGAATATTGACGGCTGCTGCATACTTCCTAAGTACTCCGTACAGTATAAGGTACAGTACCTACTTAAACTGTGCTTGCACTGGCATTATTCCCTGCAGATCTTGCAGGAAGCAGGCCCGTCGCTTCCCCATCTTACATTGTATTGTGTATATTATTACTCTAAAATGAGCTTCCGCCAATAAATGGCGTAGAAGTTCTAGAATGCAAATGGTGGGTAAAGTCTGCTGTCTGCAAGTCATATCACTTCTCGAGATGAAATCTGGGGTCAGAATGGAGCTAAAGCTGCTGGCAACATTTTTCCGACCCTGTCGATGCATGGCCAGGGATCCAAGGGGTACCTAGTTAACGCAAGCAGCTATTTTGCATTGTCTGCAGCATTGCTAACTCGCATTTCCGGCTTCTACAATAATGGTATTTGTTGGATCCCAGCAGAGATGGGCCTGCAGGAACTAATCCCTAGGAGGATACGAGCACTGTTAAGCCCTAGAGGGCCTAGACAGTGGCACCAACCAAAGCAGATTGAGCCTCTGCCAATAATGTCTGGGCTAAAGGACCTTGGATGCAAGGCTGCAAGGCTGTCCCCACATTCAGATAGCTCCAGCCTCCTATTATTCTCCCTTCGAATTAAATTAATAAGGGGCTCAGGTAAAATTTACGGCGTCCCGCTTTGACTGGTTGCCTTGTAGCCTGTCTGGTTAGTCAATATCTAATAGTCACTAAAGTCGAGTCATGCTAGAGTAAAAGAGCTTAGGGTGGCCTTGTTGTTTACCCTCCGGGGCTATACGGACCCATTTAGGCAGCCTTCTAGAACGACGCTAGATCAATGGGGGTGGCGAAGCGCTTTAGCTAGAATCCTGCGTACTCCGTAGAACACAACTCCATGGTCGTGTTCGCGCTTTAGCGGCTTGCTGTACTGCCTAGTCTCTATGAGAAAGGAAGCTTGATGATCCAATTGCACTTAAACGCGGCAGCCTCGTCCGGACTCCTCCGTAGCAACACGATCGGAAACCGAAGAGAAAGTTCTGTGGAGGCCAGCTAGCCCTGCAGACCAGTCGGCCGTCAACCCCCGGGTCTGTCTTCCAGGTTAGCTCATGCCGGTCATCATGCAAGAGTGCCGAAGAAAACAGTTGGCAGATTTCGAACCTGGAACGAGCCATCTTTCGAGAACTTCGAGGGCGCTTGTCCCCTGGGGTATCACGTGTAATGCGCGCTTATGTACAGCGTCACGTGACTATGTTGGAATGATCACGTCCTGTGAATTCTAAGGATTTGATTGCGTGCATTTGATAGCAGAGCTCATTGACTCCAGATTCCTGTCCTTTGCTGCTTTGATCAATACCATATGCCATTTGATAGCGGAAAGATCTGGCAGCAATAGTTGCTGAACTATTGGTGCCATCTTCCTTTCCAATCTACCCTTGAAAAGATCTGTCACCTGTTTGCCATGGATGGGAGGTGACATACACCACAATGACAAAACAGCGGGCCATTCTAGCGCCCTTCCTCTATCCTTTCCTGCTCAATCAGACCCCGCGCTCTAGATACATAACTCTGAACGCAGTTAAGAGATTTCTGCAGTCTCATCGATGGCAGAGCACTGCGAACGATCAAAGACGACCCGATGAAACTCCCTCCTTTGTGGCACCTTCCCGGGACCTTTCTCACCTGAATCCGTCGCCGGACGACTATTCTCGGTTTTTATTCCAGGACAAGTGCACAGTCACCGTCTACGCTGGTTCGGGCGGGAATGGGTGTGTCTCCTTCCACCGAGAGAAATACGTCGAAGAAGGTCCCCCCAATGGCGGGGATGGCGGTACCGGTGGCAGCGTCTTTATCCAGGCCGTTGAGGGTCTGACCAGCTTGCATAAACTGGCCCGCAGAGGGGTTATCAAGGCCGGTCGAGGCAAAAATGGACAGGGAAAGAGCCAGGGCGGTAAAAGAGGCAAGGATGTCCTCATACAGGTCCCGGTTGGAACGGTGGTGCGCGAACTGGCGAGATACGACCCCGTGGAGGAAGAAGAACTGCGTCTAAAGGCTATGATTGCCGAGATGGGAGAAGATGAGGCATTGCAGCTGTATTCGTCCTCTCGAGACCGCTGGGTCCTCTACCCCGGGTCTGTCCCATCTGATTACTTCACGACGACATTTCCAGTGCTGCCCCCTCGGAGGTCGAATCTGGCTGCTCTCCAGCCTAAAGCGCCCATCCATCTAGACTTATCGGAGCCCATGGAAAAGCCAATGCTGCTCGCAGCAGGTGCCGTTGGCGGATACGGCAATCCACATTTTGTTTCGCGGTCCATCAGCCGACCGAACTTCGCGTCAAAAGGCGAAGCCGGCATGAGACTGGACCTCGAATTCGAGTTGAAGCTCCTTGCAGACGTTGGCCTGGTTGGGAAACCAAACGCTGGAAAGAGTACACTGCTCCGCTCCCTGACGAACAGTCGTACGCGTATCGGGAGCTGGGAATTCACCACCCTTACTCCCAATATCGGCACTGTTGTCATCGATAACCACAAAGGGAGACCGCTTGTAGAATCCGATCCGAAAGCCCAGCGTACCAATTTTACCATTGCAGACATCCCGGGTCTGATCGAAGACGCACATCTTAATCGCGGTCTAGGTTTAGGATTCCTTCGACACATCGAGAGAGCCCGCATCTTGGCTTTCGTGATTGATCTCAGCTCCGGAGACTCCGTTCAAGCGCTCAAGGCCCTCTGGTATGAACTTGCTCAATACGAACGGCTCCGCAACGCGAAGGATTCTGTAGAAACAGGCGACGATCTCATCAACTGGAGACCATTTGATGAGGATCTAACTGAGACGAGTCTCTGTACAAACAGCGATTCAGGACCACCCGTACACGTCGCTTACGCTGAAGAGGCACCACTCCCCAACAGGAGGTCGCTTCCTCCACTCAGACTCCCTCCCATCTACACGAAACCCTGGTTCGTCGTTGCGACCAAGGCAGATCTTCCAGGAACGCAGGAAAACTTCTTCGTGCTCCGTGACTACCTCTCTAAGGTCGAGAAGGGAGAGGTCGAGCATCCTGGCGGCTATAAGGACGGATGGAAACAGCAGATATGCGCCATACCTGTGAGTGCCATAAGAGGAGAAGGCGTTGGCGCGATTCCAAGATGGGTGGTTGGACTATTGGACAGGAAATCATGAACGAACCTTAGTTACAGCACCATTGATGAGATTGGTGATGGTATCTAACGCCTAGGCACTGTACCTAGGCATGGCCTAATTCTGTTGGTTGAATTTGGGGGATGCCCGTGTCGCCAACCGGACTATATGCTGTGAATGCGGATTCATGTATATGCACAGTAGTCTGCCTGTATACTGGCTCATGCGATGAATATATCCATTGTATCTTTCTCTTTTCTGTGGAATCAATTGCAAAAGCTCCTGAAGTATGTTGTATTCACTTACACAGTGTAGGATTCTGACGGCATCTCAAAATGAAGAGCGCCAGGTACATGTACATCGCTAACAAATTCTGACCTTATACTCCAGCAATTCCTTTCCTAGAGCCTCCTAGATAGAGTAACCAACGGCAGAATTTATGGAAAGCGATGCGGTTTCCGAGATGGGTTATAAGAGATGCAGGCACTGCCAGTCTGAGATAAGCTGTGGTTCAATACTGCAGTCAATACTGTAGGATAGGATCCCTATGAATGCCACCGTATATTATTTATCTTGTTTCGGTCACATGGGTCATGTATTCATCTTTATTCTTTGTTGTCGATTCCCTGATGTTTCTCGGTCCTCTGTTCATTTGTATGATCCAGATGATGTTTTCTATTGGATAGATGGACGGACTAAGAAGCTCACCATGCACGCGACGACCCTGTGGAGACTAGTTGCATCAAACAAGAGAATCAAAAAGCAATGAGAGCACTGTACAATTGAATACTTAGTAGCTCTTTGTCAATTATGGATTCCTAGAAGATTTTGCAGAATCTGCATCATAGCCCGGTGCCCCCCTCAACACCACTCCGCAGATGACGTGAAGGCAGAAGTGACCAAGACCGCGTACAACCTCAGGCAACACAACATATAAACACATCATTATCTCCCTCCGCAGTTCTCAGAACCCCAGTTCCTGACCAAAAAATCTCTTCCCATGCGCTTGCGACATCCTCTATACCGTTTCTGCTCTCGCTGATGCTTCCTCTGCAATGCAGCAGCTGCAAGCTCTCGTCGACTCCGCCCTCTCCACTATCACCGCTGCAGATCCGCACCCCAACGACCCGATCCACGAATGCTTTGACCACGACGCCGACAAGCTCCGTTCGGCCCTGCGCAACGATCCGGACGGTGCCCTGCGCCTCGCGGACGCGAAACTACGCGTGTTCCCGTTCAAGGATGTGAAGGATTGCTGGCGGCGCCTGTACACGGACGCGAGCATCGTCAAGGCGTGTCTCGCGATCCGGGAAGGCTGCGGACTACAGCAGCAACAACAACAACAACAACAACGGGATGGAAACAACAACTACGACAACAATGGAGGAACGCAAGCTGAGGAGGAAGGACAGGATGCAAATGGAGAAAAGAAGATCGATCCCAACGCGCCATGGCTCGCGCCCGTGGTACACACCCTCGACATGGCGTTGATCATGACGGGCGCTCCGCTGCGCGAGTCGCTGATCGAAAACCTGTTCTCAGCCCTACAGGCCGCGACAGCCGAAGAGTATGGATTTAAAGAGTCAGAATTCGATGACACCAGCGCGAAAGGCCCCCCTTCGAAGCGCAGGAAGCTCTCCCCGCCTCTGTTTCCCCCGGACACGGCTCCAGCGCCAGCCATCAAGTACCCGGTCCCCCGCGTCTCCGCGCCTTCGTTTGACGCCCTCGAACACCATATCCATAATGTCCGCACACCGCTCGTCATCACAGACGCAGTGGACCACTGGCCCGCGCTGTCGAACCGGCCATGGTCGTCCAGGGACTACTGGTTCGAGCGCACCTTTGGTGGGCGGAGGCTCGTGCCCGTAGAGATCGGCAGGTCATACACAGACGAGGGCTGGGGCCAGCGCATCATTGAGTTCAGGGAGTTCGTGGAGAAGTATCTCTGGAGGTCGGAGTTCAAAGGCAGCCAGGGTGGTAATAATAGTACAACAGAGAGAACTCACAATGATAATGGCGACGACGACCACGCTCAGACGGGTTACATGGCGCAGCACGACCTCCTCTCCCAGATCCCCGCCCTGCGCAAAGACATCTCCGTCCCGGATTACTGCTACATCGATCCTCCGGGCCCCGAGCCCGGAACGCCGGTCTACGAAGCGAAGCGTCGCGAGCGCGAAGCGCAAGCGCAGTCCAAAGCCAGAGCCAAAGCGTCATCATCAGACTCTAAAACCGCAGCAGCAAAAAGCAGCACTAATACTAATCCCATGCCCAATTCCATGGCCGCGAATACCACCATGAACGGCCTCTCCTCCAAGGGCAATCACGCCGGCAACCTTCCCCCAGACCCGGGCTCCGGAGAAGAAGAAGACCTAGACGACATCGGTCCCCCGACCGACCCCATCATCAACACCTGGATCGGCCCCTCATGGACCATCTCCCCGCTCCACCACGACCCCTACCACAACATCCTGGTCCAAGTCGTCGGGGAGAAGTACATCCGGCTGTATTCGCCGCACACGCCCGCCTCGCAGATCCACCCCAGGGGGATGGAACCCGTCAGCTCTGGGAAACAACCTCAACCTCAACCGCACGGCCAGGGCGAAGAAAACCAGCAGGGCCAGGAGCAGGAGCAGGAAACGCGCCTCATCGACATGTCAAACACCTCCCAGGTCGACCTGGCCGCGATCGAGCTCTCCCCCGCCGAGTCCGAGCTGTGGGAGTCCATGTGGCCCGGATTCTCGCGGGCCGAGTACGTCGAGACGATTCTGAAGGAAGGGGAATGCCTGTATATCCCCGTCGGGTGGTGGCACTACGTGCGCGGGCTGAAGGCGGGGATCAGTGTGAGTTTCTGGTGGGGGTGATGGTGAAGTGAAGGAAAGTGATTTGTTATTGTATTTCGTGGAATACCTTGAGTCTTGACTTAAGGATGGATGGATTGTGTTATGGTTATTGTTATTATTGGTTATCTCCAGGGACTGAACTTGACTGTCAGTCTGTATCGGAGATGCTTTTTTAGGACTCTTCACGGGTGTGCTGTATGTCCAGTTTCTGCGGGATAAGAATACCTTCTCTTTCTTTTCTTCGAGTTAGAGATAGGAGCAGGAGACACATCCAGTGATAATGAAATTCACCCCTCTAGTTTTAGTGTTCAATGGGAAATCAAACTCTTACTTCCCTTGTCATTATCATTATCATTATTATAGTCTTGCGATTCAGCCTCTCTATCTATCTATGGGTATTCCCCGTATGTATACGTATTGCTGGGAGAAAGATTGGAAGACAGGGCCATATCTCCGATGATTCCGCGCTGAGCTTTCTACCCCCTTGCTACTCGCCTCGGTTTATGTATTTATTCATATCCCATCGCAGAAGTACTCCTGCGTCAACCGACTCGGGAAGAAGAGATGAAAGCAGGTTTGGTATTGATAGGATATGTCACGGAGCCACTACGGTTTCCCAAGTCTTTGAACATATCAAGCCGGATGTCCACCAGTCACTGTAACTCATTGGACAATTTAGATGTGAAAGGACAAAAAAGGACAAAATACCCCATGCGCTGTGGAAGATGTATATATATATATATCACTCAGCTAGATCATCAATAGTCCTAACTAAGACCTTTCTTTTCACGCCCTCCTCACCAAAACAAGCGGCTTCCCCGCCTCGACCACGTCGTTGGGCTTGACCAGGATCTTCTCGACCGTCGCGCCGTCGGCGCTTTGCTCCGCGCGGACGGCGATCTCGAGCTTCATGGCCTCGAGGACTGCCACGACTTGGTCCTTGCTGATCCTGTTGCCTTCCTTGACTTCGATCTTCCACACGTTGGCGTTGAGTGGGGCCTCGATGGGGATGATGTCGGGGTCTGTAGAATATTGAGAATCAGAATGTTTTGCTTTTTAAAAGTGCGGTTTGGATAAGCTGGACATACCCTGCAACAACGCCTCAACTTGATCCATCGGGATCGCGTTCGCCGCTTTCTCCTTCTCCCAGCGCTCAAGCAGCTCCCTCTCAAGCCTGTCCATCTCCGCCTGAGCCGCCCGCTGGCGCGCCCTGACGGCGGCCACTTCGTCCCTCGTCTCGCGGAGCAGCCTGTTGTGCTCGGCCATGTCGAAGATCACCTCCTCCCACCTGTACTCGTACCGGCCGCTGTTGAACAGGGCGAGCTCCTTCTCGTATTCCTCCTCCGTGACGGGGTAGAAGGTGATCTGGTCAAAGTCCTCGAACAGCCACGGCTTGTCCGGGCTGTAGCCCTTCTTGGAGCCGAGGATGTCGACTCCGGGGATGGTCATGCCTGTGAGCTGATACCCGCCTGGGGATTCGACGTTGTATAATCTATAAAACGATGCGTCAGTGACTTTTCACCCTATTCGGGAAGAAAAAAGAAAGAAAGAAAAGAATCCACGTACGCCATGCAGCTTCCTCCCCAGGAGACCTGTCCCGCTGGCGTATACACCCTGCTCGGATTCATCTTCGGGCAGTTCATCCGGTGACGGGGATCTACTGGAAGCGCGAGGGGAAGAGCGGTAAAGAACCCAACAGCCACGACCATGAAGCTCGCCGTCAGGAAGATCTTCTCAAACTCTTCTCGCGTGAAGGCATTGTTCTTCGCGACAAAGTCGATGTTGTCTGGAAGATAGGAGGCGTAGGGACGTTGTGTCTCCATATAGCGCTGCAGTGCTGCTGTCTGCCGCTTGCTTTCGAAAGTAAGCGGGAGGCGGAACAGACGGCTGGGCATTTTCGCTTCACTGAGATCGCCAAGTTCGGCTTCAAGAGAGCAGAGATATTCGACCAATTTCCTTTGTGGGATCTTCAGGCCGTCATAATAAAGCATGAGCGCTGTCGGACGTTAGACAAAGTCGCTTTTCGATACGGATGGACGCCTTACAGTTTCCGCAACCAACCGTGCCGATAAGACCACTTGAGAAGGTGATATCTCCTTTGGCTTCCCGTAAAGCTTTGGTGAGAGCCGTGACTCTAAAACGATGATTGAGGTCGAAGGCACCGTGTCCGTAGTCAATCAGCAGGTAGTCATCTCCACCCTGGAAAGCTGTCAGTTGTGGTCTGGTACTGAGTAAAATCTTTCCTCACCTGTCTGTAAGACACGAGAGGCTGATTTCCTTTCTCTGGGATCTGGTGAACTAGAGCAGACCCGTACCCATCATCTCCCCTCTTTCTCGCGGGTGGCAGGTCGTCCTTCAACGGTGAGATGCCACTGAAATCACCTCCCCTGGCGCAACACTGCACGATTTGATCGACGAAGTTTTCCACATCCCGACGGACGGAAAGCGCATCTTCCAGAGACACGCGCCTATACTTCAGCGTATTTCCAGCTTTCACCTGGCCAAGCTTCCAAAAGTCCGCCTTCACAATTGTGTGGCTTGACACAAAACCGCCGAGATCCGGACAGTCGACTGGGAAGATGACGGGATCGTCACCTGTCCAGTTCAAGGATCCTATAGCATACCCGTATTCGATGACGTTGCTAGGGTGTGCGCCTCCCTCTCCTCCGTCAGAACGAGCCCATTTGGGCTTTGGGCCAAGAAGACGGATTCCGCCTCTAGCTGCATTGTGCGAAATCGTCCAGGTGGCATCGTACAGCATGTCAATACTCTCGGCGGTGAGGTATCCCTCATCGTAAGGACCCGGCAGCGCGAGGAGTTCCCAGTGCGTGGGGTACTTGGGGATGAGGTGTTCGGGAATTCGAAGCTCGCCTTGGACGTCTGGAACCTGATCTGTGATTGCGAGGAGATCTCCAGACGCGAGCTGGCGGCCCTGGTAGCCTCCGACCCCGACCATTGGTGCCGTGGATTTGGATCCAAACCACTTGGCGATATTCGGGAAGCCGCCATAGACAGCAAGATAAGCTCTACAGCCACCTCCAGTCGTCTTGCCAATAGTTAACCGTTGACCAGCGGAGACTCGGACTCTGGTCCACATAGGGAATGGAGCATCGTCCAGCTTGGCTTCCATCGGGGCGCCACAGAGGGCAACCACAGCAGGTCCGAGGAAGCGCAAATCTGGTCCACTCAAGGTAATTTCCAGAGCTTCAAGGCCGACAGGATTACCTACTAAGGCGTTCGCAATGCGAAACGCCAGTGGGTCCATGGGGCCAGAGTGACAGAACCCTCTTCCGATAGTTGGACGTCCCGGCCAGTCTTCGATGAGCGTGTATGCACCGCCAGCAAGGACATCGATAGCAGCGGGACTGAATTTGAAACCGTTCAAGAACTTTGTTAACGTTCTGCCGGCCACAAATTCCTTGTCCGCAAGGATTGCGGCCAAAAATTCTAGATTAGTCGGAGGGCCGCAGATACGAGATTCTGTTAGTATAGTACGCATCCCATTGATGGTCTGGTCCCGCGTGGGGGCGTGATACATGACTTTTGCCAGTAATGGATCTGTGTTTTCTTAGTACTTGAAAGAATAGCTATCTTCAGGCGACATACCGTAGTTTGCGGATACTTTAGTCCCTCTATAGACCCATGTGTCGATCCTGGATCCCGGAATTTCTTTCCATTCTACGCTTTGAAGCGTACCAGGAGAGGGCGCAAAATCTTTAGCTGGATTTTCAGCGTACACACGTGCCTCAATGGCTGCTCCATCCGGACCAGAAGGCTGCAGCTTCTTGAGGTATGATGCATCCAGACCCTGCTTTCCTGAAAGTTGAGCATCTGCTTGTTTCAGCATCAGCTCGACTAAGTCAACGCCGTAGCAGAGTTCTGTGATGCCGTGCTCAACCTGCAAGCGCGTATTCATCTCAAGGAAGAAAAAGGCCCCGGTCTCGTCATCGACAAGGTATTCAATGGTCCCAGCCGACCCGTAGTTGATCGATTCGGCTAAACGGACAGCAGCTTCACCAAGCTTCTGTCGCAACTCAGGATTTCTTTCAACGAAAGGGCTGGGACACTCCTCGATTACTTTCTGGTGTCTTCTCTGAATGGAACACTCCCGCTCGCCGAAATGTATGGCAGCTCCGTGCCCGTTGCCGAAGACCTGGACTTCAATATGATGGCTAGAAGGATAGTAGCGCTCGATGAACACCCCGGCGTTCTTGAACAGAGCTTCGCCTCGGGACCTCACAGTCGCAAAGGACCGTCGCACTTCATCCTCGGAGTGGCATGTCAGCAGGCCCATTCCGCCACCGCCAGCGGTAGCCTTGAGCATCACCTAAACCCAGTCAACGTCAATTCAGGTGAAGGGCTCTGCTCTATAGGTACCGGAAATCCCAGATTCTTGGCAGCCTGAACGGCTTCATCTTCGCTCTGAACTAGATCCGTCGTCCCGGGGACAATTGGAACGCCAGCTTTCGTGGCCAGTTCTCGGGCAGTGTGTTTAAGCCCGAAAGCTTCAATGCTCTCTGGCGAAGGGCCCACGAAGACCATGCCAGCTCCAGTGACCGCTCTAGCGAAGTCTGCGTTTTCTGAAAGGAAACCATATCCGGGAATAATAGCATCCACCTTGTGATTCTTAGCGATGTCTACGATCTGATCACTGTAGAGGAGTCAGATGAAAATGTTGTTTCTATAAGGGGAGCTGGGGAAACTTCACACACCCATCTATGTACGCTTTAGAAGGAGGACCAGAGAGAAGCACTGCTTCGTCTGCCCAATGAACATGTGTGGAAGCAGCGTCCGGTTCTGTATGGATCGCAATGGTGCGGATGTTCAGCTTCCTAGGATGCAGGAACTGATTAGCTACGTACAGTGGAACCGTGCAAGAGATAAGCAATCGGGTACATACTTCGCAGTCTTCAATATCCTCACGGCGATCTCGCCGCGGTTGGCCACCAACAGGGTCTTCAGGGATTCCATTGCGACAGGAAGATGCCGAGCTGCACTGCTCTGCTTCTCCAGAGCGTGGCTCGACCGTTAAGAAGCCCGGAGAAAGAGGGGTTTATCCTGGGCGTCCCCAGCTCGGCCCATACTCCCTCCCCGGAGCCACTGGATTCAACAACCATATCTGGAAAAGGTCAGGATCAGCGGGTATCGCCCCACGTTGGAGACGCATCATGTATCATTGATAACGACCAAGGCCATGGTCTCGGGGTTGGGAGTCGGCAGAGCCTCCCCTCTCCGCGTCCCCCGCCCCTCACTGGTGTATAATAGCGGTGCGATCCATCGAGGAATCGGTTCAAGCTCGGACAACAAACCCCCGTCCTTGACCTCTTCACATTCCCATAACCCTCCAACTGCTCTCTGAGCCGATATACCATCGAACCTGCTTCCGAGAGTCGAGTCCAAACATGGGTCCGATAAAGCAAAAGGCGTTGATAAACGTCGATTTAGGGGAAGCCGTACGTCTCCGCCCCGCACTATCTATCCCAGAACGAATCGATTGACACGGAAACCTTGACCCTTTTATATACAGTACGGCAACTGGGTATGCGGCCCCGACCTCGAGCTGCTCCCCATGATCGATATCGCGAACGTCGCCTGCGGCTTCCACGCCGGTGACCCTCTGATCATGATGGAGACGATCCGGAACTGCAAGAAGCACAACGTCAAGGTCGGCGCGCACCCCGGGCTCCCCGACCTGCAGGGGTTCGGCCGGCGCGAGATGAAGCTCTCCCCCGAGGAGCTGACGGCGATCACCGTGTACCAGGTAGGCGCGCTGCGGGGGTTCCTGGAGCGGGAGGGGATGGAGCTCCACCACGTCAAGCCGCACGGCGTGCTGTATGGGATGATGTGCCGGGATTACGAGGTGGCAAAGGCCGTGATGCTTGGCATCCCCAAGGGGGTTCCTGTGTTCGGGCTGGCGGGGACCAACATGGAGAAGGCGGCCAACGACCTGGGGATCGAGTTCTGGGCCGAGCTCTACGGCGACGTCAAGTACGATGCGAGCGGGATGCTAGTCATCGACCGCAAGAAGAAGCCGTGGGACCTCAACGACGTGGAGAGGCACGTCCGGCAGCAGATCGAGACGCAGTCCGTCACGGCCACCGATGGCAGTGTCGTGCAGCTGCCGCTGAAGGACTATCCGCTGTCCATCTGCTGCCATTCCGACTCCCCGGGCTGCCTGGACATCGTCAGGACCACGAGAAAGGTAGCGGACGAGTTCAACGCAAAGTATGGATTTAAATAGATAGCTTGTTTTGTAGTTTCTAGCATGGGAAAACAAAGCCAAGATTCCTGAACCTGTATTGCCAGTGGATTCATCCGGTGTGTCCCACGGGGAACGGAAGCGCTAGAAAGTTATCGCCGACATTATGAAATTTTTCCTCCATCGCAGCATCAGCGACAAATCCGATATGGTGTAGTGGCTAACATCGCTGTCTCTCACACAGCAGCCGGGGGTTCGATTCCCCCTATCGGAGTGCTTGTAAACGCTTTTTTTGCTCCCTTTGAGGTGTTCCAACTTTTTTACGTTCCTTCCGGAACAGCGTGTTCCAACTTCGAAAGTTCATCAGTTGCAGTTACAACCGTTTCCTAACCTAGAAAATCGCAGACGCAGACTGGTATGAGCGGAAAGCACTGCCATTGGAGTGACAGCAGAAGCAGTATACTAATAGGGATGCAACCTCACAGCACGACTTGATGGCAGGCTCCTAGAACAGCAAAGCTGATGTCAGATTATTCGAGCGGTGATCGGATCTGGAATTTTCAATTGGTAAGCACATGTGTCAAACCAATTGGCCGTTTCCCCGCGAGTAGATGGATCGGAAGCATGGATCCACGTTTCCTTGGCTCCAAGAACATGTCGAATAATAGCATAACGAGAGGGAAATGGCAGACAGGTACCGTCTTGTGCCTACAGGGCAAAGAGAGGCTCGACTGCTCCGCCGCGGGTGTACCAATGGTGTCCACCGATGGTCGGCGTCGAATGCTGAGCGCTATGATTCACGACGGAGTGAGACCGTGAAACATATCATTGGAACCGCTGGGGCCCTTTCTCCGCCAGATAGACTCGCAGCATTCGTCGTAGGGAATCTTGTCTAGAGGCCGCATGCCGCATGACACACGGCGCTCGCAAGATATTGCCTCTGGATCGTCCACAGACGGCCGTTTCTGTGGCCAGCTCTAGCAGCTCCTCGGAGTATGCGTCCATCTCATTCGTGGGGAGCGCCGAGACCGTCGAGCCGAGGGTTCCAGGCACACGACGAGGCCTGCAGAACCGGGGTTTGCATGGCGGAGAGGTGCTGCTTCGGAGCTTCACCACGTCCCAGCTGTCCACAGTTCGGAGGGCAAACCCAGCAGCTCCGGACAGGCGTGGTCCAGTCGTGAGGGTTGACGATGAATCATGTCCGTATCGGGCGGGGAAGCCTGCCGGCCAGCTGCCCAAGACGGCATGGCGCTGTCAAGAAAAGGGCGCGCCCGAACCCCTCGGGGAAACGCTCCAGGCTCCGGCGAGCCCGCGTCCCTGCAAGATGCGCGCCGGACCTGGCCCGTACCTCGTCTCCTCAAATCGACCAATATGCTCCTCCATTCCTCCATCCTTCTCCATCGCGCGGTCTGGGATCGCCCGAGAGGTCAGCATAGGCTGACTCGCGCGTGTCCCGCCAGCTCTGGCAGCTGCCGCATGTCGTGCTGGAATGCTGGATGAGGTGACTCGGGGGTGCCTGGTACACCCCAGACGAAGTGCTGCTTTCTTTCCTCTGCATCTCTGCTCCGCTCGTTGTCTCTGCTCTTCTTTCTTCTGGTCCTTGCTGTCTTATATTTCATGTATCTGCTCCTGCTGAGCAACCGCGGAACGGGCTGGGTCGGCTCGGAGCATGTCCAGGTGACAAAACTCTCTGACAGTCTGCCCTTGAGTCACAGCCCAAGGGTTTAAGGAATGGAGTTCTTCGACTTCGATGAGGCTTCCTGTGCCTCCCAGGCCCGTGAGGACGACGTGGCCTCCGACTGCCTCGAGATCGACGAGTCGGATGCCGTCGCCAACTACGAGTCTCTCCTCTTGGACAAGGAATCTGAGCTTCCTCCCGACCCGCCAGCTGATGCCTCGGAGCAGCAGGAACAGCAGCAGCGGCAGCGGCAGCTAGGTGACGACACTGCTCCCTTCCTCTTCGGCCCGGGTGCCTATCCAATGTTCCCCGCCAAAGAGCCGTGTGATTTCTGCAAGCGTATGGGCCTGGATTGCTTCGTCGCTCAGAGGGGGGTGCTGCAAAACGGCTGTACATGCTGTATCAGTCTCTATCGCGAGTGCAGCTTCACTCACGCCAGAACCCCCGGGAAATTCTTGGACACCTTACATACCGTCAAGGAAGACGTGGACATTCCCACCGGTGGCCCGACAGGAAGAAGAGCGCTCAAGTCTCTGAGCGGAGCGACCATCTCGGACGACCTGGACAGAAGGTCCGGCAAGGGCGCCGCTAGGTTCTCGCGGGAGGTCGTCCGCATCCTGAAGAACTGGCTCAGCGAGCACAGCGAGCATCCGTACCCGACGGAGCAGGAGAAGGATGAATTGGAACAGAAGACCGGATTGAAGAGGAGTCAGATCTGCAACTGGCTTGCAAACGCCCGGCGGCGGGGCAAGGTCCGTCCCCCTCAGCGCAGCAGTTCTCCGGCTCCCCAGGCTGGGATTATTGAAATCCCCAGACGACCACTTCCGCCCGGGGCCGATATGTCCCTCATGACTCCACTGGAACGTTGGAAGTACTCTCCACCCGAAAACGAACCGGCCTCTACAAAGGATATTATTCGAGCCATGGCGACTACTCCATTCCCTCCTCCCAGGGAGCATCCATCGGGTCACGTGCGTTCCCATTCTCGGAGGACTGGGTCTGATAATGACTCAAGCTATACGAGCTCCATGTTCCACGCCCCCTCTGTCGCTAGCATGGAGACCAGCCGGTCGTCCATTTCGGACATGTCCTTTGCTTCTGCCTTCTCCCATCGGTCATCCCTTGGTTCGTTCAGTTCAATGGACCGAAAGGAACGACGACGTCGTCGTCGTAAGCCTTCTGCTGCAGTCAACACATTCAACGAACACAAAGTCAGGAGTGCCCGTATCTTCCAATGCACCTTTTGCACGGATTCCTTCCCTGCCAAGTATGATTGGCAACGTCACGAAAAGTCCTTGCACCTTGCCTTGGACAAGTGGACCTGCGCACCTGACGGAGGTGTGATGCATATACACGGTAAAGCCTTCTGTGCGTTCTGTAGAGCGCTCAACCCTGATGAGGAACATCTTGAGTCGCATAATTATTCTGCCTGCCATGAAAAGAGCGTCGAGGAAAGGACCTTCTATCGAAAGGATCATCTTAATCAGCATCTGCGGCTGATGCACAATGTCAAGTTCCATGCGTGGATGGAGGACTGGCGAAGTACTACCACTGAAATTAAATCACGCTGTGGATTCTGCAATGCGACGTTCACGACCTGGAAGGAGCGAGTTGACCATCTCGCCGCACATTTCAGGAACGGCGCAGACATGAGTCAATGGCAAGGCGATTGGGGCTTTGAACCTTGGGTCAAACCCTTGGTAGAGAATGCCATGCCTCCCTACCTAATTGGCCAGGAGCGGAGGACGCTGGATCCGTTTGGATCTTCCCGTTTTAATACTGGCAGCCCTGCTGCGGCGCCGCCTGGAGAACCTCCTCCAGACGGGACTTCACCAACCCTAAATGTACCGGGAGATGCAAATTGCTTCCATCGCCTCGAAGTAGAGCTCACTGCTTATATTCGACGGCAGAGAGAAGCGGGCATCACCCCCACCGACAAGATGCTGCAGGACGAAGCGCGAAAGATCATCTATGGAACTGATGACCCCTGGAATCAAACATGCGCTGACAATCCCGTCTGGTTGAGTATCCTGAAGCGCGATGCCGGACTTGAACCCATTCCAAACTCGGATGATATACAGCTTGCGAGCCTAGGCATGCAACCGCCGTTCGCAGCTGACGGTGGCCTACGGCACCCGCCAGTCGAGACCAACCCTGTGACAAGGGTTCTGCGCAATTCTGGGATTAGCAGTCCCGGCATTCAAAGTCCCGGGTTTTCCAGTCCCGGATTTCAGAGTCCGTCCTTTAACCAGACCGGCTTCTATTCCGCTGCCCCAAGTATGCCGGGTAGCCTGGCCGGTAGTTACGTGGGCAGTTTTCTATCTGCCGCTCCAGCTCCAGCCCTATCAAGCGACCAGGGCAGTAGCTTGTCCGTTGGTCCCTTCTCTTCCTCCGCACCCGCCAGCGCGCCCGTCGATCCGTTTGTACAGATGGGCTTTGACCCTGGATTCCTACAACACCTGAACGATAGTTACGGTGAGCTTGATGGTTTGAATCTCGAACACGTCAACCTCCGTGACGACGGCGGAGGAGGACTCGGTGGAGAGGCATATAAAGGCGCAGGTACTGTCGATCAGTCTGTTCCTGCTTCTGGAGTCATGTCAGCTCCGATCTCTATTCCAACTTCAACGCCTGCCTCGTTTTCTGTGCCAGGTGCGCACCCGGACCCGCAGCAATTCACCCACTCTACGTCCTTTGAAATGACCGGCTTCAAAAGTTGATTGTGGACGACACTTGAAATGGATGAAGCATGAATATGGGGAAGAGAAAAGTTCTCATTGTCTCAGAATGCTACAAAAACGACAATAATATGATAAAAAGCGCGAAGACATGTGAGAGCCATCAGGCTACGACGAAAAAGGAACTGATATGATGCTGCTTATGGCTGCATATCATATCTCCTTGAATACCTTCACGTCGCGTATTCTTTTTATTCATAGACAGGATCCGGCGTCTCTTGAGGAGAGCTTTGTGTCTCGTTTCTATACGTGTTGTTCAACTAGGTCTCGCTCAGCTATTATGCCCGCTAATATGTGTACAGTTTGCTATGTCATCAACTACGGAGTACATCATCCGCAGGGAGGAACATCCATATGATTGACTGGACCATATACCCGGGCAGGGACAGATATGACGAGAAGGCAGAGCTTGATGCGATACAGTGATAAAGTGTAATAACTTGCACACATGGCGGGTAATGAATGAAAGGGAATAGAGCAGTTATATGAATAATATTATTTTTTTTCACCTCGACTCTTGAAGAGTTCCCACAATTGTCCAAACATATTAATCAGTCGAGCCATCCATAAAGCCATGCAGTTGCTCCTGTTAGGTCTTTTTTACTGTCAAGCTGGCAATATCAGGAGCAATCACAACGCCCTGATCTCGTTTGGGGTCGGGCTCGCAGTCTGCAGTCGGCAGACATCGCTACCTAATATAACCGGAATATTCCCCTCGATCTAGCTACTGCCTAAAATAAAAGTCGCTCATGCAGGGAAAAGAAAGCCGGAAAAAAAAAGGTCCACTGCATGAGGTAAGGCCAGGACAGGATACGAACGAATCCGTCATGGTTATCTATCATGCGAGATAATGATAGTAGGAGCTGACATACAGAAGTTAGTCTTATCGCTACTTCCGGGGATCGGTCCAATCAGTTATCGATAAAATAATTAACTGCTTGAAACGAAACTCGGCGACACAGTTGGTTCAGTTGGAAAGTCCAAACCTTGGGAGGTTTGCTGCAAACCAGGCGGAAAAGGCTTCTTACCCTAGATACACTACTTAAAACACATCCTTCCTGTACTGCAGGGTAGGAGCTAGAGCTTCTTTCTAGGAATCCAGCGCCGTGCAAGCTGCTATCTTTTATCTATTTAATAATAGATAGAGGCACGTCATCTCACGCCGGACGGATAGGTAGGGTAGGTAGGTGGCTGGGGATTATTATACAAGTGCATCATCTGATTCTGATTTCTGACAGGCCGAGCGCTCATATTATTATTATTGACCGCCGACGATACCCACTACCCTCCTAGGTAGGAAACGGCCTAGACTAGCTAGTACTAGTATGTCGACGGCAAGTTGACAACAACCTTCCCTCAGCTACGAACAAAACCAACAAACCATCCATATCCCACGTCTCACTCGGACAAGTCAGACTCGATCCCCGACCGTTGATGATCAGATCAATCATTATATGGAGTGAGCGGTCGGATTCCGGAAGTTTGATGAGTACTATTTATTTAAATCAAGGGGAAACGAATCATAGTCCGCCCAATTTTTTTTTTTTAAAAAAAAAAAAAAAAAAAAAAAAAAAAAAAAAAAAAACACCACTGGCAGACGCAATAATCGGTTACGTATGTATGTGAGTATCTTAGGTGAGACCGTTAGACCGTTAGTAGTAGCATCCATGTCGGGTCGATCCGAGATGCACATGCACGTGCATGATGTGCGCGCCCGGCGCCGGCGGCCCGACGCCCGTGGACCTTACCCTCGGTACAGTAACTCACCTATGGTCTATTGGTCTTGATCTGTCGACTGTCGCCATCGCGGCGGGGTCGCGGTCGTGGTCATCTGAGATGGATCCCGATCCCGGCCGGCCGGCCGGTTGGATGTGGATGGATTGGATTGGCAACCGATCTTACAACCTTACCCTCCAGTCCCGACCGAGGTCGTCGATTGATTTGAGGTAGGTTGAGCTGGGACCCGTTAGTTACCTAAGGTGATGGGGCCCATGGTGGCTTCGCCTGACTAAAGACTAAAACTAACTGAACTGACATGTGAAGAACAAGACCTCTAGGGCTTTTTTGTCTTGTCTTTTCTTTGTCTTGTCTCTCGACGGTCCGACATACATGATCGTGATGGGAAAGGAAAGGGTGGGGTATGGATGTACTGTGTGTGCATACTTGTTTCTTCTGTCTTCTATCTATCTAGCCTTCCGAACTAACTAATCCTTCAGGTTCTATAGATAGGGTTCAGATTCGGATGCTCTGAGGTGATCGATCTGTTATCACATACAAGCGACGGCATACATACCTACGGATACGGAGATCGAATCTATATTCCTCGCAAGTCGACAAACAGACTGAGATTCCATCCAGCCGCAGGGATCACCTCCCTTGCCATACCATATATATATATACCCCAATATCTGCACTGCACTGTACATACAATCACTCAATTAAATTCTATGACAAACGACGACGACAACCATGATCCGCTCGACCTCGACAACAACCACCCACAGCACCGTCCACTCCCACTCCACGGAGATCATCCCCATCCTCTTCACCGTCCTCCCCGCCTCCCTGCGGCGACGCATCGCGCCCGGCGTGTACTCCCTTCACAGATCGATACGGCTGAACTGGTTGTCCCGCGGTGGTGGCGGTGGTGGTGACAGTGGCAGTGGTAGTGCTACTAAAGCCTCAAAAGTTGACCTCCATGGTGGTGGTGGTAGTGGTGGTGGTGGAACTCCAGCCTGTGCGTCGACGGAGCCGCAGATACGAGGGTACTATGACGCGAATACTGCTGCTGCTGCTATGCCTGCTGAATCGATGACTGGTGGCAGCGGGGGGCAGGAACTACTATCCGGTTCATCTTTCTTCTCTGGCAGCTTGTTGGAGACCCAGACTTCTGCTTCTACGCCGCCGGAAGGAGATGGCAGCTTGGACTTCGGCCTGCGCGGGGGCGCGGTGCCAAAGTATGAGGTTGAGTCGGGGTTGAGGTGGAATCGGGTTATTCCAGGTATGATATTATTCCCCAACCATAGAAACTGGCACGTTTTGTGGTATTAAGTGTGCTGACTTGCTCTCCGAAGCTTTAAACCTCCTCCGCAACGCCCTGTACGAAGCGCAGCAACCCCGCTCAGATAGCCATCTCGTCCGGTCCCTGTACATCAACGCTCTGCTCTACCTTCTGGAAGCACTCCCCGAGGACCTCACCTGTGAGGAGTACACTTACATCCAGAAGAGACTCCCGGAAAAAGCCAGATCGTCGACGCTTTCCGCATCAGCTGCTGCAAGCAAGACTATGCGCGACCCTAGAGACAGATATAGATACTCCAGGTCGACGAGTCCCAAAGGTCCAGCTGAACCATCCTATCTCCACCGCATCCTCGCCACCAGCATCATCCACTGCTTCCTTGTCATCCAGTTCCTCCTCCCATACGTCAAGCTGCTTCTGCAGCATATATACCAGTACGAGCGAACCCACCGCATCACGGAGCGCGTGGCGACCGTGACGCTCGACACGGCGAACAGTCTGGGCAAAGGCGGGATCAATATCGGGTCTGCGGTGCTCAGTCTAAGCGAGGGGAGGGTCGGGGCGGCGATCTCGAGCTTTGCGGCGTGGTGGATCGAGGGCGTTACGGGTGGCATCTGCGAGGGGATCGGTGAGGGGATGGTTATCTTGGGTGTTGTGCGGCCCGAAGCCGCTGCGGGGCTGGAGAAGGGGTCTATTTAGAGGTCTGCAAAAAGCATCTATGGATTCTTTTTCCTTTTCTAACTCTGATATGTTCCTCCTATTATGAACTCCGCCGATTTATCAAGCAACTATTAACCCCCAGTGCGGACTCGGAAATCTTTTTACTGGTTCGGACATATAAAGATAGCGCAATGTCTGACATGTGCAACCAAGCTCTCAATTATCCCGACATAATAATCGAACGTTGCGTCAACTCTATGAGCCACTCTCGTGGTGAAGCTGAGTGAGAAGGAAAAGGTAGCTACTGTACTAGAATCCCTTCAAAATAATTTCCTACATTGTCATTTGCCTGTTTCTGAATAAGTTCGTCACTGATTGTTGTCTGACGCTTCGCTGGCAGATGTAGGCATTCTTACCTGGTTGGGTTATGCAGTTGATGGTCGTACAGGCATAGGACAGATCATGCCAGATAAGCAAGACTAGCTCAGTCCAGTCTTGCTTCCCAGACCCAATTGTTGAGACAAAGGACACATTCCTATATCTTTGGTAGAATACCTTGGGTAAATTGTGCTTCCATAGTTCGCGAAACCCTGTGGTCATTGTTACTTTTGTTGTTCTGCGGATATGGGATGCCGAGCCCCTTAGTCGTGGCTAGACCACGGATTGCCGCATCGCTTCCGCTCCCGAGAACTTCTCCAATCCACGTCTTGATCCCCACACCATGTCGACATACAAACTGCCAAATATCCCTTCTTTACGAAGGCATCAGCTTCTGCTTGAATTGTGAGTGAAAGCGCCATTACCCGCTGTGGCGTAAGCCTGAAGCCAATGGCTAAATAGGGACACGTGCACAGTGCAAGCTTGAGGCATGCTCCGCCGCCCGGGGTGTATGTCAGCCTCACGCCAGGAGATCCTACTCTCTGGACCGGTGTGATCTTTGTTCGCAGTGGTGAGTTGTCCAGCCTGTCTTAGCCAAGAAGCTGGTTGGAGTGGCGTGCAGAGTTTGTGTTTGCCCCCTCAGAAGCTAACTGGGATGCCATCGTGAGATAGGTCCCTATGCCTCCGCCATCCTCCGCTTCCAGATCCGCTTCCCTACCTGCTACCCTGATCTCCCGCCCTTGGTGACCTTCTCCACAGACATATTCCATCCTTTGATTGTGCCTCTCACCACCTACACCTTCACAACCGGCTCGTCCAGTGAAGACCCCGTAAGCGCTACCGACGAGGAGAGGTTACCGCCCGGCGGGTTCAGCCTCAGACATGGGTTTCCACACTGGTTTGGCAGGGCGAAAAGGAGTACGACAAGCTCGGTTTCTTCATCGAGGAACGTGAGCGGAGGTGCTGTTGGCGGAGAACCAACCGGCGTGGGCAACAAACCATCAGCTGATTCCAGCGGTGAAGACAAGCCGCAGAGTGAGGCATCCGTACCTTCGACCCCCAAGGGGGATGGTGAGAATATTGAGGCTCATCCTGCGTCAACGGCTCCCGCAACCAGTCCAAATACCACACAGCGCGTGTCTCCCACTCCTCAGGGGTCCCAGTTTACCGAATTCAAGAAAGACGTGCCGGTAGCCGCGTTGCTGGATTATATCCGCTCCACATTCGACGACGAGAAGATCCTCGATGAGCTGCCGCTTGATGCAGCCGGGAACCCGGGTGCTTGGCACGCGTGGCGGGCACATCGCCGGATTGCGAAGGGCTCCGGGAGCGAACCTCGGGGCACCGATGGCTCAGCACCGGATGCCAATCTAAAAAAGGGAAGCCCGCAGGCACGGCTCCCCGGGGATTGGAACTGGGAAGGGGTCTGGGAGAAGCGAGTGCGGAGCGGGATCGAGGCCAGCAAGTCGGATGCCATGTTGTTTGGCAACGCGCCTCGTGGAGGCGGTGATGAGATGGTGAGTGTTCTTGCTCCCCAGATCCTCCAATCATGCAGGGCAAACCCAGGTCCACTTGTTCTGCTGTGGCAGAGACTGATTTGCTGGTGCTGTAGATCCGCTTCCTCAACATGGACGAAGCCACCCTGGCCAACGTCAAGGCGATGATCATCCCGCAGACGGAGGAGGTTCATGAGTGATATGACTTGCATCTTTCTCTCGATTATACCCATTTGGTTCTCAACTTATGGACTTGAAGTAATTCTGGACTGTCTGTTTCCGGCCTCGAAGGTCTATACCATGTTCTGTTAGTATCTTAGCACCTTCCGCAAATGGGAATACTCTGTTGCCCAGGCGCCCTTGACGGTCTTCCTCATCGGGCAAGCATCTAGACTGCACGCCGCGGCCTGCCAGCTCCCCTCCAGGCTGCACGCCAGTATCAGGGACAGTCGTCCATCTCCATCTATCTCTCTCTCCTCACGTCACTGCAGAGCGCAAGCGCGTCCGTTCAGATCTCGCCCATGTAGACGCGTCCTGTGATCCATCTTTTTTTGGTTGACGGCCATCAGACCTACCTGTCTTAGCGTCCTATCCTCGACATGCCCTTGGGCTCGTCGTTCGATATCAAAAGCACCGTCCTTGTGCTTGCATTAGTCCTCGTCCCCATCGTTGTCCTCTTCTGTATTCTTGCCGTCGCTCTCGCCTGCTCGGAGTTCTGGAGCTCCAGACCTGGCCCTGCCGGCGGCCGTCGGTGGTTTTTCTGGAAGCGTTTTCCAGGCAAACACAAAAGGAGCCGTTCTGATCCCCCGTGCCCCTGCGCCTCCGCCAAGGGGACCGATTGTACTGAGAACGATATCGCTTATCGCAGTCCAGTTGAAGGGAAGGAGCATGTCTAGGTAGTTGGCCTGCTCTCTTCCCTTCCCAGATATCCTCCATCTCTTTTCTGTTGACTGGGAGTATCTGCCGTCTAGGACATCAGAAAGGTTGTGATGGACGACGTTATTCCCAAACCCCTGCGAATCGTCAAGAGTCCGACGTCTGTCAACTGCGGGACCAATTCAAAGTGTATTCCAACCTCTTATCCTCGGATCCCAACCAGACGTTCATCCAGAAGGGACTCGAGAGTCTGCTCTGTTGCTTCTGCAACTTCAACAAGCACTCCGCCAATGGATATCGACATGGACCGCCTCGAGGTTCGGAAGATTCGTGAGACTGAAATGAGGTCTCCGAGAACGTCAATCTCCTATTCGCGGAATAGCCAGATTCTTTCATCATCCGCTTCTGGGAACATGGACGAAGTAGTTACCCTTCCCTCTTCATCTGACACGCTAATTAACACCAGACCCCAGGTTGCAACTCGTGGACCTTACTCTAATAATGATTACGTGATCCGGTCCAAATCTGGTAGGAAGTCACGCTTCCTCCGTGCTTTCGAGTCGAAGTCCAGGAAATCCAGTTCTGCGGATCCTTCTATGAGAGTTAGAAGGGTATCGGCCAGTGGGTTGGGGCCCATCTCTTACCCTATTACCCCAATCACGGCACAGGGTTTAGCAACCGCTTCGAGAGGGTGCTCGGGTGGGATGGCTGAGCCTGCAAGACCATCTACCATGCCGCAACTGTCAGGCTCTATTGGTCGTGCGGATTACGGCATCATGACCCCATTCAATGTACCTATAGCAGGCGTGAAGATGGAGGCTGCAGCAGAAACTCGCAAGATCGGCACCGATCCTATATCGATTTGGACCACTGTTGATGTTGCGGTTGATGTAAAGATGGAGGAGCCTATTTCTCCTGAGTTGGCTCTTCCTCTAGACGTCGTCCTCCTTCTGGACAACTTGTAAGCTGCTCAATCCAGTAGTGCAAGTTATTTTTCTGACCATCTTTTCCTTTCAGACCAAGCTCGCCCATCGTCATGCTTAGACAAATAGCCAATAGCGCATATACAGTGGCTTCTTGCTTAAACAGAATGATCGACCGTTTCGCCGTCGGCTGCGTGGATGACAGTGAAGAGGGTGGCTTAAAAATCCTGCTACCCCTAGCGTCTCACTCACTGCACGTCGCCAAAAGGACGATGGACGACCTCAGGTACCTCCAGTTGAGAGAGGCTAAACCAGAAGGGTACGGACTTGACAAGGCCATACTGGAAGCGTCCGACATGCTTCTTCGTTATGCGAATAAAGACGCTCTATCTCACATTTTTCTTATTACTGCCAACTCGCAAACACCATTCCCCTTGCCCAACATTGACAAGAGGGTGGGATTCCACACAATATCCCCTGATCCCCAGTTGCGCCTCTCCAACTTAAGGTCACCAGTCGGATGGCACATATTTCCTGATATCGACACGAGTAACACAGGGACCGTCGAGGTTGCCCTGATGGGAAAAGTATCCAAAGTCTTGCAGCATCTTCGCACGGGAACTAACCCTGGGATCGTTACTGATCTTGCAGTTCGTTTTACTCCCGGCCAAGGATGTCGGATAGAGTCGGTCTTGGATGAGACCTACTGCCCTATGCTCCGTCCAGGCGAGAAATGGACAATCTCCGTTCAGGTCAGAGTACCCGCAGCTTCGGTGGAGCAAATGTTCGGAAGCGGCGTCCCAGCGGACGGGATGCGGATGGATTATCCACGAAGCAGCCAGACAATCGACCAGTTGATGATTCAGTTGCACGAGATGCTGGAATACGTCCCGGGGGAGAGTGACCCGCAGACGATCATGACTGCATCCCTTCTCTACAAACACTCATTACTTCCAGAATCCAGCACCGTTGAGGTATCCCGCTGTTGTGAGGTGGTGCGGGCTCTGCGCAGGGACTCTGGCTGCATCATAGGTGTGTCGGAGGAAGCCGAAGGACCTGTAGGGAATCTCGTCGATCTGTCTCCTCCCGAAGCGGTGCCGAACAAGGGACAGTGGGCAGAATTTGAGGACCCTGAAACCCCATTCCGGCCATCCCTCGATAAGCAAATGTACGAAAGGGGGACGAAAGGGGCCGACGGGAGCAAATCGAGTTTTACTCGTAGCTCCAGATATTCTTGGACGACCTCGACTTCAGGTAGTTGGGGCACGCAGAAATCCGAGATCAAGCTGCAGGTTGGTCTACGACGGATACTCAGCAACACCACCAACCTGCTGCGTAATAATCAATACGATCGTCGAAATTCGGCGGCTTTCGTGGATTCGACAACTTCTCGCCATGATAGGTCTGTCCGGACTCGTAAAGCCCGAGTCAGCCAGAGCTACGAGAACATCAGGCAGAGGTTCAAAATCTTTGGAGACCGAGAGAGGTTCCGCGGGACGCTCCAAGATGACTTTGTCGTGGAGCATAGAGAGCCGAGTGACGGAACCCCTTACGCTTGGAACGGTGTATGAACGTTTTGGCAGGATAAACGCGACGCTGCCATCTTAAATATGGCCATGTCGCGAGACAGGAGTTGGACTCGTATTCTTCTAGAGGTCGATTTGGGCAGACGTCCTTTGCCTAATCTGGCTGCTGGATAGGTTGCCCGCCCGAACTATTAACGTGAATTGGCGTTCTGAGCTTGTTCTGAGCTTGATGAGTTTACGAAGTTATCCTTTAATGACGAACTATCATACATACTGTACATGCAATGCGTTATGATCAATGAGAAATTGATGAAAGAACTCCGCGTTTAATCCGTCGTATATTCGTTCACTCGTCCCGATGTTTTCATGCCAGTAATTCTTTTTGAAACGCCAAAAAGATGTCATATCTCATCGCTCTTTGCTTTCTCTCCAACATTACCAGGATGCTGTTCCTGCCCCTGTCCGTCTTTCTTCGTCCTCCATATAGGCTCCCCATCGTCGTCGAACTCGGCCCACTGGAAAAAGGAACACCCTTTGGCTCCCGGCGCATAGCCGGCATAGCACATCCACATGTACCGGCCTCTCGTCTCCCGCTTGCGCTGGACGCACCGCAACACCGCGGGCACGCCGCACCGGCACCTGGGCGTGTACCGCGGATGCAGCGACTCGCGGTACCAGCGGTAGGTGATGTTGATGCGGCGATTGCCCGCGATGGGGTGCGGCGAGATGGTCTGCGCGGGCGCGATGCAGTGCTTCCACTCCTCCTGCATCTCGGCGTGCATGACGAGGAGCGAGTTGTGCGGGAGGTGGATCGAGATCTGGCCCTGCGCGTTAGCACGAGCATCGTCGTCGTCGTCGTCGTCACCGGCGTATTCACCGTCGTCACGAGCCACGACCCTCCGCACCCGAAACTCCCTCTCGACGCCGAGACTCAGGCTCCCGATGACCGCGCGCGGGCCGAGATACGTCAGCTCGTCCGAGTGGTACCCGACGCTCTCCGCGGGGCCGTCGTAGCAGTTGACGAACGCCGCGTTGGGCACCCACTCCTTTGGTGATTGATACCTGAGCTTCTGGCCCCCCGGGTACCGCGTGCGGATGCGCTCCCGGACCGCGGCGTTCACGGCCTCCTGCACCTTCGCCGCCACGGCCGCCATGCGCGGCGTCAGCCGCCGCACGTCCCGGCGGTACGTGCCGTTGTAGACGTACTCGGACGTCTGCTGGCGCTGCGCCTCGGGCGTGGCGACGTAGAAGGCCGACGAGTGCGGGCTCTGGACTGTCTGCTCGAACAGCTGGAAGGTGTGCCGCGAGAAGGTCCTGGATTCCTCGAGGAGTTCTGCCAGCAGGGCGTTCGCGTCCTCGGAGGGCAGGAAGTTGTGGATGAGGGTGCAGGGGGTGTGCGCGGCGACGTCCTCGGGGGAGAAGAGGTGGAGGGTGCGACCTTTTTTCGTCAGGGGTTTTTGCTTCCTCCCGGGCTGTTCCTGGGGGTTTCCAGGAGAAGGATGTTTTGAGATGATGGCGTAGGAGGATAGGGAGGTTTGGATCCCGGGTGTTGAGGTAGGAGGAGAAGCTGTCCGCTTCTTGTTGTTTAGTGGTGTGCATGTTCTCTGTGCTGCTGATAGAGCAGCCGTCGCGGCTTCGACGGAGCCATCGTACGAGACGAGGACGTCTAGCAGATCGTGCTGATCAATATCCGGGAAGAGAGACAGCAGGATCGCCAGCTTCACGTCCGTTGATTCCTCGGTCTCCTCCTCCGGCGCAGGCGGGTCAGTAGTGGTAGTTGTTGCCGCCGTCGGGGCCGAGGCCGGGGAGAGCCGTCGACGCTTGCGAAACACAAGGGCATCCATCTGTTTGTTTGTCTCTTTGTTTATTATGTCTTGGGCCGGGAGTCAGCCCCGGCTGGGAGCCATGTGGTCGGTTTATGGTTTGAGCTCCTCGCTCTCCTGGATGTTTGTTCTGGTTTAAAGGCAGGGAGATGTCCAGGGGCCGATAAGATCCTATCAGCACGTGACTCTGTTGGGTCTTGCTCCCGAAGTGGCCAATCGGAGGCGTCTGTTGGACATACTCCGTACATTACTCCGTACATGCGCGGGAGATCCTCTTTGGTTTTACTTTGGAGAGTGCCTTTGGATGTTGACTGTGTTTATTCGATCTTGCGAAACTAGGGGTATGAAAAGATATTGTAGGGGCTTGGTCTCCGTTCGTCATTTACCACTTTTTTATCCAAAGGTTGTGTGTATGTATCAGGTGTAGTCTTCCTGTTTCCGAGCAGAGTAGCTCTCACATGCTCGCACCTCTTAGCTAAAGCTGAATAGATACCATTTACACCGAAACTGTTTTGGATTTCAGGGTTCTTTTCTCATCTCCAGCACCAAGGTTTTTTGACTTTGAAAATCGGCTGATTTCCATACGGCGGATATGTCGTAGATAATGAGCGACAAACTTCATCCACGTATGGATAGATACAAGACTCTATTGGGCATGTTACGGTTCCAGGGACAGTAGACGGAAAGCAGTAACTTGGCATGAATAGGAGATACTTCTTTCTGCATTCTCTCGTTGTCTATAATTCTACTCATCCTCGAGCACTCCGGACAGTGGACATCACAGCCCTGCCCTTCTATTTTTTGACATTCGATGTTGCCGACCCGGCAGCCGGACGGCCCAATAATATCTTCTTTGGTCCAGCATACGCAGCCACAGGTCTCGCGGTCCAGGTCGGAGGAGCAGGCAAAAGCGCCGCCGGGTTAGCTGGCTAGCTAGGTCGGTAGCTAAGCTAACTAGGTAGGGATCCACTTGCCATTGCCCTTGTATATCTGGCCCTTCTTGAAGAACGTCGACAGACGCTTCCCCTGGAGCATGCTGTCGTACATCTCGACGAACGAGGAAAACGTGACGGTCGTCCAGCCGGGGTAGTCCTCCGGGTACTGGTAGTTGAGCTGGGCGCGCTGGCCGTACATGTCCTCGACGACCTTGACGGGGCACTCGGAGTAGTTGGCCTCGGCCTCCATGGACGACTGCTGGTCGAGGACGCGCGCAAAGGCCGCGAGGCAGCCGTCGTCGACCATGAGGCACATCTTGAGGCGCACGGGCAGCTCGCCGGCGGTGCCCCCGACGGGGATGCCGAGGGAGCGCTTCCAGTCGAGGAAGGCGTCGCGGACGGCGCCCTCGTCGGCGTTGGCGAGGCGGTCGCGGTCGCTGAAGACCTTGGACGAGTAGGTCTCCTCCAGCAGCCGCATCTGGCTCGGGGGGCCCTCGAGGCGCTTCGGCAGGGCCTTCTTGATCTCGTCGTTCATGGCGCGCACGAAGAGCGGGAAGAGGCGCTCCGAGTCCGGGGCGTAGGTCGTGCGGTAGACGATCGGGCCCCAGGTCTTCTGCACGAAGTCGCGCTCGGGGCCCTCGGGCAGAGATCGCAGGCCTGGTTCTTGCGGGAGTCGCGCGACCTCGCGGTGAAGGAAGGGGCCGGCCTGGGACCGCCAGGTGGAGGGTTGTTCTTGAGTCATGGTTTATTCCAGTTTCCCGGTCGCGGGCAGAGGACGCTTCTGGTTTTCCCTATCTTTTTGTTTCCTGATTGCGATTTCAGGTCTTTCTGATTCAGGCCGTCAAGGGGACCTTGGACGCCTCTTGGGCTGACACGGCCAAGGGACATGATGTCGACATGACATGCATTGCCATGATGCGAACGTGCTGGAATCTTCGTCGATGTGATGGGTTGGGGAAGTAGGTTCTTGTACTTTTGGCAGGGAACAAAGAAAAAGGTATGGTCGTAGTGGAAGCATAAATGTTCAAGCTCCATGCCATACTGGATGTATGGACGGGCGGAGGGGGCTGGAAAAAGCAAAAGCAAAAGGTTATGACAAGGGTGGGATTCGAACCCACGCCTCCTTTCGAAGACACGGAAGATCGTGTTCTTGCGAACCCGACCAGCTCAGGTCAGCCTGAACCGTGCGCCTTGGACCACTCGGCCACCTTGCCTTGCTTGTTGGAGGCTTCGGGGTTCGAAAGCCTGATCAACTCGCCCTCCGGCCATGATCTCCAGGACAAATAGGACTTCATCGGAGGGAAGAGACTGCTGGTTAACGCCACAATTGTTAGTATAGGCAAGTAGTGATGGGCGGGCAGATTAGTTGCGAGGGCGAACAGGGAACCGGTGAAAATCCCCGTGAGTTGGAGGCTCTCGAAACAGAACGCAGACATTAGGGTCGGGAATATATATTCACATGGGAGTAGATCACCGAGATCGGATGGACCGCGGAGAGAGAAGGTCAAGCCAGAGGAGTCCACGACACACAGACACAAGACAAAGACCGCACGCGAGCAACGACCACAAAATCCCACCGGAGAAAAGAAGAACGGCGCGACAAACCGACCTTGGTGTCGCACATGTACTGCGTACTTCTGCTGCCCGGGCGGACTCCGCGGCAGAACCTCACCGCCCCGCGTAGCCTCGGTGATGCGCGCCGCCCGCCGTCGCTCACGCCTCGCTCTCCGCCGTCCGACGACGAGCGCGACGATGAGCTGAACGGGACAGAGACTCAGTCGAATGCGAGAGCGACCGCACCGCCGGAGGGAACCCCGCCCGCGACGCCATGATATGAGTCCCTCCCGAGCCAGACCCAGAGCCCCAGCTTGACTCCGCTGCATCGATCCTCCACCGTCTGTCTCTCACCTTTCTCCGCGCCCGCCCGCCCGTCGAACCAACCCGCCGATTGAGCGACGATGCTGCAGTTTCGCACCGAGGGCTTCAACGGCTGCGCGGTCAAGTACTCGCCCTTCTTCGACAACCGCCTCGCCGTCGCGGCGTCTGCGAACTTTGGCCTCGTGGGCAATGGGCGGCTGTACGTCCTCGAGCTCACGCCCAACGGGATCGTGCCGCTGAAGTGGTATGTATTCCCACACCGATTACTTCTACATAGCCACGGATAGATAGATAAGCTAATGCATATCCTCCGGCAGGTTCACGACCCAAGACTCCCTCTACGACCTCGCCTGGGCCGAGATCCACGAGAACCAGGTGCTGGTGGCCTCGGGCGACGGCAGCGTCAAGCTGTTCGACAGCGCGCTCAACGACTTCCCCGTGCAGAACTGGCGCGAGCACAACCGCGAGGTCTTCTCCGTGCACTGGAACCTGGTCTCCAAGGACCGCTTCTGCTCCAGCAGCTGGGACGGCACCGTCAAGGTCTGGGCGCCCGAACGCCCGACCTCCCTCCTGACCCTGCCCACGCACAGCTGCACCTACTCGGCTGCCTTCTCGCCGCACTCCCCCGATCTCCTGTCGTGCGTCACGTCCGACTCGTACGTGCGCGTGTTCGACCTGCGCACTCCGGCCTCCGCGTCGAACCATCTCACCGTGCAGATCCCCATCCACGGCCCCGCGTCGACGGTGGTGCCCCCCGCGAAGCCCGGGATGCCGCCTGCCCCCGCGGCCGCGCCGCCCGCCGAGGCCTTGACGCACGACTGGAACAAGTACCGCCCGACGGTGGTGGCCGTGGCGGGCGTCGACCGCACGATCCGCACCTTCGACATCCGCGCGCCCCAGCAGGGCCCGCTGGCCGCCATGGTCGGCCACGACTACGCCGTCCGCAAGCTGGCGTGGTCGCCGCACCTCTCGGACCTCCTCCTCAGCGCCAGCTACGACATGACGTGCCGCATCTGGAGCGACCGGTCGGAGAAGAGCGGCGGGGACGCAGCCGCAGACCACATGCGCGCCGGCCCCGCGGGCCCCGTCATGGGCGCGGAGCTGGGCCGCATGGGACACCACACCGAGTTCGTCACCGGCGTCGACTGGTGCCTGTTCGGGAGCGAGGGGTGGTGCGCGAGCGTCGGGTGGGACGAGAAGCTCTGTGTCTGGGATGTGCGGGCGTTTATGGGGTAGGACAGAATCCACGGATGGTTCTTTTCTCACTTGTCTCCTTGGGGCATGACTACTACGACTTTCTGTCTACTGCGATTTCTACGGTCCAGGATTTCCGGAATGTGTTGGCGTTTCGCCTTGTACTGTACTGTACAGACTTTTATGGAGAATCCAGATGTCCCTTCTATTGGGTTCGGCCAGCGGAAAGGGATCATGGACAGCCAGCCGGACTGAGAGGATCCGGGTGGGGGAACTTATTATTATTCCCTCCAGTTGGGTACATCACATGCATGGGAGTTTGGAAGTATGAGAAGTATGAGCATATGGATATCCCGCATCATGTATTATTTTTTATCCCTGGAAGGAGTGTAATACCAATAATATCTGGGCTTCAATAATGAGCTGCAATAATAAGCACGGTTCGTTCCTCCTTGTCTTCACGATATTCTATTATTCTCTGTAAGCAGGGATTCCTTCCATGGATAGATGCATGGGGAAAAAAACAAGAGAATCTATCTGCTCATGCTCAGATGGAAGAAACGGAGAAGAGAGACAAGAGAGAGCAGAGTGTGTATCCTCGTAAGATGTACCCAGAATCAAGTTAAAAAAAAAAGAGTCCAGCACAGAAATCTATAAGTGTATGTCTATTAGGTGTCCGCAACGTAACGAAATAAAAAAAAGCATTGCCAAAAAGGGAAATTGTACAACAAAAAATAACAATCAATCATCTCAAGACGTCCCAAAAACCAACCCGGATCATTTTTTTTTTCATTAGAGCGTATCGTGAAATAGGAAATTTATCCAACCCAGACCAAGCTTCCTTGAGAGAGAGAGAGAGGGCAGGCGTTGAGACGATGCGAAGATCAGAACTGCTCCAGTCTGATTATCTGGACAGTTTACCTCTCCGACAAGCGCGCCTCGACCTTCCTCCTCTCCGCCTCCCTCACGGCGGCCACCTCCTCCCGGGTCGCGTCGTACGCGACCGTGACCTTGTTGAACGGGTTCTCCTCGCTCTTCTCGAACTCCTTCCTGCAGATCTCAATGCGCTGCTGCTTGCGCAGACCGGGGTGCTCCTTCTCGATCTCCGGCAGCCGGCGCGCCTCGTAGGCGGCGTAGGCGGCCTTGTACCGCCGCTCCGGGTGGCGGTCGACCTTGATGCTGTTCGGGCTTTCGGTAAGGGAGAGGGCGTCGAGGGCGTTCTCGATGCCGGAGGCGTTGAGCGTCGGGGCCTTCCGGTTATTGTCCGAGGGCGCGTCGAGCTGCGACAGGTCCAGCGTGCCGCGGGTCTTCTTGGTGGCGGTCTTGTTGTTCTTGGGGCCCTTGGGGAGGGATGCCTCCTCGGCGGCGAGGAGCGCGTCGCGCTCGGCCTTTCTGCGCGCGGCTTCGGCCTTCTTGGCTGCTTCTTGCTCCCTGCAGTTTTGGTTAGTGCCCGTTTAGCAAGGCTGAAACAGACTGGAGGAAATTGTGCGACGGAGCTGTGACTTACTTCTTGGAGTTGTCCTTCGCTCCTATCGCCCACTTCGCGTCTTCCTCGGCCGCCTTCCTTGCTTCCTCGGCGGCTTTTTTCGCAGCAGCAGCTTCCGCCTTCTATATATCAATCAAAGTCAGCATTAGTTCAAAAAGACGTAGTATGGGATGTTCACTGGGTAAATAAAAAAAGCGGGGGCGGGGTTACACACGCGAGCGTTTCCAGCCGCCTTCTTGGCGTTCTCTCCGCCTTTCTTTCCTCCCATTTTTGGACGGGCCTTAGACAAGTGTAGAAGCGAGTGTATTCAGGAAAACACGCGTGTTTGAGTGTTCCTTGCGTCCGTTCGGAACGCTGTGCAGGAGGTGGAGTTGACGATGTCTGCTGCGGCGGCGGCGGAAGTTCAGGTCGGCGGTCTCGAGAGCGGCGCTGCTGACTAAGGTCCGGGGAAGCTCTCCATGCGTGCGCATGTGATCTGCAAAGCCCTCGTTCTCGACGGTATCGGAGCCCGAGAGCTACCGGAAGTGGCAATCTCCAAATCCCCCAAATCCCCATACCGCGTCTCTAAATAGAGCCTCTTTCTGGGAAATTTACGATTCTTGCATACGTTACTACACAAATAGAGTAAATCACTCAATGTCTTGTGGCATGCCTATCCCCATGACAGAGACAAGATCATAAAACTCGTGACATGCAGTATCGTGCCATTCCAAGGAAGCCCACAGTCTGATCCCAGTCTGATACCAGTCCATCCCCAGAATCTCGCAATAAAGAACCATCCCATTCAAAACCGTAAACTGAGAGTTGAAGTGGATGGGTGGTTGGGTGGCTTGCTCTTGTCAGACCTCATTCCATCATCAGCAAATTGTAATATCCTCCATCCATGCCGCAGATCCCTTTCTGTCGCACGGAGTAGACGTTCCCTCCCCGCTCTGCCCACCAAAATGAAACCGAAAGACATTATTAGAAGGAATCAGAAAAGACATCAAATAAGAGATGAAAGCATGCAAGGGAAGCCATGAGAGGAAAAAGAGGAATGGAAATAAAAAGACAATCATGTGTGAGAATAAAGCACACGACCCTGTGCACAGGAACTGCACTGGGCATTTCAGAACTGGGTGGGACATTGAGCAGATTAGAGTTTTATGTCCCAGATTTCTTTTTCCCACATTTTGATACCGGTGATGTCCTTGAGTTTGAGACCGGTTTTGATACACAGGACACTCTTTCTAGAGCGATCGTCATCGTCTTCGCTGTCGTCGGGAGTCAAAGGCTCTAACTCGGGACTCGCGCTTCCTTGTCCGGTGCTCAAGGCATAGTCCGATGCCAGGGATGCATCCTTTGCTTTGCCTTTTCCTTTAACCGCATACCCTGTGCCCGACGCGTAAGTGGAGCTAGCCTTCGAATGCACCTGTCCCAAAGTTGTAGAACGACGCTCAGCGTCACGTGCCGAATCATATTGGCGCGGCTTTCTCTTCAGCTGCGTCACAGAATTGGATGTCGGCCCATTCGACTTCGCCGAGTAACAGACTGCCACGTATTCAACCCGAAGCGTAGGACAATGCACGATGTTATCGACAGCGCAAGCGCGGAGCTCGCGTAACACGCTGTCACAGGTGTCAGCCGCGTTTGTAAAGAGGACCTGCAAAGCGACAAGGGAGCGTAGGCCCGCGATTCGTTGCATGAATAGATGCTGTTTGAGGAGAATGTTAGCTCGATCACAACTAATCCAAAAGGGCGTACCTGGAAAGACTTACGAAATTCGACGAGCCCAGGCCGACTGCAAGCTCTGTAAGCTTTGAACCAAATTGGGTTATCAGGAGAACGGATTTCCGATTCAGAGCCCAGCTGAAATCCTCGTCGTTACGAATCACCAATCTTGTCAGGTGTCGAGAATGTTTCTTCAAAACCTGCTTTCTGATATCTTCGATTGTGACGCTGGTTTTGGCGGCGAAAGATTCTACCTTGGATCGGCTGCTGCGTTCAAACATAAACAGCTCTGTAAGCTCATCAAGATCATTCAGGAACGTAAGAAGGGTCGGCGTAACATTGTCCGTATGAATCGAAGTCAACTTGAGAGGGTTCGTCTTTTGTAGTTTTGTGAGCATGGCCCAGAAATTGCGCTGCGGACCGACGTTCAGCAAAGATATGTGCTTGAGAGAGCATACGTCGATTGCGCGGAACAGAACAGACGCTTTGACTGGAATCAGGTGTATCGAGAGACTTTCCAAGGAAATCCCGTGATTCTGTCTGAGATAGTCCTGCACCACCTCATCACTCGACCTGCTTTTGCGATCCTGCTTAGCATTTTCAGTCATGCCTGGTGGTTCTCTCACTGCCTCTTTCCCTTTACGGGAAGCGGTATTCGGAGCCTCGATGCGTTCAGCCTCTTCATTTGCTCCGTTCTGGAACAAGGGGACGCCGGAGTTTGAGCTTTGAGTCTCGTTATCGGCACCGCTATCGGCATCTTCGACGAACTCTTGATCCTCTCCTGCGTCACTGTCGTCGTCTGGGTGTTCCAGGTCAATCATATCCGACAATCCATCGTCAGACTTACGTCCTGTTCCCTTGTAGTTTAACCCGGTAGTCTGAATAGTGCTGCCTGATCCGTCGTTAACAACACCTTCGTTGACTTGGGAAGAGGTAGAAGCTGAATTGACCACAGCCCCTCCATTCCCTTTCCACGTCGATGTCGGCTTTGGTGCCTTCATCGACAGGGGGACTGGACTTGGGGCAAATGTAGGGGTTAGTTGGAAATATGTCGTGGTAGGGTAGTACTTGCCATGAGTTCCGACAAGTTCTGGCTGGCCGCTTTGGGTTACCAGGGAGAAGAACGACATCTTGGCATCGTTTATGACGTCGTCAATGCCCGCGATGATATTGTTTGGAGTACCGACATTGCTCTTCGATGGGCCACTTTGGCCCAAACTTGTACTGTTGATTGGCGATATCTTGCCATTGGAAGATGCTGTTTTCTGCTCGGTATTCTGTTTTCGCTCCAGGTACCTGTTCGCTGCTTTCTCTATCCTTTCCAATGCCTTGGCATGCTTGGCGGATTTAAGTGACGACAGTTCCTGCGTAATCTTTCGCAGATTCCCCACAAACAGCTTGTCCTCGTCTTGTTCCGCAAGGGCCCTTGCACGCTCCCGTGCTTCTCTATCTGCAGCCGCGATTGCCTCTTCAAAGGCCTGCTCCAGGAACCTCTGCGAGGTTGACTCCTTCTGTAGACCGAGTAATTGGGCAAGCACCTTTTCCTGAACAGATCGTTCATTTCGCACATCCGCGTCGTTTGGAGCAGAGGCAGAAGATGCCCCAAAGCCGTTTGCTGTATCAACAATAGGAGGTAGAGGGGGCGCCAGACCATCAAGGTCGTCAAACTCGTCACCTTCCTGAATGGTCTCCGTGTCCGAGACACTTGCAACGACCTTCTTGCGGGCCTTCAAAGCGCGGCTATCAGAAAAGGAGAGTCTCAGGGACTTGAGGGATGAAGAGGATGATGATATGCATTGCGCTATCTCCGGGATGTATTCCAGGCTATCGATATCTAACACAGCCAAGCTTTTCAGTCCAGAAAACTGCGAGAAATTCTGTAATCCATGGGTTGCTTTGTGCACGTCAAGTCTCTTTGTGAGCCTGACGTCGGGCGTGCTGGTTGGTGGCTTTGGCGCCATGTATGGAATAATAGATGACGGATTACTATGGGAAATGAGCACATGAGCAGGGTGAGCAGCATGTGGATGATGGAGATGGTGGTGATGATGAGCGCCATGAGGAGCAGAAGGTATTGAAACAGGGGCAGGCGGAGGCGGGACAGTGATTGACGGAGTGACGGCGGACGCGGAGTGCAGTGACGGTCCAGCCTGGAGACGAATATGTAGATTTTGGAGAGTTGACATCTTGCTTAGAGTTGCGAAGACCGACTGACTGATTTCCACACGGACATTCCATCTATAGGCAAATTAACAGGAGGAGGGTTAATGGGACCTTGAAATTACCTAAAAGTCTCCAAGGCATTCACCTTCCTCAACGTGGCCAGGAGGAGGGTATTGAGGAACTTTCCACAGGTATATTCATACTTGAACTCTCGGGAAGCCCTCTCCCCACTATCACCTCCGCTGGCGGTGTCCATCGATATCTCCTTGATGTACCTGGCATAGTTGTAATTACTGGTTGTCAGCGTTTCCAGAATCCCGGCGAGATGGTCTACAGCGAGTTGGCTGTTGCTGCTATCGTCATCCGCAAACACATGACTGAATGTGCGGTACAGCTGGGCAGCAGCCAAGTCGCGAAAGGATCGAGAGACCCGGGACAAGTTGGCCAAATCCTTTGGTTCTGCCTGAGCACGTGGATTAACAACATCAGCTTCCACGCCATAATCTCTCGAAGAACACGCTGCAAAAAATACGGTTTCTCACATATTTGAATATAGCCTCGAGAGTCTCGGAAGGGAGACTGAGAAGATGTGGCCTATCGTGGTTCTTGCTGGATGAGCCTGCAGACAGGCTATTCAGGTGGAGAGCCATGATGGATCCTGGTCTTTCAGGCCGTGTACGTGCCTGTATATCGGAAATTTGACTTCGATGATCAGTGATGCCTCCTTATACGTACCTCTGGATCACCCCAGAGGTTCTTTAGTTGGAGCTTCAGATCAAAGCACAGGGAGGGATGCACCAGATGGAAGAACAGGATGATAGCCTGCAGCAATGTGCAGTTGAGGCACAGAGACAGCAAGCAGGACGAAAGGATAGAAGAGTTGGGAAGAGTGAAAGGACTTTTGACGGGAAGGGAGAACAAGAGAGGCAAAGAGGGACGAGAAAAAAGAAATATAACCGGAGATTCGAAGCAGACGTCACCTTGCTTCGAGCGCGTGGCTGCCAGGATGCTTTGCACGTCGTGGCGCCCGCCCCGCAAGACCAGGAGCAGCAAGACAACCAACAGCAGCGTCGCTGGACTGGTTGACGGTTCAGAAAATGGAGAGTCTGATGTTCGTTGGCATGGACTCAATCTGTGTTGTACATGTTTCAGCGGACTCAATGGGGCTGTGAGGATTATGAAAGACCCTGTTATGGTACGAAGCTCAATGCGTGCAGTTCTGTCGCAGGGTCGTCGTCGAAGAGACCCGGATAGCAGATGGGAGCAGGCGTGTGGGGAAGGACGCCGGGAGTTGGAAGTCACTCCGCCGCGCGACTTCACACGCCCAGCCCCTATCTCTCCATCGCGCTGCACGGGTCACGGATTTCCCCGCGACAGCGTTCTTCCTTCGCTGCATCTGTCAGACAATGCGGGGAGTTTGTCATTTACACTGTTCATGACCATATTTTGAAGAATTTTCCCCGGTCAGGCCACTGTTCCATGATCTGACTGTTTGCCCGCCATGCGTCTCTTCTCCATCCTCACTCCGACTCTCCTCCCCTTCCTCCTGCTGTTTGCAGCCTCGGTGCCTGCTGAGCACACATCCAACTGGGCTGTGCTGGTCTCGACGTCGCGGTTCTGGTTTAACTACCGCCACCTTGCCAATGTCCTGTCTCTGTACCGCACCGTCAAGCGACTCGGGATCCCCGACTCGCAAATCATTCTGATGCTGCCCGACGACATGGCCTGCAACCCGCGCAACGCCTTCCCCGGCACCGTCTACAGCAACGCAGACCGCGCGGTCGATCTCTACGGCGATAACATCGAGGTGGACTATCGCGGTTACGAGGTGACGGTGGAGAACTTCATCCGGCTGCTTACGGATCGGCTGGGCGATGACGTCCCGCGCAGCAAGCGCCTGGGCTCCGACGCCGGCAGCAACGTGCTCGTCTACATGACGGGCCACGGCGGGGACCAATTCCTGAAGTTCCAGGACTCCGAAGAGATCGGGGCGTGGGATCTGGCGGATGCGTTCGGCCAGATGTGGGAGAAGAAGCGCTACCATGAGCTGCTGTTCATGATCGACACCTGCCAGGCAAACACCATGTACACCCACTTTTACTCGCCCAACATCATTGCGACGGGCTCCAGCGCCCTCGACCAGTCGTCCTACTCGCACCACGCGGACAACGACGTCGGAGTCGCTGTCATCGACCGCTGGACCTACTACGTCCTCGAGTTCCTGGAAACGCAGGTGACCACTCCCAACTCGAAGCTGACGCTGGGCGACCTCTTCGATTCCTACGACGAGACCAAGATCCACTCGCAGCCTGGTGTGAGATGGGACCTCTTCCCGGGCGGTGAACAGGCGGGTCGACTGCGGACCGTCGTCGACTTCTTTGGGAACGTCCAGAATGTCGAAGTTGAAAGTGCGAACGCGACGGGACCCGGCTCGTTGAAGGAAGACCTGGCGGAGATTGCGGCGCTGGTGGAGAAGTGGCGGAAGCGAGACCAGGAGTATCTCTCTTTCCTCCAGGAGAGCGAGGGCGCCAACAACGCCAGCCATCCCTACAGCTCGGACAGGGAGAAAGAGTCCCGGACTTCTTACTCTCCTACTCCACAGAAAAAGATAGCTGGTGCCACGAAGATGGCGGAGGAAGACAGCTGGCGTAAGCGCCTCGTCGGGCTAACCGTCCTGGGCGGATGTGCCGCTGTCTGGTTCGCCGGGTCTATATTGGGCAAGTCCTGAATCTGTCGTACTCACTCTTTTGCTTAGCAATACTTTTTTTTCTTACATATACCCCTGGTTTTGATTGATTGTGTACTGTACGGTTTCTTGCTATATAGCGTACCATGATAAGGATGGCGTGTTGGCGTTAGGAACGGAAGAGCACCGAAAACTCAAACCATCGCGAGTCTTAGAAGATAGATTCTAGAACCTTATGCCAAAACAGCTACCAGTGGTAGTTTATATATACCCATTTGACAGTTGAGTGCTTCGGCATGAAGACCACGAAGGAATGGCTGACTTGACGTTGTCCGATAGACAGGCCGAGATCATATGATACTTCTATTCTGTTCTCTTCTATTTAGCACAGAGTAAATTGAATGGAAGCACGAACTAATTATAAGAAGCGTATCTCATTGAATGCTTGGTCGGCATAGTATAGCCGATGGATCCATCATGCAGAGGGGACATCATATTTGGAGCCAGTAGCCCCATCGATGACCGTTTACTCTGTATGGAAGGTAGAACGTCCAATGCTAGCATACGTCTCGTCCTGGGATTTAATAAGAAAAAAAAAATTCAATGAGCACCAGATCATCCAGCAGGATTATTGTTCGAGCCAGAGATGCCAGGCGGTGACGCCCTAGGCCCCAAGCGGCGTAGGTCGGGAGATGAGGTGTCGGGCGCGGGCCGGGGCGCGGAGGCACGTCTCGACGCGTCGGGCTGTGCTGACAATAATGCAACAAGACTCTCCTGCTTTGACACCGCGCACTATGGACAGCGACCACGGGGCCATTGGCGTCATATACTGATATTCTCGTTCCTCTTCCCTCCCAAAAGAGCCTTTCTAGGCTCTTAACCCTCTTTTGTGTGTTTCTTCTGTTTAATTATTCTCCCGGTCCCGCTCCCGGCCATGTATCTCCCGCGTCACCTCATCTCGCACCTCTACCTTCAGCTCCTCCGATCCCACACCCCCCTCTCCCCGCCCGTGCTGATCCTCGTCGCGCTCGAACCGGACGCCCTCTGCGCCTGTCGCATCCTGACCGCCCTCCTGAAACGCGACTACATCCCGCACAAGATCCAGCCCGTCGCGGGATATGGCGACCTCGCGCGCGCGGGCGAGGAGCTGGTCAAGCCCATGCGGACCACGCATGGCGGCAGCGGAGGAGTTGTCGTGTGCCTGGGTGTCGGTGGACTCGTGGATCTGAGTGAGATCCTGTGTCTCACGGTCGAGGGGGAGGAGACGGAGGATATGGGGGGCGTCGAGGTCTGGGTGATCGACGCGCGGCGGCCGTGGAACCTGGAGAACGTGTTCGGTGGACAGCCGGGGCCTAGACGGCAGTTGGAGGATGGTGAGCAGAATGCGCGGTCGGTGAAGACGCGGGGCGTCGAGAAGGGATGTATCAATGAATCTTACAAGTCGGGAGCGGGCGGCGTCATCGTCTTTGACGATGGGGACATTGAGGAGGAGTTGACCGCGGAGCGGGAAGCGTACTGCGCGTTGCAAGAGATGCCTGAGATTGACGAAGACGATTTGGACGATGATGACGACGAGGAGGCAGGTGACGACTCGGGGAGTGAGGACGACATGGGGAACGGCTCCGGGTCAAGTAGCAGGAAGCGCAAGTCATGGCGAGACGAGGAGGACGAGTATGATGACGACGATGAGCCGCCTCGACAACGGAGGAGGAGCAATTCGGTATGTTTTCGCATCCTTTCTTTTGGAATATCTCAGACTAATCTTTTCTATCAGAGCTCCCCAATACATTCGTCGCCCACCAAACTGATTGTGCACGACTCTTCCAACTCGTCGCGTTCTCCTTCCCCTCGTTCCGACTCACCATCGCCTCTGGCGCCAAAGCAGCCTTCTGCGCGCACATTACGGCGACGGCTGCTTCGTCTGAAAAGAAAACACGAGAAGGTGCTACATTCCTACTACAATACGGGAACATACTACTCGGAGCCTATATCGTCTCTGCTATATTCCCTTGCGTCCGAACTGGGCCGTGAAGACAACGACCTTCTGTGGCTTGCAATTGTTGGAGTATCCAGTCTGGAGCTATCTGGTCGTACCATGTCTGGTGTGGGCATTTCCAACGCATCAGAGTCTGGAGGGTCAGCAGGTTGGGGCGGAGAACGAGGCGAACGGATTCGCCAGATCCTCAGAGACGAGGTCCACCGTCTTAATCCTCCCGATCCCTACGAGAGAGACCGCGATCTCAGGGGGGACATCAACGGTGTTATCCCGACGACTGCGCGGTCCCCGACGGATACATCGATCCGGCTTTCGCCAGAACCCCGATTTCTTCTCGTGCGGCACTGGTCCCTCTACGAGAGCATGCTGCATAGCCCCTACCTGGCGTCACGGCTTCACGTCTGGAGCGAGAGTGGGCGGAAACGGCTACATAAGTTGCTGGCCAAGATGGGCGTCAGCCTGAGCCAGTGCCACCAGAACTACACGCACATGGACATGGAACTGAAGCGCGTGCTGCGGCAAAGATTGCTCAAGTACGCGCCGATGTACGGCCTGGATGGGCTGGTCCCGCCACCAGCATCCGGACATGCCAGCTCCCGCGAAGGGTGGGGGTTTGTACGCAGCTGGGGCTGGAAAGCGTGTCTCTCCGCCACGGACGTTGGTGTGATAATCGGTGCGATTCTCGAGGTTGGACCGCACGACCCGTCCGCAACATGGGACCCAAGAAAACCTTCAGGTGCAAGGAACGGGAGCGAAGCGTCTAGAAATGGCACTGCCTCAGAGTCGGACCCTAACAACTTACTCCCCCGGTTCTGGAGCGCCTACGATGCCCTTGCTCCCACGTCGGAGTCTCCCACTCTTCTCCTGGAAGCGCTTCCGCTGGCCCAGCACCTACACCGGGCGATTCTCCGCACGGGAACATCGCTCCTGTCGAAGCACCAGATCCGTCACCTGCGCGCGTTTCGGATCGCCGTGGTGAAGGATGGCCCGGATGTCAAGCTGTTCACGAACCCGGGCGCATTGACCAAGTTAGCCCTGTGGGTCGCGGAGGCGATCCGGGTGCAGGAGCGGGAACGAGGTGACGGCGTGAAGATCGGCAAGAAGCGAGCAGTCGGGACTCCTCTCGTCCTGGCTGGATTGGACGAGGACCGGGGCGTGTACGTCGTGGTGGGCACCGGCGGCGGCGGAGGCGTGGTCGACTTCGCCGCCCTGCAGAAGCGACAGGAGGAGCGGCGCAAGAAGCGAGAAGCAAAGGAGAAGGAGCGCAAGGAGCGCGAAGAGCGACGCGCGAAACGCGACGCCGAGAGAGCGGAACGGGGTGAGGAATACGAGGAGGACGAGACAGAGGAGGAGACGGAGGAGGACGAATCGTCCTCTTCCTCCTCCGACTCGGACTCCGACGACGGCGAGGCCTGGAAGCGTCCACACAAGCATCTCGTCCGGAACCGGTTCGGCATCGCCTTTCAGGAAGTCGTGCAGGAGACGAACGCCCGGGTGCGGATCGACAGCTTCGAGCACTGCGTCGTGGAGGTGCAGAAGGAGGACCTGGGCGCGTTTCTCGAGGCGCTGAGCTTCCGGAGCGTTGTCGGGTAGGATAGCGTCTCTAGTCTCTCTGTTCCAGATAAGATACCAGTCTCTCTCTCTCACGCGCGCACGCTTACGACCGTTCAAGCTATCTGCTTCTTCTTTTGTTTCTTTGCATTCTCATGATGACATGCGCATGACTACTCGCTGCTCATATTATGACAATTTACTGCATACCTGACGCTATAGGGTTCTGTTGAGTTTCAAACATGGAAAGGGATACGGTAGATCACGGTAGGAATAGGCTAGGCTGTGGAAAGGGGAAGGGAAAGGAAGGGAAAAAAAGGGGTGTTTGTTATTTAATGACAGTTTTATTTCATTTCTGCATTTTTATACTCTTGTTAAAGGCATCCCCCAGTCGCAATGTTGTCTTCTGCTTTCTACGTCTATTGCCGTCTGTCTGTCTGTCTGTCTGTCTGCATGGGAGCACGCTTTGATTTGGACTGGCCCGGTGTCGGTGGCGTTTTGGATGTATGGATGGTGCGTTGTCTGTTTCACCCATGGGGTGCTTGCTTGCTTGCCTGTTCTCTACTGTTCTCTATCTATGCATTGATTGGATTTAGCTGTAGAACCCGGATCGGTGTGTCTCTGCTCTGATGTTCCCGACATCCGTCGATGCGCAAAAAAAGACTCGTAGCTGTGCCCGGTCGGTCCTTATGTCAATCTCCGATCCGTTCACCAGCTGCCGAAGCAGTAATAGTAATAATAATAGATGCGTGTCAGGTTGTACTGCTGTACTTCGTATCAAGTCGGCGCATCTCCGATCTGGGCCCCAGTTTACAAAGTCCAAGAAGTCTAGAACCGTGGGACACTCCCGAGCCTTAACTAACCAGACTTTAGTTAAGAAACACCCCTAAGAATCATCCGGATTCTAGACTCTTTAGAGGCAGGCTACCGTGGGGAAAGCTCCCAAGCCCCTCCGCTCCGCAGGCGAGATACACCACTAATGGTAACCAAGAAAACTCTCTTTATTATTATTTAAAGCGTTTCCGCGGGCATCCCCCGAACTCGTTTTCCTGTCCGAGTAGTTCCTCTCATGCGGGGAAGGAAGAAGCTGCTCCAGTTCAACCGCACGTGGACCTCTCTGCCCTTGATGCTAATAATATATCAGCCAGTTATCTGACCAGCCCATTCATTCTCTATACATCTAACCGGCCAATGCAAGTCAACATCGACTAGATATCCTCACTCTGTTAGCTGAAGTATCCATTCTCAAACAGAGATCTGGACCAGATCAAAAACATGCCCCCCCGCGAAGATTACTACCTCCCGCTCCCCCGCGACTCCACCCTCGCCTCCCTGCCCCCCGAATACCCCCTCGCCGCCGCGCAGGACCAGATCTCGGAACTCCTCTCTTCCTCTTCCTCCTCCTCCAGCACCTCCTCTTCTGCAAATAATAACAATAACAATAACAACGTCAACAAGCTCATCATCCTCGACGACGACCCCACCGGCACGCAGACCTGCCACGACATCGCCGTCCTCACCGTCTGGGACGTGCCCACGCTCGTCTCCGAGCTGCGCAAACCAAGTCCAGAGTCGCGCGGGTTCTTCATCCTGACCAACTCGCGCGCCCTGCCCCCCGTCGAGGCGGAGAGACTTCTCCGTTCAATCTGCGAGAATGTTGCGGAAGCAGCGCGGGCCACGGGGCAGCAGGTGGACATCGTCCTCCGCGGGGACAGCACGCTGAGGGGGCACTTCCCGCTCGAGGTGGACGTTGCGCAGGAAGTTCTATTCGGTGACGATGAACACGGAGTCGACGCGTGGGTGTTGGCTCCGTTCTTCCTCCAAGGCGGCCGGTTCACGATTGACGACGTGCACTACGTCGCGGAGGGGAACCAGCTGGTGCCCGCGGGGCAGACGCAGTTCGCGCGGGACGCGACGTTCGGGTACCGGAGCTCGAATCTGAGGGATTACATCGCGGAGAAGGCGCCCGGGAGGTTTGAGCCCGAGCAGATCTGCTCGATATCCATCGAGGATGTGCGGGTTGGCGGGCCGGAGAGGGTGAGGGAGAAGTTGATAAGCCTGCCCAAGGGGGCGATTGTGGTTGTCAACGCGGCTGCGGAGTCGGATATGGCTGTTTTTGTGGCGGGGTTGCTGCAAGGTATATATATATATATATATATCTATACTTATATGATCCATGAGATTGTTCATGGATGTACTCCGTACATGTACAGTATATACTAACAGCAACAGCTGAATCCCTCGGAAAACGCTTCCTCTACCGCACCGGCGCGGCCTTCGTCTCCGCGCGCCTCGGCATCCGCTCCAAGCCGCCCATCAGCGCCGCGGAGCTGCGCCTCCCCATTCCCCGGCAGACCGGCGGGCTCATCGTCGCGGGGTCGTACGTGACCAAGACGACGGCACAGCTTCAGGCCCTGATCGCCCGCCGCGGCGACAAGCTTGCCGTCCTGGAGATCAATGTCCAGGATCTCGTCAGAGAAGATAGTAAGGGCAGGCATGCGGCAGAGATCGTGGAGAAGGTCGTGCAGCAGGCGGAATCCCACCTCCGCGCCGGCAGGGACACGCTCGTCATGACGAGCCGGAAGCTCATCACGGGGCATGATGGGCTGTCGTCGCTGGCGGTGGGCACCAAGGTCGCGGAGGCGCTGGTCTCCGTGATGCGGAAGATCGAGGTGCGGCCGAGGTATATTATCGCCAAGGTACGCATACATACATCCACATATAGATCCATTCCCATGGATCAACTTCCACATCCATATCTGGGATTGCTAACTCGTGTCTGGCGAAAACAGGGCGGCATCACATCCTCCGACGCCGCAACCAAAGGCCTCAACATCAAGCGCGCCCTCGTCGTCGGCCAGGCCGCCCCGGGCGTTCCCCTCTGGCGATGCGACGAGCCAACCAGCCGACATGTCGGCGTGCCCTATGTCGTGTTCCCTGGAAATGTGGGCGGGGAGAACACGCTGGCAGAGCTGGTGGAGGCATGGTATTGATACAAGGTATGGCATATATAGGGTTTGAGGGATGTGATGTGGGTAGGACTGAAGTACTTTTTGTTGCTTGTGTACATAGATGGATATGATACGTATGCTGGTCAATGTAAATAGGTGGATATTGGTTTCGCGTCTGTGGAAGTTGCGTACACAAAGTCTGGGTAGGTGTGCACTGTACATACATATGTAACTTCTAGGGTATGTTTGTACATACACACAATAAGAAGGGAAAAAGGCGAATAGCAAAACCAAGCAACGCCCGGAATACGTCATTTGTTTTCACCCTGTGATAATAGCGTATGATACCCTCACCTTGCTATGATCGTGAGAATGAATCCCATCTGTGTCCCATTCACATGCCCTTCAAAGCTCCACAAGCATATAAATGTGAAGAAAGAAGATACTTGGATGAAATCAAACCAGCAGCAATCCCATACTTTCAACCACAGGTGGCCTCAGCCCAAACTGCAGACCAGCGACCCTCTTCCCACTGGTCGGGTCGACAACACACAGACGCTTGTAGTGTTCGTTGTACGCTTCAGTATACCCAAGACTCAGGGTTCTGTTGGAGCTTGTGAGGAACTGTACACAGATAAGTCAAAAAGGTCTAGCAGAGAGCATGGAGAAGTTCTGTTCTCACCTGAAGACCATGCAGTTTTGACGGTCGATATCTATGTCGATTTCTGTCAAAGTAGACATGAATCCCGATGATCTGCTCCCTTTCATCGATCTTGAAGTGGACAATGCTGTCGCGGCTGCTACTGCCCCTGCCGGTGGTAGTAGTGGTGCTCTCCCCGACCAAGACATCCGTCCCATCATCAAACGAGAAAGTGAATCCACAGAACTCCTCCTTCTCGCCGAGATGGAAGTATACCTGTACGCTGGATATCTGCTTTCCGAGCAGGTCGAGGAAGAAGACAGGCGTTTCGAGGTCTTGCCGCAGAGAGGGAGAGCCATATCGGGGTTCGATGGAGTACCGTGCCGGTGGCCAGTGGCTGTTGATCCAGCGGGTGTGGTATGCCGGATTAGCGATGAGGGGGTCTATGTGGCCTGGTGTTCCATGAGCTAGGTCGGCTGTGATGATGCCGAATGTGGTGATGGAGTATAGCTGAGTAGGTACGTGTACGTTAGTCTTGATACATATATTCATGAAAAGAAAAGAACGGAAGGAAGGGAGGGAAAGAATGAAAGAGTGAATACATACATCATACTCATACTCCCCAGTTATACCGATAACTTCATCTCCCGGCTCTGCGTGAAAGACCTGTACAACATGATTGTCGGACCACTTGCCGAGGGTGTAGCGTGGTTTACCAGGACTGTCTCCAGAAAGAATCCCCAGTCCCTGGATCGACCTATTTGGAGTGCGGACGGTGCCTGCATCAAAAGAGATAGCCAATCCCGTAATTGGTTCTGCTGCAACTGCAACTGACTGTTGGAAGCGGCTCCGATGCCCGAACAGCCGGCCGCAGTCCTCCCCATAGAGCAGAAATTCGATGCCGATGATCTCTTCTTCGTATCCGAAGTATGCGACAATATGCCTCAAGCAGGAGGGTTTCTCCAAACTTGAGACGAAGTATACATCGGCAGTGCACCGAAAAATCATACCCAATGGTTCTGTTATGGGAGTGGAACGATAGTTGGAGAGCTTTCGAATCTCTGAGGACACACTTCCAGACTGTTGCCAGACTGTAGCGAACTTCTCTTCGACCTTGCGCAGTATGAACTCGCAATTACGCCAGATGCGGTGTCGGTTCTTCAAGCTCAGAGTTTCTGGAGGAGCCAGCGACTGATCCATTGACTTCACTGACGAGGCCGTCTTTAGCTGGTCCAGCAGAATGTTGTATCGGACTGCGTTTCGCTCCCGAGAAATCTGCCGTCGCAGCTGAGTGCTATCTAGCCAGGGAACATCCCAGGCGAGTCTGGATTTCCAGAAACTGTTCGGTAGATGTGTTCCCAGATCCCGAAACGAGGGGCTTGCCACAAACAGATCAACTACTGATTTTGACGGCAGCATTTCTAGGATGATCAGCTGTACTTCCTTTGGAAGTTTCGCAAAGCAATCGGCGGATGATATCAGAGTGGGCCGGTGCTGCGCATTCAATGTGCCGTTCATTTGTGGTTGAGGATTTGTCGATCGAGATATTGGCAGAGAGAAATCAACCTCTTCCGATGGATCGACTACCAGCCACTGGAACTGAAGTCAGCCTAATACTCTGTCACAACCTGCCAAGTGCCTGATGGAAGAAGAGGGAGGAACAGGGGGAAGAGGAGGGATTCACTTCAAAGCCCGGGACTGCAATCCACTCCTGCGTTTGGAACTCAGCTGCACCACCATAGTCAAACTCATCGTCCCAATCGACCACACCATCGACATAGTTGCATAGTGAACGCATCAAAAACTCCAATCCTGCGAGGTTTAGATCCCTCTCACTTGATACAGTCGTTCTGTGGACCGCAAGCAATATGTCCCAACATGCTGCATGAATGTAAAATCCGTCGTAACAGGGTGATAGTGTAACTATCTCCGCGTCCTCGTCATCATCATCATCATCATCGTCCTCGGCATTTTGACGTGATGAGACGTAGAAAGCCCCAATATCGTCATCAACCATGCCCTATCGTATGTGAGCCAGTCATTATAAGTTTTCACCTCATACATTCTGGTCAACTCGCGCTCACCGTGTTGGTAAGGATATACCGACCCGCCGAGTCGGGGCCCAAGTTCTCAGTCGTCGGCGTCTTCAGGCAGAGCATCCGCACGTCATCGAGCCACTTCAGCCGTTCTTATGAGACGGGTTCATTATAATCGTGATGTGTTCTCTCACCTTGATCTGGTCCCAGGAGATGAGCGTGGCGTCGTAGCCTCTGAGTGATCGACAAAAGCAATAATGCCAGTCTCGGGGATCTTCTCCTTCCTGCTCATCTGTATCATGGGCAAATATGGTGCCAGAAAATGCTTCCATGTACTCTTCACAATTGCACTCATCATCCCACGGCGCGGGATCACCATCGTCCACTCCAGACTCCTTCCTCAACCAGGCGGAGGTGAGAGGGCCCCCACAGAGATTGCAGTAGTAGGATATTTTGCCCATGGCTGGAGCGTTGCAGGGTCAGGCTAGGCCAGACCAGACAGCACTGAACTGTTACTTGTGCGGCAGAAGCGTTCGCGAAGTTCAATAATCCTCATCAATGAGAGAGAAGAGAGAGAGGGGAGAGGAAGACTCGAGTCACAAGACGCAGCTGCCGTGATGAACAGAGGTTGGGGTTGCTGCGCTGCGGAGGAACTGGGAAAGAACAGGCAAGCGCGACTCAGTGCCCCATTTCAAACTCAGCGTTCGTGCCTGGGCGTGCTTTGGAAGTCTCCAAATATGAACTTGAAGTCAACACAAGTCCCGCACAACTTGGAACAGGATAGAAACAAAACTTCAATCAAGTTCCACACTTTCGGTACCTGGGCGCTTGTGAAATCTGTGTGTAGAGAGTTTGTACTGGGGTAACCTTCAGGAAGTGGGAGCACTGTATGGGGTCGAGATTGATCTACAGGAATACTGACCAACGCAGCCCTTCACCAAGAAACTGCAGTTCATCATCCACCAGCGTACTCTCTTTGTGAAACCCGCATTCATGGAATACAGTACAGGGCTTTACGCAGCCCGGAGTTGACATGCAGTGTCAAGAGTATCCTCTATGCATGCGCGCCTTTGCATATTTCGGCATTATTTCCTCGTATCGCAGTACGACCTTAGGTACCTTGCAGCTTTATCTCGAGCAGATCTAATGGGATCTCCAGACTATTTGCTGGTCTGTCAGATGGGTGGCTAGGATCGACTTGCTCACCACATACGGCCTCATTAAACTGCAGTCCCTACATTTATCCAAGATTGACTGTCCTCAATTAAAAGCATTGGAAATGTCATGCTCATCTCTCACATATTAGCTCGTGCTTGGCAATCACCAGGTACCAAGTTTTAGCTAGGAGGCTCATGTATCCAGCAAACTAAATGTGGTTATAGGAATAATTATGTACTCGTTAATCGAAGGTGTCAACCTATCCATTATACTACAATCCAAGAAAACCAGGCGTCCGAGACCCTTGGAAGCGACATTGGTAACGCCTCGAATATTCACAAAGACCAGACCGTGCTTATTTCTTTGCAGCAACCTTGAGTGGGTGTGCCTCGGTATTGAAGACCCATAAGTTTTCTCCGTCATGGTTCACCTGCCACTCATCATCTACACCTTGGGTTAGTCATGGAGGACTATCAGAATCAATTTGGCCAAGACTTACCGGGAGCGTGGATTAGGTAGGAGTATTTCATGACTTCAGCAAACAGGAAGCTCTCCTGGTTGTCGTACTTTGATCCACCACCAGGCGTGTTCACGTCGGTGATGCCTGCAAAACCGGAAGAGGTGCGGGTTGTCGCATTTATGGCCACAAATGCGTTCCAAGCCCAGTCACGGTACTTTCTCAAGTCAGCGCACTTCAGGGATGCGAGACAAAATGGACTCACCTTCTGGTCGCCGGTGATACGGTAAGCGTAGTAGATGCTCTCGATAACCTCCGGTCTCAGGATATACGCGCTGCTAGTGATGTAGAAGCCTGTCCTGTTATAGAAATCCACCTGATTCGCAGGGACAGAAGCCTCATCCCAGCCAAACCCCTCAGGACCAATTCCTGTAGCAGTCTGGGCGTAGGTGGCATAGCATCCATTTACGAGTTCCAGGCCAAAATCGATGTATTCTTGGCGTCCAAGGACTTGACCGCCGAGCAGGAAGCTCCCGCCATCGAAGCACGTAAGATGCCCAGAGTTCAGGTCCAAGTTGCCGTTGTAATAATTCGCCACAAATGTAAGGTCGGGGCGAGGAGCCGGCGACGACTTCAGGTGAGCAATGGTCGAGTCGGCAGCAGCGACCCACCGGTCCTTGTAGGATGCAAACCGGTTCGGATCATACACGTACATCTTCATAAGATACTCGTAGAAAGAGTCATCACCACCGCCCCAGCTGACGTATGAATCCTCGAAGAGTCCAGTGTCAATGTTGATATTGCTTCCAACCAGCCCTGGGAAAGGTTCCGCCGTGGATGGCATGGGGTTAAGAAGGTATGACTCCGCCTTTTGGCCGAGCTCCGCATACTGGCTATCGCCAGTCAAGTCGGAAAGACGCGTCCATTCAAGTACCAAAGTCCCGGTGGTCGCAAGTCCATTGCTTGTAGCACCGTCATTGCCCCCTGAAGTAATGTTCACATTATTGTATGGGACTCCGCTGGGGGTATCGAAAGCAAACTTTAGAATGTTCGCCAAGTTCTTGGACTGTGTCAGAAGAGCCTCCACAGCATCGGAATTGCTTGCTAGATCAGAGAGGGGACCCTTGAGCAGGTCATAGCCCGAGAGCATGCCGCCCAGATAACGAATCGTGGTCTCGAAGAGGCTGACTAGAGAGTCTGTCTTGGAGTAGTCAATAGTAGGTATATAGTTCACAATTTCGTCGACAATCTCAGGAATTCGCATCACCAGGGCCGTTGAAAGAGCGTCAACAGCAGAAGCGCCCCAACCGTTTCTGGTCTCCGTCAGCAAATTCCTAAAAGGACGGTTCTGGGGGCGCTTACCTCGAGTCACCATAACCGTTTGACACGGGATGCAATTCGTCATGAGGGAAAGCATATTGGCGGTAGCCTCTCCAGGCATGCTGAAAGGCTTCTTTAACCGCTTCGGCCCTCTCACTGGCTTCCGCATCCTGGCGACGCTGGATAGCGCCGGTCCGCTCGACAGCATGAGGATAAGCAAAGGCATGCCCAACAATGGACAGCGCGGTAAGAGAGAGCGACAGAGATAGAACGCGCATCTTGAACGAGCGACTCAACAACACGGTAAGATAGCGCGACCTAGGAAGAAGAAAGAAAGATTGGAGGTTTCCCAAGCGACGGTCGGCTATATAAATAAGAGAAAGAGATCAGAAGACGTGAACGAGCGCGGTTAGAAGCGACCCAAGAAGTCGTGGGAACATTGTCACACGGCCTGCAATTACCATCCCAGTCTCCGAAGCATACAGTAGTGGATGCAACCTCCCACGGCGTACGGCCTGTACGGCGCTAAGTATCCTCTTGGCAGCGGCTCTGAACGACAGGGATCTGGATTAATGGATTAGTGTGTCCGGGGAACGGCTCAACTGGACCACAGTCGGACGATGTCATCCCAGGAAAGAGCCAGACGGATCCACAATGCCAGCCTGGAGAGACGATCAAAGTCCTGTCCGAGATCTCCAACAATGGGGTTGTCCTGGAAAGACAATCGTTTTAAGTTAGTAGTGAGCTAGGTCGGTTCTATGCTGAAGATCAATCAACAAAGCTCCTCTGAGATCCTGCCACGCCATATCGTCTCTGCTTCCACGCCACTTCCTTCCTGCAACCAATATTACTCCGGAGGACAAGGGTATTGAATCTCCGGGATTCTCGTGCGGGGTCATTCAGGGGCCTCCGAGGAATGTGCTGTTCGGTTATTCAGGTATCCAGTCAGTCCTTTGCAAGGCAGCGTCTGTCTATGCCGAGTTGGGGAGAGAGACTCGGCTCGATCGAGTCGATCGACAGGAGACCGCTGGGCGCTGGGCAGATCTGCAAGGACGCTCTGGAGGCCACGACCCCCGGCACGCTCGGTGTAGGGATGATCCCTCCGCCAATTATAGAGTGACTCTGCGCGCGAGATCGATGGATCGCGTGAGAATTCAGAGTAGAGACCGGTCGATTCTCTGCCGTCGACTATGGGCGATCGCCTTCAATCCTAACAAGTGTAGTTCTTCGGGCTAGGAGTTCCTAGGAGAATCATATCAGAGGCCGTTTATCGCATAGAATCCGCTTGCATTATCACCAAGCTCCACCGTGACTTCCACTGACAGTGACCCCGCTCCGTACTTTTTTTTTTTTTTTTTCCGTCTGCTGATTTGGGCTCATGATGTTGTCAGTTGGTACAGAGCAGGACAGAGAACGGCTGCGCATTCCAACGCCTGCATCGGCTTGGGTGCTAGCTTGATATGTCACGGCCAGGAGTCACAGACGCCCTGCGCCGTCCACAGAAGAGGACCTCATGACGGTGGTGGGACGTCCCATGCACTTTTCTCCCGGCTGTGCGCGCGGCTCAGTTGTCCAAGACAGCTGTCGGCGGTAGCCCGACTGCTACACAGATGCTGCTGTTGAGGCGCCTGACTGGTCACTGAGCAAGTGAAGTCGGAGAATTATTGCCCTAAGAGCTTCCAACGGTTGTGCCGTGCAGTAGTAACCATCGTCCTTCTATATCTCCATTGAGCGACTCGAGCGCCGCCGGCTCGGATGTTGGCGATGACCTGAAGAAACCGGCAGTGCGCATGCATTAATGCGGCGCGGTAGCAGTCTCATCTAACGTCATTCTCACCTGATGTCCATTTCTTGCTCATGTCTAGAATAACGGTGAATGACAGACGAGGAGAACTCCACGTAGGAGGAGAGAGTAAGCGTGCCTGTAAAAACTAGTCAACCGAGGTCGAAATCGAGAGCTCCAGTGCGGCGCAGCCAGACGCTTCTCTGGATTTCTAAGAGCAGAATGATTTGAACAGGTCGATTTGACAAGACAGGCTGAAGTGCCAGCCTGATCGCATAGCTAACGCCAGTGGATAGTCCGGATGGCACAGGTCTGAAAGTCTGGGATGTCCTCGAGCTTCCACCTTTCCACCCCTACCCACTATGGAGCACGTCGCGGATCCTCTAGAGCTCTAACAAAATTCTTCTTAAGTCCCTTCTATTAGTATATAACGAAACAAGCTACGCAAGAAACGGAATGAAGGCGGAGAAGAAAATTTCACATTCTGCGCCTGCTCATCAGATGAACAATATCACTACCTACTTTCCTGGGCATCGGGAAAATCGTGTTTTATCATCCATGCGATGTACTCTGTTTTGTATGCCTTCATTGAACTGAAAATGGCAAAAAGATCCGACAATCAACGTCTCTATGTGTTGTGGACCTGACTATTTTCAGGTAGTTTACCTCCCCTCATTTCTGTCCATTGCGACTATTAGATTGAAAAGGCAGTTCTGGAAGCATATTGTATGTACATGTACATCCTTTTGGGTACAATCTCACACAGTTACCCTAGATTGGGCAGCGTTAAATGAGAAGACAATTTACTATTTAGATACCTGATGCTGGTTTGGATCATCAGAGTCGAGCAGCTTCTTGGTCTCTTAACAGATACGGCCGGCTTCAATGAGCTAAGATGCCTCACTAACGGTGAAATCTTCTTAGTGTCGTCTGTAGTGTGATTGGGGGCAGTCGTGGCGATGACGCACTACTGTGCTACGCAAATGCCAACATATATATGGATGATGATGGTGATGACGACGCTGTAAATTTAATTTGAAATACACTGTAAAATTTAGATGCAAGAGACCTCCAACAGATGTGAATAGATGAGTCGGATTGAAGCATGTGTTAGTGCTCACTTTAAAGGCATGTGGATCAGTGTGTTTTTGCATCATCTAAAGTTGACCAATTGTGAACTTTGTATACTCTGTACATATGACTGATTTTATCTATTTCCCTTTTAATCAAAAGCCCTCCTGCCTCGGCTAATTCCCATTGGTGATGCATCATCATCATTTGTCCGGATTTAGCTGCGCATCGAAGCCATGTAATATCTTACATGAACAAACTGCCTTTGCGCATTGAGAAGTTTATATTTACAGTTCGTTTTCCTAGAAGAGGGGCAAAGGGAGAATCCTCGGAGATCTTCGTAGTGAACTGCGCCGCATATTCTTAAAGACCTAAAAATAATCCAATAAAGCCCCTGAAAATCAGCTTCTTGTATCTCTCAAGGGTAATCTGCATTGTTTCGTCATAATTCCGAGAAAACGAAGCCTTAATTGTGTCAATGATTAATCCGCAGCCTGGTGTTCTCTCATTCTTGCCGGTCACTTCTCAACATCTCATATCAGCGAACTCATCGGAAAAGAAATGCCAAAATACTAAGCGCTTACCATTCTCCCTGCTCCGAACTATCATGCAATTAATCACTTTCCTCCTTGTTCCAGCCTTCGGCATGAAGCATTCTATAGACTTCTTATCAACCCTCGTCTTCCACAACATTATCACTGGTACTTTCGGCCTGAAAGCATTCCTAAGACAAGCTCAGGTAGGCTCTCTAAGGAAACTACATGACTTGTCTTAATCTAGATGAAATTGAATGCGACACTGGAGCATCGATAATACATGCCATGAAGAAGACGAAGTTCAAACTCATATACGGTCCTGCAAATAAACAAGGTGGTGAAAATGGAGAGTGGTACACAATTCCATATATTATACTCTACAGCAGACTGCTATCTTAGACGTAAGACCTGTGGTACATATTGTTGATCAACTTGATGTTGTATTTCTGATGGCAACAGAGTTGCTAGTCATTATCCATTGACCCTGTTATAAGAATCTTGGAATGTTACATACTACTGAAGAACTTTAAATGGATTTACAGTTACAGGTATGTACATTCAGTTAACCAGACTTAATTATTGTACCATTCTTAGGAGATCTGTTTCTGTTTTCTTATCACCCCTTGCTGATAGTTCCAACCCCTTGCTTGCCCTTATCATGTATAAAAAGACAATAAAATTGTATCTATATAGGAAAATATAAAATCTGCCTGATTGGATATCAGAGGTATAGGAATGCTGCTTCTAGTACTGGCGGAGGATGTCCATTTGTCCCTTCGTTGGTGAGTTCTGAGGTTTTTAGGCCAACCACATGCTAGCAGCAGGCTAAGGGGAACATTCCTCTGGTGGCTCCATAGTTATATTATTAGACCTCAGGAGCTTAAAAAAGCGCTACGACAGATTGATGGATGCCCGTTCTCTCATAGGGCTTCCTGCTAGGCTCATGATGAAGACAGCCAAAGACAAACCTGGCAGCTGGCTAAGTAACCAGCTACAATCTGTAGTATATATTGCAGGGATATTGTTAGTCAAGAGTCTTCCGTGTGGCGTGATCTTCTCTTGTACTTTGTACTTGCTACGGTATATATAACGAGGCCTGGTTAGCAGCTTCGTGTTCGCAGTCTCGTCTTAAGTATCATACACTACGCCAACTGTTTGTCTGGCCATCAGCTCATCCAGATTCAGAACTCTTCAGATTATCTCCCGCTTTCCCAACGCTGTATGTAAAGTGCATACCACCCCGCATCGAATTAGAACCTCATCCAGGCGACAAAAAGCATGGCATCCGGAATCTTCACGGACCGGCACAAGCTGCTGGTCTTATCTCCCCTCCTCACAAGCACGGGCACGCTGATGTATGCCGGATGCGAAGCCCTGTACTACTCCGCCTTTTTACACCCGCCGCTGCGTACCAAGGCCAATGCCCTTCTCCCCGAGTCGGCCTGAACAGGGTCACTGTGTCGGGCGCAACGGGGGTGATCACTTCTGCCAAGGAACTCGTGACACGCAAAGGCAGCCGTGGGCTGTACCTCGGTGTGGTGGGAACCTTTGTCTTCACGCCTAAGATGCTGGGCATCATCAAGGATATCACCGGCGATCGGCTCCAGGGCAACAGTACCAGCGACATGCGGAGATGGTTGAAGGTGCATTATGTGCGGCTGGCGGTTGCTGACCTCCCGGCATGGTTTGCCTATATGGCGGCCGTCCTGACGACGGTCTCTTTGTAGGCTGGAAATTTGTCTGCTATCATAAACTCTCAGGCTTGCTCTTCCGATGGGTATCAGTGCTCATTTTCGCGCTCATTTAAAGGGACAGGAAGGTTCCATCGTCCTCGTTCTGTCACAGATGGTGATAATTCAATGACATTGATTTTGATTTTGTTTTCTGGAAGGAAAATGCATGTACTTACCTAATCTACAAGTTACTCGCTCGTGCCTACCAATGGCGTGGGCGTGTACTTCTAATGAAAATTCCATCTGGTTGTCTTTTGAGGTATAGCACGGTTGCTTGCAAGCAGGATCTAACTCACAGTAGCCACCAGTCGATATCATTTTCCACCATTCTATATCCAATTGATAAAAACTGCGACCCTGGATTCAAGCAGTATTATTCCTGTCAGCTAACTGCAGTTCGTCACCACTTCCTCAGTATCCTTACCCCGTCCCTCCATCCCTTTTTGCTAGGGACCATGCAATTATCACAGGCCAATCATGAAAATGCCTCAAAATGGAAGTATCCAATTGTAAGCCACACTGATGGCCTGTCTGTTATGTGTTATTATTATGTGAGATTTCAAGACTTTTCCGGATCCCCCAGGAATCACATGGCTTCCCTGCCAAACTCGTAGAATCTGGTTAAGCAGTAATTCCAACAGGGACATCCGGAGCAATAATCAAAACACAGCAAGGTAGCCCCGAGGTAACGAGATTGCGACACAGCTCACTCCTTCGACTTCAAACTGCTCCAGTGAGTTCCATTCAGATACTGAGGCCAGAATCCCACCCTGGCTTACACTCAGCCTGGACATTAGGTCAAATCTTTGAAATCCATGGAGTCTCGGGGGCGATTTGTTAAGGAGCAACTGTCTTCCCTGTCCAGACACCATTCAATGCCTATCCACAATGGTAACACCAACGGAGTTCGTCTACTTTCCCCAGCTACCGCAGAGCTGCGACGCGCCATCTGGAAACTATGCCTGCCACATCGGGTCGTGGAGCTGGATATACCATCGAACGGACATATAGACACATACTGCCAGCTCTGGCGCACTTCCAGCATCAACTCAAGACCACCAATCATTACTCGCGTGTGCTGTGAGGCCCGCCAGGTGGCTTTCGAGAAAGGCGGCCTCACATGGGATGTTATCGGGGTCGACGATGGTCCAGTCTGGTGGGCTAACAACTCCAATCTGACCCCATGGTTCAATCCGACCACCGATATCGTGCACCTGAACTGATTCCCACCTTACGACCTGGATTACGTCAGTAGCGGCAACCCGATTTCTTTCTTTCTCTGGACAGCTGCCAAAGGGAGGGGTGCGTCTATCACAACCGATTTCGTGCATGCTTTCGACGACGATCTTGAAGGTGGGAGCCTCGAGGAACAGCACAATCTTCTTGAGGGCGGAAAGAGTTGTACGGTCTGTCTGAAGATGATCAACATCCACGTTATTGTTGACCAGGCCCTGCGCTCGGGTCTATTTGGAAGACTGGGCGAGGAGCGCATCACGCTGGTGGACCCCTTTGACGAAGAGGCCATTCGGAAATTTCACCATCTTTGGTTACAGAGACCGCAACAGGACTTTGAGCCCGCAGCATTCTTTAATTTGGCTCTCTCAACGACGCGTTTTCAGCAACGTGTTAAGAGACGAGGATGTGGCCGTGGAATAAGTGGTATCGTTTTGCGAACATTGAAGAGATCTGGCTAGATTACGGGACCGACGACGAAGGGGAGTCCAATATACTGTACCTCTCGTCGTGGGTTAAAATCCTGCAACGCTCTCGCAACAAGGATCATCCTTGGGTCAAAAAGGTATTAAATTCTATGCCAAAGTTCTGTCCGTTGATAGTGTTCCGGCTCTGCACGCAGAAGTGCTACTTGCGTGTGCAACCGGATCTATCTCGCCAACAAGATAGTATGCCATGAGAGAGATACTCACAGCATCAGACCAGATAAAATCATGGTAATTGCACAGAGCACGCATAAGTAGTCATTCAAGGCTCACCAGGCCAGAGATCATCCGCAACCTGTCGCACGAGTTTTAGCTTGTTTACCATGTCGTCATATTCCATATTGCGCCCTTCAGCGATACTGGCGAATCCACACTGCGGACTGACACCGATCCTCTTCAGCGCATCTTCTTTGCTCTCCGCGTTTCCCTCCGCGATTGTCTCCGCCGCTTCGAGCACTCGACGCTTTACTTCCTCGTCTTCCAGCTCGGCGGATTTAGTCGTGATCACCCCCAGGATGACGTTTTTCGTCTTGGGAAGGTACCGGAGGGGCGTGAATCCGCCCGTCCGGGACCGATCGTCGTACTCCAGATAGTACGTGTCGACATCCAGCTCCTGGAAGAGGGTCTTCGCGATCCGCTCGTACCCGCCTTTGCGGGTCGCGTCGCGGAAGTTGCCCCGGCAGAGATGGATGCCGACGTGCAGGTCTGCAGGGCGCGAGGCGAGGATGTCGTTGTACAGCCGGATGTAGACGCGGAACAGCTCATCGGGGGTCCGGACGTTGGCCTTGTCGTCCTCCCAGTCTTTCAGCATCTGTTCGGAACAGAAGACTGGAGAGGAAAGAGCAATTAGCATGAGCATGTTAAAACATACTCTGGAAGATGAGACATCCAGGACGGACATACAGGTGAGATTCGGATCATCGAACTGCACATTCCGCAGCCCAGCCTGATACAACAGGTCCAATTCCGCCCGGTACGCGGCGGCGATGTCGTGAAAGTATTCGTTGTCGTCGCGATACACGTCCTTGGGATACGCATAGCCCTCCCTGTATCGCAGATGATACCAGTTGGGGGCCGGCAGCGTCAGCTTGATGTCTCCCCATCGCTCCCGGGGAAGGATCTGCTGCAGGTATTGGATCTCCTTGACATAGGTGCTGTATCCCGGGTGCCTGATCTTCCCCCGGCAGATCATGAACATGCCCGGCTGTACCTTGCCGGCGGCCTTCACGAACCCAGCCACGAAGGAGCGGAACATGTCCGGGTCTGGAGCCGTCAGGCTCTCCATGCCCTCGAAGCTCTGGAAGAGTGTTCCCCAGAACGCATGGCGTCTACGCTATATCGGTCAGAATAGCTGAAGCACCACTTTTTTTTGATTCTGACGGTGTATATATTCGTGTCTCAATTTCTCACCGAAACTCTCCATCATTGATACCTCGGAAACCACAGTCCAGCTGAAGCTTGACGATGTCATCGATGGCCTGGTTCTCGGTCTCCGTCAACTTCAACGGATCGAGCTGATTCCTGTTCTTCTGGAGCAGGCTTTCGGGGCGCAGGAGGGAGCCAATGTGCTCCGCTCTGAAGGGCGGGCTTCTGTGCAGTTGTCTAGTCATTGCGATTGGCTGAGATCTCGTGTTTCTAAAGTTGCGAAAATCTTTTATTTATTTTCTCCCTTCCAATGTACTCCGTACTGTGCAATTGAAGTTGACGCTGATGTCGACGCAGCATAGCTCGAAGGATGACACGCGTTGCGTTTTGGTGTGCGGGGTAGATGCGTATAGTACAATACTATTGTTAATTCCTTATCCACCTGTCGAGATCAACTACGGAGAATATGTTAAATTTAGAAATGTCAGAACTAGGAACAGCCCTTAACAGACACATTTGTTATGCCCTTGACCTGTTAGACATGTACATTCTCACAGAGGATCAACATGCCCGCATATCATCTTCTAAAGCAGGCGCCCCAAAGGTACAAGCTACAGATCGCGCAGCAGAGAAGAAAGGTCCTGGAAACACTGATTTCATTTCACATAATAGGGTCATTACTTATTAGGTGTGTGTATATATATATATCCAGACAGGTTTTGATGGCATCTGTAACCTCAGTTCAGATAAAAAAAAACCAAAGACAACGCCACCCTCGCAGCTCCGCATCCCGCGGCCCCGCAGCATCAAGAGTCGGTGACACTGCCCACAGTAGCGGTGAAGATGACGCCAAACAGTTGTAGCCCCAGATAGAACGTAAACATAAAGTATTGACGTTGTTCTCTCCGACAATCGCTGAGGAAAAAAAAGAAGGCTTGCAAGGAGGGAGTCAACGTAAACCTCACGTAATCACCTAATCAAATTATAAACGTGACAAATAGTACATAGAATATTCACATGAAATTCAAAAGTGGCGATTTGTCCGTCTGAACTTGACAACTCCGCGTTCACTGGACCTTTACATCCTTTGGCGGCGGAGTTTTCAGCTCAGTACCGAAGACTCGGTCCCAGAAGCGGGTAGTAACGCCGAAGCCGTTGTCGAAATCGGCAAAGTGGTGCTGAAGATGGTATTTCTTGAGTTCCCTGTAATAGAACGGGAGGCTGGAAAGGTATACAAGTCAACATCAAGTTCCGGAAAAATAGCAGTGGCAAAAGACTCACTTGCGGTGGTGCAGGAAGTAGTGGGTCATGTCGTAGCAAACGTATCCGAAAACGCCTCCGCAGTACACCAGCACTGCTGCATACCAGTTGTAGAAAAAGACGATGTGCGCAAGTTTGTAAAATGGAGTGGCCAGGATCACAAACAAAGCGGGAGGCATGACCAGCCGATATTTATCCATTGGAAGATAATGGTGAATTCCATGCAGGAGGAAATGGAGCGTGATTCCGACTCGGTTATCCGGAAGAAATCTAGGGGCGGTTAGCGACAAAGTAGCGGGATACAAGTAAATTAGGTCGACATACTTGTCGATATGGAAGAGGAACCTATGCAACCCATATTCGACCAGGGTCCAGAAACATAGACCAAAAATCCAATACGCCGCGGGCTCGACGACATTGGTGAATCCGGATGAAGCCAGCATGGTTCCGTATGCAACCATAGGGAGCCAGAGGATTGGCACCACATACCATGCGGTCTTACTTAACGGCTCAAGGAAGTTGCCAAAGAGCGGTGCTGATTCTCCTCCCTTGTAGTGACGGGGACGGTGGACCTGTTGCAGGTAAAACTCCTTGGAGAAGCCACCGTACCAGATCTGGGGGAGAAGCGGTTTGCTCAGGTCCAGGAATTTGTGCGTGCGGTAATCTGCAACGGGATCCGTCTCCACGGACAGGTCCTCCTCACTTGACATGCCGGTGCTGGCATAAACCGGCCGCGATTGGGATTGACCAGCTGCTTCGTCTTTCGCGGCCGGTTCCTTGGCTTCTCCATTGGCAGCGCTTTTCGAGGCCGGCTCGGAAGCGACGAACCCAATGAGACATTCCTCCAGAATCTCGTAGGCGGCTTCTGTGTGTTCGTGTGAGATCGCATCGCGCATGATCTCCGTGACATCGCGACCAGCGTGCTCGAGAATCAGGTCACCACCTCCGGGATGATCGTTGATGAAGGACGTGACATCGTAGACCTTGGAGCCCAGCGTCACATAACAAGACTTGGCCGTATTGTGCGACTCGACCTCGGCCTGAGTGAAGGTGGGCAGAATTTTTCCAGGCATGGCTGGAGTGGCTGGAGCGCAAGGCAGCAAGGCTTCGGCTCCGATGGATGTTCTTGAGGACGGCGGTGGTCTCTGAAAACCTGCCTCAAGGAGGCTTTAACAAATGAAGTCGAAATCAGAGATACCGGGAAATCCGACGATAAGAGGATGGCAGCTGGTAGGAGTGGCGTGAGAGCTTGGACTCTTCGAGAACGACGTTAAGGCTGCGGGTAACGCTGCCGCGGGACTTCTCGCTCCGGGCTTGACTAGTCAGTCGATCGAAGCCAGGGGGCTGACCGCTTCCCAAGGGGGCTGCTCAAAATGGGCTGGAGAGTAGTTCTTCGGCGAGGAATCGACACAAGAGGACGAGGAGCACATGCATACAAACTCCGAGGTCTCCAAGATGACATGGGACGTCAAGCCCAAGGCTCCTCCTCAGCGCCGTGTTGGATCACGCTGTCCGGCATCTCAAGGCACGGGAGGAGCACTAGGCCGTTTCCGGCGGAGGCCGCGGACACGTGCCCCGAGGTCTGAACCCTAAGCCCTAAGTCCTAATCCCGGATATCTGGCGTTGCAGCCTGAGGCACACAGGCAACCTTTCCATCCGCATCCCCGACGCGGCTACTCCTACGACTCTCCTCAGCTTCGCTTGTCGGGACTCTCTGCCCCTATTGAGCTATTAGTCGACGCCATGTCAACTGACCGTCTCGTGCCCCGTGTTGTCCCTGCTGCAGGTCCGATCGATGATCACGCGCTGGCGCTGAGCCATATCTGATCACATCTGGCTTCGACCCCATCAGAGACATACCTCCTTTTCATCTCTCATCCTCTGATCTTCTTTCTTCCCCGGATGATCTCTTTCCCCCCTCAGCAGCCTGCTCAGAGCTAGGCGACGGCCCTGATACGCAGTACGGAATAGCAACACGTACCCCAAGACTCTTTCGGACAGGCTAGAAGCCTGTCCCGGGTGGAGCCCGCCCGCACGAACCACCCACGAGTCCAACCACGACGCCGTTGCGGGCAATCTAGACTTTATCCCATCCGGATGGTGGGTTCCGCTGTGGCTACGGGACCTGACATCGGGAAGAGCACCAGGGAGCCTGAGACCTCTGGATGGCCCAGGCAGCTATCGTCCGTCGAGCCGTGGGCGGCGGCTCTGTCGTCTGTGCAAACCGCGTCGAGCCAGCGGGCCGTATACCGTACATCCGTCGGGCGAGCTAGGGCCGCAGATTGACATGACATTCAGAATCTGAGCTTCCAATTCTCGACTCGTGCAGAATGATCAGTCGGCACGGTACCAGGCAGCCAAAGGATCAACCCCCTAGCACCTGGTTCCTGGGCCACACCGTCTCTCCAAGTTCCGGACCGTTTACGCCCGGGCCCTTTAGCTGGTCTCGAAGGACCCCATCCGGCTACTGTCGTGTCGCACCCCCTGTTTTCCGCCTTTGGTTCGATTTAATGCTGAATTATTGTTCATTTTCCATAAAAGCGTCATATTGAGTGTATTATAGGATAGACAGGGGAGGACATGCTACCTTTCCGCAGCGCAGCACCACCCTTTGGATCTCAGGAATATCACAAAAAGGGCAACTAATAATTAATTCCTCACAACGGCCTCCACAGTCCTCACCGTTACTTACATGGCCTGTGATAGGCTGCAAGTTCCGACACTAGCAGCTCCGGCCCTCTCGCTGGATCTTCCAGAAGTTCTGCGACCGCGACGGGTTTCTCCAAATCGCGCCGCGAAATCAGAAAGCCAATCTGAGCCAAGTGTAGCGGTTGATGGGATTACCGTAAGGAACTCCTCACGCGACGGCGGTGGTGACAGTAAATGATAGATCACATTTGTGTTTCCAGTTGATCTGGAGCGAGGCATTGTACGGAGTATTATTAGCATCTGGCAGATCTGGCGGAAATCATTGGGCCATCTCCTGAGGGCTCGATCCACCATCCCCGGGACCCCGTCAAGCTCCATACTAGCTGGCTCCATACCAATCGCTTAGGATGGCAGGCTGCCAGCTCACCCGGAAAGTGGGGATTCTAGGCCGATTGTCAGTCTTACGGTCTGGGTCTGAGAAGTGCGAGCCTCTAGCTTTAAACCATTGAACTTGCCGGAGATTTTCTTTCTTATTTACTCTTCTTCCTTTCCAACCATTTCGCTGCCGTACAATACAATTGGACAATATCGACATGTCTACATCGTCAGCATCGTCTCTGGGACCTGTTAACCCGCAGGTTACTTACCTGCGTACGCTGCAGCGTTCCAAGAAAGGTCTACCTCATGGTCAACTTGTTTGCGTATCCGCATCCCACACCATCACCACCACAGAAGGCCTCCTCCACCTGGCTTCTTCTGTTGGCCCGCACATTGCCATTCTCAAAGTACATTCCGATTTAATCGATGACTGGTCGCAGGAAACGGTGCGCAAGTTGGTTCAGCTGTCCAAAAAGTATGGCTTCCTGATCTGGGAAGGCGGAAGGGTCTTGAATCCGTATGTAAATTTCGTGGGGAAGCAACGGCCAGACTCGAGAGCGGCAATGAAAGACGATGTGGATGCCATTCGGAAATCATACACGAGAGGCCCCGTCAGCATTGCTTCGTGGGCTGGGTTGGCAACCGCATGGGCTTCGGGGATCACAGTGGACAGTCATGAAGTCGATATCCTAATTCCAGCTCTCAAGAGTGCCGCTCGGGAGACGGTGGCGGGAATTTCGCAGACTATCACGACTGAGATCACGGCTGAAGGGGTCCCAAGCGAGGACGAAGCGGGTGATGATGGTGACGACGATGCCAGGGACGAAAACAAAAACGAAAACTACGGCGGCCAGGATCTTGGGTTTCTCAGTCCCGACAGCACCACAGGCAGTACCGGCAATGAATTCCCCTTCTGGAGCATAAGAAAGAGTTCCGTCATCTCCCTCACCCAGACGATCACTCAGCATACTGAGCCTTCAGAACCGTCATCACCTATCCCTGAACGTCATGAGCACGAGCACGACCTTGTCGACAAGCTCGTGCAGTCCCCGGGCATCGCAGGTGATGTTCCACCTCCTCCGGTCCTCGCTCGTGGCTTGGTTCTCTGCCTGCCTTCTGCTTCCAACACCCTTTTCACGCCCGAGTATAGACGGAGCTGTCTGCTTGCCGCGCGAACAAACCGCGACTTCGTCCTCGGATTCATATGCAACGAGCCGTGGACATCCGTCTCGCAGAGGGATGACATTCTGGACGATGTTAAATCCGAGGCAAGCCACGAAAGTGAAGCCGACGAAGAACGGAGCGCGGCTTATGCGGACGAGCGGCTGGACTCCTTCGTTGTCTTCTCAACCATCCCAGTCAGCCCCAATCAATTACACACTACTCGCGGAAAGCATCGACCGGGGATTGAAGCTATCATCGAGACCGACAGCGACGAGGACGTGCTTTCTCCGGCCACGGTTCGGCCGTCGAGGTCGCTATCAGATGCGCTCAACCCTCAAGCCGCCTTGCTGCACGCGATCATCGACCAGGCACTCGCGTCTCGGAAACGAGCAGCCGCTCAGGATAACGAAGACACTGCCAGCGCCGGCGGAAGGAAGAAGAACAGGTCGAACATCATTCACATCCCCATCGTCACGCTCGGTCTATGGTCGACTTGCAGGATCTCATAGCTGCAGTCACATTCAATCTTTGCTCCCTCCTCTACCCTAAGATTGTATCTATTCCGAGCTACATTTCTTCTTTATTGAATTAATAATAACGCCTCCCCGCCACGCTGAATCGTTTGAAAACCTAAACCTCCTTGAGCATCGCTGAAATACCACGAGAAGACCAATTGCTTGACTCTGTGTGTTATTTCGTCAGTTTGTCTTTCTCCCTCTCATCTATCTCACTCTTGAGCTTCTCAACGTGACGAACGAGACACGTCTCTTCATCCACGATGCGATCTATCGACTCTTTTTATCTTCAACGATTCAACGATCTTATGCACCAAGGGGCTCTTGTCTGCTACGTTGGCGTAGATAGAAAGTTGAAATTTTTAAAAAAGGAAGCGAGAACAAAAAGTTGCTTTGGAGGGTGTCAAGTGTCGGAGTCGACTTGTTGCAGAAATTTTCCTTTTTTGGTTCTCTTGTCTTGATCGACATCGACGCGTGCTAGAGGGATGGATCGTCTGTTAGTCTGTTTTCCTAGTTAGGTATTATTTATTTTTAGTTGAGTCTCGGGGTAGTCACCGGAGTCGATAACTGAATAAATAATAAGCACATAGATAGAAAGATAGATAGGTACATACATACATACATACATACATAGACACATAGACAGAAACAGATAGGTAGATAAAATAGATCGGTCAGTACAGTTAGTCAGTCACTCCAGCCTGTTTTGCTTTTTTTTTTCTTCTCCCCGTACTATAAAATATAAACATTACTCCGTATGTATATCTGCCGATCTCCCCCCCTCTCTCTCGCCAGCCTCCTCCATGAGCGGCACAACTTCTGTTAGAGCACCCCAAATATAAATAAGGTCGAAAAAACTTGCAACACAGACAAAAGACGTACCGATACCGGTGCTGTTGCCTTTTCCCCCCTTCCCTGCTCAACAAACTTTCCAATTTTAATTAATCAATTAATTAAGAGAAGAAGAAGAACAAGAAGTGCTAATTTCAATTCCAATTCCAATTCTACGGTATTATGTACTGTGCATGTACAGTACATACATGTATATGTATGTACAGGAAGTGAACTTTCCTTGGATAGGTTAGGTAGATACCGGATCACGTCTGAAACTGAAAGAAGAAGCATCCTGAAAAGGGATCATGTCACAACATATCAAGATGGACAGGCTGGAGCTGGAATGGCGCCACCACAGGCTCAGATCAGTTTCTCAGCTCAGGGTTGAGGTTAGGTGAGGTTGATACCACACACACACCTCCCTTCCCCTTTGCATTCTGTTGGATCTTGCAGCAGTTCCTATGAATGAATGAATGAATATGTACAGTACTGTGTAATCCTGGGGAATGTAATCTCCAAAGCTGGGGCAAACAAAAACAAAAAGTTTGTGTCGATGGTTTCCATGCGTGTGTGACAAGAGAGAATACTAGCAACATACCTAACCTACTTAATCTAGCTAGCTACCTACCTCAGTAGGTACATGTACAGTACAGTACCTACATATACAGGTACTCTAACTTCCAGGACTCGGATAGATCCGATTCAATTGAGTTCTTAAGAATTTTGAGATCTTGAGATCCTGATTTGAGACCGCGGAACAGTGAACAGGAACTTTTTTTTCATTCGTTCGCATGTCTATAGATGGCTCATGTATGTACTCTTGGTCGGCGGTCTCGTCATCCATACCCTATCCTCTGCATTGAGAAGATAAGAGGATAGTATGTATGGTACATACGGTGTAGTATTTGTGCGTATATACGTAATGTACATAGGAACTCAAACCCGGTACTATATTGCCGGTATACACAAGGTAAATCTCTACTCTATTTCCCAGCCCCCTTCGCAGCCGGCGCCTTGATCTCCCCCATGCCATACCAGCCGATGACTGCGACCCCCAGGAACGCCGCAACGATGCTGAACACGAGCGCGACGATGCCCTTGGCCTCGAAGCCCGGCGGGAGCGGAGCAGGAGGCACGTTCTGGTTCGACAGCTCGAGGAAGTCGGTCGTGTTCCCGCCCGCGTTGCCATCGTAGGGCATGCCGGCCGCCTTGCAGGCCTCAATGTGCGAGGCGGGCAGGGCGGAGACACCCAGGCCGCGTTTCTGCGCCTGCAGCGCCAGCGGCGCCTCGATCATCGTCGCAACCAGGCCGGCGTCCATGTGCCACTCGATGTGGCAGTGGAAGAGCCACACGCCGGGATTGTCGGCGCGGAAGCGCAGCGCGACGTTGCCGTTGGGGTTGACGAGGATGGTGTCGCGGCGCATTGGCACGGAAGGATATGCGGGCGCCGGGGCGTCGTCGAAGAGCATCGTCTTGTTGTTCGGGTCGTAGAAGCCGGCGCCTTCGGCGGAGCGCGCGACGACTTGGAAGTTGTGCGCGTGCAGGTGGAAGGGGTGCTTGCCTGGGTCATCGTTGTTCACGATGATCTCAACGACTTCACCGTGTTCGAGGACGAAGGGGTTCGTGTTCATGCTGTAGATGTTCGGGTTGGTGACTAGTTCTGGGGGCGCGGAGAGGACGGTATAGAGTGTTGGGACCTTTTGGCGGACGTAGGTGATGTTGTTGAAGAATGCGCTGGTCACGATAGTGAGTTTCTTACTCTCAAGACAAGAAGGAAGCATAAAGGAAAAGCAAGGTATTGGCGTGGAGGAATTTGAAAGCAGACTTACTAGTTCACGCCATCGCCGAGGTTGTCCATCTTGACCTGCAGGGTGATTTGCTGGTCGACGTTTTCGAACAGTTTCAGCCCGTCGCTGGGAACAAGGGTGTAGTCATCAAAGGGTTTAAACTCGTCCACAGGTGTGGGTTGCGGAAGGGGCTTCGCGCTGTCGTATACCAGGTAGCCAGTCACGTTAGCATTGAGTCCGTCTGGAACGGTGTCGAACATGTCCTGTACAACTTAGCAAGTTGGTCATCGATCATCTCAGGTGTAGAGTAGCACCCACCTCATCCATACTGCCTACGATGGGAAAGTTGGAAGCAGTGTCGTTCTTCATGGTCACCAGCACGCTGTACCTCTGCGCCGGGGTGATATACAGCATGTCCGCCTCCGCCTCCTGCGTCCAGACGCCATCTACCTCGATGATACGCATGGTATGCCCTTCGAACCAGAAATACTGCGACGCAAAAGCGCCCATGTTGATAATACGAAAGACGTATGTCTTCCCTGGCTCAACCGCAAACGTTACATTCTGCATATCATTCATAACGGCAGAATCAGGCACCGGCTCGGCTCCCGTCGGGTTGGTGTAGCTCATGAATGACTTGATCAGAAAAGGCATTTGCTCGTGGTACCAGTCAGACAGAGTCAGGACGAATTCACCGTCCCATTTCCCCTTGTGCGGCGAGTTGGGGTCCTCGATGATAAGCGGTCCACGCAGTCCATCCGGGTACTGACCGGCGTCGTGAGAGTGGTACCAGTATGTGCCCGGTTGGTCCGTCTGGAATTCATTAGCTCTTGTTGCAAACATTGCAAGGAAAGCAGCATGGCTACCGTAAAATTATAGGTGAAGGAGGCTCCAGGAGGAATGGGACACTGAGAAACACCCGTGGGGCCATCCATCTCAGTAGTGCCATTTTGGAACAGCCCATGGAAATGAAGTGAAGTGGTCTGGTTTCCCAACTGATTGCGGACATTGACGATCACCCTGTCCCCGACGGTGGTTCTGATCTCGGGAAGTGGCCATTTTCCGTTGATGCCAATAACCGGGCGGGCAAGTTGGCCGTCCGGATTTGCTGTGACCCAAGTAATGTTAAAGTCATATGTGTGCGTCTTTGCAAATACGGCCTGTCCCCAGAGTAATAGTACGCAACATGAGAAAAGCCTGAACGCTGAGGGAGCCATGCTGGCGGTCTTGACCTGGGAAGGGACGAGGAGCCCGGGACGGCAGAAGACGGTCAGATATCAGCGGATAGGCATGGGACCGACGCGCGAGGGAGGCAGACGCATGCAACAAACACCCCAACTCCGCAGCACGGTTACACCTGGGGCCTTGTTGCGCGAAAAGAGAAGTTCAGCTGCCAGCACGAGGAGGGCTTGCCCCACCGGCGCATCTGATAAGATGAAGACCGTACTCCGTTGGTGAAAATGCGGGAGAAAAATCTGCAAGATAAAGAGATGAATTGGAACCTAAGCGTCCCGTTCCACGGTCTTTCTTCCAAGCCACCGAGTCCCAGGGACACAACAAGGCATTCCAGGCGAGACCCGGTGTGTACTGCGGGACATGGAAAGCCACGGGGCGTGGGGGGACGGCGTCGAGAACGAGGGCCGAGCGTGTCCGGACGGTCGGAAGCCAGAACAGCAGCGCTCTCCTGTTCCCAGCCAGTGGAAGAGAAAAGAGAGAAAAAGAGAAAGGCAGAGTGGAACGAGCCGGGAGATTTGTGCCGTTCTGACCGTTCCCGCGTTCTTTTTATCTGATCGGGGCCAACCGGGCTCCGAGCCACGGAGCGCGCTGATTGACGCTCTCGCTCATCAGATAAACCCCAACGCACGATTGATAAATCCCTCGCATGATCTGATTAGATCGGCTCACCGGAAACGCCTTTCGCGCCGTCTTCCAGCCGCAAGACAACATCCTGGTGGCATGACATCGCGACAGCACAGCACAAGCAGGGACCAAGCAACACCCGGCCGTCATGGCAGAAAAGCTTCGCCCTCCAGGAGCTCCACAGAGGGGCTGCCCCGGGTTCCTCGGCTGATTTTGCACTCTGACCCTGTCCTACTACTGTCCTACTGTGGTTTGCTCTAGCCTCGTGTTGTAGTGCTCACGACAGACGGAACGTGGGCGATGTTACCATGATCCGGAGATAACAGATCAACAGTCGTACGCTCCTTTGCCCATCCGACATCGGCTCGGGGTGTCGGCTTGAAAAGACCACGGGTGAGCGCGCTGGCGACGTTCTCTACCACGGCCCAGGGGTCTCTGGGGTGGAGACGTCTTCCCGCCCCGGATGGACCCTGGATCTCGCTGGCACCGCGCTTTTGTGGGCTTGTTTGCCGGGCTAGAAAAAAGACAATTCCCAATCCTGCGACGCTGTACATAAGCAGAATTCGGCCGGTGGAGCGTCCGGCATCCGCGGGTGTCGTTGATCTGACCTGACCCTCGGGCGCGCCGCTCTGCACTTTTCTAATAGTCGCGCCTGCCGCTCCTCCCGTCTGCTTTGTTTTTTGTGAACATAAAGGGGCTCTTCCTGAAGGACGTTGACCAGAGCTGCAGACCTGGGTGTTAAATATTGATGGGGCGGGATCAATCTCTTGCAGCTCGTCGTCAACATGGTCAACGTCTTCGCTGTTCCCGGTAGGTTTTGCTGCAGCGCTCGTCGGGGCCTTTCCTTCCTAGCTTTGCTGATGCATATACAGTGTTCTTTATTGTCTTCCGTGAGACGCTCGAATCAAGTATCATCGTCTCCATTCTTCTTGCCTTCATCAAGCAGCGGCTCGGCCCGGAGCAGGACATAGTCGTATATAAAAAGCTCAAAAAACAGGTACGCTGCAGAGAAAAAAAAAGTATCGCCCATCGATTGCCAACGAGGTTTGTATCCTAGGTCTGGCTTGCGACAGCACTCGGGTTATTGATATGTATCATCGTCGGCTGCGGTCTCATAGGCGCCTTCTATGGCATCGGCGTTGACGGGTGGGGAAAGGCTGAAGACCTCTGGGAAGGCATCTTCAGCCTTATCGCTTCCATCATCATCACGCTGATGGGAGCAGCAATCCTCCGTGTCTCCAAGCTGCAGGAGAAATGGCGCGTCAAATTGGCCAAGGCCCTTGCGGCCAGGGACAACTCCGCGGCCTCCACCGAGACGGCCACCTCTCGATTCAAGAGATTCTGCGAGAAATATGCCATGTTCATACTGCCATTTATCACGCTCCTGAGAGAAGGCCTAGAAGCCGTTGTCTTCATCGGCGGGGTCAGTCTTGGGGTTCCGGCGTCCGCCATCCCGATCCCAACCATTGCTGGTATAATAGCCGGATTCGCTGTCGGCTACCTGATCTACGCGTGAGTAAATTTATCTAGCAAAGTTGCCCCGGAGCACTGTTCTGATTGACATTCACCCCAGGAGTGGTAACTTTGCCCCTGTTCAGATTTTCCTGATCGTCTCCACTTGCTTCCTGTACCTAGTTGCCGCTGGCCTTTTCTCCAAATCAGTTTGGTTCTTTGAGCAGAACCATGTACGTGATCATTGCCTACTCCAATACACCCAGTTCGATCACTGACAGCAAGTAGTGGAACCACCTTACTGGTGGTGATGCTGCAGAGACTGGGTCGGGACCCGGCTCTTACAACATTCGACAGAGCGTGTGGCATGTAAACGTTAGTGGCTCCTCTTAATCATTCTCTGCTGTTCCAATAGCTAATTTTTTTGGCAGTGCTGCAACCCTGAAATCAACGGCGGAGGTGGATGGGGTGTTTTCAATTCGATCTTCGGCTGGCAGAACTCCGCCACATACGGCAGCGTCCTGTCGTACAACTTGTACTGGCTAGTAGTGATCATTGGATTCCTATCCCTGATATATTATGAGAAGAAGGGACACTGGCCTTTCATGAAGCCAAAGCACCCGTCTCCTGACGAATTGTCGGACAAAGAAGCCGCAGGAAATGGTCAGCAGTTGGGCGTAGTATTGACCGGCAAAGAGACCGCGGGTGCGGTTCCTTCGGCGGCTGTCAGAAGTATGGCTGCATGAGTTGATATGCATGGTGTTTCGGATCTTGTTATGATTGAAATGGTTAGGTATGCAACGAGCCTTTTATGATGTTTGTTTCACCTGCTAGCCATTCTGCACCTCATCATGTGCGATGAGCTTGAGTCAAGAACTTGGATCGGTAAAGACCAGACACGAGTGTCTTCTCATAGGCGTGTAGGAAATATCTTGGTAGTCGCGTCCTTTGGTACATAAGGACCACCTAGCAGGCTAGTACTGAAAACTTCTTATTCAGGAGGATCTAGAAACTGTAGAACCTTCAGTTTACCGGATGCTCTCTGTCAAAGATGGAGAGGATGAATATGAGAGACTGCTTCAGTGCCTAAGATACCGGAATAATGAAGTGTTGAACCAATTGGGAAACCGCAACTTGCTCCCTCCACAGAACCACCCAAAATAGAAAGAGCCAATACTGCCCCTAACAGTACCTAGTAGGCAGTCAAGTGGAAATGCAGTCTTTGTGGACAAGCAAGTTGTATGCGTGCTAGTAACACAGGCTTATTCTTACTATTATATTGCTCACCCCCTTGTTTTCTGTCCTCAAGATAAACCAACGACCCCCTTTGGTCTAGCCATCTAGGCCTGTCGTTACAGTAGGGCGCTGTAAGATGAGAAACATCCATATGTGTGGCCTGAGCCGTGAGGCTCTCAATCAACGATCCTGGCTCTGCTGAGTAACCAATCACATGACACGGCAGTCGCGTCCCTCCGTGGCGATTTATCTCCGTCTCCGGCGGCATCTTGGAAATGATTCATCATGTCCAGACTTGGATCGGCCTTTGATGCCATGGGGTGAACTTGAATCACCTAATTAATAGACAGAGAGACTTGAGTTTCTAGTTTTCCCGACTCACCTCTGTTTCCCGTTATTCTTGCGTTGTCCGCTATCAGCCAGGCGCCATGACTGGGCTTTTGTCTCCAGTTGAATCCGCCGACGAAGCAGCTCTTGCATGAAGCTGAAATATATATTTGTGTTTATATGTCTGCAGACATATTCAGGGACTACATGGATTCCTGTCTCGACCCTCTCTTCAAGATACCCAAAGTCAGACTGGGTGCCTTCTAGCATGGACTTTGCAAGAGCAGGTCCCTGGAGAACATGATGGATTCTGAATATCCCCCGTTGCCTTCTGCTCCGAAAGCTGCTGGGGCCTCGAAGGTCCTGCTCTCACGGGATGCCACTCCCACATCGTCGCAGTCACCGGCGTCGGAAGAGCCTCCTCTCATCACTAATGGCTCCCAAAGCGTTGATGCTGCTTCGACTGGCTCCAGACTGATCTATAAAGTCATTTCAAAGAACGGAGACGTGATCATTGAGTACACAGATGAAGATGAGCATCCCTCGAGATTGCCCCCTATGCGATATCAATGGCAGGTCTCTAGTGATGATCTCACGAAGAACAGCCCCTATTTTGCTGCCTTGCTGGACCCAAACAAGTTCTTCGAGGGTAGAACCTTCATGGAAAGGAAAGCAGAACTGAGTCGGCAGTCGGAGCTCCAAGCGCGTAGTGGGGATGGCAAGCCGCCCAGGGATGTCCCTAGGAACGACCTGCCTACCGTGAAGCTGAACGTGGACCGTCTGCCGAGAAAACACAGGATGGATGTTATCGGCCTTTTTCTCAAAATACTCTCTCTCGATTTTTTAGATGATTCTGAGAAGGGTCGTTTTGAGGGAGAACTGCAACGTCAGTCTCCGTCGCTCATCGCCGGTCTGATCGAAATAGCAGATCTGTTTAACTCCCCGCATATCGTCCGAGAGACGCTCAAGAGATCGGGCTATGCTTTGGGGAAGGGCAAAGTCCCGCTATCCAAGTTCAGTTCTGCGTTGTTGAAACTGAACGAGGAACGCATCCGGCAGATTATATTTATAGCAATGTTTCTTGAGGAGCACACTATTTTCCAGATTCTAACGCATACATTGATCGTGCTTGGCTCGAAGTCGTGGGTCAACGAGGTTTGTGCTCCCGACCCAGGAAGTCCCCGCTGGTGGTATCTACCGGATGGACTAGAAGGTAACTTTGGCGTCGATGCTCAGGAATAAGTGTAAGGCTTATTGGATCTAGCTAACTCTTTTGTCCATTTATCAGAGGAGTTATATTATAGACGCCAGTGCGTTCTCAACACGATTACAGATCTTCAGGCACATTTTCTCCGCATTTACGGCGCGCTCGAGGACCCTAACGACTCCAAGTCGTCCGTTCCAAACCCGACTTCGACAGCACCGAATGCTGCACCGGGCCGGACCCGTCCGTTCCAATGCCGCTGGGGTTTCAGCAATTCCAGAGCATGCGATGCTTTCCATCTGGGCGAAATGACACGCTTCTTTGCCATGCGCACGAAGACCGTCTTCTTGGGGTCTACCTTGATCGATCCCGGCTTCTCCGTGGATCCTGGAGATGAATCTGACCTGAATAGTATCGAAAACTCCTCTGCGGAGAGCAGCTCTCAACGTGCCGCGGCAGGCCCCCCGACCGACATAACGGCTATCATCGCCTCCCTCCGGCAATGCCCCGACTATCAGATCGATTCGAACCACACCGGCTGCGGCATCCGCCGCCGCCTGCTCCCTGCACTCGACTGCATCGAGCGATTCGTCGGCGACGCGCGGGGCCTGCTTGGCCCGGTCCTGCGGTTCTGGAAGAAGTCGTCGCCCCCCATTAGCGCGGGTTCGAGTCCGAGTTCGTGGATGAACCGTTCCCTGCGCAGGGCCGAGACCATCGACATACGCTATTCAAAGATCATCGCCGTACGCTGCACCCCTTCAGATTCACTCTTCCCGGGACCTTTACCACCCGGCTCGCCCGAGGAGGACGCGAGGCTGTTCTTCACGGCGAGGAGGAGGAACTGGGAAACTTAAACTATAAGATAGGATATAGGATATCGATAAATTTTTTTTAAAGAAAATAACAAAAACTCCTGGTCACCTACCTACCTTTTGCGCAGATTATTACCCGGTCGCAGCGTCATATTTGACGATGACGTTAAGTATTACCTAGAATAGGAGCAGAATGTTCTCAGCCCCAGATGCGGTTCCGTGGATTTAGTTAAACCATGTTGTGGCTGGCGCGTCCCGGCTACTTCCGCAGATACTGTAGGTTTTGCTTGCATTCGGAGCGTTCTAGACCTAGTGTTGAGAATTGTAGCTCCTGGATAATAGTCTTAGAGCTTGTACATACAGTGTGCGGTTTCCGAAATAGAAATAGAAGTAATACAAGGAACTACTGTGTAGTATGAGTATGTGGGCGGATGGACCTTTTTCGATCGGTTCTGTCTATTTCTGTTACTATCACTAACTATCCGATTCCGACTTCTTCAAGGATAGTAGCTTGGAAGGATAAATATACGGGTGGAATCTATTACTATTATAGAGCTAATGAATAAATAGCGCAGGAGTTATCCTACTTAATCTAATTGCAGGTGTCTATTATAATAGTAGTAGCTGGGCCATAATAATGAAAAAGACAATATTGCCTTTGCAAGCCTTCTCTCTCTGTGGGAATATAAGCTGCAGTGAGTGCAAATGGAAATCATTTCAAACGCCAAACTTTTAGCTATTAACAGCGATTTACTTAACATTCGTGTGATATGTGATATGATATTGACTGTGGAGTCAAGTGAAGGGCGAAAAAAATCATGCTCTCTTGTTATTTATTCTTCTTCTTTCCCAAGAAGTTCCAAAAAAAATCATAACCAGTGCTTTGTTTCAAAAAATAACAAAATAAAAATAGGTACCCCGGGTATGATTATGATTTTTTTTTCCAGTCCCAATTCCGTGTGCTCCGCTAGTTATGCTCAGGTTTGAACAACAAGAGTGTGAAACTCGTATATCTATATATAAACCGATGAATCTATCTAACAAAAAACAAACAAACAACCGACATATACAAATACCAAGTCTTTCATTTCTTTCTCTGATTCTTCCCATTCCCTCCTCCCTCCTCTGTCTGGCTTGGTGGCTGTCCGAGATATATCATATCAGATTTATCAACTCAACTCGACTCGACTTGATGGCAAGGGTCTTGGATGGAAAATAGATGATTCCATATTTATTTTTTTCCAAGCAGTAGAACTTTTGTGCTTTTTGTTCTGTTTTCATGTCTGTGACAGAAGAAAGAAATAAATGAAGATGCAAGAAAGCTAGCTAGCTACAGAACATAATGAGTATGTACCTAAGGTCCTCTTTTCTTTCTTCCCTTCCCATACATCACATAAGGAATGAGAAGGAGAAACAGCTCGAATAGGAAAAGAAAGAAAAAAAAATCAGGTGACTTTTTGATTAATTTCCTCTTTTTCACCCCCAAGTTTTCTTTTCTTTCTCTTCCATCTTGATAGCTGTCAGCGCTTGGATGCCTGGCAGTAAAATTTTTGTACTGACACCTAACCACAACTATACTTAATTGTGCTGAATTAAATCAAATTCACCAGGTACAATAATACTCGAACAAAACAAGCAAAACACAATGCTGTTTAGTATGCAGGTACATACATACATACAGACTGTATCTATGCTTTCCCCCCCTTTTTTTTTCCTTTTCTTTCCGGAGATATCGACGCATGGGCAATCACACAAAATAATAATAATATAAACAATCTAGCAGATCGGATCGCCCCACACGTACCCCAGCTCGAGGTCGATGTTCGCCGACGTGGGGAAGAACGACCCCGTGATCTGGCCCGTCGCGGGGTCGTACGGGAGGTACTCGTCGTACCCGCTGCGGATGGACAGCGGTTTCTCCGGCTTGAGGAATTCGAGGATGTCCGGCTGCTCCAGACCGTAGGGGAACGGGGGGACGGGAGGAGGATTCGGCGTCGTCGTCGTCGTCGTCGTCGCCGTTGTCTGGTCCATGAGCGGGCAGGAGATGGTGTCCAGCGGGGTTGTAGCGGTGAAATTGACCGTCGCGGCGGGATTGTCACTGTTGTTGTTCGCGAGGCTGGGTTCGTCGTTGTTATTGTGGTTATTGCTGCTGTTGCTGCTGCAGCTGCAGGGCAGGTCGCTGACGTCGATGCCGACGTGCGGTGCCAAACGGCGCAGGAAACCATCGCACAGCTTCCACGCGCGGTACGAAGCAGTGCTCGATTTGGACATGTCGTGGAGCCATTCGATCGCCTTCTTGGTTGCCTTTGAGACCGTCTCGGCTTTGTCTGGGACGTGCTGTGCCCGAAAGGCCAGCTCCAGGAGTAGGACTGCCGTTGCCTGCATCAGGTAATGCAGGACGCACCACCACGGCGAGATCTTATGCAGGAGAACGGAGTCCGGTGTATCAGGCAAAAGCCTTAGCATGTGACAGGCAGAATCGACACATTCGGCGGCTGTCTTGCTGCAGAAGTCGTATGTCTTGTTGCCTTGTGCGTGGTTTGAGTCCAGGCGGCAGAGGCATGGTCGTGTGATGGCCATCTTTGTGCTATAGAAGAGAAATGCCAGGCTGATCCTTTGGCCAAGAAGGGACTGTGATGTCTGCAACGAGGTGAAGTCGTAAGGTTCCGGCAAATTCAGGAGCCATGAATCAGTTTCGAGCATCAGACTCTGGATTGTAAACTCGATGCTGGGCCACGGCGATTGCATGGCTTCAGCACTGTACAGCTTGATATTGACACGCTTGGCGATCGAGGTCAGACTCGCGAGTTGCACAAAATACAGCGACATGCTCGGTGGGAGGCTTTTCAGCCATTCAGCGCTTCCAACTTCTGGAGCTTTCGAAGTAGAGGCCTCCGTATTTGCAGCTTCCGCCTGGTTCGGACTCGGCATATTATTGGAGCAGTCGGCCACGCGGTCTTGGACAATTGAGCTTTTTCGTGACGGGTTGCTGATGAGTTGGGCCACTTCCTCTTTCTGGAAATCACTCTCGTCGAATGGAACCGGCAGGGGTGTTGTGCATGTGCCATCGATTATACAGGTAGGTCGCCCGGTCATCACGCTGAGCAAGTGCTCAATAGTGTATAATGACCACCAAACGCGGTATCGTATCTCCTTAGACGTATCGGATGTATAGATGCCCACGTTTCTCAAATGTAGACCGAGAGCCTCAGCTCCACGGACTGCGCTGCCACATAGCTTCCATGATCTGGCAAGAATGTCTTTGTGAGCTGAGGTTTAACCAGGGAAGATAGTATATACAATCTTCAGGGTGGTGACGAGGGGTTCTGAACATACCTGTTTATCTGGCCTATTGATAGAAGATAAAAGGATGCCAGACCCTCGACCTGTAGCTGCTGCAGGTCCGGATGATCAAAAAATTGATCCTGCATGCTGAGTATTCTTGCTCGTGCGAAATATATCTGGTGATCATTTTCGTGATCTCTCCACTCGGCACGAACAAGGTGGGAGTATCTAGCAGCAATTGCGAATATCAGGTTCAGTATGGCCAACCATTTGTTTCCCGGTTTCACAGATGGCTGGCTGAAAAACAATTGATATTGTGAAACAAAAGTAGAGATACCGATGATGGGAAACGAAGGATGGACTGAAGTGAGGTAAGCATTGAACAGCTTACCAGCGGTTTCACGCGACGGTACTTCGTATGGATCGACCTGCGCTGGAATAGCAATGTTCAAATCGTCCAGAAAGTAGCTCGAGGAAGCTACGGGGGAGTCACTACGACCATCAACTCTCGAGGCCAGAGACGGAGAAGACTGTCCATTCTGGACACCGTCGGAACAAGCTTCTGGCCGAGAGTCGGATTCATGATTGAGTTCCTTACCCAACTTTTGCAGCCAGGTTATCTCTGAACTTTTGCCAATAAATCCGGTCGCACGTGTAACTTCATCTCGATTGAAGTCTTCCTCAACATGGTCAACCTCGTCAGAAGATCCGACTGACGACGACCGGGAAGAAGGTCTGTCTGAGCCGGAGCTTCCTGAAAATTTCCGGCCTCTCGATGCAGCTGCATAGAGATCGGATTGCAATAGCAGACCATGAGTTGCCTCCTAATTTGATCAGACAGGCCTAGAAGCGAGATATGTCGTTTGTACGTACGGCTGTCATGGCGCTGTTCATGAGCTGTTCGTCTGAAACGCCAAAACTAAGGCTTAGCTTCCGAATGACCTCTTCATAAGCCTGTACCTTAGCCGACAAACTCGCAAGCTGCCTTTATATTTTGAATCAGCACATTGACAGCGCCCTGTAAATTGACTGTTTATTTTTCGTACCTCTTCGATTTCTCTCTTTTGCCATCTGTGTAGCAACAAATAATTCCTGCCTCTCGACAATTCCTGCAGCCTGATTTATCTCCTGTACACTTCGTCTTTCGTTGCCTGCATGACTCGCACGCTCGACGTACATGGCGACGGTGAAACCGCCCAGGGGAAGTAAAAGCCGACTCCGCGCCTTCCGGAAGCCTGGGAATAGCCATCTTCTTTGAGTTCATTCGGTCAGCATCATTCACCGGAGAACGTGACATTGGATCATCCTAGTAATAGCTCTTAGTTGATTTCATGAATGTATTCAACATTTCGTAATGGGGTATGCGGACCCACCGTGTTTGATAGTTGACTACAAGTTTCAGTGTCATGATAAGCCAGCTTGAAACAAGATGGCTGTTCTGTCCATGTCTGGAATTGCAAGCTGTCCATTTGTAAAATGCTCCACGTGTGGTCGAATATAAAATGTAAATGAGATGATCCAAATAGGGAGTTTCTGAAGGAATTCCCAAAAAAAACATTAGTTATATCCTCTCAAGGTTCTCTGGCTAGTTGTCTTATTTACCTCGATTTCAAACAGTAGCAGGCGGCCCTTCTGAAGACCTCAATCTGTTGAAACTATGCGTCGGACGTGTAGAATGAAGGAGCTGTAAATGGCCCCTTATTGTTCCAATGAGATGCTGAAGAGAGCCGTAAAGGGGGCTTGTTTTCAACAGAAGTTGAAGTCCTGAGGTGTCCAGATTAAGGCAGGAACCGTGACAAAGATGCTTAATGGGACATAGAAGAGAGTTGTAAAGACAGTTGTTCTCGAGGAAAGTTGAAGGTATCCAGATGAGGGCACGAATGGCGACACGGAGGAAAGCGGATGGAGGGCGTCCTATCCAGAGGTAACAAGGCGTAACTCAAGACACATTTATTCTTGGGCCTTTAACAAGGGTTCCCCTATAAGCAAATGGTGCGTCAAAGACCGGAAAGTAAATGCGAGTGGGGAATGCGAGACACTGGAAGAGACACTATGGGAACCTGAGCATCAAGGTGGAAGCTAGCCAGTATCTAAACACCCTGCTATGAGGTTGAAATTTTGGAGCTAGACAAGGGGTCTGAGAAGGAATCAGCTCTCAGGATAAGAGGCGGATGATATGTCCGACTCATCTTCTGTTCTAGGAGTCGACAATTGTGGCGACCGCTAGAACGCATGCAGAATCATCCTGAGCCATCCTGATTAGCAAGAGATATTGCCTCTACATAGGTATTGTTAGGGTCTAACCGAGAGACCGTCCCGGCGCATGCATTAGGTTCGGGGAATGGTCACGCAATTCGCCATCGATGGGTACTGCAGTGGCTGCAATCTCTCCTGGGCCTTCGTTCATACAATGATCTAAAAATCGCCTCCCATATTCTCCAGTAGGGGTCCTCGCTGGGTCAGGCTCTCGCTATTGGACAGACCGGTAGAGAAGACCCTAAGGTATCCCCACCTAAAGATGTCACCCCTCTCAGCTTCTAAAGTTTGTTATCTTCTGCAGCTAACGGCTCTCAGGGTCTAGGGAATCAGTCGATGGACGATATAAACAAGCACAGCTATCAGTTTCGCTGAACATCAACAGGACTGTTTGCAGCCTTGCCCTGATAAGTAGAAATCGCAATTTAGCGATATCCTGAGCCAGAGCATTCCAAAGATCAGCTGCAATGAAGTCTCAGACATCTCATGCGGGGTTTTTCCTGCTATTGAATACCAAGTATGTATACACATATATACGTAGTAGGAAATTGGTCCACAGTAACTTTGCATCCGGCAGAACAGCCTCATTGGAACACTTACCTCGTTCTTCAGGGGTCTTCAATTGCCCTGTAGAGCCGTAGATCTTCGTAATCATTGACTGATATCCATTTTGGAGCAGTTGTGGCAATTGACCAGAAGTAGAGTCCATAGTCCGTTCCCTTGTGCTTGGATCCACTTCCTGTATGTTTCAACTGTCAACGAGGCCAAGGCTTCGCCATACCGTTCGCCTTTCCAGTCAGGGATGAGCTTCCGCGCTGACCTTGCATGAACCGGTGGAAACGTTCTTGTGGAGAGTTGGTCAACGGGCAAAGGTTGAGACATGACTCGCCGAACGAGACGAGGAAGACTTTGTTTCCAGCGATACCCCTGTTATCATCTGGGGATATGCCACGACGAAGTGGTCCTTCTCCCAACCTGCCCCGCGGGTCTCCTCATTGAGCGTAAGACGAATGCGGAAAGAGAACGATAATCCTGACGTCTTCTATTCTACAAGAATAGATTATGCTGCCATTACATGCCAGTAACCGTCTTGTACGAAGCACTGTAGACCAGTCATGTACGCTGAAGAAGCTAACGCCATGGGCAGTCAGCACATGTCATGCAGATGGTCGCTGTTAGTATCTCAGGTCCGTACTAACGCCACTTTCACGCCTCCATTTCGGAGCTCAATCTTCAATTGTCTCTACGCCAAATGCCAACGCTCAAAATGGAGCTGGCAACCCTTGTAAAGCCGTGGTGAATCCGGCAGGGCACCAAGCCCCCGAAGAGACCCCCCGGGAAGAGGGACTGCAATCTGGAAGTGCACTCGAGACCGAGCGTGCGGGGCAAAGTGGGGAGGGGTGGGGGAAAATTGAGATGCTAAGAAAGCAGGGTGTATCAAAGTGCATCCATGTGGCAGTAAGGAGATGTGCTGGATGTGAGGTCAAGCTGCATGAAATGTTAGGTAATTTCCTCGCCTCCCTCGTTGCAGCTCCTGTCGTTGGCCATACACGTGACATTTCATATCCAATACTGTCATGGTTCAATCAGGAACAGCCCGAGCAGATATGCAGGTACTATTCTTATAGATACTTATTGCTATCCTTATCGTATAATTTCTCCGACTACGCAATAGAGAGCAAAAGAAACAAGGAACAAAGCCCAACAGGCAAGACCTCGGGATCTTAAACTAGTATGTAAGTACTACTGGAAGCTGATAACAACATGTACTACCTGTTAACATTACGCTACGTACCTGGATAGAAGGATCCTTGTCTTGGTTCAACATTAGCTTCGCTGTAGCCTTGGCTCCGCTTCCCGATGACGGCAGTCGAGTGTCCGGTGAGGCGTCTCAAGCCAGAAAAGTGCTGCTGGGCGGTTAAGTAGGGGTATAATAAGCGCGGTGTCTGGAGTGGTCTGACCAACTTTAGTAGTGGGCCTTACCTCAGGTCTGCCCATCAGAGAGGCTCTTGACCCTGAAGGATCCAGTTATCTAGCCTTAGGCTACCCGCCTAGGGCCCCTCACAGGCATATGTACAGTAGCATGCTGTAATTTGCGTGACGTCTTCGCCAAAGGCGTGTAGACTCCATGGGATTTCGGGTCGTAAAACTTCGCATTGTAGGATTTTTTTGATTTAGTGGCCTCTATGATACTGTGTAGTACGCAGCGGCATGGGGATTTTTCTAGCAGCCGAGACATGGCGGATCGGAAGGTGATCACCCTGTCAGATCGGCGATCCGCATCTTCGGCAAATTTACTATAGCAGACTATAGCAGGTTGTGTGGCACCTTGGTTACAGCCGGTAATGCATCATGATTTGTTGGAAACGTCATCCAATCGTCTGGAACCCGTGCTCCCCGACGGGATCTAGACTTAGAGCCAAGCCCAGTGAAGTGACATGGTAGGTGATTCTCTTGCCAGTTCCCAGTGAGGTCATTTAGGGACTTGGATTACGATCTGTACATTTTATTTGCCTTTTTGCTGATGTATGAGGTTCATGCTGCGTAAGAAATCTCATTTATTCGCCTTCTAAATACCTAATGTATGTTGGCAATGGGAGGGAGTAGTAGGAGTATTTCATGAGAGCAGGTGGCTTGACATTCTGACACTTGCGAATAGACTAGACGTCGCCCCCTGTGTACCTTGAAAACAGGGTCGTACATGCGAGAGCAAGGATCATGGTTGACTAATTGCGTACAACGGCATGGTAAGAGAATGTAGGCACTTTCCGGTCATATTGTGGGGTTCTCAGCTGATAGAGCACTCTAAGGACCGATCCTCCCTGCTCAGGGAGCCTGGTCGCCGGGCATTGGAGATTAGGAAGAAATGAATTATTCTTCTGGAGTGTCGCGTAGCGAATGACCCCTCTGTTTGGGGCCTGAATGTGAGACCAGACGGCGGAGGATTACGAAGCTTCCCGGTCAAGGTTCTCAAAAGCTGTTATTGTGATCAATCTCTTGCATCGACCCCTGTTACAGACTTCAAAAAACATTTCGAGAATATACCAGAAGTTCAATAAGCCCTTCCGCAAAACTCTCTGAATATAGGCTTACAAGAGTGCTACTATGCTACTTATGGTTACTACACAACATCGATGAGAACGCCATGTTTTATCGGCTGAAATAGGAAAAAGAATCCTCTTACAAAACAAAGATAAGAATTGGTCAATTCCTTAGGTCCACTGGACTAAAGACTAGTATCATAGGCTAACAAGTCCATTTTGACTGACGTCACTGCCCTGTCTCTCGGATAACCATCTCACGTTGTATCAGCCAGAAATCAGGATGAGCTGAGGGGGAAAGAACAGCGGCCATCATCGGCTGAATCCCTTTTCTGATAGACATATGCATAAACTTCTTCGATGCGTTTCTACGAGGCTTCAATAGACTAGTGCCGTCCTTAGGCCATGCAACGCCTTTCGTAGCAGTATTAGCGGGATTTGTCTCGGAGACATCGACCTTTTTTTTCCATCTCAAGGGATGCATCTTCGCCGAATGTCCGGCACTAATTGAGAGTTATGCTTGTGGAAGATGGATCCTTGCACGCCATGTGTGAGGTGAAAAGGGGCCAGGTACTCTTGATCGCTTTGCGATTACTGGATGAGACTGCTTAGGACAGGTACGGAGTTCATGATGATGCATCCGTCAAGAAGCTATCAGCATTGCCCCGCGCGGGCCTGCCGACTATTTCAGCGCATGATTGGTAGTCTACCCTACGGCGTTTTTGTCCGAACCCTGTCAGGTTTGCTTTCAGGCGCGCTCCGTGCGAATCGGACGGTCCCCAGAGTTCTAGTTTGACTCCTGTCGTACGGCGCAGCTCCATTTTTGGGGCTTTGAGGGACCTGCATAAATCGTGCATAACTAGAGCCGGCGCTTAAGTAGGTATGGGAAGGAGGTTGGAAGATTAAGCGCACTATGAGTCGGTTAGCAGACAAGTACTTACGCCTGAGGCATGTATCCATCTTGACGATTTTTTTACGTTGTGGGTCAGGGACCTGCAGCCGGACGTCGACCGCGGGAAATTGTTCAGAGTCTAGGCCTAAGCTTCTTCTATGTACGGTTTCCACATCCGGAGCTTCCTCCATGGGCATGATGGCTGGTTGAGTGAGGGGTAACGACTGCGCTTCGATATCTTCACGCGATAAGGTGCTCTTCACAAACAATGCAAGGGGCGAGGTCCAGGAACCGGGGAATACATGCGCCAGTTGGTGATCCGAGCTCTCCTCGTGTTTCCCCGCAAAAGAGCGTGGTTGCTCTGGCAGATAACTCTAAGATGCCAGGAACGATATCAGCCGCCACAAATGCCCGCATACTCCTTGACGCGTGTGCGATGGGCCTCGAATTGACTTTCGGGGTGTCCGGCTCGCATCCCCAGTTGCTTGGTAGGCCTGGCAGGTATCTTTCGGAATGATGGAAACGAAGAGAAGACAACCGATGCTCTCCTGCGTCAATTTCCAAGACAGTCGGCATGGTGAATGGCAGATCAGGGCAAATCTGAACAGCCCGGTACCTGTCCCTGCATATTTAGCGTCACACTAGTGGGGGGACAGCATCGAAGTGAAAGGAAACATTGCGATGGGTTCTCAGGGGTAAGGATCATTCTTGATGCTGAACAGGCGGTGGGAAAGCCAAAGGTGCCGCACAGAAGACGCCCTGTCGCTGCAGCTCGTGCGCCTAAGCGCGTTGCAGCGGCCGTGCTCTGTACTCTGCACGGACGCAATCTACAGGAACTGAATAGCGTTCTGTTTTGGTTTAATCAGCTTCACCTGTCCCCCTGGCATCTAACAGGGTGTAAGTTCAACTTCTTTCCGCTGCTGGGTAAGTGCTATCAGCGTCCATTTCCTCGGAGAACTCCTATACCGGATTCTGACCGCATTGTAGACTTTGCATGCCCCATACGGTCGGGCAACTTTGCCCTGGACCTGGACGACGATTTCTCTGAGCCACATCCCGGGTACCTACATCCTTCGTACCCAGTCGTACACGTTTTGCGGAACGCAAGAGCATGGCCGAGTGGCCCTAGACGGCCCTATTCTCGGAAACAGGTCGGTAGTCTGACTCCATCAGCGGATGCAGGAATCCCAGAGAGGAATTTTCAGTGCGTCCTGACATGCAGGACTTCAGGCCTGAGGGGATGTCTCACGGTACCTGCAGACATTGACAGGGGGTTTCCGTGTCCGCTTTTCACGAACATTCTACAGTACGTACTTGATGTTCCAATAATCACTGTCTTGTCCCCTGGCACTTGTGGTGGTCTCTTGACCCGTTCACCATGGTAGTTCAGGCCTTGCAAGGAACTAGAGCGGATGAAGTATCCGCGCCCGTCAGATGAAAGTTGTAGTCTTTCCTGCTGACGTCGATGACTCGGCTCTGACTCGGTTGCGATGGTCATTTTGCAATGCTTTCAGGAGCACCAGATGGCCCTTTTCATCACCGCGAGAGAGATACAGGTGTTATGAAAAATGAATAAGCTGTTTCAAGCTACAGGTCAGGGGCTGTGGTGCTCGTCGTAGAATTCATGATCCAAGAATTTGCGTTTATTAAGCAAGCACGAATTTTATCTGAAATTGTATTTCATTTTCCCATTTCTATCTGCCAATTCAATACTCTGGGGCGAACCCATGGTCCCAGTGATCTCCATAATCGCATGAGAGCAACAGGCAGGACGGGATGAAGTGCTGGAATAATAGTAAACCCTGACCGAAGAACCAGGCATAGAATAAAACACGGGAAACCGGAAACCCAAGCAGTATTAGTAGGCTAGACTCCCATAACTGAATTACTCGATCACATAACCCTCCGCGACGCTCTTCACTTCCCTGGAGAATCCCACGCTCTCACCTTCCATTTCTAGGAGAGAGACGCCAGTGACATCGACATCCACGAATGGTTTGGTCTTAGAAAAGCGCACGCTCATGGGGAAGAATTCATTCTCATCACCGTCACCTCCCTGGCACTCGAACTCAAAGCTACCAGAAGGATTAGACTCGTCGACTGTACCAATGTTCCAGTCCAGGCTGTCACCCGAGACCTCGTAGACAGCGTCGAAGCTGGACACGGTGGGCTCTGTCGTGCCGTAGGGAATAGTGACTGTAACATCGTGCAGACTATCGGAGCCAGTCAGCTCGTACTCGACCGTGACGGTGGTCGAATCCGAGCCCTTGTTGACCCAGACGGTGAAAGTGATGGGAAGAATGTCGGCGCTGTCAGATGCGGAAGTGGCGACTCGCCAGCGCAGGACGCCGATGGAGTTATTGGCAGGGAAGCGTTTGGATGTATCCTTTAATTGGATGACATTGGAATTGGTAAATAGAGCCTTGTCGACATTCGGGTGTGTACGGAACTGCGCGCCATGCGTCGGGTTGGCGGTCAAATCGAGCTTGATCTTGGTGAAAGACTGATCGGAGATACGGAGCTGCAGATCGCCCTTGACCTCGAAGGACTTCAGAGCTCCTTCGCGGGTTAGTTTGGCCGATATAGTCTCGGCCACGGTTATGTGAACAGGCTCTCGATCTGCGGACAGGGAGTCAAGAGCGGAGGTCTCGGCGGCTGGAGTGGAAGCCTGAGATGCAACAAGAGGAGAGGACTCTTCTGCTTCAGGGCCCAAATCACCACGGACTTTCTCGTAGATATCCGTGGTCTTGGACTTCTTCCCGAGTTGCATACCTTTTCCGCGCGTAGGTAAGGGCCTGTAATCTGTCAGTGAGAAGCCAAACGCGAGAATTACTCAGAAGCCCGTACTTAGCGAACGACTTCTTCTTCTCCGCTTCATAGGTATCATATGTCTCTGGGACAGATGGGCGGGATGGAGGCGTGTAGACGGGGTAGGTTGGTGCTCTGGGAGCCATGCCACGGCCAGAGCGGGCGGCCTCCTTACGTTGCATCTCGAGCTGCTTCGCCTTCCTCTTGCGCTCTTCAGTGGCTTCGAGCTCTTTGTTCTACCACTAAGTCAGCAGACGATCAATTCAAGGGTATTACTGTTACCGTACCCTCTCAATAATCTCCTGTATCCTCTCCTCATGACTTTCCATCTCTAAAAATGTCTTGATTTGTGACAAGGACAGGTTCTCCCTGTATCCCAAAGTGACCAGCTCATCGAATGCACTGAGCAGCTCAAAGGCATTGCGTAGGATCTCGCGCTCATCCAGGCTCTTGCAGATGCTCGTGGTCACCTGCGCAAAAAGGTGGAGGCTGTCTATGTCCTGCAGGATATTCGACTGCCGGTTCGTGATGAGCACGATGTAGAGCTCGTCCAGCGGCTGGTAGACGAAGCGCACATTGTCCTGCTCGACAGTTGTGTGCTGGGTACCCGAGTCCGCAAGTTTTGGGAACGATGCAAGTAGAGCTTCGACTCTTGAGCGAGCAATCTCACGGAACTGACGTGAGAGAACTGGTTTGCCCCCGCGGGTGCATATCGAAGCTGCGAGGACGACCTGTGTGCGCAGTCATTAGCAGGCAACTGAGATCTCAAATAGAGCGATGAGACAAACCATGACTACACCAGCGCCAATAAAGGACCTTTAACAAATCACTGTCATCAAATATGTACAAAGAGAAGAGGCGCGATGCTGGTGTCTCCGGTGTCGAAAGCCAGATAGACCGTCCCAGTTGCCTTAGCGGAAGCGCTTGTTGTTCTCTTTGGACACTCCGGCGCTTATTGGTCCGTGCACCGCGCTAACCCCTCGCTTACAGTAGCACAAGAGCTGCCCGCGTCGGTCTTCTTGCCTCTCCCCATATCGAGATTTGTCCACAGACTTAGTCAGTCCTGCAAGTTTCTTCTTGTACAGTGTGAAAAAAACACATGGCTGGATGTCTTTGTGTCCACTGTTGTGTCTCATTCACTTATCTCATATAGTCTTCTCTGTTTCACACGTTTGTCCTGTGTCTGGACTCTTGATTTCGACCTGACCAAGACTGCAACGACGCGTCCAGTCGGCAGTCCTCCCTACAGTTATTTCCTCCACTTCGGTTCTATCCCAGTCGTATGTCATGACTACCGCTCCTCCGGTAGTTTTTTCCACGATGGAAGTTTCACTTGGCGATGACACAATGGAGATGGCTTCTCCATACCAAGGGAATGCGGACGATTTCGAGATTGATCTTGATGTCATGGAAGATCAAGCCTCAAATGCAGATCATGACCTTGACGTGGCGGACGCGTCGCCCGAAGCCTATCATGAACAAGGACTCATTCCAGACTCGACGAATGATGCCGATATGGTAGATGAGATTGCTGAGCGCGCCATGGTCGATGCGGATGACAGTCATCAGCAGACACATGAACAGGATGATCATATCTACTATCAAACCGAAGAGACATACGAGGCAGAAATGGTGGAAGAGGAATACGAAGAAGATATTGACGCGCCGGTACCCGAGACGCACGAGGGTATCGTCGCTGATGTCGAGCACGCACCCGAAGACCGCCAGGATGTCCACGGCACGGCGGATCTTCCAGAGCAATATGGCCTCGCGGAAAAGCAACGCCCCAAAAAAGAAGTAGTGGAACCCCATGATGACCAAGAGAATAATGTCCATGACGTTCACGAGGTTCGGGATGTTCATGAAGTTAAGGATGTTCATGAGGTCCAAGAGGTTCATGAGACTCATGAGGTCCATGCTAATGACGAATGCGACGGTCATGATACGGAGCAAGTGGTCAAAGACTCTGAGAGTGACCAGTGTCAAACTGAGCAACAGGATAATCAACGCGTCGACGCTAACAACGCAGCTCCTGTAGAATCTCAACCGTCATATGTTGTCGGCGATGGAGAGGGTGAGCCATCAGAGCATGAAGGGGAAACCGAAAATCATGAAACCGCCGAAGTATATCCTTCTGTGGATCAGCAGGAGAATCGGGCCGAGACAAAGGACGTTGAAGAGGCGGACCATGAAGAAGCTGACTCGGCTCAGCATATACCACATCTATATCCTGTTAAGGTCCTCTATCAGGATAGCGAAATTTCCCTGTTCCCGCCTCAGGAAGGTGATTCTTCAGAAACATTCCTTCTTGAAGATGAAAGCCTTGCACACCAAGATGTTGGTAAACTACTCGCGTCTTGTCGCCAAGTCCTCGGGGAGGATGTTGGCGAAGACGAGGTGTTGGTTGTAGATATCGAATCCCTGAATCTCCAACTAAGCGAGGTATGTTTGCATTGAATTAATGAGAAATGCATTTGCTGATCAATGCTTCCAGGATTCCTTGCAAATATCCAAGGTGACTTTATCCCAGATCGTTGAGCTGTACCTCCAACTTTGCCATAACGATGGCGTTGATGAGCCAGAGCCTTTGTATCTTACTCTGAGCACAAAATTAACGCTCCCCTCTGAAATTTCTAACCTTTTTGCAGCTGCAAATGAGGGTAAGGGTCTCTCCCACATTCATTCGTGGGAAGAGTATGAGGAAGGAGGGCAGGATGCTGGGGATATCCACGAGTACGAAGGCCAAGAATCGGAAGATCCAGCCGCTCCAGTCCCATCTGAAGATCACACTCCCTCTGAAGATCACCAATATGGTGATCATAATGCCGAAGCCGAAGAAGAATACGTGGAGTATCAGGCTCCCAAAGAAGCTGTGCACGAGAAGCTCTCGCCCTCGGATGCTCGCGATGCCACTCACATTGACAATGCCGAATCAAAGCCGGCAAATAATGTTGTTTCCGACATTGTCTATAAGAATGATGATAGTGCCGCTGCTGCCGATGGTAGCGAAGAAGGCGGTCATGATGAGACGGATGTTCATACACAGCTCAATACTGAGGGCGTTGCTGAGCCCCCAAGCGGGCCAGCTCATGCTGGTTCTCCCCATGAGGGGGTGTATGATTTTGAGGAGCAAGCTACCGAATCCACAGCTACTCTAGCACATGCTTCCGTAACACAATCTGCAGATGAACAGAGGCCTGATCAATCTTCCGAAGACACCGGCCAGGACCAGGTCGATTCCGATGACTATGATGATCAGGTCGAACTCGACGCTGATGCAGACTTCCTCGAAGAAGAGGAGGAGGAAGAAGAAGAAGAAGACGAAGAAGAAGAAGACGAAGAAGAAGAAGACGAAGAAGAAGAAGACGAAGACGAAGACGAAGAAGAGGCCAATGTCGAAGTCTCGGAATACACTAACGGTGTTGAGGCTGCTGATACTGATCCTGGAGAAGTATTTTGCAAAGAAGCTACGCCAGAGATTAGGTCTGAGAATAACAATTCCCACGAGACAGATCAGCCCGAACCATCCTTGGAAGCTGGCCAGAATCAGGATCGTGATTCCGATGAGCCGGATGTTGTACATAATCAGTCTGATGCTCACTTGGAAGCATCGCAGGCTCCTCACGATCAGGCTGCGCTTCCCACTAACGAGGTTCCGGCAGAGAGTGATCTGCAAGATACGGCCGACGAGATCGGGCGAAAGACGCCTGAGTTGACAGAGGATCTGCTTGGTATTGATGAGGACCTTCTTAGGAGCCCAGCCAAGGGTGCAAAAGAAACCACCCCTTTACCTCAGGAGGACAATCAAGTCTCTGGCGATGCGAAGGAGCATGATGTAATTGAAGACTCTTACCCAGCTAATGGCTCCGGCAGCGATTTCGAAGAGTTCCGTTTTGACGAGGAAGATGATATCGGTCTTGGAACAACAGAAGCTCCTGATGCAGAAGATGGAGAGGTTCGAGCCGACGAGTCACAGTTGCAAGAGAGCGTCCCTTATGGAAAACGCCCTCGTGGACCTGATGAGTTTGATCTCGTTGAGACAGCCACTCCGGATACCAAGCGTCGCCGTTCTTCGTGATATAGATCCCCTTCCCTCTCCCTTTCCCCTATTATCCATCACCCCTTCTCAGCACACGCTTCATACACTTGAAGCATTCCACTCGGGCAGTTACTCGGGTGATATTGATCCGTGACCGGTCATATATCCGTGGTATCGGACATTACTAACAACTGATCACATGTTGGTTCTCAACGACGTCGAACGTCCATATCGTGAAATAAGCATGGACTGACAATTGTCATGGGATTTCAGCCAGGTACGTTAACATCCAAGATCCCCCTTTCCCACCCCCTACCCCACCTTTTATGACCGGAAATGCCATATATGGGCTTCGTCAAGTCCTTTAAAACGGTACTGTGGGCGGCTTGTAATTCGCGTGTTCTACTGTGTTCCGTTCACGTCGCGTGCTTTAATTCGGCTTTCGGATGAGCAATTCTCTGTCACTTATGTCGGTTTCATGTTGCTTGTATTACAGCTACTGGGTTGGCGAGTTCTTATGGTTGGCGAGTCTTATGGTGTTCAGCGTATCTCGGGGAGCATTAAGCATGGCGTCAAGGCTGTCTGTTTCTTGAGTTCTGTGGTTCGCCTAAAAGGATTCCGGGGAGCTGTGGCGTTCTTGCTTTGTGCAGCATCGAGAGATACCGAGTTTTCTTTTGCTTTGATGTCTGCCCTGCTTTGGGTGCTTGCCCAGGCGAACGCGGTGTAATCACTGTTTGCCAGATTGCAACCGTCGTCTGGCTATCTGTTCCTGTATATCCCAGACGGTATGAGGCGTTTATTGAGGTCTGGTATTTGTTGGTCTGAGGCACCCGTCGAAACCACAGAGGGTTGGCGTGGTGTTGGACGCGATGGTAATCGTTGCCTGTCTGTCCGGACCAGGTTGGCCTCCTTCATTCCACTGTACTTCTCACCTAGCCTCTTTTGCCCGGGAGTTATCTACTATATATGACCTTTAGCTTTTATGCAGATTAGATACCATGTAATCAAGTTTTTCATATTTCCTGTGATGCTCTGTTGCCCATGCCTATGGCCATGGATTCGGTAAGAAAGCTGTGCCCAAAAGGCCACTGCGTCTTGGAATTGTTGAGAAGGCCCTGCGTTGGTAAGATTTCCGGAAATGGAAATCAAAGGGGTCAACTTGCAAGTCACATGGCTGTGGCATCACGTGATTTGTTTCTAAATCGGTCCTCCATCGAACGGAAGCGCAGCGCATTGATACTATTTACTTCCTCGGAATGTTTGAGACGAATTTCAACGTCATTGCACTAGACATGGTTCAAACTTGGTGTTTCTCAATTGACGAGCCGGCTTAATACCAAAGATCTGCCAGGGATTTACTGCCATCGAGATCTGGTGACGGTTGTGACTTATTACGATGGGAGTCGTAGTGTGTATGTAGGGCTGATGATAGCAAGTGAAACCAGAATCCCGGGAAAAGTATACACCGTCCTGCACACCAATTTAGCACCAAAACTACTCTCCGTACTCCATGCCGAGTCTCATCTATTTCTGGACGGCGTGGATGCCAAGTCTGGAGGCGTGTCGAAACGACGATCGCCGCCGTGCCGTGGGAACCGCAACACTGCCCCTGGCCGGAACGGGGCTGTGGATGCGCGGAATGCCACCTTTGCCCTTTTCGACTCCGTCAGACACCCGTGCACTCCGTACCAACACCTCGAGACCAGGCTACCAGCTTGATTGCCCGGGTCTCTCGTGCTATTCTCGATCTTCGCATCTGCTGGGCCCTCCTTGCCTTGCTCTGATTCTCTTCCTTGCTCCTTTGCCTTGCTCTCCCTGCCACGTCGTTCCCGATCCCGTCACTCGTTTGAAACGCGCGTACACGCGGGCCCAGCCTCGATCCAGGACCCCACCGCACGAGCGACAGCACCATCATCCAGAGCAAGAAAGGAGCCCTTTCTCCCGCAAATAAAACGATCGCAACCTCAAAGTAGAGATAGCAGGCGAAACTCCGCCGTGCTGCAGAACCGGGGGCTGGCTCACCTTCTGCAGGCTCACGGCTCGTTGCGCACCACATCAGTACGCGTGGCACCAGAACTTGGAGGTCTAAGGACATCAACCTGTCCTGTCCGTGCGGTCTAATTTCGTCTTTTATACTCCAGCTAGGCTGCTCGGCCAACTGTCTGCGCTTGTCCAATCAAGCCACCTACTCGCCTGTTTTGATATCCGCGGTGTTGCGCGCATTGGAGGTCACTTGGTGGCGGGAGCAGTCGGCTCCTGGGATATACAATGATGATTTCAGACAAGTATGGAGCTTTCTTTCCCCAGACTTTGGTTTAGAAGGCTTCTCTTGGACGGTGCGATTTTGGTGGTCTCGTATTCTAATGTGGATACTGTCTGCAGGTATATCGGGCTGGCTTTGGCCATTCTATCTACGATGGCTATAGGTATGTTCTTTCGATATCAACGGTTTATGCTCCATGAGCTGATGGCTTCATTGCAGGCACCAGCTTCGTCATCACGAAAAAAGTTCGTCTACTCACATAATGCTCGGGCGCGCCGATTGCGCAGCACAAATTCAAATACGACGAACGCTGACGTATCACGTATAGGGCTTAATGCAAGCGACAGAGAACCACGGTTTTGAAGGAGAAGGCTTTTCGTATCTAAAGAGCCCGATTTGGTGGGGAGGCATAGGAACTCGTACTGAAATCCCCATCCAGCCTGCGCGTCCGCCTCCCTTATAACGAAAACGCTGACGTTTGACTTCAGTGGCTATCGGAGAAGTTGCAAACTTCGCTGCCTATGCTTTTGCACCGGCTATCCTCGTTACACCGTTGGGTGCACTTAGCGTGTTGATTGGGTTGGTAGTCTGCTGCTTGGTTATACGCGCATGTTGGACGTTATTGACGCAGAAGCAGTGCTGTACTTGGTTCCTATTTCCTTGGCGAGAGGTTGGGCACCTTGGGAAAACTGGGATGTGCTATATGTCTGCTTGGTTCCGTTGTGATCGTACTTCATGCACCACCAGACAAGCCAGTTGAGACCATTGATGAGATCCTGGATTATGCTCTGCAGCCGGGTGTGTGAAGCCTGAGTTCTCGAAAGAGATCTTGCACGTTGTAACTAACGATTCCTAGGGTTCCTCACTTATTGCCTGGCTGTGGCGATCTTCTCAACGGTCATGATTTATCGAGTTGCTCCAGTCTATGGGAAGAAAAACCCTTTGATCTATATCTCGATTTGCTCCACCGTCGGCTCTGTCTCTGTTATGTCCGTTAAGGCATTCGGCATTGCGTTGAAACTTACGCTTGGGGGAAACAATCAGTTCACTCACGCCTCAACATATGTCTTCGCGATTGTCACGACATTCTGCATCCTTACGCAGATGAACTATTTCAACAAAGCATTGAACCAGTTCTCGACATCAATGTAAGTCCAGTGAAATAATGGAACGTCATGGGGTATCACTGACGCTTGGTCCAGAGTTAACCCACTGTACTATGTTACGTTTACAACCGCGACACTCTGCGCTTCATTCATCCTCTTCAAGGGATTCAACACTACAGACGCTGTGAATACAATTTCATTGTTATGTGGATTCTTGGTCATCTTTTCCGGCGTATATCTCCTGAACCTCTCTCGGAGCGACCCGGACGGACGACAGTTACTGAGCGGCAAAGCTGATGATGAGGACGGCGTTCCAACCGACGGGATAGCGAGCTTCCAGACCCGACGCTCAATGCAATCTCGAAGAAGTCTAGACCCACATCGTCGAAGCTCATCAAGTATAGCCTACCTAAACGGACAGGGCGACCGGGAAAGCCTCATCCGCTCCTATGACGTTGAGAATGGAGCCATAGGCTTGGCTGAGCTGACAGAGGAGAGCGATGGAGAGCCGGGGCCTACGCGGAAGCAGAGTATCGATGCAGGCCGCGCTACGCACCACACCAAGCATGATGGTCGATGACATGGGACAGGATGGTATTTCCTCGACTTAATTTGACTTCTAATTGTCTCCTCTGTACAGCGGTTGGGTCACAGAAGGCCTTTCTCCTTTCATATGTTTGTCTCTTGTCTTCTTTTCTTTTCTGTCTTTATAGGCTCTGCATTCTCTGGACGGGACGGGCATGGGACGAGATCTGGAACGAGGAAATTCCCATGGATGATTACACAGGATACGGATCTTGATTGGGACGATTGCACCCTCTGGAATGGGGTTGCTTCCGCCACTAGTGGTGTGAGATTTCGGTTGAATATGGAAGAGGTAGGTAGGCATGTGCAAGATGGGAAATAACTCATGTACACCTTGTACTATACGTAACTCTCAGGATCGATTGCTGTTTGGATGAGATGATACCATCTTTACATATTTTGCGCCTGCCTGCCTGTCCTGATGAGGTGATATCGATCTGCCTACCACCCTTATTTTTAACCGGACATCCTGCGGTCACCTAGGATGTGTATATAGGTAACGGTCTGCACTGCATTGTATATGTATGTACTGTACAATACTGTTTTGGGGCTGGAACGGTTCAGATCCTGTGCACTTGATGCGATCCTGGGAATTGTGTTCTGTAGATTAATTTCTGGTGCAAAAGTACGCTGTGTACCTCCTATATACATGTACAGTAGGTTGCCAAAACTTTTTGTCATCAAGGATCCCTTGCCTGACAGCTTTGTCGGATTGCTATTTTATATCCATGTGATTTGAAGCTATTAAAGTACCTATGATAGGTAATAGACCCTAAACAAAGTCAGTCCAGATCGCACAATAAAGCAAAAGCAGCGAGATAGGCGGTTTAGTTGGGGACCCTTGTTGATAATGAAAGGTTTGGCAACCTACAGAACTCCGTACTCTGTACAGACCACGGAATACCCTAAACTCATGCAACAGGCTTCTAGGAATCCTATTCTAAAGTTCCATAAAGGTTAATTGAAACATCTTCGTCGCACCTCTCATCATCATCCGAGGATCCTTTCGCTACACCACTGTCTTGATGGACCGATTGTAATACAATAGATTGCCAAAACTTTCATCACCATGGGTCCCCTGCCCAAATTGCATGCCTCACTGCTTTTTTTTCCTTTATTGAGACCTAGACTAATTTCATTAAATTTGCCTAGAATATTTATCTATTATAGTCTTCAATTGCCTTGTAATGGCTTCAAAAATCACGCAGATATAAAAAGCAATCTGCCCAGCTGCTATACCGAGAGATGTAGGTGTAACAAAAGTTTTGGCAACCTGGTCTGTGTTGTAGTTGGGAGAACGTCAATCCATGCTAAACCTGAGAAAGCGGCGGTACTTGTCGCTCCTGTGGTTAGAATATAAGAGATGACGATGTAAGACTCTCCGCGAGTATGAAAGACCTTTGTTTTCGCTGAACGGCAATGTCACTTTACCCCGCTCTGCTTACTGTGTATGGAGTATTAGATCGAATTGACCAGGGCGTAAAGCATGGGAACCCCTAGGTGGAGAGTGGAGACTTAGTGTGGGAGACGGAGAGCGGCGAATCAATGCTGCGACAGGGGCCTTGAGACCTAGGCAGTAATACTTCTCTTCCATCAGGGAAAGGGGACTCTGGAACCTGGAATATCCTATGCTGTGTACAGATCTTGATTTGGGTCAGAAGTTAAGATATAGTTTCCGCCCTAGCTTCCAAGACAAGAACAAAGTCAGAAAGTTTACTTTGTCATCTTCAGTCTTTCCAAACAGTGCCAACGACTTTGGTATCTATGCCTCAAGGGATGCCCCATTTGCCTGTCTGACAAACAGCAAGGGACTAGCGTCACGAGATGCAGAACAAGTGTTTCAGTTTTTGGATCCCTTTTAGCAATACCAGGATCGTGGCCTCAGGTGGTTGGTCAAAGCCAAGACCGGTCGGTTTCCGCGCTGCCAACCCGAACGCCCGGCCCCCTATGATGTAGTTAGTGCTGGATATATACCGAGCAGGACACGATGTTCCCCAGGCATGCTTTCTTGACCATCCGAGGGCCATGGCCCCAAGTGCAAGACTAGATCGGACTTCCTTTTTTGTCTAAGACCGTCACTGGAAAATAGTGCAGGCATGCCTGGCTTGCTTAGGAAGCTCATCATCTTCGCGGCGGTCGATGGGCTGATCCTCCAGCCCCACGGGAATGGACAGCGCAATGCCAACAACGGGGCTTGCGCGATCCAGATCGAGTACAGGACACGGAAGATCACCCTTCTTCCTCCTTCTTCACCGAGCTGGCATGAGAAGAATAAAGAATTTGGACTGGAGTCACATGGTATTGTCGGTATGTGTCTCAAGAAGATCAACAACCCGGTCAGAAAGAGGCGGGGCACAGCAAACGGCTCCCTGTGTGGGGGCCTTTGATGGACACATAAGCTGAGGCACGAAATTGCTGAATGCAGGACTCCTCTCCGTCGCGTCCTACTCGTTTCTCATCTCCATCACCCAGCGCAAGCAAGTCGCGCAGATTCTAGGCAAGCCAATCTACGCGGTGACCAATGTCGCCATCATTCCCTTGTCATCTCAGGGGGACGCGAGTTGTGCAATCGCACAAGCTCGAGAGAACCTGTCGCATGAGGTAACGGGGCCAGAGGAGACCACACCAGATGATGAGTCGTCCGGCAGCGAGACGGATGAACGCGAATCAGATGCAACATCAGATATAAGCGACAGTCAGGAGCCCGGCGCGCCAAGTTTTCCAGAAAGACGGACGTTCCGCTCAAGAGGAAATAGTATAGGAAGCGGTATAGCCGAAGATGTAATTGGTAGAGCAGGCCGATTTGGCAGGTTCTCGGCCAATTGGTTTTCGAGGAGAGGTTGGGGACCGCATGGACTCCGAGCAAAGGGTGAAGAAAATGATGTCGCTCAGGAGAGCGAGACCGGAGGTGCTGGACAAGGACCTGATATCTCCGACGTGAAGGAGGAAGCAACGTCGGCGTCGGGCTTGCAGGAAAGGCTTCCGCCTCAAGAGCAGACAGAGGAGACGCCATCGTCCGACGAGTCGGTAGAACTGCTGCCCAAGCTCCTTCGTTATACGAAACTCATTTTTGCGACCCAAAATTTCTTCTTCTCATATGACTACGATATCACGAGACGGTTTGCTCCTCAAGATCCAAAGATAGCTCAGTTGCCACTACACACCGTTGTAGATCCTTTGGTAATGAACAACCGTGGCTTGACATCTCCCGTACCGGCGCTAACGCATATTAATAGTACTTTTGGAATAGACATTTGATGACACCTTTCATCGAAGCAGGTGCTCACTCCTTCGTCTTGCCTCTGATGCAAGGGTTTGTTGGGCAGCGAGAGTTTACAGTTGCAGCAGCTGCGGAGCGGCGACCTGCTGAGACACGAGATTCAAATGAACCTGCCACTGAAGGGCGTATACTAGGGGAGAAGCGGGAGACGGAATCGTCATCTGATACAAGTGCAACGAAGCACGATTTCCTTCTTACGCTGATCTCTCGACGCTCTATCAAACGTCCCGGTCTCCGATACCTACGTCGTGGTGTCGACGATCATGGAAACACGGCCAATACCGTCGAGACAGAGCAGATCCTATCCACTCCTTCATGGGATCCATCTCGGAAAGTGTACTCTTTTGTCCAGCTGCGCGGGTCTATCCCGCTTTACTTTTCTCAGTCCCCATATGCTTTCAAGCCGGTTCCTGTCCTTCATCATTCGACCGAGACAAACCAGCTTGCATTTGAACGACATTTCAGGGAGCTAATAAGACGGTATGGGAAGGTCCAGGCAGTTTCCCTCATCGACAAACATGGCGGTGAGGCGAAGTTGGGGGAGGCGTACGAGAAGTTTGTTCGTATGGTGAACGAGAGTGGCGGCCTAGACGGTTATGATCTCAGGCTGGAGTGGTTCGATTTTCACACTGAATGTCGTGGCATGAAGTTCGAAAATGTGAAGCGTCTTGTTGACAAGCTGGAAGCGACCCTGGATGATTTCGGTGAGACGATCATCCAAGATAATACCGTTGTTCAGACGCAAACAGGCATCGTGCGCACAAACTGTATGGACTGCTTGGACCGCACCGGAGTTGCACAGTGCGCCTTTGCGGGCAGAGCGTTGGAGAAGCAGCTCAAGAGCGAAGGCATCGAAATCGATCTCCACGGCGATTCGTCGACTCAGTGGTTCAATATTCTATGGGCCGACAACGGAGATGCGATTTCGAAGCAGTACTCATCCACTGCTGCTCTGAAGGGCGACTATACCCGAACGAGGAAGAGAAATTATCGGGGAGCTCTGAACGACCTCGGGCTGACCCTTTCGCGTTACTACAATAACATTGTCAACGACTACTTCTCGCAGGCGTGCATAGACTACCTGCTCGGAAACGTCTCGACACAGGTGTTCAAAGAATTCGAAGTAGAACTGCAGTCCGCGGATCCCGGCATTTCCGTCCAAAAGCTACGTCAGAACGCCATCGACACCTGCTGCAAAATCGTAATTGGCGACCAGTCGGAGGAGCTCGTGGGCGGGTGGACGATGCTGACCCCCCGTCAGCCGAACACCTTGCGGACGCTTCCCTTCGAAGAATCGGTCCTCCTCCTCACCGACGCCGCCGTCTACAACTGCCGCTTCGACTGGAACACGGACAAAGTCCTCTCCTTCCAGCGGATCGATCTGCGGTCCATCACGCGCATCAACTACGGTACATACATCACGTCGATCCTGACGGACACGCAGACGGACGAGAAGCGGAACGTCGGGCTCGTCATCGTGTACCGCGACGGCGACGAGAACGCCCTGCGGGTCAACACGAGGTCGCTGCGGAGCCTCTTCAACCAGAACGTGCAGGACACGTCCGGGTCGAGCAGCGAGTGGGACATCTACTCGTGGTTCAAGGGCACCAAGCGGTCGACGTCTCGGTTCATGGCCTTCAAGGCGCTCCCCGTGACCAACTGCGTGACGGGCAAAAGCCAGAACAGCGCCAACGTCAGCGAGATCGAGGCCGTTCGATCGATCTGCGAGGAGATCGAGCGTGCCATGATGGCGGTGAAGGGCCGGCACCCCGAGAAAATGTCGGTCATCGAGGACCAGGATATCATCTCGCTGGCGGAAGCGAAGAAACGGACAGGATATCTGGAGCATCTTGTCTATGATATCAAGAAGCTAGTCTGGGCATGAAATCTTCTGTGGATATGAGTTGGAGTCTTTTGATTATATGAGTGCATATTCATCTGAAAGCATTATTATGAGAGGTGAAGGGCATTATCAAGACATTTTGCATCTGCATCATTTTTTGTTTTCAAGAGAGACTTGCATAGATAGAGCATACATTGATGACAAAGAATACGGCTCCTGGGCCAACCAGGAATAATTTCTAATGACTTCCTGCAGTCTGTGTCGTGTTTACCAGATGTACTCTGCAGGACGACCCCTGGCGGCGGCATCCAATACGGGGCGCCGAGCAGGGATGCGCCACAACGGCGCGACGCCACACCGACCGCAGCGCTCGCTCGACATCTCACCGCAGCGCCCTCTGGCTGGGATTTCAAGGCAAGAGGGGAAGAGGGCCCTGGATCTCCAGCGAAACTCGTTTCTCGCCTCGTGCGCCTGCTCTTCCTTTTTTTTTCCCCTTCTCTCAGTTATAGGTAACCGTCCAGTTGTCCAACTCTGGTCTACCGCTCCTCCTCCTTGTCCGCCCGTTCTCGGGCTCTTGTTGGGTTGCAAACCCTATTCTCCCACACTACCGCATATCTCAAGCCATCAAACCACCCCTCACCGTGGTCCCCCCGTACCCACGCCGGTGCGCAGAGGTCGATCCCCGACGGGACGAGCGTCTTCAGCGTTCTCTGAACTCCGTTTCTCTCGCGCGTGTCCCAAATTATTATATACCCTTTTTCTCCGACACTCAACAACCTGGCTGAGCGGAGCCCGCATCGTCCCTGACGGTACGGCAGACATCACCTTTGTCGAAGTCCTATCGAGAACAGTCGGTGCAACTCTGGCATAGGTTACGATTTGCAGAAGGGCTTCTATTCGACATTTCCACGGGATACCCTTTCTCAACGGCCTCTGGCTTGGGAAGGGTTGGAAAGGTTCCCAGAGTTACGGCTGGGTCTCTGTTCTGGACACTCCTTAACCGGACTCCTTTTGAGTGGGCGAAACTTTTGCTGCTACGTCTGTCAGCATCGTCACGATGGAGTGGCAACCGCAGGATGAGCCATTGAGGCAGCTGGCCGGCTACCTCAGGGACTCGCTGAATGCATATGACCGGGCGGTCCAGAAACAGGCGGAGCAGGTGAGTCTGCAACCCGTTGCTGCTTGCTTCTCTCGCCCGCTGCTTAAGAGATGTGGGCTGTGTTCTTGATCTGGAACTTGTCAGGAAGAGGTGGCTGACCATAGGATTTGCTCGATCGACAGATGCTCATCCAAGCGACCTCCAACCCGGACTTCGTCAATTATCTCACATACCTTTTCCTCACGCCGCAAGTTCCCCCAGCCGTGGGGTTGGACCAGGACACCTACGATGTGGTCCGTTTCTCCGCTGCTATGAACCTCAACACGAAGATTCGCGTGGCATACAATACCATTACCCAACCCAGTTTGGCGTACATACGATCGGCCACTCTGGTTTGTCTTCGGGATCCTAATCCCCAGATACGAAACTCTGCGGGAACCATAATAGCGCAGCTTTTGCAGCAGGCTGGACTGTTGGCATGGCCACAGGTGCTGGAGGAGCTTTTGAAGCTGGTAGGAAACCACACGGGAGACGTGCCACTTGTGGCCCAGGAGTCGGGCATGTCAGCCCTGTCCAAGGTCTGCGAGGATAACCGCAAGCTTCTAGACAGAGACTACCAGGGACAACGCCCCCTGGATGTCATAATTCCGAAGCTGCTGGAGTTCACGAACAGCGAGAGCCCCAAGGTCAGAGCTACGGCGTTGTCCACTATCCACGTTTTCCTTCCACAGAAACCGCAGGCTTTGATCGCATCACTGGACCTGTTCCTTGCGCAGCTGTTCAGACTTGCCAACGACCCCAATACGGACGTGCGCAGGACGGTGTGCCAGTCCTTCGCGCAGCTGGTTGATGTTGCGCCGGAGAAGCTCATTCCCCATATGGAGGGACTGGTCAACTATATTCTCATGCAACAGCACAATCCGGAGGACCCCGAACTCGCTCTGGATGCGGCTGAGTTCTGGCTCGTGGCAGGTGAGCAGCAGAAGCTGCAGGAACCCTTGGGAGCGCATCTGCACAAGATCATTCCCGTCTTGCTTCAAAGCATGGTTTACGACGAAGACGACGCCATAAGGTTAGCGGGCGAGGAGGATGATGCAGACCAAGAAGATCGTGCAGAGGACCTGAAGCCTCAGTTTGCCAGGTCGAAGGGTGCTCGTTTAGACACATCGAAGACAGGGGCTGGGCCGAATGCCGCTCCTAATGGGGCGGATGACGACGACCTCAGTGACGGGGAAATTGATGATGATGATTCGGACTGGGGTGATGAGGACCCAGAGGACGAGTGGACTCTGCGGAAGTGTTCTGCTGCAGCGTTGGATGTTTTCGCCAATGTCTACCACCAGCCAGTGTTTGAGATCATCCTGCCCTACTTGAAAGAGACTCTCCGTCATGAGCAGTGGATGCATCGGGAAGCTGCTGTCCTCACCCTGGGCGCCGTTGCAGATGGATGTATGGATGCCGTCAAACCTCACCTCCCCGAGCTCATCCCCTACCTGATTTCTCTTCTGAACGATGCGCAACCCGTGGTGCGGCAGATCACCTGCTGGTGTCTTGGAAGGTACTCGGAATGGGCGTCGCATCTCGAGGATCCTGCCGAGAAGGCTCGTTACTTTGAGCCGATGATGGAAGGAATCCTCCGCAGGATGTTGGACAACAACAAGAAGGTCCAGGAGGCCGCAGCCTCTGCGTTCGCAAGTCTCGAGGAGAAATCGGACGCCAACCTGATTCCTTACTGCGAGCCAATCCTGCGGCAGTTTGTCCAGTGCTTTGGAAAGTACAAGGACCGGAATATGTACATCCTTTACGATTGTGTGCAGACCTTGGCCGAGTGCGTTATGTCAGAGCTGGCGAAGCCGCATCTTGTTGAGATACTCATGCCTGCTCTCATCGACCGTTACAACAAGGTTTCGGACCAGTCCAGAGAGCTTTTCCCGCTGCTGGAGTGTCTCGGCTACATCGCGGCTGCCTACGGAGACGCCTTCGCTCCCTTCGCTCCACCTTTGTTCCATAGGTGTACGAAGATTATTTACGAGAACCTGCAGCAACATGTGGCTGCTGTCAATAACGAGGAAATTGATGAGCCGGACAAGGATTTCCTGGTCACCAGTCTTGACCTCCTGAGCGCCATCATCCAGGCCATCGATCCTCAGAAGAGCAGCGAGCTCGTGGCGAGCTGCCAGCCACGGTTCTTTGATCTGCTGTGTTACTGCATGGATGACCCGAACAACGAAGTTCGCCAGTCATCGTACGCTCTCCTTGGCGACTGTGCCATTCATATCTTCCCCCAACTTCAGCCATTTATTCCTAATATAATGCCTACTTTGATCAAGCAGCTTGACCTGGATCTGATTCGGGCCGACGAGCCGCAGACCGGGTTTAGTGTGCTCAACAACGCCTGCTGGTCATGTGGAGAGATTGCGGTGAACGGAAAGGCGGACCTTTCGCCATACTTCGACAAATTATACCAGGGTCTACTTACTATTGTAAGTAATGAGGAAGTTATCGACTCTGTTAACGAGAACGCTGCCTTGGCCTTGGGACGACTTGGAATCTGCTGCTCTGATCAACTTGCGCCCCACCTGGCGGAGTATGCCGGCGTCTTCTTGAAGTCGATGGCCAAGATCGATTTCACGCGCGAAAAGGCCTCTTCATTCCTAGGCTTCAACCAGGTGGTTATGAAGAATCCACAGGCAATGGAATCCTGCCTGGCGGATTACTTCCAGGCGATTGCAATGTCCCCTAGCAAGTCTCTCAACCAGGAAGAATACCGTGATATCCAGCAGTCGTTCCAGCAGGTAAGAAATTAATTCCTTTGAATCAAAGACCCTTTTCTCGCAGATCATTGTAGGCTAACTGAGTTACCAAAGGTCCTGCAAGGCTACAAAGATATGATACCCAATTTCGATTCCTTCCTCTCTTCACTTCCGCCCCCTGTTACGCAGAAGCTTCGTTCCGTATACCAGATTTGAGTCTGTGAGGGGTTTCAAGGCGAACTGCTGTTGACTGGCCCGCTGCGGTCTGGTCGCATTCGGCCATTTGTCTGATTCTGTGGCCTATGTTTCTTCGTCCATATTCCTGTGGTTAAAATCAGCGAGTTATTATTACTTGATGAACTGCATGGCATATATCCTCTTTACCTAAACATGTACCCACGTCTTCAACAGTCCCCTATGCCTACATGACTTTACGGGAATTGATTATTCCCTTATTCCCCGACCTTCTCAAAGACCGGAACAGACTCGCCAGGTGCACGCTAATCTAGGAGGATGGTGGAAATGAAGGAGGCAAAAAAAATGATTTCGACATTGGCATTTCAACGGGTTGGGGTAACTATGCATCGTACTGGGAACGGGTGCATGAAGAACCATCTGTGACGGAAAGAGGAGATTCAATTACCCATTTATTTCTCTTTTTTTTTTTTCTGCCATCGCTTGTTTAGATAGACAACGTCCTTGACTGGTGAAGATTCGCCCAGCGAGCCAATTTCATTATTAGTGCCTTTTCATTCACGTTTGTATTTCATTTTTTGTCGAGCGGGCCTCCATATTCCGTTTCTATCACTCTAATATTTGTTGTTATGGATACAAGCCTACAAGATAATACAATGCGGCCCCCCCGTGACGGACACGGGTGGTGACCACAGAAGATATTCGTGATTTCTCAGCCTCGACCCCTCTATCGTCACTCTAATTCTGTTGTTTTATCTTCATGCCGGTTTTACTTGCTCAGAGCCAGAACACCGGGTGCGGGTGCTTGAGAACCGATCTATGACTTTATCTCTCACCCAGCGGTTCTACTTCACCTGCGACGTGCTTCCGACATGGCACACATGCATGTATAACTGCCTCGTTCAGTTCCGCTCAGGATTATTTCTTTCATCTTATGTCATCTCGCTCTGTTGTGCTCTTGATAATCCAAAAGGTCGGAGAAGAGAAGAGAAGAGACTCTCGAGAGCTTATTACAGCGTGTTATCATGTTTTGCTTATCCTTCTTTTAGTCTGTGCTTCCTGCTTCCTTGTTTTCTTTTCGTTGTTAATTACGTTTGTACTGAATCCTTTTGTAACCCCTACCCGTGGATGGATGGAGTGATGGATGGATAGATAAGGGTGGATTGGCTGGTCTTAGCATACCTTTTCCTTCTTGTTCTTTCTAGGTAGCTAGGTAGGTAGATTAGGTAGGTAGATACCTCGCATAGCATATTATAGCATAAGATAGTATAGCGTAGTATAGATACCTGATAGCTAGAGACGTTATATATCTAGGATATCGTCCTGTTGTCGAGATTGGTGTAGTGATTTATGTTTGAAATTTTTGAGATGCGGTTAATGTAACATTTGCTCAACTGTCTGTCTGTCTGTTCCTTGAGAATGATGGACTGTATGGGGAGTGTGTAGGATTGGGTGATCTCAAACCACTCACGTACCTGTTCCTGCATAGGTCTGCCACGGACTCTCATATGCCTGAATGCAGTCTGAGACAGCATACATGAATCCATCAGAGAAATGCATTATTCTGTCAAATGAGTATACTGATTCCTATATCAGTCTGTTTCGGGAGGTACCTAGGACGGCTGTGAACCCTGTGATGAAGCTCAAAAAAGGATTGGTGGGGGATTTTTCTAAAATTGATCATGGGGCAAGTCAAAAAGGAGGGATTTTCTAGCAGCATAAATACTGCTCTGCTCTGAAGTCTTGCCCTGGAGCTCTAGGATCTTCATCACTCATCCTTCTATCGCTTTGGTCTAGGTGAGTAAGTAGATGGTCTCTATTCATCGATCTGTTTTAATCCGATGTCACTCACTCTGTCCGTCTTGTTGAGATAATTCTTCATGTACATTTGGATCATGGGATCTGTATCAGGACTGGTGAGTTAGACTGATCGTTCGGAATGTTCTATTGGCAGTATTGATGACAAGTTTGAGAGTAGAGTATTTCCCCGCAAGCAAAAAAAGACTAAGTAGGTAAGCGTGGCAGTGTTCCTTTTATTTCTTTTCCGTGTTAACCAAGACTTGTGTCACTTAACTGCTAAATTACCTAGATAGTAGTCAGTGGGAGAATGAATGAATCAATGAAGATGGATGTGATTTATATGGGATGTGAAATATGGATGATGATGATGATGATGATGGAAATAACTCTCAACAATTATGACAGTACAGTACAATATGTTAGAGAATTCAACGCGGGATTTTTTTCCCCTCTCTCTGGTTATGGGGAGCACAGTAATTAGATTAGATTGAAAGTGTCTTCAGCATGTTTCCAGATCTTACGTATTTGCTTCTGGTGGAAGAGATTGAACCGACTGATCTGTATGGTAGGACAGAGCACGGCTAGAGTAGGTGACAGTGGAAGTGGAACAGGTTTCCAGATGAAGTAGTTAGTACCTTGTATGTATATACTCCTGGCCAGTATGATATTTTTGGGAAATGGGTTGATGATGAATAAATTTGGTGTCGCCGCTGTATTTGACTCTGCGATATGATTTCCATCTGTGTATCTCAGCTGCAGAGCGATGCTATAAAAAGAGAGGCGGTGTTTGCAGAATGCTGTATGTATGGAGAGAAGCACAATGACTTCATACTACTGCACAGTGCTCTGTACCTACCTAGCATACCTCCTACACCTTGTCTTCAACGTGCTTCAGCTCCCGCAAGCCCTTCGCCTCCAATCAGTTTCCAGACGGTATGACTGGGTGCAGCCGGGTGGCTCTGACTCAACACTCTTCCCGACGTACTCCATCATCACGTTCCATTCATAATCATACATACCTCCTAAAATTGCTACTTTGGAAGACCGCTGCTCCTTTCTTTTTCGCAGATCGCATCGAGTCATCATCCCACGCGTGCGCATGCACGAAGTGGGTTGTGCGAATACGGGTGACTCAGCCGCATTTCTTGGCTTGCATGAGCGGAGGATATGCTTAATTTCTCCGCGGAGGGGTTAGTCTCGTGCCGGCAGCTGCGGGCCTGCGGCCGCATTTGCCGGCGATTCCCGGCATGGGGGTGTTAGCTACTTTAGGTGTGTGTGCTTGGAAGTTGAAGCCGTTCGAAACAAGGCCTTCTTTTCCCTTTTACCAAGGGATCAGGCAGCCGGTCTCCGTCTACTGTAGTTGGTAGGGTTGATCTGTGTCCGGTCATCGGCAAGCATCAAAACTGACATGAGCTAGGAGGCTTGGCGGGTATTGATCTTTTTGTTATTCCATGTATGGATGGATAATTTCTGTGTACTCCGCAGCTCCGCAGCCACATATACTGCGTAGAAGCCTGACGGCCGCTTGGCCATTCTATTGATGATTAGCATTTGAGCATTTAGGGGGCTGAGTCACTTGATCCGCGCGCCTATCATAATAATAAGGTAGACTTCGCAGTGCGAAACTTGATTACCTTGATAGGTACCTGATTCATTTAGGTGGATGTATTTAGTAATGCGTCAAAAGCAAAGGAATAACAATAATAGCCATCACCTGTTGTTTCAGCCAAGACTGCTGGAGTTGGTATTTTTGTCCCACACTCCCCCTCCGGGCACTCCTACGCCTCCGCGCGGTGTATGTACTCCGTACGCTTCGGAGTAAAAACCAATCCTCCGTACGGAGCACTCCCGACGTACTCCGTGCACAGCGGAATCGCCGATTGCGCGTGAAACACCGTTGGAGGGTGGAGATGACGGTCACCTGGAGTCCTGGATAATACTCGCGCCATGCCTCCGGTCCTGGTATGACGGGCTTCAGCGAGCAACCTACCTCGAGCACCGACTTTAGGCGGTCCGCCAGCGGTAGTCTGTGCTCCGTAGGACCATAGCCCCGTAATCAGGCGCCAAGGCCCCAAAGGTTCCTTGAAATTAAAATAATAACCATAACCTAAAGTGAAGCGTGATCGCTGATGGATTCGCACCATGGCACCAATTTTCCAACTGCCAGGAATAAGGGCGATCATCACATCAGGCAACATAGTCATAGACAGATACCTACCATTTAAGGTAGGCCTAGGTTAGCACCGTTTGCCGCCCGATTCTGGATCTCCGCGAAGTCGCGACTTCAGGAGCCTCTTCCGCCTTCCGCGACGGCACCGATTTCCTTTTTTCGAACAGAGCGGCGGGCAGAGCAATCTGTGTAGGCTATCCTTTCTCGAACCAAAAGAAAGACACGCTAAGGCTTGTTATTTTGGGAGGTGCATCAGGAAATTTCTGGTGTACGGAGCGGACGAAACATGTAATCCTCATAGAAAAAGAACAGACAAGTACACAAGTAGATAACCAGGGTTATTTCCCAGCCACGTGCCGTTTGATAGCAGACGAACATAGATGCTCTGAGTTGCCCCCGGAACCTTAGAGGTAAACTAGTCTTCTTTGTTCACCCTCTATTTCATCTTCATTTGTTTTGCTGACCTTGGTTTTGATTTCATCGTCTTCTTTGCCTGTTGAGGATAGTGTCACTTGTGTCGTCGTCTCCACGAACTCCCATGAATAATGACTATGACAAGCTTCCCTGACAAACTGCCACGCTACCCGTGGCACTGCCGCGCACGCAGCTCGAATAGCTTAATTTTGCAATGGCACTTGTTGCAGCGGTTGCAGCTAAAATCTCTGGAAAATGGCTGTGCTCACTGCTAAAGCTGATAGGTTGCTGCTCCCTATCCCTAGAGATGAAGAACCGGCGGCACCCTGGGTTGGCTCCTTTGACTTGGTCCCATGCCATTTTCCATCGTGGGGAAACTGTTCACAGCATGCAACAAATGGGAAATCAGAGTTTGAAGGTCTTGGCATTGACAGGTTGCGGCTCAAACTTGGATCGAGGAGAGTAAAATAAATGAACCAACCAAAATTAGGTGCCCTGTTGGGAGGTCCACCATGGAAGTTCAACTACCGATGAACTTGAAATAGAATCGAGATTTAGGTGCTGACACAGCCTGACGGACTGACAGTAGTTTTCCGGCAAGGTTTTAGTAGTTCCCCGCCATCGACCTGAAGGTCTTGGCATTGTGTCCCCCGAATATGCCCGGACAGGGGAGTGCTCAGGGCCTGTCATACTGGCTTCTCAATTATTATTAATAAAATAATGATTTCTCAGTGAGAAGCGCGAGACTCAAGACAACCGCACAACCTGTTGTCCCATCCTCGATTATATTATTGTTGCTGAATGCAACCCTTGACGGCGTTGCTATGCCGACCGCTGCCAACCAAGGATGCTACGTTTCGAAGCTGTGCCATTCTATAATAATAGATACTTATCGGCATGGATTTCGCCCGATCTGGTATTTGTTGATAACGACTTGAGATGACGGGGTATGGAGTAGGCAGTAAAGCGGTGCTAAGTTTCAGAACTGCGAACGCTGGAGACGACGACTGCCTCTTGGCTTGCAAGGAGCGGTGTCGGGTCCTCTCCTAGCCTGTTAAGGATGCATGATGCGAGAAGCGAGAAGCCAAGAGTGGACCGCTTCCCCCACTGACCCAGACCGCCCCGAAAGGCAAGAGTTGTCAAATGCGGAGAATGGCAGGTCTGTCGTAATTGGACCGATCTTAGTCGGCTCTCTTGCTTGCCTTTAGGGTCGGGTACCGTACCCGCATGCACCCCTGCACTGTCCGTCCCCTGCCCATATCCTCGGGAAGGGGCCATCTGGATTATCATTAAGATCCTGGTTAGCTGGAGAAGATGGCAGATGCTGACTCCACTCCGGAGAACCCACTAGCCTTCTTCATGGCGACTTCAACCCACGCGGCTGATATCTTTTAAATTGAGCCAGGAGAAATGGTAGTAGTGAGTCGCCAGGCACTGTAACAGGAAATTCTCAAAGTTTCAAGACTAGCGTCGAGCCAGCGAATAATAAATATGAGTGCTAGATCTAGGCGCACCATTCATCATGTTATCAGCTTCATGAACGACAGAGGCAATAGTGAGGCGAAATACACAGTACTTTGCTGTTGGCATAGTTGAACTCGGGCACAAGGACCGTGCCTGGATCATTGGCCGTTGGGTGTTCTAAGAGAAACTAGTTTTCGGGACCGATTACCTTTGTCGCTTTTGAGGTTTCCTACTGACTCTGTATGCTGCATTGCTACTTCGCCCTGCTATACTAAGGTCAGATTATTATTTGGTCCTAAGAGTACGCTGTAAGCCAAGATCGAGAGATATCATTGTCCATACCGCGGATAGAATTCGCAAAAAAAGGACTTGCCTCCTTAGATAGATCCTCATCCAGCCCCGCCCGGGGGAGCCGTTAGATGATAAGGCACAAATACGACTCTTGAATGCTGTGATATTCTCAAAAGCAAATCAATCGAAGGTGGCTTTACGAATGGACAGTTGGAAGATATAAATAGAGATGTGGAATGCCTAGCAATCAGCCGCAATAGTGCTTAACCTCTTGGCATCATGCGAAATCTGGGTTGGTACCGGGTTCATGCAGGGAAGAATCGAGTAGAATATCAATCCTAGACACCAGTCAGCCAAGGGTTTATCACAATACTCACAAGAAGCTGAAACGGATATCGATTGATTTGATTGTTGAGACATCATGGTCTGCCATATCAATGTTGCATCTTGGCGTTGAACGTGACAAGAGTCTGACATGCCCTTTGGATGCTCGCCAACCACATGACAGAGGGAACCACAGTAATATCGCTTAGACACTAGAGAAACAAGGTAGAGAGCACTTACTCTTGGCGGCTGTCCACCGAGAGACAGTAGAGCCAGGATCATGGACTGCAATGATTCGAAGTGCTCTGCTCTCACCGCCGTAGGCCTGTAGGTCCCTCTCAATCCCATCTCTAAAGATAATATTAGTTCACAAGAAGGACAGCCGATGGAGCTTTAGTTGACAGGCGCGAAGGTCAGCCAGCGTGTGAGATGGACGAAGTGGCGTGCAGGTACTCGTCCAGACGTGGTCGTGGGCGAAGATGGCCGCCGCCCTAGTCCCGGCTGGCGCTTCGCCGGCGTCCAACGTGACCCCTTGTCCGTTGACCCGTGCACCTCCATCTCCATCCCCATAACTATTCTGACAAGGTCTCGATATGATCGGGCTCAGGTCTCCCACCACGCTGGTTCCGCCTTGTCGGGCGACCTGCCCTCCCGCTGGTCCCAAATCATGATTTAGTCGAACAACCTCGATGCCGTTCAGCCAAATCCTACACGCTGCCCCATATCTCCGTCGACGCGACGAATCATCATGCCAAGGACAGTGCCATGCCTTGGTCCCCACGATAATTTTAGGACCGCGGGTTGCGGGGTTGCGAGCACGCCGCCTGCGGACCCTGAGATTGGACGATAGAGATGCCTCGGAAGCCTGTCTTGCCAGTCACGTTCAAGCAAGAGATCCCCATGACCCAGCGCGTCGATCTAGGATTTTAGCTGCTTCTGTGCCCTGACAAGGATGCATTCTCCCAGCGCACTGGGATAAGGGACAAGCTCAGTCGATAAAGACCTAGAAGCAAGAAATATTCGACTACTCTGAATCTGCAACTGCTTCGGGCACAACACATGGCATGGGTTCGCGGCCTGTTCGCCTTCCTCCTCCTCCGCGGAAGGCCTGGATTAAGTTCGAATAAGGACCTGCACCTCTAGTTTTCATGGAATTCTGCACAAGAAAGACCATCTTGCAGCGTACCGACTTGAGGAACTATGACGCAGTTTCTTGGTTGGTTTCTGTAAGGTATGCTGGCTGCGAAGCACAGAATAACTTAAGCGCCACTAGTCTATGGAAGCCATTGTCCAATGGATGGCCACAGGATTTAGGACTTGGATAGTTGAAGCAACCAAATATGGATGGCTACATGCAAGCTGCCAGGACGAGAAATTGCAGATTCAAACGCTGATTATCCTTTGCTATGTTCAGTTGACGACAAGGTGCGACGTGGCCTGGCGGAAGCTGGTGAGGAAAGCTGTGATAACTCTTGTGTGAACCTCCCAGCTCAGGAGTAGTCGGTTGGACGCTGGTAGATATCGGTGTGTGGCTGTGGCCTATAGGCAACCTCATTTCCTAAAAGTCAGTTAAGGTACTGAGTATGGGGTCCACCGCGGTACCCCATGCGTCGTACAGAGCACATACTGATTCGATTCTTGGCTCCGACAGATGAAAGCCATTCAGGTCCTGGTTCCTTGCTAGAGTTAAGCGGAAGGCTCCGGCCCTGAGTGACGGTGTTGATCCAAAGGCAGGCTCTATTTACTGACGGGGCTAGAAGTGTCAACTAGGTGGACTAACTTATCATAGGGCGCAAACGCTCCGCAACCACTGCAAGCCACGTGTGAGAAAAGAGCGTGAGATGACAGGGGTTACAAGAAACTAATATGTACTTTTGATTCGTCCCAAAGGTCCAAGCCACACAGTCATCATTAAATCAAGCAGAACAGGCAAATTACTTTGGTATGTGATAGCTGCAATGCATATAGTCGACCTATCCGGCCGTCGCTGACTGAATTCAGATCGACATCAAGTGCCGCTATTTCGGGTCACTCGCGCGAGCAGCCTGGCGGTGCACCTTGCCGTACTATACTATCTCGGATTAAACTTTGGAGAGAAATGACATCTTTGACATTCTATTGCGTATCGCTATTCACTCCCTCAAAAAATTCAATGCAACAGGCGCTAACCTAGACTGCTATTCGGACTGTCTGGCATCCTTCATGTCGACGAACAGACTTTCTTTCCCAATAACAGGATCCAGGGCCTCGAGGTTTGAAGCTTCAGACTCAGAACGGATTTTACGTGACAGATTGTAACGGCCACCAGGAAAAGAGGCCCCTGGGATGGACAGGCCACCGAAACGCATTCCCAGGGCAAACAGTGGTCAGTGATAAACAAGATCGGTTCTAGATACTCTGTACGGAGCATAGAGAGCCAGCTGCTGTACAGGTCTTGCAACTGTTCTTGACCGGAACTGTCGTTGCACCGAACTGCTGTCTGCTCAGGCTCAACGTAGCGAGCGAAATTGTGTTCATTTTTTAGGTGCGGCTGGTACCTTGGCAAGGGGGCCACACGCCTGTGCTGTGATATTGCTTGGACTTCCTCAAACTGCAATCTACAGAGGATGGTCACTCGGTCTGTTTACCTCATGCCAAGCCCAGCCAGTAGGCGGAACTTTCCTTTTTATCATCGACGGGTACACTAACCTCGACGCGGTGTGCACTGTGTCTTCCGCGCGGAGGGGGAGGGATGACGGGATGACTTGAGTCAGCGTAACTTTGGTGTGAGCCAGGGCCAAGGGAAACGCAACTACTCTCCATACAGGATCCAAGACGATGATTTCGAGAGATGATTCAGTCACAGAGTTTAGCGCGACAGTTGACCCCTGGGTCCGCGGTCCCCGCGCGGTCCTCCACTTCGCCTTCTCAAACACCTTCGCCTCACACCAACCGTTCTGAGAAAAGCGCCTGTTCGCGGGAGACGCTGCCAATCTAGAAGTCGCGGGCTTAGGCCCGAGTCTTTTCATGTCGGGACTCACTACGCACGTATGGTTGCACCCAGGTCCGGTCACCAAACAAGCCGTCAGGAGGTGCTCCGATCTCCCACCGCAGGCGTGGTTGGACAACGACCCACTAGCGAGCCGTGTCGATACACTAATGACTGCATACCTCGAGACCGCACGCCCAGCTTACCAGCCTGCAGGTGCAGCCTGGAACGATTCTGCAGAGAGGACACAGACTTCTGGGTCCAAGTCTGTCGAATCGCTCGACCATGTGTAATGGCTGTGTATCTTGTTACTCGATACGGTGAAAGATGCTCGCCGCCCACATGGTGGCCTTCCTATGGTTCAAGCCATGCCAGCGGGAAGACCTTCTTTCGCCCATCAGATTAGACCAACACCTTCTGGGATTGTTCAAGCAGAAAAATACCCACCTGCCATGCGGCCCAAACAGCCCACCTTAGCTGCTTTTGGAGCTAGAGCTGAGCGGCAGGGTGCCATGTTAGACATCCCCAGAGGCTCATTAACCCCAAAAAAGACAGGAAACCAAAGTAGATAGGGAGGAGGCTCCATTGACAAGCAAGCTAACCCCTCCGCTGATTGCATTCCAGGAAATCAGCACCTGACCAGTCGTGGCGCTCAAACGTCTCAACCCCCATCGTGCAGCTCCGTCGCGGGTAACTCTCGACCGGTCATAACGGCTTAAGTAGTAACGGTCGCCTCATCGCCAGCTGCAAAATCGGTCAGCACTTTGTCTGCCTGTGACTCTTTTCTCTGCTGTCATCTCTATAAGTTTTTTTTCTTAGAGTGGTATCCCGTTCTCTCGTATTACACGTGACTACGAGTTTGCCTACACCAGCCTGACGTCTTTAAACTGTTATTCCACGAGGCATCCCTGGTTTTGATTATTTTTAGCACATTCAGCTCGTCCAGTTCGAATATTATATACACCTATACTTCCCGTGTACTCTTGGGAGAACCTTGGGTTGTGTTTTTGACGTTCTGCTCTTCGCGGTATTGACTGGGGCCTCGAGAAGGATATCCTATACTGCTAGTTCCCCTGTGCTGTGAACATACGACTTTGAATTTGTCTACAATTCTTCTTGTTTTCTTCCTGTTGTCTCACGAGTTGTCCTCGCCTTCATATCCGTGGCTTCTCGCCTTGCACTGAGGGAAGAATGGCCGGACCTGGAGGGGGCCCTCCTCGGAAGAGCCACACAAAGTCGAGGAACGGTTGCAAGACATGCAAGAGGAGGCATATTCGATGTGATGAGACCTTCCCGCAATGGTACAGACTCCTTGGCACCCTTGCTCCCTAATGGATGATTTTCATATCGGATCTGAAGACAAGGTGCTGACAAGAGAGGACACTAGCCGAAATTGTACGAAACACAACTGTCGTTGCGACTATATGGATGCTGCGGCCGCAGCTGCAAATGATGAGTCGCTTAGGAGCCCAAGGGCCCCTGATCTTCTAATGTCTCAAGAAATTGAGATAGAGATAGAGAACTGGAGGACGACGGGCATTCCACCCTTTCCAGAGCTCTCAATGTGCCCTCGAAATGGTTGGTACAGGTTCTCTCGGAGTGACCTCCGATTGATTCACCATATTACCGGCCTCTCGATTGATTTGCATCGGCGCGGCTACAGTAATAGCACAATATGGGCACAAAGGATGCCAAAGTGAGTCGGCCACGTCCCCGAAACCAGGGCTTCTGGGGCCCGAAGGGTTAACGAATAGCCACTAGCTTCCTGGCAATTGCTCTATCGAGCGACTTTGTGATGAGTTCTATTCTTGCACTCTCAGCGTTTCATCTAGCATGGATAACTAGAAATAAAGAGACGGAAAACCTGGCTTATCATCACCGGGGAGTGGCGATCAAGGGCCTGCAGGATGCGATAGGTCGCTTCTCGAAAGAGAATTGCGACGCTATTCTAGCTGCGTCCATTCTGCTATCATGGCAAGCAACCGAATGGTGAGCCCGGAACCCCCTTGAGATATTTAGCGTGATATCTCAGACTGACACATGAGCAGGCGTGGCTGGCTGTCTTTGCAACAAGGCGTCTCAACGGTAAGCTATTTAGACCCAGGCCACGTCTCCGCGAGTCAGCATTGACATCAACAATTAGGTCCTGAACGCAATGCAACCAGATTGGAAGTACGGATCCGAGCTTGCCCGATTCTTAGAAGGGCAGAAAGCTTTTCGAAGCGAGAGTGTCCCCATGTTGTCAGGATACCCAGGCTGCGGGAACCAGTTTCAAGACGAGGATTTGGTGCGTCTGGAACACGCCTGTGCAACTCTTCAGAACATGCAACAGCGCATTTTGCACAACCAAGAACATTACCAGCGAATTACGGATCTTCTCGGTTTCGTCCAACGGCTGCGCGAAGATCTTCCCATTCAGTCACCAGAGGAGGCCTTCGAGAGACTGCAGCCTCTACGGACTTGGCTGTTTTGGTTACCTCCTGCGATGCTTCGGGGTGGTGAGACAGATCCCGGTGCGCTGGCTGTTCTTGCCCAGTTCTTCGGTATCGCGTTGGCATTGGAGCCTCTTTTCCCTGACCTTGGAGGCCCATATCTCGGTTCCATGTCAGCGGGCCCGATTGAGGACATCCACCGAATCCTCCTGGCAAGAAAAGCAGCAGAGCCATTTTCTCCGCAGGTACAACTGGCGGTGTCCCTGATGGACTTGCCTTGTGATATTGTTGCCGAATATAGGAGCCGTCTCCAATGGTCATCTTACCCGTACTCACCAGCTCATAGCCCGTATCATGGTGTCCAGGACTTTCAAGTTGCTTCATCGTCATCATCTACTGCCTCTGCCTACGTGGCATACACCTCTCCCATCCACTCCCCGCCAGTGCTCGCCGTCCCAGGCTCACCCTACCATCTGACAAGTAACTACGGACAGCGAACAGCCTCGCACCACTTCTACAATGCTTCACCCAGCCAACACTCGGAACCAGCAGACGACCGGACCAGTCTATCAGACTATAGTCGTTCCGGCACTCTCGACCATTCGCCTGTTTTCTCGCCCGCATACATTGATGATATGATCGGTGGAGTGACAAGCGCTGACAGCGCAGCTGGATTGAGCATGGGGATTTGCCATGAGGCACCCACATTTCACGCTGGAGGGTTCGTCGCTCCGGAACTCTGGACATAATTTGAAAAAAAAGTCACCTTCCATAGCGAAGAAATGTTTACAAGTTCTTTGCAGGGCTTTGTTTGGCTAAGGTGCTGTTTTTCACGTATGTGGAAACTGCATGGGCCCGATATTTGCATCTCGAAACTCTTCGAAGGACAAACGTCCTCAAAAACCCTCTCAGACGACTGTCCTCATGAACTCAATTCTGATTCATGATAACGATAACCCCGCGTCATGCATCGAACGTTTCTACGACGATCAGCGGGCTGTAATTTCAGCAGCGGCAGTGTATCTTTGCTAAAGGTTTGAAGTGCTTTGCCTTTTGTCCTTTTGTTTTTGACTGTCCGCCAGGTTGGGCCAAGCGATGAATAGAAGCATCAAGGGTATTCAGGATCACGACTCTGATTCAATGTTCCACGTTTGGGATTTACGAGAGGGTCTCATGTGCAACGCTTTTGGTCTCTGTATTCCTTTTTTTAATACCATGTCACGTTCACGGTCTTTTTTGAGGGGAAAAGCATCATTTCTGGAAAGACGGATATACCACATAGCATTGGGTGAGCTTAGAAACTTGAGTTGGACGCATGACAGGCGAAAATGCCTCCGACCAGATGGGAATTGAGTGAGGAGTCTGTCGACTTTGAATTCCTTCACTCCGACGAGACGAGGGCGTGACGCCGCTCGGGGGAAGGAAAGACAAGAAACCAGATGTAAACACGAAACGGGCATGGTATAATGTGATTATTGAGAGACTCGTGCAACGATATACCTGTATATACTATCAACTACTACCTATCCAGCTTGACTGAAACAAGATACCAAACGGACCCATCCAATCCGTCTCCCTGAAACTCGCCGCGCTCGCATTACATATATGTATGAAGGAGGTGGCAGTGCCGATATTCCGCCCAAGGAGAACGCGGAGAAACTGCAGGTAAGGCTGCAAGCTGCACGCCCTTTGGTTTTGGGCCCTGTTTCATCGGATGGTCGGATGGTCGGATGGCCGGTTGGCCGGTTGGCCGTCTGACGTCTTGGATAGCACAACAACGCCCCCTCCGTTTTCGTAGTTCTTCAGAAGCCCGGTCTCGATTAGGATCAGGATCAGGATCAGGATTAGGGCCGTGGCAGCTGGGCGAAGGGGACTTGGAAGCGGGCCCGACTCGTGTGGTTTACTTTCTCGTTCTTCATTTTGATCTATTGGTTGCTTCTCTGCAAAAGGACTTCGAACGTTGATTTTTGTTTTCGAAATCCTGTAGTCGTTCGATACATGGATACCTGACCTATTCACTTCTCGAAGACTATTGGCAATGGAAAAAGAGGCATCCGCCTCGAGGGACTCGATCCGACTCTGGACTCTACCCGACCATCCATCCGAGACACTGCTATACTTACTCATCACCTACCTAACTCCACGCACCACCTCGAAAAGCCGAAGTTCGGCAGTGGTTTTCGAGTTCCAAGCGTCGAACAGGGATCAAGCAAGCCAGTCGCGGCTAGAGACGGAGAAAAAGAAAAAGAAAAGAAAATAGAGATTGTAATTACCAATGACCAATTTATAAGTAACTACTATTCTGTACCTAGCGTGGAGGTTCCGCGGTCGCGGTGAGACCGAGTCGCGTGGTGGTGATGCTATTTTCGGGCGCGCAGAGTCGCAGACCAGTTACCCTCTACCATCGGAGATGAGGCTGTTATGTAGTATGTACCTAATGATCTCAAGGCCACTGGTCCTCTGTGCTCTATCAATGTAGGAATGGATGCTGCCAGGTAAGTCTTAAGGTCTGGGAGAGCGATGAATGGACGGACAGAGCAGGAGTTACTTAGTGAAGTAGCTATAGCTATAAATAACAGCTTTCATCCATCTCGATGGCTTATTGATCAATTTGACGACATAGAGCCAATAAGTCTCGGCCTGGACCTACTCCGCATGTCCGTTGCAACGGTTGCGGGTACTGTAACTGCTGAGTACTACCTGTAGTATTAGTATGTACAGTACTATGCGAGTGTATTAAGTGGTATGCAGCATCATTGCAATCCTGTACTATTTCATCCAATACGGGTTTTCGATTCAACGGTGTCCGTGGATGACGTGCACGAGGAAACTTGTAGTCCGTATCATGCGATGCGAGATACGAGATACGGGATGCGCGGGAAGCGAAAACGGAAAGTCTATATCTATGTATAGGACGGGGTTTATTTATTGCTACTTGGCTAGGTAACTTCTAGTACATAGAGAATTGGAAGAGGATAGGTTAGGTAGTAGATAGATAGATAGATAGATACCTAGATACTTCAATCCAGATACCATCCATCTGGAACCATACCTACCGGTGTCTACGGGGTACATATCCCGATGACCGCGTGCGTCTGAAGCGATGTACTCGACGTCGACCTCGGAGGCCGCTTGCATTTACTTACTTAGGATGTGCCCCGTACTTTTCTGTATGTTTCTAACTGACCGCTTCTTTCATTCTTCATCCCGTAGTGTGCGACGATGGAGCCGCTTAGATCTGTCGTCTATTTTAGTAATCACGAAACTCGTTGGGTACATGCATTATGTAGAGCAGGATCCATTCCATCTCATCCTACCTAATCTAACCTATCTAATCCAGATAGAGAACTTTTCTTTTCTCCTGAATGAACCGGCTATTTGCCCCTATATCTACTTAAATTATCGGAGACAAAAAATGAAAACGAAGAAGAGTAACAATAAGTGCATGTGTACAACAGGTCCCCGTGTGCAATTGTACTTGCATATGTACTGTATTATACATAACATCACCAGGACTCCACGCCCAGACCAGATTCTAAAAATGGAAGAATTGCAGCTGCAGCTGTTTCGTGGTTTTTCCTACCCTGGCCTGGCCTGGTCTAATCTGGTCGGGAGAAAAAAAAGGCCCGAATGCAGACCAGGTTATAATTAGAATTAAACTTGGAATGCCCCGGTCTGGAGCGAGCGGGGGATTCTACTGATATGATAATAATGATAATGATATGATAGGATCGATATATATATGTAGGACTGCGCGAACCTCGTAATCCGTAGGTATGATGATGAAAGCTCTGATTATTCCAATCTACCTAACTATCTGACCACTATTTATGGACTTAGGGGTTAAGACCTTCCGAATACTTCTTTGTTTAAT